>Ga0207900_100003_pt1 | contig 783380 bp, 726 predicted proteins | sample LinPmetageLP39_FD_184052 | JGI IMG/M metagenome (GOLD analysis project Ga0207900, IMG submission 184052) | Marine viral communities from the Pacific Ocean - LP-39 (SPAdes) | ecosystem: Environmental > Aquatic > Marine > Oceanic | place: Pacific Ocean | collected 2010-06-14
TCTAGAGCGCCTTGGAGCATATCGTGAGTTCAATCAATTGGCGAAAGATCTTGACGCGACCGCAGTCGAGTTTACTCGCGACGAGAAATGGTAGCAGGCGCCGCTACCGGAAATCGTTTTTACATTTATCACTGTTTTGGGTTGGATGGTTCGTTGGTTTAGCAATCAACGCTGTTGTATTCCCTACCTTTGAAAGAACTGGTCCATCATCAGTTCTTCGAATATTGGAATTTCTTCCATTTGCTACCCAAAATGCTACCCAAGTTGCAAATATTGCAACTTCGAATATCATTCTGTCAGAAAATCGTTTATCTTCAACGTATTATGGTGAGCCCTGCTGGGTTCGAACCAGCGACCTACTGATTAAAAGTTAGTATTTGCGGCAAGTGTCCGGATGGTGATGTTTGGCACTATTCCAATTCAGGCGATCTCATATTTGAAGAACCTATCTGGTTGGCGCAAATATTCCTCCGATGATGATCCCCGGGATGATGGTGATGCTTTGGAGAACAAAAACAGAAAATCTGCACTTACATTGCACTTACAGCAGTGATATAAGAATTCAGCATTTTAAAAAATGGCTGAAAACTGGTCGGGACGAGAGGATTCGAACCTCCGACCCCCACACCCCCAGTGTGATGCGCTACCAGGCTGCGCTACGTCCCGACCGAGGCTGCGCATATATGGAGGTCGGTGGGGCTTGGCAAGTCGTTTGCGTCATGCTTGTAACCTTTCCCGAATACGGATTCCGTTGCACCTGTGACAAGCGCGTGATAGGCGCGCGCAACATCTGGGTCGGCTGTTCCAGGGCTTGAAACGCGAGCCCGGACATCACACATAAAAAATTGCAACAATCGGGACGAGTTCATGACATCAATCACTATATTATCTGCAGCAGCTGGCGCTGGCGGCGCCGGAGGATTTCTGATTTCGGTAATGCCGCTGGTGCTTATTTTCGCGGTTTTCTATTTTCTGCTCATTCGCCCCCAGCAAAAGAAGATGAAAGAGCATCAGGCAAAGGTCGGCTCGGTCAAGAAGAATGACGAAGTCGTGACCGGCGGCGGACTGGTTGGCAAAGCAGTCAAGGTCGATGACGAATATGTAGAAGTCGAAATCGCCAACGGCGTCCGCGTCAAGGCGATCAAGGCGACCCTGACCGATGTCATGCCACGCGGCGGTGCCAAACCTGCGAACGACTGATCGCGGTGATATAGAAAGTTAGTTTCGATGCTCGATTTCCCGCGCTGGAAAGTCATTTCCATCTCTCTGCTGCTGGCCTTTGGCGTGCTGATGTCCATTCCCAGCCTGCTTGGCGAGAATGGTCGCCAATATTGGCCGAGCTTTCTACCCAGTGAAACCATCAATCTGGGGCTCGATCTCCAGGGTGGTAGCCATATTCTGCTGGAAGCCGATCCGGCGGATGTTGCGACAACCCGGCTCGAGACGATGGAGGAATCGGTCCGCGCGGAAATGCGCCGCGCCGATCCGCGTATCGGCATTGGTGATATTTCCCGCAAAAACGGCGTTTTGAGCTTCATGGTGCGCGATAGTACCCAGGTCGATGCCGCGCGCGATGCGATCGTTCCGCTGACCAGCGGTGCCGGCCTGACCGGTCAGCGCGACTGGGATATCGAAGTGCGCGATGATACGCGCTTTGTGCTGACTCCGACCGCAGCCGGTCTCGAAAATGCCGTCGAAAATGCGATGGAGACGGCAACCGACGTGATCCGCCGCCGGATCGATGAAATGGGTACCCGCGAACCGACGATCATCCGGCAGGGTGACAACAGGATCGTGGTGCAGGTGCCGGGTCTGGATGATCCGGAAGCGCTGAAAGCCTTGCTCGGACAGACTGCCAAGCTGGATTTTAAACTGGTTGATTTTGAAGCTGATCCCAATATGGTCGCCGCAGGCCGGGCGCCGGTCGGCAGCCAGATTTTCCCTTATCCCGACAATCCGTCCGGATTGCCAAACCTCGCGGTCAAGCGCCTCGGCGGTATCAGCGGCGACAAGCTGACCGATGCCGGTCAGGGCTTTGACCAGCAAACCAACGCAGCGGTGGTCAACATCACCTTCGACAGCGAAGGTGGTTCGAAATTTGCCCGCCTGACACAGAATAATGTCGGCAAGCCTTTTGCGATCATTCTCGACGGCAAAGTGCTTTCCGCGCCGAATATCAACGAGCCGATTCTTGGCGGTTCGGCCCAGATTTCCGGCAACTTCTCGGTGGAAAGCGCAAACCAATTGGCGATTGCCTTGCGGTCCGGCGCACTGCCTGTGGAATTGAAGATTGTCGAGGAGCGCACCGTCGGCCCAGATCTTGGCAAGGATTCGATCGATAAAGGCATGATTGCCGCCATTATCGCAACCGTTGCCGTGCTGACCTTCATGGTCGTCACCTATGGCCGCTTTGGCATGTACGCCAATATCGCGCTGGCGCTGAACCTGTTCATCATCGTCGGCGTCATGGCAATGTTCAACGCCACGCTGACGCTGCCGGGTATCGCCGGCTTCGTTCTCACTGTTGGCGCCGCGGTTGATGCCAATGTGCTGATCAACGAGCGAATACGCGAAGAACGACGGCGAGGGCGAAGAGTCATTCAGGCGATTGAAGTCGGCTATAAGGAAGCATCAAGGGCGATCATGGACGCCAATGTCACCAATATCATTGCTGGCGTGTTGCTGTTCATGTTCGGTTCCGGCCCCGTTAAAGGTTTCGCGGTCGTGCTGATGATCGGTATCGCATCCTCCGTCTTTACCGCAGTGGTCGTAACCAGAATGTTTGTGGCGCTCTGGGCGAGGAAAGCCCGGCCGCAGGAGTTGGTGATATGAGATTGATCAAACTTGTTCCGGACGACACCAACATCAGCTTCCTGAAATGGCGGAATGTCGCCATGGCGTTCAGCATATTGACGATTATCGCTTCGATAGGACTCGTGGCAGCCAAGGGATTGAATTTTGGCGTCGACTTCATCGGCGGCCAGATGATTCAGGCCACTTTCACCGAGACCGAAACCGCGCCGATTTCCGAGTTGCGCGACAGTGTTGGCGGGCTTGGTTATGGCGAAGCGACGATCCAGCGGTTTGGCGATGCCAATGAAGTCTCGATCCGGATGCGGCTACCAACCGAAGCGGAAACGCGCCCGGAAGCAGCCAATGAAATGACCGAAAAGATCGTTTCGACGCTCAAGGCCGATCACCCCGATGTCCGCATCGATGGGGTGGAGTCGGTTTCCGGAAAGGTTTCGTCGGAACTGTTTGAAACCGGTGCCTATTCTCTGCTGTTCGCGATGATTGCTATATCCATCTATATCTGGATCCGCTTTGAATGGCAGTTCGGTGTCGGTGCGCTGTTCGCACTGGTGCACGACGTTGCTCTGACCTTCGGTCTGTTCGCGCTGACCCAGATGGAGTTCAACCTCAATATCGTCGCGGCGCTGCTGACCATTATCGGCTATTCGCTCAACGATACGATTGTTGTGTTCGACCGGATTCGCGAGAATCTGAAGAAATATCGCAAGATGGACATCATTGGCTTGCTCGACCTGTCGGTGAACGAGACCCTTGCGCGTACTGTGATGACCAGCTTGACCATGTTGATTGCGCTGGGCGCATTGATCCTTTGGGGGCCGGATGTGATCTTCGGTTTCTCCGTGGCGATGTTCTTCGGTGTCTTTGTCGGCACCTACAGTTCGATCTACATGGCCGCGCCTATCCTGATCTGGCTGAAGGTTGGTCCGGACACATTCGTCCCCGCTGAATCAGACAATGACAAGGCGGAGAAGCTCGGTGGGCCAGAGCAGGTTGGCTGACCGTTGGTAGAATTACGCAAGGACGTCGAATTTACCGGGCCGGTTATCACCGGTTTTACGGCTAGCGGCTTCAAAAGCGGTGACCAGCGGTTTGAACAAGGCCTGCTGATTTCGCCCGAACAGGCTGTCGGCTGGGCTGGTCCAGGTCTCGACCGGCTGAACCTGGCGGAGATATTGTCTACTCTGAACCTGTCTCCCAAGCCGGAATTTCTCCTGCTTGGCAGCGGCCCGTCGATGCTGCAGCCGCCTGCCGCTTTCCGGCGGGAAGTAGAGGCGGCAGGCATGGGACTGGAAGTCATGGACAGTCGCGCTGCGGCGCGGACCTGGGGCGTGTTGCGGGCCGAAGAGCGCTGGATCATCGGCGCTTTTCTGCCGCTTTCCTAAAGCTTGCCGGTGGCCTGCTGCAGGATTGCCAGCAACTGATCGCCGTTATTTTTCCAGCTGAACTGACTCACCGATGATCGCACCATATCCTGTGCCGGCGGCGCTGCAAGGATGGCCGTCGCGGCTTCGACAATCGCTTCGACGGTCTGATCAACAACCCGTCCGGCATCAGCACTGGTAACCAGTTCCCGTGCACCACCGGCCTCGCTGATGATCACCGGCGTGCCGCAGGAGAGGGCTTCAACCCATGCATTGGCAAGCCCCTCGGACTTCGACACAAGAATGGCAATATCGGCGGCGGCGGTCAGATGCGACAGTTGCTCGTGCGGCACGCTGCCCAGAAATCGTACACGGTCAGCGATGCCCAGCCGTGCGGCAAGCGCGCGGTAACTCTGCTCTTCTTCGCCGGAGCCAGCGAGGATCAACTCGGCATCGGGGAAACTCGCCATGGCGCGAATAACCAGATCCTGGTTCTTGCGTTTGATCAGTGCGCCGGTGGTAATGAACAACGGTCCGCTGACGCCCAGTTCTCGTTTTGCGGCGATCCGATCAACGGGAACAAAGCTGTTCTGGTCCAGGCCCGTATAGTGAACCGCAATCTTGCTTCCATCTATTCCAAGTTCAACCATATCCTGCTTCAGCGCTTCGGACACCGCGAGTAATGCGCTGGCCTTCTCCGCCGCTTGCAGGATCTGGGCGCGGCATTTTGGCTCGCTGCCCCAATGATGGATATCCGCACCGCGGGCCTTAATCGTAAAGGGAACGTCGAGTGCAGCGGCCAGCCGCATCGCCGCCGGTCCATCGGGGTAGAAAAACTCCGCATCGATCAGATCAAAGGGCTGTTTGTTGTGCAATTCTTTTACCAAGGACAGGGTCGCGTCAGCAATGCGCCGCGGGTTACCAGCGCCTCCGATTTTCGGGATCAACCTGAACCGGGGGCGATGAACGTCCAGACCGCGCCATTCTTCATGCTCTGCCAGAGCTTCCAGCACCTGATATTGCGGTAGTTTGCTCAATGGCCAAGCCGGTATGCCGACAGGGTTGACGACGGTTACCCCGGCCTCCGGGCGACTGGCCAGTTCCGCCGTTTGCCGCTCGACAAATATCCCGAAATTTGGCGCTGCCGCATTGGGGAATAATGTCGACAAGGTGAGAATGCGGAGCGGCTGGATCATGGCAGGTGTCCTAGCATCAAGGCCCTAAAGCTCCCTTACCAGCCGGACCGCAACGCCGATCCACTCGGGATCGCTGACAATCTGCTGCCGGGCTCCGCTGCCAAGGGGCAGGATTTGCAGCTTGTTGTCTTGGCGCCCGATCAGGCGGCCAAACAGATAGCGTCCGGCAGGGCGGGGAACCAAAACGTCACGGTTGAGTGCCCCGCTAAATTGGTCCGAAGTACGCCGTGAAAGCCAGACATCGTCGCCGGCGCGATAATCGCCGACGCTGCTCTTGACGCGCAGCGCGACCATCGCAGGTTCGATCGCGGGCTGATAAATATTCTCGACCTTGCCCAGAGCGTGCGCACCCTTGTGATCGAGGATTGCAGCGACCGGAAGCTCTTCCTGGTCGGGAAGCGATAGCAGTGCGGCGCTGTCCACGCCGAGCGCATCGGCAATCCGGTTTAACCAATCGAGTGACAATGTCCTTGTGCCGGTCTCAAGCCGTCCAATCGTTTGCGCGGTGGTAGGTGGTTCGCACCGCCGCGCTACGTCATCCAGCGTCAATCCCTTGGCTTTGCGAACCTCTCTGATGCGGCTGATCATATATATCTCCAAACCTATATGGTTTTATCCTTTCCTACATTATCGCCAAAATGGCAAGAGGGTAACGAAGCCAAACAGGAGATTCTATGTCAGCCCGTGCAACCAAAACAGACAAATCTCTATATGATCCGAGATTGCTCGCCGAACGGGCGTTGCCGCAAGATGGCGAGGAGCGTAATGGAAGCGAACCAAAGGGCAGGCGCGCACGGAGCGTTACGGTCAATCTGTCGGAATCGCCATTGGGCTGGCTGCATGCCAGAGGCCATTTGTCCGATCGACAGTTTGATGCTGGCGAAAAGCTGCGCGCCGACTGGGAAAGAGCCAATCTGGCACCGAGCGTGACGATGCGCTGGGATGCGGCGCCGGTTGCCGGCGGCAAACGCGCGGCCCCCGCGATATTGAATGAAACAGAAGCGCAACTTGCCGCCAAGCTGCGCTTCGAAAATGCCATTGATCATTTGGGCAGCGATTTGTCCGATATCGCCTGGCGGATTATCTGCGGCGGGGAGGGGACGCCCGTCGCGGAGAAAAATCTCGGCTGGCCAGCGCGCTCAGGCAAGCTGGTTTTGAAGATCGCACTGGACCGGCTGGCGAATTTCTACCGCCTGCCGGGCTGATCAGTTATCGGCCAGCCGCTCGACTTCTTCCGCCAGTTCCAGCCAGCGCATTTCGGCCGCGTCCTTCTCTTCGATCAGTGCGCTATTCTCTTTGGAAAGTGCGTCAAAGCGCGGGAAATCACGCGTATAAAGATTGGGATCGGCCAGCGACTGTTCGATTTCGGCCATGCGCTGGTCAATCGCCTCGATCCGCTCTGGCAACAGATCATAATCGCGCTGGTCCTTGTAGCTCAATTTCTTGACCGGGCTGCCGGAGCGCGGAGGTTGCTGGTTGGTGGAACTTTTCTGCGCGCTTGCTGCCTTTTTTGGCGAATTCCGGTCTTTGCGCTGCTGCTCCCATTCCGCATAGCCGCCGGCGACTATGTCGACCATTCCGCTGCCATCGAGGCCCAGCGTCACCGTCACCGTGCGATCGAGAAAATCGCGGTCATGGCTGACCAGCAGGACGGTGCCTTCGTAATCGGCGATCACTTCCTGCAAGAGATCGAGTGTCTCCAGGTCGAGATCATTGGTCGGTTCGTCGAGCACCAGCAGATTGGACATCCGGGCAAATTCCCTTGCCAACAAAAGTCGTGATTGTTCTCCACCGGACAATGTACCGACTTTGGCGTCTATCAGCGAAGGGGCAAACAGGAATTCCTTGAGATAGCCCTGCACATGTTTCTTGTCGCCGCGCACATCAATCCAGTCGCTGCCATCCGCCAGCACATCGCGGACCGATTTATTGCCTTCGAGCAGGCTGCGCTGCTGGTCGATGAAAACGCCGTTGAGTGTCTTGGCGAGAGACACTTTGCCGCTATCCGGCTGTAATTCGCCGGTGAGCATTTTCAGCAAGGTGGTCTTGCCCGCGCCATTGGCTCCAACGATGCCGATCCGGTCGCCGCGCTGAATGCGCAGCGAAAAGTCGCGGATGATCTGGCGTTCCTTCTCGCCTTCACCAAAGGACTTGGAGATATGCTCGGCCGTAATGACCGATTTGGTGCGGCTGTCGTCATTCTGGATCTTGAGATTGGCGGTGCCAGCAGGGCCGATCATTGCCGCACGGGCTTCCCGCATCTGCCACAATTTCTCGAGCCGCCCCTGATTGCGCTTGCGCCGCGCGGTGACACCGCGTTCCAGCCAGCGCGCTTCAAGCTTCAGCTTCGCGTCAATCTTGCTCGCGGCCTGTGCTTCGTCAGCATGGATTTTCTCCATCCACGCGTCATAGCCGCCAAAACCGATTTCCTGCCGCCGCAGCGCGCCGCGATCCAGCCAGATCGTCTGCTTGGTCAGCCGGGTCAGGAAGGTTCTGTCGTGGGAAATAGTGATGAACGCGCCCTTGTAGCGGCCAAGCCAGTCTTCCAGCCAGTCAATCGCTCCGAGATCAAGGTGGTTGGTTGGTTCGTCGAGCAAAAGCAGATCTGGATCGGATGCCAGCGCCCGGCATATGGCTGCGCGGCGTTTCTCGCCGCCGCTGGCTTTTGCCGCTCCCTTGGACAGGTCGGTACCCAATTGATCGGCAATGGCTTGAACTTCGTGGAGGGCTGGGCCTTGCTCGCCCGATATGGCGAAATCGAGTAACGTTTCAAACGGCGTGAAATCGGGCTCTTGTTCAAGATAAACGATATTGGTGCCGGGCTGGATCATCCGTTGACCCTTGTCCGCTTCAATCTGGTCGGCAATCAGGCGCAGCAGCGTTGTTTTTCCGGCACCGTTGCGGCCAATCAGGGCGAGTCGGTCGCGCGGCCCGACGTGGAGATCGAGATTTTCAAACAGCCAGCCCTCTCCTTGATGGAGGGACAGGTTTTCATAAGCGAAGATCGGGGGTTGAGCCATGGTTCCCGGGCGTTAGGGCCAAGCGGGCCTGGGCTCAAGCGTTCTCTTTTGAACAAAGGTCATTGACCTGCCGCGCCATATCGGATTGTTAGTGATGTACATGGCATCCCAAGGATAGGTAAGCGATTTGGAACTGGTCTATCTGAACGGCGATTATGTTCCCAAGTCATCCGCCAAAATATCGATATTTGACCGGGGACTGCTGTTTTCCGACGCGGTCTATGAGGTGATTTCGGTTATCGATGGCCGCTTGATCGATATGGATCGACACATCAGTCGACTGGAGCGATCGCTTGGCGAACTTTCCATTGATGCTTTTGCCGACTGGGCAGCCATTTCGGAGAATCTGGTAACAGAAAATGAATTGCGGGAAGGTCTGGTCTATCTGCAAGTGTCGCGCGGAGTGATGGACGAACGCGACTATCGCTGGCCAGCACCGGAAACGGCTCCGACGATATTCGCCTTCGCCCAGAACCGGGTGCTGGTCGCCAACCCGATGGCCGATCGCGGCATGGCAATCATCACACGGCCCGACCTGCGCTGGCAAAGATGTGATATCAAGACCACTCAGTTGCTCTATGCATCGCTGATGAAAATGGAGGCCGTGGCGGCGGGAGTCGATGATGTCTGGTTGACCCGCGACAATATGATCACCGAAGGGACCTCGCAAAATGCGCATATCATCAGCCACGATGGTGTCCTGATCTCGCATCAGCTCGACCGCCGCATCCTGCCCGGTGTGACCCGTATCGAAATGCTCGCGCAGGCAAAATCCATGGAACTAACGGTCGAGGAGCGCGCTTTCTCGATTGACGAAGCGAAAAACGCGGCAGAAGCATTCGTCTCGTCTTCAACCTTGCTGATCATGCCCGTGGTCGAAATTGACGGTCATAAGATTGGTGATGGATTGCCGGGCGACCGGACGGAGAAAATCCGTCAAAACTATTTAGCTGTCGTTCAGAGACCTTGATCTATAACGATCTGAAACAACGGAGAATAATATGAGATTTCCAATTTTACTGGCCGGAGCAGCCTTAGCATTTACCCCGATCACCGTAGCGCAAGCTGCGAATGTCGAGATTGTCGCCCAGAACCCGGTGATCGAACTCAGCGTATCCGAGCAGGTCGATAGCGCGCCGGACACAGCCATGTTCAGCACTGGCGTCGAAACCAAGGCAAAGACTGCGACCGAGGCGCTGCGCCAGAATTCGGTGCAGGCACGCGCAGTGATCAATCGGCTCAAATCACTGGGCATTGCCGAAAAGGATATCCAGACCACCGGTATCAACCTCCGCGCCGATTATGATTATGATCAGGAAAGCCGGCAGAACCGCTTCGTCGGCTATGTTGTTTCCAATCAGGTCTCGGCGACGGTGAATGATATTTCCAAGCTTGGCCAGATTCTCGACGCGATCGTCAGCAGCGGTGCGACCAATTTAAACGGTCCGTCTTTCTCGATCAGCGATGACAGCAAGCTGAAGGATCTCGCGCGCGAGCGGGCGCTTGCCAACGGCAAGGCGCGGGCCATGAGCTATGCGCGGTCCGAAGGATATAGTGGCGTCCGGATGCTTTCCATTAGCGAAGGCATGTCGCACCAGTCGGAAGCGCCGATGATGCGGATGGAGGCTTCTGCCGCTTCTTCTACACCGCCGGTAGCACCCGGGCAGGTCGGAACCGTTGTTTCGCTCAACATTACTTATGAGATGACGCGCTAGCAGAGCGATCTGTAGCCTGAACCCGCCATTCACCTGATGTTAAAACCACCGAGCCTAGAAGGATGACGATGTTGAAGAAATTCGCCTTTTTATCCTTTCTAGCGCTTGGATTGCCGCTGCTGGCGCCGCAGATTGCGGGTGCCAAGGATCGCCGTGGTGAACAGAATGAAGCGCGCGCGCAAATGATGGCGGGCAAGGTTAAGTCAATCCGATCTATCGAGAACCGGGTGCTGCCAAGAATGGGCGATAGCGAATATATAGGTCCCGAATTTGATCCGGGTGCGCAGGTTTATCGCTTGAAATTCATTCGCGACGGGCGGGTGATTTTTGTCGATGTTGATGGCCGGACCGGTACGATCTTGCGCCAAACCCGCTGATCAAAATCAGTCATTTTCCAATTTTCTAATATCATTGTGCGTTTTCGGGATGGTGATATAGGCTATTTCATAGAAACAGGCATTATTTCGGAGGACAAGCATGCGCGTCTTGATCGTTGAAGACGAACCCACGCTGGGACAACAGCTGAAATCGACATTGGAAGCCAATGGCTATGCCATCGACCTGTCGACAGATGGCGAGGATGGCCATTTCATGGGTTCGACCGAGGACTATGACGCGGTGATCCTCGATCTCGGCCTGCCCGAAATTGACGGTCTGACCGTGCTTGATCGCTGGCGCAAGGAAGAACGCAATTTTCCGGTGCTGGTGCTGACGGCGCGCGATAGTTGGTCGGACAAGGTTGCCGGTCTCGACGCCGGTGCCGATGATTATCTGGCAAAACCGTTCCAGACCGAGGAACTGATCGCCCGTCTGCGCGCGCTCATCCGTCGTGCTTCCGGCAATGCCTCGTCCGAACTAACCGCCGGTGCCGTGCGTCTCGATACGCGGTCGGGGAAAGTGACGCTCGATGGCAGTCCGGTCAAGCTGACCGCACAGGAATATAAATTGCTCTCCTATCTGATGCATCACAAGGGCAAGGTCGTGTCGCGCACGGAGTTGATCGAGCATATTTACGATCAGGATTTCGATCGGGATTCCAACACGATCGAGGTGTTCGTCACCCGCATTCGCAAAAAACTGGGTGCAGAAGTCATTTCGACGATTCGGGGGCTTGGCTATAGTCTAGAGGATCCCGAAGCCTGAATGAATCCAGCCAGATAGATAGTCCGGTCGATGAAAAGGCACCGACAACCCAATTTCGGCTAGGCACACAGACCACCGGATCGCTCGGTCGCCGGATGATCGGCATTGCGGCGGCATGGATTGTCATCCTGCTGTTCGGCGGCGGTTTCGCGCTGGACCGGGTGCTGAACGACGCGGTGACCCGCAATTTCGACAATCAACTGGAATATGTGCTGACGGCGATGATCGCCTCGGCAGAGATCGGTCCCGACGGAGAAGTTTTTCTCAACCGGCCGCTGGGAGACCAGCGTTTTCTCGAGCCCAATAGCGGTCTCTACTGGCAGATCAGCGGCAAGGGTCATGACGATTTCCCGTCCCGCTCGCTTTGGGATCGCACGATGGTGTCGAATATCACCCACGATGACCGCGAAACCCATATTTACAACAGCAGCCAGTTCCCGGACGAGCCGTTGCGGGTACTTGAACGCACGATAATATTGCCCGATTCGGACACGAAATGGCTGTTCCAGGTGGCGCAAAGCCGCGATGGTCTGGATGGCCAGATTTCCAATATTCGGTCGATATTGGTGAACAGCTTTCTGATATTGGCGCTCGGCCTGATCGGCATGGCGGCGTTGCAGACGCTTTACGGTCTATGGCCGCTTCGCAAGATTCGCATCGCCATTGCCTCCATGCGCACCGGCCAGCAGCGCCGGGTGGTGGAACCGATGCCGAATGAGGTCACGCCGATGGTCGATGAACTCAACGCCTTGCTCGATCATAACGAGAAGCAGGCAGAGGAAGCGCGGAGGCATGCGGGCAATCTCGCTCACGCCCTGAAGACTCCGCTCACCGTGATCATGAACAGCGCTACCGCCAAAGCTGACGATCTCGCCGATACGGTGATCCGTGAAGCCGGCGTGATGCGGCGGCAGGTCGACCATCATCTGGCGCGCGCGCGGGCGGTGGGCCGGCGCGGCCACGCGCATAGCCGGGCCAAGGTCTGGCAAAGTCTGCAGGCGGTCGAACGCGCGGTCGGACGGCTATACCCGCATGTCCGGATCGACATTGACGGCGACAAGGAAGCGGTTGCTTCGGTCGAACGTCAGGATCTGGACGAAATGATCGGCAATCTCGTCGAAAATGCCGCCAAATATGGCGGTGGCAGCGTGTTCATCACCGTCGAAAGCAACGACAAATTTGTCGAGCTGCTGATTGAAGACGACGGCCGCGGTATCCCCGAGGAAGAACGCCAGCGCATATTCGATCGCGGCGTCCGGCTGGACAGCGGCAAGCCCGGCACCGGTCTGGGGCTGGCCATCGTTCGCGATGTTGCGGAAATATATGAAGGCTCTGTATCGCTGGAAGAAAGCGAAGATCTGGGCGGCCTGCTGGTGCGGTTGCGATTGCCGAAGAGTGATATGGCCTGAACTAGTGCAGCGATCCGGGTTCAACTTGAATGTCCATAAAAATTTTGGGAGAAAAAATGCTAGAAGTAATTTGGATGCTAATGTCGGTTCAGGCCGCGGAGCCGGCTCAGCCGGATTTGGCTACACCTTCCGATCTGGTCGCTGCCGAAAAGCCAAAAGACCGGTATGCAACTCTGGATAGTCTGCTTGCTGAACGAGAATATTCGAAGATGCTTGCTTTGCTCCAGAATGCCAGTTCGAGAAAGATATTTGACGCGGATTTGATGTGGTTGCAGCGCCAAAGCTTGGATGGCTATACAGCATATAGCAATTTGATTTACGGTCAGAATCTGTGGGTCGCGATAGGCCAAAGCACCGATCCCCGTATCGATCAGGCCAAGCAGACCGCTGCCGCACAGATCGTATATACCCTTTGGGTATTAGACATAGATGGTGCTCGATGTTCGGACCGGTCAGCGCCGAGTGACCGGTCGCTCAAGATAATGACCGCAGCATATCCGATACTGGAATGGGCGCGAAATGCCGATCCCAAAAGCAAGGCGCTCATCGCAAACTTTATCGCTATGTTGGACGACAGGACCAAAGAAAAGCGAGTGACAGATTTTGATAGCGCATTTTTATGCACCGGCGGACTGGCGCATATGTCTTATGGATTACAACATGGCTCGACGACCGAGCGTGAGCCAAAAGAAGGCGAATTTGGCCGCCAAGTCGTAATCGATGATGATGGGGCGTACGTCCCCAGCTTGATTGAACTGAATGAATGGCGGAAAATTGCTGAGGAAAAAAGGTCTAATCGAAAAAGCTGGATCAATCGATTATTGGCAATTGAAGCAGAGTGAGCCAATTCAGGCTGTTTCCGCGCCAAAGCATTGAGTTGGACTTTGAATCGCACTGGGCATTATGATCTAGGAAATATTTGCGCCGGCTTGGTTTGATAGCTTGGCCATCGCCCTTAGCCCTCGCTGCGGATTCGCTCATGGTGGCGAATCACTTCGTCGATGATGAAACGCAGGAATTTTTCGGAAAATTCGGGATCGAGATTGGCGTCGCTGGCCAGCTGGCGCAGGCGGGCTATCTGTTCCTGTTCGCGGGCGCCATCGGCCGGTGGCAGGCTGTTTTTCGCCTTATATTCGCCGACCGCCTGGGTCACTTTGAAGCGTTCTGCCAGCATGAACACCAACGCCGCATCGATATTGTTGATGCTTTCGCGATATTGCTTAAGCTTTTCGTCCATTTTACGCTGCCCCAATTCCACCTGTTTCGATTTCAGCACTTCATGCACGAGATGCAACCGAATATGGCCTGATTTCACTTGCCTTATCCCTAGTGAATTGCCACATCCGGTGCAACATGTCAGCAACGGTCCATCATATCGGGCGGGACACCGCGCCTTCACTTGAACCCATCATATCGCTGGTCGCCAGCGATATGAACCAGGTCAACAGCGTCATATTGGACCGGATGCAATCGGAAATACCCCTGATTCCGGAACTTGCCGGGCATCTTATCGCTGGCGGCGGCAAGCGGATGCGTCCGATGCTGACCCTGGCAGCAGCCAAACTGATCGGTTATCCGGGCGATCGCCATTTCAAGCTCGCGGCGGCGGTGGAGTTCATTCATACCGCGACTCTGCTGCATGATGACGTTGTCGACGGTTCCGACATGCGGCGCGGCAAAACCGCAGCCAATCTCATTTTCGGCAATCCGGCGACCGTATTGGTCGGTGACTTCCTGTTCAGCCGCTCATTCGAGTTGATGGTCGAAGACGGCTCGCTCAAAGTGCTGAAAATATTGTCCAATGCTTCTGCAGTGATAGCCGAAGGCGAAGTCAATCAACTGACCGCGCAGCGCAAGATCGAGACCAGCGAAGATCGCTATCTTGATATCATCGGTGCCAAGACAGCGGCCCTGTTCGCCGCAGCCAGCCGGATTTCCGCCGTGGTTGCGGAATGCGATGATGAAGTCGAACTGGCTCTGGACAGCTATGGTCGCAATCTCGGCATAGCCTTTCAGCTGGTCGATGACGCGATTGACTATTCATCCGATCGTGAAACCATGGGCAAGGACGCCGGTGATGATTTCCGCGAAGGCAAGGTGACCTTGCCGGTCATATTGGCCTATGCGCGAGGCAATGAAGAAGATCGCAAATTCTGGAAAGACGCGATTATCGGGCACAAATCATCGGACGAAGATCTCGCCCGGGCCACCGCGTTGATCCACTCGACCGGGGCGATGAAAGACACGATGTCGAGAGCTCGCCACTATGGTCAACGGGCGATTGATGCGCTAGGCATATTTGCGTCGGGCAAAGCGAAAGACGCTATGACCGAAGCGGTTGAATTTGCCATCTCCCGCGCTTATTGAGCCGGTTCAAGACAGGAACAGAAAATGGCCGCACGGATTTATCAAATTCCCAGAAATGCAATGCAGTCGGGTAGAGCGCTAACCGATAAATGGGTGCTGGAATTTGAACCGGCTGAACCGCGCAAGCCCGATCCCCTGACCGGTTGGGCCGGTTCCGGTGATACACAGCGACAGGTGGAACTGACCTTTGATAGCTGCGAAGCGGCAAAGGCTTATGCCGATAAACATGCGATTGCCTATGCGGTGATTCCGACGCCGCACAAGACGCTGAAAATTCAGGCTTACGCCGACAATTTCCGCTAGTTACATCCCCGTCTGCTCGGTGGAATACCGACGGCGCATTCAAGCCAGCTTTAGAAACATCATCAGCTTGACATCGATACCGGCGCCTTCCTGACGCTTGCTCTCGATGAAATTGCTAAGCTCGCTCAATGCGACGCGGTGCACTGTGATATCCTCCCCGTCGACGCCTCCGCCTTCGCTGACCTTGGTCAACCCGCTGGCCTTGAACAGCGAAAAGCTCTCCGAGACCATGCCTGGCGAGGAATAATATTCACCGCAATTCTCCATGATTTCTGCGCGGTAGCCGGTTTCTTCCTCCAGTTCGCGGATCGCCGCGATAGCACTGTCTTCATCGGCATTGTCGTCATGATCGCCGACCAGCCCTGCCGGAAGTTCGATACAGTTCTTGCCGAGCGGAACACGATATTGTTCAACCAGCAGCACATGGCCTGCATCGATGGCGAGAATGACCGCAGCCTTGATGCCGCGGCTGCGGGAGACATATTCCCACTTGCCTTCGCGTTTGGCCGTGATGAACCGGCCTTCCCACATGACTTCGATATTGTCCGACATTTCTACCCCGTTCTTGCTAAGCCTGTCCTAATATGCCTGCCGCAAAAACGGCCCTTCGACAAGCTCAGGGCGAAGGGAATGTCAAAGTTCGATCAACCTGTCGGGCAACTCGTTGGGGTTCTGGTCGGTTTTGGGAAAATGTTCGGCCAGGACAATGCCGATCTGGCGGACCGCTTCGGCCATGCCTTCACCCGGTGTACCAGCGCGGACCAGATCGATCATGGCAACCATCGCATCACCCCAGATCGCCGGCTCCACTTTAGCGACAATGGCTTCGTCGGCGACGATTTCCGCGCGATGTTCGCGCATCGACAGATAGAGCAATATCCCGGTGCGCCCGACCGTCCGATGGTCCGTCGAAACCCGGAACAAGGATACCGCCCGTTTGCGTACCCGGGCTTTTTTGATCGGTGACGGGATGAGGAGGAACAGCAACGGTTTCCAGATCAGGACCAGCCTGGTGCCGAAAAATTTTAGCGCGGTAAAAACAAACAGGGCCCAATAGGGCAGGGCGGTGATGCCGCTCCAGCCACCGGCCAGCAAGTCGATGATATTCAGATAGATTTCCGGAAAAAGGCTGACGACCAGCAACGCGGTCAGCGCTATCAGGCCCGATAGGGCCCAGGCGACATCGCCATAATGATCGGATTCGCCGGTCACTATGGTGACGATTTCGCCATCTGTGGATTTCTCTGCCTGCGAGACTGCGGTCGTGACGATCTTGTGATCGCCCGGCGTAAACTGGTTCACTTTGCTCATTACCAGCCCCCCGATGCGCCGCCGCCGCCAAAGCTGCCGCCGCCTCCGCCAAAACCGCCGCCACCGAATCCGCCGCCGCCAAAGCCGGAACTGCCACCACCAAAGCCGGATCCGCCGCCCCAGATGACGACCGGACCAGCACCGTGACGGTAGCGTTTACCACCGCGGTTCGAAAACATCGGGATAATAACGAAGAATATCAGAATGAACGCCCAGAAGATAATCAGGCCGATATTCTCGCCATCGCCTTTGCTGGCTTGTTGACCAGCCTGTTGGGCAACCGCGAGAGCTTGTTCCTCCGGCAGCGTCAATTGTGTCGATATACGGTCCACGCCAGCGATTATACCGCCGGCCATATTATCGTTGCGGAACTGGGGGAGGATATCATTCTGGATGATTATGCTCGACAGGGCATCGGTCATGATGCCCTCAAGGCCGTAGCCCACTTCGACGCGCACCTTGCGCTCATTGGGTGCAATCAGCAGAATCAGGCCATTGTCCTTTTCCGCCTCGCCTTCGCCGTCCTGGCCGATGCCCCATGTTCGGCCAAGCTGATAGCCATAGTCTGCGATATCATAGCCTTCGAGACTGTTGACCGTCGCGACAACCAACTGGCGATTGGACTGGGCTTCCAGAGCTGCAAGCTTCGCGGTGAGCTCCGCTTCCTGCGCAGGATCAAGCAAACCCGCCTGATCGACGACACGGCCGGTGAGTTCGGGAAAGCTTTGAGCAAAAGCCGGGCTGGCTACCGCCATAAAGGCGACAGCCAGACCGGCAATGACGGTTTTAAGCGGCAGGATGGACCGAAGTGCAATCACCCTTAAAAGCTGACTTCAGGTGCTTCGTCAGCGCCTTCGCTGGTTGCTGCAAATGGTTCCATCGGTTCGGCACCGTGGATGATTTTCGCGCCGATAATGTCCGGAAAGGTCCGGATCGTCGTATTATATTCGCGGACCGCTTCGTTATAATCGCGACGAGCGACATTGATACGGTTCTCGGTGCCTTCCAGCTGGCTTTGCAGCGCGAGGAAATTCTGGTTCGATTTGAGCTCGGGATAGGCTTCTACCGTCGCCATCAGGCGTCCAAGCCCTTGCGAGAGCGCGCCTTGTGCTGCGGCAAATTCCTGGACCTTCGCGGCATCGCCAAGATCATCGGCGCTGAGCTGTATCGAGCTTGCTTTTGCGCGGGCTTCTACCACGGCGGTCAGCGTGTCCTGCTCCTGGGTAGCAAAGCCTTTCACGGTCTCGACGAGATTCGGGATAAGATCGGCACGGCGCTGATAGGTGCTTTCAACATCAGCCCATTTGGCTTTGGCATTTTCTTCCGCCGTCGGGACGCTGTTGATCCCGCAGGCGCTCAGCGACAAGGCCACGGCTGGAACCACTAGAAACTTGATCAATTTATTCAGCATATTTGAAAACCCTCCATCCACACGGCGAAACGCCGCACCACTTTGTAAAAATAGGTATCAATGGTCGCCTTTGCAACGACTTCGCTCGACTATTTTGGATTTTTCATGCATTTACACGCCTTTAGAAATGGGAAGGCAATATATATGTTAAACGAGTTCAAGGCATTTATTCTGAAGGGCAATGTGCTCGACCTGGCTGTCGCGGTCATTATCGGCGCGGCTTTCGCGACAATCACCACATCATTGACCGAAGATGTGATCATGCCGATTGTCAGCGCCCTATTTGGTGTTCCCGATTTCTCCGGCATGTTCATTCTGCTCGGCTCGCCGCCTGCCGATTATGCCGGTGCAATGACCGACTATGCGGCGCTGAAGGAAGCGGGCGTACCGATGCTCGGATGGGGCCAGTTCCTCACCGTGGTGATCAACTTCATCATTCTGGCGTTCATCATCTTCATGATCGTCCGCTATGCCAACAAGGTGATGAAAAAAGCGGAAGAGGAAGCGGCGGATCCGGGCCCAAGCGAAATTGATTTGCTGACCGAAATCCGGGACAGCCTGAAAAAGTAAAAATTCGAGATCGCCAATATCGCCCCTTTTGCAGCGTGGTTTGTGTAACGCAAACATGCATCGCAAAAGGGGCGTTTTTTGTTTTCAAAGGTCGGGAAGGTGCCGCGGAAACCGGTTGAAATGCGGTCAGAATCTAATAATAATCGTGCTATTACAATATGATAGCAATTAGCATCATTTTTTGAGATACATTGGGATTTTTCGATCCTATAGGCTCGCTCGGCTGGATTGATTCTCAGCCGATTTGAACGACGATATGGGGACTAATTATTATGCGTAAATTCGCTGTTTTGGCTGCATCAGCAGCCGTATTCGCTTTGTCTGCTTGTAATGCTCCAGCTGAAGATGCTGTTGTAACCGACGAAGTTGCTACCGAAGAAGTTGCACCTGCTGAAGACGCAATGGTTGCTGAAGAAGTTGCTCCTGCAACTGCTGAAGTTGCTCCTGCTGACGAAGCTGCTGTACCTGCTGAAGAAGCTGTTGCCGAGTAAGCTCGTAACAACTGAAATTCCCTTTGGGGAACTAGAGAAGGGTCAACCGGGCAACCGGTTGGCCCTTTTTTTGTTATTTTTTTCTGCGCGCGGGAACCTATCTTCGTTCGACGTGTTCATATAGCCGAGGAGCCTATTTTGCTTCTTCCAATTGACGAGGGATTATTATGCGTAAATTGATGATTTTAACCGCTTCTACCGCTGCTCTGGCGCTGAGTGCTTGCGCTCAGGAAGACACCAGCGGCGCGGAAACCGAAACCGAACTGCAGGCTCAGGAAGCTGAGATGGAAGCAGACCGTCTGGACGAGGCTGCTGACGCGGCTCCGACCGAAGCCGGCGAAGACATGATGGAAAACAAGGCAGCGGCCATGGAAGACAAGGCTGACGCCCTGGAAGACAAAGCCGATGCTGAAGAAGGCGTTCTCGCCCAGTAATCACGAATTCCCTTTGGGGAACTAGAGGAGGGTCAACCAGGAGACTGGTTGGCCCTTTTTCTTGTCTGTGCACTGTTCATTCAGAATTAAACGCCTATATAGGCACTGTCCGTTTCGACGGACTATGGTGATAAATTGTGATGTGTAATAGACACTACGGACCCGGGGGCAGTACCCGGCGGCTCCACCATCTCAGGCGATTTGCAGCAATGCGGAACGCTTTTGTTGATGGGGCCGAACTAGGATCGACGGGTGTTCAAAGGCGTTATTTTTGCCCGGCCTGAGTATGCCGTGATTGCTCAAAACCTATAAGTGCAAACGATAATGAAGCACTCGCTATCGCTGCCTAACCCATTGACCTCACGGTCATAAGTTAGAAAGCTACGCGCGGTTGAACCCACCGGGCAACAGAAGGGAATTCAGCGGTTTGGAAGGCACCGGGCAACAGAAGCCTTCCACTTCATTCAAAATGACAGAAAGATCCCCATCATCCATTGATCGGATCGATGTGCCGCTACGGACCGGCTTTAATACTCGGAGCTGTAAATCCGGTTGAGGTCGATCGCCTCGATCATCTTGGCGCCCGCCATGAACACCGCGCCGGTCACCGCGAGGAACAGCATTTTTCCACCCCATCCGGGATATTCAACCAGATAATGCTGACCACGCTGAACAGCACCAGTGGCGAGGGCATAGGTAATCAGGAAAGCTTCGAACTTGGTCTTTATCACGAATAGCCGTCTGAATTTTTTCCACATGAGCTTTCCGTAGCAAGCGCCGTGCCAAGCGCAGAAAACCGGCGTTTCCATCAAATAAATATGGTAAACTGTAAGTTAACCCGACAGTTGGTAGCTGTTCCTAGCCCTGCAATTCGATCAGACCACAGGCGTCGAGCAGGCTGTTTCTGGCCTTGACGATGGCCTTGGCCAGTCCAGGATCGGACAATTGATCCGGATTGATCGCTTCCGGCCAATATTCAGCTACCACTTCGGCAAGCTGGTCCAGCTTCTCCTGCGTAGCCATGAACCGCTGGTCCACCGCCCCGGGGTCTGCGACGACTCGTAGGCGCAGGCAGGCCGGGCCGCCTCCATTGGCCATCGACTGCCGGACGTCTACCGGGCAAAGTCGGCGGATCGGCCCGTTGCCGGCGACCAAATCGGTCAGATAGCTCCAGACCGCATCATTCTCGCGCGCCTCGGTAGGCAGAATCAGCGCCATACCGGCCTCTTCAGGAAGCGTCACCAGTTGCGCATTGAAAAGATAGGATTTGATCGCATCCTCCAGACTGACCCTTTCGGCTGGTACGATGATGATCTCGGTCTCCGGTACCCGGTCCCGCAAGTCGGTGTACAACGGGTCTGCATCTGCAAATGCCTGTTCATGGACGAACAAGACATGCTCATTGGCAACCGCGACCACGTCATTGTGAAAGGCTCCAGCCGCGATCGCAGTCTCGGATTGTTGAGCAAAAAGCACAGATTGCGTTTCGTTGATGCGCGACACAGCTTTTGACGCCTCGATATGCTGGCGTGCGGGAAACGGGCCACCCGAAACACCGTAGACGAATATCTCGACGCCCGGACGATCGTGATTTGCACAGAGTCGCATATGATTGGCAGCGCCTTCGTCTCCGAAGGGAGGCGGTACCGGTGCGTGCACGGCAAAATGGCCTGTATCGGAAAAGGCGAGGCTGAGTTGCTTTAATGTACCCGTCCACTCATGACTGCGGTGTGGCATAGTGTTCAAATTAGCGACGGTAAGGTGGCAACGACCGTCCATCGTATCTGGCCCTGGTGATACTGTCGCGGCATTGGCCGCCCACATCGAAGAAGCAGAAAGAGCATTTGCGAGCAAGTGTTTGGGAGCAAGGATGGAATCGGTTCCCAAACCAGCCAGCCAACCCTCATTCGGGCGGTCTAGCGGCATGAAAAACCCCTGTGCCAGCCCCAGATCCAGATTGTGGCGCATCTTGGCGATGCCCTGCAAAGCCGCTTCGCGCGGATAGGCGGTTTCCCCGGCATTGGTCGAAGACGCGATATTGCCGACGCTGAGACCGGCATAATTATGACTTGGACCGATGATTCCGTCGAAATTGATCTCAACCAGCGCGCTCATCGCGGAATATACCGTATTTCGTCACCGACCGAGAGGCCGATATTGGCCGCTGCCTGTTCGTCGATCATCACGCCATCATCATTCTCGCTCAGCATGGCATAGGTCGCCTGAAAATCGCTCAGATTGCCGTGCGAAATGATTACTTTCGTTTCGCCTTCTTTGATAGTGCTGATCTTTGCCGATTTTGCGTTGCGGATGCTGGTCACGTCATCGGTCTTGGCAATCATGGTCGGGCCGCCGTCGAAAATATCGACATAGCCGTCGTAGGAGAAATTCTCGTTCTCCAGCATCCGCATGGCGGCACGGCCATTGGGATGCGGGATGCCAATGGCGGCTCGCGCGGACTCGCTGAGCATCGCGGTATAGATCGGATGTTTGGGCATCAGGTCGGCGATGAACTGGTTGCCGTGGATGGCATTGAAATAATCGGCTTCCTGAAAGCTCATGCCGAAGAAACGACCGGCGAGACCATCCCAGAAGGGAGAGCCCCCCGCTTCGTCGATAATACCCCGCAACTCCGCAAAAATCTTGTCGCCAAAACGTTCGCGATGCTCCTTGATGAACAGATAGCGACTGCGGGCCAGCAACATGCCCAGTCCCCCGGCGCGTTCGCCAGGGTGGAGGAACAGGCCGCCGACTTCGCTGGCGCCTTCGAGATCGGTAACAAGGCCCAGCATCTGGGCGCTGAATGTCCGGTTCAGCTCTTTGCTGGTTTGCGACAAGGTGCTCAGGCGATAGGAATAGAAGGGCCATGTCTGGCCCACTTTGGTAAACAATTGCGAGGTGCCGCGGACCGCTCCGGTTTCAACATTTTCCAGCACCATGACGAACAGGTCATCACCATGCGAACTGCTGTCACTCTGATAGGCGCGCTCGGATCGCTCCAGCTTCTGGGTCAGCGAGTCGCGGTCGGCCGGCAGATTGGTAAATCCGCCGCCGGTCAGTTTCGCCATTTCGTAAAGATGCTGCAGGTCATCGACCCGCGCTGCGCGTATCCGGAAACTCATAATCCTCCCTTTTCGGCGATTCGCATGATCGTCAGCGCCGATAATTGTGTCCGTTCTACCAGACTTTCTGTGATCAGAAATTCGTCGGAGCTATGGATGGCTCCTCCGCGCACGCCCATCGTATCCACCACCGGGATGCCGCAAGCCGCGATATTATTGCCATCGCATACGCCGCCGGTGCCGCGCCAGTTGATGTCGAGGCCCAGTTCTGCGCCGCATTGCTTCACCAGGCCGAAAAGCTTTTCTGCTTGGGGATCAATCGGTTTGGGCGGACGACCAAAGCTGCCGTGGCAATGGACGCCGAGATCGTGCAGCTTCGCAATATCGGTGACCATCTGGTCAAGTGCGCGTTGCGCCGAGGCCTGATCTTCCAGCGTTTTGGGCCGGAAATTGACGCGCAATATCGCATGATCCGGCACGCTATTATTCGGGCCGCCACCGTCGATTTTCGCCGGGTTTACGCTGAGCCCTTCGCGGTGGAGGGCTTTCAGTCGCAAGGCCATGTCCGCCGCCGCGATCAGCGCGTTGCGCCCTTCGTCGGGGTTGCGGCCAGCATGCGCGCTCTTGCCGGTAAAGACGATCGAGAAATTGCCGCTGCCGCCGCGTTCGCCCGCCAGCGTGCCATCGGGCAGGGCGGGTTCATAGGTCAGGGCGGCGGTCTTGCCCTTGGCCAGTCGCGTGATCAGCGATGCCGATGAACCGGAGCCGACTTCCTCGTCGCTGTTGATCATCACGTCATAGCCGATCCGGCCGGAATATTCGCTTTGCTCGAGCAATTGCAGCGCGCCAAGCATGACCGACAGGCCGCCCTTCATGTCGGCAAGGCCGGGGCCGTTCAAAATACCGCTTTCCAGTTCCACGATCTGTTGAAAGGGATGATCCGCTGCAAATACAGTGTCCATGTGGCCGGTCAGCAGAATGCGAACTGGCGCTTCGGGCCGTACGGAGGTGATCAAGTGCTGGCCGCGCTGGACCTGATCTACCGTCCCATCGGCGCGCACCGCCTCGACTGGTGCGGGATCGATCAGGCTGGTCTCTCCGGGCAAAATCGAGAAGGCATCTGCCAACATTCCGGCAACGGTTGCCAGGCCGTCGAGATTGGCGGTGCCGCTGTTGATTTTTGCCCATTCAAGCGTGCGCGGCAGAAGTGGCAGGCTGACGGCGCTTTCCAGCATCTCTTGTTCGGGGAAGGAATCTGCTTTCATTTGAAACCGATAGCATTTCGAGCCATTAATCGTAACCCGTTTCTCTTCGACTTCCTGAAGAGCGGGTCATCAGCTTTGCGCTTCCTCGACAAGCGTCTCGAAGCCGGTGCGCATTTCTGCCCAGACCGCCAGTTCGTCCGCGCTCGTTTCGGGTACCGTGTCCGCAATGATCGTGATCGCGGCGTCGATTAATCCCGCAAACCATTCATTTGAAACGTTCAGGGCATGTTTGTGATGGGGAACGGTGCTGCCGAACATGATCCGGATTTCCTCCGGTCTGTCATACCAGTTCATCAGGCAATAGATCACGCTTTCGACCATTTCGGCCTCGAGCTTGACGCTGTTGCCGAGGCCATGTTCCTGAAAAGATATTTTCGCCCCGGGATGGCTGGCATAATATTTTGCCATGACGGGCTCCGTCACATTACCCAAAATCGTTGCAGCCCGATCAAGACCGGCTTCCAGAAGTTCATTTTTTTGTTTCGTTTGCATATGTCCCCATACCTGAACCTATAAGATTACGCCTGCAATGACTCAATTCTGCCATTTACAAAACGGGTTCACAACGTCATATCCCGCCGTAATTCCTCCCCGGACTATCTGCAAATCGGCACTGATACTCGCTTTCAGCATCGAAAAGTGCCTTATCATTGAAGAGGAAATCCCATGTCCAAATATGTCAGCCAGAATGCTATCCAGATCGCGCAGGAGCTGTTTGATTTCATCAATGATCGTGCGTTGCCGGGAACCGGTGTGGACGGTACCCAATTCTGGGCCGGGTTTGCGAACCTGCTCGGCAAATTCGCTCCCCGCAATGCCGATCTGCTGGCGAAGCGGGAAGATATTCAGGCGCAGATTGATGCGTGGCATATCGACCATAAGGGGCAGCCGATTGATCAGGCTGAATATCAGGCCTTTCTGAAGAGCATCGGCTATCTGGTTGAAGAACCAGCGGCTTTTTCCATCACCACGGAAAATGTTGATCCTGAAATCGCGACCATGGCTGGCCCACAGCTGGTCGTGCCCTCGCTCAACGACCGTTTCGTTCTGAACGCGGCCAATGCGCGCTGGGGCAGCCTCTATGATGCTTTTTACGGCACCGATGCGCTGGACGCACCGCCTGCCAAGCCGGGTGGGTATGATCCCCAGCGAGGGGCTGCGGTTATCAAGGCGGCGAAGGCCTTTCTCGACGAAGCCTTTCCTCTGTCGAATGGATCATGGACCGATTATACGGGCGGTGAACCCGCCCTGGCGGACCCGTCGCAACTGGTTGGCCGGAATGGCCAGTCGCTGCTGCTCAAACATAACGGGTTGCACGCGGAAGTCGTGATCGACCCGGCGCACCCGATCGGCAAGGATGACCCCGCCCATATCGCCGATGTCCTGATGGAAGCGGCGCTGACCACGATCATCGATATGGAAGATTCGGTCGCCGCGGTGGATGCTGAAGACAAGGTGCTGGCTTACAGCAACTGGCTTGGTCTGATGCGCGGCGATCTTGATGCGTCCTTCGACAAGGGCGGCAAGACCGTCGAACGCAAGGCAAATCCGGATCGCGATTATGCCGATCTGGAGGGCAATGCTTTCACGCTGCCGGGCCGCAGTCTGATGTTTGTCCGTAATGTCGGCCATCTGATGAGCAACCCGGCGGTATTGCTGGCGGACGGGTCGGAAGCGCCGGAAGGGCTGCTCGACGGTGTCTTCACCAGCCTGATCGCGATGCACGACATCAAGGGACTTGGCGAGCTGCGCAACAGCCGCGCCGGATCGATCTATATCGTGAAGCCGAAGATGCACGGGCCGGAAGAATGCGGCTTCACCAATGACCTGTTCGACGCTGTGGAAGATCTGCTTGGTCTTGACCGTCACACCATAAAGGTCGGCGTGATGGACGAGGAACGCCGGACGTCCGCTAACCTTGCTGCCTGTATCCATGCCGTGAAGGATCGGGTGGTGTTTATCAATACGGGCTTCCTTGACCGTACGGGAGACGAGATCCACACCTCGATGCAGGCCGGGGCGATGCTCGCCAAGGCCGACATCAAGAAGAGTGACTGGATCACCGCCTATGAACAGCGCAACGTTGCCATCGGTCTCGCTTGCGGCATGTCCGGCAAGGCACAGATCGGCAAGGGCATGTGGGCGGCGCCCGATATGATGGCGGACATGATGGAACAGAAAATCGGCCATCCGATGACTGGCGCCAACACCGCCTGGGTACCGAGCCCGACCGCGGCAACGCTGCACGCGATCCATTATCACCGGGTCAATGTTTTTGACCGGCAGAAAGAGGTCGCAGCGGACGGCATTGCGCCGCTCGACAAATTGCTGACCATTCCCTTGGCCGATGGCCACAACTGGTCGGACGAAGAAATCGAGCACGAGCTCGACAATAATGCGCAGGGCATATTAGGCTATGTCGTGCGCTGGATCGATCAGGGAATCGGCTGTTCCAAGGTTCCCGACATCAATGATGTCGGCTTGATGGAAGACCGCGCGACCTTGCGGATTTCATCGCAACATATGGCCAACTGGATGTTGCACGGTGTCTGTTCACCCGAGCAGGTCGATGCGGCCCTGTTGCGGATGGCAGCCAAGGTTGACGGGCAGAATGCAGGCGATCCGCTGTACCGGCCAATGGCACCAAATCCGGATGATAGTCTGGCGTTCCAGGCGGCCCGTGATCTGGTGTTCAAGGGTGTCGAGCAGCCGAGCGGCTATACCGAACCGTTGCTGCACGCTTATCGGCGGAAGCTGAAGGCGGCGGGTTAAGCTTCCTCTGAAGGGGCGGGCTTTCAGGAAAGCAGGCGGGCGATATTGACAAATTCTTCGACGCTCACCGTTTCGGGGCGTCTGGAACTGTCGATTCCCAAGCTTTCCAGCGCATCGAGCGCTCCGGCGAGGCCTTTCAGGCTCTGCCTGAGCATCTTGCGCCGCTGGCCGAAGGCGGCCTGTGTGAGATGGGCCAGGACCTCGGGACTGACGCCTTCCGGCTGGGCCTTTGGTGTCAGGTGGACTATTGCCGACATCACTTTCGGCGGCGGCGTGAAAGCGGAGCGATGAACGGTCATCGCCAACTTCGCTTCGCACCGCCATTGCGCCAATATCGACAGCCGACCGTAGGCCTCGCTGCCCTCGCTGGCGACAATCCGGTCGGCAACCTCGCGCTGGAACATCAGGGTGAGCGACTGCCATTGTGGCGGCCATTGCGGTTCCGAGAGCCACTTGATCAGCAAGGCTGAACCGACATTATAGGGCAGATTGGAAATGATGTGGAAGGGCTCGTCGAACAGATTGGCCAGATCGATTTTCAGGGCATCATCGTCAATGACCGCGAGCTGGCCCGGGAAATAGCCGCTCAGTTCGGCCAAAGCCGGTAGGCAGCGACTGTCGCGTTCCACCGCGGTTACCCGCGCACCGGCTTGCAGCAATGCCTGGGTCAATCCGCCCGGGCCGGGGCCCACTTCGAAAACCCTTTGTCCGTCGAGGTCCCCGGGAACGGCGGCGATCCGGTCGAGAAGCTGCAGGTCGAACAGGAAATTCTGGCCCAGCGCCTTGTTGGCGGACAGGCCATATTTCTTGATCACCTCGCGCAGCGGGGGCAGGGCGACCCGCTGTTTCAATTGTCGTGAATCTGGCGATTGGCGACGGCGATTGCGGCCATCTGGATCGCGGCTATCATCGAGCGGGGATCGGCACGATCCTGGCCGGCGATATTGAATGCGGTGCCATGATCCGGCGACGTGCGGACAATCGGAAGACCCAGAGTGATATTGACTCCGTCAAAGAAATGCAGGGTCTTCAGAGGTATCAATGCCTGATCATGATAAGGGCACAGCACGACATCATATTTAACCCGCGCTTCTTCGTGAAACATTGTGTCGGCTGGTAGCGGATCGGTGATATCCATTCCGTCCTGGCGCAACTCATCGATCGCCGGTTGCATGATCCGCTGTTCTTCATCGCCAAGATTCCCGTTCTCGCCGGCATGCGGATTAAGTCCCGCTACGGCGATGCGGGGTTTTGCGATGCCAAAATTGCGGACCAATGCTTTCTCCGCAGCGCGCGCGCGAGCGAGGATCAGTCGCCCCGTCAGCTGCTCCGGTACGTCCTTCAGTGCGATATGCGTGGTCATCGGAATGACGCGCAACGTCGGTCCCGCCAGCATCATCACCGCATTCTCTCTCGCTATTCCGCAGCGCTCCGAAACAAATTCAGTCTGACCCGGATAGCGAAAACCAATCTTGTAAAGCTGTGTCTTGGATACTGGAGCGGTGATGACCGCACCGGCATCCCCGGAACGCGCCAGCCCGCAGGCGATCTCGAGCGCGTGCAGCGAACATTGCGCGCTGTCCAGCGTTGCCTCGCCCGGAACAGCCGCTGCGGCGTCATGGATATGGAACACCGGCAATGCTTCATTAAAAGCCTCGCTGGCTTCCACCGGCTGTTCGATTTTCCGGACCGGAACGCCGGCCAGATTTTTAAAGTCGGCAATATTCCCGATCGCAAAAAACGGTTTGAGTCCGGCTTCCATCCGCTGTTGCCAGCTCTTCCCGATAATTTCCGGGCCTACGCCAGCGGGGTCCCCGCATGAGATGGCAAACGGCTTGGCGTTTCGATCCGCCATTAATTATATTCGATAATGGCGTCGCGTCTAAGGTCGCGCAGATAGATTTGCGCCCGTTTGTTGACCCGGTCATTTTCCAGCCGCGACATGATCGCGTCGAACGACGGTGCTGCGGCGCTCTGCGGATCATCCCGACCGCAGAGAATAAGAACGCGGACACCATCTTCGACCGAACCGAATGGCTGGCTCGCCTGTCCGATCTGCAGTTCCGCAATCGCGCCCTGCAAGGCGGCAGGAAGGTCGCGCAGTCTCACCTGATCGTTGTCGACCACAGTGGCGCCCAGTTGAGCAGCCACTTCATTGGCTGCGCCGCAACCCTTGATGCTCTGAGTCTCCGCGGCAAATTTCGCGGCTCTTGCAGATGCTTGTGCTTCGGTGACGCCTTTTGGAAAATCAATCGCCAACTGTTTGAGGCTTAGCAGAGCGTTGCGGGGATCGGCGGTGAGCACCTGACGCGAATCGATCAGATAGAGGATCGAGAGTCCGCCTGGTACTTCGATCGGGCCAACAACCTGTCCCACCTGCATTTGCTCTGCAGCTTCGGCAAGTGTCTGCGGCAATTGAGCCGGGCGGACCCAACCGAGATCGCCCCCGGTCGCGGCGGTCGAAGCTTCCGAAAACTGCCGGGCATAAGCAACAAAGGAACCACCGGCGCGGATCTGCTCCAATATTTTGCGCATATTTTCGGCGACCTGCTCGACGGTTTCCTGATTGGCCGACATATAGATTTCACCGATACGAAATTCGCTGGTGCCCTTGGACGCGTTCAGCCGCTCGATGATGGCGTTGACCTCTTCATCGCCGACATTGATGAACGGCTGGATGTTGCGGCGAAGCAGGCGGCTCCAGGCCAGTTCGCCCTTGATCTGGCGTTTCAGCGTGTCGGCAGACGAACCTTGCGTGCGTAGATACTGATCGAATGCGCTAAGGTCCTGTTTGAAATTTTGCTGCGCAACTTGGCGGAAAGTGGCTTCGACTTCCTCTGGCGCAATGACGATTTCATTGGCCTCGGCTTCCTGAATTTGCAGTGTTTCATCAATCAGATTGCGCAACACCTGGAGCCGCAGACGCTGTTTCTCTTCATCCGAGACTTCGCCGCCATTAGCGGCAACTATCAGGGCGAGACGATGACCGACGTCGGTTCCGGTGATAATGTCTCCGTTGACCTTTGCGGTGGCCCGGCGAATGTTCGGGTCATTCTCGCCAAATATCGTCAATTCGTCGGGAATATCCAGTCCGGTCTGCGGCAGCGATGCATCCGCTACCGTTTGACTGACGGACGGTGAAGCCCCTGCAACGGCAAGCGCTGTGATCAATATAGCCTTGGTTTTGAAGCCCTGGATTTTCATGCTCAATACATTCATTTCTTGTTTCTTCTCAACTACAAAGAGTAAATTTTACGAAGCAAATAGCAAATATCTGCTGAACCCAATATGAGCGGGCCAACTCGTTTGAGAGCCCTTTACACGCCCAGATTGCGCAAGGCCAGCCGGAACAGGAAGGTACTGCCACGAGTGGCGTCGCCGGTATCTTCATAATCATAGCGCCAGGTGACGCCCATCGACAGGCAGCCATCGTCATAGGCAACGCCAAGCCGGTGTCTTACCGGATCGTACCCATCGGCTACGGAAAGCGGGTCTTCGCTACGATCGGTCAGATCGACGATTGCAGATCCAAAAACCGACCAATATTGATTAATTTGATAACGTCCCCCGACCCGGACTTCTTCGCGGTCCCTGAGATCTTCAAGTTCCGCGCTGATATTGCGGTTCAGCCGTAGATAGCCAATTTGCGCGTAAGTGCTTTTCGAACCGACGGTCGCGTCAATTTCATTGCGGCGAACTGCAAGGTTGTCCTTGTCCAGACGATAGCGGTGTGTGAATTTTACAATGTCCTTGAACCGCACATTGGTACGACCGACAATATCTGAAAAGCGATCGGACAGGCCGGTGCCTTCTGGCACAATATTGTTGTTATTTTCCAATCGATAGCTCTGGCCGACGATCATGTTCACTTGCAAATTCGGCCGGTTCAACTCCCATTCGGCTCCATAAGTCGCCCGGACATTATCTTCGTAACGGTCATAGCCGGGAAAGCGGTTAAGCGCGAAAAGGTTGCTGTCGTCCAGATCGACCGAACGGGAATCTTCATTGGGAAGAGAATTATTGGCCAATCCTGGAGTTGCCACGATCTGGAAGCGCGGCGTGATCGTCTGCGTGCCACCGAAAGCCTCGCCGATAAACGGCCACTTCACATCAATCGCAACGGAGGCGATGGCGCGTGTTTGCCATCCGCCGTCGCCGCGATAGATTGCTGTTTCATTCAGCAAATTATCATCGCTGTGATAGACGTCACCGCGGGCGAATCCGGTCAACGTGATTTCCTGACCCCAGTCGGTGAGTTTTCGCATGTCCCACCGTACCGAACCAAAGGCCCGTTGTGTGTCCTGACCTTCTCCACGCCCGATTGCCAGACTGTTGGCCTGTATCTCGAGCCGACCGCCCAAGATGGGATCATTCAGGCGTTTTCGATAGTCCATCACCGGCAATGCAACCGGAACGCTGCTTTGCGGATCGTCGACCCTTAGAGTCTGGAAAGCCCAGCCCGCCAACGAAAAATAACTGCTGTTGCTGGTGCGTTCGACATTGATGGTAGAGCGAAGGCTGTCGTCGTCGCTAATGTCATAGCGCCTCAGAAATGTGCGATCCGAAACGATGCGTGCCGACTGGGAAATCGTCCAATTATCATCAAGTACGAACCGACCGCTGGTCGAAAAATAACCCCGAAAATCTTCTTCGGCATCTGGTGAAACTTCGGATGCACCCGCGGCAATGCGCGAACCATAAGTGGCATAGCCGGTAATCTGAAAGGCGCCTTTCTGATCAAGGCTTCGAAAAGTACCGCTGAGCAGGGGGGCGACATCCGTAAATATCTGCGCGGTAACGGTGGCATCCTGATTAGGCGCGATGCTGAAATAATATGGCACCGTTACGCCAACGCCGTTGACGGAATCGAACTGGATATCCGGCACCAGAACGCCGCTGCGGTTTTCGTCGCTAACCGGGTGGGAGAGGCCGGGCAGGGGAATGACCGGTAATCCGAAAATCTCGATACGCGCGCCCTGATATTTTACGCGCTTTTTGACCGGATCATAGATCACCTTCACGGCCTTGATCTGCCAGCTGGGGTTTTTCGGACATCCATCTTCGGTCGTGACCGCACATGCCGTGTAGGCGGCATTGTGCAGCGCCAGCGAGCCGTCGACAAATCGTTCGCTGCGGCGCGCTGCCAGGCGGCTGCCATCTTCCAGGACGAGCAGGAGGTTGTCGACAGCGCCATCGCGCAGGCTGTCGGTCAGTTCGATGCGATCGCCATAAGCAACGTCGCCATCGGGGCTGACGGACTTGATATTGCCTTCTGCCACCACAGCGCCGGTTTTCCGGTTCCACACAACCTGGTCGGCACGCAATTCATATCCGTCGCGATTGAGCACCACATTGCCCTCTGCCGTGACGAAGTCATTCTCGAAATCATAGTCGATGCTATCGGCGCTAAATTCGATTTCATCGGCTTGCTGATCAGCTGAAACGGCATCGTCGCTTTGCGACTGTCCCATAGCGGCAGCCGGCGTCACAGCGGCCAGACCCAGAGTAAAAACGGCGAGTGAAGATTTCATCGACTGGCTCAACCTGCTTTTAGCCCCATTTTGGACGGCATTGAATATCGCACTGTCCACATTCCGAACGCCTATTGCACCAGTTTGCTTCGTCTGCAAATTTTCTTTGACAGATTCTGATGAACAGATGCTTGACCAGAAAACCTAGACGGTGCAGCAACGGCCCACGATAGAATGAATGTCGGCCCGTTCATCAATGAGTCGGATCGACGAGTGAGCCAATAAGGCTTTTCACTCCTCAGAACATAAAAATAGGGACAGTTTTCCAATGAATTTCAACTTTGCCAACGAGCGGCCCGCAGATGCTGATGCGATTATCTTTGCAATCGCCGAGAATGGACTGGACGATTTCAACCTCGAGCTTGAGCAAGCGAATATAGTCAAGGCGGGAGCAAAAGCCGCACGATTTGCGGGGAAACTGGGCGAAGTCTTTGAAACTTTCGTGACCGAAGCGGACAAGGTCTTGCGGGTCGTCTTGACCGGATTGGGTACGGGCAAGCCGAATAATGCGGAATCAGCCGGTGGTTCGGCAATCGCCAAAATTCTCGCATCCGGGGCCAGGCATGCGGTCATCGAACCATCGGGTCTCGACGATGAGCGTCTGGCGAAATTGCTCTTTGGTGCAAAATTGCGCAGCTGGCGGCATGATAAATATCGGACGACCATGCCTGAAAAGCAAAAGGTAACGCTCCAGACAATCACCATGCTCGACCAGGATCTGGAAACCGCCAAGGCCTGGACAGATTTGTCGGCCGTGGCGGACGGTGTTGCCCTGACTCGCGAACTGGTCGCCGAACCGGCCAACGCCATTTACCCGGAAAGCTTTGTCGCCCGTTGCGAGGAGCTGAAAGAGCTTGGCGTCGAATTCACCGTGCTCGGCTGGGACGAGATGGAAAAACTCGGCATGGGCGCGCTGCTCGGTGTCTCGCAAGGGTCCGAGCGTCCTCCACGGTTGCTGGCGATGCGCTGGGACGGCACCAATGGGGAGCAGAAAACGCCGCTGGCTCTGGTCGGCAAGGGCGTCACCTTCGACACCGGTGGCATTTCGCTCAAACCGGGCGCTGGCATGGAAGAGATGAAATGGGACATGGGCGGCGCCGGAGCCGTTGCCGGAACGATGAAGGCGCTCGCTGGTCGCAAGGCCAAGGCGCATGTCGTCGGTGTTTGCGGACTGGTCGAGAATATGCCGGACGGCAAGGCGCAGCGCCCCGGTGACGTGGTGACCAGCATGAATGGCCAGACCATCGAAGTGATCAACACCGATGCCGAAGGGCGGCTGGTATTGTGCGATGCGATGCACTGGACGCAGGAGACATTCAAGCCGGAAGTGCTGATCGATCTGGCGACTCTGACCGGTGCGATGATTATCGCGTTGGGCAACGAACATGCCGGTTGCTTCAGCAATGATGACGATCTCGCCGAAGACCTGATCGATGCGGGCAAGGATGCCGGTGATCCGCTGTGGCGGCTGCCCGTTGGTCCTGCCTATGACAAGCTGATCAACTCGCCGATCGCCGACATGAAGAATGTCGGGCCGCGCGGGGCGGGCTCGATTACCGCGGCACAATTCCTCAAACGCTTCGTCAAGGACGGCGTCAAATGGGCGCATCTCGATATCGCCGGTATGGTCTGGGCCGACAAGCCCGGCCCGGTCTGGGACAAAGGCGCGACCGGCTATGGCGTGCGCCTGCTCAACCAATATGTTGCTGACAATTTCGAAGATTGATTCGGTTGTAACGATGCGGCGAAGTCTGGCTCGAAGGTCGTGCGGTGCGGGTTGATTTCTATCACCTGACCCGCGATCCGGCGGATAGACTCGTGCCGATGCTCGCCGGAAAATCGCTGGATGTCGGAAAAAGGCTGCTGCTGCTGTCGCAGGACGAGGGCCGCCGTGCCGCGCTCAGCGACGCCTTGTGGAGCGCTGAGCCGGCCAGCTTCCTCGCTCATGATTTTGGCGGTTCCGAGCAGCAAGCGGAGCAACCGATCCTGATTTCTGACCAATGCGAACCGGCCAATGGTGCGCCTTATATCATCTTGTCCGATGGACTGTGGCGGGACGAAGCGCTGGCTTTCGAGCGCGCCTTCTTCCTGTTCACCGCCGAGCAGATCGATCATGCGCGCACTGTCTGGCGGGATCTCAAGGCCAAAGACGATGTCACGCCGCGCTACTGGAAACAGGATGGTGGCCGCTGGGTCGAAGGACCCTGATTTTCGGGAATGCTGCCGTGGGTACAATGGCACATCATCGAAAACTTGCCATGGTGAATTGCAGCGGCTAAGGGCGGCGCAACTTTTGACTATCCCTATATTTATGGAGTTTTATCATGGCCGTGACACGGACATTTTCGATCATTAAACCCGACGCTACCCGCCGCAACATCACCGGCGCTGTCACCAAGATGCTGGAAGAAGCCGGACTGCGCGTTGTCGCTTCCAAGCGCATCCACATGAGCAAGGAACAGGCCGAAGGCTTTTACGCAGTTCACAAGGAACGCCCTTTCTTTGGCGAACTGGTTGACTTCATGATCAGCGGCCCATGCGTCGTGCAGGTTCTTGAAGGCGAAAATGCGATGCAGGCCAACCGCGACATCATGGGCGCGACCAATCCTGCCGACGCGGCTCCCGGCACGATCCGCAAGGAACTCGCCGAAAGCCTCGAAGCCAACACCGTTCACGGTTCGGACAGTGAAGAAAATGCAGCGATCGAAATCGCCTATTTCTTCAACGACGACGAAATCGTCGGCTAGGCCTCTAGCCTGGTTTTAGCGTTTCCAACGCCCGGTTGCAGAAATGCAGCCGGGCGTTTTTCATTGGTGAACACGAGCCCTGTCACAAAAGGTTTTTATCCAATTCTCAAATGAGTCACCAAGCAGAAGCGCAGGTGACGCAGTGCACTCCTATCGGGGCGACGAACGCATCGAAACGGGGATTGAAAATGACAGGAAATTCTGCTGGCCTGTCCTTCAAGCGCAAGTTGATCATCGGTACGGCGCTGCTAACGCCCGCCATGCTGGCAGGCCCGGCATTTGCCCAGACCGGTACAGACGATGTTGAAGAAGGTGATGTGATTGTCGTCACCGGCTCCATTCGCGAAGCCCAGCAGGCCGCCATCGCAGAAAAGCGCGAGGCAAAAAATGTCGTCGACGTCGCTTCTGCCGACTCGGTTGGCCGCTTTCCCGATGAGAATATTGCAGCCGCGCTGACCCGTCTGCCGGGTGTCGCGGTGCAGCGCGATCAGGGTCAGGCCCGCTATATCCAGGTGCGCGGCGCGCCCAACCGCTGGACCTCGGTCAGCATCAACGGCATCCCGCAGACCGGGACCGATGAAGGCAGTGCCGGCCGCGCCTATCGCTTTGACGCAGTCCCCGCCGTGCTCTTGTCGGAATTGCGGGTCAACAAGTCGCTGACCCCGAATATCACCGCCGAAGCGGTGACCGCCAATGTCGATCTGCTGACCTATTCCGCGCTCGACAATGAAGGATTCACCGCCAGCGGCGACATCGGCTATGGCATGATGGATCTCGGTGACGGCGAACAGCGCCAGGGTTCGCTTCGTCTCGGCTGGTCTGACGGCACCTGGGGCATCGTGCTCGGCGGCTCGCATTACAAGCGCGAGCAGGTCACGGATAACCGCGAATATGGCTATTCGACCGGCACCGACGGCAATATCGCGCCAACCGATATTGATGTGCGCAGCTATCTGCTCGATCGCGAAACCAACGGCCTGTACGGCAATATCGAATTTCAGCCAGTCGATGGTCAAGTTTTTCACGTTCGCGGAATCTATACCGAGTTCAAGGATGACGAGCAGCGCAATGCCTATCAGTTCGAACTCGACGAAGCCTCGTCCGGAACCCGCACATCGACCGGCGGAGACCTCGTAAACGTACCGGTTGACGGTGCGTTTAACGACGCCAAATATCGCAACCGCAACCTGATCCTGTCCACCGGCGCCGATCTGGAATTCGACGACTGGGGCTTGAGCGCGCAACTGGGCTATACGCGGACCGAGAACAGCACCTATCTGCCGTTGACGCTCGCCACCACTGGCGGTGCCAATAATGTCTCTCTGACCTATGACCGCAGCGATCCCAATTTCCCGGTCATTACCGGCCTCTACGCGACCGACTTCGATGTCGACCCGATCACCGGCGATCTAAGCAACCCCCGTCGGGGCGCGGCCATCGACCGGTTTGACCCGACCTCGTTCAACGGTTTCAACTTCATCCTGCCGATCGTCACCGAGACGGTATCGGATTCGATGACGGCCAAGGTCGATCTGTACAAGCAATGGGACGATTTTACCGTTCGTTTCGGCGGCCTGTTCCAGCAGCGCGACATTTCCGGCAATATTTTCAATGACGCCGGTATCGTCCCGCTCGCCGTTATCGGTCAGAATGTGAATGATTATGCGGGTAGCACGCCTTGGGACACCGGCTTTCCGCTCGGTGTCTCGTTCACCTATACCGACAATGAAGCGCTCGACGAGGATCAACAGCGCCTGCTCGACCAGGCCGGGATTGATCTCGGCGACCTCAACCCGCCGCAGGATTTCTTCGACCAGAAGGAAACGATTTTTGCCCCTTATCTGATGGGTGAATTTGAGCTCGGCGATCTGCAGGTCATCGCCGGCGCGCGGGCGGAATATTACAAGGTCCGCAACTCCGGTACGGCTTCTACAGGCGGTGTCCTCACTCCGCTGAGCTTCGAGGATGACTATTTCGACATCTTCCCGAGCGTCAACCTGCGCTACAATGTCAGCGATGATATCGTGCTGCGCCTTGCCGGCCTCCGCGGAACGGCCCGTCCGGCCTATGCGGCGGTGCGGATCGGATCCGCGATCAACGATATCGGCGAAGTGATCGAATCCGGCAACCCGGCGCTGAAGCCGGAATATACCTGGGGCGTGGACGCCAGTTTCGAATGGTATCTCCCTGGCAACGGCATCTTCTCGGTTGCCGCTTTCCACCGCTGGGTTGACGATGTTCTCTATACCGGCACGCAGCGGGTCAACAGCGACGCCTTTGACAGTGACGGCATCGACCGTTCCAACTATCTGTTGAGCGCCAATTTCAATGGCCAGAGCGGTACCGTGTCCGGCGTCGAGTTCAACCTGCAGCACCAGTTCGATTTCCTGCCGGGCGCGCTGGGCGGCTTTGGTGTGCAAGGCGGATTGACCCTGCTCGACGGTGAATTTGACGCGCTGGATGCAAGCGGCATGGTCGTCACGTCAGACTTCCCGGGCCTCTCCGACACGATCGTCAATGCGTCGGTCTTCTACGAGAAATACGGCATATCGGCGCGGGTGTCCTACCAGTGGCGGTCGGACTATATCGATACGGTGGGCGGTCTTGGTATCGGCGATGGCGAGTTTCGCGGGGCCTATGAAAATCTCGACGTGACCCTGCGCTACAAGATCAACGATAATTTTACCGTCTATGCCGATCTGGCCAACCTGACCGATGAAATCTATACCGCCTTTGACGGTACGTCGGATTTCCCGGTCGAAGTGGAGCAGATTGGCGCGCGCTACATGTTCGGGCTTCGCTTCGACTTCTAGCCGCAATGATTTGAGAGAGGATATCCTGATGCGTAAATTGACCATCGCCCTGGTCGCGGCGTCGCTAACCTGTATCGCTCCAGCGGCGCAGGCCCGCAACATCGTGATCACCAATGATGACGGGCTGACCAGCAATGTGGTGGCGCTCTACGACGCGCTGAAAAAGGACGGCCACGACGTGATCGTGTCTGTGCCGTGCCGGAACCAGAGCGGCATGGGAGCGGCCATCCTGATCGCCCGCCCGCTGGCACCGCTGGCCGATGCGTGCCTTAACGGTGCGGCCGGCCCTGGCGATGCCGGGGCAGGGTCAATGACCCGCGAGGGCTTGGCCGGGGATTTCCACTATGTCGACGGCACGCCGGTGATGGCGCTAGTCTACGGGCTGGATGTCGTTGCGACCCAGCGTTGGGGACAAGCCCCCGATCTGGTGCTGTCCGGTCCCAATGAGGGCCAGAATGTCGGCGCCATCATCCTCAGCTCCGGAACGGTGAGCGCCGCGCAATTTGCTGCGGTGAGCGGCCTTCCGGCGATCGCGCTGAGCGCCGGGGCGGCAACTGAAGATGCCGAACTGGACAATCCGCAATCGGTCAAGGTCGGGGCGCTGACCGCGCAACTGGTTTCGGTGCTGGACAAGCGGAGCGAGGGCGGGGCGATGCTTCCGGCCGGCACCGCGCTCAACGTGAATTTTCCGGACGATCTGGACAATCCCGTGTGGAAAGTTTCGCGGATCGGAACCTATAACGCCTACAAAATGGGCTTCGTACAGAGCATGGTCAAAGAGGCGTCTCCGGGGATGGCGGCGATGGCCAAGGCTCGCGGCATGGAATTACCCGACTTGCCGGGCATCTCTTTCGGGTTCAACGATGCCAGACCGTCGCCGGACCAGACGTTGGACGAATCGGTTGTCTACAAGACTGCCATTGCGGTCAGCCCGATGCAGGCCGGCTATGAATATAAGTCGCACCCGAAAGCTGACTGGCTGGCGGGCTATCTGACCGGCCTGACCACAGCGGGAGAATAGGGCATTACCATTACGCCGCGTGATGTCCTTCGGTTATCGCTGCGCCGGTTGCCTCTTCCGAGCGTTCCCAGTCGTGAAATGCGTTGCGGCGGACTATGATCCAAGCACCATCGCGTCTTTCCAGCGTGTCGCAATAGCGGCCGGCAACGGTCCAGTCGGTGGCCTTGCTGCTGCCGTGGCAGGCATGAAAATCCGGGTTGCCTGCCTCGATATAGTGATAGGCAACAAAATTGGCTTCGGTGGTGGCGCTGTTGCCATCGTCCGACAGTTCGATATGGACATTGGAGATCGAGTGGTGGGTTCCCGGGATGTTTTCCAGGGTCTGGCTGGCGAAGCCGATAAATTCGTCCGGCGGGCCTTCGTAATCGCCATGTTTGTGGACATGGTCGTCGGCGAAGCAGGAGCGGACGAGCGGCCAGTCGCGGCGATCGATCCCCTTGCAATATCGGTGCAGGATATCGCGAATTTCCTCGCGTGCCGACAGTTGCTCCAAAGTGTACATGCTTGATATCTCCTAATTTTGTCAGTCGTTATTATTTGACTCTGGTCCTAGCCTGAAACCAATATCTGATGAGGAGATAAAGCATGGGCAGACTGCAAGGCAAAGTGGCAATAATAACAGGCGCAGCCAAAGGACTGGGTGAAGCCGATGCGCGGATGTTCGCGCGCGAGGGCGCGACCGTCATCCTGACTGACATGGACGCAGAAAATGGCGAGCGGGTTGCCGGAGAGATCGGAGCCGCTGCGGAGTTTCTGGTCCAGGATGTCGCTGATGAACAGGGCTGGGAGGATCTGATTGCCGATGTTGTATCGCGCCATGGCAGACTCGACATATTGGTCAATAATGCCGGCGTGGTCGAACCCGGAACGATCGAGACGCAAACGACCGAGGAATATCGCTTCGTCATGGCAGTCAGCGCCGACGGCGCCTTTTATGGCTGCAAATATGCGGTGCCGGCGATGAAGGCATCGGGTGGTGGCGCGATCATCAATATGTGCTCGATCGCCTCGATCATCGGCGAGCCGATTGTCGTCGCTTATTCGATGGCGAAAGGCGCAATCGAAAGCCTGACCCGCAGCGTGGCCGTGCATTGCGCGAATAACCAATATAATATTCGCTGCAACAGCGTCCATCCCGCCGGCATATTGACGCCGATGGTCGAGGCCATTGGCCCGAAAGTCATGGGCCGCGACGATCTCCGCCCGTCAAGCGACGGACCGGCGCCGAGCGCGCTGGGCGAACCGGATGATATCGCCAACACCGTGCTGTTCCTAGCCTCTGACGAAAGCAAGTTCATCAACGGCGCGGCGATCCGCGTGGATAATGCGAAATCGGTGGTCGAGGGCGTGGTTCCCTGATGTCTTGAGGAAGAGCAGCGGTCTGGATTATCGCTCTGGATCGGAGTCGAGTCGTTATGTTGGCGCAGGCCTGGGCCTGCGTCGTCTCCAGTTCCTGCCGCTGCAGCGCAGAATAGGTTGCCCCTTGATCTGATGGTTCGCTTTTCGACGCTTGCCTGCGATGTTGAGTCTCATCCACTGCTGCCGAACAATCCTCGCTTCCCCCTACAGGCACAATAGGCACCGATGTTTCCATATTTCGTATATAGCGAGCGCGATTTCTGACCGTCCGCGCAACGAAAGCGCGAAGCGGATCTGATTGCCGTTGAGCTTGTCCTGATGCGTGACTGGGTACGCTTGTTTACGTTCCGTAAAGGATGTTGGGCTAGCGTCCTTCCAGGGTTGAAAATAAAAAAAATCTGGAAATCGGCGCGCTTATAATGATGAAATTGCGTTATCTATTGTGGCTGTTTGTGATCAGCCCGCTTTTCATAGCGCCAGCAATGTCTCCGGCGATGGCAGAGACGACGGCCATAACGAATTTCAGCCACCGCATTTGTAGTCTGGCAGGCCATGCCGAGGCCGGCCCTGAAGAGATATTGAAATTGCGCCCCGCTTTTGATTGTGGTCCCGACAAGCTGGCCAAAAACACCGATATGTTGTGGATGATAGCGGATATCGGTGATTTGCAAAAAGATATGGCGGAGCCAGTGTTGCGCTTTCGCGCGGCGCGGCAGGGCGCGGTGACGCTGCATAGCATTTATCCCGATGGTAGCAGCCAGACAAAATTATATAATCAGGCCGAGATGACCGCACGCTGGCGCTCGCCTTATGCAGTCGCGCTGCCTCTGGTCAGCCGAGATGGCCTGCATCCGGAAACGGTTCTGGTTGGCGCCGCCAATCCATGGGATCCATCCAACTGGAATGACATAGAATTGGTTGATGCCAAGGACGATCTGGCGCTGCATGAACGCGGCGAGATGGTCAGCGTTCTGGTTGCCGGATTGCTACTCGCGCCATTATTGCTGGACTTCGTGTTTTTCATCGTGATGCGCCAGCGTTTCATTCTCTACCATAGCTTGATGGTGGTCGCCATTGTGGTCAATCACATCTGCTGGTCGGGACAGATATTTGACTTGTTTCCTGCGGCGACTCTGGTTCAGCGATCGTGGATTGCGTTTATCGCGTTGGCGACCCTGGCCTTTGGCGGATGCATGCTGATCCGCTCGCTTTGCAATCCGGACAAGCTTGGAAAATGGGGTGCGTTTTCCCTAAAATTTGTGGCCTGGAGCACTTTGGTCACGACCACTATTGTCATGATTTTTGCCGATCGATTGTCGCTGACCGGTTCGCTAATCTTCCATATTGTCTATGGTTCCATGGCTCTTGTCGCGCTCGGAAATTTGCTACACTGCGCGGTCAAGGGCGACAAAATGGCGATGTTGTTGCTGATGGGTCTGTCTGGTGCGGGATTTATAGCTTTGTGCCGGATTATCCGCGCTTTCGGCTGGATTGACGATCTGCCGATTTTTGATTTCGGATTTTACATCGCTATTCTGGCCGAAGTATTGGCGACCAGCATTGTCGTCGGATATCGAGCAATGGGTATGCGTCGCGAGCGAGATGATGCCCTCATGGTCAGGCAGGGGCTCGAGGATATCGCCTATACTGACGAACTGACTGGCGTGCCCAATCGCCGTGCCTTTTCAATGGCATTTTCCAAATTTGCCGCGCTCCGGAAGAACCGGGATCAGATCTGGGCATTGGGTGTTATCGACGTCGACAATTTCAAGAATGTGAATGACCGCTACGGCCATGACGTCGGTGACAAGGTATTGGTCCAAGTGGCCTCAATCCTGAACGGCCGGTGCGGACATGGTGACTATTTCGCGCGTTTCGGCGGTGAAGAATTTGCCGTGCTGATTTCCGGCCGGACCACAAATGATGTAGCGCGCTTTGCGCAGGAACTGGTGGACAGCTGCGCCGAGCATGTTTTCAAGAACGGTGAAGATAATATCGGTCCGGTGACCCTGAGTATCGGTCTGCACGTGCTGGACAACGAGTCAGAGGCCGATCTGGAAACAAGTTTCCGCTTGGCCGACAAGGCGCTCTATGAGGCGAAGAGAGCCGGGAGGAACCGGATACGCGTGGCATCGCCCGGCCAGCCCGAACTGATTGCTGCCTGAAAACCCCTTCCGCACGCCCGCAGAATTGAAGTGGAACGATTGCCAGCCAAAATCGAAAGGTCACACTCGCCGCACCGCTGCTGGCTTGAAAGTCGAGGAAAGTTCTGGCTTCGGGGCAAAAGTCACGGAAAACAAAAGCAGTCATTTCTGTAAAGTTTGCGTTGCGACGGGGCGTGTTCGGATTGAAACGAAGTCATTAAGTCTGGAAGTCAGCGCCCGATTCTTCGCCATCTTCGAATTACGATGATGTCCCGATATCGAAGTGCAAATTTGCGCCCGCCCGGCGACAAAGGTTGCGTTTGCAACTGGAAGTGAGATAATCGGTTATCCTCTGGCAACTGATCAACACGACGAGCACATTGATCATTGTCTGCTCTCACAATGACATTTGAATCCCCCAATCGAAAACATGTCGGCAAATTTATTAGGAAGTCTTTGATCCATGAACACTCTGATGGACTACCGGGAAAAAATCCGCACGCACCACCGCAGCGATGAAGGCGAGATTCTGGAACATCTGATATCGAATTTCGGTCCGGACGAGCAAACCCGCAAGCGTATTCAGGAGCGGGCGATCCAGGTTGTCCGGGACGTTCGAAGCGCTTCCGGGCCGACACTGACCGAGAGTTTTCTGGGCGAATATGGTCTGTCCACCGACGAGGGGCTCGCCCTGATGACGCTGGCCGAGGCGCTGTTGCGGGTGCCGGACAACCAGACGATTGACGCGCTGATCGAGGACAAGATCGGCCCCTCCAACTGGCGCGAGCATATCGGTCAGTCGGAAAGCTCGCTGGTCAATGCGTCGACCTATGCGCTGGAGATGACGCGCAGCGTGATCAACAAGCCGGCAAGCCGCGGACCGCTCGACGCTCTGCGGGGCGCGATAAAGCGGTTGGGCGAGCCGGTGATCCGGGTGGCCGTGCGCCAGGCGATGAAAGAACTCGGCAATCAGTTCGTGCTCGGCGAGGATATGAAGCTGGCGCTTAAGCGGGCGGAAAAGTGGAAAGCCAAGGGCGCGACTTATTCCTATGACATGCTGGGAGAGGCGGCGATCACGCAGGAAGGTGCGGATGAATATTTCGCCGCTTATGCCGATGCGATTCAGGAAATCGCCAAGGTCGCTGACTCCGATGATCTCCGCGAAAACCCCGGCCTGTCGATCAAATTATCGGCGCTCTATCCCCGCTATGAAATGAGCCAGCAGGCCAAGGCGGTTCCCGCGCTTGCCGAAAGGGTCGGTGAACTGGCGCGCGCTGCGCGCGATGCCAATGTCGGGCTGAATATCGACGCTGAAGAAGCCTATCGTCTCGGCATATCGCTCGACATGATCGAAATGGTGCTGAGCGATCCGCGGCTCGCCGGCTGGGACGGCTTCGGCGTTGTCGTGCAGGCCTTTGGCAAGCGGGCCAGCTTTGTGCTCGACTGGCTCTATTCCCTGGCGACCCAGCTCGACAGAAAGATCATGGTTCGCCTGGTCAAGGGCGCCTATTGGGACAGCGAGATCAAGCGGGCGCAAATGGATGGTGTGCCCGACTTTTCCGTATTCACGACCAAATCGGCGACCGATATCAGCTATATCTGCTGCGCGTCCCAGTTGCTGAAAATGACCGATCGCATCTATCCGCAATTTGCCACCCATAATGCACACAGCGTTGCGGCCATTCTCGAGATGGCGGGCAACCAGCAGGATTTCGAGTTCCAGCGGCTGCACGGCATGGGCGAGACCTTGCACGATGCGTTGCTCCGCAATGAAAAAGTCCGGTCACGAATCTATGCGCCCGTCGGCAAGCATCGCGAATTGCTCGCCTATCTTGTCCGACGCTTGCTCGAAAACGGGGCGAACTCGTCCTTTGTCAACCAGCTGGCCAATCATACCGTGGCTGCCGAAATGATTGCCACTGATCCGTTCGAGACGCTGAAGGCTGATCAGCAATCCAGCCAGTCGAAGATCATCAAGCCGGCCGATCTGTACCAGCCGGAACGCGTCAACTCGCGTGGCTGGGATCTGGCCAATCGCACCGACATGAATGAATATGTCGGCGAGCGCGCTCCCTTTGCCGAGAAGCTGTGGCGCTCCTCGCCGATTACTGTGCGGCCGGTGACCAGCGGAAGCGCGCGGAAGATTTTCAATCCGGCGCGCGACGACAGTCAGGTTGGCGAAGTGATTGAGGCCGATGAAAGCCAGGCGCTTGAAGCGATAGAAGATGCGCGCGTCTGGGATGCGCCCGTCGCCGAGCGCGCTGCGATACTGCGCAGGGCTGCCGACCTTTACGAGCATCATCACGGCGAAATTTTCGCATTGCTGGCGCGGGAAGCGGGCAAGACCCAGTTCGATACCATCGCTGAATTGCGTGAGGCGGTCGACTTTTTGCGCTATTACGCGAAGGAAGCTGAGAAGCATTCCCTGGGCAAGCCGCGCGGCATAATCAGCTGCATCTCTCCCTGGAACTTCCCGCTGGCGATTTTTACCGGTCAGGTGGCTGCGGCTCTGGCTGCCGGCAACGGGGTACTGGCGAAACCGGCGGATCAGACGCCGCTTATTGCCGCTCTTGCCACCAATTTGCTGCACGAAGCTGGCGTGCCTGCGGCTGCTTTGCAGTTGCTGCCGGGTGCCGGCGCCACGGTGGGAGCCACAATCAGTGGTGACGCCCGCATCAATGGCGTCGTTTTTACCGGCTCCACGACAACAGCGCAGACGATAAACCGGAATATCGCTGAAAATGGTCAGGCTGACTCGCTGCTGATCGCAGAGACTGGCGGCCTGAACTGCATGATCGTGGATTCAACCGCTTTGCCGGAACAATCGGTTCGCGATATTATCACGTCGGCGTTCCAGTCGGCCGGCCAGCGTTGCTCGGCGTTGCGGGTGCTCTATCTGCAAGAGGATGTCGCCGAGCCATTTCTGAACATGCTCTACGGTGCGATGGATGCGACGGAGATGGGCAATCCATGGTGGCTGTCGACCGACATTGGACCGGTTATCGATCAGGCGGCGCACGACAAGATCAGCGCCCATATTGCCGCCGCCCATGTGGACGGCCGATTGTTGAAACAGCTGGACAGTCCGGATGGTGGTTATTTCGTCGGACCAGCGGTGATCAAGGTCGACGGAGTCAACGATCTCGACGAAGAGATATTTGGTCCGGTCCTGCATGTCGCGACATTCAAAAGCGGTGAACTCGATAAAGCGATCAGTGATATCAACGGCCGCGGATATGGGCTGACCTTCGGCCTGCAGACACGCATCGAGCGGCGCATCGACAAATTGACCAGCGCGATGAAGGTCGGGAATATCTACGTCAATCGCAACCAGGTCGGCGCTGTGGTCGGTTCGCAACCCTTTGGCGGGGAAGGCCTTTCCGGTACTGGTCCCAAGGCTGGCGGCCCGCATTATCTGCCGCGTTTTTATCAGGGCTCCAGACCGGTATCGCCAGTGATCCGTGATGGGGAATCGAGCCTTGAAGCGGTGCAAAAGGCATTGAACAATCTGCCGGCGGTCGATACGCGACCACGCAGTTCCGAGATCATGCCCGGACCTACCGGGGAATCGAACGAGCTGTTCACCTATGCGCGAGGAACGATATTGTGCCTCGGCCCAACGCCGGAAGATGCTGCAAAGCAGGCGGAGACGGCGCATCAGCAAGGATGTGTATCGCTGATCTGCGTTCCCGGCGCTACGGGAGAGCAGGCGCTCGACGGATTTGTGCCTCGCGAAGCTTTGTCCGCGTTGACCGGTATGGACGCCGTTGTCTGCTGGAGCGAAATCGAGGATATTCGCGCCATCCGGAAGGCGCTTGCCGAACGGGACGGACCGCTGATCCCGATCATCACCGAAGAGAAGTTCGGTCATCAATGTCTGGTCGAACGGCACGTCTGTATCGATACAACCGCCGCGGGGGGGAATGTCTCGCTACTGACCTGAGGGGTTTTGGATGCGGTCGGGCCGCTTCAGCCGCGGGTAATGCTCGTGGCTAGCGGCTCGCTCTACGCTTGCCTTTAACCATGAATCTAGAGTAGCTTATCCTGATGGAGCGCGAACAAAATTCCAGCATGGAAAACCAGATGGCGATTTCCACATCGGATTTGCCGACCGCCTCGGTAATGGGGTTGATCGAAAAAAGCCCGATTGCCTCGGTGGTTAGCAATCCGCGTTTGCCGGACAATCCGCTTGTCGCCGTCAATGATGCGTTCGTGGAACTGACGGGCTATGACCGGGATTTCATTATCGGCCGAAATTGCCGCTTTCTGTCTGGCGAAGAGACAAAACCCTGGCTGACAGAGGAAATCCGGCGCGGCGTAAGACAGCAAAAGTCCGTTCTGGTCGAAATCTTGAATTACAAGAAGGATGGCACGCCTTTCCAGAATGCCGTGCTCGTGGCTCCCTTGTTCGACGAAGAAGGCGAACTTGAGTATTTTCTCGGATCACAGGTGGAAATCGATGCCGATGTGCCGAGCCTGGCGAAAGCACGGCGGATGCGGGCTGTCGGGATTGTGAAAGACCTGTCGAAACGGCAACGGGAAGTGCTGCAGTTCATTGCCAAGGGACTGCTCAACAAACAGATCGCGCACGAACTGGGTCTCAGCGAGCGGACCGTGAAAATGCATCGTTCGATCCTGATGAAACGGCTCGATGTACCAAGCGCGGCGGACATGGTCCGGCTGGCTGTCGAAGCGGGAATGTAATCATACGGTCCAAGGGCCGTATGGATTTGACGTTTGTCACAGTCTAGTTATAAAAATGCATCGCGGGTTGGAGTTTCTTTTCCCTATTCGGGCCGCAGACCTTTTTGGATAACATTTCTCCCTCCTCCTTGTTGTCCAAAGATTTTCAGCCCGTGATGCACTTTTCCCTAAAATTGATCGGCGATCGCGATCATCCTGGTCAGCCGCTTTGGCGCGACCTGACACCAGCTGCTGTAAAGCCGGCTTGCAATATGGTCCCAATCGGTGCGGCCGGTGTCGAGGCGGATCGCGATCCAGCCAGACTTTCCGTAGAATTTGGGCGCATAATATAGTTCGGGGTCGGCATCGATCAGCGCAGACTGTTCGTCCAGGCCAGCCGTCTTGACGAGCAGGGCGATACTGGCTTCGCCATGATGACTCTGCGCGAAATAGGCGAAATATTTTCCCGTCGTTTTGCTCCCCACCCGCCAGCCGGGGGCACCGAAACTGGCCCGCTCGTGGGTTTCCTCGAGCGCCAGCGCACGCTCGCGAATCTGCGCCAAGATCCAGTCCGGGTCGGCCTCGCGCGTGACATATTTGGCCAGCGTGGCCGGATAGAGTTGATGTTCGGCGATCAATATACGGCTGGCCAGACTGTCGGCATCGTCATCGGGCAGGATAGCGACCTCGGTCTGGGCCAGCACCGGGCCGTCATCCAGTTCGGCGGTGACCAGATGCACGCTGCATCCCGCGACGCTGTCGCCGGCATCGATAGCGCGTTGATAGGTGTCGAGGCCCTTATATTTCGGCAACAGGCTGGGATGGATATTGAGCATATGATCCGTCCATTTCCTGACAAAACCATCGCTGAGGATCCGCATATAGCCCGCCAGCACGACATATTCTGCGCCAGAAGCGACGATAGCATCGTGCATGATGCCATCATGCGCTTCGCGCGTCAGGCCTTTGTGCGGATGGGCGAAGGTCGCGATGCCTTCTGCCTCGGCGAGCTTCACGCCTGGGGCATCAGGATCGTTGGACGCCACGAGCATGATTTCATAGGGGCAGTCGGATGATTTGGCGGCATAGGCCATCGCCGCCATATTCGACCCGCGGCCGGAAATTAATATCGCGATTCTGGCTTTTTCAGCCATTGTGGGTGGCGGTCCAGTCGTCCGTTGCAGACCATGTGCCGCGTGCGCCAGATACCGAGCAGCCTTTGGGCCCGTCGCGAACATCGCCGATCCTGTGGACTGTCTCGCCAGCCGCCTCGAGGTCCGATGTGATTGCACCCGCTTCGTCTGCTGACACAGCCAGCACCATGCCAATGCCGCAATTGAACGTCCGCGCCATTTCTTCCGGCTCGATATTGCCCTGCGCCTGCAGGAAGGCCATCAGACGCGGCTGGTCCCAGTTTGACGCATCGACATGGGCGTGCATGCCATCCGGCAACACGCGCGGGATATTTTCCAGCAAACCGCCTCCGGTGATATGGGCAAGTGCCTTGACCCGGCCAGACTGCATCAGCGGCAAGAGCGACTTCACATAGATCCGGGTTGGTGCGATCAAGACTTCGATCAACAATATGTCGGGGTTGAACAGGGCAGGGCGATCCATTCTCCAGCCCTTGTCCGCCGCCAGCCGACGGACAAGTGAAAAGCCGTTGGAATGTACGCCCGAGGATTCGAGCCCAAGCAGGACATCGCCCGCTTCGATTGTCGCTCCGGTAACGGCTTTTTCGCGCTCGACTGCGCCGACGCAGAAACCGGCGAGATCATAGTCGCCTTCGGCATACATGCCGGGCATTTCTGCCGTTTCGCCACCGATCAGAGCGCAGCCTGACATTTTGCAGCCATCGGCGATCCCGGCGACGACTCGTTCGGCGATGCCGTTTTCCAGCTTGCCGGTGGCAAAATAGTCGAGGAAGAATAAAGGTTCCGCGCCCTGAACGATCAGATCATTGACGCACATGGCGACGAGATCGATGCCGACCGTGTCATGGCGGTCATAATCTATCGCCAGCTTGAGCTTTGTTCCGACACCGTCATTGGCAGCGACCAGCAGAGGGTCCTGATAGCCAGCCGCTTTCAGATCGAAAAACCCCCCGAAACCGCCGAGTTCGGCGTTGGCACCGGCACGCGCCGTGGCTTTTGCCAGCGGCGCGATCGCCTTTATCAGGGCATTGCCCGCTTCGATGGACACACCTGCTTTTGCATAGGTGTACGAATCCGGCTCATTTTGCTTTTCACTCATAACTTGAGCGATTAGACAAGTCGCGGCTGGATTTCCACGCCATAATCGTCAAAAGGGCGCAAATGAGTTTTTTGAGTAACTTCCGGGTCAAGATTGCCGCCGCCATTACCGTTGTGACTGTGCTCGCCGGAACGGTTGTCTATGCCCAGCTGGAAGGCACCCAACGCGGCGTTGCGCCATTGGCCAGCACCGGCGATTTCGAAGTGATGGGCGTGGAAGTTGATGTCCATGGTGACAATGCTTTTGATGCGCGCCGAAAAGGCTGGGAAGAAGCACAGCGCAAAGCCTGGAAGATGCTCTACAAACGGACGCAGGGTGGAGAAACCGCCGGCCTGCCTGACGGCACCCTCAATACAATCGTCTCCGCGATCATCGTCGAGCAGGAGCAGATCGGACCTAAACGCTATATCGCCACGCTCGGCGTGATGTTCGATCGTGCCAGAACAGGGTCGATTCTGGGCGTTGGCGGCCGGCGATTGCGATCGCCGCCGCTGCTGGTGCTGCCGATCATGTGGAGCGGGGGCTCACCCCAGGTATTCGAAAGCCGTACCGAATGGCAAAAGGCCTGGGCGCGATTCCGCTCGGGCGACAGCGCTATCGACTATGTGCGCCCTTATGGATCTGACAGCGAATCGCTGGTGCTGACGGCAGGGCAGGCCAATCGTCCGAGTCGCCGATGGTGGCGCAATATTCTTGATCAATTTGGCGCAGCGGATGTCATCATCCCGATCGTCAGGCTCACCTATAAATATCCCGGTGGTCCCGTGACGGGCCGCTTTACCGCCCGCTATGGTCCCGACAACCGGTATATCGACAGCTTCACCCTGAAAGTGGATCGCAGCGAAGATATTCCCAAGATGATGGATCAGGGCATCGTGCGACTGGATAATATCTATTCGAGCGCGTTGTCACGCGGCATTTTAAAAACCGACAAGTCGCTGATCATTGAGGATCCATTCAATCTCGACGAACTGAACCTAGATGATTTCGATCTGGAGGACGATTTGGCTGTCGAGGTCGGTGAGGGCGATGTTTCGACAAGTGCAGCGGGTACCAGCGCATCCGAACCAGGCGGAGAAGCGCCCGTGTCGGCTCCGGCTGCCACCACCAGTGTGTCGCTGCAATTCGATACGCCGGATGTCGGCGCTGTCGGACGCGGTGAAGCTTCGGTGCGCTCGATCCCGGGTGTCACGTCCGCTTCCACATCCAGCCTCGCGCTGGGCGGTGTTTCTGTCATGAGCGTGACGTACAGAGGCGATATTTCGACGCTGGCCCAGGCGCTTCGGGCACAAGGCTGGCAAGTCCAGCAAGGAGCGGGCGCCTTGCGTATCAGTCGCTCCGGACAATAATGTAGCGAGACCGTGAGTCAGATCGCTCTCCCTCTTGAACAAAAACTGTCGTCGGAACAGGCTGGATATCTGGTGACCGCTGCCAATGCCGAGGTGCATCGGCACTTGCAGAACTGGCAGGACTGGGCGCACCACACGCTGATTTTGACTGGCCCCGAAGGCTCGGGAAAATCCGCCATGGCTGCGGCGTTCGAAGCGGAGAGTGGCGGGCTGTGCCTCGACGATGCTGCAGAATATGAGGATACGGAGATATTCCATCTCTGGAACCGCGCCAATGGCGAGCATAAGCCGCTTTTGCTTTTGTCGTCAAAACCGGTTTCGGAGTGGGAGATCATGCTTCCGGACTTGAAATCCCGTCTTGCCGCATCGCTGCACCTGGAAATCGGCGCACCCGATCAGGCGATGATCGACGGGCTATTTCAGAAATATTTCGCGATACGCGGTCTGACGATATCCGAAGACGCGCTGCGCTATCTGGAAAAACGCATGGTCCGGTCCTATGCCATGGTGCGTCAACTGGCGCAAAAAATGGATGCGCTGGCGATTGAGAGTAAAAAGCCGATCAATCTGGCGATCGCGAAATCAGCGCTCGGCTTTTTTGACGCTGATGATGAAAAGGTGGATATTTAGCCCATGGAAAATCCTGCTACAGAGTCACCGGATACGGACATATCGACAGCAGATGATGCCTCCGGTGCTTTTTCGGAAGATGGCAGCAAGCGCTATTTCAATCGCGAAATAAGCTGGCTGGGTTTTAACGAGCGGGTTATCGAAGAGGCGGAGAACAGCGCTCATCCATTGCTCGAGCGGCTGCGCTTCCTGTCGATATCGGGTAATAATCTCGACGAATTCTTCATGGTGCGCTTTGCCGGACTGGTCGGGCAATATCGCCAGAAGATAGAGGAACGTTCAGCCGATGGCCTGACCGCTACGCAACAGCTGGACGCCATAGCTGCCCGAACAGATTTGCTGATCGAACATCAGCAACGGGTCTGGGCGGCCCTGTCCAAGACGCTTGCAGACGAGGATATTTTTGTCTCGGCGGTGGGCGATCTTCCCAAGGACTCGAAGGCCTGGTTGAGACAGCATTTCATCGACCAGATATTTCCGGTGCTGACCCCGCAAGCGCTCGATCCGGCCCATCCCTTCCCGTTCATCCCCAACAAGGGGTTGAGCCTGGTTTTCGATCTGGTCAGGGAATCGGACAATCAGGGTATCAGGGAACTTGTGATGATTCCGTCGGGCCTCCCGCGTTTCATCCGCTTGCCCGGTGAATCGGCCATCTATGTTTCGGTAGAGACGGCAATCCAGGCATTTTCCGACATTCTTTTTCCCGGCTATGCGGTGAAAAACAGCGGGCTTTTCCGGATCATCCGCGACAGCGATATCGAGGTAGAAGAAGAGGCAGAAGATCTTGTCCGCTATTTCCGCAGTGCGATCAAACGTCGGCGGCGCGGTGATGTAATCCGGCTGGAAATGGGGCCGAATCTCGCCGAACCGGTGATTGCAATGTTGCGTGCAAATCTGCTCGATGATGGTGCCACCGAAAGCCGCATCAATGGTTTGGTTGGTGTCGGGGATCTCGACATATTGGTCGATGAAGATCGCCCTGATCTAAAATTTACGCCTTACAGCCCGCGTTTTCCAGAACGCATTCGCGATCATGGCGGTGACTGTTTTGCCGCGATCCGTGACAAGGATATCCTCGTCCATCATCCCTATGAATCGTTCGAGGTGGTGATTGAGTTTCTGCGGCAGGCCGCTGCCGATCCGGATGTGGTGGCGATCAAACAGACGCTATATCGTGCAGGCAAGCAATCCGCCATCATACGAGCGCTGATCGATGCCGCCGAAGCGGGCAAATCGGTAACCGCAATCGTCGAACTCAAGGCGCGTTTTGACGAAGAGCAGAATCTGCTCTGGGCGAGCGCTCTGGAGCGTGCCGGTGTGCAGGTCGTCTACGGATTCATCGAATGGAAGACCCACGCGAAAATATCGATGGTCGTGCGCAAGGAGCAGGAAGGCTATCGCACCTACTGCCATTTCGGCACCGGCAATTATCATCCGATAACCGCCAAAATCTATACCGATCTCAGCTTCTTCACCGCCGACCCAAGGGCCGCGCGCGATGCGGCGCAGTTGTTCAACTATATCACCGGCTATGTTGAGCCGAAAGCGCTGGAGCTTATCTCGATGTCGCCGCGGGACATGCGAAACGACCTGATGGGACTGATCGATCAGGAAATTGCCAATGTCCGTGCTGGCAAACCCGGCATGATCTGGGCCAAGATGAATTCACTGGTTGACCCCGCGTTGATCGAGAAACTGTATCAGGCGAGCAATGCCGGTGTCGAAATTGATCTCGTGGTCCGGGGTATCTGCTGCCTGAGACCCGATGTGCCGGGCATGTCGGATCATATCCGCGTGAAATCTGTGGTTGGCCGCTTTCTCGAACACAGCCGTATTTGGGCCTTTGGCAACGGCAAGGATTTGCCCAATGACGGAGCAAAACTCTATATATCATCGGCTGACTGGATGCCGCGCAACCTAGACAGGCGCGTGGAATATATGATGCCGATCACCAACCGGACCGTCCATGACCAGATATTGGATCAGGTCATGGTGGCCAATCTGATCGATGACGAGCAGAGCTGGGAGCTGAATTCCGACGGCAGCTACACCAGAGTGAAACCTTCCGACAAGCCGTTCAACCTGCATCGTTATTTTATGACCAATCCATCGCTCTCTGGACGTGGCAAGGCGCTCAAGAAGAGCAATGCGGTTCCCCGGCTCAGCTTGCGCCGCCGCAAGAAAAAGGCGTGACCGGGGTGCTGGTGCAAAAAGCTGCTGAGTCTCAATCCGTCCAGGCGAGAAAGAAACACGGCCGCCAGCGTACGGCAATCGTCGATATCGGCTCAAATTCGATCCGGCTGGTTGTCTACCAGGGGCCGGTCAGGGTTCCGGCGATATTGTTCAATGAAAAGGTGATGGCCGGCCTCGGCAAGGAATTGTCGACCACCGGAGCAATTGGAAAGGATTCAATGGCGCTCGCCGTGCGCGGCCTGAAGCGTTTCCATCGCCTGTGCGCGGAAATGGAAGTCGACAGCATCAAGAGTTTCGCCACGGCTGCCGTGCGGGATGCCAGCAACGGCAAGGATCTGCTGAAAGCCGCGCAAGAGATCGGCTATGATGTAGCGGTTCTGCAAGGGGACGAAGAAGCCGAATCGGCGGCGTTGGGTGTGATCTCGGGAATACCGGATGCCAGGGGCATAGTTGGCGATCTGGGCGGTGGCAGCCTGGAGCTGGCGATGGTCGAAAAAGGCAAGGTTCTGGAACGCTTTTCCTTCCCGCTTGGTGTGCTGAGGGTCGCCGATCTGCGCGCCAAGGGACAAGATGCCCTGAAAACCCAGGTGCGCAAGATGCTCAAAAAAACCGGATGGGAGAAGCAGGCGCAGGAGCTTCCCTTCTATCTGGTCGGTGGTTCATGGCGGTCGCTGGCGCGGCTCGACATGTTTGACAGTCATTATCCGCTTCCCGTTATTCACAATTACGAAATGGAACCGCGTCGCGCACAGCGGCTGGTCAGTCGGTTGGCGCAATTGAACCGGGACAAGCTGAAAAATGTGCCCGGGCTCTCTACCTCCCGGATACCGACGCTGAAGGATGCCGCCTGGCTGTTGTCGATGCTGGTGCGCTATCTGAACAGCAGCAAGATGGTGGTTTCCGCTTATGGCGTGCGGGAAGGCTTGCTCTACCAGAGCATCAGCAAGCAGGAAGCGGCACGCGATCCGCTGTTGCTTGCGACCGAAGATGCGGGAGCGGCACAAGCCCGTTTCCCGGCGAACAGCAAATTGCTCGGCAAATGGATTGCCGACATTTTTTCCGATGAGCCGGTCGAATGGCACCGTATCCGGCAAGCCGCCTGCAATCTGGGCGATGTCGCGTGGCGGGCGAACCCGAATTTTCGGGCCGAGCGTGGACTGGAGATTGGGCTGCACGGCAATTGGGTGGCTATAAGCGGCCCGGAACGCGAGATGCTGGGACAGGCGCTCTATACAAGTTTTGGCGGCGGCAATCACATATTTCCCGGAGGTGGCAAGCTTGCCAGTGAACAGGCAACACAGCGTGCGATCAGTTGGGGGCTTGCGATGCGGCTGGCGCAGCGGCTCAGCGGCGGTACCCGCAATCCGCTGGAGCAAACGCAAATTCGCAAGTCCGGGAAAAAGCTCGAGCTGACGATTGCCGGTGACCTGGTCCATCTTTACGGCGATGCGGTTGCCAAAAGGCACGGACATCTGGCGAGCATGATGGGGCTGGAGCCGGTGATGACCGCCGTCTAGCTATTCCGCTTCGGCGGTGTCACCTTCCTGCTGGTGGGTCATTTTGAGTTTGCCGTCCTTGACGGTGAAGCTCACCCGGCCTTCGACCAGATCCAGCGCGTCTCTGCCGAATTCTTCGTAGCGCCAGCCCTCCAGCAGCGGAACACCTTCGCGCTCTCCGGCGACAATACGTTCCAGATCATCGGCACGGGCCAGCAGGCGGGATGCAACATTCATTTCCGCCGACCGGATCTTGAGCAACAATTTGAGCAGATCGGTTACCAGAGCATTGGACTTGCCATTTTTGGGGCGCCGGCCAATTTTCAGTGGCAAATCGTCCCGTGACAGGGGGGGCGCCTGTTCGATCACTTCCATCAAACGCGCGCCGATATCGTTATTTTTCCAGCCGGCTGAAAGGCCGCGGACCTGTCCCAGCTTGACCTGGTCCCTGGGCGGATTGGCAGCAATGTCGGCGAGTGTTTCGTCGCGCATGATCCGCCCGCGTGGCAAGTCTTTCGACTGGGCTTCAATCTCCCGCCAGGCGGCGATTGCTTTCAGCCTTCCCAGCATCTCCAGATTGCGGCCTTGCGATTTGACCCGCAGCCAGGATTTCTCCGGATCATTGACATAATTGTCGGGATCAGCGAGCTTTTCCATCTCTGCATTGATCCACATACCGCGACCGGTCTCCCGCAATTTATCGAGCATTCTCGGGAAAATATCTGCGAGATGGGTGACATCGGCGATTGCATATTCCAGCTGGCGTGCATTGAGCGGGCGCCGCGACCAGTCGGTAAAGCGAGCGCCTTTGTCCAAAGTGATACCGAGCCAGCTATCCACGAGATTGGCATAGCCGATCTGTTCGCTCTGGCCGATCGCCATGGCGGCAATCTGGGTATCGAAAATCGGGTGGGGGGTCTTGCCGGTGATATTGTGGATGATTTCGACATCCTGTCCGCCGGCATGGAAAATCTTGAGCACATTTTCATTGTTGACCAGCAATTCCATCAGCGGACCGAGGTCGACACCTTTGGCCAAGGGATCAATCGCGGCGGCTTCCTTGCCATCGGAAATCTGGATGAGGCAGAGAATGGGCCAATAGGTATTCTCGCGCATGAACTCTGTATCAACCGCCACGAAATCGGCAGTCGCAAAGCGAGTGCAGATATCGGCGATGTCCTGATTGGTCGTCAGCAAATTATGGATGTGCATTTTTATCCTATACAGCGGGCGGCTCATCCCGCAAACAATTCGTGGGTGCAGGATAAAATTTGGGGGAAATCATGACATTTTGGTCACTGGTTCTGATCGGTGCATTGGCGTTGCTATTGCTGGGGCAGATTATGGCGCTGTGGGGTGACGCCTGTCTGGCGGTTGCCGATCCGCGGCCGGTCGGCGGCAAGACAATCGAGATCACGATATTGGCCTGGGGTTTTGCTTCGCGGCGAGGGCGATCGCTACAAGTTGATGACTGCTATCAGCTCGGTATCAACGACATGCGCTTTTTCATGACCGGTAAGGCTGTTCTGGTCTGTCTGGTAACCTTCGGTTTTGTCCGGAAGGTCAGCATTGCCTATCGCTGCTATGCCGGCGACCATGACGTGGGAGAAGCCTGATGGCGCGGGTTGTTCATCTCGGCCAGCAAGTCTGGGCCAACTATCACGAAACCGCGGAATGTAATCTCAAGGACCGGATCGAGCTGGCCAACGGCGACGAGAAAAACGGCCGGGCGCATCTGAAAGGCGTGGCAGAGACAGTCTTGGCGCTGCTCCGGGAAGCGAAACAATATCAGATTCCCGTAAGGCCGATCGGGGCAGGCTGGTCGCCGTCGCCGATCAATGTCGTGGAGGACGGCTGGCTGGTCGAGACGTTGCGGCTGAACAGAACCTACAAATTGTCCGCAAAAGATCTGCATGAAGATTGTGAAGTTGCCGCGGAATCGCTGTTGCTGGTGCAGGCCGGTGCGACGGTTGATGAAGTTTACGAAAGTGCCGAAGAAATTGGCCGGTCGCTGCGCACCGGCGGTGCCAGCAACGGACAGAGCTTTGCCGGGGCCTGCGCCACCGGAACCCATGGCAGCGTCTGGCAGGCGGGCGGCATCCAGGACCATGTCCGGGCGGTGCAATTGGTGACACCAGAGCGGATATTGTGGATCGCGCCGGCAAAAGCGATGCTGTCGAATGCGTTTATCGCGCAGACCGGATCGGAGATCATCCGCGACGACCGGATATTTGCCGCTGCCCAGTTGCACGTCGGCGCCATGGGCTTTGTTACCGCGATGCTGATCGAGACCGATCCGATCTATATGGTGCAGAATATCCAGAAGGCGGCAAAGATCAGCCGCGAGCATATCGACTGGCTGTGTCGCGGCGAATTCAAGAAATTTTCCTGTGCGTTCGGCCTGAACGAAGACCCGTATTTTCAACAGGTTATTCTAAATCCTTTCGATCCTTTCGACAAGAAATGCCTGCTGCGCTTTCTCTACAAGCGGCCATTCGACGCCAGCATTCCGCCGCCGCCGCCGCGGGACATGGGGGCCGGCTATGACGCGCTGACCCTGCTCGGCAAGGCGATGGCGCAAAGCGATCTGTTCAAGGGCGCGATCATGCAATTTGCGATGGAACAGGGCTATCCCGACAATCGCGATGTCGACGATCCGCCGGCCATCGCCACCTGGGGCCATACGACCGAGGAACATGCGCCGATTGCCAGCCTGTTCAACGGATCCGTGACACTGGACCGTAACAAGCTGAGCGAAGTTTTTGATTTAATTATAGATAGTTTCAGGCTCGGTGGCGGCGGCACGGTTGTCACCCTGCGCTTCGTCCGGCAAGCCGAAGGTCTGCTCGCGCCCGCCCACTGGCCGGACAATGTCGTTATCGACTTTGACGGACCCAATGTCGAATCCAGCCACAAGGGTTACAAGAAAGTGATCGAGGCGCTGGATGATGCCGGGATCGCCTTCACTCGCCATTGGGGCAAGACCAACAATCTCGACGAGCGGCGGGTGCAGCGGGACTACGGGCAGAAGTTTGCCGACTGGAAATGGGCGCAGGCGCAAGTGATGCCTGATCCGGCCGACCGGCAGGTATTCGCCAATGATGAATTGGTCAAACTGGGGTTGATCTAGGCTGCCCGATTAAAAATATGCTGAAGCTGCCAATTGCGGTCGTTCACGTTATCCGTCTTTAATGGCTCCTGTGGGCGCAGACGCGGACATTAGAATTTGCTTCGTTCAAATGGCAGCGCTATCTTTCGGCTTCTATGATCCGCGACGAAAAAGCCATATGAAATACATCTCATTCTTATTGCCAATGGTATTAGCTGGATGCGGCCCAATGGACGGTGACGGTATAGTTGAAGTATTGGATAACAAAATCGTTCAAGGTTGCTATCAGTCAAATGGATTGCCATCAATTAAAATAACAAAGTATGATATACGGAGCGAAGGAATAATTGTCTATCCTAAATACCAGTTTGCCACACACGGCCTCAATGCTTACGAAGTAATTATCGCTAGGCCAAGGGTGCTGTTGACTAGTGCTGAAAAAATTCTGGATGGCAAGGCCTATGAATTCGGTAAAGTAACAGATGTTAACAGCTCAACAGTTTTCTTCGTTACCAGGGAATCAGACGGCGTTGCTTTGTCCATTATATCTAATCCAGATTACAAAAGGCATAAATATTCCCGATTCCCTTGTGGGTCCATTTGAGTTTGCGTGTTTCTTATTCCTTCGACGATCACCTTATGTGCGCTTTCGAGATAAAGCTGTCATTCTCGACGGCATATCCTAATGCCAGCTCCCCACCCACTATCTGTCATTTAAACTGATCAGATGGAACATGACATCGGCTGGGCGGCCATTGCGCCGGATTTGCTGATGAGCGATCGGGAACTTCATGTCTGTTGCAGGTAACTGCGGGCGTTCACTCTATTGTCCGCTTATAATTGCCCGCTCATGATATAATCTTGTCTCTATTCCAGTTTCGCCAATTTCGAAAAATTTTCCGATATCCGGGGAACAGAAACGATTGTCGTCCATTGATTAAGTATCACGAACGACAATGGAGAATATTATGAACGAGAATATGATCAAAGGAAACTGGGAGCAGGTCAAAGGCAATGTCCAGAAGAAATGGGGCGAATTGACCAACGACGAGCTCGACCAAATCAATGGCGACCGCAAAATTCTTGCCGGTAAAATCCAGGAAAAATATGGCCGCGCCGAGGATGAAGCGGAACGCGAGATCGACGAGTTTGAACGTAGCTTCTGATTGCATCCAACCCAGATAATATCACCGAAAGATAGCCCCGTGCAGCGTCGCCAAGATGCCTGTGCGGGGCTATTTTTTTCGGGAATGCGAGGCAATCCCCGACCACTGACCATAACCCTTATTTGCTCGTTAATTGGATATTTTTGCAACCATATCACGGGAACTATCCGGCGGTCGCAGCGTAATTCCGGTATGACATCACATAATGGAGGTTTCGCTATGGCCACGAGTGACAATAAGAAAACCGGACATTCGCACGAATATGAACGGTTGAACCCCGGGGCAGCACCGGGGACCCCGCACAGACCAGACACTTCTTATGGCATGGATAAGGGAAAGGCCGGGGGTACGTACGGAGATGCCGACAATGTACCGGAGAAAAAAGACGATGATCTGACCCCCGGAGGAAAATCCCCGGAAAAGGTCAGCGACCGCCCCAATGTTTCCACCGTCAGGCCCGAAGACTATCCGCTTAAAGACCGTAAAGACAGCCAGGCTTGAGCGTGTGATAACGATATGATGCGCCGCTAGTTTCTTGCACATGATGCGGTACTGGCGGCGACCATAGCCTTGTCCCTCCCAAAACGCCGCATCAAGCGCGGCGCACAGCCCGTTGCGGCAATCTCAAGCCTTGACAAATGGCCCGCAGACCTGTGTTACGCGTGCAATCTTTCCATCTGGGAAAGCACCCAATTCCAAAGGTCCATCATGCACGCATATCGCACCCATAATTGTTCCGCGCTCCGCTCTTCGAACGTCGGCGAGGAAGTTCGTCTGTCCGGCTGGATTCACCGCAAGCGCGATCACGGCAATCTGCTGTTTGTCGATCTGCGCGACCATTTCGGTCTGACCCAGATTGTCAGCGAAACCGGAAGCGAGGCTTTCAAGACGCTCGATGGCGCACGGGTTGAGTCGGTTGTCACGGTAACCGGCAAGGTTGTCGCCCGCGATGATGAAACGGTGAACAAGAATCTGCCAACCGGCGACGTCGAACTGGTCGCCGATACGGTGAGCATGCAGGGCCCGGCTGACGAATTGCCGATGCCGGTGTTTGGCGAACAGGAATATCCCGAGGATATCCGCCTGCGCTATCGCTTCCTCGATCTGCGACGCGAGTCTGTTCACGCGAACATGATGCTCCGCTCCAAGGTTATCGCCAGCCTGCGCAACCGGATGACCGATCAGGGCTTTACCGAATTCCAGACGCCGATTTTGACCGCCTCGTCACCGGAAGGCGCGCGCGATTATCTCGTGCCAAGTCGTGTCCATCCCGGCAAATTCTACGCGCTGCCGCAGGCACCGCAGATGTTCAAGCAGATGCTGATGGTCGCCGGTTTTGACCGCTATTTCCAGATCGCGCCCTGTTTCCGCGACGAAGACGCGCGCGCCGACCGTTCGCCGGGTGAATTTTACCAGCTCGATTTCGAAATGAGCTTTGTCACCCAGGAAGATGTATTCCAGACGCTGGAGCCGGTTCTGGCCGGCGTGTTTGAAGAATTTGCCGATGGCCGCTCGGTCACCCCGGCCGGTGAATTTCCGCGCATTCCCTACAAGGAATCAATGCTGAAATATGGCAATGACAAGCCGGATTTGCGCAACCCGATCATCATCCAGGACGTCAGCGACCATTTCAAGGGTTCCGGTTTCGGCCTGTTCGACAAGATTACCTCGTCCGGCGGCACCGTCCGCGCCTTTGTCGCGCCGGAAGCCGGTAAGAATAGCCGCAAATTCTTTGATTCGATGAATGACTGGGCGCGCGGCGAAGGTTTCGCCGGGCTCGGCTATATCAATATGAAAGAGGGTTCGGCTGGCGGGCCGATTGCCAAGAACCATGGCGAGGAAGGCACGGCGAAGCTGCTGGCCGATCTTGGCTGTGGCCCTGACGACGGCGTGTTCTTTGCCGCCGGCAAGGAAGCCGATGCGGCGAAACTGGCCGGTGTTGCGCGGACACGGGCAGCCGAGCAGCTCGACCTGATCGACAAAAATGCGTTTAAATTCTGCTGGATCGTCGACTATCCGATGTTCGAATATGATGACGAACTGAAGAAAATGGATTTCTCGCACAACCCATTCTCGATGCCGCAGGGCGAGCTGGAAGCGCTGGAAAACCAGGACCCGCTCGACATTCTCGCCTGGCAATATGATATTGTCTGCAACGGCATCGAGCTTTCCTCCGGCGCGATCCGGAACCACCGGCCTGACATCATGTACAAGGCGTTTGAAATTGCCGGTTATACCAAGGATCAGGTCGACACCGAATTTTCCGGCATGATCAACGCGCTCAAATATGGCGCGCCGCCGCATGGTGGTTCGGCTCCGGGCGTTGACCGGATCGTGATGATGCTGGCCAATGAGCCGAATATCCGCGAGGTTGTCCTGTTCCCGATGAACCAGAAGGCCGAAGACCTGATGATGAGCGCGCCGAGCCCGGTTGCCGCGAAACAGTTGCGCGAATTGCATATCCGGGTGGTCGAGCCGCCAAAGGAAGCGTGATCTCAACAATTCAGATAGTCGTCATGCTGAATCTGATTCAGCATCCAGAGCCGGAACAAGCAAGCTTTGCGAGCGGTTGCTCTGGATCCCGGATCAAGTCCGGGATGACGAAATAGGAAAAGTTAAATGATCCTGCCCATTATGAATGTCTTCCCATCGTCCCATGGCGATATCTGCTATTTCGAATGGGGCAAGCCGGGCGACGGTCCGTCGATCCTGTTGCTCCACGCCACCGGCTTTCATGCGCGGTGCTGGGATCAGGTCGTCGCTGCTTTGCCGGACGGCAGTCATGTGATTGCGGTCGATCAACTTGGCCACGGACGGAGCGCCGCACCGATCATCACCGACTGGACCGATGTCGCCGGCGCGACCGCTGAACTGGTGCAATCGCTCGGTATCCGCTTCACGGTCGGAGCAGGGCACAGCATGGGCGGCCATTGTCTGGTGCAGGTCGCGGCCAGCCACCCTGATCTGCTGGAGCGGCTCGTTTTGATTGACCCGGTGATCATGGAACGGCAGGCCTATCAAAATCCGTCTGATTTTAGCGCTACCTACGAGATGGTCGCAAAGCGCCGCAACAGCTGGACCGGGCCGGATGCGATGTTCGAGCGGTTCAGGGACCGGCATCCGTACAAGCTGTGGGACCCTGCGGTGCTCAAGGATTATTGCGATTATGGACTGCTGCCGGACGGGCAGGGCGACTATAGGCTGGCCTGTCCGCCGCAGACCGAGGCGTCGGTCTATGCGACCAGCACCACTGTTGATCCCTGGCCGCTGATTGACACGATCAAGCAGCCAGTCACCGTCTTGCGGGCGCCGCAGATCCAGCGGGAAGGCGCGTTTGATTTTGCCGGCTCGCCGACACCTCCCGGACTGGCTGACGATTTTGCCCATGGCACAGACATATATCTGCCCGATCTCACCCATTTCATGCCGATGCAGGACCCGAAACGGATTGCGGAACTGATCATTAGCGGCTAATGTTCCGTTCATATTAGTGGCGATATTTGTGAACGACCAACTGCGGGGGATGGACATGAACAGATTATTGACCACAGCAATCACGGCTGCGATGGCCCTCACAGGCTTTTCGACTGCCGCGCAGGCAGAGGTTCTGACCATCGAGGGGATGACGCCGGCCAACTCCCCGGAATTTGCCGAAATTCACTTCCTGTCCATCGAGCGCTTTGGTGGCCGCGACGGTCGGGCACTGGCGTTTGAGCTGGAAGATCGGCTTTCCGCCATCACCATCTTTGGCCAGCCCTATTTTGCTGTGATCGGCGGTCGGTCGGCGGTGCAGTTCGACGCGAGTTTTTCCGGTAACGTTAATGTTGGCGTGGAACAATATGAAACGACCGCGAAGCGGCGGCGCTGTGTCGAGCGGGATGACAAGGACAAATGTGTTACCCGTAAAAATATCAAAGTGCCGTGCCAGACCCGGATCATCGATTATCGCGCGCAGGTCCGGGCGACGCGATATAGCGACGGGCGGAGTATCTATGCAGAGAGCTTTCCGGACAAGAACGAGCAGACGATATGTTTCGGCGATGACGAGGATTTTGCCAGCAGCGAGTCGGTGATCCGGACTATGATCTCGCAGACCGCCAGCGCCGTCCGCGACGATCTGGCCCCGAGAGAATATCGGCGGGATATCCGGATATTGGAAAGCCGCAAGGGCATGAGCAAGGTCGAAGGAAATTTCTTCAAGGCGGCGATCAAGATGACCAAGAGCGACGCCACGGAAGCCTGCCGGATGTGGGACGAGGCTGCCGGAAACGGACAGGTTCATATCTCGCTGACGTTCAATCGCGGTCTTTGCGCGGAACAGCGCGGCGATCTTGATGCTGCGCTGGCGCTCTACGAAGAAGCGGACGGATTTTCGCGCGGCAAGCATGAAGTGACGGAATCCCTGCGGCGCGTGAGCGATCACCGGCGCGCCTTGGACGAGTGGGCATTGCGGCAGTCCGGAAGCTCCTGAAATCACGGCTGATGACCGTGGTTAAGCGGCTGGCCGTCCGGGCGCATCTGATATAGATTGACCTGCTCTGGCTGAGCTTGTCAAAGGCTCGCGATATGCGATAGATGCCATTGATGTGCCTCGCCTTCCGGGTTGAGAGGTTCAGCGCGAACGGAGTGAGAATGACCATAGACCTGTCTGACTATGAATCCGATGACAAATTTGATGGCGATTATAGTGAGGCGCTGGAAGCGCTGCAGGACCGGCTGGCGCATATCCATTTCAAGCATATCATCCACGGCAGCCGCTCGATATTGGTGTTCGAGGGCTGGGACGCGGCGGGCAAGGGCGGCGCGATCCGCCGGATGACCGGGGAATGGGACCCGCGCTATTATGACGTCTGGCCGATCGGCGCGCCGACGAGGGAAGAAAAAGACCGGCATTTCCTCTGGCGCTTCTGGCAGAAATTGCCGGGCAGCCGCGAAATCGGCGTGTTCGACCGCAGCTGGTATGGCCGCGTATTGGTCGAACGGGTCGAGGGTTTTTGCGAGCCTGCAGACTGGAAGCGCGGCTATGACGAGATCAACGAATTTGAAGCGCAGCAGATTGATGGCGGCACCAATCTGGTGAAACTATTCTTTCACACGACGCAGGAAGAGCAGGACGAGCGTCTGACGAAAAGGCTCGACACGCCATACAAGCGCTGGAAGATTACCGCCGAGGATTTTCGCAACCGGGAAAAGCGCGATGCCTATCTCGAAGCGATGCACGACATGTTCAAATATACCGACACCCGCTGGGCACCGTGGAAAGTGATCGCCGGCAACGACAAGAAGTCCGCGCGCATCGCCGCCATGACCCATGTCGCCGACACGCTGGAAGCCGCGCTGCCCAAGGATTTTCCGGATGCCGACCCGGAGCTGGTAAAACTGGCGCATGACGCCTTTGGTTACGAGGTCAAGGATTAGCAGTTGAAGCGCTAATTCTCAGTCCGGCAAAGTTCGAGCCAGCATCATTCCGCCGAGCGAATGGACAACCAGATTGTGCCACCGGCTAGCAAGGTTGCAATAGCTCCGCTCGCTCCGGAAAAAGGCACGGACCCAAGTCCGAGGCGCACAGCAGCAATATTCAGGACAATTGCAATCACGCCGGCGACCATGCTGATCAGACCGATCACCCGGACTTTTGTCTTGTCGTTGCCGAATAGCGACAGTCCGAAGAGCAGAGCAGCCAGTCCGATTATCGCCTTTGACAGATTGTAGAATAGAAATGATCCGGCGAGCAAGGTGCCCATAAGCGGCGCGAACTCGGGACCGGCTTTGGCTGCTGGCAGAAACATCGACAGTCCGATGCCCGACTGGACGATATTTATCAGCCCTGCCGCGACCAGAGCGGCCCAGCCCCATTGCATCGCCGGAGACCGGACCAGGCCGACGAGCGACGCGATCGTGATGCCGGTAAACAGGAGAAGTTCTATGGTCCAGATGGTTGACCGCAGCGGCCAGCCGTCAACAATCCCGACGCCCTTCAGAGTCATGATATAGAGCACTTGCGTCGCTACGGTGAGCAGAAGCATTATCGATACCAGTATCGCTACACGGCGGTTCGTCTGTGGCATAAATTCTCCAGAATTCCTGATGGTTTGAAGGCTATTCAAGCGGACGTGTTAATTCGTTACAGCCGCAGGAAGATTTCCTGGGCTTATGATGCGCTATTTTTTGGAAAAAGTAATTGCGACATTTTCCGGGGCACAGGTTTGTGAGCTTACTGCTCTCGTATTCCTGGCAAAGCGGGCTAGTGGCTTGGCCAGGCAATCCTGGCTGGTGATATAGGCAGCATGCGGTGCGTCGGTTAATGTGATCATTGCAACGGAGCCGTTGGCGCGGAGGCTGGCTGCGCGCTTTACCGCAGAATCATAGGGCGTTTTGGGATCCAATGTTCCCTGCAAGATCAGCATTGGTGGCATATTGGCGGGCATGGCCAGCGCCGGCGGTGCTTTATAGAGCGGGAACTGGTTGCTCACCAGCAGGCCGGGGAGCGGGCTGGTAAACCCTAGAACCGCTTTTTCCGATGCCAGTATCTCCGCCGTCAGATCGGGTCGGCTGTTGGATTCGGAGCCGGTGATAATAGCGGACAGGGGAATCGAAGCTGTCGCCTGCTGGAACCGGGTGATCTCGCTCCAATAAGTCTCGGCGCCCTGGATGACATCCTTGATCAGCGGCCCGGCTGCGGGATTTCTTTGCGACAAGGCGGCTATGATATCGGGGATCCGGTTGCGGGCGCTCGGTACATCGAGAAGCAGACCGAGCAGTTGCCGCAAATCGCCATTGGGAACGCTGTCCAGACCGGGGATCTCTGCGCCGGCATCGATATCCTTCAGGAGCGTACGATAGGTTTCGACTGCATCCATTCCGAGACTGCATTTGTTGTCAGCTGCACAGCGGTCGAGCAAGGCCATCCCGGCCCGGTCCGTGGTCTGCGAACGATAGCTCAAGCCATTCAGATGATCGGATGGTGCGGGTGTCAGAGAGTCGAGAATGATGCCGTCGATGTCCGTGGTTGCCAGCTTGGCATATTCCAGCACCAGCGAGGTGCCATAAGAGACGCCGTAGATCAGCGTCTTGTCTTTTGAACCCAATGTGGAAACGAGCGTGTCGAGATCAAGCGCGGCGTTTCTCTGACTGAAGCTATCTGCCCTCCCGGGCGCTGCATATAATTGCCCGAAACAGGTTCCCCATTCGGTTCCGGCGAGAGCGAGGCCGTCCGGGCTATCCAGCGTTTCCTCCGGCATGCACAGTTTCGACGAGTAGCCGGTGCCACGATGATCGGGGACCATCACATCGTAATTTGCGAATGTCTGTCTGAAAAATTCCATATCGGCGTAGAAACTGGCGCCAGACTCTCCGGGGCCGCCGGCAATCAGCCATATCTCGCCCTGATGGTCACCGCGCGCCGGGAATTTCCGGACGAAAAGGTCGACGGGTTGATCTTGCAGATCGCTGTGGTCAACTGTGGTTTCAATACACAGGCTGTCGGACAGATTCGCGTGCAATTTCTGGTCGTCGCAGGCGACAAATCCGGATTTCGCCACTCGTTCGTTCGGAGTTGCGCAAGCAGTCAGGGCCATGGCCGCCAATATGGCGGGAAGAAATGCCGGGAAATATTTCACGATCAACTTTCGGCTTGAAACGGAATGGAACGCCGAGCGCTCAACCCTTGTAATTCTTCCCGATATAGCGGGTCAGTGGCGTGTCGCTGCGGATCGTCGGACCGCGCGGGTTTTTCGTGTCATAGACGACCGCATTCTCCAGCACCCGTTTGACATAATTGCGGGTTTCGGAAATCGGGATATCCTCGATCCACTGCACCCAGTCGATGCCGCCCATGCGCGGGTCGCCGTTGGCACGGAGCCATTTGTTCACATTGCCGGGACCGGCATTATAGGCGGCGACGGCGAGCGGGTAGCTGCCACCATAATAGTCCATCATCCGCTGGATATAGCCGCTGCCGAGCTGGATATTATATTGCGGATCACCAGTCAGCGACGACAGATTATAGGACAGGTTGGCCTTGCCCGACTGTTCGCGGGCGGTTCCCGGCATCAATTGCATCAGGCCGCGCGCCCCAGCGTGGCTGATCGCGCCTTCTGCAAACTGGCTTTCCTGTCGGGTGATCGCGTGGATCAGCGTCCAGCTGCTTTCATGGCCAAAGGGAACATTCATGGTCGGGAAGGAGGTTTCGTCGATCGCGCCGACGCCAGCGCTCAGCGCGCTGATGCCCTTGATCACGCCAAGATCGCGGGCGCCGATGCGAGTCGCGAGATCGCTCAGCAGCAGATAGTCCTTGGCTGTCTTGGCATTATAGGCGAGCGCCCTGTGAAAGCGGATCTGCTCTTTCCACGGGCCGGTGCGGATCGATGCCTTGGCCGCGATGACAAGTGGTTCGCTGTCATAGGCTTTACGGTCTTCCTCGGTTATTTCGATCGCCGGCTTGCGGTTGAATTCCGGCAGCGGGCGGCCCAGCCGTTCCAGCGACAACTGGCCGTAGAAATAGTCGGGAAAGGCAGCAGCTTTCTCGAAATAGGCAGTGGCTTGTTTGGTCTGGCCCGCTTCGGCAGCGGCGCGGCCCGCCCAGTAATAGCCCTTGGACGTGATGTTGGGCGAGTCGTAGGATTGCGCATAGAGATCGAACATCGGCACAGCTTTGGCCGGTTGGCGCAAGCCGTTCAGCGCGGACGTGCCGGCAATCCACGCGAGATCGGAATATTTGTCCCGCACGCGCGAATTCTGGTCAGCGATCCGGGTCGGAACGGCATAGGCATCCTCGATTTTCGAGGCGATATTATAGGCGGTCGACCATTGCCGGTCATTGGCAGCCGCTTCGGCGTTGATCAGCATGGCCTCGAACCAGGTATCGGGAGCAGCCGGTTTGACGCGCAGCTCCGGACGGGTGGCGAGCAATTGCCGCGCCGCCGCGCTTTGTCCCTGGTTGCGCAAATAGCGGGCGCGATCGGCCAGATAGCCAGCGTCATCGCGGGCGATGGCACCGACGGCGCTGGCCTGTGCTTTGGCGTCGGATGCTTCGGTTAGCTGAGACAGTCGCGCTTCGAATACCGGCCGCCGTGTCGGCGAGGTGAAGCCAAGTTGACGCGCGGCATCGCGCGTCGCTCTGGCCCATAATAGCGAATCCATGCGCGCGTCATGGTCGTCGATGCTGAACGCAGAGCTGAACCGTGAGATCAGCGCCGCTTCATCCTCGTCGGTGAGCGTGCCGCCGCGCCAGGCCGTTCTGGCCCATTGATTGGCCAGGTCCTGCTGCCCGGTCGCTTGCAGAGCTACCGCAAATTTTGCCGCGCCAGCGTTGGTGGTCGGTTCGAATCGACCGAAATAGGCAAGCACGCGAGCGGGCGAGAAGCTGTTGATATTGATCGCCTGCTCGGCATTGCGCTGCATTCTCGTGTCTTCCGGCCAGCCCGGGAAGGTGACCAGAAAGCCGGCATAATCCTCGAAAGAATAATTGTCGGATTGCGTCAGCACGCGCCAGCGTTGCAGGCCCAGTACCGCATTGCCGCCGGTCGGATCGGACAGGCCGGCGCTTTCATTTTGCCAGCCGGTTTGTTCGCCGATATTGTCGGCTGCGATGCAGGTGGCAGGGCTTAAAAGCAGTGCCGCTATAACAAATCTTGATACCATGCTGGACATTTTACGGTTAGGCTCCTTATCAGGCGCTGAACGGCGAACTATATCACCGTTAATATTGAAAATGACTTGGTGGTGGCTTTGCCAATATCCAAGGCAAACATAAAGGATTATTAGATGTTCTCGGGCTCAATACCGGCTCTGGCGACTCCCTTTCGCGACGGATCGTTTGCCGAAGACCAGTTTCGCGCTCTGGTGGACTGGCAGATCGACCAGGGCAGCAGCGCCCTCGTGCCCTGCGGGACAACCGGAGAAGCTTCTACATTGTCCAATGCGGAGCATCATCGGGTTATCGAAATATGCATCGAGCAGGCGGCTGGCCGGGTGCCGGTTATCGCCGGTTGCGGTTCCAATGATACGACCAACGCCTTGCTGCACCTCAATTTCTCGAAGAAATGCGGAGCCACCGCCGGTCTGGTCGTTGCCCCTTATTATAACCGGCCCAATCAGGAGGGCATTACCGCCCATTTTACCACGTTGACGGAAAATGTGGATTTGCCGCTGGTTCTTTACAATGTCCCGGCCCGGACGGTGACGGACATCATGCCCGACACGGTTGCGGCCTTGTCGAAGCTGCCCAATGTCGTTGCGATCAAGGATGCCAGTGGCGATCTCGACCGGGTTACTGAACATCGTCTCAATTGTGCCGATGATTTTGTGATGCTTTCGGGCGTCGACGAACTGTCGCTGGCGTTTAACGCAGCAGGCGGTATCGGCTGTATTTCGGTGACCGCTAATGTCGCGCCCAAATTATGTGCCGAATTCCAGGCCGCCTGTGCCGCAGGCGACTATGCCAAGGCACGCGAACTCAATGATGTGCTCTATCCATTGCACAAGTCCTTGTTCTCGGATGCGTCTCCCGGCCCGATCAAATATGCCATGTCTCGGGTTCTCGAAGACTTCTCGACCGACTTGCGCTTGCCGATGACGCCGCCGTCCGAAGCCAGTCGCAAAGCTGTGGATGCTGCTCTGGAAGGGGCTGGGCTGGTCTGATGGCAAAACCGCGGCCAGAAGAATTTGACAAGCAGAAGGTCGTCGCCGAAAACCGGCGCGCGCGTTATGACTATTTTCTGGATGACAAGTTTGAAGCGGGTATCATGCTGACCGGGACCGAAGTGAAATCGCTGCGCTCCGGGTCGGGCACCATTGCCGAAAGCTATGCCGAGGTGAAGGATGACGAGGTCTGGCTGATCAACGCCAATATCCAGGAATGGAGCCACGGAAACCGGCACAATCATACCCCGACGCGGCCGCGCAAATTGCTGCTCAGCCGTCGCGAGATAAACAAGCTGCACGGAGCGGTGATGCGCAAGGGCATGACGATTGTGCCGCTGTCGATCTATTTCAACAGCAAGGGACGGGCGAAGCTGGAACTGGCTCTGGCCAAGGGCAAGAAAGCGCCGGATAAACGGCAGACCGAAAAAGATCGCGACTGGAAAAGGCAGCAGGGCCGGCTGATGCGTGAACATGGCTGACCCCAAGCCCAATATCCATGACAAGGATTTTGCGGCGCGTACGATCATGCTCGTTGTCCACTGGTTGCAGAAAAGAATGCCGACCCGCGCCGGGATGGAACGGAATAAATATCTCAAGCCGATAGCCCATCGCTTTCTGCATTCGGAACTGTGGCGATTCACCCGTCGCTCGGTGCCGCGAGGCGTTGCCCTGGGCATGCTGGCTGCCTTTCTGGTCCCGGTCGGCCAGATATTTGCGGCGGTTTTTCTGGCGCTTCCGGTGCGCGCCAATGTTCCGATTGCGGCGATCACGACATTCATTACCAACCCCTTGACCTACCCGTTCTGGATCGCCGCGGCCAACCAGACCGGAAAATTCGCCCTGCAAATCGATGCGTTGACATCAAGCCAGCCGATCAACACCCATATCCAGAGCGAATTCGGCCAGTGGCTGAGCTGGCTGGGACGCGAAGCGGGAGTGACCGCGTTCGGATTTCTGATTTTTGCGATAGTTTTCGCGGCGGTCGGCTATCTGGTCAGTTCGTTCGGGTGGCGCTGGTGGATTGGCCGGAAACGGAAAGGGCGGTTGAACAAGATTCGCGCCAACAGGACCGACGATGGCCAGTAAGGCGCAGAACAGGACCGGATTGCTGAACCCCAGTACGCGCAAGGCGCAAAGCGATGTGCGGACACGCGCTCTGTTTCTTGTCGTGGCGGTGCTGGCTTCGGCGGGACTGCTCTACTGGCAAGTGCAGAATGTCACCCTGCTCATCGCCTTTCTGGCTCTGGTGCTCAGCCTGGCCGGAGTCGCGTTTTTCCTGCGCCCGCAAAATATTGCTGCCGATCAGGATCAAGCCGATCCCGAAGACTGGGCGGTGACCCGAATGGTCGCCGATCAGTCAGCTATCGGTCTGGCGATTACCGACCGGGCCGGCCGGCTGGTCTGTGCCAACGAGCTTTTTACCAAGTGGTTCAATGGCGCGGCCGTACCTCCCGAACTGCCTTTGCAGGCGGGCGGCAATGAATTGCTGGCGACGGCCGGCCGCACCGCCTGGCGCGATGGTCGCGGCTATGCCGAGGGCCTGAAGCGCGGAGTCGCCGAATATAGCGCGAAAGTTGTTCGCGCGGGGCAGGGTGATGAATATCTGCTTTGGCAGATGATACCGCAAATCCAGGCGGACCTGCTGGACGAGATGGTCAGTCTGGTTAGCGGCGGTGGCGGCCGGGCCTTTTCGGAAGTCGGCATATTGGCCAGCGTTATCGGCGGCGAAGGCCGGATACGCGCATCCAATCAGGCCTTTGCCTTGCGCGCGACCGGCCGGGTCGATGCCAATATTGCCGGTCGTAACTTCATCAATTTCCTGCGTTCGGATGACAAGGGCACGATCTTTTTCGAACGCGAAGGCCAGCATGGTACGCCGGTGCGTCTTTTCCATGTGCCGCTCGACCGGGAAAAGGAAAAGGGTCCGGCGCTGATTCTGCTGATCGACGATGATGGCGGAATGGTCGAGCGCGGCAAGGCGCTGGAACAGGTGGAATCGATGCTGTCGCTGCTGCCGCTGGGCCTAGCCCTGACGGATCGCGACGGACGGTTCCTCTTTCTCAACGAGGCTTTTGCCAAAACCGCCGGCATTGGGGAAAAGGAGCAGCCGCTCTATCCCGGCGACCTGATGATCCGCGACGACAAATCGGCGGTTTCCGATGCCGTGCGTCGCTATGCGAGCGGCCCGCCACTGGCGGGCGATCTGGCGGTAAGGCTGCGCAATGGCGGCGAGGAGCCCGTCGCGCTGGGCATTGCCGGCGTTCGTGGCCTTGGCGAAGCGGCGGTGCTGCTGTCGATCCGCGACAATAGCGAAGAGTCGAAATTGAAGAGCCAGGTGGCGCAGGCAACGAAGATGCAGGCCGTCGGCCAGCTTGCCGGTGGCGTTGCTCATGATTTCAACAATATTCTTACCGCCATCATCGGCCATTGCGACCTGATGCTGTTGCGCCATGCGCCGGGTGACAGCGATTATGACGATATCCAGCAGGTCAAGAATAACAGCAACCGCGCGGCCGGCCTGACCCGGCAATTGCTCGCGTTCTCGCGGCAGCAGACCCTGCGGCCGCAAGTGTTGCAATTGCCGGACGTGGTCGCCGATGTCTCCAACCTGCTCAAGCGCCTGCTCGACGAGACCATCGAGCTGGAAGTCCGCCATGGCCGCAATCTGGGGTTGGTTCGCGCGGATCCGGGGCAGCTGGAACAAGTGATCATCAATCTGGGGGTCAACGCCCGCGACGCCATGCCCAAAGGCGGCAAGATTTCGATCTCGACCCAGGCGGTGGTGGCATCCGATGTGCGCGCGCTGAAAAGCGATATCCTGCCGGTTGGCGACTATACGGCGTTGATCTTCTCAGACAGCGGTAACGGTATTCCGCCGCATGTCATCGGCAAGATTTTCGAACCGTTCTTCACGACCAAGGCGGTCGGCAAGGGCACGGGACTGGGCTTGTCCACGGTTTACGGGATTATCAAACAATCCGGCGGCTATATCTTTGCCGATTCCAAACCGGGCGAGGGCACGACCTTCTCGATCTATTTCCCGGTTCACCATCCGACCAGGGACGATCTGGACAGGGCGACGTTGAATTCGCTGCCGGTCAAGGCGACGGCCAAGAAGGAATTGTGGGGCAGCGCCCATATATTGCTGGTCGAGGACGAGGATATGGTGCGCGCAGTGGCGGAACGGGCTCTGACCCGTCAGGGCTATAAGGTTGTGACAGCCAGCGAGGGCGAGGAGGCGCTGGGGCTGCTCGCGGAGCAGGCCGACAAGGAGCCGCAGTTCGACCTGATCGTTTCCGACGTGGTGATGCCCAATATGGACGGCCCGACCATGGCGAAACATGTCCGGAAAAATTATCCGGACCTGCCGATCCTTTTCATGTCTGGCTATGCCGAGGAACAGCTGCGCAAGTCCATCGATCTCGACAAGGTGAATTTTCTGCCGAAACCTTTTTCTGTGGCACAAATAGCGGAAGCGGTCGGGGAGACTTTGGCCGAACATGCCAAGAAAGACTAGAAAGCCGAGATATTTCAATTAATTTTCAAGAAATTGGCTTCGCCCAAAAAAATTATGTTCCCCCCTTGTTCTATGAGAACAAATGCGGTACATCATCACAATCATTGATTGATGATGGTTAAGCATTTAGCGAAGGGGACAGGCAAATGGCCGGCAATTTAAAAGTCGTAGAATCGGATAATCAGTTGAACTCATCAGACAGACAAAAGGCGCTCGACGCCGCATTGGCGCAAATCGATCGCGCCTTCGGCAAGGGCTCGGCAATGAAGCTGGGGCAGCGCAAGGCGCTGGAAGTAGAGGCTATCTCCACCGGTAGCCTGGGGCTGGATATCGCGTTGGGAATCGGGGGATTGCCAAAAGGACGCGTGATCGAAGTCTACGGACCGGAAAGCTCCGGCAAGACGACGCTTGCCTTGCACGTGATAGCGGAAGCACAGAAAAATGGCGGTACTGCTGCTTTTGTTGATGCGGAACATGCGCTTGATCCGGTCTATGCCAAGGCATTGGGCGTCAACACGGACGAGCTGATCATCTCTCAGCCCGATACCGGCGAGCAGGCACTGGAAATTACCGATACATTGGTGCGTTCCAATGCGATTGATATTTTGGTTGTCGATTCGGTTGCCGCTCTGGTGCCGCGCGCTGAAATCGAAGGCGAGATGGGTGATACCCATGTCGGCCTACAGGCGCGTTTGATGAGTCAGGCGCTGCGCAAGCTGACCGGTTCGATCAGTCGTTCCAAGTGCATGGTGATTTTCATCAACCAGATTCGCATGAAAATCGGCGTGATGTACGGCAATCCGGAAACCACCTCGGGCGGTAATGCGCTGAAATTCTATGCATCTGTACGGCTCGACATCAGACGGACCGGCCAGATCAAGGAGCGCGACGACATTGTCGGCAACTCGACCCGCGTCAAAGTGGTCAAGAACAAGGTCGCGCCGCCATTCAAGCAGGTCGAGTTTGACATCATGTACGGTCAGGGCATTTCCAAGGTAGGCGAGATTATCGACCTTGGCGTGAAAGCCGGCGTCGTCGAAAAATCGGGTGCCTGGTTCTCATACGACTCGGTCCGCATCGGGCAGGGTCGTGAAAATTCCAAGCGCTTCCTCCTCGAGAATCCGGAGATGATGGCCAAGCTGGAAAACCAGATTCGCGGCAAACAGGAAGAAGTAGCCGAGGAAATGATGACGGGTCCGATCGGCAAAGCCGATGATGATGAAAAATAGGTGATTTCGTCGTCAAGGCGGTGACCACTGTTACCGCCTTGACGATCGCCACTTTCATCTGAACATCGCCTCTGGTGACCCGGCAGACGCTGCTACGACGATATAAAAACATCATGAGTTTTGCCGGATCACTCTCCCCCGAGGCGATCCCTGGCATAGGGCCGTCCTTCTGTCCCCCGACATCAAGGACGGCCCATTTTTGTGTCTGCCATGCTTGTCATCCCGATATGGCGGTCAAATGTTGGAAAAGATTGACATCCGGCGGTGTAACAGGCTCCCTAGCCTGAACTTTCACAAACTTTGCGCTTTCCGGAAGGCCAATATAGCTATGACCATCATCCTCCATCATCTCGAAAACAGCCGTTCGCAACGGATCATCTGGCTGCTCGAGGAGCTTGGCTTGCCTTACGAAATCAAGCGCTACGAGCGGGACCCCAAAACCCAGAAAGCCCCGGACAGCCTGAAAGCCATCCATCCGCTCGGCAAATCGCCGATGATCGAGGATGACGACGAAGTGATTATCGAGACCGCGGTGATTGCCGAATATCTGGTCGAGAAGGCGGGTGGCAAGCTGGGTGCTCCGAAAGACGCCAGGAGCGCGCGCCTCTATAATCAATATCTCCATTTTGCCGAGGGTTCGATGATGCCGCCGCTCTATGGCCTGCTCGTCGTTGGTCGTCTTGGCCTGCTCGGCTTGCCCGCGCGCAAGCCGGTTGCCAAAATGACCACCGACCTGCTGGTCTGGCTGGAAACCGAACTGGCCGACCGCAACTATTTTGCCGGCGATGAACTGACGGCGGCCGATATCATGATGAGCTTCCCGCTCGAAGCCTGCCAGTCCCGCGCCGGACTGGACGAGCGCTATCCCAATCTGATGGCATTTCTCGAGCGGATCCACGCGCGCCCGCAATATCAGACGGCCCTCGAAAAAGGCGGGCCCTACGCCTATGCTTGATGGTCTTTTGCTACTGGGACTCTCCGCAGTTGCTGTGTCCGCTTCGGGATCGCTCGCGGCTTCCGGCGATATATTTCAGGTAGAACAGATTGATTTTGAGCCGGATTGCAGCCCCAACGCCGCGTTTCAGAAGATTGTCGATATGATGGCTGGTCAGGATATCGATCTATCCATCTTGCAAGCCGTGTCGGGAAATATCGAGCATCAACTGGCGCTTGATGAACCCGCCGACTGGCACGGGCTGAAACTCGCCGGGGTTCATCTCTATTTCGGCATCGAGCGGGGGCCTGCCAATTATTCGCTGATCTTCGAGGATAGGCCGGAAGAGGTTCGCGCCGTGTGGAATGGGCGAGGATGGAATCTTCCCGCCGCCGGTCAGGCACGGGACATTGAAGGTCTGGAAGGCTATGCTGCTATTGGCGTCAGCCAATCCACCGAGAAGGAGGACGCCGCGCGCGTGACCTGCTGGCGGGATTAGGTTTTGATCCATTCTCGGGATTGTCAACGGCAGATCGGTCGCCTAAGTCGATTTCATGCAAACCACCAATGATATAAGACGCTCTTTTCTGGACTATTTCGCGGCCGAAGGTCACGAGATCGTCCCTTCGTCACCGCTCATTCCCTATAATGATCCGACGCTGATGTTTATCAATGCGGGGATGGTCCCGTTCAAGAATATCTTCACCGGAGCGGAGAAGAGCTCTTATTCCACCGCGACATCGAGCCAGAAATGTGTTCGCGCCGGCGGCAAGCATAATGATCTCGACAATGTCGGCTATACCGCGCGCCATCATACCTTCTTTGAGATGCTGGGGAATTTCTCCTTTGGCGACTATTTCAAGGAGCAGGCGATTGTTCATGCGTGGACCCTGATTACAAAGGTCTGGGGTATTTCGCCGGACCGGTTGACCGTGACCGTCTATCATACCGACGACGAAGCCTTTGCCCTCTGGAAGAAAATTGCCGGGTTGCCGGACGAGCGGATCATTCGCATCGCGACCAACGACAATTTCTGGTCAATGGGCGATACCGGTCCTTGCGGTCCCTGCAGCGAGATTTTCTACGATCATGGCGAGCATATTTTTGGTGGCCCTCCGGGCAGCCCGGACGAGGATGGCGATCGCTTTGTCGAAATCTGGAATCTGGTGTTCATGCAATATGACCAGCGCGGAGAAGGCGACCGCGTTGATCTGCCCAAACCCTCTATCGATACCGGCATGGGACTCGAGCGCGTTGCCGCCGTTATGCAGGGCGTGCACGACAATTATGACATCGACCTGTTCAAGGCGCTGATCGCCGAGTCCGGTTCGCTGACCGGCACTGTCACGACCGGTGACAATCAGGCCAGCCACCGGGTGATAGCCGACCATTTGCGGGCATCATCTTTTCTGGTGGCCGACGGCGTGCTGCCATCGAACGAGGGGCGCGGCTATGTGCTGCGCCGGATCATGCGGCGGGCGATGCGCCACGCTCATTTGCTCGGCGCCAAGGATCCGTTGATGCATCGTATGGTCGGCTCTCTGACCGGCGAGATGGGCAATGCTTTCCCCGAACTGATCCGCGCCAAGCCGCTGATCGAAGAGACGTTGCTGCGCGAGGAAACCAATTTCCGGCAGACATTGGCCAATGGCCTGAAGCTGCTCGATGCCGAAATCGCCGACATGGGCAAAGGTGATATCCTGCCCGGCGCAACCGCGTTCAAACTCTATGATACATTCGGTTTCCCTTATGATCTGACCGAGGACGCATTGCGCGCCAAATCGCTGGGTGTGGATCGCGAAGGCTTTGACGAGGCGATGGAAGAGCAGAAAACAGCTGCCCGTGCCGCATGGAAAGGCTCTGGCGACCAGGCTTCTCACACGGTCTGGTTCGACATAGCCGAACGCGAAGGCAGTACCGAATTTACCGGTTATACGTCCGAGCAGGGCGAGGGCGTTGTTGTCGCTTTGGTCAAGGATGGCGCAGAAATAGAAACCGCCCAGAGCGGCGATACGATCACATTGCTGACCAACCAGACGCCATTTTACGGCGAAAGCGGCGGCCAGATGGGCGATGCTGGCCAAATTTCCGGCGCGGACGGTTTCGCGGCCACCGTGACCGACACCAGAAAGCCGCTCGGGCGGCTCCACGCCCATCAGATTGAAATCAAATCGGGTTCCGTGTCGGTCGGCGATATGGTCCATCTCATGGTGGATGGAGACCGGCGCACCGCGCTTCGGGCCAATCACAGCGCCACCCATTTGCTGCACAAGGCGCTGCGCCATCATCTCGGCGACCATGTGACGCAGAAGGGCAGCCTTGTTGCCCCGGATCGCCTGCGGTTCGATTTTTCGCACGTCTCGGCACTGACCGATTCCGAATTGAAAGCGGTCGAAGCGGATGTGAATGCACAGATTCGCGGCAACAGCCCGGTCACCACGCGCTTGATGAGTCCCGACGAGGCGGTTGCCGCCGGCGCGCTCGCTCTGTTCGGAGAGAAATATGGCGATGAAGTGCGGGTTCTTTCGATGGGCCGTGAGATTGATCTCGACTATTCGGTAGAGCTATGCGGCGGCACTCATGTCCATGCTTTAGGCGATATCGGTCTGATGGTGATCGTTTCGGAATCTGCCGTTGCCAGCGGCGTCAGAAGGATCGAAGCGCTGACCGGCGAAGCGGCACGGCTGTGGCTTGCTGATCGGGATACCAAGCTGAAGTCGATTGCTGCAGCGCTGAAGGCATCACCCGAAGAGGCCGCGGATCGCGTTGCCATATTGATCGACGAGCGCAAGAAGCTCGAACGCGAACTGACCGAGGCGAAAAAGGCCCTGGCGTTGGCCGGCGATGGCGGCGGAGCGAAAGCAGCGGAAGCGGAAACCGTCGGTAATGTCACCTTCAGCGGGCAGGTCATCCAGGGGTTGAATCCCAAGGAATTGCGCGGACTGATCGACCAGTCGAAGAAGCAGCTGTCCAGCGGTGTAAGCGCGCTGGTCGCGGTGAACGATGGTCGGGCAACGGTTGCCGTTGGTGTAACCGATGATCTGACCGAACGCTTCAGCGCGGTTGATCTGGTTCAGGCTGGCGTCGCGGCCGTGGGCGGCAAGGGCGGCGGCGGCCGTCCGGATATGGCGCAGGGCGGTGGTCCCGATGGCGCCAAAGCCGATGACGCGATTGCCGCTATCAGGTCTGTTCTTGCGGGCTGAGCCCGTCCGGCACCAGATCGTCGGCCGTCGCCTGTCCGGTGGAAGTGGACATGGATTTCAGCTTCGGTTCCTGTTCCAGGTCGCCTTCTTCCTGAATCCTTTTGCGATAAATGTCGCGCAGTTCATGGATCGAGGCGATGACCGGCCCCATAGCCACGCCATTTTCGACGAGCACGGCCTCTGACAATTGCAGCGACCCCTCGAGCGCCTCGGGCACGGCATTGGTCGCGCCGGCCTGATAGAGTTCGGCGGCATGCTCAATGTCTCTTGCCCTTGCGATAATCGGCAGGTCGGGCACCCAGGCGCGAACCTTTTTGACAATCTGCACCGAGAGAACCGGCTCGTCCATCGTCAGGACAAGAGCCTTTGCATGGCCCAGCCGCAATCGGTCGAGCATTTCGTTGCGGGACACATTGCCGAACATGATCGGATAACCGTCGCGCCGGGCCTTGGCGACCGTATCGATGTTGGTTTCGACCGCGAGATATTTCTGATTATGGGTTGTCAGCAGATCAGCAATCAGCTTGCCGACCCGGCCAAAGCCGATGATGATGGTCTGCTGGGCTTCCACAGGCAATTCATCCGCCGCTGCACCACCACCGCTGCGCATTTCCATCCGCCGGGCGATGTCATGACCAAAGCGGGCCAGCAAGGGGGTGATGGTCAGTCCGATGGCGGTTACAATCTGCCAGAAGGCTGCCGTCTGTGGCTGGATCAACTGGGCCTGCGTCGCTGCTGCCAATACGATCAGGGTCGTTTCGGACGGGCTGGACATTAAAACGCCAGCCTCGGTCGCGGTGCCAGGACGGGCACCGGCAACGCGGAGAAGGCTGCTGGTAACGACGGCCTTGATCAATACAACCCCGACCACAGCGATCAGCAAATCCGACCAGTTGGCGATGATCACGCGAATATCGATCTGCATGCCGACAGTGATCAGGAAGACCCCGAGAGCGAGGCCCTTAAATGGTTGGGTGATGACTTCGACTTCACCGTGATATTCGGTTTCCGCGATCAGCAGGCCAGCGAGCAGGGCACCCACGATCGGCGATAGGCCCGTAGCGGCGGTTGCCAGACTGGCCAGAATGATGACCAGCAAACTTACGGCGAGGAACAGTTCCGGGCTTTTGGTGCGCGCTGCCTGTGCGAATATGCGCGGCAGCAGCAGTCGACCGAGAACGAGCATGCCGATGATCACCGCGCCACCCATCAACAACGTACGGCCAAGATCATCCCAGCCGCCATCGGCAGTTATCGCCGGAGAGATGGCACCGAGGAGGAAAATGATCGGAACAATGGCGACATCCTCGAACAGAAGCATGGCCAGAGCGGCTCGTCCGACCGGGCTTTTGGTGCCCGACATCGGCAGAACCAGTGCGGTCGACGAGAGTGCCAATGCCAGTCCCAGACCCAGGGCCCCGGCCGAATTCTGGCCGAGAAGATACAGGACAGAACCGATAATAAGACCCGATGCCAGCAATTCGGCGGCACCGACGCCAAAGACGAGGCGGCGCAAGGACCAGAGGCGCTTGAACGAGAGCTCCAGTCCGATGGAGAAAAGCAATAATATGATGCCCATCTCGGCGAATGGCTCGATAGCCTCGCGATCGTTGATCGTGACAAATTGCAACCAGCTATACTGGCCCTGAAGGGACCCCAGTCCTGACGGGCCGAGCAATACCCCGACCAGAATGAATCCGATGATCGGCGTGATTCGAAAACGGGCAAAGGCCGGGATTACGATCCCTGCTGCACCGAGGATCACGATGGCGTCAATGAAGGCTGGATTTTCGAGCGGATTGTGCATGGGGCGACTCTATACGCGAACAATGCTATTTGTCAGCAGGTTACATGGCGGAGAGAGAGAATGTTGGAAAATAGGCACGATGTCGTGATTGTGGGTGGCGGTCCTGCGGGGATGATGGCCGGACTGTTATTTGCTCGTGCCGGGCTGAAAGTGGCGGTGCTGGAGAAACATGCTGATTTTCTGCGGGATTTCAGAGGTGATACAATCCATCCTTCAACATTGGAGTTGTTCCATCAGCTGGGGATGCTCGACGACCTGTTGAAATTGCCGCACAGCAGAGTGGATCAGGCCATGATTCACATCGCCGGACAACAGATGAAAGTGCTGGATTTCCGGCATTTGCCTGTAGCCGCGCCCTATATCGCAATGATGCCGCAATGGGATTTGCTCAATTTCATCGCGACCAAGGCAAAGCAATATCCCGGGTTTGATCTGCTTATGGAAACCGAGGCGGTGGACCTGCTTTACGATGATGCCGAGCGCGTCTGTGGCGTGGAGACACGGGCCGGAGAAAGCCTGGGTGCCAAACTGGTCATTGCTGCGGACGGCAGGCGATCGGTGTTGCGCGGTAAAGCGGAACTGCCGCTACAGAATATCGGCGCTCCCATGGACGTTTTCTGGTTTCGGGTCGACAAACCGGACAATACTGGTGGCGACGTCTTCGGGACGGTTCAGGCGGGCCGGTTCATGGTGATGATCGATCGCCAGGACTATTATCAATGCGCCTATATTTTCAATAAGGGGCAGGCGGACGAAGTGAGGGCCGCTGGCCTGGAGGCGTTTCGCGCCGGTTTGCGGTCACTGGTTCCCGATTTGAGCGAGGCTTTTAGCCAGATAACCAGTTGGGATCAGGTGAAAATGCTGGAAGTGGCGCTTGATCGACTGGAGCGCTGGCATCGGCCGGGATTGCTGGCGATTGGTGATGCCGCCCATGCGATGTCGCCAATTGGGGGTGTCGGAATCAATATTGCTGTTCAGGACGCAGTGACTGCGGCCAATGTGCTCGCCGGACCGATGGCGAGGGGCGACAATCCCGATTCTTTGTTGGAGCAAGTTTATGCCCGGAGAATAAAGCCGGTGCGCCGGATGCAGGCATTTCAGAAATTCGCGCAGGATCGAGTCATTGCGCTGCTTTTGCGACGGACAAAGCCGATCGAAAAACCATTTCTGATATTGAGGCTGTTGGACCGGATGCCGTTGTTGCGGCGCATTCCCGGTAGGATCATCGGTATGGGATTCGGGCGAGAGGATATCCACTCGCCCGAAAATCCCGTTAAACCGTTATGATTTCTGCCAGTTTTCCATTTCTGTTTCCAGATTGGAGCGAACCGCTTCAAAAAACTGTTCGGTCGTCATCCAGGACTGGTCTGGTCCGATAAGGATCGCGAGATCCTTGGTCATGTCGCCATTTTCAACGGTCTGGATACAGACGCGCTCCAATGTTTCGGCGAAGCGCGTGACATCAGGCGTATCATCAAATTTGCCGCGATAGATCAGGCCGCGGGTCCAGGCAAAGATCGAGGCGATCGGATTGGTCGATGTCGCCTTGCCTTGCTGATGCTGGCGATAGTGGCGGGTAACCGTACCATGCGCTGCTTCCGCTTCGACGCAATCGCCGGTCGGTGTCATCAATACCGAGGTCATCAGGCCGAGCGAACCGAAACCCTGTGCGACCGTGTCCGACTGGACGTCGCCGTCATAGTTTTTGCAAGCCCAGACAAATTTGCCGCTCCATTTCAGAGCGGAAGCGACCATGTCATCGATCAGACGATGTTCGTAGGTGATTCCGGCCTTGTCGAACTTGTCCTTGAATTCGGCCTGGAAGATTTCTTCGAACAGATCCTTGAAGCGGCCGTCATAGGCTTTCATGATCGTGTTCTTGGTCGACAGATAAACCGGCCATTCGCGGTTGAGGCCGTAGTTCATCGATGCGCGGGCAAAATCGCGAATCGAATCGTCGAGATTGTACATCGCCATGGCAATGCCGGGTGACGGGAACTGGAACACTTCTTCGTCAATTTTCGTGCCATCGTCACCGTCGAAGACCAGCCGCAACTTGCCGGGGCCCGGTACCTTGAAGTCTGTGCAACGATATTGGTCGCCAAAAGCATGACGGCCGACAACGATAGGATCGGTCCAGCCCGGTACAAGACGCGGGACATTGTCGATCACGATTGGTTCGCGGAATACAACGCCGCCGAGAATGTTGCGAATGGTGCCGTTCGGCGATTTCCACATCCGCTTCAGGCCGAATTCCTCGACCCGGTCTTCGTCGGGGGTAATCGTCGCGCATTTCACGCCAACGCCGTGCTTCTTGATCGCATTGGCCGCGTCGACCGTGATTTTGTCGTTTGTGTCATCGCGGACCTCGATGGAAAGGTCATAATAATGCAAATCAATGTCGAGATAAGGTTCAATCAACCGCTCGCGAATCCATTGCCAGATGATGCGAGTCATTTCGTCGCCGTCAATTTCGACGACCGGGTTTTTGACCTTGATTTTCGACATATCGTTTATTTCTTTCCTGAAACGGGAACAAGTAGGGAGGAATGATGTTGCCAGCCTCTTAGCAAAGATTGCCATTTGTTCAACCCAGAGTTGCGGGGGGCGATTTGCTGGCGGTCGGGCAAATCCCGATATCGAATTTCCAATATATCAACGGGAGTGTTGTCAGAACAAGGGCCCGCCACTAAGTAGCGATGATGGCAATCGAGAAATATTCAAACAAAGGGTTGGGCGAGGCTAAATGGTCTTTCCCGCCGATTCATCCTGAGGGCCGCAAATTTGCAGTCATCGCGGGGGCCATCACCGTATTTTTTGCGCTCTTGGCCTGGGAAACTCTTGCCTGGCCTATGGCCGGTCTAACCATCTGGGTATTGGCGTTTTTCCGAGATCCCAAACGGGTCACGCCGCTCGATGAAAAATATATCATCGCGCCTGCCGATGGTCTGGTGAACCTGATCATGCCGGTTACGCCGCCGGTCGAATTGCAGGGCGAGGGCGGTCTTGGCAGCGAAGAGCTGATCCGTATCTCGATTTTCATGAGTGTGTTTGATGTTCATGTTAATCGGACTCCGATTGAAGGAACCGTGAAACGCCAGGCCTATATTTCCGGAAAATTTCTGAACGCGGACCTCGACAAGGCCAGCGAAGAAAATGAACGGCAGCATTTCATGGTCGAACGCAATGACGGCCTGAAGGTCGGCTTTACCCAGATTGCGGGGCTGGTGGCCCGGCGGATCATGGCCTTTGTCAAGGAAGGCGACTTCGTTGCCGCCGGACAGCGAATCGGACTGATCCGCTTCGGCAGCCGGGTTGATGTCTATTTGCCCAAGGGAACGGAGCCGAATGTTGTTCTGGGGCAGCGGGCCATTGCCGGTGAAACAGTCCTTGCCGTGATCGGCCAGACAAAAGAAATTGAAGGCGTCGGCCAATGACCTCCGGGCGGGCTGATGGCCGGATGGAGCAACGCTGATGGTTGGCAAAGGTTCGATGAAGCGCCCCGAACGCGGTATTCCGCTGCGTGCCTTTGTTCCGAACGCGGTGACCGCGCTGGCGCTTTGCGTGGGATTGAGCAGCGTTCGCTTTGCTTATATGGACAATTGGGTGCTGGCAGCCGCAGCGATTGTGCTGGCTGGCATATTGGACGGCCTTGATGGCCGGATTGCCCGGTTGCTGAATGCGCAGAGCCGCTTTGGCGCGGAACTGGACTCGCTGTCCGATGTGATCGCCTTCGGTGTGTCGCCGGCGCTGGTGATGTTTCTCTGGTCGACTCAATATATGCCGCAATTCGGCTGGGTGCTGGCGCTGACGATGGTGGTCGCCTGTGCCCTCAGGCTGGCGCGCTTCAACGCTTTGATCGATGATGAAGATCAGCCGCATAAATCTGCAGGCTTTCTTACCGGAATTCCGGCACCGGTAGGCGCCGGTCTGGCGATGCTGCCGCTCTATCTCTGGATGATAACCGATCAGGAAATCTTCCGCCATTATGCGTTGGTATCGCCCTGGATCGTTCTGATTGCTTTTCTGATGCTGTCCAACACCGCGACCTACAGTTGGTCTTCCTTGCGTCTGCGAAAGAATATCAGGCTGGAAGCAATTGCTATCATCGCCTTGATCGGTGTTGCGCTGATCAATTCACCGTGGATCATGCTGTCAGCGATCAGTATCATCTATCTGATAATGATCCCATTCAGCGTCCGCAGCTATGCCAGGGTCAAGCGGCAGCGCGCAGCGGAGCGGGCTGCAGCGAGCGATGCTGGGTCATAAGCTGCGGCGCTTTGACCGTCCGGTGGCGATAGGCTGTCGGCGGGATAACGGTTTCGGGCCGGTGGCCATTCAACTCGCTTTGAATGACATCCGAGATCCTGTCACGATATTGGAAAAACATCATCGCAATGACGGCGACCGAGCCCAAAAAGGCGAGGGCAAAAAAGGTTGAGATGGCGATAGCAAGCATGTGACAATCCCGTTTGTTCTTTCGATGAACCCTTAATGTTCCATTTATGTTCTCATTGTCAAGTGCTATTCGAAAACCTTCGGGAATCCGGGGTGGCCGACGTGCATCGACCCCAGGAATCTATTGCAGTAACCATAGGAAACTTTTATCTCGTCATTCTTTGGGAACTGATCGATGGTTCAATTTACTCAGCCGACAAAAAGCTCTGTTTCTTCCTTTCCATCCATTCAGGCCAAATTGGCCTCCTGCTCCCAAGTCGTGGGAGAGGCATTTTTCCCGGTCATGGTAGAAGCGTTGGCAGAGGCGCTTTCGGCTCGATGGGTGCTTTTGAGCACGCTCCATCCGGTTGACCGCGGAAAAGCTTGTACGGTCGCGGTATGGGACAACGGACCTGGTGACAATTTCGAATATGATCTGAAAGACAGTCCCTGTGAAAATATCGTGGGGGAGGGCGCCTGTTGTTATCCCGATAATATTGCCGATCTCTTTCCGCGGGACCAGATGCTGAAAGACATGGGCGCTGTAAGCTATATCGGAACGCCGTTGCGGAGTTCGTCGGGGGAAGTTCTGGGTCTGCTGTCCGTGCTGGATGAAAAGCCGTTTGAAAATGTAGAACATGCTTCCGAAGTGGTCGAAGTCTTTTCCGGACGCGCAGCGGCTGAACTGGAGCGGTTGGCCACGGCTTCGCTGAACGAACGGCTCGGGCGTATTGTCGAGGATTCGGTCAGTGAAGTGTATATTTTCGATGCTGACAGCTATCATTTTGAGCTGGTAAACCGGGGAGCACGGGAAAATCTCGGCTATTCCATGGAGGAACTTCGTCAATTGACGCCCTGGGATATCAAGCCCCAGTTCACCAAGGACGAATTCATCCAGCATGTGACGCCGCTACGGAAGGGCGAGGTTGCCAATCAGCTATTTGAAACGCAGCATCAGCGAAAAGACGGTTCCGTCTATGACGTTGCGGTACAGGTGCAGTTTTTCCCGGGCATTGAAAATCTTTTTTATGCTTCGATTAGCGATATCACCGATCGGAAACGGGCAGAAGAAGCGCAAGCCCATCTTGCAGCCATTGTCTCATGCTCCAGCGAAGCGATCATATCCAAGACTTTGGACGGGACGATCAAAAGCTGGAACAACGGAGCGGAAAAGATCTTCGGTTATTCAGCAGAGGAGATGATCGGAAGGTCCATTCGCCTGCTCATCCCTGCAGACCGGCAGAATGAAGAGGAAGATATACTCGCGCAGATCAGTCGCGCCGAGCAGGTCAATAATTACGAAACGGTACGATTGTGCAAAGGCGGTCGGGAGGTGGATGTTTCCGTCACCGTCTCTCCGATTTTCGATTCCGCTGGAAAAATCGTCGGAGCATCGAAAATTGCCCATGACATAAGCGATAGAAAACTCGCAGAGGCGCGCGAGCAGCTGCTTATGGGAGAGGTGAACCATCGAGCGAAAAACATGCTGACGCTGGTGCAGGTGATTGCGCGCCAGACCGCCGCCAATGACGCCCACACGTTCGCGCAGCGTTTTGACGAACGCATTCTCGCGCTGTCCGCAAGTCATGATGTTCTGGTAAACAGCTATTGGCAGAATGTGCCGCTGGATGAACTCGTCAGATCGCAGCTGGGACATTTTCAGGACATATTCGGAGCGCGGATAAAGCTATCAGGTCCGTCGCTCAAGATCACAGCTCCGGCGGCGCAAGCGATTGGCATGGCGTTGCATGAACTCGCTACAAATGCTGCGAAATATGGCGCGCTGTCCAACGAAGACGGTACGATCGAAATCGACTGGAAGCTCGACGGGAGCGGCGTCTCGGAGCAACGGCTGTTGCTGGATTGGATCGAACGGGGAGGGCCGGAAGTCACCAAGCCGTCCCGGAACGGTTTCGGCTCCACGGTGATTGACCAGATATTGGAAGCCAGCATCAATGGCGATGTCAACATGGACTGGCTCCCGACCGGTCTTGCCTGCCATGTAAGCTGCCCGGCCGAGAAGGTACTCGATAATCTGGAGATATCGAGCCAGCAATCGCGGGTTGCTTCCCGCACCGGGCAATCGTCTGCTTCGGATTCCCGCCGCATTTTGGTCGTGGAAGACGAAATACTGATCGGAATGGAAATAGCCGAAATATTGAAGGCTGCCGGATTCGAAATTTTTGGCCCGGTAGCCACGGCCGCAGGGGCGCTTGCCATATTGGAGAATGAGATGTGCGATGCTGCGGTGCTGGATATAAATTTGGGTAAAGAGACATCGGCGCCCATTGCCAAGCTGCTTTCCGAAACGGGAACACCTTATCTCTCGATCTCGGGTCGCAGCAGAGAAGACCGGCCTGATATATTTAGCGATTCTCCTCATCTGGCAAAGCCGATTCAATCAGCGCTCCTGGTTAAAGAACTGGGGCAGTTGCTTGAACCGACGGCAAACCAGGAGGCCCGTCAAACCCACTGACCGAAATATCCCGGGTCACCGCCAGGCAATATGCGGAACGTGTTTATGCGTCTATCGCGAACTGATCCGTCAGGTTGTGGTTGTGGAGAAGTTCTTGCCTTCGCGCAAAATGTGGTTGCATTTTTCTCCGCTTCACCTTAACGGCACGCTCATTCCACATGGAAAGCACTCATACCGGTGCCAATAGCGGTCTTTCAGGTCGTTTGAGGTTCTCAGCTTTCCAGAGGCATAACCGGATAAGGAGAAATATTATGGCGGCCCCTGTCGTCACCCTACAGCAATTGATTGAAGCCGGAGCTCACTTCGGCCACCAGACCCACCGCTGGAACCCGAAGATGAAACCATATATCTTCGGCGCCCGCAACAGTGTCCACATTCTTGACCTTTCGCAGAGCGTGCCCTTGTTCGCACGGGCGCTTGATTTTATCGCCAATGCCGCTTCGGCTGGCGGCAAGGTCCTGTTCGTTGGTACCAAGCGTCAGGCGCAAGAGCCTATCGCTGAAGCAGCCCGCGCAAGCGGCCAGCATTTCGTAAACCATCGCTGGCTCGGCGGCATGCTGACCAACTGGAAAACCATTTCCAACTCGATCCGCCGGATGAAAACCCTGGAAGAGCAGCTCGGTGGTGACACCGCTGGCTTTACCAAGAAAGAAGTCCTGCAGATGACGCGCGAGCACATCAAGCTGGAACTTTCGCTTGGCGGTATCCGTGACATGGGCGGCATTCCTGATGTCATGTTCGTGATCGATGCCAACAAGGAAGAACTCGCCATCAAGGAAGCCAATGTTCTGGGTATTCCGGTTGTAGCGATCCTCGATTCGAACGTTGATCCAAGCAACATCGCTTTCCCGGTTCCCGGCAATGACGATGCCGCGCGTGCGATTCGCCTCTATTGCGAATCCGTTGCTGCGGCAGCCACCAAGGGCGGCCAGGACGCTATGGTTGCAGCTGGTGCAGATCTTGGAGCAGCGGTTGCTCCTCCGGTCGAGCAGATCGTTTCGAGCGAAGCCAATGCAAGCGCGATGGTTTCTGGCGAAGAAGCAGCGGTTGCCGATATTGCGGACATCGCAGCAGAAATGACAGCGGCTGAAAAAGCTCCGGTAGAAGAACCGAAAGCTGAAGAAAAAGCGGCTCCGGAAAAAGCTGACGAAAAGGCAGGCGAAAAAGCCTGAACTTGAAGCTTCTTTCTGCGGTCATATATTGGCCGTAATATAATAAATACGGGGCGGCATTTTTGCCGCCCCAATTTCACATTTCCCGGTCAAGAAATTGAGGAACGAATAATGGCTATTACAGCAGCAGCAGTGAAAGAACTGCGTGAGCGCACCGGTGCGGGCATGATGGATTGCAAAAAGGCACTGAGCGAAACCAATGGTGACGTCGAAGCAGCGGTTGACCTGTTGCGGACCAAAGGTCTCGCCGCCGCACAGAAAAAATCGAGCCGTACAGCGGCTGAAGGCCTTGTCGGCGTATCCGTCGAAGGCACCAAGGGTGTCGCCGTTGAAGTGAACAGCGAAACCGATTTCGTCGCTAAAAACGAACAGTTTCAGGATTTCGTTGCCAAGGTAACGGGCGTTGCACTGGGCCTGAACGATGATGATATCGAAGCGCTTGCCGCTGCGGATTATCCTTCCGGCGGTACCGTAAAAGAAGTGCTGACCAACAACATTGCGACAATTGGTGAAAACCAGGCGATCCGGCGCATGAAAACCGTTGCGGTTTCCAGCGGCCTCGTCGTTCCCTATATTCACAATGCCGTCACTCCCGCGATGGGCAAGATCGGCGTGCTGGTTGCGCTGGAAAGCACCGCTGGCGCTGATGTTCTCGAACCACTCGGCAAGCAGATTGCGATGCATATCGCCGCTGCATTCCCGCTGGCTCTGAACGCAGACGGCCTTGATCCGGAACTGCTCGCTCGTGAACGCGCAATTGCCACCGAAAAGGCAGCCGAGTCCGGCAAGCCTGACAATATCGTCGAGAAAATGGTCGACGGCGCGATGGCAAAATTTGCCAAGGAAAATGCGCTGCTCAGCCAGACGTTCGTGATGGATAACAAGACGCCTGTCGCTCAGGTCGTCGAGCAAGCAGGAAAAGATGCCGGCGCAGAAATCAAGCTGACGGAATATGTCCGTTTCCAGCTTGGCGAAGGCATTGAGAAGAAAGAAGAAGATTTTGCAGCAGAAGTCGCTGCTGCGGTTGCCGGCTAATCGAGCAACCGATTGAAGATTTCAAGCGGTAACGCTTGGCAGCATGGCGCGGACTATCTATGGTCTGCGCCATATCTGTTTTTGGGGCCGGGCTTTGATTCCGGCAGGATGGGATTTGCATGAAACGACCGGCGTTCAAGCGCATTTTGCTGAAGCTTTCTGGTGAAGTCCTGATGGGCTCGAGCGAATTCGGGATCGACCCGGAAACGGTCAACCGCATCGCTAACGAAGTGAAGTCTGCAAAAGAGGCAGGATTTGAGCTTTGCCTGGTGGTCGGCGGAGGCAATATTTTTCGCGGTCTCGCTGCGGCCGCAAAGGGCTTTGAGCGGACCAGCGCCGATTATATGGGCATGCTGGCAACGGTGATGAACGCGCTCGCCGTCCAGAATGCACTCGAGCAGATGGGCTGCGACACGCGGGTCTTGTCCGCCATACCGATGGCGAGCGTGTGCGAACCCTATATTCGCCGCAAGGCCGTGCGGCATCTGGAAAAGGGCCGCATCGTTATTTTTGCAGCAGGAACAGGCAACCCCTATTTCACAACCGACACCGCTGCTGCATTGCGGGCAGCGGAAATGGGCTGCGAAGCGCTTTTTAAAGGCACCAGTGTCGATGGCGTCTATAACGCCGATCCGAAAATCGATCCGAACGCGACCCGCTATGAAGAATTGAGTTTCGACCGCGTTTTGAGCGATAATCTGAAGGTCATGGACGCCAGTGCCGTGGCGCTCTGCCGTGAAAACAAGATACCGATCGTCGTGTTCTCGATCCGGGAACAGGGCAATCTCGCAACCGTATTGGGTGGTGGTGGAACTGCGACCATGGTCGGAACAACCGAATAATTATTTAGGGGAACCAGCAATGGCAAAATATGACAAAGCGGATCTGCAAAAGAGGATGAACAGTACGCTGGAGGCGCTCAAGCATGATTTGAGCGGTCTGCGTACCGGTCGGGCCAATATAGCACTGCTGGATACAATAACGGTCGAGGTTTACGGCTCGAAAATGCCGCTCAACCAGGTGTCCACGGTATCCGTGCCCGAGCCGCGCATGTTGTCGGTCCAGGTGTGGGACAAGGCGAATATCCAGCCAGTGGAAAAGGCAATCCGTTCCGCCGGTCTTGGACTAAACCCGATGACCGATGGTCCCAATGTCAGGCTTCCCATTCCTGATCTGACCGAAGAGCGCCGCAAAGATCTTGCGAAACTGACCGGACAATTTGCCGAGAAGGCCCGTATCGCCATTCGCAACGTCCGGCGGGACGGTATGGATGACCTGAAAGCTGACGAGAATAAGAAGGAAATCAGCGAGGACGACCGGAAACGGCTCGAGACGGAAGTTCAGAAGCTGACCGACGAGATGATTGCGGAAGCCGACAAGCTGGCGGATGCAAAGGAACAGGAAATTCTGACGCAGTGAAGCTTACGCGTTCAAAAAATGGTACTTCAGACTCGGTCCCGGCTAAGACCGGGATATCCGATCCGACATATGGTGCCCGTCATGTCGCGATCATCATGGACGGCAACGGACGATGGGCGAAGCGCAAGCATTTGCCGCGCGCCCTAGGGCACAAGAAAGGTGTCGAGGCGGTCCGCAATATTGTCCGCGTAGCCGGAAAAATCGGCATCGAAGCCATGACGCTCTATGCTTTCTCATCCGAAAACTGGAACCGGCCGGAAGAGGAAATCAGCGATCTCATGGGGTTGCTGCGGCAATATATACAGTCGGATATCGATGAATTTGTCGAAAATGGTGTGCGGTTGACGGTCATTGGCAATTATAAAGCGCTGGACCCCGATATCGTCACGATGATCGACAATGCGATTGAGAAAACGGCCGGGAATGACAAGATGACGCTGGCCGTCGCGCTCAACTATGGTGCGCAAGACGAAATGCTGCGCGCGGTCCAGCATATCGCGAGCAATGTAAAGCAAGGCGAGCTGGAGCCGGAAGCGATCAATCTTGATCATATTTCGGGTGCGCTGGATACGGCCGGTCTGCCACCGCTGGATCTGCTGATCAGGACCTCCGGTGAATTGCGTCTGTCCAATTTCCTGTTGTGGCAGGCGGCTTATTCGGAACTATATTTTACCGATACGCTGTGGCCCGATTTCGACAAGGCCGAGCTTGAAAAGGCATTGCAGTCATTTGGCAATCGTGAACGACGCTTTGGTGGACGCTGAACATGGTTGAACCAGCTGCACCAGCCTCCGGCAAGGCCAGTGAACTGCAAACCCGCGTCATTGTCGGCGTTCTATTGATTGTGGCCGCTTTGCTGGCGGGTTATTTTGGCGGCATGTATCTCTGGTTGCTGGCGGTGCTGATGTCGCTGGGAATCATGAGTGAGTGGGCAGGGCTGACAGGGCGTCACGAGAAACGACTGCTCGCCATGTATGCACTGTCCGTTCCCCTGGCGATCATGTCTCCCTGGGCTGCGGGCCCATCATTTTTGGCGCTCGGCCTGATTTTCGGGGCTGCAATGTTTGTCGCGGTATTCGACCGCTCGATCAAGCTCGCTGCGGGGGTCATCTACGCCGGCCTTCCGGCTCTTGCGATCCTTTACCTGCGCGAAATCGATGACGGCATTCTTGTCATGCTGTGGACGCTTGCTCTGGTCTGGGCGACGGATATAGGTGCCTATTTTTCCGGTCGTGCGATCGGTGGGCCCAAATTGGCACCGCAAGTCAGTCCCAACAAAACCTGGGCCGGCTTGATCGGTGGCGTCGTCCTGACAGCGGCGCTGAGTTTCGTACTGCATGTCTATTGGGGACTGCCCTTCCATCTGGTGCTGCTCAGCATTCCTCTGGCGGCGTTGGCGCAAATGGGTGACTTGTTCGAAAGCTGGCTCAAGCGAAAAGCGGGTGCCAAGGATAGCGGGACAATCTTCCCCGGCCATGGCGGCGTGATGGATCGTCTCGACGGTTTAATTCCGGTCGCGCCGGTCGTTGCCGTGATCATGCTGGTCGAAAACTGGCCCGGCCTGTCATGACCAAATCAATCTCGATATTTGGTGCAACAGGATCGGTAGGTCTGTCGACTCTGGACCTTGTTCGCCAGCATCGGGAGCAATATAATATCATTGCCCTGACCGCCAACGGCAACGCTGCGCAGCTTGCCGATCTGGCCAAGGAATTTTCTGCAGAGATCGCAGTGGTTGCAGACGACGCCGCCTATCCCGAACTCAAGCAGCAACTGGCAGGAACATCGATCGAGGCCGCAAGCGGTCCGGATGCGCTGATTGCCGCGGCTGCTCTGGGCGCAGACTGGACGATGGCGGCGATTGTCGGTTGTGCCGGGCTGCCGCCCACACTCGAAGCCCTGCGTTGCGGCAAGACGGTGGCTCTGGCTAACAAGGAAGCCCTGGTTTCCGCAGGTGCCTTGATGATCACCGAGGCAAGAAAAGCCGGTGCGACCCTGTTGCCCGTTGATTCCGAGCATAATGCGATATTCCAGGCGCTGCAGGGCGGGCGGATCGATCAGGTCCGCAAGATTACCCTGACCGCCAGCGGCGGGCCGTTTCGGACATGGTCGCGCGAGCAGATGGCCGACATTACGCCGGAGCAGGCGGTTGCGCATCCCAACTGGGATATGGGCGCTAAAATTTCTGTCGACAGCGCGACGATGATGAACAAGGGGCTGGAGCTGATCGAAGCCCATCATCTTTTTCCGGTCGGTCTCGAAAATATCGAAATACTGGTACATCCGCAGTCGGTGATTCATTCCATGGTCGAATATCGGGATTGTTCGACACTGGCGCAGCTGGGCTCGCCAGATATGCGGATACCGATTGCCAACGCGCTGGCATGGCCGGACCGGATGACCACCAATTGCCAGCCGCTCAATTTGGCCGAAATCGCCAGGCTGGATTTCGAACAGCCCGATGAAAACCGCTTCCCGGCAACCAAAATTGCGCGAGCCGCAATCATGGCCGGCGGCGCCAAGCCGGCGATGCTGAACGCGGCCAATGAGGTCGCTGTCGCTGCATTTCTCAATCGTGCGGTTCAGTTTCTGGACATCACAGAGATTGTATCGCGGCTGTTAGATAGTTATAGCCCGCCGGACCCTAGTGAGTTGGCGGATATTTTTGCGATAGACAAGGAAACCCGCGTTCGGACCGAACAGCTGGTTGAGGAATTGAAGGTTTGACGGACAATCCCGGTATTTTGATTTATTTATTTTCATTTCTGATCGTCATTGGCGTGCTCGTGTTCGTGCACGAAATGGGGCATTATCTGGTCGGGCGCTGGTGTGGCGTCAAGGCCGAGACCTTTTCGATCGGTTTTGGCAAAGAAATTACCGGATGGACCGACAAACGCGGAACGCGCTGGAAAATCGGCATGTTGCCACTCGGCGGTTATGTCCAGTTTGCCGGAGATATGGACCCGGCAGGGACGAAGAGCAAAGAATGGCTGAGTCTGCCGGCGGCGGAGCGCAATCAAACCTTCCAGTCCAAATCACTCTGGAAGCGGGCCGCGATCGTGTTTGCGGGACCGGCGATCAATTTCATCTTCGCCATTTTGATCATTATGGGCTTTGTCATCGCTTATGGCACCAGTGCAACCCTGCCGGTTGCGCATGAAATTTCCCCGGATTCGACCGCAGCCGCGATTGGCATGAAGCCAGGCGACCGGATTGTGTCGGTCGACGGAGACAGCATTGATCTGTTTGAGGATCTGCGGCAGAAAATGATTCTGATCCCCGATCAGAATGTCGAAATCGTCTACGAGCGGGATGGCCAGCGCATCGCCAAGCAGGCCACGATCGGTGTTCATATAATGAAGGACCGGTTCGGTAACGAATATCGGCTCGGCATGCTGGGCATGTCATCCAGCAAAGTCGAGTGGCGCGAAGTCACTCCGCTTGAGGCGCCTGCTGTTGCGGTAGAGAAAACAATCGGCATCGTCGACCAGATCGTTACCACTCTCGGGCAGGTGATCACGGGCAAGCGTTCTATCAAGGAACTTGGCGGGCCGCTTAAAATTGCGCAGGTTTCCGGCGAGCAGTTCAAACTGGGGCTGGAAAGCTTCATTCTTTTTGTAGCGCTGATCTCAATTAACTTGGGGTTCATCAACCTGCTGCCAATCCCGATGCTCGATGGAGGGCATTTGATGTTCTATGCATTGGAAGCGGTTCGGAGGAAGCCTGCCAGTCCGAAGGTACAAGAATGGGCGTTCCGGTCCGGGTTCGCATTGGTCATGGTGTTCATGCTGGTGGTGACATTTAACGATTTATCGTCATTTGGCGTGTTCCGAGCCATCTCTGGCTGATTGGCCATTGATTGACACGCTGCATTGGGGCAGGGGGTTGGCGAAGTTGGTGCCTTGGTGTCAGTTTCATTTTTATTTATGGTGTGAAAGCGAGTTTGTCTGTGAATCATAAAAAGCGGCTTTTGCCCTTGTTAATGTGTGGCACTATTTTGAGTGGCGCAGCGGTTTCTTCGCAGGCGCTAGCGCAGGAAGCGGCGCCAGCCGCGCCAGCGGCTCCTGCTGAAGATATTATCCGTACGATTGTGGTCAATGGCGCCCAGAGACTGGAGCCAACCACGGTCTTGTCCTATATGAAACTGCGGACCGGCCAGCCCTATACGCAAGAATCTGCCGATCAGGCGCTGAAGGATCTGTTCGGGACGGAATTGTTCAAGGATGTCAGCATCCGGAACAATCAGGGTGCCGTGATCATCGAGGTTGTCGAAAATCCGGTGATCAACCGCATCTTGCTGGAAGGCAACAAGCGGATCAAGGAAGACAAGATCTATCCTGAAATCCGGCTGGCTCCACGACAGATATTTACACGTTCAAAAGTCCGCGCCGACGTGGCCCGGATCGTCGAGCTCTATAAGCGCAAGGGCCGCTTCGCGGCGAATGTTGAACCGAAGATGGTTCAACTGGACCAGAATCGCGTCGATATTGTTTTCGAGATCAATGAAGGACCAAAGTCCAAGGTTCAGCAGATCAACATCATCGGGAATGAAGAATTTTCAGACGGCAAGCTGCGCGGGGAAATGGTTACCAAGCAATCGCGCTTCTATCGTTTCTTCAGTTCCAGTGACACTTATGATCCGGATCGTCTCGCCTTTGACCAGCAAAAATTGCGTCAGTTCTATCTGACCGAAGGCTATGCAGATTTTCGCGTCATCTCGGCTGTAGCCGAGCTTACGCCGGACAAGCGCGACTTCATCATCACCTATGTGCTTGAAGAAGGTGAGCGGTATCAGTTTGGCGAAGTGTCGGTTGAAAGCGACATCCGCGATTTCACTCCCGAATTTCTAACGCCGCAATTGCCGATGAAAGCCGGAGACTATTACGACGCCAAGCAGGTTGAAGATACCGTCGAGCGGTTGTCGGAAACCGCCGGACTTTTCGGCTATGCTTTCGCTGATGTCCGTCCGCAATTTACGCGGAACAAAGAAACGCTGACCATGGATGTCCTCTTCCAGGTCGCGGAAAGTGACCGTGTGTATGTCGAACGGATCGATATCAACGGCAACACTCTGACCCAGGACAAGGTTGTACGCCGGGAATTCCGCCTGAATGAAGGTGACGCGTTCAACAGCTTCCAAGTCAAGCGTTCCGCCAACCGTATCAAATCGCTCGGCTTCTTCCAGGAAGATCTGGAAATCGAGCAGAAGCAGGGCAGCGCGCCCGATCGCATCATATTGGAAGCCAATGTTGAAGAAAAGGCGACCGGCGAACTGCAACTTTCCGCAGGTTTCTCCAGCGTCGAGAATTTCATTCTCCAGGCATCCGTGCGCCAACGCAACTTCCGCGGCAAAGGTCAGGAGCTGCGCGCAAGCGTCAGCTATTCGAGCTATTCGCAATCGATTGAACTCGGTTTCACCGAACCTTATTTGTTCGACCGGAATATCGCGGTCGGCGTCGATGTGTTTCGCCGCGACCTGAACAGCTTTAATTTCGTCAACAATAGCCGCGAAACAACCTTCGAGCAGCTGACCACGGGTTTCCAGGTCCGGGCGGGCGTGCCGATCACCGAATATCTCTCTGCATCATTTCGCTATGGCCTCAGCCAGGATGATGTGACGCTGGAGCCGTCGCTATATTTCACGGATAGCAATGGAGACGGGATCAGGGGAAACAGCAACGCAGATGATTGTGACCCGCTAATCGCAGGGCGCTTTCTTTGCGACGCACTGGGCAATCGCACCACATCCTCGGTCGGCGCTTCGCTGATTTATGATGACCGGGACAATCGTATCCGGCCAACCCGCGGCCAGACCGTGGTTGGCAGTGTCGATTTCGCCGGTCTGGGCGGTAGTGTCAAATATCTCCGCGGCCGTTTGAACGCCTCCAAGCACTGGCGTGTCCTGGGCGACTTCATCTTTACGGCCAAGGCCGAAGGCGGATATATCCATCCGCTGGAAAAGCGTTCCCAGACTCCGGGTGACGGCATTGATGACGTCCGGCTGACAGATCGCTTTTTCCTGGGTGAACCGCAAATTCGTGGCTTTGACATTCGCGGTGTTGGTCCACGCGTTGTACGTTCGACAACGATTCCCGGACTGGATACCAACGGTAATCCAATCAACGAAATTGTAGAAGTCTCCAATGGCCGCCAGACCGATGATGCGATCGGTGGCCGCGCTTATTATCTGGGGCGTGCAGAACTGGAAATTCCGCTCGGTTCCGGTGCCAGTGAACTTGGCTTGCGGCCGTCGATCTTTCTCGATGTCGGAGCCGTCTTCAATGTGACCCAGCCTCTGCTACTGACAGACGCCCAGACCCAGTCATTCAGCACTCTCGACAGTCAGGGTAATGCGTCACCCACCGGAGCTGCCGCGCCGCTTTACCTTACCACCGATGCCAACGGGGCGGCGGCAACCACGTTCGACGCAACGACTAACGGTATCGCCAATCCGATCGCTACCAGCTTCACCGAACGTTTCTTTGGTGATACAATAAGTCCACGCTTGTCCGTAGGCTTTGGTGTGAACTGGAATTCACCATTTGGTCCATTCAGGATCGATATAGCCAAGGCTCTGTTGAAAGAGCCGGGCGATGATACCAAATTATTCACTTTCAACGTAGGAACACAATTCTGATGACACGTTTTTTTAAAACTGCACTCACCGTTCTCACTGTAACTGCTGCGCCATTGGCTTTTGGTTCGGTCGCGAACGCCCAGGTTTCCGGCATTGCTACGGCGAACCCCACGGTCGCTATTGCCAAGACAAAAGCTTTCTCGGCTGCCTATTCGCAAATCAACACGCAATATAAGTCCTATTTCGACCAGATCGACGCCCGTAATAAAACCCTCAACGGATTGCGCGCGCAGCTGGACACCAACAATGACAAGCAGTTGACGCAGGAAGAGCTTGATGCTGCGGTCAAGGCGAAAAACCCCGTTTTGCAGACCATCCAGACGGAAGAAAATGAAATCCAGAAGTTGCAGACTCCGGCAATCAAGGCCCAGATGTTTGCGGTTGAAGGTATTTTTGCTGAATATGGCAACGCCCAGCAGAAAGTGGTCGCGGACAAGAAAATCAGCGTTATTCTGGATCCGGAAGTATTTCTCTATGCGCCGTCCCAGGCTGATGTCACCAACGATATTACGGCCGCTCTGGATGCGAGACTTCCGTCGGTCAGCACGACTCCTGGTGCCGACTGGCAGCCGCAGCGCAACACCGTTGCGCTTCATCAGCAGTTGCAGCAACTGCTGGTTGCCAGTGCCCGTAACCAGGCTGCCCAGCAGCAGCAACAGCCTCCGGCAGCCCAGCCAGCCAGCCGCTAGTTGACTGCTTATGACCGAGCTTCTCGATTATGATGTAACCAAGGTGATGGCGGTGCTGCCGCATCGCTATCCCATGCTTCTGGTTGACCGGGTGGAAGAGCTCGTAAAAGACGAATCCATTCGGGCGGTGAAAGCTGTTACAATTAACGAAGGCTTTTTCCAGGGCCATTTTCCGGGCCGTCCAATCATGCCCGGTGTGATGATTGTCGAGGCGCTGGCTCAGGCAGCCGGCGTGCTCGCGATGGAGAGCTTTGACATGGTCGGATCGGGCAAGCTGGTATATTTCATGGCGATAGACGGTGCGAAATTCCGTCAGCCTGTGGAACCAGGCTGCCTGCTGTCCTTGAACGTGAAATTCGAGCAGAAGCGCGCGCGTGTCTGCAAATTTTCCGGACGGGCGATGATTGGCGACAAGCTGGCTGCAGAAGCGAACTTCACCGCGATGATAGCCGACCCTCCTGCGGCATAGGCTTTTGCAAAAGAATCTTGCCCTTTTGTCATTCGGCGGTTAATGCGCCGCTTCCGTTAAATTTATTCGCTTTGGGTCTGGTCGGTAACCAGCCTGTTTAGGAGCCGAAAATGAAATCCGATACGCATCCAGACTATCACATGATCACCGTTCAGATGACCGATGGCACGACTTTTGAAACCCGTTCAACATGGGGCAAAGAAGGCGACACGCTGCAGCTGGATATTGATCCTTCCTCGCACCCTGCATGGACCGGCGGCAATCAGCGCCTGCTCGATCAAGGTGGCCAGGTGGCTCGCTTCAACAAGCGCTTTGGTGGTTTGTCGCTCAAAAAGAGCTGATCTTTATCGAGGCTATTGGATAGCCTCGATAGATTACCACAATTTTATCTGGCCCAGCCAGGAAGATAGCAGGGAAAGCTTTTCCCGGTATATTTCTGTGGCCCGTTCTGTCGTGGTCTGCACAAACTGAATCCGTGATCCCGAACCCAGTTGACCGATCAGATGACGGTCGGCCCTGATTACCTGTGCGATCCGGGGATAGCCTCCGGTTGTCTGCGCATCGGGACCGAGCAGATAGGGTTGGCCGCTTGGCGGTAACTGGATTGTACCGGGGAAAACCGCGGCGCTAGGCATATTGGACGAGTCGCTAGCGTTTAGAGGGGGCCCTTCCAGCGCCAAGCCCATTCGATTGGCGCGTGCTCCGACAGCATATGTGCTCACGCATAAATCATCGAGCACTCCAGCTTTAGCATTAGCAGCCTCGGGCCCCCGTATAATCCGCAGCACATGGTCATCGCTATAATGTAGCTTGAGATTTTGCGGGGTGAATCGTTCCACGTCGGTGACTGGCGAATCCGGTGCGAAGGAAATGATATCGTCCTTCCTGAGCGCCCTCCCGTGAAAGCCGCCGAGAGCCGCCGCGAGATAGGTAGACTGGCCACCGAGTAGCCGATCCGCATTAATCTCCGCAGATATCGCCACATAGGTCCGGCATCCCGGACGGCTCGGACCGATGTCGACCCTGTCTCCCGCCATGACTTTCAGCGTCTGGTGCTGGGGATGGGCGTGACCATTGATCCGGACATATTCCGCCGCACCGACGACAGCGACCGAGCAGGGCTCGTTCATCTGGAAAAGCGCATCCGTGAGCGTGATTTCGATCGCGATTGCATCAAAGGACTTGCCGACCAGGAAATTCGCCAGTGCCAGTGAGAGACAATCGGCGGCGCCTGCCGCAGGCATGCCCAGATATCGATGCCCGGTGAAGGGTGCGCCTTGCAAAGTCGTTTGCAACCCGGCTTTGAGAACGGTGAAGCTCATTCTTCCGCTTCCTGTGGCCAGTGGTCGAACGCCTCTTTTGAAATGGACTCGAAGCGCACAGTAGCTCCCGCTGAAAGCAATGCTGGTTGGGTTTTAGCGGGATCGAACAGGCGGAGTGGGGTACGGCCAATGATCGGCCATCCGCCAGGACTGTCGAAGGAATAGATGCAGCTTTGCCGGCCAATAATGCCAATGGAGCCGGCTTTGACCAATTGTCTGGGATTTGCCAGTCGGTCAATGGCGGGGCAGGCCGCGCTCTCGAGATAGGCAAAACCCGGCATGAAGCCCAGCATGGCCACGCGTTGCAGGCGTGATGCATGCCAGGATGGCAATGCCTCAGCCGTAATCCCCAGTTCTCTGGCTACATATTCTCGATCTGGAGCCAGATCTGCATCATAACATACTGGAATTGTCACTAAAATATTGGTTTTGTTGGAAACGGGTGCCGCGTGATGCAGTTGGTCTCTTATCATGGTGACGGCTTCATCGGGTGAAACAAGGGCAGGGTCGAACTGGATTGCTATGCTGTCGAGACCGGGGACAATTTCTGTCCAGTATTTGTCGGCAGAAAGGGCAATTTGTGCTGCCCGAACCGCTTTCCAGTCGAGAAATGTCAAATTGATCCAGTCATCGCAGACGTGGATCGCCGGTTCGTCGTCCGCCACTATCCGACCGGCCTAATCGCTATGCCGGCTCTTTCCAGCGCCAGCCGCATTTTCTTCGCGGTTTCCAGAGCGCCATCGCTATCGGAATGAATACACAGACTGTGCGCTTCGATTCTCAGGAGGCTTTCATCCTGCACTGTCAGCTCGGTTCCCTGAGCCAGTGACAGGCCCTGACGGATACGTTCGCCCTCGTTTGCAAGTACAGCTCCCGCTTCGCTGCGGGGTACCAATCGACCGTCTTTGCTATATCGCCGATCGATAAAAGCTTCGGCGATGAACGATATTTTTCTCTCCTTGGCGGTTTTCTGGATCAGGGATCTTGGCATGCCGACCAGCGCAAGATTGCTTCTGCTTGCCAACTCGACCAGCAGGCTCGCGAGAGACGGATCATCCTGTGCATCGTTGTACAGGGCGCCATGCGGCTTGAGGTGGGTTAACGGCACGCCGACTTGTTCCGCTATGGATATGATATCGTCCAGCTGGCCGGTCAAACATGCTTCCAATTCTTCCAGCGAGATATCCATCGACTGGCGACCAAAATTGCTGCGATCCGGGTATGAAGGATGGGCTCCGGGTGCAATATTCCTCGATTTGGCAGCCGCCAGCATCGTCCGCATGCTTTCTGGCGAGCCGGCATGGCCGCCGGTGGCGATATTGCAGCTGGAGATGATATCCATGATTGCGATATCGCGCGCGATACCCGCAGGGCTCTCGTCTTCGCCGAGATCGGCATTCAGATCGATTGTCAAGGTCATGGCCAGAATCCTACAGCACGGGCAATCAACCGGAAACCCAAAGCGGTGGTGATCAGCAAAATGGCGGCTCCGAGGATATTGGCCTTGAAACCATTTGCATATTCTCCGAGCAGCTTCCTGTTATTCGCCAGCCGGAGCAGGAAAATCGCGATGATCGGCAGCAGCAGCCCGTTGGCGATTTGGGCAACGAAAATCAGCTCAACCGGGCGATAGCCTAGCAGCGCTGCGAACGTGCCGGAGAGGATCACAAGCAGCGCGCCGATCTGGAACGGTCTGCGCGAGTTGGAAGATTTGAAAATCTCCTGCACGATATAGCCGGTGGCCAGTGGCGCGGTGATTGCGGAGGTCAGGCCCGCTGCAAATAGTCCCGCGCCCAGCGTGATGGTCGCCATGTTGCCGAACAGAGGCGTGAGCTGCTGGGCCATGTCGACCGCATTTTCTATCGTCTTGCCGCTACCGAAAAGGCTGGCTGCGGCGGTTGCCAATATCGTCATGGATACCAATCCGCCGATTCCGATCGAGATCGTGGTATCCAGCTGCGCTTCTGGCAGTTGCTCTTTGTCCCAGCGCTCCCGCACGCTCGCGGCGTGCAGGAATAGGTTATAGGGCACGATCGTGGTGCCAATCAGAGCGATCGCGGTCATCAGGCCGCCATCGGGGATTGAAGGTACAAAACCTTGCAGCAAGGCCCCAAGGTCGGGCTTGATGAGCAGAAACGTCAGGATGAAGGCAGCGCTCATCAATAACACCAAGCCTATCAAGACATTCTCCACCCATCTCGGTTTCGAGAATATCAACATCGTGGACGCGAACAGGGCAATAGTGATGATGACCGGCGCCATGCCAAAGGGCAACGAACCGCCATTAATGGCTTCCAGGCCCAGCGCTGCTCCGGACATGTTGCCGGCTTCATAAGCTGCGTTGCCCAGCACGAGTGCAGAAATCAGCAGCAACGCAGCCAGCGCTCGGACGATTGGAGACGTGACGGATTTGAGCATCGCTTCTGCCAGTCCCAACTGGGTGACCAGCGCAATGCGGATGGCGAAGGACTGGAGGATGATTGTCGTGATGGTGGCGAATACCAAGGCCCACAGCAGCGCGAAGCCGAAATTAGCACCCGCCAATGTACAGGCAGTAACGGTTCCGGGGCCAATGAAGGCAGCGGAAACCATCATGCCCGGGCCGGGTCGGTAGCTAGTGAGTTTCATTGTCTTCGAGGCAATAGGCTTACCCGTTCCATGGCCAAGGTTTCTCGCGATACCATTTGGTGATCACATATTTTGTGCCGCGCCGGACTTTCATCCCGTGGTGCAATGTCCAGTTGTTGACGCTGCCATCATTATTCCGGTTGTTCCAGCACAACAGCGTACCGGTTTCCGGGGTGAAGCTCTTCTTGAATTCGGTGAAGCGTGTGGCCCCGCCAGCGTCGGGTTCGTTGAGATAGAGCATGAATGTCCAGGTGCGCTGGCCGGAGATCGAGCAATATTTTGGGAAATCCTGACCAGCGGGATCGAAAAAATCCGTGTGCGCCTTAAATTCCTGACCGACCGCATAGCGCTGACCCTGCAGCGGTTCGCCAAATTTCTTGTCGATATTCGCAAAGGCGCAGATCTTCGCATCGATCTCGGCGACGAAGCCGTCTTCATGATTGAGGTCGCAGGTTTCGCTGGTCCGGAAATAATCGTCACCGTTCGGATCGGCAATGGTGGAAGGACGCCGCTGGTCGTCGATCAGCGCCACCAGCTTGGTGCATTCGTCAGGACTGAGGAAATTCCTGACGATGCACAATTCTATTTCCTTGCGCGGAAAACGCTGCACTTTTCCCAATGCGACAAGATAGTCAGCCGATGTATTATTGGCCTCTGTCATATGATCGTCCAAAATTGTGCCTAACTACCCTGTCTCACGATAAATGAATCCGCGTTGATCGCAACCGCTGTTTGCGGCTTGGGCCAATCTGAATATAAGCGAGGACGATGAACGAATTTTTCGCCAACTCCCGCAATTGCTATGGCTTCACTCTGGTCGAGATGATGGTGGCGCTGTTCATTTTCGCGATGCTGTCTGTGGCGGGGGTGATCATGCTGCGGTCTGCTGTCGACAGTGACGAGACAACCGCAGAGAATCTCGGCCAGATGGCGGAAATGCAGCGCTTCGTTTCATTAATGGAGGCGGACCTAAGCCAGGCTTTGCCGCGGAGCTATCGCGATGAACGCGGCGACCGGATGCCGGCCTTTGTCAGCGAGACCGGCGGGCCGGAGGCGGCTTTCCTGAAATTCACCCGGGGTGGCCAGAGCAATATCAACGGGCAGGCGCGATCCAATCTGGAGCGGGTCGAATATCGGCTGACGGACGGCAATCTGGAGCGGTGGCGATACCGGATGACCGACGGCGGCACGATTGATCAGCCGGCGGTGCTGATCTCGAATGTTGAGACACTGGAGGTTCGCTTTCGTGACAAGCGCGGGCTGTGGTCCGGTCGTTGGGAAACCGAGAGACTGGCAGACTTGCCGCGGGCGATCGAGATCCGGTTTGATCAGCAGGGGCGGCGATATCGCCATTTGTTTCTGGTCGGGACGGGCTATTTGTGAGCGAATTTCAGGAAATAGGGACCGGCAAGGAACGTGGCGCGGCGCTGTTGACGGTGTTGTTGCTGGTCGCGGTGATCGCGATCCTGGCGGCGCACGGGATTGACCGACTGGCCGGCGCGACCAAGCTTGCTTCCAATGCGCGGGAATTGTCACAGGCCAAGGCCTATTTGATTGCCGCAGAATCGATCGGCATGCGCTCTGCCGAAGAGATTGTGTTCGCTTCGCCGGGCCGGACGATCAATGCTGGCGGCTGGAACGGCAAGGAGCAGAGCTTTCCGGTGCCCGGCGGGATGATCACCGCATCGCTGGCCGACGGCGGCAATTGCTTCAATATCAACAGCCTCGTCACGCAGCAGCAGGATTTGTTGTCGGCAAGGCCCGAAGGTCTGGCGCAATTTTCGCGGTTAATGGTCATGCTGGGCATATTGGATGGCGATGCCGCTGATATTGCGGAATCGGTCGCGGACTGGATCGACAGTGATATTGTGGCAGCACCCCGAGGGGCAGAGGATCAATATTATCTGCAGCAAGAGAGCCCCTATCGCACGGCCAATGCGCTGATCGTCGATGTCAGCGAGTTACGAACGATCAAGGGCGTGTCCGACGATGTGTACGTCCGCCTCGCACCATGGATATGCGCCTTGCCGACCACCGATCTGTCGCCGATCAATATCAATACCCTGCGGCCGGAGCAGGCGATATTGCTGGCCATGCTGGGAGCTGTACCCTCAGATCTTACGCCCGCAAGGCAATTTCTCGGGCGGCGGCCGGAACTGGGATATGGCAGTCTGAATGATTTCTGGGCGCAATCCTATCCTGCGAGTCTGGGAGCAACGTCCGAAGTCCAAAGCCAGGTCAAGCTGACCACACGCTGGTTCCGCGTCGACCTGGCGGTCGAGATGCAAAGCGCGCTGGTCGAGGAGCGGGCGTTGATCGATGCGGCGCGCCAACCGGCCCGGCTTGTCCACCGCCAGCGCGGCGATGCGTTTTAATTGGCAAACGGTCAGCTAAATGCTTGACGATGGCTACCGGCTATCCCTATGGACCCCATCGCAATGCGGCTATATAGTGCGCGGCTTGTGGCGATCGTAGCTCAGTTGGTTAGAGCGCCGGTTTGTGGTACCGGAGGTCGGGGGTTCAAGACCCCTCGATCGCCCCATTTTCCCCTTAGAAGCATAAGGCCATCACCACCTGGCCGTGCTGCAAAGTCTCTCTTTATTTGTAATTAAATTACAGCTATGAGATATTTAATTACTCCAGTTTGCTAGGGACAACCGCCATGAGCGTGATGTGGGATTTGCCGGATTTTGACGACCATGAAGCGGTCCATTTTTTTCATGATGCCGACAGTGGCCTCAGTGCGATTATCGCCCTGCACAGCACGCATCTCGGCCCCGGCGCCGGCGGAACCCGTTTCTGGCATTACGAGAACCGTGAAACTGCGGTGACCGATGCGTTGCGTCTGTCGCGCGGCATGAGCTTCAAGAACGCGATGGCCGGTCTGCCACTGGGCGGCGGCAAGGCAGTGATCCTCGCCGACCGCAATCGCACCAAGACACCGGAAATGCTGGCCGCTTTCGGCCGGATGGTCGAGTCGCTCGGCGGCCAATATGTGACCGCCGAAGATGTCGGTATCACCGCTGCGGACATGGTCGCTTTGACCAAGGAGACCAAATATGTTTCCGGCCTGCCGGTCAGCAACAGCGGCGAAGCTGGTGGCGATCCCGGGCCGTTCACCGCGATGGGCGTCTATCTCGGCGTGAAGGCGGCTGTGGCGCACAAGCTTGGCCGCGACACTATGGATGGCGTCCACGTCGCGATCCAGGGCGTGGGCAGCGTTGGCGGCGGTCTTGCCCGTCTGCTGGCCAAGGATGGCGCGAAGCTGAGCATCGCCGATATCAACAAGGACCATGCTTCGGCGCTGGCAGAGGAAATTGGCGCCACGGTCGTCGGCCTCGACGATGTCATGCGGATCGAAGCGGATGTGTTTAGTCCCAATGCCTTGGGCGCGATACTGGACAAAGTTTCTATCGCCCATCTCAATGTTCCGATCGTTGCAGGCGGCGCCAACAACCAGCTCGCGACTCCGGAAGACGGCCAGCGAATCTTTGACCGTAACATCCTGTTTGCGCCGGACTATGTTATCAACAGCGGCGGGATCATCAGCGTCGGCCTCGAATATCTCGGCGATGGCGACGTCAAGGAAGTCAATCGCAGGGTTGCGATGATTCCAGAGCGTCTGACCGAAATCTGGGAACAGAGCGCGGCACGAAAATTGCCGGATTCAGATGTCGCCGACAATATGGCAATGGCGTTGATCGGCCGGGGCTAGGCCCAGGCCGAACTTTACACAGTTCAATTGTTTTGTTTTCTGTGACCTTTGCCTGAAAGGCTTGGTTTTCTAACCTTTTCTGGATGCCATTCCGGCGCCTAGTGTAACCTTTGGATTTTCCGCACCGGTGCGCGGGGTTTCAACGGTCGTGTGAGCATCCTCCTTCCGTTTGAATGTCAAAGAGCCTGTCCCGCGCATGGCGAAGGACAGGCCGGAGGATAGAGGACTGGGTCGGTTGTAGGAAAGAAGTTTTGACGGAAGAGAGCTGCGCAGATGCGCTCCCTTCCGTTCCAGCGTTCAATATTATGGCGCGACCGCAGCCTTGATCTTTGACCAGCTTACCAGTTTGAAATTCTGCGTGCCGCCTTCATTGGCACCATCCTGCATGACCATCAGGCCTGCGGGATAGGCCGGGCCAAAGTCGCCCATTATGACTTCGATGCCGTCTGTTTCCGAGGTGCCATCGATGGCGCCGTCGATGAGACGGAAGCGGTTCACATAGGTTCCTGTTTTCAGGTCATAGAGCACATAGGCATTATCTCCCTGGCTCGAGGCGACCAGATAGCCGCCATTTGCGCCTTCGGGCGCCAGAGCCAGACCTTCGACATCGGCGACCAACTCGCGGCCATCGATATTGGCGAAGCGTTGCGGGACGAAATTGTCCGCGCTCAGATCGAACAGCCAGATGCCGCTATTCTCCTCACCGACATAGAGCCGCCCGGTCCGGTCATCGACGACGCAGCCTTCCGGCTGGGTTGCCAGCTTGTGTTCCCGGCCGATGGTTGCGGCTGGCGTGCCGCCGTCAAAGGACAGGGCGATTTCGCGGACAAAACCGCTTTTCTCGATCATATAGGCAAAGGTCTCTCCGCCTTGATCTAGGCCAAAGCAAAAGCCGTAAGCTTCGCCGGAACCGGCCGGAAATTTGCCCAGCAGCTCCAGCTCGGCGCTATCCGTGTCGAGCTTGTAGAGACCGACATGGGCATTGGCGGGATCATTGCGGATGCTTGCCCCGACCAGCACGGTTTTTTCGCCACCGATCATGACTTCGCGCAGATCGACATTGTTGAGCTCGCCTTCTGGCAGGAAGGATTTTTTCGATCCGTCCAGCCCGTAGACATAGAGACCGGCGCGCTTGTCGGTGCCGATGATCAGGCTTTTCGCCGGATCCTTGGCATTGCGCCAGATTGCCGGATCATCTGCAGCGTCGCGGTTGACCGTACCGACGGGGACCGTTTCCGCGTCAGCGGTCAGTTCCAGAGTCGGGGCCGAAGAGACGGCAACGGCGGTGGTGGTGCAACCGGAAAGGGCCAGGCTGCCGAGGAGGAGAGGGGAGATTATATTTTTCATCACATTGTTATCTTTGCGCCAAATTTGAACGTCGAGCCATATTCTTCATATTGCAGCAGTCTCTGGGTCGATTCGAAATTCTGATAGGCGAAATATTTGGCATTGTTGATGTTGATCCATTCCGCAAACAGCCGCACATTCTTGTTCAGTTTGAATTTCACACTGGCGTCGAGCTGGAAGTGATTGTCGACATAGCGGTCCTCGCTGGCTTCCGCGCCCAGTTCATCAAGATACCGGTCGCGGTATGTGCCGGCCAGCCGGAAATCAAACGGGCCCTTTTCATAACCAAGCACCGCATTGAAGGTATGTTTGGAGCTGCTTGGCAGAGCAATGTTACGCAGATCATTGATGTCGCCGTCGGTAGGCACCGTGCCGGTGGCATCGGTATAGGTATAGTTGAAATTGACCAGAAAGCCGTCGAGCGGGTCGGGCAGAAAGTTGAGCGCTTGTGCGAAGCCCAGTTCGATGCCGAAGACTTCGGCGCTGCTACCGTTGATCGGTATGGTTGCCTCGTCAAAGTCAATGCCGAAGCGGGTGCCGTCTTCCTCGAGCGAATCGACGATGAAATTCTTGATGTCCTTGTAGAAGACATTGGCCGTCAGCGCGCCGTTCGAACTGAAATAATATTCTGCGGAAGCGTCGAAATTCCAGGCTTCATAAGGCTGGAGGTCGGGATTGCCGAATTCACCTTCACGCTCATCGTCGTCATTCTGCTCGACCGCAAAGCGGGGGGCCAGATCGGACAGGTTTGGGCGCACGACACTGCGATAGCCGGCGGCGCGCAGGACCAGGTTCCGCTGCGGTTCGAAGCGGATGTTGAGGCTCGGCAGCCAGTGGTCATAACTGCGTGAGAAGCTGTTGGGCGCAACGACCACGGTGTCTTCGGTAAACAGCACGCCGCCGAACGTGGCATCCTCCTCGACCAGGGTCACCGTATTGGCCGAAATGACATTTTCGGTACGTTCGAAACGAAGACCGCCGATCACTCGAAGCTTGTTGCTGTCCCAGCGGCCAAGCAGATAGCCGGCGTAAATATCTTCCTGGTTCACATAGTCCGAAACAGCGGAGTCGAACTGGCTGTCGATTTCCTGCAGCTCGAAATCGCCGAAATTGGCGCGGAAATATTCCGTCGGGCCAGTATGGCTGGCAACCGGGCCTAGATCGGTGATGCGATAGGTTTGTGTGCCGAGCACATCGGCCAATGTGTAATTGCCGGTACCGTCCTCATAGAATTCCACATTGTTATCGTGGCTTTTCTCGCGCCAGCGGCCCTTGAAGCCGCCCTGTACGGTGAAGTCGCCGCTATCCATTGCGAAGATGTGGGAGACGTCGAGGCGGGCCGAATATTCTTCGTCCTGTGCATCGGACAAGGTGGTCAGTTCGACATCGTCCAGTTCGTAGACGCTGGCATCATTGGCGAGGGCCGCGCCGGAAACAATGCTGTAAAGGGGAATCCGGGGGTCGCTATAGTCGAACAAGACGCCGACGCCGTCGCCTTCGAACTTGTTGGAAAAGGTGGTGGGATCAAGCGAACCGTTTTCATATTCGCTCGATTTCGACCAGCTGCCCGAATATTCGATTTTCCAGGGACCGGTTTCGGTCTTGCCGCCGAGCACGAGAGAGCGGATTTTCTGGCTTTCCATACGGTCCTTGACGTCCCGTTCGATTTCGATTTCGCCATCGGCGTCATCAAACCGGGCGCTAGTGGCATCGCCGCTACTGGCTTCCTCGTCGAGCTTGAAGGTGGTGCGGGTCCGAAATTCCTGATCGTCGAACTGGCTGTAGATACCGCGAGCATATAATTCTGTGCTGTCGCTGGCGCGGAAATCGAAGGAGAGTGACGCGCTGATCCGTTCCCGTTCGACATCATAGTCGCGATACTGGACTTCCTCGGCATAGACGACGCCATCATCGTTGACGTCCCAGCCTTCGGCTTCGATATTGTCGGTTTCAAACTTGCGCTTATAATATGATATGCCGCCTGCAACGCCGATATTGTCGGTCAGCCGGGTGGAGAAATCGATGCTGCCCTTTGGCGAGATATGGTCGGCATAATCATTGTAGCTGCCCTCGATCTTTCCGGTCAGCAGGTCTTTCTTGCGGTCAAAGGCGCTGACAGTCTTGATTTCGATCGAGGCGCCAATGGTATCGGCATCCATATCGGGGGTCAGCGATTTCTTGATTTCGATCGACTCGATAAGGTCGCTGGAAATTACGTCGAGCGCCACAGATCGGACATCGCTTTCGGGGGAGGGGATGCGCACGCCGTTCAGGGAAGAGGCATTCAGATTGGGGTCGAGCCCGCGGACGGATACAAACCGGCCTTCACCTTGGTCATTGAGGATGTTGACGCCCGGTATGCGGCGGAGCGATTCCGCCACATTCTGGTCGGGGAACTGGCCGATCGAGTCGCGGGTCAGGACCGAGGAAACGCCATCGGCTTCGCGCTTGCGGGACAGGGAACTCGCCTGGTTGGCGCTTTGGCCAATCACCAGAATTTCCGAACCCCCGCCGCTTTTGAGCATGATATTGGTGACAGTCGGGGCGGTTTTGCTGACCGTGATGCTGGTCTGGCTGGTGTCTGCGCCGATATAGCGGGTTTCCAGCGTATAGGTGCCGGCGGGAACATCGGGAAAGCGATAGCTGCCATCGCGACCGGTGGTGACCACGCGGTCCAGTTCGACGATGCGGACCTGGGCGGACTGCAATCCTCTGGTGTCGCTCGGGTCACTGACCACGCCGCTGACCGTACCGGCCCATGCCGCACCCGGAAGAGCGAGCAGAATAGCCGCCGATCCGATTAGTAACTCTTTGCGAAACTTAGATATTCTGGCCATGATGCCCTCCGGTAAATCTGATGTACCGGGCCTCTAGGCGCTAATTGTGAAAGGAAATGACCGTTTCGAAGACTGCTAGATGAATCTTTATTGACGGTTTCGTGACAAGCACGAAAACGCCAAAACCATGTCGTGGGGGGTCGCGTTTCCAGACCGAAATTCCGGCTGTCAGAGGTCACGGCCTTTATCGGGGATTATCGCCGCGGTCGGCCGCGCGGGCTTTTCAAATCCGTTCAGCCCCATCCACCATTGCAGGGCGATGATCGCGCCCTTGGCCGGTTGCAGCAAGGCCGCAATCAGAATGAGTGCGAGGATTATAATGATCGCGAGATTGGTCCACATGGAAAAGCCGGTCTCGTTGATCATGAAGATGATGACGGGCGCCAATATATGCCCGGTCACGATGATCGCGACATAGGCTGGAAAATCATCGGCCTGTTGGGCGGTCCAGTCCTGGCCACATACCGGGCAATGTTCGATGGGCTTGAGCAGGCGAGGGAACATCTTGCCTTCGCCGCAGCTCGGACAGCGGCCCAGCAGACCGCGGGTGCACGCTTCCAACGCCGTTTTCGGCAGAGCGGGGATAATGCGTTTCTCCGTCATATTATCTTCTGCTCCATCGCTGCTACTCATGTCATCAACGATTCTGTCGAGCAAAGTTTCAAATCCGGCCATTAATATTTTCCTGTCCAATCTTCTTTGGAAATTCCGGCTGACTTTATGGCAGCCTCTGGTTTGCGGCAGCTGCCGAATATTCCGCAGGCTTCCGTGAGGGCGATGAACGGGCCGATCATAAGACAGGTACCATCATCGCGGTGAAATTGGTCTGGTTTGTGTTCCTGTCAGGATCGCCGGTCCTGATACCGTCATCGACGAATATCCTCTATACACTATTAGAATAAATTGTTAATACTGATATTTGATGTTTTATATATCATAAGGGATAAATTAATGATCACGTCGCAACAAATGCGGGCGTCGCGCGCCTTGCTGGGTATCGATCAGCGGCAACTGGCAGAACTGGCCGGTCTGTCGCTACCCACGATTCAGCGCATGGAAGCGTCGGGCGGGCAGGTGCGCGGTGTCGTCGATACTTTGGTCAAAGTCATCGGGGCGCTTGAGAATAGCGGGATCGAGCTGATTGGCGAGAATGCACCGAGCACCGGCATCGGCCGCGGTGTGCGGATGCGCGAGACCATGGATGGCAAGGCGGCCCATGCGGTAGGCTCGATCCTGTTCGACCAGGCAGGGTCGGACGCGGGCGCGGAATAGAGGTTCGTCCGATGCAGAGCTTTACCCCCAAAATCATCACGACGATGCGCGAAGGCTATAATCCCGGCCTGTTCAAGGCGGATGCGCTTGCAGGTCTCACCGTAGCGATTGTTGCTCTTCCTTTATCGATGGCGCTGGCCATTGCCAGCGGCGCATCGCCAGACAAGGGGCTGATTACCGCGGTCATCGCCGGCTTTCTGATTTCCTTCCTCGGCGGTTCCCGGGTTCAGGTCGGGGGACCAACGGGCGCTTTTGTCGTGGTCGTGTTCAATGTCATTGCCCAGCATGGCTATGACGGCTTGCTGATCGCTACATTCATGGCGGGGCTGATCCTGATCGCCGCCGGGGCGTTCAAGATCGGGCGGTTGATCAAGTTCATCCCGCATCCGGTGGTGACCGGCTTTACCGCCGGCATCGCGGTGATCATTGCCTCCAGTCAGGTGAAGGATTTTCTGGGACTGACGCTTGAAGAAGTTCCTTCCGAATTTCTGCCCAAGTGGCAGGCCTATTTCGGCGCCATGTCGACGGCGCATATGGCCACCCTGCTGGTTGGTCTCGGCGCGTTCTTCGTGATTGTCGCGCTTAAGAGATTCGCGCCCAAGCTGCCCGGTTTCCTGATCGCGCTGGTGCTGGCCTCGATCGTGGTCGCGCTGCTCAAGCTGCCCGTCGATACGATCGGGACGCGCTTTCCGGATATGCCGGCGACCATGCCGATGCCGTCGCTGCCGGTCGTGACCTGGGCAAGGGTTGCTGAATTGCTGCCTTCGGCTTTCACGATCGCCTTTCTTGCCGGGATCGAAGCGCTGCTCTCAGCAGTGGTAGCGGACGGCATGACCGGCACCCGCCACCGGTCCAACCAGGAATTGATCGGGCAGGGCATCGCCAATCTCGGGTCGGTCCTGTTTGGCGGACTGCCGGCAACCGGAGCGATTGCGCGGACCGCGACAAACATCAAGGCCGGCGCGAAAACGCCCGTGGCCGGCATGATGCACGCGCTTTTCATCCTTTTGTTCATTCTGTTCGGCAGCGGCCTGATGGCCTATGTGCCGATGGCTGCATTGGCCGCGATCCTGTTCGTGGTCGCCTGGGGCATGGGCGAGATTGACCGGTTTATCGCGTTGCTCCGCATGCCCAATAGTGATCGTGCGGTGTTGTTGCTGACCTTCGGGTTGACCGTATTGGTCGATCTGACCGTGGCGATCGGTGTGGGGGTCACCCTGGCGTCGCTGTTGTTCATGGCGCGGATGAGCGAGACCGTGCAGCTGGACAACGGCAATGCGCCGGATCCTGATGATGATCTCGATGACCTGAGCCAGCGGGACGATCTTCCCCCGGGCGTCGAAGTGTTCCGGATCAATGGCCCGGTGTTTTTTGGCGTCGCCGGTGAATTGCTCGATGCCATGCGCAAGATCGGACGCACGCCGAAAGTCATCATATTACGCATGCGGCTGGTGCCGATGCTCGACGCGAGCGGAGTTACGATGATTGAGGAGTTTATCGAGCAGGCCCGCGTGTCCGGGGCAAAGATCATCCTGTCGGGCGTGCAGCCACAGCCGCAGGAAATGCTCGGACGGATCGGTCTGGTCGAGAATGATGTCGCGGGTGTCTATTTTGAGTCCGACTATAAGGCTTCGCTGGAACTCGCTGAAAAATTGACACTGATTACCATCCACTAGCCGCTTGTGACCAGCCACGAAGGATGGTCTGCGGACAATGTTCCGAGAATCGGTCCGCGACCTCGTTACAGGTCGCAATTCGGAAAAACGCTTGTCGCCTTGCCGCGCTTCTGCCATCGAAAGCCGCGATTGATGTTGAACATCCGTAACCGAGGCAATATCGCTTTACCCATGCACGCATATGCCAATCCCACCCGCTTCCTGTCACTTGCCAGGCCGCTGACGCCGTTTTTACTTTTCGGCGGGATCGCCATGGTATTGGCTGCCTGCATCTGGGGCCTGTGGGCGACGCCGGCCGAGCGGTTGCAGGGCGATACGGTGAAGATCATCTTCGTCCATGTGCCGATGGCGTGGCTCGGTATGGCCGGATGGTCCGGCATTGCCATTGCCAGTATTACCGAATTGATCTGGCGCCATCCGCTCGCCTCTCACGCCGCCCGCGCGATTGCTGTGCCGGGGGCGTTGTTTTCCCTATTATGTCTGATCACCGGGTCAATCTGGGGGCGTCCGGCATGGGGGACATGGTGGGTCTGGGACGGCCGTCTGACCTCGATGCTGGTGCTGTTTTTTCTCTATCTTGCCTATATCGTGCTGGCCAACGAGACCAGCAAGAGCAAAGGCCAGAGCCGGATAGCCGCCATTTTCGGGGTCGTCGGCATCATCAATCTGCCGATCATCCGCTTTTCTGTCGAATGGTGGGAGACCCATCATCAGGGTACCAGCATCAACATCTTGGGCAAATCGACCATCGATCCGCTCTATTTATGGCCTCTATTGGTTTCGGCGATAGGTTTCTCTCTGCTATTCGGCGCGATTGTGCTTATGCGGATGCGCGCCAGTCTGGCACAAACCAAAGTCGATGCCCGGCTGAAAAGGATGGCAGCAGAATGAATCATTTGCCCTTTGTGATTGCTTCCTATGCGTTTGTGCTGTTGGGCACAGCCTTGGTCGTGGCGCATAGCTATCTGGCGATGCGCAAGGCGGAAGCGAAGGCAGATCAGTTGAGCAAGCGGAAATGAAAGCAAAGCATCAAAGACTGACACTGGTTCTGCTGGCGGTGGTTGCGCTGATTGGTGCCGGTTTGCTCGGTGCTTATGCGCTGAAGGATCAGGCCAGCTATTTTTATACGCCTTCTGATATCGCCGCCAAGAAGCCGGCTGCGGGTACCGCCATTCGACTGGGCGGTATGGTCGAGAATGGATCGATCCAGCGCTCGGCCGACGGTGTCACGGTGCAGTTCATCGTTCAGGACGCCGATGCCCGGCAAAAAGTGACTTATACCGGCATTACTCCAGACCTTTTTGTTGAAGGTTCGGGCGTGGTCGCCGATGGCCGGCTTGATGCCAATGGCATGTTTGTCGCCGAGACATTGCTCGCCAAACATGATGAAAATTACATCCCGCGAGAGCTGGAAGGCATTGATATGACATCCGGACAACAAAAGACGGAGACGCTGGTCCAATGATCGCCGAAACAGGCCTGATCGCGCTCTGGCTGGCTGCTGCACTGGCGCTGCTGCAATTTGCTCTGGGGGCCATTGGCCTGCGCGCTCAACGGGAAGACTATTATGCCGCGATCCGGCCTGTAGCGGTTGCGCAGGGCCTGTTTGTCAGCCTGTCCTTTTTGCTGCTGATCTGGTTGTTCCTGCGTTCCGACATGTCGGTCAAGCTGGTGGTGATGAACAGCGCTTCCGTAAAGCCGTTGCTCTACAAATTTGCCGGAACCTGGGGCAATCATGAAGGATCGATGCTGCTCTGGGTCACGGTGATGGGGATGGCCGGTGCTTTTATCGCGCTGTTCGAACGCTCGCTAAAAACCAGAACGCTGGTCGCAACGCTGGCGGCGCAAGCCTTCATCAGTCTGGGATTTTACGCTTTTCTGCTGGTATCGTCCAACCCGTTCGAACGGATGTTTCCCGTGCCAGGGGACGGGCAGGGGCTCAACCCGCTGCTACAGGACCCCGGTCTCGCCTTCCATCCGCCGACGCTCTATTTCGGCTATGTCGGGCTTTCGGTAGCCTTCTCCTTCGCGGTTGGCGCGATGATCACCCGCGATGTCGGAGCCGATTTTGCCAAGGCGATGCGGCCATGGGTGTTGGGCGCCTGGATATTCCTCACACTCGGTATTACCGCTGGCAGCTACTGGGCCTATTATGAACTTGGCTGGGGTGGCTGGTGGTTCTGGGACCCCGTCGAAAATGCCTCGCTCATGCCCTGGCTGGCAGCGACAGCCTTGCTCCATTCGGTAACGGTGCTGGCCACGCGCGACAGTCTGCGGGCCTGGACGCTGATGCTGGCTGTGGTGGCTTTTTCAATGTCGATGATCGGGACCTTTCTGGTGCGCTCCGGCATCTTGACCAGCGTACATGCCTTTGCGGTTGATCCCGAAAGAGGCAGTTTCATTCTGGCCTTGCTCGCCATCTATATTGGCGGCGCAATGGCGCTATTCGCGCTGCGTGTCGGCACGGTGAAGGAAGGCAAACGTTTTGAACTGGTCAGCCGGGAAGGCGCGCTGGTAGCAAACAATCTTTTGCTGTCGGTTATTTTGGCGCTGGTTTTCATCGGTACGCTTTATCCGTTGTTGGTCGAAGCGGTCACCGGCGACAAGCTGTCGGTTGGGCCTCCCTATTTTAATCTTGCGACCGGACCGTTGGCGCTGATGCTGGTCGCGGTCATGGCAGCCGGTCCGCTGCTGCGCTGGCGACGTGATAATCCCAAGGCTTTGCTGAACCGCATCTCGATCCCGATTCTGATTGCCGCCTCTGCCCTGTTTGCACTGGCGCTATTCACCACCGGCATGTCGATTCTCGCACTGCTTGGCCTCGGGCTGGCAGCCGGCGTTGCCGTTGCCAGTTTCGCACCTTTGTGGAAACGCAACCTCCGCCGCACGCCGCTGCACACTTATGGCATGGTGATCGCCCATTTCGGTATCGCGGTGGCTCTCGTCGGCATGGCTTGCGAAAGCAGCTTTACCGAAGAAAGACTGGTCGCGGCCCAACCCGGTGACGAAATCGCAGTGAACCAGTGGAAGCTCAAGTTTGAAGCGATCGAGCCTATAGCCGGACCCAATTGGACAGCGCTTGAAGCCCGGATAACCGCGCAATATGGCGATGGCGCTATCCACGAAATTACGCCGCAAAACCGCATGTTTGCCGCTGCCCAGACGCAAACCAGCGAAGCCGCACTGCTGACCCGATGGAACGGGCAACTCTATGTGGTCCTCGGTGACGGAGACAGCGAAGGCCGGTGGCAGATACGGGTCTGGTGGAAGCCATTCGTGCCTTTGATCTGGTATGGCGGCATATTGGTAGCGCTCGGCGGGTTTCTGGCGATGGTCGGCCGCTTGCGGCGCGGTTATAAACAGCGCAAGCAGCGGGAATATGCCGAGGCCACACTATGAGCCGCTGGTTGCTCTGGCTGCCGCTCGTGCTGTTCGGCATCTTCTTCGCCGCGGTTGCGACTGGCCTGATCATGCCGAAGGATAATATTATCGAGAGCAAAATGGTCGGCAAACCGATGCCTGCCTTTGCGTTACCCGCAGCGGTCGAGCAACGGCCTGGCTTGAGCAGTGCCGACCTGACCAAGGGCAAGCCGACTTTGCTCAATATCTTCGCCAGCTGGTGCGTGCCCTGCATTGCCGAAGCTCCGCAATTGCTGGCGCTGCAGCAGGCTGGTGTTGAAATCAACGCGATAGCCAGCCGCGACACACCCGAAGATATTGCCAATTTTCTCAACCGCTGGGGCAATCCTTATGCCCGGATCGGTACCGACACGACGAGCAAGGTGCAACTGGAACTGGGCTCGTCCGGAGTGCCGGAAACCTTCGTCATCGATGGCGATGGCATCATCGTTCACCAGCATATCGGTGACATCCGCCAAGAGGATATCGCCAAGCTGATCGAATTGCTGGAGGACGCAGGGTGAAGAGATTCCTTGTCCTGCTCATTCTCTGTTTCACGGCTCCGATTGCGGCTCAAACCGGCTTGCCACCGGCGCCTTATGCCGACCGGCAACTGGACGATCCAAAGCAGGAAGCCGCTGCGCGCGATCTGATGGAAGAATTGCGCTGCCTGAAATGCCAGAGCCAGTCGATTGCCGACAGCAATGCGCCGATGGCCGGGGATATGCGCAGTCAGGTCCGGGAAAGAATTGCCGCTGGTGAAACGCCGGAACAGGTCAGAGGCTGGCTGATCGAACGCTATGGCAATTGGGTGTCCTATAATCCGCCGATAGCCTCTGCTGTCACATGGCCGCTGTGGATCGCGCCGATAATCCTGTTGCTCGCGGCCCTGTGGCTGGCGCGCGGACGGTTCCGCAAAACCAAGGATGGTGAATGATGGGCTGGATCATATTATTTCTGCTGGTGCTGATTTGCGCTGGCGCTCTGATCAAATTGGGCAAATTGTCGCGCGGCACCTATGAAATCACCGCTGCCGCGCTGTTGCTCGGGATTGCCGGCTATGCCTGGCAAGGGCATCCCGGCATGGCGGGCGTATCGGTGGTGCCGATCGAAAAGCCGAATAGCTTCGACGATGATATGATCGATGCACGCAACGAGATGGGCGAGCGTTTCGGCACCGCGCAGGAATGGCTGATCTTTTCCGACTCCCTCAACCGCGCGAAAAAACATGGCGCCGCCGCCAATTATCTGCGCAACGGGGTGAGAGAGCATCCGGACGATCCTGATCTCTGGGTCGGATTGGGCAATGCACTGGTGGTCCATGCTGACGGCGTGATTACGCCTGCCGCGCAATTTGCTTTCCAGAAAGCCGCCGATCTGTCGCCGGAACATCCAGGTCCACCGTTTTTCCTCGGGCTGGCTTATGCGCAGTCGGGCAAGATCGACCAGGCACGGGCAATCTGGACCGAATTGCTGGCCCGGAGCAGCGAAGACGCCCCGTGGCGCGCAGATCTCGAGTCGCGGCTGGCGACGATGGAAAAGATACAGCCGTCGCTTCCTGTGGTGCCGGAGTCCTCTGCAGGGCAGTAAAAACCTTGTATTATGAATGGCTTGCCATTCGCGGTCCGTCGCTTTGTTGCGCCTGCTAAATGCCGGTGCTAAGCGCTCGCGCTTGCTGAAATGAATGTCAGTAAAAGACTGTTGTGTCCAAATTGATCGGGGTACGCCTTAACGGCCAACCAATGTCTGCAGAACCAACCGAAAGCGCAGAAGCGCAAGGCAGCACGGTGCAAACCCATGGCTCGCCTCAGCGCAACACTGCCATTGCCAAGCTGGCTGCGGGCGCGATTGGGATCGTGTTCGGCGATATCGGCACCAGCCCGCTATACGCCTTTCGCGAAACGTTTATCGGTGCGCATCCGCTGGAACTGGACCGCGTCCACGTCTTGGGCGTGGTCAGCCTGATATTCTGGTCGATGACGCTGGTCGTGACCATTCAATATGTCTCGATCACCATGCGGGCGGACAACAAGGGGCAGGGCGGCAGTCTGGCGCTTGTTGCGTTGATTTCCGGAGCCATGCGACGATCAAAATATGGCTGGCTGGCGATATTGCTCGGCGTCTTTGCGACGGCACTCTTCTATGGCGACAGCATGATCACCCCAGCGATTTCGGTTCTGTCGGCGGTCGAGGGCCTTGCGATTGTTCAGCCCGGACTGGGTCATCTGGTCATTCCGATCGCGCTTACCCTGCTGATATTCCTCTTTCTGCTGCAGTCGCGCGGTACCGCGAAAATAGGCGCATTATTTGCGCCGGTGATGTTTGTCTATTTTGCCGTCATCGCCACACTTGGCATCATTCAGATTGTTGAACATCCCTCCATCCTCTTTGCCTTTAATCCCTGGTATGCTGTCCAGTTTTTCATCACCGACGGAGTGAAAGCATTTCTCGCCCTCGGTTCGGTCGTGCTGGCTGTGACCGGTTCGGAAGCCCTGTTTGCCGACATGGGCCATTTCGGCAAGAAGCCGATGCGGGTCGCCTGGTACGGTTTTGTCATGCCGGCTCTGCTCTGCAACTATTTCGGGCAGGGCGCGATGATCCTCTCGCTCGACGCTGCCGGAGCCGCGGCGGCGATTGAAAGTCCGTTCTTCATCATGGCGCCCGAGATGCTGCGCCTGCCGCTCGTCATCCTTGCGACCATGGCGACATTCATTGCCAGCCAGGCCGTGATATCGGGCTCCTTCTCGGTCACCCATCAGGCGATCCAGCTTGGTTTCATACCCCGTCTGACGATCAAGCATACCAGCGCGTCGGAAGCGGGGCAGATTTACATCCCGTTCGTCAACTGGGCGATCATGATCGCGGTCATCCTGCTGGTGCTGACCTTCCAGAGTTCGAGCAACCTTGCCTCGGCTTATGGTATCGCCGTCACCGGTGCGATGTTCATCGACACCTGCCTGCTGGCCATTGTGATGATCGTGCTGTGGAAATGGAAGCTCTGGATCACCGTGCCGCTGCTGGCCATTTTCTTCATCGTCGATGGTGCTTATTTTGCCGCCAATCTGACCAAGGTTCCCGATGGCGGCTGGTTCCCGTTGGCTGTCGGCGGCGTCGCCTTCATCATTCTGACGACCTGGGCCAAAGGGCGGCAGATCATGCGGAAGAATATGGCGGAAGCGGCAATGCCGATCGAAATTTTCACCAAGTCCGCTGCCAATAGCGCCACCCGCGTACCCGGGACGGCAATTTTTATGGCGTCTTCCTCTGCCGGCGTGCCATCAGCGCTGCTCCACAATATCAAGCATAACAAGGTGATTCACGAGCGGGTGGTAATCCTGACCGTCAACATCAAGGATGTCCCGACGGTTTCTGCCAACAAACGCTGCGAAGTGAAGGATCTCGGTCATGGCTTCTATCGCCTCATCCTTCATTTCGGCTTCATGCAGGAAACCGATGTTCCGGAAGCGCTGAAACAGGTCAAAGGCTGCGGCATGGAATTTGACATGATGACCACCAGCTTCTTCCTGTCGCGGCAGACTTTGCTGCCGTCGAAGAAACCGGAAATGATGATCTGGCGGGAAAAACTCTTCGCCTGGCTGCTGCGCAACGCGGCGACCGCGATGGAATTTTTCAAACTGCCCAGCAACCGCGTGGTGGAACTTGGGAGTCAGATGGAAATCTGACGGGCGGGATAAGCTGTTATCCGGGGGTTAAATCAGGGCTTTATCCGGCATGGTTGAGAAAGCATCTGCCTTTTAGTCGGAAAGAGTCTCCGGCCTTCGTCTGGATTGATGGTTTGTCACGCTTCGCATGACGCGGCGCGTCAAATATTTGGTGGCCTATCATTGCGCTCTCTACTAAATAGCGGCCATCCCGATTCTAATGACAGGAACAGCCCATGCGCGTCGCCATTGCCTCCGATCATGCCGCCCTCGATATGAAGGCTGCGCTGGTGGATTGGTTGCAAGAGGCAGGTCACGAAGTCAGCGATCTGGGGCCGATGACGGCCGATAGTGTCGACTATCCCGATTATGGCTATAAGCTGGCCGAGGAAGTGGCCTCCGGTCGCGCGGAGCGCGGCGTGGCATTGTGCGGATCCGGCATCGGCATTTCCATGGCTGTCAATCGGAATCCCGCTTGCCGCTGTGCGCTGGTCTCCGAAGGCCTTTCGGCGAAACTCTCGCGCGAACATAATGACGCGAATGTCATCGCGATGGGCGCAAGGCTCGTCGGTATCGAAATCGCGAAAGACTGTCTCGACGTCTTTCTGAAAACCCCATTTGGCGGCGACCGGCATCAACGCCGCGTCGATAAACTGTCCGCACCACAAGCCCAAGGAGCAAGCGCATGAGCAACGTCGCAGATATTCAGGATATCAGGCAGACTGGTTTCTTCGACTTTTCGGTCGACGAGAGCGATCCTGCGGTTGCCGGAGCGATCAATTCCGAATTGACGCGCCAGCAGAACCAGATCGAACTGATTGCGTCGGAGAATATTGTCTCCAAAGCTGTGCTGCAGGCGCAAGGTTCGGTCTTCACCAACAAATATGCCGAAGGCTATCCCGGACGTCGCTATTATCAGGGCTGCGCGCCTTCGGATGATGTCGAGACGCTGGCGATCGAGCGAGCCAAGCAGCTATTCGATTGCGGCTTTGCCAATGTGCAACCGCATTCGGGTGCGCAAGCCAATGGCGCGGTGATGCTGGCTTTGGTCAAGCCGGGTGATACTATTCTTGGAATGTCGCTCGATGCCGGCGGCCATCTGACTCATGGCGCGAAACCGGCGCAATCGGGCAAATGGTTCAACGCCATCCAATATGGCGTCAACGACGATGATCACCTGATCAACTATGAAGAAGTCGAGGCTCTGGCCAAGGAGCATCAGCCGAAACTGATCATTGCCGGTGGTTCCGCCTATCCGCGCCAGATCGATTTCGCCAAGTTCCGCGCGATTGCTGACGCGGTCGGCGCGATCTTCATGGTCGATATGGCGCATTTTGCCGGTCTGGTTGCGGCTGGACTGCACCCCAGTCCGCTGGACCATGCCCATGTCGTGACAACCACGACGCACAAGACGCTGCGCGGACCGCGTGGCGGCATGATTTTGACCAATGACGAGGCCATTGCCAAGAAGATCAATTCTGCGGTTTTTCCTGGCCTGCAAGGCGGTCCGCTGATGCATGTGATCGCTGCCAAAGCAGTTGCTTTCGGCGAGGCATTGCGTCCCGAGTTTAAAAGCTATTCTGCTGCGGTAATCGAAAATGCCAAGATGCTGGCAGCAACACTTAAGGAACGCGGCGCCGATGTGGTCGCCGGTGGTACCGACACCCATCTCGCGCTGATCGATCTGTCACCGCTGGGAATTAGCGGTCGCGACGCCGATGAAGCGCTCGAACGGGCAGGGATCACCTGCAACAAGAACAGCATTCCCAATGATCCGCAGCCGCCGATGAAGACGAGCGGTATCCGCGTCGGTTCTCCCGCCGGTACCACCCGCGGTTTCGGCCCGGTCGAATTCCGGCTGATCGGTGATATGGTTGCGGATGTGCTGGACGGACTGCGCGAAAAAGGCGAAAGCGGCGATCCGTCGGTAGAAGCGGATGTTCGTGAGCGGGTGCAAGAGCTTTGCGACCGTTTCCCGATCTATCAGGATTGATCGGAAAACCAGACCATGCGTTGCCCTTTTTGTGCCCATGACGACAGTCAGGTAAAAGACAGCCGTCCGACCGAGGATAATACCACGATCAGACGCCGGCGTCAGTGCGAGGGCTGCGGCGCGCGGTTCACAACTTTCGAACGCGTGCAGCTTCGCGAAATTACGGTGGTCAAGAGCGAAGACCGCAAGGAACCCTTCGACCGGTCGAAGATCGACCTGTCGGTTTCCCTGGCTTGCCGCAAACGCGGGCTGGCGCAAGAGCAGATGGACCAGCTTGTATCCGGGATCCAGCGGCAGCTGGAAACCAGCGGCGAAACCGAAATTCCTTCGCAGAGAATTGGCGAGATGGTGATGGACGGTCTCAAAGCCCTCGACAGCGTTGCCTATATTCGTTTTGCGTCGGTCTATAAGGATTTTACCGAGGCCAAGGATTTCAAGGAATTTGCCGGCAGCTTGAAAGACGTTGACGGGGCGTGAGCAATCAGCCCGCAATCATATTGGTAAACCCGCAACTCGGCCAGAATATCGGAAAAGCGGCGCGAGCCATGCTGAACTTCGGGTTGACCGAGATGCGCATCGTCAAGCCGCGGGACGGTTGGCCCAATCCGGATGCCGGCCCATCTGCTTCGGGCGCGGATCAGGTGCTGGAACATGCTCAGGTCTTTGAAACCACGGCGGAGGCCGTGGCTGATTGCGCCCATGTCTATGCCACCACGGTCCGCAAACGGGGCATGACCAAGACGGTGCTGACGCCCTGGGAAGCGGCAGAAGACATGGCGCAGGCGAGCGGCAAATGCGCCATCCTGTTCGGTCCTGAGAGATCAGGCCTGGAAGTTGTCGATGTCGAACTTGCGCGGAAGATCATTACCGTGCCGATCAACCCCGAGTTCGGATCGCTGAACCTGGCGCAGGCTGTTATCCTTGTGGCTTATGAAATATCCAAAATCGATAGCGCCGCCAATGTCCAGCCGACGCTGGAAAAGAAAACGGCCGAACCGGCTCCGCAAAAAGAGCTGGATATGTTCTACGAGCATTTGGAGCGGGCGCTGGACAAGAACGGCTATTTCTATCCGGCCGAGCGGGCTGTTGCCACGAAAGTCACGCTTCGAAATATGCTGACCAAGCCGGCCTGGACGACCGAGGAGGTCAAGACATGGCGCGGTGTTGTATCTTCGCTGGAGAGACCGCCGCGCAAGGATAAGGCCGAGAAAAAATAGCCATCATATCGGCTATTTGCGAAGCTGGTCCCATTTCTGCATTTCATAGCTGATCGATGTTTCTACCAGCATTTCCCATATGGCCACCATAGTTGGCACCGGTATGGATGCTTGCTCTGCCAGGCTTTTTACATTCGCCAGAACCTCTGCCTTGCGGCCCTCGTCCCTGACTGCATTGCGGTCCTGTTTGATTCGCGCTGCCGCATCCATGCAGGCAAAACGGCGCCGAAAAAGATCAATCAACTCCGCATCAAGTTGATCAACAGCTTCCCGCACGTGCTTCATATCGCGAATTTGATTAATGGTTTCAGTGGTTACGGTCATGCCAGCGCGAATAATTTACTAAGAGCAGAATGTCGAGCAAGAAGGCGGTTTGGGGGTGGATATTGTGACGGACTACCGATATATTGCTTGTAACATTAGATTTTAAGTTCGGAGTAATTATGTTTTCACTACTTTTATCACTGGGAATGGTTGGCGATACGCAGACGATGGATAGCAAAGAGCAATCGGCGGATGACAACAAGCGCGTATGTCGGTCTGTTGAGACTCTCGGTTCCAAAATCCCCAAGCGTGTCTGTCGTACCCAAGGAGAATGGGCGCAGTTGGACCGGGCAAACTCAAGCATGAGCACAGAATCGATCCGGCGCGATCGTAGTTACAGCCGAGGCACGCAAAACAGCAACTGAGCTAAGTAATAGTTCATGCTGTTTGCCTGAATTTTCAAGAATTTTCATGTATCAGGCGCCTTGACAGATTTGAAGAAATCTGTTCAAGGCGCCACAGCAATTGGCCCCGCACCCCGGTGAAGCGGCGGCCGCATCAAGACCTGTGTTTTGATGGTGCGCTCCGGGAAGACGTAAAAACAGCAAATCAGGAGTCATTGATATGACCAAGCGTACCAGTTCCAAGTATAAACTCGATCGCCGTATGGGCGAGAATATTTGGGGTCGCCCCAAATCTCCCGTCAATCGTCGCGACTATGGCCCGGGCCAGCACGGTCAGCGCCGCAAGGGCAAGCTTTCCGACTTCGGCATCCAGTTGCGCGCCAAGCAGAAACTCAAGGGCTATTATGGCGATGTGACGGAAAAGCAGTTCCGCCGCGCCTATAAAGAAGCCGCAGCGATGAAAGGCGATACCAGCCAGAACCTGATCGGCCTGCTCGAACAGCGTCTCGACATGGTTGTCTATCGCGCCAAATTCACCCCGACCATCTTTTCTGCCCGTCAGCTCGTCAGTCACGGACATATCCGGGTAAACGGTGTCAAATGTAATGTTGCATCGCGCAAGGTTGTGCCGGGCGATGTGGTCTCTCTGAGCGACAAGGCTCAGGAAATGCTGCTCGTTATCGAAGCGCAGAGCCTGCCAGAGCGTGATATTCCTGAATATGTCAATCCAGACGGCACGGACAAAGTAACCTATGTCCGTATCCCGACACTGGACGAAGTGCCTTATCCGGTAACCATGGAACCCAATCTGGTCGTCGAATTCTATTCGCGCTGATTGTTTTCAGAAATTTTCAAAAAAAGGCGGCTTTCAACAGCCGCCTTTTTTTTGTGCTGTGTTTCGGTGGTGATCGTTGGCGCGTGGCAAGGCCGCGGTCCAACGTCTTCAAGGCTCCTTGCCTTGCTGAATATCGTCTGCCATTGAGTGCATAACGATTTTCGGAACTGAAAATTTCAGAAGGAAAAGCATGATGTTGAAACGGTCTCTCTGGGTGCTGTTGGCGCCGTCTCTGGCACTGGCTGGCTGCACGAAGATTGAAGAGGGTGATACGGCGGCAGCGCTGCCCGAAATCGCGGCACCTGAATTGTCGGTAGACACGATGAAGTCGATCACCGAAGAGCTCTCCTCCGACGCTTATGAAGGCCGCGCGCCTGGTACGCCCGGTGAGGAAAAGACGCTGGCGCTGCTGACGAGCAAATTTGCCGAAGCCGGACTGGAGCCGGGCAATGGCGATAGCTGGTTTCAGGACGTGCCGCTGGTCGGCATTACTGCGAAAAACATGTCGCCTTTGAAAGTCAGCGGCGGCGCAAGCGATTTGTCTTTTGCTTTTGGCAGTGACTATGTTGGCTCGAGCTATCAGGAGCAGCCGAAAATTGACGTTGTCGACAGCGACATCGTGTTCGTTGGCTATGGCATCAACGCTCCCGAGCGCGGGTGGAACGATTATGCCGGGGTTGATGTCAAAGGCAAAACGGTCGTCATACTGGTGAATGATCCGGATTTCGGTACCGAAAGCCTCGAAGGCGAATTTGGTGGCCGGGCGATGACCTATTACGGGCGCTGGACCTATAAATATGAAGAGGCGGCGCGGCAGGGCGCTGCGGCGGCTTTAATCATCCATGATACCGAGCCTGCAGCTTATGGCTGGAATGTTGTCGAATCGAGCTGGACGGGCGAGCAATTTTACGCGGAGTCGGCTAATGGCGGCGCGGACCAGACCAAATTGAACGGCTGGATCCAGAAGGATGCGGCAGCCAAGATTTTTGCCGCAGCCGGTCAGGACCTGACCGCGCAAATGGCGGCGGCGAAGAAAAAGGGCTTCAAGGCGATTGACCTGAAGCTGAAGGCCTCTGCTTCGCTCGAGAATGATATCAACAAAACCGACAGCAAGAATGTCGTCGGTATTTTGAAGGGCAAGACCCGCCCGGACGAATATGTGCTCTACACCGCCCATTGGGACCATCTCGGTCGCTGCAAGCCGGCGCCGGATGGTGACGATATCTGCAATGGTGCGGTCGATAACGCTACCGGTACGGCAGCGCTGGTCGCTCTGGCGGAAGCCCATGTCAAAGCGGGCGCGCCGGATCGCAGCATCATCTTCCTCGCCGTCACCGCCGAAGAGTCAGGCCTGCTGGGTTCGGCTTATTATGCGCAAAATCCGATTTACCCGCTCAGCAAGACGGTGGGTGGCGTGAATATGGATGCGTTCGGCATGGCTGGACCGGCGAAAAATGTGATTGTTGTCGGGAAAGGCAAGTCGCAACTGGACCGCTATCTCGAAGCGGCGCTGACGGAGGATGGTCGGGTGGCTGAAGCCGAGCCGACACCGGAAAAGGGCTATTATTACCGGTCCGATCATTTCAGCTTTGCCAAGCTTGGCGTCCCGATGATCTATTTCGAAGGCGGCGAGGATCTCGTCGACGGTGGCCGGGAAGCCGGTGAAGCGATTTCGAAAGACTATACCGACAATCGCTATCATGGTCCGAAGGACGAATATGATCCGAACTGGAACTGGGACGGCGTGATGGGCGACCTGAAAGTCTATTATACCGTCGCCCGGATGCTGGCGATGACCGAAGACTGGCCCAACTGGAACGAAGGCGACGAATTCCGCGCAACGCGGGACGAGAGCCGCGCCGGCAACTGATTCCGGGCAACGCGCATGACAAGATGGCCCGCAGAGTGGGAACCGCATCAGGCGGTCTGGATCGGCTTTCCCGGTGATCCGGCGGAATGGCCGCAAGGGCGGGATGCCGCGCAGCAGGAAGTGGCTGCGTTTGCCAGTGCCGTTGCCGATGACGGAACTGGCGAGAAAGTCATTCTCGTGTGCCGCAATGCCGCGGACCAGGAGGTCGCGCGCGGACTCGTCCAGCCCTGCGTTGACGTTGTGGTCGAGCCTTTTGGCGATATCTGGTTGCGCGATACCGCGCCGATTTTTGTCGCCGGTCCGGATGGCCTTGCCGGTCGGGATTTCGGCTTCAACGGCTGGGGTGGCAAATATGAGATGGCTGGCGATCAGGATATCGGCGCGCGCTTGTCCGACCGCTTTGGTTTGGTCAATAGCGAGCAGGGCTGGATATTGGAGGGCGGTGCGATCGACGGCGATGGCACGGGCCGGCTGGTTACCACCGAGCAATGCGTGCTCAATGCCAATCGCAATGACGGGCTGACCAAGGAACAGGCCGCCGCGCGACTGCGCGAAGCTCTGGCGGTGGAGCATATCTGCTGGCTGGGTGACGGGCTGGCTGCCGACCATACCGATGGCCATGTAGATAATCTTGCCCGTTTTGTCGCGCCGGCCACTGTGGTTATTCCGCAAGCCGAGACTGATGATGATCCCAATGCGGAGATTTTTGACGATGCCGCACGGCGTGCGGAATCTGACGGTCTCACAGTGGTTCGGCTGCCGTCGGCCGGACGATATGAGGTTGACGGCGATATCGCGCCGGCCAGTTACATGAACTTCTATATCGGAAACACTGTGGTCGCGGTTCCGCAATATGGAGCTGCGAACGACAGCAAGGCGGTTGATCGGATCGCGGTTCTTTTCCCTGACCGTAAAGTGATCGGGCTATCCAGCCAGGCGCTGTTGCGCGGCGGCGGCAGTTTCCACTGCATATCGCAACAGATCCCGCTGCAAGCGTAACCTGAACGCCAATTTGCACGAACTCTTGTCCGGAGGGTGGAAGATGCTACGCTTCCATGCCTATCGAAGGGACGGTTGATGACGGACGGCATATTGGGCGTATTAAGTGCGCTGACTTATATTTTCATTCTGCTGCTCGGGCTGGGACTGGCGGCTTTCGTCGTCCTGTTCATCATCGATATTACCCAGAAACAGGATGCTGTGCGGCGGAACTATCCGGTGATCGGCCGTTTTCGCCACATCTTTTCCGAACTGGGCGAATTTTTCCGGCAATATTTTTTCGCCATGGACCGCGAGGAAATGCCGTTCAACCGGGCCGAGAGGGAATGGGTAGAGCGCGCCGGCAAGGGCATGGACAATACGATTGCGTTCGGGTCGACCAAGAATCTCGATCCTCCCGGCACGGCTATTTTTGTCAATTGCCCGTTCCCGACGCTCGAGACCGATGCAGCGGAAACGACGACCTGCATCATCGGCGAACATTCCAGGCATCCCTATGAAGCCACGTCCTTCTTCAACATTTCCGCGATGAGCTTCGGGGCCTTGTCCGTGCCAGCGGTTCAGGCTTTGTCGCATGGGGCCAAACTGGCGGGATGCTGGCTAAACACCGGGGAGGGCGGGTTGTCGCCTTTCCATCTTGAAGGGGGCTGCGATATTGTCTTCCAGATCGGCACCGCGAAATATGGCGTGCGCGATACCGATGGCACGCTGAGCGACGAGAAGCTGCGCGGTATCGCGGCGCACGAACAGGTCCGGATGTTCGAGATAAAGCTGTCGCAAGGCGCCAAGCCCGGCAAGGGCGGGATATTGCCCGGCGAGAAAGTGAACCGGATGATCGCGGAAATTCGCGGCATCACGGAGGGACAGCCGAGCATATCGCCCAACCGCCACCCCGAGATCAACAGCGTCGATCAATTGCTCGATTTCATTCATCATGTGCGGGAAGTGACGGGCAAACCCACCGGGATCAAGGCGGTGGTCGGAGCCTATGGCTGGCTGGAGGAATTGTGCGAGACCATCCATCAGCGCGGGATCGAGAGTGCGCCCGACTTTTTCACGCTGGATGGCGGGGACGGCGGGACCGGCGCCGCGCCAATGCCGCTGATGGACAATGTCGGGCTGCAGCTGAAGGAAAGCCTGCCTATGCTGTCCGATATTTTCCATCGCTATGGCTTGCGCGACCGGATCAAGATTATCGCTTCGGGAAAACGGATCACACCGTCCAGCGCCGCCTGGGCGATTTGTGCAGGCGCGGATTTTATCAACACGGCGCGTGGCTTCATGTTCTCGCTCGGCTGTATCCAGTCGCTCAAATGCAACAAGAATACCTGTCCGACCGGCGTCACCACCCATAATCCCCGTCTACAGCGCGGTCTCGATCCGCAGGACAAGAAAGTCAAAGTGGCCAATTACTGCAAGAATATCGTCCACGAGGTCGAGGTGATCGCGCATAGTTGCGGCGTCGACGAGCCTCGCAAACTGGGCCGCAAACATGTCCGGATCGTCCAGGATACCGGTAAATCCGTTCCTTTCGACGAACTTTATCCGCGGCCCGAGCTTTTACCGCAATATAGGCCATCTATGGAAAATGCCCGTTAATATATATTGTGTCCTGACCTCGCTCGCGTAGTTATGCAGTCAGGAAAGATACCGGAAATCTGAGAGGAACGACAAGATGAAGAAATTACTGATGGCGAGCGCGGCACTGGCAATGCTCGGAGCCGCCGTCCCTGCGGCTGCAAATCACCATGAAAAACACGGCGCCGCAATGACCGACGCCACACTGCAGGCGATCCTGAATCATGAGCGCCGCGCCGACGACAAGGCCCGCGATGTCTATCGCCATCCTGCAGAGACGCTCAGCTTCTTCGGCGTCAAACCCGGGCAGACGGTCGTTGAATATGGACCCGGCGGTGGCTGGTACACGCGCGTGCTAGCGCCTTATCTCGCCGCTAGCGGGCAATATATTGCGATCAACGCAGATAGTTCTGACAGCAGTTTTTCGGATCGTGCCCGCGAGGCGCGTACAAAAGGCTGGCCCGAAAGCTTCCCGGAGGCGGCTGCGAAATGGACAGGCGTTGACACCGGCAAGATACTCGCTTTTGAAAGCGACGAAATGCCCGATGATATGAAGGGCAAAGTCGACCGGATTTTGATATTCCGGTCGCTGCACGGCATGCTCAACGGCAACCGGGCCGACTCCGAACTCCGTGCCTTGCGTGATATGCTGGCCGATGACGGAATGGTCGGGATTGTCCAGCACCGCGCCAAGAAAGATGCGTCCTACGCCATGTCCAATGGCTCCAAGGGCTATCTGAAACAGGCATCGGTCGTGGCCCTGTTTGAACTGAACGGTTTCGAACTGGTCAGCGAGTCCGAAATCAACGCCAATCCCGCCGACAAGTCCGACTATGAGCGCGGCGTCTGGACATTGCCTCCGGTACTGGCGTCAGGCGATACGGATAAAGCAAAATATCAGGCGATTGGTGAATCCGACCGTATGACATTATTGTTTAAGAAGCGCCCTTAAGCCGCTATCAGGGTTGCTATGACCAATGTAAGCATAGCAGCCCTGCAGTTGCCCCTGGGTAGCGATGAACAGACGAATATCTTCGCGGTGAGCGGCCTTGTTGCCGAGGCGGCGGAGCAGGGTGCGCAGATCATCTTGCCGCCGGAGCTGTTCGCCGGACCCTATTTCTGCAAGACCGAGGATGAAGCGCTTTTTGCGCTCGCCCAGCCATTGAGCGAAAGCGCTCCGGTGCTCGCCATGCAAAAGCTTGCCAAACAATATGGGATCGCGATCCCGGCCAGTTTTTTCGAACGCGACGGGCCGCATCATTATAACAGCGTGGCGATGATCGGACCGGACGGCGAGATCATGGGCGTCTATCGCAAAAGCCATATTCCCGACGGTCCCGGCTATGAGGAGAAATATTACTTCCGGCCGGGCAATACGGGGTTCAAGGTCTGGGACGTCTTCGGCACGCGGATCGGTGTCGGTATCTGCTGGGACCAATGGTATCCGGAAACCGCGCGGGCCATGGCGCTGATGGGAGCGGAACTGCTCTTCTACCCGACGGCGATCGGTTCCGAACCCTATGATGCGGAGTTTGACACAAGACACATGTGGCGTCGCGCGATGCAGGGCCATGCCGTGAGCAATTGCATGCCGGTGATCGCGAGCAACCGGATCGGGCTGGAGCAAGGCCAGGCTTTCTACGGCCACAGCTTTATCACCAATCAATGGGGTGATCTGGTAGTGGAATATGGCTCGGAGGAAACCGGCGTTCTCACCGCATCTATCGATCTTGAAGAAGCGCGCAAGCACCGCGCCGGCATGGGGTTTTTCCGCGACCGCCGGCCGGAGCTTTACGGTCGGTTGACGGAGGATATTTAGGCGTGTCCCTGCAGATATGGTTCCCAAAGCTGACCGTATTGCTGCTGGTTGGCATGGTTTCCATTTCTGCGCCTTCCTTTGCACAGACTGACTTTATCGTAGAATATGAGTCCGGCATGACCGCGACCTCACCGCGCATAGCTGCTCCGGCAAAACCACACTCGCCATTCGCCGTCGACCATTATATCGAACTCGACCGACCGCTCGATTTTGGCGAGCATTTCTGGGATGAAAGTTTCGCATGGGCCAGCGGCGCGCGCGGGTCAGCGCAAATTGTCGTCGATCTGCAAGCGGAGCAGCTCTACGTCTATCGCGCCGGTATAGAGATTGCCCGCACCAGGATCACCCGCGGCTGGGAAGAATATGACACGCCCACCGGCATTTTCCCGATTCTCGAAAAAGATGCGGACCATTATAGCAGCACCTATAATAACGCTCCGATGCCCTATAATTTGCGGCTGACCTGGAAAGGCGTCGCGATACACGGGGCAGAAGTCGACAGCCTGTCGGCAACCCACGGCTGTATCGGTGTGCCGCTGGAATTTGCCCGTAAGCTATTTGCCAATGTGCGCAAGGGCGACAAGGTTCTGGTGACGCGTAACTGGCGGCCGGAGGTCTATTGATCGGGCCGTCCATCGATGGCCAGATCGAAAATATCCTCAAACATCGCCACCGTGAGCCGCCCCGTATTCAGATTGTAGCGGCTGCAGTGATAGCTATCGATCAGAACGCGTCCAAAGGGGAGTGGATGTTCCGTGCCATGGGCGAACTTGTGGTCCGCCAGCCTCAGCCCCTCCATCCGGATGATACTGTCGTGGGCGATTTTGCCGAGTGCTATTATGACCTGTAGATTGGGCAGGGCGCGGATGGGCTTTTTGAGATAGACTCGGCAATTGTTGATCTCGGCGCGGGTCGGTTTGTTTTCCGGCGGCAGGCATTTGACGGCGTTGAGGATGATTGCGCCGTTTAATGTGATGCCATCGGCGGGGTCATTGGCAAACTGACCGTCCACGAAACCATATTTGGTCAGGGTGGCGAACAGCAATTCGCCCGAGGCGTCACCGGTGAATGGCCTGCCGGTGCGATTGGCGCCTTCGGTGCCCGGCGCCAGACCTACGATCGCCAGCGATGCCTCAGGGTCACCAAAGGCCGGTACGGGCGCGTTCCACCAGTCTGGATGGTCCTTGCGCAGGGTTTTGCGCAGGCTGACCAGTCGCGGACAGCGGCGGCAGCCTATCGGGGCTTCCGCAACAGGAAGGGGGCTATGATCGCTCACAGCCCCCGCCTAATTTCAAATGGACTTGTCGTCCAGATGATTAGTCTTTCAGTTCGGCCGGAACAATGCCGCCGGCTGCAGCGATCTTGTTCATCACCTGCTTGTGCAGCAGGATATTGTCTTCGGCAGATCCGCTATAATCGCTGTTGCCCAGTTCCTGCGCCAGTTCCTTGCGGTTGCCATAGCTGGCGTCGATCTGGACCAGCTTCATTAGGTCGACGATCGAAGTGCGCCAGTTGAGCTTGTCGGAGCCCGGGATGCTGTCGAGCCGGGACGCAACGTCGACTTCGCTAATCGCTACGCGCTCGGCTGGAGCCGCTGCTACCGGTGCTGCTTTAACTTCGGGTTCTGCTGCCTTGGCTTCGCCGCCAAAGATTGCGTTCTTGATTTTTCCAAAAATACTCATGTCATGCTCCTCGTTGAGTTGGGGGGGCTTTCTGTCTGGCTTGTGCCTGCCTACACCCTTGGATGGCAATCTCGGTGTTCGCGGTCGTGGAGTCAATTGTCCTTCTCCGGTCCCCACGGATATGCGCCACCTGCGCCGTGTAAACACTCGTAAAGTCCTCGATTGGGCGGTTTCTCGCCTGAAAATATGCTAGAGACATGGCAAGCAATGAATCAAACGTGCCGTCACGGCATCGAAGGAGAATGATGATGAGTATTTTGGATATGTTGCAGCAGTCGGGTGGCATTGGCACGATGGCCAAGGAACTCGGGATCAACGAAAGCGTCGCTGAAGCAGGCGCTGCGGCACTGCTGCCTGCCATATTGGGCGGCTTCAAGAAAACCACGCAGGCGCAACCAAGCGGACTGGACGGTCTCGGCGGATTGCTGGGTCAACTCGGTGGCGGCGGACTGCTCGACAGTGTGCTCGGTACACAGCCGACGCCGGTTGAAAAAGGCAATGAAGTGCTCGGCCAGATTTTCGGTTCGAAGGAAGTCAGCCGGACCGTTGCCGCTGGAGCGGAACAGCAGACCGGGATCAGCAGCGACCTGCTGAAGAAAATGCTGCCGGTCGTCGCGATGATGGTGACGGGCTATATGGCGAAACAGGGCGGCGACAGCGCTGGCACTGCCGGCAACGGCGGTGGTATCGGTGGTTTGATCGGTGGTCTGCTGGGCGGCGGTAACAAGGCATCATCTGGCGGTCTGGGCGGTCTGGCTTCGATGCTCGACCTCAACGGTGATGGCAATCCGCTCGACGATATCATCGGCATGGCCGGCAAATTGACGCGCTAGTCTTTCCCGAACCAGAGGAATTTGAATATGAGCATGCTCGAAAAGATCATGGATATGTTGCCTGAAAATTTCAGTATCGACGATATTGCGGAAAAAGCTGGAATGACGGCGGACGAAGCCAAAAAGGGCGGCGAGGCCTTGTTCGCCAAATTGCGCGACGGCAGCACCGACAAGATGACCGCGATCAGGGAAGCCGCCGCTGAAGCGGGTGTTGATCCCGAAAAACTGAAGGGGCTGTTGCCGGCCATGGCGGAGAAGGCCGGTCTCGACGGCGAAGGCAGTCTGATGGACAAGTTGACCGGTGACGACGGGCTGCTGGGCAAGGTTACCGGTTTGTTCGACCGCGATGGCGACGGCAATCCGATCAATGACCTCACCGATATGGCGAAGGGCTTCTTCAAGAAATAGGCTTGGTTTCCAGTGGAACGGGGGCCTCGAGCGCTTCCAGACGGAGGACTCCGCCTTCGACTGCAGCGACTTTCGCGATCATGCCTTTTTTCATGTCCGGCCCTGTTGCCGGCCAGACGCCGTCAGCGACTTTCGCGCGGCCACTGGTCGACGATACCGCCTCTACAATCGTCACCGTCCTGCCGACCAGCTGCGCCGAACGATTGTTGAGCATGGGATTTTCGCTTTCGACATTGTGCGTCAGATACCAGCGCCGCCCGCCGAGCACCGCGGCTATCGTAGCCAGTCCAAATACGGTTAGCTGACCGGCCAAGGTCATGTCGATAAATAGCGATAGGATTCCGGTAAGCGCTGCCGCTGCGGCCACCCAGATCAGGAACACACCGGGGACGAACAGTTCCGCCAGCGCGAGCAGCGCCGCAAGGCCCAGCCAGAGATATTCCGGATTGTTCAGCGTGAAATCATCCATGGTTCATGCTCCGCTTCTCACCGGTCTCACTTGTCCTGATTGTCGAACGGACCCTTGCGCGCGGGTGGCGAGAATATCTGTGGATTGTCGCCGAGTGCTTCTTTGGCCAATGCGCCAATCCCGCCCAATGTGCCGATAAGCTGTGTGGCTTCAATCGGGAATAATATCGTCTTGGCATTGGGTGATGTCGCGAATTTCTCGACCGCTTTCACATAGTCTTGCGCGACAAAATAGTTGATCGCCTGGGCATTGCCACCGGCGATTGCCTCGGACACCATCTGAGTTGCTTTTGCTTCGGCCTGGGCCTCGCGTTCGCGGGCTTCGGCGTCGAGGAAGGCGGCTTCCTTGCGGCCTTCTGCCTGCAGGATCTGGCCCTGCTTCTCGCCTTCGGAACGGAGAATTTCGGAAGCACGAGCGCCTTCGGCATCGAGGATGTTGGCGCGTTTTTCGCGCTCGGCCTTCATCTGCCGTGCCATCGCGTTGATAATATCCTGCGGCGGACGAATGTCCTTGATCTCGACCCGGGTGATCTTGATGCCCCACGGCGTCGTGGCATCGTCGATCACGGTCAACAGACGTCCGTTGATCTCGTCGCGTTTGGACAAGGTCTCGTCCAGATCCATCGAGCCCATGACGGTGCGCAGGTTGGTGGTGACGAGGTTGAGGATCGCATTGTAGAGATCATTGACCTCATAGGCGGCCTTGGACGCGTCCAGCACCTGAAAGAACACCACGCCATCTGTGGAGATCATCGCATTGTCCTTGGTGATGATTTCCTGACCCGGAATATCCAGCACCTGCTCCATCATGTTGACCTTGCGACCGACGCGATAGAGAAAGGCGGGATAGAAATTGAATCCCGGCTGCGCCGTAGAAGTGAAGCGGCCGAAATATTCGATTGTATAATTAAAGCCCTGCCGGACGATCTTGATACTCGCAAAAAGATAGATGATGGTGACCAACAACACCAACAATAACAGCGGAACACCCATTTCTATTCTCCTTTGCGAACCATCTCATTATCATTGATTATTTGCGGGATAATGCCAAGGAAAAAGCGAATTTTTCGCGCTAGCACAAGGGTTGCAATTGCCATGCGTTTCATTGCTGTTTTGATTTTTACCGGTTTGATCTTCTCCAGTGCGACTCGCGCGCAACCGATTGGCGAAGCCGATCTGCTCCGGCATATCGAGATTTTGGCGAGCGATGATTTCGAAGGACGGGAACCCGGCACGACCGGCGAAAACAAGACCGTCAACTATATCGCCAGCCAATGGTCGGCGACAGGCCTCGAAGCGGCAGGTGAAAACGGCTCCTGGTACGCGCCGGTGCAGCTGGTGGAGCGAACGCCAGCGACCTATCGCATATATGTTACAGACAGCAGCCGGAGTGATACCGTGCGCCTGCCGCAGGACGAGATCATCCTGCGGAGCCGGGATTCGTCCTTTCGGCAATATAATTTACCGCTTGTTTTCGCGGGCTATGCCGATTCCCATCAAGAGCAGAGCGGGGCGTCGGTCACAGGAAAGCTGGTTTTTCTGCCGCGCAATCCACCGGAAGGTGACGACGACCTGCCGGACTATCGCGAGCGCAAACTCCAGTTGATCCGGGACGGCGCGGTCGGGGTGATCGCCATTGTCGAAGACGAGGGTCTCTGGCCGAGATATTCCAGAGCCTTCCGGCGCGGGTCGACGGCTTTGGCCGACCCTGAAAACGACGCGCAGGTCGAAGGCGTGATCAGCTACGATCAGTTCAGAAAGCTGGTCCGGCAATCCGGCTTGGATGCCGAAACATTACTGACCGGCGCTGTCGGCATTTCCAGCGTCGATCTTGGCCTGAGCGCAGATGCGGTGGTGGAGACCAAGGTCCGCAATTATCTGTCCCACAATGTCATCGGAAAGATTCCCGGCGCTGATCCGGCAAGCGGCGCCTTGCTGTTCATGGGACACTGGGACCATTTCGGCATTTGCCGGACCGAAGACCCGCTGGAACCGGAACAGGACCGGATTTGCAATGGCGCGGTCGACAATGCCAGCGGCATATCGCTGCTGATCGAAACCGCCAGGCGCCTGTCCGCCGAGGAGCACGACCGAGACATATATTTTCTCGCCACGACTGCGGAGGAAAAAGGCCTTCTGGGCGCACGGGCGTTTGTCCAGGCTCCCCCGGTTGCACTCGAAAACTTCATTGCGGTCTTCAATGCCGATACTGTCGCCCTTTCCGACAACCGCAAGAAGATCGCCGTTGTCGGGCTGGGAGAGACGGTGCTGGACGGGGATATAGAGATCGTTGCCGCGCAAGAGGGGCGCGAGATCGATCGCAGCGGCAAGGCGGACGCCTATATCAAACGGCAGGACGGCTATGTTTTTCTGGAACGCGACGTTCCCGCCTATATGATCACCAGTGCATTCGCCGACGAGGAACGGCTTCAGGCTTATATTAACGGTCCCTATCATGATGTTAGCGATGAGGTGAACGACAGTCTGTTGCTGGGGGGCGCCGCTGCCGATGCCGATTTCCATGTCGCGCTGGGCCGCTATTTCTCCTCGACTGTGACATATCCCGGAAAAGCCACTAGCGGTTCCGCCGATAACTGATTACATGGGCCGCCACAGAATCACATTCAGACATCGGAAAGTGGCGATAATGAGCAGGTCGAGCAAGCAAAAAGAAATTCGGTTGGGGCTGACTTTTGATGATGTCCTGTTGCGGCCGGCTGCATCAGATATCGTGCCGAGTCAGGCCAATACCAAAACCCGTCTGACCAAGCTGATCGGGCTCAATATTCCGGTTATTTCCTCCGCTATGGACACCGTGACCGAGTCCGACATGGCGATTGTCATGGCGCAAATGGGCGGCATCGGTGTTTTGCACCGCAACCTCACCCTGGAGCAGCAGACCGCAGCGGTGCGGCAGGTTAAGCGTTTCGAATCCGGCATGGTGGTGAATCCGATCACCATCGCACCGGACGCGACGCTGGCAGAAGCGCAGGCGACAATGGCACAGAACCGAATTTCCGGTATTCCGGTGGTCGAGAAATCGGGCAAGCTGGTCGGCATATTGACCAATCGCGATGTCCGTTTCGCCGAAAATCCCAAGCAGCTGATTTCCGAACTGATGACCAAGGATAATCTGGCGACGGTTCCCGCCGGCGTCAGTCAGGAAGAAGCGCGGCGCACCCTGCATCAGCGGCGGATTGAAAAATTGCTGGTGGTCGACAATGATTACCGCTGCGTCGGTCTGATTACGGTCAAGGATATCGAGAAAGCCGTTACCTATCCCAATGCAACCAAAGACGAAACCGGTCGCCTGCGCGTCGCTGCCGCATCGACCGTCGGCGAAAGCGGACTGGAGCGCACGCAGGCGCTGATCGACGCGGAATGCGATCTGATCGTGGTCGATACGGCGCATGGCCATAGCGCCATGGTCGCGCGGGCAGTGGAAGACATCAAGAAACGTTCGAACAACACCCAGATCATTGCAGGTAACGTGGCAACAGCCGCGGCGACCCGGGCGCTGATCGATGCGGGTGCTGATGGTATCAAGGTCGGTATAGGGCCCGGATCGATCTGCACCACGCGCGTGGTTGCCGGTGTCGGTGTTCCCCAGCTTACCGCGATCATGGATTGCGCTGAAGAAGCTGACAAATCGGGCATTCCGGTTATCGCCGATGGCGGGTTGCGCACTTCTGGTGATGTGGCGAAGGCGCTCGCTGCCGGTGCATCTGCGGTGATGATCGGTTCTCTGCTGGCCGGAACAGAAGAAGCGCCGGGAGAAACCTTCCTCTACCAGGGCCGTGCCTACAAGAGCTATCGCGGCATGGGTTCGGTGGGCGCAATGGCGCGCGGATCGGCAGATCGCTATTTTCAACAGGATATCACCGACCAGATGAAACTGGTGCCAGAGGGTATCGAAGGGCAGGTGCCGTTCAAGGGACCTGCGCGCGATGTCATCCATCAACTGGTTGGCGGCGTGAAGGCGGCAATGGGCTATACCGGTTCTGCAACGCTTGAGGATTTGCGTGAACGCGCCGAATTTGTCCAGATTACCAATGCCGGATTGCAGGAAAGCCATGTCCATGATGTGGCAATCACCAGAGAAGCGCCGAATTATCCGACGCGATAGGGTCTCCGGAGGCGTCGCGTGATCGAAGCCAAGATAGTCCTGATGATGTTCATCTGGCCTGCCGGGCAGATGGACGACAAGCCGCTCTGGACGAACGAGATTTATCTGACTGTCGAGAGCTGCGAAGAGGATGCTATGGTGCTGAAGGCCAAAATTGCCGCGAAATATGGGTCTGCTACCCGGATGGAACATCATTGCGTCCATTTGGATGATCGGATCGACACATGACTCCTGCGGCAAGAATGCAAGCCGCGATAGAGATGCTCGACTGGATCATCGCTGCTGCGCGGGACAATGGGGCTTCCGCGGACAATATCGCCAAGAAATTCTTCAAGGAACGGCGCTACGCGGGGTCCGGTGATCGCCGCGCTATTCGCGAACTGGTCTATTCCGCCATCCGGCGTTGGGGCGATCGGCCGGAAAACGGCAGGCAGGCCTTGCTCGGTCTGGTGGCCGAACAGCCCGAGTTGCGTGAGCTGTTCAGCGGTTCGAACTACGGTCCGGCTGCGATCGCAGAAGGGGAGCCGGTTGCCAGCGGCGCGCAAATTCCGGATTGGCTGGCGGACAAATTTGCCAGTCTGATCAACGAGCCGGAACGTGAAGCACTGTTCGATCGTGCGCCGCTCCATGTCCGCGTCAACGGGCAGCGTTCTACCGATATCGAAGTCAAATCCGCCTGGCCGGAGGCCGTCGCTTTGGCTTTGCCGCACGGCTACGAACTGCCGGCCGGCAGCCAGCTCGAAGACAAGGCGCTGTTCCGCGAAGGCGCAATCGAAATCCAGGATCTCGGCAGTCAGGCTATTGCGATGGCTGGCGCTGCTGCGAAGCCGGAGCTGGTTCTGGATCTATGCGCGGGAGCTGGCGGCAAAACCCTTGCTCTTGCGGCGATGCTGCCTGCGGACAGCAAGATTATCGCGGCGGATACGGATCGCGGCCGCTTGAGCCGCATAGAACCCCGCAAGCGCAGAGCCAGCGCCCGCAATATCGAGACGATCTTGCTCGGGCCGGGCAAGGAAATGGAGTCGCTTGAGCATCTGCAAGCCAGTTGTGATCTGGTTTTGATCGACGCGCCTTGCAGCGGCACCGGCACCTGGCGGCGCAACCCCGAGTTGCGCTGGCGGATGACGCCGAAGCGGCTCGAACACACAAGCGAATTGCAGCAACGACTGATCGAACTCGGTAGCGAGCTGGTCAAACCCGGCGGACGGCTTGTCTACGCCGTTTGTTCGCTTCTCGATGCAGAAGGTGGCGACCAGACGGACAGGTTTCTCGAAAGCCATCCGGAGTGGCGGGAAATATCGATTGATTTGCCGATTGGCCGCCCATATCGTAAAGGCACTCTTCTTTCACCGCACCATGACGGAACGGATGGCTTTTATTTTACCTGTCTCGAAAAATTGTGATAGCAAAACATGTTAAGCCAGCATGCAGATGAGTCTGGCTATGGTCGCGAGACCCTATTGGAGTTGATTATGCGTTTTTCACCGGCTGTTGTCGCCTTGTCTCTCGTTTTTGCCACCGTTTCCAGCGCCAGTTTCGGCCAGGCGGCGGATATCGAAATCAAACAGCGCTCGGTTGAATATATGCAATTGGGTGAATCGGCGCAGAAGCGCGGCGAACTTGATCTGGCAGCAGACCTTTATGAAACATCGTTGGTTGTGGACCCGCGCAACGGGTCGGCTTTCATCGCTCTGGCGCAAATTGCCCGGGTGCAGGAACTTCCCGGCAAGGCGATCCGTCTCTATCGCGAAGCGCTGATACTGGACCCGAACAATCTTGACGCACTGGCCGGACAGGGTGAGGCGCTGATCCAGCGCGGTGCGCTGGAAAAAGCCCGGGTAAACCTGTCGCGGATTGAAACCCTGTGCCGTTCACGCTGTGCGCAAAATGATCAACTGGCATCGGCGATCAAGCTGGCGGAGAAGAAGCCGGTATTGTCGGCAGAAGCGGTTACGCCCAAACCGCAAATCGGTGACGAAGAACCGGTTACCGAAACGCCCTGAAACGGGCCGTCTTTACACTCTAGAAGTCATAGACCAATGTTGCGCGGCTGAGCGTATCGGTTTTGATTCGGCCGGCTGGCGGGTTGGTTTCATGTTCAATCGTATAGGACAGGCGAGCGGAAAGCGCGCCAATCAGTTTTGCATCGAGCGCTGACGTCGCCGTCAAACTGGTGTTGTCGCTATCGATGACAACCACAGCCGAGCTAAACCCCTGTGCATCGCTGGCGTAGGTGCCGCCGGCATCCTGGGAAAATTTGAGACTGTCGGAAATTTTCCAGTCGAAATCGAGACCGGCCAGAGCGGCAAGGCTGCTTTTGGAGCCGCCGCCGGTAAAATTGGTGATGCGAAATGCCGGTCCCGCTTTTACCGCGAGGCGCACATCGTCGGTTTTCACCAGTTCGTAGCCCAGACCTCCCGATATCGTGTAGCGGGCTGAGAAACCCTGAAAACGGTCGCGCTCAAATTGCCCCAGCCCATATGCGTAGAGACGTTTGTCGAACTTGTAATTGGGCTCGATGGTCGCGCTCAACTGGTCGCGGGTGGTTTTGCCACTATTGCGTTCATAATCGGCGCGGGTCTGAAAATTCAGACGCCATTTTACCGCGTCCTTGACCAGTTTTACCCCGCCGGAGAGTCCCAGGCTTTTTGTATTTCCGGTCGCACGAAAGCCGCCAATTTCACCTTGCCCTTTCCAGTTTTTAAAGAAGCTGGCCTGTTGCTTCTCGCGTTGTGCCGCTGCGGCCTGTTCCGCCAGACGAGCATTATGGGCGGACATCAAGGCATCAATTTCGGCGAGATCATCCGGGTTCGTCGCTTTGGCGATTTTTACAACCGCGAGCACATCCTGCTTGTTGCCGGATTCAATGGCGGCGTCGATCATGGCCTTGACCGGAGGCGGTAATGCGGCGGCTGGCGTGGAGACGCTTGCCGCAACGAGAATTGCGGCCGCTAATGCTGGTCTGGTCATAGAAAAATCCCGCTTACTGTTACTAGATCAGCGGCAGAAACTCTTTCAATACCGACCGATACAGGTCCCTTTTGAAGGGAACGATCAAATCTGGCAAGCCCGTGGGGTCGGTCCATTTCCAGTTCTTGAATTCGGGATGTTCGGTCTGGATGTCGATATGATCATCTTCTCCGGTAAACCGCATCAGGAACCAGCTTTGCCGCTGGCCGCGATATTTGCCTTTCCAGATCTTGCCGAGCAGTTCGTCGGGCAAATCATAGAGATATTCTTCGGTGCTGCGGCCGATGATCTGCACGAGATCTTCGATAACGCCGGTTTCTTCGCGGAGCTCGCGCAAGGCTGCGGTTTCGGGCTCTTCACCCTTGTCGATCCCGCCTTGGGGCATTTGCCAGGCATCGGGATAGTTGCTGTCCGCTGCATCCAGTCGCTGGCCGACGAACACCTGACCCGACCGGTTTGCGAGCATGATACCGGCGCAAGGGCGGTATGGGAGATTGCTATAATCGATTTCACTAAACCTTTTCAAAATCTTCGCTGCACCAGACGTTTGATAGTCTTCAGCCGAATCGCTGCCGTAATATCGAACCGGCGCGTTAGACTGTTCTTAGCGCATTTCACACTGTCGAGCCTAGCAACTCTTGATATCGAATTCAGATATTCGGTGCTTTGTCAGCGATGGGAAGCACAGTCGCCGAAATTCAAAAATCTTTTGGCGAACGTTTCGCCCTATGATTCCAGTGAAGCGAGCAATGTCTTCCACGCGGCAATCATCTTGGCGACATCCTGCTGCGCCGACGGCACGGCTTTGCGGATATTGATGAAGCCGTGGACGTTGCCCGGCATTTCGATGAAATGCGTGTTCACGCCGTGGCGGATCAGGTCGGCGGCATAGTCGCGACCCTGGTCGCGGAGCGGATCGAGGCCGGCGGTGACCAGCACGGTCGGCGGCGACGCGGCAAGATCGCCGAGATAGGGCGATACGTGAATGTCATCATCCTTTGGCGCATATTGCTGGTCGAAATATTCCATGCTCTCCTTGGTGAGGAGAAAGCCTTCGGCAAATTCGTCCATCGATCCGCCCTCTGCATCCATGCGGGTTGCAGGGTAGATGGGGAATTGGGCGACGATGGGAACGGACGCTGGTTCGGTTGCGAGCACTTGTCCGACTACCAGCGCGAGATTGCCGCCGGCGCTATCGCCGCATGGGATCATGCCGCTGATCTTGAGTTTGAGCTGTTCCTGATTATCGGCAACCCAGCGCGTTGCGGCCAGGCTGTCCTCGGGAGCAGCCGGGAAGGGCGCTTCGGGGGCCAGCCGATAATCGACGGCGATGACCGGGATATCCATCTCGCGGGCGATATAGGTGCAGAAACTATGGTGGGACTCGAGGTCGCCAATGACGAAACCGCCGCCATGATAGAAGATGATGACCGGCGTTTCCGTGTTGCGCTCTGCCTGACTGTCGTAAAGCCGCAGCGCGATGTCGCCTGCTGGTCCGGGACAAGAGATATCTTCGATCCGCGGGATTTCAACCGCGTCTGCTTCGAGCATTGCCGCCATAACATTGTACATTTCGCGGGCCATCGCAGGCTCCACTTCCGACATCAGCGGTTGGTCCGACTGGGCCATCATTGTCAGAATCATCTGCACATCGGGGCGTACATAAGCGTCAGTCATCTCTCATCTCCTAGCGTTTAATTGACCGATTAGATCAGGCTGCGCGCACTAGGCAAGCGCTAATCGGGACGCGCGTCCCAAACAAATGCTTTATCCCTATTAGTTTTTGTGGTTTGAAGCGGGGCGCATTGCTGCTCTAGGGCGGGGTGCGTAATAATTATAAAGGCACGGAAAAACCCATTATGGCCACCGCACTGAAGCAGGAAGTACCGAATAGTCCCAACCCCGAAGGCGCCGAGAATGTCGTCGTCCGTTTCGCCGGCGATAGCGGCGACGGGATGCAGCTGACCGGAGGACAGTTCACTCTGTCGACGGCGCTGGCGGGTAGCGATCTTGCGACTTTTCCCGATTTCCCGGCTGAAATCCGGGCGCCGCAGGGTACCCTGTTCGGTGTGTCCGCTTTCCAGATCAACTTTGGCAGTCGCGCGATTGAAACCGCTGGGGACCAGCCTGATGTATTGATCGCGATGAATCCAGCGGCGCTGAAAACCAATGTCGATGCCTTGCGCGCGGGCGGTCTGATCATCGCCGACTCTGGCGAGTTTGGGAAACGGAACCTCGACAAAGCGAAATATGAGAATGATCCGCTGGAAGACGGGTCACTGGCGAAATGGCAGTTGCTCAAGCTGGATATTTCCGCGCTGACGCTCGAAGCGGTGAAGCCGTTCGGGCTGGGCAATAAAGAAGCGCTGCGCTGCAAGAATATGTGGACGCTGGGCCTCGCCCTCTGGATGTTCGAGCGCGACCGGCAACCGATTGTTGACTGGCTGAAGGGCAAATTTGCCAAATTGCCGGATGTTGCCGAAGCCAATATCGCGGCGCTCAATGCCGGCCATGCCTATGGCGAAACCGCTGAACTATCCGGTGATGGACTTGGCAGCGGACATCTGACCACCCGCAAGGTTGGTGCTGCGCCGTCGGCACCAGGCAAATATCGCACCGTAACGGGCGCAGAGGCGCTGTCGCTCGGTCTGGTCGCTGGTGCGCAATTGGCTGGCCTGCCGATGTTCTTTGGCGGCTATCCGATCACGCCAGCCTCGGCGATCCTGCATCACCTGTCGCGGCTGAAGGAATTTGGCGTAACCACATTCCAGGCGGAAGACGAGATTGCCGCAATCGCAGCCGCGATTGGCGCGAGCTATGCCGGTAAACTGGGGATCACGTCATCATCCGGTCCAGGCATCGCGCTGAAAGGCGAGGCGATGGGACTGGCGATCATGACCGAGCTTCCGCTGGTCATTGTCAATTCCCAGCGCGGCGGACCTTCGACCGGCCTGCCGACCAAGACCGAGCAATCGGATCTCTATCAGGCTGTCTATGGCCGCAACGGCGATGCGCCGATGCCGGTCATCGCAGCGCGCTCGCCAAGCGATGCGTTCGAATGTGCGATCGAGGCGGTGCGGATTGCGGTGCAATATATGACCCCCGTGATGCTGCTGACCGACGGCTATATCGCCAATGCGGCAGAGCCCTGGAAAATTCCGGATGTTAGCGGTCTTGAGCCATTCCCGACCACTTTCCTCGAAAACATGCCGGAAGACGGATTGAAACCTTATGTCCGCGACGAGAAGCTGGCGCGGCCATGGATCAAGCCGGGCACGCCGGAATTGATGCACCGTATCGGCGGCATCGAAAAAGGCATTGATACCGGGCATATCGATTATGGCGCGGCCAACCACCAGAAAATGACCGAAATCCGCCGGGACAAGGTTTTGGGCGTCGCGGACAGCATCCCCGATCAGGATGTAGCGATGGGCAAGGCTGGCGGCAAGCTGGCAGTTGTCGGCTGGGGCTCGACCTTCGGGCCGATCCATCAGGCGGTCCGCCGGGCCGTTGATGCGGGCAAGGATGTGGCCCATATCCACATCAGGAATATCTGGCCAATGCCGAAAAATCTTGGTGACTTGCTGAAAAGCTATGACCGGATCATCGTGCCTGAAATGAATACCGGGCAGTTGAAAACAGTGTTGCGCGATCAATATCTGGTCGACGCCAAACCTGTGAACAAGGTTTCCGGCCAGCCGTTTACCATTGCCGAAATTGAAGCGGCGATTGAGGAGAATCTGTCATGAACGAGATGACAAAAATCACGACCACGCTGAAAGACTGGGAAACCGATCAGGAAGTCCGCTGGTGCCCCGGTTGCGGTGATTACGCCATTTTGAAGGCCGTACAGCGCACTATGCCCGATCTGGGCGCCGATCCGTCCAAGACGGTGTTTGTCAGCGGTATCGGCTGCTCCTCGCGCTTTCCTTATTATATGGAGACTTATGGTTTCCATACGATCCACGGTCGCGCGCCCGCGGTTGCTACCGGTGTGAAGCTGGCCAATCCGGAACTGGATGTGTGGATCATCACCGGCGATGGCGACGCGCTGTCGATCGGCGGGAATCACACGATGCACTTGCTGCGCCGCAATCTCGATTGCCAGGTGATGCTGTTCAACAATGAAATTTACGGCCTGACCAAGGGGCAGTATTCGCCGACCAGCCGTCAGGGTACACAAAGCCCGTCGACGCCTTATGGTTCGGTCGACCGGCCTGCTTCGCCCTGTGCTTTTGCTTTGGGTGCCGGTGCGCGGTTCGTTGCGCGCGGTATCGATATTCACAAGGGTCTGCCCGACGTTCTCAAAGCGGCTCACGCGCACAAAGGCACGTCCTTCATCGAGATTTTCCAGAATTGCATCGTCTATAACAAGGATGTGTTCGAGGAATTTGCGGCGAAGAAAACCGCAGCCGATACGCAGCTGCATCTGATGAACGGTGAACCGATGCTGTTCGGCAAGGGAACCAAGGGTATCACACTCAATCGCAAGACCTTGCAGCTGGAAGTTGTCGACGTTGTCGATGGCGACTGGGAAGCGGCTGATGTTATTGTTCATGATGTCACCAACCGCTCGGTCGCGCATATGCTGATCGAAATGCAGTTCGGTGAATTTCCTATGGCATTAGGCGTCCTCTATGACGATCCGCGGCCGACGTTTGAAGCGGCTGTGGTGGCTCAGAACGAAGCGGCAGCAGCGGGCAAGACGCCGGATTTGCAGGCTTTGTTGAGCAAGGGGCAGACCTGGACGGTGACTGAGGGTGGGCCGGAACTGTAAAGATTTTTGGCTCGCACGAAGACACGAAGGCACTAAGATGAGATTGTGCAAGATCTTGAATCTATCGCCAAAATCTCTGTTGATTGCGGGTTTCACCTGTACAGGGATACTGGGCCGGGGCTGCTCGAATCTGCCTATGAGATATTGCTTTTTGAAAGCTTGAAGGAGAAAGGTCTTGCTGTTGAAAGACAGAAGATCATTCCAGTCATCTTCAAGGGCCGGGTTTTGGAAAAAGCTTTTCGGGCTGACTTGATCGTTGAAAAGCAAATTTTGATCGAACTCAAGTCTACCGAGCGTTTCGCGCCCATCCATGCAAAACAGGTGGTCACCTATTTGCGTATGATGGATTTGCCATTCGGTTTTCTGATGAACTTTGGCGCTGCCACTTTCAAAGAAGGTCTGAAGCGACTAGCCAATGACTATTATGCAAATTAGGCCCCTCTTTCTTTGTGCCTTCGTGGCTTCGTGCGAGATAAAATTTTGGACAACCTGACCCACAGCCTCGCCGGCGCCGTTCTCGGCCAGATGGGGCTGAAAAAGAAAACCGGCCTCGGCATGGCGACGCTGATCATCGCTGCCAATATTCCCGATATTGATGCGGTGGCGACCTTGCTCGACGGGGTGCAACATTTGGCGATCCGGCGGGGGATCACCCATGGTCCGATCGCGATGCTGGTTTTGCCGCTGCTGCTGACCGGGATCATGATATGGTTTGATCGCTGGCAGGGAAAGCGCGGAAAACGGCCTGCGGACCGCTTGCCGATCCACAAGGGCTGGCTGCTGGCTCTCGCCTATATCGGCTGTCTCAGCCATCCGGCGCTGGACTGGCTCAACAGCTATGGCATTCGCCTGCTCGAGCCCTTTTCGTCACAATGGTTTTACGGCGACAGCATCTTCATCATCGATATCTGGATATGGGTGGCGCTGATTGCTGGCCTCTGGATTTCGCGCCGGCGGGAGAAGAAGGGCGCGGGCAACTGGCAGCGACCCGCGTGGATCAGTTTTGCTGCCGTCTGCGCCTATATTTTCGCCAATGGCATGATCACCGGCAAGGCGGAAGCGGAGACCAAGTCGCTGCTCGCGCGCGACGCTGCTCATGTCGAGGCGAATGGCGAAACAAACATGGTGGTGGCAAATCCGGTACCACTCCAATTCTGGAAGCGGGAGATGCTGTGGCGGAATGAATCTGCTTATGGATCAGGTGCTTATGATCTGTTTGCCGGACTGGTTCTCAACGAAAAACAGGCCATGACCGAACCCGGCCGGATGCTGCTTCCCGAGCTGGAAAAAGCCAGCGATGACGCTGCGGCTTTGCTGTTCTGGTCGCGGATGCCGGTCGTTGAGCGGGATCAGGCCGAGGCAATTGTCAGAGACCAGCGCTTCATGGATCCGCTGGTCGGGGACCGATTCTCGGTTCGGGTGAATGTCCGAAAAGACAGGTTGGAACGACCGGCTCCCTGAGGGATGAGTGGGATATGACAAAACCCAAAATCATCTGGTTCCGCCGGGACCTTCGCCTGTCCGATCAAGCTGCTGTCGCCTCTGCTGCCTCATCCGACGGCCCGGTCATTCCTGTTTATATCCTCGACGATGAAACGCCCAGGCACCGCATCATGGGCGGGGCTTCGCGCTGGTGGTTGCACCGTTCACTGGAAGAATTGGAAGCATGTTTGCAGAATCTCGGGTCGCGGTTAATCCTGCGGCGGGGGTCGACTTCAGAGCATTTGGCCGAAATTGTCAAATCGACCGGTGCGGATGAAGTTCATGCGCTGCATCATTATGAGCCGTGGTGGCGTAATGCGGAACGGATGTTGGAAAAAACACTGGGCGATGAGGCGCGGCTGATCCTGCATGACGGCAATTATCTGCTGCCGCCGGGGACAGTGACGACCGGGGCTGGCACGCCCTATAAAATCTACACGCCGTTCTGGAAGGCGCTGCGCCAGCATATGCCGCCCGGAGAAGCCATGGACGCACCCGAGCAGCTTGATGCACCGGATCACTGGCCAGACAGCGACTGTCCGGATGACTGGGACCTGCTGCCGACCAAGCCGGACTGGGCCGCAGCCTTTGGCGACCATTGGCAGCCCGGCAGCGCGGGCGCAGAGGCCAATCTCGAGGATTTTGCTGACAAGGCGGCCGAATATGACGAGGGCCGCAATCTGCCGTCGGAGGAACTGGTGTCCCGCCTGTCGCCGCATCTGCATTTTGGCGAGATCAGCCCGGCGACGGTCTGGAACCGGCTGGCGGGGCAGGGGAGCAAGGTGGAAACCTATCTCAAGGAGCTGGTCTGGCGCGACTATGCGCAAAATGTGATCGACCAGTTCCCGCAATATGGCGGCGAGAGCTATCGCGAGAAAATGCGCGCGCTGCCATGGCGCGATATGGACGATGATGCGGTGAAGGCCGACTTCAAGGCCTGGTGCCTCGGCAAGACCGGCTACCCGATCGTCGACGCGGGGATGCGCGAATTATGGGCGACCGGCTGGATGCACAACCGGGTGCGGATGATCGCAGCCAGTTTCCTGATCAAGCATCTGCTGATCGACTGGCGCGAGGGCGAACAATGGTTCTGGGATACTTTGGTCGATGCCGATTACGCATCCAACAGCGTCAACTGGCAATGGGTGTCGGGTACCGGTGTCGACAGCAATATGTTCGTCCGGATCATGGCACCGCTCAGCCAGTCGGAGAAATTCGATGCCCGGGATTATATCCGGCAATGGGTCCCGGAATTGGCCGATATAGACGATCCTTATATTCACGATCCGGAAGACCACGGGTGCAAGCCCAAAGATTATCCGGCCAAGATCATCGGACATAAAGAGGCACGGGCCCGGGCGCTGGACGCATATGCCGAAGTGAAATGAACCCAGGGATTGAAATGCGCGCGGCAAGCGGATATCAATAGCGCGCAGATCAAAGGATATCAGGTCGATGAACAAATAGGTCGCCGTCAGGCATTATCAAAATTAAACTCCTTCAGTCCCTCGGGCTGGATATTTTGGCACCTATTGTTCAGGATCTTTTATGCACAGATTATCAGGAAAATTTTGTATCATCACCGGTGCCGCCCGCGGCATTGGCAAGGCTATTGCCAAGGCTTTCGTCGACGAGGGAGCGACGGTTCTTCTAACCGACTGCGATCCCGAGACATTGATGGCTGCTGGCGAGGAGCTGCACTGTGATACGCTCGTGTTGGACGTCGAGAAAGAAGCGGACTGGGAACGGCTCGCGATCTTACACCCGGTCGCCGATATCGTCGTCAACAACGCCGGGGTAACCGGTTTCGAGGAGGGCATTGGTCCGCATGATCCGGAAAATGCCTCGCTGGAAGACTGGCGCGCGGTGCACCGGGTCAATCTCGACGGGACCTTTCTCGGCTGCCGCTATGCTATCAAGGCGATGAAGGACAGGGGCAGCGGATCGATCATCAATATCTCGTCGCGCTCCGGTCTGGTCGGCATACCGGGGGCAGCCGCTTATGCCTCGTCCAAGGCCGCGATCCGCAACCACAGCAAATCGGTCGCGCTCTATTGCGCGCAGCAGGGCTGGCAAATTCGCTGCAACTCGATTCATCCCGCGGCGATCATGACCCCGATGTGGGAGCCGATGCTGGGCGAGGGCGAAGCGCGGGCGGAGTCCGAAAAAGCGCTGGTCCGCGACACGCCGCTACAGCGGTTCGGCAAGGACAGCGAAGTGGCAGCGATCGCGGTGCTGCTGGCATCGGATGAAGCCAGCTATATCACCGGCTCGGAACTGAACATCGATGGCGGTATTCTCGCTGGCTCTGCGGCGGCGCCGGGTTCGTGAATTAACGGATAGTTCTACGTTGCCAAGCGCTTAGCGCTGGTCCATATTTGCGCGCATGAATGTCGAGACTCCCAGGCGCGGGCAACATCTGCTTGATGCGCGCAAACGTTTCGCCACCGGCGGCGGTTTCTTTGCGCGCCTGTTCGCTCCCGGCTTTCATCATATTCTCGACCGGATCGATGCGGGCATGGATCATGGCACGTTCGAGGGCAAGCTGCCCGACGGCACCACCCGTATATTGGGCGGTCGCGGCGAGGGCCCGATGGTCGAGATCAACCTGCACAGCTGGAACGCGTTGCTGCGGCTGATCAACAGCGGCTCGGTCGGCTGGTATCGGGCATGGGAACTGGGCGAGTGGGACAGCCCCGACCTGGTCACCGTGTTCGATCTGTTCACCCGCAATCGCGACGGACTGAAAAATACCGGCCGGGCTTCTGGTTTTTTCAACTGGGTGGTCAAGCGGCGGCATCAGAAGCGCGACAATGACAAACGGCGCGCGCGGCAGAATATCCAATATCATTACGATCTGGGCAATGATTTCTACGGACTCTGGCTGGACGACAGCATGAGCTATTCCAGCGCCATTTTTAACGGCGATGCGGCCGATGATGAGGGTGGCCTGGAGCAGGCGCAGCACAACAAGATCGACGCAATAGCGCAGCGGCTGGCGACTAGCCCGGGCGACAGCGTTCTGGAGATTGGCTGCGGCTGGGGCGCGCTTTCGGGCAGCCTTGCGCGCGACCATGGTCTCGACGTGACCGGCATATCTTTGTCCGACGAACAGACGGCATGGGCGAGAGAACATCATCCGGAGGCGCAGTTCCTGATTCAGGATTACCGCGACGTTGATGGCCAATATGATGCGATCGCCAGTGTCGAAATGGTGGAAGCGGTCGGCCAACAATATTGGCCCGATTTTCTCGACTGCATCGCTCGCAATCTGAAGCCCGGCGGACGCGCCGCGCTGCAATATATCACCATCGCGGACGATATTTACGAACAATATGCCAGCAGCGCCGATTTCATCCAGACCTATATCTTCCCAGGTGGCATGTTGCTGTCGGAGAGCCGGTTCCGGGCGCTGGCCGAGCAACGCGGTTTGCAATGGAGTGATCAAAGAAATTTCGGCCTCGACTATGCAAAGACCCTGAAAATCTGGTGCGAGCGCTTCGATCAAGCGGTTGAGCGCGGGGCGCTGCCGACTGGATTCGACGAGAGGTTCGTTCGTTTGTGGCGCTATTATCTGGCTTATTGCGAAGGCGGTTTTCGCGGCGGCGGCATCAATGTCGCGCAAGTAACACTGATAAAAATATGATAAAAACGGGAGAGTGGAATAATGAGATTTATCGGAAAAATGGCGATGCTGGGTGTTGCCTGCATCAGCCTGACGGCCTGCGAACAGGTGCAGAAAGTCGCGGCCAATGCCGCCGGCTTGCCGACTGACGAGAACGTGCTGTTCTGGACCCAGGACCAACGCGACAATGCGTTCCGGCAGATGGAGGTGCTGACCACCACGCGGACGATCGAGGCGGGTGATACTGTCCGGGAAATCCCGGCAGGAAAACCGCTGCCGGCCCTGTTGCCAGCGGCTGATGGAATCGATGGTGCCGGTATTTCTATCGACGATTACATGGCGGACCAGCGGCTCGCGGGACTGGTTGTCTTGCAGGACGGCAAGGCGCGTCTTGAAGAATATCGGATGGACTTTACCAAGGACGATCGCTGGACCAGCTTCTCGGTTGCCAAGTCTCTGGTCTCGACGCTGGTCGGCGCGGCGATCAAGGACGGTTTCATCAAATCTCTGGATGATCCTTTGACCACCTATATCCCGGAACTGGAGGGCAGCGGCTATGACGGCGTGACCGTCGAACAGCTGCTGACGATGACCTCGGGCGTCAAATGGAACGAGGATTATGAAGATAAGAATAGCGATGTCGCCAAGTTCAACACGACCAAATCGAAAGACGGCGTCGATCCGGTGATTCTCTATATGAAGACTCTGGTCAACGAGGCCGAGCCCGGCACGCGCTGGCAATATAATACCGGCGAGACCAATTTGATCGGTGTGCTGGTGGCCAAGGCTACGGGCAAATCGCTGTCCGAATATCTCTCCGAAAAAGTCTGGAAACCTTATGGCATGGCCAAGGATGCGGTCTGGATATTGAATGACGGTGACAAGGAAATCGGCGGTTGCTGTATCTCTGCCACCACGCGCGATTTTGCGCTTTTCGGCCAGTTCGCGATGAACGGCGGCAAGATCGGTGATACGTCGGTCGTGCCCGATGGCTGGTATGAAAAAGCCGGCACGAAACAGGCTGATATCGGGATGGATGGTCGCGGCTATGGCTATCAGTGGTGGACCTATGATGACGGCAGCTTTGCCGCTCAGGGCATCTTCGGTCAGGGCATCTTTGTTGATCCTAAGCGCAAACTGGTGATCGCCAGCAATGGCAACTGGCCGCGGGCAACGCCCGATGACAAGAAGGCCGGGCGCGATGCATTCTATCGCTCGGTGCAAGCCTATCTGGACAGCGAGGCTACGCCAGCTAACTGATTAGCGCCGGCTAACGGATTAGGATTGGGTGATTTCGAACCGCTCGCCGGTTTCGAAATCACTCGCCAATATTTCGACGAGGCGATCTGCGACAACGGAGGGCAGCTTGAGCGTGGCCGGATCTTCGCCGGGATAGGCGCTGGCCCGCATTTCGGTGCGGGTCTTGCCGGGATCGACAATGGCTGTGCGAATCTTGCCCAAATTGCGCATTTCTTCACCATAGCTGAGCAAAAGTGTCTCAAGCGCGGCTTTTGATGCACCATATGCGCCCCAGAATGCCCGCGGCTTGCGGCCGACGCTGCTCGTAATCCCGATCAGCCTTGCGTTGGCGCTTTTGCGAAGCATCGGATCAAATCCGGCGATCAGCGCCTGCTGCGCGATCAGGTTGAGCGTCAGGATCTTGTTGAATTCCTTGCCGTCGATCGCCGGAACCGGTCCCAGCGATCCGAGCATGGCTGCGTTGAGCACGAGAATGTCGAGTCCGTCCCAGCGGCCGGATATTGCGGTGGCCAGACGACCGATACTGTCGCCATCGGTCAGATCAAGCGGGGCGATGGTTGCGGCGCCGCCAGCGAGATGGATCTGCTCTTCGATCTTTTCCAGATCATCGGCGCTGCGCGCGGTGATCACGACATGGGCGCCTTCCTTGGCCAATGCCAGGGCGGTTGCCGCACCGATACCACGGCTTGCACCCGTAACGAGCGCCAGTTGACCTTCAAATTTCATAGTCAGTTCGCTGATTGTTTGAGGCGAGGCAGGTCGCCGGATGGTTCATGATCCCGCGCCGTTCCCGACGAATCGGAACGCTCGTTGAGCATCGTCAGCTGGTCCGGCTCTTCTTCACCATCGCGGTCGGTGAGAACGGTCGGATAGGCACCGGTGAAACAGGCATCGCAATATTGCGGCTGGATATCGTGGCGGTTTTCTTCACCGGCAGCCCGGTAGAGGCCATCGATGGAAACGAAAGCCAGACTGTCTGCCTGAATGAATTCGCGCATTTCCTCGATCGATTTCCGGGCCGCGAGCAGTTTTTCCCGCTTCGGCGTGTTCACACCGTAAAAGCAGCTGTGCATCGTCGGCGGGCTGGCGATCCGCATATGGACTTCGGCCGCGCCCGCTTCGCGCATCATCTGGACGATTTTCAGGCTGGTGGTGCCGCGCACGATCGAGTCGTCGACCAGTACGATTTTCTTGCCGTTGACCAAAGGACGGTTGGCGTTGTGCTTCAGCTTGACGCCGAGATGGCGGACGCCATCGGTCGGCTGGATGAAGGTGCGGCCGACATAATGCGAGCGGATGATGCCGAGTTCGAACGGAATTCCCGATTCTTCGGAAAAGCCGAGCGCTGCGGGCGTGCCGCTGTCCGGAACCGGGATGACATAATCAGCAACAACCGGGCTTTCGATCGCCAGCTGCGCGCCGATGCCCTTGCGCACGCTGTAAACCGAGCTGCCATCGACAATCGAATCGGGGCGCGAGAAATAGACATGTTCAAAAATGCAGGGCCGGGCCTGATTGTCGGGGAAGGGACGATGCGAGCGCAGTTCGCCGTTGGTGATCACGATCAGTTCGCCGGGTTCGACGCTGCGGACATATTCCGCGCCGACCAGATCAAGCGCAACGGTTTCGGAAGCGAAGACATAGGCTTCGCCGATCCGGCCCATCACCAGCGGGCGGATGCCCAAAGGATCGCGGCAGGCGATCATGCCTTCGGCGGTCATGCAGATCAGAGAATAAGCGCCTTCAACCTGTCGCAAGGCGTCGATGAACTTGTCGAGCAACGTGCGATATTTGGATGTCGCCACCAGATGGATGATGACTTCGGTGTCGCTGGTCGACTGGAAGATCGAGCCATGGCGAACCAGTTCGTCCCGCAATGCCAGGGCATTGGAAATATTGCCATTATGAGCGATAGCAAAGCCGCCGGATGCGAGGTCGGCCTCGAGCGGCTGGACGTTGCGCAACGTGCCGGCACCGGTGGTCGAATAGCGGACATGGCCGCAGGCCGAGTCGCCGCGCAGACGGTTGATTATCTCTTCGCTGTCGAAATTGCCGGCTACCGGGCCAAGCGCGCGATGGCTGTAAAATTCCTTGCCGTTGCGGCAGGTAATGCCGGCGGCTTCCTGTCCACGGTGTTGAAGAGCGTGCAGACCGAGCGCAACCATGGCGGCTGCGTCGTCAATGCCGGCAATGCCGAAAACGCCACACTCTTCCCGCAGCTTGTCATCTTCAAACGGGTGGGTTGTCAGCATATCTCACCTGGCATGTAATTGGACGGGCGCGGGATGCCTGCCATATAGGTACGAAAGGGTGCTTTGTCTGCACCCAATGTCATAAAATCATAATATTGCGTGATTGGGCAAAAAGGGGCTCTGCCAATTGCGCCATTAGCCGTTGCACGGGAACGGATCGCGCCTTAATCCACTGCCATGACAAAAAATGAAGATGATCGAGAGACCGGAAATACGCTCCAGCCGAAATATGATTCGAACGGCCTGATCACGGCGGTTGTCACCGATGATTCGTCTGGCGAGTTGCTGATGCTCGCGCATATGAATGCCGAGGCGCTGCAGCTGACGCAGGAAAGCGGCGTGGCCCATTTCTATTCCCGCAGCCGCCAGTGCCTCTGGAAGAAGGGCGAAACATCGGGCAATATTCTGACGGTGACTGAAATGCGGATAGATTGCGATCAGGACGCGCTGTGGATCAAGGTTGTGCCGGCGGGGCCCGCCTGCCACACCGGCGAGAGAAGCTGTTTTTACCGCAAGATTGTCGACGGCAAGCTGGAGCCGGTCGCTTGAGTCGCATTGCTGCGCTTTCATTTATATTGTTTCTGGCGGCCTGCGGTCAGGCGCAACCCGAAGCCGAAAAAACCGTCGCCGAACTCTCTCCGCTGGAGCAGGCGGCGATAGATGCCGGCGTTATTCCCGATGTCCGCAATGTCACGCTTTCCGGCGCTTTTGAGCGGCGCAGCGATCTGGGGACTGACCGGTTCTGCGCGGTCGGTAATGACGAGAATGGCTATCAGGTCGGGATGATCGCGGTGTTCGGGCCGGAAACCAAGTGCGAAGGGCTGGGCGAGGCCGAGCGCGACGGGGAAACAGTCCGGATCACCCTCAACAGCGAGGATAGCTGCAGCTTCTCCGCCCGGTTTGACGGAGTCGAGCTGGAATTGCCCGGCAGTCTGCCGGAAGCCTGTTCAGGCTATTGCAGCGCGCGCGCCGGCTTCGAAGGGGTCAGTTTCTACATGATAGGCGAGGGCGATGCGGTTGCCCGGTCAACCAGTGGCCGCGATTTCGATAATCTATGCCCTGGCGGCTAACATTGACGTTTACGTTAGCGTAAGCTATACGGTGGTCATGTCACAGCCACCAAATCATGCCGAAATTGACACGCCCGACCTGCAAAACCGGGAAACCTACACGATATCCGACCTCTCGGACGAATTTGGTGTCACCGCGCGAGCCTTGCGATTCTACGAGGACGAGGGGCTCATTGCCCCGCACCGCAAGGGTCTGTCTCGCATTTACACGAAGCGCGACCGGGCGCGTCTGGCCTGGATCATGCGGGCTAAAAATGTAGGATTCAGTCTGACCGAGATCCGCGACATGATCGACCTCTACGATCTTGGCGATGGCCGGAAGACGCAGATGCAGGTTACCGTCGAAAAATGTCAGGAAAAGGTCGATACGCTGAAGAAGCAGCGCGCCGACATCGACAGTTCGATCAAGGAACTGACCGGTTTCATAAAGACTGTGCAGGACGCCATGGCGGACGCCAAAGCACAGCATCAATAGAGGATAGACGCCGGTAATATCCGGTAGCCCCATTTGAGTAGAAAGTAGAAAATCATGCCCAGTTATACCGCACCGATCGGCGAAGTCCGGTTCATACTCAACGAAGTTCTCCATCTCGAGAATTATTTGAATCTCCCCGGTTTTGAAAACGCGACGCCGGAAATGGTCGACGCGATTCTGACCGAGGCCGGGAAATTTTCGACCGAAGTTTTGCATCCGCTCAACCAGTCGGGCGATGAAGAAGGCTGCACCCGTCACGAAGACGGATCGGTCACGACGCCAAAGGGCTTCAAGGAAGCCTATCAGCAACTGACCGACGGCGGCTGGACGACCTTGTCCTCACCCGAGGAATTTGGTGGTCAGGGCCTGCCACGCGTGATCGGCAATGCGGTAATGGAATTCATGGTCTCGGCCAATCAGGCGCTGGAAATGTACACTGGCCTGACGCAAGGCGCGATTGCCTCGATCCTCACCGAAGGGAGCGAAGAGCAGAAGCAGACATACGCCACCCAGATGATTTCCGGCAAATGGACCGGAACGATGAATCTGACCGAAGCGCATTGCGGTACCGATCTGGGTCTTATTCGCACCAAGGCGGAACCGATAGCGGGTGGCTATTCGATCACCGGACAGAAGATTTTCATCTCTGCCGGCGAGCATGACATGGCGGAAAATATCATCCACCTCGTGCTGGCCAAGACCCCGGGCGCGCCCGACAGCTCGAAGGGCATCTCGCTCTTCATCGTGCCGAAATTCCTGGTCAACGAGGACGGCTCGCTGGGCGAACGCAACGGCGTCAGCTGCGGTTCGATCGAGGAAAAAATGGGCATCCACGGCAATGCGACGTGTGTGATGAACTATGACGGCGCCACCGGCTATATGGTCGGCGAGGAAAACAAGGGCCTGCGCGCGATGTTCATCATGATGAACGCAGCGCGTCTCGGCGTTGGTCTGCAGGGTCTGGCGCAGGGCGAGATCGCTTATCAGAATGCGGTTGTCTATGCCGGTGACCGGCGTCAGGGCAGGGCATTGACCGGAGCGCAGGATCCGGAAGAAAAAGCGGATACATTGTTCGTCCACCCCGACGTTCGCCGGATGCTGATGGACGGCAAGGCTTTTACCGAATCAATGCGCGCACTGGTTCTATGGGGCGCTTTGCAGGTTGATCTGGCGGACAAGGCCGAAACCGAGGAAGATCGGCAGTTGGCCAATGATCTGGTCAGCCTGCTGACCCCCGTGGTCAAAGGATATGGCACCTATATGGGCTATCAGATCGCGACAGAATCGCAGCAGGTCTATGGCGGCCACGGTTATATCCGTGAATGGGGCATGGAACAGTTCGTGCGCGATGCGCGGATTGCGATGATTTACGAAGGCACCAACGGTATCCAGGCGATGGATCTGGTCGGTCGCAAGCTTGGCCAGAACGGTGGCCGTGCGGTTCAGGCGTTTTTCAAGGTGGTTGCCGACGAGATTGCCGAAGCAAAGGGCCACGAAAAACTGTCCGGATTTGCCGAAGCGCTGGAAAAAGCCAATGGCGAGCTGCAGAAAGCGACGATGTGGTTCATGCAGCACGGCATGGCCAATCCGAACAACGCTGGCGCCGGCGCTTATCATTATATGCATATCATGGGCATCGTATCGCTCGGATTGATGTGGCTGCGGATGAGCAAGGCGGCGCAGGCCACTCTCGATGCGGGCACGGACAATGCGAAATATTACGAAGCCAAGCTGGTAACCGCGCAATATTTTGCCGAGCGCTTCCTGCCGGATACCGGATCGCTCCGCCGTAAGATCGAAGGCGGTGCCGACTCGATCATGGCGCTCGACCCGGAAATGTTCGGGGTCGCCTAAGCTATTGGATCAGGCGGCTTCATTCTGTTCCGCCTGTTGATAGGCTTCTTCCCACATATGAAGGTTTCGCCGGGCATCCTGTACAAAGGGTGACCGGCGAATGCCCCATAAAGCCAGATCATTGGCAAGCCGGCCAAGCAGGCGCATTGGCCGCTTCACCTGCACCAGCAGGATGACTCGTCGCTGATCGGTTGCATTGTGCACCTCGTGAAAATAGCTGTCGTCGAAGATCAGCCATTTCCCGGGTTGCCAGTGCAGGTCGCTATCCTCGACCTGCATCACGCATTTCTCCGCCCTGTCCGGAATGATCAGCCCGAGATGGCAGGTGACCAGACCGCGTGTAACCCCTCGGTGACGCGGAATCCTAGCTCCAGGCTCGAGAATCGAGAAAAAGGCGGAGTTGAGATCGGGTATCCGGTGCACCAGCTCCGCTGTTACCGGTGCACGGGCGCAATTTTCCGCCACTTCATAACCATAGCCGATCAGAAAGAAGGAGCGCCAGTTGCCGTCACCGGCAATCCGCGCATGATCGGGTGAAATGTCCCTGAGCGGCGGCACGGCATCGCGGTGGCGCAGAATTGCAGCGGCTTCCGCGGCGATGGTCTGCCATTTTTCGGTCAGGCTGTCGGTCCATGGAAAGGCACTGGTCTGAATGACCGGTTCTGTCGGGATTTTCGACTGGCCTGTCGATATACGGTTCATCGTGTCGCGCAGTCGCTTGCCGATCTTGATAATCAGGGGGCGATCCTGTTGCTGTTGCGTGGTCATGGCTTGCAACCTTTCAGTTGAAATATCCCCGACCCGTTGTCGGGATTATACAACGAAATGTGACGATAATTCGACAGACTGTTGCCGAAATTCTGTCAGAAGCGGCACCGGCATTCGGCTGCGACAAATGGTGCTTATTTGTCGATAGATGCCTGAATTCAGCCATTTAGCGCCGCTTTCGACCATGTGGTCGAAGGTCTGTGGACCCGTGGCGGCGAATCCGGCAGCACGTTCGGTGACAGGGGAATGATATGCATAAGGAGTATATGCAATGCATTCCAGAAGAGCCCAAAACAACATGCGCCGGATGACGCCCTTTCTGATTAGCGTCGGACTGGGACTATCGGTTGCAGCCCATGCGGCAGAACCCGAAGCGACGGACGAGATGCAGTCGGAAATCCCGGCACCAACCATCGATACCGATGGTGATGGATTGATGGATGCGTGGGATCGCAGCGGCAACGGGCAGCCCGATGCCTGGGACAGCGATGGTGATGGCCAGCCCGATCTGCTCGACAATGATGGTGACGGCAAGCCGGACTAGTTCCGGCGCTACCGCAAATCTGGAACACCGGACCTAATATTGGTCCGGTGTTTTTTTATTCTCGAACAGCTCGTCAAACATGCTGAGCATGGCGGCCTTGCTTTGCCGGTCCGCCGATGCGTTGTAGCGTACGGCTTCGATCGATCTTGAATTGCTGCTGATGTCGGTGAATCCGTGGACCACGCCGGAATAGATATGCATGTGGCAATCGGCACCGGCAATGTCCATTTCCTCGAGAAATTCGCGGAACTGCTTCGGCGGGACAAGCGGGTCGGCCCGACCGTGGCAGACCAGGATGCGCGCCTTTATCGTGCCGCGCTTGGCCGGAAGCGGTGTTGCCAGCAGCCCGTGGAAACTGACCACGAGAGCGATATCCTCGCCGCCGCGGGCCATTTCGAGAACGATTTCACCGCCCATGCAATAGCCGATCGCAGCAAGGCGATTGTTCGCCAGCTTCGACCGCGTCCGGAGTTCATCAAGCGCACAGCGGAAGCGTTCGCGATAATATTCGGCATCGGCGCGCAAGGCGTCGGCCAGTTGCCGCGCTTCACGCATGTCGTCGATCACGCCCTTGCCATAGAGGTCGCAGACCATCGCGCTATAGCCGAGCGAGGCCAGCCATCTGGCGCGATCGAACATCTGCTTGGTCGGTCCGGCAATGGTCGGAACGATCAATATGCCCGCGCGCGGATAGCGGCTGGGTTGCGCCATATAGCCGGACAGTACCACATCACCATGCCGGTAGGTGAATTGCTGGACCTCGATCGAGCTCATTCTTCGGGCAAAAACTCTGGCACGGAGAGATAGCGCTCGCCGGTATCATAGTTGAAGCCGAGGACTTTCGCCCCGTTGCCCAGTTCCGGTAGCTTCTGCGCGATCGCCGCCAGCGTTGCGCCGGAGGATATGCCGACCAGCATGCCCTCTTCCTTGGCGGCTCTCAACGCCATGGCTTTGGCATCGGCGGGTTCGACCTGGATCGCACCGTCGATGCTCTGCGTGTGGAGATTGCCGGGGATGAAGCCGGCGCCAATCCCCTGGATCGGATGCGGGCCTGGCTGGCCGCCGCTGATGACTGGCGAGGAGGTCGGTTCGACCGCATAGACTTTCAAATGGCTCCAATGCTCTTTCAGCACCTCGGCCACGCCGGTGATATGGCCGCCGGTGCCAACCCCGGTGATGATCGCGTCCAGCGGGTCATCCTTGAAATCATTGAGGATTTCGATCGCGGTCGTGCGTTTATGCACTTCAAAATTGGCCGGGTTTTCAAACTGTTGCGGCATCCATGAACCGGGTGTCTGGTCGACCAGTTCCTGCGCCCGCTCGATTGCGCCCTTCATGCCTTTTTCTTTCGGGCTGAGGTCGAAGGTTGCGCCATAAGCCAGCATGAGGCGGCGGCGTTCGAGTGACATCGACTCGGGCATGACGAGAATGAGCGTATAGCCCTTGACCGCTGCCACCATCGCAAGACCGACGCCGGTGTTGCCTGATGTCGGTTCGATGATGGTGCCGCCGGGCTTTAGCGCGCCGGATTTTTCGGCAGCCTCGATCATCGCAAGGCCGATCCGGTCCTTGATCGATCCGCCCGGATTGGAGCGTTCGGACTTGATCCACACATTGGCATCGCCGAACAGGCGCTGCATCCTGATATGTGGTGTGTTTCCAATGGTTTCGAGAATATTATTGGCAATCATTATCCTGCGCTCCTGTTTATCTTCTCATTCTTTTGCCGGTTTCGTTTCAAGATCTTCCGGCGGATCAAATGTCTTGGCAGCACCCAGTTGGGGAAACAGGCGCGACCAGAGTCCTGTCACCACTATAGCACCGGCTCCGCCCGCGACAATGGCAGCTATTGGTCCAACCAGTACGGCAAGGCCACCGGACAGCGCATCGCCGAGTTCGTTGGACGCGCTGATCGTCATCTGGCTGACCGCACCGACGCGCCCGCGCTTGGCATCGGGCGTGTGCAACTGGATCAGCGAACTGCGGACATAGACGCCGAACATGTCGGCGGCACCGCAGATTCCGAGGCAGGCCATCGACAGGTATAGATTTGTACTGAGGCCGAAGCCGATTGTGCCAAGCCCGAATACCGCCATTGCGCCGAGCATACTGTTGCCGACATTCTTGCTGAGCGGCGCAAAGGAGAAGATCAGCGCTACAATGACCGCGCCGACGGCCGGGGAGGCGGCGAGCAGTGACAGGCCGATTTCACCGGCGTTCAATATGTCCTTGGCAAAGACCGGGATCATGGCGGTTGCGCCTGCGAGGAACATGACCAGCAGATCGAGCGTGATCGCGCCAAGGACCAGCTTGTTGGTCCAGACATAGGCCATGCCGTCGCCGACTTGCTGCAATGGTCCCCTTGTTTTGTCTGCCGCAGGCCGCGGCACCGGTCCGATCAGGAACACCGCCAGCGTAGCGAGGGAATAAAGGCCGGCGCAGACGAAATAGGGCAGGGCGGCGTCGACCTTGTACAGCGGCCCCGCCATGCCTGGACCGGCAATGACGCCGACTTGCCAGGCGATGGTCGACAGCGCGATGGCGCGGGGCAGCGAGGCTTTCGGTACCAGATTGGGTGCCAGCGAGGTGATTGCGGGACCCAGAAACGCGCGGCAAATACCGAGCAGCACGGCGATGATATAGATGGTCCACAAAGTGATCCCGCCCGTCGCGGTCAGCAATCCCAGGGCGAGCGCAATCAGAGCCTGGGCTGCGAGCACGATGCGCGCGATCCAGCGGCGATCCATATGGTCTGCGACCCAGCCAACCAGCGGTGTCAGAATGAACAGCGGTACAAACTGAAGCAGCCCAAGCAGGCCCAATATCCCTGCAGAGGCGCTGACGCCCATGTCCTCGCGGGCCAGATTATAAGCCTGCCAGCCGAGGATCAGCATCATCGCGTAAAGCGCGAACATCGATGCCAGTCGCGAGAACCAAAGGTAGCGATAATTGGCGATAGTGAAGGGATGTGGTGCGGAACTGATCACGGGATATCTGCTAGCGATTGCCGGATGTTGCTGCAATCAAATCATGCGCCGGTGGCACGTTTTTGCGGTTGGCGGTTGGTCGAATAAGGCTGGTCAAGCCACCGGCGATTATGCCAGTCTGTCACCGATAGAAATATTCCCCGGGGAGACAGAAATGAAGATGCGCAATCTGATGCTGGCGGTATCGCTGGCCGCCTTGACGGTAACCGGCTGCAAGAAGATCGAGGATCAACCGGTCGCAGCGATGGAAATTGATCAGGACACTGTCTGGGGTGGTTATCTTTCGGGTTTTCTTGATGGCTATTTTCCGGTCAACCCGACCTTTGCCGTCTATCAGGGCAAGCATGAATTTGACGGCCAGCTTCCCGACTGGAGCGCTGAGGGCCTGCAAAAAGCGGTGGATATCCGCAAGCAGGCGATAGCGGACGCGCAGGCGATCGATGCCGCTGACCTCAGTGAAGCGGAACAGTTCGAGCGGGACTATCTGGTCAATGTGATGGAGGGCGAACTTTTCTGGCTGGAGACCGCCGACTGGCCGCATAAAAATCCCGCCTATTATGTCGGAGCGCTGGACCCCAATGTCTATATCGCGCGGCCCTATGCCGACGTTGAAACCCGGATGAAGGCCTTTATCAAATATGCCAATGCCGTCCCGGCGGCTGCTGCGCAGATCAAGGACAATCTGCAACTGCCGCTACCCGAAACCTATCTGAAATTTGGTCAGGCCGGCTTTGGCGGCTTTGCCGATTATTTCACCGGGGACGCCAAGGCGGCCTTTGCCGAAGTGAAGGATTCCGAGCTCCAGCGGGAGTTTGATGTTGCAGCAGCTGCGGCTGCGGCGGCGATGAAAGATCTGGCCGGTCATATCGGTTCCGTTCCGGCGACCAGCGATGGCTACGCCCTGGGCGCAGAGAAATTTGCTGCGATGGTGAGCAAGACCGAGGGCGTGAATATCTCGCTCGGCGAGCTCGAAGCCATTGGCCGTGCGGATCTCAAGCGCAATCAGGCGGCTTTGATTGATGCGTGCGGCAAATTTGCACCGGGTGCGAGCATCAATGGCTGCATGGCGAAAATGGGCAGTGACAAGCCGAAGGACGGGCCGGTCGAGGAAGCGCGGCTGCAATTGCCGGGCCTGCGCGCCTTTCTGATCGAGAAGGACATCGTATCAATACCCGGACCCGAGGAAGCGCAGGTGGAGGAATCGCCGCCCTATAACCGGCAGAACAGCGCCTATATCGACATTCCCGGACCTTATGAAAAAGGCCTGCCGAGCGTCTATTACATCTCGCCGCCGGATCCGTCCTGGGACGAAGCCAAGCGGGCAGCCTATATTCCGGGCACCAAGGATTTGCTTTTCACGTCGATCCACGAAGTCTGGCCGGGCCATTTCCTCAACTTCCTGCACAGCAACCGCGCTCGGTCGATTTTCGGCAAATTGTTCGTCGGCTATGCCTTTGCCGAGGGCTGGGCGCATTATAGCGAGGAAATGATATGGGAGGCCGGACTCAACGAAGGCGATAATGAAACCCATATCGGGCAATTGTCCAACGCGTTGCTCCGCGATTGCCGTTATCTTTCCGCCATCGGACTCCATTCGCAGGGCATGAGTGTCGCGGAATCGAAGAAAATGTTCCTCGAACAATGCTATCAGGATGAAGGCAATGCCGACCAGCAGGCGGCGCGGGGCACTTATGATCCGGCCTATCTCAACTACACGATGGGCAAATTGATGATCCGCAAGCTGCGCGAAGACTGGACCGGTGGAGACCGCAGCAAGTGGAAGGCTTTCCACGACGAGTTTCTCAGCTACGGTGGCCCGTCCATTCCGATGGTGCGCAAGGCGATGATGAAGGAAGACGAGGCGAAAGCGGTTTTCTAGGCTTGCTATTCCCGCTCCGGCGTAAGGGCTTTTCCGCGCAAAAGGCCAACATCACGGGTGCCCGTCAGCACGGGTGCCCAAATCTCACCGTTAACGCTCCCCCTTAACATGTTCGTAACCACCGTACCGCTGCGGGACGGCGGAAAAATCGGGCATTTCTCGCCGCGAATCCATGGTAAAGGCTCCGTTAACTTCTGGAGTATGAGCGATGGTCGAGAAAATAGCCTATCGGGTGAGCGCATCGGTTTTGCTGCTGGCGGCACTGGCGATACTCGCAATGCTGGTCATGGGACTGACCCGCGCCGACGCAGAATCCGCTTCTGGCCGATCGAAGCCGGTTGCGGCCGAGAATGCGGCTCCCGAACCCGTCGTCGAGAATGCCTCCTTGCCAGAACCGATGGTGACAGAGCCGCTGGAAATTGCAGAAACATTGCCATTGAACGACACGTTCGTGGTCAAGCGCATCCTCCAGATCGATGAGCCCTTCGTCCACGGCTATTATAAATGGGATGACGAAGGCGTGCCGGAAGGCGAACTGGTCGTCACCGTCGATCTCAAGGCAGAGAGCATTTCCGTCTTCCGCGCCGGCTATGAAATCGGCGCGGCGGTGATCACCTTTGGTGATTCCGAAAAACCGACTCCGACCGGAGTCTTTCCGATCACCCAGAAGAGCAAAGACCATGTCTCCAACATCTATGGCTCGCCCATGCCTTATATGATGCGGCTGACCAACGATGGCGTTGCCATCCATGCTTCCGATGTCAAATGGGGTTGGGGGACACGGGGCTGTATCGGTGTGCCGCTGGAATTTGCGCGGCGACTGTTCGAGCAGGCCACGCTCGGCGACCGGGTGATCGTGACCAACGGCAAGATGATGAATATCGGTGACGCCATTTTGTGACCATCGCTGCGACAGTCCGACTGTCGTCACTGAGGCGCCAAGCCTTACAATCGCCTTCTTGCCTCCCTATATGATAAACAGGCCTTTGTGATCGCGCGATTGCAATACGCAACGGCATTGTCTCTTCTCGATCCGAAATGACTCTGATCGGCTTTCCTGAGGCAGGACATCATTCGCAGCACTATCGTTTGAGTTTGTTCGCCGACAGCCGATCCGATCAGTCGCCTCCTTGAGGCAGACCCGCTGGCTGCCGTGTGAAAATCAACCCGAGAGGACAATATCATGGCCAAGTCGCAGAAGAAATCGAACAAGGAAATCCGCAAGCCAAAGGCCGCCAAGGTCAAGAATAATGCTTCCAACCCATCGGGCAAGGCAGGCGTTGTCGTCGGCCTTGATAATATGAAAAGCAATCGCGGAAAATGATCGAACAGGAAAGGCAACGCACATGCGTGTAAAAGCATCCACCTGTCGGGAACAGGAGGCGCGTCAGCTCGATCTGGCTGCAAATGACCCGCTGGAAAGCCGCCGCAAGGTCGCTGCTGCTGCCGCAAAGGCGTGGGGTCTTGAAGCGATCCAGGCAGAAAAACGCGAGGCCGGCCACGTCAGCCCGCGCGACAAGCTGGACGCGGAAATCGCGCTGGAATTTTCCGACGAAGACGAAGCCGAGGCGCTACAGAACAGGAATTGATACACCGCTGAGCCTGATGATCGCTTATGCGCTTAATGCGGCGTTGGTTGGCGCGTTGGGCGCGGTTGTTATAAATGGGACGACGCAGGCGAGCTGGTTGTCACCAGGGCTGTCTTGTGGCTGGTTCTGCGCCAGTCTTTACCCATTTCGATGATGTGCCCGTGGATCGCATTGCTGGGACAGGCACTGGCTGGACAAGTCCGCGCGGCGCATAGTCCGACGCGCTTTTCTTCTTCGCCGCTTTTTCATCCGGCTCATATCGCCTATGCGGGAAGTCATGGGCTGTGCCGGATGATCACAATCCGCAGTGATTAAATTCACACTAGCATGAAGTTAGATGTGTCACAGCGGGAATGCGGGCATTTCGAAACAGTCGTCTGGGGGATGAGCATGGCAAGCAAGGTCGTAATACTAACCGGGGTCAGGGGGTTAATCGCTACCATCATTGCCCTTTCACTATTGACCGCTTTTCCCGGACTAGAGCGCCCGCTATCCGCGCAGGATTCCGTTCAGACAAGCCGGGAGATGAAGGCGAATATCAAGACGTTTCGCAAGCAGGCTGGTAAAGATCGCCGATCCGGCGACTATCAGAAGGCAGCGGCCTTATCGGCTCAGCTTTTGCCTCTCATCGCTACGACCAAAGGTCGTCAATCCGAGGATTATGCAAACGCGCTGGTTGTTCATAGCGTCGATCTGATGAACGCGGGGCGTGCCAGGGAGGCGGAACCAATTGTTCGAGAAGCGCTGAAGCTTCACCAAGATATTTTTGGGCTCCGTCATCCGGAGACTTTGACGGCCTATAATAACCTTGCTGCGAACCTTTTTGGTCAAGGGAGATACGCTGACGCAGAACCGATATACCGGAAGGTTTTGGCATTGCGCCAGGAGGTGCTTGGCCGAAAGCATCGCGAGACGGCTTCTTCCCTATCCAATCTTGCGCTAAATTTGATGCTGCAGGGTCGTCGCAGCGAAGCCGAACCGCTGAACCGGGAGGCCCTTGCGCTACGGACAGATATTTTGGGCAGCGAACATGAAGAGACGGTTTCCAGCCTGAACAATCTTGCCGGCAATCTCCAGTTACAAGAACGCTACGCCGAAGCCGAACCCCTGTTTCGCCAAGCCTTGTCCATTCGCACGAAAATATCCGGTAAACAGCATCCGGAGACTCTGGTTGTTCTCGATAATCTCGCGACAATTCTCAACAAACTGGAGCGCTTCGAAGAAGCAGAACCGCTGCACCGCCGCGCTTATGCGGCGAGTATCGGAATATTGGGAGATAAGCACCCCAATACACTTGTCAGCATGGGTATGCTGGCCGGCAATCTTAAAAAACAGCGCAGATATGATGAAGCCGAGGCGCTCGAACGGCGCGCGGTGCAATATATGACCGAGGTTATGGGCGAGGCGCATCACACAACCCTGGCCGCGATGGGCAACCTCGGCCTGACCTTGAATTACATGGGAAAGGACACCGAGGCTGAAGAAATATACCGTCGTGTTCTGACGCTGCGGGCGGAAACTCTTGGTGAAGACCATCCCGACACATTGTCCACACAGGGCAATCTCGCCTATAATTTAATAGAACAGGCTGAACGCGCCAATCTGGCCATAATCCCTGCCAGAGCGGTGTTGACCGGTTGGCTCGATCGCTGGAACATGCGGGGCAATGATGCTCGCGAAGAGTTGCAATATCAGCGTGAAATGAAGAATCGGCGGCATTATTTCACGCTTTTCGCCGATGCGGGCTGGATAGCGGCCAGAGATGGTCCCGATCAGCGCGCAGAATTACAGGAAGAAGTTTATGGTGCGTTACAACGGGCGATGACGGGTCCCGCCACCCGCGCAGTTGCCCAAACTGCGGCGCGGCGTGCAGCGGAAAACGAAGTGGCCGGACTGGACGAGCTTCTTCGCCAGAGACAATCTCTCGCCAATCAGTGGCAAAGCACAGAAGCGCTCATAAACAAGCGGCTGGCTGGGATTCAGCAGCGACCCGACAGAAGACTCAAGACATTGCGTCAGAAAAAAGCCGCACTGGTTGAAAAAATAGAGGCGGTTGATGTCCGGGTGGGAAAAGACTTTCCTCAATATTTTGCGATGGTCCGGCCAGAACCGCTCAGCATTGCGGAAACCCAGGCCATGCTTGGGCCGGATGATGCCTTCCTGATGGTGGTTCCCACACAAATGGGAGCGCATGTATTTGCCGTGTCCCGGCAAGATGTCCGGTGGGTACGATCCACGGCAACGCGCAAAACGATCAATGCAATGGTAAAACGCCTGCTGTGGGACGTTGGCGCCAATGTCGACGTGAGCAATATTCAGGCTGCGGAATGGGCCGATGAAGGGAAAGGAGCCTATCCTTATGATCGCTCCACCGCTTATCATCTGTATCAACAGCTGATCGGCCCTATGCGAGATGTCCTCCGCGATAAGCGTCACGTTTATATCGCAGCCGGAGGGGCATTAAGCGGTCTGCCGTTCGGGATTTTGGTGAGCGCCGAGCCGACCGGCGATGATGGCGATCCTACGGTTCTGCGCGCAACCCGATGGTTTGCTGACGACCATGCGCTGATAAGCATTCCGTCGATACAATCCTTACAATTTCTCAAGCAATATGGGTCTGAAAAGACACCAGCGAACCAAGAGCGGGTAAGTTTCCTGGGTTTTGGGGATCCTTTATTGGACGGCAGTGCGGAAATTCGCGGTGGCGGAAGAGGGCGGCACCGCGGAGCGACAGCGGCTTCCATTTTTACCGCTAATGGTGTGAACGCCGAGGCCGGAATTGCCAATGTGGATGACATTAAAAAGCTGGCGCGGTTGCCGGGCACGGCGGTGGAACTGGAGCAGATGCGACAGGCGTTGAATGCACCTCCATCCGCAGTGCTGACGGCTGCAAAGGCCAGCGAGGCCAGCGTAAGAGCCAGCGACCTGACCAGTGCTCGGATCCTCGCCTTTGCAACGCACGGTTTGTTGGCGGGCGAAATCGAAGGGGCCAGAGAACCAGGTCTGGTTTTCAGTCCCCCGTCGACCGCTACCGACAAGGATGACGGGTTTTTAAGCGCGTCCGAAGTGGCTGCGTTACGACTGGATGCCGACTGGGTGATTTTATCCGCGTGCAACACGGCCTCTGGCGATGGCTCAAGCGGCGCGCCCGGCCTGTCTGGCTTGGCCCGGTCATTCTTTTATGCCGGCGCAAGAAACCTGCTGGCTTCGCACTGGCCAGTTCGCGACAAGGTCGCCGCCCGGCTGACCGTGCGAACGATAGAGATTGCGCGCGATAACCCGAATCTCAGTCGGGCAGAGGCATTCCAGCACGCAATGCGCGAAATTCGCGCGGACCGGTCCAATGATAGTGAAATCGATACCTGGGCACATCCCAATGCCTGGGCTCCCTTTGCCCTGATTGGTGAAGGCACCTGACCAATAGGACTACGGCCAGGCTTGCTTTTGCGAGGGAGGATAAGCTGTTGAGAATATGCGCAATGCCAAGTTGTTGGCTTCCTTCACTTCGCCATCGCACAATTGGCGGCTGCTGCAAGCCCCTCCTCTTTAGAAGTATCAGGTCGATCATGCCCCCGGCATGATCTAAACAGTTCGGGGAACTGTTTACCTGAAACTGGGTTGGGGTGGTGGCGAGGCAAAGCCGAGCTGGCGCCATCAAGCCACGACCGGCATCCAGCCGGTTCGCGGCTATCCCACCCTTTGATCCCCTCCCTTGAAAGGGAGGGGTTGGGATTAGAGTTGTTTGCGGTGAACCTGTCGGAGGGCACCTCTCGTCGAGAATGGTCCTTCGACAAGCTCAGGACGAACGGACATACAGGCTCATTACAGTCCGGAGCCTTCAAGCCACCTCGACAAACGAGTCCAAAACCCGCTTGTCACCCGATTTCTCAAACGCAATTTCCAGCTTGTTGCCTTCCTTCACCTTCACTTCGCCATAGCCGAATTTGGTGTGGAAGACGCGCATGCCGACGGTGACGTCTGCGCGGCCCTTGTTGCCGAGGGAGACGGCGCTGCGGCGGGCTTCCTTGATGTTCTTGGGCGTTTTATCAAAACCCGAAGAGGCCGCGCGTTGCCAGCCGGGGCCGCGTTTGCCGGCTCTGGTGGCATTGGTCGCGGCGAGATGGGCAAACGGGTCGCTATTCTCGCTCCAGTTGGCGCGCCACAGGCTTTCGCCGCCGCTCATGCTGCTTTCATGCTCGATATGGTCGTCGGGCAATTCGCTGATGAAACGCGACGGGATCGAGCTGTTCCACTGGCCGTAGATGCGGCGGTTGGCGGCGTGGAAGATCGTGCATTTCTTCTTTGCGCGGGTGATCGCGACATAGGCGAGGCGGCGTTCTTCCTCGAGGCTGGCATTGCCGCCTTCGTCGAGGCTGCGCTGTGACGGAAACACGCCTTCTTCCCAGCCGACGCAGAAAACATGGTCATATTCCAGACCCTTGGCACCGTGCATGGTCATGATCGTGACCTTGGGCTCGTCGTCCCGGGCGTCATTGTCCATCACCAGCGATACATGCTCGAGAAAATCGCCGAGCGTTTCATATTCTTCCATGGCGCGGGCGAGTTCGGTCAGGTTTTCCAGCCGGCCGGCGGCTTCGGTCGAGCGGTCGGCCTGCAGCATCGTCGTATAGCCGCACTCGTCGAGAACGACGCGGGCGAGTTCGGCATGATCGGTGTTCGCGGCCATGTCCCGCCAGCGACCAAAATTGCGCATCAGTTCGAGCAATGTGTTTCGGGCGCGCGGCGGCAGTTCGTCGGTGTCACAGATGCTGAGCGCGGCGGCGGCGAGGGGGATGCCCTGCGCGCGGGCGAGGCGGTGGACTTTCTCGATCGTCTTGTCGCCAAGGCCGCGCTTGGGTGTGTTGACGATACGCTCGAAAGCGAGATCGTCGGCGGGCTGGGTGATGACGCGGAGATAGGCGAGCGCGTCGCGGATTTCGGCGCGCTCGTAGAAACGAAAGCCGCCGATGATCTTGTAGGGCATGCCGATCGAGATGAAGCGGTCCTCGAACTCGCGGGTCTGGAACTGGGCGCGGACCAGGATCGCGACATCGTTGAGCGATACTTGCTTGAGCTGCTGCAATGCCTCGATTTCATCGCCGATGCGCCGGGCTTCTTCCGGGCCGTCCCAGACGCCGATGACCTGCACCTTGTCGCCTTCGGTTTCTTCGGTCCACAATGTCTTGCCGAGGCGGCCGGAGTTGTGATTGATCAGCCCCGATGCGGCGGCCAATATATGCGGGGTCGAGCGGTAATTCTGCTCCAGCTTGACCACCTTGGCTTCGGGGAAATCCTTCTCGAACTTCAGGATATTGGCGACTTCCGCTCCGCGCCACGAATAGATCGACTGGTCATCGTCGCCGACGCAGCAAATATTCTTGTGGCTCTGCGCGAGCAGGCGAAGCCAGAGATATTGCGAGCTGTTGGTGTCCTGATATTCGTCGACGAGAATATATTTGAACTGCCTTTGGTAACGCTCGAGAATATCGCGGTGATTCTTGAGCAGGTTCAGCGAATGCAGCAGCAGGTCGCCGAAGTCGCAGGCGTTGAGCGCTTTCAGCCGCTCCTGATAAAGCGTGTAGAAATGCTGGCCCTTGCCATTGTCATAGCGCTCCGCCTCGTTTGCATCGAGATCTCGCGGGTTGAGGCCGCGGTTCTTCCACTGGTCAATCAGCCCCGCGAGCATCCTTGCCGGCCAGCGCTTGTCGTCGACATCCTCGGCCTGGATCAATTGCTTGAGCAGGCGAATCTGGTCGTCGGTGTCGAGTATGGTGAAATTGCTCTGCAGACCGACCATCTCGGCATGACGGCGCAGCATTTTCGCGCCGATACTGTGGAAGGTGCCGAGCCAAGGCATGCCTTCAAAATTCTCGCCGACAATCGTCGCGATCCGCTCCTTCATCTCGCGGGCGGCCTTGTTGGTAAAGGTCACCGCGAGAATCTCGCTGGGCCACGCTTTGCGGGAATAGACGATATGGGCGATTCGCCGGGTGAGGGCCGCGGTTTTACCGGTGCCTGCGCCAGCCAGCACCAGCACCGGCCCTTCGCTGGTCAGCACGGCCTCGCGCTGGGGTGCATTCAGACCACGGACATAGGGCGGGTCATTCTCTTCGGGTATATTGACAGTATCGGTCACGGGTGAACAGTTAGGGAACATCGACGCGTGCGGCAAGGCCAATATCTATTTTGACATGACCCAAAGGGCAGGTTGTAATCTTTGTTGCGGTGCACCATTTGTCAATCAAATGCCGGTATCGGCCAGCAGATGGAGCATAAGATGAGCAAGAGACTATTTACCAGCGCGATTGTCGCGACATTGATGATGGCTGGCGTCAGCGTCTATTCGACGGCGTACCAGTATGGCAGTGAAACCGCTTCGATCCTGACGATGATGGGCGGCTAGCTTTCCGGTTGAGACGACTGCGTCGGGCGCAGGAGATGAATCCGTGCCTTGCCGCTGTCGCGGACGCAATCGAGATCAAACCCCTTCACGTCAACATTTTCATGCCGCGCCGTCTCAATGGCGATCCAGCTATATGGCGCGAACCAGCCGTGACGGCCTAACTTATCCAGTGCCACCGCGCCAGCGCCCGAATCATAGGGCGGATCCATCAGAACCAGATCATAAGGTTTCCGCGCTGCACCGAGATGCAGGACGGAGCCGATCCGGACATCGGCATCTGCACCCAGAGTTTCGATATTCTTTTCCAGCGCCCTGATCGCGTCCTTGTCCTGCTCGACAAAGGTGCAATGCGCGGCTCCGCGTGACAGGGCTTCCAGGCCCAGGGCACCCGAACCGGAAAACAGGTCAAGTATCTGCAAATCTTCAAAATCGCCGAGTCGGCTGGTCAGCATCGAAAACAGCCGCTCGCGCGTGCGGTCCGCGGTCGGTCGGGTGGTTTCGCCTTTCGGAGCAACGATCTTCCGGCCCCGCCAAGTCCCTGCAATTATGCGCATCTTATGCCGTTCGTCCTGAGCCTGTCGAAGGACTGTTCGCGCTTACATCATGTGCTTCGACAGGCTCGGCACGAACGGAAAGTCTAGCCCAACCAATCATTTCAGCGACTTGCGGAACTGTACCAGATCATGCTGGCGCACGACCTCGATTTCGCCTTTTTGCAGATCGCCAAGCACGAAGGGCCCGTAGCGGGTGCGGATCAGGCGCGATACTTCCAGGCCGAAATGCTCCAGCACCCGGCGAACTTCGCGGTTCTTGCCTTCGGTCAGGGTCATTTCGATCCACTGGTTACGCCCGGTGCGGCGTTCGAGATTGGCGGTGATCGGACCATAATGCATGCCCTCGATGGTGATGCCGCGGTACAGTTCTTCCAGCTGGTTCTGGCTGATGTCACCGAATGTCCGGGCGCGATAGGAGCGTTCGATGCCATTTTTCGGCAGCTCCATCTCGCGCTTGAACTCGCCATCGGTGGTCATCAGCAACAGACCCTCGGTGTTCATGTCGAGGCGGCCGATTGGCATCACCCGTTCCATGTCGGTGGGCAGGACGTCATAGATCGTCTTCTTGCCGGAAAAGTCGCGCTCGGCGGTCAGATAGCCGTTGGGCTTGTGAAAGCGGTATAGTTTGGCGGGTGACGGCTCAGCAACCGGATTGCCATCGACGGTGATCCCCGTCAGATTCTTGAGCAGCAGCGATGGATGTTCGACGAGATCGCCGTTCAATGCAATTCGTCCCGCATCGATCATCCGTTCGATTTCGCGGCGCGATGCGACGCCGGCGCGGGCGAGCAATTTGGCAATGCGCTGCCCTTCGCGAACGTCGCTGGTCGGCGCTTTGGCAACCGCGGGCGTCTTTGCTCCGGGGGTCGGTTTTGCGCGATAGATCTTGGCTGGTTTATCTTCGGTCATGGGCCGGTTCCATGGCGGAAAAATGCGCTGTCTGCAATCTGTAACCTCTGGTTTGATGGCTGCGAATAGCTATTGTCACCTCATTGGAGTTTGAAATGAGCAAGATCATCCCGTGTCTATTGTTTGCCGGAGCCGCTTTAACCGGCTTGATCGGCATGCAATTCGCACCATCGGCCCAGGCCGGCTCTGGTTCGCTGGTGGCATCCGCGCACAATTTCGATGACGTGGCTCGACCCGCCAACCCTGTCGTCATCGAGCTTTTCACCAGTCAGGGATGCTCGTCCTGTCCCCCCGCAGATTTGCTGGCCAGGCGGCTGGCAAAAGACGACTCCCTGCTGGTGATCACGCGGCCTGTGACCTACTGGGACCGGCTTGGCTGGAAGGACACGCTGGCACGCGAGGAAAACACGCGGCTGCAGCGCGCTTATGCCGCAAAAGGCAATGACGGCTCGGGTGTGTACACGCCGCAAATGGTCGTGAATGGCGGTGGCGGCGCAATTGGTTCGCGCGAAAATGATATCCGCTCGCTGGTCCGGCGGGCCGACCGGTCGGGTCCCCGGGTCATCGTAGCTCCTGACGATAGCGGCCAGATGATTGTCACGATCAGCGGCAAGTCTGACTATCTCGCCGGCGTTTCGCTGATCGCGCTCAGTTCTTCCGAAACGGTGCGCATCGGTCGCGGCGAAAATGGCGGGCGGACGATGCATTATGTCAATGTCGTCAAGGCCGAACGCAATCTCGGCAGCTGGCGCGGCAAGCCGATGAAATTTGCCATAGCGCCTGAAAGTTTGAGCGTTCGTGGCGCTGACAGATATGCGATACTTGTTCAGCGTCCGGGAGCAGGGCCGATTGTCGCGGCAAAGCTGCTGGATATCTGAGGCGCATCAAAATCAAGCTGGCATTCAGGTGAATAGACGCTAAAGATTCCCTTAGTTCGAGGGAGAATATGGCGTGAGTGAGCAGGCAGCAGTATCGGGATGGCGCGGTTATCTTCCTGCCGGAGTGCGTCCTTATAGTGAAGCGGCGCCTTTGGCCGCGCTATTCCTCGGCGTCTCGTCGGCGCTCCCGCTGACCATGATCGCAGCGACCTTGACCACGCGTCTGGCGCAGGCCGGGATCGAGAAATCGACCGTCACCGCTTTTGCGCTGACCTTTCTCGCCTATAATTTCAAATGGCTGTGGGCGCCGATTATCGATGTGGTGAAGCTGCCGATCATCGGCCGTGTCGGGCAAAGGTTGTCCTGGCTGATTGTTACTGCGGCTCTGGCCATGGCAGCGATCATCTATCTGGGCTCGCTCGACCCTGCCAAGGATATCGCCGCGGTCGCGGTTGCCGCCATCATGGTCGGCATCGCCGGCGCTACGTTCGACGTCGTGATCGATGCCTATCGCATCGAATTGCTGGAGCCCGAACAGCTGGGAGTCGGATCCGGCATGTCGCAATATGGCTGGCGCATCGGTGCAGCAACCGCTGGCGCGGTCGCGCTGGTTGTCGCGGCGCGAACCAACTGGTCCGTTGCTTATTATGTTTGCTCTTTATTCGCTTTATTCGCGGTCATTGTCGGTCTGATCATGCGCGAACCGAGCCGTCGTCAGGAGCCAATGGCCTTGAAAGGTCCACTGGAAGCGGCGAAAGCCTATGTCAGTCCGCTGGTAGAATTTTTTAAACGCTCGGGTGCGCTGATCGTTCTGCTGTTCATTCTGGTTCACAAGATCGGCGACACTTTGGCCAATCTGACCTTCCGCCTATTGTTCGAAGATCTTGGCTTCACCAATGACGAGATTGCCTTTTACGATGTCAGTCTCGGCTTCTTCGCCTTTCTGATCGGTATTTTTATCGGTGGTCTGGTCTATTCGCGACTGGGGATGAAAAAGGCGGTGATGCTGAGCCTGATCCTGATGGCGGTCAGCAATCTCTCCTTCGCTGGTCTTGCCGCTGCCGGTCATAGTAACTGGGGCATGGCAGGGGCAATCGGCTTTGAAAATTTCGCCAGCGGTGTCGGCGGCGTTGCGGTGGTCGCCTATCTATCGGCGCTGTGCAATCTGCAATTTACCGGAACCCAGTTCGCCCTTCTTTCGGCGGCGGCTAGTATATTGGGTCGCTTTCTGACCGGAACAACCGCGGGTTCGCTGATCGAGGGCATGGGCTATGTGAACTTCTATCTGCTCACCACAGTGGCGGCCTTGCCGGGCGTTGTGATGTTCTGGTTGATGATCCGCTGGGGTCTGGTTGACCGGTCGCTGGGTACGGCTGGGTCGGTGCATGCGGACGAGAAGGAAGCAGAAACTTCATCCTGATAGAGCGCCTCGCTTGATTGAGCGGTTTGTCGGCGAAGGCCGGGGGGCGGTTGTATCCGCTGAGATATTGCTAGGGAAATACCAGTGTGACCGTTCTGGGCCCCGGCCTGCGCCGGGGCACGTTCGTTCTGCCGGTAGCGTCTAATCCGGTACCTGCTCGTTCGCTTTCAGCACTTCACCAGCCAGATAGAGGGAGCCTGCAATCAATACGGTCTTGCCGGGTCCCTTTGATAGAGACCGGAGTGCAGCCGTAATATCGCTCGCTTCCTGCATCGGTGCACTGGCATCCGGATAGTCGCCGAGCGCGTGCGATTCATGGCCGGGGACAGGGATGACCGTCACGCTGGCCAGCTTCTCGTGCAGCGGCGTGATGATCGCACTGGCATCCTTGTTTGACAGCATGCCGATCACCAGATCGATCGAGCCCGCTTCATAGCCCGCGAAATATTTGGCCAGCGCCAGGCCGGCGCTGACATTATGGCCGCCGTCGACCCAGACTTCGGCATCGGAGGGCAGGAGATGGGTGACCGGTCCGGCGATCAGAAAATGCATCCGTCCCGGCCATTGCGCCCAGCCCATGGCGGCCTTGAGCGCGGCATCGGAAATCTTGATCTTGTCCTGGTGGCGCAGCATCGCGATGGCGAGCGCAGCATTGTCCGCCTGATGCGCGCCGACGAGAGCGGGCAGGGGCAGGTTGAGTTTCCCAGCCTCGTCTTTGTAGTGCAACTGGCCTTCGTAAATAGCGGCGTCCCACTCCTCGCCGCGCGGAAAATGCTGCGCACCAATATCTGCAGCATGATCGGCGATTGCGTGCAGCATTTCGTCAGTATATTTTTGCGTGAGCAAGGGCGCGTTCTTCTTGGCTATGCCGGCTTTTTCCCATGCAATGCGGGCCATCGGATCGTCCGGTGTGCCTTCTTCGCGGGAGAGCAGGAAACCCTCATGATCAATGCCGAGTGCGGCTATTCCGGTCGCAACGGGGCGGGAGATGACATTGGTTGCATCGAGCCTGCCGCCGAGACCGACTTCCAGGATGCAGGCGTCGGCGGGCGTTTCGGCGAAGGCAAGAAACGCGGCGGCGGTTGTTGCCTCGAAGAAACTGGGGTTGATATCCTCACTGATATCGAGAACCCGGGCCAGCAGTTCGGCGAGATATTCATCCTCGATCAGCTTGCCGGCCAGCCTTATCCGCTCGTTGAACCGGACCAGATGCGGGCTGGTGTAGACATGGGCCTTGAGCCCTTCCGCTTCGATCGCGGCGCGCAGGAAAGCGCAAGTCGAGCCTTTGCCATTGGTGCCGGCAACGTGGAAAACGGGGGGCAGTTTTTGATGGGGATTGCCGAGACGGTTCAGGACTTCGCTGATCCGTTCCAGCCCCAATATGTCGCGACCGGGCGAAAGCATCTCGAGCCGGTCGAGCTGTTTCTGGACCGCCGGATGATCCGACTGTGCGCCGTCAGCCATTATCTCCCCTCCCCTTCAGGGGAGGGGCCGGGGGTGGGGAATGTCGGAGCAAAGCCAAGATTGGGATTGAGGACAGGCCCCACCCCAACCCCTCCCCTGAAGGGGAGGGGCTTTCTCAAGCCGCGTCTTTCCATGCCATCAGATAACCCATAATATGGGCCAGCTTCTCGCGCAGTTCCTTGCGGTGAACAACCATGTCAATCATGCCGTGCTCGAGCAGATATTCCGCCGTCTGGAAACCCTCGGGCAGTTTTTCGCGAATGGTATTCTCGATCACCCGCTGTCCGGCAAAGCCGATCATCGCACCGGGTTCGGAAATATGCACGTCGCCGAGCATCGCATAGCTGGCGGTGACGCCGCCGGTGGTCGGGTCGGTCAGCACGACGATGAACGGGATGCCCGCTTCGCGCAGCATCGAGATCGCCACCGTGGTCTTCGGCATTTGCATCAGCGACAATATGCCTTCCTGCATCCGCGCGCCGCCTGCGGCGGTGAAGATGATATAGGGGCATTGGTCCTTCAACGCCCGTTTGGCACCGTCAACAAAAGCCTGACCCACAGCCAGCCCCATCGAGCCGCCCATGAAGGCAAAATCCTGGACACCGACGACACAGGGAATGCTCTCGATCGTGCCCTTGACGTTGATCAGTGCGTCCTGCTCTCCGGTCTTGGTCCGCGCGTCTTTCAAACGGTCCGTGTATTTCTTCTGGTCTTTGAATTTCAGCGGGTCTTCCTGCACCGGCGCCCAGGGGATGAACTTCCAGCTATTCTCGTCCATGATCTGGGCAAAGCGGACCATCGGACCGATGCGGCCGTGATGGTCGCATTTCGGGCAGATATACATATTGTCCTGATATTCCTTGAGGAAGACCATCGCTTCGCATTTCTTGCATTTGTGCCAGAGATTATCCGGTGTTTCCTTCTTGGTGATCGACGCGATCTTGTTGCGGACATTGCTTAGCCAGGACATGATTTACCCTTATCTTCTGTTCCGTTCGTCTCGAGCGTAGTCGAGAGACTTTTTGCACAGAGGCATCTCGACTTCGCTTGATGCGAACGGTTTTTCAAATTCACCCGTGTCTTGCCACTCTGATAGCAGCGGAAAGCGACTTTACATAGTCCCTGACATGCGGCGCAGCGTCTTTGCCATGTTCGGCGACAATTTCGACGATCGCGGAACCGACCACCACGCCATCGGCGACGCGGGCGATCTCGGCGGCCTGTTCAGGTGTGCGCACGCCAAAGCCGACCGCAACCGGCAGATCGGTGCCAGCCTTCAGCCGCGTGACCGCCTCTTCGATGCTCGCCTGTGCGGCCTGTTGCTGGCCGGTGATTCCGGCGACGGAGACATAATAGAGAAAGCCGCTGGCGTTGTTCAATATGGTCGGCAGGCGATCGGCGTCGGTGGTTGGGGTGGCGAGGCGGATCACCGCAACATCCTTGGCGCGCAGGGCATCACCTAGACTTTCATCTTCCTCGACCGGGATATCGACGCAGATCACCGCATCGACACCGGCATCAACGCAGGCATTGGCGAACCACTCTGAGCCTCTGATCGTCATCGGATTGGCATAGCCCATCAGCACCAGCGGGGTGTCCGGATGGCGCTGGCGGAATTCCTTCGCCATGTTGAATATGTCAGCGGTCTTGGTGCCGGCTGCAAGGCTACGGATATCCGCTTCCTGGATCGAGGGGCCGTCGGCCATCGGATCGGTGAACGGCATGCCGAGTTCGATCACATCGGCCCCGCCTTCGACGAGCGCGTCTAGAATGGCGCCGGTATCGGCAGGGGTCGGATCGCCAGCGGTGACAAAGGCGACGAGCGCTGCGCGGTCGGACGGGAAGGAGTGGGAAAGACGGGTCATGATGCCCTCTCCCTCAAGGGAGAGGGTTGCGCAAACTTGGCAGCTTGCTGCCTAGTTGGAGCTGGGTGAGGGTCTGCCAACTCTCGATGGCAGAGCACCCTCATCCAACTGCGCCTAGCTTCGTTCCGAAGCAAGGCTCCGTATCCTTCTCCCTCAAGGGAGAAGCTTTGTGCGTTCACCGTCATATCTCCGTCCCCAACGCCTCTGCAACGGTGAAAATATCCTTGTCGCCGCGGCCACAGAGGTTGGCGAGGATGATCTTGTCGCGATCCATCTTTACCGCTTCGCGCACCACTGCGGCAATCGCATGGCTCGGTTCCAGTGCCGGGATGATGCCTTCGGTGCGGCAGAGCAGCTGGAAGGCGTCGAGCGCTTCGGTGTCGGTGGCGCTGTCATAATCGACGCGGCCGGATTCCTTCAGCCAGCTATGTTCGGGACCAATGCCGGGATAGTCGAGGCCGGCGCTGATCGAATGGGCTTCGGTGATCTGGCCATCCTCGTCCTGCAGCAGATAGGTCTTGTTGCCGTGGAGGATGCCCGGGCCGCCGCCGGCGAGGCTTGCGGCATGTTGCTTGTCGAGGCCGTGGCCTGCCGCTTCAATGCCGAGCATTTTTACGTCCGGATCATCGAGAAACGGATGGAACAGGCCGATGGCGTTGGAGCCGCCGCCAATGGCCGCGACCAGCATATCGGGCAAACGTCCGACGCGGTCGAGCATTTGCGCGCGGGCTTCCTTGCCGATCACACTCTGGAAATCGCGGACCAGCTCGGGATAGGGATGGGGGCCGGCGGCGGTGCCGATAATGTAGAATGTGTCGTGGACATTGGCGACCCAGTCGCGCAGCGCCTCGTTCATCGCGTCTTTCAGCGTCGCCGCGCCGCTGGTTACGGGGACGACTTCCGCGCCGAGCAATTTCATCCGGAACAGATTGGGTTTCTGCCGCGCGACATCGGTTGCGCCCATGAAGATGGTGCAGGGCAGGCCAAAGCGGGCGCAAACCGTTGCCGTCGCCACGCCATGCTGACCGGCACCGGTTTCGGCGATGATCCGCGTCTTGCCCATGCGCATGGCGAGCAATATCTGGCCGACGCAATTGTTGATCTTGTGCGCGCCGGTGTGGTTGAGCTCGTCGCGCTTGAACCAGATTTGCGCGCCTTTGCCTTCCGGCGCATCCTTGCGGACTTCCTCGGTCAGGCTTTCGGCATAATAGAGCGGCGAGGGGCGACCGACATAATTTCGCAGCAGGTCGTTGAACTGCTCCTCGAACGCCGGGTCGGCCTGCGCCGCGCGATAATGTTTTTCCAGATCGAGAATCAGCGGCATCAAGGTTTCGGCGACATAGCGCCCGCCGAATTCGCCGAAATGGCCACGGTCATCGGGCTGGTTGCGGAAGCTGTTGGGTGTGTCGTTCATGGGTTCGAGATTTCCGTTCGCATCGAGCGAAGTCGAGATGCATCTGTTACCGGACTGTGTCTCGACTACGCTCGACACGAACGGATGCTATCCGGCTTCATCAAATTCCCGAACCGCTTGGCAAAAGGCGGCGATTCTGTCCACCTGTTTGACACCGGGCGCTGATTCGACACCTGAAGATACGTCGACCAAGGGCGCATGGGTGGCGGCCAGCGCATCGGCGACATTGTCCGGATCAAGCCCGCCGGCGAGGCCCCAGTCGATCTGATGGTCATGACCGGCAAGCAGCGACCAGTCGAAAGAGGTGCCGGTTCCGCCGGGTAGTGCCTTGGCGGGGGCGTCGAACAGCAAGCGGTCGGCCGCGCCGACATAGCGGCTGGATTTCGCCAGCGTCGGCTTGTCCTTCACGCCCAGCGCCTTCCAGATTTCCAGACCGCTATTGTCCTGCACCAGTTTCAGCCAGTCCGGGGTTTCGCTGCCGTGAAACTGGATGACATCGGGTTTGACTTCGGCGATCGCCTTGCCGGTGGCTTTAGGATCGGCGTTGACCAGCAGCAGCACCGTCCTGATCCGGTCACCCGCATGATCGCGCAGTTCAGCCGCGCGTTCAAGCGACACATGGCGCGGGCTTTTCGGGAAATGGACAAGGCCGATATAGTCGGCTCCAGCGGCGATGGCTGCGTCAATGGTGGTTTCAGTGGATAGTCCGCAGATTTTGATTTTGGTTTTCATGGGAAGGGTCTTAGCGAGCCAACCATTATTCGTCATCCTGAACTTGTTTCAGGATCTCGTGAGATTGCGCTGTGCTGGTGGAGGTCCTGAAACAAGTTCAGGATGACGATGAATTGCTAAAGCGTCGCCTCGATCGCCCGCGCTGCCGCGTTGGGATCCTCTGCTCCGGTAATCGGTCGTCCGATCACCAGCACGCTCGCGCCATTGTCGCGGGCCTGCCGCGGTGTCACCGCCCGTTTCTGGTCGCCCATCGCGCCGCCTTTGGGACGCAGTCCGGGGACGACGAAGAAGCCGTCTTTCCAGATCTGGTGCGCCGCTTCGACTTCGTTGCCGGAGCAAACGATTCCGTCCAGTCCAGCCTCGCGGGCCAGTCCCGCCAGTCGCTCGACCTGGTCATGCGGGGAGCCGCTATAGCCGATCTTGCTCATGTCGCTTTCGTCCAGCGAGGTCAGCAGGGTGACTCCGACAACCTTGGTATGTTCGTTCGCTGCCGCTTTGGCATCTTCCATCATCGCGCGGCCACCGGATGCGTGGATCGTCACGATCGCGGGTTCCAGCACATTGATCGCCTGCATCGCCTTGGCAACCGTATTGGGAATGTCGTGCAGTTTGAGATCGAGAAAGATCGGCAGGTCGAGTTTCTGGATTTCGTGCACACCGTGATGGCCGTGGGCGCAGAAAAATTCGAGACCCAGTTTCAGGCCGCCGACATGGCCCTTGACCGATTGCGCGATTTCAATGGCGCGGTCGAGGTTCGGCGTGTCGAGCGCCACAAATATCGGATTGCTCATATGCCGGTCGCTTTCGGGTTGTCGACCGACGACACAGCCGGAGCCGGTTCGGCGACTGGTGTCGGTGCAGGAGCGCGCGGGGCGGTCGGCGTCGGAGTCGGAGTGGTGGCTGGTCTTGCCGCGCCTTCGAGCGTCTTGATCCGCCGCGAGGCCCGCCATTTGGACCCTCTCAGAAGCATCCAGGTGGGCAGGAAGCCGATCAGGAAGGCGCCGACGACAAAAGTCGAAACCCGTGCCTCGACCACCGCCGCTCCCAGGTCGAGCGAAGCCCGCGCTTCATTGGTCCACCAGAAAATGAAGGTCGCGACCAGCAGGAGAACCCAGAACAGGATTTTGATAAATTGCATGCTTCACCTTTTTTGCCGTGTTGGAGCCATCCTAGCCCTAAAGAAGGCAGGTGACCAGATGCTATGCAATGGTGCCGGAAACGGCCTTACTCACCAAAGACCCGAGCGAAAATCGTGTCGACATGCTTGAAGTGATAATCAAGGTTGAAGCGCTCCTCGAGTTCTTCGTCTGACAGTTTCGCCGAGACATCAGGGTCAGCTTTGAGCAGGTCGAGCAAGGCGACTTGCCCGTCCGACTCCCAGACTTTCATCGCGTTGCGCTGGACGATGCGATAGCTGTCCTCGCGGCTGATGCCGGCTTGCGTAAGCGCCAGCAACACGCGCTGCGAGTGGACCAGGCCGCCCATGCGGTCGAGATTCTTCTGCATCCGCTCGGGGTAGATCAGCAGCTTTTCGATTACGCCGGTCAGCCGGCCCAGCGAAAAGTCGAGTGTGATTGTCGCATCCGGTCCGATCATCCGTTCGACCGAGCTGTGCGAAATATCGCGCTCGTGCCACAGCGCGACATTTTCCATCGCGGGCAGGGCATAGCTGCGGACCATGCGGGCGAGACCGGTGAGGTTCTCGGTCAGGATCGGGTTGCGCTTGTGCGGCATCGCGCTGCTGCCCTTTTGACCCGGTGAGAAATATTCTTCGGCTTCGAGCACTTCGGTGCGCTGCAAATGCCGGACTTCAACCGCAAGCCGCTCTACCGACGAAGCGATGACACCGAGGGTAGCGAAAAATTGCGCGTGACGGTCGCGGGGGATTACCTGGGTGGAAACCGGCTCGACTTCAAGGCCCAGTTTCTCCGCGACATATTCTTCGACCTTGGGATCGATATTTGCGAAAGTGCCGACCGCGCCAGAAATCGCGCAGGTCGCGATTTCCTTGCGCGCGGCGACCAGCCGTTCGCGGTTGCGTTCGAATTCGGCATAGGCCTGTGCCAGTTTCAAACCGAAGGTTACCGGTTCGCCGTGGATGCCGTGGCTGCGGCCGATGGTGGGCGTGAACTTATGTTCGTAGGCCCGCTTTTTAATCGCTGCCAGCAAGGCATCAATATCGGCGAGCAAAATGTCCGATGCGCGCGCCAGCTGCACCGCGAGGCAGGTGTCGAGAACATCGCTCGAGGTCATGCCCTGATGCATGAAGCGGGCTTCGTCGCCGACATTTTCGGCAACATTGGTCAGAAAGGCGATCACGTCATGCTTTACTTCGCGCTCGATTTCGTCGATCCGGGCGACGTCAAATTTACCCTTGGCCCAGATTGCCTCTGCCGCTTCCTTCGGCACCACGCCCAGCTCGGCCAGCGCGTCAGTAGCGTGCGCCTCAATCTCGAACCAGATCTGGAATTTCGATTCGGGCTCCCAGATGGCAACCATTTCGGGGCGGGAATAACGTGGAATCATGATTGGTCCTTGGACAAAGAGGATGATTACGGCAATGAAACGCCTTGATTTGCGGTTCCGCTAGCACCTACGAAATGAGTCGGCAATGCAGCGGCCGAAACAGGGAGAATAAAATGCGATTGGCAGTGCTCACCGGCGGCGGCGATGTGCCAGGTCTCAATCCGTGCATCCAGTCGATTGCGACCTCGGCCTGGCAGCGCGGCTGGGATGTGGTCGGATTGCGTCGCGGCTGGGAAGGCGTGCTGGAGATAGACCCCGCTGATCCCTGGGCGAACGAAAACAGCGTGATGATGCTCGACCAGGACCGGGTGCGCGGGATTGACCGGCAAGGCGGCACGATATTGCACAGTTCCCGCTGCGATCCGCGCACAACCAAGGAGGGGGACCAGACGCAGAAGATACTCGACATTCTCGACGCGCTGGAAGTCGATGCGCTAATTACCATGGGCGGCGATGGCACGCTTCGCTTTTCCGCCCATCTGTCCAGTCTGGGACGCAACGTGGTTTCGGTGCCCAAGACGATGGACAATGATGTCTATGGCACCGATTATTGTATCGGTTTCTCCACCGCCGTCACCCGTTCGGTCCAGGCGATAAACTCGCTGCGCACCACGGCGGCGAGCCACGAACGGATAGCGGTTATCGAATTGTTCGGGCGGCGGTCAGGGGAGACCGCGCTGGTCTCCGGCTTTCTCTCGCAAGCGGACCGGACGGTGATCGCGGAAGTGCCGGCGGATATGGATGTGCTGTTGCCTTTGCTGCTGAAGGACAAGGAGGCAAACCCGGAATCCTACGCCATCTGTCTGGTGTCCGAAGGCGCCCGGCTTTCCGGAGGAACGGATTATGCAGACGAAATCAACAAATCCAACACCAACCGCGATGGCCTGAATATCGGCACGCAACTGGCGCGCGAAATCGAGGCACGCTCCGACGAGCGAACCATTGTGCAGGAACTCGCTTACCTGATGCGCGCCGGAGAACCGGACGCCATGGACCGGATGGTCGGCTTTGCCTTTGGCGCGCTGGCGGTGCAGTTGATCGAGCAGGACCGGATGGCGAATATGGTATGTCTGACCGACGGCAATTATAGCTCGGTGCCGATCGGCACGCTGCTTGAGGATAGCAAGGGGGTCAATGTCTCCGGCCTCTATGATGCGAACCAGTATCGCGCCAGTCTGATCCAGGTCGAAGGCATGCCGATGTTCCTTTATTGAGCGCCGGATCAATCACTAGATCAGGCCTTTCGACCGGAAGGAGGTATGGCCGTCTCGGCCGATGACGATATGGTCGTGAACGGCGATGCCCAATGTGGCGCCAGCGGCGCAAATGTCCCTTGTGATCGCGATATCTTGGCGGCTGGGAGTGCTGTCGCCGCTCGGATGATTATGGACAAGGATGATCGCAGCTGACCCCAGATCCAGCGCCCGCTTGATGACTTCGCGGGTATAGATGGCGGCCTGGTCAATCGATCCCTCGCTCACCAGCTCATCGCGGATCAGCCGGTTCTTGCTGTCCAGATGCAATACCCGCACCCGTTCATGCGCGAGATGCGCCATATCGGCCCGCAAATAGTCGAGCAAAGCCTGCCAACTCGACAAGATGGGCTGGATTCGCACTGGCTCGGAGATAAGGCGCAACGCCGCGACCTGGACAATTTTTAGCGCAGCGACGCTGGTCTCGCCCATGCCGGGAAATTTTTGCAAAGCGTCGGCATCGGAAACCAGAAGGCGGGCGAAGCCGCCGAACTCGTCGATCAATTGTTTTGCCAATGGCTTTGTGTCGCGGCGCGGAATGGCCAGCGCGAGCAGATATTCGACCAGTTCGTGATCGTGTAGTCCGTTGCCCTTGCCGGTCAATATGCGGTGACGAAGCCGGGCACGATGTCCGCTGCTTTGCTTCGGCAAGCCTGACGAAATTTCATATCCCTTGCTCATATGCCCTCAATAACAGAACAAATCAGGAACTTCGCCGTTTAGCAGACAACAGACCGAAAATGTCCAATCTTTGGATCAGCTAGAAAAACTGGGCGTTCAGACACTTGTACATTGCAACTTAAGGCAGACTTCGGCATTTCACCTGCAATGGAAGAAGAAATCGCCAATGACCCCGTCGGTCGCCGCTCCCGGTTTCGACTGTTCGGCGGGATATTGCTTGTTCTGATTCTGCTCGGGCTGATTGCCCTGTGGGTGAGTCGAACGACTTTGGCCGACAATTTCGTCAAATCCCAGCTTGAACAGATGGATGTCGCGGCGATATATGAAATCGAGGATATCGGTCTGCGCAAACAGGTCATTCGCAATCTGGTCATCGGTGACCCGGAGCGGCCGGACCTGACCGCTGATCTGGTAGAAGTCGGCAATAGCCTTACTCTGGGCGGTGTCGGCATCAACTGGGTCCGTGCGAGTGGCGTGAAGCTGTTCGGGCGGATGGAAAATGACAAGCTCAGCTTTGGCGAACTCGACAAATTCAGCGATCCGGAAGATGACAGCCCGCTGGCGCTGCCGGATATCTGGCTCGGGCTGAACGATGCCAAGCTTCGCATCGACAGCGAATATGGCGCCATTGGGCTGGCACTCAACGGGCAGGGCGAATTGCACGACGGTTTCAGCGGAGAAATTGCCGCGATCAGCAGCCAGCTGGAAGCCGGCGGCTGTTCACTCCGGAAACCGACCTTTTTTGGCGAGGTCGCGATACGCGGAAAGAAACCGCATTTGCAGGGGCCGTTGAGGCTTCCCAATATTATATGCCGTGATCTTGACCTGACGGCAGAAGATTTCGCGGCGCAAGTGGAGGTTGATCTCGGGGTCGATCTGGCGAGCTGGTCCAGCAATATCGGCCTGATCGGCGGGCCGCTTCGTTATGCCGATTATAGCGGCCAGGAAATCAAGGCGACGGTGGAACTGGCCGGTGACTTTAAACAGAGCAGCGGCGATGTGGATCTGACCGCAAGCGGATTGCAATCCCCCTTTGGCAAGGCGGCCGTATCGCAGGTCCAGGGTCCGTTCGCGCTGGGCTACGGCGCTGCAACTCTGACGGCAAGCTTTACCGGCCAGCCGGAAATTCGCGGTGCCCAAATTGCGCAAAGCCTGTTGCGGCAAGCCGGCAGTCTGTCGACATCGGTCGCGGGGACGCCCGTCGGCCCGATCGCTGACCGGATCGCGAAAGCGGTGCAGCAGGCCGGAAGCCAGTTTGATGTTTCCAGTGACATAAAATTTTCCAGGACGGTCGAGCGGACAACGCTTGCGCTCAATGCCGCGGGAGCTCGCTCGCGTTCAGGCGCAACAGTGAGCCTGAGCGATCCGTTGCTGCTGGTCTTTACCGACAAGAATATCAGGATGCTCGCCGATGGTCCCGTTCAGCTTGCCGGGGGTGGCTTTCCCAGTGCCAAATTGCTGCTCGACGACGGCAGCCTGTCGCGCGGATTTTCCGGACGGCTCGAAATGGCCAATTATCAGGTCGGCTCGGCACAGTTGAAGATTCCGGCGATGGCCTTTTCGCCGACGCGTCAGGGCGGCACCAATATCGACGGGCGGATCATCCTGACCGGGCCGGTCGGTGACGGACTGATCACCGGGCTGCAAGTGCCCGTCAGCGGAAACATCACCCGAAATGGCGATTTCGCTCTGTTCAGACAATGTATCAATCTGCAATTTGCCAGCCTGCGCACCGCATCCCTGACCGCCGGGCCGACCAGTGCGCGACTGTGTCCGCAAGGCAGTGCCATCGTGACCGGTAGTGGATCGAATGTGAATATCGCGGCCAATGCGCCGTCGCTCAAGCTGAACGGCGCTGTCGGTAACACGCCACTGGCCATTACGAGCGGCGCGCTGGGATTTTCGTTGGCGAAAGGCCTGACGGCGCAAAATGTCGGCATCCGCCTGGGTACGGCTGACAGCATGACCAGCCTCGATATGGCCGTGCTCAGCGCTGCTTTCGGGGATAGGATCAACGGCAGAATAGAGGGCGCTTCCGGCAAGGTCGCCAATGTTCCGCTGTTGATGGAAAAGATCGAGGGCGACTGGCGCTATGAAAATGGAAAATTCCTAGCCGATGCCAGCCTGCTGGTCCGCGACGAGCAACCGGTGGAACGGTTCCGCCCCTTGATCAGCAACGACGTCGAACTGGGCTTTGACGGAAGTGATCTGACCGCTACCGGCTGGCTCCGTGAGCCGGAAACTCTGACCGCCATTGCCGCAATCGATATTGCTCACACCTTGAAAACCAGCGAAGGCAGAGCGCTGATCGACGTCCAGTCGCTGGCCTTCAACGACCGGTTGCAGCCGGAACAGCTAACTCCGCTGACTCTCGGTGTGATCGCCAACGTGCAGGGAGAGATATCGGGTGCGGGTCGGATTGACTGGGATGCCTCTGAAAATGGCATAAAAAGCTCCGGGACTTTTAGCACCCATGGTTTAAATCTGGCGGCCGCATTCGGTCCGGTGACCGGCTTGGCGGGGGAGATACAGTTTTCCGATCTGCTCGCGCTGGAAACCAGACCGGGTCAGATAGTGAGCCTGTCCGAAGTCAATCCCGGCGTCGCGGTGTTCAACGGCCAGATCCGCTACCGTCTGCTCCCCGATTTCAAATTACAGGTGGAAGCGGGGGAGTGGCCGTTCGCGGGTGGCAAGCTATATCTGGAGCCGACCATATTGGATCTGAGCGAAGAGGCCGAGAGGCGGCTGCAATTCACCGTCGAGGGCGTCGATGCCGCGCAGTTCCTGACCCAGTTCGATTTCGAGAATATGACGGCAACTGGCGTGTTCGACGGCAAGCTGCCGATGGTCTTTGATCAGGATGGTGGCCGGGTTGTCGGTGGTTATCTGGTAGCGCGCGAAGGCGGCGGTACGCTCGCCTATGTCGGGGAACTGAGCTATGAAGACATGGGCACCATGGCCAATTTCGCCTTCAACGCGCTCAAATCGATCAGATATCGCAATCTGACCATCGGTATGGACGGTGATATTGCCGGTGAAATCATCACCCAAGTAAAATTTGACGGGCTGCAGCAGGGCGATGGTGCGAGCCGCAATTTCATCACGAAACAGCTGGCCCGCATTCCGATCCAGTTCAATGTGCGGATCCAGGCACCCTTCATGCAGATGATGAGTAGCGCCAAATCCTATTACGAGCCCGAAATACTGGTCGGCCAGAACCTGCCAGCGCTATTGCGGGCGCAGGAGGCACGGGCAAAGGCAGCCGTGAAGGTACTCGAAGAAGATGAATAGTCCATTCAGCCGGGGGAAAGCGATAATGCTTTATCAGACAAGTCAATTGACGGATCGATCAGATGATGCGATTCGTAGCAATATGAGGAATTTAACCACTGTCGGCCTGATATTGGGTGCATTGACCGGGCTTTCTGCCTGTGTGCAGGTGACTGCACCGGACAAGCCGATTGTCATCAACCTCAATATCAATATCAAGCAGGAAGTGGTGTATCGCCTGGACAGTGATGCGAAAGACCTGATCAACGAAGAAGCGGATATTTTCTAATGTTTGACTATATGAAGAAAAACAAGGCTTTGGCCGTAATTGGCGGACTGGTTCTGACGGCGGTTGTCGCTGTGCCGGTAATGGCACAGCGCGATCCGGCTTATGCCGCGGCGCGGTCCGCGGGAAAGATCGGCGAGAAGCCTGACGGTTATCTCGGCTATGTGACGTCACCGTCACCGGCGATCAAGGCGCTGGTCGAGGATATCAATATCAAGCGCAAGGCGGCCTATACCCGCAAGGCGCAGGAAACCAATTCGACGGTTGAGCAATTTGCCTTCACCTCGGGTTGCAACCTGATCATGCGGACCTCGCCCGGCGAAAAATACCAGACGCCGGCCGGAACCTGGAACACCCGCGATGCGAGCGATCCGGTCCGGGATTCGCGCTGCCCCTGAGCAAGCGTTACAAGTGAGTTGAAAAAGGGGCGTACCGGTCAGGCTGGTGCGCCCCTTTTTAATGTCTGCTAATCTCGATCCGCGACGTTCGGGTCGAAATTATTGCCGGATAGCGGCGAAATAATCGTCCCAGCTTTGATGTGGCCGTCCGGCTGCTTTTTCATAATCGCTGTCGGTGTCGAGCGCGCCCGTTCGAATGCCTTCGTAAATGCCGGAGATGATCGTGCCCATGAATTCGCCAAGCGCCTCGATCCGTTCGGCACGATAGTCGGCCACGCTCATTGGCTGATAGTGCAGCTCGGTGCCAAAGGCGCGGTTGAAATATGCTGCCAGCTCGGCCTGGCTGATCGGTTCGCCGTGCAGTCTGTAGATATGGCCGTGATGCACGGGTTCCAGCAACATCTTGGCATAAACGAAGGCAAGTTCGTCGCGGGTGGTATAACCGCATTTGCCATCGCCTGCGCAATTGGCGATTGCGCCGCTCGCCTTATAATGTTCGAGATAGTCGATATCCGGTTCGATATAGATGCCGTTGCGGCCGATCACCCAGTCGAGACCGCTGGCGCGGATATCGGCCTCGGTCTGGCGGTTGCTTTGCACGACCGGAGAAAAGGCGGTGCCGCTCTCGACGCCCTGGATGCTGGTATAGACGATCTTCTTGACGCCGCTGCTACGCGCTGCGTCGATAACATTGCGATGTTGCCCGATCCGCTCGTCGGGATCGGCCATGCCGGAAACCAGCAGCAAAATGTCGACGCCGGCCAGCGACGCCGTCATTTGATCGCGGTCGGCATAATCGCCGGGGCGGATCTCGACGCCGAGTCCCGAGGCTTTTTCCGGCGAGCGGGCGAGACCGACAAGCGGCTCTTCGGTCATTTTCGACAGGGCCCGGATGATGGCGCTGCCCAATTGTCCGGAAGCTGCGGTTACGGCGATGGTCATGGCGTTTTTCCTCGGCTTGGCTGCAGAGTGTTGCGGGAGCGGTTCAGAAAGTTTCCTGGCGGCTGGCCAGGTTCCTTATGATCGCGTCGAGACTGTGCATCAACTGTTCGCATTTGTGCGGGTCGAGCGCGTCGGGGTGAGGCCGGGCAAACTGGCCGCTGTCATTGTCGAAATATTGGCCGGACGCGTCCGCAAATTCCTCGGACAAGGCTGCGCGCACCAGAATATCGACGCCGATCCCGACATCATTGCCTTTTGATCCATAGGCCTCTCTCACCATTTTGGTGCCGAGAAACGATCCCGGATTGACCGCGACAATCATCGGGCCATCGGGCGAAAGTTCCTGCGCCAGACTGCGCGACCACATGGTCAGCGCCAGCTTGCTCTGGCCATAAGCCGCGCTGTCGGACAGGCTCGCATTTCCGGCCAGGGCTTCCAAGTCCACCGGTGACTGTGCCGCCGAGGACAGGTTCACCACCCGCGCGGACTTGTCCAATAAGGGCCGCAGGCGGCGGGTCAGCAGATAGGGGGCGATCGTATTGACCGCGAAGCGGATATCGAGGCCATCTGTTGTCCGCACATCGGGAACAGCGAAAACCCCGGCATTGTTGATCAGCACATCAATCCTGTCGTGCCGCGCCATAACTGCACCTGCCAGGGCTTCGACGGCGGCCATGTCGGACAGATCGGCGACATAGGTCTCTACGGAACCGTGGCCCGCAATGGCTTCGAGATTGGCCTTGGCGTCAGCCAGCTTGGCCGCGTCGCGTCCGTGCAGCAGGATGCTGTGCCCGGCGCTGCTCAACGCCTTGGCGGTTTCGAGGCCGATCCCGTCGGTCGAACCGGTTATCAGAATGGTTTTTGTCATGACATATCCTTGTTTCTGAAAGGTCAATCGACGGTGAAGGGGCCTTCGCTGCGTATATAGATGATGCTGTCTTTGTCCGACATGTTCGTGATTTCATGGACCGCCGCAACGGTGGACCCGAAATAGCTGCCGGGTGGCAAAGTCTTTTCTTCGCTGTCTTCTGTCGACCGATGGCCAATCTCTCCATTGATGACAACAGCCCGCAAGGGGGAGGCGCTCCCGTGCAGTTGGCCGGAAAAGCCGGGTGGCAGTTTCAGCAGCGCGCCGCTCAGTTCGCCCTGTTTTGGGTTGCCCCAGAGAAAAGCCATTTGCGGCGCTTTGCCGGCTGCTTCGCTCTCTGATTTTTTCAGCCAGTTGATGTCTGATGCATCGAGCCAGACGATATTGGATTCATGGACATTGATCGGCCGTTCGCCATCATCAAAGGATTCGTCTGACGGCTGGACGAGATAGGGGCCGTCCTGAATCTCGATATAGGCGAGATTGGCTTTTCCTTGGGCGGAGGTGATATGCGATTCACCGGCCGGCTGGGTCCAGAAGGAACCGGCGGGCAACCACATATTGGCGGCGGCGGGATCGTCATTGTGGACTAGCCCCTCGATGACGAGACCGCGATAGGTGACATTGTGGATATGCGGCGGTGAGGCAAAGCCTTCGTCGAATTTGACGAGGAAACCGGACGCGCCCGGGGTGGTGCGGTCACCCCAGAGATTGCCGGCGCGCGGGCTGGCATCACCGCGAGCGGCGTTGAGGGGGCCCCACTGGACATCGGCGGGCAGGACGGTCTCGGCAGCTGGTGGCGCTGCAGTGATGGATGACGCGTCTCGCGCGACCGCCGGTGGACAGGCCACCAGGGTCGCGGAGAATGCGGTGGCGATCGAAAGGAAAGTCTTTTGCGTCATTATGCGGGTGTCCTTTGACTATTGGTTTTCGATCGACCGGGGTCAGACTTCGGTCAGGATTTCCGAAAGCGGCAGGCGCGATTTGGGCAGCTTGGCATTATAGTCCGCTTCTTCGTCGCTATAGCCCAGGGCGACCACGACGAGACTGTTATAGCCTTGTTCGCGCAATCCGAATTGCTCGTCCAGCGCCTTGGTATCAATGCCTTCCATCGGGGTGGCGTCAATGCCGAGTGTCGCGACACCAAGCAGGAACTGGCCGATATTGAGATAGACCTGCTTGTCCATCCAGTGCTGGACGTCCTTCATATCCTGCTTGTGCAGATTGACGAACAGGCTGCGGCCGCCGTGCATCTGGGCGCGGAAGGTTTCCGGATCGCTGTCGAACCGGCCGTCCTGTTCTTCCTGGTCGAGGACCTTCAGCAGAAAATCCTCATCGATCGCGAGCCTGCTGGCGAAGACCACAACATGGGAAGCGTTGCGGATGCTGGGGCTGTTGAACGGATAGCGTTCGTCGGTCGATCTTGCGACCTGGTCCTTGCCATCTTCGGTCGAGGCGAGGATGAATTTCCACGGCTGGGCATTGGTGCTCGACGGGCTGAAACGCAGAAGGTCGCGAATTTTGTCGACATTTTCCGCAGTGATTTTGCGGTCCGGATCGAAAGCCTTCACGGTGTGCCGGTGTTTGGCATAATAAGTGATGTCGTGATCGCCATTCAGTCCGTCCGGGTTGCGGTCGCCGTCGGCAGGAATGATATTCTGGTCTTGCGAAACGCTGTCGGTCTTGTCGGAAGAGGATGTCTGGGTCGCGGATGTTAATGTCATAATGATTGCTCCATTGCTGTTGGGCTTGATCATAACGGTTTCGATTATCGGCACTATCTGCCAAATTTAAAATAGATTATGTTGAAATACAAAATAACTGATCAAGCCAGTCCGCCATAGCGTTGCCGATTGGTCTCGATGATCCGCCGCTGCATGAAGTCGAGAAAGGCTTTGACCCGCGCCGGCATCACCCGGCCTGGCGGACGCACGGCCCAGATATTGGTTTCGCGCGTGACCTTATAGTCGGGGAGGACATGAACGAGGCGGCCGGACCTGATATCTGGCCCGACGTGCCAAAGCGCTGCCATGCCAATGCCGACGCCGGCCCGGACAAGCACGCTCATCGCTTCGCCATGATTGACCGTCACCGGCCCGGTCGCCGTCATGTCGTGCACTTTGCCATCGGGGCCACTCAGTTGCCACTGACGCATATTGCCGAGCGGCAGGCAGGCATGGTCGGCAAGGTCCGCAGGCTTTTGCGGTCTCCCCGCCCGCTCCAGATAGGCCGGTGAGGCGACCAGCCATTCGGGATTGGCATCAATTTTCTGCGCAAGCAGAGAGGATGGCGCCAGCTCACCGATCCGAAAGGCCAGTTCATAGCCTTGCTCGACGATATCGATTACCGCATCGGTCAAGTTGAGGTCGAGCGTGACATCGGGGTGCCGTTCGAGAAATTCCGACAGAAAGGGCACGATATGGGCGCGCCCGAATGTTGCCGATGCGGTGACCCGGAGCAGTCCGGAGGCGGAGTTTGTGGATTGGGAGAGCACCTGGCGCGCCTCTTCGGCGGCGTCGAGAATGCGTTTGGCATGGTCGACGAAAACCTCGCCATCGGGGGTCAGCGATATCGCGCGCGTGGTCCGGTTCAGCAGCTTGACGCCAAGATCGGACTCGAGCGCCTGGATGCGCTGGGTGGCGTTGGTCGGCGACAGACTGAATTCGGCGCCGGCTTTGCCAATTGCCCCCAATGCTGCCACGCGCACGAACAGGTCGAGATTTTTCAGATCAAATGCCACATATGATTCCCGGCTTCTGGGTCATGCCAGCGCTAGCATATAGCGCTAAGGGGTGGGCGATAAAAAAGGTGCATACAATAAAAGAGGACTTGTTCGGGCAATTATCGACTTGTCTGGCAGAAAGCATAATATCTCTGACAGGTGCTGCAAACCGGTTTAAAGGCCCGCCTTCCATGCCGCTACAGAGTGGTTTTTCGGTCTCCACCAGCCGGATTCGCGGCCTCCACAACAACCAAGTTTCCGCGTTGCAGCATTGCTGTTGACTTGGGTACGTTGCTTTCCTAAACGGACCGCGCCTTGGCGGGTCGGCCTACTGTCATATATGGCTCTTTTCGGCGCTCTTCGGGGCAATTAGAGGGATCATAATGGCAATAAGCGAATCTGATCGAGATCCACTCGAAGAGGATATGCGGGTTTCATCGCTGGATGAGCGACTGATATCTGCACAGAATCGGGAGCGGATCAAAGCAGGGCACCGGAACAAAGGGCCAGACGAAAGTCAGCGGCTCGGCGCAAGGGTGCTAAGCTATTTGATTGGAGGCGTGGCTGCCGGTTTTCTACTCGGGTGGCTGTTTGACACCTGGTTGGGAACGACGCCATTGTTCCTGTTGTTATTCTTCTTCCTTGGGGTGGGAGTAGCGTTCAGGAAGATTTATATGATTTCGAGCCAGCCGGTGGATGACATCGGTACGGCGTTACCAGATGATGACGATTGACGATCAGGGGTTTGATTAGTGGCTACCGAAGGCAAAATTGATCCGATGCACCAATTCGAAGTGCAGCCCATCTTTGATGGCTTCACTTTATTCGGCCAGCAGATTGATTTCACTAACAGCGCGCTTTGGATGTTTGTTGTCCTTGTGTTGCTCTATGTATTCATGATGGGTGGAATGAAGCGCGAGCTTGTTCCCGGCCGCTGGCAGGTCATGGTAGAAGGTGTGGTCGGCTTTATCGACAATATCATTGCCAACAGCATCGGCCCGAATGGCAAGAAATATACCCCGTGGGTCTTTACCCTGTTCATGTTCATCCTGTTCTCCAACCTTCTGGGCATGATGCCGTTCGGGATCATTCCCGGCATTCACCCGTTTACCGTGACCAGCCAGTTCACGGTTACCGGCCTGCTCGCTGCCATCAGCTTCTCGATCGTATTGATCGTCGGTTTCTGGAAGCACGGCTTCAAGTTTTTCAGTCTGTTCATTCCGCACGGTACGCCGCTGTGGATGATGCCGCTGATTTTCTCGGTAGAGCTTCTGTCGTTCCTCGTCCGCCCGTTCAGCCTCGCGCTGCGGTTGTTCGTGGCGATGATCGCCGGGCATATCCTGATCAAGGTGTTCGCCAGTTTCGTCGTGCAGGCCATCGACGCAGGCGGGGCCAGCTGGGGTATCGCGTTGCTGAGCATTCTCTTTATCGCATTTGTCAGCGCCCTGGAACTTCTGGTATGCGCAATTCAGGCCTATGTTTTCGCTCTTCTGACATCTCTGTATATCAGCGATGCGGAAAATCTTCACTAAGTCACTTTCAATACTAATTTTTCAATACGGAGTTTAAAAAATGGATCTCGCTTCTGCACAAGTAATCGGCGCTGGTATCGCGGCAATTGGTATCGGTGTTGCTGCATCCGGTGTTGGTAATGTTTTCGCTTCCTTCCTTGAAGGCGCTTTGCGTAACCCATCTGCGGCTGACGGCCAGCAGGGACGTTTGTTCATCGGCTTTGCTGCTGCTGAATTGCTCGGCCTGATCGCCTTCGCTGTCGCGATGATGATCCTTTACGCTCCGCCAGCTGCTACGCCGGTCGAAGTTGTTGCGGTCGAAGCAGCCGCTGTTGACGCGCCAGTAGTTGAAGAAGCTCCGGCAGCTGAACTCGCTGAGTAATTTTGATGGCGGGTCGGCAGGTCCGGCCCGCCCAAAATTGCCTATTTGCGTCTCGAAACATCGGGTGAATAATGCCTCAAATTAGTCAGCTTATGGAAGTTTACGGCAGCCAGTTTTTCTGGTTGCTGATCGTGATCGGTATCATCTATTTTGGCATTGCCAAAAATATGGTGCCGAAGATCAGCAAAACCGTTGATGACCGCCAAAAGCGGATTTCCGGCGACCTTGCTGCGGCGCAGGCCGGGCAGGACAAGGCCGAGCAGATCGAAGCCAATTACCGGGTGAGCATCAATGATGCCCGCGCCGATGCGGTTGGGAAGGTCAGCGAAGCCAAAGCGAAGGTTACCAAGAAAAACGAGGCAGCCATCAAACGTGCGGATACCGCCATTGCAAAAAAAGCGGACGAAGCGGATGCTGCGCTCAAGGCGGCTCAAAGCAACGCACTGAAAGAAATCGAAGCCGTTGCGGCAGATGCCGCTCAGGCTATCGTCAAGACGGTATCCGGCGCCAAGGTTACGGCAACCGATGCAAAAAAGGCGGTCAAGGCGGCTTTCTGAGCGCCTGCTGAAGGAGATAGAACATGCTATTGACGATTTTGGCAGAAGGCGCAGGGACCGGCGGTCCGTTGATGGATCCCACATTCTGGGTTGCGGTCGGCGTTCTGGTGGTATTTGCGATCATGTTGTGGACGAAAGTCCCGAAGATCGTAGGCGGTATGCTGGATAACAAAATTGCCGAGATCAAGAAGACGCTCGATGAAGCGGCCGATCTGCGCAAGGAAGCCGAAGCGCTGAAAGCCGAATATGAAGCAAAAACGGCTGGTGCGCAGGCTGAAATTGAAGCGCTGATGGACAGTGCTGAAAAAGAAGCTGCGGTTATGGTCAATGAAGCCGAAGCGGAAGCTAAAGCTCTGATTGCCCGCCGGAAGAGAATGGCAGAAGACAAGATCGGTGCAGCTGAGCGCTCTGCGATAGCCGCCGTTCGCGCCAAGGCTGCGATGGCCGCTACGAAGGCAGCGGAAGCCCTGATTGTGGCACGCCATGATGCAGCAGCCGACAAGAGCCTGGTCGACAAGGCCATTGGCGATATCGGCAAAACGCTGAACTGAGCGAAAATCCTCTCCCATAGGGAGAGGCACAAGCCTTGGCAATTCATTGCCTTAGGCGCAGTCGGTGAGGGGCTTTTCCCTCCCGACCTGCAAACCCCTCACCGAGTTTCGCCAGTCAGCAGGCTGACAAGCTACACTTGCCTCTCCCTGTGGGAGAGAGGATGCAATTGCTCTGGCAATGCTGCTATCCCTCACTTAAACAAAACCCATGTCCAAGGCCGACCGTCCCGATCATCCCAATGCCGCTTCCCGTTTCAACGAGGATAAGGCGACCTATGCGGTGCGCGGGGAGGGTGATACGCCCGATCTCGAGGCCGGGATGGCGGCGATCCGCGAGGTCTTGAATACACTGCCGACAAGGCCGGGTGTCTACCGGATGCAGGACAAGCGTGGCGATGTGCTCTATGTCGGCAAGGCGCGGTCGCTAAAGTCCCGTGTCGGTGCCTATGTCCAGATGAACCGGCTGCCGCAGCGCTTGATGCGGATGGTCGCGCAGACCCGCTCGATGACTATCGTGACGACCGGCAGCGAAGCCGAAGCGCTGCTGCTCGAAGCGCAGCTGATCAAGAAATTCCGACCTGCCTACAATGTCTTGCTGCGCGATGATAAGAGCTTTCCTTTCATCCTGCTGCGCGACGATCATGATTTTCCACGGATCACCAAGCATCGCGGGGCGCAGCGTACCAAGGGGCAATATTTCGGACCCTTTGCCAGCGCTGGCTCGGTCAATCGGACGCTCAATGCGCTGCAAAAGCTGTTTCTGCTGCGCAGTTGCACCGACAGTTTCTTCAACAACCGGTCGCGTCCCTGTCTGCTCTATCAAATCAAGCGCTGCTCGGCGCCCTGCGTCGACCGGATCAGCAAGCAAGACTATTCCGAACTGGTCGAAGATGCGCGCGATTTTCTGTGCGGCAAATCGACCGAGGTGCAAAACAAGCTAGGCGGCGCGATGGAAAAGGCCTCCGAGGCTCTCGATTTCGAAATGGCCGCGGTTTACCGGGACCGGCTGAGGGCGCTGACCTTCATCCAGGGCAGTCAGGCGATCAACGCAGCAGGCCTGCCGGACGCCGATATTTTTGCGCTGGCGGCGAAGGGCTCGACCGTCTGTATCCAGGCTTTCTTCATTCGTGGTGGCCAGAACTGGGGCCACCGCAGCTTCTTCCCGGCGCACACGACCAACGTCGAGATAGAGGAAGTCTTCTCCAGCTTCCTGATGCAATTTTACGACCAGATGCCGCCACCCAAGCTTGTCTTGCTCGACCGCGAACTGCCCGATGCAGAACTGCTGGCGGAGGCGCTGAGCACCAAGGCGGACTATAAGGTGAGCGTGTCCAGGCCGCAGCGCGGGGATCGGCGGAAATTGCTGGAGCAGGCCAGCCGCAATGCCGAAGAGGCGCTCGACCGGCGCCTGGCGGAAACCTCCACCCAGGCCAAGATCATGCGCGAAATGGTTGATCTGCTGGAACTGGACGCTGTGCCGGATCGCATTGAGATTTACGATAACAGCCATATTCAGGGCACCAATATGGTCGGTGGCATGGTCGTCGCCGGCCCCGAAGGTTTTCGCAAGAACGCCTATCGCAAATTCAATATCAAAAATCCCGATATCGCGCCGGGCGACGATTTCGCGATGATGCGCGAAGTGCTTGAGCGGCGCTTTGCCCGCGCGCAGAAGGAAGACCCTGATCGCGACAAGGGCGAATGGCCGGATCTGGTGCTGATCGACGGCGGCAAGGGGCAGATGAGCGCAGCGAGGGGCGCTCTCGCCGAAATCGGTGTCGAGGACGTGGTGATGATCGGCGTGTCCAAAGGGCCGGATCGGAATGCAGGACGGGAAACATTCCACCTACCCGACGGCCGTCAGATCAACCTGCCGATGAACAGCCCGGTGCTCTTCTATCTCCAGCGTCTGCGCGACGAAGCCCACCGTTTCGCGATTGGCGCACATCGGACGAGACGCGCCAAATCTGTCGGCCATAGTTCACTGGATGACGTGCCCGGCATCGGTCCGGCTAGGAAAAAGGCGCTATTGCTGCATTTCGGTACGGCCCGTGCAGTGAAAAATGCCTCGCTCGACGATCTGCAGGGTGCTCCGGGCGTGTCGGCAACGGTGGCGCAGAAAATCTACGACTATTTTCATGCCTGACGAGTTCGTTGCCACAAACGAGATGCCGTGATATTATCTGCTTATGAACGAGCAAGGCAAAATCGATGCTGTAAAGGTCACTATAACCGGAGAAAAGCCGGATGCTGGATATGATGACTGGTTCCGGACAAAAGTCCAAAAGTCGATTGACGATACCGCCAAGGGTGCGAAAATCTACCCAGCTGAAGAAGTTTGGGATGCACTCGGTCTAGATGATTGAATTCTCATCCGGCGCAGTCAGAGATCTTAAAGAGATATTTGACTGGATCGCGAAAGACAGTCCTGCCGCAGCCTTTAGGGTTGTCGGTCGCCTCCGGCAAAATATTGAAGTTCTTGACGATTTCCCTCAACTGGGAAAGACTGGCAGAATTGAAAACACGTTTGAATTGTCCGTGAGCGGATTGCCCTATATTGTGGTATATCGTTCTGGGATTGACGGTAAATCTGAGAATATTCTGATTGATGCGATCTTGCACACCAGTCGGAACTATCCAACGGTGGAATGATTTGCCTAACCTCCGCACCTCCGCGATCATCTGTTCGGTTCGTTCCCATGGCGAGCATGGCGCGGTCGTACGCTCGCTAACCCCCGAAAATGGTCTGGTAACCGGCTATGTCCGCGGCGCGCATTCGCGCAATATGCGACCGATATTGATCCCCTCCAATATCGTGCAGGCTGACTATCGCGCGCGGACCGAGGATCAATTGGCGTCGATGACGGCGGAATTGCAACAGAGCCGGGGGCCGTTTCTGGGCGAGCCGCTGGCTAGCGCCGCGCTGGACTGGGTGACCGCCTTGACGGCAGCGATCCTGCCGGAAGAACATAGCTATCCGCAATTGCATTCGGCTCTGTCCGCCTTGCTTGATGCGATTTGCAGTGCTCCGTCTGCTCAGGGATGGGCCGTGGCTTTGGTGCGTTACGAATTGCTGCTGCTGTCGGAATTGGGCTTTGGACTGACGCTGGAAAAATGCGCGGTGACGGGGTCGGAAGATGATCTGGTCTATATCAGCCCGAAGAGCGCGACGGCGGTCAGTGCCTTTGCGGGGCAGGAATATAAGGAACGGCTTTTGCCGCTCCCGGCTTTCCTCAAAGAATCGGTCACCCCCGAATGGGACGATATATTCGACGGCCTGCGCGTTACCGGATTTTTTCTCAAACGGCATTTCTTCGAAGACCGCCGCAAGGATGTGATGGCAACACGAACGGTTTTGGTCGATCGCCTGAAAAGGGTGGTTGCCTAAGCGCGCGATAATCGGCAGGAACGGCGCGCTTATTAGAAGGAAATCTCATGCATATTGCGGTGCTTGCCGGTGACGGCATTGGTCAGGAAATCATGGTCGAGGCGCTGCGCGTGCTGGGAGCGATGGACCTGCCGGACCTTTGTCTCGATCATGCCGATGTCGGCGGTGTTGCCTATCGCAACCACGGCCATCCGCTGCCGCCGGAAACCGTCGAGCTGGCGAAAGAGGCCGATGCGGTGCTGTTCGGCGCGGTCGGTGATCCGTCATGCGACGATCTCGAACGCCATTTGCGCCCCGAACAGGCGGTTCTCGGCCTGCGCAAGGAAATGCAGACCTTTGCCAATTTGCGTCCCGCCAAAATGTTTCCGGGCATGGAAGATGCTTCCGGTCTCAAACCGGAAATCGCGCGCACCATCGACGTTGTTATTGTTCGCGAGTTGAACGGCGATGTCTATTTTGGCGAAAAGGGCATGCGCACAACCGCGGACGGCCTGCGCGAAGGCTATGACATCATGTCCTATGACGAGAGCGAAGTCCGGCGCATCGCCCATGTCGCGTTCAAGACCGCCATGGTGCGCGGCAAGCGGCTCTGTTCGGTCGACAAGGCCAATGTGCTGGAAACCTCGCAATTGTGGCGCGATGTGATGATCGAGACATCTGCCGAATATCCCGAAGTCGAGCTTAGCCACATGTATGTCGACAATGCCGCGATGCAGCTGGTGCGCAATCCCGGCCAGTTTGACGTGGTCGTGACTGGCAATCTGTTCGGTGACATACTCTCCGATCAGGCGAGCATGTGCGTCGGCTCTATCGGCCTGCTCGCCTCGGCTTCGCTGGGCGAAGGCAGCAAGGGCCTCTACGAACCAATCCACGGCAGCGCGCCGGATATTGCCGGGCAGGGCATTGCCAATCCCTCCGCGATGATCCTGTCCGCCGCGATGATGTTGCGGCACAGTTTCGGCATGGAAGCGAAAGCCAGCCGGATCGAAGCGGCAGTCGCCGCCGTGCTCGCGCAGGGCGTGCTGGGCCATGATCTGGGCGGCAAGGCTTCGACTACGGAAATCGGCGATGCTATTGTCGCGCAACTGACGGACGGCTAGGACAGGCTCATGAAAAGAAATACCGGCCAAGACCGTGAAATCACCAAGAACTGGCGCCCGGCGACGCAGGCGATCCGCAGCGGTACGATGCGCAGTGAATTTGGCGAGACATCCGAGGCACTGTTCCTGACGTCGGGCTATAGCTATGACTGCGCCGAGGATGCGGCGGCCCGCTTTGCCGGTGAGCAGGATGGCATGACTTACAGCCGCCTGCAAAATCCGACGGTGCAGATGCTGGAAGAACGGATTGCGATCATGGAAGGCGCGGAGGCCTGCCGAGCCACGGCATCGGGCATGGCAGCGATGACCGCGGCGTTGCTGTGTCAGCTGGAAGCGGGCGATCATGTTGTCGCCAGCCGCGCTTTGTTTGGCTCCTGCCGCTGGCTGACCGACAGTCTGCTGCCCAAATTCGGCATCGACACGACCGTGGTCGACGGCCGCGATATCGAGAACTGGGAACGGGCAATCACACCGAAAACCAAGGTCTTTTTCTTCGAAACACCGGCCAATCCGACCATGGATGTGATCGATATCCGCAGCGTCTGTGATCTCGCACGGGCCAAGGGTATCACCAGCGTGGTCGACAATGCGTTCGCCACTAACGTGCTGCAGCGGCCGATGGAATATGGCGCCGACGTTGTCGCCTATAGCGCCACCAAGATGATGGACGGGCAGGGGCGAGTTCTCGCCGGTGCGGTCTGCGGGACCGAAGAATTTATCGAAGGTCCGCTGCTGGCTTTTACCCGCAACACCGGTCCAACATTGAGCGCATTCAATGCCTGGGTTGTGCTCAAGGGATTGGAAACACTCGACCTGCGTATCCGCAAACAGAGCAATAATGCGCTCGAAGTGGGCAAGTTTTTAGAGCAACGGGTAGAGAAAATCTTGCACCCCGGTCTGTCGAGCCACCCGCAGCACAATTTGGCGATGAGCCAGATGGAGGCTGCAGGACCGATCTTTTCGCTCTATGTGGGTGGGGGCCGCAAGCAAGCGCATGGCCTGCTCAACGCCTTGAATCTGATCGATATTTCGAACAATATCGGCGACAGCCGGTCGCTCATGTGCCATCCATCCTCGACCACCCATCACGGTCTTGGAGAGGAAGCCAGAGTGGAAATCGGCATCACTGAAGACATGCTGAGGATCAATGTCGGTCTGGAAGATCCGATCGACCTGATCAGCGACCTGGATCAGGCCCTTTCGTCGGTCGGGCTTTAACTCTATACCATGGTCATGGAATCATTCTTCCCCTTTGCTGAAACGACCGACGGAGTCACCGTGCGCGTCTCTGTGACCTTCCTGCCGGAACAGTCCGATATCGATGGCAACCGCTGGTTCTGGGCCTATCATATCCGGATCGAAAACCATCGGGACACAGCGGTACAGCTGTTGATGCGGCACTGGCAGATCACCGACGCGCGTGGCGGACTGCAAATGGTCGACGGTGACGGTGTGGTTGGCGAACAGCCGGTTATCCAGCCGGGAAAATCCCATGATTATGTCTCGGGTTGCCCGCTCAATACGCCGAACGGCGCAATGGAAGGTCATTTTGTCATGGTCGGCAGCACGCCGCCGGCCTTCGAGGTCCGCATTCCGCATTTCCCTCTCACCGAACCGACCGTCGAGCAATGAAGCGTACCCATTTGCCATTGAACGGGCTGCGTGTGCTCGATGCTGCCGCGCGGCATCTCAGCTTCACCAAAGCAGCCGATGAACTGGCGGTAACGCCTGCTGCGGTAGGGCAGCAAATCCGGGCGCTGGAAGATATGTTGGGCGTAGTGATGTTTCGCCGTACGCCCAAAGGTCTCGAATTGACCGACGAAGCATCGGCGGGGCTGGATGCTTTGCGCTCCGGTTTCCTGCAATTTGAGGAAGCCGTCCGGGCCATGCAATCGGGCCAATCCTCGCACAAGCTGACCATCGCTGCGCCGCGCGACTTCACCCAGAAATGGCTCAACGAGAGGCTATCGAGCTTTTCCGCCAATAATCCGGATACCAGTTTCGCGCTGGTCGCAGCGGATGATGAAATTGATTTTACCGAAGCCAATCTGGACGTGGCGATCTGGCTGGGCGACGGGCCGGGTCAGCATGAAGGCAAGATGCTTGGCGATACCGTTTTCGTGAAGGTCGCCGCTCCCGGTCTCAATGGCGGCAACAAGATTGACTGGCCCGGCTGTCCTATTTCCGAAGGCGAGGAAACCTTGATGCGGGTTGCCGATGGCGGTCTCGCGATCGAGGCTGCGGCCAATGGTTTCGGCTATGCCTGGGTGCCGAAGATGCTGGTCCAGCGCGATCTCGCGGCGGGCCGGATCGAGATTATCGGCGAAGACAGCGTATCATCGCGCGGCTACTGGCTGATGGCACCGCTTCCGCAATGGCGGCAGCAAAAGGTGAAAGCATTGGTCGAGGCTCTCGCCAGCGCTTAGGCTTCTCGGGTTTCGCTATCGCTCCGCCAGCAGATTTATCAGACGCGTGGTTAGCGCCAGCAGATCACTTTCCTGCAGCGATGTTTGCTCATCATTCCAGTTGATCGACACGGCATAATTTTCGCCCGCTTTCGACTGCAACAGAAAATTGAAGGATAATACACCGGGTTCCGATCCGCCCTTGTAACCGAAATAATTCCATTTATCTGCCGCATTCTGACCAATGCCGGGGTTGATCGCCAATATCGACCGGCTTTGCCCGCTTGCGTTCCGACGCAGATGGTCGAGCAATCTGACGATATCCGCCGGGGTGGCAAACCATTCCAGCTGATCGACAAAATTAGGGCGATGGGTCAATATCCGGGAATCAAGGCTGTCCAGCGTCAGTGCGGCGTCGAAATCGGCCAGCAGCTGTTCGCGCTCAGCCGGACCGGCGTTCAGATACTGCTCTCGGCGCTCTGCATGAACCGGCATTTTCAGGACCGATGCCTGACGCGTCATCAGCATGGGCCGTAACTCGTCCGGGTTGTGATGGCCAGTGGCTGTAACCATTTGAGCCAATTTTTCCTGGCCGATGATTCGGATCAGCGTGTCGGTGGCGCTATTGTCGCTGATCGAGATCATCAGCGTCGCTAGCGTGTGCAGCGTGACCGGTGACCCATCGGGCCAGTTCTGGCTGATTCCGGACGGATGGGATTTGGGCCCCAGTCGCACGACATCGGACCATTGCCTTTCGCCTGCCTGTATCGCGCGGTCGAGTTCGGCCAGAATATAGAGTTTTACCGCCGAGGCGATGGCATAGCGCCCGTCGGGGTCGAGCGCGGCGATGGGTGGCAGGTCGGGCGCATCCAGGGACTGGACCAACACACCCTGACGCCCCGGCAGAGCGTCAATCGCGGCCATGACATCGGCAATCGAATCGCCGTCAGCTTCAAAGCCGGTTAGCCGTAGTCCGGAAATGCGATGCGGCGGATCGTTCTCCAGATCTATATTGACCGTGCCAATCGATTTTTCATAGCGAACCTTGAGGATCGCCGAATTGGCGTTACGCGGCTCGATCGATGATATTGCGAGCGGTTGTCCCTGCTGTGCAGACACTTGCTGGACGAGCGCGCGAAACTGGGGAGGGGGCACGGCGTTGCGGAAATTCTCGTCGAACACTTCGGTTTCAATCTCTGCGCCTTGCAACAGGCGTAGCACCTCATTGGCGCGAACCGAAAGCTGCGGAGATATGATAGTCTGCGTCTGTGCTGTGGCAGGCCTTGCAGTGAACGCGAGTGTGAAGGGCTGAAGGCAAAGCGCGAAAGCGTAAAGGAACCGCACAATAATCTCCCCTAACTATCTACGGATCAAGCTTTATCCACTAGGCGTCGATCACATCTTCATCAAGGCTGGCCGCATTTTGCTGGATGAAGTTGAACCGGTGTTCCGGGTTCTTGCCCATCAGGCGATCAACCAGATCCTTGACGCTGGCGCGCTGTTCATATTCCTGCGGCAGCGTCACCTTGAACAGGGACCGCGTTTCCGGATCCATCGTCGTTTCGCGGAGCTGCGACGGGTTCATTTCGCCGAGGCCCTTGAACCGGCTGACATCGACATTCTTGCCCTTGAACGGTCCATTTTCTATTTTCGCGCGGGCCGCGTCATCCTGGGCATAGAGACTCTTGCTCCCGGCGCTGATGCGATAGAGCGGCGGCCGTGCGAGATAGAGATGCCCCTGCCGGACCATCTCGGGCATTTCCTGAAAGAAGAAGGTCATCAGCAAGGTTGCGATATGGGCACCATCGACATCGGCGTCGGTCATGATGATCACTCGCTCGTAGCGCAGATTGTCGGGGTCGCAATCCTTGCGGGTGCCGCAACCCAGCGCGAGGATCAGATCGGCAATTTCGCTATTGGCCATGATCTTAGCGTTATTCGCTGAGGCGACGTTGAGGATTTTACCGCGGATCGGCAGGATCGCCTGGGTCTTGCGTTCGCGGGCCTGTTTCGCGGAGCCGCCAGCACTGTCGCCTTCGACGATGAACAATTCGGTGCCTTCCGGATCGCCGATCGAGCAATCGGTCAGCTTGCCCGGCAAGCGGACCTTGCGGCCCGATGTCGCGGTCTTGCGCTTGACCTCGCGCTCGGCCTTGCGCTTCAGCCGTTCGTCCATCCGTTCCATGACGAAACCGAGCAGTGCCTTGCCGCGATCCATATTGTCGGTGAGGAAATGGTCGAAATGGTCACGTATCGCATTCTCGACCAGCTTTGACGCCTCAGGAGAGGTCAACCGGTCCTTGGTCTGGCTCTGGAATTGCGGGTCGCGAATGAACACCGACAGCATCATTTCGCCGCCGGAGATAATGTCATCGGCAGTCAGCTGTGACGCCTTCTTGATCTGCACCAGTTCACCGAAAGCGCGCAATCCTTTGACGAGGGCGTTACGAAGACCGGTTTCATGAGTGCCGCCATTGGGCGTCGGAATGGTGTTACAATACCAGCTGTAGCTGCCATCGGTCCAGATCGGCCAGGTAATTGCCCATTCAGCGCGGCCCTGTGCATCGGGAAAATCCTGATTGCCGGCAAAGAAATCCGTTGTGACGCATTCACGCCCGGAAAGCTGTTCGCGCAGATGATCGGAGAGGCCGCCCGGGAACTGGAAGGTTGCTTCAGCGGGCACATCGTCGCTGGCCTGACTTTCGTCGCATTTCCAGCGGATTTCGACACCGGCATAGAGATAGGCTTTGGAGCGCGCGAGTTTGAACAATCGCGATGGCTTGAACCGGTTGCCTTCGCCAAAAATCTCGACATCGGGAATGAAGGATATGCTGGTGCCGCGGCGGTTGGGAGCCGTGCCGACTTCCTCGAGTTTCGACGTTGCAAGACCCTGCGAAAAGGTCTGGCGGTAAAGCGTCTTGTTCCGCGCCACTTCGACGATCGTGTCGGAGGACAAGGCGTTGACGACCGATACGCCGACGCCGTGCAGTCCGCCTGAGGTCGCATAGGCCTTGTCGGAGAATTTGCCGCCCGAGTGGAGCGTCGTCATGATCACTTCGAGCGCGGATTTCCCGGGGAATTTTGGATGGGGATCGACCGGAATGCCGCGACCATTGTCGATGACGGTCAGTCGGTTTTCTGAATCCAGCGTGATTTCTATGCGGCTGGCATGGCCGGCTACCGCTTCGTCCATACTATTGTCGATGACTTCGGCAGCGAGATGGTGGAGCGCGCGTTCATCGACTCCGCCGATATACATGCCGGGTCGTTTGCGAACAGGCTCCAGCCCCTCGAGAACCTCGATTGCCGAGGCATCATAGTCACCGGTTTTGGATTGGGTTGGCGGGTTGGAACCGAACAGATCATCAGACATGTTCGATCCTATAAGAGCGCAGGAGTCACACTGGCAAGAGACTTATGTGGTCTCTGGCCAGTGCATTGAAAATTCTTGTAATTTGGTGCGTTGTTTAACGAACTCTCGGGCCGCCGAAGGGCAGTGGTGGCGGCGCACGACGGGCACCGCGAGGCAATTGGGCCTGGAACGCACGACCACAATGTTCGACGCAATAGGGAAAGCCCGGGTTCACTTCTTCGCCGCAGAAGTGAAAGTCGGGTTCGCCGGGATGATTGATTGGCCAGCGACAGATTTTGTCGTTCAGGTCGAGTAGGCTCGTCTTGTCGGCAATTTCGTCGCTGGGCTTGGCCGGAACCAGACGGCGCGGAGGTGCTGGTGGAATCGGTGCCTGCTGATCGCCGGGACCCTGACGCAGGAAGCCGCCTGGACCGACGGAGACGATCTTCGGGCCATCATGCTTGGGCTGACGCGCCTGCTGCGCGGCATGGGTACGGGCTGCCGGCGTTGGTGGCGGCATGGCGCGGCGCGCAACATGCTCTTCCTTCGGCTTGGCCACGGCGCCAGCCTTTGCCGGTGGTTTTTTCGGCTTGGGCGCGGGTTTTGCGCCTTTTTTCGCTGCCGGCTTGGCTTTTACCGGTGAGGGACGTGACTTCAGCCCAAGGCGATGCGCCTTGCCGATCACGGCATTACGGCTGACGCCGCCCAGTTCTTCCGCGATCTGGCTGGCAGTCAGGCCTTTTTCCCACATATTCTTCAGCGAATCGATCCGCTCATCCGTCCAAGCCATGCAAAGTCCTAATTATCTCGAGTTATGCGGGATATAGGGTCGCCGGGGTGATTATACAACCACGATATTGGCCGTGAGAATGGCGCATGACTAGCGCGATATGGGGTTGTGATTGGCGCTCCGAGCCGATAGGCGATATGCATATGCTCGACCAACCCGAAAAAGATCAGACGACCGGCTCTCCGGTCAATGCAATGCGCTTCGCCGAACCTGGCGTGCCAATCATTCGCGGCGTCAACTGGGCCGGATTTCTGGCGCTCTACTGGAAAGAGGTCAGGCGCTTTGTCAAAGTCCAGCTGCAGACCATCTGGGCGCCTTCAATCACCACATTATTGTTCCTGATCATCTTCACCGTTGCCATGGGTCGCGGCGACCGTACCGTATTGGGCGTACCCTTTGCCGACTTTATCGCGCCCGGCCTGATCTGCATGGGTATGTTGCAAAATGCCTTTGCCAACAGCAGTTTCTCGATGCTGGTCGGCAAGATCCAGGGTACGATCATCGACTATCTGACGCCACCCTTGTCGGTCGGAGAATTGCTGGCGGCGCTGGTCGCTTCGTCGATAACAAGAGCGATATTGGTCGGTTTTGCGGTCTGGCTGGCGATGTTCATCTGGCCAGGTGTCAATGTCGGGGTTTCACATTGGTGGGCGGTGATCTGGTTCGGCCTGATGGGTGCAGCTATGCTGTCGTTGCTCGGCGTGCTGACATCGATCTGGGCAGAAAAATTCGATCATGCCGCGGCGGTCAGCAATTTCGTAGTTGCGCCGCTGGCGCTGCTGTCCGGTACATTTTATTCGATTGACCGCCTGTCTCCAGCTTTTCAGGCCGTGAGCCATGTGAATCCATTTTTCTACGCGATATCCGGATTCCGCTATGGCTTTCTGGCCGAGGCGGATTCGCCGGTCGTGCAGGGCGCGCTGATCCTGCTGGCGATCAACATCAGCCTGACGCTGCTTTGCTATTTTCTGCTGAAATCGGGCTGGAAAATCAAGTCCTGACGGGCGCACACCGGCGTCAAAAAAAACTAGTGCTGGTGGATTTGATGCAGCTTGTATTTGCCGCTCTCGGTCGCTTGAAACAGCCGCGCGACATCGGGATGGCTGACCGGTTCGCCGCTATCATCGGATAATAGATTCTGCTGGCTGACATAGGCAACATAGCTGCTGTCGGTATTTTCCGCGAACAGATGATAGAATGGCTGGTCTCTTGGCGGCTGCAGATCCTTTGGAATCGCCTCATACCATTCTTCGCTATTGGCGAATACCGGGTCGATATCATAGATCACGCCGCGAAAATCGAAAATCCGGTGCCGCACAACATCGCCAATGGCAAAGCGCGCATCGAGAATGTCGGGCGTATTGGGCGGCAATGGATTGCCGGACTTGAATGGGTCTGCTGAGTTCATATTCACAATCTAGGCGCTTTGGAATCAGATGCAAGCGCCGGTTCGGGAATCTGCTCTGATGAAGGACGATGGCGGGGCAGGGTAGGCCTGCCGGACCGGCCGAACCATTGCGAGCCACGGGTAAATCGTGCGCTGTCACTAATCTCGAATTCGCTCCTTCTGCTCAGAACTGCATATAATCTTGCCTGGCGATGGTTGGCCTTAATCTCGACTATTCTCATTGAATATCAATAGCTTACAATCAAATTAGATTTCTTATTGCAAATGCAAATGATTCTCAATAGTAGATACGGCAAGATTGGAATGTGAGGGAAATTAATGCGACTTCTGAAAACTGTCATCCTGTGCGCGACCGCGCTTTCTCCTTTGCCGGCTTTCGCCGCAGATGCAGCGGAGGATGCAGAACAACGCACCATCATCGTTACCGGCGCGCTGGAAGAAGGCAGTACCGCGACCAAGACCGACACACCGATTATCGAGACACCGCAGCCGATCACGGTGATCGACGACGAACTCTATCTCGCCCAGGGTGCAATCAGCATTGGCGATACGCTGAATTATGTGTCGGGCGTGACAGCCAATCCCTACGGGCCCGACAGCCGGGTCGACGGCGCATTCGTGCGGGGAATCAACGCGCTCCAGTTCCGCGACGGCATGCGCGATATCTACAGTTTTTACGCAAGTATCCGCGCTGATCCCTATAACTTCGATCAGGTTGAACTGGTCCGCGGTCCGGCCTCGGTCCTGTTCGGGCAGGGCGCGCTTGGCGGGATTATCAATCTCGTTTCAAAACGGCCCGAGTTCGAGGCGAGCGGAGAAGTTTCGCTGCGCTATGGTTCGTTCAATCGCAAGGAAGCGCTGGTTGACGTGACCGGCCCGCTTGGCGACACGGTTGCCGCCCGGGTCGTTGCCCGGGTGCGCGACGCAGACTCGCAAACCGACTATGTACCTGACGACCGGGTGATGATCTCGCCGTCGATCACCTTCCAGCCATCCCCCGATACCGAACTCACCCTGATCGGCCTGTATCAGGAAGACGATGGCGGTTCGACATCGCAATTCCTGCCGCTGGTCGGGACGATCCTGCCCAATCCCAACGGCCAGTTGCCGAACAGCCTGTTTGTCGGCAAGCCCGGCTGGGATCGCTATGATGGTCGGCTGCTGCAGGGAACAGCCCTGCTCGAACATCGTTTCAACGAATCAGCCCGGATCAATCTCAAAGCGCGGTACATAGACAGCGACCTGAGCTATTTTACTCACTATCCGAATAGCTACTCAAATCCGACCAATCCGTATCTTGATGCGGACCAGCGGCTCATCGGTCTTTATGTCGATGGCACCATTGCGCGGATGGAAGTCTTCTCCACCGACAATAATGTGCAACTTGATTTCAACACCGGTTCGGCAATCGAACATACGCTGCTCGCGGGTCTCGATTATAGCTTCAGCACGGTTCACAAGACCCGCGGCTTCGACGTTGAGGCGATCGATATTTACGATATAGATTATGATGCTTTGTCCGATTATGGCGGGGGACTCCCGACACCGACCTCTGTGTCCGAGGATGTGGAACAGGACCAGCTCGGCATCTATGTGCAGGACCAGATCCGCTTATTTGACCGTGTTTCGATCGTACTCGGCGCTCGGCGCGACTGGACCAGCGCGCAGAGCAAGGACGACCCGACCCGGCACGATGCGGCAACGACATTTCGTGCCGGGATCATCGGTGAAATGGTCGAAGGTGTATCGCCTTTCTTCAGCTATACCGAAAGCTTCGAACCGATCGCCGGGTCCACAGGTGATGGCAGCGCGTTGATTCCAAAGTCCGGCCGCCAATTCGAGGCGGGGATCAAATTCCATCCCGCCGACAATATCCTGGCGACCGTCACCGCCTATCATATCAAGGAGAACAACCGGCCGGTTTCGGACGACAGCACCGACGATCCTACCGATCAAATCCAGATCGAATCAATGACATCCAAAGGAATAGAATTCGAAGGTAATGTCTCGCTGCCAGGCGCGTTGAACGTCATCGCCAATGTCAGCTACAACAAGGCCGAGGTAGCAGACACGGGTCACCAGATCGACAATGTGCCCAAGTTCAATGCCTCGCTCTGGACCACCAAGGGTTTCTCGCTGGGGAATGACACCACGCTCCTCCTTGGTGGCGGTGTCCGTCATGTCGGCAAGAACCGTTCGTTCGGCCCCGCTTTTCCCGATGGTCTCGTCACGCCGTCGTTCACCTTGGTCGATGCACTGGCGGAGGTGACCCATGGTAGTTGGAGCTTTGCGCTGAACGCTACCAATCTGTTCGACAAGCGTCATTATTCGGCCTGCCTGGCGCGCGGCGATTGCTTCGTCGGTAGCGAACGCAACGTCATGGGCACAGTAAGCTACCGTTTCTGATGCCGGAGGATATGCTCTTCCTGGCTGGCACGATCAGCGCCATTGCCGCGGTTCTGGTCTTGCGCTTTTCCTGGGCAAGGCCGGGGCGGTCGCGGCTTCTCAATGCCGCCGGCTGGCTTCTTCTCGCGCTTTCGATTGCAGCGGGATGGGCGTTCGCCGGGGCCTGGGGCGTGAGCATCATCTCGCTCTGGGCGATGGTCACCGCATTTGTCGTCCTTGCCTACGCAGCATGGAAGTCGCCGTCAGCCAAGCGCAAGCCATCCAATCGCAGGGCGGGGATGCTGCCGGAGGCTGGGGAACCGTTTCGCCTCGCCGGGCGCCTGACGACATTTCTGCTGATCGTGCTGGCAGGAATGGTCTCGTCCGTTGCTCTCGCAATCGCCACGCGCTGGATATCGCTGTTGATCGGCGCCAGCGAAGCAGATGCCAATGTGCTGGCGCTTTTTGCTGCGCCGCTCGGCTGGACAATGTTGGCGTTTCTTGTCCTGATGACCGACAGCCGCAAACGGCAGCTGGCGATCATTGCGATTCCGGTGGCCAGCGCCATTCCGGCTTTAGTCTCGGGGAGCCCGCTATGAGCGTCGCAATCGAACCGGCAACGGTGAAAAAGTCTCTCTCTGCCCATGCCGCCATCGGCCTTATCGCCGGGGCCCTGCTCTATATCGTTTCGCTGACCGGGACGGTCGCAATATTCTATCAGGAACTGCAGCGCGTCGAGCAACCGAACGCGCCGGAAATGGCTTCGATAACGCCTGAAGCCGTGCAACATGGCGTCGAGGCTGTTCTGGCTAGTGAAGCAGGCAAGCCGAGCACCACCCATCTTTACGTGCATCTGCCGGACGAGGAGTTGCCGCGCACCGCGGTCACCACCGACACGCAGGCGGTCTATCTGGCGCAGGACGGTAAGATCACCGGACCCGAAGAGATCGCCTGGTCGGACTTCGTCGTGAAGCTCCATTACACGCTCAATCTGCCAACCCTTGTCGGCATCACGATCGTCGGCATATTGGGCGTGATGATGCTGGCGCTGGCGGTCAGCGGCGTGGTCGCCCACCCGCGCGTGTTCCGCGATGCTTTCCGCCTGCGCGCCCGCAATGACGGCGGCGTCGGACTCGCCGACTGGCACAACCGCCTCAGCGTCTGGACCTTGCCCTTTTCGGTAGCGATCGCGCTGACCGGGGCGCTGATCGGGCTGGCGAGCATAACCGCTTATGGCATCGCTGCAGACGATTATCAGGGCGACGTCGAGGCGGTCTACGGTCCGATTTTTGGAGAGGAAGGTGAGGCGGACACCCGTCCGGCGCCGGTTCCCGATGTCGCAACCGCACTGGTGCATATGGCCCGTGAATATCCCGATGTGCGTATGACCTACGCTATTCTCCACGATCCGCTGACTCAGGGACAGCATGTCCAGATCGTCGGTGAGCATGACAAAAGGCTGATTTTTGGCGAATATTACGCCTTCGATGCCGATGGCAGCTTCGAGCATAAGGTCGGACTTGCCGATGGCGAATGGGGGCAGCAGGCTGCAGCCTCCACTTACCAGCTTCATTTCGGGACCTTCGGCGGGCTGCCGGTGAAGCTCGCCTATTTGCTGTTCGGCGCCGCTCTGACCGCAGTCTGTGCCACCGGCACCTATATCTGGCTCGGCAAACGCAGAAGGCGAGGGATCGAAGAACCGCGAATCCGCGGGGCCTGGCACGGCGTCATCATCGGTACACCGCTTGCCCTGACGATAACGCTGCTGGCGCGGTTCGCCTTCGGCAATGAATTTCCCTTTGCGATCGCGTTCTGGATTGCTTTGGTGGTTGCTGTTGTCGGCGGAGCAGTGGTTATGAAGCGAAAGGCTGGCGGTCGGTGATGGACAAGCTCGCCGAGGGTGAGGGACGCATCGGCAACCCTGCTTCCACGCTCTAATTACTGATCGGTTTTGCTTTGCGGAGTCTCTCCCTCTCGAAGCTTTGGAAATGCGGAATAGACTTGAATACGAGTAAGTAGGAAATGATCGTGGACAGGAGCAAGCTCACGCCGAAGAAGTCCAAGCCCCGGTAAAAACCGAGCAAGATGAGTACTGCTGCCAGTTCGGCGAAAGGGATTTTTTTCGTTTACATCTCTGAATTATAACCCGTCACGATAGTCTGCCGTAATCCGGAATTGCCGCGATGTAACGGTAACCTTAATATTCGGCAGCGCCCGGTTCTTCCCGGTCCTGATCATCCGGGCGATAGGCCACGATGCGGCGAAACTCATCGAACTCTTCTTTGGTGACCAACTCTTGTAAATCGGGCGCTCCCTTCAAAGTCTCTTCGATCGCATCGAGCCGATCCAGGATCATCCCGAAAATCGTCGGCCCACTCGGTGGATTCCCGCCGGGCCAGATTATATTTTCGATCGCGTCCAAGCGCTTCTTTATGCTGTCTATCTCGGTTTTTGCGTTGTCACTCATATCCTTACCCTTCAGTCTTGCTTGATAAGTTTTCCAGAGACATTTCCATTTTTCGCAACGGTTACTGCTTCACTTTTAACCCGGCGCTCCAAGTCATCCAGCCGCGCAGATATCTCGCTCAATTGCTGAGCAGCTATTTGATCCTGTGAGAAACCCAATGCCAGCAGCCACGCAGACAAAGCGATGATCGCCAGAAATGCCAACTTGTCGGCGAGGCTATCCCGATTGCGCCATTCTTTTATGATGGCGTTTTGATCATCACGGCCATTGGCGGACATCGCTTTGCTTTTGGCCCACGGGAGCACGAAGAGGTCCCAGCAACCTTTGATAATCGATATGATTAGAATGCAAAATGCAGAAAGCTGGGTGTTGGAAATATCTAGTTCTAACATATAGTCCCCCATCAATGTCGACGATTACAAGTATAACCGAATACTGTTGGATTTTCTAGTATGTGGTCTATCTGGTGGCAGACGATATTACAGAGCCAGTATAACATAATTAAGGCTGGATACCGTCACGGCCCCAGTGCCAGCCCAAAATCTCTTTCCTACAGCTTCCTGCTTCTGGTAAACCAATCCCATTGATCCGCGCATTATGATCTGTTTTGCGGGTGCAGCCTTGTGTCTTGCTGGAACGCTTTCCGGCTGCCAGGCGCGTGCTCTGTCGAGGGATAAGTAGCTGATATTATAAGAAGATAATCCGTTTCAGCGGCCAAAGCTCTTTCCGCTTTAGGGGGTGTGACCCGTGTGACCCGAGATTATATATTTGCGGGCGCGCTGGCGTCGCCGATATTTTGATGATTGCCGATTTGGGGGAATGGCGGTCACCGGGCAGCGCCCTTGGCCGTGATCAGTCTCGGCCATCGAACCCGCTGTGTCTGTGGAGGTGCGTTAGGGATTCGAACCCTAGATACCATTGCTGGCATACCGCATTTCGAGTGCGGCGCTTTCGACCACTCAGCCAACGCACCTCATAGACGGGGCAGCATCTAGCGATCATGAGGCAGCGCTGCAACCCATATCGCGGCGTGGGGAAAAATCACCGGGGAGACGGGCAGGGGATGATCTTGATTTCGCTCTGAAACCCCCGTAAAACTGCTGAAATTCGAATATAGGCTTTTGTGCCTCACTTCTCTGCTATAGGTGAATTTCCCGCTATCCCTGAAACAGCAAAGCCCGAAAGGCGAAGCAGTACCACCCCTCATGACATCCGATCTCGCACAATATGGCTTGCTTCTGTCGCTGCTGCTGTTTGCAACTCTGGCGGTGAGCGAAGCCATATTCCCGCGCCGCGAGCGCTCGCTGGCGCGCGCAAAACGCTGGCGGACCAATATTTTGATCATCCTGCTGGATAGCGTTGCGCTCCGCCTGATGGGTCCGATCGCCGCGCTCGCCGCCGCCAGCTATGCGGCGCAGCATCATATCGGCCTGTTCAACTGGACCGACTGGCCTGCCTGGCTGGAGTTCATCCTGGCGCTGATCCTGTTCGATCTGGCGATTTACGGACAACATATCGCGACCCATAAGATCCCGCTGCTATGGGCTCTGCACAAGGTCCATCATGCTGACCGGGATATTGACGTGACCACCGCGATACGTTTCCACCCGGTCGAGATCATCTTGTCGATGCTGTACAAGTCGGTTCTGGCCCTGTTGCTCGGTCCGAGCCTGCTGGCGGTGTTCGTGTTCGCGCTGCTTCTCAATCTTTGCGCCATGTTCAACCATAGCAATTTGCGGCTGCCCGACTGGCTGGACAAAAGACTGCGCCTGTTTCTCGTCACTCCCGACATGCATCGGGTCCATCACTCGACCGTACCCGGGGAAACCGACAGCAATTACGGTTTCAGCATTGCCTTATGGGACCGGATATTCGGCACATATATTCCACAGCCGGAAGCCGGCCATGACGATATGGTCATAGGCCTGAAAGAATATCAGACAGACGGCCCGGCGGCCCTATGGTGGAGCTTGGCACTCCCGTTCCAGAAACGCTATCGGTCAGACAGGGCAAAAGGTTACAAAAGAAATTCTACCTGAACCGGAAATTACGCTAGGTTCCAAAGCGGACAGAAGCTCCATATAGGAAGCTCCATGCACAGCTGGCCATTGCAGCGGAGCCCCTTCGGGCGGAAAGAATTACATGAAAAAAATACTGATCCTTGTTCTTTTCGCGATCGCGATCACCAGTTTCTTCTATTTCGATCTCGGCTCGCAGCTGACACTGGCCAATCTGAAGGAGCAGCAAGCTGCCTTTGACGCGCAATATCAGGCCGCGCCCTTTCTGGTCATTGGTATCTTCTTTCTGGTCTATGTGGCGGCGACAGCGGCATCCCTGCCGGGCGCGCTCATTCTCACCTTGGCGGCAGGCGCATTGTTTGGCGTTATCGCCGGTACGATCATAGTGTCCTTCGCATCAACGATCGGCGCGACCATCGCCTTCTTGTCGTCCCGCTATCTGTTCCGCGACACGATAAAGGCCCGTTTTGGCGACCGGTTGAAGGCGATAGACGAAGGCGTCGAAAAAGACGGGCCTTTCTATCTTCTCACTCTCAGGCTGGTTCCCATCTTTCCCTTCTTTCTGATCAACTTGTTGATGGGCCTAACCGCGATCAAGGCGCGCACCTTCTACATTGTCAGCCAGATTGGGATGCTGCTCGGTACATTGGTCTACGTGAACGCCGGAACCCAGCTCGCCAATATCGACGAGGTCAGCGATATCGGCTCGCCGGGTCTTCTATTGTCCTTCGCAGCGCTCGGCATAACGCCGTGGATCGGCAAGTGGATCGTCGGACTGATCAAACGCCGGAAAGTCTACGCGCGCTGGACCCGGCCGAAAAAATATGACCGCAATATGGTGGTGATCGGAGCCGGCGCGGCTGGACTGGTTTCTTCCTATATCGCTGCCACGGTCAAGGCCAAGGTGACCCTCGTCGAGGCATCCAAAATGGGCGGCGACTGCCTCAACTATGGCTGCGTTCCCAGCAAGGCACTGATCAAGAGCGCCAAGGTCGCCGAGCAGATGCGCCACGGTGATGTTTACGGGCTGAACAAGGTCGAACCGGAATATAGCTTCAAGGCGGTGATGCAGCGCATCCACGGCATTATCGCGGACATTGCACCGCATGACAGCGTCGAGCGCTATACCGATCTCGGTGTCGATGTGGTGAAGGGCTATGCCACAATCGTTGATCCCTGGACGGTTGAAATCAAGCGCGAGGATGGCGAGACACAGAGGCTGACCACGCGTTCCATCGTCATCGCAACCGGCGGCCGGCCGTTTTTACCCGATCTGCCCGGTATCGACGAAGTCGGCTATGTAACCAGCGACACGCTCTGGGAAGAATTCGCCAAACTGGACGATATTCCCAAGCGCATGATTGTGCTCGGCGGCGGCCCGATTGGCTGCGAGCTGAGCCAGGCCTTTGCCCGGCTGGGTGCAGAGGTGGTTCAGGTGGAACGGTCGGACCGGCTGCTGGCGCGCGAAGATGACGAAGTCGCAGAGCTGGCCCTTGGTGCGCAGCAAAGCTCCGGCGTCGAAGTCTTGACCGGCCATGATGCGATCCGCTGCGAGCTGGTGGACGGCGAGAAGCGTCTGATCCTCTCCGCGGATAGCAAAGAGAAGAGCATCGCCTTTGATGCGCTGGTGGTGGCCGTCGGGCGCAGTGCGCGCCTGAGTGGATTTGGTCTTGAGCAACTGGGCATCGAAACCGACCGAACGGTCGTCACCGATGATTACCTGGCGACGCTCTATCCGAATATCTTCGCAGCCGGCGATGTGGCCGGGCCCTATCAATTCACTCACGTTGCGTCGCACCAAGCCTGGTTTGCTGCGGTGAACGCATTGTTCGGCCAGTTCCGCAAATTCAAGGCCGACTATCGGGTGATCCCGTGGACCACATTTATCGATCCCGAAATTGCCCGGGTCGGCCTGAACGAGCAAGACGCGAAGGCGCAGGGCATTGCCTATGAAGTCACGACTTATCAGATGCACGAGCTGGACCGGGCAATCGCCGACAGCGCGACTCAAGGATTTGTCAAAGTTCTGACGCCGCCGGGCAAGGACAAGATATTGGGCGTCACTATCGTGGGCGATCATGCCGGCGAACTGCTCGCCGAATATGTGCTGGCGATGAAATATAAACTCGGCCTGAACAAGATATTGGGCACGATCCACACCTATCCGACCATGGCCGAAGCCAATAAATATGCCGCCGGCGAATGGAAACGCGCCCATGCGCCGGAAGGGCTGCTGCGCTGGGTCGAGCGCTATCACAGCTGGATGCGCAGATGATTGGCATCCTGCAGCAAGGGCAGGGCCTGATCGGCCTGTCACTGATCCTTCTGTTCGTTTGGCTATTGTCCGAAAACCGGCAGGCCCGGCCAAGCTGGAAATGGATCGGCGGCGCGCTGTTGCTGCAATTCGCTATCGCACTGGTGATCGTTCGGGTGCCCTTTGTCTGGGATATTATCGGTCTTGCCAATCAGGGCGTTATGGCGATTGAAAAAGCGACGCTGGTCGGGTCCGCATATATGTTCGGCTATGCCGGCGGGGCGGAATTGCCCTTTGTCTTGAAGGAAGGCGCGCAGCCTCCACTGGTCATTGCTTTCCAGATTTTGCCTTTGGTCATCGTCTTCTCGGCGCTGTCAGCATTGCTGTGGCACTGGGGTGTGCTCGCCTGGGTCGTCCGCGGCCTGTCCTGGGCGCTGCGCAAGACCATGGGTGTCAGCGGCGTGGTTGGCCTCAGCGGCGGCGCGAATATCTTCCTCGGCGTGGTGGAATCACCGCTCGTCTTGCGCGCCTATTTCGAAAAAATGAGCCGGGCGGAACTGTTTATGGTCATGGTGCTGGCGATGTCGACCATCTCCGGCGCGATATTGGTCCTCTACGCTTCGACCCTGTCTGCCACCGTGCCCAATGCCGTCGGCCATATGATCTCCGCATCGCTGATCTCGCTGCCGGCCGCGATATTATTGGCCCGCCTGATGGTGCCGGGTGACGGCAAGACCGAGACCAGCGACAAGGGTGAGCCGGGATTGAAATATGACGGCAGTATCGACGCCATTGTTCGCGGAACGATGGAAGGCGTGCAGGTGTTTCTCGCCGTCATCGGGATCATCCTGGTGGTCTTCGCGCTGGTCGCTTTGGTCGACCAGATATTGACAATATTGCCCTATGTTGATGGTCAGGCGATAACGATCAAACGTGCCTTCGGCTGGCTCTTCGCGCCCGTGATGTGGACATTGGGTGTGCCCTGGGATCAGGCACCGGCCGCCGGGGCTCTGATGGGCACCAAGACGATCCTCAACGAGTATGTTGCCTATCTCGATCTTTCGACGTTGCCCGAGGGTGCTTTCGATCCGCGCAGCCAGTTGATTGTCGTCTATGCTTTGTGCGGATTCGCCAATCTGGCCAGCGTCGGATTGCTGGTATCGACAATCGGCACCCTGTCACCTTCGCGTCGCGTCGAAGTGGCGGGGCTGGGCATGAAAAGCTGGATCGCCGGCAATTGCGCCACCGCGATGACCGGCGCGGTCATTGGGCTGATAACCTTTGCATGAGGAAAGACTATGCTGGATTCCCGGCTAAGGCCGCTGATCGATCCGCCGCTGAACGCCATCGGCAAGGGGCTGGCGCGGGCAGGCATCACCGCTAATCAGGTCACGATTGCCGGCGCCGTGCTTGGCATCGGTGCGGGCGTTGCCATCGGCTACCGCTATTATCTGCTCGGTCTGGCGCTGGTGCTGCTCAGCCGGATATCCGACGGTCTCGACGGCGCAGTCGCCCGGGCGACGAAACAATCCGATTTCGGCGGCTATCTCGATATCGTCAGCGATTTTGCCTTTTATGTCGCGGTGCCGCTCGGCTTCGGCTTCGCAGCCTCCGCCAATCTCCCCTTCGCGATGATCCTGATCGCCAGCTTCACCCTGACCGGGATCAGCTTTCTCGCTTACGCGGTGATGGCAGCCAAAGCGGGCCGGGAATCCGACGCGCACGGCAAGAAGAGCTTCTTCTACAACACAGGGCTCGCGGAAGGCACGGAGACGATCACCGCCTTTGTCCTGATGTGCCTGCTGCCGCAATATTTTGCCGTCATCGCGGGGATTTATTCGGCGATGTGCGTGATCACCGTAATCCAGCGGACCATCGCCGCGAAAGTTGACTTTCCCTAACCGGCCTGTGAGACCGCCGGCTCAGACAACGGGCGGGCAACAAAAGCGGGCGCAGATTGCGCGGCAAATACGACAGGGGTTTTGATGGCAGACGGTAAATGGACCAGACGACTGGGTAAATCAGCGCTGATTTTTGGCGTCGCAGCGCCGCTTGTCGCTTTGATCGGTGTGACGCTCGCGCGCCATGACATGATCGGCAAGCTCGCCGGTTTTTCCGGCCTATTGGCCGGAGCGTTGATCGCGATTGTCGCGATTTTGACGGGTATCATTGCGCTTACATTGGCCTTCAAACATGGCGGCAGCAAAAAAGCGGCCTTTTTCGGATTGCTCGTCGCGCTCATCTATATCAGCTTCCTCGGCTCCCGCGCAGCGGCTAGCGGCGACGCTCCCGCTGTCCACGATATATCCACTGACCTCGCCAACCCGCCGCAATTTGCATCACTCACCCTGCGACCCGATAATCTTGTCGGTGTCGACACGGTTGAAAACTGGCGTGAAATACACAGCAAAGGCTATCCCGACCTCCAATCGGTCACCATCGCGAAACCGGTGGCCGAAGTGATTGCCGATGCGCAGGAAATCGCCGGTGAACTGGGGTGGGCCGTCGTTGTCGCCGACCCTGAATCAGGGCATTTTGAAGCCACCGCCAGTGTCTCCTATATCCGCTTCCAGGATGACATCGTCTTGCGCGTGGTGCCGACCGAAGACGGCGCGGCCAGTGTCGTCGATATGCGTTCTGTCAGCCGGGTCGGTGTGAGTGATCTTGGCGTGAATGCAAAACGTGTCCGTTCCTTTCTGGATAGTCTGGCTAAAAATTGAACTCGGGCTACAGAAGAGCGGATCGGATATTTTGGTGGGCTCCGATTTCGATCAATCGTCGGGACAATCCGTGAGGGATTGGCCAGGCATTCCTCTTCGCCTGCTTTAACCGGAGAATCTTCATTCTTCGGTCACAGTTGAACCATAAAGCAGCTTTCACAGCCGATTAGGCGGTGAATCGACTTTTCGCCAATAATAGCTGGGAAATGCTGCTGTTTTTTGGCACGATGGACTCCCGGCGAAGGACATTTTGATGACCAAGACAAAAACGGCTGAATATCAATCCCATTTGCAAGACGTCCTGGACGCTCCGGAAGGCGCGCATATCGCCGCTCTCTTCGATTTTGATGGTACTATTATCGCCGGCTATTCTGCCACTGCGATGTTGTGGGAGAAAATCAAACGGCGGGAAATGACAGCCGAGGAAGTCGTCGAAACGATAAATGTGGTGGCGCAGTACAGCACCGGCAACATGGGTTTTTCAGGACTGATGTCGGGCGCGGCAAAATTCATGAAAGGCGTCACCGAGGACAGCTATTTCGAATTTGGCGAAGAGCTTTACGAGAAACATATCGCGCGCAAAGTCTATCCGGAAGCGCGGGCCCTGATCGAGGCCCATCGTGCCAAGGGTCATACGATTGCCATCGTGTCCTCCGCCACGATCTACCAGATTGAGCCGACCGCCCGCGATCTCGATATCGAGCATGTGCTTTGTTCGCAATATGAAGTCGAGAATGGCGAATTTACCGGCAACATCATCCGGCCCCTGTGCTTTGGCGAAGGCAAGGTGATCGCAGCCGAAGGGCTAGCTGCGGAATATAGTCTGGATCTCGACAACAGCTATTTCTACTCCGACAGCTATGACGATATCGAATTGCTGGAACGGGTCGGAAAGCCTCGGCCGCTGAACCCCAATGCAAAATTGCGTGAAGTGGCGCGGGAAAATGACTGGCCGCTGGAGAAATATGAAAGCCGGGGGCAGGGCAAGCCGGTGGACTATATCCGGACCATTTACGCAACCGGTTCGCTGATTGGTTCGGCTATCGCGTCGCTGCCGATCTGGGCGCTGACCGGGTCGCAGCGAGAAGCAATGAATTTTTCAACTGGCCTGTTCGGCGATATTGCCACTGCTCTGACCGGTTGCGAGCTGGAGGTGACCGGCGAGGAAAATCTGTGGATTTCGCGGCCCTGTATCTTTGTCTTCAATCATCAGAGCAAGGCCGATGTGATGATCCTTGCGAAATTGATCCGCAAGGATATGGGAGGGGTTGCCAAGAAGGAGGTCCGTGATACGCCTGTGATCGGCAAGCTGATGGAACTGGCCGGCACCGTATTCATCGACCGTGCCAATGCTAGAAGCGCGATAAAGTCAATGGCGCCGCTGATCGACGCAATAAAAATCGATGGCAAATCCATCGTCATCGCACCCGAAGGCACCCGTACACTGTCCCCGAAATTGGGCCCGTTCAAAAAGGGCGCTTTTCACATGGCGATCCAGGCGGGTGTACCGATTGTGCCGATTGTCATTCACAACGCGGGCGACGTTGCTCCGAAAAATGAATTTCTGATGCGGCCGGCCAAGGTAAGGGTTGATGTCCTGCCGGCAGTCGACACCAGCAAATGGACCACCCGGACGATGAATGACCATGTTGCCGAAGTGCGGGGTATGTTCCTCGAGGCTCTCGGACAAGCAGATGAAGAGGAAGCACTTGAAACGCTTCTAAGCGAAGAGCCGGTACCGTCACAAAAAACGGGGCAGGGGAAAAAGGCCGTCGGTCGGAAAGCGGGTGCCAAAAAAACAACTGGCAAAAAATCCGTTGCAAAGCAGACCGCAAGTCGATCTACCTCGACAGCTGGTCGAGCTACCGGGAAGTCGATAAAGATGGAAGCGGCGGAATAGGCTGAATACAGGGAGTGGGGATGGACGAAGCAGCGCAAATAGCAAATTCCGGGCCGCTGCTGGCGCAAGGTCCCAAGCTATTTGTGATCGACGCGCGCAATGGTGTCGAACGCCGCTACCTGCTCAACTGGATCCAGACCTCGATGCCCGACGTCGGGTCAGGTGAGAAACTCAACTGGGTCAGTTTGCCGATATCCGATGAACGCGCAAAAATGCGTCTCGGCCGTCTCGAGGAAAAGCTGAAAGAAAGCCCGGATACTCTGGTGGTGCCGGTCCGCATCGCATGGCGTATCCCGAATTTTGAAAAAAGTCGTGCGGTCAAAATGCGACATGTCATTTTTGGGGATCCGCGAAATCCGGGGGCTTTTCGCGCTCGGTCGATCCTGTTGCGCAACAAGCGTCGCGCCCAGTGCCTGATCGGGCAGCCTGCGACGATTGGCGAGCTTAAGCAAAACTTCGCAGAACTCAGCAAAGATTACGACCAGACCGAAACTACGGAATTTTCCGCTTTCGTGGTCCGGCAGGCCGGTCTGGTTCTGGATATTGCTGAACGCGGATTGCGGGGACGGCGTTACAAGGTGCCCCGGCATGTCGCCGACGGCTTGCGCAGTGATGCGCGGTTTCGGGCCGCGATGACCAAGCTTTCCGGCGAAACAGGAAAAAGCGAAGCGGCACTCTACGAGCAAGCTGCAAAATATATGAAGGAACTGATCGCCCGGCCCAGTCCCTTGTTCATCGACATGAAGGCGAAGCTTGACCGGTTCATGCTGTCGCAGGGCTATGACGACCAGGTGGTTTTTGATCGCAAGGAACTGACCCGATTGCGCCAGACGATGCGCGAACATCCGACGCTGCTGCTGTTTACCCACAAAACCTATATCGATGGCGTAACCGCTACTGATCTCGCCTATCAAAACGACTTGCCGCTCATTCACCTGTTCGGTGGCATCAATCTGGATTTTTTTGGTCTGGGATTCATGTTGCGCCGTGCCGGTACCATCTTCATCCGCCGGAGTTTCGAGAACAATCCGGTCTACAAGCTCGTGTTGCGCTATTATGTCAGCTATCTGCTCGAGAAACGCTTCCCGATGACCTGGGCGTTTGAAGGCACACGCTCGCGGCTCGGCAAGCTGATGCCGCCGCGCTATGGCTTGCTCAAATATGTCATGGATAGTGCGCACAGCAACGATATCGAAAATGTCCATATCATCCCCGTCGTCACCAGCTTTGACCTGATCCGGGATGTCGAGGAATATGCCAGCGAACAGACGGGACGGCTGAAGAAACCGGAATCGTTGAGCTGGTTTATCGGCTATCTGCGCAGCCTGCGTGAGCCGATGGGCAAGGTCTATGTCGATTTCGGCGAGCCGGTCGTCGTCAAAGAGGCGCCCAATCCGAATGACCGGCTGGCTCTGTCGAAAATGGCTTTTGAAGTTGCCGTGCAGGCCAATCGGGCCACGCCGCTGACCCTGACTTCGCTGATGTGCCTCTGCCTGCTTGGCACCGCCCCTCGCGCAATGACAGAAGATGAGCTGCGCGCTGTGATCAACTTTCTGGTCGGCTGGGCCCGGGAACGTGATATCCGCTTGAGCGAAGACCTGACCGACCAGAATCTGGAGGGCGTGCAGCGTGTTATAGAAACCCTGGTCAATAACGGACTACTCGTCCGCTACGACAAAGGGTCGACGCTGGTTTACGCGATCGAACCGGACCAGCACCCGATCGCCAGCTATTATCGCAACACCATCATCCATCATTTTCTCGACAAGGCGATTATCGAATTGTCGGTACTGAAGGCGCGCGAGGTCAATGACCGCAACGCGGCGGAAGTATTCTGGGAAGAAACCGACCGTCTTCGCGACCTGTTTAAATTTGAGTTTTTCTACCCTGAAAAGCAGCAATATCGTGAAAATCTGAAAGCCGAATTGCAGCGAGCCGATCCGGATTGGCAAGCGAAGCTTGAGGAGGGCGGCGTCAAGCTGGCCAGCCTGACCAACCGTTTTCAGCCATTGATCGGCCATGCCGTTTTCCTGCCTTTTGTGGAAGCCTATACTATCGTTCTGGATATATTGTCGCGGCTGGAACCCGGCGATGTGATCGACAAGAAAACTTGTGTGGAAACAGCGTTGAAAGAAGGGCGGCAGGCCTATCTGCTTCGCCGGATCACCAGCGAGGCCTCGATCGGAAAAATCCTGTTTGAAAACGGATTCAGAATGGCCGCAGGACTGGGGCTGACCGGCGAAACCACCACGGACACGATCGCCGAACGGAAAGCATTGCTGCGCAAATTCAGAGCGCTGTCCCGGCGTATGGAAAAGTCCCGGCTCGAACTGCTTGTGCTAGCCGACAAGATATTTGAATGATCGCGCTGTCGAAAGGACATGATTGATGACCGAGCAGAGCAACATAAGCCAGTTGAGTGCACAGGACGCCCAGTTTCTCTATATTCAGTCTGCCACCAATCTCACCCATGTGATGGCCGTCTATATCTTTGATCCGTCTACCGCCCCTGGCGGGAAGGTAAGGTTCAAGGATATTATCGAGCATATGCGCAAGCGGATGGACATCTCGCCGATGTTCAAACGGAAATTATATCGTCTGCCCATGGATATCGACCATCCCTATTGGGTCCAGGACGAGCATTTTGATCTCGAAGCCCATATCTCGCATAGCCGGCTGCCCGAGCCTGGTGACTGGCGGCAATTCTGCATTCACGTAGCGCGCCATCACAGCAAGCCGCTGGATATGACCCGGCCATTGTGGGATATGTATGTGCTCGAGGGGCTCGACAATATTCCAGGCTATGCCAAAGGCAGCTATGCGATTTTGACACGGATTCATCACTCGACCATTGATGGCGTGTCCGGCGCTCATTTCTTTGCGGCCATCTCGGACAAGGATAGCAAAGGGACGCCTGCGATACCCTTGCCAAAAGGCAAAATGGCGGCAAACGAGTTGCCGACAGCTGCCGAAATATTGAGCCGTGCGGTCAATAGCACGGTGACGTCACCAGTAAAATTGGCTCAGGCATTGCTGAAATTTACGCCCGCACTGCTTTCAACCGCTCAAAAAAATCTCGTAGGTGGCGGCGAGAAGACAGAGTCCGGCGTTCCAGAAACCCGGTTCAACGGCCCCGTTACGCCGCATAAAATGTTCGATGCGGTCACTTTTGATCTCGACGATCTGAAAAAAATGCGTCTCAAAGTAAGCGATGCGACGATAAATGATGTGGTGCTTGCGATCTGCAGTGGTGCGTTGCGCCACTATCTGACGAAGCATAAAGAACTTCCGAAGGAATCGCTTGTGGCGGTGGCGCCGGTCAACGCGCGCAGCCGTTCAGGGGATGAAGCCAATCCCGGCAATAATATATCGGCGATGACCATAAAAATCTGGTCGAATATTGCCGACCCGGTGGAGCGGCTCGAAGCCATCAGGGACACTACGCGTGAAACCAAGGCAGCAAAGTCCGGGCTCAGCGCGCGGATCATGACCGATCTGACCAAGCATATTCCCGGTGTGACCATGGCGGGCGTGGCACGTATCATGACCGACGAACGCTTTGCGCCGAAAATGAGCAATTTGATGGTTTCAAACGTTCCCGGCCCCCAGATCCAGCTATATATGAACGGCGCAAAGCTAACCCATCAATATGGACTGGCACCTCTGGCCCATGGGATGGGGCTGTTCATCGCTACGCCAAGCTATAACGGAACAATCTCCTTCAGCATCATATCCGACCGCAAAATGATGCCCGATGTTGAGTTTTTCCGCGAATGCCTGCAAAGAGCATTTAACGAACTGCGGGATGCAAAACCAAGTGCTGTTGCACGTCGGACCAAGAAAACGGCAGTGGCACCCAAACGGCCGATATCCACCAAAGAAGGTTCGGCGATGTATCGGCGGGTTGCCAAAAAGCCCAGAACCGTTGCATCAAAGGCGATCGGTGGAGGCAAGCCGAAAGTGAAATAAGGAGTGGATAGATCGCACGTCGCCCGATTCCCGGGCGGTGAACGCTACCATGCGTAATTTTGGTGAAAGAGTGAACCGAAGATGATCCTCAACACGACTTTGAAAATGGAAAAGGCCATGGCTCAGGCCAAGAGCTATTCCGAATGGTCGAAAGCCGCGAAAGCGCACGACAAATCAACCGGAGTCGACATATGGAAGTCGTCTGACGAGAGTAAGCATTTTGACTATACGTCCATTCGCCGCCGGCTGAAACGCCTCTCCAAGCTATGGAAATCGCAGGACAATGCCGGCCTTCTCTACGCACTGAATGAAGGCATTCACGGGAATATGGATGGCATGGGTCATGCCCGGCTTCACCAGAAAGCCAAATTTGGCACCAAACAGCTTATCCAGGATTATGTAGACGCGATCGTCAACTCGCTGGAATATCTGGCGAGCGAGAAGGTCACAGATATTCCATTCGAGGAAAAGCTCGATTTCTTCCGGCGCGCGCAGCATTGCTACGGACGATCTGCATTTCTTATGAGCGGTTCAGGTGCTTATCTCTATTTTCATGTCGGAGTCGCAAAAGCGCTTTGGGAAGAAGGGTTGCTACCCGATATAATGTCCGGTTCCAGCGGTGGCTCGGTCGTTGGCGCATTGATCAGCACCCATGTTGACAAGGAAATACCGCCATTTTTCAAACCGGAAAATCTGACTCTGGGTATGGATCACGAAGACGAAGAACAGGGCGGATTTCTGGGCGGTCCCAGTCGTATGCGCGCGGATGAAATACGCCAGCGTCTGACAGACTTGCTCCCCGATCTGACGTTTCAGGAGGCTTACGAGCTTACCGGTCGGCATCTCAACGTTTCGATTGCGCCGGCGGAAAAGCATCAGACTTCCCGGCTGCTGAACGCAATTGCATCGCCCAATGTCTATATTCGCGAAGCGGTTCTAGCTTCCTGCGCAGTGCCGGGCATCTATCCACCCGTCACATTGGCGGCCAAAGATCATCGCGGAGAACGGGTGCCCTATCTGCCCAATCGCAAATGGGTCGACGGTTCGGTTACCCACGATCTGCCGGTCAAACGACTTGCGCGGCTCTATGGCGTGAATCACCATATCGTCAGCCAGGCCAACCCGCTGATTACTCCGTTTGCCACTGATTTCAGCCAGACACGGAACCCGCTGTCGTCCATCCGCAATGCAACGACGGCCACCATGAAAGCATGGCTCAACGCAAATGTTGAAATGATGCAGAAGCCCTTGTCCTACTTTCCGCGCCTGAACAGTATGGCGAATATGGCGCTGTCGGTGATCAACCAGGATTATACCGGAGACATCAATATCATTCGTCCGACGATGTTCTGGGGACCTTCCAAGATTTTGAGCAATTTGCCCGTTGAGGACATTGCCGAATTGATCCAGCTTGGCGAGCGCACAACCTGGCCGAAAATTGAAATGGTTCGCACGCAGACCAAGATCAGCCAGACCCTGGATCGCATTTTGTTCGAATATGAAAATGAGCTGGCACACGATCATGAATTGGTGATGAAAAGGAATATCGCTTGAAACACGAAGACGGGACGCTGAAGCTAGCGGCCGGTTCCAAGGCGGTCGGGGCGAAATTATATTGGCAGAAATGGCTGCCCGTCGATAAGCCGAAAGCAATAATCCTGCTCGTTCACGGTTATGCCGAACATGCCGGGCGCTATCAGTATTTTGCCGAACATTGTGTGGGCAGGGGCTATGCAGTTTTTGCCATCGATCACTGGGGGCATGGAAAATCGGACGGCACGCCCGGGTTCGTGCCAGCCTTTTCGGTTTTTCGTGACGGTGTTGATCGTCTGCTCGCTCAAGCCACGGAGGATTTCTCTGATCTACCCGTCATGCTGGTCGGACATAGCATGGGCGGATTGATCAGCGCGACCTATCTGCTTACCGAGCAAGCCGAGTTCGCTGCCTGTGTGCTTTCGGGTCCGGCGATAAAAGCGGCCGAGGAACCATCCGCGGTTCTCAAGGCTGTCAGCGGCTTTCTGTCCCGCTTCTTTCCGAAGCTTGGGGTACTCGAACTCGATCCGAACGGGGTCAGCCGCGATCCGAAAGTCGTTGCAGACTATCTCGCGGATCCACTCGTCTACAATGGCAAAATGGGTGCAAGACTGGCTGCTGAAATGTTGGCCAATATGAACACCGTGCAGGAAAATGCCGGACAGATTTCCCTGCCGATGCTTTTGCTTCACGGTGGGAAGGACAGCCTGGCTGCGGTCGAAGGTTCGGAATTTCTGGATCGTCATATATCCTCAAGCGAGAAACAGCTCAAAATCTATCCGGAATTGTTTCACGAGATTTTCAATGAACCGGAAAAAGACACAATATTGAACGACATGACCGACTGGTTGGACAAACAACTGGCGGCGAGAGGAACGTAACTTGGAAGCAGTCGAAATTTTCCTGACCATTTTGGGCATCTTGATGGTGTCGCTGATCGCGCTCTATGTGCTGTTCCCGCGAACTTTATACGGTTTCCTGCGCAATACTTTGCGGCGAAAAGGCAAGCTGACGGCAAAGTCGATCAAAGCGGGCAATATGATCTGGCCATATCTCGAAGGGGGGCCATCGGACGGCGAGCCATTGGTACTGCTTCACGGATTCGGCGGCGACAAGGATAATTGGGCGATATACGCGCCGGAAATCGTTGGAAAATACCGCCTGATTGCTCCGGACTTGCCGGGATTCGGAGAGAATATCCGGGAAGTAGATCGTGATTATGACATGGCGACACAAGCAGCCCGTGTGCGCGAATTTCTGGACGCGATGGGGATCGATAAATGCCATATCGGCGGCAACAGCATGGGCGGCTTTGTCTCGCTGCGCTTCGCGCTGGATTATCCCGAACGCTTGCTTTCGATGACTTTGTTCAACAATGCGGGCGTTGTCGGAGCCAATGAAAGCAAGCTTCAGATCGAGGCCCAGGCCGGAAAAAATCCGCTCGAAATTCACAGTCCCGACGACGTGAAGCGGATGCTCGCGTTCGTCGCACACAAGCCGATGAAAGTCCCCGGGCAATTCCGCAAGATTTTCTACGAGGATTTTGCCGTACATCGCGAGCTGCTCGACAAGATTTTCTGGACTTTGGTAGAGGATGGTACGGGCAAGGCCCTGAATGACCAGCTCGATCAGGTAAAGGCGCCGACCCTTATCATCTGGGGTCGCCATGACCAGCTGATCGATGTCAGTTGTGTCGACGTGCTGGAAGACGGCATCCCCAATGCAGAATCAGTAGTGTTTGAGGAAGTCGGCCATATCCCGATGATCGAAAACCCCAAAGGGACCGCCAAACGTCATCTCGAGTTCCTTGCAAAATACTAAAATTCCCTTCAGTTTGGACAGGATGGGCTTCCGCTAGAGGAGTCGCCGATGGAGGGTGTTTATGGAATTGAAAGTTGGATTGCTCGGCGGTGGCTCATGGGGAACCACGGTTGCGTCTCTGGTTTCGCGCAATGCGCCGATAAAAATCTGGGCGCGGGATTCTGAAACCGTCAGCGATATCAACAATAATCATTGCAACAGCAAATATCTGCCCGATATAAAATTGCCCCCTGCTTTGACCGCAACGTCGGAAATCGGCGAGGCCGTGTCAGGCGCAGATGTCCTGGTCATGGGGATACCCTCCAATAATTTTCGCAATGTACTGGAAGAAGCCAGGCAATATCTCCGGCCATGGGTTCCGGTCATCAGCCTTACCAAGGGTTTGGAACTGGCCACCAGCAAGCGGATGACCGAGGTTATCGAAGAGGTTCTGCCGGGCCATCCGGTCGGGGTGTTGACGGGTCCCAATCTGGCCCGCGAAATCATGGCCGGGCAGGCCGCCGCCAGCGTGATCTCGATGGAAGACGAGATTATCGTGAAACAATTGCAGCAGCTGTTCCACTCGGGCCTGTTTCGCGTTTACACCAATACCGATCTTCTGGGGTGCGAATTGGGCGGCGTGCTCAAGAATATCATCGCCATCGCCGTTGGCATGGGGGATGGTCTGGGTGCTGGCGACAATACGCGGTCGGCATTGATCACCAGAGGGCTTGCCGAAATCACGCGTCTGGGCGTTGCCATGGGTGGGAAGCCCGAAACATTTTCGGGGCTCACCGGCATGGGCGATATGATAGCCACCTGCACGAGCCCGCTGAGCCGCAATCGTCATGTCGGTGTCGAGCTGGGCAAAGGCCGCCATATTGATGAAATCATCGACGAAATGCACATGGTCGCAGAGGGTGTGAAAAGTGCGCCGACGGTGATCGCTCTGGCCAAGAAATATGGCGTTGCGATGCCGATTGCCGAGGATGTTTTCGAAGTCACAAAAGGCAACAGGTCTGCGGTCCGTGCATTCCGCGGATTGGTCAACCAGTCGGCTGGCGCAGAGTCTGACGCGGGTTAAAAATACTAGCTGGTCGGCAAGCGAAAACACCGGAAATCACCATCAATATTTCAGGGAAGCAAGGCGATTTGTCGCCTTATGTTTCAGGATATTAACCAATTCGCGAGAAATAATTTCGCTCAAATGACTCAAAGATAAGAAAACTTTGGAGTCAATTAAGCATGTTACCCCATCTTCTCGGTTTTGCTTGCATTGAAATGGGGCATGTCATAAAATTTTACATATTAGGCATATAGATTTGTTAGGCTGAGTATCGTCGAACATCATGCCAGATATGGAGTATAATATGGACTTTCGCAGTCGCGCTGCCAACGAGTTGGATCGGAATTTGACGATCGAGGCGAATGATATGCTAGTCCACGCACCGCCCATTTCGGAACCTGATATTTTCTCAAAACAGTTTCGCGAAATCGATCTGCGGTTTGATCGTTCCGACGAAATATTCTGGTGTTATATGAACCAGAAATCACGTCCCAGCTATACATATGAACTTGGTGACGAGATCCAGCAGGTCCAGGACTGGATCCACTCTACTTATGCAATCAACGGATCAAAGGCTGCGGATCCGTTGCGCTATTTCGTTGCCGCTTCACACACGCCCGGAATCTACAATCTTGGCGGGGATTTGAAACATTTTGCCGATTGCATTCGGCGTCGGGACCTGGGAGCGTTGAAGAAATACGCCCGTACCTGCGTCCACATGCAATATGAGAATAGTACCGCATTTGGTGCACCGATCATTACCATGGCTCTGGTGCAGGGTGATGCCCTGGGCGGCGGTTTCGAACATGCGCTTGCTTTCGATATATTGGTTGCCGAAAAAAGCGCCCGATTGGGGCTGCCGGAAATATTGTTTAATCTCTTTCCCGGGATGGGCGCCTACAGCTTCCTGCGTCAGCGCCTCAGCCGCAAGGAAACCGAGCGGTTCATTCTCGAAGGAAAATTATATTCGGCTTCCGAACTATATGACATGGGTGTCGTTGACATATTGGCAGAGGATGGGATGGGCGAAGCCGCCATCGTCGAATATACCAAGGAAAACCGCAAACGCTTCCACGCAGAACGGGCGGTCTATCGTGCGCGGAAAATTGCCAATCCGGTGAGCCTCGAAGAGTTGCTTGAAATCACCGATACATGGGCTGAGACCGCGCTCTATCTGGAAGAAGCGGATGTCCGCAAGATGGAACGATTGGCATCGGCACAAGACCGGCGCATTTTGCGGTCACTCCGGGCCGTTTGACGATCCGTTAGATTTGAGCAGTCTTTTCGGTCGGCGCATGGTCGTTGCTGCTCGCCAATCTGGTTTCGAGATAGGCGCGAATATCGGTGACTTGCTGTTCAATTTTCGTCAGATATTCATGCCGTCTCTCCATGAACTCTCGCTCGGTGATAACCTCAAGCTTGGAACATGTCTCGACGAGGTAGCTCGCACCGACATTCGAAGCACCGCTCTTGAACGCATGGGCGTGGAAGCGGAAATCATCAACAGATTCATCATCCACCGATTTGCGGAAGGCGACCAGAATCTCGCTGGTATCCTCCAGATAGGCTTCGATGATAGATTGCATAAAAGCCTCATCGCCGATCGATAGAAGATAATCCAGCTGTGTCGGATCGACTGCCGGAGGCTCCGGCCGCCGCAACTTACTGTCGAAATTGCTGACCACGCCCATCGGGTCGGTGTCGATTGCGTCTGCAGGCGTGGTGGCTCTGCTGGCTGTCTGCGAAGCGATGACTTCGATCAATTCGCCCGCCTCAATCGGCTTCGTCATCCTCAGATCCATGCCGGCATCAAGACATTTCTTCTCGGTTTCCTCGGTAGAATCGGCCGTCAAACCGATGATCGGGATATGTTTCCGCGGTCCCTCGATCTGGCGCCATAGCCGACAGCATTCGATACCACCCATGATGGGCATGTTCACGTCCAGGAAGACAATCTCAAAAGTTCCTGTTTCGAGCTCATCGAGCGCTTTCTCTCCGTCTTCAACCACGGTAACTTCGTGACCGGCATTGGCCAAAATTGTTTCAAGCACCATCTGGTTTGTGCGATTGTCATCCGCGACGAGCACTCGAACCGGCGCAATGTCCGGCGTTCGGGCATTGTCGTTTGATTCTGGCTGTCGCCGTGCGGTCGAACCGACGAATGAGCAACCAATCTGAACGGCACTGCGGATCGCGCTAAAGTCCGAACCCGGCGGCAGCAATGTCGCGAACGCTGCCCGCAATTGAAGGTCCTTCAGGTTTTTCTTTTTGTCTTCGGCAAACAAGACGGGCGGAAGCTTGGCATCCCGGAATGCGGCCCATAAGAGGGACTGGTCGTCATGTTCGCTTGCGATGGCTTCATCCAGCAACGCAATATCGTATGACTCAAGATTGCGGCGACCGAGAATTTCTCCGATATCGTCGGATTCATGACATTGGATATGGTCGATTTTAATCGGTTGATTGTCATCGTTGCAGATGACCGGTGCGTCGAGGTCTCGCGTCAGCGAAAGAATCCGGACGCAATCCTGATTCAGGCGGGTTTCTGAAGTGTCCAAAACTTCTGTAGGAAAGGACAAAGTAAATTTACTTCCCGAGCCGAGTTCGCTGTCTACAGAAATCCCCCCATTCATCTGATTGGCCAATTTTTGACATATCGCCAGGCCCAGACCGGTTCCGCCGAATTCGTTGGCAATCGTATCATTCGCTTGCTGAAAAACGTCAAAGATCTTCTGTTGCGCGTCCACTGGAATGCCCGGGCCGGTATCGGTTACCGAGACCCACATCTGTCCCTGGTCTTTTGTCGAATTGAATCCGCATCTCAATGTGATCGATCCGGCTTCCGTAAATTTTACAGCATTGCTGGTCAGGTTGATGAGAATATTACGAATATAGCCGAGTTGTCCGGAGATGACCTGGTCGCTGCTTGGTTCCGCTTGAAGAATGATCTCGAGATTTTTCTCGTCGGCCGCGATCTGCATGATATCACGAACCTCGGAAAGCACATCGACAAGAGAAAATGGTTTCGGCTCAGGCAGTTCATCGCGAGATTCCGAATGCGCAAAGTTGAGAAGCTGATTGATCAGATGCAGCAAATGACGGCCCGCTGACACGCTGGTAGCGACCATCTGATGCTGTTTCTCCGGCAACTTCATGTCAAGCAAATGAGTGCCGTAGCCAATAATCGCGTTTAATGGCGTACGCAATTCATGGCTGACGCTGGCGAGAAACAGGCTTTTGGCTTTATTTGCTGCTTCAGCTTCTTCCTTGGCTTGAGAGATTTTGGTGATCAGCGTCGAGCAATATGCCGGTATCACTATAAGCGCGACCAGCAAGCCGATCGAAAGCGACGGGCTGTTGCGCCAATAATCGACGGAATAGATGGTCCATCCAAATGCGATAGCCGCCATCGCCGATGCCAGATACAGCCAGTTGACGCCAAAACGGAAGCCGTTGCCGAGGATGACCCACAATAATGCCGGATAAACAGCGGCAAAGCTTTCTCCGCCGATCTGGAAGAGGAAAGCTGCGGCTCCAAAATCTATGCAAAGCCCTAGAAAACGTCTCAAACTCGACGGCTTGGGGTGCATACGATAGGCAATTGCTACAGCGATGCTCACAATAAAATAGACACCGAAACCGATGATCAATCCGGATGAGGCATCGAGGATAGCGAAAGATGACCATGCGATAATGATCAGAATGATCCGGTTCTTGATCATCTCATGTTCACGGTCGCGCACCTGACCGTCCATGCCGCCTTTCGGATGCATGTGGTGGCTATGCGACCTCGCCGGCGCGTTTGATGTGGCGGATAGCAAGTTGATTAGCCTTCTGCCGCGCGACTGGGCGGATCATTTTTCCGGCCGTCAAACAATTTTCCGAGATCTTCTGCCCGTTGCGGCCGTGCAATCTTGAACCCCTGAATCTCGTCACATCCCGAAACGCGCAGCAGATCGAGCTGAGCATCATTTTCAACCCCTTCGGCGACGACACGCATGTCCAGCGCATGCGCCAGATGCGCGATGGTTCCGATAATCGCGCGATCGGCCGGGCTATGCTCGATGCGCGAAATAAAGGTACGATCAATTTTCAGGCAATTGGCGGGCAAGTCCCTCAGATATTGCAGAGAGGAGTAGCCGGTTCCGAAATCATCTATGGAAATTCCGACGCCACTGCTGCGAATCTGCTGAAGCATCGCTCTGACTTGTTCATTATTGTCGATCAACAATTCTTCTGTGATCTCGATAGTGATTTTTGACGGTTCGATGCCGTTGGCTCTGATATTTTCCAGCAGTTCGTCGCACAGATTCTGGTTCTGGAACTGTCGCGGGGAAACGTTGATGGCAACGCGTGGCAGATCAATGCCCCGGTCTGCGTAGGATTTTATTTCCCGACAAACTTCACCGATCACCCATCGGCCCAGAATATCCATAAGTCCGCTTTCATCGGCAACCCGAATGAACTGGATCGGCAGCAGCCGGCCCCGACGCGGATGATCCCATCGGATCAGGGCTTCAAGGCCGACATATTCTAGAGTCTTGGCATCGACAATCGGTTGATATTCAAGCGCGAACTGGTTTTCGTTAAATGCGTCCCGTAATTCGTTTTCCAACGCTGCATCGGCTTGGGCAATTTCGTTCATGTCGTCCGAGAAAAACCGGTAACAATTGCGCCCGTTGGCCTTAGCATCATACATGGCGAGATCGGCCATGCGCAGGACTTCCTCATATTCATCGCCGTCATCGGGGATCAGGCTTACACCGATGGATGCGCTGATAACTTGTCCCACACCGCTGATCGCATAGGGCTCGCTGATCGCTTTCAATATTTTGGAACAACGCGAATTGATCGAATCAATATTTTCGAACTTGTTCAGAATGACCGCAAATTCGTCGCCGCCGATGCGTGCTGCAAAATCCTCGGGACCGATTACCTTGGAAATGCGTTCCGCAACTTCGCGCAAAAGCGCGTCACCGCTATGATGACCGCGGGTATCGTTGATGATTTTGAAGCGATCCAGATCAAGCAGCAGGAGCGCGGCCTGGCTGTTGGTAGTCTTGCAATTGGCAATGGTCGATTTAACATTCTCGGCAAGCAGCACGCGATTGGGCAGTCCCGTCAGCATGTCGTGCAATGCCAGATGTGTTCTATGTTCCTCGGCAAATTTCCGGGCTGTAATGTCAACTGCGGTTGTCAAAACGCCAATCGTCTCACCCTTATGATTAAGCAGTGGTGATTTGTTGCAATGAAAAATCAGATCAACGCCGTCGCTGGTGATTTTCTCTTCATAATGCGGAATGGCGAGGCTTGATTTTAAAACCATTGCATCGCGTCGACGGGTGTTGGCCGCCAGGGTGGGTTCGAAATTATTGGCAAAATCCGTGCCCACCATTTCGTCCGGGTCTTTATCAAACAAGGCGGATTGATAAGCGTTGGTAAATAGGCATTTTCCCGAACGGTCGGTGGCGTTGATCATGATCGGGATCGTATCGATGATTTGCTCAAGCATGCTTTTGCCTGAAGGGCCTTCGTTTGAGGCTGCTGCGCCGAACGCGGCATGCTTGCGGCCGATTTCCGACGCGCGCTTGCGCAGCGTCACACTTTTCTTGCTTTTGGTCAGCAGCGATAAAGCGCGGCTACAGAATTCTACATGCGAAACCGGGCTTTGCAGAAAGTCTGTGGCACCTGCATCAAGCGCGGCAAGTCGGCACTCGCGATCTTGATGCGCCGTAATGACAATAGCAGGTATTTCGTTGGCACCAGGCATCAGCCTGACTTTGCGGATGAATTCCGCACCATTCATCTGGGGCATTCGATAATCGACGACCATCAAATCTGCTTTGTTGTCGCGCAGCCATTCCAGCGCCTCAACGGGATCAGCATAGGTGACGGCGGAATATTTTTCCCCCATCAGCGTCACAAACTGGGCATAGATCCGCAGATTGGTGGGCCGGTCATCGACTATTAAAACACGCGTGCTCATGATTGAAGGCACTACATGGCTATGATCAAGATAAGGTTAACGTCTATTTATCGGATCATTTTTCATCTTAATGCGGCTCATCAGCCTTTGCCGTGGCCAGCTTTTCTGGAAGATCTGGAGGCATGTATGAGAAACTGCTGGTCGGGAAGAGAGGATTCGAACCTCCGGCCCCTGCGTCCCGAACGCAGTACTCTACCAGGCTGAGCTACTTCCCGATCCACTTGCTTTTTTGGCGCGAGGGATGTGATGCGGCCATTATATGCCAGTCCGATTTGCGGATCAAGCCATCGGCAAGGCGCCTCGTCAAAACTTTATTGCGATAATATCTGTCATCGGATTTGGTTGAGCATATCATCATAGCGGTCTAGCGTTTGCAGAACATTGGTTGGAGATTATGGTTTGATTCCCGGACAGCATTATGAGCAGCAATATCTCGATCTGATGCGGCAAATCTGGACGCAGGGTGATGAACGCATTGATCGGACCGGCGTCGGTACGCGCGCCATTTTCGGTGTGACAATGCGCTTTGATCTCGCCGATGACGCTATTCCGCTGCTCACAACAAAGCGGGTTTTCTGGAAAACGGCGGCACGCGAGATGCTCTGGTTCCTGACCGGGGATACAAATATCCGCGAGTTGGTGAAGCAGAAGGTACATATCTGGACCGACTGGCCACTCGACAAATATCGCAAGGAAACCGGCGAGCAACTGGACCGGGATGTTTTTGAACAGCGGATTATCGAAGATGACGGTTTCGCTGCAAAATGGGGCGATCTCGGGCCGGTTTATGGCAAGCAATGGGTCGACTGGCCGCGCTATACGCCAGCAGGCGAGGGGCTGTACCGCCGCGAGGAAAAGGGCATCAACCAGATTGAATTGCTGATTGAGGGGATCCGGAATAATCCCGGGTCCCGGCGTCATATTTTTACGGGCTGGAATGTTGCCGAACTGGACCAGATGGCTCTGCCGCCCTGTCACAAAACCTATCAGTTCTATGTATCCGACGGGAAATTGTCGGGGCTGCTTTATCAGCGCAGTTGTGACCTCGGCCTCGGCTTTGCGTTCAATGTCTTTTCGGCGGCGCTGCTAATCCGGATGATCGCACAGCAATGCGATCTGGAGCCGGGAGAACTTGTCTGGAATGGTGGTGACGTACATCTATACCTGAATCACGCCGATCTGGTCGAAGAGCAATTGTCGCGTGAGCCTTCGGGCGCTCCGAAACTGAAAATTCTCGGCAAGCCCGATTCGATTTTTGGCTATGATATCGGTGATTTCGAGGTGCAGGATTATGACCCCCAGCGTCATATTTCCGCGCCGGTAGCTGTTTGAATGCTTAAAAGGGCAGGGAGATTGACCTAAATTGGGTTTTGTAATATTGTAACAGCTAGTTGAACGAATATTGCAGCGCAACAATTGCGCGATTCTTGCTGGAGAGGCCTGATGGCTGATAAAAAAACCCAAAGCAATTTGCCGCCGCTGACTTTGCACATACCCGAACCGAAATTCCGTCCGGGCGATGTGGTTGACTATAGCGATCTCGATATTCCCGAAGCCGGCGCGCAGGCGCGGCCAGACATAAACACTGCACCCAAAGATATGCGGGATATGGTTTATGATATGGTCCGTGTGCTGGATGACGACCATAAAGCCGTCGGTCCGTGGGATCCGAAACTGGATGACGAAATATTACTCAAGATGCTCCGCACGATGGTGCAGGTGCGTACTTTTGATGATCGGCTGCATCGCCAGCAGCGTCAGGGCAAAACCAGCTTCTATATGAAATGCACCGGCGAAGAGGCGACTTCGGTTGCAGCCGCCATGGCATTGCACGGCGATGACATGTGTTTCCCGAGCTATCGCCAGCAGGGCATATTGTTCGTCCGTGGCTATCCGATGATCGAAATGGTCAACCAGATCTTCTCGAACAAGGCGGACAAGCTCAAGGGGCGTCAGCTGCCGATCATGTACAGTTCGAGCGAACTGAACTTCTTCACCGTTTCGGGCAATCTGACGACGCAATATCCGCAAGCAGTGGGTTGGGCGATGGCGAGTGCAAGCAAGGGTGACAGCCGGATCGCTGCCGTATGGTGCGGCGAAGGATCGACCGCCGAAGGTGATTTCCACGCGGCGATGACATTCGCCGCAGTGTATAATGCACCAGTGATCATGAATGTGGTCAACAACCAGTGGGCAATTTCGTCCTTTTCCGGTTTTGCCGGGGCAGAGCGGACCACCTTTGCTGCGCGCGGTGCCGGCTATGGCATTGCCGCCCTGCGTGTTGATGGCAATGACCCGCTAGCGGTCTATGCAGCCACAAGCTGGGCGGCCGAACGGGCGCGGACCAATCAGGGGCCGACGCTAATCGAACATTTCACTTATCGAGCGGAAGCCCATAGCACGTCCGATGATCCGACCGCCTATCGCAGCGCGCAGGAACGAGAAGAATGGCCACTCGGTGATCCGATTAACCGGCTTAATAAGCATCTGATCCAGCGCGGTGTGTGGAGTGATAAGCAACAGGAGCAGCTCGACGCGGAATGTCTGGCAGCGGTCAAGGAAGCGGTCACCGAAGCCGCCAAAAACGGCATATTGGGCCACGGGCTGCACCAGCCGTTTGAAACCATGTTTCAGGATGTGTTCGAGGAAATGCCCTGGCATCTCAAAGAGCAGGCGGCGCAAGCGAATAAAGAACGGGAAATCAAATGGCCGTCATGAACATGATAGAGGCCATCAACAGCGGCCTCGAAACGATGATGGAGCGCGACGATAATGTCGTGATCATGGGCGAAGACGTCGGCTATTTCGGCGGGGTTTTCCGCGCGACTGCCGGCCTTCAGGAAAAATTCGGCAAGACGCGCTGTTTCGATACGCCGATTTCCGAATGCGGCATCATTGGTGCCGCAGTCGGCATGTGCGCTTATGGATTGCGGCCGGTGCCGGAAATCCAGTTTGCCGATTATATCTATCCGGGAATGGATCAGCTGATCTCGGAAGCGGCGCGGTTGCGCTATCGTTCGGCGGGTGAATTTACCGCACCGATGACCGTACGGTCGCCGGTCGGCGGTGGCATTTTTGGCGGGCAGACGCACAGCCAGTCACCAGAAGCGATGTTCACCCATGTGTCCGGTTTGAAGACTGTAATTCCTTCAACACCTTATGACGCAAAGGGCCTGTTGATTGCCTCGATCGAGGATAATGATCCGGTGCTCTTTCTCGAGCCCAAGCGGATCTACAATGGCCCGTTCACCGGCTATTATGACAATCCGGTTTCGCCCTGGTCGAAATTTGCCGAGTCCGAAGTGCCGGAAGGCCATTATACCGTGCCGCTGGGCAAGGCGAAGATTGTTCGCGAAGGCGATGCGGTGACGGTTCTGGCCTATGGCACGATGGTCCATGTCGCCAAAGCGGTGGTCGAGGAACATGGCATAAATGCCGAGGTTATCGATCTGCGCACTCTGGTGCCGGTTGATATCGAGACGATTGAAAAGTCGGTCAGGAAGACCGGGCGCTGCCTGATCGTCCACGAAGCAACCCGGACCAGCGGCTTCGGCGCGGAGTTGTCGGCGCTGGTACAGGAACGCTGTTTTTATCATCTTGAGGCACCGATTGAGCGGGTGACCGGATTTGACACGCCTTATCCGCACAGTCTGGAATGGGCCTATTTTCCGGGTCCGGTGCGTATCGGTGAAGCGCTGGAGAAAATTGTCAGGGACTTGAAATCATGAGCAAATATACATTCAACCTGCCTGATATTGGCGAAGGTATTGCCGAAGCGGAAATCGTCAAATGGCATATCAAAATTGGCGATGTTGTCGCTGAAGACGACCAGATTGCCGACGTCATGACCGACAAGGCGACCGTGGAAATGGAAGCGCCGGTTTCCGGCAAGATTGTCGCGATCGCCGGTGAAGAAGGCGACATTATCGCGATCGGTTCGATGCTGGTCGAGATCGAAGTCGAGGGCGAGATAGAAGCTGACAAATTGGAAGAGTTGGAAGCATCCAGTACGGCTGCCGATGCCGCTGATAAATCAGACATCGCGGCCAAGGATGCCCATCAAGTAATTGATAATAAAGAGGAATATGTCGGCCTTTCCCCAAATCCAACAGCGCAGGGCGATGTCGAGGAGCCCGTTTCCGCTTCAGTGGCTTCCGACATTCCGTCGACGGAAAATACTGGCCAGAAAGTGCTCGCCACTCCCGCTGTTCGCAAGCGCGCTGCCGATCTCGGTGTCGACCTGAGCGAGGTCAAGGCACAGGGCGAGCATATCCGGCATAGTGATCTTGATGCCTATCTGAACTATGGGTCGGGGCAGGGCTATCGTCCGTCGGGCGCCGTGCAGAAACGTGACGACGAAAAGATCAAAGTCATCGGAATGCGGCGCAAAATTGCGCAAAATATGGCAGATTCGAAACGGAATATTCCGCATTTCTCCTATGTTGACGAAATTGACATGACAGAGATCGAGGATATGCGCGGCGACCTCAACGCCAATCGCGGCGAGCGGGCGAAGCTGACGATCCTGCCGCTGATGATAGCGGCGATCTGCAAGGCCCTGCGCGATTTCCCGATGCTGAATGCGACCTATGATGACGAAGCAGGCTTTGTTACCCGCCATGGCGCCGTCCATCTTGGCATGGCGACCCAGACCAATCAGGGGCTGATGGTGCCGGTGCTGCGCAATGCGCAGGATCTGAATATCTGGCAACTGGCGTCGGAAATAAGCCGTCTTGCCGCTGCCGCGCGCGATGGTAGCGCGACGGCGAAGGAACTGACCGGATCGACGCTGACCCTGACATCGCTCGGTCCGCTCGGCGGCATCGCCACCACGCCGGTGATCAATCGTCCCGAAGTGGCGATCATCGGACCGAACAAGATTGTCGAACGGCCGATGATCATCGACGGAGAAATCCACGCACGCAAACTGATGAACCTGTCGATCTCCTGCGATCACCGGGTGGTCGATGGCTATGATGCCGCCAGCTATGTGCAGGCACTCAAGCATTTTCTCGAGACACCGGTGCTGCTGTTCGCTGATTGAAGGATTCAATTGTCCCTTCTCCCGTGAGGGAGAAGGATACAGAGCCTTATCGCTTTAGCGATTAGGCGGCGTTGGATGAGGGTGTATTGTCCTCTGAAGCGCAGTACACCCTCATCCAGCTCCGACTAGGCAGACAAGCTGCCAAGTCTTCGCATCCTTCTCCCTCACGGGAGAAGGAATCTCGAGAGTTGCCGTTCGTCCTGAGCTTGTCGAAGGACAGTTTACACCGCTAGAGGCACCTCGACAGGCTCAGTGCGAACGGAATAGGGCTATTGTTTCTTTTCTCGTACCAGACCCTTAAAGCCCCAGGCCGCCCAGACTTTCCTGATCGAATTTCAGCCGGAAGGTCACGAACGGGCCGTCTCTGGTGTAGCGGCTATCTTCAAAATCGCGGTCCGCAAAGCCGACAATATTATAGCCGACCGAAATATAGGCGTTCTTGAACGGGGTGATGCCGATGCTCGGTCCGCCGGAATAGGCGATGCTGTCAAAATCATTGCCGACGCGGGCCGTCGCCTGGCCGCCGACATCGATGGTGTCGGACAGGTCGAACTTGACATCGGCGCCGACGACATTGCTCCAGCCTTCGACATCATCCTGCCCGAAACGGTCGAAAACATAGCGGCTGCCCCAGAAGAGACTATATTCTCCGGCTTCCCTGAAGAGGCCGTGATCTGCATCGACCGGCGTGTAGTTCACGCTCAGGCTGTTGATGATCCGCCGCGACGTGACATCGCCATCGACGAGCAGCGCTGCGCCGCCAATCGGTCCCGATTCACCCGAAACCGCGTTGCGCACGCGATCTTCCCGGAATTCGAGCTTCGCGAGCCACGACCATTCGCTGTCCGATGGACGGTGGGCCCAGCTGGCTTCGGCTTCGATGATGCGTGAGCTGACGCCGGTTTCATCTTTGGCAATGAATATACTGGCCAGTGCGCCAAGAGCGCTGCCTTCACCGATTTGCTTGAGCAAAGCGGTGGTGGCGCCATAGCGGGTGCTGATATCGCCGTCGCGATATTCGGCGCGGCTGTTCCAGCTCCAGTCGGCGTGCCGATAGGTCGCGCCGGCGGTGACCGCGAGGAAATCCTCGGTCAGCGTCGCGTCATTGCCGAGGAAACCGCCCGAAGCAACCGGCTGCTCGCTATTGATCACGTCGCTGCGATCAAATCCGCTGATGGTTTCATTGCCATCCAGCGAGAAATCCACGGTCCACTTGTCGCCGATCGGAATGCTTTGCGTCAGACCATAAGCGGCATAGCTGCGCGGACCATATTCGGTAATTTCCTGCTGGTTCATGCTGCTGACGATACGCGCGCCGTTCCAGGGCGAGACGTCAACGCCGATCCGGGCGGTGCGGGCATCGATATTCTCGCCATCGGCAATTTCGTAGGTGCCGATGATCTTGATGTCTTCGGTAATCGCATAGCGCGCCGAGAAGCTGTGACGGGCGGGGAAGTCGATGCTTTCGTCCTGACCGCCCAGAGCAAATTCGGTTTGCGCATCCAGTTCCAGCTTGCCGCCGAACAAACGCTGGGTTGCGCCCAGCCGGACGAGGGTGGATTCATTTACCGTGCCGTCCGATAGCCGGTCATTGGCATAGATCAGGCCTGCGCGGAAAGACGTGTTGCCGGTGCGATATTCCAGCTCGGCGGTCGCCGCACGGCGGCGCGCATCCGACATCAGGAAATTCTCCTGATAGCTGGTGATCGCGAGTGACAGATTGTCCCGAACGCGAACCCGGCCATCAATGCCGAATTTGCGGGTTCCGCTTTCTGCGGCGTTCAGCTGTCCCAGACCATAGCCGGAGGCCTGACGCCGGACGTAGGCGAGAATGTCGAATTTCGATCCATGATGTTCTGCTTCGACCAGCCATGCGGTTGCCGCTTTGCCGCTATTTGTGGCGGTGAGGTCTTTCGCCTCGTTATCGGTCAGGGCAAGTTCCGCCCGGAATTCGGTCTTGAGGTCCGGCCGGTAGCGGACGTCAACGCCGAGCAGATCGGTTTTGACGCTCTCGTCTTCGTCGTGCACGGCGGTTGCGCCGATTTTCAGCTTCTGGTCGGCGGTCTGGTAGGTGGCGCGGCCACCGGCGTTGAGATTGCGTCCGCCCACGCCGAGAACTTCATATTCGGCAATGATGAACTGCGGATCGAGATCGCTGCTGCGGCTGAGTATCGGTTCGCGGAAGCTGATCGTTCCGGCGAGATAGTCGATGTCATAATCGATATGGCGGGTCAGCTCGCGCTGTTCGACAATCTGCTCGGAACGGAAACGGTCGCGCGTTTCCAATGTGATCCGTTCGCTATTGGCCAATATATCGCGGGTGGCGAGGGCATAAGGGCCGGACAGGCCGTTGCCCTGGATTTCCTCGCGGCGGAACCGGTTCGGCGAATCCGCGGCAAAACCGTTGAGGTGCACCTGATCGCTTTTATATTCCGCCTTGATGCCGTTGAAGGCGCGCTGGTAACGGGCCAGTTCGGGCTCGCTGATGCCGGTTTCATAATCGCCGAACAACGCATAAAATTGCGGCCGTTCCAGCTTCAGATAGAGACGGCGGACCGAAGCGGCATCATAGCGTTGCTCGCTACGATCGGCATAGACGGTATAATAGCGGCGCGGGTCGATGACGCCCTGGAAACGGGTTTCGTCCTCTTCCTTGTCGCTGTCATAGGCAAGGGTCATCAGCCATTTGCCGGTCACCCGGCCCTTGGCATAAAGCGCGATCCGGCCATCGACATTGATATTGTCTGCGTCGTCGGCGAGATCCTCGAGCCGTTCGTCGAGCGTATTGAAACCCAGCGTTCCAGCGGCGAAGCCGACCACGGTCCACGGCCGGTCGCCGGGATCGAGCCAGGTTTCGACCCGCTGGGCGCGTTCGACTTCGCCATCGCGGAAAGGGAAGCTGATGCTGAGCGATCCGGAAGCGGTGGTCGGTGCCAGCTCGATATAGGCGATGCCTTGCTCGCCTTCGACCCGCCATACAGGTCTGCCCCGTTCGAGGCCGGCAAGCTGGTTGGCCTGCTGTGCGTCAATTTCAATCGCGGGGGCATAAGGGGCCGGAACCGAGAAGTCGCCAACCATGCCGTTGCGCGCCGGTTTGCCGTCGCGGTCTGTCAGCCGCACGGCAATGACCGGACGGGTAACGCCATCGGCGACCAGAATGGAGCGGACCTTGAGCAATTCGGCGTGCAGCGGGCTGCCGGCATAATGGACCTTGCGTTCCAGCTGCTGAACCAGCTTGCCGTCGGGGTCGACAACGCGCGCGGTAAGGATATTGGTGCGATCCTCGATCTCGATGCCGCGCCAGGTGCTGATCCGGACCTTGCCGTCGGCGCTTTTCTTGGTGCCGTCAAAGGCGAGGGGATTGACCGCTTTGCCGTTGACCGACAGTTCGATTCTCTGGCCGGCGTGATGCTTGATCGCGACGCGCAGCGCCTTGACCCGCGGATTATGCTCTTCTTCGGGGAACAGCCATGCAATGCCTGGCTCTTCGCCGGTAACCCAGTCACGGCCAGCGCCTGCCGCTTCCGGATCCGACAATACTTCCGGTTTGTGGAAGTTCTCTGCCACTTTCATATCGCGGGGCGCGACTTTTCTGGCTCGGAAATCTGCGCGTTTCAGCGCGCCGCCCCGGCCTTCGACGAAGCGGGAGATATTGCTGCCTGCGCTCCGCGTGTTCTGCGCACAGTCAACCGGAGCCATATCGGCCGGGAAGGTCGACGGATCGATCTGGACCACGTGCAAGCCGGGTTTGAGGCCCTCGAAATGATAGCGACCATCGCTGTCGGTGACCGTATAGGTCCCGTCTTGCAGCATCACCCGGATATTGCCGATGCCTGCTGCTGTCCGGGGATCGGTGCCGCAGCCACCGTCCGTGATCCGGCCGACAAGCGTGAATCTTTCGGAAATGCCGTCGCGAACGATGCTGACGATTGCGTCGACGGTGTCGCTGGTGGTGCCGCGATCATCGCGGGCGGACGCGAGATTGAGCGCGTCTCCGGGCTGTGCATCCTGCCGCACTTCGGCAATATAGGTCAGCAGGGCGTTCTCGGACGGAGCCAGCGGTGCTGCTTCGACAGAGAAATCCTGGCCATTGGCTGCAACCGTCGGAGCCACCAACTCGCCATTATAGCGGACCGTGCCGGTCTTCAGGCGCATCGCTCGCGGCAGCTGGTCGGAAATCGTGATCTGGCCGGTGCTCCGCAGGACATCGGAATTCTCCACGGTGACGCGATATTGAACCGCGTCTCCGGGTGCTGCCTGGGCGGTGGAGGCCGATTTCGTGATCAGCAACGGCGCACCGGGCCGGTCCAGCGGCACGTCGACGCGGACCGGAGCCGGGTCGTTCAGGATGATGATGCCGCCGTAGGACCCGTCGACAATGGTGAAGGGAAGCCCGTCGGTTCGCCGCAATCCGGCCAATTGCCGGGGCGTCGCCGACGACGCAAAGCTGTAGGGCTGCGGCGCTTCGACGAGCAGGCGGTAGCGGCCCGCTCTGGCAAAGGGGAAGCGATAGAAGCCGTCGCGGAAATCGTAGATGGTGCCGCCGCTGTCGGTTACGGTTCCTCCGGCGATCACCGTGCTCGGGAATGCTGACACCCCGTCATCGCCGAACACGTCCGCTGGCTGACCGGTGGACGCGTCGATCAGGGTTACGCGGGCGCCGGAAATCGGTGTGCCATCGGCGCTGTCGAAAATTTCGCCGAACGGATCGATCAGGATCCCGACTTTTGCGCTGCCGATCATGTTGCCGCCCATTTCATGGACGGTGATGTCAAACGTCTCGCCCCGTTTGACCGACAGCACGCAATCGCCCTGAACCGGGGCAGGCGGGACCGCAGCGGTGTTGATCAGCGCGACAAACCGGCCGCTGTCGACCGCTGTCTCGACAATATTTATCTGCTCGAGATCACCGGTCGGGGTCGACAGATATATGTCGAAATTGTCGATTGCCTGCGGATTCAGGTTCCGGTTTTCGTCGATGATCGAGATGATCAGCGGCTCGCCGGCCCTGATATTGTCGGTCGGCCTGACCGAGGCCGGGCTTCGGGGCGTTCCTGCGAAGGCGCCGGTCAGTTCGATTGGGACGCTGCCTTGCGCACGCCGGCACATTGTTTCCGCGATCGGGAAATTCTCGGACCCTGGCGGGTCGGTAAAGTGGAAAATCCTGACCTCGAGCGGCTCATAGGGAGGCGACACAACCTGAATATCTATGCGATTGGACGGTTTCTGCAGCCGTTGGCCGCCGATATCCCATTCCGCTCTCGCAATATTGCTGATCAGCGGGAGATGCTGCGCCTGTTCGATCGCGAAATCGGGCGCGTGCGGCTGCTCCTCGGCAAACTCGGGTTGTGCGAGTGCCGTAGAGGCCGGCGCGGCGAGGGCGCAAGCAGCCAGAGCCAGACCGACTGGCTTGAAAAAGGTGGTGAATTTACCCACAGATAAAGCCGGAATTTAGCGGCAAACCGGCACAAACACCGGTTTGCCGTCAAATTGCGAAAGGCTCTATTCTACCGTTACACGGAAGATGAGGGTTTCGGTCTCGCCCGCTGCGACGGTGCCGAGATTGCCCGAAACCACGCCGGAAGCCTGTGCTCCGGTGCCGCTACCATCTGCGTTGCAGGTGGACCCGGTGACCGTGCCTTCGGTTACCACGCCGATCACGGTCGGAACCGTGGACGGGCCGGTGGCCAGGCTACTGTAATAAGCCAGATTGGCCGGAATCGTATCCGAAATGGCGACACCTGTTGCCGGTGCGCTGCCGGCCGCGTTGGCAACGGCGATGCAATATTCGACAATGGCGCCGGGAATGGCTTTCGGATTGGTGCTGCCGTTGACCGGATCCCACAAGACACTGCTGGTTTTTGTAACCGTAATGTCTGCCGCGGACACTTCATACGTGTCTGTAGCGCTGTGATAACCATCGCCGGCACCATCGGAGCTTCCCGTACCTGCCGTGTCGGCAAAGACATTCTGCACATCCGAAACATCATCCGCTTCACCCGAATCGTCCGAGAAGGCAAGGCCCTGCACGCCCGAACCGGTTGCCGGAAGGCCGCTGCCGCCATGGGCCGCTGCCTGGCCGATCAGAATGACATCCAACAGATCGCCGGTGACGACGCCGCTCGGGACATTCGCCACGACGTGGATCGTCACACTGCTGTCTTCGCCGAGATTGTCGATATAGGTGATCAGCGTATCGCTACCGTCGAAGACGCCGGCGGTGGTGCCATTGTCGAGATAGTAGGTGAGCGTGCCGGTCACGTCGAAATCGTCGGTGGCCGGTTGTTCGGAACTGAGCAACACGTCGATTGTATCGTTGGTCTGGTTGCTGACGGTGTAGGTCACCGCCTGCTGCGTCGCACTCGGCGCTACCGATGTATTCACCGCATCGCTTTTGGCTACGACAAGGTTCACTTTACGGTCGACGACAAACACGTCGCTGTCGGTTTCCGCGGTCTGGCCGGTTCCCCCGACACTATATGCTACACTTACGGTATTGGTAATGCTCGTGCCCGCATCAGTGCCCAGATCTGCAGCGAACGCAGGGTTTGCACCCAACGCCGCTACAGAAATGGTACTAGTGGCAACGAGAAGTTTCAGTATACTGGTCATAACTGTCTCCTGTTTCACTTATTTGGATCGCCTAACCCCGCGGCGACCCGGTACGGTTGCGGTCACTTCACAGTGCCGCGAAAAACCAATTTCCCTCCCGAACCTGCAGAAAGGGCACGATTGAATGTCCATTTCACATGGGTGACATCGGTCAGAAGAGCGGGACGAACATTGCCGTTTCCGCTTAGGTAAGTGAGGTCCGCAAGCGGGCCCCAGTTTTTGCCTCCGTCAACGGAGACAATTTCAGTGCCATCAGACGTTCCATTGAACGCCACCGCTTTTGGGAGCGGGTTGGTGACAGAGAAATCCGTAGCCGGCGCGCTGCCGACATTTTTATAATTGACGACGAACACAAGCTTGTCGCCTGGTGTGACGGTCGTCGGCTGTTCGAGGATCAGGGCAGTGGTGCCGTTCGGCTTGGCCACTTTGCGTTCGACGAACACATCGCTCGACAGACTGACATTATTGGCCGCTATCGCCGTGCCCGGCATCATCAGCGCTATCGCGAGAGAAATTGCTTTTATCATTTTGCTATACCCCGATTGAAATCAGTCGATGACGACTTGAAAAGTGATGGTGCGGGTTTGCCCGCCCGGAACCGTGCCGAGCGCCACGGCGATCGAATCGCCGTCGAAGGATCCGGCATCGCCGTCGCTCGCGGCATCGCCCAGCGGCGCGCCTTCAAGCGTGATGGTTCCAGATTTATAAGTGGTCTCGGCGGGAATATCGTCGCTGATCGCCAGATTGGTCACGTCGCTGGAGCCGACCGTTGTCGCAACCAGCTGATAGAGGATGACCGCGCCCGGTACCGGCTGCGTACCACCCGAGGGATCGGTGATGGTCGCGCTTTTTGTTAGAGTGACATCGGAGGCCTGGATCACGAAAAAGCCGCTGTCGGCATCGCGCGCGCCGGTTGAGCCGATTACGGCATCTCCGCCGCCATCGCCTTGCCCGGCGAAAATCGTACCGGGCGTGCCGTTGCCGGTATTGGCGACGGCAGAAAGTTCGATTTCGGCACGATCCCCGTCGTTAGCGGAAGCAGGAATCGTCGAGAGGATGAAAACCGCTATGCTTTCATCTGGCGCCAGCACCGGGTCATTGGTGCCGGGCGTGTAAATAGTGTCGACGCCCGGATCATAGACCCCGTTGCTATTGCTATCGAGAATCGTCTGTTCAAAGCCTGTGTCAAATTCATCGCCGGGCTTTGCGGTATCGGCCGACAGGGTGAAGGCTTCCGATCCGTTTCCGCTATTGGTGACCTGATAGGTAAGCACCTGTGTGGTCAGCGCCGGAGCGGTCGCTACATCACCGGGATCGCTTGAAACGACCGTGACATCGAGCAGCTCATCGACCTTGATGATGACTTTATTCGAATCAATCGTGATCGGCGTGCCGCCTTCGGGCGAGTCATAAGTAGCCTGGGCGACATTGACGATGTCGGTTCCGGCCAGCGTGCCCGCTGCCTGCGCTGCCGTCGATGCCAGGGCTAGGGCAGCCGTACCTACCGCAAGCGCCAGTCGGCGGCTAACGATAGAAGCTGCTCGCAATGGCAGCCGGCATCCCAAATCCTGTGTCTGTGCGTTTTCCATGCCGGTCATATGTCAAAGAAAGCAAAATATTTGGTAAACGGAAAATAAATGATGTTTTGCGGTTTCGATCTTGCAAAGGCACGGAAAACAGCCGTTTATTCGAGTATATTAAGCAGTCATTTCGGCGCGGTTAACCCGCTGTTTACCACGTTGGTGCGTAACTATTGGCAATGCCGACCGTAGACGACTGGTTCTGCGAATTCGGGAATCCGTCTCCGTCACCACGATCTGGGACGGCTTTATAGGACGACGAAATGAGCCGTAATCGGAAATATATAGAATAATCGAAAGAGTGTAGTTGACAGGGATGCAGCGCTCTTATACTTGCGCTGCTTCACCGCCTATAGAGGCACATAAGCGGGTGTAGCTCAGTTGGTTAGAGCGCCGGCCTGTCACGCCGGAGGTCGCGAGTTCAAGTCTCGTCACTCGCGCCATTTCCCTTGTTTTCCGGGAAATGGCGCCAAGACCCCGTATTCATCCAGGTCAACAATGGACGCATCGGGAAAATCCACGCAATCCCGAGAATCGCATAGACTGGCAATTGCAGCCAGAAATTCAGCGCGCTGAGTTTTTCGATCAGGGTCACGGCAATGCCGCACCACAGCAAGATCAATATCAATATCAATATCATGCCAACCGGCTTGCGCCAGCTGGGTTGATCCTTTGGCTTGCTGTCGATTTCTGCTGTCATGACGTCATCCTGTATCATTCTATTATTTCGCATTCCGTCACGATCATCTGCAGCGGCAGGTCATGCGGCTCGGTCGGTAGGTCACTTGCTTCCTGAACCGACCAGGCAAGGCCGATACGGGGTATATCTGGATATTGTGCAAAGCTCCGGTCATAATATCCGCCACCCTGGCCCAGGCGTCGCAGCGACCGGTCAAAGGCCACAAGCGGGGCGATGATCACGTCCGGATCGACGAGGGGGCATGTGTCGCCAGGTTCGGGAATCTCCCGGAATCCGGATTCGAGCAATTCGGGTCCGGTCACCAGCCGGAATTCCAGCACGCCGTTATCCGTTACGCGAGGAAAGGCGATATTGACGCCGGTCTCTGTCAGATATTCGATCAGCCGCTCGGTGGGGGCTTCGCTGCCGACGCTCCGGTAGAATGCGACCGTTTGCCCCGGTTTGAACAGGCGGGCCAGAGGCGAGGGAGGGCGGCGGAAGGACAAGTTGCGGCTTGCGGCATCCAGTTGCCCGACAAAACTATCTCGCCGCCTTCTATATTCTTTACGTAGTTTCTGCTTTTTCTCTTTTAAACTACTCAAAAAAATATCTTTCTTTGGAAAGGTGACGGGACCGTCTTGGTCGTTGGCCGGAAAATCCTCTGACGCCTATTACGTCAGGTGGGCGCCATGTGCTTCGGACCCGACTGCAAAACAGTCCGCAATCCGGGCAGGGACAGCTCCCTAGGAAGTTATATCGCCTCAGGGATGTTCGTATCAAGCTCGTGCCAGACAGTACCCGTCGGACTCTATCTAGGCGTGATGGGGGCGTTACTCAAGACTGTTCGCCAATTGTTCGGCACGATCTGCCAGTTTTTCCAGAGCGGCAATCGCCTGCTCGTCCATCGGGTCGGGTTTGGCCGGTGCGCTGGCTTCGGCAGGTGCGGCATTGGCGGATTGTGCGCTGTGTAATTCATCCGCGAGCAACAGCGATGTGAACAGCAGCATACGGCTTTCGGTCAGCCCTGCCGGATCGCCGGATTCGCGCGCTTTCCCGTCGACCATTGCGGCCAGCTTCGTCAGATGGGCTTCTTCGCCATCCTGGCAAGTCACCATGAACGAGCGGCCGCCGATTTCCAGTTTCATTTGCGCCATGTCAGTGCTCCTGTCGCTCGATCAGTCCGTCTATCGTCCGGATGGCCTGCTTCATTTCCGCTTTCAGCGCCTCGTGGCGCGCTTCCAGTGCCGGGTCGGCATCGGTCTTCGCCATACTGGCTGCCGATTCTATGCGACTCAGCGCCCGTTCGATCCGGCCGATGGCCAGGATGACACGTTCATTGTCCATGAGCATTTTCCAAAGCTTGTTCCCAACAGGTAAGTTCCCGTCTTTCGTTGCTATCAATCTATTCTGACGCCGTAAACACCGGATGATGAAAAGCGATCCTTGACGCCGCCTCGCTGGATCATCAAAGGAAGAGGCAAAATAGCGAATCGCGGCATTCCGTTGCGTTTTTCCACGCGTCCAGTGCAGGGGATCAGACTAGATATGACCGTTACCGAAAAAAGCATGGCAAACGCCATCAGAGCGCTCTCCATGGATGCGGTGCAAGCGGCGAACAGCGGCCATCCGGGGATGCCGATGGGCATGGCGGACGTGGCTACGGTGCTGTTCAGCGATTTTCTGAAATATGATCCGAAAGCACCGAAATGGGCCGATCGCGACCGGTTCGTCCTGTCGGCCGGCCATGGTTCGATGCTGATCTATTCGCTGCTGCATCTGACCGGCTATGCGCGGCCGACGCTGCAGGATATCAAGGATTTCCGCCAGCTCAGCTCGCCTTGCGCGGGTCATCCGGAAAATTTCAAACTGGAAGGCGTCGAGACAACGACGGGGCCGCTGGGGCAGGGCTTTGCCACTGCAGTGGGCATGGCGATCGCCGAGCGACATCTGAACGCGACCTTCGGCGATGATCTGGTCGATCACAAGACCTGGGTGATTGCCGGTGACGGCTGCCTGATGGAAGGAATCAACCACGAAGCTGTCGGTCTTGGCGGGCATCTGGGTCTCGGACGACTTAATGTTCTTTGGGATGATAATGGTATAACCATTGATGGCGGAACGGAATTATCGACAAGTGAAGATATTCCGGCGCGCTATCGGGCCTCGGGTTGGCACGTTGTTTCCTGCGATGGTCACGATTTTGACGATATCCGCAAGGCGCTAAGCGAAGCGGAAGCCGATCCACGGCCATCGCTGATCGCCTGCAAGACGGTTATCGGTTACGGAGCCCCGACCAAGCAGGGTACATCGGCCACCCACGGCGCTCCGCTCGGCGATGAAGAAATTGCCGGAACGCGCGCTGCACTGGGATGGGATTCCGAACCATTTATCATTCCGGATGATATTCTGGCGTCATGGCGTCAAGTGGGAGAAAAGGGCGCTGCGGCGCATGCCGATTGGGATGCGCGCCTGAAAGGCCATGCCCAAGCCGCCGAGTTCACGCGCCGCATGAGCGGCGAGCTTCCCGACGGCAAGGCGATGCAGACCTATATGGAAGGCCTCGCCAAGGATCCCCCGAAATGGGCGACTCGCAAGGCTTCCGAAATGGCGCTGGGTGCGATCACCGAGGCGCTGCCCGAGATGATCGGCGGAAGTGCCGATCTCACAGGTTCGAACAATACCAAAACTCCTTCCACCAAGCCTCTGACAAAAGACGATTATTCCGGACGCTATATCTATTATGGCATCCGCGAATTTGGCATGGCGGCGGCGATGAACGGAATGGCGTTGCACGGCGGTATCATTCCTTATGGCGGCACATTCCTGGTGTTCACCGACTATTGCCGCGGCGCGATGCGGCTTTCCGCGATCCAGAACGCCCGGGTCGTCTATGTCATGACCCATGACAGCATCGGTCTTGGCGAGGATGGTCCGACCCATCAGCCGATCGAGCATATCCAGAGCCTGCGGCTGATGCCCAACATGCACGTTTATCGGCCCGCCGATGCGATCGAAACGGCAGAGTGCTGGGCGCTCGCTATCAAGCGGTCCGACGGTCCTTCCACTCTTGCGTTGACCCGTCAGGGTCTCGCGCCTTTCCGTGATGACGTCAGCACAAATCGTTGTGCACAAGGCGGATATCGCGCCAAGGCGGCAGAAAATGCCAAGCGCGTCGTGTTGATCGCAACCGGTTCCGAAGTATCGCTGGCGCTGACTATTGCGGCGAAACTGGAAGCGGCGGGAACCGGCGCGGACGTGGTGTCGATGCCTTGCACCGAATTGTTCGACGATCAATCCGCAGAATATCGTAATGGCCTGCTTGGCGGCGACGGTATATTGCGGGTATCGATCGAAGCGGGCACGACCTTCGGCTGGGAGCGCTATACCGGCCTTGACGGGCTGCGTTTCGGCATCGACAGTTTCGGGGCGTCGGCGCCGATCGACGATCTCTTCGCGCATTTCGGCTTGACCGCTGATGCCATTACCCCGCAGATTCTAGAAAAAATTGGCTGAACAAGGCCAGCAAGTTCGCATTCAAAGGAGCAGAATTGATGACAAAAGTAGCAATTAACGGATTTGGCCGGATCGGCCGTCTGGTGGCCCGCGCGATATTGGAACGCGATGATGACAATTTCGAACTGGTCGCGATCAACGATCTCGCCGACGCAGAATCCAATGCGCTGCTTTTCGCTTATGACAGCGTGCACGGCCGCTTCCCCGGCGAAGTGACCGCGCATGGCGATCACATCATGGTCAATGGCAAGAAAATCGCCGTGACCTCCGAGCGCAATCCCGGCGATCTGCCGCATGGCGAGATGGGTATCGACATCGTGCTCGAGTGCACCGGCTTCTTCCAGTCCAAGGACGCGGCGCAACCGCATATTGACGCCGGCGCAAAGCGGGTACTGATCTCGGCACCGGCCAAGGGTGACCTGAAAACGGTCGTCTTCGGAGTCAATCACGACGTCTTGACGTCATCGGATATCATTGTTTCCAATGCGTCCTGCACCACCAACTGCCTGGCACCGGTTGCCAAGGTTTTGAACGACGCCGTAGGCATCGAGCGCGGTTTCATGACAACGATCCACAGCTACACCAATGACCAGCGGATCCTCGACCAGATGCACAGCGACATGCGCCGTGCCCGGGCCGGTGCCGTCAACATGATCCCGACGACAACGGGCGCTGCCCGCGCAGTCGGTCTTGTGCTGCCGGAACTGAACGGCAAGCTGGACGGTTCGTCGATCCGCGTACCGACACCGAATGTCAGTCTCGTTGATCTGGTGTTCACACCGGGCCGCGATACCAGCGTCGAGGAAATCAATGGCGCGCTGAAAGCCGCTGCCGATGGCCCGATGAACGGCGTATTGGTGTTTGAAGACAAGCCGCTGGTTTCCAGCGATTTCAATCATCAGCCTGCCAGCAGCTCGGTCGACAGCCTGGAAACGACGGTCATGGACGGCAAGCTTGTCCGCGTCGTCAGCTGGTATGACAATGAATGGGGCTTCTCCAACCGCATGATCGATACTGCCAAGGTCATGGCAGGCCTGATTTAACTCATAAAGGTTCTGATTAATGTCAGCTAACAATTTCAAAACGCTTGATGATATCGGTGATGTTCGGGGAAAGCGCGGTCTGATCCGCGTCGACCTGAACGTCCCGATGGCGGACGGCAAGGTAACCGACGACATGCGCCTGAAGGCCTTGATGCCGACGGTTGTCGAATTGGCTGACAAGGGCGCAAAACTGCTGTTGCTCGCCCATTTCGGGCGCCCGAAGGGCGAATATGTAGCGGAATATTCGCTCGAACCCGTGGTCGCGCCGCTGGCTGCGGTTCTGGGCCGGGAAGTCGGTTTCATGCAAAAACCGGATCAGGCCGCCATCGATGCTCTGCCGGACGGCAGCATTACGGTTCTGGAAAATAGCCGTTTCGCGCCGGGCGAGGAAAAGAATGATCCGGCGATGGCCAAGGCGATTGCCGCATTCGGTGATTTCTACGTCAATGATGCGTTTTCCGCTGCGCACCGCGCGCATGTGACGACCGAGGGGCTGGCGCATCTTCTGCCGTCTTATGCCGGCCGTTCGATGGAACGCGAGCTTACCGCGCTCGACAAGGCGCTTGGCAATCCGGAGCATCCGGTCGCTGCAGTCGTCGGCGGAGCGAAAGTCTCCAGCAAGCTCGACGTGCTGCGGCAGATGGTCGAAAAAGTCGATCATCTGATCATCGGCGGCGGCATGGCCAATACATTTCTGGCAGCGCGCGGCGTCAATGTCGGCAAATCCCTGTGCGAACATGAACTGGCGGACACCGCGAACGCAATATTGGAAGCCGCGGACAAGGCCGACTGCACCGTGCATCTGCCTTATGACGTAGTGGTGGCCAAGGAATTCAAACCCAATCCGCCCACCCGCACGGTCAATGTCCATGAAGTGGCCGAAGACGAGATGATCCTCGATATCGGGCCCGCCGCAGTCGAAGCACTGTCCGATGTGCTCAAGACCTGCAAGACTCTGGTGTGGAACGGTCCGCTCGGCGCGTTCGAAACGCCGCCGTTCGACAGTGCCACCGTTGCTCTTGCCAGAACCGCAGCTGCGCTGACCAAAGAAGGCCAGTTGCTTTCGGTGGCCGGTGGCGGCGACACGGTCGCGGCACTCAACCATGCCGGCGTTGCCGACGATTTCAGCTTTGTATCAACCGCAGGAGGCGCTTTCCTTGAATGGATGGAAGGCAAACCTCTGCCGGGCGTCGAAGCGCTTAACCAATTACAGTGAAAATATCAGGAAACCAAAAATGGCGAATAGTGAAATGATGAGCAAAATCGAAAATGGCCAGGGCTTTATCGCCGCATTGGACCAGAGCGGTGGCTCGACGCCTAAAGCCCTCGCAGGTTACGGCATTGGCGCGGATTCATTTTCCAATGATGACGAGATGTTCGGCCTGATCCACAAGATGCGCAGCCGTATCATCACCTCGCCCAGCTTCGGCAATGGCAAGGTGATTGGCGCGATCCTGTTCGAGAAGACCATGAATGGCGACGCCGGTGGCAAGCCGGTGCCGGAAGCGCTCTGGGATCGCGGCGTCGTGCCGTTTCTGAAAGTCGACAAGGGGCTCGAGGACGAGGCTAATGGCGTTCAGCTGATGAAGCCGATTCCCGATCTCGACGAGCAGTGCAAACATGCGCTGTCGAAAGGCGTGTTTGGAACCAAGATGCGTTCGGTGATCAACAAGGCCAATGCGAAAGGCATTGCGGCGATTGTCGCGCAGCAATTTGATTTCGGCAAACAGATCCTGGCCAACGGACTGGTGCCGATCATCGAGCCTGAAGTGAATATCAAAAGCGACGAGCGCGCCGAATGCGACCAGATCCTGCTCGGTGAACTGAACAAGCAGCTCGATGCGCTGGACGATGACCAGCGGGTGATGCTGAAACTGTCGATCCCGGTTGAAGCCAATCTCTACAAATCGCTGGCACACCATCCCAAGGTGGTCCGTCTGGTTGCCCTGTCCGGCGGCTATTCCACTGACGATGCCTGCGCGGAACTGGCGAAGAATGAAGGCATGATTGCCAGCTTCAGCCGAGGCTTGCTGCAGGACCTGCGGGTTTCGCAGAGCGACGAGGAATTTGACGCAGTGCTCGGTGGCGCGATTGACCAGATTTACCGCGCTTCGATCGCCTGACCGGAAGGCCTAGGTTTGTCCATGTCCGATCCCGGTTGGTCTGCTGTCGATGATTATATCGTCGGTAAACTGATCGGTGAGGACGGGGCACTGGAAGCGGCGCTGGAGAATAACCGGCAGGCTGGCTTGCCGCCAATCGATGTCTCGCTGGCGCAAAGCAAGCTGCTGCAATTGCTGGCGCGCGCTGTCGCGGCAAAACGCATACTCGAAATCGGCACACTCGGCGGTTATTCGGCCATCTCTCTTGCCCGCGCGCTGGGCGACGATGGCGTGCTGGTCACGCTGGAACTCGAACCGGAATATGCAGCCGTGGCGCGCGCCAATGTCGATCATGCGGGAATGGGCCATCGCGTTGATATCCGCATCGGGCCGGCATGCGACACGCTCGCCGAGATGTGCAGCGATGGCGAGGCCGTGTTCGATTTCGTCTTCGTCGACGCTGACAAGGATAATTACCCCGCCTATCTAGACTATGCGATCCAGTTATCCCGCCCCGGCACGATGCTGGTTTTCGACAATGTTGTGCGGGAAGGGGAAGTCATAAATCCACAGTCCAGCGATCCCAAGGTTGCTGGCACCCGCGCCTTGTACGACGCGTTGAAAGACAATCCCAAAATCGATGCGACGGCAATCCAGACCGTGGGCAGCAAGAAGTGGGACGGTTTCCTGCTCGCCTTGGTCCAATGAAGGCGCTAGAACCGGCAAATGAATGATACTTCCTGCCAGCTATACCTGATTTCGCCGCTGGATGTCGGCGGGCCCTTTCCCGATTATCTGCGCGAAGCGCTGGAAGCCGGCCCCGTCGCTGCCTTCCAGTTCCGGGTGAAAGATGTCGATCAGCAGGAAGCGGCCCGTCTGGCCGAACCGCTGAAAGCGATTTGCGACGAATTTGATGTGGCCTTCATCGTCAACGACGATGTCGCGCTAGCCCGTCAACTGGGTGCGGATGGCGTACATCTGGGGCAGGGCGACGAAAGTTTGAAAAATGCCCGCGACACATTGGGTCTCGATGTCCAGATTGGCATCACCTGCCATGACAGCCGTCATCTGGCGATGGAGGCGGGTGAGGGCGGTGCGAACTATGTCGCTTTTGGCGCGTTTTTTCCCACCACTACCAAGGAAACCCATCACAAGCCGGGACTGGATCTGCTCCAGTGGTGGTCGGAGATGATGGAAATACCCTGTGTGGCAATTGGCGGGATCACTCCGGAAAATTGCCAGCCACTGATCGATGCGGGAGCCGACTTTCTCGCCGTATGCGGTGCGGTGTGGAACGACCCGGCCGGCCCGGCAGCGGCCGTCAGGAAATTTACCGATCTAATGGACGTCGATATAACGGGCGATAGTCCGGCCGACTAGGACGAGCCGTGCGTCTTGCCGATATTTGAAGCCAGATACTGGGCGACGAAACTGCTGACCGAAGGCGTGGCAAAATGGGGCATTTGTTCCATGTCGCGCAAATAGCCCTCGGTTTCCTTGAACGAGTGCGTCCGGCCATCGGCGATCGAATAGCCAAACAGACCCGCGGCCACCGCAGTTTTGCGTCGGGGGCTCGCATTTCGATAATTGCCGCGGAGGCGTGTGATCTCTGTCTGTGCCATGATTTATCAATAGGCGCGGAGTGATTCGGAGTATTGTATGAAAAAGACCTGTGCGTGATCGCACAGCCTTTAGGCGTCACCGGGCTTGCCTATTATCAGCCAGGAGATTACAGCGCCGCTCAATCAAACAATCTATCAAGCGAGACTAGCGATGAAGATCAGCGGTGTAGATATCCGTCCGGGCAATATTTTGGAATATGAAGGTGGCCTGTGGAAGGTTGCCAAGATCCAGCATACGCAGCCGGGCAAAGGCGGGGCTTATATGCAGGTCGAGATGAAAAATCTCGTGGACGGTCGCAAGACCAATGTCCGTTTCCGCAGCGCCGACACGCTCGAGAAGGTCCGCCTGGATACCAAGACCTTCCAATATCTCTTCGCCGATGGCGATTTGCTGACCTTCATGGACAAGGAAAATTACGAGCAGATTACATTGCCCGCCGATCTGATTGGTGATGCTGTCGAGTTTTTGCAGGATGGCATGGATGTGCAACTCGAGCTCTATGACGAAAAGCCGATCTCCGTGGCTTTGCCCGACCAGATCGAAGCAGAGGTTGTTGAGGCCGATGGGGTCGTCAAAGGCCAGACCGCTTCTTCCAGCTACAAGCCTGCCGTTCTCGACAATGGTGTTCGCGTCATGGTGCCGCCATTCATTTCGGCCGGTACAAGAATCATCGTCGACGTCTATGCCCGCGAATATGTAGGCAAGGCCTGAGAATGAATATTTCCCCTCCCGCTTGCGTGAGGGGTTGGGACGGGCATGACTATACCGCTCGCCCGTTCTTTGAAAAATAAATAGACCCACCCCAAGCCCCTCCCTTAAACGGGAGGGGGGAGATATTAAAATGCCAGCACATTCCGCCCTTATCACCGTCATGGAGCGCGCTGCGCGCAAGGCCGGATCGCGCCTGCGCCGCGACTTTGGCGAAGTCGAGCATCTGCAGGTCTCCAAAAAGGGTCCTGCCGATTTCGTATCCAAGGCCGATATGCGTGCCGAACGAATTCTCTACGACGAACTGCTGAAAGTGCGTCCCGGCTGGGGCTTTGTGCTCGAAGAGGGCGGCATGATCGAGGGCGAGGAAGGCAAGCCGCGCTGGATCATCGATCCGCTCGACGGCACAACCAATTTTCTCCACGGCATTCCGCATTTTGCGATTTCGATCGCGGTTCAGGAGCCTTCGCTCGACGGACGCGGCTGGGGCAAGATTACCAGCGGGCTGATTTACGAGCCGCTCACCGATCTGACCTGGTGGGCAGAAATGGACAAGGGCGCATGGCTCGGTGAACGCCGCCTGCGCGTGTCCGCTCGCCGCGATATGTCAGAAGCGCTGATTGCCACCGGTATTCCTTTCAAGGGCCATGGCGATCTCAGTGAGTGGGCGCGCATTTTCGGTGCCGTCGCACCGCAGGTGGCCGGTATCCGTCGCAACGGTTCGGCTGCACTCGATCTCGCCTGGCTCGCAGCCGGTCGTTATGACGGTTTTTTCGAAGCGGGGCTGAAAGTCTGGGACGTTGCTGCAGGCATTTTGATGGTCCGCGAAGCCGGTGGTTTTGTCACCGACTATACCGGCGGCGATCAGCCGATCGGGCAGGGCGAGATATTGGCGTCGAACGAAGCGCTGCACAGCAAGCTGCACAGGATATTGGCAAAGTCGCTGCTGTAAATGCGAATGGCTCGCAAAAGCTCATAAATTTAAGCCACTTCACCCTTGCGGCATGGGGAGCCACTGCCTAAAAGCGGCCCCGAATATTAGCGAAATGAGTCATCAGTGGTCGATCTTTCCGAATATGCACCGATATTATTGTTCCTGTTTGTAGCCGCAGGGCTGTCCACAGCCTTTGTGTTCCTGCCAATGGGCGTCTCCCGGCTAACTGGAACCCATAATCCGAGCGCCGAGAAGCTCTCGGAATATGAATGCGGCTTCCCCGCCTTTGAAGATTCGCGCAGTCAATTTGACGTGCGCTTCTATCTGGTGGCGATCCTGTTCATCATATTCGACCTGGAAGCGGCGTTTCTGTTTCCGTGGGCAGTGTCGCTGGAGTTCACCGGCTGGGTCGGCTGGACAACGATGATGGTATTTCTTGCGGAGCTGATCATCGGTTTTGCTTATGCCTGGAAAGTGGGAGCGCTGGAATGGGACTAGAAACAAATACCAGTGGTTCTGCCATATTGAACGCAGACGGCACACCGATGCGTCCCGATACGCAGCCTGATGAAGGCTTTTTCAAGGATTTGAATTCGGAAGTGAATGACAAGGGTTTTCTTGTCACCTCGACCGAAGAGCTGTTCCAGTGGGCGCGAACCGGTTCGCTCTGGTGGATGACCTTTGGTCTGGCTTGCTGCGCGGTTGAAATGATTCACGTCAACATGCCGCGCTACGACATGGAGCGCTTTGGCGCTGCGCCGCGCGCCAGTCCGCGCCAGTCGGATGTGATGATTGTTGCCGGAACGCTTTGCAACAAAATGGCACCGGCTTTGCGCAAGGTCTATGACCAGATGTCCGATCCGAAATATGTGATTTCGATGGGCAGCTGCGCCAATGGCGGTGGCTATTATCACTATAGCTATTCCGTGGTTCGTGGTTGTGACCGGATTGTTCCGGTCGATATTTACGTTCCCGGATGCCCGCCGACCGCAGAGGCTTTACTCTACGGCGTGATGCAATTGCAGCGGAAGATCCGCCGCATCGGGACGTTCGAGCGCTAGGATGGTATATTTGATAAATCCGTTCGCCCTGAGCCTGTCGAAGGGTTTTTCGAAGTCATGGTTCGACAAGCTCGGCACGAACGGCAAGGGAGCATATTAATGGCTCATTCCGCACCCGCAATCTCCAGCAACGAAGGCGTTGCTGCTAAGCTAGGCAAGGCTATCGGCGCTGCCCTGATCGACACGGTCGAGGCCTATGGCGAAATCAGTTTCACGGTTGTGCGCGACAAGCTGGCAACGGTTCTCGAAAAGTTGCGCGACAAGCATGAATATCAGCAGCTTGTCGAAATCGCCGGCGTCGACTATCCGGATCGGCCGGAGCGGTTCGAAGTCTGCTATCATCTGCTCAGCCTGACCAGGAACCACCGTATCCGGGTCAAGGTTTCCACCGATGAAGACAATCCGGTGCCGAGCGTTACCCATATCTGGGAAGTCGCCGGCTGGCTCGAGCGCGAAGTGTTCGACATGTATGGCGTGCTGTTTGAGGGCAATACCGATTTGCGCCGGATCCTGACCGACTATGGTTTCCAGGGCCACCCGTTCCGCAAGGATTTCCCGCTGACCGGCTATGTCGAGATGCGCTATTCCGAAGAAGCCAAGCGCGTGGTTTACGAGCCAGTGAAGCTGGCCCAGGATTTCCGCAGCTTCGACTTCATGTCGCCATGGGAAGGCGCGGACTATATCCTGCCCGGTGACGAAAAAGTCGGTGGCGAAGCGCCGCCACCAACACCGAAAACCACCGACAAGAAGAGCGATACCGGCGCTGGCGCAAAGGCTGACAAGGAAGCCGCCAAGCCATCGAAGCGCAAAACGGCGGCGGCCAAGAAGCCTGCGCCGAAGCGCACCAAGTCCGGGACGAATAAATCGGGGGAAGGGAAATGAGCTTCCGGCCCGCAAACCCGTTCGTCCTGAGCTTGTCGAAGGACATGGTCTGTCACAAGCTGGGCTTCGACAAGCTCAGCCCGAACGGCATTGTATCGGAGATATCAAATGTCTGACTATCTCGACGAAATGGACCATCTCGCAGACGAATCCGATCCGACGGTTGGCGATCTCGAGATCCAGAATTTCACCATCAACTTCGGTCCCCAGCATCCCGCCGCGCATGGCGTGCTGCGGATGGTGATGGAGCTGGACGGCGAGATTGTCGAACGCGTCGATCCGCATATCGGCCTGCTGCACCGCGGCACCGAGAAATTGATCGAGCACAAGACCTATTTGCAGGCTTTGCCCTATTTCGACCGGCTCGATTATTGCTCGCCGCTGGCGATGGAATATAGCTATGTGCTGGCGATTGAAAAATTGCTCGATCTCGAGGTGCCGTTGCGCGGGCAATATCTGCGGGTATTGTTCGCCGAGCTGACCCGTATCTGCAATCATATGCTCAATCTCGGTGCGCATGTCATGGATGTCGGCGCGATGACCCCGAATATCTGGGTGTTCGAAATTCGTGAACAGTGCCTGGAATTTTTTGAGCGGGCCAGCGGCGCCCGCATGCACAGCGCCTGGTTCCGCCCCGGCGGCGTCCACCAGGATGTGCCGCTGAAGCTGCTCACCGATATCGCCGACTGGCTCGACGAATTCCCGACCCTGTTCGAGGATGCGATGAGCCTGGTGGTCGGCAACCGCATCTTCAAGCAACGCAATGTCAATATCGCAACGGTTTCGCAAGACGATGCCGTGCGCTGGGGCTTTTCCGGTCCGGTGCTGCGCGGTAGCGGTGTCGCCTGGGACCTGCGCAAGTCGCAGCCTTATGATGTTTATGACCGGATGGAATTTGATGTTCCGGTCGGCACCAGCGGCGACTGCTATGACCGGTTCATGGTCCGGGTCGAGGAAGTCCGCCAGAGCGCACGGATCATGCGCCAGTGTCTGAATGAAATGCCCGAAGGACCTGTCGCCTCCAACGACCGCAAGATCGTCCCGCCCAAGCGCGCCGAGATGAAGCAGTCGATGGAAGCGCTGATCCATCACTTCAAACTCTACACCGAAGGCTTCCATGTCCCCGCCGGTGAAGTCTATGTCGCGACCGAAAGCCCGAAGGGCGAATTCGGCGTCTATCTCGTCAGCGACGGCACCAACAAGCCCTATCGCTGCAAGATCCGCCCGACCGCGTTCAGCCATCTGCAGGCGATGGATTTCATGACCAAGGGCCATATGCTGCCCGACGCCACCGCCATTTTGGGCGCGATTGATGTCGTGTTCGGGGAGTGTGACCGGTGAGTTTATTCAATCCAAATAACGTCATTGCGAGGAGCGGAGCGACGCGGCAATCTAGTGCCTCGCGCGCAGACGCTCTGGATTGCTTCGCTACGCTCGCAATGACGGGAGTACAATAATGGCTGAAGCACCAACCATCCCCGACGAAATCGAAACCCGTGCCAAATGGGGTGATTTTGCTTTCACGCCCGCGAACGAGAAGCTCGCCAAATGGCAGATCGCGAAATATCCTGCCGGCCGCCAGAAATCGGCGGTTATGGCCTTGCTCGACCTTGCCCAGCGGCAGGTCGGCGCAGACACCAAAACACAAGGCTGGCTGCCGGTTCCGGTGATCGAATATGTCGCCGCCTATCTCGATATGCCCTATATGCGCGCCTATGAGGTCGCGACTTTCTACACCATGTATAATCTCGCGCCGGTCGGGCAGTTCCATGTCCAGGTTTGCGGCACTACGCCTTGCATGTTGCGCGGCAGCGACGACGTGATGGCGGCCTGCAAGAACAAGGGCATGGCCAAGGGCAAGACCACGCCCGACGGCCTGTTCACGCTGACCGAGGTCGAGTGCATGGGCAATTGCTCCAACGCGCCGATGGTCCAGATCAACGACGATAATTACGAAGATCTCGATTATGACATCATGACCCGGATCCTCGAGGATCTGGCTGCGGGCAAGGATATCAAGGTCGGTTCGCAAATTGGGCGCAAGACCAGCGAAGCCGAAGGCGGCCCGACGAACCTGCAGGCGATGGTTGAAGAAAATCACGATTACCGGGGGGAATGGTGATGGGTATGCGTGCCAACATCGTCATGCTGAACTTGTTTCAGCACCCCGCGCGGCAAGAGCGCTATTCTCCGATGGAGATCCTGAACCAAGTTCAGGATGACGAAAAGCGTGGAGGATATTGATGCCATGCACGTTGACGGATATGCAGGCTGGATCGGACTCGCCGTTGTCATCATTGGCATCATTGGCGGCCTCTGGGGCCGTTGGAGGAAAAAATAATGGCGTTTGATTTCCTTCAGGACAAGGACCGTATCTTCACCAATGTCTATGGTTTCCAGTCATGGGACCTGAAGGCGTCGCAGAAGCGCGGCGACTGGGACAATACTGCCGACATCATCAAGCGCGGCAATGACAAGATCATCGAGGAAATGAAGGCCAGCGGCCTGCGCGGTCGCGGCGGGGCGGGTTTTCCGACCGGTCTGAAATGGTCGTTCATGCCCAAGGAAGCGCCGAAGGATAGCCAAGGCAATCCGCGGCCGAGCTTTCTCGTCATCAACGCCGATGAATCCGAGCCGGGTTCGTGCAAAGATCGTGAAATTCTGCGCAACGATCCGCACAAGCTGATCGAAGGCGCGCTGATCGCCGGTTTTGCGATGCGGGCCCGCGCCGCCTATATCTATATTCGCGGCGAGTATATTTTCGAAGCCAAGGTCATGGAGGCGGCCGTCAAGGAAGCCTATGATGCGGGGCTCATTGGTAAAAACGCTGCCAAGTCCGGCTATGATTTCGACGTCTTCGTCCACCGCGGCGCCGGCGCCTATATTTGCGGCGAAGAAACCGCGATGATCGAAAGCCTCGAGGGCAAGAAGGGTCAGCCGCGTCTGAAGCCGCCATTCCCCGCCGGTGCAGGTCTCTATGGCTGCCCGACCACGGTCAACAATGTCGAATCGATCGCGGTCGTTCCGACGATCCTGCGGCGCGGTGCTGCCTGGTTCGCCAGCTTTGGCCGCGAGGGCAATCACGGCACCAAACTGTTCCAGGTTTCCGGCCATGTCGACAAGCCGGCGGTGTTCGAGGAAGCGATGTCGATCCCGTTCAAGGATATGATCGAGAAACATTGCGGCGGCATCACCGGCGGATGGGACAATCTGCTCGCGGTGATCCCGGGCGGGTCTTCGGTTCCGCTGGTTCCGGCCGAGCAGATCATGGACGCGCCGATGGATTTTGACGGTCTGAAGGACCTCGGTTCCGGCCTCGGCACCGCGGCAGTTATCGTCATGGACAAGTCAACCGATATCGTCCGCGCGATCTCGCGGCTGAGCTATTTCTACAAGCACGAAAGCTGCGGCCAGTGCACGCCGTGCCGCGAAGGCACCGGCTGGATGTGGCGGGTGATGGAAAAAATGCGCGATGGCGACGCGGAAATCGGCGATATCGATACGCTGTATGAAGTCACCAAGCAGGTCGAAGGCCACACCATCTGCGCGCTTGGCGACGCAGCGGCCTGGCCGATCCAGGGCCTGATCCGTCATTTCCGCCCCGAGATGGAGCGGCGCATTCGAGAGCATAAGGGCGAAGAGATGATGCCTGAAGTGATGGAGGCTGCGGAATGAGGAGAGCTGTTTTCCTCTTGGCAGCTTTGTCCGCAACATTGTTTGGTTCCGTCCCTTCGGCGGCAACGAGCAATAATGAGCAGGCATTAGCATCGAAGGTTTCTGACACATTGTCCAAGTGCCTTGCGACGGAAAAAACCGAACTGGCCGCTCGCTACGTTCTGAGTGTCGAGAGGTTGCCACAAAATGAGTTTGACAAATTGACCGGTTCCGATTGCATGTTGATGTGGTCGGGCAAGTTGATGATGCGTGGCTTCCATTTTCGGGCCGCCTTGGCTGAAGCACTGGTGAAACAGCAGCTCACTGTCCTTGATGCCAGCGCGCTTGATCGGGTGAAGCCGCTGACATGGCCGATCCCCCAGCCTGTCAGCAAGATCGATAGTGAATCGGGCAAGCCTTTCTCGGCTGAGTTGTTATCCGTCGCCGAGCAAAATTATACTCGGGATGCAGCGCAATATTTCGTTTCTGTGATTGGCGAGTGCGTAGCCCGCTCTGCGCCTCTGTCCGTCCAATCGTTGGTTGGAGCCAAGGCTGGCAGCGCCGATGAGTCAGAGTTTTTCAAGGAAATGAGTTCGCAAATTTCGGCTTGTGTCCCGCAAGGTGAACCGATCCGTTTCAGCCGGGCAAATTTGCGGGCTGCGTTGGCGACTAGCTATTATCGGCTGGCGCACGCAGAACCAGAATTAGAATCAGTAGTTTTAACAAATACGGATGCGAGTGAATAATGCCTAAAGTCACCGTAGATGGCGTCGAACTGGAAGTGCCGCAGGGCGCGACCGTGCTGCAGGCTGCCGAGCTTGCGGGCAAAGAAATCCCGCGTTTCTGCTACCATGAGCGGCTGAGCATCGCCGGCAATTGCCGCATGTGTCTGGTCGAGGTGAAACCGGGGCCACCGAAGCCGCAGGCGAGCTGTGCTCTGCCGGCTGCCGAAGGTCAGGAAATCCGTACCGACAGCGAAATGGTCAAGAAGGCGCGCGAAGGGGTGATGGAATTTCTCCTGATCAACCATCCGCTCGACTGCCCGATTTGCGATCAGGGCGGCGAATGCGATCTTCAGGATCAGGCGATGGCCTATGGCAAGGGCGGCTCGCGCTACGAAGAGAATAAGCGCGCGGTTACCGAGAAATATATGGGGCCGGTCATCAAGACGGTGATGACCCGCTGCATCCACTGCACGCGCTGCGTGCGCTTTGCTGAGGAAGTCGCCGGCGTCGAGGAAATCGGCGCTGTTGGTCGCGGCGAAGACATGCAGATTACCTCTTATCTCGAAGGTGCGGTGCACAGCGAATTGTCCGGCAATGTTGTCGATCTTTGCCCGGTCGGCGCTTTGACCAGCAAGCCTTATGCGTTTGAAGCGCGTCCCTGGGAATTGACCAAGACGCTCGGCATCGACGTGATGGATGGTGTCGGCACCAATATCCGCATCGACAGCCGCGGCCGCGAAGTGTTGCGCGCTCTGCCTCGGGTCAATGATGACGTGAACGAGGAATGGGCGACTGACAAGACCCGCCACGCGATCGACGGCCTGATGAAGCGCCGTCTCGACAAGCCTTATGTGCGCAAGAACGGCAAGCTGGAAGCGGCGAGCTGGAACGAGGCGTTTCAGGCAATTGCCGATGTGAAGGCCGGCAGCTCGGTTGCCGCCATCGCCGGCGATCTGGTTGACTGCGAAACCATGTATGCTGCCAAAAAGCTGCTCAAGTCGATGAAATCGGACATGCTGGAAGGCCGCCAGACCGGCCTGTCTTATGATGTGTCCAGTCTCTCGGCGGTGAATTTCAACTCTACCATCGCCGGTATCGAGGAAGCGGATGTGATTCTGCTGGTCTCGACAAACCCGCGCTGGGAAGCCTCGCTGGTCAACACGCGTATCCGCAAGGCTGTGCGTCAGGGCGGCGCGAAGGTCTTCGGCATCGGGCCGGAAGCGGACCAGACCTATCCGGTCGAATGGCTGGGTGATGATATGGGGCTGCTGGCGAAACTGCCCAAGGCACTTGCCGATGCGCTGAAAGGTGCAGAGAAGCCGGCGATCATCCTCGGCGGCGGCGCGCTGAGCGTCGAAGGCGCGCATGGCGCGGCGCTCAAGCTGGCAACAAAATACAAGTTGGTCCGCGATGGCTGGAATGGTTTCAACGTTCTGCATATCGGTGCCTCGCGCACCGGCGGGCTGATGCTCGGCTATGCTTATGACGGCGGGATCAAGGCGATTGCGGCGAAGAAGCCGAAACTGCTGTTCTCGCTTGGTGCCGACGAGACCGATTACAGCCTCTTCGAGGGCTGCTATAAAGTCTATATCGGCCATCATGGCGATGCCGGCGCCCATGCGGCGGACGTGATCCTGCCGGGCGCTGCCTATACCGAGAAAAACGGCACATATGTGAATCTGGAAGGCCGCGTGCAGCGGTCGAACAAGGCGATATTCGCGCCGGGCGATGCCCGTGAAGACTGGAGCATCTTGCGGGCCCTGTCCGATGTAATGGGCAAGACTTTGCCTTTCGACAGCTTCGCGGAATTGCGCGCGAAAATGGCGAAGGATCATCCCGAACTGGCGGCCGAAGGTCTGGTGACGCTCGAATGGTCGCCGCCAACCGGCTTGCCCGACAAGCCAAAGGGGCAGGGCGTCCATCCGGTCAAGGATTTCTACCTGACCAACAGTATTGCTCGTGCGAGCGCGACGATGCAGCGCTGTTCTGCGGAATTGCTGCACGCCGATGATGAACTGATGGAGGCGGCAGAGTGAGTTTGTTCGTTAATTCCGTCATCCCAGCGCAGGCTGGGATCCAAGCCGACCTGGGTTCTGCCACCATAGGCGGGCTAGGCCCCAGCCTTCGCTGGGGCGACAATGGGGAGATGGCGGCATGACCGAATATCTCCAAACCACCTTCCTTGGTGCAGAGCTCGGCTGGTTCGTTGCCACGCTGGCGCTGATCCTGCTGATCGCGCTGCCGCTGATGCTCGCTGTCGCGATGATCATCTATGTCGACCGGAAAATCTGGGCGGCGATGGCGTTGCGCAAAGGACCCAATGTGGTTGGTCCGTTCGGCCTGCTGCAAAGCTTTGCCGATGGACTGAAAGTGTTCCTGCAGGAGACGATCATTCCGTCGAGCGCCAACAAGGGCCTGTTCCTGCTCGCGCCGATCATCACCTTCACCGTGGCTTTGCTTGCCTGGGCGGTGATCCCGTTCGGCGAGGATATGGTGCTCGCCAATATCAATATCGGGCTGCTCTACATTCTCGCGATCAGTTCGCTGGGTGTCTACGGTGTGGTTATTGCCGGTTGGGCGAGTAACTCGAAATATCCTTTCTTCTCGGCGATGCGTGCTGCCGCGCAGATGATCTCTTATGAAGTCTCGATCGGTTTCATTCTGATAACGGTCGTGCTGTTCGCCGGAACCTTCAACCTGTCCGACATCGTGCGGTCGCAGGAAGGTCATATTTTCGGACTGATCAACGCCTATGGCATCAACCCGCTGCTGTTCCCGATGGCGGTGGTATTCCTGATCGCCTCGATGGCGGAAACCGCGCGGCACCCGTTTGACCTGACCGAAGCGGAAAGCGAGCTGGTTGCCGGTTATCAGACCGAATATAGCTCGATGTCCTTCGCTCTGTTCTGGCTCGGCGAATATGCCAATATCCTGCTGATGTGCGCGCTCAACGCGATCCTCTTCTGGGGTGGCTGGCTGCCGCCGCTGGATGTTGACTGGATTCCGTGGTTCGATATTCCGGGCATCTTCTGGCTGTTCGGCAAGATGTTCTTTTTCTTCTTCATCTTCAGCTGGGTGATGGCGACCGTACCGCGCTACCGCTATGACCAGCTGATGCGTCTGGGCTGGAAAATATTCCTGCCGCTGAGCCTGCTCTGGGTGGTGCTGGTGAGCGGTTATGTGATGATTGCCAATAATGGGTGGCCGCTGTGATCTCACTAGCCCTATTGCTGATTTCCCAACCCGTCGAGAATACAACTCTGGCGCAACCTAAACCAGCGCCAATGGCGGTAGGAATTCGAGAAGCTCGTCCTCTTTATCGAATAATGGGAGATATATTGGCGGGCAAAGAGCTTGTTTGTGAGTTGCCAGATACGGTAATGGGATTGCCTACTCGCAGTGGATCGACACAAACTGGTCGAGCGGGCGATGCCTCGACCAAGCTTTTGACTCTAACCAAAACAAACTCTGAATTATTTCCAGAGCATAGTTATGATCTTGGATCTTACAGTGGCCATAAAGATGGCTCAAAATTGGCCTATGAAGGTACCGCTACAGCTCCAAATTCTAGTGGTTCCACCGTTTCTTTCGCCACATTGATCGAGACGGAAGCTTTCTATGTTGATGAACAGATCAAGTTCATAGATTTGGACACTGCTTCCCCCAGGATAGTGAAGGTTGATATTGCGATCCCGAAAGGAACCCACTCCTCTCCTCAGGCGATAAAAACCAACGTTGAGCTGGGTAAATGTGGCGATGATGTTGGGTTGCCCGAATCGGTAAAGACTGGGTTCCAAAAAGTGATTGCGGGATTGGTTGACAAGGATATCGAAAAAAAATGACCATCGCACAAACCATCAAGGCCTTCACCCTTTGGGAATTTATCGGCGCCCATGCTTTGACGCTGAAATATTTCTTCAAGAAGAAGAAGACGATCAACTATCCTTATGAAAAGAACCCGATTTCGCCGCGGTTCCGGGGGGAGCATGCGTTGCGCCGCTATCCCAATGGCGAGGAACGCTGCATTGCCTGCAAGCTGTGCGAAGCGGTCTGTCCGGCGCAGGCGATCACGATCGAGGCCGAGCCGCGCGAAGACGGTTCGCGCCGCACCACGCGCTATGATATCGACATGACCAAGTGCATTTACTGTGGTTTCTGTCAGGAAGCCTGTCCGGTCGATGCGGTCGTCGAGGGGCCGAATTTCGAATATGCGACCGAGACGCGCGAAGAGCTGATTTACGACAAATCGAAGCTGCTGGAAAATGGCGACAAATGGGAGCGGGCAATCGCGGCAAACCTTGCCGCCGATGCGCCTTATCGGTAATGGGCGTGCGAATTGAAAATCAAAATCCGGCTCCGTTCGTGTCGAGCGAAGTCGAGACACAGGGAAAACACGCAAACGTCTCTCGACTTCGCTCGAGACGAACGGGAAATGTGGACAGGGGCTAAGACAGAATAATATGCAAATATTCGCTTTCTATCTATTCGCATCCATCGTGCTGGCCAGCGGTGCCCTGTGCATTTTCTCGCGCAATCCGGTGCATAGTGTCTTGTGGCTGATCCTGGCGTTTTTCAACGCTGCGGGCCTGATGCTGCTGGTCGGTGCCGAGTTTATCGCGGCGCTACTGGTGATCGTCTATGTCGGCGCGGTCGCGGTCCTGTTCCTGTTTGTCGTGATGATGCTCGACATTGATTTTGCCGAATTGCGTGCCGGGTTCATGAAGCATCTGCCGCTCGGCTTGTTGCTGGCGCTGGTGCTGGTGGTGGAAATCATCTTCGGCGTTGGTACCTGGCAGTCGTCGGGCATGGGCGAGGCCACCGCTGTGGTCGGCCTGCCGGAAGGCGCGCCGTCGAACATCGAACAGCTGGGCGCGCTGCTCTATACCAAATATGTTTTCCTGTTTGAGGCTGCGGGCATGGTTCTGCTGGTCGCCATGGTCGGCGCGATCGTGCTGACCCACCGCACCCGCGGCGGCGTCCGCAAACAGAATATCGCCGATCAGGTCGCCCGGCGTCCCGAAGACGCGACCCGCAACACACAGCCCGAAGTCGGCAAGGGAGTGGAATTGTGATCGGCATTGAACATTATCTCGTCGTCAGTTCGATCCTGTTCGTGATGGGCATGCTCGGCATATTTCTCAATCGCAAGAATATCATCATCATCTTGATGGCGATCGAATTGATCTTGCTTGCGGTGAATTTGAATTTCGTCGCGTTCAGCGCCTTTCTCGGCGACATGACCGGGCAGATATTCGCCATGTTCATCCTGACCGTGGCTGCAGGCGAGGCCGCCATCGGGCTGGCCATTCTCGTGATTTATTTCCGTCAGCGCGGCACCATAGCCGTCGATGATGTCAACCGGATGAAGGGGTGAACATGAGTTCGTCTAAAAATACCGTTCGCCCTGAGCCTGTCGAAGGGCAGGTTGCGTCCACGCCGTTCATACTTCGACAAGCTCAGCACGAACGGCTCCGGGGGTAATCGTGAACAGCATCACCCTCATAGTATTCCTGCCCCTGCTGGCAGCGATTGTTGCCGGTTTCGGCAATCGGATCATCGGCAATGTGCCGGCCAAGATCGTCACAACGGGCGCATTGTTCGCGTCTTGTGCCTTGAGCTGGCCGGTATTCATCGGCTTCCTGAGCGGAACCAGCAGCGCCGAAGTCGTTCCGGTTCTGACCTGGATCGTCTCGGGTGACCTGACTTTTGACTGGGCCTTGCGCGTAGATGCGCTGACCGCGGTGATGCTGGTCGTTGTGACCACCGTGTCCGCGCTCGTTCACCTCTATTCATGGGGCTATATGGACGAAGATCCGGATCAGCCGCGCTTCTTTGCCTATCTGTCGCTGTTTACCTTTGCCATGCTGATGCTGGTGACCGCCAATAATCTGGTGCAGATGTTCTTTGGCTGGGAAGGCGTCGGCCTCGCATCCTATCTGCTGATCGGTTTCTGGTTCAAGAAGCCCAGCGCCAATGCCGCCGCGATCAAGGCCTTTGTCGTCAACCGGGTCGGTGATCTCGGCTTCATGCTCGGTATCTTCGCTACGTTCCTGGTCTTCGGGACCGTATCCATTCCCGAAATTCTCGAAGCCGCACCGGGCATGGCCGGTTCGTCCATTACTTTTGCCGGCATGCGTCTCGATACGATGACCATAATCTGTCTGCTGCTGTTCATCGGCGCGATGGGCAAGTCGGCCCAACTCGGTCTGCACACATGGCTGCCCGACGCGATGGAGGGGCCTACTCCGGTTTCCGCCCTGATCCACGCCGCCACCATGGTGACCGCAGGCGTCTTCATGGTTTGCCGTCTGTCACCGATGTTCGAAACCAGTCCGGTTGCCCTGACCGTGGTGACGATCGTCGGCGCTTCGACCGCGATATTCGCGGCCACGGTTGGTCTGGTCCAGCATGATATCAAACGCGTGATCGCTTATTCGACCTGTTCGCAGCTCGGCTATATGTTCTTCGCCGCCGGCGTTGGCGCTTATAGCGCTGCGATGTTCCACCTGTTCACCCACGCATTCTTCAAGGCGCTTCTGTTCCTTGGTGCCGGTTCGGTGATCCACGCGATGCATCACGAGCAGGACATGCGCTATTATGGCGGCCTGCGGAAAGAAATCCCGCTGACCTTCTGGGCGATGATGGCCGGCACGCTGGCGATTACCGGCGGCGGTATTGTCGGGCTCGGCGGCTTTGCCGGTTTCTATTCGAAGGACGCGATTATCGAGGTCGCTTTCGCCAGCGGCACCGAAGTCGGCCAGTTCGCCTTCTTCATCGGTGTTCTCGCCGCCTTGCTGACCAGCTTCTACAGCTGGCGGCTGATGTTCCTGACCTTCTGGGGCACACCGCGCTGGATCCAGTCTGAACATATCCAGCACAGCGTCCACAAGACGCCGGAACAGGCCGGAGCCGATACAACCGGCGGTTATCACCCGCATGAAAGTCCGCTTACGATGCTTATCCCTCTGGGCGTATTGGCCACCGGTGCTGTTTTCGCCGGCTTCGTTTTTCACAACCAGTTTGTCGAAGCTGCCGAGGGTGCTGTGTTCTGGGCCGGAAGCCTGGCGTTTGACGAGCATCTGATGCACGAAATTCACGAAGTGCCGCTTTGGGTGAAACTGTCCTCGACCGTCGCCATGCTGACCGGTCTGGGCACCGCCATCTTCATGTATTTCTTCGGCAAGGACCGTCCGGCACGACTGGCCGCGACATTCAGCCCGCTCTACAATTTCTTCTTCAACAAATGGTATTTCGACGAGTTGTACAACCTGATCTTCATCCGCCCCGCTTTCTGGCTGGGCCGGAAATTCTGGAAGACTGGAGACGAAGGCACGATTGACCGCTTCGGGCCCAACGGGATCGCTTCGGTCGTCGCCAGCGGCTCCGGCGTCATGAAACGCTTCCAGAGCGGATATCTTTATACTTACGCCCTCGTCATGCTGCTTGGCCTCGCTGCCGCAGCGACCTGGATTATCGTGCAGGGAGCCAGCTAATGAACCAGCTTGATTTCCCGATCCTGTCCCTGATGATGGGCCTGCCTATGCTGGCGGCAATTATCTGTCTGTTCCTCAACGCGCAGGCGGCGCGCTGGCTGGCGCTGGTGACGACGCTGGTGCTGTTCGGCCTCGGCGTGGTGCTCTGGGCCAATTACGATATTGGCGGTCCGCAGTGGCAATATGTCGAGCGGTCCGATCTGTTCGGCAGTTTTGCCTGGGCGCTTGGTATCGACGGCATTTCGATGCTGCTTATCATGCTCACCGTCTTCCTTATGCCGATCTGTATCGGCGCCAGCTGGGAATCGATCCAGACGCGGGTCGGCGAATATATGGCGGCCTTCCTGTTCATGGAAGTGCTGATGATCGGCGTGTTCGCGGCGCAGGATCTCTTCCTGTTCTACATCCTCTTCGAGGCTGGCCTGATCCCGATGTATCTGATCATCGGTATCTGGGGCGGAGCCAACCGGATTTACGCCAGCTATAAATTCTTCCTCTACACCTTGCTCGGCTCGGTGGTGATGCTGGTTGCGATGCTGTGGATGGTACAGGATGCCGGAACCAGCGATATTCCGACCCTGCTCAACTATGATTTCGATCCCGCAGCCCAGACTTGGCTGTGGCTGGCATTCTTTGCCAGCTTTGCGGTCAAGATGCCGATGTGGCCGTTCCACACCTGGTTGCCGGATGCCCATGTTCAGGCACCGACCGCCGGTTCGGTGATTCTGGCTGGCGTGCTGCTGAAAATGGGTGGCTACGGCTTCCTGCGCTTCTCGCTGCCGATGTTCCCGGAAGCGTCAGAGCAGTTCATCTGGCTGATCTTCGGTCTGTCGATGGTCGCTGTGGTATATACGTCGCTGGTGGCGCTGGTGCAGCAGGACATGAAGAAGCTGATCGCTTATTCATCCGTTGCCCATATGGCGATTGTGACGCTCGGCCTGTTTGCGTTCAACCGTCAGGGTATCGAGGGCGCTATCATCGTCATGCTGAGCCACGGTCTGGTATCCGGCGCGCTGTTCCTCTGTGTCGGCGTGATCTACGACCGGTTGCACACACGTGAAATCGACCGTTACGGCGGACTGGCAATCAACATGCCGAAATATGCGATTCTCTTCATGCTGTTCACCATGGCTTCGATCGGCTTGCCGGGCACCAGCGGTTTCGTCGGCGAATTTCTCTCGCTGGTCGGTCTCTACAAGGTCAACAGCTGGGTGACGCTTGTCGCGACCACCGGGATCATTCTCGGCGCCGGCTATATGCTCTATCTCTATCGCCGGGTTGCATTCGGTGAACTTGTTCACGAGGATGTCAAAGCGATGCCGGATCTTTCTGCGCGGGAAATGGCGCTGCTCGCGCCGATCGCCGCTGCTGTGATGTGGATGGGTGTCTATCCTGAAAGCTTCATGGCGCCAATCCGCGGTGACGTCGGCGCGCTGGTTGCGCGCATCGATCGGGCGGCTCCGGAAGGCGATGCGCATCTTAAAATGGGAGAGGCCAAGGCCGTGACCCAGGACGAAGTTCATGGGGAGGCCCACTGATGGATATCGGAAATTCCCTTTATCTGGTTGCACCGGAAGTATTTCTCACGGTTTCCAGCCTGATCCTTTTACTGATCGCCGCCTGGGGTGGCGAAAAATCGGCGCGCCTGGTTACGATATTGTCGGCAGCGGCGCTGTTCGGCGCTTCGGTCCTGTTGATGGTGCTGGCCCATATGCCCGAATTCAAGGACGGTGCATCCGCATTCAGCGACCAATATCGTATGGATGCGTTCGGCAGTGCAGCGAAATTCCTGATCTATCTCGCGGCGATCATATCTTTGATGATTGCGCCGCGTTTCTTTCAGGCCGGCGGTAAATATCGCCCGGAATATGCGGTTCTGATCCTGTTCGCCTGTGTCGGCATGGGCATGATGGTATCGGCAACCGACATGATGACGCTGTATATCGGTCTCGAACTGAACAGCCTCTCGGCCTATGTTCTGGCCAGCTTCATCCGCACCGATGTGCGGTCGTCCGAAGCCGGATTGAAATATTTCGTTCTCGGCGCACTGGCCAGCGGTATGCTGCTGTTCGGTATTTCTCTGGTCTATGGCTTTGCCGGTTCGACCAGCTTCGCGGTAATCGGCGAAACGCTGAGCGGTGATCTCTCGACTGGCCCGCTGATCGGGCTGGTGTTGGTCCTCTCGGGTCTCGCATTCAAGATCAGCGCCGTACCGTTCCACATGTGGACGCCCGACGTTTACGAAGGCGCGCCGACACCGGTTAGCGCCTTCTTTGCTAGCGCTCCTAAAGTGGCCGCTGTTGCCCTGACGGCACGGGTAATTATCGAGGCCTTTGGTGGCCAGACATCGGCCTGGCAGCAGATCATCGTGTTCGTCGCTCTGGCTTCGATCATCCTCGGCGCGGTTGCGGCGATCGGACAGCAGAATATCAAGCGCCTGCTGGCCTATAGTTCGATCAACAATGTCGGCTTCATGCTCATCGGCCTTGCTACCGGCACTGCGCAGGGCATCTCGGCGATGATGTTCTATCTCGTCGTCTATGTCGCGATGACGCTCGGCAGCTTTGTCTGCGTGCTCGAGATGCGCGACAAGGATGGCAAGCCGCTGGAAAGCCTGTCCAGTCTGGCTGGTCTGTCACAGACACGTCCCGGTCTTGCTGCCGCATTCGCGGTCTTCATGTTCTCGCTAGCCGGTATCCCGCCCTTGTTCGGTTTCTGGGGCAAGTTCCTGGTCTTTGATGCGGCTGTAGCCGCAGGCATGTTGCCGCTCGCGGTAATCGGTATCGCTGCCTCGGTGATCGGTGCCTTCTACTATATCAAGGTCGTCAAGATCATCTATTTTGATGATCCTGCCGGCGAGATCGTAGCGACGGGGCACAAGACCGAAAACGGCCTGATTGCACTTCTGGCGCTGTTCGTATCGCCGCTGGGCTATCTGGCGATACCGTTCATGGCGCCGATAACCGACGCTGCCGCGGCGTCGCTTTTCTGACTATATTCGTAGAGACTGTTGCCGAAACCGCATCGACCAATGCGGACCTGAAGGCGCTGTCTCTTACCGGCAGTGCACCGGAAGGCTTTTGGCTGCGGGCCGAGAAACAGACGGGCGGGGTAGGGCGCCGGGGCCGCAAATGGGAAAGTCCGCAGGGCAACCTCTTTTGCAGCACAGTGGTTGATATTCGGCCGTCTGATCCAGCGCCTTCCTCCTTGTCCTTCGTTGCCGGACCGGCTGTCCATGCGGCCATTCGCTCCTTCTTGCCCGATGTGCCAATGCTGCTCAAATGGCCGAACGACGTGCTCGTATCGGAGGCCAAGATCTGCGGCATATTGCTTGAACGGGTAAAGGATCAGGTCGTGGTCGGTATCGGCGTGAATATTGCCGAAGCCCCTCAGGTTGAAGGACGGTCGGTGACCAGCATGGCAGCGGAAGGCGCTGACGTCGACGCCGCCGGCTTTCTCGACCGGTTGTCCGGTGAATTCGAGTCATGGCTGCGGGTGTGGCGCGATGCCGGCTTGGCCCATATATTGGAACAGTGGCAGAGCCTGGCGCATCCGGTCGGTATGGCGGTGACGACAAGCGACGATGGTGGCGAGAAAATCACCGGGGAATTCACCGGCCTGGCTGCGGACGGTGCGCTGCGCTTGAGAAAAACCGACGGAACGCTTATCGAAATACGCGCTGGTGAAATTTCAATCGGATAGAAAGACGATTCGCCCATGCTTTTGGCCATAGACGCTGGAAATACCAATGTTGTCTTCGCCCTCTTTGACGGCGATGACATTCGTGCGCGCTGGCGGATCGCCACTGACGCGCGGCGCACCGCCGACGAATATGTCGTCTGGCTGAGGCAGTTGCTCGAGCTCGAAGGACTGGAACTGAGCGTAGTCGATGCGGTAATCATTGGTACGGTTGTACCGCGGGCGCTCCATAATCTGACAGTATTGTCGGAAAAATATTTTGGCGTCACCCCGCTGGTCGCCGGTCGTGGTGCAGCCGAATGGGGCGTCGCGCTCGACGTTGAACAACCCGACAGCGTCGGCGCCGACCGTGTGCTCAACGTGATCGCGGCGCATCAGAAATATAAGCAGGATATCGTCATCATCGATTTCGGTACCGCCACCACCTTTGATGTCGCCGACTATGAAGGCGCCTATAAGGGCGGTATCATCGCGCCCGGGATCAATCTTTCGCTCGATGCGCTTGTCGGAAAAACTGCACAATTGCCCCGTATTGCGCTAGAGTCCCCTGAAGACGACAATGTGATTGGCACGACCACCGAGAGCCAGATGCTGATCGGCATTTTCTGGGGCTATGTCGCGATGATTGAGGGGCTGGTAGCGCGTACCAAAACGCAAATCGGACGCCCGACCAAGATCATTGCTACCGGCGGATTAGCCGTATTATTTGACGAACATACAGATGTTTTCGACCATCTGGAATCAGACCTGACTCTTCAGGGCCTGCATTTCCTCTATCAGCGAGCAACAAACGCTTCATGACAAAACCTAAAAAAGAACTTCTCTTCCTGGCCCTTGGCGGGTCGGGCGAAATCGGCATGAATGTCAATCTCTACGGCTGTGATGGCAAGTGGGTGATGGTCGATCTCGGCATGACCTTTGCTGACCCGAGCTATCCCGGCATTGACCTGATCCTGCCCGATCTCGAATTTATCGAGAAAAACCGCAAGGACCTGCTCGGCATTGTGCTGACCCACGGCCACGAAGATCATATCGGCGCGGTTCCCTATTTTGCCGCTGACCTTGATGTTCCTTTGTTCGCTACTCCGTTTACCGCGGGCCTGATCCGCCGAAAGCTTGAAGAAGTCGGCCTGCAAAATGATGTAGAACTCAATATCATTCCCAATGAAGGCAGTTTTGATCTCGGACCGTTCGGCTTCCGCTATCTGCCGATCGCGCATAGTATCGCCGAAGGCAATGCGATGCTGATCGACACGCCTTATGGCCGGATTTTCCACACCGGTGACTGGAAGCTGGATGACGAGCCTGTGCTCGGTGTCCCGTCTTCACCGGAAACGCTGAAGCAGATTGGTGACGATGGCATCCTCGCCATGGTTTGCGATTCGACCAATGTCTTCAACGACAAGGCTTCGGGATCGGAAGGGGAAGTCCGTCGCAATCTGATGCGGGTGGTCGACGAAATCGATACCCGCGTCGTGGTGACGACTTTCGCATCCAATGCCGCACGGCTCCAGACTTTGGGCGAAGTCGCTATTCATGCGGGCCGCAAGCTCTGTGTTGCCGGACGTTCGCTCGACCGGATCATCGAGAATTGCCGCGAAAACGGTTATCTCAAGGATTTCCCGCCGACAATCGATTTTCAGGAAGCGATGAGCCTGCCACGCGGCGATGTGATGATCATTGCAACCGGTGGACAGGGTGAAGCAAGAGCGGCGCTGGGCCGGATTGCCGGCGATAGCCACCAGATCAAATTGTCCGAAGGCGATCATGTGCTCTTCTCGTCCAAGCAGATCCCGGGCAACGAAATTGCCATTGGCCGGATCCAGAACCAGCTGGCGGCCAAGGGCGTCGTCATGATCACCGAACGGCAGGAGCATATCCATGTTTCGGGCCATCCCGGACAGCCGGAACTGGCGCAAATGTACGAATGGATCAAACCGGAAATACTGGTGCCGGTCCATGGCGAGATCCGCCACATGAAAACCCAGGTCGCTTTCGGGCTGGAGCAGGGCATTCCAAAAGCGATATTCCAGCAGAATGGCGATGTCGTGCGTCTGGCGCCCAATGGACCGAAAATATTGGGTCAGGAGCGGACGGGGCGGCTTGTTGTCGATGGCGATGTGATCATCCCGGCCGACGGCAAAACCCTGAATGACCGCCGCAAGACAGCCCATAACGGCATGATCTCTGTAGCTATCGGTCTCGACCACAAGGGCAAGATCTTCGGACAGCCGGTGCTGAAAATGCATGGCGTCCCGCTCGAGGAAGATGAAGAGGATTTCCTCGACGAGGTGGTCGACAAGATTGTCGGCAAATATTCCATACCGGTGGGCGACATCGACAAGTTCAACGAAGCGATCCGCTTGCTCGTCCGTCGCAGTGCGACCGAGTGGACGGGCAAGAAACCGATTGTTTCGGTGCTCACTGTGGAGGCTTAGCGGGCTTTGGAATTTACCTCTATCCTGGCGATTTATATACTTTTCTGGGTGACTGCCGCGTTCATCGTCCTGCCGATCGGTATCCGCAACCATCATGAAACGGGCATGAAGATGATCGAAGGCCAGTCCGACGGGGCGCCGGTCAACTTCCGGCCATTGCGGGTGCTGCTGCTGACAACGTTGCTGGCGACAGCAGCCTTTGGCTTATTCTATCTCAACTATGCCAATGGCTGGATCACTCTGGACACTATTGATTTCTTCAATAGCCGCGAACGGATGAAAGACGTCTGATCCTAGTTGCGCAGGCGCTCGATCGCCTGAGCCAGCGCGACATAAAGCTTGCCGACGTCCGAAGACAGCAGGGTCACGCTGATCGCGCTGCCGTCGCGTGTCGCCAATACGCCGCGCAGCATCGCTTCGAAATCATGGATATAGCGATTCACATGCTCCCGGAATTCGTCATTGCCTGAATATTGCGCGAGGATTTCGCGAACTTCTCTATTGTCGAGCAAGCGAACCGCCCGCCGGGTGAAGATACCGCGATCGCCTTTCAGATAGGCGGCCCACTCGGTGTCGGTAACATCGTTGGAAAGAATCTTGCCGACATCGATCGAGATGGAGTTGAGCGATTCGGTCAACTGCGCCACCCGCCGGGTGAAATTCTCGTCGCTGCTTTGCTCGGCCTTTTCCTTGGCGAACAGGATGCGCTGCTCCAGCTTCGTCGTCATATCCTCGATTGCCGCCAGCTGATCGGTGAGATGCGCCGCGGTGGACTGGGTGGTCACAACCGCGCTGGATACCGCCTGTTCCAGTTTAGGCGCAATCGAGGCGATCTTGTCATCGATAATCCGGTTCAGCGCCTCTTCGCTCATCTTTTCGAACTTTTGCGTCGATCCGGCGATCGAATTTTCAAGCGCCTCGCGCGAATGTTCTGAAGCCTGTTTGGCGGTGTCCTTGACCCGCAACAGCGCGCTGATCATTTTCTCGCCAGCGCTTTCCGCCAATGATTCATTCTGCTCGCGCACGGCCTCGATGGCTTTTGAAATATCGTCAATTTGCTGGACGATCGACTTGCTCGCATCGTCGCTCTTGTCGCGCAACTTGCCAAGCTGTTCCTGCTGCTTGGTGATCGAATGGTCGGTCTGTGCAACCTGTTGCGCCACTCTGCCGGCGTCTTCCTGCGCCTTGCGGGCCTCTTGGGCAATCTGGCCATAAAGTGCCAGACTTTCCTGTGATTTCTCCGACACACGTTCGAAAGCCGTGGGCAGGGTCTCGTCCATTTCCCGGGCGCTGCTGTCGAGCGCGACCAGCAGTCTCTCCATCCGCTCGATCATGCCATCGGCGACGCTATAGCCATTTTCAAGCGACTGCTGCAAAGCTTCGCTATTCTGTTCCATCGCGGTCATGGCAAAGGCCAGCTTGGCTGTCTTGTCGCCGCTGTCATTGTCGAGTTTCGTGAGATTTTCTGCTATCTCGGAGATATTCTGATTGAGCGTCTCGGCCAGCGCTTTCAGCCGCACTTCTTCCCCGTCAGCAATTTGTCCGGCGCTTGCCAGCGCTGTTTCCAGCGCGTCCAGATCGGCCCGCATCGCTGTGGTCGAGTCCGAAGCTTCAGTGGCGAGCCGCGCCCGTGTCTTGTGGATGGTTTCAACGGTTTCTGACGTGGTTTTCCGCAACAGGGCTGTCAGCTGGTCCGAACCGGCCTCGGCTTCCTGCAGCTGTTCTGTCAGGCTGGCCTTGATCCGTTCGGCTTCAACGGCAAGATTTTCGACCGACAGGGTCGATTTATTGGTCAGGGCGGTGAGGCTATGCTCGGCCGCCGTGCCAACTTCGCCGATTTTCTTGAGCGTGGCGACCATTGCCGCCATTTCTGTCTGGGCGGTGCGTCCGGCATTGCCGATCTGGTTGGTCACGTCCTTGGCGGTGTTGATCACCACCGGCAAATGTTCGCGCAGCTGCTCGAGATTTTTATAGGCGGCACCGCCGACATCATCCAGCTTCTGCATCTTGCCAAGACCGTCATCCAGAGATTTCCGGATCAGGCCGGCGGCTGTGGTCAGCTTGCCGGAAGACTGGTCTCCGAGAAACTCGAGTTCCCGGCTTTCCTGGCTCAGAAATTCGCGGGCGACGCTCAGTTCATTATTGACCGTCTTCAACCGGGCTTCGAGCAATTCGGACTCGGTGCGCAGCGAAAGGCCGACATCGGCAAAGCGACCGGCTTCACGGGTGCTGTTGCGCATGTACAGCAGATAGGCAATTCCGAGCGTGGCGATCGGCAGGCACCATTGGGTCAGCAGGTCGATCCCGGCCTTGGGCGTGACCATTGTTGTAAAAATGTCGCGGTTGGCCCAGAGGAAAAATCCGGTCCAGCAGACTCCGGCAATGGTTAACAACAGCAGCGGGATGAAGCGGGAGCGGGCAGGGGAAAAGGTAAGATCATCGGCATAATGGTTCCAGTCATCTTCCGACGAACCATCACTATTTTGCTGATTTTCTTCGGAAAAATCATGCTCTTCCGATGCCCGGTCGAGCGCTTCGCTTTCCACGCTCGTGGTTGTTGTTGCCTGGTCATCGTCGGTGCTTTCGTCCCGATCGCGCCACATCCCGATTATCTTAGATTCACCTGCCATGGGACTATTTAACACAATATCAGATCATAGAAACCATAAGTTAACCATATTGCGTGTAAACGGCAGGAATGTCATTTGATTATGGAGCTTTAGATGCCGCTCTGACGGCTGCAGTGGGGGACGATCAACCCCTTATTGCAGAATTGCGTGCGGCTTTTCTGGACAGCGCAAAACGGCAGGTCGACTTGCTCGGAAGAGCCCGTTGTGACGCCAATTGGGAATATGCCGCCTGGCGTCTGAAAGGGCTGGCCGCGAGTTTCTCTGCGACCAAAATCCTCCAGCTCGCCGACGAGGCCGCCCATAGCGCGCCAGGAGATCCGGTCATTCTGCAGAAACTGGAACGCGCCGTTTCCGCGGTCGAGGCCCATCGGGACTGATATTCCCGCTCCGGCGCGTCGAGTTCGTCGGCATCACCAGAATATCGGGTAATGTCCCGGTTCAAATTTCCGTTTCCACCCCAAAAGCGGTCGTTCATGTTATTCGGCTCTAGTGTCTGCTGTGTCGGTATCGCAGATTGACCGCAACATTCCGCTATCGGCATGTTGCGATCAATAAAAGCCACTTCCGCCGGAAGCCTAGACCTTAACCAGCATCTTGCCCGTGTTTGCGCCGGTAAACAGCCCGATGAACGCGTCCGGTGCTTTTTCCAGCCCCTCCATCACCGTCTCACGGCCCTTGACTGCGCCCGATGCAATCAACTGCGCCATATCGGCGTTGAATTCTGGCACTTGCGCAGCGAAATCGGGATAGAGAAAACCTTCGATCTTTATGCGCAGGCCAATGATCATGGTCAGATATTGCATCGATTGCGGCTGTTGATCGTTGTAAACGTCAATCATTCCGCAAATCGCCACACGGGCGCGTTCGTTGGCGCAGGCGAGCGCCGCATCGAGATGTTCACCGCCGACATTGTCAAAATAGACATCGACGCCGGATTTTCCGACTTCTTTCAGCGCTGCGCGCAATTGCGGCAATACCGGACCAGACTTGTAATCGATGCAGGCATCCGCGCCGATTTCCTTAACCCATGCACATTTATCTGCGCCGCCGGCGGAACCGATCACGGTCATGCCCTTGGCCTTGGCTATCTGGGTAACGGTTGAGCCAACCGCGCCGGCCGCCGCCGATACAAAGACAGTTTCGCCTTCCTTGGCAGCGCCGACTTTCAGCAAGCCGAACCAGGCGGTGCCACCGGGCATTCCGATGATGGACAACCAATGTTGATCGGGAACACCTAGATCGGGAAGCTTCGCCGGTGGCATTCCGCCTTCGGGAGGATTGTTGCCGCCAGCGACAGCTGTATCGCGCCAGCCCGCCATATGAAGCACTTTGCATCCGACCGGATAATCGGCGTTGTTGCTTTCGGTCACCGTGCCGACCGCGCCGCCGGTCATCGCTTCACCGATGCCGAACGGGGGTGCATAGCTTTTCACGTCATTCATCCGTCCGCGCATATAGGGATCAACCGACAGCCAGCTATTTGCGATACGATATTCGCCTTCGCCAAGCGGGGCATCAGCTGCCTCTATCATCTGGAAATTATCAGCCACCGGGGTACCGGCGGGACGACTCTTCAGGGCCCATGCACGCATATCAATATCCTCTTTAGATTCTTTTCTCCGTTATTGTAGCTGGGGTTTGCGAAATGCACTAACTTTTCGCGCGTTCAAATTCGCTTCAGCCAATAGCGCGCCGGCAAAAGCCGTTTTTGAAATTCACTTTGTCGACTGCCTCATAGGCGCTTGATTGCGCTTCGTTTGTGTACGTGCCCAGAGTCGTCACGTTTAGCATGATGCCGCCATTGGCGACCAGTTCGCGATCCGCGACGGCAGTCGCAATTTTCGCTGACAGTTTACCATATGCAAGCAAATCCAGTGTCCGCTTTCGAGATAGCACTGCCGCTAGAAAAGAGGCGTCTCGATCACCGCTTCCCACGCAAAAGCGGAAATTCGAACTGATAGATTACTGAATATCCCTTGGCATGTCCGGACGCCACCATCTATGGACAGGAACATGCTTCCTCTTCATCGTTCGGGACCCCAAATTTCGTGAAACTGGCACTGATTTCTCTGGCAAAAGACGATCTTGACGGTATCGGGCCAATCGCCCTGCTGCCGTTATTCGCCGGCACTTTGCTCGATTTGCAGATTCAGGCCGCGCAGCGCTTCGGCTGCGAGAAATTTATCTTCCTCTGCCCGGTGACCCACGGCGCGCTTTTGCAGAAAATCGACGAGATGAAGCAGCAGGGACTGGATGCAGAATATGTTCGCAGCCCCAGTGACCTTGTCCAATATGCCAGTGATCAGGACCATATCGTCTATATCGCCGATGGCATCATTCCCAATGACGAGATTGTCGGTCAGCTGAGCGGAGCGCCCCAGGAATTGCTGTTCACCGTGCTGCATGCCGAGGAATATCAGGAATTCGAGCGTATTGACCTCAACCAGCGCTGGCTAGGGATCGTCTCGCTCAACGCGGCACGGCTGGTGGCGATGATCGATATTCCGGATGAATGGGAGATCGGATCGGCGCTGCTGCGGACCGCGGTTCAAGCCGATTGCCCGCGCGCGATCATCTCGGACCGGCGAATGGGATCGGGCGCGATTTCCCATATCCAGAGCGAGATCAGCGCGGCGCAATATACCCGGCGCAAGTTGCGAGAAATGCCCGGCGAAAAGGACAATTTCCTGAACCGCTTTCTGTTGCGACCCCTGATCAAGCGAAGCCTTCCCAGGCTTTGGACTAGGAAGGCTGCCCCGCAATATCTGCAGATTTTTTCACTGGCTGCAGGTCTTGCCGGCATAGCGACAGCGGCTTTCGGCTATTCTATTCCTGCGCTCGGTCTGCTGTTTTTCGGCAGCGTTGCGCAATTCGCCCGGACCTCGATGGTGCAATTTGACAGTGTCGTGAAAATTCGGGACTGGACCGCGATGGCCCTGGATGTGATTGTGGCCAGCGGTGTGACTATTCTGTTGCTGCAGGCCTCTGACGCGATCACCATAATGCCCAATCTGGTGATTTTCGCATTGCTGCTGGCGCATCTGCTGCTCTTGCGCGCCGCGCCGGAGAATATTCGCTTCGCCCTGATCAGGCCGGATCTGCGACTGATCCTGCTGATCCTGCTTGTGACCAGTATTTTCGGGCCAATCAGCTATGGCATTTACGCCGCCGCGCTCTACGCCGGCCTGTCGCTCCTTCTCGATCGCTATTTGGCCAAAAAATCGCCGAAAATATCTGGTTCGCGGGGCGAATAGAGCAATATTCGGCTTAGCGGCTTGTTAACCACATTAGGGTACGGCCTAGCTATGGCACAGCGAGTTTTCCCGATGGATCGAAGCAAGCATAATGATATTGTCCGCCACGCTAGCGCGATGGCCGATAAAGCCTCGTTCGTGGCTGATGATTTTGCGCAGGCCCTGTTTCCAAGGACCGACGTTATTTTCAACGACCGCATGCGTTCGAATGCACAGCAATATCTGCGTAGCGTCGTCGGCCAGATTGAACAACGTATCTGCATCATCGCAACCCAGGATCTGGGCGTCAGCCAGCAAGTGCTGCTCGGTATCGCACAGGGCGGAGATGGCCAGAGCTATGCCATGCTAGAGCAATCCGGTCTGCTGAAGACCCCCGAAATCGTACAGCATCTCTTTGTCAAAACACAGCAGAGCGAACTGGCGGCAAGATTGCTGCAGAAAATTTCGCAGGAAGATCTCGAATCGACGCTGACCCGCCATCTCGATCATGAGGATCCGGCTGTCGCCGAAGCGGCGATGGGATTGCTGATAGCCCAGTCCAAGACAACCGGTGCGGCAGGTCAGATTGCCGCCAGTCTTGCCGATTTACCGCCGGAAATTGCCTATGCCTTTGCCTGGCCGGTAACCGCCGCGCTTGCCAGACTGTCCGGTTTCACCGGCCTGCAGCTGCAGCAGGCGACGGAACGGCTGCTCGCCGCGCATGACGAAAGTGCTGGCGTGGCACGCAAGGCCGAGCGTCTGGCCCAGTTGCTCGACCAGTCCGAAGCAGAAAAAAAATCGATTTCCCATCCGATGAGAGACGGCCTGACGCTGTTTTTCGCGCGGCTTGCCCGGCAATCCGGCCTGACCAGCGACCAGATTGTCGCCTTCACGGCCGAACCGAATATGGCGCGTTTTATCGTTGTCATGCGGGCGGCGGATTTTCCGGTACAGGAAGCCTTGTCGATATTTGCCGCGCTCGACGGCGGCGACCATATTCTGACCGCGGCAAGCTATGGCGAGACCGACCGGGACCGCTGTCTGGCCCTGGTGTCGCGCTGGGCATCACCCGATGCCTATCAGAATGCCGAACGGCTTCTTTCCGATGACTTTCTGGATATTCAGAGAAAATGACCACCGATCGCAAATTGACCGAGCCGGTGTCGGGGCAGGTGGATGTCGACGGATTGCTTCTGTTGGCCGATCCGCTGCTGATGCGGCTCCATTTGCGCTGTGGCGGCAAGGAGGGCGGGCCTTTGGCTGTGCCCGAACTAGCCGAACTGTGCCGTCTCAGCCGTCGGCTGGGCATGAATCTCTCGCGCCCGGTACAGGCTTCGGATGACGAATCCCGCATTGAAATGTGGGTCGAAACGCGATTCTCTGCCTCGGACAAGACAGATCCGCTCAGCCTTTCGATCATCGACTGGAAAGAATATCCGCATGACGACAGCGACAAGGTCGATCCCTCGCGCGAGCGCGATTTTGACAGGCTGGAAGGCCGGGGAGCGATTCGCACCGATGCGGCGCTGCGGATCATTGCCCAGCAAATGTCGGGAGAAGCGGGGCAGGATTTCGACGTCATCGGCCAGTCTCTGCTCGACATATATGACGTAATTCCGCCTTCGGCGAACGCCAGTCTGCTGGAAGCCGTGGCCGAGCGCCAGCCGATCCGCAATCAGCGGATGCGGCAGAAGAGCGCAGCACAGCGCCTGTTCGTGCTGCAGGGCAATCCGCTTATCGACAAGGCCGGCTTGTTCGCCGGCTATCGTTTCACGGCGACGCCGGACGACGCGCCAGATGTTCCGGCAGCCAATGGTACAGATGTAAAGCGTGCCACCGGAAAACTGATCAGTGACAGCCTGTTCGGCATGCAGCTGGGCCCGGCCCTGCGCCAGCCACTCGGCAAGATTATCGCCAATGCCGAGACGATCAGCGGCAAGCTGGAAGGCCCGCTACGCGGTGACTATGCCAGCTATGCCAAGGATATTGCCTCGGCGGGACGGCATTTGCTCGACCTCGTCAATGATCTCTCCGATCTCGAGGCGATCGAACGACCCGAATTCACCGTTGCTGGCGATGATATTGATCTGGTGGATCTGGCACACCGCGCGGCAGGCTTGCTCGCGGTCAAGGCGGCAGACCATCATATCCGGATAGACCTTCCGGACGAGAGCAAAAAACGTCCTGCCCGCGGCGAGTTCCGTCGGTCATTGCAAATTCTCGTCAATCTTATCGGTAACGCGATTCGCTATTCGCCCGATGGTTCGGTGATCAAGCTGCGTGTTTCTGCCGAAGACGGGTTCGCGCGGATTGCCGTGACCGATCAGGGGGACGGGATCGCTGCGGAGGATCTGGAGCGGATTTTCGAGAAATTCGAACGTCTGGGACGGTCCGGCGATGGCGGTAGCGGCTTGGGACTGTTCATCTCCCGCCGTCTGGCTCGCGCGATGGGCGGCAGCCTGACCGTAGACAGCAAGGCCGGCAAGGGATCGACCTTCACCCTGTCACTGCCAGAGCGGAAGACCGCATAAAAAAGGGGAGCACGCCGGCCCCCTCTTTCTCAATATCTAAAGTCTTTAACGCTTGTCGATCGACACATAGTCGCGCTTCGCAGGGCCCGTGTAGAGCTGACGCGGGCGACCGATGCGCTGGCCTGGATCGGAAATCATTTCGTTCCACTGTGCGACCCAGCCGACGGTGCGGGCGAGGGCGAAGAGCACGGTGAACATCGAGGTCGGGAAACCGATCGCCGACAGGATGATTCCGGAATAGAAATCAACGTTCGGGAAGAGTTTCTTGTCGATGAAATACGGATCGTTGAGCGCCATTTCCTCGAGTTGCAGGGCAACATCAAAGACCGGGTCCTTGACCTTCAGCGTTTCAAACACTTCACGCACCGTTTCCTGCATCACCGATGCACGCGGGTCGTAATTTTTGTAAACGCGATGGCCAAAGCCCATCAGACGGAATGGATCGTCCTTGTCCTTGGCGCGTGCGATATATTCCGGAATGCGATCAGGATGACCGATTTCCTTGAGCATGTTGAGCGCTGCTTCATTGGCGCCGCCATGGGCAGGGCCCCAGAGGCAGGCAATACCGGCCGCGATGCAGGCAAACGGATTGGCACCGGAGGAACCGGCGAGCCGGACGGTCGAGGTCGACGCGTTCTGCTCATGATCGGCATGGAGGATGAAAATCCGGTCCATGGCTTTTTCAATCGCCGGGTGCACTTCATATTCCTCGGCGGGAACGCCGAAGGTCATGCGCAGGAAATTGCCGGTGTAGGACAGTTCATTGTCGGGATAGACGAACGGCTGACCGATCGAATATTTATAGGCCATGGCGGCAATAGTCGGCATTTTCGCGACCAGACGGTGACTAGCGATCATCCGCTGGGCGGGATCGTTGATGTCGGTGCTGTCATGATAGAAAGCCGACAACGCGCCGACGACACCGCACATGATCGCCATCGGATGAGCGTCGCGGCGGAAACCCTGATAGAAACCGCGGAGCTGTTCGTGCACCATCGTGTGGCGCGTGATCGTGTTGGTGAAATCGCTAAATTCGTCCGATGTCGGCAATTCGCCACGAAGTAGAAGATGCGCGACTTCCATGAAGCTGCTGTTCTCGGCAAGCTGTTCGATCGGATAGCCACGGTGCAGCAAAACGCCTTCGCCGCCGTCGATGAAGGTCAGCTCGGATTCGCAACTGGCGGTCGAGGTAAAGCCCGGGTCATAGGTGAAGGCACCGGTCTGGCCGTATAATTTGCGGATATCCACGACGTCGGGGCCTACTGTGCCCGTCAGAACCGGATATTCGTAATTTTCGCCGTTGATGCTGAATTTTGCGTTATCGCCCACGATATTGTCCTTTCTGCTCCTGAAATTCAGGTTTTTTCTGTTTGATCTGCAAGACGTCCCAATGATTCTTCTTTGCCAAGAAGTATCAGGACGTCAAAAATTCCGGGTGAACTGGTACTTCCTGTCAGTGCCGCGCGCATAGGTTGTGCGAGCTTTCCTAACCCCAATTCGGCAGACTCCGCGATCGCTTTTATGACTTCTTCCGTTGCCTCGAGTGTCCAGTCTTCCAGATCAGTCAAGCCAAGGTGAATCGATTTTAGCAGCGTCCTTGCATCATCGTCTAGCAGATTTTCTGCCCGTTCGTCGAGGCCAAGTGGGCGTTTTTTAAAGAGAAAAAGACTGGATCCGGCCAATTCGATCAGATTTTTCGCCCGGCTTTTCAAAACCGGCATGGCTTTGCCGAGCAATTCACTGTCCGAAGCGGATAATGCTGTGCCCAGTTCCTGCTCTATCCAAGGGGTCGCGAGCCGTACGAGGGCCGCGTCGTCGGCCTCCCGCATATATTGGCCATTGAGATTCTGCAGCTTTTTTGCGTCGAAGCGCGACGGCGATTTGCCAACGCCTTCCAGCGCGAACCACTCGATTGCCTGCTCGCGGGAGATAATCTCGTCATCGCCATGGCCCCAGCCGAGGCGCAACAGATAGTTGAACATCGCGTCGGGCAATATGCCCATGTCGCGATAGGCGTCAACGCCCAGTGCGCCATGGCGCTTGGACAATTTGGCACCGTCATTGCCGTGGATCAGCGGGATATGCGCGTAAACCGGTTCGGCCCAGCCCATCGCCTTGATCAGCGCCAGTTGCCGGAAAGCATTGTTGAGATGGTCATCGCCGCGGATCAAATGGGTGACGCCCATGTCATGATCGTCGACCACAACGGCGAGCATATAGGTCGGCGTGCCGTCGGAGCGCAGCAGGATGAAATCGTCAATCTCGCCATTCTGGACCGACACATCGCCTTGCACCATGTCGGCGATGGTGACCTTGCCCGACGTTTCGGTTTTTAGGCGAATCACATATGGTGCGCCTTCCGGGGCTTCCGAGGGATCGCGGTCGCGCCAGCGGCCGTCATAGCGCATCGGCTTTTTCTCGGCCCGCTGCTTTTCGCGCATTTCGGTCAGTTCTTCGGGGGTCGCAAAACATTTATAGGCATTGCCCGATGCCAGCAGCTCATGGGCAACCTCGGCATGGCGTTCGGCGCGTTCCGACTGGAACACCGTTTCGCCGTCCCAGTCGAGGCCCAGCCAATCAAGCCCTTCGGAAATTGCATCGATCGCTTCCTGGGTAGAGCGGGCCTTGTCGGTATCCTCGATCCGCAGCAGCGCCTTGCCGCCGTGATGGCGGGCAAACAGCCAGTTGAACATGGCGGTACGGGCACCGCCGATATGCAGGAACCCGGTCGGGGAGGGGGCAAAGCGGGTTACGACCATATTTGTCTCTTTCGGCTGTTCAGCATCATTTGAATTCACGCTTGCAAGGTCCCTGTGATAGGTATTTGAAATGCGGGATGGATTGAGCCCGAATGGCACCACAGGCACCGGTTCCGGTTCGACTGGCACCGCCCTTAGCACGCTGTTTCATCCCCGACAATTGTCTGATTCATGGCAGGGCTCGCAACTCTCCAAATTGATTGAAATGCAGCTCGAGAAGGAGCTGGACCAGCTTCCCTTGTGGGTGCCGGTGGCGCTCGGCTGCGGCATTGCGTCCTGGTTCAATCTGGCCAATCCCGCCTGGTGGCTGGCGTTCATCAGCCTGTGCGGCGGCATTGCCCTGTTCGCCGTCGTGGCCGGAAAAGACATGAGAGCAGGCAAGACATTATTCTGGTTCGCACTATTGGCCGCTATCGGCTGCGCGCTGATCTGGCATCGCTCGTGGAGCGTGGCGGCACCAGTATTGGAACGGCCGCTTGTCACCATTTTCAATGCCGAAATCGAGCGGGTTGAGCCGGTCCTTGCCCGCGATATGGTACGGCTGACGCTGACCACCGGCAATAGTTCTCAGCTGCCGCCACGGGTCCGGGTCAATGTGCCGCTTGATCGGGCCGGTCCCGGTTTACAGGATGGCGCGCTGATCCAGCTGCGCGCGCGTTTGATGCCGCCGGCGATGCCGGCGCTGCCCGGAGCCTATGATTTTTCCGAACGGGCTTGGTTTCAGGGGCTCGGCGCTACGGGGCAAGCGCTGGGAGATGTCCGGATATTGCGTCCTGCCGATCCGCTTTTTGCGCTGTCCCGATATCGCCAGCAGCTGTCGGCCCATGTCCAGTCGCAAATGGCGGGTGCTGCCGGGGCGATCGGTGCGACCCTGGCCACCGGGGATCGTGGTGCGATTGACGAAGCCGATGCCGAAGCGATGCGTCGCAGCGGACTGGCGCATCTGCTGTCGATCAGCGGGCTACATGTGACCGCAGTGGTTGGCGCGATCTATCTGCTGGTGCTCAAGTCGCTCGCCTTGTCGCCACCGCTGGCGTTGCGCTTTCGATTGCCGGTCGTGGCAGCTGGTTGTGCTGCGCTGGCGGCGGTTGCCTATACGCTGATGACCGGGGCGCAGGTGCCGACGATCCGCGCCTGCGTCGCTGCCTTGCTGGTGCTGGTGGCGCTGATGATGGGGCGCAGCGCGATCACCTTGCGGATGGTCGCAGCCGGGGCGCTGTTTGTCTTGGTCTTCTGGCCCGAATCGCTGGTCGGGCCGAGCTTCCAGCTCAGCTTTGCGGCGGTTACCGCAATCATCGCGCTGCACGAACATCCGCGGATCAAGACAATGTTCATGCTGCGCGAGGAGAGCCTGCTGCGCCGCGCCGGGCGGTTCATCTTTGCGCTGTTCCTGACCGGTCTGGTGGTGGAAATCGCGCTGATGCCGATCGCGCTCTACCATTTCCACAAGGCCGGGCTTTATGGCGCGCTGGCCAATATCATCGCAATTCCGCTGACGACCTTCGTGATCATGCCATTGGAGGCGCTGGCCCTGGTGCTGGATAGCGTCGGACTCGGAGCGCCGGTCTGGTGGCTGTGCGAACAGGCCTTGAGCAGCCTGATCGCGCTGGCGCATTTTGTCTCGAGCCGGCCCGGAGCGGTGACGATGTTGCCGACCATGAAGGTGATCGCCTTCGGACTGGTGCTGCTCGGCGGCCTCTGGCTCTGTCTGTGGCGCGAGCGCTGGCGCTATTGCGGGGTGATCCCGGCAATTATCGGGGCATTGCTCATCATCACAAACCGTGCACCGGATATCTATATCACCGGAGACGGTCGCCATGTCGGTATCCGCAACGATCAGGGAGAACTGGCGATGCTCCGTACCAGCGGCGGAGATTTCATTCGCGACATGATCCGTGAAAATGCCGGCGTGGAGGGGAAATCGCAAGCGCTGGAGGATTGGCCCAATGCCGAATGTAACGCCGACAGCTGTCTGGTCACTTTGCAAGCGGACGGACGCGACTGGCAGATATTGGCGACCCGCAGCTCGCATTATATTTCCGCTCTGGCTCTGTCTGCGGCCTGTCGCCGCGCCGACATCGTGGTCAGCGATAGACGGCTGCCGCAAAGCTGTGCGCCGCGCTGGCTAAAGGCCGACCGCAGCCTGTTATCGCAGGTTGGCGGCATGACCATCAATCTGGAAAATCAAAAAATATCTACCGCGCTAGGCTGGACCGGCAGGCATATATGGACCCGCTATCGCTCCGTCCGAAACGGAGGCGATGACAGCGGTCAGCGAAACTAGTAGCGGCGTAGCAATCCGGCCATCTTGCCCTGGATACGCACTTCGCCCTCACCATATATCTGTGGCTCATAGGCTGCGTTGGCGGGGTCGAGGCGGATACTTCGACCCTCCTTGCGCAGATATTTCAGCGTCGCTTCTTCCTCATGGATCAAGGCCACGACAATCTCGCCATCGCGCGCCACTTCGGTTTTCTGGATCAGCGCATAATCGCCGTCGAGGATACCGGCATCGATCATCGAATCGCCGGATACTTCGAGCGCATAATGTTCGCCGGGGCCGAGCAGGGCGGCGGGAACGCTGAGCGCCGACTGGCCTTCCATCGCCTCGATCGGAGCGCCAGCGGCGATCCGGCCGTGCAGCGGAATTTCGAGAATATCGTTATTGGCAGCGGGAGCCGGGCTGGACATCACTTCGCGCACCGGCTTTTCCGGGTGTAGCGAGACGACATTGGAGGGCGCGCTTTCGTGCACGCCGCCTTCCGGCAATTTCAACACTTCAAGCGCCCGCGCCCGGTTGGGCAGGCGGCGGATGAAGTCCCGTTCCTCGAGCGCACTGATCAGCCGGTGAATGCCCGACTTGGACTTGAGCCCGAGCGCTTCCTTCATTTCCTCGAACGAGGGAGAAACACCGCTATCCTTTAGCCTGTCATCAATGAAACAGAGCAATTCATGTTGCTTTTGCGTGAGCATGTCCAGTGTCCTGTTCTGGGAACGAATACGGAACAATTAAGAAACAAAACGGGGGAAGTCAAGCGGGAAGTGATTGTTCCGTTGGCTTGCGTAATCAAAGAAGGTGACTGTGATATGAAACAGCGTAGACTGTTTTGTAATCGAATCAGGAGAAGATATGAATACGGTTCCACCAGTGCCACCTCGCGATCAAACGGAAGAAACGAGCGATATACCACCGCCACCACCACCGGTTCAATTGGTCACAACTGCCGTCGATTATCCCACTATCTTTGCGGATGGAGTTTGGTTTGCGGCCTATGGTTCGGGGGTGATAAAACTAACCTTTATAGAAACTTTATGGGAGCCGATGGGAAGTCGCGATCCTGGAACAAAAAATCGCCACGTTGGAACACTAGCGATGCCTTACTCTGGTTTCGAGGCAATGGTAGATTATTTAAACGAACAAAGAGAACGCTTTAGAGCAATGAATGCGGAATCGCATGGCAAGAACTGATTCCGCATTGGAAAGAGCAAACCAGAATTGGGGTGGTCAAGCAGCTATATTGGATGAGAATGGCAACCCTATTCGTTCGCAGTCTATGGAGCCGAATTCTAACCCGTATGGAAATGGGGGTGGCGTTCCACCTTCCGATAACCCAATGATTGCCATAGCCGGGTTGAAAAAAAATGTGGGTTTTCTAAATTGGGCAGCTGGTTTGTTATTAGTCGCTGGTGGGACGGGGTTTCTAATTTTGCAAGATAAGATTCAGGATCGGTTTGATAAGTCTGACGAGAGAATTACAGCGGTTTCGGAGCAGGTCACAGAATTGAGAATTAATGCGACGAAGCAAGATGCCAAGCTCGATAGAATATTGGAGAAATTGGCGGATGACGAGTCTCAAAGAAGCGCGAAAGAACAATAACATCAAAAGTTTCATCAAAGAACTCGAGACCGACCATGACGGTCACGAAGCTGCTACCTTATGCTTAAGGGGATGATCACCGAGCGGGAAGTGAACAATTCCGGTAGCTAAACGGAAATATAGGGCACCATTTCACCCACATCAGCCGCCTCCGCATGGGCGGGCCGGTACAGCAGAGCATTGGCCGCGGCCAGCACCGAAAGCTTGGCGCTGTCCTGGCTGCCAAAAGGCGTAATCCCGTTCTGGTTGACCTTGGCCCGCAAAAACTGCGCGCGGGGGCCGTTGGCGGGGAGGGGTTCGCTGGTCGGGGCGCTTTGATAGGCGGGCAGATATGTCTTGGCGCCGGCCATGAAGCGGATCAGCGGCAGCAGGAACAGGGTCGCCGAGACAAAGGCGGAGGCGGGGTTGCCGGGGAGCGCCAGGATCACCGTCTTGCCGAGCTTTCCGGCCATCACCGGCTTGCCCGGTTTCATCGCGATCTTGTAGAAGTCGATCTCGGCGCCGAGCCTGCGGAAAGCGGGGCCGACCAGATCATGGTCGCCGACCGATGCGCCGCCGATGGTGACGATGATATCGCAATCCTGCGCGCTTTCCAGTGTCTGGCACAATATCTCCATATCGTCCGGAATGCGGCTCAGGCTGCGGGTTTCGGCGGTCAGACCGGAGAGCATGGCTGACAGCATGACGTCATTGCTGGCGGGTATCTGGTGGGGCAGGGTGTCGCTGCCCGGCGCGACCAGTTCGTCGCCGGTTGAAACCACCGCCACGCAGGGCCGTTTGCCGACGGACAGCTCGCCATAGCCGGCGATCACCGCTTCGCCGAGCGCCGCCGCATTAAGCATGCTGCCTGCGGGCAAGCCAATGCTGCCCTGCTTGAAATCACCGCCCTGATAGCGGACATGACGGCCCTTTTCGGCTGAGGGTTCTGCGGTCAGGCGGATGGTGTCGTCATCGGCTGTGACATTTTCCTGCATGACCACGGTGTCGGCGCCTTCGGGCAGCAGGGCGCCGGTAAAAATGCGGGCGGTTTCTCCCGGTTGGAGCGCGCGGCAGGGCGGGCTTCCAGCCGGACATTCGCCGACCAATGTCCACGGGCCTTCCCGATCTTCAAAGCGGATAGCATAGCCGTCCATCGCAGACATATCCGCGGCCGGTTGTTCGCGCCGGGCGATCAGGTCTCCGGCGAGATAGCGGCCGAGCGCGTTGTGGACGGAAAGCGTTTCGGCGGGCAGGCGGGACGCCAGCGTGATCAGTCGCTGCTGGGCTTCGTCCAGAGGCAATAATGCGCTCATCCCGCAGTCCAGTCTCCCGATTTTCCGCCGGATTTGGATAATAACCGGATATCGCTGATCACCATATCCTTCTGCATCGCCTTGGACATGTCATAAATTGTGAGGAGTGCGACAGAACAAGCTGTTAAAGCTTCCATTTCTACACCGGTCTTACCGGTCAGTCGCGCCATGGACGATACCTTGATTCCGTCCTCCAGAAACGTGAAATCCACCGCCACCTTGGTGAGCGCCAGCGGGTGGCAGAGCGGGATGAGGTCGCTGGTCTTTTTCGCTGCCATGATCCCGGCAATGCGGGCGGTGGCCAGCACGTCGCCCTTCTTCATGGCGTTCGCTTTTATAGCTTCCAAGACTTCCATTTTCATAGCGATCCGGCCCTCGGCATGGGCTTCGCGAACCGTGTCGGCCTTGCCGCCCACATCGACCATATGGGCCGCACCGTCGCCGTCGATATGGGTCAATTTGCTCATGGATTTCCTGTCAGCAGCTGCCGGGTTGCGCTCTCCACATTATCCTGTCGCATCAGCGATTCACCTACCAAAAAGGCGCGGGCGCCGGACCCGGACAATCGCTGGCAGTCTTCATGGGTGAAGATACCGCTTTCCGAGACCATGATCCGGTCGTCGGGCACAAGTTTCGCCAGCCGTTCGGTCTGGTCAAGACTGGTCTCGAAGGTCTTCAAATTGCGGTTGTTGATGCCGAGCAGCGGCGATTGCAGCTTCAGCGCCCGTTCCAGCTCCGCTTCGTCATGCACCTCGATCAGCGCATCCATGCCGAGCGACAGCGCTTCCGCCTCGATTTCGGCAGCGAGACTATTGTCCAGCACCGCCATGATGATCAATATCGCGTCCGCACCCAGCGCCCGCGATTCAGCGACCTGCCAGGGATCGACCATGAAGTCCTTGCGCAGGCAGGGCAGGTTGACGGCGGTGCGAGCGGTGACAAGATAATCATCGGCGCCCTGAAAATAGGGCTGGTCGGTCAGAACCGACAGACAGGCGGCTCCACCCGCCTGATAGGCGCGGGCGTGAGCGGGAGGATCAAAATCCTCGCGGATCAATCCCTTGGACGGGCTGGCTTTCTTGATCTCCGCGATCAGGGCGAAGCCGTCAGCCGATTTTTCCCGGATGGCGGCGATGAAGCCACGCGGCGGAGTCTGGTGCTCGATATCGTCGCGCAGCGCTCCGGCTGATACATTAGCCCGCTGTTGCCGGACATGGTCGCGTTTGGTGGCGCAGATTTCATCAAGCTTGTTCATTGATTGGCGATCCAGCAGTTGAGCATGGCGTTGGCAAGCCCCTTGTCGAGCGCCTCGGCGGCTTCCTCGACGCCTTCTTCCCAGCTGTCGACTTCGCCTGCGACCATCAGAGCCGCGGCGCTGTTGAGCAATACGGCATCGCGATAGGCGGATTTTTCGCCCTGTAGCAGTGATTTGAGCGCCGCAGCATTATAGTCGGCATCGCCGCCCTTTAATGCTTCCGCCGGGTGACGGGTCAGGCCCGCATCTTCCGGAGTGATCCGGCTGATCGTGACGCTGCCATCGCTGATCACGGCAACGCGGCTTGGCCCCGAGATGCTGAGCTCATCGAGCCCTTCTTCGCCGGAGACGATCATCGCCTTGTCATAGCCCAGTTGCAGCGCCGCTTCGGCATAAGTCTCGACCAGATCGGGCGAGGCGACGCCGATCAGCTGGCGTTTGACCTTGGCGGGATTGCACAAGGGGCCGAGCAGATTGAAGATCGTCCGGCGGCCGATTGCCTTGCGGATCGGGGCGAGCGGGCCGAGCGCGGGGTGATGGTTGGGCGCGAAGAAAAAGGCGATGCCGATATCGCGCAGACTCTGCTCGCCATTGGTCGCCGCTTTCGCCAGATCCAGACCAAGCGCCTCCAGCGTGTCCGCCGCGCCCGATTTGCTCGAGGCGGCGCGGTTGCCGTGTTTCGCCATCGGTATGTCGCAGGCGGCCACGACCAGCGCGGTGGCGGTGGAAATATTCAGGCTGTGGCTGCCATCGCCGCCGGTGCCACAGACATCAATGGCATTGTCGGGTGCGTCGACGCCGATCATCCGGGCGCGCATTTCGGTGGCTGCAGCGGCGATCTCGGTGGCAGTCTCACCCCGGTCGGCCAGCGCGACCAGAAAGGCGGTGATTTCCTCTGCCGAACAGGAGCCGTCCAAAATCGCGGAAAATGCTTCGCGGGCAGCCTCTTCGGTCAGGGCGTTCGCCGGATCGGGCAGTGCTATCACGATTGTGCTTTCCCTGGTACGCCCGCATCCTGAAGCCTGCGGATCAATTCCGCCCGATCTGCCGGATGATTGAATATACGTGTGGGCAGAAAATCGAACTGATGATCAGAGGGGTAAATCAGCAGGAATTTTTCATCCGACCGCCATTTTTCTATGTCCGCAAAGGCAAATTGCCGTTGAGTTTGCGCATTGCTGGAATAGAGCTTCTCATCATCCCACCAGATTGTGGTTTCTAGGTGCAGCTCCTTTTGCTGTCGGTATATCTTTCTTGCAAATCTGGGGATCCACCAGATTCGAAGGATAATTCCGATGATCAGCATTATAAAGCCAATCAATAAAATCATCTCACCGATGACTTTGATGGTATGGTTCACATCGTTGCAGGGGTCCATTGCTGTAATCGCGATGCCAGTCAAAATGCCGATAAGCAGAACGGAGCCGATCCACTCGACGGCGGGGCGCTTGACGGAAAGAGCATAAGCGGCGCGAAGGTCGTCTTCGGTAAGCGTAAAAGTAAACTTCTCGCTCATGCCCGTTCCTTCGCTTCGATCCCCGCAATCGCCATGAAATTGGCCAGCAGTTGATGACCATGTTCCGTGGCGATACTCTCGGGATGGAATTGCACGCCGTGGATCGGCAGGCTTTCGTGGCGGAAACCCATCACCGAACCATCGTCGGCGGTGGCGTTGACCGGCAGACAGGCAGGAATATCCTCGACAATCAGCGAGTGATAGCGGGTCGCGGTATAAGGCGAGGGCAGGCCGGCAAAGACGCCGCTGCTGTCATGGGTGACCGGCGATGTCTTGCCATGCATCAGCCCGCCGCGCACGACCTTGCCGCCGAAATGCTGGCCAATGCTTTGGTGACCGAGGCACACGCCTAGCAGCGGCTTGCCCGCATCGGCACAGGCGGCGACCAGATCGAGCGATATGCCCGCCTCATTGGGGGTGCAGGGACCCGGTGAAATCAGGAAGGCCTGCGCTCCGGTGGCCAGCGCTTCGCTGGCGGTCAGAGCGTCGTTGCGCTCTACGCGAACCTCCGCGCCCAGCTCCATCAGATAATGGACCAGATTGAAGGTAAAGCTGTCATAATTGTCGATAACCAGAATCATCAACCGCGTCTAACGGGCCGTGTTTGACCGGCCAAGCAGAATTTCGTTCTTTCCGCTGTTTGATGCTGATCGGGGGGCGACCAGACAGCGCAATTTTTCGATCAACAGCAATTGTAATTTGCGCGCCGAGCGTCCACAATATTATCAATTGAAACCAAAGGATCTTCCAATGAGAACCAGTCATGTTTTTTTGTCCGCAGCGGCATCTCTGCTCGCCATCTCGGTCAGTGCACCTGGCTGGGCCAGGGACGCTGCCGCCGAAGCGACCGCAGATGAAAATGCTGCGCCTGCAGAAAAAGCGGAAATTGGCGCCTGGGGCATTGATCTCTCCGCGCGGGACATGTCGGTGTCACCCGGTGCGGATTTCTTCCGTTATGTGAATGGGCATTGGCTGGATACGGTAGAGATTCCCGAGGACCGGTCGCGCTATGGTTCGTTCGACATATTGCGGGAACGATCCGACGATCAGGTCCACGCGATACTCGACGATCTCGCCGCACGCGGTGACAGCGCCGATGCGCTGGATCAGAAAGTCGGTGCCTTTTACGCTGCATGGATGAACCAGACTGCCATCGAAAAACTGGGGACCAAGCCACTCGCACCATATCTCGCGAAGATAAAGGCCGTCGAGGATCGCGCGGGATTGCTGAAACTGTTCGGAACCGTCGGCTATGCCTCGCCGGTTGGAGTGGGTATCTTGCCTGATCCTGCCAATCCCACCCGCTATGTTGTGGCCGCCGGTCAGGCTGGGCTGGGCATGCCCAGCCGCGACTATTATCTCAAGGAAGGCGCGGAATATGACATGTTTCGCGCAGCCTATCGGGATTATCTGATCAAAATCCAGGAACTGGCCGGCATCGGCGATGCTGCTGCCAAGGCCGACCGGATCATTGCACTGGAAACGGCCCTCGCCAAATCGCAATGGGAGCCCGAGCGGCAGCGCGATATCAAGCAGATCTACAACCCGATGAACCGCGAGCAGCTGATGGAACTGGCGCCGGAATTCGACTGGACCAGCTGGCTGGAAGCCAGCGGCTTTGGCAAGGTCGATACGATCATCGCCGCCGAAACAACCGCAATCACCGCGAGCGGCAAGCTGCTCGAAACTGTCCCGGTCAGCACCTGGAAAGACTATCTGACGGCGCATTTCATCAGCGATAATGCTGACTATTTGCCGAAGGCATTTGACGAGGCAAAATTCAGTTTCTTCAGCAAGGCGCTGCGCGACATTCCGGTCCAGAAAGAGCGCTGGAAACGGGGTGTCGATCTGGTCAACAACCATATCGGCGAAGCGATCGGCCAGAAATATGTCGATCGCCACTATCCTGCCGAAAGCCAGCGACAGATGACCGAACTGGTTGCCAATCTGACTGCGGCCCTGGGCGAACGGATCAGCAAGAGCGACTGGATGGATGAAGCGACCCGCGGCGAAGCGCAAAAGAAGCTCGACGCTTTTGAACCCCGGATCGGTTACCCGTCCAAATGGATCGATTATTCTCCGCTTGTCGTGAAGCCGGATGACGTGCTCGGCAATGTCCAGCGGGCCGCGCAATTTGCCTTCGAAATCGATCTGGCACGCTTGCCGCATCCGGTCGATCGCGAGCTGTGGGCAATGAATCCACAGACCGTGAATGCTTATTATAATCCGCTGCTCAACCAGATCACTTTCCCAGCTGCTATTTTGCAGCCGCCATTTTTCGATCCCAATGCCGACCCCGCGGTCAACTATGGCGCGATTGGCGGAGTCATCGGGCATGAAATCGGTCACGGCTTTGATGATCAGGGGCGCCAGTTTGACGGCACCGGCAAGCTGCGCGACTGGTGGACAAAGGAATCCGCAGAGAAGTTTGAAGCGCGGACAAAATTGCTCGGGGCAGCCTATGACAAGTTTGAACCGGTTCCCGGCGTTCACGTCAACGGCCAGCTGACGATGGGCGAAAATATTGGTGATCTGGGCGGCCTCGAAATGGCCTATTCCGCCTATCGCCGATACGTCGCCAGCCATGGCGAGCAGCCGGAAATCGACGGTCTGACCGGCGACCAGCGCTTCTTCCTGTCTTGGGCGCAGGTCTGGCGCGGTAAATCCCGCGAAAACGCTTTGCGCGAGCAATTGCTCACCGATCCGCACAGCCCGACGGAATATCGGGTAGACGGCGTCGTTCCCAATATCGACGCCTGGTACAAGGCATTTGATATCACGCCCGACAGCGCCATGTATATTCCGCCCGAAAAACGCGTGAAGATCTGGTAGGCAGGATAATGAGCGAACCTGTAACCGTAACCGTGCCCCACAAACTGGGATTGACCGAAGCCAAAAGCCGGATTGGCAGTGGTGTCCACACATTGAGCGATATCATCCCGGGCGCCAGCCTGACCGCTCATCGCTGGGAAGACGACCATCTTCACTTCACTCTCGAGGCGGTCGGCCAGCGGATCATCAGCGACATGCACGTCCGCGAAGATGAGGTGTACGTCGTACTCGACCTGCCGCCGATGCTGGCGATGTTCGCCAACAAGATAAAGGCAAAGCTGATGAAGGAAGCGCCGAAGATGCTGGAGTGAGGGGATTTGGTCCGGAATGGCTTCACGCCGTAAACCGACGAAAGCACTGATCATTTCTGACGTCAGCAATTGGGAGCTATTGGGTGGTTTTCGGACAGGCCGGTTTTGGGTGCGAAGTTAGGACAAGCGGACGGTAAACTTGAAATGCTCTGGTGGGATTGGATGAAATGCAGCAGATAGGGCTGCCCCTATTTCCCGATCGTCATTCGGCACAGTAGCGTGTTGTCCTGCACCAGATCATCGCTCCAGACGAGTTTGGCGGAAGCATCCCACTGGATCTCGTCATAACCATCTTTCGGGCTTACCTCCTGCACGCTGTGTTCCACTGCCGCAGGCCAGCTGCTGTCGTCAAAGTCGGTCGCGGTCCAGTTCGCCGGGATTTCCGTTTTGACAGAAGCGCACGCGCCTTCACCTACGACGGGATTTTTTTCCTTGGCGCATGACCGGTCTACGGGAGCACGGTGGATGACCATACAACGCATGGTCTTGTCGGTAGCGGCAATGACCTTGCCCGTCTTGGCGTCCCGGAACTGCGCGATCATCCCTCCGTCGCCCATCTGTTGCCGGTTTGTGCCGATATATTCCAGCCCCGTATCATTTTCCTTGAAGTCCTTGGCCATGAACGCGACGGTCACCGGCCACTGGTTTTCGAGAGTAATGGTTTCGGCATTGAACGAGCGCTCGGTTGTAATCGGCACGCTATCTTCCAGAACCTTTTCACCGTTCACATACATTTCGAACCAGTTGTCGACCCATATTTCGGCGGTCACCCCGGAACTTTGGTCTTTATCTGCGGACACAGCTGGATTCTGATCCTGAGTCGCTGCGCATCCTGTGCTGAGAAGAAATGCCATCGCCAGTAGTTTACGCATCAGATTTACCCTCTTCTTTCAATTCTGTGTCGACGACAAGGCCCGCCACCAGCAATAATGCAAAAGGCAGGGAGATTGCGCGTATCACCGGCAATATTCTCCGGTTATCGGCTCGCCGTCATTGGTGACTGTTCGTGTTTCGAACGTATAGCAACCCGCCGTTTCACCCGGCTTGTAGCGAATATAATATGCTTCGCCCTGATAGGTGTAGTCCATGCTGCGCTGGCCAGATTCGTCTTCCGAGAAAACCAGATTTTCTACTCCGCCTCTTGGCGGAACACCCGGATCGAGACCGGGTCCACCAGATTTCGGAACCAAAGGGGAAATCCTGGGCAACTCGCGCATATTGGCAACCACGCCCATCAGGCATTGGACAATATAGGGCGCCTCGGCCGATGTATGATAGCGGTAGCCATAAGAAGCATCGGGCTGCCCGTTGCAGACATCCAGTGTGCCGGCGGCGATTGTTGTCCCGTCGGGATTGTTGTCGCCGTAAATCGGAAAACCGTCAAAGGCCCAGCCGATAATCGCGGCATCGCCTTTATTCTTCATCTGATCAACCATGCAGGTGGGTTTCACGTGATAGTGATAATCGTCTCCCCGGCCGGCATGTCCGCCGCACACATCAAGCTGTTCGGTTTGCAGCGTATCATGCTGCGTCTGGTGGTGATGGAGATCGGCAACGGTCATCTCGCCCCCGCCAGTATAATCGAAAATGGGCACGCCATTCACGGCAACCCCCAGAGCGGCGTCCCGTGTCTGCGGCGCATCACCCAAAACCGGTTCGAGCGGGATCGGCGCGGCGTAACCCTCTGCTGGTACGGGTACCTGCTCGTTGGTTCCCACTATGCCGGTCATCAAAATATGGTCGGGATAGCTATTGGAATGTATGACGGCCTTTCCATCTGCGCAGTCTACCGAAACCTTTTCCCCAAATCCCGCATCGTTGACCGACGCAGTAACGTCGGCGCAGCGGGTTCCATTCTGAGCCGTGTTCAACGCAGTTGTCGGTGAACAGGCGGCAGACAGACCCACCAAGGCCGGAATGGTCAGTGTTTGGGATAATACGGCGAGGTTTTTTACAATCACATTCAGACCTTCTTGTTTTTCGGCTTCACTGCGCCCCCGATTACAGGAGCAATATTTGTTCAGCCAAGTCCTTCGCAGTGCATTTCAGCTAAAGCTTGTCAGGCCGCATTACCAACAACGGCACCGGTCATGCCGTTGACAAGAGCCACCGGCGGCGCATCCCTGGCTGGTAGCATTGCATGTGTAGCATACAGGCTATGCTGTGATAAAAGTATCTTGTATTAGTTTGTCGCAAGATCGCCGGCATGACATTCAGTGCTCATCCCTTCCGGTCTGAGGAAGGGAGACGGCTACAATGTGAGTAACGGTTTCGTTAATCAGCCGTTTCGCGTGCCTTTGTCGGACCAGTCGCTAGCGGGCCGAACCCGGATTCTAGGTTCTGCCTCACTTGTTGGCAGTTTTAAGCAAAGGAATAAACTGTCCGGAATGACCGGAACTGGTTCGCTTGCCGACGGACAGAAACTGCACGCGCCATGCCCCTTTTGCGGCCATAGCGAAGCTTATAAATCACTCCCCAAATCCGATATCCCGCGCGCACTTCACCGGTTCTTTCGCAGGTGCCAGCGCCGCACCCGCCTTTGCCCGACATTGCCGAGAAGCTGCGGGCCGGTTTGCATATGATGTACAAGATGCCTATGCCATTGCTTCATAGTTCTGCACAAATGGGGGGACAGAGTGAAATATATTGGCCGCGTCGCACTGGTAAGTGGCTTTTTGCTCTTTGCACAATCGGCGCAGGCCGAGGTGATCTTTGGCCCTCGCGTCTCCTATTATTTCGACAACAGCAATTTGCGTACGTCCAATCTGACGGACGATAATGAGCTGATTGCATCGTTCGATGTCTCGCCAGAGGTCGAGCAATTTCTCGCCCAGACACCGGATGCCAGTTTGGAGGTGGAGGACAGGGCATCATCCATCGGTGACCAGATTGCCTATCCGATGATCGGAGCCGCGATCTCGATTGGCGATGACAAGGACCGGTTCACACTCACGGGAATGTTCGGGTCCGGATCGGGCAATCGCACCCAGACGCTGATCACCAACAAGCGCCTCAACAGTGGCACGCAGACGATTACAGACCTGCAAGTGATTGATGCAGCGATAGACAATGAAATCGATCGTTACGATATCGAACTGACCTGGCAACGGCGACTGAACGAAAAACTGGCTCTGTCGGGGGGCTTGCGATACGAGCGTCTGGACATTGATGCATCGGGTCAGCTTTCCGCCGACGTTTCTTTCAACATCGACAATTTTGCCAACGCCACGCTGAACCCGACGCGACCCGCGCAACCGCCGGTGAGCCTGGGTTTTTCCGATCTGTTGCTTGATACAAAAATCGAGATATTCAGCGCTCGCCTCGGGGCGACAGCCTTTGTCCCGATCGACAATTCGATAACCGCATTTTTCAACGGAATGCTCCATGTCAGCCATCAGCCGGATTATAAGGTCGCGGCCTCTTTGCTCTCCCTAAGTCCCGAAACCGTCATATTTGAGGAAGTGGGAGAAACCAGCGTCGGTCCCGATATCGCAGTCGGCGTGCAGGCGGGCATTGCGGAAAATATTTCGCTCGATATCCGCTATCGAGCGATCTTCTTCTTCCCGGTGTCAGGCAATCTTTCCTTCAACGATGCGCGGGTCAATCACGGAGTCAATCTGGGCGTTTCATTCCGTCTGTGATCTTGTCTGACTGTCGAGAGTTTGTCCGGGCCTATTCATTCACTGCCCGAAACCGACATCCTGCGCCCGCTTCACCGCTTCTTTGGCCGCCGCTAGCAAAGCGCCCGCCTTGGCCCGGCATTCGGCCAGCTCATAGGCCGGATCGCTGTCCGCCACGATCCCTGCGCCCGCTTGCACGTGCAGCATGCCGTCCTTCACAATCCCGGTGCGCAGGACGATACAGCTGTCCATGCTGCCATCGGGCGAGAAATAGCCGACGCCGCCGGCATAGGCGCCGCGGGTTTCGGGTTCGAGTTCGGCGATGATCTGGCAGGCGCGGACCTTCGGCGCGCCGCTGACCGTGCCGGCGGGGAAGCCCGCGAACAGGGCGTCGAGCGCATCCTTGTCCGGTGCCAGTTCGCCGACCACGTTGGATACGATATGCATGACATGGCTGTAAAACTCGACCGTATAGCTGTCGGTAACCTCGACGCTGTGCGCGCTAGCCACCCGGCCAACATCGTTACGTCCGAGATCGAGCAGCATCAGATGTTCGGCCCGTTCCTTGGGATCGGCGAGCAGGCTGTCCTTGTTGGCCTTGTCTTCGGCCGCATTCTTGCCGCGCGGGCGGGTGCCGGCGATCGGCCGGATGGTCACTTCCCCATCCCTCGCGCGGACCAGTATTTCCGGGCTGGACCCGGTCAGGGCAAAGCCGGGCAGGTCAAGGAAGAACAGGAAGGGTGAGGGGTTGATCCGGCGCAGCGCGCGATAGAGCTCTATCGGCGGCAGGGTGAAGGGCGTGGTGAAGCGCTGTGCCAGCACCACCTGGAAGATATCACCGGCCTCGATATAATCCTTGGCGCGCAGCACCATTTCGCCATATTTCTCGGCGGAAATTTGCGGGGTGAATTCCGGTCCGTTCGGGCTGAGCTTGTCGAAGCCCGTCTCTCCATTGCCTGGCAACCGCCCTTCGACAAGCTCAGGACGAACGGGGTCAGCCAGTCCGCGCTGCGCCTCATCCAGCCGTTCCTTTGCCGCAGCGATCTTGGCGTCGCTATCGCCGTCACTCTCCGGCCATACCGGAGCGACCAGAAACAGCTCGTCGGCCAGCCGGTCAAAAATCAGGATCACCGTCGGCCGGACAAACAGCATGTCGGGCAGGTCCAGCTTGGACTGCGGGGCGCGGGGGAGCTTCTCGACCAGCCCGATGGTTTCATAGCCGAAATAGCCGACCAGACAGGCGAGGGCACGGGGCAATTCTTCCGGCACGTCCATTTGACACGCCTTGACCAGATTGCGCAGGACGGAGAGGCTGTCGCCGCTTTCCGGGGTAAAGGCCTCGCGGTCCTGCAGCCATGTGCGATTGATCGCGGCCTTCTCGCCATCAGCCCGGAACACCAGATCGGGTGCAAGGCCGATCATGCTGTGCCGTCCTCTGGTCTCGCCACCTTCAACCGATTCGAGCAGATAGTCGCCGCGGCCATCTTCCATCAGCTTCAAGGCAGCGGACACCGGCGTTTCGGTGTCGGCAACCTGCCGCCGCCAGATCAGCGCCGGTTTGCCGCTGTCGAGAGCCGCGCGCGCCGCTTCTATTCCGAAACTGCCACCCATATTGGGATCAGTTACCGCCGAGCAGCTGGTTTTTCAGCGCGGTCAGCGTATCCTCGTTACGCTCGACGCCGATATCCGCCTTCATCGCATTGATGAACTGTGCGGTATATTCGTTGCCGAACACCTGTTTGAACTGGGTCTTTGTAGCGGTCAGCAAATCTTCCCGTTTCGAGGCATCGCCGCGATTGAGCTTGTCGAGCACGACCACAAACCATCCCTGATCGCGCGGCGCAGCTAATGACTTTGCCGTACCCTGCGCCATGCTGAACATCAGGCTGAGCGGAGCGGGGACCTGTCCCTGCTGGCTTTGCCGTGCGAGTTCGGCCCGTGTGGAGCTGATCTTCTGGACATTCGGCAATTTGACCCCGGCGTCGGCGACAGCCTTGGACAGAGACGTGCCGCTGCTGACTGCCTTGGCAATCTTGTCGGCGACGGCTTTTGCCTTTTTCGATCCCTGATCCAGCATATAATCGCGGGTCACCAGTTGCTCGATCTGCGCCAATGGCGGCGGTGCGGATTCGGTGATTGCCGATACATCGATCGCGGCATATTTCTCGCCGGGAACGATCTCGACAATCTGCGGATCGGAATCTTCATCCACTGCAAAGGCGATCGGCAATATGCGCTGCATCTCCGGGATCGGCTGGTAATTTTGATCGTTCGGGTTCTGGCCATTGGCGAGGAGCGGCGGGGTGGACTCGATCTTGAGCTCCTCCGCCTTGGCAATGTCACCAAGCGTCGCGCCGTCGGCAAATTCATCTTCCAGCCGGACGGTCAGTTCGGCCATGGCTTCTTCGATTTTCTCGCGAGTCAGTTCGGCCACAATCTCGGCCCGGACCTGCTCCAGCGAGCGGGCAGGGATTTGCGTGATATCCTGAACCTTGACGATGTGCCAGCCGAGCGCGCTTTGCGCCGGTCCGGCAATCGCGCCCGAACGAACTTCGAAGGCGGCATTGGCCACGGCTTGCGATGCACTATTGGCATAGTCGGTCTTGGTGATTGATCCGACTTCGGAGGCAGACAGCCCGACCGACTGTGCGGCCTGCTCGATTGTGGTGCCGGCCTTGATCTTGTCGGCCAGCGCCTTGGCAGCGGCTTCGGTCGGCAGGATAACCTGATTGAGTTTGCGGGTTTCGCTGGCTGAATAGCGGGAATTGTTCAGTTTGTAATAGCCTGCGATTTCCTTTTCGCTGGGCTTGATCTTGTCGTTGAAACGCGATCTTTCAAACAGGGCATAGCGGATCGTCCGGCGTTCGGGGATCGTGTAGCGCGATGTGTTCTTGGCATAAAAGGCTTCAACGGCTGCTTTTGCCGGTTTGCTGTTTTCAATGAAGGCAACCGACGGAATGGTTGCAATCTGTCCTTCACGCGATTCCAGCAGCAGAGAGGCATAGGGAATGACAAGCTTCTGTGGCACTGCGGCGCCGAACCCGGCTGTCGTCAACAACTGGTCCGCCATCAGATTGCGGGTAAAATCGTCGCGCAACTGGGTTTCGTTTATCCCCTGTTGCTGCAAGGCGCGGCGGAAATTTTCTTCGCTGAACTGGCCATCTGCGCCCTGAAAAGTCGGGATGCTGGCAATCTCGCCATCGACTAGGCGCTTGCCGGCAGCCATGCCATATTTGGCACCGAAATCGGCAATGGCAAAGCTGTTGATCAGCCGGTCCAGCACATCGTCAAAGCCACCGCCATTGATGAAGGTCTTGAGATCAAGACCGGTGTTCTGACGCTGTTCGCCGCGGAAGGCATTGTTGACCGATTGGCCGAGTTCCGCGCTGGTCAGTTTGCTGTCGCCAATCTTGGCAGCCGTTCCGGATCCTGTCACGCCGCCGAAGGTGCCGCTGCTCGATACGTCGGCCGTGGCAAAGGCAATGGCGATCAAACCGACGAAGCAAAAGGTCAGGAAAAGACCCAGTTTCGAGGAAAAAATACGGCGGAAAAAACTGATCATGAAAGAAATGTTCCATTGCGGGAGGTGGATTTGCGCTTGCTTTAGGCGGCTTGGCTTTGTGGTTCAAGCAAAAGACTACGGAAGGAAATTGGCAAGCGGAAGGATATTTGTTAGCGGATGGACATTATAAAAATGGAAAAGGCTAAGGGTATCATGGCAAACCGCAAATATATTGTCGGCAACTGGAAAATGAACGGGCTGCGCGAGCAGCTTTCGGATATAGCGGCCATTGCTGCGATCGCTGCCAATCATGAGGGTGCCGATGTCGGTATCTGCCCCCCGGCCACGCTCATCGCTGCTGCCGCACAGGCCAATCCGGGCTTTGCCATCGGCGCGCAGGATTGCCATTTTGCCGAAAGCGGCGCGCATACCGGATGTCTCTCGGCAGCCATGTTGATGGAAGCGGGGGCGAGCTATTCGATTCTCGGTCATAGCGAACGCCGCGCCGATCAGCAGGAAGGTGATGCCGAGGTGAAGGCGAAAGCGGAGGCGGTCCATGCTGCCGGTATGGGGGCGATTATCTGCGTCGGCGAAACCGAAGAAGAACGCGATGCCGGACAGGCGATTGAAATAGTCACCATCCAGCTCGCCCGCTCCTTCCCCGCCGGCGCCAGCGCAGACTGGCTGACCATTGCCTATGAGCCGGTATGGGCGATCGGCACCGGCCGCGTCCCCGAAACCAGTGATGTTGAAGAAATGCACGCCGCGATCCGGGCGAAGCTCGGAGAATTGATGGGGCAGGGCAGCGACGCCGTGCGCATCCTCTATGGCGGATCGATGAATGGCGGCAACGCAGCCGAGTTGCTGGCGGTTGCCAACGTGGATGGCGGACTGGTCGGCGGCGCAAGTCTGACAGCTGCGAAATTTGGTCCTATTATCGAGGCGGCTGCGGCAGCCTGAATGGGGTTGATTTAAAAGCCTGTCTCCCGGCTTGGAGCGCGGCGGATGATCATATTGTTGGTAATATAATTTCCTACATTTGGTATATTCTATCCAACAGCACGTGTTTCCAGGCTTCCTTGGCCCGAAGTTTGACAAACTTTGGCTGTTGCAGGGGAGTGGATCATCGCTTGAACTCGGACCGGTCAATCGCTATGTGCGCTGCACGTCGGAGCGCATGCTCGCTATATTAGTTCGGAAAATCCATGTTTCTTTTTCTCACCGTCCTTCAAGCCATTGTCGCCGCCATGCTGGTGGGTGTCATATTGATGCAGAAATCCGAAGGCGGTGGACTGGGTGTCGGCGGCTCGCCGTCCGGCATGATGTCTGCGCGCGGCGCAGCGGATTTGCTGACCCGGACGACCGCGGTTCTGGCGGTATTGTTTGTCGCCTTGTCGATCACTTTGGCGGTTCTGGCTGCTGCGGAAGGCAAAGTCGAAACAATCGACCAGAGCCTGCAGCGGGATACAGCGCCGATTTCCGCTCCGGCTGACGACGTGCCTCTGGTCGGCGACGATCCATTGGCAGCAGCCGCTGCTGCAGCCGCAGAAGAAGCGCCGGCAGCCAGCACGGACGGTTCCGTCCCGCTCGACCAGTAAGGCTTTACAACAGTATTCATGATCCCTGTTCTGCGGAGTTATCCGCCAGAACCCGTGTGCGCTGATTCGCTGATGTGCGCCAAGCGGATAGTGACCACCTCCAAATAATATTTATTTCGCTTTTCCGGATTCGCGGGATTGCCATAAGTGGTATTTACGCCTTAAGCCTCTCCTCCCATGGCGCGATATATTTTCATTACCGGCGGTGTGGTTTCCTCTCTTGGCAAAGGTCTGATGGCGGCGAGCCTCGGCGCTCTGTTGCAGGCTCGCGGATATTCCGTGCGAATCCGGAAACTCGACCCCTATCTCAACGTTGATCCAGGCACGATGTCGCCTTATCAGCATGGTGAAGTCTATGTTACCGATGACGGTGCAGAGACCGACCTCGATCTTGGCCACTATGAGCGCTTTACCGGCGTTCCGTCGCTGCAGTCCGACAATGTCACGTCGGGGCGAATCTATCAGTCGATCATCACCAAGGAGCGCCGCGGCGACTATCTTGGTGCGACCGTACAAGTCATTCCACATGTCACCGACGCGATTCAGGAATTTGCTGAAGACAAGCTCGATGGCATCGACTTCGTCTTGTGCGAAATCGGCGGGACTGTGGGCGATATTGAAAGTCTGCCATTCATCGAAGCGATTCGGCAGTTGCGCAACAAGGTCGGCCGGGACAATGCGATTTCCGTCCATGTCACTCTCGTGCCTTATATTGCCGCTGCCGGTGAACTGAAAACCAAACCGACCCAGCACAGCGTCCGGGAATTGACCTCGCTGGGCATCCAGCCGGACATCTTGCTTTGCCGCTGTGAACATCCGCTGCCCGAGAGCGAGCGGGCCAAAATCGCCCAATTCTGTAATGTTCGCATGGAATCAGTGATACCGGCGCTGGACGCGAGCAATATCTATAACGTGCCGCTGCAATATCATAAGGAAGGTCTGGACCGGGAGGTGCTGCGCGCCTTTTCCATTGACGACGCGCCGGAACCCGACCTGTCACGCTGGTATGACGTTATGGAACGGATCGAGCATCCCGAAGGCGAAGTCATTGTCGGTGTGGTCGGCAAATATGTCGGTCTGCAGGATGCCTATAAGTCGCTTCAGGAAGCGCTATTCCATGGCGGCCTGGCCAATCGGGTCAAGGTTCAGGTTCGCTGGCTTGATGCGGAACTGTTTGAAAATGATGAGGATCTCGCTGCAAAACTGGAACCGCTTCATGCGATTCTGGTTCCCGGTGGGTTTGGCGAACGCGGCAGCGAAGGCAAGATCGGGTCGGTCAAATTTGCCCGCGAGAATGATATCCCGTTTTTCGGGATCTGTCTTGGCATGCAAATGGCCTGCGTCGAAGCGGCCCGCAATCTGGCTGGCATCGACACGGCATCAACCACCGAATTTGGTGAAACCGAAGAGCCGGTTGTCGGCCTGATCACCGAATGGATGACCGAAGAAGGTCTGCAAAAGCGCGAAGCTGGCGGCGATCTGGGCGGCACGATGCGACTCGGCGCTTATGATGCGGTGCTGCAGCAAGGGTCAAAAATCAGCGAAATTTATGGCACTCGCGAAATCAGTGAACGCCATCGCCACCGCTATGAGGTGAACAAGGGCTATGTCGAACGGCTGGAACAAACCGGTCTGATCTTCTCCGGCATGTCACCCGATGGCGAGCTTCCTGAAACCGTCGAACGGCCTGATCACAGCTGGTTTGTCGGCGTCCAGTTCCATCCGGAGCTCAAAAGCAAACCGTTTGATCCGCATCCGCTTTTTGCCTCTTTCATCGCGGCAGCACTGCAACAAAGCAGGCTCGTCTAGGCGCCGAAATCGATTGTTATCGCTAGATTCCGACATATGTCGAATCTGTCCAATATATTTTACAGGATGTGACTATTGTCACACGAATAAAGCATAAGGAAGTTAGTAAAAACTTCCAGACAGGGTCAAGGGATGGGTGCAGTGAAAGCCGAAGAACTGGCAAATATATTGGCGGAGCACAGCCTGTTTGCCGATTGCGACGAAGCTGAACTGGCCGACTTGATATTGCGTGGACATTTCGTGCAATATAAAAAAGGGGACGAACTGATCATGCAAGGTGATCCTGGAAACTCGCTGCTGATATTATTGTCAGGCAATGCGCGCACCAGCATGATCGCCAGCAATGGTTATGAAGTCGTTCTCGATTATGCGGAAGCCGGGCAGGTCCTTGGTGAAATCGCGCTGCTGGATGGTGGCGAACGGACGGCCAGTGTAACCGCGATCGAACCGACGTCGGCGCTTTCGATAACGCGCGAAGCTTTTGAAGATATCCTGGCCAGGCACAAGAATATGGCGCTGCGGCTTTTGAAGGTCATGGCCAAGCGAATCCGGATGGCCAACAGCATGATCGAAGGCGATCGTGCCTATACTTCCGGTCCGCGACTGGCGCGCTATCTGTTGAGACTATCCGTGGTCGGTGCAGAAGAAGGGCGACTGAAGCTGGACCTGAGCCAGAGCGAACTCGGCAACTTTGCCGGCATGTCGCGAGAACATATTAATCGGCAGCTTTCTGCCTGGTCGGAAAGCGAGATTGTGGCAGTGGAGAGCGGAAAGGTCCGGATATTGGACCATGCGATGCTTTCCCATATTGCCGAAGCAGATTCTTGACGAAAATTGGCCTTTTGCGACCCGGGCTAATTATCGTCGAGAGTGACACCAAGCGGGTGTCAGGGGCAGTCGGATCCTCATCCGGCTGCCCCATTTTATTCTACCATTGATAAAAAAGGCAGCCAGATTGCTCTGGCTGCCTCTGGCTTTCGGTTAAAAGACGCGCTTAAGCGGCTTTGTCTGCTTTCTTTTTCCGCTTGTCCGCAATCTTGGTGACATTGTCGCCCTTGTTGATGGCGATCGTCTGCGGCCGCATCGCTTCGGGAATTTCCCGGACCAGGTCGATTTCCAGCAGGCCATCGGCCAGTTCGGCATTCTCGACGCGGACGAAATCGGCGAGTTCGAAGCGCCGTTCAAAGTTGCGGTTGGCGATGCCCATGTGCAGGAACTGCTTGCCTTCATGATCGTCGGCTTTCTTGTTGCCGGCGACGAGCAGCAGGTTCTGCTGGGCGGTGATTTCAATTTCTTCATCCTTGAAACCGGCGACGGCTAGGGTGATCCGATACTGATCTTCACCACTGCGTTCGATGTTGAACGGTGGGTAATTCTCGGATTGCTGCGCGCGGGCATTATTTTCAAGAAGGTCGAACAGCCGGTCAAAACCTACGGTTGAGCGGCGGTATGGGGTAAAGTCAAAACGATTCATATCTATATCCTCTGCAATTGAGCAATGTAAATCTGGACCCGCAAATGCGGCATCCGGTTCGCTGTTGTGAAACCCGGATTGGCGTTCCACACCCATAAAGATATGATCGGTTTGCTGGATTTCAAGAGGAAGAAAAAGGCCGATTGCCAACGGTTTAGAAAATTTATTTCGCAAAAAAAACGCCCGGATGCCAATGAGCACCCGGGCGAAAATGGTGACGAATTAATTCGTCCCCTGTTTTCCCGTCCTATTCAACGCCGCTTGTCCCCCAACATTTGGCGGAACCGGAAGGGATCCCTGAACCATGACCCGTTAATCGAGATGTTTGATTCTGTAACCATGTGTGATCGACTGACATAAATTTGTCATGACAAATTTGGGCGTTTGGGAAGATTGGTCACGGCTTGTGGCATATCGGCAACAGCAGATTTACCACCATGCCACTTGCTTGCCCCGACCAGCGAACGTAAAGGCAGGGAAACCTGATCCAAGGAAGTCGTCGCAAGTCATGCTCCTATCCCGTTATGAATGGGTCATCGCAAAACGCTATCTGTTACCCGGCAAAGGGGAGGGGTTTATCTTCCTCGTTGCCAGTATCAGTCTTGTCGCGGTCATGCTCGGCGTTGCCGCGCTGATCGTGGTGATGAGCGTTATGAACGGTTTCCGCGCGGAACTGTTTGACAAAATCGTTGGCCTGAATGGCCATGCCGTGATCCAGGGCTATGGTGGCCGTCTGCCGGACTGGCGCGAATTGCTTGAGGAAACTCGTGAAACCAAGGGTGTCGTCTCCGCATCGCCTTTGATCGAACAACCCTTGCTGACCACGTTCAACGGGCGGGTCGAGGCCGTTCTGGTGCGGGGGATGCTGGTTCCCGACATATTGAACAATGAAACCCTCGACGGAAAAACTGTCGCCGGTGATCTGGCGCGTCTCGAGGCCGGATCAGGGCGGGTCGGCATCGGAAGCCGGCTGGCAACGACTTTGGGCGCGCAGGTCGGGAGCCGGATTACCATCATCAATCCGCAAGGGCGTTCGACGCCGTTCGGAACGGTGCCGCGCGAAATTGCCTATGATGTCGCCGCGATATTTGAAGTCGGTGTCTATGATTATGACAAGGCTTTTGTAATCATGCCGATGGAGGACGCGCAGACCTTGCTACTGCTCGGCGACCAGATCGGGATGATCGAGATAAAGACCGATGACGCCGATAATGTCGGCAAGATAATCGCACCCCTGGTGCCCAAGGTGGCCGATCGCGGGGTCATCACCGACTGGCAGACAATGAACGCATCGTTGTTCGAAACGCTGCAAGTCGAGCGGGTGGTGATGTTCGTGATCCTGTCGATCATCATCCTCGTTGCTGTCTTCAATATATTGTCGTCGCTGATCATGCTGGTGCGAGCCAAGACCAGAGATATTGCGATCCTGCGCACCATGGGTGCCTCGCGTGCCTCGCTGGTGCGGATTTTCGTCACCGTCGGGACGGCTATCGGCACGCTTGGCATAGCCGCGGGCATAATCCTCGGCCTGATCGCGATCTATTTCCGCCAGAATGTGATAAATTTCGTCCAGATCATCACCGGACAGAATCTGTGGGATCCGTCGATCCGCTTTTTGACTGAACTACCAGCGCGCACCGATCCGATGGAAGTGGTCGGTATCGCCGGGCTGGCGCTGTTGTTCAGCTTCCTGGCGACGCTCTACCCCGCCTATAAAGCGGCCAGTACCGACCCGGTGCAGGTGCTTCGCTATGAGTGATAGAAAAATCGAGAAAACGGTCGAATTGCGCGATGTGAAGCGCAGTTTCGTGCAGGGAGATGTCAAGATCGAGGTGCTTCGCGGCGTCAATCTCGACATTCATGCCAATGAAATCGTCGCGCTTGTCGGACCGTCCGGTTCGGGCAAGTCGACTTTATTGCAGGCGGTCGGATTGCTCGAGGGCGGGTTTGAAGGATCAATCAAGCTGGCCGGCGAAGAAACCGCACATATGCCAGCCAGCGGTCATACGCGGATCCGGCGCGATCTGCTCGGTTTCGTCTATCAGTTCCACCATCTGCTGCCCGACTTTACCGCGCTGGAAAATGTGGTGATGCCGCAGCTGATTGCTGGTGTGAGCCAGAAGGCTGCAGAAGAAAGAGCGGAAACATTGTTGCGCAGCCTGGGGCTTGGTGCGCGACTGGACCATAATCCGAGCAAATTGTCCGGCGGGGAGCAACAGCGGGTTGCTGTCGCCCGCGCGCTGGCCAATGCGCCGAAACTGGTGCTGGCCGACGAGCCGACCGGTAATCTTGACGAAGCGACCGCCGATCTGGTTCTCTCCGAATTTATCGGTCTGGTACGGCAGGAAGGCAGCGCCGCCCTGATCGCGACGCATAATGAACGCATGGCTGCCAAAATGGACCGGGTTGTCCGCCTTCATGAGGGTGTTTTAACCTAGGCTTTTCAGTTCGAATCGAGAATGGCTTTGACTTTTCTCGTGCGAGTATCAATCTGTGGGGTAAGAAAAACTAAAAAAACAAACAATGCGGGGCGCATATGAAGGTTACGGAATTTCAGGTGAAGCAGGCGGATGGTTCGATGGAGGACTTGTCCGCCCATAAGGGCAAGGTGTTGTTGATCGTCAATACCGCTTCGAAATGCGGGTTCACACCGCAATATGAGGGACTCGAAAAGCTGCACCAGGAATATGGGGACAAGGGCCTCGAAATTCTGGCCTTCCCCTGCAACCAGTTCGGCAATCAGGAACCGGGCGATGCCGACGAAATCAAGAATTTCTGCTCGCTAAACTATGATGTGAGCTTTCCGTTGATGGGCAAGATTGACGTCAACGGCAATGATGCCGATCCGCTTTGGAAATATCTGAAATCAGAAAAATCCGGACTTCTCGGTTCCCGGATCAAGTGGAATTTCACCAAATTCCTGGTCGACCGCGAAGGCAATGTTGTCGGCCGTTTCGGTCCCGCCGTGAAGCCGGAGCAGCTCAAAAACGAGATTGAAGCGCTGCTATAGGCAGTCTGTTCAGGGGCGAAATTTCGTTCTGGTTAGGATCATACGCTACCATCCGGCAAATATGCTGTGGACAAATGGTCGATAGTTTCGGCCACGATGATCGTCGGCATATGCAAGACCAGATTGCCGCGCTAGTCTGACAATATGGCCCAAGTCCCTTTCGTCCATCTCCGTACCTTTTCCGCTTACACCATCCTGGACGGAGCGATGGAGCCGGCAGCCGTTGGTGTTGCGGCAAAAGAGCGAGGTTTTCCGGCGGTTGCGCTGTGCGACCGGATTGGCCTCTTCGCTTCCATGGCTTTCGATGACGGTTGCCGTGCCCAGGGCGTACAGCCGATCACCGGTTGCTTCCTGAGGGTTGCGCGACCGGGCGGTGCCGATCCGACCAAGCCGGTGCTGGATTGGGTCGCGCTCTACGCCCAGGACGCCGACGGGTACGAAAATCTCTGCAAGCTGGTCTCCGCTTCCCATCTCGACCGTCCAAGCGAGCTCGACGCCCATGTCGCAATGGATATGCTGGGCAAGCACAGCGAAGGTCTGATCGCCTTGACCGGCGGCGGCGAGGGTGCGCTGGCGCGATTGATCGCCGAAGAGCAGCAACCGGAAGCCGAGGCCTATCTGTCCCTGCTGCAGCAATATTTCCCCGGACGGCTCTATATCGAATTGTCCCGGCGCGAGGATCCGGTCGAAATGGCGGCGGAATCCGGTCTGATTGCTCTGGCGATGGACAGGGATATCCCGCTGGTGGCAACCAATCCGAGTTGCTTCTCCGAACCCGATTTCCACGAAGCGCATGATGCGATGAAATGTATCGCGCAATCGGCCTATGTCGAGAATAACGAGCGCGAAAAGCCGTCCAAACATCTGTGGATGAAAAGCGCGCTGGTGATGGAAGACCTGTTTTCGGATATACCGGAAGCGCTGCAGAACACATTGGTGATAGCGCAAAGATGCGCATTCTCGCCGCCGAAAAGAGATCCGATCCTGCCCAGTCTGGCCGGAGATCTCGCGGGTGAAATCGAGCAATTGCGCCGCGACGCCACCGCGGGGCTCGAAAGACGGCTGGAACTTCTGCAACTGTCGGACGAAGCAGAACGGAAAATCTATTTCGACCGGCTGGCTTTCGAACTGGATGTCATCGTCAGCATGGGATTTCCCGGTTATTTCCTGATCGTTGCCGACTTTATCAAATGGGCCAAAGATCAGGATATTCCGGTCGGACCGGGTCGTGGTTCGGGCGCTGGCTCGGTTGTCGCATGGGCGTTGACGATCACCGATCTTGATCCGATCAAGCTGGGCCTGCTGTTCGAACGTTTCCTCAATCCGGAACGTGTTTCGATGCCGGATTTCGATATCGATTTCTGTGAAACCCGGCGCGGCGAGGTCATTCGCTACGTGCAGGAAAAATACGGCGACCGGCAGGTTGCCCAGATCATCACCTTCGGAAAGCTGAAGGCGCGTGCCGTACTGCGCGACGTTGGCCGGGTGTTGCAAATGCCTTACGGGCAAGTCGACCGGCTGACCAAATTGATCCCCAATCATCCCACCGACCCCTGGGATTTGAAGCGTTCGCTCAACGGCATTACGGAACTGGCGCAGGAATATAAGCAGGCGGACGTGAAGCGCCTTTTCGATCTGGCCATGAAGCTCGAAGGCCTGCCGCGGCACAGCTCGACCCATGCTGCCGGCGTGGTGATCGGCGATCGCCCGTTGGACCAGCTGGTGCCGCTCTACCGCGACCCACGCTCGGACTTGCCGGTGACCCAGTTCGACATGAAATTTGTCGAAAAAGCCGGGCTGGTGAAGTTCGACTTTTTGGGCCTGAAGACCCTCTCTGTACTGAAAAAGGGCGTCCAGCTGCTCGCTGAACGCGGCGTGGAAGTCGATCTGGATAGTCTTAGCTGGGAAGATGAGAAGGTTTTCGAGTTGCTCCAGCGCGGCGATACCGTTGGTGTGTTCCAGCTCGAATCCGAGGGCATGCGGCGGACGCTGGCGGCGGTGAAACCGACCAATTTCGGTGATATTATCGCACTGGTGTCACTCTATCGCCCAGGTCCGATGGACAATATCCCTCTGTTCGGTGATCGCAAAAACGACCGCGTCGAGATCGCCTATCCGCATCCATTGCTGCAAGACATCCTCAAGGAAACCTACGGGATTTTTGTCTATCAGGAACAGGTGATGCAGGCGGCTCAGATCATCGCCGGCTATTCACTCGGTGAAGCAGATTTGCTGCGCCGCGCCATGGGTAAGAAAATCCAGGCGGAAATGGATGTTCAGCGAAAGAGATTCGTGACGGGCGCCGCGGAAAACGGTTTGAACAGCGATCAGGCCAACGAGCTGTTCGACTTGATCGACAAATTTGCCGGCTATGGTTTCAACAAAAGCCACGCCGCTGCTTACGCGTTGCTTGCCTATCAGACCGCCTGGCTGAAGGCGCACCATCCGCATGAATTTTACGCGGCATCAATGTGTTTTGACATGCACCAGTCCGACAAGCTCAGCATTTTTGTCGACGATATGAAGCGGCTGGGCGTCACCGTATTGGGCCCCGCGATCAACAAAAGCCGTCCCAATTTTTCTGTCGAGGAGCAGCCGGAATCTCTGCTGGCCGTCCGCTATGCGCTGGCCGGTCTGAAAAATGTCGGCGAGAAGGCGATGCAGTCGCTGGTCATCGAACGCGCCCAGGATGGTCCGTTCTCGTCGATCGAGGATTTCGCCAACCGGATCGACCCGCACGGCCTCAACAAGCGCCAGCTGGAAAGCCTCGCTTCGGCCGGAGCCTTTGACGATCTGGAACCAAATCGTGCCGCAATTTATGACGGCGCGGACATGATATTGTCGGTCGCGAATAGTGCCGCCGACGCGCGCGAAAGCGGGCAGGGCGGTCTCTTCGGCGAGGGCAGTGCCGGCGGTGAAATGCAGGCGATCCGGTTGCCGGAGAACAGCAACTGGTCGCTGAACGAGATCATGATCCATGAGCGCGATGCTTTCGGCTTCTATTTCTCCTCGCATCCGGTTTCCCAGTTCCAAGCGGTTGCCGCATCGCTGGGCGCCCAGACTTATGCCAGCCTGTGCAGCGGAGACCCGATCGGCGAAGGGATTCGCAAGCCTGCGGTCATGTCCGCTCTGATCGAAAAAGTGCGCTGGCGCGACAGCCGCCGGGGCAAAAGATTCGCGCTTTCCGACCTGTCCGACAGCAGCGGTCAGTTTTCCGCCAGTTGCTTTGACGAGGACCAGTGCAAGATTCTGGAAGAGCTCGCGCAACAGGGGCGCTGTGCGCTGCTCAAGGTCGAACTGGACCAGCAGTCGGAAGATGAAAATCCGCGTGTTGCTATCCGGACGGTTCAACCGCTCGACGGGCTGGAAAAAACCACGCGTACCCGCATGGAGCTTGAAGTTCATGATATCGCCGGATTGCATGAACTGACCAATCTGGTGGCGCCATTGCTCGGCGGCCAGAGCGAAATCGTGGCTACTATGGCCGGGCCCGACGGCGATCTGGTCAAAGTCTGTCTCGGGCGCTCCTTCCGTCTGGATGCCGAAACGGTGGAGATGCTGGAGCGGGTTCATGGTCTTGCCAACGTCCGCTTGGGCCCGGCTCGACCGATGCGGGTAGCAAAACCCAAATTAAGGCTTGTCAGCTAGCGCTAAACATACCAGAAACCGGCCAAATATAACTAATGTGGAGAGTAAATATGGCCGGTGCAATGCAAGCGAGTTCGCTCAAGATCACCAATTTGATCGATCATGCCTCAAGAGAGCATGGCGACCGCGAGATTGTCAGCTATTGGGCGGACGGCAATGTCACACGCAGCAACTGGGCCGAAATCGGGCTAGAATCCCGCAAATTCTCTCAAGCCTTGCAGCGGCTTGGAATGAACAAGGGCGACCGCATCGCCACGATCGCCATGAACCATGCCCATCATCTGGTCAGCTGGTACGGCTCAGCCGGTATCGGCGGTATCCTCCATACGGTTAATCCGCGCCTGTTCGAGGAGCAGCTGGTCTATATCATCAACCATGCAGAAGACCGCGTGCTGCTGTTTGACAAGATGTTCGCTCCGATCGTCGAAATGCTCAAGCCGCAGCTGAAAACGGTTGAACATTATATCCAGTTTGACGGCGAAAAAGGCGACTATCCGACTTTTCGCGAACTTATCGATGCCGAAGACGGCAATTTTGACTGGGTCGATGTCGATGAAAATGACCCGTGCGGGCTTTGCTATACCAGCGGCACCACCGGTAATCCCAAAGGTGTTCTCTACGAGCATCGCTCCAACGTCCTCCACGCGATCACCGAGGTGCAGCCGGATGTCATGGGTCTGGCGACCCGTTCGGTGATGCTGCCGGTGGTTCCGATGTTCCATGCCAACGCATGGGGATTGCCTTTTGCCTGCGCTGCGGTCGGCGCGAAAATGGTCTTTTCTGCCAGCAATGAAGCCCATGTCTTGTGGAAACTGATCCGCGAGGAAGGTGTCACCCATAGCGCTGGCGTACCGACGGTCTGGCTGTCGATGTTCGCCGATATGGATGAAAACGGCGGCGATTACGGGAAACTCGGGGTTGTCGTGATCGGCGGTTCCGCCTGCCCACGGTCGATGATCGAGCGACTGATGAAAAACGGTATTCGTGTCGCCCATGCATGGGGCATGACCGAGACCTCTCCGATCGGCACCGCCGGTTCGCTTCCGGCCAATTGGGATGAACTCAACTTCGACGAGCAGGTCGATGTCATCTGCAAGCAGGGCAGGCCGCCCTTTGGCGTAGAGCTGCGCGTGATTGACGAAGAAGGCAATGTTGCGCCCCGCGACGGCAAAACCAGCGGCACGCTCGAAATCCGCGGGCCCTGGATCATCAAGCGCTATTATCGCGCGGATGAAGATGCCGTGGAAGATGACGGCTGGTTCGACACCGGGGATGTGTCGGTGCTGCATCCCGACGGCACGATGCAGATTACCGACCGCGCGAAAGACGTCATCAAGTCGGGCGGTGAATGGATCAGCTCGATCGAACTGGAAAATGCCGCTGTTGGCTGTGCCGGAGTTGCCGAAGCGGCGGCGGTTGGCGTCTATCACCCGAAATGGGACGAGCGGCCGTTGCTGCTGGTTGTGCGCAAGCCGGGCAGCGATGTGTCAGAAGCCGATGTCATCGAATATCTCGGTGACAAGGTCGCCAAATGGTGGCTGCCCGATGAAGTGAAATTCGTCGCTGAGGTGCCGCACACCGCCACCGGAAAAATCCTGAAACGGTCGCTGCGGGAAGAATATAAGGACTATAAGCTGAAGAGCCTGGCGGACGCCTAGAATAGTTCCATCTGGCTGCCCTTGACTATGGGGCGCCGGAACAGATCGGTTCTGAGCTTGAGTTTGGCCTTGTTCAGGCCAGCCTTGCGCGAAGCAATGGCGATCCGGGTGCGGATCAGGTCCGCCCACGGGCCCTGACCACGCATCCGGCTGTGGAAGTCGGGATCGTTGCGCTTGCCGCCGCGAATTTGCCGGACGATGCTCATCACCTTTGACTTTCGCTCCGGATAATGGCTTTCGAGCCATTGTTCGAACAGGGGCGCGACTTCATGGGGCAGGCGCATCGGAATGAAGGAGATGCTGGTAGCGCCGCAATCCGCGGCGGCAGCGACAATCGCTTCAATCTCGTGATCGGTGATGCCCGGGACGACCGGCGCGATATTGACGTGCACATAGATGCCGGCTTCGCTGAGCTTCCGCACCGCTTCGAGCCGCTGTGCGGGTGCCGGTGCCCGCGGCTCCAACAGGCGCGCGGTCCGGGGGTCGAGAGTGGTGACCGAAATCGTCACCGCCGTGAGCTGCTGAACCGCCAGTTGCACCAGCAGGTCGATATCCTCGATCACCCGGTTGGATTTGGTGGTGATAACCACCGGATGGAGCGTTTCCAGCATCACTTCCAATATCTGCCGTGTGATCCGGTAGCGTTTCTCGATCGGCTGGTACGGATCGGTATTGGTGCCGATAGCCAGACTGGCTGGCTGATAATTGGGCTTGGCAAATGTTTGACGGAGGAGCTCGGCTGCATTGGGTTTTGCGAACAGCTTGCTCTCGAAATCAAGACCGGGCGACAGATCATGATAGGCGTGGGTAGGCCGGGCAAAGCAATAGACGCAGCCATGTTCGCAACCGCGATAGGCGTTGATCGAGCGGTCAAATGGCAGGTCGGGTGATGTGTTGTAATTGATGATCGATTTGGGAAATTCGACGGTGACGTCGGTCTTCAGCCTGACGCCGCTGTCCCCGATCCGTTCCTTTTCGTCGAGCCAGTCGCCGTCAATCTCCCGGTCCTGTAGATTGAATCGCTGCGACACCCCGTTGCTCGGCGCGCCTCTGCCCTTCTGGGTGAGATGAAATTCTGTGCTCTTGTCGACCATCTGCTCTTCATACTATGAGAACATAGTAAGAACAAATGGAATTAACCGCTATCTTTCAAGCAATCTGGGAATCAACTCGACAAAATTGCAGGGCCGGTGGCGGCTGTCGAGCTGGGTGTCCAATATGCCGTCCCAGCCGTCTTTCACCGCGCCATTGGAACCCGGCAGGGCAAATATATAGGTTCCGCGCGCAACCACGGCGCACGCGCGGGACTGCACCGTCGATGTGCCTATCTTGGCGATGCTCAGATAGCGGAACAATTCGCCAAAGCCCGGAATGTCCTTGTCCTTGACCGCATTCAGCGCTTCCGGCGTGATATCGCGACCGGTCAGGCCGGTGCCGCCGGTGGTGATGATGACATCGACTTGCTCGTCGTCAATCCACTGGTGGAGCTGCGCGACAAGAATGGATTTTTCGTCTCTCAGCAGGTTGCGATAGAATAATATATGGCCCTTTTTCTCGATCCGCTCGGCCAATATGTCCCCGGATGTGTCTTCTTTCGGCGTGCGCGTATCGGAAACGGTCAGCAACGCGATATTGATCGGTTTGAAGGTCCGGCTTTCGTCAATTGGCATGGCTGTTCTCCGCTTTGATGCGACACCGCAATTAGCTTAGTCTGCGGCGCATTTCCAAGTCATAAAGAATAGGGGTTTTCGTAGGTTAACTATCCGTCTAATCGGATTAGTCAATGTCCAACGTCCCTGATCTCACGGCTGTCATACTGGGCCTCATACTTGCTGTATGGCTGGGCGCGGCTGCCTGGGCCATCTGGAGCGGCCTGGCGATGAAGAACAAGGCTGAATCCACCCTCCGGCAATCCGGACGGTTGGGGCGATTGCTGGAAACTTCGCCGGCCTTGCCATTGCTGGTGCGATCCGACGGCAAGCTGGAGGCATCACAAAGGCTGATGCACTGGCTCGGCTTCGATCATCTGCCAGCGCATATCTCGGAATTATACGAGGAATCGCGCGGCATGATCCGGCAGGATCTTGATGCGCTGATGCAGGATGTCAATCTCGCCCAGAAAACCGGAAGCAGCTTCGTTCGCGCGATAAAAGTGCGCGGTTCGGACAAGGCGCTGCTGATCCGCGGCGGACTGGCCGATCAGAAAATCGCACCCAATGGCAGTGCGCTGCTCTGGATTTTCGACGCGACCGACAGCGAAGGGGAGATCGCCAAGCTGCGCGACGAAAACGAAGCGGCGCGCGCGGCCTTTGATGCGCTTTCCGCCTTGATCGAGGCGGCGCCGGTTCCGATGTGGCACCGCTCGCCTGACCTGCGCCTGACCTTGGTCAACAGCGCCTATGTCGCCGCCGTCGATGCCGAAAATGGCGAACAGGTCATCGCCAATGGCGTCGAACTGGTCGAACCGGTCGATGGTTTCAGCCCGGTTGATGCGGCTGCCAGGGCAAGGGACAGGGGCGAGCCGTTTGAACGGGTTGTGGCGACTACCGTAGGCGGCGAACGGCGCATGACCCAGGTCGTCGATGTGCCGCTCGGCAAGTCCGGCATTGCCGGTTATGCCATCGATATCCAGGAACTCGACGATGCGCGGCGGGAGCAGCGGCGGTTCGGTGAATCACAGCGCGACATGCTCGACCGGATTTCTGCCGGCGTGGCCCAGTTCGCCGCAGACAGGTCGTTGAAATTCTGCAATCTCCCGTTCCAGCGGATTTTCTCCATGCGTCAGCAATGGATAGCGGAGCGACCGGAATTCCCGCGTGTGCTGGATCGTATGCGTGAAATGAACCGCATTCCGGAGGTTCGTGATTTCCCGGAATGGCGCGAGGAGCGAACCGGCTGGTTCCAGTCCGCCAAGGCGATGGAGGAAAATTGGCTGCTGGCCGACGGGACCCATCTCCGGGTGCTGGCCAATCCGACTCCGGACGGCGGGCTGCTGGTCATTTTCGAAGACCGCACCGAACAGGTCCAGCTGGCGAGCGCCCGCGATACCCTGCTCAGGGTCCGGACCGCGACTTTCGACAATCTGTTTGAATCGCTCGCGGTTTTTGCCGCCGACGGGAAGCTGAATATCTGGAACCATCAATTTGCCAATAACTGGGGTCTCGAGGAAACCGATCTCGGCAAGCATCCCCGCGTGGATTCGCTGATGCAGAAAATGGCGGGGCAGTTGAAACATCCCGCCCGCATTTCCGAAGTGCGCGAAATGGTGCGCAGCGCAACGACCGAGCGCCAGCAGAAAGGCGGCCGACTCAATTTTGCCGATGGAAGACGGTTCGAATTTGCCGCGATTCCCTTGCCCGACGGGAACGCATTGTTCACGATGCTCGACATTTCGGATAGCTACCGGATCGAGCAGGCGCTGCGCGAACGCAACGAGGCTCTGGTCGAAGCGGATTCGATCAAGGGCAGTTTCCTGTCCAACATGAGTTACGAGTTCCGGACGCCGCTTACCTCCATCGGCGGTTTTGCGGAGCTGCTGGATCAGGGCATTGCCGGACCGCTGACCGATCAGGGCCATGAATATGTGCGCGCGATCCTGCAGTCGGTCAAACGGCTGGGGAACCAGATCGAAAATGTTCTCGACCTCAGCCAGAGCGAAGCCGGTGCGCTGCCGATCGCCAAGGAAAAGGTCAATCTGAAGAAGCTGATCGAGGATATCGCGGGGCATTTCGCCGACGATGCTTCTGCCAAGGCCATCGGGGTGGAGCTGCAGCTGGACGAAAAGCTCGGTTCGGCGATGGCCGACAAGAAGCGGCTCACCCAGGCGATTTCGCAAATCGTCGACAATGCGATCAAATATACCGGTGAAGGCGGGCGGCTACTCATTCATGGATCGGGAAATGTGAAGCAGGCCCTGATCCATATATCCGACAACGGCCCCGGCATGACCGCCGGCGACCAGTCCAAGGTATTCGACAGTTTCGCCCGATCGCGGGATCAGAAAGCCAATGAAAAATCGGGCGGCCTCGGGCTACCTTTGGCGCGCCAGCTGGTCCGGGCCCATGGCGGCGACCTGACTCTGACCTCCGAACCGGGGCAGGGCACGCTGGTCACCCTGCAACTGCCGCGGCAATGATATCATGATGATATTGGCTGATGAACAGGCGACTCTTGATGTCGGACGAAAATTGGGCGCTCTGTTGCGTACCGGAGACAAGATCGCGCTGCGGGGCACGCTGGGCGCGGGCAAGACCACATTAGCGAGAGGCATTTTGGAAGGGCTGGGATTTGGCGAGGAAGTGCCGAGTCCGACCTTCGCGATTGTCCAGCTCTATGAACCGCCCGAAACCCGAATTCCGGTAGCGCATGTTGATCTGTACCGGATCGAAGATGCCGAGGAAATTCCCGAACTGGGTCTGGAAGACGCGCTGATCGACGGCGCCATGATCGTCGAATGGCCCGACCGGATGCCCGACAGTTTCTGGACGGATGCGCTCAACATTGAACTGGAAATAACCGGCGAAGGCAATCGCCGGTTGACTTGGACCGCCGGGGACGCTTGGAAAGATCGATGGCCACTGACATGAAACCGCCAGCAGCAGCGGCAGAATTTTTGAAGCAGAACGGGTGGGATAATGCCCGGATTTCTCCAGTCGCGGGGGATGCGTCATTCCGCCGCTATTTCCGTGTTCAGGACGGCGATCGGAAGGCGATCCTGATGGATGCGCCGCCGCCGCATGAAGACCCGAAACCGTTTATCGCTATTGCCGAATATCTGACCAATTCCGGTTTTGCCGCACCCGAGATCTTCGCTCGCGATCTGATGCAGGGACTGGTCCTGCTGGAGGATTTCGGTGACCAGCGGATGCGGGAACATCTCGATGACAATCCGGAGGACGAGGACGCGATCTACCGTCGCGTCATCGACCTGCTTCGAGAGTTGCACCAAGCACCTGCGGCGGCGCTGCCGGCTTATGACGAGGCGCAATATCTGCGTGAAGCAAATTTGTTGACCGAATATTATTGCCCGGCGCAGCAGCTGGATGTCGACACAGAGAGGTTCGAAACGATCTGGCGGCAAATTCTTGCCCCGGTTATCGCGGCGCAAAATCCGCCGGTGACGGTGATGCGCGACTATCATGCCGAGAATATCATGCTGCTGGACGACGGCCGCATGGGCCTGTTGGACTTTCAGGACGCACTGATGGGCCACCCGGCCTATGATCTGGTGTCGATGCTGCAGGACGCCCGCCGCGATGTGCCAGACGATCTGGAAGAGAATATGCTCGCATATTATCTGGCCGATCATGACGAGAAGGCCGCCGAAATATTCCGCAGCCATTATGCCATTCTCGGCGCGCAGCGAAACACCAAGATCATCGGCATTTTCACGCGTCTTTGTGTGCGCGATGGCAAGGAACGCTATCTCGATTTCCTGCCCAGAATGTGGCGCTTGCTGGAGAAGGATTTGCGTCATCCGGCGCTGGCACCCGTTGCCGGATGGTTTGACGATAACATCCCGGATGAGGTGCGCAACCGCCCCATATCCGCCACGAAAGCCGCCTCATGACCAAGATCGAAACGGCGATGGTCATGGCGGCAGGGCTGGGTACCCGCATGCGGCCGCTTACCGATAATCGTCCAAAGCCTTTGGTTGAGGTGGCTGGCAAGGCTATGATCGACCATTGTTTCGAAAAGCTGGTCGAGGCGGGCATAGGCAAGGCTGTGGTCAACGTGCATTATTGCGCCGACATGATGGAAGCGCATCTCGCGGCTCTGGCATATCCGATCGATGTCCGGGTGTCTGACGAGCGGGCGCAACTGCTGGAGACGGGTGGCGGACTAGTGCAGGCCGAGCCAATGATCGCAGAAGATATTTTCTTCTGCATCAACAGCGACAATCTCTGGACCGATGGGCCGACAAACAGTTTGCACCAGTTATCAGAGCTATGGAATGAAGAGCGAATGGACGCGCTGCTCCTGTTGATACCAAGAGAAACCGCCCACAATTATCACGGCGACGGCGACTTCCATCTCGATGGCGAAAAACGGATATCGCGCAAGCTGCCGGGGCAAACCGCACCGCTGATCTATTCCGGCATCCAGCTGATTTCCAAACGGCTGTTGCGCGACGCGCCGACCGGTGCATTTTCCACCAATATCTTCTGGGAACGGGCGATTGGCGAAGGGCGCCTGTTTGGAGCGGTTCACGAAGGCCAATGGTTTGAAGTCGGCTCACCGCAAGCGATAGCGCCGACAGAAGCCGCGCTGGCGAATGTTTGACCGCCGACGGCCATCGATCTACAATATTGCCGCGCACGGCGGCTTCGCCGATGCGCTGGCGCAGGGCCTGATTGACCGCTTTGCCAAAGACGCCTTTGGCCTTTCCCGCGGCCTCGTTATATTGCCCAACAACCGCGCCCAGCGCGCCTTGCAGGAAGCCTTTGTCCGGCTGAGCGAGAACGGCCTGTTGTTGCCGCAAATGGCCGTAATCGGCGATCTTGACCTTGATGAATCAATCGGGGTGGCGCTCGATTCCGGGGAACTGGCGCTCGATATTCCGGCGGCCGTCGATCCGATGGATCGCCTGCTCACCCTGGCGCAACTGATCCAGAAAGAAATCAGGCTGCGCGACGATGCGATATTGGCAAAAGATGCGCTGCGGCTGGCGCGCGAGTTCGCCAGCACGCTCGACCAGCTGAATGTCGAGGAAATTTCGCTGTCCGACCTGATGAAGACGGAGCCGGAGAGCCTGGATCTGTCGAGTCACTGGCAGGATTCCTACCGCTTCTTCCTGATCATCGCCGAGAAATGGCGGCAGCAGCTGGATAAATGGCAGCAGGTCGATCAGGCGGTCCGCCGCAACGCCTTGTTCGATCATATCGCCCAAAGCTGGAAGACATCGCCACCGGACCATTTTGTCGTCGCGGCCGGCATCACCACCTCCGCTCCCGCCATTGCCCGCTTTCTCGAAACCATTTCCTTCATGCCGGAAGGGATGGTGGTTCTGCCCGACCTCGACCTGATCATGCCGGACGAGGAATGGGATTTGCTCGGCCCGTTCCAGCCGGATCCGGACAGCGGCTATGCCAAGCGCGCGCAGGAAACCCATCCACAATATCATATGAAATTGCTGCTCGACCGGATGTCGATCGCGCGCGGCGAAATCCTCCGCTGGCCGCGCACTGGCGAAAGCGGCGCGGCGGCCAAGCGCAGCCGGGCGCTCAGCAATGCGTTCGCGATTCCGAAGCTGACCGTCCGCTGGCAGACGCTGGAAAGCAGCGAGCGCAGTCTCGCCGGGGTGCAGACGGTCGAGGCGCGCAACAGCGCCGAGGAAGCGCAGATCATTGCGCTTCTGGCGCGCGAGGCGCTCGAAGACCCGGACCAGCGGGTGGCGATTGTTACGCCGGACCGATCTCTGGCAACTCGCATCTCGGCGCATCTGAAACGCTGGGACATCCAGGTAGACGATACCGCCGGCCAGCCTCTCGCAAAACTGCCGGAAGGCGTGTTTTTCCTCAACCTTCTGGCCGCAGTCGCCGACGGCTTTCCGCCGGCCGAATTCCTTGCTCTGCTTAAACACCCGCTTGTGCAGCGCGGCGAAGGGCGGCTTTTATGGCTCGACCATGTCCGCAAGCTCGACCTGCTGCTTCGCGGACCGCGCCCGGCGCCGGGGCTGACGGGCATTGACGCGCTGCTGAGGGCGGAGAATCACCGGACGAAGAAATTGCGCGCTGCGATCACGCCTTGGTGGCAATCGACCCGCACGATGTTCGAGCCGATCGCGACGCTTTTTGCAGCGCCGCTGGATTGGCCGAAGCTTCTCGACCAGCTGCGGCAACTCGCCGAGACTTTGACAGATGGCGCGATCTGGGCTGGCCCGGGCGGTCGGGAACTGGCCGATCTGTTGGCGAAGCTGCAGATCCGCGCCGAAATGGGCCCGATCCGCATCAAGGCGAATGAACTGCCCGGCTATTTCGAGACTCTGATGGCCGAAATCTCGGTACGCCCGCCTTATGGTGGCCATCCACGCATCGCGCTTTACGGTCTTCTGGAAGCCCGTCTGCAGCAGTCGGAGCTGGTGATCTGTTGCGGCCTCAACGAGGGCAGCTGGCCGCAGGCGATCACGCCCGATCCGTGGCTAGCGCCAATGATCCGCAAGTCGCTCGGCCTGCCGGCGCAGGAGCGGCAGATTGGCCTGTCCGCTCACGATCTGGTCGGCGCGATGGGCGCAAAGAAAGTCATTCTGTCCCGAGCGCACCGGGATGATTCCGGCCCGGCCATTGCCTCGCGCTTTCTGCTCCGGCTGAAAGGCATGTGCGGAGACAATCTGAAAGAACATCCGCAGGCCGGCGCCTGGTTGTCGGCGATCGACCAGCCGGAAAGCGAACCCCAGCCATATGCACGGCCCGCTCCCTTGCCGAGCAAGGAGCAGCGCCATATCCCGATTTCGGTGACCCAGGTCGACAGCCTGATCGCCGATCCTTATTCCTTTTATGCGAAAAAGATCATGGGTTTCGCCTCGCTCGACATGATCGACGCCGATCCGAGCGCAGCCTGGCGCGGGACGATCATCCACGATATTCTCGAACAATGGGCCAAGCAGGACAATTACGCACCTGCGGCGTTGCGCGAGAGGGCACAGGCCTTCCTCAATGACCCCGGCCTCCACCCGCTGATGCGCAGCCTGTGGGCGCCGCGTCTGCTTGAAGGGCTTGCCTGGATCGCCGATACGCTCGCCGAAAGCGGCAAGGCGGGTCGCGAACCGCTTGCCTCGGAAATTTACGGCAAGGCCGAGATCGCCGGTATCGAACTGTCCGGCATCGCCGACCGGATCGATCGAATGCCGGATGGCGGTCTCGCTATCGTCGATTACAAGACCGGCGGCGCGCCGAGCAACAAGGCGGTCGCCGAAGGCTATAATCTGCAGCTTGGCCTGCTCGCTGCCATCGCCGAACTGGGTGGTTTCAAGGATATCGAAGGCGAGGCGGTGGCCTTCGAATATTGGTCGCTCGCGAAAAAGGGCGGCACCGACGATTTCGGCTATATCCGCTCGCCGACTAAGGGGCGCGGCGACAATATCATTCCCGCCGATGCGATGGTCGACCACGCCGTCGCCCGGTTCAACGAGGCGGCGGATCTATATCTCTCGGGCTCGGAACCGATGACCGCCAAGCTGCATCCGGAATACGCCCGCTATGCCGATTATGACCAGCTGATGCGGCTCGAGGAATGGTATGGTCGCGCGCCGGCGGAGGTCCCGGATCATGAGTAGCAGCAAACCAAAAATATTTCCGCTCAAGGACCGGCAGATCGATGCGGTCGAGCCGGAGACCAATATCTGGCTCAGCGCCTCGGCCGGTACCGGCAAGACCCAGGTCTTGACCGCGCGGGTGTTTCGCCTGCTGCTGACGGAAAAAGTCGATCCCGAGCATATCTTGTGCCTGACCTTCACCAAGGCGGGCGCCGCGGAAATGGCGGAACGGATCAACCGCCAGCTGGCCGCCTGGGTGCGGATGGACGACACCAGACTGGCCAGTGATCTTGCCGCAATCGGTGCATCAACCGGACCCGACACCAGAGACCGTGCGCGAACTTTATTTGCCCGCGTGCTCGATGCACAAGGCGGCGGCCTGCGGATCATGACGATCCACGGCTTTTGCCAGTCGCTGCTCGCGTCCTTTCCGGAAGAGGCCGGTATCGCCTCGATGTTCAAGCCGATCGAGGCGCGCGACCAGAAAATTTTGGCGCGCGAAGCTCTCGGCGATCTGCTGCTCGAGGAAGAACAGGCCGGGCGCCCGCAGATTATCGAGGCGATCCAGCGTCTAAGCGTCCGGATGGGCGAAGAGGCGACCGAACAATTTCTGATGGCCTGCGCGGCCAAGGCCGATGCGATGGAAGGGCTGGCTACTGGCATATTGCCTTTTGTCCGCGGGCTGCTCGGCCTGCCGATTGACGGCGATGCACAGTCATGGCTGGCGGATCGCTGCAGCGACGAAGCGATAGACCTCCGCGCGATCACCTTATTGCGCGATGCGATGTCGGAATTCGGTGGCAAGAAGGAGCAGGAGCGCCAGCTCGCGATCCGCCTCTGGCAGACTCTTAATCCGCAGGAACGCGCTGCAGGCTTGGCCGATGTTCATCTGGCCTGGGCCACCAAGACCACTGGCGCACCGCCCAAACCAACCAAAGGGTTGCTGAAAGCGCTGCCGGACTATGATTTCATTGCCGGCTCGCTGTTCGAATGGAGCAACGGCCTGCTCGAAAAAGCGGTCCTGTTCGAATATGCCGACCTGTTCGCCGGCGCACTGGAAGCCGGGCGCGCTTTCTATCATCGTTATGCCGACGCGAAGCGGCTGCACGGCGTCGTCGATTTTGACGATATGATCCGGATGACCGCCCGGCTCCTGCAGAAAAGCGATATGGCGGCGTGGATCCGCTACAAGCTCGACCAGCGCACCGATCATATATTGATCGACGAGGCGCAGGATACCAATGTCGCGCAATGGGATATTGTCCGGGCGCTGGCTGGCGAGTTTTTTGCCGGCATGGGCGTCAATCCGGAACGGCACCGGACCCTGTTCACGGTGGGCGATTTCAAGCAGGCAATCTTCGGCTTTCAGGGCACCAGTCCGCATAATTATGCCAATGCGCGAACCGAATTTTTTGCGCTGGCAGAGGCATCGGAACAGCCCTTCGGTGATCTGTCGCTGGACCGCAGCTTCCGTTCGACACCGCCGATTCTGGAAGTGGTCGATGCAACGCTGGAGCAGATCAGTCACGAGCAATTGGGGCTGACCGACCGGATACCCGAACATCGCAGCAATTATCTAGATGCCAGCGGCAGCGTAACTTTGTGGAAGCCGATTGCCAACACAAGCGACGGTGATGACGAGGACGAGGAATCCTGGGCCAGCGAAGAAAAACGCGTCTTTGCCCAGCAATTGGTGGTGCAGATCAAGCGTTGGCTGTCGCCGGAAAATCCACTTTGGCTGGATCGCGAAAACCGGGCGCTGCAACCGAAAGACATATTGATATTGGTGAGCAAGCGCGACGAACTCAGCGCCCTGATCGTGGCTCGCCTGTTCGCCGAGAAGGTCCCTGTCGCCGGGATCGACCGTATTCGCCTGAATCAACCGCTTGTGGTGCAGGACTTGCTGGCGGCTATTCGCTTCGTGCTGCAGCCGAATGATGATCTCAATCTCGCCAGCTTGCTGGTTTCGCCGCTGCTCGGCTGGACACAAGAGGATTTGCTGGACCGCGGACATCGCGGCAAGGCCAACGGCGAAAAAAGCCTCTGGGAATTTTTGCGCCGACAGGACGGGCTGGGCGAGCAGATAAGACCGCTGATGCAGTTGCTGGCGATGGCCGATTTCAACACACCCTATCAGTTTCTCGAGACGATATTATCCGGGCCGATGCAGGGCAGGCGCAAATTGCTGGCCCGCCTCAGCCATGCAGCGGTGGACCCGCTCGACGAACTGCTGGCGACGGCTCTCGCCTTTGAGCGGGACCATATCCCGACCCTGCAGGGGTTTCTCGACTGGTTCGACCGCGGCGATGTCGAAATCAAGCGCGAGCAGGTCGAGGGCGGCAATGAAGTGCGCCTGATGACCGTGCATGGCGCAAAAGGGTTGCAGGCACCGCTAGTGATCCTAGCCAATGCGACCTTCGATCCTGCGAGCAAGAAAAGCGGCGGCTTCACCATCAAACTGGGCGAGGGGACCGACCGCGAACTGGAATATCCGGTTGTTCCGGTCCGCAAGGCGGAACGAGTCGGCATATTGGCCGAACATGCCGCTTATGCCGACAAGGTCGCGATGGAGGAACATTGGCGACTGCTCTACGTCGCGATGACCCGGGCGGAAGAACATCTCGTGGTTGCGGGCGTTCTTGGACCAAGGGCGAAAGGCGAAGTGCCGGAACTAAGCTGGTATGGCGCGATGGAACGCGGCCTGATCGCGCTAGGCAGCGACTGGCGCGAAGATCCGGACTGGTTCGCGGTGCGAGAATATCGGACAGAGAGCCAGAACAAGCCTGTGATATCGTCTGCCGTTGATGCTGGCATTGATCAGGATGCGGACAAAGCGCCACCACCGGACTGGCTATTCCGCGCCGCACCGGAAGAATCGCGCCCACCGCGACCCCTGACGCCCTCGCATCTCGGCCCCGATGATGCCAGCAACCCGCCACCGGACCTGACCATGCGCGACGCTGCCGAACGAGGCATATTGCTGCACAGCCTGTTCCAGCGATTGCCGAATATTTTGCCGGAACGCCGGATGGATGTCGCCGACCGCTGGTTGGAAAAGCAGAAGCAGATCGCCGATCCGGCCCGCCGTGCAGAGATCATCAAGACGGTTCTGGCAGTGATGGACAATCCGATATGGTCCGCTCTATTTGCCCCGGCAAGTCTGGCGGAGGGACCCATTGCTGCGGTTGTCGGCGAACATGTCATTTCCGGTACCGTCGACCGCTTGCTGATCACCGATGATCATATCTATGTCGTCGATTTCAAAACCGGCCGCCGGGTGCCCGACGATGCCGAACTGGCGCCGGTCGCCTATCTCCGGCAGATGGCGGCCTATGTCGCCGCGCTGGAAAAGATATTCCCGGATCGCCCGATCAAGGCTGGTCTGCTCTACTCACACGGGCCGCAAATGCTGGAGCTGTCCCCGGATTTGATCGAGCGGCACAAGCCCGGCTTTGAGCCGATATGAAAATCCTTTCCGCTACCGCGCTTGAGCCGAGGCCCGACCATACCTAAATAGGTTCTGAACAATTGGAGATTCGTTATGGCTACCAAAGCAATTACCGACGCAAGTTTTGAAGGCGATGTCCTGAAGGCGGACGGCCCCGTGCTTGTCGATTTCTGGGCAGAATGGTGCGGTCCATGCAAAATGATCGGCCCCGCGCTCGAAGAAATCAGCGATGAACTGGTCGGCAAGGTGACCATTGCCAAGCTCAACATCGATGACAGCCCGGATGCGCCTGCCAAATATGGCGTGCGCGGCATTCCGACCATGATCCTGTTTAACAACGGTGTTGCGGTTGAAACCAAGGTTGGCGCGGCTCCGAAAAGCCAGCTCAAGCAATGGCTTGAACAGTCGCTGACCGCTTAACTTCTGAAAATATCCCCGAGCCGCTCGGCTGCTTCGTCCCAGAGTTTCGGTGACGAAGCGCCGAGTAGCCCCTTTCTGCGATCCGCAGGACGATAGTCCGATCCATCCCAGCGCGCGCATTTTCCGCCGGCTTCGTTGAGAAAAAGCACGCCGGACGCGTGATCCCAGGGTAGAGTGCGCTTGAATACCGACAGATGGTTGGTTCCCTGCACCAGCCGCGGATATTGCTCGGCGGCACAGCGCGGAATGTCGACAATCTCGTAATAAGGTTCGGCAGCGGCCAGAAGAGTGTCTCGTTCTTCGTCCGTCATGAACCCGGTCGCCAGCGCCGCTACCGGTCTGTCCGGATGATCTGACGGCACCGTGACCCGATCCCCATTGATAAAGGCGCCGCCATTTTTGTCGGCATGGCAGATGCGCGCAGTTAGCGGGTCATAGAGCCAGCCTGCCACGGTTTCATTCTGCTCGACCAGCGCGATCATGATCCCGAAGGGCGGTTGTCCGGCTGCATAATTGCCGGTGCCGTCGATCGGATCAATGATGCAGACCTGTCCTTCGGCGAGCTGATCCACGACTGATTCATCGGCGGCAAAGGCTTCCTCTCCGACAATCTTGGTTTCCGGTAGCAATGCGGTAAGCGCCCCGGCGATAAATTCTTCGCTGAGCTTGTCCGCGACCGTCACCAGATCGCCGGGCGTCTTTTCGTCAATCTGGTGCGATTTCAGGTTCTGATAATAAGGCAGCACAATATCGCGCGACGCGTTTTCGATAATGTCGAGAACGGGCTGATAGAGACTGTGCAAGGGCTTAACTCCTGTAGTCGGCGTTGATATCAATATAGCCGTGGGTCAGATCACAAGTCCAGACCGTTGCTTTTCCCTGTCCCAGGCCAATGTCGACGGCAATATCGATCTCTTCGCCTTTGAGATGCGCGGCCACCGGTGCCTCGTCATAATCCGGCACGACCAGGCCTTCGCGCGCAACGGTGACGCCACCAAAGCCGATCGCCAGCCGGTCGCGATCCGCCGGTTCGCCGGCCTTGCCGACAGCCATCACCACCCGGCCCCAATTGGCGTCTTCCCCGGCAATGGCAGTTTTGACCAGCGGAGAATTGGCAATCGAGAGGGCAATCCGCTTGGCGCTGTCATCGCTTTCCGCTCCGGACACCGCAATTTCGATAAATTTGCTCGCGCCTTCGCCGTCGCGCACCACCAGATGCGCCATCTGCATGCACAGATCGCTCAAGGCAGCCTGAACGGCATCCGCGCCGTCGTCATCGAAGGAGTTTAAGGCAGGGGCTGTGTTCTGGCCCGTGGCAAAGACCAGCACCGTATCGCTGGTCGACGTATCGCTGTCGACGGTGATGCAATTGAAGCTCTTGCCGGTTGCCGCGCTCAGCATGTTCTGCAGCAGGCCGGCGTCTACCGTTGCATCGGTGAAAATATAGCCGAGCATCGTCGCCATATCCGGGGCGATCATGCCCGAGCCCTTGATGATGCCGTTGAGATGGACCGTCTGGCCGCCAACAATAGCGCTCGTAGTCGCCATCTTCGGGAACGTATCGGTCGTCATGATCGTCGCCGCAGCTTCTTCCCAGCTGCAAGGCTCAGCTTCAAATACAGCGTTCAGGCCCGCTTCGGCCTTGTCCTGCGGCAGCGGCACACCGATCACCCCGGTCGAAGACACGAATATTTCATGTTCCGCGCAGCCAAGATGCGCCGATGCCAGCGACAATATTTTCTGCACCGCCGCCATGCCGCGTGCGCCGGTAAACGCGTTGGCATTCCCGGCGTTGACGACCAGGCCGCGTGCCTTGCCACCCTTGAGCGCTACCCGGCAATATTCGACTTCCGGCGAGGGACATTTGCTTTGCGTCAGGACACCGGCAACCGACGTTCCTGCAGCCAGTTGCACATAGGTCAGATCGCAGCGATCCCAATCCTTGTAGCGGGCGCGGGCGATGCGGGTGGTTACGCCCGCAATAACGGGTAAAACGGGAGATTGTGCTGGCGCCAGGGGCGAAAGTTTGTCCGACACTTAACTTGCCTTTATACAATGTTTTGATAGAACGCGCTGATATGACGAGGCCTTGTCCATGAACGCATATTTTGCAAGTTTTATGTTGCTGCTATTCAACGCTGTCGGCCTGGCAGTGCCTGCGTCGGCTGCGGCTGCGGAACGCATGGTACCCGAACTGGGAAGCGCCGCCGCCAATCTGTCGGAAGCCGGGATTGCCAACCCGTCCTCGGTCATCGAAAGGCTCGGGTCATCGGATCATCAATCCTGCGCGATGGTGGAAAGCTGCCTGTCAGCACCCCGCGCCATGGTCAAAACCGGAACCAAGACACCGGTCTGGGCCGTCGTCGCGATACGCACCGAAGCGGGCGACAAGCTGGAGCATGAAGAAGGCGCGCCCTAGCGCCATTCTCGGTCTCGCCGATATTGAATGGCGAGAGACTCTCCCTAAATTCATCCTGTTCGCGGCCGTTTCCCGGCCGGTAAAATTTACAAATTGGAAAATGTCATGTTCGGCGGTTTAGCCAAATCCATCTTCGGGTCAGCCAATGACCGGTACGTCAAATCCATGCAAAAGGTGGTCGATGCGGTCAACGCGTTCGAACCGCAAATCGAGCCGCTTTCGGACGAAGAGCTCGCGGCCAAGACCGTCGAGTTCAAGCAACGGGTCGCCGGCGGCGAAACGCTCGACGACATTTTGCCGGAAGCCTTTGCGGTTGTTCGGGAAGCGGCAAAGCGGACGCTTGGCCAGCGTCATTATGATGTGCAGCTTATCGGCGGCATCGTGCTGCATCGCGGCGAAATCGCCGAAATGCGCACCGGTGAAGGTAAAACCCTCGTCGCCACGCTCGCCTGTTATCTGAATGCGATTGACGGCAAGGGCGTGCATGTGGTCACCGTCAACGACTATCTCGCCCGCCGCGATGCGGAATGGATGAGCCAGGTCTATAATTTCCTCGGCCTGGAAGTTGGCGTAATCATACCGAACCTCGGCGAGGACAAGCGCCGCGCGGCCTATGCAGCGGATATCACTTACGGCACCAACAATGAATTCGGCTTCGACTATCTGCGCGACAATATGAAGCACGAGCGCGCCCAGATGGTCCAGCGCCCCTTCAACTTCGCGATTGTCGATGAAGTCGACTCGATCCTGATCGACGAAGCGCGGACGCCTTTGATCATCTCCGGTCCGACCGACGACAAGTCCGACCTCTATCTGCAGGTCAACGCGGTGGTTCAGAATATCACCGAAGACGATTATGAAAAAGACGAGAAATCCCGGAACATCTCGCTGACCGAAGAAGGCACGGAAAAGGCGGAACGCCTGCTCGAGGAAGCCGGTCTACTGGTCGGCGACAATCTCTATGATTTCGAGAACACCCAGGTCGTCCATCACCTCAATCAGGCGTTGATGGCCAATGTCATGCGCAAGCGCGACACCGACTATATCGTCAAGGATGGCAAGGTCATCATCATCGACGAATTCACCGGCCGGATGATGGACGGACGGCGCTGGTCCAACGGCCTGCATCAGGCGGTTGAAGCCAAGGAAGGCGTCCAGATCGAGCCGGAAAACCAGACCATGGCATCGATCACTTTCCAGAATTTCTTCCGCATGTACCCCAAATTGGGCGGCATGACCGGCACCGCGGAAACCGAAGCGGCGGAATTTTTCGAAATCTACAAGATGAACGTCGTCACCATCCCGACCAACAAGCCGGTGCTGCGGATCGACGAGAATGACGAGTTTTACAAGAATACGCTCGATAAATTTGCCGCCATCGCAAAAACCGTCAAGGAACATAGCGACAAGGGCCAGCCGGTATTGGTCGGCACCGTTTCGATCGAAAAATCCGAACTGCTCTCCGACTTCCTGAACAAGGAAGGCGTGAAGCATAATGTCCTCAACGCCCGTTTCCACGAACAGGAAGCGCATATCGTGGCGCAGGCCGGTTCGCCCGGCGCGGTGACAATCGCCACCAACATGGCTGGTCGCGGTACCGATATCCAGCTCGGCGGCAATATCGACTTCCGGATCGAGGAAGAGCTGCGCGACATGGAAGATGGGCCGGAACGCGACAAGGCCATCGCCAAGATCGAGGAAGAAGTCCGGGCGTTGCGCGAAGAGGTGCGGGCAGCGGGCGGTCTGTTCGTGCTCGGCACTGAACGGCACGAAAGCCGCAGGATCGATAACCAGCTGCGCGGCCGTTCCGGTCGTCAGGGCGACCCGGGACTGAGCCGCTTCTATCTCTGTCTCGAGGATGATTTGCTGCGCATCTTCGGCACCGAGACAATGTTCGCCAAGATGATGAACAAGAATCTCGAGGACGGTGAGGCAATCGGTGGCAAATGGCTGTCGAAAGCCATTGAAACCGCCCAGAAAAAGGTTGAAGCGCGCAACTATGAAGCGCGTAAGCAGGTCGTCGAATATGATGACGTGATGAACGACCAGCGCAAGGTGATCTACGAGCAGCGCTCCGAAATCATGGACGCGGAAACGGTCGGTGATGTTGTCGAGGACATGCGGCACGAAACCGTCAACGCGATGGTCGCCGATGCCTGTCCTCCGGGCAGCTATCCCGAGCAATGGGATATCGAAGGGCTGAAGACCCGTGTTCAGGACGTACTCAATCTCACGCCCGATTTCGACAGCTGGCTGCAGGAAGATGCGGTCGAGCCGGAGTTGATCGAGACCCGGATCGCCGAAATGGCCGATGCCGACTTCGCTGCCAAAAAAGCACAGGTCGACGCCGAAAAACCCGGCGTCTGGGAAGATATCGAAAAATCGATCCTGCTCGAATTGCTCGACCATCACTGGAAAGAGCATCTGGCCACGCTTGATGCGCTGCGTCAGGTGGTTTTCCTGCGCGCCTATGCCCAGAAAAAGCCGCTCGACGAATATAAGCAGGAAGCCTTTGGCCTGTTCGAACGGATGCTGGAAATCATCCGCGAAGGCGTGACCAAGACCATAGCGATCAGCCAGTTCCACCAGCAGGAAGAACTTGTCGTACCCGACTTGCCGGAACTGCCGGATTTCCTGACCACCCATATCGATCCGCTGACCGGTGAAGATAACAGCAATGATATCGACGGTGGCACATTGGGCACGGTCTCGACCTCGCTGCCTCCGCGGCAATCCGGCCAGATGGACAATCCGCAGGATGCGTTTGACGGCAGCAAGGTCAGCCGCAACGCGCCATGCCCTTGTGGTTCGGGACGCAAATACAAGCACTGCCACGGCAAGTTTTGATCTGAAACGTCAGCGGCCGGGCGGGAACTGAGATGGATTTTTCAATTCTCGCCCTGGCGCTGCTGTTTGCGCTAACCGCAGCGCTCTACGCCAGCGTCGGATTTGGCGGCGGCTCGACCTATATCGCGCTGCTGGCGCTGGCCGCGCTCGATTACCGGGCGCTGCCGGTCATTGCTTTGCTGTGCAATATCATCGTTGTTACCGGCGGGACCATCCGTTTCCAGTCGAGAGGCCTGATCGACTGGCCGAAAATCTGGCCGATCCTGCTGCTGTCCGTACCCGCCGCCTGGCTCGGCGGGCGCATGGTGCTTGCGCAGGACAGCTTCATGCTGCTGCTCGGCCTCTCACTGGCGGCAGCGGGTCTGTTGCTGATTATCGAACCGTTCATCAAGCGGGCAGGGGACAAAGCTCCCAGAGGGCAATGGACCGGCCACCGTCTGTTCGCGCCGACCACCGGCACCGGCATCGGCTTCCTCTCCGGCATGGTCGGCATCGGCGGCGGCATTTTTCTCGCCCCGATCCTGCTGCTCACCCGCTGGTCCGACAGCCGCCGCATCGCCGCGACCGCCAGCGTGTTCATTCTGGTCAATTCAGTCGCCGGTCTGGCCGGGCAGTTGATGAAATCGGGTTTCAGCAGCGGCGGAGAAGCGATCCTCGCCTATTGGCCGCTATTCCTCGGCGTGCTGCTCGGCGGGCAGGTCGGCAGCCTGTTGGCCAGCAAGGCCTTGCCGGAAATATGGATCAGGCGGCTGACGGCGCTGCTGATCCTCTATGTAGCGGTGCGGATCTTGTGGGTTTGAGGGGGTGAAATTGGGGATTGTTGCAACTGTCACGGTAATTCCCACGGAAATTCGCCAGAAATTTGGCGGCAAGGCTGATGCGCGTGCTTACGAGACGCGCTTCATTCAGACTTACGAACGCCTGTTTGGCCAACGGCCACCGGGCAATCCCTTCGATCGTTAGGAGCAACAATGGCCCATAACCGCAAACTTGCCTTATCGGGTATAGCACTCACTAAAGCTCGAATACCGCCAAAGCCTAACACTGCGGCGGCAAATCGTAGTCGGGATGAACTAGAGCAGGAAATGATTCAATCCGGCTATTTGGAAGGCGCGCCTTTCAAGTGGGTCGGGCTGTCGATACGATATGGCCTAGTTGATGAAGCGGAGCCGCATTATCAGAAGATCGATCCGAAGGACGGTGAGCTGCCGCTTGCCATCGAGATCGACGTGCATCGGTTGCTTGGGATATCGCAAGACGAAATGGCTGCGGTCTATCGTAAGGCGACATTGATTGCGCTCATCCATGCTGGGGAGCGATATGGCTTGCCGGTGGCACGTCTGCGGTCGCTTCTAGATGAGGCTTGACCCCAACCCTTCATTGAAATTACCGTGATGTTGTGGACGGCGCTCCGTTGAGAGTTTGATTCGGTTTTGCCGATACTCCACGATGTGTTCGTCAATAGAATGAACCATCAAAGGAGTGCCATCCACATGACCAAGTTACCATCTGATATATCGTCTGTCACCACTGTTGCGGTTGATCTGGGTTGATCTGGCTAAGCATGCCTTTCAAGTTCACGGCTGCGATGCTGCCGGGCGCGTCATTAATTACCGTGACAGTTGCAACAATCCCCGATCTGTGACCGTAACTGGCAAGGCGCTTTTATTACGAAACTGATAGTGGCAGCTATTCTATCGGGATGGCGCGTCTTCCCCGCATCGTTATTCCGGGCATAGCCCATCACGTGACCCAACGCGGCAATCGCCGGGAGCAGACGTTTTTTGAAGATGGTGACTATCAATTATATCTTGATTTGCTGGCCGATGCCTCGCGTCAGGCGCATTGCGAAATCTGGTCTTATTGCCTGATGCCCAATCACGTGCATATCATCATTGTTCCATCCGACGAAGATGGTTTGTGGCGCACATTTCGAAAGGTTCATCGTCACTATACCGGCTATGTAAACGCCCGGATGCGGGTGACCCAATTACCGTGACAGTTGCAACAATCCCCCAATAGAAAATAAGTGCATTGTTGCACGTGTCACCGTAATTTAAAAGAATGGATATAGCGGAGTCATTGCTCCTTCGGCACAAGCTGATGGCACCGTAAACTTGATCTTGTTTGATTCAAAGGGCGTGAGATGACAAACACACGGCAGGTTTTGGGGACCATCAAAATATTAGAGTGCTCGTTATGTAAGGCCACGTTGCCTATCGCTGCCTTTGAGGGCGAAGCCGACACAGACACAATCGGCCTTTTTTCTGCAAGCCAATGTGACGGTTTTGAGGTCGCTGTGGCAGATGCAACCCCAGCGGAGTGGAGCGATTTAGCAATCGGGAACGTGCGTGATCTGCTGGCCAGAATAGGTGCCGAAGTTGGGAGCGATAATCTGAAAATTCCGACTGTTCTACGTGTGGAATCCGGCGATGAAACGGTGGCGGGCACGAGCTTCGCTGAGTTTAGAAATGCCTATCGGCCTCCTACCATTGTGTACTCTTGCCCATGCTGTCATGAGGGTGAAGCTATAGAGGTTGAGGAGTTTACGGTTGAGGGATTTAAACAGATCGGCGGTAGTATTTTGCCGGTTGACGGGCTGAGCTTTGAAAGTGCAAGATAAAAGCAGGGAATTACGGTGACGTTGCGTAATTGAAGTAGAATTACCGTGACAGTTGCAACAATACCCAAATTCATCTCCCAAAAACCGTTGTCCTACACCACCCACCATCACCTATGCTCCCCGCCGCCCTGTCGCCAGACGCAGGACAGGCTCTTTGACAATCTGGAGAGGATGGCCTCCGTTCCGCATGCCGGCGTCAATGAACGGACCATATGGCGGGGCGTTCCGGAAGGTCACACTCGGCAGGTGGCCGGTGGCCCGAAAAACACTGAAAATCTGTGGCTCCGGGGCAAAGGTCACGAAAATTAAAACCGGTCTGCTCCGTAAAGTTTCGGCCCGGCGAAAAAATGTCAGGACTCACACGAAGCCACCAAGACGCCAAGCGATTGGGCGCTTTTTTCCAGGCTTCGTGCCTTTGTGTCTTCGTGCGAGTCCCCTGGATGCCAGTGCCACTGATCCGCAGCGCCATGGGATCCGCCAGATCCCGCTTTCCTACAACCCCCCGCTTCCGGTAAACCATTGCCATGACAATGCCGCTTCACACCCAGCCACCCGCTCGCCGTTCTGCGCCACGGCAAGCCACTTCGCGACCCGGGCGCCATTTTTCCAACAAAAAGGAGACTGACTACACGACGCACCGATAAGCCTTTTTCGCCACAAAAGCTTTTTCCGCTTTAGGGGGTGTGACCCGTGTGACCCGTGTGACCCTGATTTTTATTTTTCGGGATTTTCAGGAGATTACATGGGGTTGTGAGCTGCAATGATGGTCGAATATGTCATACGGACGATGCTTCCTTGGCCGCAACTTTGACAAACTTTGGGATTGCCGGAGCGAATGAAGGGCGATCCGGTTAACAATTAATTGACGGATAGCTGCTAACCTGGGTTCAATGTCTGAGAATTCCGGCTTTCATATACAAACGGTCGTTATATTGGCGATCTTTGCGCTGGTATTCTGGCTGATCCATTTTTTCAACAAGCGCCAGCCGTTCTCCGGCTGGGTCGCTGTCGCCTATTCGGCGGCTTTGGCGGCCTATATCATCGACAGCACGCGCAGCGCCTCGACCAATATCGGCTTTATCTTCGTGTCGACCGGCTTGTTCTGGATCTTCAGTCTCGCCGTTGCAAAAGCGATCTATGTCCGGTGCGAGGCGGCTTTCCCCCATGTTCTGGTGGGGCTCATTCTGTCGTCAGCGATGACGGCGTTTGCCGTGCTTACCTTTGTCGCGCCCGATATATCTATCCGGTCGGTTCTGGTCAGCGTGGTGGCCGCCATCCTCCTGTCCCTGGCGCTGCCGCCCTTGTGGAAGGCGGGGGAAAAGGTGATCGACGGGGTCCTGTTCGGTGTCATCGCAACCGTGGCTGCGACATTCATTGTGCGCATTGTGATTGTCTATTCCCTGCATGGCCTGACCCTGACCGAGCAGAGCTATTCGCAATCGGAATATGCCTGGATATTCCACTTCACCAGCGGCATCTGCGCGCTGGCCCTCGCGGTGGTGCTTCTATACGCCGCTGGGCTCGACATGGTGTGGCATTTCCACGGACAGTCCAATCGCGACCCGTTGACGGGGCTGTTAAACAGGCGTGGGCTGAAAGGGTCGTTCAATGCCTCCGCAGACCGGCGCCAGAAAAAGGTATATGTGCGGGCGATCATTCTTTTCGACATCGATCATTTCAAGCGGGTGAACGATCAATATGGTCACGCGGTAGGTGACAAAGTCTTGCAAAGAGTGGCAAAAACAGCATCCGGTCTTTGTCAGGAACAGGGCCAGGTGGCCCGAACCGGTGGCGAGGAATTTGCGATTCTGACCGACTGGATCCCGCTAGAAACGGCGCAGCAGCTGGCGCAGCATATTTGCGATTCGCTGCGATTCATCGCCCATCCCGAACTGGCTCCGGATCACAAGGTTACCGCGAGCTTCGGGCTGGCGGTGCTGACGGACGCCGATTCGCTGCATGACGCAATGGACCGGGCCGATCAGGCGCTATATCACGCCAAGCGAAACGGCCGCAATCAGGTCGCGCTGGCCGAGGCCGCCTGAACCCGATCGCCGGTCGCGCGCAGCGCAGGCTTTCCTACAATCGCGCGGATATGCTAGATTTGGGCATGATAGATTCGCAGTGTCGCAGGTTCGATGCTCATAATCCCGGCGTCGCTCGAAATTGTTTCGCGATATCGTGAGGCGATAAAGTCGCTGGTTTTTTGGAAATAGAGCCATGGAAAATGGCTCCCCGAGTTGGATTCGAACCAACGGCCATTCGATTAACAGTCGAATGCTCTACCACTGAGCTATCGGGGAACATGCTCGATTCTGGACCGAGCCTTTCATGGTGAAGCGCGCCTATAACAATGTCATTTGCGTCCCGCAAGCCATCAAACGACAAATTGTTCCATGGCGATGCGATCGTCGAGCGCATGTTCCGGATCGAACAGCATGGTCAGCGACTGGCTGCGGTCGATTGCGACCTTGACGCAGCTGACATCGCGGACTTCCTGTTGGTCGCCAACCGCACTAACCGGCCGTTTTTCGGGGTTGAGGACGCGGATGGTGATCTCCATCTTGTCCGGCAATATCGCCCCTTTCCAGCGTCTTGGCCGGAACGGGCTGATCGGGGTCAGCGCCAGAAGATTGCAGGTCAGAGGAAGGATTGGGCCGTTGGCGGAAAGATTATAGGCGGTGGAGCCAGCGGGCGTCGCAATCAGCACGCCGTCGCAGACCAGTTCGTCCATCATGATCCGGCCGTTGATCTCGATCTCGAGCTTCGCCGTTTGCCGGGTTTCGCGCAGCAGTGACACTTCGTTGATCGCGGGCAGTGTGAAGCTGGCGCCGGAAATGGTCTCCACCTCCATCTTGAGGGGCTTGACCTTGAAGGCCCGGGCCTTGGCGAGGCGCTCGCTCAGGTCTTCCAGATGCCAGTTGTTCATCAGGAAGCCGACCGTGCCGAGGTTCATGCCATATACCGGCATGATCTTCCGGCGATTGAGCATCTGGTGCAGGGTCTGCAACATGAAGCCGTCACCGCCCAGAACCACGGCCTGGTCGGCCTCTTCAACCGGGACCCAGTCGATCAGCGATTTCAGCTTTTCGGCAGCGTCTTGCGCCGGCTGCGTAGGCGACACGATCAGTGCCCATTTCTTGTTGCTCATCCGCCCGTGACGTTCATGTGACGCTCCAATATCTCTGCGGACCCATCGAGCTGCGCATTGAAATCATGGCGCTGCGGTTTGAGCTTTAGAGCCTGTTGGAGCAGTTGGTCAACGGCAGCGATGCCATCCTTGCGAACCGCCGCGCGCAGATCGACATGTGCGTTGTGGCCGAGGCACATGAATATCTTGCCATCGGTGGTCAGGCGCAACCGGTTGCAATCATCGCAGAAATTGTTGCTCAGCGGTGTGATCAGGCCGAGCCGCAGGCCAAGCGGTTCGACCGAAACATAGCGCGCCGGACCCGAACTGCGGTGGGGAATAGGAAGGATTGTATAATGGTCTCGCAACGGAGCCAGAAACTCATCGGCAGAAATATGGGCAAGCTTTCGATCCGCACCGACATCGCCCAAGGGCATGCTCTCGATGATCGTCAGATCATGGCCGTGCTCTGCGCAATATTCGGCCATCGGCAGAAGATCGGCTTCATTGAAGTCTCGTACTGCAACCATATTGATCTTTACCCGGATTCCCGCTTCCTTGGCGGCCTTGACGCCGTCCAGCACGACGCTCACATCGGCGCCGCGGGTGATCTCGGAAAAGCGAGCGGGGTCCAGCGTATCCATGCTGACATTGATCCGCCGCACGCCATGGCTTGCCAGATGGTCGGCATATTCGGTCAGCAGCGATCCATTGGTGGTCAGCGTCAATTCTTTGAGCTCGCCAGAGGCAACCTTTCTGCCAAGCCGCTGGATAACATCCTTCATATCCCGTCTGACCAGCGGTTCTCCGCCGGTAAGCCGGATCTTGCGGATGCCGTGGCCGATGAACCGTTCTGCGATCAGGGTGATTTCTTCCAGAGTCAGCAGTTCCGACTTCGGCATGAAGGTCATTTTCTCCGACATGCAATATTGGCAGCGGAAATTGCATCGGTCAGTGACCGAAATACGAAGATAATCAATTTTGCGTCCGAAACCGTCTTGCATTGGGCGCCTCATGTTGATTCAATGCTATAGGGCTAGCGCTTTCCGGATAGGCAGGCAACGGCCTATAAAGGTTTTCCTGCTACGGAAAAAGATAGTCGGGCGTGTGTAAATCGGCCTGCCGGCCACACAGTTTAAGGAGTTTCGAGGTCAAAATATCATCCATCCCGACTGTGCATCCGGCTGAATTCAGAAATCTGTTCCTGCTTTCATTCCACGAGCGTGATCCGCTGGCCGCAAAAATTGCGTCTTTTGGCTGGCGGGTGCAGTCGGCCCGCAGACTGGATAATCTCAGCGCGCGGTTTTTCTCTGCCGGCGCGATGATCGCCGTGATCGATACCCGCCGTGCCGAAAGTGACGGCTCAAAGGCGATTGCAGAACTTGCGAGAGCCGCAACCGAAGGCGGGATTGCGATACTGGCGCTGGTCGACAGCAGTCAAAGCCGGGACATGATCGGGCAATGCTTTGATTCAGGCGCGACCCATTATCTGGATTTTGCCGATGCTGGCGCGGATCTCCTCCAGTCGATCAAATATGCCTTCCGCTATGTCGAAAACTTCAGAGGCGGTGCCGAACGCGCGAGCCATGAACAGTCTTTGCTGACATCTGGCGATTTGCAATGGTCGATAATCCCGGGCTCGGTCATAGAATATTGGATCAGTGATAGTCTTTTGGCAGCTGCCGGTGAGGTTGATTTCGAAAAATACCCGGTGACCGGCATCTACCGAGCGCTATCGCGCGAAGAGCAGAAGCGTGTGAGAGGCGCGATGAGACGTCTGCGCGATGGTGCCAGACAGGCAGCAGTACCCCACCGGTTCAATGATCGGCCAGTTATCCATCACTTGCACGAAGCAGACGGCCGGATTTTTGGCAGAATTGAATATCTCGCCAACAATGAAGAAGTGGACGACTGGACCGGGCGTGATCTGCTTTCCGGCTTGCGCAATACGGCATCGGCCCGATCATGGATCCGGCAAAAGCTGGAAGACGGCAGCCAATTGACGCTGATTGCGATCGGTATCAAAAACTTCCGGATGATCAACGCCGCTTTCGGTCGCAATGCGGGAGACCAGTTGCTGCGGATCGTCGGTCACCGGCTGATGGACCACACGCAGCGGCAATATGCAGGGCCGCACCTGGTCGCACGTCTGGACGGTCAGAATTTTCTGATCGTGCTCGCCAATTTTCAGAGTAGCCAGATATCGGATTTTGCCAATGACTTGATCGGCAGCATCTTTGACAACCTGCAGCTGGAGGGACGCCCGATCAACCCGGTTGCGCGGGCCGGCGTCGCGATCGGAAATAGCGATTCCAGCGAAAAGACATTGATCAGAAAAGCGGTCTTGGCGCTTGCGGAAGCGACCGCTGCCGACGCGCTTCCGATCAATTTCAGCACGGTTTCGGAAGCCGATGTGCATCTGGAAGAGGTGCTGGAAGATCAATTGGCCGGGGCCATGGGCCGCGGAGAAATCGTCATTGCCTTCCAACCACAAATTAAGGTCGAAACCGGGGAACTGTCCGGCGCGGAAGCCTTGGCGCGCTGGGAGCACCCGGAATATGGATTATTGGGTGCCTCCACTCTGTTCGCCGTCGCGGAACGGGCAGGGGTGATGGATTCGCTCTCAACCCAAATCCATAAGCAGGCGTTGACGCTGGCTGCTGGCTGGCCAGAAAGCCTCGGTTTCTTGCGGCTTTCAATCAATGTTACCGCAGGCGATTTGGCGGCAAAAACATTTGTCGATAATATGCTGGCGCAGGTCGACACCGCCGGTTTTGAACCGAGCCATCTCACTCTCGAAATCACAGAGTCCGAGCTGATCGGCAACCTGTCGGCTTCGGCGAACAAATTGCATCGCCTGCGCAAGGCGGGCATTTGCATAGCGATTGACGATTTCGGCACCGGTTACAGCAGCCTGTCTTATCTCAAGGAGCTACCGGTTGATTATTTGAAAATCGACAGCGGGCTGACCGGCGATATCAGCGGTTCACCCAAGGATCAGGTGGTCGTACGCTCGATAATAGATATGGCGCATAGTCTTGATCTCAGTGTGATCGCTGAGGGTGTTGAAACCGAATCCCAACTCGATATCCTGGCAGATCAGGGTTGCGAGTTTTTCCAGGGATTCTTGCGCTCCGGACCGCTGTCGCCGGACGAGTTTGAAGCCTTTGCTTTGCGGAGCAATTAGGCAATAACGCGTTGCGCCAGTTTCGAGAGCCCCGTCGTCAATTGCGTCAGACCATGGAGGCGAGACTTGGGATCGCGCCATTTGCGTTCGATGAACAATTTATTGTCGGGCCGGATTTTCGCGGTTCCCTTGAGACGGTCGACATAGTCCAGCAGACCGGGGACATTCGGGAAACTGTCGTTGTGAAACGTAACCAAAGCGCCACGCGGTCCCATTTCGATTTTGGCGATCTGTGCCTTCACGCAGTTCATCTTGATGTGCATGAGCTTGAGCAGATTGTCGGTCTGGATCGGCAGGTCGCCAAATCTGTCGATCATTTCCGCGGCAAAGGATTCGATTTCGGGAAGCGTCTTGAGGCCGTTCATGCGGCGATACAGCCCCATTCGAAGCGACAGGTCGGGGACATAGGCTTCCGGTATGAGGATCGGCGCGTCGACCGTGATCTGAGGAGAGAATCCGTCTGTTCGCACTGGTAGGCCGGAACCTTTGGCCTTAGCTTCCAGAATCGCGTCTTCCAGCATCGACTGGTACAGCTCGAAGCCGACTTCCTTGATATGCCCGGATTGTTCGTCGCCGAGGAGATTTCCGGCGCCACGAATATCCAGATCATGGCTGGCAAGTTCAAATCCGGCGCCAAGACTGTCGAGATCGCCGAGAATTTTCAGTCGTTTCTCTGCCTTTTCGGTAATGATCCGGTCTTTTGGCGTCACCATATAAGCATAAGCGCGCGTTTTTGATCGTCCAACACGGCCTCTCAGTTGATAGAGCTGAGCAAGACCGAAACGATCGGCGCGATGAATGATCAGCGTGTTGGCGCTGGGAATATCCAGGCCGCTTTCGACGATCGTGGTCGAGAGCAGCACATCATAATTGCGGTCATAAAAAGCCGACATCCGTTCTTCCACGGTTGCCGGTGGCATTTGTCCGTGCGCGACGACATAGGTCAGTTCAGGGGCATGCTTCTTGAAGAAATCTTCGATATCGGCAAGGTCAGCGATACGGGGGACGACCACGAAGGATTGGCCGCCGCGATAATGTTCACGCAGCAGCGCCTCGCGCAGTGGAACAGGGTCCCACGGCATGACATAGGTCCGTACGGCCAGTCGGTCGACAGGCGGTGTCTGGATCACCGACAGCTCGCGCATGCCGGTCATGGCCATCTGCAGTGTCCGTGGAATAGGCGTGGCGGTGAGGGTCAGGACGTGGACATCCGCCTTCATCGCCTTGAGTCGTTCTTTGTGAGTCACGCCAAAACGCTGCTCTTCATCGATAATGATCAGGCCGAGCCGCTGAAACTCGATGGATTTCGCGAGCAGGGCATGAGTGCCGATGACAATGTCGACTTCGCCGCTGGTCAGGCCTTCTTTGGTTTGCTTGGCTTCTGCAGGTGGTACCAGCCTGGATAGTCGACCAATCTTCACAGGAAAGGGCCGGAAACGCTCTTCAAAATTGTTGAAATGCTGACGAGCGAGAAGGGTGGTGGGCGCGATTATGGCAACCTGCATCCCGGCCATAGCTGCGGCAAAAGCGGCGCGCATCGCGACCTCAGTCTTGCCAAAGCCGACGTCACCACAGACCAATCGGTCCATTGCCTTGCCAGAGGCCATGTCGGCGAGAACTTCCTCGATGGCCTGCTGCTGGTCGTCTGTCTCCTGATAGGGGAAGCGATCCACGAAGCCGGCCATTTCGCTGGCTTCAACGCGGGCGGGGGTCGCGGGTTGAAGAGCGCGAGCGGCAGCGGTTCTTAGCAGCTCATGGGCAATCGCCCGGATGCGTTCCTTCAGTTTTGATTTGCGTCGTTGCCAACCTTCGCCACCGAGACGGTCCAGCACGACGCTATCCCCGCCTTCGCCATAGCGACTGAGAACATCAATATTCTCGACCGGGACATAGAGCTTGTCGCCCCCGGCATATTTCAGATGGACACAATCATGCGGGCTGGTGCCAACAGGAATGGAAACAATGCCCTCATAGAGGCCGACGCCATGCTCCAGATGAACCACGAGGTCGCCCTGACTGAGCGCTGACAGTTCCTCGATAAAGGCGTCACTGCTCTTGCGCCGCTTGGATTTGCGGACCAGCCGGTCTCCGAAAATATCCTGTTCAGTGAGCAGCGACAGCCCTTCTGTCCGAAAGCCGGAAGTCAGAGGCAATATTGTCAGAGCGATGCCCGGGTCGGCCGAGCGGCAGGAATCCCAGTCATCGCAAAGCACCGCTCCCTTGACATCATGGTCTTTGAGCAAGTCAAAGATGCGCGCTCGCGATCCCTTGCTATAGCTCGCGACAACCGCAGTGGTACCTGACTTTTTCAGACTGTTAAGGTGGGCGCTCAAAGCCTGATAAATATTCTCGTTGCGCGCCCGTTCCGGAGAGAAATCGCGCGGCGAGGACACGGACATCGACATGACGGATTCAGATTCCGGTTCGTCAAATTCGCTCAGAACATGGATGGGTGCGTCATTCTCGCGGGCCCGCCATTCTTCCGGCGTCAAATATAACATCTCCGGTGGCAGCGGCCGGTAGCTAGACAGATTGGCCTTGTCGGCCTCGACCCGGTTCTTGTGATAGTCTGCAATGGCAACAAATTGCGCCTCTGCGGCCGCAGAGCCAGCAGCATCCCGCAAGATCATGCAATCATCTTCGACATAATCGAAAATGGTCGCCAGCCGTTCTTCGAGTAGCGGCAGCCAATGTTCCATCCCCGCCAGACGGCGGCCTTCCGAGATGGATTGATAAAGTGCATCGCTCGTCGAAACGGCACCAAAAAGATCCCGATAGCGGGTGCGGAAACGGGTAATGCTATCGGGATCGAGCAGAAACTCGGATACGGGAAGCAGATCAAGCCCGTCGATATTGCCGACGGTGCGCTGGTCTGCTGGGTCGAACTGCCGCAGGGTTTCGATCTCGTCGCCAAATAGGTCGATCCTTATTGGGAGCTCTGCGCCAGGCGGGAAAAGATCGATCAATCCGCCACGGGCCGCAAATTCACCACTGTCAGCTACCGTATCCACTCGCACAAAGCCGTTGGCGTAGAGGAACGAGATCAGTTTTTCCTGTTCGACAATCGTGCCGGGCGCGAGACGAGTGACAAATTCCTTGATTCGTGATGGTGCCAGCACCCGCTGGGTTACCGCGTTGACCGTTGTGACTATCAGTTGCGAGCCGGTGAAGGGCATTGCCAGCTTGGACAAAGCAGCGAGTCGATCCGAGGTGGTGTGCAGCGCCGGTGATGCGCGGTCATAGGGCAGGCAGTCCCAAGCCGGAAATTCGATGATCTCCAGATCCGGCGCGAAAAAATGCGCGGCTTCGACAACCGCACTCATCGCCGCGTCGTCGGTGGCGATGAACATCGTGCGCCGGCCAGACAGGGTGGCGATATCCGACAGAAATAGCGGGCGATAACCAGCGGGCACACCGGCTACAGTCATGCCTTTTTCAGAGGATAATAGGCTATCTAGATGAGGCACTTGGGATCGATTCTGAATTTGAGACGGGAAAGTTATTTCGTTGCATCAATATAGTCGAGTTTCTGCATATTATCCATTTGCGGTCCTTCAAAAACCGGAGGAACGGGCAGTGTCCCGATCGCCCATGCCATGACATCCACGTCATCTTCGATAAGCAGCATCTCAAACCAGTCGATCTCCTTGTCGGACCAGTCCGCACTATAGCGATTGAAAAAACCGCCGATCAAAAAGTCTGCTTCACGGGTCCCGCGATGCCAGGCGCGAAATTGCAGCCGTTTCAGCTTTGTTTCGCGATCCATATTTGTTGCTCCAACTTGGCTGGCATAATGAGCCAGCGACGGTATAAAGGCGGATAGACATGCGGCCCGAGATACTCAATCCATTATTTGGCGAAACCCAGTCGCTCAAGGGCGTCGGCAAGGTGCTGGCCAAGCCGCTCGAGAAGCTGCGGCTGACCCGCGTCAAGGATCTGCTCTATCATCAGCCAAGCTACTGGATGCATCGGAAACGCGTCGATGAACTGGATGAAATCGATGTCGGCGAGACAATCATCGTCGAGGTAACCCCGGTCGATTATCGCACCGGTGGTCCGCGCAGCCCCTTGCGGGTCCACGCGACGGACAAACTGGGCAATTATATCAGCCTGACCTTTTTCGGGCGGAACCCGGGCTGGCCCAAGAAACTGCTGCCGCTCGGCGAGCCCAAGGTCATTTCTGGGAAGCTCGAGCGTTATGGTGATGAACTGCAAATGGTTCATCCTGATCAAGTGCTCGATCCGGCACAGGCTGACGATATTGCGCTTCTGGAGCCGATTTATCCATTGGCCGACGGGCTTGGCAATTTGCGGATGAAGCAGTTGGTCGGGCAGGCGCTGGCGCTTGCTCCCTCGCTGCCGGAATGGATCGAGCCGAGCCAGCTGGCGGCGAAAAACTGGAAGAATTGGAAGGATAGTATCCTCGGTCTTCATCATATCGAAAGCGAGGGTAGCAGTGACCGACTCGCTTATGACGAGGTATTTGCCAACCAGCTCGCCTTCATGCTGGTCCGGGCCAGCAATCGGGGCAAAAAAGGGGTTCCGATCCAGGGCGATGGCAGGCTGCGTGACCAGTTGAAGCTGCCGTTCGAGCTGACCAATGCCCAGAAACGCTGCATCGCCGAGATCGAGGGCGATCTCGCGCAAAGCGCACCGATGCTGCGGCTGCTTCAGGGCGATGTCGGTTCCGGAAAGACGCTCGTGGCGCTGATGGCGCTGCTGTCAGCAGTGGAGGCGGGATATCAGGGTGCATTTCTGGCGCCGACGGAAATTTTGGCGCGACAGCATTTTCAAGGTCTGCAGAAATTACTAACCGGACTGCCAGTGAACATCGCCATATTGACCGGTCGCGATAAAGGTAAGGTTCGCGAGGCGACACTGATGGGATTGATGGATGGGTCGATCAATATCCTGATCGGTACCCACGCGATTTTTCAGGAGCATGTCCGGTACAAGAATCTCGCCGTAGCCGTCATTGACGAGCAGCATAAATTCGGCGTGTCCCAGCGGCTGATGCTGACTCAAAAAGCGGAACGGACACCACATTTGCTGGCGATGACCGCCACTCCCATTCCAAGGACGCTGACTCTCAGCCAATATGGCGAGATGGATGTCTCCCGCATCGACGAACTTCCTCCGGGGCGGCAAGCGATCGATACCAGCGTGATCTCCGATGCACGTTTGCCGGACGTGGTTGAAGGCCTGGCCCGGCATATAGCTTCTGGCGGACAGGCTTACTGGGTATGCCCGTTGATCGACGAGAGCGAAAAAAGCGATCTCGCTGCGGCGGAAGACCGCGCAGCCGGTTTGAAAGCCAGATTTGGTGACCAGGTCGGTTTGGTGCATGGCCGGATGAAGGGCCCCGTAAAAGACCTGGTGATGGGCCGCTTTCAGCGGGACGAGATCAAGATCCTCGTCGCCACCACGGTGATCGAGGTCGGCGTCGATGTGCCCAATGCCAGCCTGATGATCATCGAGGCCGCCGATCGTTTTGGGCTGGCGCAATTGCACCAGCTGCGCGGCCGCGTCGGGCGAGGTAGCGTCAAATCCAACTGCCTGTTGATTCGCGGCGAAACGCTGAGCGAAACAGCACGCGCGCGACTCACGCTGATGCGCGAGACCAATGATGGTTTTCGGATTGCCGAGGAAGATCTGCGGTTGCGCGGGGCAGGGGAACTATTGGGTACACGACAATCCGGGGACGCCGGCTTTCGCGTTGCCACACCGGCGCAGGTCAGTGAATTTATCGGAGCTGCCACCGACGATGCCCGGCTGTTGCTCGACCGCGATGGAGGGTTGGACAGCGAAAGAGGGCGGGCCGCGCGCGCAGCGCTTTACCTGTTCGAGCGTGATTGGGGCGTCAGTCTGTTGCGGAGCGGATAGCGCCTAGATACCGTTGATTTTGTCCAGCATTGCATAGAAATCCGGTTCCCGGATCACTCGCTCGAATTTGAAGCCGTGGCGTCCTTGATGGGACCAGACCAGATAGGCTTCGATGCGTCCGGCGACTGGCAGGCGAACGATTAGCCGGTCTCCCTTTGCCATGTCGACCGGGTCGGCCAGCATCATGCCGTTAGCGGAGATATTCGAGATTCGGACCCGGATTTCCTGATGGGGATGAAATTCGCAAATCGTCTCAAAATCGACTGCAAAACGCGTGGCACGACGCATATCCGAGGCTGTTTGAGGTGGTAGGCCGGTCATTCGCAGCGAGCTCCGTACATGGTTCATCGCAACTATAACGGCCGATTGAGAATAAATGGTAAATGACTTTTGGGGTCTATTATTTCCCCTGCACTCAGACCTTGCGAAGTAGCCCGTGTTTTTTCTTGCCGGCCGATATTTTTTTCTCATCGTCCGTCAATTCAATCATGGCTCCTGCATCCCTAACCGGTTCGTCATCAATCCGAGCGCCGCCGCCCGCGACCATCCGCTTGGCTTCGCCTTTGGATGCGCAGAAGCCGATCCCCACCAGGGCATCGAGAATCGAAATCTGACCGTCTGCTATCTCGAATACCGGTAAATCGCCGCCTGCAGCGCCTTGTTCGAAAGTCTGTTGCGCTGTTTTTGCAGCATCTTCAGCAGCATTTTGTCCGTGCGCCAATGCTGTCGCGGCATCAGCCAGGATTTTCTTGGCCTCGTTGATATCGGAACCTTGCAGGGCTTCCAGTCGCGCGATCTCTTCCAGATCGATATCGGTGAACAGTCTCATGAACTTGCCCACATCTCGGTCGTCTGTATTGCGCCAAAATTGCCAGTAATCATAAGGAGAGAGACGGGCAGCATTCAGCCAAATAGCACCATCCACCGATTTGCCCATTTTCGAACCATCGGCCTTGGTGATCAACGGCGTGGTGACACCGAATAGCTCGGCTCCGTCGATCCGGCGGCCCAGTTCGATCCCGTTGACGATATTACCCCACTGGTCGGAACCGCCAAGCTGCAGCTTGCAGCCATATTGGCGCGACAATTCTACAAAGTCGTAGGCTTGCAGGATCATATAGTTGAATTCGAGAAAGGTCAGCGGCTGTTCGCGTTCCAGTCTGAGTTTGACAGAGTCAAAAGTCAGCATGCGATTAATGGTGAAATGACGACCGATATCGCGCAAAAACGGGATATATTCGAGTTCACCAAGCCAATCGTCATTATTGACCATGATCGCGTCGGTCGGGCCATCGCCGAATGTCAGGAAATTCTCGAAACAGCCACGGATTTTTGCAAAATTCGACGCAATTCCTTCATCATCGAGTATCTTGCGCATCTCGTCTTTGCCGGAGGGATCACCAATCTTGGTGGTTGCACCGCCCATCAAAACGATTGGCTTATGCCCTGCTTGTTGCAGGCGACGGAGCATCATGATCTGCACCAGATTCCCTACGTGAAGGGAATCCGCTGTGACATCAAATCCGATATAACCGGGAATGATGCTCTTGGTGGCAAGCGAATCCAATGCATCGGCATCGGTTAACTGGTGGATATAGCCGCGATCATTCAGTAGACGCAGCAGATCAGATTGATAATTGGTCATGGATTGGTGCGTTACATGGGGACAACGAAAGTCGCAATATGCGTTTGAACTTGCACTGCCATCCGATGACTCCGGTATCGGCGATTGATCAAATCGCGGTCGAATGGTCGATGTCGGAGACCGGCACCATCTGGCTGAGATATCATGCCGTCGGAGATGTCCAAGAAATCAGGTTACCAGATAGCCTCGACCAGTCGCAGCGGCTGGACAATTTGTGGCAGAATACCTGTTTCGAACTCTTCCTCGGCGAACCGGGAAAAGAGCGCTATTGCGAATTTAACTTTTCGCCGTCGGGCAACTGGGCGGCCTATAGTTTCGACCGGTATCGTGACGGAATGGGCCGGCTCGCCCTGGCGCAGACGCCCGAAATCTACATGGATTTCAGTGATACACATATCGCTCTCGAAGTAACCTTCGGATTGCCCGATATCTGGGTGCGCAAAGAATTCGATGCGGGCCTGTCTGCGGTTATTGAAATGCAAGACGGAGAGAAATCACTCTGGGCTTTGGCGCATCCTGCAGCTAATCCGGATTTCCACCACCGGGATGGTTTCACGCTAAAAATGGAGGCAGCGGAACGTTGATGAAATTTGGTATAGACAGGCTGATTGAAGATGCGGAACTGCGGCGGCCTTTGGCGGGAAAGCGTGTCGCATTGCTTGCGCACCCCGCTTCGGTGACGCGCGATCTTGGGCATAGTCTGGATGCATTGTCAGCCCTTGAGGACATCAATCTGACGGCGGCTTTTGGCCCGCAACATGGTCTCCGCGGCGACAAGCAGGATAATATGATTGAGTCGCCCGATTTTAACGACCCGATCCACAATATTCCGGTGTTCAGCCTCTATGGTGAGGTTCGTCGGCCGACCGGCCAGTCGATGGGAACGTTCGATGTTGTGCTGATCGATCTTCAGGATCTCGGTTGCCGGATCTACACGTTCATCACCACCTTGCGATATATGCTGGAAGCCGCCGCGGAACACGGCAAGACGGTCTGGGTGCTGGACCGGCCCAATCCGGCCGGGAGGCCGATCGAAGGCACGCTCCTCGAAGAAGGATGGGAAAGTTTTGTCGGGGCAGGGCCCATGCCGATGCGTCACGGGCTGACCATGGGCGAAATGGGGCACTGGATGATCAGTCATTTCGATATTGATGTCGATTATCGGGTCATCGAGATGCATGGGTGGCAGCCGGAAGGTCCCGGATTTGGCTGGCCCGTCGACCGTATCTGGATCAATCCCAGTCCCAATGCTCCCAACGTCAATATGGCGCGCGCTTATGCCGGAACGGTGATGCTGGAAGGGACGACGCTATCCGAAGGACGTGGCACGACGCGGCCTCTGGAACTGTTCGGCGCGCCGGATATCGATGCACGGGCGGTCATTGCGGAGATGCAGCGGATGGCGCCGCAATGGCTGGAAGGCTGTATATTGCGGGAAATCTGGTTCGAACCAACTTTTCACAAACATCAGGGTCAATTGTGCAATGGCGTCCAGATTCATGCCGAGGGTCCGGCCTATGATCACGCCGCTTTCCGACCCTGGCGGCTTCAGGCGCTAGCGTTTAAGGCGATTGGGAAGCTCTATCCCGGATATGAATTGTGGCGCGATTTTCCCTATGAATATGAAGAAGGAAAATTGGCGTTTGATGTGATCAACGGCGGGCCGGTCTTGCGCGAATGGATCGAGGATACATCGTCGAACGCGGATGATCTGGACACAATTGTCGCACCGGATGAACGGGAGTGGGGCGCGATATCGGGTAAATATCGCCTTTACTAAGCATGCTGCACTGCAACATAATTATTGCATTTGTTCTGGAAGCTGGTAATTTGCCGGCATGTTACCGAGCAAAGAATTTTTCGAAGGCGTTGCACTGAAAAAATGTGTGGCCGCGACCTATAACAATACGATTTTCAAGCTGGCGCCGCATATTCTCTATACGCGCCATGACGAAATGTATGTCGATGCCGTGCCGCTGGAAAAAGACGGGCAGCCACCGCGTGAAATCAAGATCGGGACGTTCAAGCTTTCCGGCCTGAAAGATGTTCGGGTCGAAGACCTGCATTTCGAAAAGTCGGAAATCTTTGAACCGGCTGCCGAAAAATATGACGGAACTACGCTGCTGGCGGTCGAAGACTGACAATCAGCCCTGTTTTCGGGTCAATTCTTTCATTGCGTCACTTAATCCGTCGACCGTTAGCGGGTACATCCGGTCATTCATCAGTTCGCGGATGATTTTGACGCTTTGTGAATAGCCCCATTGCTTTTCAGGCACCGGATTGAGCCAGGCCGCTGCGGGATAAGTGTTGGTCAGCCTCTGCATCCAGGTGACGCCGGCTTCTTCGTTGAAATGTTCGACCGAACCGCCCGGATGAGTGATTTCATAAGGGCTCATCGACGCGTCTCCGACGAAAATCAGCTTATAATCGTGGCCATATTTGTGGAGCACATCCCAAGTATTGGTACGCTCGGAAAAGCGCCGACGGTTATCCTTCCATAGGCCTTCATAAGGGCAATTGTGGAAATAGAAAAATTCGAGATTTTTAAACTCGGTAGTGGCCGCGCTGAACAATTCTTCGCAAAGCTTTATGAACGGATCCATCGAGCCGCCGACGTCCAGAAACAGCAATAATTTTACCGCATTGTGCCGCTCGGGCCGCATGTGGATGTCAAGCCAGCCCTGTTTGGCGGTGCCGTTGATTGTCCGGTCGATATCCAGCTCGTCGGCGGCACCTTCGCGGGCAAATTTGCGCAGGCGCCGGAGTGCAACCTTGATGTTCCGCGTTCCGAGCAGCTTGGTGTTGTCGAGATTCTGGAACTCGCGTTTGTCCCAGACCTTGATCGCCTTTTTCTGGCCGCCTTCGCCGCCAATCCGCACGCCTTCGGGATTATAGCCCGAATTTCCATAAGGCGAGGTGCCGCCGGTGCCGATCCACTTGCTGCCGCCCTCATGGCGCTTTTCCTGTTCTTCAAGACGCTCTTTCAGCGTCTCCATGATCTCGTCCCAGCTGCCGAGAGCCTTGATCTTTTCCATTTCTTCTTCGGACAGATATTTTTCGGCGACCGCTTTCAGCCAGTCGAGTGGAATATCTTCTTCCTGCGTCCCGTAAGTGGTTTCGATGCCCTTGAAGACTTTTGAAAAAACCTGGTCAAACCGGTCCAACAAGCCTTCATCTTTTACGAAGGTCGCGCGCGAGAGATAATAGAACTCCTCCGGACTGCGCCGGATTACATCCTTTTCAAGCGCTTCGAGCAGCACCAGATGTTCCTTGAGCGAAGCCGAAATGCCGGCGGCTCTGAGTTCGTCCATGAAGTTAAAGAACATCTTCTGTGCCTTTGCCTAGCGCGCTTCGCGTTTCGCCATGAAGGCCAGACGTTCAAACAGCATCACGTCCTGTTCGTTCTTGAGCAGCGCACCATGCAGTGGCGGGATCGCCTTGCTGCTGTCGTTTGATTGCAAGGCTTCGAGCGGCATATCCTCGTTGAGGATCAGTTTCAGCCAATCGAGCAATTCGCTTGTGCTTGGCTTCTTCTTGAGGCCCGGGACGTCACGGACATCGTAGAAAATATCCATCGCCTTTTTGACCAATATGCCCTGAATGTCCGGGAAATGGACGTTGATGATTTCCTGCATCGTCTCGCGATCCGGGAATTTGATATAGTGGAAGAAGCAGCGGCGCAGGAATGCGTCTGGCAGTTCTTTCTCGTTGTTCGAGGTGATGATCACGATGGGGCGTTCGACCGCCTTGATCGTCTCTTTGGTCTCGTAGACATGGAATTCCATGCGATCGAGTTCCTGCAGCAGATCGTTCGGAAACTCGATGTCCGCTTTGTCGATTTCGTCGATCAGCAAGACGGGGAGTTCGGGAGCGGTGAATGCCTCCCACAATTTTCCCTTGCGGATATAATTCGAAATATCGTGGACCCGCTCATCGCCGAGCTGGCCATCGCGAAGACGCGCTACCGCATCATATTCATACAGGCCCTGGTGCGCTTTGGTGGTGGATTTAACATTCCACTCAATCAGCGGCGTCCCCATTGCCTTGGCAATTTCATAGGCCAGAACCGTCTTGCCCGTGCCCGGCTCGCCTTTGACGAGGAGAGGGCGGCGGAGGGTCATGGCAGCGTTGACAGCAACCTTCAGATCATCGGTTGCAACATAGTCTTTGGTACCGTCAAAACGCATGATTTTCTATTCCTTGCCGTGAACGTCAAAGCATAGGCGATAGGGAAAACTCCCGTTCCAGGCAAGTTAATCATTTAGTTAATTTTAGCGTGAATTTGCGAAAATATTAGCGGGAAAGCCGCATATTCCGGCGTGCTTCCAGGAGTTGCCACAGTCCACGATGCTGGTTGAGCAGCTGTTCCGCCCCGAAATTCAGCGCTCGTTCCAAAGCGGGCGTTTCCGCCAGCAGGCTGTTGAGATCCGAGGTTTTTTCGGCGCTGGGCAGAATCGAGGAGCGGGCTTCAACGCCGATACGCAGGGCAATCTGCTCCAGAATATTTCTGATATGATGCCAGTCTGAAACCAGGGCGATGGCCGCGCCGATGGCGCAACCGCTGCGATCGGACTGGGAAAGCATCTCGAGCGCCTTGCGTTGACCCAGCACGGCGGCGTTGCTCTGGTCGTCGAGGCTAACGCCCGAAATCGGTCCGGCAGCCACGGTTAGCTTGGTCAGGAAGGATCGTTCGGCAGCAAAGCCGTCGGTCGCCTGAATCAGCCATTCTCGCGCGGCATCATCGACGGTTTTGGTCGCCGCATGATCGATCACGCCCGGATGGCGGCCGTGCAAAACGCACAGGAAATGGACGATATCGGCGACATCCGCTCCTGACAGAGTCGAGAAATCCTCTGCGATAAGCTGGACATAGGGCGCTGTGTCGCTGCCATATATGCCGAGCTGTCCAGCGAACCCTGGCGGTGTCACCAATTGTGCATTTTGTCCTAGCATCGCGTTTCCGATATCCGATTAAGGTTGCGAAAATGCATTGAGCATCCTCGTCTGTCTTCGAATATAGCGACGATACCTAAAGAGTAGGTTTACCGGCTGTTAGGGATTTACAAACCATAGCAACTGGCGCGTATCGCGAGATTATTGATCCAGGAAGCTCCGCATCTTGCGGCTGCGGCTTGGATGTTTCAGCTTGCGCAGTGCCTTGGCTTCAATCTGCCGGATACGTTCCCGTGTCACGCTGAACTGCTGCCCGACTTCCTCAAGCGTATGATCGGTGTTCATACCGATCCCGAAGCGCATGCGCAGCACGCGTTCTTCCCGGGGAGTCAGGCTCGCTAATACGCGAGTCACGGTTTCCTTCAGATTGGCCTGAATAGCCGCATCGACCGGAATGATTGCATTCTTGTCTTCAATGAAATCGCCGAGATGCGAATCTTCTTCATCACCAATTGGTGTTTCGAGCGAAATCGGTTCCTTGGCAATTTTCATCACCTTGCGTACTTTTTCCAGCGGCATGGACAGGCGCTCTGCCATTTCTTCCGGAGTCGGCTCGCGGCCCTGCTCATGCAGGAACTGACGGCTTGTGCGGACCAGCTTGTTGATCGTTTCGATCATATGCACCGGAATACGGATGGTCCGCGCCTGATCGGCAATAGACCGTGTGATCGCCTGGCGAATCCACCATGTGGCATAGGTGCTGAACTTGTAGCCACGGCGATATTCGAACTTGTCGACCGCTTTCATCAGGCCGATATTGCCTTCCTGAATGAGATCAAGGAACTGCAGGCCGCGGTTGGTATATTTTTTAGCGATCGAAATTACGAGGCGGAGATTGGCCTCGACCATTTCCTTCTTGGCGATACGCGCTTCGCGCTCGCCTTTCTGGACCATGTTGACGATGCGGCGGAATTCGACCAGCGAAGTGCCGGTTGCATTGGCAATATCGGAAATTTCCGCGCGAATGCGATCGACCGCTTCGGCTTCTTTCTCAACGAAAGCGGCCCATTTCTTGTCCGTCTTGGCCATGCTTGCCAGCCAGCCGTCGTCGAGTTCGTTGCCGACATAGCTTTCCAGAAATGCACGGCGTGGTACCTTGTGGCGCTCTGCCAGACGGAGCATCTGCCCGCCCAAAGTCGTCAGCCGGCGATTGAACGAGTAAAGCTGGTCGACCAGAAACTCGATTTTATTGGCATGAAATTGCACACTTTCGACCAATGCGGTCAATTCTTCGCGCAAATCGTGATATTTCTTTTCAGAAGCTGCCGGAAAATCCTTTCCCGCCGCCAGCGATTCCAGCCGGGTCGTCTGCAATTTCGAGAATTTCTTGAACACCGAAGTGATCAGCGCGAATTTCTCCAGCGCGTCGGGCTTCAACGCTTCTTCCATCTGCGCGAGGGAAAGGGTGTTGTCTTCCTCTTCCTCCTCAACCACGCGCTTGGTGCGACGTTCGGTCAGTTCTGCTTCTTCGTCATCTTCGCCGTCAGCCGATTCTTCATCCTCGACTTCGTCATCGTCCTTGAACGACGGCCCAGCGGTTTTTTCGCTGATTTCGCCGTCATCATCATCTTCGGCCTCTTCCAGATTCTCCGGAACGGGATCTTTGGAAAGCATGGCGTCGAGATCGAGGATCTCGCGCAACTGCATTTCGCCGTCGTTGAGCGCCGTCGACCATTCGATGATCGCATTAAAGGTGGTCGGGCTTTCGCACAGCCCCCAGATCATCGTGTCGCGGCCGGCTTCGATACGTTTGGCAATGGCAATCTCGCCTTCGCGGCTGAGCAATTCCACAGCGCCCATTTCGCGCAGATACATACGCACCGGATCGTCAGTGCGGTCGGAGGTCGCTTTTTTGGGAGCGGCGGCTGCGGCTTTCTTGTCCTTGTCCTTGCCGTCGATGGATTCGACTTCTTCGCCGGCCAGTTCTTCGGCGGCTTCCTCGTCATTCTCGACAATCCGGACACCCATTTCGGAAATTGCGGACATGACGTCCTCAATCTGCTCGTTCTGGTCCTGGGGCAGGGCTTCGTTCAGCTCGTCAATCGTCAGATAGCCGCGCTTTTTACCCTGAGCGATCAGTTTCTTGATGGCGCTATCGTTGAGATCAATCAACGGTTCGTCTTCGGCTTTGGTGTTTTTTGCTTTACTTGCCAATGGCTCAGGCCCCTAATTTAAAAACTATATAGCGTCGTCGATCTGGGTCAGTTCGACCAATCGCTCGTGAAATAACTGCTTCGCTTCGCGAAGGCGCTGCTGCTCGGCATAACTTTCTTCCGTAAGATCATCCTGCACCCGCCGTGTTGCCTCTGCGAGAGCTGCTTCCAGTCCGGGGCGCGCCGTCACCACTTTTATCGCTTCTGCCAAATCCTGATGCGCCCGTTCGATCAATAACGAAGGGGCATCGTCTGGCAGCTTGCGGTTGAAAGTGAAATTCAGCGCGTCGGCCCGTAACAGCCCTTTTGCGACATTATAACAATCTGTCTTTCCCAATATGGTAAGAAGGCCCTGCATATCAAGCGTTTCTTTGCGCATTGCGACATTGATCAATTCGCCGAGCAAGTCCTGCATTTGCGAATCGGCCAGTTTGATTGCGCTGAGCTCTTCGAAATGGCTGGAAATCCGGCACGGATGGCGGATCAAGCCGCCCAATATGCCCTTGGCAATCTGCAGGTCATAGCCCTCGATCAAAAAGGTTCTGGTGTCCTCCAGCGGTTTGTAAGAAACAAATTTCGACGGGAACTTGCGGTTTGAATTCTGCGGGCGACGGCCCTCGGAGCGATTGTCCGTCTGGGTAAAAAACGTCGCCTGATAGCGGTCGTCAAAGACCTGCCGGTAATGCTGGGCAATATCCTGGTCGGCAATGTCGCGAACATGATCTGATAGGCGCTTTTTCAGACCGGCTTTGGTTTCCGGCGTGTTGAGCGGTTCTGCGTCATATTCCACCTGCCAGATCTTGTCGTCGAGCATCTGTGGTTTCGCGATCAGGGCGGCGAAGGCATGAGCTCCGTCGGAGCGAATCAGGTCGTCCGGGTCTTGTCCCGCAGGCAGCGAAATGAAGTTCAGGCTGTGCGATGGGCGTAATATCGGCAGCGCCCGCAAGGCAGCGCGCATGGCGGCTTTCTGACCGGCATTGTCGCCATCAAAGCAGAGGATCGGCGCCTCGACCATTTTCCAGATGCGTTCGATCTGATGCTCGGTCAGCGCCGTGCCGAGCGGGGCAACGACGTCTTTAAAACCGGCCTGCGCCAGCGCGATGGCATCCATATAGCCCTCGACCACCAATATCCGTCCGGTCTGGCGGGAGGCTGGCGAAGCCTTGTCGAGATTGTAGAGCGTGCGGCCCTTGTCGAACAATGGTGTGTCGGGGCTATTGAGATATTTCGGCTCGCCGTCGCCCAATATCCGGCCACCGAAAGCAATGACCCGACCGCGTGGATCGCGGATCGGGATCATCAGGCGGCCGCGGAACCGGTCATAGGGATCCTTGTCGTCGACCTTGATCAGCAGACCGGCCTCGATCAACTGGTCCATGCCGTGTTTGGATAACGCGTCCTTGAGCCTTCCGCGGGAGTTGGGCGCAAAGCCGAAGCCGAATTCGCGGATTGTGCTCTCGGATATTCCGCGGTTTTTCAGATATTCCCGAGCCCCGGCACCCTCGGTGCTGTTGAAGCGCTCGACGAACCAGTCCTGCGCCGCCGCCATGACGTCATGCAGGGTTGCCCGGGTCTCCTGCCGCTGGGCCGCGCGGGGATCGGGGGCAGGGACTTCCATTTGGGCTTCTGCGGCAAGATCCTTGACCGCGTCCATGAAGCCGAGTCCGCGCTGTTCGGTCATCCAGCTGATCGCGTCGCCATGCGCCCCGCAGCCGAAGCAATGGTAGAAGCCCTTTTCGTCGTTGATCGTGAAGCTGGGCGATTTCTCGTTATGAAACGGGCAGCAGGCTTTATATTCGCGGCCGGCTTTCTGGATTTTTACGGTGCGCCCGATCAGTGTGGACAGCGTGACGCGCGATCGCAGTTCTTCCAGCCATTGCGGGGTGAGGGTCATTGGTTCCCCTCCCGCTCGCGGGAGGGGTTAGGGGTGGGGCTGCCAGCTACAGCCATTTCAATCTGCCTAACGACACCCGCAACATTGTTCAAAACATCAACATTCGTGAATCGCAAAACCCGGTACCCATGCTCGACAAGATCGCTTGTTCGCTTCGCATCATAGCCTTGCTGTGTTTCATGCGAATATCCATCAATCTCGATAATCAATCCCAGCTCGCGGCAAAGGAAGTCGGCATAATAGGGCCCAACGGGCATTTGCCGGCTGAATTTGCGCCCGCCGACCTGCCGTCTCGATAAATATTTCCAAAGCTCTCGTTCAGCCGGTGTGGCTGCATTGCGCAGGGATTTGGCGCGGTTGGTATTTCTTGGTTTGAAAACTACCACTTCGATTTCTTTTCAGTCCCACCCCTAACCCCTCCCGCAAGCGGGAGGGGGATTTTTCACGAAAGCGCCGCCTTCACCAGCGCGCTGGCCTTGCTCATGTCGATTTCGGTGCCGTGGCGTTTTTTCAGTTCGCCCATTACGCGGCCCATGTCTTTCATGCCGTCGGCGCCGAGTTCCGTCTTGATACCGGTGATCAGCGCGGCGGTTTCTTCGTCGCTCAGCTGGGCGGGGAGGAATTCCTCAATCACGGCCAGTTCCTTTTTCTCCGCAGCGGCCAGTTCGGTGCGGCCACCGGATTCGAACATGTCGATCGATTCGCGGCGCTGCTTGGCCATTTTTTGCAGCACGTCGATCAGGATCGTGTCGTCGTCGCGACCATCTTCCTTGGTGCGCAGTTCGATGTCCTTGTCCTTGATCTTCGCCAATATGCTGCGGGTGGCGGCGGTGCGATCCTTGTCACCGGCCTTCATGGCGGCAATTTGCGCGGCTTTCACGGTCTCGCGAATCATGGCGTTCCTCATATTTTTGGAGTAAGCGACCACCATAGCGGGAAGATAATTTTTTTCATAGATTGTGACGCCAGAAATCTGGTTCTAGGTCCCATGAAATTTTGCGCCCCAGACGGACCCAAAGGAACAGCCCATGACCCATGACCATAATCCCGCCGCTCCCGAGGGTGCAACAGGGATATTGGTATTGGCCGATGGCACGATCATCTGGGGCAGGGGCTTTGGTGCGACCGGCACCGCGGTCGGCGAAGTCTGCTTCAACACCGCGATGACCGGCTATCAGGAAGTGATGACCGACCCGAGCTATGCCGGGCAGATCGTCACCTTTACCTTTCCCCATATCGGCAACACCGGCACAAACGACGAGGACATCGAGGCGGACAGCCCGCATGCTCTGGGCTGCATCGTCCGCGAGGATATCACCGCACCGTCCAATTTCCGCGACCAGAAGCCGTTCGACCAGTGGATGGCGGAAAATGGCCGGATCGGAATTTCCGGTGTGGATACAAGGGCTTTGACCCGGCGGATCCGCGAAGCGGGCGCGCCCAATGCGGTGATTGCTTATGATCCCGAGGGCAAGTTTGATATCGATGAGTTGCTAGGCAAGGCGCGGGCCTGGGCTGGCCTCGAAGGCATGGATCTGGCCAAGGAAGTGACCGGGCACCAGACGCATTTGTGGGACAAGGGTGGACTGTGGCGACTGGGTCATGGCTATGCCAGAATGGAAGAATTGGAAGCATCTTCTGCTCCGTCGGCAGCGGGTCTCTCGACTTCGCTCGAGACGAACGGGGGGGATCCAAAGTTTGTCAAACTTGGGGCCAATGAGCGCCCTCACGTTGTCGCCATCGACTATGGTGCGAAGCGCAATATCTTCAGAAACCTTGTAAAGGCTGGCGCAAAAGTCACTGTAGTTCCTGCTGAAACTTCATTCGATGAAATCATGGCATTGAAGCCGGCGGGCGTGTTTCTGTCCAATGGTCCCGGCGATCCGGCGGCGACCGGCACCTATGCGGTTCCGGTTATCCAGCAACTGCTGGAGCAGGATATTCCGCTATTCGGCATCTGCCTCGGCCACCAGATGCTGGCGCTGGCGGCGGGTGCCAAGACGGTGAAAATGCACCAGGGCCATCGCGGCGCCAATCATCCGGTACAGCGGATCGGTGGCGGCTGGGCCGAGACCGAAGGGCTGGTCGAGATCACCAGCATGAACCACGGCTTTGCGGTCGACGGCGACAGTCTGCCCGACACTGTTCATGAAACCCACAAGAGCCTGTTTGACGGCAGCAATTGCGGCATCGAGATTATCGGCAAGCGCGCCTTCGGCGTGCAATATCACCCCGAAGCCAGCCCCGGCCCGCAGGACAGTTTCTATCTGTTCGAGAAATTTGTCGGGGGTCTGAGCCAATGAGCGGACCGATCGATCCCGCACATCTTGCCGAAGAATGGGCAATTGATGACGAAATCCTGCAAAATATGGCAGCGGGTGGCGATGTCGCGCATGTTGTGCGCGAAATTAACGTGCAATTTGTCGGCGCGGTCTCCGATCTCAACAAACTGAAGAATGACGCGGCCAAATGGGGCTTTCGCTCGGCACTGGTGTCCAACGAGGATGACGAGTGGGTGATCGAACTGCAGATTGACCTCGACACGAAGCGCGAGACGATCCGCGAGCTGACGCGCAAATGCCTCGAGATCGAGAGCGAATATGATATCGATCATGATGGCTGGGGCTGCTTCGCCTGCAACGAAAATGGCGAAATTTCTGATGAGAATCCGGCGTGATTGTCAGAGTTCTCCTGGTGAGCTTGTTTAGCATTTCGGTAGCATCTTGCAGTGCCGATAACCCGAACACAGATGAACAGAATATGACGGAGGTGGCGGTGACTGAAGAGCAAAAACAAGAGATCATGGAACGATTAGGAGGTTCTGCTCAAATCATGGCTGCTCTTGATGATGCAGGAGAAGATTTGTCGGATCGCAGACCGGCGGAGTTATTTTTCTACGGTAACTATGAGGCGTTAGAATCACTGAAGAACGATGCAGTTTTAAGTTCCTACCAAGTTAGAGACATTAAAGACCCAATTGGCGTTTCTATAGCAACAGAAGTGGTAACAGACGATGCGTGGGTTGCTCAAACAGCGCACGATATGGTGCTCCTCGCCAGCAAATATGGTGTTAAATATGATGGCTGGGAAGCTGGACTTGTACGTCAAGGAAACCAACCTTAAATGCCCAAAAGAACTGACATAAAATCCATCCTCATCATCGGCGCCGGCCCGATCATTATCGGCCAGGCCTGCGAGTTTGATTACTCCGGTACGCAGGCGTGCAAGGCGCTGAAGGAAGAGGGCTACCGGATCATTCTGGTCAACTCCAATCCGGCGACGATCATGACCGATCCGGAAATGGCGGATGCGACCTATATCGAGCCGATTACGCCAGAAATTGTTGCCAAGATCATCGAGAAGGAACGGCCTGACGCGATCCTTCCCACGATGGGCGGGCAGACGGCGCTGAACACGGCCCTCTCGCTCAACAAGATGGGCGTGCTGGAAAAATATGGCGTCGAGATGATCGGCGCGGATGCCGAAGCCATCGACAAGGCCGAAGACCGCGAGAAGTTCAAGGCGGCGATGGACAAGATCGGTCTGGAAAGCCCGCGCAGCGCGGTCGCGCATAGCGAGGCACAGGCGCTCGAGATTCTCGAGGATATCGGGCTGCCGGCGATCATGCGGCCCAGCTTCACGATGGGCGGAACCGGCGGCGGTGTTGCCTATAACCGCGAGGAATTTATTCATTATATCCGGACTTCGCTGGACGCCTCGCCGACTAACGAAGTGCTGATCGACGAAAGCCTGATCGGCTGGAAAGAATATGAGATGGAGGTTGTCCGCGACAAGGCGGACAATTGCATCATCATCTGTTCGATCGAGAATGTCGATCCGATGGGCGTGCACACCGGCGACAGCATCACCGTTGCGCCCGCGCTGACCCTGACCGATAAAGAATATCAGATCATGCGCAACGCCAGCATCGCGGTGCTGCGCGAAATTGGTGTCGAAACAGGCGGTTCCAACGTCCAGTTTGCGGTCAATCCGAAGGATGGCCGGCTCGTGGTCATCGAGATGAACCCGCGGGTTTCGCGCTCGTCTGCACTGGCGTCCAAGGCAACCGGCTTCCCGATTGCCAGCGTTGCCGCGAAACTGGCGGTCGGCTATACGCTCGACGAGATCGACAATGACATTACCGGCGCAACTCCGGCGTCGTTCGAACCGACGATTGATTATGTCGTGACCAAGATTCCACGCTTTGCCTTTGAAAAATTCAAGGGCGCGGAGCCATTGCTGTCGACCGCGATGAAGTCGGTTGGCGAAGTGATGGCGATTGGCCGCAACATCCACGAATCGATGCAGAAGGCTTTGCGCGGTCTGGAAACCGGTCTCGACGGCTTCAACCGCGTGCAGGAACTGATCGATGCGCCGCGCGAAGATATCGCGGCGGCGCTGACGCAAGCCACGCCGGATCGCTTGCTGGTTGCTGCCCAGGCGATGCGGGAGGGCTTTTCCAACGAGGAAATCCACAATATTGCCGGTTTCGACCCCTGGTTTCTGGCCCGGATCCGCGAAATTATCGATGCCGAGCAGCAGATCATCGACCATGGCCTGCCCAATGATGCGCAAGCTTTGCGCAAGCTGAAGTCGATGGGCTTCTCCGATGCGCGGCTGGCCAAGCTGGCGATTGATTCGGTCCATGTTGCCGGTGGAGCAGGGCGCGCGGTCGCCGAAGGCCACGGGCTGGTTCATGACGCGCTTGCCGCCATGGCGGGCGCGACGACCGAGGCTGAAGTGCGGGGCTTGCGTCACAAGCTCGGTGTGCGGCCGGTGTTCAAGCGGATCGATACCTGCGCAGCGGAATTTGAAGCCAAGACGCCTTATATGTATTCGACCTATGAAGCGCCGATTTTCGGGGCGCCGGAATGCGAGGCGCAGCCTTCGGATCGCAAGAAAATCGTCATTCTGGGCGGCGGACCGAACCGGATCGGGCAGGGGATCGAGTTTGATTATTGCTGCTGCCACGCCTGTTTCGCGCTGTCGGACGCCGGTTTCGAGACGATCATGATCAACTGCAATCCGGAAACCGTTTCGACCGATTATGATACTTCCGACCGGCTTTATTTTGAACCGCTGACCGCCGAAGACGTGCTTGAAATCCTGCATGTCGAGCAGCAGTCGGGAGAACTGGTCGGTGTGGTCGTGCAATTTGGCGGACAGACACCGCTGAAACTGGCGCAGGCGCTGGAAGACGCGGGCATTCCGATTCTCGGCACCTCGCCGGACGCGATTGATCTGGCCGAAGACCGCGAGCGTTTTGCCAAGCTGGTCCACAAGCTGAAACTCAAGCAGCCGGAAAACGGCATGGCCCGGACCCGCGACGAAGCGGTGAAGATCGCCGAGCGTATCGGCTATCCGGTGTTGTTGCGGCCAAGCTTTGTGCTTGGTGGCCGGGCGATGGAAATCGTCGACGGACCGGCCCAGCTGGAAAATTATATCAACACCGCGGTGCAAGTGTCGGGCGATAGTCCGGTTCTGGTCGACCAATATCTGCGCGATGCGGTCGAAGTTGATGTCGACGCGATTTGCGATGGTGACGAAGTGATTGTCTGCGGCCTGCTGCAGCATATCGAGGAAGCCGGCGTGCACTCGGGCGACAGCGCCTGCTCGATCCCGCCTTATAGTCTGGATGACGCAATCATTACCGAAATGGAACGGCAAACCGAGGCCTTGGCTTTTGGTCTGAAAGTGCGCGGCCTGATGAACATCCAGTTCGCGGTCAAGGACGGCGAAGTCTATCTGATCGAGGTCAATCCCCGCGCCAGCCGGACGGTGCCATTTGTCGCCAAGGCGATCGGCGTGCCGATTGCCAAGATTGCTTCGCGGGTGATGGCGGGTGAAAAATTGAAAGACCTGCCTGCGATCGACCGGCATATCAGTTATACCGCTGTCAAAGAGGCGGTCTTCCCGTTCAGCCGTTTCCCCGGCGTCGATCCGATCCTGTCGCCGGAAATGAAATCGACCGGCGAAGTCATGGGTATCGACCAGGGCTTCCCGATTGCCTTTGCCAAGGCGCAACTCGGCGCGGGCAATATATTGCCCAATGGCGGCACGATCTTCATCTCGGTCAAGGAGACCGACAAGAAGGTGATCGAACCGGCCGCGCGTCTGGCCGACAAACTGGGCTTCAAGCTCATCGCAACCTCCGGAACTGCGGATTATCTGACCGAGCACGGGATCAAGGTGGAGAAGGTCAACAAGGTCATCGAGGGACGGCCGCATATTGTCGACCGGATCAAGGACGGCGAGGTCAATCTGATCTTCAACACAACCGAAGGCTGGCAGTCGCTCAAGGACTCGAAATCGATCCGGGCGGCGGCGCTGGTTGGCAAGATTCCGATCTTCACAACAGCGACGGCCAGCAACGCCGCGATGCAGGCGATTGAGGCGATGCGTGATCAGACTCTTGAAGTTCGCGCGTTACAGTCCTATTATAAGGCTTCGCAGACTTAATTTTCCGACATTTTGTCAAACTGCGGGTGCTTCTCCAAAGAGGGGCGCCGGAAAACTGTTTTAGGCGCTGCACGGCAGAAATCGGCAGCGTATCAGTAAGGAAAGGCCAATCTAATGGCTGTTGAAAAAGTACCAATGCTCGCCGAAGGCCATGACAAAATGGAGGCCGAACTCAAGGCGCTGAAGCTGGAGCGTCCGATCATCGTCGACGCAATCGAGACCGCGCGGGCCCATGGTGATCTGTCGGAAAATGCCGAATATCATGCGGCCAAGGAACGTCAGGGCCAGGTTGAAGCGACGATTGGCGATCTCGAGGACAAGCTTTCCCGTGCCCAGGTTATTGATCCCAAGACCCTGTCCGGTGACAAGGCTGTGTTCGGCGCGACGCTGACCCTGCTCGACGAAAATGACAAGCCGGTGAAATATCAGCTGGTCGGTCAGGCCGAAGCCGATGCCAAGTCCGGCAAGATCAGCTATAATTCGCCGATTGGCCGGGCCCTGATCGGGCGCAGCGTCGGGGAAGAGATTGAAGTGACAGTGCCGGCGGGCGACAAATATTTCCTGCTCGAAAAAATCGAGTTCATCTGAACCAGATGAATATACCCGCCGGAAAGCTGACCAACGGACTGATCATCGCCAATGTGGTGATCTTTCTGATAATCTGGATTTTCGGCTGGGAGCAGGAAGCGCTGCTGCGCGGCGGCATGTTCCCGATCCGGCTGAGCGGCGAAGCGCTTGATCTGACGGCTTATGGCTGGATGGTTCCGGCCTGGCTGACTCCATTATCCTCGGCGTTCCTGCACAGCGGACTGTTGCACCTCAGCTTCAACATGCTGATGCTGCTGTTCTGCGGCCGCTTTGTCGAACAGGCAATGGGCGCGCAGTTGATGGCGGTGCTTTATGTGGTCGGTGCTTATGCTGCGGCCTTTGCGCAATATGCCGTCGAGAGCGATTCGATGATACCGATGATCGGCGCAAGCGGCGCGATCTCGGCGATACTGGGCTCTTATGCGTTGCTGTTTGCGCGCAACAAAGTCGCTCCGGTCGGGCCGATCCCGGGCCATATTGTCCGCATCGTCTGGCTGACGCTGGCGTGGGTCGGGATTCAGCTGATGATCGGCGTGGCGACCAGCGGAAGCCTGCAAGGCATTGCGATATTCGCGCATATCGGCGGATTTGTAGCCGGTCTGGTCTTGACCAGACCATTGCTCAGCTGGCGTTTTCGCAGCGCCTGATCTTCGATTGGCTAGTCGTCTAGCGGCACATCCGGTTCGAGCAGCTTGTGCAGATGCACGACGACATATTTCATCTCGGCATCGTCAACCGTCATCTGCGCTTTGGAACGCCATGCGTCCTCGGCTTCCTCATAATCGGGATAGACCCCGACGAGATCGATTTTGTCGAGATTGACAAATTCCAGACCGCGCGGATCCTTGACCCGTCCGCCCATGACCAGATGCATCTTGCTGCGTTCTTCGTTCATTTCTTGCCCTGATGTTCGTCTTTCACCGCATCCTGTGCTGCGGCCATCGCGGTCTTAGCAGCCTCGATGGCTTTGCCAAACAGATCTTTGAACTGGGCGCGCATATTGTCGTTGCTGAGGCCGAGTTCACCGATCTGGTCGCGGCTCGCATCCTTGGCGGCCTGATAAGCGGTTCTTGCGGTTTCGTTGATCTTGCGCCCGGCGCCGCCGACATATTTGCCTTCGGCTTTGCTCTTGGGCAGCAGCGCACCGATGAGAATGCCCAGAACGGCACCTCCGGCTACAATCGCCAGCGGGCTGTTGGTCAAGGTCTCTTCGGATTTTGCCACGGCCTTTTTCGCCGCATCTCTGGTGGCGGCAACGCTTCCGGCCGCTTTATCACGGCCTTCGCCGAGCATCGCCGCAGCGCGTGCCTTGCTTTCGGACATTTTTTCGCGGGCGACAAGCGAGCCTTCGGTTGCGATTTCCTTCGCTGTTTCGAGCCGTTCCCGGGATGCTGCGCGGGCTTTGTCGATATTGTCGGTCAGTTTGTTCATAGTCTATTCCTCCGTTTGATCCGGCTCGGACATTTTGCGGTTGGCGATAAGCTTGGCAATCGGGCGGCGCATGGCGATCAGCGTTGCGGTCGCAGCAACCGTAGCAGACAGGCCCGGATTGGCCCGGATTCCGTCAATGGCGGTCATACCGGCTTTGCGAACACGATCTGCCGCGTTATTCTTCGCTTCTGTCATCAGATTGGCCGGCTTAAGCCGGGTACGGGTTTCGGCCGTATCCCGTTTCAGATTAGCGCGCGCCTGCTCGCGGTCGATGGCAAGGTTGCGCAGGCTGAATATGTCGTCGTTATTTTTCGGCATCATCAATCTCACGCATCATTTTCGTCCAGCGGCAGTCTTTTTGCCCGTTTTATTGCCATGCCCATGGTTATGGCGGCAACCAGCAGAGCCGCTCCTGTGACGATAGCGGTTGCGGCGATCGGGCCTAGATAGTCCGACAATATTAGCAGCAGCCCGAGGATCAAGGCAATAATCGCTGTCGTTCCGGATATGATGGCAACGCCGGCGAGCACCACAACGCGCTTGGTCGCCGCCATATTGATCGACAATTTGGCGCGATAATATTCGACTTCGGCATGCGCCAATATGCGCACGTCCTCAATGAGGCCGGTGACCTGCGATTTCAGGGATTTCGGTTCCGCTTCATCCGCAAACGAGGTCGCGGCATCATCGGAAAGACGCTCTTCATCCAAAACTGGAATTTCCTTGTCCTGCAACATTCGTCACCCGTGCATATGGCGTCGCCATGCTACACTCATGCGTCGTTATCATCCATCCCTGATTTGATCAGACGGGATAGGAGAAATCCGACCACCGCAGCTGCACCGATCGCCACTGCCGGACTTTTGCGAACATATCCGCGCGCATCTTCGACAATTTCATCAACTTCCTTGGAATTGAGCTTCTCTGCAAAGGAAGACACAGCGTCAGCGGCCGAGCGAGCATAGTTACCGTATTTTTCGCCGACATTGTCGTCGAGGGTTTTTGCGCTGTCCTCGATCATCTTACTGAGATTTTCGATGGCAGTGCCGGTGCGTTCCTTGCCCTGGCTGGCTGCTGATTTGGCCTTCGTCATAGCGCGGTCCTTGAAATCACTCGTGGTTTCGGTTCTCGTCGCTGCAGCCTTGGTAGCGCCGGCTTTCAGCGGAGCGGCTTTCTGCGCCTTTGTGGTGCGCGTTTCCGAAGTGTCTTTTGTAGCAGCCATCTTTTTCGTTGCGGCTTTCTTCGTGACGGGCTTCTTTACCGCGGCTTTGGCCGGAGCCTTTTCGGTTGATTTCTTGACGTCTGCCATGATCAATTTTCCTTCTTCATTTGTCTCTTGCCAACACTTCACAAGCGGAAAGCGTTCCATTTGTGGTTCCCTTACATTCGAAATGGTATCATTTGCTTTTGAATCAAGGGGGAAAGCGGCGATAAAAGCGGTTCAATGGATTGCAAGAAGCCGGTCATCGCTATAAGGCCTTGGCCATCATTATTCTTCATTCGGAGCCCCATCATGACCGCAATAATCGACCTTCATGCTCGCCAGATTCTGGATAGCCGGGGTAACCCGACGGTAGAAGTTGATATATTGCTGGAGGACGGCAGTTTCGGTCGCGCGGCGGTTCCGTCCGGTGCTTCAACCGGAGCCTATGAAGCGGTAGAATTGCGCGATGGCGACAAGAGCAAATATCTCGGCAAGGGCGTTCTCAAGGCAATTGACGCGGTCAATGGCGAGATCAAGGAAGCCTTGCTCGATCTGGACGCCGAGGATCAGGAAGAACTGGACGCGGCGATGATCGCGCTCGATGGCACGCCCAACAAGGCGAGACTGGGTGCGAATTCGATTTTGGGCGTCAGCCTCGCGGCTGCAAAAGCGGCGGCCGATGCGCGCGGCCTGCCGCTCTACCGTTATGTCGGCGGCGTTTCGGCGCATGTGTTGCCAGTGCCGATGATGAATATCATCAACGGCGGCGAACATGCAGACAACCCCATCGATTTCCAGGAATTCATGGTCATGCCGGTTGGTGCCGGCAGCCTTTCCGAAGCGGTGCGCTGGGGCTCGGAAATTTTTCACACGCTGAAAAAGGGCCTGTCCGAAAAAGGTCTGGCGACGGCCGTCGGCGACGAGGGCGGTTTTGCGCCCAATCTTGGGTCGACCCGTGAAGCGCTGGATTTCATCATGGCATCGGTCGAGAAGGCCGGTTTCAAGATTGGCGACGAAGTGGTGCTGGCGCTCGATTGCGCCGCTACCGAATTTTTCCGCGATGGCAAATATCATATCTCGGGTGAGGACAAGGTGCTCAGCCCGGCAGAAATGTCCGACTATCTCGCCGCTCTGTGCAAGGATTATCCGATCAAATCGATCGAAGACGGCATGTCGGAAGATGATTTCGAAGGCTGGAAGCTGATCACCGATGCGGTGGGTGACACAGTGCAACTGGTCGGCGACGATCTGTTTGTTACCAATCCCGAGCGGCTGTCGATGGGTATCGAAGATGGCCTGGCCAATTCGCTGCTGGTGAAAGTCAATCAGATCGGAACGCTCTCGGAAACGCTGGCAGCCGTCCGGATGGCGCATAACGCTTCTTATACAGCGGTGATGTCGCATCGCTCGGGAGAGACCGAAGATTCCACCATCGCCGATCTGGCGGTTGCGACCAATTGCGGTCAGATCAAGACCGGAAGCCTGGCGCGTTCCGACCGGCTGGCCAAATATAACCAGCTGATCCGGATCGAGGAAGAATTGGGCGATGTTGCGCATTACGCAGGACGCTCGATTTTCAGCTGATCGCCGTTTCCTCGCTTTTCGGGGGCGTTTGGGCGCTGAACAGCCAAAATGGGTGTTAAGCCCCTTGCCAGCGAATCACTTTTCTGATTCAAGGCAAGTCATGGCACAGCAGGAAAAAATTTCAGGTCTGATCAGAGCGGCTCTCGGGCCGGGATTTGCTCTGATGACTTTGCTTGCCATCGCTGGCTATGCCGTGCTCGGCCCAACCGGAGTTCTTGCCTGGGGTGAATATCAGACAAAGCTGGAAACGCGCGGAATCGAACTGGCCAAGCTGGAGGCCGAGCGGGACGCTTTGAAGAACAGGGTGGAGCTGCTTGATCCCCGAGGCGCTGATCCGGACCTGATCGGCGAGCTGCTGCGCAAGAAGGTAAATGTCATTCATCCGGACGAAATCATCGTTCCGTTGAAGTAGCGATCAGCGGTTTCCTGCCGCCATTCAGATATTTAACCGCTCACTGAACCTAAGTACTTGGGTAACGGAACAGTTTTGGCTATGCTATTTGCTAGTCAAAAAAAGGATCCCGCTCGCGTGGCAAAAGCTCCCCGGAAAACCACCCCAGCCAAAAAACCAACAGCGCCCAAACGCGCGCCGGCGAAAGCCAAGCCGGTCGTCCATTCGACCGGAGGTCTGAAGGCACCAATTTATACTGCCACCAAGGCAGAGATGCTGGATTTCTATGAGCAAATGCTGCTCATTCGCCGCTTCGAGGAAAAAGCGGGACAGCTGTACGGCCTTGGACTGATTGGCGGATTTTGCCATCTCTACATCGGTCAGGAAGCGGTTGTGACCGGCCTGCAATCCGCGATCAACCCTGGCAAGGACAGTGTCATTACCGGTTACCGGGACCATGGTCACATGCTGGCCTGCGGTATTGACCCCAATATCGTGATGGCGGAACTTACCGGTCGCGCTTCGGGTATTTCGAAGGGCAAGGGCGGTTCGATGCACATGTTCTCGGTCGATCACGGCTTCTATGGTGGCCACGGCATTGTCGGTGCGCAGGTCTCGCTTGGCACCGGACTGGCTTTTGCCCATAAATATAAGGAGGATGGCGGCGTCTGTCTGGCCTATTTCGGTGATGGTGCTTCCAATCAGGGGCAGGTTTACGAAAGCTTCAACATGGCGGAACTCTGGCAGCTGCCGGTGATTTTCGTGATAGAGAATAACCAATATGCCATGGGCACGAGCGTCAACCGGTCGTCCGCCGAAGATCAGCTCTACCGGCGTGGTGAAAGCTTCCGTATTCCCGGCGTGCAGGTCGACGGCATGGATGTGCTGGCGGTGCGCGGGGCGGTGGAAGAAGTCTTGAAGGACGTGCGCAGCGGCGGTGGTCCGGTGCTGATGGAGCTCAAAACCTATCGCTATCGTGGGCACTCGATGTCCGATCCGGCCAAATATCGCAGCCGCGACGAAGTGCAGGATGTGCGTGAGAAATCCGATCCGATCGAACGTCTGAAAGCGGCTTTGCTAAAACAGGGCGTGAAGGAAGAGGATCTGAAAGCTCTGGACAAGAAGGTCCGCAAGACAGTGATGGAAGCGGCGGACTTTGCCGAGGAATCGCCGGAACCGGATCTCTCCGAACTATATACCAACGTCTTGGTGGAGCAATATTGATGGCCATCCAATTGAAAATGCCCGCCCTGTCTCCGACCATGGAAGAAGGCACCCTGGCCAAATGGTTCGTCAAGGAAGGCGATGAAGTCACGTCCGGCGACATATTGGCGGAGATCGAAACCGACAAGGCGACGATGGAATTTGAAGCGATTGACGAAGGCGTGATCACCAAAATTCTGGTCGCCGCCGGAACCGACGAAGTTGCGGTCGGAACCGTCATTGCCGAAATGGCCGGCGAAGACGAACAAGCGGGCTCCGAAGCAGAAGCGGCGCCGGCCGATACAGCCAAGGAAGAAACCAAGTCAGAACCCGTCGAAGAAACGAAGCCGGAAATCATGGAAACCGCACCGCCGGCTCCGGTGTCGCGGGCAGATGACCCGTCGGTCCCCGCTGGCACCGCTTTGGTCTCGGTCTCCGTTCGCGAAGCATTGCGCGATGCCATGGCCGAGGAAATGCGCAAGGACGAGACGGTCTTTGTAATGGGTGAAGAGGTCGCCGAATATCAGGGCGCCTATAAGGTAACCCAGGGCCTGCTCGAGGAATTTGGTCCGAAGCGGGTGATCGACACGCCGATTACCGAACATGGTTTCGCCGGCATCGGTGCTGGCGCAGCAATGGGCGGTCTCAAACCGATTGTCGAATTCATGACCTTCAACTTCGCCATGCAGGCGATTGACCAGATCATCAACTCGGCGGCCAAGACCAATTATATGTCCGGCGGCCAGATGCGTTGCCCGATCGTTTTTCGCGGTCCCAATGGCGCTGCCTCCCGCGTGGGCGCGCAGCATAGCCAGAATTACGGTCCATGGTATGCCGCCGTTCCCGGCCTGATCGTTATCGCGCCTTATGATGCAGCCGATGCCAAGGGCCTCTTGAAAGCGGCGATCCAGACTCCTGATCCGGTCGTTTTCCTGGAAAACGAACTGCTCTACGGACGCTCGTTCGATGTGCCGGAAATCGAGGATTATACGCTGCCGATCGGCAAGGCCCGGATCATGCGCGAAGGCAGCGATGTCACGATTGTAAGCTATTCGATCGCTGTCGGTCTGGCGCTGGAAGCGGCAGATGTTCTGGCAGGCGAGGGTATCGAAGCGGAAGTTATCGATCTGCGCACGCTGCGGCCGCTGGATACGGAAACGGTGCTGAAGAGTCTGGCCAAGACAAACCGGATGGTTGTTGCCGAAGAAGGCTGGCCGACCTGCTCGATTTCGAGCGAGATTGTGGCGCTATGCATGGAGCAGGGCTTCGACGATCTCGATGCTCCGGTGATGCGGGTGACCAACGAAGATGTGCCGCTGCCTTATGCCGCCAATCTGGAGAAGGCGGCGCTGATCGACAGCGCACGGATCATCGCTGCGGTGAAAAAGGTCTGCTACAAATAGGGTCTTGCTGTTCTGAAGCGGTCTAGTCGACACCGTCAAATGTATCGCAACTCGACACCGGATCACTTCCTGTCCGGTCATAGATTTGCGTCAGGTCACGACGGTCACGCACATTGAAAGCACCGCGCGTCGTGATCGTCCGCGTGTTCGTGAACGTGCTCGATATCAGCGGCTGATAATCGTAGGAAATCTCGACAAAGATCACCGCCTGATCGGCGGGCGCGGTTATGCGTGCACCTGCCGGCCCCATGCCGTTTACTGGACGGGATGAAGAATTTACGCCCGCGGTTCCATAGCTTGATACATGGACCTTCTTGCCCTTGCATCGCTGCCAATTGATATATTGACCGCCATCGCTGTGCTTTTCGAGACTGCTTATGATGATGCGGCCATTTTCAAAAATATCGATATATTTGCCGGCCTGACGATCCGCGCCGACGAACAGGTCATTGATGTCGCTTTCGTAGATTTTCTTCTGCGACAATAATGAACCTTCCCCAATACGCGAGGCATTGTCGGCAGCATGCATGGAAATCTGGTTCACACGCATTCTGACCATCGCGACATTCGCAACTTCTGCACCATACATGCCAACACCCATCAGGACCGGCAGCGCATAGGCCAGTTCAATGAGTGCAAGGCCGCTGGTGTTGACCGCGAGGGCGGACAAGGTGCGTTTGATTGACAAGAAGGGTTTCAGCCTGCGGGCCTTTGGTCTTAGGTACAATTTTTTATCTCCCCGCGCTCAGATTGTTCACCGAACGGCTGGTTCCGGACAACTGTGCTTGCCTGAATGACTTCATCTTGTGACAACCCGATCAGCTCCGCCATGGGAAACAGGCGGGGATAAGTCACTTTGACGGTATATAGAACGGCATCCTTGGCATTACCCTGACCGGCAGCGCCCCGGTCTTCATCCCAGCTGTCATTGCCATTGGCGTCATCATAAGGTTCGCCGTTGTTGCACTCACCGTCATTATTATTGTCGGTAAAATCTTCGGGCTTTGCGACATCCGAAAAATCGTTGTAATTCTGGCGGCTGAAGTCAAAATCCGATACCGGTTCCGGTTGTACAACCGGCAGCATCAGTTCCTTGACGCGATCATCGATAGCGCCGGCATTGGCGGAGCCGTTGTCCAAGCTGGCGTCGCGAGCGGCCTTCTGCACGGAACCTTGCAGAATTGCCGTCGCATAAATGCGATGTCCGAGATCCAGCATGCCCATGATCAGCAGGATAAGGACCGGCGCGACCAGCGCGAATTCCACCAGCGCGGCACCAACATCATCCTTTTTCAGGGTGCGGAGTTTGTTCAGAAATTCCCGCATTAGTTCGTCAGTCTCAGTTGCGAGATGTCGCTGGCGATGGAGCGGAAATTGGCCAACAATTCGGCACTGTCGCTGGCGCTGTAGAATTTGCCGGAGGTTGCACAATTGCGCAGATTGGTAGTCGCACTGGAGCTCACACCGTTACCGAATGACACAACCCACAAGGTGATATTTTTATTCTTGATAGCACCGCACATCGCCAGAAAACGACTGTTTACCTGGGTTGTCAGATCATTGTTTGATGGCGCGCTGCTGGACGAAGTTCTGCGGCGATCATACCATTCCACCCCATAAGACGTATATTGGGTGCTGCTGGTGGTGGTGTCGCCATCGGTCATGAAGATCAGGTGGCGGTCAATCGCGCCGCCGGTATCAGACGCAGCATTTTCCGACGCGAATAATCCGGTCGGAGAGAGAAGACGAGCGCCCCAGATCAATCCGATATCGTGATAGGTACTGCCGATGGCATCGAGATTATCCAGATAGTCGTCGAAATCAGCGGGCGTATCCCACCGTTGCAATTTACGCGCTTCGTTGGCGCATGTGTAGCTGAAATTCCGACTCAGATTGCTAGAGGTCGAAACCGTCCCGCTCGTGCGGCTGCCATAGGAATTATACCGACCCCAGACCGCATCATCAAGCAAGGGCCCCCATTGCGTCGCGGGGTCGCCGGTGGTCGGTAACCGGTCGATACTAAGGTCATATGCGGCCGTGGGTATCGGATTGAAATTGCTGGTTCTGACGGTTTGCCGTTCTTCGATACAGCCATCCCAGGACACACCGGTATCGAGGCCTTCATTGCCGACCGGAAGGTCAAGCGAATCATTCCAACTCGATCCGCCGGCTTTCAGACCGCTGACATCGAATGTGACCGGTTTATAATCATAGCGGGAAAATACCTGCTGCTGTTCATATACGGGCGAGTTGATTTGCCGATATTCGCGCGTTTCTACAAGATCGCGCGTACGGAGCCGGATACGGCAGCGGTCTTTGCTGCTGCTGTAACTGGTGCTATAGTCATATCTGGTACCTTGTATATCCGTATACCAGCGGGTGATCTGCTCGTCACCGGATGTCCATGTCGACTCCCCGTATTTGGATCCTTCGCTGCCCGACATATCATCATAATCATCCGGCTGAAGACTTTTGCACGCATTGTTGTTGCGGACATTATAATGGGTTTCGATTGTAGATTTGCTGCTCCAGCCTCCGTCATAGTAGAACGTGCTTCCATAGAGATACGGCGTGCCGGGCGTATAATCGACGATCACATTTTCGGGCCGGGTGATTGCTTCGCGTGACTGGTATGTCCAGCGGTCGGCGATAGCATCATTCGGCAGCAGTTTGCCGACATTTACATTGGTGCTGTAGGGTACGAAGCCGAAGCGAAGGTGAGCGGTGTTTTCGCTACCGGATGCCGGTGTCGATCCGCAATCCTCGTCGCTGTCCCTTTTTGCCAAGGTTTCATAGAAACATTTGACGGCAGAACGCAGCCCCCGGATTCTGGCGTTCGAAGCTTCGTTATTGCCGTTATTGCTGCAATATGAAGATCCGCTATCCGGACAGTTCATCGAACCGGTTGTATCCAGAACGAACATCACATCGGTGTTGGGAATGCTCATCGAGGCGTCGCATTCGACCGAGACATTTTTTGTGCCGTAGCCGAACATCTGCATCACGGCCATATCGATCTTTACCGAAGCAACGCCCGTTACGGTTCCGGCATTTTCCGAAAAGGAGGATGACCCGTTGTAGGAGCCAAAGGCGTCGGTATCGAAATTGGCCTTGAACATATTATTGGCGGCCGTGTTGGCTGCATTGCCGTTCGCGGTCCAGTTGCCACTGCCCATTTGGCGCCGGCCTGCCAGCGCACCGGCATCGCATGCTTGCTGCAAGCGTGTCTGCACCAGATAGATGCGGCTGACATCAACACCACCACCAATCATGGCGGCGAGCGGGAAAAGTGCCATGCCGGCCATGGCAAGCGTGTTGCCGGCGGTATTTGAACGCAGCTCTTGTAAAAAAGATTTCGCTGTTTTCATCTTGTTCCTGTCAACCATGCCATGCCCTTGATTTGTACGCGAACGGCAGTGCCATCCAATTTCAATTCGGTCTGCCTGATAGGGATAAAAGGGTTAGTGACGGCGCAATAGGAATGGTTAAGGCCATGTTTACCTTGATTTTTCGCAGAAAACCGTTGACGCAATGTCCATGTCTGACACGGTTTTACAACTTGAACCATTTCACAGGTTGGTTCACGCTTATGCAAAGCAGGATGATCGCTCTCGATACGCATTGCTGTTCGCGCTCGATGCCCGTTTCGCCGATATAATCCGCTCGACGTCTGAAATATTGATTGGACAGATGCGGCTAACCTGGTGGCGGGATATTTTAACCAAGTCTGCGTCTGAAAGACCGGCGGGCGAACCGCTGGTCGGGCAAATCGGTCTTCTCGAGGAAAAGGGTGTGAATCTCGCACCGCTGCTGACCCTGCTCGACGGGTGGGAAGCAATGCTTGATGATTTTCCCTGGCAGGATCGCGAGTTTGACAATTATGCCGTTGCGCGCGGCGGCGGATTTTTCGCATTCGGGCTGGCGGGTGAAGAGGCCTTGGGCGAGCCGCAGGCCGAACTGGGCCGGGCGTGGGCTTTGTGGGATTTTGCCCGCCATTGTTCGGATGCAACGATGCGCCAGTCTGCGTTCGACCGCTGTTCAGAGATTGTGACAGCCCAGAGGCGGCCCAATTTTGACAGAAGCGGACGACCACTCTCAATCCTCTGCAACCTGATGATCCGCGATGTTAGGAAGGGGCAACTGGCTGCCGATCTCTATAATCCGGCCAGCGCCGCGCGCATTATCTGGCACGGGATTGCTGGCCGCTAGACCTTGGATCAATAGCCGCTAATCTGCGGATTCCGCTTATGAAGAAATTCGTCGCCGGTGCTGCCGGCATGATGCTGATGTTAACGGCGGGCCTGTTCCTCTGGATCGGTGCAGATGGGCAGGATGTTCCGATACCCGAAGCGCCGCCACCACCGGAACAGATGGATCCTGAAATCTTGCCCGAGGCTGATCTGGAGGAGGAAACCGTCGGGCCGACGCCGCCCGAAGCCTATAAGGCCACCCGGGAGGAAATGCGGTTCAACCGCTATGACCGTAATCGAGACGAGAGCATTACCCGTCTGGAAATGATGAGCAGCCGCACTGACGCGTTCAGGAAGCTCGATACGGACGGCAATAATCTGCTGACCTTCGAGGAATGGGCTGTCGCGACCAGTGACCGCTTCTCCGGCGCGGACAGCGATGGCAACGGACAACTGACGCGGACGGAATTCCGGACCACGCGGCCCAAGCGCTCTGCATCGCGGTGCAAATGCTAGGCGAGTTGCAGACCCTCTGCTGACAAGGGCTTTAGCCATTGGGCGAAATCCGCCCGGGCTCTTGTCGTATAGGCTTCCTTGCGTTCTTTCTTTTTGATCCGCTGCTCGAAGGGCGGAAAGAGTCCGAAATTGACGTTCATCGGCTGATAGTCGCGCGCATCGGCGCCACCGGTGATATGGGACAGCAGTGCACCGAAAGCGGTGGTCTGCGGGGGCAGGGTGAAAGGCTCGCCGCGGATCTCTGCAGCGACCATCCGGCCGACCATCAGCCCGACTGCCGAACTTTCGACATAGCCTTCGCAGCCGGTGATCTGCCCGGCGAAGCGGATATGTGGCGCTTTCTTCAGGCGCAGTTCCTTGTCGAGCAGTTTGGGCGCGTTGATGAATGTGTTGCGGTGCAGACCGCCCATCCGCGCGAACTCTGCATTTTCGAGGCCTGGTATGGATTTGAGCAAGTCCGCCTGCGCGCCATATTTGAGCTTGGTCTGGAATCCGACCATGTTCCACAATGTGCCGAGCGCATTGTCCTGCCGCAGCTGGACCACGGCATAAGCGCTCTCGCCGGTATGGGCATTGGTCAGGCCGACCGGCTTCATCGGACCGAAACGCAATGTTTCGGGACCGCGGGACGCCATCACTTCAATCGGCATGCAGCCTTCGAAATAGGGGGTATTCTTTTCCCACTCCTTGAAGTCGGTTTTCTCGCCGTCGAGCAAGCCCTGAATGAAGGCCTCATATTGTTCGCGGTTCATCGGGCAGTTGATATAGTCCTTGCCGTCGCCTTCCGGTCCGACCTTGTCCCAGCGCGACTGCATCCAGGCGATGTCCATATCGATGCTGTCTTTATAGACGATCGGTGCAATCGCATCGAAAAAGGCCAGCGAATCTTCACCGGTCGCAGCGCCGATGCTTTCGGCCAGAGTCATGGCGGTGAGCGGGCCGGTGGCGACAATGGTCAGGCCGCTTTCGGGAAGCTGGTCGATACGCTCGCGCACGATCTCGATATTGGGATGCTCGCTGAGGCGTTTGGTCACGCCCTCTGAAAAATGATCGCGGTCGACGGCCAGCGCCGATCCGGCGGGCAGGCGATGCTTGTCGCCTTCGCCGATGATGATCGAATTGAGGTCGCGCATCTCCTGATGCAGCAGGCCAACCGCATTTTTCTGCGCATCATCGGAGCGGAAGCTGTTCGAGCAGACCAGTTCGGCCAGGCCTTCGGTCTGATGGGCGGGCGTCATCTCGCCGCTACCCCGCATTTCGGAAAGACGCACTTTTATGCCCTGTTCCGCGAGTTGCCATGCTGCTTCGGAGCCGGCGAGTCCGCCGCCAATAATATGTACTTGTGTCATGCGCGCCTTAGTGTTGTGGTAAGGCCGCAATGTCAATCTGGCAGTCACGCTTGTTGCGTGTTAGAGGCGGCTACGACGTGGGGGAGAGAATATTCCGATGAAAAGTGCATTTGCCGAAAATCGACCATTTTTGATGCTCAGCCTGCTGTTCGGCATCAGCTATTATTTTGCCTGCGTACTCAATAATCCGGAGCTGCCCGAGCCCCTGATCGTCGCCTGGAAGGGCGCTGGCGTCAGTTTTCTGGCGATATACGCCCTGATCCGGCTGCACCGGCTGGATGGCAAGATTGTCGGGGCGATCATGGCTTTTGGCGCGATCGGCGACATGACCCTGGAATATGACATGAGGATCGGCGCGGGCGCGTTCATGATCGGCCATCTTATCGCGATCGGTTTTTATTCCCGCTACCGGCGGCACAAACTGGGTTTCAGTCAGAAGATGTTTGCGATTCTCCTGGTGCCGCTATCGGTGTTGATTGCATGGGCACTGCCATCCGTCAGAGCCGACGCATTGACCATTGGAATTTATTGTCTGTCGGTCGCCGTGATGGCGTCGATGGCATGGACCAGCCGTTTCTCGCGCTATCAGGTCGGTGCGGGCGCGATCCTGTTTCTCGTCTCGGACCTGTTGATCTTTGCGCGGATGGGCCCGCTGGAAACCAGCTTCATCCCGACATTGCTGGTCTGGCCTTTCTATTATTTCGGCCAGTTCATGATCGCTACGGGAATCGTCAGAACCTTGCGGCACGAAATGGCAGCAGACAGCGCCGATCCGGTTCAGGCCTGATAAGCGGCAATCGTTGTCCGGTGCAGCAATCGGTCGTGGCCGTCATAGCCACCGGTCGCGCAGTGCAGCACCGAGCGATTGTCCCACATGATCAGCATATTTTCCTGCCACTGGTGGCGATAGACGAATTCTTCGCGGCTTTGCCAGGCGTATAGTTGCTGGAGCAAGGGCAGGGCCTCTTCCTGAGCCGTGTCTTCGAAGCCCATGATATAGCCCATACAGCTGAACAGTCCCAAGCGTCCGGTCTCGGGGTGTTCGCGGACCAATGGGTGTGTCTGGACAGCGCGGGCCGATTCGTCGGGACGGATCGCCATGCTGCGACCCTCGTCCTTGTCGCCATAGGCACCGTCAGGGGCGTAGGCGAGCCCGGCGCTGTGGATTGCGGTCAGGCCGTCATATTGCGCGCGCATTTCGGGTGGCATCGCGTCGAGTGCGGCGTGCTGGTTGGCGAACAATGTGTCGCCGCCGACCGGAGGAATGGTTATCCCCAGCAGGCAGGTTCCCGCTGGTGGCTGGGCCTGAAAGCTCCAGTCGCTGTGCCAGTTCTCGGCGAACAAAGGCGATTTCTCGTCGGCATCGCGGCGGATCGCGGCAATATTTTTGCGGCCTTCGATCGGGTCGAAAAACGGATCATGGCCGAAGTCACCGAAATAGCGGGTGAACCGCTCCAGATCGTCATCATTCATCGCCTGGTTCGGGAAGGACAGAACATGATGTTCCAGCCATGCCGACCGGATCGCGGCAATGCTGTCCGCGGAAAGCGCTTGCGTCAGGTCTACGCCCGTCACTTCGGCACCGCAGGCTTGCCCGGATGGACTTATCTTCATTGGCTCTCTCCCAAGATTTATTCCGTTTGCACTGTTCCTGTCGCGGCATCTTTTGGCAAGATGTCCATCGACAGGCTCAGTATGAATGCATTCGGATTATTCGGTGCTATCTTCAGGCTCTTCAGGCTCTTCAGGCGCAGCAACATCGCCATCGGAAACGCCCTGATCGACCATTTCCTCAACCACAGCGTCCTCCGCTTCGTTTTCCGGCTCTTCTTCCTCGTCAATCTTGGCCGCGCCGACGACATGTTCACCCTTGGCGACGTCGAACAGTTTGACGCCCGAGCTGTTCCGGCCAATCACCCGCATATCCGCGACCTTCATGCGGATCAGCTTGGCCTGGTCGGTGACCAGCATGACCTGCTCGTCGTCGGAAGCGCGGAAGCTGGCAACCACTGTGCCGTTGCGTTTGATATTGTCGATGTTGAGAATGCCCTGACCACCACGACCCGACTGGCGATATTCATAAGCGCTAGAGCGCTTGCCATAGCCGTTGGCGCAGACGGTGAGGATGAAATCCTCGGTGTCGCTGAACTCGGCCATGCGGTCAGCCGGCAGTTCGGGGGCGTTTTCATTATCCTTCCAGGGCGCGGCCTTGAGATACTGGTCACGTTCCTCGGTCGACGCTTCAAAGCCGCGCAAAACGGACAGCGAAATCACTTCGTCATCGCCCTTTAGCGCAATACCGCGGACACCGGTGGATGTGCGGCTCTGGAAAGAGCGGACGGCATCACCGGCGAAGCGGATGGCTTTGCCGTTTCTGGTCGCCAGCAGGACATCGTCATTATCGGTCAGCAATTCCACGCCGATCAGACGGTCATCGCTGCCCTCTTCGAACTTCATCGCAAATTTGCCGTTGGACGGAACGTTGGTGAAACTGTCCATGCTGTTGCGCCGGACGCCGCCTTTGGCGGTCGCGAACATGACGTGCAGTGCGGCCCATTCCGCCTCGTCTTCCGGCAATGGCAATACGGTGGAAATGACTTCCCCGTCGGCCAGCGGCAGCAGGTTGATCATCGGGCGGCCCTTGGTCTGCGGCCCGCCTTCGGGCAGCTTCCAGACCTTCAGCCGGTAAACTTTACCGTGGGTAGAGAAGAACAGAACCGGTGTGTGCGTGGAGGTCACGAACAATTCGGTGATCGCATCCTCATCCTTGGTCGCCATGCCGGCGCGGCCCTTGCCGCCGCGACGCTGCGCCCGGAAGGTGTCGAGTGGCGTGCGCTTGATATAGCCACCATGGGTAACGGTCACGACCATTTCGGAGCGTTCCATCAGATCTTCGTCTTCAAGACCGTCCCACGCAGCGGTGATTTCAGAGATGCGCGGGGTCGCAAATTCGTCGCGCACTTGTTCCAGCTCTTCGCGCATCACGGCATAGAGCTTTTCGCGGTCTGCCAGGATTGCGAGATATTCCTCGATCGCGGTCGCCAGTTCCTTGAGTTCGTCGCCAATCTCTTCGCGGCCGAGCGCGGTCAGTTTCTGCAGACGCAGATCCAGAATCGCCTTCACCTGAACCTGGGACAATTTGTAGACGTCGCCCTCGACATCGGTTTCGGTCGCTTCGACCAGCCGGATATAGCCGGCGATCTCGGCAATCGGCCATTCGCGCCGCAGCAATGATTCGCGCGCTTCTGCCGGGGTCGATGATCCGCGAATTATGCGGACAACTTCGTCCATATTGGTGACCGCAACCACCAGGCCGAGCAAGATATGCGCCCGTTCGCGCGCCTTGTTCAGTTCGAACTTGGTGCGGCGGGTGATGACTTCTTCGCGGAATTTGACGAAGGATTCGATGATGTCGCGCAACGTCAGGACTTCCGGCCGTCCGCCACGAATGGCGAGCATATTGGCAGGGAAGCTCGACTGTGCTGGGGTAAAGCGCCAGATCTGGTTGAGCACGACATCGGTCGTTGCATCGCGTTTCAGCTCGATGACCACGCGGACACCGGCGCGGCTGGATTCATCGCGGATATCGGAGACACCCTCGATACGCTTGTCCTTGGCGGCTTCGGCGATTTTTTCGACCAGACCGGATTTGCCGACCTGGAACGGAATCGATGTCAGGACGATCGAGCGCTTGTCGCCGCGTCCTTCCTCGATCACATGGCGCGCGCGCATCATGATCGATCCGCGACCATCCTTATAGGCCGCGCGAGCGCCGGATTGCCCCAATATCAGCGGTGCGGTCGGGAAATCGGGTCCGGGGACGATTTCGATCAGCTCGTCAATGGTGATTCCCGGATTTTCGATATAGGCGAGGCTGGCGTTGATCACTTCGCCAAGATTATGCGGGGGGATGTTGGTCGCCATGCCGACCGCGATGCCGCCAGCGCCGTTGACCAGCAGATTGGGGAAGCGGGCAGGGAGCACGCTTGGCTCCTGCAGGCTGCCGTCATAGTTAGGTACGAAATCGACGGTATCCTTGTCGAGATCGTTGAGCAGGAAATTGGCAACCTTGTTCAGCCGCGCTTCGGTGTAACGCATCGAAGCGGGCATGTCCGGATCCATCGAGCCGAAATTGCCCTGACCGTCGATCAACGGTACCCGCATCGACCAGTCCTGGGTCATCCGGGCAAGCGCCATATAGATCGCGCTGTCGCCATGAGGGTGATAGTTACCCATCACGTCACCGACGATTTTCGCGCACTTACGATAGGGACGTCCGGCGACCATGCCGCCTTCTTGTGCAGCATATAATATACGACGATGGACCGGCTTCAGGCCGTCGCGCACATCGGGCAGGGCGCGGCTGACGATGACCGACATGGCATAATCCATGTAGCTGGTTTTCATCTCGTCGACGATGTCTATCGGTTCGATATTGGATGGCGACGGTGGAGTGGTTTGTTCGTTCACAAACGGGCCTTTTTAATGGGTTTTTTCTTGTCGGTTCTTCTAGGGGAACGGGCAGGCAAAAGCCAGCCTTTCAGGCCAGTTTTACAATAATATTACAGGGCTGAAATCAGGGTTTGATTTCTCTGCCGTCCCAGGCAAAAATCTTGCCGCTGTCGGCGGGTTCCAGCGCATCGAGGACGGCGAGAAGCTGGCGAGCGGCGCGGCCGGAATCGAACAATTTCTCGGGCGAAACATTGCCCTGAAATGGGACGCTCAGCGCTGTATCGACCGTGCCCGGGTGCAGAGCCACAATTATCGATCTGTCATTCTTGCGCGACCATTCGATGGAAAGGTTGCGGATCATCATATTGAGCGCAGCTTTGGAAGCGCGATATCCGTACCAGCCGCCGAGCCGGTTGTCCGAGATGCTGCCGACGCGGGCAGAGAGAGCCGCAAATCTGATGGCTTCGTTGCGGGCCATCAGCGGTAGGAAATATTTGGCGATCAGGGCGGGGCCAATCGCATTGACCTGATAATTTTGCATCAGCCAGTCGGCGTCCAGCTGGCGGAGGCTCTTCTCTGGTCCCCGTTCCGCTTCGTGAAGCAGGCCGGTGGCGACGAAGATCATTGATGGTGAAATCCCTTCGCTCTTCATCCACGCTGCTGCTGTCTCAATGCTGGCTTCGGATGTCAGGTCGACACGGACGGGGCTGTCCACGGATCGGAAAAAGCGAATAACATCATCATACCGGCTATCGGTTTCGAGTGCATCGGCAACCGCCGCCCCAATCCCGCCGGTTGCTCCGAAAACAACGGCGGATTTACCAGTCATGAGCGGAGGAAGCGAAGGCTGCTTTCTGTGCTGCCGTCGGCATCATAGCGGTAGCCGTCATAGTCGAAGCCCTTGAGCGCTTCCGGATCGGTCAGATGGTTCTCGCAAATATAGCGTGCCATCATCCCACGTGCCCGCTTTGCCTCGAAGCTGATGAACTTGGGGCCGTCCGGGCTGTCCTTGCGGAAATCCACCTCGATGACCCGGCCGGGCAATTTCGCGACATGCGGTTTGACCGAAGCCCAATATTCGTTGCTCGCAAGATTGACGATGGTTTCGCTGCCGGTCTGCTCTAGATCATCTGCCAGTGCGCCCGCGATCTTGTCTTTCCAGAAATCGGTCAGCTTGTTGTAGCGCGGTGCCCATCTTGTGCCCATTTCCAGGCGATGGGGACGGATCGGGTCGAGAGGACGGAGCAAGCCGTAGAGACCGGAAAGGATTCGTAAATGACCCTGTGCAAAGGTCATGGCCTCTTCGCTGATGCTGCTTGCTTCAAACCCGGTGTATACATCGCCATTATAGGCGTAGATCGCGGGCCGTTCCGGCTGATCGAAAAATTCGCTATAGCGCTTGCGGTTGAGGGCGATCAGATTGTCCGAGACCGGCATGATTGCTTTCAGCTTCTTGACCGTCAGATTTCCGATTGCCTTGGCCAGTTTTTCCGTTTCGTCGGGAAAGCGGTTTTCCGATGGCGGGGTCGCCGGAATAGCGGTTTCAAAGTCCAGCGATTTGGCGGGGGATATGATTGCAAGCACGCGATTTTACCTCATTATACGATATCGGATGCCCGGCGGCGGTCGCTGACCGGGGCTGTTCAACCTCTATTCAGCGCATTAACGCTAGAAAAGACTAGAAAGCTTGGTAATAGGGCCAAGAGTGTGTGGTGCAACCATATTCCGGGGAACCCGTTTCTCCCAAATAATAATCATCCGGAGGATATTCATGCGTTTTTTATCTCATTTTTCCATGGCTGTTGCGTTGGCAGCTGTCGGCACGCTGGCAGTGACCGCGTTGCCGCAGGAAGCCGAAGCGGCAAAGAAGAAGCCGAAAGCCCCCAAAAATAGCAAGGAATTCACCGCGGTGATCGTTCCTGTGCAGAAGGCAATGGAAGGCGAAGATCCAGCCTCGGCAAAACCGCTGATGGATAGTGTTCTTGCCCAGACATGGACAGGCTATGACCAGTTTGTCGCGGGCCAGTTCGCCGTTAATCTTGGCGTAAAACTGAAAGATCAGGGTCTGCAGGAAACCGGATTGACCGCAATGGTCGCCAGCGGTTTCGCGCCGGCTGAGCAGTTGCCTGCGTTTAACTTCTATCTCGGCAATTTTGCCTTTGGAGACGAACGTTGGAGCGAGGCCGCGCATTATTTCCAGACCGCTTATGATCTTGGCTATCGCGGTAACAATTTCGAACCTCTGTTGGCCGAGACATTTTTCAAGCGGAACATGTCCAGTGAAGGGCTGGCGAAATGGGATCAGATCATTACCGATGCCAATGCTTCGCAGACCAAGGCGCCTGAAACATGGTACCGGCTGGCCCGTGATCGCGCGCTGGCGACTGGTGACATGGGTGTCTACGCCAAGTGGGCTGCTAAATGGGCGTCCGCTTATCCTTCCGGAGATTCGTGGGGCGACGCTGTAGCGGCCACCCGGCGCACGTTGAAGGCTGACAGCACGCAGAATCTCGAACTGCTGCGGTTCATGAAAACCACTGGCGCGCTCAAGACTTCGAGTGACTATAAAGAATATGCAGAAGAAGCTCAGCGCAAGAATCTGTTCGGTGAAGTGGTTGCCGTTCTTGAAGAAGGCCAGCAAAACGGCACCGTGGGCTCTTCCCATCCGCTGATCGCCGAATTGCTGGTACCAGCGCGGCGTGAAATTTCCGCCGACAAGGCTTCCCTGCCAGCCCAGCCATCCGGTGTGCGAGGCTCCGGCAGTAGCTCGGTCATGATGAACTTTGCCGATGTCTGGCTGGGTTATAAAGACTTCAACAAGGCTGTCGCTTTTTACGAAGCCGGTCTTGCGAAGCCGAGTGCCGATTTGAACCGCGGCTATATGGGTGTTGGTACGGCTCAGGCCTATGCCGGCAACTACGCGGCAGCGAAGCAGGCCTTCAGCAAAGTGTCCGGCCCCCGGGCGCCATTGGCTGGAATGTGGCAGACCTGGATCGACCAGCAAACAGCGCCAGCCGCTCCGGTAGCGGCCCCTGCGGCAGCGACTGCGGAACCCGCAAGCTAGTCGGCTATCCACAGATAATTTGAAAAAGGGCGCTCATGGCGCCCTTTTTTATTTCTGGATCGGTCCTTCTAGTCCTGGATCGGAACCCCGGGCAGATGTTTGGCCGACCGGATCGTGAGCGATGTTTTTACGCTGGCCACATTGGGTGCTGCGGTCAACTGGCTGGTCAAGAAGCTTTGAAATTGCTGAAGGTCCTTGGCGACCACCTTTAAAATAAAATCGATTTCGCCATTGAGCATATAGCATTCGCGTACTTCGGGAAGCTGTTGCACATGTTCTTCAAAAGCCTGCAAATCGGTTTCTGCCTGACTTTTCAAGCTGACCATCGCGAACACCGTGATCGTATAGCCCATTTTGGCCGGATCAATCGCAGCATGATAGGAATTGATCACTCCCTCGTCTTCCAGCGCCCGCATCCGGCGGAGGCAGGGCGGGGCCGTCAAGCCAACACTATTCGCCAGTTCCACGTTGGTAATCCGACCGTCATCCTGCAGCCGTTGCAGGATTTTCAGGTCAATTTCGTCCAGGTTCGTATCAGCCATAGAGATGTAATATCCGTTCGCGAATCATTTGTTCGTTATAATATAATAAGCAGACCAAGCAACGCTTTCTCCCATGTCCCACATTGTGACGCGAAATTTTCATCCCTTCCAGTTGCCGCCCGAAAGGGTTATCACCCAGTTAACAATTGGATAAGCCACATATTTTCGGGATCTGATATTGCGCTTCGATGACCGCCTGACCACCGTGCTCAAGGGGAGCCTGCCCGAAGGCGCTGGCGCCGCTACGCAATGGCGGCAAGTGATTGATCTGTTGGCGCAGAAACCCGGCGATCTGGCGAATCAGGACGTGCAGGCAGGGTTGACCCGGCTGCGCGATCTGCACGAACGGGTTTCCGAACAGGATCGTCTGATCGCTGTGCAATCACTGAACGGCCGATTGCGCTCCGCTCCTCTGCTGGTTTATCTGACCGCCGATACCGATGCGATCTGTGATGCAGCGATGACCGCTGCAGATTTGACACCGGAAATCTGCGCGGACGCGTTCCCGAGACTTTCTCCGCGCGCCCAGCAACGATTGCGGGCTCAGGGGTTCGCGGTAGTAGATGACCAGCCGGCCCGGTCCGTCCCGCAGACTGCAGAAGAGGCATCGTCAGCCGAGGATAGTCCAAGCGAAATGCCTGTGATCGATGTGATCGATTCGCCAGCCGACCAGTCAGCCGATCCCGCCGAACAACTGGCCGAATCCCAGATCAGTGCACTGGTCGAAAAGATTGCCGACTATCAGAAGAACCGCCCGGTCGACATGGCGCGCGCAGCGGAGAATGAAGGCAACGGTAAAAGCTTCTTTGCCGAATCGCTCGAGACGATCCGCTTTGAAACCGATGAATCGGGCACGATCAACTGGACTGAGGGGCCACCAAAAGGGGCAATCGTCGGTGTTACCATAGCCCAGCCGGCTTTTGATGAAGGGCCAGGTCCCGATGCATATGGTGCGGCGGCATTCCGTCAGCGCATGCCGATGGAAAATGCCCGGATGCGGCTTTGCGGAGCGGCCATCGTTGCCGGCGACTGGCGGATGAGCGCAATACCCTGTTTCAGCGAGGAAACCGGTCGTTTCGAGGGTTACCGCGGAGTCATGCGGCGGCCCAATATGGCCGAGGATGCCGGTCATGGCGGCATAGACGTCGAGCGTCGTGAACAGCTGCAACAACTGATCCACGAACTGCGGACACCGCTCAACGCCGTCATCGGGTTCAGCGAGATTATCGAACAACAGCTCTTTGGCCCGGCCTCCTTCGAATATCGGTCACTGGCACGCAACATCATGGATGAAGCGCGGCGATTGCTGGCCGGTTTTGAAGATCTGGATATCGCAGTGAAAGTCGATTCGGGGCAATTGCCGGAATCCAGCGGTACCACCAAGGCCGACTGGCTGTTCGAGCGGATGACACAGCGCCTGCAGGGCCTGACGCAGAGCAAGGTGGTCGAACTCAACATCAGCAAGGCAGAGCCGGTTCGGCCGTTCGCGCTGGATGGCGAATCGGTGGAACGGATTTTTGCCCGCTTGTTGTCGGCCGCGATTATTTCCTGCGAAAATGGCGAAATCCTGAAGGGTGAATTGCGCACCCGGATCGGCGTGCAGCCGACCAACCAGTTCACCCTCTCGCGCCCGTCGCGGATCAAGGATGTTGCCGAAAGCATATTGCTCGACCCGTCGCAGGGCATTGATGGCGAGATCGGTGAATCCTCGCTGTTGGGGCTCGGTTTCTCGCTACGTCTGGTGCGCAATCTCGCGCAGTCAGCCGGTGGTTCTCTCACCATAAACGCGGATAACATTGCCTTGACCCTTCCGGCAGCGACGACTAGCAAAATCAAAATTCGGGAAACGGAATCAGAATAGCCTGTCTGTTCGAGCTGTCGTTTTTGCGAGATTGCCGGCAACAGGGAGGTGACAGAAATTTCTGCACAGCGCCATCATCCGATGAAAATCCACAGACCGGATAGCCACGTCATCTGGCCGGAAAATTTCGGCAGACGCTTTTTGATCTCCATAGACACCGAAGAGGAATTTGACTGGAACGCCGCGTTTCAGCGTGATGGCCACACGACCATATCGGTTCCCAAGCTGCAGGAATTTCAGGAATTTGCCGAAGCTCACGCATTCAAGCCGGTCTATTTTATCGACTATGCGATTGTCCAGGACGACACTGCCGTTGCGTTTCTCAAGAGCGTTGCAGAGGAAAAGACTGCCGAAATCGGCGTGCATCTGCACCCCTGGATCAATCCGCCATTCGAAGAGAATGTAAATGTTCACAACAGCTTTGCCGGCAATCTGCCGAAAGAGCTGGAAGAAGAAAAGCTGGTCATCTTGCGCGATGCCATACGCGATAGAATCGGCATCACACCGACGATTTTTCGCGCCGGGCGCTATGGCATCGGGCCGCATACCACCGGGCTGCTGATCAAACACGGCTTTGTCATGGACAGCAGTATCAGGCCGCGCTTTGATTATAGCGGGCAGGGTGGTCCTGACTTTCTCGCGGTTGGCCCGGAGCCTTTCTGGTGGAATGGCGACGACAGGCTCCTCGAAGTGCCGCTGACCACCGTCTATTCGGGCCTTTTGCGCAAACAGGCGGGCCTGGTCGCGGGGGCCATGGAAAAATACCCGCTGGTCAACGCCGTCTTCTCCCGCAGCAAGATGCTGGAGCGCATTCCGCTGACGCCTGAAGGCATATCAGCGCGTGAAATAAAAGAAGCCATTGATGTCGCGCTGGACGATGATTTGCGGCTGCTGGTTTTCTCTTTTCATTCCCCGTCACTTGCTCCGGGTCATACGCCTTATGTACGTTCTCAGGAGGATCTGGACGGTTTTTACGACTGGTGGCGCGAGGTTCTCGGACATCTCGAAACGAGAAACGTGAAACCCGTCGATATCGGCCAGTTGATGGCGGCTGCGTCAGGCGCCTAGCATCTGATTGCCGCCAATCGCACGAATTGCGATGATCGGTCTTGCCAAATCGTTACAGCTTCCGCTATCGCACCATCCCATTGAGATCTGCCTGGAAAAGCTGCTCATATGGGCCTGTAGCTCAGTTGGTTAGAGCTGGCCGCTCATAACGGCTAGGTCGGGGGTTCGAATCCCTCCGGGCCCACCATATTTTTTTCCAAAGCCGTGAATCGCTCAGCTTCTGAGCGGCGGCAAAAAGAAGCGTGAAAAACCCTTTGCTTTTCCGAAAAGCACCGCCTAGGGGAAGCGCGCGTCGGGGAGTGGCGCAGCCTGGTAGCGCACCTGTTTTGGGTACAGGGGGTCGCAGGTTCAAATCCTGTCTCCCCGACCATTTTTCCTTCTGTATCTTGCGCTTCATATTTGGGTTGGCCACGGCCAACCCAGCGGTTAGCTGCCGCTGGACACCATTTGCCGCCACAGCTTGAAACCCTTGTAGACCAGAAAAATACAGAGGATCAGCATCACCGATGCGATGATCAGCGCAGCCACCGGATTCGCGAATGCGAGAAAGAGCAGACCGCCGGTCGCAATATCTTCGCCGGTTGAAACCACCGCATTGCTGACCGGCTCCGGACTGGTGTTGACGAGAGCGCGAGCGCCGGCTTTTGCGCTATGGCTCATCAGGGCAGCACCGCCGCCCAAAAGAAAGACGATGACTTGCCAGGCGGGATCGCTGGCATCGACGACCGCCAGCGCGAGCAGGGCACCGCCCAGCGGCCGGATCGCGGTGTGGATGGTGTCCCAGATCGAATCGAGCCAGAGAATCTTGTCGGCGAAAAATTCGGCTACCGCGCCGAGCGCGCTGATTGCCAGGACCCAGGGATTGGCAAAGGCATCAAGCATTTGCAGATTTTCCGGCAGGCTGATCCATTCGAGGCGCATGGCGAGACCGGTCACAAACACCGTCAGATAAAGCCGCCAGCCTGATATCAGGCTGACGCTACCGGCCAATCCCAATAGTTCGAACATTCCCATATCCTGATCCTGCCACGCTGTTCGATTTTTGGCAAATCCGATTGCATCTTGCCGCTGACGATCAAAAGGCTTGGCAAAGCAGTCGCTTGCTGTTCATATGAAAGCATGAACAAACCAAAGACCGACAGCGCAGCACCCGCGATGGATGCAATCACCGGCAAGCCGATGCCCAAACCGATTCCCGCCTCAACGCTGGTGATATTTCGCGATCAGCCGGGACAGAGCGCACCCGATCTGCTGATGGTGGAACGCTCGGCCAAAATGGTCTTTGCTGCCGGAGCCGCAGTATTCCCCGGTGGCCGGATCGATGACGCGGACTTTGAATATGCCAAGGCGCTCGGCCATGATGATTTTGATGAATATGGCGCCCGAATCGCCGCAGTCCGGGAATCGATCGAGGAAACCGGGATTGCGGTCGCGGTGGCGGGCGATCTGGATGCCAAACGCGTTCTGGAAGCCCGGGATGCGCTTCACAAGGGCACCGTCCTGTCCGATATCTGCAACCAGTTTGACTGGCAGCTGGAACTGGAAAAACTGATACCCTTCTCGCGCTGGTGCCCGCCCTTTGCGGAAAAGCGCGTATTTGATACGCGATTCTACATGATCTCGCACGATGACCACCAGGCTCTGGCCACGGTCGACGAAACCGAAAATTACAATCTGTTCTGGGGCAATGCGCAATCGGTTCTCGATCGCGCCGAAGCCGGCGATGTGAAAATCATTTTCCCGACCAAGCGCAATCTCGAACGGCTGGCGCAATTCGGATCGTTCGATGAGGCGGTGGCCCATGTGAAGGACCACCCGTCGGTGATGGTCTCTCCCAATATCGAGAAACGGGGCGAAGAAGTCCATTTGTGTATCCCGGAAGGTATCGGCTATCCGGTAACATCGGAACCGATGGAAGCTGTCCAGCGCGGTTTTAAAAAATAGCGAATGATGGTGCGTCATAGACGCCAAAGATGTGCATTCGGATCACGCGAGTGTTTCGGTCTATCGATCCCAGGGTCGTTGTCTTTGCGCCCAGATGCCGCCTTGCCAAAAGCGTTGGCTCGCTCCTGAAAATGGCAGGACAACGAATAGACTTTGCGCGCGCTCGAACGGCAACACGTGGGTGGTGAGCGGACTCTGCAATCTAGGCTTTGAATGCGCCCCTTAGATGCGTTTGTAGGATGCTTTCGAGGCGCGGATACCGATGCCTACTTCGACAGGGCTGAGACAATCATCAAACAGCGAGAAAGGATCAAACGCAAAACCATCGAACAAAGGCGCTTGCATCACCGCAAGATCGCCGCCTAATATTAATCAACCAGATGAGCCGAAACACTCGCCTGTTTTAGACCGCCAACTGTCCCAAATTATCTGACGACGGACAGCTACGTTCAACCCTAAGACTTGTTAGAGACGTCAGCTTTCTTTTTATTTTTATCTTAAAACAATTTGCCTGTTATTTAGCTTACGGTTGTCCAATGTTGTGAGTTATTGAAAGCACTCATTTTATCCCCATATATGTAATGAAAGAGAATGCTCTCATTCTCTATATTTAAGGAGAACTATCGTGGCACTTAAACCCGGTCCAAAACCAAAAGCTAAATCAACAGGAAAGCTTGATCAACGTCGGCGTGACAACAAAAGCACTCCAGGGAATAAACCTAGTTTAAAACCGAGTAAATCTTCAAAAAATAAGATCTAGCATAGGCGCCTGCGATACCGTCTCGCAGGATAAGACGTTGCTGCGAATGTATGTAATTGGGATAACACGGCTGCCTATGCAATGACCGCTAGTGGGGCGGTTGCTGACAGTTGGCAAAGGATTTAGCTGAACGAATTACGATCGGATTCGCTCGGACAGGATTCGTGCCCGTCATTGACCGCTCGGCCCTAGCAAAATGATGGTGCGCCCGGCAGGACTCGAACCTGCTGCCTCAAGATTAGAAGTCTCGCGCTCTATCCAGATGAGCTACGGGCGCGTCATTGGCATGGGCTTTAGCCATCTTTTGACCGGCTGCAAACCGTGATGTGCATCGGCCGCCATAAATGTTGAATTGTCCCGCGCCTGGGCTAAGGTCCACCGATGACTGACAGTCCCATCGTCCGCACCTCCGCTTCCCGCCAGACCGGCCACCGGTTCCGCTATTATGATTTCGTGATGGCGGCCTTTGTAACCGTGCTGTTGCTGTCCAATGTTATCGGCGCGGCCAAGCCGACCTTCATCATGATCAGCGGCGAGCAGTGGATATATGGTGCGGGGATATTATTCTTTCCGCTCGGCTATGTGATCGGCGACGTGCTGACCGAGGTCTATGGCTATGCGCGGGCGCGGCGGGTGATCTGGGCCGGTTTCGCTGCGCTGCTGTTCATGGCCTTCATGAGCTGGGTGGTGGTGTCATTGCCACCGGCAGATGGCTGGGAAGGGCAGGCGGCGTACGAGAGCGTCTTCGGCCAAGTTCCGCGCATAGTCGCGGCATCGATTGTCGCTTTCTGGGCCGGTGAATTTGTGAACAGCTATGTGATGGCGCGGATGAAGGTCTGGACGCAGGGCAAGGCTTTGTGGAGCCGGACGATTGGTTCGACGGTGGTGGGGCAGGGTGTCGATAGCCTGATCTTCTATCCACTGGCATTCTGGGGGCTATGGGAGCCGTCGGTCGTGTTTACCGTGATGGTCACCAACTGGGCGCTGAAAGTGCTGTGGGAGGCGGTGCTGACTCCGGTGACCTATCTGGTGGTCGGATGGCTCAAACGGCGCGAGGGTATCGATATCTATGATGAAGATACCGATTTTACGCCGTTCAGTACTTCGACTTAGGTGAGGATTCGATTCTGCTCAGACCTGCGAGCATAGAGGTACAGCCCGACTGCGATAACCGGGACCAGAATCGGCATGATCCACTCGCCGCCGATCAGCACATTGGCATAGTCGAAAGCCAGGAAGAGCCCGCCGAACTGGATGAAAACGGCGATCATCGATAATAGAAATAGTCGGACAGCAATGCGCTTTCGCAAAAGCAGTGCAATGGAACCGACAAATCCCGCAAATACCGCGGTAGCAAAAGCGCCAGTCATCCAGAAAGGTTGACTGACGAACATTTGCTGCTGTTCCGGACGGAGCGCTGCGAAATCCTCTGCGCTCATCATGAATTGCTGAAAATAGGCGCCGAGGCCCATGATATTCCAGAGCAGCGCAATAACGCCGATTATCCAGAACCAGATTGGTGGTTTTGCCTGACCTGTCATTCTATCCTCCCGTAGCTACCGCATTGTGCAGTTCTCGTCGTTTCCAATCAAGGAGAATGACCGATCAAAAGAATGCCGCAGTTTTTTGCCGTCGCAATATACTGAATGGTCCTGAAAAAATCCGGAACATATTGATGGCCCCACGCCAGCAGGGTGATTGGCGTCACCAATAGTCCTTAAGTGATTATATCAATCAGAGGAGTGGAATAAATTAATTTAACCTCTGAAAACTTCGATGGTAACGGGCGCTATCTAAAACCAATGGAGTCTATAATGATCGGTAGAAATATCCCTGAAGTTACCCTGAAAACCCGCGTTCGTGACGAATCGGTCGACGGCGAAAACCCCTTTACCTGGCTTGATGTGAACACCAAGGACCTGTTCGCTGGCAAACGCATCGCTGTCTTCTCCCTGCCGGGCGCATTTACCCCCACCTGTTCGAACGAGCAGTGCCCCGCTTTTGAACGCCTCTATGACGAATTCAAAGCTCGCGGCGTTGACGAAGTCTATTGCATCTCGGTCAATGACGCTTTCGTAATGTACCAGTGGGGCAAGTCCCTCGGTCTCGAAAAAGTCAAATTGCTGCCAGACGGCTCGGGGGACTTCACCCGCCGCATGGGCATGCTGATCAAGAAAAACCATCTCGGTTTTGGTGATCGCAGCTGGCGCTATTCGATGATCGCCGACGACGGTGTCGTCAGTGCCTGGTTCGAAGAACCCGGTATCAACGATGATGGCGTCGACAGCGACCCTTATGTCGAATCGACCCCTGAAAAGCTGCTGGAGTGGCTGGACAACAATAAAGCCTAAGCTTTTTCAGCTTATGCAAATGGAGCCGCGAGCAAGAAATTGCTCGCGGTTTTACATTGTGCGATAGCATGGCTCCATGGAACGCCTGAACAGACCCATCATCATGACGGCGCAAATGGGCAAGGCGGAATTCGCCTGGGCCAATGGCTTGCGCAAATGCTATTTCCCGCCAGAGCGGAACGTCGTGGATGCCCATATCACATTATTCCATCATCTGCCGCCCCAGGCGCTGGATGAAATCAGGTCTGCCGTCATCGACCTGACCGGCAGCTTGCCGAAACCGGAAGCCAGATTGTCGGGTTTGATCCATTTCGGACGCGGCGTGGCCTATCAACTGCATGCACCGGAATTGCTATCGCTGCGGATGGATCTGGCAGACCGGTTCGCCGGGCTGCTCGTAGCGCAGGATCAACAGACGCCAAGACTGCACATCACTGTGCAGAACAAGGTGATCCCGAGAGAGGCTCAGCGCCTTTTTGAAGAGCTGTCAGACGAGTTTGAACCGCGTCACTTTAGCATCCACGGAATCGGGCTGCATTATTATGTCGATGGTCCCTGGCAGGATATCGGTAGCTGGCCCTTTCGCGGGCGTTAGCGGACGCCAACTTCCTTGATCGGGATTTCCGTATTGACCAGTTCGTTCTTGTCCAGGTTCAACCCCTCGACAACGGCCTTGCGCCCCTGCACATAATCCTTGGTGGCGTTGACGCAATCGAGCGCGACAACCTTGCCGTCTCGATAATAGATTACCGAAAAACTGCGCGAATCAGGATCGCCGCGGACGACATGGCTGTCATGGCCGGTCGAGAGGCCGACGGTTTGCAACCGCAAGTCATATTGGTTCGACCAGAACCACGGCACGGCATCATATTCGGTTTCTTCACCGAGGATATCGAGCGCGGCCACTTTTGCCTGGTCATTGGCGTTCTGGACCGACTCGAGCCGGATCATCGCGCCGTCTGCATAGGCATTGCTGTGCGCAGCGCAGTCGCCGATCGCATAGACATCTTCCAGACTGGTGCGGCAATGCTGATCGACGTCAACGCCATTGCCGGTCGCCGCGCCTGCCGCCACGAGCGGGCCGGTTTCGGGAATGATGCCGATACCGACGACGAACATATCCGCCTCCAGACTGCGTCCGTCAGCGAGTGTCACGGCGGTGGCAATGCCATCGTCACCCGTTTCAAAACCCGCAACGGTGGCTTCCAGCTCTATGGTGACACCCTGACGGCGATGTTCTTCCTCGTAAAATCTGGACAGTGGTTCGCCGGCCACGCGGGATAGCACCCGGTCAAGCGATTCGACGATCGTCACCTGCTTGCCCAATTTGGTCAGTACCGCAGCCGCTTCCAGTCCGATATAACCGCCGCCAACGACCACGACCTTCTTGACCGTCGGCAAAGCAGCCATGATCTTGTCGACATCGGCGCGGGAGCGAACGGCGTGAATGTTGCGCGCCTGGCTGCCCGGACAATCGAGCATGCGCGGAGAACCGCCGGTTGCCCAGATCAGCTTGCCATAGCCGATTTCATCGTCGGAGGCCAAAGTCACTGTCTTGCCGATCGGATCCAGTTTGGACACTCTCCGGCCGGTGAGCAAATCGATCTCACGCTCGACCCAGAAGCTTTCGGGCCGCAACAAAATCCGCTCAAACGGCTTCTCTCCGGCGAGATATTCCTTGGAAAGCGGCGGCCGCTCATAGGGCGGATATTTCTCGTTTCCGACCAAGGCGATAGAGCCTTCAAACTTCTTCTGGCGCAATGCGATGGCCGCTTGCGCGCCTGCATGGCCAGCGCCAACAATCAATATGTCATAAAATGTCTTCATATCTGCCCCTTGGTGCCACATATCGGCCTGAAAAGCGCTGTTAGCGCGGATCGTATTGGCCGTGCAAGTTTTAGCGTATTTCTCGCTTCAGCTTGTTGACCAGACCGAAGGCTATGACTATAGCGCCGCCGTCCAGAGAGAGTTTTGTAGCGATTGTGATGATCGCCGGAACCGGTTGGCGGAGTAGCTCAGGTGGTTAGAGCAGTGGAATCATAATCCATGTGTCGGGGGTTCGAGTCCCTCCTCCGCTACCAAAAACAGGATCCTGGAAATCTTTGTGTTTGGCAAATTTGTGCGAGCGGCTGTGGTCGATCACATTTTGACATAAAGCGTTTTATCCTCGCGATTATTTTCCGACGAATTGATCCGGTCATGGCCTTGCTGCGATCCGAAAGTTATTATCTAACGTCGCTGGATGGCAAGGAGCGGTGTGGCGTTGATCACAGCGTTTTTTCTGATCTACAATAATGAAATCAGATCCCTGTCAATTCGCAATCGAGTTTGCGTGCAATCGGCGCTCGTTAGAGGGGGGAAGTGAAAGGTATTGGTCGATTTATTCGGGGCTGGAACATTCTGGAGATCATTTCGACGGTAGCCAATAATCTGAAAAGGCTGCGCAAAGTCGAACTAAATTGGATTTGGACAGTGATTTCGGTTAGGGCAGGATCTCTCGGTTCGTCTCGGGGCACGAAACAGGAGGAATATTTGGGTAAGGTTCAAGCAGCGCTTTCTGTCACGGCCATTGGATCGATGGGTGCATTCGCGATCGGTGCGTTTGTCTTGTCTCCAAGTCCGGTTGAAGCCAATGTCGCAATTGCATCCAACACCGGCATCGCTTGCGCCGACTGTCATTCCGACCCTTCCGATCCGAAGAAGAGCGCCTTAACCAGCCTTGGCATGGCCTATAGCGAATGCCTCTACAGCTCGGTTCCAGGCCAGCCGAACTGCAACGTCCAGGCACAAAACTGGCAGCGATCGGGAACGTCGGCATCACCGCAGCCGGTTCCATTGCCATCCTCGGTATATGGAAGCCTGCAACCACAGAAGACTTCTCCGGAAATTGGAGCGCGGCTGAACAGCAACCCGGCCGTATCATCCGGTGCTGGTCAGCCGCTAAGCCCGCCGCAGCCGCAACAAGCAGCAGGTCCCGTCACCGGTCCCGAAAGTCCGGAGGCTCAGGCATTGGCAGACAAGGCCTATGTGCCGCCCGTACAAGCGGAACCGCCTCTGCCAGAATTGCCGCCGCTGCCGGCATTATTGCAGCGCGATTATCCGGATTGTCGCGAAGATCATCTTCATTTGCCAGACCCTCACGACAAGGCGAAGAACATCAATCAGTGCACAACAGCGCTGGACAATTATTACAGCGGCGTGTTGACCGAATATCGCGAGCGCATGAACCAGTATCAGGATGAGCTGTCCCGGATTTACACTGAGAAAGTGGCGGGGAGGATGGAATATTCTGCCGCCAGTCGAGACCGGTTCTATCAGGAAATGATGCAGGAACATGCGAACTCGGATCCAGAGGGTGCCAATATGGCCATCTACCGGGCGGCAGAGCAACTCTACCATGCGGATCGAAACTATCTGAGCGATCGATATTGCTACAATACCGGGTGCGGCGGTTATCCTGTCCCGGAAAATTACGGTTACACCTATGTGGCAGAGAGCCTCGCCAAGCTGGAAGAGCCGAAGAAAATCAAGGCGAAAGCGAACAGCAACAAAAGCTGCAAGAAATCCAGAGGTCGTGGTCGACTGTTGGGCGGCATTTTCGGTAGCGTCGTCGGATCCGTGGCCGGGCTTGACGATGTCGGCGTTTTGATCGCCGGTGCTGTAGGCGCGGTTCTTGTCGGCGAGATTGCCTGCAAGCTGAGCGAGGATGAACAGGAAAAGGCGGCCGAGGCGACTTTTGCGGTTGTCGATCAGGAGACCGTGGGCGCTGTCGCAAACTGGAAAAGTCCGACCCGGGGCGGAGTGTCAGGATCTTCGACGGTAACGGCGCTGAACACCGAGCCGGACGGTCGCAAATGTCTTACCATTACCGATGTTGCAATTATCGACGGAGAAGAGACGCGCATATCCAAACAAATGTGCCGCGGCGCCGGTCAGTCGAAATATGCGATTATGGCTTGATCATTTGTTCGATTTTTCATTCCAAAGCCTGGGCTAGTCGAACGGTGCAGTATCCGAGATCCGGCCAGAATTTACAGCAGCGGTTTCATCCGGCCAGATATCGATCTTATGATCAACAATAATTATTGTGCGCAATAACCGGATGAATAGGATTGTCGACAAAACGCTGGATAAAATTAAACAGTCGGTTTAGCCTTGATCCGGTTAAGCTCAAATCCGGGAAGCCGAAAGTTATGAACTGGTCATATATGCGCATGACTATGGTCGGGATGGATATATGAACCGGTCGTTGCTGATATCCACCGGAATTGGCTGCGGTGTATTATGCTCTTACTGCCCGCAGGTGGCTATCGGACAGGCGTATAAAAAGGTGCAGGGGCCTTCCAGCATGAGTCTGGAGATTTTCAAATCCTGTATCGATAAATTGCCCGACGATGTCACCGTGGATTTTACCGGTTTCTACGAACCGTTTCTCAACCCCCACTGTACGGATATGATTTTATATGCGGCAGACCGAGGGCTGCCGGTCAGGCTCTCGACAACCGTCATGGGTCTTGAGCCCGAGCAGATCGACCGCTTCAAACATATCCCCTTCGTGAAATTTTCTGTGCACCTCCCGGATACGAAAAAACTGACCCGAATCATCGTCGATGAACGCTATATGGCGGCCTTGTCCCGGCTGACGGAAGCCGGTATTTCCAATATAGGCTTTCATGTTCATGAAGGCATCGACGGACCGGAAGCCGTCCAAGAGGAAGTCGATGTGTTGCTGGTCGCGCGCAATATCGAACCGGAAAACCGCTGGATCAACACCCGCGCCGGCAATATTGAAATCGACGCGAAGCGGGCTCCGGAACGGCTGGTTGGTGAACTGGAAATTTGCCCGCGGATTTATCACAATGTGTTGCTCCCGAGCGGTGATGTGGCTCTGTGCTGTATGGACTGGGATCTGAAGCATATGATCGGAAATTTACTCGAGACAGGTTATGAGTCCCTGTTTGAAAGCACGGAATTCAGAACCGTAATGCGGGGCCATTTGGACGATAGCATCGATATTCTCTGTCGCGGTTGCGAAATTGCGCGCACCAAAAAAGAGACATTGTTCCGCAGGATGGTCTCTAACATCAAGGCGAAGCGAACCGTATCAAGCCCTTCAGAACAGATTGCCTGATTATGATTTTTTTTAACGATAAACAGGATGCCGAAAGCTAGTGTCCGCCTTCGAGAAATTTGCCCGGGGATATAAATCGGCAGCTCTGATCGTGTTCAACACGTTATTATTGTTGATCGTCATCAACCTCGTTCTTTTCATGATATTCAGGGCCTTTGACGAGGCGAAGATCACACCCGATACGAACTCTGCCTATTCCAAGTCGGGGCATTTCCATGAAAATGGTACTGCGGTTGATAATGGCAAGCGAACGCCATCCAATTTGAATGTTTTTGATTACAGAGCTTTTGAAGACAGTATGAGCGAGCTGGAAATCAGCGAGATGCTCGATGAATTTTACGACGATTCGCAACTGGGCTTCGACTATCAGCCATGGAGCCAATATGGGCCCAGGGTCTTCTCCGGAAAATATCTGAACGTCGATCTCGAACCCAATGGACTGGCCGTTCGGCGTACGATAGAACCGCCAGCGACGGGAGCAGGCAAAAGAACGATAAAAATCTATGCCTTTGGTGGCAGCACCACCTTTGGCAGTGGCGTTCCCGATGAGCACACATGGCCATCCTATTTGAGTCAAATTCTCAACGATCGTGCCCGAAAAGAAAATCTGGATATTCGGGTCGAAGTGACAAATTACGGTAGAGTCGGTTTCTATCCGACGCAGGAATTGCACTTGCTTCAGGCTGTCCTGCGCAGCGGTCAACGACCAGAGCTGTCAATTTTTCTGGATGGAGTGAATCTAGGACGCGATGACGATACGCCGGCCCTGACACCGAGCTACCACCGTACCATCAATGAAGCGCAGATTGGATCGGATCACAAATGGCAGTCGCTGCCAATGATGCGTGCTGCCCGTTCGCTCATCGCGCGATTCAATTCTGCAGCGATACCGGATGCAAAGGGGGCGAGAGCAAGTGTGCGAACCGAACAACTTGTTGAGAGGTTTCAGCAGTTTCGCAGCAGCGTGCTCGCAATTTCCGATCTATATGGCATCCGGTCCATGTTTTTTTTGCAACCTGACGGTCATTATAACTATCCGATCCACCTGTACGGTTCCGGAAAATCGCCAAGTTTACCGCGAGCAAGAGAGCAGAAAAAGGAATTTTACGCGGCGCTTCCGAAAGACAGTGGCTTTGTGGATCTGACCGGACTTTTTGCCGAATGGGGTGATCGCAAAGCGATCATGGATGCGGCTCATTATTCGCCCAATTTCTCGAAATTTGTCGCTCAAAAAATTGCCGACCAGATCGACCTTTCTGCATTGAAATCTGTGAAAACGGAAGATGTTGTAGCGACAGGAATACCGAAGATTCAATATCCCTGACATTTCATGGAGGCATCAGGTTTGAATATTTGCGAGACGGTGTTGCCATGATCATAGTTTTGACACTGGGACGGTCCGGTTCCTCGATGCTCATGCAGATTTTGCAGAAACTGGGTGTCACGGTTATCGGTCAGAAATTCGATGTAAAAGGCGATCCGCTGTCCCAGCAGATTCACGAGAATCTGAATCCGAAAGGCTATTTTGAAAAGCCGGAAATTTTCTATGGTGGTCCGTCATCGGATGAATTTCAGGCCGTGTTAAAAACTCGCCGTTCTGATATTGCCTGTAAAATGGATGTTCGTCACTTTGTCGACGAGAGGCAATTGCCGTACTGGATCGATGCGGCAGAAGATATTTCGTCCATTCTGCTGTCCTATCGCACACCTTCCGAACAAGCGCGTTCCGAATTCATGACAGACACCGATCCCGTTCATCACAACAGCGGGACTTTTAAATTTACATTTCTGACCCGCTTCCTGAAAGATTATGTCGAGACTTACGGAGCTGTCCAGCCGCTGTTGCGCAGCAAGCTTCAGGCGCTGGCACCGAAATTGGATTATGTGGCTTATTCCGAAGCAAAACATCCGGAACATTACATAATGCGTATTTCGGAGATATTGAACCTGCAGCCATCGGCTGAACGATTTGCCTCTGCAATTTCAAATATCTCTCCGGAACTTTGTCGGGTGAATGATTTTGAACTGGATGCCGAAGAACGCAATTGGGCGGTTCAGTTGGGTGCCGAAAACGTCTATTCGCAGATAGAAAATAGCAAGGCATTGAAAATGGCATCGTGTTGCTGAGCGTGGATGTCGCGGAATATCGCGATTTACAATTCAGGCTGACTTCCAATCGAAAGCTTCTGTTACATGACTCCTCCTGAGCAACCTGCCAGCCAAAAGCATCCGTTTTTCGATGTCGAGCCCGAGCGCCGTCCGTTGCTTCCATTTCCGGACTCTTTCCAGGCGGGCATGGGAACGGAACTGGTTGCACCTTTTTTATATTCATTGGTTCGCATGCTACGCCCTATGCGGCTCTTGGAAATTGGTTGCGGATATACCACGCGATGGTTGGTCAAGGCGCTCGAGGATAATGAAAAAGTCCACATCGACTGGAACGCCGATCCAGAATATTTCAAGAAATCTTACGATCCGGTGCTGATCTGTATCGACAATCACGATGCCTCACCCGAAAAACCGGAGGGCGGTTCGAGCGACATATTACAGTCGAATTATATTCAGTTTTTCCCGGCTAGGTTCGAGGGCCTGGCAGAGCAAATCAAGGAAGAATATGGCGAGCTGGATTTCGTCTGGTTCGACTGTGGTGGGCCCGAGGAATATCGGAATTTCTGCGAAGAATATTTACCGATTTGCTCGGGCTATATATTCTTTCATTTCACCTATTATCATGGTCAGCCAAATAGCAATCACGACATTATCTCAGAATTTACGTCTGCGCCCAAATATCTCGATGAAAACGGGAAAAGCTTGTGGTCCCAGATCGACTTGGTCGAGCCGCACAAATATCGTCAAGGTAGTGTGACTATGCTGAAGCGCCAGGATTACAGAAAATTCTGACCAAGGAATATGTCGAAACCGCCTGGCCGGGTTACCGACCAATCAGCCGATGTCGAATGAAATGGTGATGCGCTTCCTATCACCGCTGTGCGCCACGGTCTGATGGTAATAATGGGAAGGGAAGAGCAGCATCAAGCCGTCCTGAGGTTTAACGACAACCGTTTCCGGTTGCATTTTACCGATCAGGCTTTTGGGCGGTTTTAGAAATTCGATAGCGCCGCTATTATCACCAACGTCATATTCGCCTCCGACATCCACATAATATACGCCGCTCAGCCAGCCACTGGGATGAATGTGGGGATGCTGATAACCACCTTTTTCCAGAACCACGGCCCAACTTGTGATGGTCAGATTTTCTGGGCGCAAGTTCATAAATTCATGTTGTCGGTGTCGTTCGAAATACCGTTCGGCTTCGGTTTGGAGCATGCCGATGACAGGATCGATTAATTGCGGAGGGAGCAAGCTATGGATCGCGGCCTGCCTGCCTTGAGCGGTTGCGGTATTGGAGGGCTCGTACAATAGCGCCGGGTGCGCCTTCAGGCAATTGGACAGTTCCTGATTCAATCGAACAATTTCATCTGGGCCATAATGCTCGGATTGCTGGCTTTGCTGCAACAATTCTCGGTGTTGAGAGATGCTCGGGCTCTGGTCGCCGCCTTTAAGAAGCTTAATGACATAAGTGGTTGCATCGCTTGCTGTGGTGCGGCCATATTTGCGCACCGTATCGCTTAAACATTTTTCAGCTTTGTCCACGGCTCCCGCTTTGATCAGCGTTTCGCAGAACGGGAGAACGCTATATTGGGGATCTATCTCAAAGGCCTGAAGTAAGGCATGTTCGGCCTTCGCTACTTCATTTTCTTCGAGATAGAGCTTTCCGAGAAGCGTGAGCAACTCCACGCTGTCTCGATCTATCTCCAGTCCCTTGTGCGTCGCTTTTTTTGCTTCGGTTAATTGATCATTCAAACGCAAGCTCTGTGCGTAGGCAGACCAAGTGCATGCATGATCCGGCGCATATTCCATGAGCGCAGATGCCAGCTTGACAATATTCTCGGTGTCGTGTGCGTCCAATTGGGAGATATCGCCAAGTAGATGACACAGGGCGAGAGGCGCAATTTGTTCTTTCAAACCACTGAAAAAAATCGCGGTCAAGGCCGCCCGTTTGCGCTCCCGGTGGATATCATAGGCAATCCAATTTTCTGGCATTAGACAGATGATCCCCCCATACCATATATCGACAAACAGTTTTTATTGCCGACGGCAAGCAAAAAGCGTTTTGCCAATAGGGAGCCGCCTTTTTCAGATGGACGATATCGCGCAAAAAATTGTCGACGCCGGCGAGGCGGGGCTCTGGGCCGAAGTTGAACGAAATCTTCTGTCTCAAATTGAACGAGATCCAGCTGACCAAAGCATTTTACACCGGCTTGGCTTGGTCTACCGGCAAAGTGGCGAACTGGCGAAAGCGGGCGGCATTTATGCGCGATTGGCGGAAATGGATGGGGGAGACGGCTTTGCCAAAAATGTGGCGCAAATCTGCAGCGGCAGTCTGCGGGAAAATCAATGTGAGAGTGGACCTGTCGAGCCTGCACGCTTTGTCTTGCGACGCAATTTTCTGACAGTGGATGCACGCGATGCACTACTTCGCTTGTTCGACGCCAAATATGCGGAAATGGAAGAGTTGGAAGTAACTCTTGCGGATATAAACAGAGATGCGGAATTCAAGGTCGATCGATCTATGCGGCACCAGTTCGGTATTTATTGCAGGCCGGAATTGGAAGAAATTATCCAGACTGCGGTGATGAATGAATTCCGCTTCAACTGTGACGCGCTGGGTGTCGAACAGTTTTCCCCGGGCAGGCATGACCTTCGGCTGGACTACACACCCGATGGTGGATTTGGTAAAATGCATCAGGATGTCGGATTTGGCGCGCGGCTCAGCTATCTCTATTATTTCAACAGACAGCCGAAGAAATTCCGGGGCGGTGACTTGCTTTTCTTCGATCGGAACAGGGAAACGGGGCAACCCTTGCCCCATCAGTTCACCCGGATATGTCATGAGGATAATCTGCTTGTGATTTTTCCGCCGCAATATTTTCATCAGGTTACGCGCGTCGCAGCTCTTGACCTGTCACTGAACGCTGCAGATTCTCGCCTGTCGGTCTGCGGTTTCATTCACCCAAAAGAGGTTTGAATATGTTACAAAACTGCTGCCTGTGATTGATGATATTGGTGCTGTCGCTTGATGGAAAATAGGCCGTCGAAAAAATATCTTGGTGCAGATCAAGATCTCGAAAAACTTGTCAAAACCCATTTGTTCGTGATCGGTCCCAATCAAAGTGGGTCGACCTTCGTAACAAGAGCGATTGAGAGATGTTCCGCAACTTGGAGCTTGTCCCGGGAAGCCCAGCATATGCTTGGCTATCAGGGACCTGATACGCTTCATCATGACATCTCGCTCACATGGGCATCATCCTCCGAGTCAGTGGATTTCATAAGGGCCCGTGACAATTATGACTGGGGCAAGAACCGGAAGGCCTGGTATTTCCAAGCTCAGGCGGCGCATCGTGATGCGAGTATATTTGTAACCAAATCGCCGCCATTTCTGTTGATCACCGATCAAATAGCGGAGTATTTTAAACAGGTTCGGTTCCTGTTTATCATCCGCAACCCCTATGCGGTTGTCGAGGGCATCTGCAGGCGCACGATCAAGCAAGAATCTGAGCGAACCGAGGCATTGAGCATAGCGGCCAGACATATCATGACCTGCTTTGAATATCAGAAGCAAAATATCGAAGCCTATCAATCGTCAGGGCTATTTTTGAGCTACGAGAGCATTTGCAGCCAGCCGCTTGGTTCCGGGCAAAAACTACAGGGTCTGGTTCCCGAACTGAGCGAATTGGATTTCAATCAGCGGATCGCCGTCAAGGGCATATATGATGAACAGCTGAGGAATATGAACGACGATCATATTGGCCGACTCGGTCCGGAAGACATTCGAGTAATTAACGAAGTCTTTGCTAGAAAACTGGACCTATTGGGCTTCTTTGGTTATCAATTATTAACCGATATTTGAACATACTCACACAGAAATTCAAACCAGATGAAGCATGTACAAAAGCCTGAAACGTTTAGCGATCTGGGATGCTTTGACGTTGAACCATTGTCGGCACTGGTAAAAACTATTCCCGACAGTTTGTGGGCGATCGAGGACGGACGCAAAGAAAACAACTTCGCCGTTTTTCATCACACGCAGCATATTGTTTTCCGTTTTACTAAAGGGAACCGCGATCCCCGGGGGTTTTATTCCAACCCGATCTGGTCCGTTTGGCAAAACAGCCTTCTGCCGCTGATGGATGCGATAACGAAACCATATGGCCATATCCGCTGCGAATATTCAAAAGTCATGCTGGCCCGGCTTCTGGCTGGTCAGGAGATTGACCGGCATGTTGACGGTGCGGGATCCAATCTTCTGACTCACAAAATCCATGTACCGCTGCAGACCAACCCGGATGCTCTGTTCACGATCGAAGATGACACGCGTCATCTTGCTTATGGCAATGCTTATGAGGTGAATAATATTGTTAGACATGCAGCAGAAAATCGGGGCGCAAAGCATCGTGTTCATCTGATTTTCGAACATTTTGACGCTGACACGTCGTCGACATAATGAGCACGCCTTATTTCTATCAAGCCTATGGCCTGACCCTTCAATCTGATCAGCCTGTTGATTCCCTGTTGCCGGTCGAAGAGCAGGACGCCCAAGTCACCATAAGCCGCGGCCTGCTTGCTGATCATATCGGTCAGCGGAATTTCACGACCAGCCATGCCAATTGGAGGGCCGGCAGAGATATTTTTTCGCTGGAGATCGAGAATGTCGCAAAATATCTGGTTCGCGATGGCAATGAAATATGGATTGAGCCAGCGCCTGGAGCGAGCGGTGATGATATCAATGCCTTCCTCATCAGTTCGGCATTTGCTGCATTGCTACAGCAACGCAGATTTCTGACTATCCATGCAAGCGCGATCATGACGGATCATGGTTCTGTCCTGTTTGTGGGATTGTCAGGTTCCGGAAAATCCACAACCTTGGCCGCGCTTGCGGACAAGGGTTATGACATGGTGACGGACGACATAGCTGCCCTTTTGGTCGGCGATGACGGAACTGCCGAAATCATTCCCAGCTTTCCGTTCGCACGCCTGCGGGGTGATGCGATTGCGAAACTGGGGAAATCGAAAGAAGACTATTCCAGGCTCCGCAGCAAAGTCGAAAAATATATTGTACCCATGGACGGTTTCGACGCCGCGCCGAAACCGGTGCAACGAATTTTCTTGCTGGACATCAATGAAAAGCCGGAATTAGATATCAAGCCTCTGGGCTTCACCGACGCTTTCTACTGGCTTTCCTATTTCACTTTCCGCAAGCGTTTTTATGATGGTTTGCAGCTAAGTGATTTTCATTTTCAACAGCTTTCCAAGCTTGTTCAAGCAACGCCCGTGCACAAGATTTGTCGCCCTGATTATCCTTATATGCTCGACGAACTGATTGGCAGGATTGTCGAGGAAATAGGAGCGCCAATGGTCGATGAAAAAGCCAAGGTGATCGATTGAGATGGCGTTCGTCTGGCTCGTCTCCTATCCCAAGTCCGGTAATACATGGCTGCGTATCCTGCTCAGCAATTATCGCCGCGACGCTCGGAGGGTAGCAAATTTAAGTCAACCGCTGGTCGGTGCTCAATCGCATTTGTCTCTCCATGGTTTCGACGAGATCATGGGTATCCCCTCCTCCGATCTTTCGGGCGGGGAACTGGCGCATTATCGGCTTCAGTTTCACACGCTTTTCATTCAGAAATATCCGGGCACGAGCTTCACAAAAGTGCACGAAACTTATGACGGCCAACATGACGCGCCAGCCGTATTTCCTGCAGATGAACGTTGCAAGGTGATCTATCTGGTTCGAAACCCGCTGGATATTGCCCCGTCATTTGCGCATCACGAAAATTGCAGCATAGAGGAGATGATCAGGCGGATGTCGGATGAGCAGGCGATGGTTCTTCATGGGAAGACATCTTTTTCCGAACATATCGGGTCCTGGGATCGTCATGTACGGCGATGGACAGAACAAGACGCGCTGCCGGTGCTGACCATTCGCTATGAAGACATGCTGACGGCCCCGCTTGATGTTTTCTCTCGTATCATCAGCTTTAGCGGGCTTTCGCTTGATCGCGACAGATTGGGCAGGGCTATCGAATATTCCCGGTTTGATGCGTTGCAGGCGCAGGAAAAAGAAACGGGATTTTCCGAGCGACCACTGGCAAGTTCGCATTTCTTCAGAAATGGCCGCTCGGGGACTTGGGAGGACATATTGAGCGATCAGCAACGAGACCAGATCCTGTCCGATCATGGCTCCACCATGCAAATGTTCGGATATGCATGATCATATCCTTCGAAAAGAAATATGCTTATGTTGCGATACCGAAAACCGGATCGCAGGCTGTGCGCAAGCATCTGCGACCATTTTTGCGAAAAGGGGAGTGGGAGCAGTCGGTCTTTGATGAACCGAGACTGTTTCCCATCCCCCGTCTCGCACAACTCGGGCATGGTCATTTGAAGGTGGCCGAGGTCCAACCCTTCTTGCTACCCGGCATGTGGCAGAGCTTTTTCAGCTTTGCATTTGTCCGAAACCCGTTCGATCGCTTTGTGTCCTTCTGTAATTTTTACAATCCGGGCGACATGGGCAAGGCGGATGATCCTGTCGAAACAATGAAGAATATGATCACTGACCCGGAACTGCGCCAACATGTTCTGATGCAACCGCAGCATATTTTTCTGGAGGACGAAAATGGTGATCCGGCGGTTTCATTCGTCGGTCGATATGAGCGTCTGCAAAAGGACTTTGCAAAGATTTGCGTGCAGATTGATATAGCCCCGGGTGAGCTTGAAATGGTCAATGCCTCGGCCCGGCAATCGTCGTCCCGGCACTTTGATAAGGAACTCGAGGGGATGGTGAGAGAGTTTTACCGACTGGATTTTGAGAAATTTGACTATGACCTAAATCTGCCACGGGACATCTGAATGACCGACGAACCTCGCGCACAAAAAATGAGTCTGGCGACCGTGACATCGGAAGACTTCTTGCCCGGAACTCTGGTTATGTTGAGCAGTTTTCTGAACCATAACAAATGGTTTCGCGGCGATATATTCATCATCCATCAAGATCTTGGCGATGCCGCGATAGACTTGCTGACCGACTGTTTCCCAAATGTGATCATGCATCCGATCTCTAACGCATTGGGCGGACGCCTGGATCAGCTTGCTGATGCTGTGCCGTTGACTCAAAGCAGAAAATTGCAGTTCGGATCCCTGGAGATTCTTTCCTTTGCCGATCAGGACCGGATCATATTTTGCGATAGCGATCTTCTGTTTCTGGATTCGATCGAAGAATTGATGGCATTGCCTGATCCTCTGATCTGCTGTGGTGACGGGGCATATTATCGGGGTAATGCGCGCAGCCGGGAAGATTTTTCCGAATTGTCGTCAACCTCGAGAAACAGCCAGGCATTGCCGGAGTCCTTTAACTCGGGGTTCATGATTCTTGACAAAGCAATGCTGAGTGCCGAAAATTTTCAAGCAATACTGTCGATGATCACGGGAGATCGTTGGCATGCTGACGCGACAGGTCATACCGATCAGATGCTCTTCAATATATTATTTGCAGGCATGCAGAAGCTGGTGTCTCCCGCCTACAATTTTGTTCTGTCCCACAGAAAGATTATTCAGGAGAGTAGCGAGGTCCTGCTACAAGATGCTAAAGTCCTGCACTTTACAGGACCGGCCAAACCCTGGTCGTTAATGGAAATTCTTTATCGTGTGAATGATGACGCGGCTATAATTTCGGCTTTTCAAATGTGGCAAGCCGGGTTTGTCGAGTTTTTGACTCGTCGAAAATTGCAAGCGGCTCTCAAGAGCTAGCGTGACTTCTCTCGCTTCGGTTTCAGGCCGCCATTTGCAAATTAGAAATTTTACGATTTGACCGGGTTTGAAATAGCATTTGAAAGTTACTTTGATGCTTCCCTTCAGTATTGTTAAGCGTCAAAATGTAACGCAATGCAAAATACATTTTTGTTGGAAATCCGTAAGTAACCTGCTATTAAAGCAATTGATTTTTGTGCCAGTGACCAGAAAGGCGGAATTGCGATGGTAGACAATTATAAAAATATAGGAGACGATAAGCCGAGCACCTCCGGCAGGAAGCTCTGGAAGCCTCTCAAGCTGGATGTTCTGGACGTGCCGTCCGCTACTCAGGGTGGCCAACCCGTAGGCCGTATTCAGGCTCCTGAATCATATAATTTTTACAAACCTTCCTAAGGCCAAAGGCTTCTGCGTTCGTTCGGTGGATGCAACTGTGATGCGAGGTAATCTGTAAAATCCAGCCGTCTGGTTCGCAGGAGCACTGGATTTGCCGCGCTGCATCTCAGAACCACTAAATTCTCCGGAGCAGTTGGACTGGCGTTGGCTGAGGTTTGCGAGTCGCTGTCAAAGTCGCGACCTGTCATGCAGTCCATATTGATAATGTTATAATTGCATAGAATATATGCGGGGGTGAGAATGTCGCTAAATATATTAATGGACACCAAATTTTCTGCCTCGGAGCAGATTCTGTCATCCGATATCGGCGACGAGATGGTGATGATGGATATTAATCTGGGCAAATATTTCAGCCTGAAGGGGCCGTCGGGCCGAGTATGGGAGCTGATCGGAAACGGAACTACCGTCCAGGCCATTTTTGATGTTTTGATCGAAGAATATGATGTTGAGGCTGAACAATGCCAGCAAGAGCTGTTGGCATTGCTAAAGGACTTACATGATGCCGAAATGATTGTTGCTGTAGGTTGAGCCGGCAATGGCATTTGGTTTCTTATGCAAGTCGGCAGCGAGACGACGACATCCGATAAAAACTCTGAAAATTCTTGAAACCGAAAGCATTAGACATTCTGTCTGTTACGAAAAGTGGCGCCGGTTCGGTTCAACCAACCGCAGTGATAAATTTCTACCGGCCTTCTTCAACTTGTTCTTCAGGCCCGCGGTCGCTGAACGGCATTTTTCAGTGAAATGCCCATTGACCGGTTGGCAGGAGCCAAGAATCTGAAACACAGGCTGCCAGAAGAACTGCATTTTGATCGATCCGCTCTCGGTACGCCGCAGGCTGTCGAACGGTTCGAACAGGCGGGATGTTTGCAGATCGCCAATTTTCTTCCGGAAGCAAAAATTGCTGCTCTGGCAAAAGACGCCGCTGATATTCTTGAGCGGCCAGCTGCTGAAGCGCAATCGATTCAAGTCGGCACCAAAAGACAGATGATTTCTGTTCCGATCGATGGAGCTTTCAATGATAGCAAACTTTACGCTCCGCAAGAACTCGACGAATTTTTCTCGCTGACTTTAGGCGATCGTTATCTACTGAGCTGCTTCACCTGTGTTGCAGCAAGGCCGAGTGCTCCAAAGCAGCATCTTCATCAGGATTATGCCGGATTATTTGACAGCGCGATCGATGGGTTCTCGCCCAGTTTTGCTATTAATCTGTTCGTTCCACTGGTGTCTCTCAATGGCGTAAATGGCACAACTCGCATCTGGCCTTACAGTCATCGAAGGCCTGACCGTGGCAGCGAAGCTAACAAAGATGACTGGGTCGATCCTCAGCTGGAACCGGGGTCGGCTCTGTTGCTTGACTATCGGGTGTTGCATGGCGGAACCGCCAATCTCTCTGCGCAGATCCGTCCAATATTATGCCTGGCTTATTCAAGGAACTGGTTCCTGGATAGCAAGAATTTTCAGGATGTTAATCCGCTGCAAGCGGACGTTGAGGTGCTGGAAAAAATGGAGCCGCGATATCGACGCCTGTTCAAGCGGGCTGAGCTCTATCGGAAAAGCTGCCGAATTTAGATGGCCAATAGAACCCATTCTATCGACATCCCAGACGACGCACTGTTCATTCTTAATCCGGCGGTCATCTGGTTGCGCGATGAAGACGGATCACTCGGCTTTTATCAAAGCGCGTCGCATTTCGCGCCAGTGCGCAGGTTCACCAGGTTGGAAACGGAGATATTACAATATATTTCTACCGGTGCGGCCAGGACCGAAATTCAGGTTCAGCTCGATGTCGCGCCTTCCGACCTCGCGAAATTTCTGAGAAGCCTGAATATATGGGGGGAGGGTGCCCTTCGGTGGCAGAATAGCGAAACAGCTAGAGCACTGGCGGACCACACTCGTTTGATTGAGACCGCCAGGTTACGCGATATTGCAATGGCAATGGCTGCTACAGTCGACGAAAATGACGTCTTTCACAGGACGCAGCTGACGGATACGCAGCGGCAGTTTGATAAGATTGAAACCACTATTTCCCACATGTTCCGTGAACCGCATGCCGCCCTCGATAACAGAAGCTATGGTCAGGCCTTCTGCGACTGGCTGGTCGCAAGCGGGCGACTGAAATCTCCGTGCAAGATTGTCGAGATTGGCTGCGGTCTTGGCTATTTCGCAAATGCCATTTTGGACCGACTTCAAGAAAAATATCGCGGAATTTACGACGGGCTTTCCTATACTCTGTTTGATCTGTCGCCCGAGTTGCAGATGGCTCAGAAATCCAACTGTTCCCGCCATGCCGACATAACGCATTTTATCTCGGGCAATATTGAAAGTTATAATTTCAAGGATCAGAGATTTGATCTGGCGCTATCCAACGAAGTGATTGCCGACCTTAGTGTAGCGACCATTTCGCTCGATAATATCGAAAACGGTTCGCTGCAGTCGGAAGCCGAGATCCTTGCGCAAGATTTCCAGCTTCAATCCGTCCCCATTGCGCGAGGCGGGGAACGGATGGCGGTGATCAATTTCGGTGCGATCAAAATGCTGCAGAATCTGGACAAATGCCTGAACGATAGGGGCCAAGTCGTGGTGACCGAATATGGCAGCCATGGCCAATCCCCGAAAGCCGTCCGATTTTCCAATCATGATGAATATACAGTCCATTTCGGGCAATTGGAGAGCGTTGCCCAACAACTGGGGTTCCATCACAATTGCCGGACCATGGGCGATGCCGTCGGATTTGATTCAGATTGCGAAACCATTCGCCTGGAGACTTTGCGCACGCTTTGCGATTGCCTGCTCCCTCATCTCGGCTGCGAACCTCTCCGGGTTCTGGCTTATACGCCAGCCTCTCTCAAAGACGCTCTGGGCGACTTGACGGACAGTATCGGCAATCTTCAATTTTTGCGGTTGGACGATCCGGCATCATTCTCCCCTTTTCGTTTTGAATCGCTGTCGCTGTCGAGAAACGGCCGTAAGAGCGCTTGAGGCGGAGGGGAAACACATTATTGCCCTTCGAGATCTTCAATTCCCAAAAACTCCATGGCCAGAATGATTTTGCCTTTCCTGGTGCGGTTGTTAATTTTATCGGCTTCGAGATCATCAATGAAACGAGGCATATCGATATAGGCGGCTTTTGGGGATTGGGTGCCTTGGCGTGCAAGCTGCTCACCGATCGCGACGTAGGCTTCCATCATGCACTTGATCAACGGGTCGATCCTCGCCGGATCGGCTTTGGTCTCTTCCCAACATGCGTTGTGGGGCAGCACAGGAGCCATGGCCTGTCGAAAAAAGATCCGCTTGTGGTTTTCGTCGATAAACATATGGCCGGGAAGCGAGAGCGCAAACTCGACCACGCGGCGGTCTAGTAGCGGATATGTGTATTTGATACCGAAGCGCGCGCCGTCTGCCGCCCAGGACTCAATGCGCGCGGTATTGATGCTCCATTGTAACAACTGGCAGCGGACACTCTTGCTGCTGGTCCTGCGGATGGGAGGAAAGGCAGGCAATGGTTGGACCCGTGTTTCAAACATTTTATCGATATAGGGCAAGCCTTCATCGATCAGCTTTTGCTGTTCTCGGGACGGGGTAAGCCTCCGGCGCCGTGAAAACGGATTCAATATATTCAGCAGGGCCTTCCAATAGGTAGCATCCAGCCAGGCAATGTTATCCGACATTTTCTTCAAGTCGGCGTCGGATAGAAACAGGTCATTCAGACCGCTGACTAAATGTCTCACGCAGAAGCGAAGCGGGTTGGCTCCGCTGGCTTTTGCAAATTTCGCCAGCTGCATCCATCGCCCTGTAAGCGCAAGTTGCTGGAAATGGCCACGACCGTCAAATGATGCCGCTTCGTCTCCGCCAAAGCCCGATAATATGACAGAAACACCCATCTTCTGCGCCTCTTTTTGAACCAGCCGTTCATTATATGACGCATTGCATATGGGCCGGATGCGATTGTCTCGCCTGAGAACATCGCGGATATTCTGGGCTGTCTGTGTCGTAAATACGGGGGCGATATTTGCCTTTTCACAGACGGAGAAGATCCGGTCATATTCGCCTCTTTCATAGTCGGTATGATCGGGATGGGGTGGAGGGTACCAGGTCAGGGCCACGGGCGGCTTTCTGTTCTCCGAGCGCAACTCCCCTGCCGCAAGAATTGCCAGGGAAGAACAATCTAGGCCGCCGCTGACATGCACGCCTGTTCGCCCGTCGCGGGGTAACCGGTCGCGTATTGCCTGTTTTAATAAAGTGCGGAATTCTTCGAGACAATCTTCGTGATTGCTCCATTTGCCTTCTGCGATATCTTCGGCCCGCCAATAGCGATATGTTTCGCACGAGTCTTCGGCCGCTATCAGATAATGGGCTGGAGGAATCTTCTTTATATCTGCGAAATGGGTCCTTTCATGATGCGCGAAAGCGCTGCTGAGACTCGCTGCAATATAGGCCTCGTCGGGTGCCGGATATTCTCCGGCTAGTGCGATCAATTTTTCGATATTGTCTGCAATCATCATCGCTCGCCCGTCACGCCAATAATAGACGGGTTGGCATCCCATGAAATCCCGAGCGGCATAGATTTGGCGCTTTCTCGGGTCCCAAATCGCAAAAGCGAAATCACCCAGCAGCTGTTTCGCACAATCTGTGCCGCAGCTTCGGTGTAGGTGCAATATTAGGTCCGAGACGGACATTGCGGGATCAAGCGAGAACTTACGGGCGAGCTCTCCGTGATTATCAATGCGAGCGATGCAAAAAACCATTTTGCAGTTCCCATCGCCTTCAGAACCGTGATCCGGATCATCCCACCGGAAATTGACCGCAGTTTCCATGTTGTTTGAGATGTTTGACACTTGACCCGACAATCCCCTGATCCACCTGAATGGGTACAGTCTTACGTATAGATTACAAGTGCGGTGAAATCACGATAGCGAGGTCTGAATATCGCGCTGCGCTCATTCATATGATGGTAGAAAGGAAAGGACGAACCGAATTGGTTTTTCCTCTCCCTTTCTGCGTAGCTTGTGCCGCCCAACGTGCCGGGTTCGGCATCAGTGCCAACCGATGGACTGGAAACGTCCGACCCGGGATGGGTAATCCCATAATCATTCTGCTTTGCGTGACCGTCCCGATTCCTGGGCGCTCCGGGATGGCGCTGTCACTACGATGCCACGTTGACGCCGTTTGGCTTGCATAATGTTGGTCAAGTCATCGACCGCACCTGCGTCTATGTGACCGAATCCGAGAAATTGCCGGTGAAGACACCTTATGACGAGGGTGCGGCTAGTTTTGCAGCAGCTAGCAAGGATGCTCTCGACAACTTCCCCGCCGCCAGCCTGGCCAACGGAGGGCGTGACGAAGGTGCACCAGGGCCGCGCCCGAATGCGTCGGCCAATCATCATGGTGCCTATCTGCGCGATCCGGTCGGCAACAAGATCTGCGCATCTTCCCAACTTCCCGCATAGGGCGGTCTGTCTCGTTCCTGTCCAGATTCTGCTTGAACGGCTGGCCGACGCTGGAGTTATATTTTTCTGGAATATGACCCGAGCTTCCAGGCCAGCAAAGCCCGCTATCACCGGCGAAAAATATTCTTCGCCTGTTTTGGCGGTGATAGGCCTTGCCTACCGGCGTTGCGCATCCCTATTTGCAGGGAACAGAATCATCATCGTTGGGAATGGAATATGGCCGAAACATATCGCACGAAAATGCTCATCCTGGGTTCGGGACCTGCTGGATTGTCGGCTGCTATCTATGGCGCTCGCGCGGGGCTGGAACCGATTGTGGTGCAGGGATTGCAACCGGGTGGACAGCTCACCATCACCACTGACGTTGAAAATTATCCCGGATTTCGCGATGTCATTCAGGGACCGTGGCTGATGGAAGAGATGCAGGCACAGGCTGAAAAAGTCGGCACCCGCACTATTTTCGATACGATCGTCGATGTCGACTTTTCCCAGCGCCCATTCCGGATGACCGGCGATGGCGGTGATATTTACGAAGGCGATACTTTGGTGATCGCAACCGGCGCGCAGGCCAAATGGCTGGGCCTTCCGGGCGAAGAAGAATTGTCGGGCAAGGGCGTTTCGGCCTGCGCAACCTGCGACGGTTTTTTCTACCGCGGCAAGAAAGTGGCGGTGATTGGCGGCGGCAACACCGCGGTTGAAGAAGCGCTCTACATGACCAATCACAGCGATGATGTCACCCTGATCCACCGCCGCGACAGCTTGCGGGCGGAGAAGATTTTGCAGGATCGGCTATTTGCCAATCCCAAGATTTCGGTGCTCTGGAATACTAATGTCGAACGCTTTGTCGGCGGCGGTGATCCTGTCGGGCTTGTCGGGCTGGATCTGATCGACACGCAAAATGGCGACAAAAGCCATCTGGCTCTCGATGGTGCGTTCGTTGCAATCGGGCATGCGCCGGCGACAGAGATTTTCAAGGATCATCTCGATCTGATCGATGGTGGCTATATCCAGGTCGAGCCGGGCACACCGAAAACCAAAATTCCGGGTCTGTTTGCCTGTGGTGATGTGATGGATCATGTCTATCGGCAGGCCGTGACCGCAGCCGGCACGGGCTGCATGGCGGCGCTCGATGCCGAGCGTTTTCTGGCGGAGCAGGAATTTGAACTGATCGCTGCCGAATAGTCAGGCGGCGCGCAGCGCCTCCAGCAATTTTTCGGTGAGCCAGTTTTTTGCCGCTTCATCGGCAAAGCTGTGCGATGCGCTGTCGAGGGTATCGACGGTGACCGCAGATTGTCTTCGCACCGACTCGAAATCCGGGCTGTTCCACGCAGCGAGAAATGCCCGAGCTGTGGTATCGCGCTTTGCTAGCAGGATATGGGTATTTTCATCCAGCCCGGAAAGCGCATCGCGCAGCTGCAAGGAAAGCGCGCTAGTTTCTTCTGATCGCGCGGCTTGTTTCAGACCCTTCAGCAGCTTTCCGAAATCTATTTTCCCGGACAGGAGATCGATGATCGTCCTCGGGTTTTTGATCCGGTCCCAATAGCGGGAACGGATCGCGCCAGCCGACATTGTCGGTTCTTCCGTGTCCGGCTCATTGCTAGTCTCGATAACCCACGGATTGGCCAATATATAGCCGTCAATACCGGCAGCCGGCCCAAACAGAGCCAGGGCGGTGGCCGCATCGCAATTTCCGAAGGCGATCACTGACTTTACGTGCGGCTGCTCCTGCCGAAGAAATTTGACCACTGCTGCGATTTCTTCTGCGCTACCGAGAAACTCTTGGTTATCGCCGCTGCTTTCGCCAATCCCACGGCGGTCGTAGCGCAGCACCGGGAAACCCTGTTCCGATATCCGCAATGCCAACCGTGCCATCCCGCTATGGGCGCCTGAGCGTATTTCATTGCCGCCGCTGACAATCAGCAGGGCGGTCGGGCCTTTCCCGCCATCCAGCGTTGCTGCAAGCATGCCGTTCTCGCAGGCGATCTGGTGGAAGCTCCGCGTCATTGGCCGATCCAGATGGCGATATCCTGCGCGATGGCCGCGGACATGGCGAAATCATCGTCTGGTTCCGCGCGGAGCCATAGGGCCGTGCCCGGGATTTGAACGTCTCCCGGTTTATTGTCGGATTCGAGACGGACGATCCGCTGATTTTTCATTGTCGGTATGTCAGCAGCATTCAGCTGCGTGAACAGATCGGAGCCGATGATATTTCCGGCCAGCTCTAGCGGTCCAGCCTTGGCCCGTGCCGCCAGTTCGGCGAGGCTGGTGTTCAGTCCAGCTTCGCGATCAGATGCAACCTTGGTCCGCATCATTGTTCGCAAGATGGTCGCGCCTTTCACCGGGCTAAAAACCCAGTGGTCCGCGCTTTGCATTTCCGCAGCAGCCAATGCGCCGCCCCGGAAGGAAGCGATATGCGAAATCTGATGCTGTTGCGCGCAAGCTTCCAGGGCTTCCTGCCAGTCAGATAGCGTGGCCTTCTCCAGTGGCAGCAGGCTTTCGTTGGTGCCAGGAAGATCAGGCAGGAAGCTCGCGATTTCAAGGGTTTCGAGCGACCGCATGACATCGATCAGCATCTTCCGCATGCGGTTCATCTCGTCGAACAGCGGAGGGACCAGCATGACGCGTCGGCCAGACCGGGCTGCGAGGGACAAACATAATTCTTTGCGATCCGCAAATTCGTAGGAGACGAATGCGGGGATGAGCGTCACCCGGTGACTTTCATCTCGGCAAAGGCGACCAGATTGCCAAAGGTTTCAAACAGTTCGCCATCGACTTCATCGTCGTCGATCATGATGTCGAGACGATCTTCCAGTTCGGTGAGCAGTCCTGCGACAGCCATGCTGTCCAGTTCCGGTAGAGCGCCGAAAAGCTCCGTTTCTGCCGTAAATTCCGCGACCTGAACTTCGTTCAGCCCCAAAATATCCCGCATTACTGCACGCACGGCGGCTTCCGGCGTCAACTCGACCTTATTCTGCATCAAAAATCCCCGAATCTCGGATAACGGCGTTTCCCTAAAGCGGTGGGCGCTTTCCGGCAAGGCCCGAGACATAGTGTCGCAAAATAGGTAGCCAGGACAAAGGATTGTTCGGCCAGTAGAATTCCAGTCGGTAGCGATCGCGGACATCTTCCATCCACTCGCGCTTATAGCCGTCATTGCCGGTGCCAAAGTCGATCAGATCAACATGGTCAATATCGATGGCGTGCTGGAACATGGCGACGGATAGCAGCGTGCCGGGGGACGTTTTTGTTGCATCTTCGACATGGGCCAGCTTGTGGATCAGCGCTTCGCCATTTTCAACGGTCCAGAATTGCGCTGCAACCGGCTCTCCATCGATATAGGCGAGGCCGAGGCGCATGCAGCCAGCGGCCGCTTCGTGCCGGGCCAGCTTTCTGAGAAAATCCGGACTGCCTTCTTCCGGTTTCCAGCTGCTTTCGTAGACCGAGACATAATCGTTCCAGTCCTCGTCGGAAAATTGCGTTTCGATCCTGACCGATACCAGATTTTTCTTTGCCTTGCGGCGCACCGTGTTGCGCAGCTGTCCGGGACGGTCGGCCCAATATTGGTCGAAGGTGCGGCCTTTGACGTTCAGGATATGATTGTCATCCGCCTTCGACCGGAAAACAATCCATCCCGCCTGTTCGAACGCCCGTTCGGTCAGGCTGGCGGCGGAATCCTCGTCGGGAACCGGTGTGATTTCAATATGGTGCGAGCTGGATTTGAGTTGTTTTGCCAGTTTTGCCAGCAATGCCAATTTGGTCACTTCGTCATAGTCGCCCAAGAAAATCGGTCGAAAAGTGAAATTATACCAGTTGGCCAGGGCGGCATGCCGACCGAGGCCGGTTTTCATCAGGAACATCCACGCTTCGGCTTCGCCTTCTTTGCTGTGCACGATCAATGGCGATTTATCTGGCAGGCACAGCTCGTGCAGCGGTTTCAGCCAGTCGATCCGGTCGAATAGAGACTTCTGGACCGATCTACCCAGTTTTTCTCCGGCAATGGCTTGCACGGATTGAAAATTGCTATGATATTCGCTGGTCATGGTTAAGGTCGTATCTGTCACAAATCTGCTCTTTTTCCCATAGGTCAAAAATTGAACATTGCTCTCGAAACCGCCGCATTCCCGCTTGACCATCTGGCGATAGGCAAGGACCCGGATGCAAGCGCTCTCGTGACGCGTTCGGGATCTCTTAGCTACAAGATGTTAAATCATCGTGTCGGCCTACTGGCGGCATGGCTGCACGGGCAGGGCTTGGCCAAGGGGGATAGGGTGGCGACATGGTTGTCCAAGACCGAACTCGCTTGCATCATGCCGCTGGCAGCGGCCCGCGCCGGCCTCGTCCATGTACCGGTCAATCCTCTGCTAAAGTCAGCTCAAGTTATCCATATTATCTCAGATAGCGGTGCCAAGTTGTTGATTAGCAACGCCGGTCGCCTGAAGACTCTGGACGACAGTGGTGAAGAAGATTGCCGCCTGTTCGAGGACAAGCTCGTTGAGGGCGCCCTGGAGTCGATAGCGGATCCAATGGCGGCCAGCGCGGCAACGACCGATATCGATGATCTGGCTGCGATATTGTACACCAGCGGATCCACCGGACGCCCAAAAGGGGTGATGCTCAGTCACGCCAATTTGACGCTGGGGGCGCTCAGTGTTGCTGAATATCTGAAGCTTTCCGCCGATGATCGCACAATATGCGTGTTGCCGCTTAGCTTTGACTATGGCCAGAACCAGCTGTTCTCGACCTGGGCTGCTGGCGGATGCGCGGTGCCGCTGGATTATCTGACTCCACGTGACGTCATGAAGGCGTGCGCGCGCGAACAGATCACTACTTTGGCCGCTGTGCCGCCGTTGTGGGTGCAACTGGTCGAGCATGAATGGCCGGAGGAGGCGGTCGCCTCGATGCGGCGGCTGACCAATAGCGGTGGTGCGCTGACCCCGACTTTGGTTAAACAGCTAAGGGGCATCTTTGGTTCCGGAACCGATATCTATGCGATGTACGGCCTGACAGAAGCTTTCCGATCGACTTATTTGGATCCTGCTCTGATCGACGATAAGCCGACGAGTATGGGTACAGCGATTCCGTTTGCGGAAATTCTTGTGCTGGACGAAGTTGGCAAAGTTGCCGCGCCCGATCAGTCAGGGGAACTCGTTCATTGCGGACCGCTGGTGGCGCAAGGCTATTGGAATGACCCCGAACGGACGGCGCAACGGTTCAAAAGCGCGCCCGAAGCATCACAATATACCGGCATGGCAGTTTTCTCCGGGGATACGGTGAAACGCGGTGATGACGGCTTGCTCTATTTTGTTGGCCGCGATGATGCGATGATCAAAAGTTCGGGCAACCGGATCAGCCCGACAGAGATTGAGGAAATCGCGGTCGAATCAGGCATCATAGCGGAAGCGTTTGCCCTGGGAGTCCCGGACGAGCGACTCGGCCATGCGATCCGGTTATTTGCTCGACCGGTTGAGCTTGGACCGGAGACTTCAGCTATCGCGGAGCAATTGGCAAAATATTTAAAGCAGAATTTACCGAATTTTATGCACCCCCGGGATATCATTCTGCTCTCTGAATTTCCCAAAAACCCAAATGGAAAGCTGGACCGCAACGCATTGGCCAGCATGGATGTTGAATGATCAAGACCAAAGCTACAGGGCCCATTCCAGCCGGATATGATGCCATCGACGGTGAACTCACCATTGGTGGACAGAAATGCAGCGCGCTGATTGCGGAAAATGGCTCGCCGCTGTTTGTCTATTCGAAAAGCCGACTCGACGATCGCATGGCACAATTGCGGGCGGCAATGCCCGACGGTCTCGATTTACATTATGCGATGAAAGCCAATCCCTTTCCGCCGCTGCTCCGCCATATGGTGGAACTGGCCGATGGTATCGATATCGCTTCCGGTGGGGAGTTGCAGATGGCGCTGGAAGCGGGAGCGGCGCCCGAGCATATCAGCTTTGCCGGACCGGGCAAGCGGGATGAGGAACTCGAACAAGCCATCCAGGCCGGTGTTACCATCAATATCGAATCGCCGGGCGAATGTGACCGGGCGCTGAAAATCGGTGAGCGGTTGGGCAAAAAGCCCCGGCTCGCAATTCGCGTCAATCCGGATTTCGATCTGAAGGGCTCCGGCATGAAAATGGGTGGCGGGGCCAAGCCATTCGGGATGGATATCGAGCTGGTCGCTCCTGCGGCAAAGAAAATATTGGACGGCGGAGCGGATTGGCGCGGCTTTCATATTTTTGCCGGTTCGCAGGCATTGAGCGCCGATGCGATTATCGACACGCAGGTGCAAACTCTGGATCTGGCCGCTCGTCTGGCGACCGAAATCGGTCAGGCACCGGCCCATGTCAATCTCGGCGGCGGTTTCGGTATTCCCTATTTTCCGGGCGATGAACAGCTGGATATTGCCAAGGTTGGTGCAGCATTGGGTGACCAGCTCGCACAATTGCCAGAGATATTGTCTGCTACGCAATTTGCCATCGAGCTGGGCCGCTATCTGGTCGGCGAAGCGGGCGTTTACCTGACCCGGATTGTGGACCGCAAGCAAAGTCAGGGACAGATATTCCTGGTGACCGATGGTGGTCTCCATCACCAGCTCGCCGCCAGCGGCAATTTCGGGACAGTTGTCAGGCGCAATTATCCGGCAGCCATTGCCAGCAGGCTTTCCGAAGAGCCGACCGAAACGGTGTCGATAGTAGGCTGCCTTTGCACACCGCTTGATCGGTTGAGCGACAATGCCGCTATGCCGGAAGCGAGCGTCGGTGATATTGTCGCCATGTTCTGTGCGGGCGCCTATGGGGCGACGGCGAGCCCGGCAAATTTTCTGGGCCAGGGACCGGCCACAGAGCTGTTGGTAGACTAGTCTCGGTAATTCTGGCTGCGGTCAAAACGGAGCTCCCGTTAATCGCAAATTCAGCTAATCCTAACGCTATATTCACTATTTTCTAGCATAGCCACCTCGTGACTTTGCGTGGATTGCCCGTTTTCCCCCGAAAACCGGCCATTCACCTGATGGTTTATACGAGGTGGTAAAAATGCGTTCTGCGATAAAAAACAATCACTTGGCGAAGCTGATGGTCGGCGCCGGCATGGCGTCACTTGCCGTTGCCGGTTGTTCCGGCAATTCCAGCGGGCCGCAACTGCCGCCGGCGTCCTTTGTTTCCATGCAGGAAGGGCCCGGAGAAGAATATGTTATCGGTCCGCTCGACGAGCTGACGATATTTGTCTGGCGCAATCCCGAACTGGGCGCGAAGGTGCAGGTCCGCCCCGATGGCCGGATCACCACCCCGCTGATCACCGATATGCCTGCGGTGGGCAAGACGCCCGCCATGCTGGCGCAAGATCTGACGTTGCAGCTATCCCAATATATCAACGAGCCGCTGGTTTCGGTCATCGTCAATAATTTCTCCGGCACATTTTCCCAGCAAATCCGGGTTGTCGGTGCCACCGAGAAACCGGCCTCGATACCCTATCGCGCCAATATGACCTTGCTCGACGCGATGATCGCAGTCGGCGGCATGTCGGAATTTGCTTCCGGCAACCGCGCACGCCTGATCCGATTTGATCGCGGTACCGGCAAGCAACAGGAATTCTCGCTGCGCATCGACGATTTGATGAAGAAGGGTGAGACCCGCGCCAATGTCATGCTGCGTCCCGGTGATGTGATCATCATTCCGGAAAGTATGTTTTAATCTGTTTTTGGCTCCCCATCACAGGAATTGAATAGACACATGAACGGCCTTTATGATGAATTTAAAATAGCGGTGCACAGCGTCTGGAATCGACGCTGGCTTGCACTGGCTGTTGCCTGGGGGCTTTGCCTGCTGGGCTGGCTTGTCGTCGCGCTGATCCCCAACAGCTATGAATCGCAGGCGCGCATTTCTGTCGAGATGCAGTCGTTACTGTCCGACAAGGTCGGAGTGGATGCGCGCGAACGCAAGAAGAATATGGAACGCGTCCAAGAAACACTGGCGTCTACCATCAACCTCGAAAAAGTTGTTCGCGGAACCGCACTGAACCAGTCGGTGGCTACGGATCGTGAATTGTCCAGCAAAGTCGAGATGTTGCGCAAAAGCATCGAGATAAAGTCGGAAAAAGACAATCTGTTCGAGATTACCGCAAAATCTTCCGCCAGCAATTTTTCCGATGCGGAAAATGCCGTTCTGGCCCGCGATATTGTCCAGAAGATGATCGATATTTTCGTCGAAGAGAATCTGTCCGGTGACCGCGATGAAACCAGCCAGACGATCAAGTTTCTCGATGCGCAACTCGCCCAGAGAGAAAAAGAGCTTCAGGAAGTCGAGCAGAAACGGGTCCAGTTCGAGACTGAAAATCTGGGTCTGCTGCCGGGTGTCGGTTCGATCAGCCAACGGATGGAAGCGGCCCGCGCGGAGCTGGGGCAAATTGATTCGCAGATAAGTCAGGCATCGGGATCGCTGGCCGCCTTAAATGGTCAGCTTGCCGGTACACCTTCTTCTATCGCGACGCCCGGAATTGGCAGCGGCGGTGCCCGTGGTCAACTCGCCCAGATGGAAGCGAATCTGGCTGGCGCGCGGGCTCGCGGCTGGACCGACAGCCATCCCGATATCATCTCGATGAAAAACGAAATTGCAGCGCTGCGTGTACAGGCGGGCAAGGAGCCGGCTGGTGGCGGTGGCCATCGTACCCCGAATCCGGCCTATAGTTCGTTGCAAAGCATGCGTGCAGAACGTCAGGCAAGCCTTGCCGCACTGCAGGCACGCAAAAATGCGCTGCAGGGGGATATGGCACAACTGGCCTCGAAACAGACGCTGGAACCTGGGGTTGCTGCGGAAATGTCGCGGATCAATCGTGACCATGAGGTGCTAAAAAGCCAGTATGACAAGCTGCTCACCGACCGGGAGCAGATCAAATTGCGCGGGCAGGTGGAATCGGAAACCGACTCGCTCAAGTTTCGCGTCATTGATCCGCCGTCCAGTCCGCGATCGCCGGCTGCGCCCAACCGGCCGCTATTGCTGGCCATGGTTCTGATCGCCGGAATCGGTGGCGGTGTCGGCACAGCATTTGCGATGGGCCATGTCCAGACCAGCTATCCGACCGCAGCCCGGCTGGAAAAAGCCAGCGGACTGCCGGTGATCGGTTCTGTTTCCCAGATTCTGACCAACGCGCAGCGCGAAATACAGAAGAAAAAAATGCGTATCTTTTTCGGTACAAGTGGCGCGCTCTTTGGCGTGTTCGGGATGCTGATGATCGTCGAATTTATCCAGCGCGGCATGGTGGCCTGAGGGAGCAGAAATGAACGAATATAATCCTCCCAAAAAGACCGGTTCGTTGCTCGAAAGGGCAGGGGAAATCTATGATTATATCCCCGCAGTCCGGACTATCGAACATCGAGACGGCGGGTCGAAATCTTTGCCGCCCGAAACGCCTGCCCGGCAAGTCACACCGGTCACGCAAAGACCGGTCGAATCCTATGATGGTCCGACCGTCATTGTCGATCGGGACAAATTGCGGGAAGCCGGATTCATTGTCCCTGACGGACCGGTAACCGGTATCTCGGAAGAGTTCCGGATCATCAAACGTCAGTTGCTGCTGGCCGCAAAGGGCAGCCAGAAAGTAGACCCCATACCACAGGGCGAACGGATATTGATCTGCTCGGCGCACCCCAATGAAGGCAAGACATTCTGCGCCCTGAATCTCGCCCTCTCGATCGCGGCGGAAAAGGATAATGAAGTCCTGCTGGTCGATGCGGATTTTGCAAAACCAAGCATCCTGTCCAGTCTTGGCCTGGAGGGCAGCAAAGGCCTTATGGACGCGCTTGCCGATCCGCAATTGCCGGTAGAAAGCTGCATCATCCATACAGATATTCCCGGCCTGGCAATACTGCCGGCCGGCGATCAGACCAATGCCGATACGGAATATCTGGCGTCGTCACGGACCGAGCAGGTGCTCAACCGTCTCACCCAGAATAACCCCAATCGCATCGTGATTTTTGACTCACCGCCGGCTTTGTCGGCATCACCCGCCTCTGTCCTGGCAACGCATGTCGGGCAGGTCCTGATGGTGGTCAAAGCAGACGAAACGACCGAAACCGCCCTGCGCGATGCGCTGAGTTTACTGGGCGGCTGTGATCATATCCAACTCCTCCTGAACGGCACGAAATTCTCGCCGACCGGCAGGCGCTTTGGATCCTATTATGGATATGGAGAGTAAGCCATGACCGCGCATATTACGAGAAATGTCCTGAAATATGGAGCGGCTGTTCTTCCGTTGCTGGGAATGGCTGCGCCGGCCGTCGAGGCACGTGAGCGCAAAGCCGACGTGGCGCCCTACATCGAAATCCAGCAAATATTGGTCGCCGATCTGAAGGACGGCAGCGATGTGCTGACCTATACGTCGGTCGCTGCCGGTGTCGACACGTCCCTCCAGACGCGCAATGCCGAGGCCCAGTTGAACATCCGCTATGAACGCAGATTTTTCTATCAGGATAATCTGGGTGACGAAGATATCGTAACCGGTCTGGCGCGAGGCAGCGTGCAGGTCGTTCCCAATCTTTTGTCACTGGAAGCCGGCGGCATCGCTACCCGCAGCCGGGTCGACCTGCGCGGCGAAGCGCCGTCCAATACGGTGGGCAATATCGACAATGTGACACAGGTCTATTCGGTTTATGCCGGTCCGACCCTGTCGACCCGGGTCGGCGCACTGGATGTGAATGCCGCTTACCGGCTTGGCTATACCAAGGTAGAGAACGAATCTACCGGTGTCCTGCCGCCCGGTCAGATTCCGATTGATGTTTTCGATGACAGTGTCAGCCATTCGGCCAGCGCCAGCGTCGGAATGCAGCCGGGCGATCTTCCCTTTGGCTGGGCCGTTAGTGCGGGCTGGCAACGCGAGGATGGCAGCCAGCTTGATCAGCGCTTTGAAGGAAAACAGGTCCGGGCAGACGTAACCGTGCCGGTCTCGTCAACCCTGGCGCTGGTTGGCGGTGTTGGCTATGAAGATATCGAGATTTCGGAACGGGATGCTGTACGCGACATCAACGGAGTGCCGATCATCGGAGACGATGGACGCTTCGTCACCGACGAAACATCTCCCCGATTGCTGTCTTATGATCAGGACGGTATCTACTGGGATGCCGGTGTCCTCTGGCGGCCCAGTCGCCGCACCTCGCTCGAAGCGCGGGTCGGGCAGCGCTATGGCAGTGAAACCTATTTTGGCAGCTTCGCTTATCAGCCCAACAAGAATACCGCGCTAAGTATTTCAGTCTATGACACGGTTTCGGGTTTTGGCAATTTGCTCAATGACAATTTGTCGAACCTGGGTGCCGGTTTCACCAGCACACGAAATCCTCTGAGCGGTGAACTGAATGGCTGTGCCTTCGGTCAGACGAGCAGCCTCTGCTTCAATGATGTGCTTCAATCCGCCGCTTCGTCGTCATTCCGCGCGCGGGGTGTCAACGGGCAGCTTACCTATAATTCCGGCGGCTGGAATACCGGGCTTGGTGTGGGTTATGCGCGTCGTCGCTTCTTTGCTTCGCAACTGGGTTCAGTTTCTGCAGTCGACGGCCTCGTGGACCAGAATTATTATGCCAATCTGACGATTGGCCGGGAACTCGATATCTATTCCAGTTTCGATGCCAATATTTACGCCAATCTGCTGGATAGCGGCTTTGCCAATGCACCCAATGTTTTGGGGGTCGGCGCCAACGCAGCTTATTATCGCCAAATTTTGCCAAGACTGCAGGGTACTGCGGCTGTCGGCCTGGATAGCTTCCAGCAAGACGGTTTCGACAGCGAGCTTACAGCTTCTGCTCTACTGGGACTTAGATATGATTTTTGACAGCTTCATCACCGCCGTTGATCGGAGATACACGCATGTATGACACATTTTACGGATTGAACGGGCGGCCCTTCCAGCTGACCCCGGATCCGCATTTCTATTTCGAGAGCCTGACACACCGCAAGGCGCTGTCCTATCTTGGCTATGGCCTGGCTCAGGGCGAAGGGTTTATCGTCATCACCGGTGACGTCGGTGCGGGCAAGACGACTTTGGTCAGCCATCTTATGGCTACGATCGACAAGGCGCGTCTGACCGCTGCCAATATCGTCACCACCAAACTGGACAGCGAAGATATCGTGCGCGTTGCCGCCAACCATTTCGATATCGACACAGACCATATGGACAAAGCGCAATTGCTAAGCGCTTTTGAAGAATTTCTGCACGCTGAAGCGCGTGCTGGCCGGCGCTGTTTGCTGATCGTGGATGAATCGCAAAATCTTCCGGCGGGCGCGCTAGAGGAATTGCGGATGCTGTCCAATTTCCAGCTTGGCGGGCAGGCGCTGTTGCAAATATTCCTGCTCGGTCAGCCGGAATTTCGCGACATGCTGCAAAACTCAAACCAGCTCGAACAATTGCGCCAGCGAGTCATCGCGCACCATCATCTCGAGCCGATGGATGCCGAAGAAATCGAACCTTATGTTACCCATCGCCTGTCGAAAAGCGGCTGGTCGGGACGCCCGAAGATCACTTCGAGTGTATTCCGGCTGCTCTATTCCGAGACCGATGGCGTTCCGCGCAAAATCAACGCTCTGATGAGCCGGATATTGTTGATGGGATCAATCGAACATGCCGAGATGATCGACCAGCCGATGGTCGAGCGGGTGCTTGCCGATCTGAATGGTGAAGATGTGGAGATTGCATCGCCGCCAACTGCTTCAACCGAGGCCAAGAATCCGCTTTGGGAAAAGCCTAAAAAGGCTCAGGACGCGGGTGCCGATCCTGTTGCCAAGTCACCGAGCCCGGAATCCGGGGCTGTGGTTGAACCGGCGGCCGCACCGGAACATGAAGTTGTCAATCTGCGGAGACCGGAAACTCAACCGGAACTTGTCCGGCAGACAGCCGAAGCACAGGTCGCAGCTGAACCGAAGGCGGAGGAATCCGTCGCTACTCCGCCAGCTGTCGACAAGGCAATGGCACAGCGGATCGATATGCTAACGAAGCGATTGTCATTGATGGAAACGCGCATGAACGATCAGGAAGAAAATCTGCACCGCGTCTTGACGATGCTTGTGGAATGGGTCGAGAGCGATGTCCGGAGCAAGGAAAGCTATGTCAATGCGGGACGTGCGGCCTGAATCTTTCGCCACGGCGAGAAAAGCGGATGCTTTGCTCAATGCCATGTCGGTCGATATCGAGGACTGGTTTCAGGTGGGAGCCTTCGAGACGGTCATCGATCGCGCCGACTGGGATAAGCTCGAGCATCGCGTAGAACGCAACACCCATGATGTGCTGGCATTGTTCGACGAAGCGGGCATCAAGGCGACATTTTTTATCTTGGGCTGGGTCGCCGAACGCTATCCGGCGCTGATGCGGCAGATTGCCGACGCCGGTCATGAAATCGCCAATCACGGCTATGATCACGCCCGTGTATTCACCCTGTCACCAGAGCAGTTCCGCGCCGATCTGGATCGCAGCCGGAAAATCATCGAAGATATGTCCGGTCAGCAGGTGATCGGCTATCGCGCTCCCAGTTTTTCCATCGATCAGCGAACCCCCTGGGCGCACGAGATACTGGCCGAGGAGGGCTATACCTACTCATCCAGCGTCGCGCCGATCAACCACGATCATTATGGCTGGGCGGATTCACCCCGCTTTGCCTGGAAGCCGGTGGATCAGTCCGATTTCGTCGAATTGCCGGTCACCACGGTCAAGCTTGGCAAGCGGGCGTTTGCCGCTGGCGGAGGCGGCTTTTTCAGGCTTTTGCCTTATGCATTATATGATCGGTCGATCAGAAAAATGCAGCGGGATGACGGGCATGGCGCGATATTCTATTTTCACCCTTGGGAAATCGATCCCGATCAGCCGCGCGTTGCCAATGCACCGCTTCGATCCAAACTCCGCCATTATACCAATTTGAAAGCAATGCGCGCCAAGTTGCTGCGCGCCGGGCAGGATTTCAAATGGGGCAGGGTTGACGAACTGGCGGCTCTGGAAGCGGGGCTGATGTGATGAACATGGCATTCAAGCCAGAGTCCTTGACCGTCCGTGTTCTTGCGCAAGCCGATGTCAATGAACTGGCCCGGATTGAAGCTTTTGTCGACGCTTCGCCGCAAGGCACGGCCTTTCATTGCCCTTCATGGGTGCTATCGGTCGGCAAGGCTTGCGGCCATGAGTGGCGCTATCTTCTGGCCGAAGATCGCGAAGGACAATTGCAAGGCATTCTTCCGCTCAACCTGATCCATTCCGGCTTGTTCGGCAGGGCATTGGTGTCTTCCGGTTTTGCCGTGGGTGGCGGTATTCTCTCGGACAACGACCGGGCGATCCAGTTGCTCGCTGAGGAAGCGTGGCGCTTTGCCGAAAGCAACAGCTTTCCCACCGTCGAGTTGCGCGGCGGGCCCGTGCCCGATGGACAATGGCAGCGCAAACAGGATGTCTACGCCGGCTTTGTCACCGAGCTGGCAGAAGATGCGGAGAGCCAGTTGCTCGCCATTCCGCGCAAGCAGCGCGCAGAAATCCGCAAGGGTCTGAAGAATGATCTGACGGTGCGCATCGGGACGACACAGCAAGACCGGGCGGATCATTATGCCGTCTATGCAGAAAGCGTCCGTAATCTCGGAACACCGGTATTCCCCAAAGCGCTGTTCGACGAAGTTCTCGACGCATTTGGCGACGATGCCGATATCCTGACCGTGCTCAGCGATGGCGTTCCGGTAGCCAGTGTGCTCAGCCTCTATCATCATCAGACGGTGATGCCTTACTGGGGCGGCGGAACGTGGGATGCGCGGCGTTTCCGGGCCAACGAGATCATGTATTACGAACTGATGAACCATGCCCGCGAACGGGGATGCAAATCGTTCGACTTTGGTCGATCGAAATATGGTACGGGCGCCTTTTCCTTCAAGAAAAACTGGGGTTTCGAACCGCAACCGCTTTCCTATGCGACGCGCACAGCAGATGGCGAAGAGGCCCGCGATGTCAATCCGATGAGCCCCAAATACCGGATGCAGGTAGCGCTGTGGCAGCGTCTGCCCTTGTCGGTTGCCAACCGTGTTGGACCGATCATCGCCAAAGGCCTCGGCTAGTGGGTGAAATATTGTTCCTGACGCACCGCGTCCCCTGGCCGCCGAACCGCGGCGACAAGATTCGATCGCATCATTTCCTGCAAAAGCTGATGGATTGCGCGCCGGTGCATGTGGCCTGCTTTGCCGAGGACGAAGAGGAACAAAGTTTAAGCTGGGAGCGCAAAGCGGAACTGGCTTCCTGGGAAATTGTCCTGCGGAAAAAACCGCAATTGCTGGGCGGGATCGAAGCGATACTGGCCGGCAAACCTGTGTCGCTGACCTGTTTCGACAGTGCTGAAATCCGCGCCTATGTTGCGCATGTCATCGCGACGCGACCGATTGACTGCATCTTCGTATTCTCCGGTCAGATGGCGCAGTTCATTCCCGAGAATTTCCACGGTCGGGTGGTGATGGATTTTGCTGATGTCGATAGCGCAAAATTTGAAAGCTATGCCGAGGATGGGTCGGGGCCGATGGCGTGGGTCAACCGTCGGGAAGGGCGGTTGCTGAGAGCTTTTGAGAAAGATGTTGCAGAACGGGCCGATCATAGTCTGTTTGTCAGCGAAGCCGAGGCGCGGCTCTTTCGTCAACGCTCTGGCTTGGCCGAGGACCGGGTGAAGGCCGTGGGCAACGGGATCGATCTGGAATTTTATGGCGCACCGGACGTGCAGACAGAAGGGCTCGAACAAAGCGGACCGATGATCCTGTTCACCGGCCAGATGGACTATCAGCCCAATGTTCAGGCGGTGCAGAGTTTTAGCCAGCAGGTCATGCCAGCGATTCTCGCGCGCTGTCCGGAAGCCCGTTTTGCGATTGTCGGGCGTTCGCCCACCGACAAGGTCATGCAACTCGACGGAAAGAATGGCACGGTAGTGGTTGGCGCTGTCGATGACATCCGCAGCTGGATCATGGCTGCCGATGTTGTCGTCGCACCGCTGAGGATCGCTCGCGGTATCCAGAACAAGGTGCTCGAGGCGATGGCCATGGGCAAGCCGGTGGTTGCATCCCAGTGCGCCGCAGAGGGGATAGACGCGATCAACGGCGAGCATTTTCTGATCGCCGAGTCTGTCGATGACGAAGCGCAACTGACTTGCGAATTGCTGCAAGATTTCGAGCGGGCGGAGCGTCTGGGCGAGCAGGCGAAACAACTTATTCATACGCAATATTCCTGGGCAAGGCAGCTCACCGGCTTGCCAGCCTTGTGCGGATTTTCTGAGCCTGCGGTTGCCGAGGCGGCGGAATGACGAGTGCGACTGCCGATCAGGTGCAGAGCAGTCAACAGGCTGCCGTTCCGGCGTCGCTCTGGTCGGCTCATCTGAAACTGCTCGCGTTTGCGAGCCTCGCCATATTGGCGATGTTCTGGCGCGATGGCGCGGACATGGTCCGGACATGGTGGTCTATCTCCACCTATAATCACTGTCTGCTGATTGTACCGATCCTCTACTGGCTGGTGCAACAGCGTAGAGAAGAACTGGCGAAGCTCACGCCGGAAATCTGGTGGCCGGGGTTGTTCTGGACGGGCGCTGCTGCTTTCGGCTGGTTGCTGGGTGAGGCTGCCGGCGTTTCCTTTGCGCGCCATCTCGGTCTGCTGATGATGCTGCAGGGCGCCGTTGTCACCTTGCTCGGTCCGACCGTTGCCCGCGGCTTGATATTCCCGCTGGGTTTCAGCTTCTTTCTTGTTCCGTTCGGCGAGGAATTTGTGCCCTTCCTGCAAATGGTCACCGCCAAATTGTCGATGGTGTTTCTCGGCTGGGCCGATATCCCGGCCTTTATCGACGGCATATTCATTTCCACGCCGACCGCCTATTTCGAAGTGGCCGAGGCCTGTTCCGGCATCAAGTTCCTGATCGCGATGTTCGCTTATGGCGCGCTGGTCAGTAATGTCTGTTTCCGGAGCTGGAACCGCCGGATATTGTTCATGATCGCTGCAGTCATCGTGCCGATCCTTGCCAATGGTGTTCGTGCCTTTGGCACCATCTATATCGCGCATCATACATCGCTCGATTTCGCGGTCGGCTTCGATCATATTTTCTACGGCTGGTTCTTTTTCGCCTTTGTCCTGATCTTGCTCATGGCGATCGGCTGGCCCTTCTACGATCGCAAGATCGACGATCCGATGATTGATGGAGATGCCTTGGCTCGTCGGCAGTCTATCCCGTCTGGCAGTCAGCATCCGATGAAGATCATGGCCGCGATGGCGGCTATTATCTTGATGCCGGTGTTGTGGATATCGGTTCTCGCGACTCAGGAATCGACTGTGCCCGACCGGATTGCCCTGCCGGACGTCGCTGGCTGGGAAAGAGTGGATTACCAGCCCCTTTACCCGTGGGAGCCACGGTTCGATGGTGCCAGTCATCAGCTGCTCGGTCGCTACCGGAACCTGTCGACCGGTATGGAGGTCGATCTCTCCATTGCCGTTTATAACCGTCAGGAAGATGGGCGCGAGATTGTCGGCTACGGGCAGGGCGCCCATGTTCCCGAAACCGAGTGGTCCCGGAACCGCGTCCTCGAAGCGCCAGAAGGCGCGGCTGCCATCGAGTTGATCGCGCCCGGACCGGTGGTGCGCGATGTTGTTACCTTTTACCGCATTGGCGGCAAGCTTACCGGCAGTGGCTCGGTGGTGAAGCTGGAAACGCTGAAGAGCAAACTGCTTGGCGGGCCGCAACAGGCCGTGGCGGTCCTGATTTCGTCCGAGACGAAGCGCGAGGCATCGCCCCGGATTGCGATCGATGCCTTTCTTGCTGATCTGGGACCGGTCGACAAATTGGCTGACGCGATGGCGGGGCTGCGCTAGGGCGCACCTATGTGCGGAATTGCAGGTATCTTTCATTTGGAGACGGCCAAGCCGGTCGATCCTGCGCGGCTGCGCAAGATGACCGACAGTTTGACCCATCGCGGGCCGGACGGATCGGGCATCTGGACCGCGCCGGGCGTCGGGCTGGGTCACCGGCGGCTTTCGATTATCGATCTCGAAGGCGGTGCGCAGCCGATGCTGACCGCTGATGAAGCACAGGTGCTCAGTTTCAACGGCGAGATTTACAATTTTCTCGAGGTGCGCGCGGAACTCGAAAGTCTGGGCCATCAGTTCCAGACCAGCAGCGACAGCGAAGTCATTCTCTATGCCTGGCGGCAATGGGGCGTGGACTGCCTGAAACGACTGAACGGGATGTTTGTCTTTGCGCTCTATGACCAGCGCACCCGCCAATTGTTTCTGGCCCGCGACCGGCTGGGCGTGAAGCCATTGTTTTATGCGCGGGTTTCCGACGGCAGCATATTGTTTGGTTCGGAACTGAAAGCGCTGCTCGCAAATCCCCTGTTGCGACGCGAGCCCAATATGCGGGCGGTCGATGATTATCTCGCCTTTGGCTATGTGCCGGATCAGACGTCGCTGCTCAGGGGGGTGAAGAAGCTGCCAGCTGGCCATTATCTGCTGCTTGAGCAGGGCAAGGCGGAACCTGCGCCAGTGCAATATTGGGATATGGATTTCAGCCAGCGGCACAAGGCTTCGGCGGGGGCTCTGGAAGAAGAACTGGTCGATCTGCTGAAGCAGTCCGTGGGTTCGCGGATGATTGCGGACGTGCCCTTGGGGGCATTTCTCTCCGGCGGGGTCGACAGCAGCGCTGTGGTCGCCCTGATGGCGGAGAAAAGCCGCCGGCCAGTCAAGACCTGTTCGATCGGTTTCGACCAGCAGTCGCTGGACGAGACCGGCTATGCCCGGCAGGTCGCCGAACGGTTCCAGACCGATCATCGCGAGCGCACTGTTGCGGCCGATGATTTTGGCCTGATCGACACGCTCGCCGATCATTTTGACGAACCCTTTGCCGATGCCTCTGCCTTGCCGACTTACCGGGTGGCCGAGCTGGCCCGCGAAACCGTGACCGTAGCCCTGTCGGGCGATGGAGCGGACGAGGCGATGGCGGGCTATCGCCGTCATGTCTTTCACCATGGTGAAGAACGGGTGAGGGGCCTGTTGCCGCAGTCCTTTCGCGGGCCTGCATTCGGCTGGCTGGGTTCGGTCTATCCCAAGGCCGATTGGGCCCCGCGCCCGTTTCGCGCCAAGTCTACCCTCCTGTCGCTCGCGCGGACCGGACCGGAAGGCTATGCCGAAGCGGTCGGGGTGACAACGCCATCGGGACGGCGGCAAATTTATTCGGACCGCATGCGAAGCGATCTGGGCGACTATCAGGCGGAGCAGCGAATGATCGACCTGATGGAAAATGCGCCGGCGCAAAATGGCCTCGATCAGGCGCAATATGCCGATATGAAAATGTGGCTACCCGGAGATATCCTGACCAAGGTCGACCGGACCAGCATGGCCGTGGGGCTCGAAGCGCGAGAACCGTTGCTCGATTACAAGCTGATGGAATTTGCGGCGAAGCTTCCGACCAATTTGCGGGTGCACAAGGGGCAGGGCAAATATCTGCTCAAGAAGTCGATGGAACAATATCTCCCCAATGATATTCTCTACCGGCCGAAAATGGGCTTCGTCACGCCGATCGCGCAATGGTTTCGCGGGCCGCTGGCCGATACCGCCCGGGATATTGCCAGTGGCGGCGCATTGGCGCGGACCGGCTGGTTTGACAGCAAGGCGCTACGCATGGTGGCGGACGATCATATCGCAGGACGATCGGACAATAGTCGCTTGCTGTGGCAATTGCTTATGCTGGACAAGTCGCTGTCGCGGTTGTTCGGTCTCTAGCATTCCTGCGAAGGCCGGCGTCCAGCCGGTAGTGCACCAATATTCTGGGCCCCGGCCTTCGCCGGGGAACAGCTATTCCGGATAGACAGCTTCGACAAAATAGAGGCCATCGGGCGGCGCGTTGAAGCCGAGGGCGTTGCGGTCTTTCGCCTGCAACGCGTATTTCAGATCTACTTTTGTCCATTTTCCGGTGCCGACCAGTTTCAGGCAACCGACGATCGAGCGGACCTGGTGATGCAGGAACGAGCGCGCCGCGACTTCGACTTCAATCTCCTCGCCAAAGCGGCTGACCGATATGCTGTCCAATGTCTTGACCGGGCTTTGCGCCTGGCAATGGGCCGAACGGAAGGTGGTGAAATCATGCTGGCCGATCAGCGCCTGGGCCGCATTGTGCATTGCTTCTGCATCAAGGTCTGGAGCAATTTGCCAGCTCAGCCCGCGATCAAAGGTCAAGGGTGCCCGGCGATTGGTGATCTTGTAGAGGTAGCGCCGCCCCTCGCAGGCAAAACGAGCGTGCCATTCCTCGTCGACAATGTCGCAGGCCAGCACCGCGACCGGGTTGGGGCGCAGTCCGGCATTGATGCCCTCGCTCAACCGGAAGGGCGTCAATTTGGTATCCAGATCGAAATGCGCGCGCATCGCTAGCGCATGCACGCCAGCATCGGTTCTCCCTGCCGCAAAAACACGCACGTCCTGACCGGTGATCTTGTGGATAGCCTGTTCCACCGCCTGCTGGACGCTAGGGCCGTGATCCTGATGCTGCCAGCCCATGAACGGGCGGCCATCATATTCCAGTGTGAGCGCGAAGCGGGTCATTGCAACAGGGTACCCTTCGGGATTTTTGTGCCGTTGAGGAATGATTTGAGATCGATGGCCGGCTTGCCAGCTTTTTGAATGATTTGAGGTTGGATCGCTCCGGTTTCGCAACCGATCAGCAAATGGGCGTCCAATGTTGTGCCAGGCTCGCCGTCCGAATTGCTGACCTGTGCGTCGAGTATCTTGTACCGAACATTCTCAAATTCGAAAAAGGCACCGGGGACAGGAGTGAAGGCCCGTATCTGGCGTTCGACATGATCGGCAGGCGTGCTGAAATCCAGTCGCGCTTCCTGTTTTTCAATCTTTTTCGCATAGGTCGCGAGCGCATCATCCTGTGTTTCGGCGGAATATTCCGAAGGGCTTGCCAGATATTGCACCATCAGCTCCGCACCCGTCTCGGCCAGTTCTTCGGTCAGTTCGCCAGCGGTCTTCCCGTCAACCGGTGTCGTCGACTTCAAGAGCATCGGGCCGGTGTCCAGTCCCGCTTCCATCTGCATGATGGTGATTCCGGTTTCCGTATCACCCGCCAATATCGCGCGCTGCACCGGTGCCGCGCCGCGCCAGCGGGGGAGCAAAGAGCCGTGAATATTCAGGCAACCCATTGCCGGCGCATCCAGTATGGCCTGCGGCAATATCAATCCATAAGCGGCGACAATCGCCACATCCAGTTCAAGTGCGGCAAAGGCCGCTTGTTCCTCTTCACCCTTCAGCGAAACCGGCGTGCGCACTTCTATGCCCAGCTCTTCCGCAACGCGCTGAGCAGGCGAGGGCGACAGTTTCTTGCCGCGACCTGCGCGCCGGGGTGGCTGCGAATAGACCGCAACAATCTCATGCCCGGCATCGTGCAATGCCTTCAGCGCCGGCACCGCAAAATCGGGGGTCCCCATGAAGGCAATGCGCAGAGATTTCGTGCCGGACGTCATAAATTATCTTTCTTCGGGTCACACGGGTCACACCCCCTAATCGGAAATCTGATTTTCCGGATCAGCGGCGTTTTTTTTTACAAAATTCTGCTTTTGCCTTCAAATATTTGATCAGCCTCTGGCATGAACGGGACGATAAACATTCGCGTTCCTGTAGGACAGGCATTTTGTGCTTGGCAGGTTTGTGCGGCTGCTCCTAATGACTAAGCCATGGCATCGCAAGAGATCGAAAATCTGGTTCAGGCCCTCGCCAAGCTCCCCGGCCTTGGTCCGCGTTCGGCGCGGCGAGCGGTTTTATATCTGATCAAGCGTCCGGAAACGGCGATGAAGCCGATATTGGCGGCGATGGAGAGAGTGGATGAGCGGCTCGTAACCTGCGGCGTCTGCGGCAATGTTGATACGCAGGACCCTTGCCAGATTTGCACCGATCCCCGGCGCGATGAAAAATCGCTGTGCGTGGTCGAGGAGGTTTCGGACCTCTGGGCGCTGGACAAGTCCCGGCTGTTCCCCGGAAAATTTCATGTGCTGGGCGGCAAACTGTCGGCGCTGGATGGCGTCCGCCCGGAAGATATCGGCATCGATACGCTGATCAGGCGGGTCGAGGCGGGCGGTATTGACGAAGTCGTGCTGGCGATGAATGCAACGCTCGAGGGCCAGACCACTGCTCACTATATCGCGGAACGTCTGGAAAATTACCCGATCAGATTGAGCCAATTGTCTCACGGCATACCGGTTGGTGGCGAGCTGGATTATCTGGATGAAGGCACTTTGGCGCAGGCGCTTCGATCAAGACGGCCGATTAATAAAGATTGAGCGGCCGCTGGTGGACGCAGTCATTATTGACGTGCGGCCAGGTTCGAGCGCCCGCGTTGCCTAAGGCGATCGTCTATGAATGGCGCAAAACAGGTTTTTTGGGCGCCAGAATTATTGATATTTCTCGTTGATGACGCCAGCGCCAAGTGGTTCCGGAGGGGGGCGGACTTGCAAATTATGCTTGATGCAGAGTGCCACTGGCAAAATTGTCTGTACTAACAATAATGACAATAAAGACACAGTTGGCAGAAAACCGGCGCAACACCCCCCGATTTGGCTTTCAAATGTAAAATGCCGGGTTATCATCTGCTGAATAAAAAAGAAGTTTTCAGGAGAGCATGTTATGAAACTAGCGTTGAATCTGTCTGCGTGCGCAATCGCACTAGCAGCAATCGCCACTGCCCCCGTCTATGCACAGACGCAATCAGATGCGGCCGACCAAGCTAGCGGAAGTGATGAGGGCACTTATGATGACAATGTGATCGTGGTTACCGCACAGGGCCGGGCACAGGTATTGTCCGATGTGCCTATTGCCGTGTCGGCGATCGGCGCGGAACAATTGCAGCAGAGCGGAACCAGCGATATTCGCGAGCTCAATCAGCTTGCTCCTTCATTGCTTGTGTCGTCAACCGGCAACGAAGCCAACGGCTCTGCCCGTATCCGCGGCATCGGAACCGTGGGTGACAACCCCGGTCTCGAAAGCTCCGTAGCGGTGTTCATCGATGGTGTGTATCGTTCGCGTAGCGGTAATGCGCTCAGCGAACTTGGTCCGATCGACCGGATCGAGGTTCTGCGTGGGCCGCAGGGAACGTTGGGCGGACGGAACTCTTCTGCCGGCATGATCAGCATCACCACTGCAGCACCGGAATTCGTGTTTTCAGGACATGCTTCGGCGACTTACGGCAATTATGATCAGCTTCGCCTGGAAGGCGGCATCAATGGTCCGTTGAGCGATACGATCGCTGCGCGTATCGACGGTGTCTATCTGAAGCGCGACGGTTTCTATAACGATGTCGTAAACGGCACCGACGTCAATAACAAAGACCGCTATCTGGTGCGTGGCCAGCTGTTGTTTGAACCAAATGACGGCCTGAGCGTCCGCGTTATCGGTGACTATTCCAAGAAAGACGAGTCCTGCTGCGCAGCAACGTTCGTCCAACCTGAATTTGCTCCGTTGGCCCTCCGCGAAAGTGGAGTTTTGCCAAACGGAAACCTGAGTTTGGATCCTTTTACCCGTCCTCAACCTGGTTCACCCGCTTTGACGAGTGTAGAGAATCCAATCATTCCGGTGCTGTTGGCTTTGGGGCAAAACTCGAATGCGCTTACTCAAAGCACGTTTAACCGGGATATCTATGTCACGTCCGGCCGTTCCTATGCCGGGGAAACAGAGGATTTCGGTGGTTCGATTGAAGTTAATGCCGAACTGGGCAACCTCAATTTGACATCGATCACCGGATATCGTGAATATTCCAACTTCCAGGCGTCTGACACGGATTACACGCAGGTGGACATTCTTTATCGCGAGCCCAATAAAAATGCCGGTGCCCGGGAATTTAAGACCTTTACCCAGGAACTGAGGCTGCAGGGTTCCGCGTTCGACGACAAGCTGGACTGGTTGGTCGGCGGTTTTTACGCGAACGAAAAGCTTGAAACACGGGATAACCTGCGCTTCGGCACGCAATATGGTGCCTTCGCGCCATGCCGTATTGTCAACGCGGTCAATCCTGCTCTTGCGTCACCAACCAGCACAGGTTGCCTGAGCGCGGGCGGACGAGCTGCATTGCAAGCGGCAAATGGCGGTGCTGGCGCGTTCGGTGCTGCCACGCCACTGATTTTTGCCGGACTGGATAATCTGGCCCAGATTAATGACAAGGGTACAGTGCTCGATGTCTATAATCAGAAGAGCGAGAATTTTGCGTTTTTCACTCACAATATTTTCCACATCACGGATCAACTCGACCTGACCTTGGGCCTGCGTTATACCAATGAAACCAAGGATTTTAATGCTGCCTTTACCAACGACAACACGATGTGCCCAACGCAACGTGCATTGTTTACACCATTGCTCGGTGGACCACTTGGTGCATTGGCAGGCGGTCTGATCGGTCTGTCATGTCAGGGTAATTCAACGTCCGAACTGGACGGCGTTACCTTGAGCGACAGCCGTAGCGAGAATGAATTCACCGGCACGGCAATCCTGTCCTACAAGCCAACCGACGATCTGATGCTCTATGGTAGCTACTCACGCGGCTATAAGGCTGGCGGCTTCAACCTTGACCGGTCTGCGTTGACCAGTTCAACTTTGGCCAATCCGGCAACGACGGGCGACACCGACAATCTTCAGTTCGACCAGGAAACGGTGAATGCATTTGAAATTGGCGCAAAATACTCGACGCGGGAATTCTCGCTGAGCGTTGCTGCATTCCGTCAGCAGTTTGACAATTTCCAACTGAATACGTTCAACGGCTCTGTTTTCCTCGTCCAGAATATCAATGCCTGCAGCACTGATCTGAACGGCGCGGACACTGATGCTGACGGTTCCACCGGCAACTGTGCCTCCGATGATGTCAAATATGGCGTTGTCGCACAGGGCGTTGAGCTGGAAGCGTCTCTCAATCCGGTTCGGCATGTAAATGTCTCTCTGGGCCTGACCTATACCGATACCAGCTACGAAAATGATCTGGTTGGCCGTGATAACGGCGAAGCGCTGGATCCAGCGTTGCGCCTGCTGCCAGGCGACAATCTGTCCAACGCGCCTGAAATCACAGCCACCGCGTCTCTGTCTTATACTCCGCCAATCGGAAGCAGCGGACTGACGGGCTTGTTCTATGTGAATGCACGTACGACAAGCGACTATAACACCGGATCGGATTTGCTGTACGGCAAGGAGCAGGACGGTTTCACGCTGGTAAACGCGCGGATCGGTATCCGTGGTCCTGACAATGTATGGGCCATCGAAGGCTGGGCACAAAATCTGTTCAATGTGAATTATTCGCAGGTTGCGTTCAACACGCCATTTGTCGCGTCGCAGCAGACCTATTCGGCCTTCCTTGCGGAACCAAGAACCTATGGCATTACATTGCGTGGCCAGTTCTAAGCCAAACATCATACGCTGATTAAATAAGGCGTGCGGTTCAGGATAATGGACCGCACGCCTTATTATTTTCCCCGCACACGCCGGTGATCGGGTTGACTGCAAAACCGTTCCGGCACGCGAGACGGGTCTTTGATTGCAGCAGAATCTGTCAACGGTCTGCGACACGCGTGCTCGCCGCTTGACGAATCCCGCCGGAATCCCTAAATTTAGCGCATGGCTATATTACCGATCCTCGAGGTGCCTGATCCGCGCCTGAAAATTGTGTCCGAACCCGTGACCGCGTTTGATGACGAACTGAAAACCTTGGTCAAGGACATGTTTGAAACCATGTATGACGCGCCCGGCATCGGTCTGGCCGCGATACAGGTCGGTGTGCCAAAGCGGGTACTGGTGATCGATCTGCAGGAACCGGCGCCGCACGAACATGAACATGGCGAGCATTGCGACCATGACCATGGCGTGATCAACGATCCGCTCGTGTTCATCAATCCGGAAATACTGGACCCGTCAGAGGATCTGAACCTGTACAGCGAAGGCTGTCTGTCTGTTCCCGACCAATATGCCGATGTCGAGCGCCCCGCCGCAATCACCGCGCGCTGGCAGGATGTCGAAGGCAAGCAATATGAAGAGCAGATCGATGGTCTGCTCGCCACCTGTCTGCAGCACGAGATGGACCATCTCGAAGGGATATTGTTCATCGACCATCTGTCGCGGCTGAAGCGGCAAATGGTGCTGAAGAAGCTTGCCAAACTGCGCAAGGAACACGGCATCGCGGCCTGATGGTCGGTTCATTTCACAGCTTTTAAGACTCCGTTCGCACTGAGCTTGTCGAAGTGCAGCTGTCGGCTTGAACGGTCCTTCGACCGGCTCAGGACGAACGGCAGCTATCGAATGCACGGCTCTGAATTGTCTTTCCCGGATTGACGAGTATTGCCTATTCTTCAAAACGATCCTAAGTTCTCTTTTCGTTCTTGTTGGAAAGTGAGTTAATTTGGACCCGATCATTGTCATTTTCGCTATTGTCATCGCTTTGCTGGGCGGTCTGGCGCTGGGCTGGTTTATCGGCGGCAAGCCGGCCAAGGATGCCGCTCAGGCGACCAGAGATGCGGTGCAGGCGGCCAAGGAAGCGGGCCAGGCCACCGATGCCTTGCGGATCACGCTCGACGGCGTCCGCGACGAACGCGATGCGGCCAGAACCGAACTGGCGGCGCTGCAGGCTGATGCCCGCAATCATGAAAAGCAGATGCAGCAGCTGATCGAAGCAAAAGAGGCTTTATCGGCGCAATTTTCCGAAATTGGCGCGAAGATGCTGGAAACAGCCCAGCGGCAATTTCTCGAGCGGGCCGACCAGCGCTTTGATCAGGCCAACGAAAAAGGCGGCGAGAAGATCGCCAAGCTTTTGCAGCCGGTGCATGAACGACTGGCGACTTACGAAGCCTCTATCACCAAGATCGAGAAAGAGCGCACCGAATCCTATGCCGGGATCAGCGCGACCATCGAACAGGTAAGGCAGGGGCAGGACAGGGTGCAACAGGAAGCGGCGCGCCTCGTCAACAGTCTCCGCAATGCGCCGAAATCGCGCGGGCGCTGGGGTGAGCAACAGCTCAAGAATGTCCTCGAAACCTGCGGACTGTCCGAACATACCGATTTCGTTACCGAGCAGAGTATCGATACCGATGAAGGCCGTCTGCGTCCTGACGCGGTGATCAATGTGCCAGGCGGACGAAAGCTGGTGATCGATGCCAAGGTGTCGCTCAACGACTATCAGGATGCGTTTGAAGCGGATGATGAAGATGCGCGCGTCTTTGCCATGGCGCGCCACTGCAACAGCATGAAGGCGCATATCGATGGCCTGTCGAAAAAAGCTTATTGGGATCAGTTCGAGGACGCGCCGGACTATGTGATCATGTTCGTTCCGGGCGAGCATTTTCTTGCCGCTGCTCTCGAGCATGAACCGACCCTGTGGGACCATGCTTTCGAGAAGAAAGTACTGCTCGCCACGCCGACCAATCTGGTGGCGATAGCGCGGACTGTCGCAGGCGTCTGGCGGCAGGAAAAAATGGCGGCCGAAGCCAAGCAGATCGGGCAGCTCGGCAAGGAAATGTATGACCGGCTAGCGGTTGCCGGAGAACATCTCAAACGCATGGGCTCGGGCCTCGGCAGCGCCGTTGGCAATTATAACAAATTTGTCGGCAGCTTCGAGCGCAATGTCATGGCGACAGGCCGCAAATTTGCCGAGCTGCAAATTGAAACCGGCAAGAAGGATCTCGAACCGGTGCCGGAAATCGAAGCTTTGCCTCGCTATAGTGACTCGGTCGCCGACAAATTGATCGAAGATGATCGGGAGATCGGCGACCGCGCAGCAGAATAAGCCCTAGGCCGGACCGTCCGGCCCTTCGGTAAAGCTTCCGCCGCAACCGTTCAACACGCCGTTGTTGCTTGCTTCTACCTTGACCGTATCGGCATAGGTGCGGTCGCTCATGCCATCGTTACATTCTTCGCCGCTGGTGATGTAGACGTTGATATTATCGGTGCCGGAAAAGCCTCTGAGCTCCCAGCCGCCATCGGTTTTCTTCGTCCGTTCGACCGGCAGCGTGAAATCCTTGCCGTCCTGAGAAGTGAATGCGATTTTCTCGTCCTTGATTTCGGCGTTCCAGCCGGGCTCGGTGCCGATGGCGCTATAGTCGCCCAGTTGCTCCTCGACGACCGGTGGTTCTTCCGCAGGCGCTCCGCAGGCCGTGAGCGCCAGTGTTGCCAGCGATGACAATGCTATTATCTTTTTCATATTTTTCCCCTCCGTCAGCAAGCTAACATAGAGAGGGGAATAACGCCAAATTATCTCTGGCGAGTCTGGTTCAGCACTTCATAAGCCATGACCGAGGCGGCGACGGCGGCGTTGAGACTGTCGGCCTTGCCCATCATCGGCATTTTTACCAGCGTGTCGCATTCGGCTTCATATTCTTCCGGCAATCCCTGTGCTTCGTTGCCGATCAGCAGGAAGGTGGGCGATTGATATTGTACCGACTGATAGTCCTTGTCGGTGTTGAGGCTGGTGCCGACCAGCTCGCCGGGACCGTTGCGCAGCCAGGAAAGAAACTCCGGCCAGCGCGCCTGCGCGATCTGCTGGGTAAAAACCGCCCCCATGCTCGCGCGCACCGCCTCGACCGAAAAGGGATCGACGCAATCATCGATCAGGATCAGACCGCCGGCGCCAACCGCATCGCCGGTCCGCAAAATCGTGCCGAGATTGCCGGGATCGCGCAGCGCTTGCGCGACCAGCCAGATATTGGAGCCCGATCGATCCAGCTCTCCCAGCGGAACGGGATGATCGGGATAAATGCCGATGATCGACTGCGGATTGGATTTGCCCGAGAGCTTGGCGATGATTGCTTCGCTGGTCTCGATCACATCACCGCCATCAGCAATGGTCGCTGCCTCGATTTTTTGTGCCAGCGGATGCAGTTCCGTATCTTCGACAACCACCAATATCTTCGGGGTCCGGCCGCTTTCCAGCGCCTCCGTCAGAATCCGTAGCCCTTCTGCGAGAAACAGGCCTTCGCGTTTGCGGTGTTTCTTTTCGCGCAGGCTTCTGAGCCGTTTAATCGTCGGGTTGGAAAAACCGGTAATCTGGTGGCGCATCGTCTCAGTCTTCGCCGAAGCCGTCAAAGATCAGGCCGGTCAGTTTCTCCAGTGCGCTTTCGGCCTGCTCGCCGGAGACAATGATCTCGACGCTGTCGCCTTTGGCTGCGCCCAGCATCATCAGTCCCATGATCGATGTGCCGGTCACTTCTGTACCGTCCTTCGCCACCCGGACATCCAGTCCTTCCGGCAGTTTGCTGACATAGGTCACGAACTTGGCGCTGGCTCTTGCGTGCAGCCCCCGGCTGTTTGTGATCTCTACCGTTTTGCGAAATTCACTCACGCTTCGCTTCCCAATATTTCCGAAGCAACGCTGATATATTTTATCCCGGCTTCCTTGGCCGCCGCAATCGCCGATGTAATGTCCATGCATTTGCGCGCACCGTCGAGGCGGATGAGCATCGGCAGGTTCACGCCAGCGATTACCTCGACCTTGCCTTTTTCCATCAGCGAAATAGCCAGATTGGAGGGGGTGCCGCCGAACAGGTCGGTCAATATGATCACGCCATCGCCGGAATCCACCTTCGCGATACAAGCGGCTATTTCCTTGCGGCGTTCTTCCATATCGTCGCGCGCACCAATCCCAATCGCGGCGATCGCTTTCTGCGCGCCGACAACATGTTCCATGGCAATGACAAACTCGGTTGCGAGATGCCCGTGTGTGACGAGGACCAATCCAATCACTTGATTAAATTCCCCTGTTTCCGTTTGATTTCTGCATTGATTCGAGCGCTTCTACTGGCCTTGAAGCCAAGTTGCGATGCAGGACATTGGGCGAAAATCCGCTGGCACGCAAGTCTTTGCTCAGACGCTCGGCAACATGTACCGATCTATGACGCCCGCCAGTGCAGCCGATACCGATGTTGACATAGGCCTTGCCCGCCTCCTGATAGCGCGGAAGCAGGAATTTGAGGAGATCGAGTATCTTTTCAATCGCTTCGGGATAGGCTGGATCCTTGCCGACATATTCGGCGACATCTGCGTCGAGTCCGGTCTTCAGCTTGAGTTCCGGATCCCAGAACGGATTGGCCAGAAAGCGAACGTCGAACAGAAGGTCAATATTATTAGGAATACCCCGGGAGAAACCGAAGCTGGTGAGGGTGATCGTGGTGACCGCATCCTTGTCGAGCGTGAACTGCTCCCGGATTTCGCGCTGCAGGTCGTTGACGGTCAGATCGGTGGTGTCGATCACATGGTCGGCCCAGCGACGGAACGGGGCGAGCATGGTCCGTTCGAGCGCTATACCCTGCTTGGCCGGACGGTCCAGCGCCAGCGGATGCCGCCTTCTGGTTTCGCTATAGCGCCGTTCCAGTTCGCTGCCGGAACAATCAAGATAAAGCGTGGTAATCTGATAATCCTGTTTTTTCTGCAGGCGCTTGACGCTTTTGATCAGCTTGTCCGGTTCAAATCCGCGGGTCCGGCTGTCGAAGCCGATTGCCAGCGGCGGATCGCTGTCACCGCGGGAACTGGACGGCGGAGTTTTCAGCAAGCGCTCGACAAGACGAAACGGGAAATTATCAATCGTTTCCCAGCCGATATCTTCCAGTGTTTTCAAAGCGGTCGATTTCCCGGCCCCGGAGAGGCCGGTAACCAGCAGGACCGGTTTGACAGATTTTTCGTTCATGATTCTATCGCGCCCTGCATTATGCGTTGCATGGCCAGTTCGGCCTTTATTGCTGCGCTCGTCTCCATGGCCGCCAATGTACAGGCTGGAAATTTTATGCCCAGCAAAATCATGACCTGGCTGTCCATCGGGAACCGGTCCGGATGGTCTTTGAGGTCGATGATCAATTTCAGCGCGATCCGGGAAACATGATCGCGCTCCAATATGCCAAGCGAGCGAACCTCCAGTTTGCCGGCGAGGCCGGCTGGCGGGCTCAGCCATATTTTTTCATTTTCGCGGCTGATCTCGACCTGGTCATCGCTGATCAGCATTGCGCCCCGGTCGATCAAACGCAAAGCCATGTCGGATTTTCCGGACCCGGATTTTCCCCGAATCAGCAGTCCCGCGCCAGCAATAGCAACGGCGCTGGCGTGCATGGTCATCTGCCCCTCGCTTTCGCTGTTATCGGTCATTCCGCTGCCTTTGGCAGTCGGATTTCAAAGAAGGCGCCTGATTGTCCACCGGGCCTGTCCAGGATGCGGATCGTACCCTGATGGCCCTCGACGATCGTCTTTGCGATCGCCAGTCCCAGGCCGCTATGCTTTCCGAATGCTTCGCCATCGGGCCGGTCAGAGTGGAAGCGTTGAAAAACCTGTTCGCGCTGTTCGGGGAGCACGCCCGGGCCCTGATCGGCGACATGGATGACAATTTCGTCGCCATCCGGGGTCGCCAATATTTCCACCAGACCGCCATCGGGCGAGAAAGAAACGGCATTGTCGAGCAGATTGCTGAACACACGCTCGAGACGGCCGCCGTCACCCATCACTCTGGCAACATCTTTTGCCGGCCGAGCGAAGGCGATATGGACGCCGAGGTTGGAAGCCCGCTGTTCGCGAGCGGCAAGCAACTGTTCCAGCATTTTGCCGATATCAATCGGTTCAAACTTGGCCCGGGCCAGTTCGGCATCGACCCGCGAAGCATCGGAGATATCGTTGATCAACCGGTCGATCCGGCGAACATCGTCATTGGCCACGTCGAGCAGCTGTTTTTGCAAATCAGGATCATCAACGCGTTCCAGCCCTTCCAGCGCAGAGCGCAGCGAGGCGAGGGGGTTCTTGATTTCATGGCTGACGTCGGCGGCAAAGGCTTCGGTTGCGTTGATACGATACCGTAGGGCTGTGCTCATGTCGGAAAGGGCACGGCTCAACTGGCCGATTTCATCGCGCCGGTCCGGCATGCGCGGAATGGCGATTTCGTCGGACCGTCCCATGCGCACGCGCAGGGCGGCATGGGCGAGTTTTCTGATCGGTTGGACAATTGTCCGGGCGAGAAAGAGTGAAAGCAATATCGACACTGTTGCAGCAACCAGTATCACCAGTAGCACGCTGGATCGTTCGGCTCGGACAATCCGGGTGATGTCGCGTGCGTTTGCGGTCAGCAGGATAGTGCCGGCACCGTCGGGCAGTGATTTACCGGCTACAATAACCGGCGTACGGTCGGGTGCCAGGCTGACGGAGCTGACCGCTTCTGACTTGTCCCGGGCCGCGACAAGCTCGGGCCATTCGCCAGCCACATCATTTGCCGGTTCGCCAAAATTCGGGATCGGGGCACTGAAAACCAGGCTCTCGATGGTCCGGTCCAGCAGGCGGGCAATATCCTTCCGCAACGGCTCTGTTTCCGGATCGACAAATTTGTAATTCGGCTGGGCCAGCGCAAAGCTGTCGATGACCTTTGTGCCATCCGGGCCGTAAAGCCGGAGCCGGGCACCAAGATGGTCGGAAAACTGCCGGATGAGCGGATTTTTATACCGGGCGTCAACGGCCGCCAAGGAATCGGCGACAATCGTCAGCTGCATTCTGGCTTGCACCAGCCGCTCTTCGGTCAGCCGGTCGCGGTAATTGTTGAGATAGAAGAGACCGCCGGCCAGCAACGCAATCGCCAGAACATTGACGACCAAGATACGGGTTGTCAGCGAAAGCCGGGCTGACCAGCGGAGCGACAGGCTGCGATCACCCTCTTGCCTATCTTTATTCCGTGTAGCGATATCCGGCTCCATATAGCGTGTCTATTGCGTCAAATTCAGGGTCAACTTCACGGAATTTTCGCCGCAATCGCTTGATATGGCTATCGATCGTGCGATCATCAACATAGACATCATCCTGATAGGCTGCGTCCATCAGCTGGTTGCGGCTTTTTACCACACCGGGCCGGTGCGCCAATGTCTCCAGGATCATGAATTCCGTGACAGTCAGAGTAACATTCTCGTCTTTCCACCGGACCAGATGGCGCGCCGGATCCATTTCCAGCTTTCCGCGCACCAATGGCTCGGCTGCTTCCTCATCCTGACCTTCGTCGACGGATTTAATAAATTCCGTCCGTCGCAATATCGACCGGACCCGGGCGATCAGCAGCCGTTGGGAGAAGGGCTTTTTGATATAGTCATCCGCTCCCATCGCAAGGCCGAGTGCTTCGTCCAGCTCCTCGTCTTTCGAGGTCAGGAAGATGACTGGTACATTCGACTTTTCGCGGACTCGCCTCAGCAGTTCCAGTCCGTCCATTTTCGGCATTTTTATATCGAAAACCGCAAGGTCCGGCGGATTCTCCAATATTGCATGAAGGGCCGCTTCGCTGTCCGAATATACACGGGTGATAAAGCCTTCGGCCTGCAAAGCGATCGACACGGATGTCAATATATTGCGGTCGTCATCGACAAGAGCAATATTGGCTGCCATTATTTCGCGTTCCTTTGCCACTTGCGCTGAATGTGACCTAGTGGATGGGATAATATGTTACAAGATAGCTTGTCGGTAGCGATATTGACACATGGAGTCGCAATCTGTCTGGAATATCTGTATTTTTGTCAGGTCGCGGGAAGAAATTTGACCGACTCGACAGCGTTCAGTAAGCGCCATTTTAAATACGCCGGGTCGGCGTGACCTAACCTGTTTCAAGCCATAGGGGATTATCAGTGCCAAAAGTTTCGTCTGTAACGTTAAATGATCAGGGTTTTACCAATTCAGGCGAGCAGCACTGGAATCTGGGTGCTCCCGCTCTGGTAGAAGCCGCTGTCTCCCGGGGCGAGGGCCATTTGGCCAAGGCCGGACCTCTGGTTGTCGAAACCGGCAAGCACACCGGACGTTCCGCCAATGACAAGTTCATCGTCCGTGATGGCGAGACCGAGGACAGTGTCTGGTGGGGCAAAACAAACGTCGGCATGACACCGGATCATTTCGCCGCTCTGAAAGAAGACTTTCTCGCCGCATTGGCCGAGAAAGATACCTTGTTCGTGCAGGATCTCTTCGGCGGATCGCAGCCAGAACACCGGGTGAATGTTCGCATCATCAATGAGCTGGCCTGGCACAATCTTTTCATCCGCACGATGCTGGTACGTCCGAGTGCAGACGAACTGGCGGCTTTCGACCCGGAATATACGATCATCGATCTGCCGAGCTTCAAGGCTGATCCGGCGCGTCACGGCACGCGCAGCGAAACCGTCATTGCAGTCAATCTCACCGAGAAGCTGATCCTGATCGGCGGCACCGCCTATGCCGGCGAAATGAAGAAGTCGGTATTCGGTCTGCTCAACTATTTGCTGCCGCTCGATTCGGTCATGCCGATGCATTGCTCGGCGAATATCGGTCCGGAAGGCGATACGGCGATTTTCTTCGGCCTGTCGGGAACCGGCAAGACCACATTGTCGGCTGACGCCAGCCGCGTATTGATTGGCGATGACGAACATGGCTGGTCCGACACCGCAGTGTTCAATTTCGAAGGTGGTTGCTACGCCAAGATGATCCGTCTGTCCGAAGAAGCGGAGCCGGAAATTTTCGCGACAACGCGCCGGTTCGGAACGGTCCTTGAAAATGTTGTGATGGACCCGGAAACCCGCGAACTGGATCTGGATGACAATAGCAAAGCGGAAAATACCCGCGGCGCTTATCCGATCGAATTCATTCCGAATGCTTCAGAAAAAAATATGGGTCCGGTACCCAAGAATATCATCATGCTGACCGCCGACGCGTTCGGCGTGTTGCCTCCGATCTCGCGGCTGACACCAGAGCAGGCGATGTATCATTTCCTCTCCGGCTATACCGCAAAGGTCGCCGGCACCGAAATCGGCGTGACCGAGCCGGAGGCAACCTTCTCGACCTGCTTCGGTGCGCCATTCATGCCGCGCCATCCGTCGGTTTACGGCAATTTGCTGAAAGAGCGGATTGCCAAGGGCGGCGTGCGTTGCTGGCTGGTCAACACGGGCTGGACCGGTGGCAAATATGGCGAAGGCAACCGGATGCCAATCAAGGCAACCCGCGCTCTGCTCAACGCCGCACTGGACGGAAGCCTCAACGACGGCGAATTCCGCATCGACGAGAATTTCGGCTTTGAAGTGCCTGTGGCCGTGTCCGGTGTTGACAGCGCGATCCTCGATCCGCGTTCGACCTGGGCCGACCCGAGCGCCTATGACGAAACCGCGCAAAAGCTGGTCAAACTGTTCATCAACAATTTCGAGCAATTTGCCGAGCATGTCGACCAGAACGTCCGCGAAGCGGCGCCTACGGCAGCCTAGTGCCCTGTTAAATCTTGACCCGGTCGGAGTCGAAGGCATCGTTGGCGATGCCGACTTCGACATGGGCAAGATTGTCACTGGGGGTATATGTCAGCGTCTCTCCCTGCACGAGCCCCTCTGACTGGGCCGGTCTGACGATTTTTCCGTGAGTGGTGATGTTGTCGATGATCCGCGCGAGATGTTTGCTGACCGCAGCGAGATCATATCCCTCGGGCGTGATCAGGCGGACTTCCTGACCGGTAAAATAATGCAGCCCGGTCGTCACGAAATGGCCGCTGCGGACTTCCGATACAGAGGTCCGGAACAGCGCCGGAAACGGCCCTCCAGCAAGATATTGGTCGACGGCGTGGTGAAATGTGGAAAAATTCACCAGCCTGCGCGACGGCATCCACGCTGCTCCCGTTGCGGCCAGGCTTTGTCCGACCCATTTGCCAAGCGATAGCAATCGGCGGTTGACCTCGGGAATATGCCTGGCGCTGGTCACGTTGTCTCCCGGCGCCACGCCGATGACCGATTCTGCCGAAGATGGCAGATCACCGAAGGTCAATGCAGATGTCTCGGCGGTCAATTGTCGTCTGGTCTCCGCTGCCGTCAGACGAGAGAGCCGCAAAGGCATGGCGTCGACAATGACCTCGACTATTTCCAGATTTTTGAACTTCGCGCGGTTGACCGATATATTCGTTCTGGCTGCTTCACACCAAGGTATTTCCGTCAGGGTGAAGTCGTCCTTCAAGGGAGCGACGATCAGAAGTGGAGGTTCAGGATTGATCAAGCATTGTCCGTTTCAGGCTCATCAAGTCTATCGCATTTTGAAGCGTAACAATGGCGTGAGTGACAGGCAATCTGTGCCACAGTCTTTGGCCGGAAATGATATATGCAGCGGTTCCGGAGGCGTGGCGATTTTCAGAAATCTTCGAAAGATTTGATTGTCAGCCTGCCGATGCACCGGTAACGGCTTCGGCATGTCGAACCTGATCTTATCGATACTCATGCTGGCGGGAGCCGCACTGCTGGCTGGCGGAATTTATATATTGCGCAAGGGCACCAACAGAAAGCAGGGCCTGCTGATGCTCGTGGCTGCCGCCGTCATGTTCGCCAATGTCGGAATCTGGACAATTCCAACACCGGAGAGCAATCAGCCTGTATCGCCGCAATCCGGCGACTGAGCCTATTTTATAGGTGAGTCAGGCGCCAGCCGCATGTCGAGATAATTGTCGATCGATCCCATCAGCAATTCCATTTCATTTTCGTAGAAATGGTTGGCGCGGGGAATCTCGTCATGGTGAATGGTGATGTGTTTTTGCGTCCGCAGCTTGTCGACCAGTTTCTGGACGGCGCTGGGGGTCACGACTTCATCATTCACGCCCTGAACAATGATGCCCGAGGACGGGCAGGGTGCCAGGAAGTTGAAATCATACATGTTCGCCGGTGGAGACACCGAAATGAAACCGCGGATTTCCGGACGGCGCATCAGAAGCTGCATGCCGATCCAGGCCCCGAAGCTGTAGCCGGCGATCCAAGTGGTCTGTGCTTCGGGATGGAAACTCTGTACCCAGTCCAGCGCTGCGGCAGCATCGGACAATTCGCCGATGCCGTTATCAAACGTGCCCTGAGAGCGGCCGACACCGCGAAAGTTGAACCGCAGCGTCGCAAAACCGCGTTTGACGAATGTCTTGTACATCGCCTGGGTGATGCGGTCATTCATCGTCCCGCCCGCTTGCGGATGGGGATGCAATATCATCGCAACCGGTGCACGGTCACGGGGTCCTGGGCTGAAGCGGCCTTCGAGGCGGCCTTCGGGTCCGGTAAAAATTACGTCAGGCATGGATTTTCAATTCTTCGATCTAGATTGTCGTCTCCAGAACGCGAGAAGTCAGAATAGCTTTTGCGCTGGATGCAGCGTCTATATAGGGAGAGTGAACAAATCCGCAACTCAATCCCGCAAGCCAGAGAGTTTTTGCCAATATCGTGACCGAGACCAAACGCATCTATCTCGACTATGCCGCTACCGCGCCGATGCTCGATGTGGCCAAGAAAGCCTGCGCGGAGGGTTTCGAGCATTGGGCCAATCCGTCTTCGCCGCATGGCGACGGACGCGCCGCCCAGGCGATGCTGGAAAATGCCCGGCGGCGTTTCAAGACGGCTCTGGACTGGGATGGCGACGTTATTTTCACCAGCGGGGCGAGCGAAGCGGTTCAGATCGCGCTGACCAAGTCCAAGCCAGCCATACAATATATCTCGCCGGTCGAGCATGATGTGGTTCTGCGATTCGCGCGCAACGCGAAACCGATTCCGGTCGATATGAACGGTTTGGTCGTTCCGATGAACCTGAACCATCTGCTGAAGGCTGCCGAGGAACCGGCGCTGGTAGCGATCCAGTCGGTCAATAATGAAACCGGCGTGATCCAGGATCTCGGTGCGCTGGCCAAAGTCACGCGCGACCGGGGTTGCTATCTGATGGCCGACTGTTCGCAATCGATCGGGAAAATGTCGTTGCCGGATGCCGATCTGATCATTGTCGCCGGACATAAATTTGGCGGACCTCCCGGTGTCGGCGCGTTGCTGGTCAAGGATCTCCGGCTGCTGGAAGCCGATGGCGGGCAGGAGCAGGGCTACCGGTCCGGCACCCAGAATCTGCCCTATATCATGGGCATGACTGCAGCGCTGGAAGCGCCAGCCAACTGGGCCGGGCGCGCGTCGGAATTGCGCCAGCATCTGGACGATGCGATCCGGAAAGAAGGCGGTTCGGTAATCGCCGAAAAGGCGCCCCGTATCGCCACCATTGCCAGCTATCATATGCCTGGTGTCGCTGCGAATACGCAGCTTATCAAATTAGACATGGCCGGGTTTTCGGTCTCAGCTGGCAGCGCCTGTTCTTCCGGGACACTGAAGACAAGTCATGTGCTCGAAGCCATGGGCACCGATCCGCAAGTCGCGCGGGAAGTGATCCGGGTGAGTATCGGGCGCGACACCAGCCGGGCGCATATTTACGCCTTCATCGAAAAATGGAAGTCCATCTTCGCGGAAGCCCGGCGAAGCTGAGCCCGGCAGATGAAACCCATCTATCTTGACAATCAGGCAACTACGCCGCTCGCGCCAGAGGTTCTCGACGCGATGCTGCCCTGGCTGAAAGATGGGTTCGGCAATCCGCACAGTCCACATATGATGGGCCGACAGGCTGCAGCGGCCGTTGAAGTCGCTCGCGATCAGGTTGCCGCTTTGCTCCCCAAGGGAGGGCGCGTGATATTCACCGGCAGTGCGACGGAAGCCATCAATCTGGCAATGGGTGCGGCCCGAATGCTGCAAGGCCGCAACGGGATCGCCATCGTCGACACGGAACATGCTGCGGTCCGTGATACCGCGCTCTGGTATGGGACGCAGGGATTTGAAACCAGCCTGCTTCCGGTTGATCCGCAGGGTCTCGTCCTATTGGAAGAATTGGAAGCATGTTTGGGGCCGCGAACCGCGCTGGTTGGCGCGATGCTGGTCAATAACGAAATAGGGGTCGTCCAGTCGGTCGATCAAATCACGGAAATGGCGCATCAGGCAGGCGCGCTGATGCTCTGCGATGCGGTGCAGGGATATGGCCGGATCGATATTCCGCAGCAAGCCGATCTGATCGCGCTGTCCGGACACAAGATTTACGGCCCCAAGGGCATCGGTGCGCTCTGGGTGCGGGACGGGATCGATGTGCCGCCATTGATCCATGGCGGTGGACAGGAGCAGGGCGTGCGCTCGGGTACGCTGTCTCCGGCTCTCTGCGCGGGACTGGGCGCCGCGGCGAAACTCTGTGCCGAACGCCGGAAAGAGGATATGCAACATATCGTGAGCCTCGCCGAAAAAGCGCGCAGTCTGTTTAGCGACTGGACAGTGAATGGTTCGCTCGATCAGCGCTATCCCGGCAATCTCAACATCCGCCGCGATGGTCTCGATGTCGCCCGACTGATGTCCGACGTTCGCGGCGTCGCTTTTTCCGCCGGTTCAGCCTGTGCCAGCGGTTCGGGACGGCCCAGCCATGTACTGGCGGCGCTGGGACTGGAGCCGGCCCAAATAAAATCATCGATTCGTCTGGGATTTGGACGCTATAACAATATCGAAGAGGTGGAGCGGGCAGCGCATCTGATCAATCAAGCGGCGGAGAAACAGCTATCATGAACAGTATCACGGTCCATTTTGTCAGCCCGGGCGGCGAGAAAACGGTATCCGCCGAAGCATCAGAAGGCGACAATCTGCTCACCGTCGCGCAAATTCACGATCAGCCTCTGGAGGGGACGTGCGAAGGGCAAATGGCCTGCTCGACCTGCCATGTGATCGTCGAGGCTGCGGATTTCGACAAACTGCCCGACGCTACCGAGATGGAAGAAGATATGCTCGATCTGGCGGCAGGAGCCCGCCGGACCAGCCGGCTGGCCTGCCAGATCACGCTGACACAAGAATTGGATGGACTCACTGTCCATCTCCCGGCGGATAGTCACAATATGCAAGGCATGTAAAAATGGCGCTGGGTCGGCGGAAATTTTTATTCTCTTCCGGCTTGCTGCTGATCAGCGGCTGTGTGGCAAAACCCGGCGTTCGCGAGGAGGGGGCTTCAAATTTCTCAATTGCTTTGCAATCGGACGTTTCCGCGATTGCGGAGATTGAACAGCGGATTGGCGGGCGATTGGGCGTGGGACTGGTCGGCGGAGATGGCAGGCTGATCCTGTCGCACCGCGGCAGCGAGCGCTTTGCGATGTGTTCTACATTCAAGGCCGCTCTGGCGGCTGCTCTCTTTGCCGCCCATGCCGCAGGCGGGGTAGATATGTTCGCCAAATTTCAGTTAAAGCCAGCTGACAGCGTGCGTTACATGCCTTTTGTCGAAGCAAGGCTCGCATCCGGTGAACCGGTATCGCTTCACGCGCTCGCCGGTGCGGCGGTTATGACCAGTGACAACGCGGCGGCAAATCTGATTCTCAAGGCCATTGGCGGCCCAGAAGCATTTACCAAATTCGTCCGCGATCACGATGATCCTGTCACGCGTCTCGATCGCATGGAACCGGAATTGAATGAAAATGTTCCCGGAGATCCGCGCGATACGACCAGTCCGGAAGCAATGGCAATGCTCATTCGAAAACTGGCGATAGAAGACGCAGCTCTGGATATCGGCAAATTAACCCTGCAACATTGGATGAAGGACAGCAAAACCGGTGCGTCTCGCATCCGGGCGGGGCTGCCCAAAGACTGGCCCGTTGGTAACAAGACAGGCACTGCCGCAGGCGGTATCGCCCGCAATGATATCGCGATTATCTGGCCAGCGCCCGCGGAAGAAGCCGCCCGGCCAGCCATTCTCACCATCTATATTGATCGTCCAACGGCCCCGGCGAATGCGGTTGATGCCGCCATGGCCGAGGTAGCCCGGACTGCCGCCCGGCTGATTGCGCCCGGGGTTTAGATATCAGGCGCAACAGCGCACTTGAATTATGTGGAATTCCTCGCCATATGCGCAGCGGGAGTCGGGTGGACGCAGTCTTCGCCAACCCGGTCAGGTCCGGAAGGAAGCAGCCGCAACGATTTTTCTGCGGGTCGCCCGGCTCCTACTTTGCACCAGCGCCAAGCTTTGGCAGCGGCTGCAAATATAAAAATACCCTTAAAATCAATGACTTGCGGGATTTTTGACCTGTTTTCGGACAGACTTGGAAATGACCGCGAATAGCCTTCGACAAGCCGCGGCCTCTCGCCTAAACTGTTCCTTCATGTCCGATTCACAAGATATATTCGCAGCTGGCGGTGTCGATGCGCCGGAGCAGCCCGCCCCGGGCGCGGCGCAGCCTTACCGGGTGCTGGCGCGCAAATATCGGCCATCAAAATTTTCCGAACTGATCGGCCAGGACGCAATGGTCCAGACGCTGGGCAACGCGATCAAGCGTGACCGGCTTGCCCATGCCTTTCTGATGACCGGCGTGCGGGGGGTCGGCAAGACATCGACTGCGCGGCTGATCGCCAAGGCGCTCAATTGCATCGGTGAAGACGGGCAGGGCGGCCCGACGATCGATCCCTGCGGCAAATGCGAACCATGCCGCAGCATCGCCGAAGGCAGTTTTATCGATGTCATCGAGATGGATGCCGCCAGCCATACCGGTGTCGACGATGTCCGCGAGATTATCGAGGCGGTGCGCTATTCGTCGGTCTCGGCCCGCTATAAAATCTACATCATCGACGAAGTGCACATGCTGTCGAAAAACGCTTTCAATGCGCTTTTGAAGACACTCGAAGAACCGCCGCCGCATGTGAAGTTCATTTTCGCGACCACCGAGGTCAACAAGGTTCCGATCACCGTATTGTCCCGCTGTCAGCGCTTTGACCTGAAGCGGATCAGCCCGGAGCAGCTGTCCGAACATTTCGGCATGATTGTTGGAAAAGAAGGCGTGACCGCAGAGCAGGAAGCGCTCGATCTGATTGCGCAGGCGGCAGAGGGCTCGGTTCGCGACGGTCTGTCGATCCTCGATCAGGCGATCGCCCATGCCGATATGGACGGCGATGGCGAGGTCAAGGCTGCCCAGATCAGGGATATGCTGGGTCTTTCCGATCGCGGCGCGGTCCGGCGGCTTTTTGCCAGATTGCTCGAAGGCGATTCAGCAGCGCTGCTCGATGCAATTGCCGACCAGTATAAAATCGGCGTCGAGCCATTGTCGCTGATGAACGGCCTGTTATCGCTTTCGCATCAGGTGACCTTGTTCAAGGTGGGCCGGGCCAGCGATCCGACCTTGTCGGAAGAGGCAAGGCAGCAATTTTCCGACTGGTCGGAACAGCTTTCCTATCCGGTTTTGCACCGGCTCTGGCAATTGCTGCTCAAGGGCTATCAGGAAGTCCAGCAAGCGCATCTGCCGCGCGAAGCCTGTGAAATGGCTTTGCTCCGCGTGCTCTGTGCCGCCGATATGCCCGACCCTGGAAAGCTCGCGAAAATGCTTGAACAGGGCGCGCCGGCGACCGCCAGTGCCCCGCCAGTCCAGCAGTCTGCGCCACCCGTGACCGAGCCCGTCGCGCAAGCCGCCCCTGCGTCGGTCGTTGCGCAAGAACCTCAGGCCAGCACGCTGCCCACTCAATTCGCGGACGTTATCACCGCTGTCGGACAGGTCTCTGCCGTTCTGGAAAGCATATTGATTGCCGACATGCGGCTGATCTCGCTTGATGCGCCCAATCTTGTCTACCAGCCAGCGCGTCCGATTGCCGATGCCGATATCCGGAAAATTGCCGATGCGCTGAAGCAGCAAACCGGCCAGGAGTGGACAATCGTCGAGGGACAGGGCGAAGCGCAGCCCAGTCTGGTCGAGAAAGAACAGCAGATCAGAGATGCCGAACGTCAGGCGATACTCGATGCCCCGATGGTGAAAGCCGCTTTTGAAGCCTTTCCCGATGCCATATTGCTGGAGGACGATGATCCTCGCCCACAAGAAACAAGGAGCGCATAGCCATGAAATCGATGGAAGAAATGATGAAAGCGGCGCAGGAAGCCGCGCAGCAGGTCCAGACCCAGATGGAGGACGCGCAGAAGAAGCTCGATAGTCTCGAAGTCGAAGGACAGGCCGGCGGCGGACTGGTCAAGGTCAAGGCGACGGCTAAAGGCCGTGTTCTTGCGGTGACGATTGATGAAAGCCTGATGAAGGCCGAAGAAAAGCAGATGCTGGAAGACCTGGTCGCAGCCGCGTTCAACGACGCCCGCAACCGTGCCGATGCCGTAAGCAGCGAGGAAATGGGCAAGATGACCAGCGGTATGCAGTTACCCCCAGGTTTTAAACTGCCATTCTAGGCCGTCCTTCCGATCGGGCGCATTCCGCTTGAAGTGTCTCCAACAGGCACCATATAGTGGACAGAAGCGCTGTTGCAGCGCAAAAAGTTGGAGTAAAAATGTCCGAGACCGAAGCCAATCCTGCCCCTGAATCCAAATCACTGCCTTTGTTGCCATTGCGCGACATCGTGGTGTTCCCGAATATGATCGTGCCGCTGTTTGTCGGCCGCGACAAATCGGTGGTCGCGCTTGAAAAGGCGATGGATTCGGACAAGGAAATCTTCCTCGTCGCGCAGCTCGATCCGGCGGAAGACGATCCGGTGCGCGATCAGCTCTATAATCTCGGCGTGGTTGCAACCGTATTGCAGTTGCTGAAATTGCCCGACGGCACGGTTCGTGTGCTGGTCGAAGGCAAGCAGCGCGCCAAGCATATCTCTCTGGAAGAAAAACCGGATGGCTATGTGTTGGCCGCGATCGACCTGCTCGACGAGCAGCAAGCGGAAGGCGCCGAAGCCTCGGCCCTGATGCGTTCTGTGGTTGACCAGTTTGAAAATTATTCAAAGCTCAACAAGAAAATGCCGGCGGAAACCGTCGTGCAACTGGGCGAAATTGACGATGCTGCCCGTCTCGCTGATGCCGTGGCCGCCAATATCAATGTCAAGGTTGCTGACAAGCAGAGCCTGTTGATGGAGAGCGATCCCGTCAAGCGGCTCGAAATGGTCTTTGCCTTCATGGAAGGCGAGCTGGGCGTGTTACAGGTCGAGAAGAAAATCCGTGGTCGCGTCAAGCGCCAGATGGAGAAGACCCAGCGCGAATATTATCTCAACGAGCAGATGAAGGCGATCCAGAAAGAACTGGGTGACGGCGAAGATGGCGAGGGCGACGAACTTGGCGAACTGAGCAAGAAGATCAAGGATCTGAAGCTTTCCAAGGAAGCCAAAGCCAAGGCTACTGCCGAGCTGAAAAAGCTTAAAGGCATGCAGCCGATGTCGGCCGAGGCTACGGTCACGCGCAACTATCTCGATGTGCTGCTCGGACTGCCCTGGGGCAAGAAATCACGACTCAAGAAAGATCTGAAACAGGCCGAGAAGGTGCTGGATGATGACCATTTCGCGCTCGAAAAAGTCAAGGAACGCATTCTCGAATATCTCGCGGTGCAGAGCCGGACCAACAAGCTGAAAGGCCCGATCCTCTGTCTGGTCGGCCCTCCCGGCGTCGGCAAGACCTCGCTCGGTCGTTCTATCGCCCGGGCCACCGGACGCGAGTTTGTTCGCCAGTCACTTGGCGGCGTGCGCGACGAAGCGGAAATCCGCGGCCATCGCCGCACCTATATCGGTTCGCTTCCCGGCAAGATTGTCTCCAATCTGAAGAAGGCGGGCACGTCCAATCCGCTGTTCCTGCTCGACGAAATCGACAAGCTTGGTCAGGATTTCCGCGGCGATCCGGCATCGGCGTTGCTCGAAGTTCTCGACCCGGAGCAGAATGACAAGTTCCAGGACCATTATCTCGAAGTGGATATTGATCTGTCGGACGTCATGTTCGTAACCACCGCCAACACGCTCAATCTGCCGCAGCCTCTGCTCGACCGGATGGAGATCATCCGGCTCGAAGGCTATACCGAAGACGAGAAGGTCGAGATTGCGAAACGCCATCTGATTGAAAAGCAGATCGAGGCACACGGCCTGAAAAAGGGCGAATTTGCCCTGCGCGATGATGCGTTGCGCGACCTGATCCGCTATTATACGCGGGAAGCCGGCGTCCGGACCCTTGAACGCGAAATCGCCAAGCTGGCCCGAAAGGCGCTGCGCCGTATTCTCGAAGGCGATTACAAGAGCGTCGAAATTACGCCCGACAATCTTGCCGAATATGCCGGCGTGCAAAAATATCGTCATGGCATCGGCGAAGAAGAGAACCAGGTTGGCGCCGTAACCGGCCTCGCCTGGACCGAAGTCGGCGGCGAACTGCTCACCATTGAATCGGTCACCGTATCCGGCAAGGGCCAGATCAAGACCACCGGCACGCTGGGTGACGTGATGAACGAGTCCATCCAGACCGCGCTCTCCTTTGTAAAAGCGCGCGCGCCATCTTACGGCATCAAGCCCAGTGTCTTCAGCCGCAAGGATATCCATATCCATTTGCCCGAAGGCGCTGTGCCAAAGGATGGCCCGTCAGCCGGTGTCGGTATCGTCACCGCGATCGTTTCGACCCTGACCGGAATTCCGGTGCGCCGCGATGTCGCGATGACTGGCGAAGTCACATTGCGTGGCCGGATTTTGCCGATTGGCGGATTGAAGGAAAAGCTGCTGGCAGCGCTTCGCGGCGGCATCACCACGGTATTGATCCCGGCGGACAATGAAAAAGACCTTGTCGAAATTCCGGAAAATATCACGTCGAAACTCAAGATCATTCCGCTGAGCCATGTCGATGAAGTGCTCGCCGAAGCGCTTGCCGAGAAAGTCGAGCCGATCGAGTGGAGCGATGCAGACGAGCTCGCGAGCCATGCCACAGCCCCTGTTGCCGACGACGCAGGGTCCGCAGCGCGCCACTGATCGTCAGCCATCGGCGAGTCGCGCTTTCGAAACAAAGGTGAAATGCGGTAGTAAAATATTCGAAACAGCTACCGCATCTCAACCGTTCGTCTCATTTCCTGTCATTCGACGCAGAAAATTGAGCTTTGGCGCAGAAAACAGCGGTTTTTCTTTGACTCGTCCGGATAATTTCGCATTACTGCTGACAGACAACGGCGCGATTCAAAATGAATTGCCATCAGAGAAGGGGGGATTCCCATAATGAATAAACAGGACCTTATCAGTAACGTCGCGGATCACAGCGGCCTTAGCAAAAGCGATGCCGGTAAAGCGGTAGACGCCGTATTCGATTCCATCAGCAGTGCATTGTCCGGCGGCGGCGAAGTTCGCCTCGTTGGCTTCGGCACATTCTCAACTTCAAAGCGTAAAGCTTCTACCGGCCGCAACCCGCGTACCGGTGAACCGATGCAGATTCCTGCATCGACACAAGCAAAATTCAAAGCCGGTAAGGGTTTGAAAGACGCTGTTAACAAGTAAACAAACCGGGGAGCAGAGTTTCGCTCCCCATTTTTTTCGCGCTTTGTTCTAGAAATATCAGGCGGGACCTCGAAAAGGGGCCCGCCTTTTTCTATGTGTATCGAAGGCATCGCGGACCGACTGCAATTTTTGAAGGCGGCGATTGTCATCGGACATTCTTGGACCGCCAGAGTGACACGGGATGAGGCTGCAATGCCGGCAACCGGACCGAAGCTTCTGACGATGGCAACCATCTCGCTTGCTGTTCGTTAATTCCCAGAGACAGATTTTTATCAATAGAGAAAAACTGGAGCTTTTTATGGCGGGCGGTTGGGCGCGTGATGGCGCGGTACAGGATCAGATTGACGACACTATTGCGGACGCAGTGAAGCGCGCTCGAGCCGATATGCCGTCCGGAGACGCCGCCAAATATTGCGCCGAATGCGGTGACGAAATCCCTGATGCGCGCCGCCGCGCCTTGCCCGGCACAAGAACCTGTGTTGTCTGTCAATCCGTTCGCGATGCCGACCGGAAGAGTGCTGGCTTCAACCGGCGTGGCAGTAAGGACAGCCAGCTGCGCTAGCGGGCGGTTGTCTTTGCAATCTCCCGCCATATTCATTGTCTGACGGCAGCGTCTCACTCTCGACAACCATCGTTTTTTGATCGAATTGCCAAACCCTCAACTGCCGGATCCATAGCTGTAAGGAATTCCTGAGCAGCGCGCTCCATATCATTCCCGTTCCTGCAGGAACCGATACCGCGCTCGGGTGTTGTCCAGGCAACCCCATGCAAATAATCGTAGGAGCGCCGCGATCGAACATCTGGCCGACAATTTCTGGAACATACGCGGCGATTTTAAAATCGCGCACGTTATCAACATAGGGACCCATATTTCGCTGGTGCGCAAGCCCGGTGGTACTTTCATATTGCTTGATTCCTACGAGATGGACAAGTCCGATCAGGATCAATTGATGGCGCTGACCGATGGCGGCGCATTGATCGAGGCGGTGCTGAATGTGCATCCGTTTCACACCATCCACTGCGAATTCATCCAGAAGATGCTGCCCCATGCCCGGCTGATCGGCACCCGTCGCCATCACGAGCAGGCCCCGCATCTGCATTGGGACAAGGATCTCATCGAGGATGCGGCTACCCAGCAGCAATTCGCCGATATCCTCGATTTTTCAATCCCTTCCGGCGTCGACTTCATTTCCGATGACGACAGTGTGCATGTCGGTTCGGTCATTGCGCGGCACAGGGAGAGCGGCATTATCCATGTCGATGATACGCTGATGGTCATCAATCTACCGGCGCTTGCCCAGAAAATGCTGCCGGGCCCGAAATTGCGGTTTCATCCCAAGCTTGCGGACGGGCTGGAAAAGCGTGCCGGCGCGGCGGATGACTATATCCGCTGGGCCAGGGACTTGGCCCGTGACTGGGCCGACGCCAATATCGTCTGCGCCGCACATAGCGGCATATTCCGTCTCGACGACCAAAGCTTCGCAGAGGCAATCGACACAGCGCTGGAACATGTCTCCGATACGCTGGACGATCACCGCAAAACCTACGGCTGAACAAATCCCCCAATCCCCCACGCTTCAGGCCAAATTTGAAAACAAGGATCCCGCATGACTGACAAGACAATTGAAACCGTAAACCCGCTTACCGAAGAGCTCCTGCAAACCTATCCGATCATGTCGGATGAAGAGGCCATGGAAGTCGTCCAGACCAGCCATGATGCTTTTCTCGACTGGCGCTTGAAAAGCCTGGACGAAAGGGCAGGCGTGATTGCAGCTATCGGCGCCGAGTTACGGAAATCAAAGGATGAATTTGCCCAGCTGATGACCGACGAGATGGGCAAGCTGCTCAGCGACGCGCGCGAGGAAATCGAACTGTGTGCGAGCATCTGCGATTATACCGCCAAGCACGGGCCGAGCATGCTCGCCGACGAAGAACGCGAGGTACCGGAAGGGCGCGGGATTGTAACCTATTCCCCGCTCGGCGTTATCTACGGCATCCAGCCCTGGAACTTCCCCTGTTATCAGGCGATCCGCTATTCGATTTCCAGCCTGATGGTTGGCAATGGCGTGCTGCTGAAACATTCGGCCAATTGCACTGGCAGCGGTCTGATGCTGCGTGATATTTACGAAGCGGCAGGATTGCCCAAGGGCCTGTTCGGCGTGCTGCTGATCACGCACGACCAGTCGGACGCGATTATCGAGCATGAACTGGTCCGCGGTGTGACCCTGACCGGCAGCGACAAGGCCGGTCGGTCTGTAGCCCAGAGAGCAGCAGCAGTGACGAAAAAGACGGTCATGGAACTAGGTTCTAACGACGCTTATATGGTGTTCGACGATGCCGATCTCGATCTGGCAATCAAAGCCTGTGTACAGGGCCGGATTTTCAACAATGGCCAGACCTGCGTGAATGCGAAACGCTTCATCGTCACCGAGAAAAATTATGATGCCTTTGTCGAGGGCTATGCCGCCGCTTTCAAAGACATAAATATGGGCGACCCGAATAAAGAGGATACCCAGCTTGGCCCCATGGTGTCACGTAGCCAGCGTGACCAGGTCCATTCCCAGGTCGAGGAGAGCGTGTCCAAGGGTGCGAAGATCGTTGCTGGCGGCGTGATCCCAGATGATAAAGGATGGTTCTACCCCGCCACCGCGCTGGTCGATGTTGCGCCCGGGCAGCCCGCTTATGATGACGAGATTTTCGGTCCGGTTGCGTCGATCATCAAAGCCAGGGACGACGAAGACGCGATGCGCATTGCCAATGACAGCCGCTACGGGCTGGGCGGCGGTATCTTCAGCAAGGACGTCGATCGGGCGGTCAAAATGGCGTCGACCTATTTCGACACCGGTATGATCAATATCAATACTTACGCAATTGCGTCGCCGGACATGCCCTTTGGCGGGGTCAAGGATAGCGGCTATGGCCGCGAGCACGGCGAAGTAGGGCTGAAGGAGTTCGTAAACGTCAAGTCGATTACGATTGGCGCCTGATATGACCAAAATGTTGCGATGTGATGTCGCGATTATCGGGGCCGGTACAGCCGGGCTCGCGGCAGAACGGGCGGCGCGCTCCAATGGCGCCAGCACTTTGCTGATCGATCCTTATTATAATGGAACAACCTGCGCCACGGTGGGTTGCATGCCGTCAAAGCTGCTGATTGCGGCTTCGCATGCAGCCCACGCCGCCCGCTCTGCCAGCCTGTTCGGGATCACGGTCTCGGATATCAAGATCGACGGAAAAGCTGTGATGCAGCGGGTGCGCGACGAGCGCGACCGCTTTACCAGACTGACTCGCGAGAGCATTGCCGATATCCCCGACCGCGTTCGCTTGCGCGGCAGGGCAAGATTCATTGCGTCAGACAGTCTTGAACTGGACGATGGCCGTCAGATCGAGGCCCGCCGCATAGTGATCGCCACGGGTTCGGCGCCCTTTATTCCCGACCAGTTCGCGGGGTTGGGAAAGCATTTGCTGACCAATGAGAATATATTCGATCTCATCGATCTGCCGGTCCGGCTAGCCGTCATCGGCTCGGGACCTATCGGTCTGGAACTGGCGCAGGCTATGGCGCGACTGGGCGCTGATGTGACGCTGTTTGATCAGGGTGAACGTCTTGGCGGCATCCGCTGCGACAAGGTGCATGCGGCGCTTAAGGGAATAATCGAGGCGGACCTGACGCTGAAGCTGGGCGTGGAACTGGAGACCGTCGCAACCGAAGATGGTGCGCATCTTTCGTGGAGTGGCGCCTCTTCGGGGCAGGCGGAGTTCGATCATGTGCTGGTTGCCACCGGCAGGCCACCCAATCTCGAAAGCCTCGATCTGGCTACCGCCAGGATCGCGCTCGATGATGATGGTGTGCCCGTCCACGACCGCGATACCATGCAATGCGGGGATAGTTCGATCTTCCTGGCCGGCGACGTCGCCAATGATTTGCCGTTGTTGCACGAAGCCTCGCAAGACGGTGCGATTGCCGGGCGCAATGCCGTGGCTTTCCCGGCATCGATGCACGCCGACCGCTTCCCGCATTTCAGTATCACCTTCACTAGCCCGCCGGTGGCCCGGATCGGCCAGTCGGAGGAAGACGGGGTGATCACCGGTACCGCCGATTTCAGCGATCAGGGCAGGGCGCGCGTCGAAGGCACCAACGAGGGCATTCTCACGCTTTATGCCTCAGCACCGGATGGCCGCTTGATCGGAGCGGACTTGTGCACGCCAGCTAGCGAGCATCTCGCGCATATGCTGACATGGGCCATCCAGCAGGGGCAGACGGCCAGCCAGTTGCTGGAAATGCCATATTACCACCCGACGGTCGAAGAAGGGCTGAAACAGGCGCTACGCACGATTTGTGCGGCCACGCCGATAGACTTGCCGCAAGATCAGGACCGCGGGGTTCCGTCGGGGGCATGACCTGTCCCCGGTCGTCGCCGCGCGAGAGATTGAGCGCAGCAGGCATCAGCCGCTATTATCCTGGCATATCAGTTCGCTGTGTTGCCAACTGGTGATATCCTTCCTAGCTATCAATGCTGATGAGCAGGCGCCTTCCTGCCATTCAGCCGTAGCGGCAGCGGTGCCAATCTGATCAGCTCGGGTTTATCACTATTTTCGCTAATGCGATAAGCTTGATCAGTGCTGAGATCATCAAAGATTTGTTTGATTCCCGAGCTGGGCCAATTGATCGTCACACGTTCGATTGAAGCCGCTTTGCCCAAACCGATTTCACTGCGGAAGGGGGAACTGCCAAAGCTTCCTCCCGAATTGACCGTTCGGTATATCGAACGGCGGGTGCCGCCCGGATAACGAACATCGACCTTGATGCGCGCGCCAATGGCGCTGCGGTTGCTTTTTGTTCCGACAAGCAACAACTTGATCCAGTTGTTTTGATTGGTCAGGTTTTCAAACAGTGCGTTTTGAAAAATATCGCCTTCTGATTCTCCGCCCAGTTCAATGAAGATATCCTGATCCCCGTCATGGTCGATATCAGCAAAGCCGGTGCCATGCCCTTTCTGGATATGGCCCAGGCCCGATGCGCCGGTAATATCACGAAAGCCGGAGCCGCCAGTGTTGCTTAGCGCGACATTTGGATAAATAGCGCGATAATCCGGCGTGCCGGTACCAAAATAGACATCAAGCCAACCGTCATTGTCAAAATCCCCGAAATTCGCGCCCATCGCAAATATCGGCTGGTCAACGCCCAAAGCCTTTGTTTGATCGGAAAAACGGCCGCCGCCCATATTCCGATAAAAAGCCGGGATTGCCACGGCTGTTGTCAGCCCGGCATAGGACCGGCCCATCTCGGGCGTCGTAGGCGCTTGCCGGTCGTAGCCGGACACCAAAAGGTCCTCGCGGCCATCATTGTCATAATCCCAGAACCAGGCAGCGAAGCTTATCGTCGGGTTTTGTACACCAGCCGCCATGGTCACGTCTTCAAACGACACCGTCGGGCTTTCCCGAGACCATTGGTTCCGAAAGAGATGGTTGGCTTTGTCAAGGCACGAGACATAAATATCGTCGTTACCGTCATCGTCATAATCGCCCACGGCTAAACTTCTAGAGCGGCAATCGTAGGCAAAACCTGCCTTTGCTCCAGCATCGGTGAACGTGCCGTCTTGATCATTCAGATAGATGCGCGCTGGAAAGTCTTCGCCTTTTTCCTTGTCGGATTCCGCTGCAACGATCAAATCCAGCCAGCCATCATGGTTTAAGTCGGCAAATTTTGCCGAGGGTGTCGGGCTGAAATCCAGAACCTCTGCCGCTTTGGTGACATCGGTAAACGTTCCGTCGCCGTTATTTTTCAGCAATGAATTGGGTATAGCTCCCTTTTGCCGGGCCCATGCGCCGCGAAGGATGAAGATATCCGGAAAACCGTCATTATTATAATCGCCATGGGTTACATTCAAACCGCCCGGCATGTCGGCTAGGCCAGCAGCCTGCGTGGCATCGTGGAAACTGCCATCTGCTTGTCGCAGGTACAGTTTTACACGTCCTGTCAGGTCCCAGTCGGTTACGAAAATATCGAGCATATCATCGCCGTTAAAGTCTTCAACTATGGCGCCACCGGCCCGCGTATTGTCAGCGACCCCCATCATATCGGCAACATTCGCAAATCGGGGGCCATCATAATCCTGAATCATACCCGGCATGGGCAACAGATGTTCCGCCGGCACGCCGTCCGGATATTTACCCAGCGTCATATAAGCCAGATTCAACAACCATTTTGCCTCATAATCGTTCGGATTGCCGGCGAGTATCTCCTCCTGATAGATTTTGATCGCTTTGGTGGAGCCTTCGGTCAGTTTGTGAACCGCAGCATTGTCCAAAGGTATGATGCAAACCGATGCTTGCGGATTGTTCTGGCAATTTAGCTGCTCCCCCAATCTCATATAGGCGATGGCCGTTTTCGAATTTAGCGCCGTCCGAAAATTGGAAGATTTCTCGGTTGCGGCGCTTCCGCTGTAATATCCCCGGACCTCTTCATATAATTCTAGCGCACTTTCGGTTTCGCCCTGGTCGAGCAACCTGTTGGCTATTTTGAATTTTCTGCGAGCGATGCCATTGGTGTAGATGCCGATGGATACTAGGAACTGTTGCTTGGCCTTGGCATATAGCCGCTTCAACCGAGAGCCTTTCCGATATTCCTCGATATCGTTCAAAGCGGCCACCATGGCTTTTGTGCCTTCGCCGATTTCCAGGGTCATGCCATATTCCGACAATGGTTCACCTGAATCGATGGCGGAATTGAGGTCGCGCCAACCGAAAAACAAACAAATGATGATTGCGGTCAGGGCAATCCAGTATTTTTTATTTAGCATTTGAATATGGTATCCCAGGTCGATGATCATGGCCAGTCACATCCGGTCTGCATGTCAGGCCGAGTGCAGTAGTCAGATTCCTTTTTTCTATCAGTAGCGATATTTTTTGCCCACGGTGGTTTTATAACTGGTTGACTTCATTGGTGCCGTTCGACAGGAGTATCGGGGTTTCAGGACTGCAAAGTGGCAGTCAGATAATACCCTCAGGAGAATATGGCATGGCGAATCAAAATTCAGATCAATCGAAAAATGACGAAAAACAGGCTTGGATAAAACCGCAGCTCGTCGATCTGGATAAAGGTATGGATTCTGTGCAATCAAGCACCGGAGCCAATACAGATGGGTTCGCTGCTTCAACTTCCTAGCAACGACGGTCGCCTGAAAAGTAATTAAGTTGTTTTAAAACAAGATGTTACTAGCCACAACCGGTCAAGCGGATCGCCAATATACCGGTAGTCGCGATTATCGACTCTATTTTGCGATTGCGGCGCTGATCGGTCTGGCCGCGATATTCTGGTTAAGTTCGCGCTATCCGGCCTTGAATGAAAAGGCCCTTATGGGCGGCGACATGCCGTTGTCGGGGCTTTCGTTTGATATCGTCATCCGGATATTGCCAAACAGCGGCATCCTCTGGGAAATTGTGGCAAATACCGCAAACTGGATTTCCACCAACAAGAAGGGGATGGCCTTTGGCGTCCTCTTTGGCGCCTCACTTCTCACCTTATTGTCGCTGGTAAAAAAGCGTTCGTTCGAGGGCAGTTTTGCCAATGCTGCGCTGGGCACCGCGATCGGTGCGCCGCTTGGTGTTTGTGTCAATTGCGCCGCCCCCATTGCGCTCGGTCTGCATGCCGGGCGTATGCGGCTGGAAACGACATTGGCGGCAATGCTGGCGTCGCCGACATTGAATATCATTATCGTCACCATGAGCTTCGCGTTGCTGCCTTTCTATCTGGCGGCGATCAAAACTGCTTTAGCGCTGGTGATGGTTTTGGTCGCCATACCTTTGTTGTGCAAATATGTGCTGGTGGCCGAGACGGTTAGCTCGGGAAACACGGCAGCAAATATGGCCGATGCATCTCAGGCCAAAGGGGTCACCGCCTGGATGTTGCGCGTGCTTTCGCCGAAAGATGCGGATCCGGCGATACACGGCCCGATGAAATCGCTGGTCTGGTTCCTGCGGAACTACGCGCGCAATTTCTTTTTCATTTTCATCATCACCGTCCCGATGATGTTTCTGGCGGCATTGCTGGGCGCGTTGGTTGCGACGATCACCAAGCCCAATGAATTGATCACGCTGCTACCCCAAGCCGGTATTTTTCTACCTTTACTTGCTTTGTTGGCGATTGCGGTTGTGGCCAGTTTCGTTCCTGCGCCTATCGCTCTGGATGTAATACTGGTGGCAATATTGGTCGGCATCGGGTTAAAGGCCGAATATGCTGTAGCGATGATTATCGGGCTCGGCTCGTTCAGCATATATGCCTTCATCATCCTGTGGCGAGCGATATCGCTACGCACCGCGGTCAGCTTATGGGTGCTTGTCATCGCGTTCGCTATATTCGGCGGCATTTTGGGCCGCTATGCCGGGAAGGCAGAGCAACGTTATGATGTGCAGCAGCGGGTTTCACTTCTGAAGTCACAAGAGCTGGTCAAATGGCCCGCAACATTCCCGCTTCCCGCTGCAGAGAATCTCTCCGCACTTGCTAGCAAGATCGCCCAGCAAAAGGTTCGCTTCCAGACAGTGACGGCCGAAATCGAAAGCGACGGCGGTAGCGAGATCGACCTTGTATCAAACAATATGGATGCCGCCAAGGAAGCCTTTGTCGGTGAAAAGGCCAATTTTGCGCGAATTATGGGGCCTGCCATTGGTCTGGACGAAAAGGGCGTGATCAGCCCGCTCAAGATATTCAGTCCTTATAATATGGGTGCCGGACTGGCAGCAGGTGATGTCCATGGAGACGGCTGGACCGATATTCTCACAGCGCGTTCAGTTCATCAGACAGGTTTTTCGCTTTATGCCAATATCGGCGGCAAATATATCCGGCAGCAAATTGATTTGGGACCGTTAGAAAAACTGGATTTCCGAAACCTGGCTCTTGTCGATATCAATGGAGACCAGCAGCTTGATATTGTGGGAGCGTCCTTTGGCCAGGGGGTGTTCGCTCTGTTCAACCAAGAGGGCGAATTTGATTATCGGCGCTCTGTCCAGATAGACAATAAAGACGGCGTTCTAGCTGTGGCTATGGCCTTTGCCGATTTTGACAATGATGGCGATATCGACATCGCTTTCGGCAACTGGACGACGCCAGCCGAGCATGATCGCGGTAGATTTATCGCTCTTTCTTCGCATAATAATATTGCGTGGAATGATGGTGAGGGTGGCTTTGCAAGCAAACGGCTCCCCGGCTTTCCAGGCGCGACATTGACTACATTGGCAAGTGATTTTGATGGTGATGGCAATATCGATATTCTGATCGGCGATGACGTCCGCAATACAGACGCTTTCCTGATGTCGGACGGCAAACGATCCTTCCGCGTCAGGCAATTCAAGGACACGCCGTTCCCATATACGATTCGATCCTCCATGAGTTATTCGCAAGGTGACTGGAATAACGACCTGATAACCGATTATTATGGTGCACAAGTTGCAATGCCAGGCGGCGGCGGCAATACGAAAGGGCAATCCGGCTCGCGCGCTTACGATATATGTGCACAATTTACCGCCGATCTGGGGCGTTGGGAATATGATACGGCTGCTTGCGCCGAACGGCTGATTTCCATGGATTTCATCCACCGCAGCAATATGAGGCAAGGGAATACCGGATGCGCAAAATCAACCGAAGCATCAGACCGGATTTTATGTGCGTCGCTGCAATATATAAGAGACAATTTCGACAAGCGGAAAACACAGGGCAGCACCGAAAAATATAATCGCTGCCGCAAAAACCTCGCTCATATTCCCGAAATGCAACGCCATTGCGTGGTTATTATCGAGCCTCGTTGGGAATTGCCCGCAGAATATACTTTATCGGGAAAAGCTACCGCAGCGGTTGACACGGTCAACATATTGATGACCGGACAAGCCGACGGCGCATTTCGCGATGATGCCGGCGCTCAAAAGGTCGATATGCCAGGTTGGAGCTGGAACAGTCGCTTTGCCGATCTTGATCAGGATGGCTGGGAAGATTTGTTGATTATGACGGGTATCTGGCAGAAACCATCCATCAGCGGCAGCAATAAATTTTATCACAACCAGTCGGGGCAATTCGCCGATGCGACCGATAGCTTTGGCTTTACCGATCTGATCCCCTCCTACAGCTATGTTTCGTTTGATTATGACCGCGATGGTGACATCGATGTCATTCGCGATATGGGATCGTTGCGAATGATCGTCCATCGCAATGATCGACCGGCTGGGGGCGCATTGTGGGTGCATCTGCGGGATACGATCGGCAACAGCATGGGCATCGGCGCGCGGGTGACAATCTGTACCAATGGCGAAACACGGGTACGTCCGGGAAAATGCCAGATGCGCATTATTAGCGCCAGCGGCGGCTTTATGGCCTTTGACCCGATCGCCGCGCACTTCGGACTGGGCAAGGCGAAATATGTGTCGCTGATTGAAGTCAAATGGCCAGATGGCGAAAAAACCATGATCAGGCCGAAATCCCTCTCCGCCGGTGAGATTGTCGTTAGCCGGAAATGAAACAGCGGGCCATCGCAAGCCATATTATGACGCAACGGGTCGACCCGCCGATTGCAATTCCAACTGAAACCACTAGTGCTCCGCTATGAGCGGCATCGGGGCTATATTCCATCGCGACAAATCGTCTGTTCCGGCTAATTCTGTCGAACGTATGGCGGCCGCCCTGCGCCTATACGGCCCGATCAAGCAAGTGCATCGCACATATGATAATTTCGGCCTGTGCTGGACCCGGGCCGGCCTATTCACTCCTGATGACAAATATGACCAGCAACCCGTATCGGTAGGCAACCGGATGCCGATGGTATTTTCTGGATTGCTGCAACACCGCGAAGAACTGGCTGCGAAAATAGGCCTGGAAACAAGCCGTTTGAAATCCATGGCGGATAGCGCGCTTGTTCACATGGCCTGGCAAAAATGGGGCAAACAGCTCACCCAGCATCTATATGGAAGCTTTGCCATATTGCTCTGTGATCGCGAGCATAACCGAATTTACGCCATTCGTTCTGATGGAGCGGCAACGCCGATATTTTACCACGACAACAGCAACCGGCTTGTTTTTGGATCTGCTCCCAAGGCGATATTTGCCATCGGCGATATTCCGCGTGAATTGAATGAGCAGCGGCTCGCTGATTCCATGATCCTCAACAATCAGGATATGGACAACAGTTTTTACAAAGACATAAAATCCGTTCCCCTGGGGCATATTCTTGAAGCCGGGCCGGGTTTCCTGCGTTTGGAACGCCACACGGATTGGAGCGAAGCCAAAGAGATACGCTTTGCCCGGGATGAAGATTATGTCGAGGCAGCCAATGAGATTTTCGAGCGGAGTGTTGCAAGCAATATGCGCGCAATCCGGACCCCGGCCGCAATGTTGAGTTCCGGCCTCGATTCCTCCTCTGTGGTTGCAGCGGCGATGGAATATCTGGACAAGCAGAACGATAAGTCGGCTGAAGGAATTATCAGCTTCACCTCTGTTCCCGCCCCAGGTTGGGACGGCACAGCGCTTGGCCATCGCCGCTCCGGCGACGAATCTGGTCCGGTAAGGGCCTTTGCGGCCATGTATCCGCAACTTGATGCAAGGTTCGTTGATTCCGCAGATCTGGCAATTGATCATGACCTTGATAAAATGATCTTGCTTTCGGAAACACCGCCATTTGCCGTTAAAAATCTGCACTGGTTTATCAATTTACAGCGACTGGCAATGCAGGAAGGCCGCAATGTCATGCTTGGCGGGGAGAGCGGAAACCGAACCCTGAGTTTCAGCGGCCGCTCCATTTATGCCAAATTGTGGCGGCAGGGGCGATGGTTGAAATTGTGGCGTGAACTGCGCGCATCCGACAATGACGACTCCCGATTGTCACGCCTATATGGCCGGGCGATACGGCCAAACCTTCCTGGCAAGATAGTGCAGCATATCAGCAACCTCAGAGGCAATCGCAAGCATCCCGGGTGGAGTGCCCATTCGGCGATAAACCCGGCCTATGCTGGCGATATGCGGTTGGATGATCGAGCCACGGAAATGGGCTTTGATACCAGCTATTCGGGCTTTGCAGATGGCCGGGAAAAGATGATATACATGGGCGAAAATGGAACGCGCGACATGGGGCAGACGGCCAGCTATGCATTAGAAGCCTTGACCGGCGTGCAGAGGAGAGACCCGCTGGGGGACCGCAAGCTAGTCGAATTTTGCATGGGCATTCCCGAGCAGCAATTCATGGTAAATGGCGACGACCGACGACTTGTCAAACGGATGATGGCAAAGCGCCTGCCAACGGAAATCCTGAATGCGAAGCGTGGCAGACAGGCGGCAGACGGCCATATGCGGATGACCCGCGACCTGCCGCGCTATAAGCAGGAAATTGAACGTTTGGCGGATGATCCAGAGATGCAAAAAAGATTTGATATTCCCCGGCTGCTAGGGTTGCTTGACAATTGGCCGGACAAAACGCCTTTGTCGGTAAAAGATCACCCCGATGCGGGAATTGTCACCCTTGGTTTGCCCCGGGCGATTGCAACATCACGGTATATAAATTGGGTGAAGGGTAAAAATTGATGCGCAACATACCCTTTACCGTTCGTGCTGATCTTGATTTGGGGGCGAGGGTGACTCCCTATCTGGTTGACTCGGGCCACGATGTCACGATCAGCGAGGGATTTGTTCCAGACGCAATCTCCGATCCAAGGGATACGGGCGTTGCTTTTTCAGCAAGTCCATCGCAATTTCTGTTGAAGATCCCCAATGGCGTGCGCTTTCTGGTGAGCGGAGGCGACAGGATAACATATGACCGCGGCACCGCATCTGACAAAGAGGTCGCGTTGTTCTTGCTGGGGTCAGCATGGGGCGCACTTTGTTACCAAAGAGAGTTGCTTCCCCTGCATGCCAGCGCCGTCATTCACCGCGAAGCGGTTCATGCATTCACTGGACCTTCGGGAGCTGGCAAGTCGACATTGTCGGCAGCATTGGCTGATCGGGGGCGCAGCTTTTTCACCGATGACGTCCTGATTATAGATCCGGCACAGATCGGAGGTAGCAACAATTGCTACAGTGGGCAGAAGGACTTGAAGCTATGGAAAGATGCCCTGAAATTGACAAATGCAGAAAAGGTCTCGGCAGTCAGGGACGCGGAGAATTTCGAGAAATTTTTTGCTGTTCCAGCCAATGCCTCACCCAAAAGTGTGGGTGAGCTGGCAAGCCTGTCGATCCTGGAAAATAACACCGCCAATATCGCTACACATCCTTTCGAAATAGAAAAAATATCCGGCGCCAAATCAATAAAACAGTTGAGGAATAGCGTTTATCGACCGCGGTTTGCCAATGCCATTTGGGGCAAACAAAAGCTGTATCAGATGTTGGGCAAATTGATAGAAAATGTGGAAGTACAAAGTTTCAATCGGACGATGGACAAAAGCAGGTTTGATGAAAGCCTTTCCTTTATGAACGATTGGATCGACCGATGGGATGGAACTGCATGTGCACGATCAGACGGAAATGACGGTGCCGAAGGTTAGGTGATGGCTGGATTTGTGCCAATGAAGGGAAGAACAGCTAGCCAAAAGATATGCTGGCTGGCGTCTTATCCGAAATCGGGAAACACCTGGACACGGATATTGCTTTCGAAGCTTCTGCGTGATGACGAACAAGACGACGTCGATAACCTCTCGATTGACCTTGTCGGTTCGATTGCCAGCAATCGTATTCGGTTCGATGCGCTGACAGGATTGCCATCATCCGATATGACCGATGATGAAATCGATTTGTTGCGCCCTGCAGCCAATCGGGCAATTGCCATCGATTCGGAAAAGCTTCTCTATACCAAAGTACATGATGCTTATCATGACAGCGGAAATGGTGAAGCCATATTCCCCGCCGACTGTTCTTTCGGTGCTATTTACATTGTTCGTAATCCTTTGGATGTTGCCGTTTCCTATGCTTATCATCAGGGGCATCAAGATTTTGCAAAAGTCATCCAGCAGATGAACAATCCAGCTCATGTCATGGCGGGCGGGTCAAAATCACAACTTCGACAAAAGACCATGGGTTGGACCGGTCATTATCGAAGTTGGCACAATCAGACCAAAATTCCCATTCTGACCATCCGCTATGAAGATATGATTGTCGATACTGTGGGTTGTCTGGCACGCATGGCTGATTTCATCGGACTGGACAGCCCCAATCTATCTGAGCAGATCAAATCGGCCGTTGAACTATCTCGTTTCGATAAGCTGCGCGCGAAAGAAGAAATTTCAGGATTCAGCGAGAGGCCCGAAAAGGCTGCGAAATTTTTCCGTTCTGGACGTGTCGGTGAAGGTGTGGAACGGTTGGACGCCGACTTACGGCAGAAGATGGTTGAGGCTAACAGGCCGTTGATGCATGAGCTTGGCTATATCTAGCGGAAACACAAATACATGATCAGGACTATCGGATAATATGAGCGCGATCACGGACAATAGCTTCATCAATAAAACTGCGGATTGCGTCGAGGCGGTTGTCGATGACGAACTCGCATTGATGCACACGGAAAGCGGCAAATTTTACAGTTTGAGCGATTCCGGCCGTCATATATGGGAACTCATCGGAGACGGCAAAAAATTTGGTGAATTAAGGACAGCAATATTGCAGGAATATCACGTTTCCAAAGATGTGTGCGACAAGGATGTGCTTGATCTGTTGCACGAGCTTCACGATCGAACGTTGATAGAATTATCCTGAACATCGAGTAGCAACGTTCTCTTTGTCGCTGCTACAGGCTAAATACGGACAGACCGCTATCGGCCGGTCGAAATCACCGCCCAATGTCAGACATTCCCGTGAACTCGATTATATAATCGCTTCAAACCACCCCAATTGGGTGGGAAGCCGTCGTTTAATGAATGACGCGTGGAAATATGTTTTTAACAGGGAACCTGTTGACGGTTTGAGCGTAAGGTCGATGAGGCTATTATTTACCGAAATCTTCGGCGGCCTCTTTTTGACAAACAATATCACAGCATTTCATCCCTGATATGCGTTTAACTAGGTGCGGCACCAGAATGCGTCATAAGAACATGTTCCCGGCCTTCACCGCAATTATATCGCTAGCGAGCTTAAACTCGACAGCCGCCCTGGCTCAAGCGCTGGAGGCCACCCAGCCTCCAACAGACCCGCGCGCACCGATCATTGATGATTCGGAATTCGATGCGACCATCCCTGCGATTGATGATAATCCTGATGCCCCCATGGGGAGCGTCGAAGACTGGGCTGCCGAACAAAAAAGACTGGAACGCCAAGCGCAACAGGAAGATGCGCAGGACGGGATGGCGGTATTGCCTGAACTGCAAGATGCCGATGCGGACGAGTTGATTGCCGACGCGCCGGTAAATGATCCTGAAATCGACGATCCGCTGACACCAATTGATAGCTTCGATGTCGAGCCGTTCGACGAGAGCCAGTATACGGAGGCCGACGACAGTGAGCAGACCGCGGCACTACGATATGATTACCGGATAGATGGACTGGAATCGCTCGAAGAAAGCGGCAAGACGCAAGTTCGTCCCGTCAGTGCGGATGATATTCGCAGTCTGTTTGAAGAGCTCTCTGCGCTGGGAGAGGCTGACGGCAAGGCCGCGAACGGCGCCATGGTTTCTGCCCGGATGCAAGAGGATCAGCAATTGCTGGTCGATATCATGACCGGTCAGGGATTTTTTGACGCGTCGGTAAACGGTATGGTCGAGCTTCCCGAGACCGAAGGCGAGAAACTGACGGTCGTGCTCCAGGTTGAGCCCGGCAGGCGCTACGATCTCGGCGCTATAATATTTGATGCTGATAGAGCCGTTCCCGAAGACCTGATCGCGAGAAATTTCGTTCCCAAAACCGGTGAACCAATTGTCGCCGAGCGGGTCTTGGCTGCCGAAGCCAATATTGCTGTGGTTCTGCCACAGGAAGGCTATCCTTTCGCTGAAACCGGACAGCGAGATATTTTACTCGACCCAGAAACTGGCACCGGCGATTATACTCTGCCTGTCAATATTGGCCCACGTAGCAGCTATGGCGAGATAATCACCACCGGCACAACCGCCTTTGACGCCGACCATATCGGGGTGCTGAGCCGTTTTGACAAGGGCGAACTCTACGACAGCCGCATGGTCGACGACCTCCGCAAGGCCTTGGTCGCCACCGGGCTGTTTTCAATCGTATCGGTCAAGCCAACCGCGAGTGGAGAAGCTGCGGCGGACGGGACCGAATATGCGACTATCAATGTCGAGCAGGTAGCAGGGCCACCGCGCACTCTGGCGGGCAGTGCTGGCTACAGTACCGGGCAGGGCTTTCGTCTGGAAGGTAGCTGGACCCATCGCAATCTATTCCCGCCAGAAGGCGCGCTGATCGCGAGCGGAGTGGCAGGAACCCAGGAGCAGGGGGCATCGCTGACTTTCAGGCGCAGCAATGCCGGTCGCCGCGACAGAACGGTCGAACTGGGAATCTCCGCGTTGCACAGTGATTTTGAGGCCTATGAGGCGTTCACCGGAAAGCTGGCCGGGCGCATCTCCTACGACAGCACCCCAATCTGGCAAAAGCGTTTAACCTATAGCTATGGTTTCGAGATTCTCGGCACCAATGAACAAGATTTCAATTTTACTACCGGCGAAAGGGATCGGCGTACTTTTTACGTCGCCGCGCTGCCGGGGCAGGTCACATTTGATACGACGGACAGTTTGCTTGATCCGACGCAAGGCTTCCGTCTGTCGGCGAAACTATCGCCCGAAGCATCGCTCGGCAGCGGCACGCAAATCTATGGCCGCGGCCTTCTCGAAGGAACCGCATATTTCCAGGTTGATGACGGTATCATCATTGCGGGCCGAACGCGCGTCGGGTCCATCGCTGGCGCGGACCGCGAACTGATCGCACCCTCCAGGCGCTATTATGCCGGCGGTGGCGGATCCGTGCGCGGCTTCGGATATCAGGAACTTGGTCCCAAAGACATTGAAAACCGTCCGATTGGCGGGCGCAGCCTGGTCGAAGCGGCGGCGGAAGTCCGTTACCGCTTTGGCGACTACGGAATCGTCGGTTTTGTAGATGCCGGGCAAGTATACACGAGTTCCACTCCGGGCTTTGACAATTTGCGCTACGGCGTCGGCATCGGCGGGCGCTTTTACACCAATTTCGGACCGCTTAGGGTCGATGTCGCCACCCCGATAAACCGGCAACCGGGTGAATCGCGAATTTCGGTATATATCTCGATCGGACAGGCATTCTGATGGCGGATAACGAAACCATGAGCGAGACAGAGGCTTACGGGCCCTTGACTCATAAAGTTGCGATCTGGTCGGGAGCATTGATCGCGCTGGTTCTGGTGATCCTGATTGCCGGCTATCTCTGGCTGGACAGCAGCAGCGGACATCGCTTTGTCGCAAACCAGATTGAGGGCGTCGCGTTCGAAAACGGTATGCAACTGGAAATCGATGAGATCAGCGGTTCCATCTACGGCGAGATGGAAATTGCCGGTCTGAAAATCCGAGATCCGCAAGGTGTTTTCGCTACCGCAGACACCGTCAGAATGGACTGGCGGCCGTTCGCTTTCATTGGCAGTCATGTTGATATTCGCTCGCTAATCATTCCGAAAGCTAGCCTGCTCCGCATGCCTGAATTTTTACCAACAGAGTCCGAGGGGCCCCTGTTGCCCGACCTCGATATAGATGTTGGTACACTGGAAGTCGGCGCGTTGGATATCGCCAAGGTGATAACTGGCGAACGTCACGTGCTCAGCCTGTCAGCGGAGGTGAAAATTGCTGATGCCCGCGCGCTTCTAAACGGACGAGCCCGGGCGCTTGCAAGGCCGGGCGTTGCAGGCGGCGACAGTTTGGAATTCAGACTCGACGCCATGCCGGAACAGAATAAGCTCGACCTCGCGCTCAATCTGGATGCTCCGGAAAATGGACTGGTAGCCGGTATCTCCGGAACTGGTCAGCCGATGAGCCTCGCACTGAACGGCAAGGGTGACTGGGCCAAATGGAACGGTACACTGGAAGGCAAAAGCGGCGAGGACCTGCTCGCAGACATAGCCATATCGGCACGGAACGGTACATTCACAGTGCGCGGCGATGCGCGGCCCGGTTTGTTTGTTTCCGGCCCCGGCCAGAACATGCTCGAGCCAGTCACCCACATCGACTTTACCGCCGCCGGTGAGGACCGGAAGTTCGACATCAACGGACGGATAGATAGCGACAATTTCGTTTTGGCGACCAACGGTGTGGTTGATCTCGGCAACAACCGGATGCAGGATCTCAACGTCGATTTCCGATTGCTTCAGCCATCGGTAATTGCCGCCAATGTAAATGGCGCCGGCGTCACCGCCAATATGATGTTGAATGGCGATTTCGTTGCCCCCACTATCGCATATACAATCAATGCAGCGCGCATCGGCTTTGATGACACTACGGTGATCGGCTTACGCGCTAGCGGCAATGTAGCGTTGAAAGAGGAGCAGTGGCGCATTCCCTTGCGGGCGCGAGCACAACGGATCGCCGGATTAGACGAAGGCGTCGGCGCGTTGCTCACGAATGTGCGGCTGGACGGTGACTTCGGATATGCCAATGGCAGACTGCTTTCCGAAAATCTCAAGATTGTTTCAGACCGGATCAATGCAACCGCAGTCATCGTTGCCGATCTCAACCAGGGACTTTATACCGGAGGCCTCAAGGGGCGCATCAACGGCTACCGGGTCGAAAGCGTGGGGGTCTTTAATATCGATAGCGATATCGATCTGAAGTCGGGGAAAAACGGTGCCTTTGTACTGACCGGCACAGTCCGCGCGCGGTCGAGCCAAATATTCAACGACGGTGCTCGCGAATTTCTCGGCGGCAATAGTCTGATCGTCGCCAAACTATCCTATGACACTGACGGCATCGCCCGGGTCCGCAGCCTGAATGTTGCAGCCCCGTCCTTCCGGCTAACCCAAGGCAGTGGCAGCTATACCCCGTCTGGCGGAATCAATTTTGCAGCCAAGGGTATGTCTGACCAATATGGGCCGATCGGCGTAAAAGTCAGCGGCAGCGTGGCCCGCCCGGTTGCCGTAATAGCCGCTGCGCGCCCTGGTTTCGGGGTGGGCATGAACAATGTGGTTGCCACTATCAGGGGCAATGCAAAGGGTTATGCCATCGTCGCCGATGGCAATAGCGATTACGGAGAGTTTGACGCCAATGTCGATATTCTCGCGGGTAGCGGGCCGCTGACGGTCGACGTGAACAGCGGAACCCAGTTTGCCGGAGTCGGTTTGACAGGTCGCATTCGTCAGACCGGAGACGGTCCATTTTCCGGGCAACTGGCCGCCAGTGGTTCCGGGATCGAGGGGGACGTGATCCTGAGCGCCTTCAGCGGGAAGCAGCGGGCAATCATCGCCGCAACCGCCGTCCAAACGCTATTGCCTGGTCCTGCCAATCTGGCGATCGAGCGGGCCATCATCGATGCCGATATCATTGTTTACGACCAGCCGCAGGTTGTTGCCGATGTCCAGATCCAGGGCCTGCAAATGCAAGATCTGCAAATTGCTGCAGCGCGGGCAAAAATCGATTATCGTGGCGGACAAGGCACAGCGAAAATCATGGCGGAGGGCCGAAATCAGGTTCCATTCCGTTTTGCGGCCAGCGCCGTCCTTGATCCCGAGCTTTGGCGAGTGGCGCTTGACGGCCGGGCCAACGGCGTTGAGTTCAAAACCCGCAAAGCCGCGCGTATCATCCCCGGGCGTGACAAATATAGCCTGCTCCCCACGACCATCGACTTGTCGAAAGGCAGCATTCAGTTGGCGGGCGATTACGGGCGCGGCCTCAATATTCAAAGCCGGTTGAGCGACGTCAACCTGGCGCTGATCAACCCGATGATGCCCGGTCTTGGCCTCGGGGGAATAGCGACGGGTAGCCTCGATTTTTCCCAAAGCTCGCCCAGCGCCTTTCCGGAAGCGGACGCGCGCTTGCGGATCGACAATTTTACCCGCACCAGCCTGGCTTCGGTATCGCAGCCGGTGGATTTGCACTTTGTCGGACGGTTGCTTGCTGATGGCGGCAATGCTCGTGCGATATTTCGGCGCAGGGGTGCTGCTATCGGCCGGATGCATGTAAATCTGACGCCGCTTCCACCTGCTGCCGGATCATGGACGACGCGGTTGCTTGCCGCGCCGCTATCCGGAGGCCTGCGCTATAATGGGCCGGCTAGCACTTTATTCTCTCTCGCGGCGCTTCCCGATCAGGATCTGCGGGGCCCTATCGGCGTGGCGGCAGATTTCTCCGGTCGAGTGCAGTCACCGATACTGACTGGTGTGGTCCGGGCGAACAAGCTGGTTTACGAAAACAATGCCTACGGCACCCGCCTTACCAATATGAAGATAAACGGCAACTTCACCAACGACCGTTTGGAGGTGACCGAGTTGACCGCCAATGCCGGAGACGGAACAATCAGCGGCAAGGGTTTTGTGTCGTTGAGTTCCGCCAAGGGCTATCCGCTGCAATTGGCACTCGATCTGGACAATGCAACGCTTGCAAAAGGCAGCGATCTTGCCGCATCGGCCACCGGCGAAATCCAGCTGGTCAACAATTCGACCACCCCTGCGACGATCCGTGGCCGTATTCGCCTGCCCGAAACGCGCTACAAGATCGTGTATGAAGGATCGACGAAAGTTGCGACCCTGACCGGAGTGCGGCGCAAGCCTGCTCTGGGTCGCAAGAAAATCACCGGCGATGCGGAACCGATCAGCGGGGTGCCCGGCAACTGGAAGCTGGACATCGATTTGATCGCCGACAACCAGATTTATGTCAGCGGGATGGGGCTCGATTCCGAATGGTCCGCCGATATCAAGGTGCGCGGCACCACAGGCAAGCCTGTGCTGACCGGTGGCATTGACCTGATCCGCGGAACGCTGGGCTTTGCCGGTCGGTCTTTCGATCTGGAATCAGGGCGCCTGCGCTTCAATGGCGGTTCGATGACCAACCCGACGTTAACGCTGACAGCCAGTGGTGAAGTGGATGACGTGAACATCAACGTCAACATTACGGGCAGCGCCGAGAACCCGGAAATCGCGTTCAGTTCGACACCCGGCTTGCCACAGGACGAGATTATGGCGCGCATATTATTTGGTAATTCGATCGGCGAACTTACACCTATCCAAGCCGTGCAACTGGCATCGTCCCTCAACGGATTGCGTGGCGGTGGCGGCGGGCTCAATCCGCTTGGTGTGCTGCAGTCGTCGGTGGGCATCGATCGCCTGCGCATATTGGGTGCAGACAAGGACACGGGCCGCAGCACATCAATTGCCGCCGGGCAATATATAACCAATGACGTCTATGTCGAGATCGTGACCGATGCGCGCGGCTATACGGCGACACAGCTGGAAATCAGCCTGACGCCTGCGCTGTCGGTGCTGAGTTCGGTCGGCAGCTTTGGCGGTTCGAACGTCAACCTGCGATACCGGAAGGACTATTGATGGGGCGACAGATAATATTGCTGGCAATCTCGATATTATCGTTGAGCGCTTGCGAGAAAGATTTTGACGAAAAATATCAGGACAATCTCGATCAGCTGAATGAAGAAGCCAAGAGAATCGAGTCCGGCGTCAACGAACATCTGGCCGAGGGACGCAAGGCGGATAAGGCGATCGAGTCTGCAGGACAACCGGTCGAAGCAATACAAGAGGAAAACGGGGCGACTCAATGAGCGCTGAGCATGGCGATGACAAAGTGCAAACCGGCGGGGCTCATCAAAATTCCAGCCCGCAAGATATCGAGGCGCGGACCCCGGGCGCGACGGCCCGAACACCGCTTCATTTCCCGCTAAAAGCATGGTGGGCGATATTGAAGCGCCTGTATGTGATGAACGACTTTCACAATCTGCCCTTGCTGTCGGCCGGCGTTGCGTTTTTTGCTTTTCTCGCCTTCGTGCCACTGATCGCCGTCATCGTGCTGCTCTACGGCCTCGTCGGTGACCCCGATACGGTCACCGACAGCATCGAACAATTGTCTGCCATCCTACCCACTGCAGTGCTTACCATCCTGCGCGAGCAGATGCTGTCGGTCGTCAACACGAACAAGGCCGCTCAGGGCTTGGGCCTGGCGCTCGCCTTGTTTGTCTCGACCTATGGCGCGACGCGAGCGGCAAATGCGATGATGAAAGCGCTCAATATCATCTATGAAGAACATGAATCGCGTAATATTTTCATGACGACACTGGTTGGCGCGCAGATTACCATCGGCATGGCGGGGGTCGCGATTGTCGGCCTGACCGCAATCTCGCTATTCACCTATATCAGCAATTTCCTGCAGGACTATCTTGGCGATAGTGTGCTGGTCTTTCTGAAACTGGCTATCTGGCTGACGGCGGGATTTCTGGTCAGCCTGACCTTTGGCTTGTTCTTCCGCTATGCACCCGACCGCCGCCCCGCAAAATGGCGCTGGCTCTCGCTGGGGTCGGTAGTGGCAACTCTGCTCTGGTTATTGATAACCGTAGGTTTCGGCTATTATGCCGCCAATGTCAGCGATTATAACGCGACTTACGGATCGCTCGCTGCGGTGGTTATTTTCCTTATGTGGCTGTTCCTGTCGGCATATTCCGTATTGATCGGTGCCGAAATAAATGCGGAAACCGAACGGCAGACGTTCGAGGATTCGACGACTGGAAAAGACAGGCCCATCGGCGAGCGCGGCGCGGTCATGGCAGATAACGTACTGCTCGGCGAAGCCAGCCGAAAAATCCTTAAAAAGAAGCAACGCCGACGCGCGGACCGGCTTGCTCGGAAGGTAGCAAGCGAAGATATGAACGATGCCGGTAGCCGATAGATACATGGTTTCGCCGACATCGGTGGCTGTCATGGATTTCCAATATCCGCCTTATTGAAGATTTCCATGAACAGTCTGCAAAGGCCAAAGGCGGCAGGTTGATAGCGAACAAGAATAGAGCCGTCAGATTGTGCCGCTCTTTCTCAGTAAAAAACGGTGCTCAATTTGCTCTGACTTACCACATATTACGAAGTCGCGTGGTTGCTATGCGGGCGCTAGATACTTTTCAACGCCAGCGGCGTAAATACTATGCCATTGAAAAAATTTGGTGGACGCTGTTGGTTTCGAACCAACGACCCGCTGATTAAGAGTCAGCTGCTCTACCAACTGAGCTAAGCGTCCATATGAGTGGCTATATAGGGCCGGATTTTGTGAACGCAACAGCTTGGTTCGAATAATCAACCAAATGCGTTGCCGCTTCGCCCAGGATTGCGTTCGATAGACATCAGGATGCCGACGCAGATCATGATTGTCATCATCGACGAGCCGCCGTGGCTAAGGAAGGGCAGGGGAATGCCTACGACCGGGGCCAGTCCCATCACCATCATCAGGTTGATCGCTACATAGAAGAAAATCGTGACCGTCAGTCCCGCTGCGGTAAGCTGGGAGAAACGGGTTTTTGCCTTCAATGCGACGCCAAGACCCCAGCGAAAAAGCAGGAAGAAGCAGAACAGCACCAATATTCCGCCCATCAGGCCCCATTCCTCGGCCATGGTGGCAAAGACGAAATCGGTATGGCCCTCGGGAAGGTAATCGAGATGGCTTTGCGTGCCGTTCAGAAAGCCCTTGCCGAACAGGCCGCCGGAACCGATCGCGATCTTCGACTGGCTGATATGATAGCCGGCGCCTAGCGGATCATTTTCCGGATTGAGGAAAGTGGTCACGCGCCGTTGCTGATATTCCTCCAGCGCAAAGAAATAGGCGAGGGGAGCGAGCACCGCGATCGCTGCGCCGCCGCCGATGAACAGGCGCAGCGGCAATCCGGCGAGAAAGGCGATGGTGAGCGCGCCGGCGACGACGGTAATCGTCGTCCCCAGATCGGGTTGCAGCAGGATGAGCGCACAGGGTACCGCGAGCAGCGCAAATAGTGGCCAGATCGCGCCCCATGTCCGTATCTGGCTGGGTGGCAACAGGTCATAGAATCGGGCCACCGCCAATATGATCGCGACCTTCATCAGTTCCGAAGGTTGCAGCCGGATGAAGCCGAGGTTGAGCCATCTCTGACTGCCGCCGCCGACCGCGCCGATCAGCTCCACGCCCAAAAGCATGAGCACGACGGCAATATAGACCGGGAAAGCCATTGCCTTCCAGAAGGATTCCCGGAACCGTGACAGCACGATCGCCATGCCGACGAAGATGGTGAAGCGGACCATATGCAGGCCTGCCCATGGTGTCAGGCTGCCGCCGGCCGCCGAATAGAGCACGATGAAGCCAAAGCTGGCCAGCACGAACAGAAGCAGGATCGTTTTCCAGGGAAGTTGCGCAATCGGTGCCGGAATGAAATCACTCAATTTCTATTCTCCGGTGCCGGCGTCGGAAGGTACAGGTGTGGCGGCAGCAGGTTGCTTGGCCATTGCCTTCTCGAGATTCTTCCTGGCGCGATAGGCTGCCATTTTCGTGTCCATCCGCTCCTGTATCGTGCCACCCCAGGACTTTTCGAGTCCCGTCAGCACATCCATTGCCTTCTGACGATCATAGAGGAAGGTCAGGACGTCCCTTGCGACGGGATAGGCCGAACCGGAGCCGCCGCCATGTTCGATGACCACAGCGGCCGCATAGCGCGGATTATCATAGGGGGCGAAGCAGACGAACAGGCCGTGGTCACGATATTTCCAGGCGACATCCTGACCACCGCGTCCGAAATCGAGGTTGACGACCTGGGCGGTACCGGTCTTGCCGGCCATTTTGACATTTTCAATCGGTAGCCGCGCGCGTCCGGCGGTGCCCGGCCCGTTGACGACGTCGCTCATTGCCTTTTGCACGTAGAGGAGATGCTCGGGGTCCAGGTTCAGTGTCGGGATCGGCGATTTTTTCTCTTCCATGATCAGGCGCGGGACGATATTTTTCCCGGTCGCAAGCCGTGACGCCATGACCGCAAGCTGGGTCGGGTTGACCAGCATATAGCCTTGACCAATGGTGGTGTTGACCGTGTCATAGGCCTGCCATTCCCGCTTGTATTTCTTGCGCAGCCAGGCCGGATCGGGAACCGTGCCGTAAAACTGGCTCGCGACCGGTAACGGAAATTTTTGCCCCAGTCCGAGGCGGTTGGCCATCAAGGCGATCGGATTGATGCCGACTTTCTGGGCGAAATAATAGAAATAGACGTCGCAGCTCTGGTAGATGCCCTTGGCCATATCGACCCGCCCGTGGCCGCCCCGTTTCCAGCAGCGGAAGCGACGGTTGCCGACTTGCAGCCCGCCATTGCAATTGACCGTTTCATCAGGGCTCAGCCCGGCTTCCAGAAAGGACAGGGCAACCATCGGCTTGACTGTCGATCCCGGCGGGAACAGGCTTTTCAGCGATTTGTCGAGCAGCGGCACGTGATCGTCTTCGCGCAGCATGCCATATTCGGTGACACCGATGCCGTCGGAGAAGCTGTTCGGATCAAAGGACGGCATCGAGGTCATCGTCAAAATGTCGCCGGTGAGGCAATCGATGACCACCACAGATCCCGATTCGGGGCCCAGCCGGCGAGCGGCATATTCCTGCAGGTCGATATCGAGGGTCAACTGCAACGGCTTGCCCGGAACATCCGGGCGGGTGTTGAGTTCGCGGACGATCTTGCCGCGCGCTGTCACTTCGACCCTTTTTGCTCCGGGTTTGCCCTGTAAACGGTCCTCGAACATTTTTTCCAGACCGTCCTTGCCGATCTTGTAACCGGGCGTGATCAATATCGGATCCGGATTTTCCTTATAGTCCTCCGCCGATGCAATACCGACATAGCCGACCAGATGCCCGATCGCCGGGCCGCTCGGATAATTGCGCGAGAAGCCCTGACGCGGCGAAACGCCGGGCATGTCGGGAAGCCGGACGCTGACGGCGGCATATTGTTCCGAATCCAGTCCGGTGGCGACCTGAACGGGCTGGAAGCTGCTCGCCTGTTCCAGTTCCCTGTTGATCCGTTCCAGTTCTTCGGGATCGAGAGCCAGCAAATTCGCCAGCGTTGCCACGGTCTTTTCCTTGTCGCGCAACCGGTCCGGAATGATATCGATACGAAAATCGGTCTTGTTATTGGCGATCGGTTTGCCGTTGCGGTCGATCAGCCAGCCGCGCCGGGGCGGTACAAGCGTAAGATTGACCCGGTTGCTTTCCGAGAGAAGCTTGTAGCGCTCGTTCTCGGCGACCGAGATATAGGCCATCCGGGCCGCCAGCAATACCCCGACTCCGACCTGCAATCCGCCGATCACCGTCGCTCGTCGGGTGAAGGTGATCTCCTGCATGGCGCTGCTGATCGTTTTTGCCGGTCTCATGACGCCACCCGCCAGTTATCGATCGCACCGATCAGCCGCGCCACAAACGGATAGAGCAGAACTGACAGCAATATCTGGGGAAGCAGCAGGTCCAGACGGAGAAAACTGGATTGAAAATCGACGATCAGCATTCCGCATATTAGCACAATTATGATGGCGGTGGAGGCGATAAGCCAATCCTGCCAATAGTCGCGGCGGACCGCTCTCCGGTCGACGGTCTCGAGCAGGATGAAAATGACCGACCAGAGAAAGGCCGCGCTGCCAAACGGCTGCCCGCTAAAAATATCGTCGATGAGGCCCAGCGGAAAGCCGGCCCAGGCCGCCCAATATCCCGGACGGATCAAACGCCATGCCAATATCACCAGCAAGCCCATGGGCGGCAGGATCGGATAATCGGTGATGATCGGCAGCGCGGTGATCATCGAGCCGAGGACGACTGTCACCGGCGGTATCATCTTGATCCGCAACTGTGACGGTTGCCGGCCAATCCTGGATTGACGGGAACGGGGCACTATTCGCCGTTTTCCTCTTCCAGATCACCCATCGGGTTTTCCTCGATCTGGCGGACCGTTTCGGCCTGAAAAATCGGCTGGACAATCGCGTGGCTGACTTTGGCGGGATTGGCCAATACTCGCCCGATGGCGCCGGTTTCGGTTTTGCGGATGACGACTGCCACGGGAATACCCGGGCTGTACAGGCCACCGCTACCGGACGTGATCATCAGATCGCCGCCCTTGAAAGGGTTGATGCCGATATTGATCGGTTGAATGTCTACCGTGCCGTCACCCCGACCGGTGGCAAAGGCAGGAAGGCTGTCGCTGGCGCGCTGCACCGGCGTTACATTCTTGCCATCCGATACCAATAGCACGCGCGCGGTTGTCGGGCCGGTTTCCAAAATGCGACCGACCAGGCCTTCCGGCGAGCGGACCGGCTGACCGGGCTCGAGTCCACTGTTGCTGCCGACACCCAGCGTCGCAATGCGGCGCGAACTGGACGCGGTCGAGCTAATCAGCCGGGCCATGGCGATCGAATCAGGCACTTCCTCGTTCAGCTTCAACAGCCGCTTGAGGCGGTCGTTTTCCTGCCTGAGGGCGCGGGCTTCCAGGATCTCTATCCGGTTCTGCTCCAGTTCCCGCTGCATCTCGGCATTTTTCGAAGCCGCATTGAAATAGGCAGAAACCTGATCCCCCGCGTTTCCGGTCAGACTGCCAAATTCGGACAGGGTCCTGCTGACTGGCGCCATGGTTTCTGCACCGATGGTGCGAAGGACCGAAAAACCTCTGGGATCGATGAAGGAGACAAGCAACAGAAGCAGTCCCAAGACCGCTCCCAATATGCCCAGTAAATAGCTGGCGAATATGCTATATTGCGCCCGCTTGGAAAATCCTGGACGCCGATTGTTTGGCGGCGCCATATCGGTTTATCCTTTCGTTTCCTATCGTTGTTCGATCACAAGACCGAAATCAGGCGGTTGTGAGAACGCCTCTGAACATTGGATCTTCCATTGCACGACCGGTGCCGATGGCGACACAGGCGAGCGGGTCTTCGGCTACCGTTACCGGCAGGCCTGTTTCATCGCTGAGTGCTGCGTCGAGACCGGCAATCAAGGCGCCACCGCCGGTCAGGACAATGCCCTGATCGACAATATCGGCAGCCAGTTCCGGTGCGGTATTTTCCAGAGCGATGCGAACGCCTTCGATGATCGTGCCGATCGGCTCGCTCAGCGCTTCGGCAATCTGGCCCTGGTTGATCGAAATTTCTTTCGGCACGCCGTTCACCAGATCGCGGCCCTTGATGTGGATGGTATGACCCACGCCGTCAGCAGGAGCCTGTGCAACGCCGAAATCTTTCTTGATCCGCTCTGCCGTGGTTTCACCGATCAGCAGATTGTGGTGACGCCGGACATAGGAGACAATCGCTTCATCCATCTTGTCGCCGCCAGTACGTACGGACGTCGTGTAAGCCAAGCCGCGCAGCGAGAGCACGGCTACCTCGGTGGTGCCGCCGCCTACGTCCACAACCATCGAACCGATCGGTTCGGTGACCGGCATATCGGCGCCAATCGCTGCTGCCATCGGCTCCTCGATCAAAAACACCTGACGGGCGCCGGCATTGGATGCGGCATCGCGAATGGCGCGGCGTTCGACCGAGGTTGATCCGCTGGGAACGCAAATCACGATCTCGGGATAGCTGAACAGCTTGCTCTTGCCGTTCACTTTCTGGATGAAATGCTTGATCATCTGCTCGGCCACGTCGATGTCGGCGATGACGCCGTCGCGCAGGGGGCGAATGGCTTCAATGCTGTCGGGCGTCTTGCCCATCATCATCTTCGCGTCATTGCCGACGGCCTTGACCTTTTTCACACCATTGATGGTCTCGATCGCGACAACGGATGGTTCGTTGAGAACGATACCCTGGCCGCGCAGATAAACCACAGTATTCGCGGTGCCGAGGTCGATCGCCAAATCTTGCGAACGGAACTTGAACAGATTTTCAAACATATTTTTGTCCGTAATTTCTTGTATTTGCAGAGCTTGCTGCAACAATTAAACGAAGCGATAATCAAGCTGAACGGGTCATGAGGTTAACCATGGGAATCGCCCAAAAAATCAGGGGTCGCTTGGTAAGGTCGCTTGGGCTAGGAACGCCATTATGTCAATAAGAAGACTCCCAAATAGCCTGATAAATCGGATAGCTGCCGGTGAGGTCGTCGAACGCCCTGCCAGCGCCCTGAAAGAGCTGGTCGAAAATGCGATTGATGCCGGGGCGAGCCAGATCAATATTCGCCTCGAGGAGGGCGGCCTGGACCTTGTCCAGGTCTCCGACAATGGCTGCGGCATGAGCCGCGATGACATTTCCCTCGCGCTCGAACGACATGCGACCTCGAAGCTTCCGGACGAGGCAATCGAGCTGGTGACGACCATGGGGTTTCGCGGCGAAGCTCTTCCGTCGATCGCCAGCGTGGCGCGTCTGACGATCGAAAGCCGGATGGCTGGCGAGGATGGCTGGAGCCGGGTGATCGATCATGGCGAACTGGCGCAAGAGGGACCCACCGCGATTCCACCGGGAACGAAAGTGCGTGTGGAGCAATTGTTCGGCAATGTGCCGGCCAGACGGAAATTTCTGCGCACGGCGCGCAGTGAATATTCGGCCTGTACCGATATCGTCCGGCGCCTTGCGATGGCGCGGCCCGATATCGGCTTCACGCTGGAACATCAGGGGCGCAAGGCGATAGCGGTCCAGGCCGGGGAAACCGGGCCCGAGCGAGTCGCCGCGCTGACCAGCCGTGACTTGCGGGCCAATAGCGTCGGTGTCGATCTGCAGCGGGAAGAGATCCGCCTGACCGGCGTGGCTGGCCTGCCGACCTATAATCGCGGCGTCGCCGATCACCAGTTTCTGTTCGTCAACGGCCGCCCGGTCAAGGACCGGCTGTTGGTCGGAGCGGTGCGCGGCGCCTATGCCGAGATGCTGGCGCGGGACCGGCATCCGGTTGTCGCGCTATTCATCGATATGCCGCCTGAGCTGGTCGATGTGAACGTCCATCCGGCAAAGACCGAGGTGCGGTTTCGCGAACCGGCGATGATCCGCGGCATGATTGTCAGCGGCTTGCGCAAGGCGCTCGACGAAGGCGGATTTCGTGCGGTCCAGCGCCCGGCAGAATCGGCGCTCGGAAGATGGCAGAGCGAGCCGGTGGCGCCTGATCCGCAATCGAGCATATTCACGTCGCAGGGCAGGGCCAGCGTGGCGCAGCAACCCTATCCGTCCGCCACGGTCCGCGATGGGCACACTGGTTTTGCGGAGATGGATCTGGGCGAGGAAATCGCGCCGCTGATGGGCAGGGCGGAGGAAGCATCGGAGCCAGTCCCGGAAGCCAGCCGCCATCCCCTGGGCATTGCCCGCGGGCAGGTTGCGAAAACCTATATTGTTGCCGAAGCCGAAGACGGGCTGGTGATCGTCGACCAGCATGCGGCGCACGAACGGCTTGTGCTGGAACGAATGCGCAAGGCGGTCGAAGGCGGCACGGTGGCCTCTCAAGCACTGTTGATGGCAGAGGTGGTCGAACTGGACGAAAATGCCTGCGACCGGCTCGAAACGCGCGCGGCAGAATTGTCGGAATTCGGGCTCGAACTGGAACGGTTCGGTCCGACCGCGATGCTGGTCCGCGCGACACCGGCGATGCTGGGTTCGGGCGATGTCAAGGAACTGGTCACGGATCTGGCCGACGAACTGGGCGCCTATGATCAGGCGCTCAGCCTCAAGGAACGCGTCGATCATGTCGCGTCGACCATGGCCTGTCACGGCTCTGTCCGGGCCGGGCGGGTGCTTAGCGTTGCTGAAATGAATGCCTTGCTGCGCGAGATGGAAGTGACTCCGCACAGCGGCCAGTGCAACCACGGTCGTCCGACATGGGTGAAGCTGGCGCTGGAAGACGTGGAAAAGCTGTTTGGCCGAAAATAGGCGCAATGCTGTTTAACCAGCGGGTTGTGATCAAGGTCATTGCTTGTTGCAGAGACTGTCCTAGGCGCAGGGTCAGGATGAAATGGAGTTCGCCATGATATATCGCAAAGCGATCTACGCACTTGCCGCCCTGATGATGGTCAATGGCGCCGCCGCCGATGCGCGGCCGGATGCTGATCAGGCGCAGAATGTCGATCATGATCTGACCGGCTACTGGCGACAGGCTGATGGCAATATTTTCCACTTCACGCAGGACGGGACCAGCCTGACCTCGCGATATCGGACGAAGTCACAAAATAATGATGAAAATGACATCGACTTTACCGCGACCATTCACGGAAATCTGATCTACGGCGCGCATCGCGGTCCTTTTCCGCGAGCTATGCAGGAAAAATGCGCGCTGCAAATATGGGTCGGCATGGGCCTGACGTTGAGTGACGACGGTCTCGAATTGAGGGGTTTCCGGGGAGACCGGATCGTCGATCCGAGAACATGCAGCGTCACCGACAGCGCTCCGGTGGCGGTCGTCTATACCAGAGTCGCCGACAGCGACCTTTTACGATGATACCGGCGGATCGCTCTCAAATCAGGGTTTGAGCGCTTGCTCGAACGGGGCGAGGCTGCCGTCGCTGGCAGCCGGAGTTACGCCCGACAGCCTGGCGACAAGCGAATAGATATTCACATTGTCGAACACCGGTAGCTGACCAGCGGCTGTAATGGCCGGTCCGTTGGCCAGAAAAAAGGCCATCATGTCCTGTTCCCGGTGATCATAGCCGTGGCCGCCGCCAATGCCGGTCATCCATTCAGGCGCGTCCTGATAGACCACCCAGCCGATCTCCGGCAGGCAGAGAATCGCAGGAACGCGGGGATTTTTGCCATATGCGAAATGTTCCGGAATATTGTCGCGGTCCCAGCATTGCATATGCTCATGCGGGCGGAGGAAGGCTGCGCGCAAGGCATCGATATTGCCGTCCAGCGGCGCCAGTCCGGCGTAATTGCCGTCTTCGACCAGATGATATTGGTCGCGCGGCATGATCTGGTCGAGATGGATGATCCGCTCCGGTGCGGTTTCGGTCATGCCATGGTCCGATGCGATCACGAAATTGACCGGCTGTCCCATATGGTCCAACTGCTGTTTCAATCGACCGATTTCACTGTCCACCGCAAAGATCGCAGCGTGCAGTTTCTCGCCCGGTGCAGGGCCGTAATAATGGCCAGCGGTGTCGACGGTGTCGAAATAGAGGGTCACCAGCCTGGGCCGGATATCCGCTGGCCGCCGCATCCAGTCGACCACCGCATTGATCCGGCGATCATTGGACAGATTCTGGCTGAACGGCCACCAGTCCGCCGGACGGACGCCGTTGAAATCCACTTCCGATCCCGGCCAGAACATGGTGGCGGAACGGATGCCCTGTTTCTCGGCGCTGATCCAGATCGGCTCTGCCTGGTCCCACCAGAACGGATCCTTGGTTGCCATCTTGAAGACCTCGTCAGGCCGTGCGGCATCTTCCATGGTGTTGCCGACTATGCCGTGATGGTCCGGTGTTTTGCCGGTCACCAGCGTCCAGTGATTGGGGAAGGTCTTGCTCGGAAAGGAAGGGCGCATCGGGCCATAAATGCCGGAAGCGGCCAGCGCGCTTAGGTTCGGGGTGATCCCGCGCTCGAGATAATCGGGCCGGAAACCGTCGATCGAGATCAGGATCGTGACCGGATCCCTTGTCTCGACTTTTTCGCTGGCCGAATCGTCATGCTCGGGTGTGGTCGCCGCCAAGACTGGCGTGCCAGCCAGCAGAAAGCTGGCCAAAATCAGCGAAATCAGGTTTTTGAGCATTATGTCGATCCTCCGAGCGTCACACCCTAGCTGGACTATGTGACAATTCAGACATTGAATTTGAAATTGAAGATATCACCGTCTTTCGCGACATATTCCTTGCCCTCTTGCCGCAATTTACCGGCATCGCGCGCTGCGCTTTCACCGCCGAGCTCGACATAGTCATCAAAGGCGATGGTTTCGGCGCGAATGAAACCGCGTTCGAAGTCGCTGTGGATTTCGCCAGCGGCTTCGGGGGCCTTGGCGCCCTTGTGAACGGTCCAGGCGCGGGCTTCCTTGGGACCGACGGTGAAGAAGGTCTGCAGGTCGAGCAGCTGATAACCGGCGCGAATCACCCGTGCGAGACCCGATTCCTCGAGGCCAAGTTCGGCAAGAAATTCGGCACGGTCTTCCGGCTCCATCTCGACCAGTTCGGATTCGATCGCGGCGGATACGATCACCGCTTCGGCGCCCTCGGCCTTGGCTTTTTCGAACACGGAGGCGCTCAGCTCATTGCCTTTGGCCGCATCGGCTTCGCTGACGTTGCAGACATAAAGCACCGGCTTGGCGGTCAGCAACTGCGACTGGTCGAAAATCCTCTGCTCTTCCTCGCCTTCGGGCTGGGTCAGTCGGGCGGGCTTGCCTTCGCGCAGCAATTCGAGCGCCTGGCCCAATACGCTGGCGGCAATCTTGGCTTCCTTGTCGCCGCTCGTCGCTTTTTTCTGGAAGGCAGGAACGCGCTTCTCGAGGCTTTCGAGATCGGACAGCAATAATTCGGTCTCGACCACTTCCGCATCGGAAATCGGATCGATCTTGTTGGCGACATGCTGGATATCGTCATCCTCGAAACAGCGCAGCACATGGACGATGGCATCGACTTCGCGGATGTTGCCGAGAAACTGGTTGCCCAGACCTTCGCCCTGCGACGCGCCCTTCACCAGACCTGCGATATCGACAAAGGCCAGCTGTGTTTCAATGATCTTGGCGCTGTTGGCGATTTGGGCGATTTGCTGGAGCCGTGGATCGGGCACCGCGACCTGACCGACATTTGGCTCGATAGTGCAAAATGGATAGTTCGCCGCCTGCGCCGCCTGTGTCTCGGTCAGTGCATTGAACAAAGTTGATTTTCCGACGTTGGGAAGGCCAACGATACCGCATTTGAAACCCATTTTAATACTCCGTCATGCTGAACCTGACTCGGCATCCCGTGCCAAATCGTTCAAAAGTTGCGCATATACGCTCTGGACCCTGAATCAAGTTCAGGGTGACGATTTTGTTCGAAACTGTCTGCTATTCCTGCATCCGCATCGCGACTTCGCTCATGAACCGCGCGTCGTCATTCTTCGCCAGCCAGTCCGCCTCCGCAGCGATCACTCCCAGCATATCCGCCAGATCGTCAATTTCTGATTTGGCATAATTGCCCAGAACATGGCCGGTCACCCGCGCCTTGTGTCCGGGATGGCCGATGCCGATGCGTACGCGGCGAAATTCGGGGCCGATATGGGCGATCATTGATCTTATACCATTATGACCGGCCGCGCCGCCGCCGCGTTTGACCTTTATCCGGAACGGCTCGAGGTCGAGCTCATCGTAGAAGACGGTGACATCCTCCGGTTGCAATTTGTAGAAATCCAGCGCGGCGCGCACGCTTTGGCCGCTTTCATTCATGAAAGTCGCGGGCTTGAGCAGGACGAGCTTTTCGCCGCCCAGCCGCGCCTCCATGGTCCAGCCCTTGAACTTCTGTTTCGGGGCGGGAAAACCATGCACTTCCTCGAGCGCGTCGATCACCATGAAGCCGACATTGTGCCGGTGCATCGCATATTGCGCGCCCGGATTGCCAAGGCCGACCCATAGTTGCATTTTCTGACGCACTCTCCGCTCGTCGCGAGCTATTCTAAAGGCAAAAAACCGCCCATGCCTTGATTGATCGGCATGGACGGTTTTCCGTTACATTGTTTTATAAGGGAAGGTCTAGTCTTCGGAACCGCCTTCTTCGCCTTCAGCCGCTTCGCCTTCAGCTTCTTCGGTGCCTTCTTCGCCTTCTTCGGCTTCGTCGTCAGAAGATTTCAGAGCAGATGGTGCGGTTACGCCGGCAATGGTAAAGTCGCGATCGGTGATCGAGCTTTCAGCGCCGGTTGGCAGGGTGATGCTGGAGATATGGATCGAATCGCCGATTTCGAGACCGGTTACATCGATTTCGATCTGGTCAGGGATATGATCCGCATCGCACATCAGGTCGAGTTCGTGACGAACAACGTTCATGACGCCGCCACGTTTCAGGCCAGGAGATTCTTCTTCGTTGATGAAGACAACAGGAATATTGACCTGAACCTTCGCGCCCTTTGCAAGGCGGAAGAAGTCTACATGGAGCGGACGGTCGGTGACCGGATCAAAAGCAACATCTTTTGGCAGTGTCCGGGTTTTCTTCCCGTCGACTTCGACTTGAACCAGCGAGTTCATGAAATGGCCGGTTCCAAGAAGCTTGTTCAATGCACGCTCTTCAACGTGGATTGCGATGGCTTCTTTCTTGTCGCCATAAATAACGGCGGGGATACGGCCTTCACGACGCAGTGCACGGGAGGCTCCCTTGCCAGCCCGTTCGCGTGGCTCGGCTGAAATAGTCAGCTGATCACTCATAATGTTGCTCCAAAAATAAGGTTTTGTTAGATTTCCGCCACGCCTCCAGGGTGCTCATGGTCGGAAAGAGGGCGCTATAAGGTCGGAACATCGCAAAAGCAAGGGGTTTGCGGCACCGGATCAGGTCTAGCGGAAAAAGCCGATCTGGGAGCTTGTCGCCAGCAATGTGCCGTTTTGCGACCAGATCTCGACCCGTCCGTCGGTGGCGCTGTTTCTGACCGTCGCGCCGGTCACCCGCAGCAGCATGAACTCGCTTCCGGCAGCCGCCAGATCTTCCTCGCTGGCATAAATATAGGTCGCCATTGATACGGTAGAGCCGGGCCGGAATTGTTCGGTGACGAAAAATGTCCGCGGCATCGGCGTATCGAGGATCGAAAGAAGGCCGATCCGATCGACAGGGCGGCCGTCCGCTTCCTTGATCCAGACGATTGCTTCGGGCGAATCGTTCACGGCAAAGGGCATGCCCTTGGCAATACGCTGGTCATAACGGGACACCCATTCGGGCGCCATGGGATTGACCGAGGGCAGGGAAATGGATTCTGCCGGTGATTTGGTCGCCGGCATCTCTACCTGATAGTCGATGTCCGTCGGGCGGCGAGTGCTGGTGACGATATCGGCGGCGTTGGTCAGCGAGCCGTTTTGCGACAGTTCCACGCGCCAGAATTGCGTCGAGGATCCGGCGCGGAGCAGTTTGACCGACAGCTTGACTTCGCCTGGGCCGACGCCGGTCATGTAGACGATCTGCTGAGACACCAAAGGGCCACGGCATTCGGGATGCATCTGGACTGCGCGTCCGGCTATCGCGGCGACCCAGCCACCAAAGGCCATGCCTGTCGGATTGCGATATACGTCGCTTGCCTGAACCGTGAACAGTCCGTCTTCCAGCGCGACCAGCGCGGTTTCCCGATCAAATATATATGTCATGCTAGGCCCCGATTATTGAATTTTTTCGATTTTATACCCGCGCTTTGCGAGCGTTGCCTGAACCGCATCCGGACCTGCCAGATGGGCTGCGCCAACCGCTACTAAAGATGTGCCGGGGCGTTGCAAGCGTTTGTCCAGCTGCTCCACCCAATCGAGATTGCGCGCAACCAGCAGATACTGGCGGGTCTTGGGATCGGTCAGAATGCCGGTATCGGACAGTGTCACAATATGTTCCAGATCGCCCGTCATCCAGGCGTTGAACAGCAGTTCGAAGGCCTGCTGGGCATCGTCCGATTCCTCGACCACGCTGGTCAGCATCTTGCGCTGCTGCTCTTCGGGAAGCTTGTCGAAATAGCCGAGTTGCTGTTCGATGGTTTCCAGAGCTTCGATCGGCTTTCCGGCTTTTTCAAACTGGCCGGTGAGCTTTTTCTCGACGCTGCCGGTCGAATCAAGTCCGAGGCCTCTGGTCTGTGCGGATGCCAGCGACAGCGCCGCAGCCCAGGTTTCCATCCGGTTGAGCGTGCGCTCCGAAATATTGGCGGCGTCGATGATCCGGTCGAGGTCATCGTGCAGATTTGGGTTGATGCGGTCGTCCAGCTTTTTCTGCCCGGGGGAAATCGCCAGCCGGGAAAATATCTTTGCTGCATTCTGGGTGTCTTCCAGTCCGAGCACTTCGATGACCAGCTGGTCCGATTCCGCAATCGCGGCTTCAAGCGCCGGCGTGCGCCATTGCACGTCGTCGGGCAGGATATGGATCGTGCCGAACATATAGGCGACACCGACTTGTCCGGGCTCGGTGCCGCTGACTTTCCAAAGCGCGGGCGTGCCTATTTTTACGGTGTTCAGAGTCACATGATCGGGTGTGTTATTGCACGCGCCAAGCAGCAACGAAGCGATCAGGGACAGGATGATGGTAATGATGCGCATATTGCCTATCTGGTGAGAGTGCAGGGAAAAGGAAGGCTGACGGCGAGAATAATCAATATTCGATCCGTTCCGCAACAAGTCCCTTTTGCGCCAGTATCGCCTGCAGACTGCTTTCTCCGGCGAGATGACCGGCGCCGACTGCCATGAATATCGTTCCCGGCTGTTCCATTCGCCCTTCGACCCATTCTGCCCAGTTGATGTTGCGATTGACCAGCAGCGTTTCGTAGAGAATTTTGTCTTCCAGTCCGGCATTCATCAATTCGCCAAGCGCATCGATATTGGCATTGGCCCATTCGGCGACCATCTGCTCCATGCCCTCTGTGGTCTCGTCAATATTATCGACGGTGAAATTGAGAAAGCCAATCTGGACTTCCTCGGGCAAATTGTCGAAAAAACCCAGCTGCTGCTCCGGCGTTTCAAGACCGGTGATTGTGATAGCCCGGGCCCTGGCCTGGGCCAGCAATTCGTCCTCGACCCCCTGATCCGCTGCATATCCGTTGCGCATCAGCGGGATGAGCGAAAGATTGACGCTGGCGAACCACGGGTCGAGAGGATCGAAGGCGGCGACCGGCAGGTTCAGCTTGGTCATTGTTGCTTCATAATCGGCGCGGTCTTCTGCGGTCAATTTGTCGCGCAGCGAAACGCCGGTCTTGTCGATCGCCATTTCATTGACGATTTTCATCATCGCCGTTGCATCGGGTTTGATCATTTCGACAACCAGTTCGTCGGACGCATCAAAACTGTCCTTCACCGCCTCGTCGAACCAGCTCATCCCGGGTTTCAGGATGTGGACGGTGCCAAACAGATAGATGGTCGTGTCCTCGTCCCTGATTACCCAGAGCGCGGGATCTGCATCATCCGGCATCACGGCGGGTATATATTCAGCGGCGGGTTCGGCTTCATCCATCGTCGCGGGACCCGCATCGCTGCCGGTGCTGGCAATATCCTGCGGCGGGGCCGGGCAGGCGGTGAGTGCCAGATATAGCGGGAGGAGTAAGACGTTAAAAAGCCAGTTACGCGGCATGAAGAAATTGCTCCAACAGAAGGTGTGGCGCGCTTCATTGAACAATTGACGGCAAATGCCCAGTAAAAATTGGTGCAAAAATTGGCCGATAATGAGGTGGCACTGGCAAGCGTCCCGCAAATCTGTTAATCGAATGGTTAAATCAAGGAGTTTCCCGATGAGCATGATCCACGCCCGCACCTGCCATATCTGCGAAGCCAATTGCGGCGTCCTGGTCGAGGTCGAGGGGCGGGAGATACTCTCGATCAAGGGCAATCCCGATCATGTGCTGAGCCGCGGGCATATCTGTCCCAAGGCGACCGCTATCGCCGATCTGCAGGATGATCCGGACCGCTTGCACAAGCCGGTGAAGAAGGTCGATGGCCAGTGGCAGGAAATTGGCTGGGAGCAGGCTTTTACCGAGATCGCCGCGAAAATGACCGCGCTAAAGGGTGAGGGCGCCAAGCCCGCCATGTATATGGGGAATCCTGCGGCTCACGATTATGGCATTTCGACCCAGATCAGCACCTTGCGCCGGGCAATCGGCCTGAAAAATATCTATTCCGCCTCGACGCTGGACCAGATCCCGCATCATGTCGTGCAATATCATATGTACGGCCATGTCAGTCTCGCCGCAGTGCCGGATATCGACCGCAGCCAGTATCTGCTGATCATCGGCGGCAATCCGGCGGCTTCCAATGGCAGCATATGGACCGTGCCCGACTTCAAGAAGCGGGTGAAGGAAATGCAGGCCCGCGATGGCAAGCTGGTGGTTGTCGATCCGCGCCGGACCGAGACTGCGAAGCTGGCCGATGCGCATCATTTCGTGAAGCCGGGGACCGATACGGCCCTGCTGATCGGGATATTGAAAAGCATTTTCGATGCCGGGCTGGCCGATATCTCGCGTCTTGACGTCATATTGGATGACAGCTGGAGTGCCATTGAACCCGCTGTCGCTGGCTTTAATATGGGTCAGCTTGCCGCCCATTGCGGGATATCGGTTGCCGTCATGAAGGAGATGGCAGCGCAACTGGCCGGTGACCAGCCCGCTGCTATCTATGGCCGGATGGGTGTCTCGGTCTGCGAATATGGCACGCTCAACCAGTGGCTGATCCAGGTGATCAATATCGCATCCGGCAATCTCGACCGGGTCGGCGGCACGATGGTGCCGGAACCGGCGCTCGACACGATCAATCTGGTGGGCAGAGGCTCGGTGCGCACGGCGGACACCGTGCGTGGCGTCATGCCGTCAGTGATGAGCGAACTGCCGATGGTCACCTTCGCCGATGAAATGCTGCGAGATGATGATGACAAGGAGCGGATTCGCTCGCTGTTTGTGGTCACCGGCAATCCGGTGCTGTCCGCTCCCGACGGCGCGAAACTGGACCGGGCGCTGGAAAGACTCGATCTGATGGTCTCGTTCGACATGTATATCACCGCGACCAGCCGCCACGCCGACTATATATTGCCGCCCTGCGGACCGTTGGAGAAGGATCATTATCCTTTCTTCTTCGGGCCGCTGGCGATCCGCAACTATGCCAGCTACTCGCCGGCGATCTTCGAACTGCAGGATGGCGAGAAGACCGACTGGGAGATTATTGCGGAACTGGCGCGAGAAATATTGGCGCAGGACGGGCAGGACGTCCCCAATATCCGCGAACCGCGCGATGTGCTTGACGGCATGTTGCAAAGCTCGCCGGCCGGACTGACGCTGGCGGAAGTGGAGGCCGCGCCCAATGGCATCGATCTCGGGCCTTTGCGCCCGTGCATGGCCGAGCGGCTGCGCACCGAGGACAAGATGATCCAGTGCGCCCATCCCGATTTTCTCGCCGAGCTACAGCGATTTGCCGCGTCGCTCGACAACGAGCAACCGGACGCTCTCCGCCTGATCGGTCGCCGGCATGTCCGCCAGAACAACAGCTGGTTGCACAATAGCAAGCGGCTGCTGAAAGGGCCTGATCGTTGTACATTGATGATCCATCCCGATGACGCAGCGACGCGCGGGCTGGTTGATGGCGGCATGGCGTCAGTCACCAGCCGGGTGAACAGCGTCGAAATCCCGGTCGCAGTCACCGATGACGTCATGCCGGGCGTTGTGTCGATCCCGCATGGCTTCGGTCATGGCCGCGAAGGCGTCGGCCTGTCAGTCGCGCGCGAAAAACCCGGGGTATCGATCAATGATCTGACCGATACGCAGGTGTTTGATCCGCTATCCGGCAATGCCGTCCTGAATGCGGTTTCGGTGACGGTTGAGCGCGCAGAAGAAATGGTGGCGGCGGAATGATGTCGTCATCGGAATAATCTCGTCATCGAAATATTCTCGTCATCCTGAACTTGTTTCAGGACCTCCAAAGGCAGCGCGTGATCTCAAGGGGTCCTGAAACAAGTTCAGGATGACGAATAAGGTCGCAGTCGGACCAATCCTCCCTTGACCCTAGTGCCCTCCTTCGCCAAAGCAGCGCGTAAATATTGCACTCGCGAAGAAAGCCCTGAAATTGTCCGATACGAGGCCGCTCAGCTTCCAGGAGATCATCCTGAAACTCCACAATTACTGGAGCGACAAGGGCTGCGTGATATTGCAGCCCTATGATATGGAAATGGGCGCCGGGACCTTCCATCCCGCAACAACCCTGCGCGCCCTCGGGCCGGACCCGTGGAACGCTGCCTTTGTCCAGGCCTGCCGCCGTCCGACCGATGGCCGCTATGGCGAGAATCCGAACCGGCTCCAGCATTATTACCAATATCAGGTGGTGCTCAAACCATCGCCGCCGGACATCCAGCAGCTTTATCTCGACAGCCTTGTCGCGATCGGCATCGATCCGATGCTGCATGATATCCGCTTCGTCGAGGATGACTGGGAAAGCCCGACTCTCGGCGCCTGGGGCCTCGGCTGGGAAGTCTGGTGCGACGGCATGGAAGTCACGCAATTCACCTATTTCCAGCAAATGGGCGGCTTTGATTGCAAGCCGGTGGCCGGTGAACTGACCTACGGACTCGAGCGGCTGGCCATGTATATCCAGAATGTCGACAGCGTCTACGATCTGGATTTCAACGGTAATGGAGTGACTTACGGCGATGTCTTCCTGGATAATGAGAAGCAGATGTCGGAGTGGAATTTCGAAATAGCCAATACAGAGACTTTGTTCGACCTGTTCAACAAGGCTGTCGGCGAATGCGAGAACTGCCTCGAAGCAAAGCTGCCGATCCCTGCCTATGAGCAGGCGATCAAGGCGAGCCATGTGTTCAACCTGCTGCAGGCGCGCGGCGTGATCAGCGTTCAGGAACGGGCCAGCTACATGGGCCGCGTCCGCGATCTCGCTAAGGGCAGCTGCGAAGCGCATATGGAGAAGAACGGGTGGACCGCGTGATGGGCTATCAATTTCGTCATCCTGAACTCGTTTCAGGACCCCTTGAGATTGCGCGCTTGCCGCACGAGGTCCTGAAACAAGTTCAGGATGACGATTGTCGGCTGAATGACAAGTTTCAGGGAGGAAACACATGACCGACTTCCTCCTCGAACTGCTTTCCGAAGAAATCCCCGCCCGCATGCAGGCCAAGGCCCGCGTCGACCTCGAACGGTTGTTCGTTGCGCAAATGGCCGAAGCAGGCCTGAAAGCCGGTGCTATCACCGTCTATTCGACGCCAAGACGACTGGCTCTCATCGCCAGGGGCCTGCCCGAGCAGACCGAAGCGGTCAGCGAGGAAGCCAAGGGGCCACCGGAAGCGGCGCCCGATCAGGCGGTCGAAGGTTTCTGCCGCAAGAATGGCGTTACTCGCGATCAGCTCGAAGTGCGTGACGTCAAGGGGCGGCTGACTTTCTTCGCAGTGATTAACAAGCCGGGGCGCGATACCAAGGATGTTCTGGCGGAAGCCATTCCTGCGATCATCAAAGCCTTTCCGTGGCCGAAATCGATGCGCTGGGGTGACGCCAGTGCGTCAACCGAAAGCCTGCGCTGGGTGCGGCCGTTGAGCGGCATCGTTGCGATATTCGGTGATGATCTGGTCGAGTGCGAAATTGACGGCATGACGTCAGGCTATGATACTGTCGGACATCGTTTTCATCATCAGGCGGCAAATACCGTTCGTGCTGAGCCTGTCGAAGCATCTCTCTCGGACGAGAACCACCCTTCGACAAGCTCAGGGCGAACGGCACCTGGGCGCATCACCATCGGAAACGCCGGTGACTATGCTGAAAAGCTCCGCGCCTGCCACGTTCTGGTCGATCATGAAGAGCGCCAGAACATCATCCGCGATGGTGCTGCCAAGGCGGCGTCCGATGCCGGACTGGATCTGGTTGAAGACGAAGGCTTGGTGATCGAAAATGCCGGTCTGACCGAATGGCCTGTGCCGTTGCTTGGTAGCTTCGATCCCGCGTTTCTCGATGTGCCCGAAGAGGTGATCCAGCTGACCGCCCGGGTGAACCAGAAATATTTTATCTGCCGTACCCCCCTCCCGCTTGCGGGAGGGGCCGGGGGTGGGCCTGAAGAAGAGGGCAATCCCACCCCTAACCCCTCCCGTAAACGGGAGGGGAATCTTGCCCCGAATTTCGTCTGTACGGCAAATATCGACGCCAGCGATGGCGGCAAGGCTATTATTGCGGGGAACGAAAAAGTCCTCGCCGCGCGGCTCTCCGACGCCAAATTCTTCTGGGAACTTGACCAGAAGACCAGGTTGGAGGATCATGCGAAGAAATTGAGCAACATTGTGTTCCATGAAAAATTGGGAACGGTTGCCGACAAGGTAGAGCGTGTGGCCAAGCTGGCTGAGTGGTTGGCGTCTTTAGAAGGGACTGGGTTACTCCGTGCCGACCCGGAACAGACCAAGCAGGCCGCACGTCTCTGCAAAGCCGATCTCGTCACCGAAATGGTCGGCGAGTTCCCCGAGCTGCAAGGCTTGATGGGCGGTTATTATGCAGAGAAAGAAGGACTTCCGGTAGAAGTCTCGCACGCAATCAGAGATCATTACAAGCCGGTCGGGCAGGGCGACGATGTGCCGACCGATCCGGTGACGGTATGCGTGAGTTTGGCGGATAAGCTGGATACGCTGGTTGGTTTTTTCGCTATTGATGAGAAGCCAACTGGGTCGAAGGATCCGTTTGCTTTGCGTCGAGCAATGATTGGATTGCAAAAAATTATCCATACCCACAATCTCAGATTTTCGATTTCGAAAGCCTTTGAAGAAGCTTTCGGCAGCATCTACAATTATAAGGCGCTACAACTAATCGATGATCAGTTCTTTGACGTATACGATAGATCTGCGGTCTGGAAAAAGTTAGTCTCATCAGAATCAGGGTGGCTGCTTGAATTTGACGATAGCCAGAATTTTAAGTTGATCCGTGGAGAAGAGAAACCCTACGGATCAATGGATGTCGACGGGGGACTTAAGCCTGATCTATCATCGAAAACGGAATGCATCAGGGACTTGTTTGAGTTTGCAATCGATCGCCTCAAAGTCCAGCAACGCGAAGCTGGCGTCCGTCACGATCTGATCGACGCGGTGTTTGCGCTGGGCGGCGAGGATGATCTGGTGCGCTTGCTCGCCCGGGTTAAGGCTTTGCAGGCCTTTGTGGAAACTACGGATGGCGTGAATCTGCTCGCCGGTTACAAGCGGGCTTCGAATATTTTGAAGAAAGAGGGTGCCGGTGCCGTTCGTGTCGAGCGTAGTCGAGACACGGATGATGATACGCAGGGTCTCTCGACTTCGCTCGAGACGAACGGGACTGGTGACGCAAAATCCCTGTCCTACACGCCCGAAAAAGCCGAAAAGGCTCTCATAAACGCGCTCGATGCGGCGCAGCCGGAAGTCACCGCCGCGATCGAGGCCGAGCAGTTTGAAAAGGCAATGACCGCGCTGGCCGCATTGCGCGGACCGATTGATGAATTTTTCGAGGATGTGACCGTGAACGACGATGATGAAGCGAAACGCGAAGCCCGGCTTGCCCTGTTAGCACGCTTTCGCAACGCCGTCCATCAAGTCGCTGATTTCTCTCAGATTGAGGGCTAGAAGATATTTGATTCATAACAGTGTAAAGTTTGTAAAGTTCAGGAGCGAGATTTTGCTGTAGGAAATGAACGAAAAGCCCCTCCTCTTCAGAGGAGGGGTTGGGGTGGTGTCTATCCCCACTCGCAAAATTCGGAGACTGGCATCGAGCCAGCCTCCTCATAAACCACCCCTTGCCCTTCCTTTGAAAAGGAGGGGTTAGACAGTGATGAGGCAGATGAATGACCCAATATGTATATCGTTTCGGTGGCGGCATGGACGCAGATGGCGCGCCAGGTGATTCCACAGAGGCCCGCAACCTGCTCGGTGGCAAGGGCGCCAATCTCGCCGAAATGGCCAATATCGGCCTGCCGGTTCCTCCCGGTTTCACGATCTCCACTGAAATGTGTACGCGCTATTATGCCGAGGGCGGCCAATATCCCGACAGCGTCCGCGATGAAGTCGCGCAGGGCGTTGCCCATATCGAATCCGTAACCGGCAAGAAATTCGGCGATGCCGCCGATCCGTTGCTGGTGTCGGTCCGCTCCGGCGCGCGTGCTTCGATGCCCGGCATGATGGATACTGTGCTCAATCTCGGTCTGAACGATGACACCGTCGAAGGTCTGGCCAAGACCTCCGGTGACGAACGCTTCGCCTGGGACAGCTACCGCCGCTTCATCCAGATGTATTCCGATGTCGTGCTCGAACTCGATCATGATGCATTTGAAGAAGCGCTGGAAATCATTAAGGAAGACAATGGCTTCTTTACTGATACAGAGATGGAGTCTCAGCATTGGAAAGTGCTGGTTGCGGAATATAAGGGACTGGTCGAGAAACTCTGGGGCAAGCCTTTTCCGCAGAACGTCAATGACCAGCTATGGGGTGCGGTCAGCGCCGTATTCGGCAGCTGGCAGGCGGACCGGGCAAAAGTCTACCGCCGTCTCAACGACATCCCCGGCGAATGGGGCACAGCGGTCAACGTCCAGGCGATGGTATTCGGCAATATGGGCGAAACCAGCGCCACCGGCGTTGCCTTCACCCGCAATCCGGCGACCGGCGAGAGCGCTTATTATGGCGAATGGCTGATCAACGCACAGGGCGAAGATGTCGTCGCCGGCATCCGCACGCCGCAATATCTCTCCAGGGCCGCGCGCGAACTGGCCAATGCCAAGCCGCTGTCGATGGAAGAGGCAATGCCGGAAACCTACAAGGAACTGACCGACGTATTCGACCTGCTCGAACGCCATTATCGCGACATGCAGGATATCGAATTTACCGTCGAGCGCGGAAAATTGTGGATGCTGCAGACCCGCTCGGGCAAGCGCACCGCCAAGGCGGCGCTGAAAATCGCCGTGGACATGGCCCATGACGGCCTGATCACCGAGGAAGAAGCGGTGATGCGCGTCGATCCGATGGCGCTCGACCAGCTGCTCCACCCGACGCTTGATCCGGAAGCCACACGCGACGTGCTGACCACTGGTCTGCCGGCCTCTCCGGGCGCGGCCAGCGGCCTGATCGTGTTCGACAGCGACACCGCCGAACGGCGCACGGAAATGGGCGATGATGTCATCCTGGTGCGGACCGAAACCTCGCCGGAAGATATTCACGGCATGCACGCGGCCAAGGGCATATTGACCGCGCGTGGCGGCATGACGTCACATGCCGCTGTGGTTGCCAGAGGCATGGGAAGACCTTGTGTTTCCGGCGCTGGCACGGTGTCGATCAACAATGAAACCAAGATCATGAAGGTCGGCGACCGCGAACTGAAAGAAGGCGATCTGCTGACCATCGACGGCAGCAATGGTCAGGTCATGGCCGGTCGTGTCGATACGATCCAGCCGGACCTGGTCGGTGATTTTGGCGTCTTGATGGTCTGGGCCGACAAGGTCCGCCGTCTTGGCGTCCGCACCAATGCGGAAACCCCGCTCGATTGTCAGGTGGCGCGCGATTTCGGTGCCGAGGGCATCGGCCTGTGCCGCACCGAACATATGTTCTTTGACGCAAACCGCATTACCGCGGTCCGCCAGATGATTCTCGCGCCCGACGAAAAGGGCCGGCGTGTTGCCCTGGCGAAACTGCTGCCGGAACAGCGCGATGATTTCCGCCAGATATTCGAAGTCATGGTCGGCCTGCCGGTGACCATCCGTCTGCTCGATCCGCCGCTGCACGAATTTCTGCCGCATCAACAATCGGAGTTCGAGGAAGTCGCGAAAGCCGCCGATGTCGGCGTCGAAACGCTGAAGCAGCGGGCCAATGAACTGCACGAATTCAACCCGATGCTCGGCCACCGCGGCTGCCGTCTTGGCGTCACCTATCCCGAAATTTACGAAATGCAGGCACGGGCGATATTCGAAGCGGCCTGTGAAGTGGCCGAAGCCAGCGGCGAAGCGCCCATTCCCGAAATCATGATCCCGCTCGTCGCCACTGCGCGCGAACTGGAACTGATGAAGGATGTGGTCAACCGCATGGCCAAGGAAGTCTTCGCCGAAAAGGGCCGCGAGATCGAATATCTTGTCGGCACGATGATCGAGCTGCCGCGCGCCGCGCTGATGGCGGGCGCGATTGCCGAACATGGCGAATTCTTCAGCTTCGGCACCAATGACCTTACCCAGACCACTTTGGGTGTATCCCGCGATGACGCGGGTCGGTTCCTGACCCAATATGTCGACAAGGGCATTTTCCCGCGCGATCCATTTGTCAGCCTCGATATCGAGGGCGTTGGCCAATTGATCGAAATCGCGGCCGAACGGGGCAGGGCAGCACGTCCCGGCATCAAGCTCGGCATTTGCGGCGAACATGGCGGTGATCCGGCTTCGATCGCTTTTTGCGAGCAAACCGGCCTCGATTATGTCAGTGCATCGCCTTATCGCGTGCCGATTGCCCGTCTGGCAGCGGCACAGGCGGCACTGAGGAATAAATAGAATCATGCACTCCGCACGGGATGCGGAGTGCAGGCGGCGAGACAATTCTGCCTCATTCAGGCCTCCGTATCCCGCGGTGAGCGCGAACGAGACAAGATTGTTTTGATTGTAGGGCCGGCAACGCAAATTATGGGTTGCCAGCGGGGAGTTCACCCCCTATCTGCACCGTCTGGTTAGCGCCCATAGCTCAGCTGGATAGAGTACTTGACTACGAATCAAGGGGTCGGGAGTTCGAATCTCTCTGGGCGCACCACCTTTCCTTCTTTTATCGGATCATGCCCCAAGGTGCACTTGCGCGGGGCCCGATGCTGGCCTAGTTTATCGGCAACAAATCCGATGAACTGAAGGACCTGTCTTGGCCGATTATTCCCAATCCATTGTCGACGCGCTTGCGGAGCGCGAAGCCCAGAAAATCCCGGTACCCGACGAGGTCCAGGAAGCGGTGCGGACCTTGCTGCGCTGGTCTGGCGAAGATCCGGAGCGTGAAGGTTTGATCGACACGCCGAAACGTGTGGCGCGGGCCTGGAAAGAATATTGTGAAGGCTATGCCGAGAACCCCGCCATGCACCTGGCGCGGACCTTCGAGGAAGTCGGCGGCTATGATGAGCTGGTGTTGCTCAAAGACATCCCGTTCCACTCCCATTGCGAACATCATATGGCACCGATTATCGGCAAGGCGAGCATCGCCTATATGCCGACCGACAAGGTCGTCGGTATCTCCAAGCTGGCGCGTGTGCTCCACGGATTCGCGCGGCGGCTGCAGGTGCAGGAAAGACTTACCGCGGAAGTAGCGGAGTGTATCTGGGAAAATCTGAAGCCTGACGGAGTCGCCGTCGTGATCGAAGCAAGCCACAGTTGCATGACCGCGCGCGGCGTACGTACGCCGGGTGTGTCGATGACGACCAGCCGTCTGCTCGGCTGTTTCCTTGATGATGCGCGCAGCCGTGAGGAAGTCATGAGCCTGATGGGCTATTGAGTGGAGGCTTGATCTCGAGGCTCGCTGCCAGCTTCTGCTGACCACATAAATCGCAATGCCTGGATCAATGGCAGATGCATCGAGCTGAATTGCTTGAATAGGTCTGCACGTCCGGCAATCTTATCAAAGGGCGTGCGAATCGCTGCTTAAACCAGCCGGCAAAGAAAAAGCCCGGATCTGGTAGCCATCTTGCGATGGTCCGGATCCGGGCTTTCTAAATCAAAGTCAGAAGAGACTATTCCTTGGTTTCGGAATCGTCCTGTTCTGCTGTTTCTGTGGCTTCCGGAGCGGCTTCTGCATCTGCATCGGCTGCAACAGCTTCTTCACCGTCATCTTCGCTGTCAGGCGAAAGCGCAGCTGCGGCCAGTTCAGCCTGATCTTCTTCAAACATCTGCTGGATTACGTCGACGCCGTCCTTCTGAAGATCAGCTTCGTCATCCGAACGGGCGACATTGGCCTGAATGTTGACGTTGACTTCCGGGTGGAGGCGAACGCGAACATCGAAAACGCCGAGTGTCTTGATCGGCTTTTCCAGAATGACCATGCTTTTTTCGACCACGGTGCCCTTGCCGTCAGCGTTCAGCGCTTCGACAATGTCACGTACCGACACGGAACCATAGAGCTGGCCGCTGGCAGACGATGCGCGGATCAATACGATCTGCTTGCCGTCGATGCTACCGGATGCCGCTTCGGCTTCCGTGCGCTTCGTTTCATTGTCCGCTTCGATCTGCTGGCGATTGGCTTCGAAGATCTTCTTGTTAGCCGCGTTGGCGCGAAGCGCCTTTTTGTTGGGCAGCAGAAAATTGCGAGCATAGCCGTTTTTGACGGTGACGATGTCGCCAATGCTTCCCAGTTTCTCTACGCGTTCAAGCAAAATAATATCCATTGTTTCGCTCCTACTTCACGAGATATGGCAGCAGGCCGAGATGGCGTGCGCGTTTGATAGCTTTGGAAAGCTCGCGCTGCTTCTTGGCGGAAACTGCGGTGATACGACTTGGTACGATCTTGCCGCGTTCGGAAATGAATCCCTGCAGCGTCTTCACGTCTTTATAGTCGATGGGCTTTGCGTTCTTGCCGGAAAAGGGGCAGCTTTTGCGGCGACGGAAAAATGGACGTCCCATGTTTTAACTCCTTCTCTGGCTTAATTGTCGTCGCGGCGCGGTTTGCGTTCGCGATCACGTTCGGGTTTACGCATCATCACGGACGGGCCTTCTTCATGCTCGTCGACGCGGATGGTCAGGAAACGGATGACATCTTCATTGATCCGGGTCTGGCGTTCGAGTTCCAGGACAACATTGCCCGGTGCATCGAGACGCAGCATGACATAATGTGCCTTGCGGTTCTTCTGGATCTTGTAGGCGAGCGTACGCAAGCCCCAGGTTTCGGTCAGAACGACCTTGCCTTCATTCGATTCAACAATTTTGGTGGCTTCCTGCGCAAGAGCATCAACCTGAGATTGGCTCAGATCCTGTCGCGCAAGGAAGACATGCTCATACATTGGCATGCAATCATTCCTTCATTTACCGCCGATCGCTGACGCCGCACCATGCGAACGCCCCTCCGGCTTTCTTCTTTTCCCGGTGGTCTGGGCAGGCCAAACCAAGCGGAAGCGGCGCCTATGGCGGAATTGGCGGGGGAAAGCAAGGGTGGTTTTGCGCCGGTCCGCTCGTCATCGAATATCCGATGCCAGGCAGCTTCGCTGCTGTTGGTTGGCGACGGAATCGCGGTCGGGACGCTCTGCCTGATCCCTTGCAATTCCCGCCATCGCGCTTCCCGGTTCGACCATTGTTCTCCGACAGAGAACGACAGCATAATATCCCGGTATATACGAGCCTGGATTGTGCACCCGATCCCAAGTCAGCCGCACTTGCAACCCGGAATGCGGCTTCGGCACATATAAGTGTTTACCAATATGCAACACCTCGGGCCTATATCTATGGATGAAATAGTTAAGCGAGAAGAAATCACGAATGGAAGTCGATACATCCATCGGTAATGAAAATCAGGCTGTGCCTGCTGCTCGCTCCGGCTCTCGGGGCTTTCTTGGCAAGATTGGCTCCCGGATCGGGGCGCAGACGCCGGTTGAAACATGCAATCTCAAAGCGTCCGATGCTCTTCTTCTGCTGCAAAATTTCGAGGAAAGTCAGCAAGGCTGGTTTTGGTCAACGGATGCATCGGGAAATCTCACCTATATTACGGAATCTGTTGCCGCGGTGCTTGGCAGCACTTCGCTCGAACTGCTTGGGAAGCCGATTGCTTCGCTGTTTCTGAAGCCTGTGGACAATGATGCCGGTTCCAGGTCCCTGCCATTCATATTCACCAAAAAAATGCAGTTTAGCGCCCTGCAAGTGCAGGCTGGCAACACGACCGGGGAGTGCTGGTTATCGATTTCGGGCAGGCCCCATTATGATAAATCAGGCGACTTCCTGGGCTTTCGCGGTAGCGGCAGCGACGTAACCGCGCAACGCAAAGCATCCGAGGATACTTCGCGACTGGCGATGTTTGATTCTCTCACCGGGCTTCCCAACCGGGCCAGCATGTCGAAGAAACTGGAGGCCACTCTTGCGGCCTACAGGCAACAGAAGCGCACTTGTGCCGTGATGTTGGTCGACCTCGACCGGTTCAAGCAGATCAATGACACATTGGGTCATCCTGCGGGTGACGCATTACTCAAACAGGTGGCAGAGCGGCTTCTCAAGATAGTCGGTCAAAGCGGCGAAGTTTGCCGCCTGGGTGGTGACGAATTCCAGATAATGTTACCGGATTGTGATGATCGGGGAACTCTGGGAGATCTCGCCAGCAAAATCATCAGCAGCCTTTCCCAGCCCTATTCGGTCGATGGCCACCGGTGCATCATCGGTGCGTCAATCGGTGTTTCGGTTGCTCCGTTCGACGGGCTGTCGAGCGACGATATAGTGAAAAGCGCCGATCTCGCTCTCTATGAGGCGAAGGGCAATGGCCGTGGACGCTTCCGCTTCTATTCCAAAGACCTGAAGCAATCCGCCGAAGACCGGCGCTTGCTGGAAGTAGATTTGCGCGACGCGATAGCAAAGGATGAACTGGAACTCGCCTACCAGCCTATTGTCAACACCAAGACCAATATTGTCGAGGGGTTCGAAGCGCTGATGCGCTGGAACCATTCGGAACGCGGCCAGATTTCTCCGGAACTGTTCCTTCCGATCGCCGAAGAAGCCAATCTTATTTGGGAATTGGGGGAATGGGCCATAAACAAAGCTTGTGAAGATGCTGCCAAATGGCCCGGAAAAGCCAGGGTCGCGGTGAATGTCTCTGCAAGCCAGTTTGCCAATGATAATTTTCCAGCAATAGTCGACGCGGCGCTCAGCGCATCGGGCCTGTCTGCCGAACGGCTCGAGCTTGAGATCACCGAAGGCGTGTTCATGGCGGAAAGCAATGAAACGAACACCATGTTCGAAGCTCTCAAGAGCAGGGATGTCCGTCTGGTTCTGGATGATTTCGGAACCGGCTATTCCTCGCTGAGCTATTTGCAGACAGCGCCTTTTGACAAGATCAAGATCGATCAAAATTTCGTGCGCGGTGCAACGGAGCCGGGTTCGCGCAATGGCGCGATCATTACCGCCATTGTCGCACTGGCGGAAGCTCTTGGAATGGATACGACGGCCGGGGGTATCGAGACGCTTGACGAAATTGATCTGATCAACGAGCTGAACGTCAGCCATGTTCAGGGTCACGTCTACAGCAAGGCGGTCAGCAACGAGGCGCTTGTCGAAAATCTGGAAGGCGGAAGCTGGACGATTGAACCGTCCGGGCCAGTCCATCATCGCAATGACCGTCTGTCGATGTACCGCAAGGTGCGGATGATTCATGAAAATCATGTCTATTCTATCGTCATTCGCAACCTGTCGGTCACCGGCGCTCTTGTTGACGGATTGTACAATGTACCGGTCGGCACAAAATTCGTGATCGACTTTGGCGATGGACAGCTTGCCGTGGCGACGGTCAGCCGGTCGAGCGGTAATCAGCAGGGCATTGAATTTGAAACACGACTGGTCAGTGACGGCAATGGCGGGCTGTGCACCAGCCGACGGGTATCGCCCTATCTGATCGCCGAAGCCGGTCTGGAAGTCCCCAATATGCCAGCCGGATATGTTCCGACGACAAAAATCGACAAGGATTCGCTTTCGGTCCCCGCGTTCAGCACCGTCGCAGACTGGAAAGCTACCCAGATCAAACCAAAATAAGCGGGAATTTCCGGCCGAAATGTCCGCGACCCGCTTTTATCCGCGAAAATTCAAAATGCCCGTGTAATTCCTATCTCGGTCGCAACGCGATCGAAATCATAGATGCCGACGGTGGACTTGTTCCGCTCGTAGGAAAGGCGCAGCAGCGGGGCAAAGCCCTTGAAGGTGAATTGCCGGAACGTGCTACTGAGCGAAACATTGTAACGGTCATCGATCCGCCTGCGCGGGAACAGGAACAGTCGCTTGTCGGCCTCCAGATGACTGTAACCCAGTGAGCCGACAACCGTCGTTTGCCCCAGTTCTCGATAGGCAAATATATTGACCGAACCCGATGACGTTGCATAGCCGGGATCGAGCAGATCCTGACGCACCGCGTTGACCGACAATCCTGCACCAGTTTTCGCCGATATCGCCCGTTCGTACGATAATGACGCTGCATAGATTTCGCCATCTTGCAGATCATTGCGGCGGTTATTGCTGTGGCCGATGGAGCCGTTGAACGTCGCCTGGGCCTTGTTTCCCATCGGATGTTGAACGTTGACTGCGACGTTGACTGTGTCCGCATAAGGATCATTACCGTACCAGCGATAGCTGTAACCCACACTCGGGCTGATCCGGTCTTTCCCCGATCGCATTTCCGGGCCTGCCTGTATACCCAGCGAAATGTCGTTGAACTGGCTTTTCTTGTAGAGATCACCATCACCCGAGATCCGGACGAGCAGATTGGACCGCTTGGCGATCCCGGTGCGAAAATAGGCTTGCCCCTTTAACGACAATCCAATCCCCGACTGAGCCTGCGCGTCTTCCGACAGATCGAATTGCGCGATGATCGTGTCGAGTGTCGTCGACTGGGTCGCGCGGTTGATATTGCTGTCCGGGGCGAGGGCGATTTCAATGGAAGCGCCATAGGGTTTTCGCGAGCGCAAAGCATTGGTATAGATGCTGACCAGCCGGGCGACTTCCGGCGGCAGACCGGAAGCCTGCGCCTGACGCAGCTCACGGGCCGCGCCCGACATATCCCCCATCAGCGCCAGGATGCGTGCCAGTTCCAGACGGACCCGCGCGGCATCGGGTTTCTCGTCGAGTATCTGGCGCAGCAGAACGGCGGCATCGGTGTTGCGATTCTGACCCGCGAACATCAGCGCGAGGCGAAAACGCGCTTCGGTGCGCAATTCGAGATCCGGATTGGAGGCCAGGGCGCGGTAGGCGGTTTCGGCTGTTTCAAAACTCCCTTCTGATTGTGCGTGCGCCGCAAAGTCAAATAGCTCTGCAGGGCTCAAGCTTTGCTTCGATACTTGTGCTGTTACCGATTGAGCAGTGACGCCTACCGGGACAAGGCACAGGAGCCCCACAAACCGGATATTCTTCATGATGATAGACACAGAGGTCCTTAAATAAAATGGGTGTTGGCGACTAATTCTTCTTGCCGCGAAAACCTCTGTACCGCCCTGCTGATTTATTGCTTGATGCCGTACACATATCCCGACGCGGCCAGATCCCCAAAGGCGCCGTTGACCGTCCGGAGATCATATACATAGCCGAACTCCAGCGCCTGCGGCCCGAAAAAGGCTCCGAAGAAATTGCTGGAGCCCAGCGAAACTGAGCCGCTAGCCGGTGAGAAGGAACCACCAAATGTATTTGCTCCTGCGTTCAACAGGCCGGTGCCGTTGAATATGCCCAGCGCAACGTCAGGCTGTCCTGCGGTCGGGCCGCCGGTCAACGGGTTGAACAAGACCCCGTTCAGGGTCAGATCGGTTGCGATCGCACCAGTGGCAAAATCCGCCGACAATGTCGCGGTGGAATGGGACAAGTCATAAAATACCGGTGCAGCGGCCGCAGAAGCCGTGGACGCGACACCGCCAACCCCGGCTTTATAGGTAGCACTGCCGGTGGTGGGAACATCGCCGGTCTTGGTGGAAACGCCCAACATTGCAAATGCGAAAACGTTCGGCGTTGAAGTTGTACCCGTATTCCATGCGCTGATCCGGGTATAAGTAAGAGGAACGCTGTTCACCTTGGGAACGCTGATGATGAAGACATTGGGCTGGCCGGCAGAGGGCTTGCTGAAGATCAGCGCATCGGCATCATTTCGCGTTATTTCGCTTTGCACAAAGGTCTGGCTATGCGTCACTGGCGCACCCGTCGCGACATTCAGCACGCCCGAAACGGTATAGCTATTGTTGGTCGCGTCAAAGTCGATTGTATAGCCACTGCCAAAAGCCTGGGAGTGAGAATTTATCGCACCTTCTCCACTCGATACAATCGGCATCGTTACGGAAGCCGTCTGGAAAACCCGGTCTCCGGTCAGGTCGGCAAATTTGGTATAGGTGGGCCCCGGTGTGGGTGTTGGTGTCGGGGTGGGAGTCGGCGTAGATGCAATGCCCCCTCCGCTTCCGCCACAAGCGGACAGAGTCAACATGGCGCCCAAAAGCAGTATTTTCCTCACGACAATCTCCCCAACTTGACATTGTGCCAATATTGACCGGATTGCCTCATTTAAGGGAGCTGTCAATAGTATAAATCATTCAATATTTCATCTATACGTATTTTGGCCCTTTTTCAGCGCAAGTACTGGCTTTTGGCCAGGACCGAGGGCTGGCTCCGATCCTGCCCGGGCATCAACGTCCTGCTTCACAGCAGGCGGGAATATCATGTCTGCGCGAGAAGCTATTTCTTCCTGTTCAAGAAACCGAACATGTCGCCGCCGATCTTGCGCATCTGGATTTCTTCCGCGCCTTCGGTGATCCGGTAGCGGCGGTGATGGCGATAGATATGTTCGAACGGCTTGTGCCGCGAATAGCCCATGCCGCCGTGGACCTGCATCGCGCGATCAGCGGCATCGCAGACCAGCCGGTTTGCGCGATAGTTGCACATGCTGACCTGGGCGGAGAGATATTTGGCGACATCCGGTTTCGGCATCGTGTCCATCTTGGCTGCGGTCGCGTAGATCAGCTGACGCAGCATCGCGGCCTCTGTGTGCAGTTCGACCAGCGGGAACTGGATGCCCTGATTGACCGACAAGGGCTTGCCGAACGGTTTGCGTTCACCGGCATATTTTACCGATTCATCAATGCAATATTGCGCCGCGCCTAGCGAGGAGGCCGCCTGGCGGATTCTGTTCTCATGGACGAAATGCTGCGCGCAGGCGAGGCCCATGTCGAGATCACCCAGCACCGCATCGATAGGGATCCAGACATTGGTATAGGAGCATTTCGGGTGATCCGTGGGCATGTTGAATGTCCACATATATTCGCCAATCTCGAAACCCTCCGCTTCAACCGGCACGATGAAGCAGCCGATACCCTTGGCATCGCCATCCTCGCCGCTATGCCGGGCAAAGGTCATCACATGGGAAGCCTTGTGCAAGCCGGTGGTCCACATTTTGTTGCCGTTGATAAGCCAGCCCTCGACCCCGTCACGGGTCTCACGGACGGCGGTCGTGTCCATCCATGTTGCATCCGATCCGTGATCTTCTTCGGTAAGCCCGAAACACCAGCCCATCTTGCCGGCCAGCATTTCCGGAATATAATCACGTTTCTGCTGCTCGGTACCAAAGTCGCGCAGCATCAATGGTTGCACGAGATTGCCGACGATTGAACTTTCGTTCTGAAGGTCATTGTGCAGGCCAAGACCCTTGTGCGCGAGATGCTCGCGGATCCGCGCCATGCCGAGATTGGTGCCATTCTGGCCGCCAAATTCTTCGGGCAAAGCGTAGCGATAATGGCCAGCCGCATCGGCGATCTGCCGCATTTCACCCAACAATGCTTCCCATTCTTCGGTTGGCAGTCCCTGATCTTCCCAATTTGTTCGAGCATCTTCGCGCCGGTGATCGAAGAAACGGATATTGTCATCGCGCTGTTCAAGCGGTTTGATCTCAGCCTCGATAAAATCGTCCAGCACGCCCAGATAATCTTCAATTTCCTGCGGAATTTCGAAAGCGGTCATGATGGTCTCCATTTGTTGAGCGCGATCTTCAGGCCGGCATATTTGGGTTGGTCGATGGATAGCCGCTCCAGGGCGGATAGCCGCAGATGGTCCCAGACACCGGGACTGGTGATCGCAATGTCGCCTTTTGAAAGGCCGGTGCAAAGCTGTCGATGATCATAACCGATAGCGGCGAGTCTCGCGTTGGCGGCATCGCGGAAACCCGGACCCCATTCTGCCTGTCGCTGCGCGATACCGAGCGCATTGCCGGCGACGCGGGACTGGAATTTGTCATGACCCGTCAAGCCGGGCAGAACCTGCTTCGCGTTCCATTCGTCAAGCGCCGTCAGCAATTCGCCATAATCGGTTTCGCCGGTGACGCTTTCGGCTTCGGGTGCCGACCAATTGAGCGGAGTCGATAATGCGTCGGGCAGAATCTCTTCGAACAAAAGGGCCAGGTCGACCTCGACCTCGGATACGCGGCGACCGATCACCGTGCGCTCCAGCGAGCGGTCGCGATGACTCCGCCAGATCTGCCCCATCACCATGCAAGCGACACCCCACCAGAGGGTGGAATAGATCAGCCAGAAGCGGAAGCGGTCCGGATCAACCTCTGCGCCGCTCTCCTTGGCATAGGCCTGCAGGAAGGCTTCCGCGCTGTCGAAGCCGCCGGCTTCCTTCTCATAATGGCCGAATCGCCAACTCGGTGTGCACAGATAGGCAATATCCTGCACCGGATCGCCCAACCGGACCAACTCCCAGTCGAGCACCGCAGACAGGCCCTGATGGTCGATCATCAGATTGCCCATGCGAAAGTCGCCGTGGACCAGATATTTGTCACTGGCGTCAGGCGCATTTTGCTCGAGCCAGTGGAAAGCATATTCGTAAATCGGAATCTGGCCGCCGATCTCGTGATATGTGTTTTTCTGGACCTCGATCAGTTTGGCAGGAGAAAGATATTCCAGGGAAGCGGGCAGGGAAGCCTGCGGAATCTTGTGGATCGCCGCCAGTTCCCGCGCGCATTGCTCCGTCAACTGTGCTTCGGCTACCGCAAATTCTGGATTGCCGAGTATTTTATGCGGCAGGGTTTCTCCCTCTGCCTTGATCATGATGAAGCCTTCGCCGAGTCCATCACCAGGCTCCAGTCGTCCACGAACCTGTGGAGCGGTCACTCCGGCGTTGCAGGCAAGTTCGATGATGTCCGCCTGGGTAGCGAGCGGGATGGCGCGCAAGCCGTCGTTATCCGAAGAAATTCCGCCGGGCAGGCGGCGCAGAACATAATCTTCCCCGCCAAAGGAAAACGCCCAGCTTTCCATGCTCGCGCCGCCCGAGAGCCGCTGTACGTCGCCAAGTTCACCGCCTGCACCAAAGGTTTTGGCGCAGTATATTGCCAGTCTTTCCTGGAATGTTTCATCGCTCATGACAGGGGTTTAATCAGACGATTAAAAATACGCAATGCTTTTACCGCGTGACGGCGATACTTGCATGACCGGTCAATCCTCCCTAATTCCGCATCACAAATTGCAACTGGGGGTCATCATGCGCGCATTTATTTTTCCGGGACAAGGCAGCCAGGCGGTTGGCATGGGCAAAGCGCTTGCCGAAGCGAGCAGCACCGCTCGCGAAGTGTTCGAAGAAGTCGATCACGCGCTGGATCAGAATCTGTTCGAATTGATGTGTAACGGTCCGCTGGATGAGCTGACCCTCACCGAAAATGCGCAGCCGGCGATCATGGCTAATGCCATTGCGACCTTGCGCGTCATGGAGAAAGACGGCGGCAAATCGCTCGGCGATCTGTGCTCTTATGTTGCCGGTCACAGTCTCGGCGAATATACCGCCCTTTGCGCGGCCGGATCTCTGGACCTTACGACGACAGCGGAATTGCTGAAACTGCGCGGCCTGTCGATGCAGAAGGCGGTGCCGGTAGGCGAGGGCGGCATGGCGGCCTTGCTGGGTGCCGATATCAAAAAGGCACAGGCGCTGGCGAATGCATCCTCACAAGGTGAAGTCTGTACGATTGCCAATGATAATGACCCGACTCAGGTCGTGATCTCGGGAAAAATCGGCGCGATCGAGCGGGCTATTGCGGCCGCCAAGGAACATGGCATCAAGCGCGGTATTTTGTTACCAGTTTCGGCGCCCTTTCACTGTTCGCTGATGCAGCCTGCTGCGGAATCGATGGAAGAAGCGCTGGCAGAAGCGAGCATATTTTCTCCCGTCGTTCCGGTTTTTGCCAATGTCACGGCGGCACCGGTCTCTGACGTAGATGAAATCCGTGAACTGCTCGTCCAGCAAGTGACCGGAACAGTGCGCTGGCGGGAATCGGTTGGCAATATGGCAGAAGCCGGTGTCGAGCAATTTGTCGAATTTGGCGGCAAGGTCCTGACCGGGATGGTCGGGCGTATTGCACCAGAGGCGGAAACCGTCAGCCTTGTGTCATTGGCGGATATCGAGACTTTTCTAAAGACTCTCTAACCCAATCATCTATCCTCAATTATCTGGAATCGTGAAGGAATTTGGAATGTTTGACTTAACCGGAATGACCGCTCTGGTAACCGGAGCTTCGGGCGGGATCGGTTCAGCCATCGCCAAATCCCTTGCTGCACAAGGCGCGACAGTGGCGCTTTCCGGAACGCGCATGCACGTGCTGATGGAGATGATTCCGGAAATGCCGGGGGAAGGTCATGTTGTCATGCCGTGCGATCTTTCGAAACCGGAAGAGGTTGATGCACTTGTCCCGGATACGGTGGCGAAGCTCGGCAAGCTCGACATATTGGTCAACAACGCCGGTATCACTCGCGACGGGCTGGTGATGCGCATGTCGGACGAAGATTTTTCCGATGTGATCCGCGTCAACCTGGAGTCGGCTTTTCGCCTGATCCGTGCCGCTGCCCGCCCGATGATGAAGGCGCGCCACGGCCGGATTATCTCGATCAGCTCGGTTGTCGGTGCCACCGGTAATCCGGGTCAAGCCAATTATGTCGCATCCAAGGCAGGCCTGGTCGGCATGTCCAAGGCTTTGGCGCAGGAACTCGCGTCCCGCGGCATCACGGTCAACTGCGTTGCTCCCGGGTTCATCGAAACGCCGATGACCGATGCGTTGACCGAGGCCCAGAAAGACGAAATCAATCGCAAGATTCCCGCCGGGAAAATGGGCAGCATCGACGATATAGCCGCCGCCGTCGTCTATCTGGCCAGCCAGGAGGCCTCCTATGTCACCGGCCAGACGCTGCACGTGAATGGCGGCATGGCGATGATTTCCTAGCCTCAGGACAAATAGCATGTCGCCTGTTCTGTTCTTGGCGGTGGTTGCGAGCGCGCCGCCCGCAATGCCGACGCAAGGGTTGCTGAGGATTGAAAATATCGACTGTATCAGCAGTCAAATCCCCAGCGATCGGGCGCAGTCCTATTTTGCGATGACGATCAAAGGGAAAGAGGTCGAAGCATTTGAATCCGAGCAGGACATTACAAATGCCTGTCAGGCCGAATATGGATGGTCTGACTTGCAGAGCCGAAACGCCTTTCGCATTTCCCTAATGAACGGCTGGCTGCTGGCAGAGGGCCTGATCGAGAATATCCAAAGTCTGGGGGATTTCAAACCGTGGCTCGACCGATATTATGAGGACAATGTCGGTGCCACCGGACGGCAGATATTGGAAGATGTCTTCCTGTCAGGAAAAATGGACAGGGATCTGGACGCTGCCGGCTATCCGGGCGACGAGAAACAGCGCCAATGGGTCTATGATTATTTTGAGTGGCGCGGCGCCGTTCGCGGTATCGAGGATGATTTTCGCTTTGGAGAATTGCGGCAATAGTTTCTGTCGTTTCACAAAGCTGCTGTTGCCCTCTTGCAAGCGGCGCAGCATGGCAGTAGGACAATTTCGAAATTAATAAAACTAAGAAGGAACTCTCATGAGTGAGACTGCAGACCGGGTTAAAAAGATTGTTGTTGAGCATCTGGGTGTTGAAGCTGACAAAGTGACCGAAGAAGCGGCGTTCATCGACGATCTGGGCGCCGACAGTCTCGACATTGTTGAGCTGGTTATGGCGTTTGAAGAAGAATTCAGCGTCGAAATTCCAGATGATGCAGCTGAAAAAATCGGTACCGTCAAAGACGCCATCGATTTCATCGACAAAAACAAGAGTTAATTGATTTTGAGGCGCTGCCACGAAAACTGGCGCGCCTCAGGGCCAATGATCGCTGACAAACAGCAAAGCGGCTCACCGGCCCGGGAGGAATATCCTGAACCGGTGGCCGTTTTTGATTTAGGGCAAGGAAAGCCCGCAAGGAGAGGCATGTTATGCGCCGTGTAGTTGTAACCGGAATGGGCCTGGTAACGCCGCTGGGCGGAGATGTAGAAACGACCTGGGCCAATATATTGGCTTCCAAGTCAGGCGCGGGAAAAATCACCCGTTTTGATGCATCCGATCAGAAATGCCATATTGCTTGCGAGGTAAAGCCGGCTGATCACGAATATGGATTCGATCCGAATTTGCGCGTGGACCACAAGGTACAGCGCCAGGTCGATCCGTTCATCATTTACGGCATCGATGCCGCCGGTCAGGCGCTCGAAGATGCCGGTCTCACCGATATGTCTGACGAAGCCAAGCTGCGCGCTGGCTGCTCCATCGGTTCGGGAATCGGCGGATTGCCGGGAATTGAAAAAGAATCGATCGTATTATATGAACGCGGACCGAGCCGGGTTAGCCCGCATTTCGTCCACGGACGTCTGATCAACCTGATCTCTGGTCAGGTTTCGATTAAATATGGTCTGATGGGTCCGAACCATGCAGTCGTGACCGCTTGCTCGACCGGCGCTCACAGTATTGGCGACGCTGCGCGAATGATTGCTCTGGATGATGCCGACGTGATGTTGGCCGGCGGTGCGGAAGCGACCATCTGTCCGATCGGAATCGCCGGTTTTGCGCAGGCGAAAGCTTTGTCCACCAAACGCAACGATGATCCTACCGCGGCATCCCGTCCCTATGACAAGGACCGCGATGGATTTGTGATGGGCGAGGGCGCTGGCGTCGTTTGTCTCGAAGAATATGAACATGCCAAGGCCCGCGGTGCCAAAATCTATTGCGAAGTTGTCGGCTATGGCATGTCCGGCGATGCCTATCACGTCACCGCACCGCATCCAGGCGGCACCGGAGCTTACCGGTCGATGGAAATGGCGCTGAAACGCTCGGGCCTGACCACCGCCGATATCGATTATGTCAATGCGCACGGCACGTCGACGATGGCCGACACGATCGAACTGGCGGCGATCAAGCGGCTGTTTGGCGATGATCTCAAGACCATGTCGATGAGCTCGACCAAATCGGCCATCGGCCATTTGCTCGGCGGCGCTGGCGCAGTTGAAGGCATTTTCAGCATCTTGGCCCTGCGCGACCAGATTGTGCCACCGACGCTCAATCTCGACGATCCTGACGAAGGATGTGAAGGCGTTGATCTGGTGCCGCATTTCGCGAAAAAGCGCGAAGTGAAAGCTGTGCTCAGCAACAGCTTCGGCTTTGGCGGAACCAATGCCAGCATTATCATGAAGGCCATCTGATATCATGCGCCGCCTCGGTTGCCTGATATTGGCGGCAGCGGCGGTCATTGCGGTCCTGCTGGCTGGCAATTTCCTCTATGGATGGAACGCCAGCGGACCGCTGGAAGAGCAGCGGACGCTTGTGATCAAGTCCGGTTCCAGTCTGGCCATGGCGGCGCAGACTATGGAATCGGAAGGCGTTATCAAATCCGCTGACGATTTCCTGACGCGGGCCAAGATTCTGGGTGGTTCCGAACCGATCAAGGCCGGTGAATTTGAAATTCCCTCCGGCGCAAGCAACGCTCAAATTCTCGATATTCTGCAGGGCGGCAAGGCGGTGCAACGTCTGATCACCGTTCCGGAAGGCACGCCTTCTATCATCGTGTACGAGAAGCTGATGGCCGAAAAACTGCTGAAGGGCGAGATTCCGGTCCCGACAGAAGGCTCAATCCTCCCGGACAGCTACAGTTTTGAACGCGGCGAGCAACGCGCCGCCGTGGTCGAGCGGATGCAAAAAGCGATGAAAGATACGATCGCCGAGCTTTGGCCCAAGCGTTCAAAAGCCAGCGTCGTAAAAACGCCACATGAAGCAATCACTCTGGCAGCCATTGTCGAAAAAGAAACCGCGTTGGCGAGAGAACGCCGGACGGTGGCCGGGGTCTACGGCAACCGCGTTCGCAAGAATATGATGCTGCAGGCCGACCCGACGATCATCTATCCGATCACGAAGGGCAAACCTCTCGGCCGCCGCATCCGCCAATCGGAAATCGCGCAGGTGAATGACTATAATACCTATGCGATGGTCGGTCTGCCGAAAGGGCCGATTGCCAATCCGGGACGTTTGTCGATCGAGGCAGTGCTCAACCCTGCGAAAACCGAAGCGCTATATTTTGTCGCCGACGGCAAGGGCGGTCATGTATTTGCCAACACGTTGGAAGAGCATAACCGCAACGTCGAAAAATGGTTCGCCCTCCGCCGCGAGCGCGGCGAAATGTAGCATTGCCGGGACTCGCAATCGTCTCGCAAGCGGAAGGAACAGACAATGTCGGCAAGGCTGGTTGAGATAATCGTCCCGGACGCCGAAGTGCCGCAGGCGAAAGCCATTATTGCAAAACATTGCAGCCGTTTCTGGCAGGAACCGGTGCCAGACGGCCTCGAGAAATATTCCTGTGTCGTGCCGAGCCGTTCGATTGAACCGCTGATTGCCGACCTGGACGGAAACTTCAAAGGGATCAAGGGCTTCTCGGTTCTTGTTCTGCAGGTCGAGGCAGTGTTACCGGAAATTCCTGAGCTGGAGGAAATTACACCCTCGGCTAGCAATCGGAAACCGCCGAGCAAGCTGGAAGTGTTTTTTACGCGCGACCGGATCAGTACCAACGAGCTTTATGACGATATCGAAGCCAGTCTGGAGCTGCGGCCCAATTATCTGCTGACGGTGATATTGTCCGCGCTGATCGCGGCTCTGGGCATGCGCAGCGGCCAGACCGCTGTGGTTATCGGCGCGATGATCATCGCTCCGTTGCTTGGTCCGACGATGGCGATGGCCATGGCAGCGACGCTGGGAGACAAAGCGCTTGGTCGCAAGGCAATCATCACGCTGGTCACGGGGATATTGGCTGCTCTGGTTTTTACCTATGTGCTGGGCATGTTCATCGAGGTCAATTCGCTGGTGCCTGAACTCAGAAACCGCACCATCGTTCACCCCGCCGATATTGCGCTGGCGCTCGCTTGCGGTGCTGCGGGCGTGTTGGCGTTTAGCCAGGGCGCGTCGCTCTCGCTGGTTGGCGTCATGATTGCAGTCGCGCTGGTCCCGCCAATTGCCGCAGCCGGGTTGTTTTTTGGCAGTGGTGAGGAAATGCTCGGTTTCAAGGCGCTGTTCTTGCTCGCGACCAATCTGGTGTGCATCAACGTCGCCGGTATCGTGGCATTTCTGGTTCAGGGACTGCCGCCGAGAAACTGGCGAATCACCAGCGGCATATTTTTGATATGGCTGGTGATTCTGTTTCTGTTTGTCGGACTGGTCGGCGGACGGATCGCGCTGGGTGGCGAAGGGCCGATTTATCTACCGGCAGATTCGTCAGCCTCTCAGCCAGTTGCGGCCAGTGTGGATTAACTAGTCGGCGGGAAATTTCCGGAGAGATCAGGCTCTAATAGTTGAACCGGGTTTTCAGGCTTTCGCGCGCATCGCGATATTCCCTGGTGAACTGGTCGACCATATCCTGAACGCTCATCACGTCATTGATCAGGCCAATGCCCTGACCGCAGCCCCAGATGTCTTTCCAGGCCTTTTTCTCGGTATTGCCACCGGAACCAAAGTTCATGGTTTTATAGTCGCCCTGCGGAAGATTGTCGGGATCCAGGCCTGCGCTCTCGATAGACTGGCGCAGATAATTGCCCTTTACGCCCGTAAAGAGGTCGGAATAGACGATGTCGGCGGCTTTGCCTTCGACAACGCCGTCTTTATAGCCTTGGTCTGCATTGGCTTCCTTGGTGGCGATAAAGGCCGATCCGGCATAGCCCAGATCAGCGCCCATTGCTTGCGCCGCCAATATCGATGCGCCGTTGCCAATCGAACCGGAAAGAGCAACCGGGCCATCAAACCATTCACGGATTTCCTGCATCAGGGCGAACGGGGACAAGGTGCCGGCATGGCCGCCAGCGCCAGCGGCAACCGGAATGAGGCCGGTTGCCCCCTTTTCGATCGCCTTGTGGGCGAAGCGGTTGTTGATGATGTCGTGAAGGGTGATGCCGCCCCAGCTCTTTACAGCGGTGTTGAGGTCTTCAATCGCACCAAGTGAGGTAATGACGATCGGCACTTTCCATTTCGCGCAGGTCGCCATGTCCTGATCGAGACGATCGTTGGACTTGTGGACGATCTGGTTGACCGCGAAAGGGGCCGCCGGCTTATCCGGATTGTCCCGGTTCCATGCCGCCAGTTCTTCGGTAATCTGGTGCAGCCATTCGTCGAGCATCGACTGGGGACGGGCATTGAGGGCAGGGAAGCTGCCGACGATGCCAGCCTTGCACTGCGCGATGACCAGCTCCGGTCCCGAAATGATGAACAGCGGTGATCCGATAAGCGGCAGGCGAAGATTGTCAAAAATGGCTGGTAAAGTCATGGAAACCCCGTTTTCAAAAATTATGCCACCGCATTACCCGATGCGGCGGCATATTCTACTGTTTTTTTAATTGAACGCTTAAATCCGGTTTACGGCGCTGAGCAATGCTTCGACCGAAGCCCGCGCGACATCGCTGTTGATCCCGACGCCGTAAAATTCCTTGCCGTCATCGGATTTGCATTCGACATAGGCCGCCGCTTGCGCATCTTTGCCGGATCCCAGCGCATGTTCGGAATAATCCTTGATCTCCAGATTGATGCCGAGAGCTGTCGAAACAGCATCCACCACGCTGGAAATCAGTCCGTTGCCGCGGCCGCTGACCGATATTTCGCCTTCGGGGCCTTTGATCTTGCCGACGAATATCCGGTCAGTACCGGTTTTGCGTTCTTCATAGTCGATCAGAGCATATTCGCCGCTGCCATCGAGATGATAGCGTTTCTGGAAAGCATCCCAGATATCATCCGACGACAGTTCGCGGCTTGTTTCGTCCGCCAGTTCCTGCACCGTGCGGCTGAAATTGGCTTGCAGACGCTTGGGCAGCTTCAGGCCATGGTCCTGCTCCAGTATCCAGGCGATGCCACCCTTGCCGGACTGGCTGTTGACCCGGATAACGGCTTCATAGTCGCGGCCAAGATCGCGCGGGTCGATCGGCAGATAGGGGACGTTCCAAAATTCGTCATTGCGCTGCTCCTGAGCGGTGAAGCCCTTTTTGATCGCGTCCTGATGCGAACCGGAGAAAGCGGTGAATACCAGTTCGCCCGCATAAGGATGGCGCGCCGGAACCGGCAACTGGTTGCAATATTCTACCGTTTTGACGATTTCATCCATATTGGAGAAATCCAGTTCAGGATCAACGCCTTGGGTGTAGAGATTCAGACCCAATGTCACCAGATCGACATTGCCGGTGCGCTCACCATTGCCGAACAGGCAGCCTTCGACGCGATCGGCGCCGGCCATCATGCCCAGTTCCGATGCGGCAATGCCTGAGCCCCGGTCATTATGGGTGTGCAGGCTGATCACCACATGGTCGCGCTTGCTGATATTATTGCATATCCACTCGACCTGATCGGCGTAGATATTCGGTGTCGCGGCTTCCACTGTTGCCGGCAGGTTGAGGATCAACGGCTTTTCGGCGGTCGGTTCGATGATTTCCATCACCGCTTCGGTCACTTCCAGACTGAAATCCAGTTCGGCAGTCGAGAATGTCTCCGGCGAATATTCGAAATGCCAGTCGGTATCGGGATATTTTTCGGCCTGTTCGCGCAAAATGGTCGCGCCTTCGCGGGCGATATCCTTCACGCCCTGTTTGTCGAGCCGGAACACGACGTCGCGCCAGGCGGGCGATACCGCGTTATACAGGTGGACAATGGCCGCCCGCGCGCCTTCGAGGCTGGCAAAGCTCGTTTCGATCAGGTCGCGGCGGGACTGGGTCAAGACTTGCACCATGACGTCATCCGGTATCTTGCCGGATTTGACGAGACCGCTGATGAAGTCGAAATCGGTGGCACCGGCGGACGGAAAGCCGACCTCGATCTCCTTGATTCCGATTTTGACCAGCAAGTCGAAGAAACGCTGTTTCTTCTGGGCGTCCATCGGATCGATCAGGGCCTGATTGCCGTCGCGCAGATCGGTAGACAGCCAGCGTGGCGCCTTGTCGATGGTGCGCGATGGCCATTGCCGGTTGGGCAGGTCGATTTGCGGGAACGGGCGATATTTTTGTGACGGGTTCTGGTGCATGACTTCACTCTTATGCTGCTGGAAGATGCGCGCAAGGCACAAATTCGAGGGTTTGCTTATAATATTTGGAAAATCGTCCCTTAGGCGGGGCGCTGCGCCTTTGCGGCAGCAGCATTGGTACGCCTAAGGGCGTATAAGTCGTAGCAGCAATAGAGCTTGTGACCGTGTCATGCCGCCGGTTTTATCTGGATAGCCAGATAAATCAACCTTGCTGCGGCATTTTTTTGATATTGCGGTCGTATCCACGCGATGATCGTCGCGGTCAGCAGATAGCAGGTGCGAAAACCAGCCAGGCAGTCGAAATATTTGCGACGCCTTTTTACGTTAAGTTACAATATTTTAAGACTGGCGCATTAGGACCGGCGCGAACTATCGATGGAAAAACGCGAATGTATTGTCTTGTCTACATGAGCAGACCAACCCGCGTGATGGACGGTGACGAGGCTGAGGATCTTTTGCGGCGCGCCAAAAACAATAATGATCGTAACGGGATAACCGGGATATTGATCCATGATCGTCGGAGATATTATCAATATCTGGAAGGGGACGAAGCCAAGGTCGAGGCAACTTTTGCGCGGATTTCAATGGACCGGCGTCATCAGGCCATCATTCGTTTGAAAAGTGGGACGATCAACCGGCGACAGTTTCCGGAATGGGCGATGGCCTCGCAGACGGTGACTGCCGACGAAAGTCTGAAAACCTCCGTCGAACGACTGGTGCAGCATTGCGACCATGATCTCGCGGCTGAGCTGCTCAATTTTGCCGAAGCCCGGGACCGGGCGGCCGCAAATGAGGCCGCCCGACCGGATAAGGTCTAGTTCTTTTCTTTATCAACCAGCTTGTTTGCGCCGATCCACGGCATCATAGCGCGAAGCTGTGCGCCGGTTTCCTCGATCGGATGGGCAGCCGCCTGCTTGCGAGCCGCTTTCAGTTCCGGCTGTCCGGCGCGGTTGTCGAGCACGAAGTTTTTCACGAAACGGCCTGACTGGATATCTTCCAGGATCCGCTTCATCTCCGCCTTGGTTTCAGAAGTGATAACCCGCGGGCCGCTGGTGATATCGCCATATTCTGCGGTATTGGAGATGGAATAGCGCATATTCGCGATGCCGCCTTCATAGAGCAGATCAACGATCAGCTTGGTTTCATGCAGACATTCGAAATATGCCATTTCCGGAGCATAGCCTGCTTCGGTCAGGGTTTCGAAACCGGCCTGGATGAGGTGGGTGATGCCGCCGCAAAGAACAGCTTGCTCGCCGAACAGATCGGTTTCGCATTCTTCGCGGAAATTGGTTTCGATTATGCCGGAACGGCCGCCACCAACGCCGGAAGCATAAGCAAGGGCAACATCATGGGCATTGCCGGACGCGTCGCGGTCAATCGCGATCAGGCAGGGTACACCGCCGCCGCGCTGATATTCGCTACGGACCGTGTGGCCTGGGCCTTTGGGGGCAATCATGATCACGTCGAGATCTTTACGTGGCTCGATCAGGCCGAAATGGACGTTGAGGCCATGGGCGAAGGCGAGGGCGGCGCCCTCCTTCATATTGGCGTGCAGGTCATCGGCATAAATCGCAGCCTGATGCTCATCCGGCGCGAGGACCATGACGATATCGGCCCATTTTGCCGCTTCGGCATTGGTCATGACCTGGAAACCGGCATCTTCAGCCTTTTTCGCGGTTGCAGAACCGGCGCGCAGCGCAATGGCGACTTCCTTGACGCCGCTGTCACGGAGGTTCTGGGCATGGGCGTGGCCCTGGCTGCCGTAACCGACAATCGCGATTTTCTTGCCGGTGATCAGGCCAAGGTCAGCATCGGCGTCATAATAAACTTTCATTTTTCTTCCTTAAATTTCAGATGATAGCGAATGGAATTTAGGCAATTGTGGTAGCCAGAATTAGTCGGTGGGGCTATTTATCTTATATCCCGCTCATGCAGCGTCAGGCCCTCGACCAATAGCGACAACGCCGGTGCGGCCAACTTCGACCAGGCCAACTTCGCGCATCAGTCCGACAAATGTTTCGATCTTTTCCGGAGCCCCGGTAATCTCGAAGACAAAGCTCTCGGTCGTCGCATCGACAACCCGCGCGCGATAAATATCCGCCAGTCGCATGGCCTCGATGCGATGCTCACCCTTGCCGGCGACTTTCACCAGCGCCAGCTCGCGCTGCACATGCGGGCCGGACTCGGTGAGGTCACGCACGCTGTGCACCGGAACAAGCCTGTCCAACTGGGCGATGATCTGCTCAATGACATGCGGCGGGCCATTTGTGGCGATAGTGATCCGGCTGATTGCGTGATCCTCGCTGATATCAGCGACGGTCAGGCTCTCGATATTATAGCCGCGCGCGGTGAACATGCCCGCTATACGCGCCAATATGCCGGCCTCGTTATCGACCAGAACGGCAAGAACGTGCCGTTCAACGGCTTCTTCGTGAATATGCATCAGACAAGGGCCTTTGCTTGGTCATCCATCGTACCCTTTACGTCGGCTTCGGTCAGAAGCATTTCTGTATGGGCCGCGCCGGACGGGATCATCGGAAAGCAGTTTGCCAGTTTTGCAACGCGGCAATCGACCATCACCGGTCCGTCTGTTTCGATCATTCTCTGTATCCCGGATTCCAGATCAGCAGGATCCTCGATCCGGATACCGGTCCAGTCATAGCTTTCGGCAAGCTTCACAAAATCCGGGAGACTATCGCTGTAACTATTTGAATAACGGCTTTCATAGGTCAGCTCCTGCCATTGGCGGACCATGCCCATATATTCATTGTTGAGAATGAATATCTTGACCGGCAGACGATATTGGGTGGCGGTGCCAAGTTCCTGAATATTCATCTGGATCGACGCTTCACCGGCAATGTCGATGACCAGGGAGTCGGGATTGCCAAGCTGTGCGCCAATCGCCGCGGGCAAACCATAGCCCATGGTGCCGAGACCGCCGCTGGTCAGCCATTTATTGGGGCTTTCGAAATCGAAATGCTGGGCGGCCCACATCTGGTGCTGGCCGACTTCGGTGGTGATGATCGGTTCGCGTGCATGGGTTGCTTCCCACAATTTGCGGATCGCCTCCTGCGGCATGATTTCTGTCTTGCTCTCGGGATAATCGAGGCAATTGGTTGCGCGCCAGCCCTTGATCCGTGACCACCACTCGGCTTGGTCCGGTGCGGCAAAGCGGCGACCCTTGAGCACAGCAATCAACTGTTCCATCACCCGGCCGACATCGCCGACAACCGGCAGGTCGACCCGGATGGTCTTGTTGATCGACGAGCGGTCGATATCGACATGGATTTTCTTGCTGTTCGGCGAGAAAGCATCAAGCCGTCCGGTGATCCGGTCGTCGAAACGGGCGCCGAGGCAGACGACAAGGTCGGCCTTGTTCATCGCCATATTGGCTTCATATGTGCCGTGCATGCCGAGCATGCCCAGCCATTTGTCGGAGGATGCCGGAAATGCGCCAAGGCCCATCAGCGTCGAGGTTACCGGGCACCCCATCAATTCGGCCAGTTCCCGCAGGGTCTCGCTGGCCTTGGGTCCGCTGTTGATAATCCCGCCGCCGGTATAGAGGACCGGTGCTTTTGCACTCATGATCATTTCGGCAGCGGCATTGATCGCCTTGAAATCGCCCTCGGTCTGCGGTTGATAGCGGGTATTGGTCCTGGCAGCATTGCGGCTAAACTCAGCCGCTGCAACCTGGACATTCTTCGGAATATCGATGACCACCGGCCCCGGGCGGCCCTGCGTGGCAATATGGAAGGCTTCCTGAACGACCTGCGCCAGATCGGAAGGCTTTTTCACCAGATAATTATGTTTGGTGCAATGGCGCGTGATACCTACTGTATCGGCTTCCTGAAAGGCGTCGGTGCCGATCAGATTGGTCGCAACCTGGCCGGTGATGACGACCATCGGAATGCTGTCCATCAGCGCATCGGTAATACCGGTGACGGCATTGGTTGCTCCCGGGCCGGATGTAACCAACACGACGCCGGGCTTGCCGGTAGACCGGGCATAGCCTTCCGCTGCATGGGTCGCGGCCTGTTCGTGCCGGACCAGAATATGCTTGATCTTGGGATGCTCGTAGAGCGCATCGTAAATGGGAAGCACAGCGCCGCCCGGATAGCCAAAAACGGTATCCACACCCAGATCCAGCAGGGTTTCTACCAATATATCGGCGCCGCTTTTTTCGGCCACATCATGCTCCATCAACTGTCTGTTACGTGCTGCCCGCCCGCCATGATGCACCGCAACACAATAGGCAAGGCTTTGTATTTCGGGGGCTGGCTACATATCTGAATATGTTATGTCAAGGGCTAATTGCGTAATATAGTTTCAAATACGTCACCTATATTGTAATTATCGGCGATTTCTATCCTGGGCCAATCGGGCGGGCTCTGGTTGCGGAACCAGGTATATTGGCGCTTGGCATATTGTCGCGTAGCAGCTTGCGCGCGCTCGATCGCGATTTCTTCGCTAATGTCACCAGCTAGCCAAGCCGCGATTTCAGCGACCCCGATTGCCCGCATAACCGGCAGATTCGGCGGCAAATTACGGGCCAGAAGCTGTTCCACTTCTTGCCTCGCACCCCGTTCGATCATCTCGCGCAATCGCCGGTCACAACGTTCGTAGAGCCAGTCGCGCGGAGGTAGCATGACCAGAGGATGCAATCTGATTTGATCGCCAATCCCGCCGACTTTGTGCTTTTGCCAATGGTCTAGCGGCTTGCCGGTTGACCGGATCACTTCCAGTGCGCGCTGGATCCGGGTTGTATCAGTCGCGTTGAGCCGTTCCGACGAGACCGGATCGAGATCCTGAAGGGCATGATATGCTTCCAATGTTTCCATTTTCCTGATTTTCTGCCGAATTTCCGGATCGATTTCCGGAATCGGAGCGATGCCGTCGAGCAGGATGCGGACATAAAGTCCGGTGCCGCCTACCAGTATCGGCAAAATATCGCGCGCATGAGCTGCGGCGATTGCCGTCTTGGCGTCACTCGCCCAGCGTGCGGCAGAACAGGCCTCCATGCCGTCAATATAGCCGAATAGCTGATGCTCTATGCCTTGCATCTCCTCCTCGGTCGGGCGCGCGCTCAATATGGTGAGATCGCGATAGACCTGGGCGCTATCGGCATTGATGATTACCGAGGGTTGCTTTTTGGCAATGTCCAATGCCAAGGCGGATTTACCGCTGGCCGTCGGGCCGACAACCAGCGCAACATTCTGGTCCTGTTTCGGAGAAATCATGTTCATCGCCACGCTCATAGCAAAAGAATCCCTGAATGAGAGAGATATTCAGTCGGCGATTGCCATACTCGGTGGGGCTGGTGCCACCCTCACGCGTCAGTCCGATGTGATCGATGAGCGCGTATTGGATATTTTCTTCGATGGCGATCCCGCCACTGCCCGGAAACATCTTGAAGAAATTGAAGGTGATATTGATGTCGCGGTGCAGCCGGAAGCCAATCGCCTCAAGAAACTGCTGATTTCCGATATGGACAGCACGATGATCACGGTCGAATGTATCGATGAGCTGGCTGATTATGCGGGAATCAAGTCCGAAATCGCAGCGATCACCGAAAGGGCGATGCAGGGCGAACTGGATTTCGAAGAAGCACTACGTGGCAGGGTGGCGCTGCTCGAAGGGCTCGAGACCGCCGCCATCCAGCTATGCCTCGATGAACGGGTCAAGATCATGCCGGGCGCGGAGACTCTGGTCCGGACAATGGCCGGGGGAGGCGCGACAACCATTCTGGTATCAGGTGGATTCACAAAATTTGCGAGCCCTGTCGCACAAGCCATTGGGTTTAAGACTTTTCATGCCAATGTGCTGGGTGAATTTGCCGGCCTGCTGACCGGTGGACTGGACGGGCCGATTGTCGACTCGACCCGCAAGGACGAGCTACTGCAGTCCGCTGCCCGGGAAGGCAGCCTGTCGCTGGAATCCTGCCTGGCGGTTGGTGACGGTGCCAACGACATTCCGATGCTGCAAAGAGCGGGTCTTGGGGTCGCTTATCACGCCAAGCCAAAGGCTGCGCAAGCCGCAGATATCGCGATCAAATATAATGATCTGACGGCGCTGCTATATGTTCAGGGGATTTCGAGAGACCAGTGGATCACCGAATAAGCGCATCCTAGCGCCGTTTCGGAATGCAATCATTGCCGGAGGCTTTGACGCGGCCGCACATCGAATCGGCTTGTGCGCGGGTTTCAAATGGTCCTGCCTGCAAGCGGGTGAGGCCGCCGGCCTTGACCAGATAGGGCTGCAAGCCGGCTAGGTCAGAAACGCTGCCTTCAAGCTTGGTCCACAGATTTTTGGCTTTATTCTCGTCGCTAAATGCTCCCAGTTGCACTCGCCAGTCGCCACTTGTTGCTGCGGCAGCGCGGACCGGCGCCGGTGTCGTCACCGGCGCTGCCGGTGCAGTTGTTGGATAAGGAGCATAAGTCACGCCGGGCGTGACCGGGGCGGGCGTTGGAGCCGGATCGGGAAGGGCCGGGCGGGAAGGCGGCAATTGCGCGGTTTGCACAGGCTTGGTCGACTGGGCAGGCCGCAGACCGCCGATTTGCGCGGTGCGGACTCGTTTCTCGTCCTGTTCCATCTGACCGGCCAGTTCGACCGCGCGCCGCCGGTCCTCTACCGGAATGAAGCGGTCCATCTGGGCGAGGTTGGAGGTTGCCTGCGGCAGTTCCTGCGCCGAAGCACGGGTCATCAGCGCATAAGCCCTGACCCAGTCCTTCTCGACAAAGTCGCCATTAAAATGGCCGGTACCCATGATATATTGCGCCCGCGGTTCGCCGCGTTGGACGGATTCCTGCAAATAGGGCAGGGCTTCGGTCCGGCGATTGTCCTGAAACAGGATCAGGCCATAATTATCAATGGCTTGCAAATGCCCCTGGTCGACCGCTCTCTTGTACCATTTTTCCGCCTGGCCCAGATCCTGACGAACACCGCGGCCCAGTTTATAGGCCTGGCCGAGATTGAATTGCGCATCGGCATCGCCTTTCTCGGCAGGACCGCGCCACTCGTTGATCGCCGTCTCAAAATCGCCACGGCCCCAAGCGTCGACGCCGTCTTTGACATCCGCCAAGGCCGGCACCGAACCCAGCATCAGCGCCAGACCGAACAACGGAGCGATCGAATAATGGGCCTTTTTCATGGAATTTCCTTGGTCATCAAATTTCAAAAGTAACGCGATATCAGCCGTTTCCATGTTGCTAAACCGCTGGGACTCTTCAAGTCTAGCAAAAACTGGAGAGGTGGCTCGGGAATCCTCTGCCAAGGGAATGTAACCGATAATCCCGCCAGCGCAAAATTCCCGTCGATCCTGTTAACCCTATTTTAGCGCTGTTCTGCCACAAAAGCCCCTGATTAGAGATTTCCAGGCAGATATTGCCGTGATTGAACAAGGGGAAGAGCGTGCGAGTTCTAGCAATGGCTTCGCAAAAAGGCGGCTCCGGCAAGACTACATTGTCGGGTCATCTAGCTGTGCAGGCACAACTGGCCGGGGCTGGTCCTGTCGTATTGATTGACATCGATCCGCAAGGTTCCTTGGCCGATTGGTGGAACGAGCGGGAAGCCGAATTGCCGGCATTTGCGCAAACCACGGTTTCGCGCCTTGCCTCGGATCTGGCGATATTGCGCCAGCAGGGTTTCAAGCTAGCCGTCATCGATACGCCACCAGCCATAACCATGGCGATTCAGAGCGTGATCTCGGTCGCCGAACTGATTGTTATTCCGACACGCCCGAGTCCGCATGATCTCAGAGCGGTCGGCGCCACCGTCGATCTTTGTGAACGGGCCGGCAAGCCGCTCCTTTTCGTCGTCAATGGTGCGACACCAAAAGCCAAGATTACCTCGGAAGCGGCGGTAGCTTTGTCTCAGCACGGCACTGTCGCGCCAATCACCGTTCATCACCGCACCGATTTTGCCGGTTCGATGATCGATGGCCGCACCGTGATGGAAGTCGACCCCAAGAGCCGTTCGGCGCAGGAAGTCGTCCATCTATGGTCCTATATCTCCGACCGGCTTGAGAAAAATTTCCGGCGGACAATTTTCAGCGCCCCCGCGATGGCACAAAATGTCAATCCGGGCATGCAACGGGCTGGCGGCAATTTTGGCCGCCGCGTGGTTGGTTCGTAATGGGGGAGGCTGAAAAAATGAGCGATCCGAAACCTCTTGCGTCTCTTTCCTCCAGCTTGCTGGCCCGAAAAGGCGGTGCGAAGCCGGCGATGCGTCGCCAAGGCTACACGAATTTTCCTGACCATTCATCCGACTTTGATGGTGAAATGCACGAGGATCTGGGCTGGGATGACATGGGTTATGATGTCGACCCTGATCATGATGCGCATCCGATTGAACATGTTCACAATCCTCTGGCCGGAGCAATTCCGAACCCGGGCGCAGCCGTCAGGCAGCAGCAGGAAGAAATTGCCGCCAAATTGGGCGTGAAGCCTTCCAGTGAAGTCGCGGAGCAATCCGAAGCGGAAGAAGCTGGCGATGCGCCTGTGCCGCTGTCGATATCCCGCGAGGTTCAGCCACTTGCCGAAAAATCATCGGTGCTGGAATCTGCCAGAATTCAGAAGAGCGAGGCCAAGAAGCCACGCCCGGCGACCAAATCCCGGACCCGCAAGGCAAAAACGGCGTTCACTCTCCGGCTCGATCCGGAAAGACATTTGAAATTGCGGTTGGCAACCGCGGTAAAAAACATCTCGGCCCAGCAATTGGTCACCAAGGCTGTGGACGAATATCTGAAGTCTATCCCCGAACTGGATGACTTGGCCGAACGCGTTCCGTCGCGTGGCGCTGCCTGAAACAGGCTCGAAGAGAATTTTGAACGGAAACGACTGACTTTTAGTGCGAGGGCATAAAAATGAAACGCGATCTAATTTTGAAAATGGCTGCTTCCTCCATGGTGTTCGCCACCGTGTTGACTGGCTGCGGTCCCTTTGGCGGCGGCTCGGTCGCATCCATGTCCAGCAAACCAGCGACGGTCAAAGATGGCGCTAAATATGCCAAGAAGGCCGAAAAGGCATTGGCGAAAGGTGACCTCGAAGATGCGATTGCCTATGCCGAGCGTTCGGTTGCCGGCGTTGGCAACGATCCTGAAACACGGGCGCTTCTGGGCCAGACCTATCTGGCTGCCGGTCGCATGGCTTCAGCGGAACGAAGCTTTCAGGATGCCATGGAACTCGGCAAGTCCGACGCCCGTACGATCCTGAGCCTCAGCCTCGCGCAACTGGGGCAGGGCAAGGCGGACAAGGCGAAAACCCTTATCGTCAACAATCGTCAATATATTCCGGCCGCCGATTACGGCCTTGCTCTGGCGCTGGCCGGTGACAGCAAGACTGCAATCGAGGTTCTCGAACAGGCAATCCGTGGATCCAATGTAACGGGCCGTACCCGCCAGAATCTCGGTCTGGCTTACGCCCTGGACGGTCGCTGGAAAGAAGCCAAGTTGATGGCGGTGCAGGATGTTGCACCGGCAGCGGTCACTGAACGGGTCATGCAATGGGCCCAGATGGCCCGTCCCGGTGCTTATCAGGCACGCATTGCGACTGTCCTCAATGTGACTCCGGTGGCCAATGATCCGGGTCAACCGGTTCAACTGGCGCTTCGCTCCAATTTTGCGCCGACGAATGTCGCGGCATCACCCAATGAAGATTATGGTCGCGAAGTGGCCAGTTTTGATCGCAATACCCCGCTGCCGGCTATCGGCCCTGCGCCAAAAGCCGGCGATGACGTCGATTTTCTCGCCAAGGAAAATAATGTCAAAGTGGCTTCCGTGACATTGCCAGCTAGCAGCGCTGTGGCGAAAGCACCGGCAAATGTTTCTGCGGCGAAGGCGCAGCCGAAAACAGCCCTCGCTGCGACACCTGCCAATTATGTCGTAGAACGCGCGAAACCGGCTCCGGTGAAAACTGCTGCCGTCGAGAATACGGCTGCAGCCAAACCCGTATTGCAGAAAACGGCCTATCAGCCAGCGTCGCAAACCGTGGTTTCGACTTCGGGCACCCATTTGGTGCAGCTCGGTGCATTTTCCTCGCCGGCAAGTGCCAAGCGCGCCTGGGGAATATTGTCCGCCAGAAACAGCGATCTGAAGTCATTTCGTTATGCCAGTTCATCAATCAACGTGAAGGGCCGGACGCTCTATCGACTGGCAGCTATCGGTTTTGGCAATGCGCAAACCGCCGAAGCCATGTGTGACGGTATCAAGGCAAAGGGCGGCAATTGCATTGTGCGTCACGCAAAAGGCGTCAGCAAGGCTGCACCTACGCGAATGGCCAGTCAGGCTCCGAAGAAACTGGCTTCGCGCTAATCCATCCAGAAATGCGATAAAGGCGGCGAGCTAATAAGCCCGGCCGCCTTTATATATTGCCGTAACCCGGCCCTGGACCGGGAGCCCGTCAAACGGAGTATTGCCGGCGGCAGCCGCCATTTTGCGGGTGTCTACCTGCCACGGAGCGTCCTCGTCGATCAGGATGAAATCGGCTTCATATCCGGTTTGCAGCAGGCCTGCCTCGACTCCGAGAATCTTTGCCGGATTACCGGACAAAAGCTCGAACAGACGGCCGATTGAAATTACTTCATCGCGAACCAGAGTGAATGACAGGGCGAGCAACGTCTCGGCTCCTGCCATGCCCGGTGCGGCCTCCGCAAATGGCAGTCGCTTGTCCTCGGGACCGCGCGGATCATGACCCGACGAGATTACATCAATTGTCCCGTCCTTGACGGCTTCCACGCAGGCTAGACGATTTTCTTCGCTTCGCAGCGGCGGGGAGAGCCGGGCAAATGTCCGGAAATCGCTGATCGCGATGTCGGACAAAAGCAGATGGGCAGGCGTGATCCCGCAGGTCACGGGCAGCTGTTCGGATTTGGCTGCCCGAATCAGGCCGAGACCGTCCGCAGTGGTCACCTGGCGAAAATGCAAATGGGCACCGGTTTCGCGGACCAGCGCGATATCACGGGCGATCGATACCGCTTCGGCCGCAGCCGTGGCACTGGCCAGTCCCAGCCGGGTTGCGGTTTCACCATTGGTGGCGACAGCGCCGGCGGTCAGCCCGGCATCCTCGCTGTGCACAATCAGCGGCAAGTCCAGCGATTTGCAATATTGCAACAGCCTCAGCATGATGCCGCTATCGGCGATCCATTGCCGGCCCGTGGCCACAGCCTTGGCGCCGGAGCGTTGCATCAGGCCGATCTCGGCCAGTTGCTTGCCTTCCAGACCCTTGGTCGCTGCAGCGATCGGATGCGACCAGAGGTCCGGCTTCCCCTCGACGGCATTATGCTTGATCATCGCCGGCAGATCGAGGACCGGAGCCTGGTCGGGCATTAATGCGGCTCGGGTGACCCCGCCAAAGCGAAAGGCCGGTTTGTCGATCGCGAAAACGCCGAGATCGACGATGCCCGGAGCCAAAAGCCTGCCTTTGCAGTCGATTGTTTCGCCACCCTCATCATTGTTGGCATCATCAGCCGAAGCGAAGCGGTCGCCTTCGACAATCAGGCTGCCGTCTTGAGGCTGTTCTTCGTTTGGTAGAACCAGACGCGCATTGACAAAAATCTTTTTCATGACCAGCCCTCCACGCCGCGGGACTTTCGGGTCAATATATCGAGGCAGGCCATGCGCACCGCGACTCCCATTTCCACCTGTTCGGTTATCGCGGAATGAGCGAGATCGTCAGCAACGTCGCTGTCAATCTCGACCCCGCGGTTCATCGGTCCCGGGTGCATCACCAGAGCGTCTTGGTTCGCAAGCATCAGCCGTTCCCGCGTCAGGCCATAGAGATAGTGATATTCGCGCGGGCTGGGGATGAAATCGCCGTTCATCCGCTCGCTCTGGAGCCGCAGCATCATCACGACATCGCTGCCCTTCAGCGCCTCGTCAAAATTGGTGAACACTTCGACATCGAACCGGTCAAGATCGGCGGGGATCAGGGAAGGCGGGGCGCAGACCCTTACCTTTGCGCCCAAAGTGGTTAGGCAATATATATTCGATCGCGCCACCCGGCTGTGCATCACATCGCCGCAGATGGTAACGGTCAGCCCGCTGATCTCGCCCTTGCGCCGCTGGATCGTCAAAGCGTCGAGCAGAGCCTGCGTCGGATGTTCGTGTCTGCCATCCCCGGCATTGAGTACAGGACAGTCGACCTTGTCGGCAATCAGTTGCACCGCGCCCGAACTGCCATGGCGGATGACAATCGCATCGGCCTTCATCGCGTTGAGTGTGACCGCCGTATCGATCAGAGTTTCGCCCTTTTTGATACTCGATTGCGCGGCGTGCATATTGACGACATCGGCGCCCATGCGTTTGCCGGCAATTTCAAAGGAAAGCAGGGTTCTTGTGCTGTTCTCGAAAAAGGCATTGATGACGGTCAGGCCATCCAGCTTGTTTGCGTGCTTGCTGGATTTCCTGTTGAGATCGACCCATTGCTTGGCCTCCTCCAGCAGAAATAATATCTCCCAGGGATGCAGCCCGGCGATGCCCAATAGATGACGATGTGGAAAAGCATCCGATCCGGCTGGAAAGGTCTGCGACGATGCGGTTTTTTGCGATGTCATTAAAGCGGGTTCTATAGAGTCATCATTGCAGTGCGGCAAGCCTGTCGATGGCGCCTTGCAAAATATAGGCGGCGGCCATTTTGTCGACGACCTTGGCCCGTTTCTTCCGGCTGACGTCCGATGCAATCAGATCGCGGGTGACGGCCTGCGTGCTCCACCGTTCGTCCCATAATAATATCGGCAGGCCGAGCGGTTTCAGATTTTGCGCAAAGGACCGTGCTGCCTGGGTTTGCTGGCTCTGGCTGCCATCGAGATTGAGCGGCAGGCCGGCGACGAGTCCGACGATATTCTGTTCGGCAATTACCGCCTTGATCCGTTCGAGATCCTTGGAAAATTTGCGCCGTTCGATCGTTTCCGCCGCCGTTGCGAAGGTCCAGTGCGAATCGCATATGGCCATGCCGACCGTCTTTGTGCCGATATCGAGGCCCAGCAACCGTCCACCATCCGGCAGCGCCTGCGCAAAAGCCGCGACATCATCGGAGATCAACGTGCCGGAAATGCTACCATCCTCCGGCGTGCATCGGCGCGAACATTGGCCCAGAAAAGACTGTAATCATAAACATGGTAATTGTTGCCGGGCAGGGCATAGGGCCCCATCTCCGGCGGCTCACCGATCAGCAGAAATCCCCTGGCATCGCATTTGGCTGGCACCGACCCGACAGTCAGGCTCGCTTCGCTAAGATCATCATTGGGAACCAATGTGCCGAGATTGGCCGATGCCGCCGCGGATGAATTGACATCACCATTGATCGGATTGCTGCAAAGCAGCTTGGTTTCCTTGCGCGGCTCGCCATTAAAGCCGATCGTCATGTCATAGACTTTGACGATCCGGCCGTAATCTGCCGGCTCTGCAAAACTCTGCCAGGCCATGACACAGCGGGTCTGATCGGGTGCTTCGCAAATGTCGAGACCCATTTCCGGGATATCGGTGTCCACCGAAACCGGCCAGCCCACGACATAAGCGGCGACGACCCGGTTGGCGAGCGGCGTGCCAGCGACCCGGTCCTTGAGCAGATTGGTCAGATGCAGACTGCCCTGGCTGTGTCCGGCCAATATGATCGGCTGGTCGCCCGGGATTTCCGCGACAAAATAGTCAAAGGCCGCCAGCACGTCCTGATAAGCAGCATCCAGCGCCTGCTGGCCCTGAGGCTTTGTGGTAAGAAACGCGCCCAGTGTCGCCTGGCGATAGCGCGGTGCCCAGACATCACCGATAGCGTTAAAGGCGCTGGCCTGGCCGCGCAGGAATATCCGCGCCCGGGCCTGCGATTCGTCATCATCCAGCGCCGCATTCCAGCGGTCTTTCTTCAGAAAGGAGGTGGGGTGGACGAAGAAAACAGCGGCTTTCTTGTCTTTCGGAAACGCATCCTCCGCATCCTCATATCCTTCCGGAAGCCACAGGGCAGGATTGCCTTTCACCAGTTCGGGCCGCGCCAGCCACATCGCCGTGTCGGCATAAACATTGGTTTCCAGCACTTCCTGTGCCGCAAATTCGGTGTCGGGCACAAAGGCCACTTCCATCAGTTCTTCGCCATAGACCTGATAAACAAATGCGCCGGCGAGCACGAGGATGACCATGCTTGCGACAAAATAGAGAAACTTTCGGGCCAAATGACACTCCAACCTATATGCTGCTGCCTCAATCCGCTTGAAGCCGCTCCGCGCCGGTGCTAGCGGCGCTCGGTACAATATTTAATTCCGAAATACCCGCAAAAAGATGAACCTGAAAAGAATGAGTCATGTCAATCGATAAGGAAACCGTCAAAAAGATCGCCAGCCTCTCGAGGATCGCGATTACCGAAGCCGAAGCGGATGCCTTCGTGCCCGAGCTCAACCAGATTTTGGGTTGGGTCGAGCAACTGGGCGAAGTGGATTGTTCTAAGGTCGAGCCGATGACGGCGGTGATCCCGAACAAATTGCGGCTGCGCGAGGATGTCGTAACCGACGGCGAGATTCGCGACAAGATATTGGCCAATGCGCCGATTGCCGAACATGGCTTTTTTGCAGTTCCCAAGGTGATCGAATAATGATGTTTCGGAAAGAAATCCCGTTCGCCCTGAGCCTGTCGAAGGGCCCCGCGGCAAACACCTATGCTTCGACAAGCTCAGCACGAACGGAGCTAGCGCTATGACCGCAATATTTGAAATGGGTATCGCGGATATCCGCAGCGGCATCGCCGATGGTGATTTCACCGCGAAGGAAGTTGCAGAGACATTCATCGCGCGGGTCAGCGCGGCCAAGCCATTGAACGCCTTTCTGGTTGAAACGCCCGAACATGCTCTGGCGGCGGCAGAAGCCACCGACAAGGCCAAGGCAGCGGGCGAGACTCTCGGCAAGATGGCTGGCGTGCCGATTGGCATGAAGGATCTGTTCTGCACAGAAGGCGTCGCGACCACCGCAGCCAGCCTGATATTGGAAGGCTTTGTTCCCCAGTATGAATCGACCGTTTCGTCCAACCTGTTCAAGGCGGGTGCCGGGATGCTCGGCAAGCTCAACATGGACCAGTTTGCCATGGGCTCGTCGAACGAGACCAGCGCATTCGGCAATGTAATCTCGCCCTGGCGGCGTAACGACGGCGGCAATGTTGATCTGGCTCCCGGTGGTTCATCGGGCGGCAGCGCGGCGGTTGTCTCCGGCCATATCGCGCCAGCAGCAACCGGCACTGACACCGGCGGGTCGATTCGCCAGCCAGCTGCGTTTGTCGGCATCACCGGTTTCAAACCGACCTATGGTCGCTGCTCGCGCTGGGGCACGATTGCCTTTGCCAGCTCGCTCGATCAGGCAGGCCCGATGGCCCATGATGTCCGCGATTGCGCGATCATGCTCGGATCGATGGCCGGTTTTGATGCCAAGGATTCGACCTCGCTTGATCTGCCGGTTCCCGACTGGGAAGCGGCGCTCAGCAGCAATATGGCCGGCAAGAAAATCGGTATTCCCAAGGAATATCGCGTTGAAAACATGCCAGCCGAAATCGATGCGCTGTGGCAAAAAGGCATTGAAATGCTCAAGGATGCCGGAGCGACCATCGTCGATGTCTCGCTGCCGCACACCAAATATGCGCTGCCGGCTTATTATATCATCGCGCCAGCCGAGGCATCGTCCAACCTCTCGCGCTATGATGGCGTGCGTTACGGCCTGCGCGATCTGCCGGACGGGGCAGGGCTGCAGGACATGTATGCCGCGACCCGTGAAGCCGGTTTCGGTGACGAGGTGAAGCGCCGGATTATGATCGGCACCTATGTGCTCAGCGCCGGCTATTATGACGCTTATTATACCCAGGCGCAGAAGGTCCGGACGCTGATTGCGCAGGATTTCGACAAGGCCTGGAACAGCTGCGATCTGCTGCTCACTCCGACCGCGCCGAGCGCAGCATTTGGTCTGGGCGAGAAAAGCGACGACCCGCTGGCGATGTATCTGAACGATGTGTTCACCGTGCCCAGTTCGCTGGCCGGACTGCCCGCGATGTCGGTTCCCGCCGGAATTGACGGCAAGGGATTGCCACTCGGCCTGCAGATCATCGGCAAAGCACTGGATGAACAAAGCGTCTTTAACGCAGGTCTGGCAATCGAGGAACGCGCCGGCTTTGTCGCGAAACCGGAGCAGTGGTGGTAGAAATGACTGAATCAACATATAGAATCCAGGGCGGAACCGGCGAATGGGAGGTCGTGATCGGCCTCGAGGTCCATGCCCAGATCACATCCGAATCGAAGCTCTTTTCCGGGGCTTCCACCGAATTTGGCGCGGAGCCGAATACCCAGGTCAGTCTGGTCGACGCCGCGATGCCTGGCATGTTGCCGACGCTGAACGGCGAATGCGTCCGTCAGGCGGTACGCACCGGTCTTGCGATCAACGCCCAGATCAACAAATATTCGCGCTTTGACCGCAAGAATTATTTCTACGCCGATCTGCCGCAGGGCTACCAGATTTCCCAGCTTTACCATCCGATCGTAGGTGAGGGCGTGATCCAGATTTCGCTCGACGAGAAAGATCCCGATGCCCACGGCAAGGCGATCGGTGTCGAACGCATCCATATCGAGCAGGACGCCGGCAAGTTGATGCACGACCAGCATCCGACCATGTCCTATGTCGATCTCAACCGCTGCGGCGTCGCGCTGATGGAAATCGTCTCCAAGCCCGACATGACCTCGCCCAAGGAAGCGGCGGCCTATGTCCGCAAGCTCCGTTCGATCCTGCGCTATGTCGGGTCATGCGACGGCAATATGGAACAGGGCTCGATGCGCGCCGACGTCAATGTCAGCGTGCGCAAGCCCGGCGGCGAGCTCGGTACCCGGACCGAGACCAAGAATGTCAACTCGATGCGCTTTATCCAGGCGGTGATCGAATATGAAGCCCAGCGTCAGGTCGATTTGATCGAGGATGGCGGCTCTGTTGTGCAGGAAACCCGGCTTTTCGACCCCGACAGGAATGAAACCCGGTCAATGCGGTCCAAGGAAGACGCGCACGATTATCGCTATTTCCCCGATCCCGACCTGCTGCCGCTGGAGCTGGAAGATGATTTCATCTTCGACTGCAAGGCGAGCCTGCCGGAATTGCCGGACGAAAAGCGCGCGCGCTACAAGAGTGTGCTCGGTCTTAGCGCCTATAATGCAGCGGTCCTGACGGCAGAGCATGAAACCGCTCTTTGGTTCGAGGAACTGCTCGAAACTACCGAAAAGCCGGAAGAAATCGCCAGCAGCGCCGCCAACTGGATGACCTCCGAACTGTTCGGCGCGCTCAACCGGATGGGGCTTGATATCGCCGATAGCCCGGTTTCTCCGGCACAGGCCGCAGAATTGCTCGGCCTTGTCGCCGATGACACGATTTCCGGCAAAATCGCCAAGCAGGTATTCGAGATCATGCTCGAAAGTGGCGACGGCGCGAAGAAAATCGTCGAGGAGCAGGGCCTCAAGCAGGAATCCGACACCGGCGCGATCGAAAAAGTCATCGCCGACGTCATGGCCGCCAACGAAGACAAGGTCGCCCAATATCGCGACGGCAAGGACAAGTTGTTCGGCTTCTTCGTCGGCCAGACAATGAAAGCCATGCAGGGCAAGGCCAATCCGCAGGTGGTGAACGAATTGTTGAAGAAGGTGCTTGATAACTAAAGGTAATTAGTCAACGATGCGCTGTGAGGCAATGCCGGGGGGTGAAATGCTGAAATATCTGTTTGTTGCGTGCGCACTTATATTTTTAAATACATCAGTACAGGCGCAGGAAAAGGCCGGTATTAGGGATGGTTTTGAAGCTGCGGATATAAGTGGCGAAAAAATAATCTTGTTCAGGCCAGATATTCAGGTTGGCGAGCAGTCTATGGGTGGAATGTTCGAACCCCGTGCCGAATGGACCACTGAAGCGCGCCGATTGATTGATGCCGAATTGGAAAAAGCGCAGGCGCGATTAACAAATGAAATCGTCAAGCTGCCTGAACTTTATGGTGATGATGCCGGCTTGCTAGCGGAACATCAGGCGTTGTTCGAAACCGTCATTGACGCAATTGTTGAGTATCAGTTTTTCGTGGGAAACCGGTTGCCGACCCAGAAAAAGGGTTCGTTTGATTGGACTCTCGGAACTGGAACTGCCCGGTTGGCAGAGCTTAGCGGTGCCAATTATGGATTGTTCATCGTTACAGAAGACCACTATGGTTCTGCCGGGCGCAAGATTCTGCAGTTTGCCGCCGCCGGTCTATTCGGCGCAGGAATTCAGTCAGGCGTTCACAAAGGCGCGGCAGGATTGATCGATCTCCGCACCGGCAATATTTTATGGCTGAATGCTGATCTTCAAATGGGCGGAGATGTGCGGGATCCGGACGGCGTCGAAAAACGTGTTGGTCAGTTGTTGGAGGATTTTCCAGGCAGTGTGGATGAAGGTGGATGAGATACTATGGCCCCATACTTAAATTTCTAGGATTAATTGCTTCTCTTTCCAGCGCTTGTGTCCTTCCAGCCTATGCTTCTGACGCTCCTCTGACTCTTCCTCCGTTCGAACATGCTTACGAACCGCGTGACCTCGACGAACGAGGGTTGTGGCAAAAATGGGACGAATACGAAAAGGCATTTGCTCGTAGCCCAGTAGTTTATCACGAGCCGGATCTCGTAAATTATATAAAAGGCGTCTTGTGTGAGACTGTTGGCCCTGATCGGTGCGGTGCGACGCGAATTTACATAGTTCGTGATACAAATTTCAACGCTTCGATGGCTCCGAATGGCATCATGTCCGTGAATACGGGGCTTTTGTTACGAGTTAAGAACGAGGCTGAGCTGGCGTCAGTTCTTGGGCATGAATTTGCACATTTTGAACAACGTCATTCTTTGAATGGTTTCAAGAAACGGCGGAGGGGCTCGGATTTAGTGAGTTGGATGACTATCGCTGCGGGAGTGTCGGTCGCAGCCGGTGGATCGACAGGCTATCAACATCATCGCGATTATCGAACATCAATTTACGGAGACGTCTATCGATATGCGCGTGATCAAGAACGCGAATCTGACATTCTGTCAGCTCAATATTTGGTATTATCACCCTATTCGAGCGGCGCTGCTGCTCATGTGTGGTTGCGCTTATTGGACGAGGATGCTGAACAAGCGCGAGAACGAAAACGCAGTCGGCGAAGACAATGGACCGGTTGGGCCGATAGCCACCCATCATCGTTTGAGCGCGCAGACTATCTTTCCCGATTAGCGGATGAGGCAAATGACGAAGGCGTCTACAGAACTTCGGAATATTTGGAAGCAATAGGTCCTTACTTGCCGGAATTTTTTGACGATCAATTGCAGCGGAACGATTTTTCGGCCACAAAATTTTTATTAGAGCAAATAGCGCAGGATGGTTGGACGGCTGATCTATTGTTTCTTCAAGGTGAGCTTTATCGGAAGCGTGGTAATCCGAGAGATCTGGTGACAGCTGCAACTGCCTATTTAAACGCGATCGAAGCTGGTTATGAGAATGCGAATGCATGGCGAGGTTTGGGATTGTCGCAAATGCGAAGCGGGACACAAGCCGAGGGCAGGCAAGCACTAAAGACATATATCAGAATGGCTCCTGATGCTCCCGATGCATCAATGATGAGTTTGCTGATCGGAGAGGAATAATGAGTTTATCCATTACTAAAGTCGCGATCGCGGCAACCGTCTCACTTCTGCTTTTTTCGAGTCATGCTGCTTTTGCAGGTTGGAAGCACATTAAAGTGGAAAACAATGAAGTGGGCAAAGGCGGAATGACTGTCCTTCCGCTCAGTGAATGGAACCGTTGGTCAAAGCGCGAAGCCAAACGGGGAGAATCCTGGACAAAAAACGGGTTTCCACTGAACAGGATTGATTTCTTTACGCAAATTGAAGCCGGAGAATCGATTTACAAGGAAAGAAGCAAAAAACATCAGCCGTTACCTAAGTTTCAGTCTGATATGCTGCTTCCTGATTTAGCGGAGCTATTTAAAGCGAACTTCAGTATTGTGAATGATGCAACCGGGTTTGAGGTTATGAAGCTGGAACCAGCGAAACTTGGGTCTGTCCCAGGATTAAAGGTTAGTTATACATATCTTAATCCGAATGATCCCCTAACCCGCCTTGGGGAAGCGCGGATGGCTGTTCATGATGAACGCCTCTATGTTATCAATTACACAGCTCCCGAACTTCATTATTTTGACGAGAGTATTTCGGAGGCACGGGCAATCATGGATACTGTAACACTGAACTGATCCCGAACTTTTATTAGATCGGTGTGCGGAGCATCTTCCCAGTTTCCCCACTTGCCCTCAACGCGCCTTTACGCTAGGCGCGCGGGTCAATCGTACTTCGATAGAGTTTGACGACGTAACTGGGCGGGCGTGGCGGAATTGGTAGACGCGCCAGATTTAGGTTCTGGTATCTTCGGGTGTGGGGGTTCGAGTCCCTTCGCCCGCACCAAGTTAGTTGCAATATCTATCGAAAAACACCGAATATGAAGGCACCAGAAGGATAGTCATGCAGATTGTTGAAACGCTGAACGAAGGTCTGAAACGGGCCTATGAAATCAAGATTACCGCGAAGGATATCGAATCGCGCGTAGAAGCCGAAGTGCAGAAAATGGCACCGCAGGTGAATATGCCCGGCTTCCGCAAGGGCAAAGTCCCTGCGAATCTTGTCCGCAAGATGCACAATGATGCGCTGATGCAGGACGCGCTGACCAGCTCGATCCAGGAAAGCATCGAAAAAACCATGACGGACAACAAGCTCCGTCCGGCGATGCAGCCCAATGTCGACCTTGAAGAAGGCTATGAGCCTGGCAAGGACGCCAATGTGAAGCTGGACCTCGAAATCCTGCCGGACGTTCCGACACCGGATGTCGAAGGCCTGAAGCTGGAACGGCTGCAAGTCGAAGCGGACAAGAAAACCGTTGATGAAGCGCTGCAGAAATTCGCCGAGAGCCAGAAGCAGTTTGAAACCGCAGCCAAGTCTTACAAAGCCCAGACCGGCGACCAGTGCCTGATCGATTTCGAAGGCAAGGTCGACGGCGTGCCGTTTGACGGCGGCAAGGGCGAAGGCATGGCGATCGAACTCGGTTCCGGCCGTTTGATCCCTGGCTTCGAAGACCAGTTGATCGGCAAGAAGGCCAATGACGAAGTTCTCGTGAAAGTCACCTTCCCCGACGATTATAATGTTGAAGACCTGAAGGGCAAAGACGCGACGTTTGACGTTGTCGTCGCCGAAGTTCAGAAGCCCAAGGAAGCCAAGGCCGACGACGAAATGGCCAAATCCATGGGGCTCGAAGGCATCGACCAGCTGACCGAACTGCTCAAGGGGCAGATCGAACAGGAACTCAATGGCCTGACCCGCACCCATATGAAGCGCAAGCTGCTCGACCAACTCGCCGCCAGCCATGATTTCGAAGTGCCACCGGGCATGGTCGAAGCCGAGTTCAACCAGATCTGGCAGCAGCTCGAGCAGGAAGCCGAGCAGGAAGAAGATTCCGAAGCCGCGCGCAAGGAAATGGAAGACGAGAAGGACGAATATCGCGATATCGCCGTTCGTCGCGTTCGTCTCGGATTGCTGCTCTCGGAAATCGGCCAGGCCAATGGCGTTGAAGTCAGCCAGCAGGAAATGGGCATGCTGATCCAGCAAGCGGCGCAGCAATATCGCGCGGAAGATCGCGAGCGGTTTGTTCAGTATATCCAGCAGGACCAGATGGCCGCGGCTCAGCTTCGTGCGCCAATGTACGAAGACAAGGTTGTCGACTTCCTGTTTGATAAAGCAGACGTCACCGACCGCAAGGTAACGCGCGAAGAACTGGAAGCGGCGATCGAGGCAGAAGACGAAGCTGAAGCCAAGCCAGCTGCCAAGAAAAAGGCCCCGGCGAAGAAGGCTGCTGCCAAGAAACCTGCCGCGAAAAAAGACGACGCTGAAAAGGCGCCAACCAAGAAAGCCGCAGCGAAAAAGGCTCCGGCCAAAGCTGCTGCGGAAAAGGCACCTGCGAAAAAGCCGGCGGCCAAGAAGCCCGCTGCCAAGAAGCCTGCTGCCAAAAAGGCTGCAGCTAAGAAATAAGCCTTCTGGCTTGATTATAAAAAAGCCGGGCAGGGAGGACCTGTCCGGCTTTTTTATATGTTGCTTTCAGCAGATGCCCGTCGGCATCTGGCGGTTTTAGCCAATCTTAAAAGGTGACTTCGCTAGCCCTGTCGATGACCGTACCGAGAATGCCATATTCCTTGGCTTCGTCCGTACCCATCCAGTAATCGCGATCAATATCCTTGCGGACGCGTTCAACATCCTGTCCGGTTTCCTCGGCAATAATTCGAGCGAGCCGCTCGCGCATCTTTACGATTTCCTGCGCCTGAATGGCGATATCCGAGGCCTTGCCACCAGCACCGCCGGATGGCTGATGGATCAGAAATCTTGTGTTCGGCAAACAAAAGCGCCGTTCCTTGGGCACGCCCAGGAAAATATGGGTACCGGCGCTGGCCACCCATCCGGTTCCGATCATCGCGACTGGCGAACTGATGTAGCGGACCAGGTCATGGATCGTGTCACCCGATTCGACATGACCGCCGGGAGAGTTCAGAAAAATACGGATGGGGTCATGATTGACATGGTCGAGATAGAGCAATTGCGTGGCCACGCGTTCGGCCAGCTTCTGGTCAATTCCGCCGAATATCATGATCGTGCGGGCTTCCAGAAATTTTGTCATCATGGCACCCGGTAGGCCGCCGGACTTATTCTCTTCGTCCTCTTCGTCATTGTTAAATGTGGGAGAGATTGGGCTGTTGTTGGTTGTCATTCTGGACTCCGCTAATGGAATTTTGAGAAGCACCGATCACCGGATGATCAGCATTGTCTTGATCAACATGTAGGGATAGCGTGCATGGTGCGCAATGATCGTCGTATCGGAGACGTGATTTTTACAGATGACATTCCTTCCTACGGAACATCGTTAAAGCCCTTGAACAATTCCGCGATAATCCCGATGTAGTATCGAAGCCAAAAACAGGACAATTTTCAAGATGCATGATCCGATTACAAACGCTCTAATCCCTATGGTTGTAGAACAATCCAACCGGGGCGAGCGCAGTTTCGATATTTTTTCCCGGCTGCTGCGTGAACGGATCGTTTTCGTCACCGGTCCGGTCGAGGACGGGATGGCTTCGATCATCACCGCGCAATTACTCTTTCTGGAATCGGAAAACCCGAAGAAGGATATCTATCTCTATATCAACTCGCCGGGCGGCGTTGTGACGGCCGGCATGGCGATCCATGATACGATGCAGTATATCCGCCCTCGCGTCGGCACGGTGTGCGTCGGCCAGGCGGCCTCTATGGGCAGCTTCCTGCTTGCGGCGGGCGAGCCCGGCATGCGGATGGCGACGACCAATGCCCGGATCATGGTGCATCAGCCGTCCGGTGGTGCGCAGGGCATGGCATCGGATATCGAAATCCAGGCCAAGGAAATATTGCGTATTCGCAGCAGCATGAATGACCTTTATGCGAAATATACCGGCAAACCTTTGGCAGAAATCGAAGCGGCCATGGACCGGGATACATTCATGGAAGCCGACGAAGCCAAGGCATTCGGCATTGTTGACGAAGTTTATGACAAGCGTCCGGTTCCATCAGAAGATAATAAATAAGCGGTTAGCGCGGCCCTAAATGAAATTTAAGCCATATTTGATAGACTTGGCTATTCGCTAGGAAAGCTGCGAAAAAAGCGGTGGCAATTTGCAATATGACGGTTAGATATACAATATTGGCCGGTTTAAAGGACTTTTTATGACGAAATTGACGGGATCTGATTCGAAGAGCACATTATATTGCTCTTTCTGTGGCAAATCCCAACATGAAGTCCGCAAGCTGATTGCCGGACCCACGGTTTTCATCTGCGATGAATGCGTCGAGCTGTGCAATGACATCATTCGCGAGGAAACCAAGGGTGCCGCTACCGGCCGCAAGGATGGCGAAGTGCCGACACCGCAGGAAATCTGCGATGTGCTGAACGATTATGTGATCGGCCAGAAACGCGCGAAACGCGTGCTGTCGGTCGCTGTTCACAATCATTACAAGCGCCTCAACCACGCCGCAAAATCCGGTGATATCGAACTGGCGAAGTCTAACATCCTGCTCGTTGGTCCCACCGGTTGCGGTAAAACGCTTTTGGCGCAGACTCTGGCGAAGACATTTGATGTGCCGTTCACCATGGCCGATGCCACGACATTGACCGAGGCCGGCTATGTCGGTGAAGACGTCGAGAATATCATCCTCAAGCTGTTGCAGGCGTCCGACTATAATGTCGAGAAAGCCCAGCGCGGCATTGTCTATATCGATGAAATCGACAAAATCAGCCGCAAGGCGGAAAATCCGTCGATCACCCGCGATGTATCGGGAGAAGGCGTTCAGCAGGCCCTGCTGAAGCTGATGGAAGGCACAACCGCCAGCGTTCCTCCACAGGGCGGGCGCAAGCATCCGCAGCAGGAATTTCTGCAGGTTGATACCACCAACATATTGTTCATCTGCGGCGGCGCATTTGCTGGTCTGGAAAAGATCATCGGTGACCGTCTGGAAGGCAAGTCGATCGGTTTCGGCGCCCATGTCGCTGCTCCCGAAGAACGCCGTATCGGAGAACTGCTGGCACAGGGTGAGCCCGAAGATTTGTTGAAATTCGGATTGATCCCGGAATTTGTCGGTCGTTTGCCGGTGATCGCCACGCTCGAAGATCTTGATGTCGATGCGCTTGTGACAATTCTTCAGGAACCGAAAAACGCGCTGGTGAAGCAATATGCCAAATTGTTCGAACTGGAAGACGTCGGCTTGACCTTCACCGATGACGCACTGGTAGCGGTTGCCAATAAGGCGATCGAACGGAAAACCGGTGCGCGTGGCCTGCGGTCCATCGTCGAGAATATCCTGCTCGACACCATGTTCGACCTGCCCGATTTTGAAGGCGTCGACGAGATTGTGATCGACAAGGATGTCATTGCCGGCACCAAAGAACCGGTCAAGGTGATCGCGAAAAGCAGCAAGGCGAAGAAGGAAGACGCCGCTTAATGTCGCTGTGCCCCGGCGAAGGCCGGGGCCCATCTCGTGAAATTAATTTATTGAGATAAGGTCATATTTGGCCCGTTGGGCTCGTTGGTGCGCTTTCTGACATCGCGTTCCTATCGCACTTTCACGAAATAGGTTCCTGTCATCGCGAGTGTTCTGATTATCGTTCATCATTCTGCTCGCGCAAAATCAGGCCCACCGTAAAACCATACAATGCGCCGATTATCGGCCAGAATGGTACGAACAGAAAATCCAGTCCGCTAGTCGACCGAATGGCATCCGGGTTCTGGTCCTGCCATCGGGTAAGTAGAAAAATCATGGCGATTGGAACTAGGGCCAGAGATGCACAGCCAAGTTTCGCATTCGATATCAAAATAGCGACGATGAAGCCAAAAGCTGCTGCCAGTAATATTGCACCTTCAATCGCCATTGCTCAGGCGATGTCCTTGTTTAAGAGTTAACAGTATTTGCGACAGCCTTGATCGAACGAAGCAAATCTATCTCCGCAGGTTTCAGAACAAATAGTCACTTATAAATACAGCTGTCTAGCCTCTCGTTGGCCACCACATTGATCCGCGCCGCAATCGTATTGCCATAGCGACGGGTGAAGCCGCTGGCGCCGTTGACAGCGCGTTTCTTGGGCAAGGGCAGGGCAGCCGCGATGCGTGCTGCCTCGATCTTGGTTAGATCTTTCGCATCCTTCTTGAAATAGCGCTGGGCACCGGCCTGCACGCCAAAGGTGCCGATACCGGTTTCCGCGATATTGAGATAGACTTCCATGATCCGGTGCTTGCTCCAGATCGTCTCGATCAGGAATGTGAAATAGGCTTCCAGACCCTTGCGGAAGAAACCGCCGCCCTGCCAGAGAAAGGCATTTTTCGCGACTTGCTGGGATATCGTCGAGCCGCCCCGTATCCGACCTCCCTGGGCATTGCGCTGGATTGCTTTCTGGATCGCTTCCGTATCAAACCCATTATGGCTGCAAAACTTGCTATCCTCGGCAGCGATCACCGCCCGCGCCATATTCGGGGATATATCGCTGAAACTCGTCCAGTCCTTGGTGATCCCGTTTCCGTCCATGATCATCGTCGCAGTAATCGGGGGAGGCACAATCGCGTAAATGCCAACCCAGGCGACCGTGATCAGGATGAAATAGACGATGAATTTGAGGAGAAACTTGATTGCCCGCATCGCAGCAGCCTAAATGGAAAACGCCCCGAAAACAAATTATGTTTCGGGGCGCTTGCCAATAGTTTTTTAGAGCGGTTTTCGAGGCTTAGCTTGCTGCCAGTAGCTGCTTTTCTCCCGCAATGCGAAGCATCGCCTTTTGCAGTTTCTCGAAAGCGCGGACTTCAATCTGTCTGATGCGTTCGCGGCTGACTTCATAGACCTTGCTCAGATCCTCGAGCGTCTTCGGATCTTCCGACAAGCGGCGTTCAGCCAAAATATGCTGTTCGCGTTCGTTCAGCGAGCCCATGGCTTCGGTCAGCATTTCATGGCGGAAGTTGGCTTCCTGTGCAGCAGCGATGGATTCATCGTGCAATGGGCCGTCGTCTTCCAATATGTCCTGCCACTGGCCGCCATCGCCGTCATCGGACGAAAGCGATACATTCAGCGAAGCATCGCCACCCATCGACATGCGGCGGTTCATATTGACCACTTCATGCTCGGCAACACCGAGATCGGTGGAAATTTTCTGGACATCTTCCGGCGACAGATCGCCATCCTCGAAGGCATCGAGATTATTCTTCATCCGGCGCAGGTTGAAGAAAAGCTTTTTCTGTGCGGCGGTTGTCCCCATTTTGACGAGGCTCCAGCTGCGCAGCACATATTCCTGGATAGATGCACGGATCCACCACATCGCGTAGGTCGCGAGGCGAAAACCGCGTTCGGGTTCAAATTTCTTCACGCCCTGCATCAGACCGACATTGCCTTCGGAAATGAGATCCGAGACCGGCAGGCCATAGCCGCGAAAGCCCATCGCGATCTTGGCGACGAGTCGCAGATGCGACGTAACCAGCTGGGCTGCTGCTTCCTGATCCTTGTGTTCAGAATAGCGTTTCGCCAGCATATATTCTTGTTCTGGGGTCAATAACGGAAATTTACGAACTTCCGAGAGATATCGGTTCAGGCTCGCGTCCCCCCCTAAGGCAGGGATTTTTGCCGGAACATTGCTACCATTAGCCATTTTCGTTCCTTCTTTGTTGCGCCTCCGGGCCTCATTAAGCACCCTTTGGTCAAAAGCGGATATAAGGTGTATTACCTATACACGCAACTTCATGAATAGTTCCTGCATATCGTCCGGAAAACCGATAGAAAACATCAATTTTTCATCCGTTATGGGGTGAACAAATCCAAGACTAGCAGCATGAAGCGCCTGGCGTCCAAATTGAATATCTTTCCGACGGGAAAGCATTGATTTTCGACGAGTGCCATAGAGCGGGTCACCAATCAGACTATGCCCAATATGGGTCATATGGACCCGGACCTGATGGGTGCGTCCTGTTTCCAGCGTACATTCGACCAGAGCAGCTCCGTCGAGCATTTCCTTGACCGTATAATGAGTCATCGCCGACTTGCCCCGGTCATCGCCGACAACCGCCATTTTCTTGCGATTGACATTGCTACGGCCGATGCTGCCCTCGATGGTTGCCATCGGAGGATTGGGCCGGCCGTTGACGATCGCCATATAGCGGCGTTCGATGTCATGTTCGGCGAACAGCGCGCTCAGGCCTTGGTGCGCGGCATCGGTTTTGGCCGCGACCATCAATCCCGATGTATCCTTGTCGATGCGGTGGACAATCCCCGGTCTGGTCACACCACCAATGCCTGACAACTGCCCCCGGCAATGGTGCAGGAGCGCATTGACCAGAGTACCATCGGCGTGACCGGCGGCGGGATGAACGACGAGACCTGCCGGTTTGTTGATGACGATCAGATGCGTGTCTTCGAATATCACATCGAGCGCTATGTCCTGCGCCAGGGCAGGGCCGGCAATCGGTTCCGGGATGGTCAGCTCGAATGGCTTGCCGCCGATTTTCTTCGCTGACGGATCGGTGAATGTCGCACCATCAAGCAAGAGATTGCCGCTCGAGATAAGCGATTTCACCCGCTCGCGCGAAAGTCCGTCCACCGCTTCTGTCAAAGCCGCATCGAGACGCTGTTTTTTGGGAGAATCCGGTAATGTTCCGGATATTGTGGATTGCGCCTCGTTCATCGCGTAGATGTGGGCCATGCAACTGTTTATATCAAGCGCCATGTTGGCCGAACTCCAGCGCCTGGCCCTTGCGGCAGTGCCGCAGGAAGTCTGCGGGATCTTGTTTGGCCGCGATGGCAAGGTCAGCACCTATCGGGCAGCGGCAAATGTGGCCGATAATCCGCTACGGCATTTCGAGATTGATCCCGCCATTTTGATCGCGGCGGAGCGCGACGCGCGGGACGGAGGCGAGGCGATCCTCGGCTATTATCACTCGCATCCCGGGGGAATCGTCAAGCCTTCGATGACCGATGCCGGAAGCGCCGCGCCGGACGGGCGGCTCTGGCTGATTTTGAACGGGCAGGAGGCAGCGGCATGGCACGCAGTTGAAAAGGGCGAATTTTATGGTCGTTTCAACGCGATCACCCTTGATTGCTCGGGTGCAAAAGGCCAAACAGCCGCGGAATGAAATTACAGTTAAGGGCGCGTTTATATGTCGAATAGTGAAGTTGACTTGGCATCACTGCTTTGTTCGAAAATATGCCATGATCTGCTCAGCCCGGTCGGAGCGCTCAACAACGGACTGGAATTGCTGGAAGGCGAAACCGATCCGGTGATGCGCGATCGCTGCATGGACTTGCTGGCGGACAGTGCCAGAGCATCGGCCGACAAATTGAAATATTTCCGGCTCGCTTTTGGTGCCGCCGGTGGCTTCGGCGACAATGTCGATCCTGGAGAGGCGCGCCAGCTGATCGAATCGTTGCTCGGCGATTCGGGTAAAATCACTCTGGGATGGGCCTTGCAGGGCGAAGCATTGCCGAAAAAGGCGATCAAGATCCTTCTCAATCTCGCGTTGATTGCAAAAGAATCCCTCGTCCGCGGCGGTCGACTGGACGTTGGTGCCGAGCAGGGTGAACTGGGCGTCGAAGTCGTCATCAGGGCAGAAGGCGCAAAAATCGCGCTTGATGAAGGCATCCGGACCGCTCTGGACGGCACAATAGCACCGGCCGATCTCAGCGCGCGAACAGCGGGCGCGTGGATGACCCGTGAACTGACGTTGAAAAATGGCGGCGATTTGCGGATTTCGCCACCGTCCACGACAGAATTGCTTTTGGGTGCTATCGTCACCGCTTGAGCTTTAAAAGGAGAGGTCTTTCATGGATGTGATATGGACGCCGTCTCCGAATTTTGACGATCGCCAGTTGCCGATCAGCATTCTCGTCATGCATTATACCGGGATGAAGGATGCGGCGTCGGCGATCAACTGGCTGGCCAATCCCGAAGCCAAGGTCTCGGCCCATTATGTCGTGACCGAGGACGGCCAGATCGTACAGATGGTCGACGAGGAAAAGCGGGCCTGGCACGCAGGGCGCGGTTATTGGCGCGGAATCACCGATGTGAACAGCGCCAGCATCGGTATTGAGATCGTCAATCCCGGCCATGAATGGGGCTATGTTCCGTTTCCCGAAGAGCAAATGGATGCGGTGACCCGGCTTGCCCATTCGATCGTCCAGCGGCACGATATTTCGGCATCCAATGTGATCGGGCACAGCGATCTGGCGCCGGCGCGCAAACAGGACCCGGGCGAATTGTTCGACTGGGATCGACTGGCCCGTCACGGCATTGCTTTGAAAAAACCGGCTGTGAAGCTGAACGAACCGCCCTGGACCGATGGCGGTTTCATGCTGGCACTGGAACGGTTCGGCTATGATATTTCCGACCAAACCGCCGCCGTTGTCGCTTTTCAACGGCGCTTCCGGCCAAAAAATATCGACGGCGTGATCGATGGCGAATGCCGCTCACTGCTTTTGTCTTTAATGTTGGACAGAGAGCGCGGAATCACTAAATAGGGCGCACCAGAGGGTCGGCCAGCCGCGGCATTTATGTCGAGGAAAGTCCGGGCTCCACGATTAAAAGGTGCCGGATAACGTCCGGCGGGGGCAACCCTAGGGAAAGTGCAACAGAAAGCAGGTCGCGACGACTTCGGTCACGTGACAATGAAAGGGTGCGGTAAGAGCGCACCGCGGGACTGGCAACAGGCCTGGCATGGTAAACCCCACCTGGAGCAAAACCAAATAGGGGCGGCATATGGCTTTTTCGGCTTGCTGCCCGGGTTGGTTGCTTGAGCCACGCAGCAATGCATGGCCTAGATGAATGGCTGGCTATTTCGCTTCGGCGGATGGACAGAACCCGGCTTACAGACCCTCTGGTATTATCTTTGCGGTGGAACTCGCCGGGTTCCTCTGTTAGAATAGGGACTATGCCAAAAGCAAAACGATCAGATAACTGGGGTTTCCCGAGATGGGGAAGCTACGAAAGTTCTCGCGAAACCCAGCAGGTCAAGCTTTGTGACCGGCACGGTTGCGACGAAGCGGGTAACTGCCCAGCGCCAAAATCCCCCAATAGTCCCGAACGCTGGTATTTCTGCCAGACCCATGCGGCCGAATATAACCGCGGGTGGGACTATTTCGAAGGGCTCGACAAGGAAGAGCGCAAGAAGCGCGAAGCCGACGAGCAACGTGATGCCAATGCCTATCAGGAAGCGGCGCATTACAGCTGGATGGGTTCCGGAGACGGCAGCCGTTCGCGCGACGAAATGACCGCGCTGGAAATTTTCGACCTGACGCCCGACGTTGAATTTGACACGGTGAAAAAGGCATGGCGGACGATGGCCAAGGAATATCATCCCGATGTCAATCCGGGCGATGCCGAGGCAGCCAAGAAATTCCAGGCGGCCCAGGCGGCTTATGATGTGTTGCGGATCGCAGAAGAACGGCGGGTCTGGAAACCGATTTAGCTTCTGTTTCCCTGCGAAGGCAGGAATCCATCTCCCAGCAATTCGGCAATCATAGCCTTTCAAAATGGCGCCAGACGATAGTCGAGTGTGAACCTCTACAAATATTTGGATTGACGAGCCGGAGATGGACCCGTGCCTTCGCAGGGCTATTGGTTGCTCTGCAACCGCGAAGCGGTCTGCTGAATAAGCGCGATCATATTCGGAATGCCCTGGGTGCGGTTTGAACTCAGCTGGTTTTTCAGATCAAAAGGCTCGAGCACGGCAGCAATATCGGTGCCTGTGATCTGCTCGGCTGCCTGATCCTGTACCGTTTCCAGCACCAGCGCGATAATGCCCTTGGTGATAGCGGCATTGCTGTCGGCCAGAAAATGCAGGCGTCCGTCATCCAGTTGCGTCGGATAGACCCAGACCGAGGCAGAGCATCCGCGCACCAGCGTCGCATCGGTTTTCAGCGCGTCCGGCATCGGATCAAGCTCTTTGCCCAAATCGATCAGCAGCCGGTAGCGGTCATCGGGTTCGAGAAATTCATATTCTTCGATCAGTTCGTCAATTTTGCTCATGGGGAGGGCGGTTAGCAGGGCTTTGTTGAAAGGTCATCTGTTTAAAAGAAATCCGTTCGCCCTGAGCCTGTCGAAGGGTTGGTTGTGCGCAATGATTGGCATTTCGACAAGCCCGGCACGAACGGCGTGTGACTAAAGTTCGACGCCCGCCGCTATCGCTTCCAGTTTGCGAATACGCTCTTTGAGATCCGCCACCTCGATCCGAGATGTGGCGGTCGGCGGATTATCTTCGCGCCGCTGCTCGATCTCGCGGGATTTGAGGGCGATCCAGTCGCGCCAACCCCGTAGGGTCACGAGTGCGACCACCGTCAATCCAATCAGCGAAAAAGCCGCGGTGATCATATAAAAAGCAGGTTCTTGCATCATGCTTGTCCTTCCACTTTCTGGACCGGCTTAGCGGTCGCGTAATTTTTCGATCTCGTTTTCCAGTTCCCGGGCACCACGATCGTCGGTGGCGATTTTCTCGAGCACGGCGACGCGTTCTTTGAGATATTTTACTTCTTCCTGAAGGCGGTCAGAATCCCGATTCTGCGCGGCAATCTCGTTGCCGTGCTGATCTTCGATAATTCCATTTTGCGCCCGGTAACGGGTGCTGAGCACTTTCCCGATTGTGACAACGATGATGATGGCTACAACCATTTCAAACGGATTCATCTAGATATTCCCTCCAGGCTTCGCGGACCCAATCAACGGTCGCGCAATTGTTCGATTTCGCTTTCCAGTTGCCGTGTGCTGTGACCATCGGTTGTGATCTTTTCCAGCACCGCGACTCGGTCCTTGAGATATTTCATCTCTTCACGCATCCGTTCCGCATCGGCGTCATGGGTTGCGGGAAATTCTCCGCGCATCTTGATCAGCTTTCTTTGATGACCTGTCCATATTGCGAACCCGGCAACGGCAAAAGCTCCGAACGGGATGAGTAGCGCGATTATGCCTTCCATGATTGTGTCCCCTTAATTCGCGCGCTTGTCGCGCAGCTGTTCAATTTCCTGGGTCAGCCGGTGGCTGTCATCGGTGACAATCCGTTCGACATTGGCGAGCCGGTCTTTCATCGATCCGATTTCGGCGCGCAGTTCGGCGTTCTCGTTGGTCAGCAATTTGACCCGCTCGGCCGCTTCCTGATCGGTTTTGGGATAGACCGACTTTCCCCACTGGTTTTCCAAGGGATAGCCGTTCTTGATCCGCATCCAGGTGGTGACGACCCACCCGGCGACTGTAATCGCTGCTACAGTGGCGATTATCGGAGCCAGCCCGGTGATCATGGCGATCTTTTCCGGATCCATCAGTTCTTCTCCCTTAGTGCTTCGATTTCATCCGCTGTCCGTTTGGCGGGGTCGGTGGCGATCCGCTCGAGCACTTGCAGGCGTTCCTGCAGGCGGTCGATCTTGCCGACCAGTTCTTCATTCTCGCTGGAAAGCAATTCTATTTTCCGCTGTTCGCCCGGGCTGGTCTTGGAGGATTTTCCGCCCCATTCGTCTTCCAGCTCATAGCCATGTTTGGCTCGGATCCAGTTGTTGATGATCCATCCTCCGTAGCTGACGGCGATGATGGCGATAACAAATTCGGGGCCTCCGAAATCCATATCGATTCTCCCTGTTCAGGCGCTTAGCGCAGATTTTCTATTTCGTTGGACAACGTCGTGTTCTTGCTGGTGTAGTAAAGCTCCATATCGGCCAGCTTGCGATCGATTTCCCGGAAGCGTGATTTGATATCCCGCGTTGTGCGGCGCGGTGACTGGCGCACGCCTTGCCAGAATTTGGTATCCTCCGGATCGCTCAGATACATGCCGATCGGTTTGGGCTCGGAAATTTTGGCCGCGATCCAATAGGCTATCAGCGTCCAGGGGAAGGCAAATGTTACCGTCGCGATGATGGCTGCCAGCCGAACCCAGGCTACATTGATCCCGGTATAATCAGCGATCCCGGCACAGACCCCGCTCCATTTTGCGCGTTGCTTGTCGAGATAGAATTTGGTGCGTGAGGAGCTCATGAGGGATGCCTTTCTTTCTTCAGAAGCTCGTCAAAATTTTCGAGCGATGGGGCGGGGTCAGTCGACGGGCTTGGCAGTCCGGACTGACGCCAGTCCGGATTGTCAGCAGCCATGATGCGTTCAATGGTTTCCATCCGGTCATCCAGTCGACGCGCCATATGGTGCAATTCTTCCAGCAGATTTTCATCTTCGTTGGTGATCGTCGCGGCGGTTTTCCATTTCGTGACATAATGAAATATCAACCAGGGTAGACCGATGAACAGGGTTCCCATTACGATGGGAATGATGATGAGTTCTTCCTGCATTATGCGTCACCTTTTTTCATAGCTGCCTTCATGGCTTCGAGTTCTTCATCAACCTTGTCGCTGGATTCCAGCGCGGCGATCTGGTTTTCCAGGCTCTGCGGCTCTCCGCCCATGCCCATCGAGTCGGCGCGACCTTCGGCGAAATCGACTTGCCGTTCGAGATATTCGAACCGCGAGAAGGCATCGTGCACCTTTTCGCCATTGTACATTTCGCGCAATTTCACGCGATTTTCAGCACTTTCAAGACGATTGACCAGACTGCTCTGACGCGAGCGGGCTTCCTGCAATTTCTTCTGCAGTTTCGCGATGTCACCTTCAGACGCCCGAAGCGTGTCATCCAGAACCTTGATTTCCGCTTTTAGCTCGTCGGCCATGTCGGCCGCCTTGCGCTTCTCTACCAGAGCCGCCTTGGCGAGGTCTTCCCGATCCTTGGAAAGGGCCAGCTGGGCTTTTTCGCTCCAGTCTTCGGTCAGATGATCAAGCTTGTCGATATGACGACGCATTTCCTTCTGGTCGGCAATCGTGCGAGCTGCAGAGGCGCGCACCTCGACCAGGGTTTCCTCCATTTCTAGAATGATCATGCGGATCATTTTGGAAGGGTCCTGGGCCTTGTCCAGCATGTCGGTAACGTTGGCGGCGATGATGTCGCGCGTTCTTGAAAAAATACCTGCCATGTACATACTCCGGTTACGTCTGTGGTTGTGTGTGAACCTGTTCGAGCCGTCGCTCCAGTCCTGTTCTACATCAACCTGGTGAATTTCGAAAGGTGGCCGGGACCTGACTTCGGCAAGGGGAAAAGAAGGGGTCCCGGCCATTTTGTCTGTCATGCTCGATAACCTAAGTTAACGAAAACGACAGCGGGGGAATCGTTCTGGGTTTTGGCCATCGTGCCTTCGGCCTGTGCCGGTCCGACAGCGCTGATCAATATCGTCACGCCAAAAAGCAGGATCGAGATGATTGCGGAAATGTCGATGCGGCTCAATTTGTTCAGTGCTGGCATGATGTGCTCCAGAAGTTGGTTTGTTTCGTATCTGAAACCTACTTTGCAGAAGTCGTGCCAAACTGATTAACATATTGATATATATAGAAATACTGAATTTATCGGCATAATGCATATAGTATTAATTGCTATTTAGTGGGATTTTGCACTATATGTTGGCCATGGAACGCGAAAGTCAATTTGTCGGGGAATCGGGCGCTTTTCTCGATGCGGTGGAAAAAGCCAGCCGGGCGGCGCAATTACACCGTCCGGTCCTTGTAGTCGGAGAACGCGGGACCGGCAAGGAACTCATCGCAGAGCGGCTTCACCGGCTCAGCCTCCGTTGGGACGGTCCGTTCATAACGCTCAATTGTGCAGCCATGCCCGAGACGCTGATCGAAGCGGAATTATTCGGCCACGAAGCCGGTGCCTTCACCGGTGCAACGAAGGCGCGGGTAGGGCGGTTCGAGGAAGCCGACGGCGGCACATTATTTCTCGACGAGCTCGGGACATTGTCGACCGGAGCTCAGGAGCGACTGTTGAGAGCGGTCGAATATGGCGAAATTACCAGGATCGGATCCTCGCGGCCGCAGCGGGTCGATGTCCGGATTGTCGCCGCGACCAACGCCGACCTGCCGAAAATGGCAGCAGAAAACAGATTTCGCGCCGACTTGCTCGACCGGCTTTCCTTCGAAGTGGTCACGTTGCCGCCGTTGCGCGTTCGCGAAGGCGACATCCCCGTGCTGACAGATTATTTCGGCCGACGCATGGCGGCGGAACTGGATTGGCCATCATGGCCCGGCTTTGGCCGGCTCGCATCAGAAGCGCTCAATCGTCACGACTGGCCGGGCAATGTCCGGGAATTGCGCAATGTGATCGAGCGCGCGGTCTATCAATGGAATGACCACAGCAGACCGGTTGACCATGTCGTGTTCGATCCTTTTGAATCGCCCTGGAAACCTCGGGAAACAAAACCCCAGCAGGAAGCCGAGCCAGCGGCCCAGTCGGCAGCAGAAGCCTCGCCAGCGCCCGCTGCACCGGCTTCGTCCGAACCCGCGTTCCAGGATGTCGACGATATGAAAGCGGCGGTCGAAGCCTTCGAGAAACGGATATTGGAAGCTGCCTTGGCCAAATCGCGCTACAATCAGCGGCAGACGGCCAAGGCATTGAACCTGACCTATGATCAGTTGCGCCATTCGTTGAAAAGGCATGATCTGCTCGGAACATGAAAAAGGGGGCCGCCAAGCCCCCTTTTTTCTTTTATGCTTCCAATTCTTCCAGTCTTATCCGGCGTTGGCGTTTACCATCGCGTAGAACATCGGCAGGGACAGCAGGACGTTGGTGCGCGAGGCCATCAGCGCGGTTTTGCCTGCGGCTGCTTTTTCATCGGCTGTTGCCTCAACGATGCCCAGAACCTTTTTCTGTTTCGGCCAGATGATGAACCAGACGTTGGCAGCCATCACAATGGCGATCCACATTCCGACACCAATCAGCGTGAACGGTTGTTGCAGCGTCATTGCCTGATGAACCCAGCCGCTCGCCCAAGCGACATAAAGGCCGGTTACTACCGTGAGCAAAGCGGCCCAGCGGAAATAGAACAATACTTTGGGTGCAATATGTTTGCCGACTGCGGGTTTTAGCTCGTCCGGAATGGTAGGCATCAGCGGCACCTGAACAAAGTTCAGATAATAGAGAAGACCGATCCACAGCACACCGAAGAACAGGTGCAGCCAGCGGCCGATTGCATTGCCGGTGACCATATCGCCATCCAGGCCAAACATCAGCGCGATTGCCGCAATCAAGCCGACAATCATCACCGCATTCAGATTTCCAAAAAATTTCGCCATTATATTCCCCCCAAGAGTTGATCCCCATTTAGAACATAACTTTATGCCCGCACCCTCAGGATGTCACGAAAAAATAGGTTTTTGACAATGCCGGGCGATCAAAGTGACAATTGTCCTTGCATCTTTTTCGCTATTGGTGCGTTTAGCCACCGTATCTCGACAAAAATGGAGAAAAGAGAAAATGGCTTTTGAACTTCCCCCGCTCCCATATGCGAAAACCGCTTTCGGAGATTTGATTTCCGAGGAAACATTCAACTATCATCACGGCAAGCATCACAATGCTTATGTCAGCAAGACCAATGACGCGATCAAGGGCACCGATCACGAAGGTAAAAAGCTATCGGAGATCATCGAAGCTGCTGATGGCGGCCTGTTCAATAATGCGGCTCAGGTCTGGAATCACAGCTTTTACTGGTTGTGCCTGTCGCCGGAGAAAAAGGAAATCACCGGCGAATTGAAAGACCGTCTGGAAACCACTTTCGGTTCAATTGAAGACTTCAAAAGCAAGTTTAAAGATGAAGCGACCGGCCATTTCGCCAGTGGCTGGGCCTGGTTGGTACTCGACGGTGAAGAACTGAAAATCACATCCTATCACGACGCCGACACACCGGTCGCTCACGGTGTGAAACCTGTGTTTACGCTCGATGTCTGGGAACATGCTTATTATCTGGATTACCAGAATGCGCGTCCGGACTATGTCTCCGCGTTGCTCGACAATGCTATCGACTGGGACTTTGTTGCGCTGAACCTAGACGGAGACGGCGTCAGCCGCGCCGATCAGGGCTAAGCAGGCCGACAATGAAGAATTTTAAGCCGCGTCCTGACTTTCGGGGCGCGGCTTTTCTTCTACCGAAAAGCCGTGCTTCATCAGCATCGGAATATTCGCCATCGCGAAAATGAACGACGTGGTGGTTACGCCCCAGACTTTTACGGTCAGCCACCAGTCGAAGCTGAGCGTTGCGACCATCAGTTCGTTGATCACCGCCATGGCTGTAAAAAACAGGGCCCAGTTGCGCGAGAGTTTCAGCCAGCCTTCGTCGGACAGACCTTCGAACGCCGCTTGTAGCAGGCTTTTCAGCATCGCTTTGCCGCGCAGCAACCCGCCGAATAATATGATCGCAAATCCGGCATAAATTATCGTTGGCTTGTGCTGGATGAAACGCGGGTCGTTGAAATAAATGGTGAGCGCACCAAAACCGAGGATCAGGATCGCCGACATCCACATCATCGGCGAAACCTTGCCCAGTTTCCACTTGGAAACGAACATCGCTACGACAATCGCTATCATGAAGGCGACCGTGCCGTAGATCGCCGAAGTGACCGGATTGCCTTCGGGAGCCCCGAATTTATATACGAGGAAAAATATCAGCAGCGGTCCGAAATCGAGCGCGAAGCTGAGACCTCTATGTTCTTTCGGAATTTCTTCAATTGCTGTGGCTTCGGTCATGTTTCTATCCCGGCTATGGCTGCGGCCAAATCTTCGGCCTTGAACGGCCTCAAGTCTTCTACGGTTTCACCGATCCCGATCGCGTGTATCGGCAATCCAAATTGTTTTGCTGCTGCCACCAGCACGCCGCCGCGCGCGGTGCCGTCCAGCTTGGTCATGATCAGTCCAGTGACCTTGGCCACGTCCTGAAACACCTCTATCTGGGACAAGGCATTCTGTCCGGTCGTCGCATCCAGTACCAGCACCACATTATGCGGAGCCGCCGGATTGAGCCGACCCAGCACCCGCCGGATTTTGTCCAGTTCATCCATCAACTCGGTTCGGTTTTGCAGCCGACCGGCTGTATCGACGATTAACACGTCGATACCGGTCGCCGTCGCCTGCTTGACTCCTTCATAGACAATGCTGGCGCTGTCGCCGCCCTGCGGCCCGCTGATAATCGGAACGCCCAGTCTCTCGGCCCAGACCTTCAACTGCCCGATGGCCGCTGCGCGGAACGTATCGCCCGCCGCCAGCATAACGCCATAATCCTGTTCGAGAAACAGATGGGCCAGCTTGGCAATCGTGGTGGTCTTGCCGGAGCCATTGACCCCGATCACCAGAATTACCTGCGGACGAGGAAAGGCATCGATTTCCAGCGGAATCGCCACCGGTTCCAATATCGCGGCGATCTCGCGCTGAATGATTTCCTTTACCGCATGCTCGGTCAGGCCTTTCTCAAAACGTTCGACGGCAAGCTTCGCGCGGATCGAAGCAGCCGTTGCCGGGCCAAGGTCCGACATGATCAGCGCGTCTTCAATCTCGTCGAGCGTAGCCTCGTCCAGCTTGGCCTTGGTAACCAGGCCCGCCAGATTTTCGGTCAGCCGCGATGATGTCTTGCTGAAGCCGCCAAACAGACGATCTTTCCAACTATTTTTCTCGGTCACGCTAACACCCTGCCAATCAATTGCTTGTCCTGAACGTCGATAATCTCGACCGGAACTATCTGACCCTTGTTCGCGGAACCATCAAAGCGAACGCGGGCGAAATTTTCGGAATAGCCGGTATCACCGGAGATCTCCGCGAGAATATTCTGCCGGGACCCGACCAGCGAATGCCGCCACGACCGTGCGCGCCGGCTAACTGCCTCCCGCAATATTTTTGCTCTTTGCTTGATCATCTGACCGTCAACCTGCGGCATTTTCGCTGCCGGCGTGCCCTGCTTCGGCGAATAGGGAAAAATATGACCATGAACAATGTCGCATTGATCAATTATCGAGAGGCTGTTTGCAAACATGGCCTCATCTTCGGTCGGGAAACCGGCGATGATGTCAGCGCCTATCACTATTTCCGGTCTTTTGGATTTCAGCCTTTCGACCAGAGCAATCGCCTGGTCCCGGCTGTGCCGCCGCTTCATCCGCTTGAGGATCATATTGTCGCCCGACTGGAGCGACAAATGCACATGCGGCATGAGCCGCGCTTCTCCGGTGAGCAGGTCGAACAACCGGTCATCAATCTCGATACCATCGAGCGAGGACAGCCTCAGCCGCGGTAGCTCGGGGACGTGCTTCAATATCCGTTCGATCAGCATGCCCAGGGTCGGTTCGCCGGGCAGGTCGGGGCCATAGCTGGTGACGTCGACACCGGTCAGGACGACTTCCTGAAAGCCCTTGTCGACCAAAGCCTGCACCTGATCGACGATCAGGCCCGCCGGCACCGAGCGGCTGTTACCACGGCCAAAGGGGATGATACAAAAAGTACAGCGATGATCGCAGCCATTCTGGATCTCGACAAAGGCGCGGGACCTGTCGGCGAAAGAGCTGACCATATGCGGAGCGGTTTCGGTGATCCGCATGATATCGGAAACCCGGATATCGGGACGGTTGCTTTGCAGGCCGAGCTTGAAATTGGCTGCGTCATATTTGTCGGAATTGCCCACGACCGCGCTGGTTTCAGGCATATCCGCGAACATTGCCGGATCGACCTGAGCGGCACAGCCCGTGACGATGATATTCTTTTCCGGATTGTCTTTCTTTGCCCGTCTTATCGCTTGCCGGGTCTGCCGAACCGCTTCGTTGGTCACGGCACAGCTGTTGACGATGATCAGATTGTCACCGTCGATATTGTTCGCCGCCAGATTCTGCCGCAACGTCTCGCTCTCGGCGATGTTGAGCCGGCATCCCATGCTGATCATTTCCGGAGCGTTCATCCGAACTGGGTCCAGTCTGCTTCGCCGGAATAGACATAGGCAGTTGGACCCTGCATCTGGATATTCTCGCCGTCTTTCCAGCTGATCACCAGTGATCCGCCCGGCAAATCGACCTGTACAGGACTGCTGACCAGACCGCGCCTGATGGCGGCGACCGCGGTGGCGCAGGCTCCGGTGCCGCAAGCACGGGTGAGGCCCACGCCGCGCTCCCAGACGCGCAAATGGATCGTGCCGTCCCTGATATGCGCCACATTGACGTTCACCTTTTCCGGGAACAGCGGATCGACCTCGATCATCGGGCCCAGCCGATCCAGCTCGACGATATCGCTATCGTCGACAAAGAATATCACATGCGGATTGCCGACATTGACGGCGGCAGGATTTTGCAAATCCTCCCAGCCAAGCGGCATGTTGAGCGTATCCATGGCATAGGCGAGGGGGATGGACTGCCACTCGAGACGGGGCTTGCCCATGTCGACGATGGCGCCGTCCTCAGTCGCGCTGCCGATAATGATGCCGCCGGCGGTTTCAATCCGCGTTTCATCGCCGATCAGTTTTGCGACGCAGCGGGAGGCATTGCCACAGGCTTCGACCTCGCTGCCATCCGCGTTATAGATCTGCATCCTGACGTCGGCTTTGTCGGATGGGCGCAGGATGATCAGCTGGTCGCAACCAATCCCGCTGCGCCGGTCCGCAATAGCGGTCGCTTTCGCGCTGGACAGTTCCATTTCTTCTTCGCGCGCATCGATGATGACAAAATCATTGCCCAATCCGTGCATTTTGTGGAAGCGTCCTGTGGTCATGATTGGCGATTTAGGGATGCCGTTCCCGGGAGTCCAGCAATTCGGCTCGCAATTGCTTGCGGCAAGCAGACCTAACTTGCTTTTTGCATGAGATCTTTTTCAATGGACGAGGGCCCCGGATCGGCTTGAAGAGCCTCCGCGCCTTCCAGATCACCGGCTTGCAGCAAATTGCGTTTGGCCAGCATCTTCCGGGTCTCGAGAACCGTCAACGGGCGTCCGTAATACCAGCCTTGACCCTGGGCGCAGCCAATGCTGCGCAGTTCGTTTTCGGTCTCCTTGTCTTCGATGCCTTCTGCAGTGATCGGCAGGCCGAGGCTCTCGCCAAGGCCGTTGATTGCCTTCACGATAGCCTTGCTTTCCGGATTAGCGAGAAGCGATGAAACAAAGCTGCGATCGATTTTTATCCGGTCAAACGGCAATGCGCGCAGATGTGCGAGAGAACTGTAGCCGGTACCGAAATCGTCCAATGCGATTCTAATGTCCTGATTTTTCAAGCTGCCGACGATGGATTGCGCCAGGCTGAGATTTTCAAACAGCGCGCTCTCGGTGATTTCGATTTCCAGACGGCTTGGCGGAAATCCGGTTTCGACGAGCAATTTGACAATTTTTTGTGCCAGCCACGGATCGAGCAACTGGACCGGTGAAATATTGACGGAGATCGTCAGGCCGGCGTCCCAATATTTTGCATGGTTGAACGCCTGGCGCATGATGCTGAGCGAGAGATCGCCGATCATGCCGGTTTCTTCGGCAATCGGGATGAATATTTCGGGAGAGATCAATCCCTGTGTCGGAGATTCCCAACGGGCAAGAACCTCAAAACCGGTCAATTTGCCGGTAGCGAGATCTATCTGCTGCTCGAAATAGGGTGCAAATTCCCCGTTGGGTATGCCCATTCGCATACCTGTTTCCAGTAAACTCCGCGTCTGCAGTTCCTTTTCCATGTTAGCATCAAACCAGCAATGGCGGTTTCGGCCCTGCTTTTTCGAGCTGTACATGGCAATGTCGGCGCGGCGCATCAGCAGATCGACGCCTTCCGACTCTGAATCATATCGAGACATGCCGATGGAAGTGGTGACAACAAGCTGGTTGCCATTTTCGACGATTGGCGTTGCGATAGCCTCAATGAGATCGTCGGCAATCCGTTCGACCATTTTCGGCTGTTCGGGATCAAAAACAAATGCGCAGGCAAATTCGTCGCCACCGAGGCGCGCGAGCAGATTATGGGGTGGCAAGACTTGCTGCAGGCGGGCTGCCACCTGTTTTAGCACGGCATCGCCGGCGCTGTGGCCGTGGACGTCGTTGATGGTTTTGAAATTATCGAGATCCAGCATCATAACTGTGATGCTTTTTTGTTGCCGTTGCGCGAGGCTGATCATCTCAGCTGTTTTTTCACCAATCGTACGACGATTTAGCAAGCCGGTGAGTGGATCGGTAACGGCAAGGGAGTGGGCAAGCTGTTCGGCAGCGGCCCGTTCTTCAACTTCCTTGGTCAGATCGTTGTAACGGCGCCAGCCGAACAGAATCAGGGCAATATTCAGCAGGAATGCGGAGACCAGCACGTTGTCAGCGGCTCTGGCCTGACCGGTAATGGAGTCGATGGCATCGGACAGCACCGTGCCGCCGGTGCCGGCAAACATGAGTATCGCCAGAATGACGATGATGCCGGTCACAACATCACGGCCAACGGATATCTTATACCCGTTTTTCATCACCCTGAGATGTTGGTCGGCTGCTGGTCGAGCCATAGTTGTTTTCCCGCTGTTGCCGGAAGCTTTTGCCCAACACTTCTCAATTTCTGGTTAACAATCGTTCATATTTGTGAAAAATCCGGGCTTGCGAAATCGGCGGAACTGCACTAATAGGCTGCCAAGTCAGGCAATGCTTGTATTGCCAATCCAGTTTAGAGTTCGAAAAACTCACACGTCGGTCAGCGAGGTTTCGCCCACCGGCGCTTTTTGCGTTGGCCTGAATTCGGGCTGTTTTGAAGAAGGAAAGGCGGTAACATGTTTGATAAGTTAAGCGATCGCCTTGGCGGAGTCTTCGACAAACTGCGCGGGCGCGGTGCGCTCAGGGAAGAAGATGTTCGCGGCGCAATGCGCGAGGTGCGGATCGCCTTGCTCGAAGCCGATGTCGCGCTCCCCGTCGTCAAGGATTTTGTTGAAAAGGTAACCGAAAAGGCCGTTGGCCAGTCGGTTCTGAAATCGGTGACCCCCGGCCAGCAAGTGGTCAAGATCGTCAATGACGGTATTGCCGAAATGCTGGGCTCCGAGGTCAGCGCGCTTGAACTCTCCGTCGCGCCGCCTGCCATCATCATGATGGTCGGTCTGCAGGGCTCCGGTAAAACGACCACCACCGCGAAAATTGCCAAGCGGCTTAAAGACAAAGAGAACAAGAAGGTCATGATGGCCTCGCTTGACGTCAATCGCCCGGCTGCACAGGAGCAATTGGCTGTATTGGGCGAGCAGATTGGTGCCGCCACCTTGCCGATTGTTACAGGTCAGCAACCGGTGGAGATTGCCCGTCGCGCTCTGCAAGCCGCCAAATTGCAAGGCTTCGACGTACTGCTTCTGGATACCGCCGGTCGGCTCCACGTCGATCAGCAATTGATGGACGAGATGAAGGCCGTCGCCGATATCTCGCAGCCACAGGAAATCCTGCTGGTTGTCGACGCGCTGACCGGTCAGGACGCCGTCAACGTTGCACAGAATTTCTCCGATCAGGTCCCGCTGACCGGTGTCGTGCTTACCCGTATGGACGGTGATGCACGTGGCGGCGCGGCCCTGTCGATGCGCGCGGTTACCGGCAAGCCGATCAAATTTGTCGGTGTCGGCGAAAAGATCGATGCATTGGAAGAATTCCACCCGGAACGCGTTGCGGGCCGGATATTGGGCATGGGGGATGTCGTCAGTCTGGTCGAAAAAGCGGCCCAGGTTGTCGACAAGGAAGAGTCCGAAGCGCTCGCCGAGAAAATGCTCAAGGGGCAGTTCGATCTTAACGATCTGCGCTCCCAGCTCAATCAGATGACCAAAATGGGTGGTCTCGGTGCAATGGCATCGATGATGCCGGGCATGAAAAAAGCCAAGGCAGCAATGGCTGGCGGAGCGATGGACGACAAGGTTCTGGTCCGCATGGATGCCATCATTGGCTCGATGACCAGGGAAGAGCGGACACGGCCCGGACTGCTCAATGCCAAGCGCAAACGGCGGGTCGCTATTGGCTCCGGCACCACGGTGCAGGACGTCAACAAGCTGCTCAAGATGCATCAGGAAATGGCCAAGGCGATGAAGCGCATCAAGAAGATGGGTGGAATCAAGGGGCTGATGTCGATGTTCGGTGGAGGCGGCGGAGCCGCTGGCGCCGGAATGGGCGGTCAGGGCGGCGGCATGCCCGGCCTTCCCGATATGTCCTCGGGTGGCCTTCCTCCTGATCTGGCAAATTTATTGAATAAGAAGAAATAGTCGTAACAATTAGAATTTTTGTATTTTTAGAAAGGTTTATTACAATGGCAGTAGCAATGAGAATGTCCCGCGGCGGATCCAAGAAACGCCCTTATTACAAGATCGTTATCGCTGACGTCCGCGCACCACGCGACGGCAAGTTCATCGAACGGATCGGCAGCTACAACCCGCTGCTCGCAAAAGACGACGAAAAGCGCGTTGTTCTCGACACCGAGCGTGCGAAACATTGGCTGGAAATGGGCGCGCAGCCTTCCGACCGCGTTGCTCGTTTCCTGGACGTAGCCGGTCTGATGAAGCGCGAAGCGCGCAACAACCCGAACAAGGGCAAGCCAGGCGAGAAAGCCACCGAGCGTGTTGAAGAGAAAGCTGAAAAAGCGGCTGCTGCTGAAGAAGCAGCGAAAGAAGCCGCTGCGGCTCCTGCGCCGGTTGAAGAAGCTCCGGCTGAAGAAGCTGCTGCCGAAACACCCGCTGCTGAAGAAGCTAAGGCTGAAGACAAAGCCGAAGGTTAATCGACCAATGATAACGCGCACCGTTCTTCCCGACTTTGTCGAAGGGAAACGGTGCGCTTTTTTGTGGTCGGCCTGTCATCATCATAGGCTCGGCCCGATCGGAATTGATCAATGACCCCGGACAAACCCGTCCCGCTCGCCGTCATCATCGGCGCCCACGGGATCACCGGCGAGGTCCGGCTCAAGCTATTCTGTGACAGTATAGACAGCCTGGCTGTGCACAAGGATTTCAACGGCGGCGCGTTGACGCTGAAATCCGTCAAACCCCATAAGATGGGTGCAATTGCAAGGATTGCCGAAATCACCGACCGCAACGGCGCTGAAGCGGCCCGCGGCACCGAACTCACCGTCCCGCGCTCCGCCTTGCCGGAACTGGACGAAGATGAATTTTACCATATCGACATCATCGGCTTGCGCTGCGTCTCCGATACCGGCGAGGAACTGGGCAAGATATTTGCCATCTACGAATTTGGCGCCGGCGATGTCATCGAGATAGAACGGGCAAATGGCAAAAAGTTCATGGTTCCGGTGATCGCGATTGATATGCGGAATGATCCGGCAATCGTACAGGCCGATTTTGTCGAGCCGCAATGATCCTGATTGTCATCATTTTCCTGATAGCAGGGCTGACCATAGCGATTATAGAAATTGCGAAATGGCTCAAGCCCGAAATAAGCCTCGCGTGGCTGCCATTCTGGGCCAGTCTTCCGATACCCGGATTGCTTGTGCTATATTGGCTATTCAACCTTTGGTGGCTGCAATCTGCTAACTGCCTGGATGGTCAGGTTTGTGGCCGGGAAGGCATCATGTACATGTCGGTTGGCGCTGCCGTCGGTATGTTTGGCAGTTTCTTCGTCGGCATGACAACGGCGATATTGTGGATAAACTGGCGCAAAAAGAAATGACCTTCACCGCCCAGATCCTGACCCTCTACCCGGAAATGTTTCCCGGACCGCTCGGCACGTCGCTGGCGGGCAGGGCGATGGCGGAGGGGAAGTGGACCTGTGACCCGATAAACCCCCGCGATTTTACCACCGACAAGCATCGCAGCGTCGATGACACGCCAGCGGGTGGAGGTGCGGGTATGGTGCTCAGGGCTGACATCATGGCCGCAGCGGTGGATCATGCGGTGACCCGGATGGCAGAAACGATCGCGGCACAAAACTCCGTTCGTCCTGAGCCTGTCGAAGGACCTGGTGCCGAGCAAAGCGATGCCTCGACAACCCCGGATCAAGTCCGGGGACGAACGGTTGTGCCCGAAAAAACTCCCATCCTCGCCATGACCCCGCGCGGAAAGCCGCTGACACAGGCGCGTGTCCGCGAAATTGCCTCCGGTCCCGGCGTCACCATAATCTGCGGCCGTTTCGAAGGATTTGACGAGCGCCTGTTCGATGCCCGCGATATCGAGGAAGTCTCGATCGGCGACTATGTGCTTTCCGGCGGAGAAATGGGCGCTCTGGTGCTTTTAGACGCTTGCATTCGGCTGCTTCCCGGGGTAATGGGCGCGTCTTCTAGCGGAGATGACGAGAGTTTCGAGCACGGAATACTCGAATATCCGCAATATACCCGACCTCAGAAATGGGAAGGGCGCATAATCCCTGAAGTCTTGCGATCGGGGGATCATGCGAAAATAGCTGCTTGGCGGAAACAAAGGGCAGAGGAAGATACACGGCTAAGGCGGCCGGATTTATGGGAGCGTCACAGGGACACTCCGGATCAGTCGCCCTCTGGTGCGCAGGAAAAAGATAAAGATAAGGAATAGGTCATGAACCTGATTCAAACACTCGAAAAAGAAGCCGTAGACGCATTTATCGCGTCGAAAGAAATCCCCGAATTCCGTGCTGGTGATACAGTGCGTATCGGTGTTCGCGTCGTTGAAGGCGAGCGCGTTCGTACCCAGAATTTCGAAGGTGTGTGCATCGCACGGACCAATCGCGGCATGGGCTCCAACTTCACCGTACGCAAAATGTCGTTCGGCGAAGGCGTTGAGCGTGTGTTCCCGCTTTACTCTCCTAACATCGACAGCATCACCGTGGTTCGCCGCGGTATCGTGCGTCGTGCGAAACTTTACTATCTGCGCGGGCGGACTGGTAAACGGGCCCGTATTGCGGAACGCCGTTTGAACCAGCCTGCGAAAGGCACAGAAGCAAAATAGCCTTCGCTTCATCAAAGTTTCAAACAGCCGGTTCTCCCTCCAAGGATAACCGGCTGTTTTAATATCAGGAACAGGAAAAGTTTCATGGGTTACAAAATTGTAGTTGTCGGTGCGACGGGTAACGTCGGGCGCGAAATGCTCAACGTCCTCGCAGAGCGCGAATTTCCCTATGACGAGATTGCCGCAGTTGCATCCTCTCGGTCGCAAGGTAGCGAGATCGAGATTGGCGACACCGGCAAGATGCTCAAGGTCCAGAATATCGAGAATTTCGATTTTTCGGGATGGGATATGGCTTTGTTCGCTGCAGGCTCCGGGCCGACCAAGGAATATGCGCCAAAGGCAGCCGCTGCCGGTTGTGTCGTAATTGACAACAGCTCGCTTTACCGGATGGACCCGGACGTGCCCTTGATCGTGCCGGAAGTGAACCCGGAAGCGATCAGCGGCTATACCAAGCGCAATATCATCGCCAACCCCAATTGCTCGACCGCCCAGATGGTCGTGGCTTTGAAACCGCTGCATGATGCGGCAAAGATCAAGCGTGTCGTTGTCTCGACCTATCAGTCGGTCTCCGGCGCAGGCAAGGGCGGCATGGACGAACTGTTCGAACAGTCCCGCGCGATTTTCGTCGGCGACCCCAAGGAAAACCACGTATTCACCAAGCAGATCGCGTTCAACGTGATCCCACATATCGACGTGTTCCTCGACGACGGCTCGACCAAGGAAGAGTGGAAAATGGTCGTAGAGACCAAGAAAATTCTCGATTCCAAGATCAAGGTCACCGCGACTTGCGTCCGCGTTCCGGTCTTTGTCGGCCACAGCGAGTCGATCAACATCGAGTTTGAAAACGAGCTGTCTGCCAAGGACGCGCAAAAGATTCTACGCGACGCGCCCGGCATCATGCTGGTCGATAAGCGTGAAGACGAAGGCTATGTGACGCCAGTCGAATGTGTCGGCGATGGCGCAACGTTCATCAGCCGCGTGCGCGAAGATCCGACGGTTGAAAACGGCCTGAACATCTGGTGCGTCAGCGACAATCTGCGCAAGGGCGCTGCGCTCAACGCCGTGCAGATCGCGGAATTACTAGGGCGCAAGCATCTGAAGAAGGGCTAGTGCGCCGCACTGGCCGCTTCGGCTGAATCGACTTTCATCCGCTGGGGTTTCTTCATCAGGAACACCAGCGGAACACATAATGCGGTGACCACCGACATCAGCCAGAAATCGCCCAGATAGGCGATCATCAGAGCTTGCCGGTTCACTTCTCCATCAATCATCGTCATCGCCTGCTCGCCATATTGTCCCAATCGGCTGATGCTGGTCGGGCTGAGCGGTGACAGTCTCGCTTCGGTTACATTGGCGGAAAGGTCTGCGTGGCTGGTCTGCCAGTTGCGGCCCAACAGGCCGACGAATACCGCTATCCCGACCGACGCGCCGATGGTGCGCGCGAGGTTGAGCAAGCTGGCGCCATCGGTCCGCAAAGCTGGCGACAGCGTGGAAAATGCCAATATATTCATCGTCACGAACAGTGCTCCCATGCCCAGACCCTGGACAACGCCGCTGGTAATCACCGGCCATCGGTCCATCTCGAGGCTCCAACCTGTCATCATCCAGGCCGAGTAAGAGGCCAGCGCCATACCCACTGCAACGACATATCTGGCATCTACAAGCGTGGCGAGACGGCTGCCGATCGCCATGCCAAAGAAGACTCCGACGCCGCGCGGTGCCAATATCAGGCCGGCATCGATCGGCGTATAATGGTAGACATTCTGCAGCATCGGCGGCAGCAGCGCCATGGTCGAGAACATCGACATGCCGGCGACGATCATCAATAGCATGGCGGTGATCAAATTCCGGTCTTTAAACAAATCCCGGGAAAGGAACGGATTTTTTGCCGTCGCCATATGGATTGCGAATATCCATAAGGCTGCTGCCGATATCCCGAATTCTATGATGATTTCCCAGCTGTCGAACCAGTCTTCGCTATTGCCCCGATCGAGCATGAGCTGGAAGGTGGCGATAAAGATAGCGAACAGAAGAAATCCCGGCATATCGAACTTCCGGCGGGCGATCGGTCGCGAGGGCAGCAGCGTCCAGAGCATGATGAAGGTGATGATGCCAAGCGGCACATTGATCAGGAAAATCCACTCCCAACTGTAATTCTCGGTCAGATAGCCACCAATAATCGGACCCATGATCGGTGCGATCATGATGCCCATGCCCCATATCGCCATAGCCCGCGGATGGTTTTTCGGCGGATTGATGTCGAGCATCACCGTTTGCGAAAGCGGCATCACGAACGCGCCTGACATTCCCTGAATCACGCGGTAAAAGACCAGCATCTCAAGGCTTGATGCTGTGGCGCAGAGCAAGGATGACGCGGTGAATCCGGCGATCGACAACAGAAACAGGTTGCGGGAACCGATACGGTCGGCGACCCATCCGGTAATCGGGATAGCCACTGCCGAAGCCAATATATAACTGGTCAATACCCAGGTCACTGTATCGAGCGTGGCTCCGAGGCCCGATTGCATGTGCGGCAGGGCGACATTGGCAATGGTGGAGTCCAATATCTGCATGATATTGCCGAGCATGACAGCAATTGTGAGCAGCAGCCGGTTGTTCACCGGCAGGGCTGCTACATCAGGATTTGGGGTGTTCACTCTTTACCATTGCGCAGATCGACGGTCACTTCCACCGAAATCCCGGCGATCAGCTGTCGTGGGGATTTGTCCAATATCCTGATCCGTACCGGCACCCGCTGGGTAACCTTGACCCAATTGCCATTGGCATTTTGTGCCGGCAGCACGGAAAACTCCGACCCGGTGCCCGCGCCGATACTGTCGACCCGGCCGTTGAGCTCCAGATCGGGATAGGCGTCAAAAGTAATTTTGGCTTTCTGTCCGACCTTCATCTTGGCCAGATCGGTTTCCTTGAAATTGGCCTCTATCCAGCTATTCCGGTCATTCACGATCGAAACGACCGGCAAGCCGGACACCATCATTTGCCCGACCTGTAACCGGGTTGACTGGGCAATGCGTCCAGCGACAGGCGCTACCACTCGCGTGCGCGCGAGATCGAGCAAGGACTGGTCTCGCGCCACTTTGGCGTCGGCGATATCCGGATTTTCTCCGGGTGCAGCGGAACCCGTTGACAGGCGTGCCCTGGCCGCAACCACATCGGATTGCGCAGACTTCAGTTTCGCACGGGCCAGATCTACCTCATGCTGGGCGGCATCAAGTCGCGCTCTGGTGGTGAAGCCTTTTTCCATCAACGCCGCCTGACGCTGATAGTTGGACAGAGCGAAGGCGATATCCTGCCGCGCCACCTCGATATCGACTCCGCTTACCTGATAGTCGGCCTGGAGATTTTGCACCTCGACCTGCGCGGCGGCGATACGGGCGTTGCTCTGGGCAACCGCCAGTTCAAAGGGAACCGGATCAATGGCAAAAAGCAGATCGCCTGCTGCAACCAGCTGATTCTCGATCACCCCCACTTCGACAATTTTCCCGCCAATCTCGGGCGAGACGGAAACAATATCCTGCTGGACATAAGCGTTTTCGGTGGAGGCGTAATGATCACTGACAATCCAGTAATAGGTGCCGGCGCCCGCCAATATCAGCGGTACCGAGAGCATCAACAGCCAACGGCCGATGCGCCGTGCCGGTGAACGCGGCGCAGGCACTTCCACTATTGGCTGGCTTGTGGCTGTGTCCATTTGCGGATTCGGATTATCAGCCATTGGCGGCCCGTTTCTCTTGTGACTCCCCGTCATCGATGGACTGCAAATTGCGGCGGAACTGCTCGAGCAAATGATGAAGCTGTTCCTGCTCCTTCTTCGGCACGTCGTGCAGCGCCTCCTGCAACAATTCTTCCCCGATCGGTTGCAGCTGTTCGGTCAAGGCAATGCCTTTGGGCGTCAGATAAAGTTTCCACGCCCGCCGGTCAGCGGGGTCAGGACGGCGCTCGACCATATCTGCAGCCTGCAACCGGTCGACCATCCGGCACAGCGTCATCGCATCCAGTTCCAGCATGTCGGCCAGCGCACTCTGGTTGATCCCTTCGTGCCGCTGCAACCATGTCAGGACCCGCCACTGCGGACGGGTCACGCCGATCGCCTTGGCACGCTGGTCAAATGTCCGCCGGATCAGGCGTGAAATGTCACCGATCATAAATCCGATATTATCGCTCATCGAGCCGATTTAATAACATATTTTATTATATGCAATGATTAGCTTTGAAAATTATGGAAGCGGACTGATGATTGTGCCATATGACCGCCATGACATTGAAAGCAGACGTATATTGGTCCTTCCGCTCACCCTATAGCTATCTGGCTACGCGGCGTTACGTCGCGCTGACGGAGGCATATGACCTGAAAATCAACCAGCGGTTCGTGTACCCGCTGGCCATCCGCGAACCGGATTTCTTCGAGAAGAACCATCCCAACTGGCTGGGCTATGTGTTCAAGGATATATTCCGGGTGGCGCAACATATGGGCATACCGATGGCACCGCCCAATCCCGATCCGATCGTTCAGGATATTGCCACCCGCAAGATTGCAGCCGAGCAGCCCTATATTTTCGAACTGACCCGGATGGGGCAGGCGGCCTCGCGGCGCGGCAAGGGGCTCGAATTTGCCAATGAAGTCTCGCAGATGATCTGGGGTGGCACCGCTGGCTGGAACGAAGGTGACCATCTGGAAAAAGCGACTGAGCGCGCCGGGCTGGATCTGACCGAATTAAGGGTGGAGGCGTCAACCCAGTCAGAAGGACTGGACGCCGAAATCGCGGAGAATCAGCAAGCACTCGAAGCCGCGGGCCATTGGGGCGTTCCGACGCTCGTCTTCGAAGGAGAACCGTTTTTCGGGCAGGACCGGATTGATCTGGCGGTATGGCGGATGAAGCAAAAGGGTCTTGTTGAACGATAGATTTATGGGGCTTTTCTACATTGATTTGAAGCGTCAGGCTGCACCTGACGTCCATATTCCACCCGAATTTAGCCGGACTTTTCTTAGAATTAGAATATTGTGCCGATGGACTTAACCGGGCCTCCTTCATTGGCCCCAACTTTGACAAACTTTGGATTAAGAGAGTCGATTGATGACTGCAAATAACTGGGACTTTTCATCCTTTGACGGTGTGACCCTCAAAATCCACGAAATGGGGGAGGGGCGCCCTGTCATCCTGCTCCACGGCCTATTCTCCAACGCTCACACCAACTGGATCAAATTTGGCCAGGCGCAGGCGCTGGTCGATGCCGGCTTGCGGGTGATCATGCCCGACCTGCGCGCCCATGGTGAAAGCGAAGCGCCGCATGATCCGGCAGCCTATCCCGATGATGTGCTGGTGCAGGACGCGCTGGCACTGATCGCGCATCTGGAATTGACCGATTATGATCTCGGCGGCTTCTCGCTCGGTGCCCGGACCACGGCACGGCTGCTGGTCACCGGTGCCAATCCGGCCAAGGCGATACTCGCCGGCATGGGGCTCCAGGGGCTTGCCGGTTGGGAACAGCGACAGGAATTTTTCCAGGAGGCGATCCGGCTCAAGGACAGTGCCAAGCGCGGCGACCCGCACTGGTTCGCCATCCAGTTTATGAAGAGCCAGAAAATCGACCCGGTGGCGGCAAGTTTGTTGCTCGCGACATTTTCCGATATGGATCCCGCTGATGCAGCAAGCATAGAAACCGAAACATTGGTTCTGTGCGGCAGTGAAGATCGGGACAACGGCGATCCGGAAGAACTGGCGGCGATTTTGCTCAACGGCCACCATGTCGCGATACCGGGAACCCATATGAGCAGTGTGACCAAAGCGGAGATGGGCCAGGAAATGGTGCGCTTTCTGGTCGGATAGGAGGAACAATGCCGAAACTCTATAGCTGGCGCAATTTCTGGATATTCTGGGGCGGAGGCTTGGCGCTGTTTCTCTATCTGGTCGCTACCGGCGGGGTACTCGAAACGGCTGTCGCGCCCGGAGGCATATTGGATCACCAGAGCGCAGCAACAGCGGCACGGGTGAACGCAATCCAGCAAAGCTGGGTCGCCGCAGGGGTGCTGGATGTCGCCCGCTGGGGCATGATCGCCGATCTTGTTTTCATCACTCTCTATATGTCCGGCGGCATCATCGGCGGACGATTGATCTGGCAACGGGCCAATTCACCCACATTGAAAAAAGTCGGCCTGCTATGCGTTCTGAGCTATTTTGTCTTTGGTCTGACTGATTATATCGAAACCGTCAGCCAATTGATCCAGCTCGTCAACGAACAGGGCAGTGACATTCTCGCCGGGACGGCGGCGCTGGCGAAACCGGTGAAAACCCTGAGCTGGATCATCGGTACCGTCGCGATGATCGGCGCGCTTATCTGGCGATGGCGCGAAACACGGGCTTGACCGGCAGGCAATAAAGTTTCAATTCCAACCAAAGTCAAACAGTTGAGGATCAATATATGAAAACCGCCGCTTCGATCGTCGCAATCGCTACTATGGCCCTGACAAGCCCAGCCTTGGCCCAGCATCACGAGAATGATGCTGTGGAAGCAACTGCTGCCCCAACCGCCGACGATGCCAAGCAATTCGTCGACGATACGGAACAGCAATTGTACGACTTTTCGTTAGATGCTTCCCGGATCTACTGGATAAACGCGAATTTCATTACCGATGATACCGACGCTTTGGCCGCCAAGGTCGGCGCAGAGGGAACGACGATGTCGGTACAGGCTGCCATTGATGCGGCGATGTTCAACGATGTTCAAGGTCTTGACGCGGTCACACGGCGCAAGCTGGACAAATTGCGCGGCGGGATTGTGCTTCCTGCACCAACCACAGAGGGCGCCGCCACCGAACTGAACGAGATCGCCACCAAGCTGAACTCGGCTTACGGCAAGGGCAAGGGCACGCTCAACGGCGAGGAAATCAACGGTTCCGATATCGAAGCGGCGATGGGTACCAATCGCAATCCCGAAGAACTTTCCGAAATGTGGGCTAGCTGGCACAGCAATGTCGGCGCGCCGATGAAGGATGATTATGCCCGCATGGTCGAGATTGCCAATGAAGGTGCCCGGGAGCTCGGCTTCGCCGATGTAGGCGCAATGTGGCGGTCCGGCTATGATATGCCGGCCGACGATTTCGCCAAGCTGACCGATAAATTATGGGCGCAGGTCAAACCGCTATACGACCAGCTCCACTGCTACACCCGCGACAAGCTCAACGAAAAATATGGCGACGCCGTCCAGCCGGAAGCGGGCCCGATCCGCGCGGACCTGCTTGGCAATATGTGGGCGCAGGAATGGGGCAATATCTATGATATCGTCGCACCGGAAGGAGCTGGCGATATTGGTTTCGATACGACCGAATTACTGGTCGCCAATGATTATGATGCGATGAAGATGGTCAAAACAGGCGAAGGATTCTTCTCCTCGCTCGGCTTCGACCCGCTGCCGGAAACTTTCTATGAGCGGTCTTTGTTCACCAAACCTGCTGACCGGGAAGTCGTGTGCCACGCCAGCGCCTGGGATATCGACAACAAGGACGACATTCGGATCAAGATGTGCATCAAGGTCAATGGTGACGATTTCACCACCATCCACCATGAACTGGGTCATAATTATTATCAGCGCGCCTATAACAAGCAGAGCTATTTGCATCTCGACGGCGCCAATGACGGTTTCCACGAAGCCATTGGCGATGCGATCGCGCTGTCGATCACACCGGAATATCTGGTCCAGGTCGGCTTGCTCGACGCTGACAAGGTTCCGAGCGCCGACAAGGATGTCGGTCTGTTGCTGCGTCAGGCGATGGACAAGGTCGCGTTCCTGCCATTCGGCCTGCTGGTCGACAAATGGCGTTGGGAGGTATTCTCCGGCGACATCACGCCCGATAATTACACCCAGGCCTGGCATGACCTGAAGCTCGAATATCAGGGGATCACACCGCCGGTCGACCGGCCCGACGATGCCTTCGATCCGGGTGCCAAATATCATATCCCGGGCAACACGCCTTATTCACGCTATTTCCTCGCCCGAATCCTGCAGTTCCAGTTCTACAAAGCGGCCTGCGATGAAGCCGGATGGAAGGGACCGCTGCACCGCTGTTCTTTCTATGGCAACGAACAGGTCGGTGCAAAGCTGAACGCGATGCTGGAAATGGGTGCATCCAAACCTTGGCCCGACGCGCTCGAAGCTTTTACCGGCAAGCGTGAAATGGATGGCTCGGCGATGATCAGCTATTTCGCGCCGCTGATGGACTGGCTGAAGGAAGAGAATAAGGGCAAGTCCTGCGGATGGTAGGCATGAAAAAGCCGGCGGGAACCTGAGTTCTCGCCGGCATTTTATTCGATTGATTTCGCTTAGAGCTGATCGAGCATATATTCTGCTGTGCTGACCTTGAAGTCGCCCGGTGCTTCGACGTTTAATTCTTCGACGACGCCGTCATTGACGATCATCGAGAAGCGCTGGCCGCGCTGGCCCAGACCAAAGCCTGAACCGTCCATGGTTAGGCCGACCGCCTGGGCAAATTCGCCATTGCCGTCGGCGAGCATGGTGACGTCTTCTGAACCCGATGCATCATTCCACGCGCCCATGACGAACGCGTCATTAACGGCGGTGCAGGCAATTTCATCAACGCCCTTGGCCTTCAGATCGGCAGCCTTGTCAACATAGCCGGGCAGGTGCTTCGCGGAGCAGGTCGGGGTGAACGCGCCGGGAACGGAAAACAGCGCCACTTTCTTGCCGGCGAAATATTCGCTGGAACTCACTTGCTGTGGGCCTTCTGCGGTCGCTTTGACCAGTTTTACTTCGGGAATCTTGTCGCCTATATTGATCATGTCTTGCTCCTGGTTTTGATTGGGCTGTGAACGCCTGCCTCTACAGTTGATAGTGGTGACAGAGGCGCGAAATTGCAAGCTGGCAAAACGACCAGGAATGGGACTTTTGACATTTGCCATGGGAAGTTCAGATTTGCGGCGCTATGCTGCCTTCATGAATGATCCCGTCTTTTTCTCCGGACAATTTCTCCTCGCCACACCCGGAATGGCAGACCCGCGCTTTGCACGATCGGTGGTGGCTATCTGCTCCCACGATGAAAACGGTGCTTTGGGTATCAATATCGGCGAGACGATGGAGGGCATCCGTTTTCACGATATTCTCAAACAGTTTGACATCGATACCGCCGAAGCGCCGAACTGCGACGTCTTCCTGGGTGGCCCGATGGAGACACAGCGCGGCTTCATCCTCCACAGCCTTGATATCAATATGTCGGACACACTCCAGGTGGGAGACAGCTGGGGTCTCAGCAGTTCGATAGATATGCTGAATGCAATTGCACAGGGCCGCGCTCCTGAAAAATGGATCATCGCGCTTGGCTATTCCGGATGGGGTGAAGGCCAGCTGGAAGGCGAACTGACCCAGAATGGCTGGACGATCGCTGAGGGGGCTCCCGACTGGTTGTACGAGACCGAATCCGGCGACAAATGGCTGATGGCGTGGGAAGCTCTGGGCATTGACCCGAGCAAACTGTCGAGTGGATTCGGCAGCGCCTGACCTTCTGATTATTACGGCCTGCGGCGCGCCAGGCTCACAAAATATCAAATATAAAGACATCTTTATATTTGCTTCCAAGGTCACAAGCCTCTATTGAAAAGCCATGTTGTCGCACCGGATTGCCCGTGCGGCATTTCGTTTTTCAAGGAGACAAGACGTGGCCACCGGTACCCAGGATTATGTAATCAAGGACATTTCTCTCGCCGATTTCGGACGCAAAGAGATTGAAATAGCCGAAACCGAAATGCCGGGCCTGATGGCTCTGCGTGAAGAATTTGGCGCAGACAAGCCTCTCAAAGGCGCCCGGATCACCGGTTCGCTGCACATGACGATCCAGACGGCGGTGTTGATCGAAACCCTGCTCGACCTTGGCGCAGACGTGCGTTGGGCATCCTGCAACATTTTCTCGACCCAGGATCACGCCGCAGCCGCTATCGCCGCTGGCGGAACCCCGGTTTTCGCCATCAAGGGCGAAACGCTGGAAGAATATTGGGCCTATGTTGAGCGTATCTTCGACTGGGGCACGGATGAAACCTGCAACCTGATCCTCGACGATGGCGGCGATGCCACCATGTTCGCGCTATGGGGCGCACGGGTTGAAGCCGGTGAAGAATTGTTCAAACCGGAAAATGAAGAAGAAGAAGTCTTTGTTGCCACCCTGACCCGTTTTCTTGCAGAACGTCCTGGTTATCTGACCAAGACGGTAGCAGCGATCAAGGGCGTTTCGGAAGAAACCACCACCGGTGTTCACCGTCTCTATGAACTGGCCAAGATCGGCAAGCTTCCTTTTCCGGCGATCAACGTCAACGACAGCGTTACCAAGTCCAAGTTCGACAATCTCTATGGTTGTAAAGAGTCGCTGGTTGATGCGATCCGTCGCGCAACCGACGTCATGCTGGCTGGCAAGGTCGCTGTTGTCGCCGGTTTCGGTGATGTCGGCAAGGGTTCTGCCCAGTCGCTCCGCAACGGCGGTGCTCGCGTACTGGTAACGGAAATCGATCCGATTTGCGCGCTTCAGGCCGCGATGGAAGGCTTCGAGGTCGTGACCATGGAAGAAGGCACGAAACGGGGCGATATTTTCGTCACCACAACCGGCAACAAGGATGTGATCACCGTCGATCACATGCGGGCCATGAAAGACCGTGCGATTGTCTGCAACATCGGTCACTTTGACAGCGAGATTCAGATTGGTGCGCTGAAGAACATGCAATGGACCGAAATCAAGCCGCAGGTTGACGAAGTGAAATTCCCGGATGGCAAGAAGCTGATCGTTCTGGCCCAGGGTCGCTTGGTCAATCTTGGTTGTGCAACCGGTCACCCTAGCTTCGTGATGTCTGCAAGCTTCACCAACCAGGTGCTGGCGCAGATTGAATTGTGGCTGCGTCCCGAGCAATATGAAAATGATGTCTATGTTCTGCCGAAGCATCTCGACGAGAAAGTCGCCGAATTGCATCTCGCGAAACTGGGCGTGAAGCTGGACACGCTCAGCCAGGATCAGGCTGATTATATCGGTGTACCGGTCGAAGGCCCGTTCAAACCGGACCATTACCGCTACTAGGCGAGAAATATTCTGAAATGAAAAAGCCGGGCAGTGCAGAAAGCATTGCCCGGCTTTTTAATGCGCCACGCTGTTGTCAGCGGGAAGTGAATTGGGTCTTGCGGCCATCGGGATTGCCCGGAAATTGCGGCCAGTGATTTTGCGATAGTGCACGGGCGCTGACCGACTGGATACCGGCCTGTTTCTCGTACATCCAGTAGTTGCGCAGGATGATCGAGACATAACCGCGCGTCTCCACATAAGGGATGCTTTCCATGAACAGCAACGGATCGTCATTGTCTTTTATTTCGCTGTTCCAGCGCTGCACCGCACCCGGTCCGGCATTATAGGCCGCTGCTATCTTTGGCAGCTTGCCGCCGGTGATCGATGATTTACCGAGATATTCCAGATAGGACTGGCCATATTCGAGGTTGGTCGATGGCCGGTAGAGATCGGATTCGCTGAAGTTCAGGCCATTGGCTCTCGCTATATCACCGGCCGTGCCGGGGCGGACCTGCATCAGGCCGATGGCATTGGCCGGGCTCACCACCTTGCTGCGGAAAGCCGATTCCTGCAAGGTATGCGCATAGATAAGGGCGGGATCGACACGCCAGCCGCCGTCAGGCTTCCATTTAGGTGCCGGGAAACGGGCCTGGACATCGGGTTTCATCCCGCGCGGCGCATTATGGGCCAGCCAGAGCTGGGTGCGTGGCAGATCCAGCTCCCGCGCCAGTTTGATCAGGGCAGGGTGGTCGCCGCTGTTGCCGATAGTGGCCTGATGCCGAAGCACTTCGTCGGCCAACTGCTCTTCGCCAATTTCAACCAGCGCGATGGCAGCGCGGACATTTTCATGCCGCTCGAGCGCCCGCCAGTCCGATTTTTCAAATGACTCGCTCTGCCTGGATTTGTTCGGCTCCATGCCCAATGTCTGCGCGGCTAGCATGCCGTAGAAACTGTCGTCGAGACGAGCCGCAGCCTGCAGCTTGCCTTGTACCCTCTCCGGTTGGCCGCATTTCAGATCGGACCGGGCGCTCCAGTAAAGACCGGCGGCTTGCAGGTCGACGTTGGAGGCCGACCGGCCAACGGATTCGAAAGCGCTGCTCGCTGACCGGCAGTCATTCAGTCGCCAGGCAGCCAGTCCGGCAACCCAGTTCGCGTGACCAACCCATTCGCCGGAACCGTTTTGCGCCTGCCGGGCGAGACGCAGGGCCGAGGCGTCATCATTTTCGATATAATAAGACCAGGCTACGCGCTGTTCCAGTTCCGTACGCCCTTCGGACGACATTTGCATTGCGTTGGCGCTGAGCAATGACTCGGCGCCTTGCGGATTGTCATGTTTGATAAAATCGATGATCTGGCCGCGCACACCATTTGCCGCGCTGTCTGAACTTACATCCTTTGGCTTTGACCGGATCGGGGAGCCGGGAACCCAGGACAGATTGCGACGCTGTGGCAGGTCCGGCAGCAACTGGGCGCCGCGCTTCTGTGCCAGGCGACCCAATTGGGCTGCCTGCGGTATTTGCGGTGCTTCATTGACCAGAGTCAGCAGCGGCCCGAGTTCGGCTCTTGGGCTATTTGCGGCCAGAAAATATTCGGCCTGAGCAATCGATCGGAGCGGACCGGTCGGCGCTGTATCCATCAGGTTTTTCGCAACGTCCCAGTGATCGGTACTCATGGCCGAGAACAAGGCCCGATAATGGTCGGATTGTCGTTGCTTCAGCTGCGAGGGGACATATTTCGCGATTGAAGCGCTATTGTAGAGAACCGCTCCATCATCGGCCAGCGCCGGCGTTGCAACGAGGGTGAGAAGCGAAGCGGTCAGTGCAAATTTCAGTTTCACGAGGCAGAAATCCTTGTCAGCATTTGCAGATCTTTCCAAGCTTCGGCCTTGAACAATGGCCGCTCGATCAGGATCCGCGGGTGAAATGTCACGATCGCCTCCGTTTTTGATGAACTATGGTTAATAAATTGCTTATTTTTGCGCGCAGTCAGCAGATCTTCGCCGAACAGGATCTTTGCCGCCATGTCGCCGAGGCAGATGACGCGTTTCGGACGGACCAGTGCGATGTGATGCAAGAGCCGCTTTTTGAAGGCCGGCCAATGCTGTTCGTCAATCCTGCCGTCATAGGGAATAGATACGGCAATATTCGCGAGATAGGACTGCTGCGAATCACATCCGATTGCCGCCAGCATCTTCTCCAGCAACTTCTGATTGTCCGGATTGAACAACTGGACTTCGCCATTGCGATTTTTTTCCGGTAGCGCGGAAATCACCATAATCTCCGGTTCCAGAGCGCCTTGCGGGGACACTTTTTGCTTCGACCAGCTTGTTTCGATCAGACTGTCGCCATTGGCCAGCCATTCGAGAAAATCCGGATAGGCGGCAGGTAGAGGTTCGTCCTGTACCGGCCTTTTGGCCTGCTCCGGCACGCGTTCCGTAACGGTTGCCGTCGGCGGCGCTTCTTTTGCCCGAGATACAGTCTCGACAGCCAAAAGCGCTGCCGGTTGATCGGCATAATCCAGCTCGACGCCAGCGAGCGACCACCAGTCTTGCAGGCTGTGGATCATCGACTCAGCGGACGGATTAGTCGTTGGTGCGGAGATTAAATTCATTTATGCATAGAGTCATGAGTTGACGAATAGGTCAATTGGCGGGAAAGCAGGTTTCTGCCCAGCGGGTTGCGGTTTACGACAGACCGAATGTACAAGAGAATAAAAGCAAGAATTGTAGGAAAAGCGACATGAGCGAACGAGAGTCAATGCCATATGATCTGGTGATAGTCGGGGGTGGCCCCGCCGGTCTCAGTGCAGCCATAAGGTTCAAGCAACTGGCCGACGAGGCAGGCAAGGACCTCTCGGTATGCATATTGGAAAAAGGCTCCGAAATCGGCGCGCACATCCTGTCCGGCGCGGTCGTTGATCCCAAAGGTCTCGACGAGCTTTTTCCTGCTTGGCGGGACGAGGATTGTCCGCTCGCAAAAACGCCCGTGACCGAGAATCATCACTGGATTTTGACCAAGAAGAAAAAATTCGCCTTCCCCCATTTCATGACGCCCTCGTTCATGCACAACAAGGGTACCTACACCGGATCTCTCGGCAATCTCTGCCGCTGGCTCGGCGAACGGGCCGAGAATATGGGCGTCGAGATTTTCCCGGGCTTTGCTGCTGCGGAGATTTTGTACAATGAAGATGGCTCGGTAAAGGGCGTCGCCACCGGCGATATGGGCGTTGCCCGCGATGGCAGCCATAAGCCGGACTACGAGCCCGGTCTCGAGTTGCACGCAAAATATACGTTCTTCGCCGAAGGCGCGCGAGGCCATCTGACCAAGATTCTCAAAAACCAGTTCGCGCTTGATGCTGAGAGCCAGCCGCAAATTTATGGCCTCGGGGTCAAGGAATTGTGGGATATTGATCCGGCGAAACATAAAGCGGGCCGCGTTATCCATACGCAAGGCTGGCCACTGAGCGAAGGTGCTAATGGCGGCGGATTTCTCTATCATCAGGCAGATAACCAGGTCGCACTCGGCTTTGTCACCTGGCTGAACTATGAAAACCCCTATCTCTCGCCATTTGAAGAAATGCAGCAGTGGAAACTGCATCCGGAAATTCGCAAGATATTGGAAGGCGGCAAGCGGGTTTCTTATGGAGCGCGTGCGATTAACGATGGCGGCTTTCAGGCCGTGCCGAAACTATTTTTCCCCGGTGGCGCGCTGATCGGTTGTTCTGCCGGTTTCGTGAACGTGCCGCGTATCAAGGGTACGCATACCGCGATGAAGACCGGCATGATGGCCGCAGAAGCCGCATATGAGGCGATCGTGGCTGAACGCACGAGCGACGAGCTCACCGCTTATGGAACAGCCTATGAGAACAGCTGGGTGCGCGAGGAACTGCGCGTGGTCCGCAATGTCCTGCCGGCGGTCGAGAAATATGGTGATTTCCTCGGCACGATCATTTCCGGCATCAACATGTGGGCCGAGCATCTGAAGATCAAAATGCCGTTCACGATGAAATTGCACCCCGACTGGTCAAGGCTGAAACGGGCGGAACATTGTGTGAAGATCGAATATCCAAAACCCGATGGGAAGCTCACTTTCGATCGCCTGTCTTCGGTATTTCTGTCGAACACCAACCACGAAGAAGACCAGCCGGTGCATCTGCAGCTGAAAGACCCGAATATTCCGGTTGATGTCAATCTGCCGGTGTTCGCTGGTCCTTCGGCACGCTATTGCCCGGCGGGTGTTTACGAATTTATCGAGGACGAGGCCGGCAAGCCGAAATTCCAGATCAACGCGCAAAATTGCGTGCACTGCAAGACCTGTGATATCAAGGATCCGGCCCAGAATATAAATTGGGTCGTACCGGAAGGCGGCGGAGGTCCAAATTATCCGAATATGTAGTCTCGGCCTAAGTGCGCTGCTTGTCGCCGGACAAGCAGCTTCACCGGCGCTTGCCAGCCGCGGCGACAGTGCAGCGGCGCTCAACCGTTTTGTCGAAGCCCGGCTGGCTCAATCGTCTGACGAATTGCAGACCGCGTCTGCAATCTATGGCGAGAGCCTGAAAGAACAGCCGGACAATGAGCTGCTGGCCGGGAAAGCCTATGTCAGCGCCATCGAAACGGGAGATTTTGATCTGGCGGCGAAAGCCGTCCGGGTCCTGCAATTGCGTGGCAAGGCGGATCCGGAAATGCCACTGGTGCTCTTCGCGGCGGCTTTTGCGCAGCGCGACTGGAACGGCGCTGATCTGGCGACCGTCGAACTGGAGGCGCTGAAGAATTTTGCCTTTCTCCAGCCCTATCTCGAGGCATGGCTGGAAACAGCGCGAGGCCGGGACGGGACGGCCACTCTTTCGCGGTCAAAAACCAATGCGACCGCTCAATATTATCTCGAAGAAAATCTCATATTGAACAGCCTGGCCAATCAGCAGGAAAGCAAAGCGATTCGCATGCTGACCGCGATGGTCGAGCGCAACGAATCGCGCATGGCGCCGGTACGGATAATCGCTGCCCAGCATTTCTGGGCAAAAAACGACGTGGAGACGGCCAAGGCAATTCTGAAATTCCGGCCTTCAGCACCGGAGCAGCTATTATATCAGCATATCGAGGCCGGCCGGAAAAAGGGCGTTGCACAAAAGGTCACGCCTTCAATCGGGCTGGCATTTCTCTTTCAGAGACTTTCGAACGATCTGGCAGCGCAGCGGGCCGAGTTTCTCTCGCAGGTGTCGGCCCAGGCCAGCGCACACGTCGCCGGCAAATCCGACTATGCCCGTCTAACGCTTGGACGATCCTATGCGATTGCGGGAAACCATGATCTGGCGGTAGCGGAATATTCACGGATCGGTCGTGACAGTCCCTATTTTCTGGTCGGACTGAGTTCCGAGATCGCCAGTCTCGTCGCTAATAATCACTATGACCGGGCGGTTGCACGGCTCGACGCGGCCCTGGAATATAATCCGGAGGCTCCCGAACTATACATATTGAAAGGGCAATCGCTGCAAGCGCATGGTGATAATAAAGCTGCGGCCAGCGCTTTTGAATCGGCGATCCAACTGGGCGAGAAACTGGGCCGGGCCGATTTGATCATGGCCAATTACTGGCTCGCGCTGGGTGGCGCACAGGAACAGGCCGGTATCTGGCCGGCGGGGCTGGAATCCTTGCGCAAAGCCAATGAACTGCTGCCAAATTCGCCGACAATCCTGAACTATCTCGGCTACGCCCAACTTGAACGGCGCGAAAATGAAGCGGAAGCGATTGCCGCGATCAAGCAGGCGCATGAATTACGCTCGACATCGCCAGCAATCACCGATTCCCTCGGCTGGGCCTATTTCATCACCGGCGAGCATGATCGTGCTGTTGCCTATCTGGAAAGCGCGCTCGAAGGCCAGCCGCAGGACCCGACGATCAACGAACATCTCGGCGATGCTTACTGGACCGTTGGCCGTCTCTATGAAGCGCGCTATGCTTGGAAATCTGCAAAATTATTCGCAGAGGATGAAGATGCGCAACGTCTCGCCAGCAAAATAGACCTGGGTCTCCGGCCCGATCTTGTATCGCCCTGATGCCCGATCAAGACTGGGGCGCGGCGAATAGTGAAACGGCCTATGCAAAAATCAATCTGGCGCTCCATGTCCGCAAGCGACTGCCCGATGGCTATCACGAGCTTGAGACCATATTTGCGTTTCTAGACCAGGGCGATCTGATTTCGGTGCAGCCGGGCGGGGGCGTGACTCTGGAAATAAGCGGTCCCTTTGCGCAAGGGCTGAGCAGGACAGACAATCTGGTTGTGCAGGCTGCGACGCGGCTTGCTGAGCTGTCCGATGTGAAACACGGCGCCCACCTTCATCTCGACAAGCGTCTGCCGGTCGCTTCGGGGATCGGCGGAGGTTCGGCCGATGCTGCGGCGACGTTGCGGCTGCTCAACCGCTTCTGGGGGCTTGATCATTCGGTTGCAGAACTGGCGGAAATCGCGAAGCCGCTGGGTGCCGATGTCCCCGCCTGCGTAGCCAGCCAGACCTGTCGTGGTACCGGTATCGGTCAGGATCTCGAGGTGATAGCCGATGATGATCTGTCGGGCTGCACGGCCCTTCTGATCAATCCGCTCGTGCCAGTGTCTACCGCGGACATATTCCGCGCCTGGGATGGTATCGATCGTGGCGCTCTAGAAAGCGGTCCGGTCATCACCGCCGCCCGCAACGGCAGAAACGATCTGGAGAAACCGGCCATCACCATGGTGCCGCTATTGTCGGATGTGCTGCAAGTGCTGGAAGAGTGCCAGCCTGTCATCGCGCGGATGTCAGGGTCCGGCGCAACATGTTTTGCCTTGTTTCGATCACTCGCCGAGGCCAGAAATGCCGAGAGCCACTGCCAGAATATGATGGACGGGCTATGGACGATGACTGGGGACATTCGATGACCGAAGCTTTTGAAATATCCGGCGTTCCCTCAGAAGGCGGCGTGTTGATCGTTGTCGATCATGCTTCCAGCCACGTACCGGACGATATTAATCTGGGTATTTCACCGCAATATCAGCAAGACCATATCGCCTTTGACCCCGGTATCGCGCCGATTGCCCGTCTGATGACGGAACATGGCGGCTATCTTGCCATTCTTAGCACGGCGTCCCGGCTGATCGTCGATCTCAACCGCTATCCCAATGAAGCGGCCGTTATCGTAGAACGCAGCGACGGCGTGGAAATCCCGGGCAATCATCTGTCCGTCGAAGAGAGGCAAGCGAGGCTGGATCGCTTCTTCACTCCCTATCACGACCGGGTAGCGGCCTTGATCGCGGACTTGAAGCCAACGCTCGTTGCATCGCTGCACAGCTTCTCGCCGACGCTGCGCACCAACCCGCAACTGAAACGCCCGTGGGATATGGGCATCATGTATAATGAACATCAGACGGCCCCGCGCCTGGCGCTCCAGTACCTGGGCGAAGAGGAAGGACTGATCGTCGGTGATCAGATGCCCTATTCCGGCAAAGACCTGAACGCGACGATGAACCGTCAGTGCGAAGCGATCGGTCAGCCCTATATCGGCGTCGAGGTCCGTCAGGATCTGATCCGGGAGGAGGCGGGACAGCGCCGTTTCGCTGATATTTTATTGCGTAGTTGCGATAAAATAAGAACAGCCCTTGCTTAACCGGCGGACTTTTGAAAGGACGATCCGGAAATTGCCATATTGGAAGCCAGAATGACCAACAGATTCGATAAGTCCCGTTTGCCAAGCCGTCACGTCAGTGTCGGACCGGAGCGCGCGCCCCAGCGCAGCTATTATTATGCGATGGGCATGACCGAAGAAGATATCGCAAAGCCGTTCGTCGGCATCGCCTCTGCGGGCAATGACAGCGCCCCTTGCAACACTTTGCTCGACGGCCAGGCGGATATCGCGCGCGAAGGCGTGATCGAAGCTGGCGGTACGCCGCGGCGGTTTAACACGATCACCGTCACCGACGGCATTGCCATGGGCCATCAGGGTATGAAGGCCTCGCTGGTCTCCCGCGAAGTCATCGCCGACAGCGTTGAACTGAGCGTCCGTGGCCACTGTTATGACGCTGTGATCGGCTATGCCGGTTGCGACAAGAGCCTGCCCGGCATGATGATGGCGATGCTGCGGCTCAATGTCCCGTCGATCTTTGTCTATGGTGGTTCAATCCTCCCGGGCCGCTTTCATGACCATGATGTAACCGTCGTCGATGTGTTTGAGGCGGTCGGTCAGCATAGCGCCGGCAATTGCCCGCTTCAGGAACTGATCGAACTGGAAAAAGTCGCCTGTCCCGGACACGGCGCCTGCGGTGGTCAGTTTACTGCCAACACCATGGCCTGCGTCGCCGAAGCCATCGGCCTGTCCTTGCCAAACAGCAATATGGCCCCCGCGCCTTATGAAACCCGCGACGATATGGCGCGGGCCGCTGGCCGTCAGATCATGAACCTGATCGAGCTCAATCTGCGGCCGCGCGATATTTGTACAAAGGATGCCTTCATCAACGCCGCGCGCGTCGTCGCCGCCACTGGTGGTTCGACCAACGCTGCTTTGCATCTGCCGGCCATGGCCAGCGAAGCCGGGATCGATTTTGACTTGTTCGATGTCGCCGAAATCTTCAAAACCACGCCCTATCTGGCTGACCTGAAACCGGGCGGCAAATATGTCGCCAAGGACATGCATGATGCCGGCGGTGTCTACATGCTGATGAAGACGATGATGGATAACGGCTTGATCAATGGCGATTGCATCACCGTAACCGGCAAGACTCTTGGCGAGAATATCGAGGAAATCGTCTGGAACCCGGACCAGAAGGTTATCTATGACGTCCAGCACGCGATCACCGCCACCGGCGGCGTTGTCGGCCTGCGCGGTTCGCTGGCACCGGAAGGCGCGATCGTCAAAGTTGCCGGCATGGACCGACTGCAGTTCCGCGGTCCGGCCCAGGTGTTCGAATGCGAGGAAGATGCCTTCGCGTCCGTCGAAAAACGCGAAATCAAGGAAGGCGCCGTTGTCGTCATCCGCAACGAAGGACCAAAAGGCGGTCCCGGCATGCGCGAAATGCTGGCCACCACCGCTGCGCTTTACGGTCAGGGCATGGGCGAGAAAGTCGCGCTGATCACCGATGGCCGTTTCTCCGGCGCAACCCGGGGATTCTGCATCGGCCACGTCGGTCCGGAGGCCGCTGATGGCGGTCCTATCGGACTGATCGAGGAAGGCGACATGATCAATATCGATGCCGAGAAGGGTATCATTGATCTGGAAGTCGACGAGGCTATTCTGGCAGAACGTAGAGAAAAATTTACGCGACGCGAAACCGATTATGGTTCAGGAGCATTGTGGCGCTATGCGCAAAATGTGGGGCCGGCCTATCAGGGGGCGGTAACCCATCCGGGAGCCAAGGCTGAAAAACATGTCTATGCGGATATCTAGCACTGTTGCCTGTATTTTATTGCTGACGGCCTGCGAAAACAGGCCGGATAATAGCGTGCTCGCGGAAGCGGAACAACGGGCAGCGGATCAGGCGGTCGATGACGGAAAGATCGAATGCGCGATTAATGGTGACAGCAATTTCACCCGCGACTGTTTCACCGAACGTTTGAGCGGCGAGGGCAGGGTGACGATGATCATCCGTCATCCCGATGGCGGCTTTCGCCGGTTCAATGTGCTGACCGACGGTCACGGGCTCGAAGCCGCCGACGGTTTTGACAAGGCCCATGTCTCGATTGTCGAGGATGGCAAGATACAGGTCAGCGTCGGACCGGATAAATATCTGCTGCCAGCACAGATTAAACCCGGTGCCAATGCAAGTGCAGCACCCGCTGTCCAAAAAGATCCGGCGCAAGCCGGAAACTAGAGGCGCGCTTGATCAATCACGGGAATATATTGACCGCCGCTGAAATGAAGCGGGCGGAACAGCGGCTGATCGACTCCGGCATTTCGGTTCAGGAACTGATGCGCCGGGCCGGGCAGGGCGCCGCACAGATGATCTGGCGCATCGCTGCCGATATGCCGACTCTGGTGCTCTGCGGTCCGGGCAACAATGGTGGCGATGGCTATGTCATCGCCCAGTGGTTGCTCGAAAAAGATGTTGATGTCAGCGTTGCCGCACCGCTCGAACCAACCACCGAGGCAGCGCAACATGCGAAATCATTGTGGCGCGGCAGAACGATTGCACTGACCGACGCGCAGCCCGCAGCGCAATTGGTCGATTGCCTCTTTGGCACAGGGTTGACCCGCTCTGTTGGTGACGAGTGGTTCGGCCATTTCTCGCGCCTGTTTGCAGGCGCAAAGCGGCGGGTCGCGATCGATCTGCCCAGCGGCGTCGAATCCGACCATGGCACGCTGCTCAACGATATCCCGGCATTTGATACAACCATTGCCCTCGGTGCGTTCAAGCCGTCCCATCTTCTGGAACCGGCGCGATCAAAAATGGGCCATCTGGTCGGGATCGATATCGGTATCGCCGCCGACAGCGATCTTGAAATTCTGTCCGAGCCCGAAATTTCCGCGCCAACATCGCAAGATCATAAATATAGCCGCGGCCTGGTTGCCGTGGTCGCCGGTGCGATGCCGGGTGCCGCGCAGCTAACTGCGATGGCGGCCCAGAAATCGGGGGCAGGCTATGTCAAAATATTTGCATCCTCCGGTTTCGAATCCCCGCATCCCAGTATCGTGGTCGAGGCAGTGCAGGACATGGCCGATCTACAACAAAAGCTTTCCGACAAGCGCATCTCGGCGATCATTCTTGGTCCGGGCCTCGGCCGGGATCAGCGAGCGAAAGATCTTTTGACGACCGCGTTAGCGGTGGATGCACCTTTGGTGATCGATGCCGATGCGCTGACCGTCGCCGGCACACAATTCAGCAACCTGGTAAAAGAGCGCTCCGCCGAGACAATCGCGACACCCCATGCCGGAGAATTTGCCTCTCTGACAAAGGAGCGGCTGCAATATAAACTCGATGATAGTCGTAAACTCGCCCAGCAAGCGGAATGCAGCATTTTGCTGAAAGGCTCTGACACCGTTATCGTAAGCCCGGATGGCAAAGCCGTCATTTCCGCGCAAACCTGTCCATGGCTGTCCACAGCCGGGAGCGGCGACGTATTGACCGGGATCATCGCAAGTCGCTTGGCAACGGGCATCAGTGGTTATAAGGCGGCGTGCGAAGGCCAATGGCTGCACAGCCGGGCCGGACAATTGGCAGGCCCAGCTTTCACGCCGGAAATGCTTATCGACCAACTCCCCGCCACATTGCAGGAATGTTTATGACCGCGACTGCCGATCCCGACCTGATCATTCGCGTTGCCGCGAAGGGCGATGGTGTGACCTCCGATGGCCGCCATATCGCCTTTTCCGCGCCGCTGGACCGGTTGAATGACGAAGGCGGTCTGATCAAGGGGCCGCATCATGTCGACCCGCCGTGCCAGCATTTTCAGTCCTGCGGCGGTTGCAGCCTGCAACATCTGGATGACGAGAGCTACAGCCAGTTCCTGAGCGAGCGTGTGGCCTACGCACTGGAAGGACAGGGGCTGGCAGCAGAAATCCTGCACCCACCCCAGGTCTCCGCGCCCAAAACCCGTATTCGCGCCAGCCTTCGTGCAGCCAAGCTCGGCGATCAATTCAAACTCGGGTTCAGCGGCGCCGGCAGCCACCGGATCGTCGATCTCAAACAATGCGAGATCATGGCACCTGAATTATTCGCTCTTCTAGCGCCTTTGCGGGCTTTTCTCAAAAATTCGTCCCGCCGCAAGCATGACATGAATATCGAAATGACGCTGGTGGATCAGGGAATCGACCTGCTGATCAGCAATTACGAGCCTGAGGGCCTGGAGCAACGCGAAGCCTTGTCCGCCTTTGCCAAGACCAACGGACTGGCGCGCCTTTCTGTCGACGGCGGCTATGGCCCGGAAACACAGTGGGAACCGGAGCCGGTGACGGTCACATTGGGCGGAATCCCGGTCAGCTTCCCGCATAGCGCTTTCTTGCAGCCGACTCGCGATGGCCAGCAGGTGCTGGTTTCGGCGATGCTGGAGGCCGTCGGCGATGCGCGGCTTGTCGCAGACCTGTTTGCCGGACTGGGCACATTCACTCTGGCCTTCGGCGCCGACACGAAAGTCTATGCCGCAGAAGGCGCTCGCGACACGATGGGCGCGCTGAAAATGGTCGCCAATCATTCCAAACGTCAGATATTCTGCGAACATCGTGATCTTTTTCGCCGGCCACTCAGCGCCGAAGAGCTCAACCGCTTCGATGCGGTCATTCTCGATCCGCCACGGGCAGGTGCGCGCGAACAGATCTTGCAGCTCGCGCAATCAGAGGTCGAGAAAATCTGCTATATCAGCTGCAATCCGGCCAGCTTTGCACGCGATGCCAAACAGCTTTGCGATGCGGGATACAAGCTCCGGCAGGTCTGGCCGGTCGGGCAGTTCCTATGGTCTACCCATGTCGAGATCGTGTCCAGCTTCAGCCGCTAGCGGGTTCCTGCGAAAGCAAAGGCCTTCGCAGGAACGCCGGAGCTAGTGGAATACTGCAATCGCCGCATGGATTGCCAGGGCAATGATGCACAGGCTGGACAGCGAAAATAGCATGAACCGAAAGAGCACGCGGTTGATCGTGACCTGGACGAGACTGTGTAGCACCCGCAGACCGACATAGACCCAGGCGATGGTCAGATTCAGTCCATAATCCTGACCGGAAAGGATTAAAACGACACAAATTGCATAAAAAAGCGTCGGTTCTGTAAGCAAATGGTTATAATTATGCGCCTTCCACTGCACTTCCGGTGGCAAAAGCTCGTCCAGATCACCGCCCTTGCCGCCAACCAGATTGGCGGAATCTATCTTCGCTTTGTTCATCGCCGGAATCCGCGTGACATACATCCACAGCCAGATCAGCATCGTCCATAAAATGAGCGCAACCATCGGCTGCAGCAACAGGCTATTCTCCATAAAACTCCCTCCCAATATATTATTATAACTCTAGAAAAGCGTGGCCCACAGGGCGTTTGTCGCCATGATCAGCAGGCAGACGGTCGACGCTATGAACAGCATGAAGCGGACATTGACCAGATTGACGGTCGCCTGCCAGATGCTGTGAATGATCCGGATTATCGCATAGGCCCAGGCGAGATAGAGGTTCAGTCCATGACCCGCATTGACGAGCGCGAGTATGACGACGGTGGCGTAAAACAGCGTCGGCTGTTCCATCAAATGGGTGTAATTATGGGATTTCCAGTTTACCTTGTCGGGGATCACACCTTCCAGGTCGCTACCCCGACCGCCGGGAGGCGCCTTGGCAAGGTCCGCGCCCGATTTGGCCATGGCCGGAAATCTTGTCGCGGCCATCCAGAACAACATGATCAGCGACCAGACGATCAACACCGCAGCGGGTGCCAAAATAGCAATATCCATGATTCTTATTCTCCCAAAACCCGGGAGAAACTGCTTCAACTGCAAAGGATTGTCAATTGCAACCTAGTTTAAGGTTTATGCGCTCGGGAAAGACACCACATTGTCGCGGTCGGACCGGTCGAGATTATCACCGACATAGAGGCTTGCCATCGGCTCGTCCGAGACATCATATTCGTGGCTGCTGCCATAGCCGTTGAATTTCGTCCGCATCGCCGATCCATAGGCACCGATCATACCGATCTCGATATAGTCATCGGCCTTGATGCTGTCGGGCAGGTTGAACGGACCGGCCATGAAATCCATGTCGTCACAAGTCGGGCCGTAGAAGCTGAAGCCGGTGGTCGCTGCGGCTTCCGCATCCGCACCAACCTGGCGAACCGGGAACCGCCATCCGATATGCGCGGCGTCGAACAAAGTGCCATAGGCGCCGTCGTTGATAAACAGTTCGTTGCCGCGGCGGCGTTCGACCTTGACCACCAGCGAGCTATATTCGGCTGACAGCGCGCGTCCGGGTTCGCACCAGAGTTCGGCGGAATAGCTGATCGGCAAATCCTCGAACGTGCGGTCGATAGCGGTGAAATAATGATTGAGCGAAACCGGTTCCAGATCGGGATAGATTGACGGAAATCCGCCACCGACATTAACGATATCGACGGTCACCGACGCGCCGACAATGGCGGTGCGAACCCGTTCCAGAGCATGAACATAGGCAAGCGGTGTCATCGCCTGGCTGCCCACATGGAAGCAGATGCCGAGGCAGTCGGCCCGCTGCCGTGCCCGCTGAAGCAATTCCGCCGATTCATCGACATCGATGCCGAATTTCGAAGCTAGGCTGATTTCTGCAAATTCGGAAGCAACGCGGATCCGGACGCAAAGCGTCAGGTCTTCGGCAAGCTCGGTTCCCAGTTCAATCTTTTCCAGTTCTTCGAGACTGTCGAGCGAGAAAATCCGCACGCCATGTTCGTGATAGGCTTCTCGCACCGAAGCGAGCTGTTTCACCGGATTCATGTAGCAGAGCGTCGCGTCGGGCAATGCGGCGCGAACGATGCGGACTTCGTCGATCGAAGCCACGTCAAAATGGGTCACGCCTTCTTCCCACAGCAGTTGCAGCAACGCAGGCGAGGGATTCGCTTTGACAGCGTAAAGCGATTTGCCGGGAAATTGCTCGACAAAATAACGCGCGGCACGGCGTGCTGCATGTGGCCGGTTAAGCAAAACTGGAATGTCTGGGCTTAGAGCCTTCGTCAGCTCCTCAGCATCAAGATAATGGTGCAACTCAAGGGACCCCCTTATAGGCTAAGATCGATTGAGCTGCCTTGCGGATACGCAAGCGGCCATGGGGCAGCAAGGCGCGGCTATATGGCCACTTGATGCCTCTGTAAAGACCGAAGTCCGTACAGAAGCTGAACGAAAGCATTTTTTAGCTGAGCCGATCCCTGAACGCCGTCCAGTCGAAGCTTTTGACGCATTTCAGCTCATCCTTTTCACTGTTCCACAGCCAGATCGACGGCAGCGGAACGCCATTGAACGTGTTGGTCTTGACCATCGAATAATGCGCCTGATCAAGAAACGCGATCCGCTGTCCGACATGCGGCTCTTCGGGCAGAATATAATCGCCGATAATATCGCCGGCCAGGCAGCTGGGACCACCGAGTCGAATTGCCTGGCCCTCGCCGCGCTCCCCGAGCATGGCCGGGCGATAGGGCGCCTCGATAACATCCGGCATATGGCAAGTCGCCGAAATATCGGTGATCCCGACCGGCATGCCATTGTCAAACACATCCAGTATCTCGCCCACCAATATGCCCGCGTCCAGCGCCACGGCTTCACCGGGTTCGAGATAGATCTCGCAGCCTGAACGGGCTTTCAGGTCTTTCAGAAAGGCAACGAGCGCCTCGCGATCATAATCGTCGCGCGTAATGTGGTGACCGCCGCCAAGATTGATCCATTTCAACATGCTGAAATGCGGCGCGATAATTGGTTCGACTTTCTCCCAGGTTCGCTGAAGAGCATCGAAGCCCTGTTCACAGAGATTGTGGAAGTGGATGCCGGACAAATGTTGGAAATGTTCGGATGCCAACTGGCTGATCGGGAAGCCCAGCCGACTATGCGGTTGGCTCGGATCATATTTCTCCGTCTCGCCAAGCGCGATTTCCGGATTAATTCTTAAACCAATTTCTGAACTATCCAGCGTAATATTTTGATTAGATACATTTTTCCAGCGCTCAATCTGCGACGGATTGTTGAACGTGATATGCTCTGAAATCTGGCTTAGCTCGGCCAAGTCGTCAGCTTTATATGCCGGAGAATATGTGCTGATCGGCCCGCGAAAATGCTCCTTTGCAAGCCGCGCCTCCCATAGTCCTGAAGTGCAATAGCCATCAAGATATTCGTCGATCAGCGGAGCGAGCGACCACATGGAAAAGGCCTTGAGCGCCAGCAGGACCTTTGCGCCCGACCGCTCCTTGATATCAGCCAGAATCTCCAAATTCCGCCGCACCGCGACTTCATCCACGACAAAGGCCGGCGAGGGCACCCGCGCCAGATCAAAATGCGCAAAAGCGCCGGGATCGCCTGCCTTGGTCTCCATCCTAAAAGGCCAAAGGTGCTTCCAATTCTTCCAGTTTCCATGGCAATCCATGCTCGTTAAGCATTGCCATGAACGGGTCCGGATCGAACTCTTCCATATTGAATACGCCGTCGCCTTTCCACTGGCCGGACAGCATCATCGCCGCGCCGATCATCGCCGGAACGCCAGTGGTATAGCTGACGCCCTGATTGCCGGTTTCCTCGAACGCCGCTTCATGGCTGCAGATATTCTTGACGTAGAGCGTCTTCTCGACGCCGTCTTTAACGCCGGTCGCAATCACCCCGATATTGGTATTGCCCTTGGTCGTTTCGCCAAGGCTCGCAGGTTCTGGCAACACCGCTTTCAGGAACTGCAATGGAATGATTTCGCGGCCCTCGTACATCACCGGATCAATCCGGGTCATGCCGACATTTTGCAGCACTTCCAAGTGGGTCAGATAAGCATCGCCAAAGGTCATCCAGAAGCGAATCCGCTGGATTTCCGGGAGATGCGTCTTCAGCGACTCGATTTCCTCGTGATACATCAGATACATATTTTTCGGACCGACGGCCTCGAAATCGAATTCCTGTTTCTGGGTCAGCGCCGGTCCCTCGACCCACTGGCCATTTTCCCAATGCCGCGAATTGGCGGTGACTTCCCGGATATTGATCTCGGGATTGAAATTGGTCGCGAAATGCTGGCCATGGTCGCCGCCATTGCAGTCGAGAATGTCGAGCGTGTCGATCCGGTCGAAATGATGTTTCTTCAGCCAGCAAGTGAATATACTGGTGACACCCGGATCGAAACCCGAACCCAGCAGCGCCATGATCCCGGCATCCTTGAACCGGTCCTGATAATCCCACTGCCATTTATATTCGAATTTCGCCTCGTCTCGCGGTTCGTAATTGGCCGTGTCGAGATAATCGGTTTTGGTCGCCAGGCAGGCATCCATGATCGGCAGATCCTGATAGGGCAGCGCCAGATTGACCACGAGATCGGGCTTTTCCTGCTCGATCAGTGCGGTCAGGGCCGGAACATCATCGGCGTCAATTTGAGAGGTTCTAATGGTCACACCGGTGCGCTGCTTGACCGAGTCGGCAATTGCTTCACATTTCGATAAAGTGCGACTGGCCAATAAAATATCCGAAAAAGGCCCGCTGCCTGCCGCTATCATCTGTGCCATTTTATGCACTGCTACCGAACTGACGCCGCCTGCGCCGATCACCAATATTTTACCCATGATTTCCACTCTAAATGCTGGAGAAATGAAAGTCCCGCATATAGGGAGAGACTATGACAGAGCAAGACCTGATGGACCCGCAACGGCAACCCACTCTGGCGGGGGTGGAACGAGCGGCACAGAAAATCGCGGCGATATTGCCCGCTACGCCGCTGTTGCCACTGGAAATTGACGGCACGACAATCTGGTGCAAGGCGGAGTGTTTGCAGCCGATAGGCGCATTTAAAATCCGCGGTGGCTGGCACCGGCTGACCGATCTGACCGACGAACAGCGCAAGCATGGCGTTATCGGATTCTCCAGCGGTAATCACGCGCAGGGCGTGGCATGGGCTGCCCGCGAACTGAATATATCGGCAACGATCATCATGCCGGAGGATGCGCCCAAAGCGAAATTGGAGAACACCAGGGCAATGGGGTCCAAGGTCATCACCTACGACCGGATGAGCGGTGACCGGGTGCAACTGGCGGCTGATCTGGCGCAGGAAACCGGCGGGATCGTGGTTCCCAGCTTTGATGATCCGTGGATTGTCGAAGGGCAGGGTAGTTGCGGTATCGAGATACGCGAGCAAATGCTGGCGCGCACCGGATATCAGCCGGATCAACTCATCATCTGCTGTGGCGGCGGTGGTCTGGCCAGCGGGACGGCTCTGGCCAATCCTGATGCAAAAATCGTGGTCGTCGAACCGGAAGGCTGGGATGACATGAAACGCTCGCTGGAAGGCGGAGCAATCGTGCCGGTCGGAGATAACCCGCCCGCGACCGATTGCGACGCGCTGCAGACACTTAGTGTCGCCCCAATCACGTTCAATATTCTCAAAGACCGCAACGCCACAGGAATCGCCGTTTCTGCCGCCGAGGTGCATCACGCGATGCGGGTCGCATTCGAGAAATTGCGTCTGGTCGTGGAACCGGGCGGTGCGGTTGCGCTGGCTGCCATTCTTGCCGGCAAGGTCGGGCTGACCGACCGGACCGCCATCACCCTGTCAGGGGGCAATGTCGACCGTCAGCGGTTCGCGGACATCATCTCGGGTGGCTAGCGCCTGATTTTCTTTCCTACACCAACCCTGATCGGATATCTTCTGGCGATTTTGAATCAGGCTCTTTGATATTTCGAATAAATGATAGTGCCACCACCCATCCGCGCACGACACAGTCTAGATTTTTGACGCTGGTCTGGAAGGTTACACTCGCCGACAAGATGCGGTACGAGAATGGTAGGAATTCTGCGGACTGGAGCCAAAGGTCACAGAAAAGAAAAGCACGCGTTTGTGTAAAGTTCTAGCGGATCTTTAGCGCACGGCGAAAACAGCGAAGATCCATCGGGAGATTAGTCCGATGATTGCATGGCAATGTGGAAAAGCTGATCCGGAGGCTAGGCCGCGATGGCCAGTTCCAAGTCCATCCGGCTCCAGATTTCCACCAAAGCCTTGGTCAGATCGACCATCATGGCTTCGCTATGTGCCGGGCCCGGTGTGAAGCGCAGGCGTTCTGTCCCGCGCGGCACCGTTGGATAGTTGATCGGCTGCACATAGACGCCATATTCGGCCAGCAGAACATCGCTGATCTTCTTTGCCTTGACCGGATCGCCAACCCGCAGAGGCACGATATGGGTCGTTGAGTCCATGACCGGCAGGCCTGCGTCGGCGAACAGGTCCTTGAGCGTCTGCGCGGCGGCCTGTTGACCATCACGTTCGGCAGTCGACTGTTTCAGATGCCGGATGCTGGCCAATGCACCGGCAACAAGCACCGGAGACAGGCTGGTCGTGAAGATGAAGCCAGGAGCATAGGACCGGATAACATCGACGATCTTCTGGTCTGCGGTAATATAACCACCCATGACACCGACGGCCTTGGCCAGTGTTCCCTCGATGATCGTAATTCTCTCGGCCGCTTTGTCACGTTCCGAAATCCCGCCACCGCGCTCCCCGTACATGCCAACAGCATGAACTTCGTCGCAATAGGTGAGGGCGTTATATTTGTCTGCCAGATCGCAGATTGCATGCAATGGTGCTATATCGCCATCCATCGAATAGATGCTTTCAAAGGCAATCAGCTTTGGCACTTCCGGATCTTCGACAGCCAGCAATTCTTCCAGATGTTCCAAATCATTATGCCGGAAAACCCGCTTCTCGCAGCCGCTGTTCTTGATTCCGGCAATCATCGAAGCATGGTTCAGCTCGTCGGAAAAAATAATGCAGCCCGGCAGAATCTTGGTCAGCGTTGAAAGCGTTGCTTCATTTGACACATAGCCGGATGTGAACAGCAGCGCGCCGGATTTGCCGTGCCAGTCGGCCAGTTCCCGCTCGAGCTGGATATGATAATGGGTGTTGCCGCCGATATTGCGGGTTCCGCCAGAACCGGCACCGACATCGTGCAACGCTTCTTCCATAGCGGCAATCACATCGGGATGCTGGCCCATCGCCAGATAGTCGTTCGAGCACCAGACCGTGACCGGTTGCGGTCCGTTGTGATGCGCGAAACAGCGGGCGTTCGGGAACGAACCCTTGTTGCGCAAAATGTCGATGAATACCCGATAGCGTCCCTCGGCATGAAGCCGGTCAATCGCTTGCGAAAAAATTTTATCGTAGTCCACTGTGCACCAAATCCTGCTTCAAATCTGTTCTTGCGATCGTCTCGGAATGGCCTTTAGCGGCCTTTTTCCAGAATTTCCAGCGCGAACCACTCGCAATAAGAGCTGTTCGCCATAGGCTTACAACTTTTCAAACCGTCTTATGTCATATTCCGCGAAGGCCGGGCGATAGGGTTCGATATCGGCGATATCGCCTGTCGTAACAAATATCCCGTCTCTGCTGTCGCCGGGCCATATTGTGTTTTTCGTCAAATAGGCGATCCGGCGAGCGATACCCTGCGCGCCATCGATAAACTGAATAGGCGTTCGCGCTGCGTCGGCCAGTTCGTCGCGCAACAAAGGAAAATGGGTGCAGGCGAGAATGACCGTGTCTATTTGTTCGCCTTCCGGCTGACTGATCAGCCCCGACATCGCTTCTTCCATAACCCGGATATCCGGTTTTTCTCCGCGCAGCTTGGCCTCTGCTGCATAGACGAGTTCGGGAGCTGCATGGCGGAGCAATATCTTGTCAGCGGCAAAATCGGCGGCTAGCCGGTCGACATAGGGCTGCCGGATTGTTGCCCGCGTGCCAAGAAGTCCGATTACGCCGGTCTTGGAAAGTTCGCTGGCCGGTTTGATCGCCGGCACGGTCCCGACGACCGGGATATCTAGGGCGGAGCGAACGTGATCAAGCGCAATTGTCGAGGCGGTGTTGCAGGCAATGGTAACCAATTGCGGCTTGTATCGCTCGACCAGGCGGCCAAGAAGCGCCGGAACGCGCGCTGCCAATTCCGCTTCGGATTTCATGCCGTAAGGCAGGCCCGCATAATCTGCGGCATAGACAATCGGCGCGCGGGGCAGCAATTTTATCGTCTCTTTCAAAACCGATAGTCCGCCGACGCCGGTATCGAAAAATAACAAGGGAGGGCATTCGCCAGTCTGCTCTGCGGTCATATTTTTCCCATAGCCAGAATAGCATAGATACGGCAACCGCTTCGGTTCGTCTGACAGGCGTTTGGCCTTGGCCGTTTTTTCGCTCGTGATACTTGCTCATCATCGTCTGTGAATATAGCGCGGATCGAAATAGGGGTATTTTAAGTGCAGTCTATGTGGATAGATCCAATATTGGCGTTATTGCTCGGCTATTTGCTGGGCTCGGTTCCTTTTGGCCTTGTTTTGACACGCCTTTCCGGCGGTGGTGATCTGCGTCAGACGGGCTCCGGCAATATCGGCGCTACCAACGTATTGCGCACCGGTAACAAGGGGCTGGCTGCGCTGACCCTGTTGCTCGATATGGGGAAGGGATATGCTGCGGTCTATATTGCACTGCAGATTTCCGACGGACTGGGCGTTTTAGCCGGTCTTGGCGCCTTTCTCGGCCATCTTTACCCTGTCTGGCTCCGGTTCAACGGTGGTAAAGGCGTCGCGACCCTGCTCGGGGTTGTGACCGCCCTGATCCCCATGGCGGGGTTGATATTTGCGGTCACATGGCTTGGTTCGCTGGCGATCTGGCGCTATTCATCGGTAGGGGGTATGCTTGCCGCCATTTCGGTGCCGATAGCGGCCTTCGTTCTGGGAGAATATGCCATGATGCCCATGTTCATCGGCTTGGCGCTGCTGGTATTGTGGAAGCACCGCTCCAACATCGAACGGTTGATCGCTGGCGAAGAGCCGAAGGTCGGAGCATCAAAAAAGGTCTGAAGTGAATGGAAGAAAGCCAGGAAGCGTTTGACCGGCTCCGGCTTATCCGATCCGAGAATATCGGACCCGTCACCTACCGGCAATTGATCAGAAGATTTGGTTCTGCAGCGCGTGCGCTGGAAGCCATTCCCGATTTGGCAGCGCGTGGTGGCGGCCGCTCGCCACGAATTGCCGACGCGCGTCAAATTGCATCCGAAATAAAGGCGATACAGGGTATCGGTGCGGGATTGCTGTTTATCGATGATACCGAATATCCGGCCTTGCTGGCGGAACTGGGAAATCCACCGCCCATATTGCTGTGGCAGGGGCGACTGGAGCTTATGCGACAGCCGATGGTCGCAATGGTCGGCGCGCGAAACGCTTCTGCCGCAGCCTGCCGCTTTGCCCGTGATCTGGCTAACAGTCTGGCCGAGGCAGGCGTCTCGGTAGTTTCGGGGCTTGCCAAAGGCATCGACACAGCGGCCCATCAGGGCTCGCTTAAAAAGGCGACAATTGCTGTCATTGCCGGCGGACTGGATGTTTTCTATCCGCCGGAGAATGAAGAAATACAGCGAAGGATTGCCGAGCACGGATTATTATTGGCAGAACAGCCACCCGGAACGGAACCCCGCGCCCGCCATTTTCCCTATCGCAACCGGATCATCGCCGGACTGGCCAGAGGCACCGTTGTCATCGAGGCTGCTCCACGTTCCGGATCGTTGATTACAGCACGGCTGGCCGCAGAGGCTGGCCGACAGGTTATGGCGGTCCCCGGCTCTCCTCTCGACCCCCGGTCAAGGGGCTGCAACATGCTGATCCGCGAAGGAGCGACGCTGATCCAGTCGGCCGAAGACATATTGGAAATGATTCTTCATTTCGACGATCGCGCGGAATCAGCGACTCGAGGCCATGAATTGCGGGCCGTACGGGACAATGCGATCATCCATGAAGCAGGGCAGACGGATATCCACATCACGGAACGGGCACCGGTGGCAGACCTGCTCAGCATCACGCCGGTGACCGTCGATGAACTGGTGAGACAATCGGGACTGGCCGCACCTTCGGTGCAATTGGCGCTGCTCGAACTGGAACTCGCCGGTCGGCTGACCCGCCATGCGGGTGCCCGGGTGAGCTTGTTGAACTGAACTTTGGTAGACAGGCTAATTTTCAATCGCCATTGACAAAAAACTTCATTCAGGGCCTTGACCTAAGCCCAGTCCTTGCCACAGCCTCGCGCGTATACGTGAGAACAAAGAAAATCGGAACATATGCAGCTAGTTATCGTCGAGTCCCCCGCTAAAGCCAAAACCATTGAAAAATATCTGGGATCGGATTTCAAGGTTTTGGCATCCTACGGCCATATCCGCGACCTTCCGCCAAAGGATGGCTCGGTCGATCCGGACGAGGGTTTTGCTATGACCTGGCAGAATTATCCCGACAAGGCGAAGCAGCTCAAAGAGATCACCGCCGAATCGAAAAAAGCAACGCGATTAATCCTCGCGACCGACCCTGACCGCGAAGGAGAGGCGATCAGCTGGCATGTTCAGGAAGTGTTGCGGAATAAAAAAGCGCTGCCGGATAAAGTCGACCGGGTGACGTTCAACGCGATTACAAAAGCCGCCGTAACGGATGCCATGGCGCATCCCCGGGCGCTGGATGAGGATCTTATCGATGCCTATCGCGCACGCCGGGCCTTGGATTATCTTGTAGGTTTTACCCTGTCCCCGGTTTTGTGGCGCAAGCTTCCGGGCGCGAAATCTGCCGGTCGTGTACAGTCGGTTTCGCTCAGGCTGATCGTCGAGCGGGAGCGGGAAATCGAGGCCTTCAGACCGCAGGAATATTGGTCGGTTACGGCTCAAATGGAGCAGGGCGGTCAGGCTTTTGAAGCACGACTGACGATCCATGACGGCAAGAAGCTCGGCAAGATGGATCTGGCCAATGAAGATCAGGCCATGCTCGCCAAGGCTGCGGTTGAAAATGGTCTGTTCACGATTGAATCGATCGAAACAAAACCGCTTACCCGCAATCCGCCACCTCCATTTACAACGTCTACCCTGCAGCAGGAAGCCGCGCGCAAGCTCGGCTATTCCGCCAGTCACACCATGCGGATTGCCCAGCAATTATATGAAGATGGCGCAATAACCTATATGCGTACTGATGGCGTGCAAATGGACGGAAGCGCCATTTCAGCTGCGCGCAAGGCGATCGCGGATCGTTATGACGCGAGCTATGTTCCCGACAGCCCGCGAATCTATAAGTCCAAGGCCAAAAATGCGCAGGAAGCGCATGAAGCGATCCGTCCGACCAGTTTCACCAAGCGCACCGCCGGTAGCGGGGATCATGCCAAGCTTTATGATCTCATCCTGAAGCGGGCGATGGCCAGCCAGATGGCGTCGGCACGGCTCGAACGCACCACCGTGGAAATGCTCGATGGCACTGGTAAAACCGGTCTCCGGGCTAACGGACAGGTCGTAAAATTCCCCGGTTTCCTGGCGCTTTATGAAGAAGGTCGTGATGACGACAAGGATGACGATGGCGGCTTGTTGCCAGCGATGTCCAAAGGCGACAGCCCGGCGAAGAAATCTGTCGACGCTTCCCAGCATTTCACCCAGCCTCCACCGCGTTACAGCGAAGCCAGCCTGGTCAAGAAGATGGAAGAACTGGGTATTGGGCGGCCATCGACCTATGCATCAATTATCAAGACGCTAAAAGATCGCGCCTATGTGCGGATCGAGAAAAACCGCTTCTTCGCCGAAGAAAGCGGGCGGTTGCTGACAGGATTTCTCGAGCGCTTTTTCGACCGTTACGTAGCCTATGACTATACCGCTGGTCTCGAAGATGAACTCGACGAAGTCAGCGGCGGTCGCGCCCAATGGCAGGCTATTCTCGAAGCCTTCTGGCATGATTTCAAACCGAAAACCGTCGAAGTGATGGAGAAATTGCCATCTGAAGTGACCGCAGAACTGGACACTTTCCTCAGCGATTATCTTTTCCCGGAAAAAGAAGACGGCACCGATCCGCGTCTTTGCCCGCGCTGCAACGAGGGCAAGCTGGCCCTGCGCGGTGGCCGCTTTGGCGCCTTTGTTGCCTGCTCCAACTATCCGGAATGCAAATTCACCCGGCGATTTGCGCAGGGCGGCGGTGCCAATGGCGACGAGGATGAAGGCCCGCAGGAACTGGGCGTTGATCCCGACAGCGATGAAAAAATCACCAAGAAAGTCGGTCGCTTCGGACCCTATGTCGAAAAAGGCGAGGGCAAGGAAGCCAAACGCTCTTCGATCCCTAAGGATATTCCGGCGGAAGATTTCGGGCTGGAATGGGCCGTGAAGCTGTTGTCGCTCCCTCGCGAAGTTGGCAAGCATCCCGAAACCAGCGAACCCGTGATGGCGCAAATCGGCCGCTACGGCCCTTATCTGAGTCATAATGGCAAATCTGCGCGCCTTGAAAATACGGCAGAAGTTTTCGAAATCGGCATGAACGCTGCCGTCGCCAAACTCGCAGATGCTGCGAAAAACGGTGGCGGTCGTGGCCGTGGCAAGATGGAACCGCTCAAGATCATGGGCAACCATCCGCGTACCGAGTCGGAGATCAAGCTGATGGACGGCCGCTATGGTCCCTATGTTACCGACGGTACGACCAATGCGTCATTGCCGAAGACGGTCGACAAGGATCAGCTGACTCTGGAAGAAGCCGCGCAGCTGATTGATGATCGCGCTGCCAAGGGCCCAGCGAAAAAACGGGCTAAAAAAGCCGCACCGAAAAAGAAGCCGGCTGCCAAGAAAAAGCCTGCTGCGAAGAAAAAACCAGCGGCGAAAAAGAAACCGGCAGCCAAGAAAGCTCCAGCAAAGGCGAAGACCGAATAGCAGGCTGATTGGCCACTATTCAAAAGTGCGGGAAAATCGATTCTGGGCGCTGGCTTGGCGCAGCAGTATGGATTCCCGCGGACTGCCTATGCCATTGTATGGCGGTCAGACCGGCTCCGCTTTTGGCTTCCGTAGGTAAATAATCTCGCGGGCTATTCGGAGATTCTTACGATATCTTCCTCCAGTACAGCCACTCTCATGCCGAGCTTGCTGACAACCAGAATATTCCTTGCCGACTGCCCGTCAGCGGCAAGGAATATATATTGATCAACCGGGAAGCCGCCCTCCATTGTGAAAGCGATATGCATGCGATTTCCGTCTACCGAAATGGTTACGGGACCTTTGGCATCGCTCAATGAGCCGCGGTATAAATTGCCGTCGACGCGGTGGATTCGCCAACTGCGTTTGCGCGGCGGCTTCTCACCTTCCAGCACCTCTTGTTCCAGGGTGAGAATTCCCTCCTCGTCGACTAAGCCGTGGCTGCGGACGGTGACCTGTATCGGCGACGACAGGATTTTTCTCAATTCTCCGCGTCCTTCGGTCCGGCCGGCAAAGAATAGCAGTGGATCCAAAACCGGTGATGATGCGTTGGCCGGGAGTGGTCTAGGTAGCGAGACACAGCCCGATAATGTGAGAACAAGAAGGCATATGGCAATAACTGGAAGCAGGCGACAGGCAGCAAGTTTCGTTGCTACCTGCGCCATCTTGCATTCAAGCCGCTTTAGCTTTGGAAATCATCGCCGCGACCTCGTCGAGAATAAGCAGGCGCTGCTTTTTCAATTCCTCGGCGCGTTCATCGGAGGCGGCTTCCACTTCCGATTCAATCCGGTGAATCTCCTTGTTCACGTCGTGATAACGCTCTGAAACTGCCCGGAAATGCCCGTCAGAAAGCTTCAGTTCGTGAAGGATTTCGACGTCGTCCGCAAATTCGGCGTGGAGATCGTGCGCTACGTGGCTCATTGATAATCCTTTGTTGCAATTGATGGAACTTTTTGAATTGGTGCTGGATAAAGCCCGGATTGCCGAACCGCTCCAGCGCCTCTTACCATCGCAACTATTCGCAAGCCATGCGCTCGCCTATCAGGGAATCTACCTACCGCACGAGGGATTGTGCTCACGGCCTTGGCTGATGTGGCTACTTAACCCAATCCAGTCCCATATCCTGATACAGGCTTCGATCTTCATCCCAGTTCGCGCTCACCTTGACGTGGAGATAGAGATGCACGGGCTTGCCCAAAATTCCGGACAACTCGGCGCGGGCTTTGGCGCCGATTTCCTTGATCTGGTGACCACCCTTGCCGAGAATGATTGCTTTCTGGCTGGCCTTCTCGACCAGTATTTGCTGGTGCACCTCGAGTGAGCCATCGGGCCGTTCTTTATATTGTTCCATCGCAATCGCAGTTGCGTAGGGCAGTTCTGCATGTAGCTGCCGGAAAACTTGCTCGCGGGTGATTTCCGCGGCGAGAATGCGTTCGCTGGCGTCCGACACCTGATCGGCAGGGAAATGCCAGGGACCTTCGGGCATAGCTTTGACTAGATAGGCTCGCAGTTCTTCGAGACCGTCGCCAGTTTTGGCGCTGACGAAAAATGTCTCGTCAAAATCGGCCAGTTCATGCAGTTTGACGACATGGCCGAGCATCTTGTCTTTGGCGGCAATATCGACCTTGTTCATCACCAATATGGTCTTTTCCGACCGATGCTTGATCCGTTCGACAATTGAAGTGACCTTTGTTCCCAGACCGGCCCTTGAATCGACGAGCATGACGATAATATCGGCGTCTTCGGCGCCTTCCCAGGCAGCGGACACCATCGCCCGGTCAAGGCGGCGGTGCGGTTCGAATATACCCGGGGTATCAACCAGCAGAAGTTGTGTGTCTTCTTCGATCGCTATGCCCAGAAGCCGCGTTCGAGTGGTTTGCGGTTTCGAACTGGTGATCGCGACTTTCTGTCCGACCAAAGCATTGATCAGGGTTGATTTGCCTGCATTGGGCGCGCCTATCAATGCCACTACGCCGCATTTTTGAGTCATGTGAATTTTTCCAGAAATTTCTTGGCAGCTTCGGTTTCGGCTGCCTGAATGGCGGAAGCGGTAGCCTCGACCTCGCCAATATTGCTAACATACACCCGGACGGTGAATTTTAAATCGTGATGGGGACCGCTTTTCTCGACCAGTTCATAGGCCGGAACCTTGCGATTATTGGCGGCGGCCCACTCCTGCAGTGCGGATTTGGGATGCCGGATATCGCCAACCGTTGCGGTAAAACGGCTTTCCCAATGACTGAGAATGAAGCTGCGGGCAGCCTCCATGCCATGGTCGAGATAGACTGCGCCGATCAGCGATTCCATCACGTCTCCCAAAACCTTGACGCTCTGCCGCGCGCCATCGTCACGCGCCTGTTTCCCCAGCAGGACATGGTCGCTGACGCCGATTTGCTTGGCGACTTCACCGCAGACTGAGCCGGAAACCAGCCCGTTGAGCCGCTGCGATAACTGGCCTTCCGGTTCCTGCGGAAACTTGTGATAGAGATGATCTGCGATTACCAAGCCCAAAACCCGGTCGCCCAGAAATTCCAGGCGCTGATAGTCTTTTTGCCCGTGGCTGCCGTGGGTGGCAGCCCTGACATAGAGATCAGGAGTCACAGGCTGCGCGCCGGTGATCTCTGCGATCCAGTCAATGAACTCCGGGCGGTTCAAAATCCTTCTCCGATCCGGTCCCAGCGCGCAGCGGTAAACCAGGTCCACGGCTTGATCCATTCGGCAGAACCATCGGTCGAGAAAACGGAGACCAGGGCTTTGCCGACAAGATTTTCTTCCGGCACCATGCCGATCGCCTGCCCCTCTTGCGCAGGAAAGCGGCTGTCGGCGCTGCGGTCGCGGTTATCACCCATCAAAAACATATGGCCCTCCGGTACGACGAATGCCTGCGTATCGTCGCCTTCGCTATTCTCGTAAATATCCAGAATGCGATAGCTTACGCCGTTGGGCAATGTTTCCTGAAACTGCGGATAGCGGCAGACTGCTGTGCCGTTGCCTGCTGCCGATTCAAATTCGGGACGATAACAGGGACTATTGGGTGTCACAGGATGCTCGAAATCATCGATCCTCTGCCGATTGACTGGCTTGCCGTTGATCGAGACGACACCCTTTGTGACCTGAACGATGTCCCCGGACAGAGCGATTACCCGCTTGATATAGTCATCATGCGCGCTTGGCGGCGCCTTGAACACGACGACATCGCCCGGCGTCGGAGAATTGGGTAAAACGCGTCCGGGAAACAGCGGTATATTGAACGGCAGGCTATATCTAGAAAAGCCGTAGGGCCATTTCGCCACCAGCAGATAATCACCGACGACCAAACGCGGTTGCATCGATTCTGATGGAATATTGAAAGGAGAGATGATGAAACTGCGCAATATCAGGATGAATAATGCAAGTTTTACAAGGAACGCGACAAAGTCGCCGGTTTCCGATCGTTCTGCTTTATCTCGCGCCATGGCGCCCCTTCGCCGACATTGGCTGTGGCGTCAAGATTTCTTGCGATCTCGAACTGGTGGAGATTTTCAACTTGAGACCGGCCTGTTGGGCGGATAGGGCGGAGTAACTCACGGGATGTACGCAATTTCAGATCTAGAGATTGGATGATTGAATGACTTCAGACCATTGGCAGGCGATCAAGGCGATACCAAAGGTTTCGCTAAATCAGATGTTCGAGGAAGATGGTGACCGGGTCGCCAGTCTCGGATTGGAACATGCGGGGCTCTATTTCGATTTCTCCAAAACCCATCTGGACGAGAGCGTGGTTCGAGCCTTTCAAAAACTGGCCGACGAGATGGGTTTGTCGGCAAAAAGAAAAGCTTTGTTCTCCGGCGAACCGATTAACATCAGCGAAGGCCGGGCAGCGGAACATTGCGCAGAACGCGGTACAGGCAATCCGGCAAGCGTCGAAAATGCCAACGCGCTTCATCAGCGGATGAAAAGTCTGATCGAAGTCATCGACGCCGGTGTCCTCGGTGAATTCACGCAAATCATCCATCTCGGCATTGGCGGCTCGGCTTTAGGGCCCAAAATGCTGCACCAGGCGCTCAAGCTGGGTGACGAAAAATATGAGCTGGCGGTTGTGTCCAATATCGATGGCGCTGCCCTTGAACCGATTCTTGAGCGTTTTGATGCAAGCAAAACCCTGCTCGTAATCGCCTCGAAAACCTTCACCACCGCTGAAACGCTGCTGAACGCGCAATCGGTGCTCGACTGGATGTCGGAGCAGGGCGTTGCAGATCCGCTGGGGCAGGTAATCGCGCTGACTGCAGATCCGGAGCAGGCGGTGGAATGGGGCGTGGATGAAACTCGGATTCTCCCCTTTTCAGAGACCGTCGGCGGACGCTATTCCTTGTGGTCCTCGATCGGCTTCAGCGTTGCACTGGCGCTGGGCTATGAAGTGTTTGAAGATTTGCTGGCCGGCGCTGCCGCCATGGACCAGCATTTTCAGGATGCGCCCTGGGATCAAAATATTCCCGTGCTGGCTGCCTTTGCCGACCAATATTATACTCAGGTTCGCGGGTGCGAGACGAGGGCTGTCTTTGCCTATGACGAACGTCTGGGCCTGGTGCCCGATTATCTCCAGCAGCTGGAAATGGAGAGCAATGGCAAATCGGTAACGCTGGATGGCGAGCCGCTTGCGCTGCATTCGAGCCCGATTGTCTGGGGTGGCGTTGGCACCGATGCCCAGCATGCGGTTTTTCAATTGCTCCATCAGGGTACGCATCTGGTCCCTGTAGAATTTCTTGCGGTGATCGAGCCGGACGATTCACTGAGTCCGGCTCACCATAATGGTTTGCTGCTCAACTGCTTTGCGCAGGGGGCAGCGCTGATGGCTGGCAAAAAATCCGATGACAGTGATCGAAACTATCCGGGTGACAGGCCGTCGGTCACGATATTATTGGAACAATTGGAAGCACGTTCACTGGGTGCGCTGCTGGCTTTCTACGAGCATAGGACTTTTGTGAACGCGGTTTTGCTGAATATCAATCCATTCGATCAATTCGGCGTAGAGCTTGGCAAGCAGATGGCGAACAAGCTGGCGGCCGATGATGGTAACCGATTGGACGCATCGACCGAACAATTGAAAAAGCGGGCCTTTGGAGCCTGACAACAAGGAATTATAGATGGCTGAATATGATTATGACCTGTTCGTTATCGGGGCAGGTTCCGGCGGAACACGGGCTGCGCGCGTCTCTGCGTCTTACGGCGCAAAAGTTGCGGTAGCCGAGGAATATCGCGTTGGAGGAACCTGTGTAATCCGCGGCTGCGTACCGAAGAAGCTGCTGGTTTACGGCTCCCATTTCTCGGAAGAACTGGAAGATGGCAAGAATTTCGGCTGGACCTGGGACAATGCCAAATTCGACTGGACCAGATTGCGCGACCATGTCCTCAAGGACGTCGACCGGCTGAACAATGCCTATACCGATACGTTGAAAAACCACGATGTTGAGATCATTCTCGAGCGTGCCGAACTGACCGGACCGCATGAGATCAAGCTGGCTGGCGGGAAGACTGTGACGGCCAAATATATTTTGATTGCAGTTGGCGCATGGCCGGCTGTGGCTGATTTTCCCGGTAGTGATCTTATGTCGACTTCGAACGACATGTTCCACCTGGAGAAACTGCCTGAGAATATCATCATTGCGGGCGGCGGCTATATTGCCAATGAATTTGCCGGCATATTCAATGGCTTGGGTAGTGATGTTACGGTGGTCAACCGGTCCGACATCATATTGCGCGGCTATGACGAAAGCGTGCGCGACCGGCTGATCCAGATCTCGCTCGCCAAGGGTATTGATTTCAAATTCAACTGCGCATTCGACAGAATCGAAAAGCGGGAAGACGGCGCGCTCGATGTGTATATGGATGGCAAAAAAGATCCGGTTCGTGCCGATATTGTGCTCGCAGCGACCGGAAGACGACCAAAAGTAGACGGTTTGGGACTGGAAAATGCCGGTGTTGCCACCAATGACAAAAATGCCATCATCGTCGACGACTATAGCCAGACCAATGTCGATAATATCTATGCCGTCGGAGATGTCACGGACCGCGTGCAACTGACCCCGATTGCGATCCGCGAAGGCCAGGCCTTTGCCGATACCGTCTTCGGCGATAACCCCCGCACGGTTGATTATGAAAATATTCCTTCGGCGGTATTCTCCCAGCCACCGATTGCGTCGGTGGGGCTCACCGAGAGCGAAGCGCGCGAGCAATATGGCAATATCAAAGTCTATTCGTCCGATTTCCGCGCGATGCGCAATGTCTTTGCCGATCGGGCCGAGCGGAGCCTCTACAAGATGATCGTGGAACATCCGACCGAGAGGATTCTTGGTCTGCACATGATCGGCCCCGATGCGCCGGAAATATTGCAGGCTGCCGCGATTGCGGTGAAAGCGGGACTCACCAAACAGGCATTTGACGATACGGTCGCCTTACACCCCAGCATGGCCGAGGAGTTGGTCCTGTTTAAATAGATAACGTTACGGCACGCGCGGCCAAAGCTGAGGTTTAATCGCGTGATTAATTACTATTGACGATTGCCTAACCGGCTGTGCATTGGCTAGGGCCTAACGCACCAAGTGATTCACAGCCGGGGGTTTAATGTCAGACATTATCGCACAATTAGAAGCCAAGCGCGCAGAAGCCATGCTCGGCGGCGGACAGAAACGGATTGATAGCCAGCATGCCAAGGGCAAACTGACCGCGCGGGAACGGCTCGAGATATTGCTCGATGATGGTTCGTTCGAAGAAATCGACATGTATGTCGAACATAATTGCGTCGACTTCGGCATGGAACAGACGAAAATTGCAGGTGATGGTGTGGTCACCGGCTCCGGCACAATCAACGGTCGCCTGGTCTTTGTCTTCTCCCAGGACTTTACCGTTTTCGGCGGTTCGCTTTCCGAACGTCATGCCGAGAAAATCTGCAAGGTCCTCGACAATGCGATGAAGGTCGGGGCTCCGGTCATCGGTATCAACGACAGCGGCGGCGCGCGTATTCAGGAAGGCGTCGCATCACTCGGCGGCTATGCCGACGTGTTCCAGAAGAATGTTCTGGCCAGCGGCGTTGTTCCGCAGCTCAGCCTGATCATGGGCCCTTGCGCTGGCGGTGCAGTCTATTCACCGGCGATGACCGACTTCATCTTCATGGTGAAGGACAGCAGCTATATGTTTGTCACCGGCCCCGATGTGGTCAAGACCGTGACCAACGAAATCGTGACGCAGGAAGAATTGGGCGGGGCAGTAACCCACACGACCAAGACCAGCGTTGCCGATGTCGCTTACGAAAATGATATCGAAGCATTGCTGGCGGCGCGTGATTTTATCGACTTCATGCCGCTTTCCAACCGCGAAGAAGTTCCGGAACGGCCGACCGCTGATCCGTGGGATCGTCTGGAAGAAAGCCTTGATACGCTGATCCCCGACAATGCCAACCAGCCCTATGACATGCACGAAGTCATCCGGAAGATGGTCGACGAAGGCGATTTCTTTGAAGTTCAGCCAGCCCATGCCGGCAATATCATCTGCGGTTTTGGCCGGATGGAAGGTGCCACCGTCGGCGTGGTCGCCAACCAGCCGATGGTCCTCGCCGGTTGCCTCGACATCAACGCCTCCAAAAAAGCGGCGCGCTTTGTCCGTTATTGCGATGCGTTCAATATCCCGATTGTGACTCTGGTCGACGTTCCCGGCTTCCTGCCCGGCACTTCACAAGAGCATAATGGTATCATCAAACATGGCGCCAAACTGCTCTTTGCCTATGCCGAAGCAACGGTACCGAAAATCACCATCATCACCCGCAAAGCTTATGGCGGCGCTTATGACGTGATGGCATCCAAGCATCTGCGCGGCGATCTCAACTATGCCTGGCCGACCGCGGAAATCGCCGTGATGGGTGCAAAAGGCGCGGTCGAGATCATCTTCCGCGGCAAGACGCCGGAAGAAATTGCCGAGCGTACGGCTGAATATGAAGCGCGCTTCGCCAACCCGTTTGTCGCGGCGCAAAAGGGCTTTATCGACGAGGTGATCCTGCCACACTCGACCCGGCGTCGGGTGGCTCTGGGGTTACGGAAGCTGCGCAACAAGCAGCTCGAGAATCCGTGGAAGAAGCATGATAATATTCCGTTGTAGGATTGGATAAGCATCATGGGTTGGTTTAAAAAAGGACGAGATAAGTCAGCTGAATTTACCCCGGAGATGATTGCTGAAGCAAAGAAAAATCCGGGCGGGAACGTTTGCAAAATCGACTGGAACTATCACGACGACCAAAAGGTGCCGCCTGAAGCCATAGTCGGGGCCTATGAAGTAGATGACGCAGGAAACTTGACGGGAGTTTTTCACGAAAATGATAATTACCGCGCTATTGTTTCTGCGAAACGTCAACCTCAAAATTATATGTTAGAATGTATTAAGGGCACGTCGGAATTTAATGGGCAATGGGTCGTCGAGGCGGATCCTAGTGTCCATGACAGTTTTCCGAATTTTCCAAAAAAATGGCAAATTGGAAGCTGGTACGTCGGAGATAAAGGGGAATTTACTGGTCAGTTTCGCCCAAATGCAAAATATATTGGTGACATTGAGACATGAAATTCAACTACCTTATCTGCTTGTCAAGTGAGTTCCCGGAGATAGAATGCCAACAGGATTAGTAGCCCTCCTCGACGACGTCGCAGCCATTGCGAAAGTCGCTGCTGCATCGATTGACGATATCGGTGTCGCCGCAACGCGTGCCGGCACCAAATCCGCTGGCGTGGTGATTGACGATGCGGCGGTAACGCCGACCTATGTAACCGGTTTCGATCCATCGCGCGAACTGCCGATGATCTGGAAAATCACCAAGGGATCGTTCAAGAACAAGCTGGTCTTTTTGTTGCCGGCAGCAGTGCTTCTGGGCCAATTTGCACCCTTTCTAATACCGATCATTCTCATTTTCGGTGGTTTGTTTCTCTGTTACGAAGCCGCCGAGAAAGTGTTGGAATTCTTCCATGTCGATGAGTCGACCAAACATGATCAACCGGCGATCATAGAGGGGCCGGGGCGCGAGACAGAGATGGTCTCGGGTGCGATCCGCACTGACCTGATCCTGTCCGGCGAGATCATGGCCATCGCCCTGTCCGAACTGACCGATCAGGTGTGGTGGGAGCAGGCGATCATATTGGCGATCATCGGTATCGTGATTACCGTGGCTGTCTATGGCGCGGTCGCGCTGATCGTGAAGATGGACGATATCGGTCTGCATATCGCACAGAATAATGACGGGGCGTTGCGAAGCTTCGGCTGCAGTCTGGTCCGGCTGATGCCGAAACTGCTCGCCGCTTTATCGATCATCGGTACTTTGGCTATGGCCTGGGTCGGTGGCGGGTTGCTGGTGCATAATATTGCCGCCGTTGGCTGGCATGGACCGGAGCATCTGATCGAATGGCTGTCGCATCCGCTAGTCGGTCTGTTTCCAGCCTCCGCCAATATAATGGTCGGCGCGATCGCCTTTGCGCTCTTGTCGGGCATTTTGGGGGTTCTGGTGGGCGCGGGCATTGCGCCGCTGGTACATAAATTCATGCCGCATGGAGAAGCACATTGATCGCTGCGCGCTCATTCGGCTGTCCTGCCGCCCCAGCGAAGGCCGGGGTCTATGCCGATATTGAGAATGACGCGGAGATTGGATTGGGTTCCAGCCTTCGCTGGAATGACGAACTAGGAAATTGATATGAAACTGGGTAGACTGAACCATATCGGCGTAGTTACGCCATCAATCACCGACAGTATCGCCCACTGGCGCGATGTCATGGGCGCCACGTCGATTTGCGAGCCGTTCGATCTGCCAGCGCAGGGCGTGAAGGTCTGTTTCGTTGACACCCCGGCGGAAGGCCCGACCAACGGCACCCAGATCGAACTGATCGAACCGCTCGGCGAAGACAGTCCGATATTCGGTTTCCTCACAAAGAACCCGCTCGGCGGCCAGCACCATATATGCTTCGAAGTGCCGGATATTCATGCCGCCAAGGCGGAATTTGAAGCGATGGGCAAGCGGGTCCTCGGTGAACCCCGCATCGGTGCACATGGCACGCTTATCTTTTTTGTCCATCCCAAGGATATGGGCGGAATGCTAACCGAAATCATGGAAACGCCCAAGGGGCATTAATTATACAATCGTCATCCTGAACTTGTTTCAGGATCTCGCAGGGTCCTGAAACAAGTTCAGGATGACGAGACATTCAAAAGGACCGCACATGGAATTCGAAAACATCAAGCTCGACATCACCGATCAGGTGGCAACGATCACGCTCAACCAGCCGGACCGTCTTAACGCCTGTTCGCTGGGCATGGCGGATGATATCTTCATCGCACTGGACAAGCTGGACGATGCCCGCGCCTTGGTGATTACCGGTGAAGGTCGTGCCTTTTGTGCCGGTGCGGATCTTCAGGCGAAGAATGACAGCGCTTTGTCTGGCGGGCAGGGCAGCTATGCCGCGCTCCTGCAGCATTATAATCCACTGATGCTGAAACTGGCCAAGCTGGATATCCCGACAATTACCGCGGTCAACGGACCAGCGGCGGGTGTCGGTTGTTCGATCGCACTGGCGAGCGACTTCGCGATTGCCGGAAAGTCGGCTTATTTCCTCCAGGCCTTCGTCAATATCGGTCTCGTGCCCGATGGCGGCGCATCGTGGATGCTGACCCGTCTGGTTGGCAAGGCGCGCGCAACAGAAATGATGTTGCTTGGTGAGAAAATCCCGGGTGAAAAAGCGGCTGATTGGGGCCTGATCTACAAATGTGTCGACGACGCTGCGCTGATGGATGAAGCGGGTGCCTTGGCCAAACGTCTGGCAGGCGGCCCGACCGTCGCATTGGGCGTTATGCGGCAGAATCTGGCAGCGGCGCTGGAAAGCGATTATGCTTCGGCATTGTTGCGCGAAGCAGAAGGTCAGCGGACTGCAGGCGACAGCAAGGATGCGCGCGAAGGCGCGATTGCGTTTCTGCAAAAGCGCAAGACCGAATTCAAGGGTGAATAGACCGATCGACCGCTAACGGCTGATATAGACGAATATTTATAAACAGGGCAGATATGACCGATAAACCGACGATCAAAGACTGGCAGGAACTGGCCGACAAGGAAGTCAAAGGCCGCGACCTTACATGGGAAACGCCCGAGGGTATTGCGGTCAAGCCGCTCTACACGGCGGAAGATGCTGGTGACCCCGGACTTCCCGGCTTTGGTCCGTTTACCCGCGGCGTCAAGGCCAGCATGTATGCCGGTCGTCCCTGGACGATCCGTCAATATGCCGGTTTTTCGACCGCCGAGGAATCCAACGCCTTCTATCGCCGCAATCTCGCCGCGGGGCAAAAGGGGCTTTCGGTAGCCTTCGATCTCGCCACCCACCGCGGCTATGACAGCGACCATCCGCGCGTTGTCGGCGATGTCGGCAAGGCCGGTGTGGCGATCGACAGTGTCGAGGATATGAAAATCCTGTTCGACCAGATTCCGCTCGACGAAATGTCTGTATCGATGACGATGAACGGCGCGGTCATTCCATGCCTTGCTTTCTATATCATCGCGGCGGAAGAACAGGGCGTTTCGCAGGAGAAACTGTCCGGTACGATCCAGAACGACATTCTCAAAGAGTTCATGGTCCGCAACACCTATATCTATCCGCCCGCGCCCTCGATGCGGATCATCTCCGACATTATCGGTTACACGTCCGAGCATATGCCAAAGTTCAACAGCATTTCGATCAGCGGCTATCATATGCACGAAGCTGGCGCGACGGCGGTGCAGGAACTGGCGTTCACGATTGCCGACGGGCGCGAATATGCCAAACAGGCGATGGCGACGGGACTGGATATCGACGCCTTTGCGGGCCGTCTGAGCTTCTTCTTCGGCATCGGCATGAATTTCTTCATGGAAGTGTCAAAGCTCCGCGCCGCGCGGACTTTGTGGCACCGGGTGATGACCGATCTCGGCGCGCAATCCGAGCGCTCCAAAATGCTGCGCACCCACTGCCAGACTTCCGGCGTGTCGCTGACCGAGCAGGATCCGTACAATAATGTGATCCGCACCACGATCGAGGCGATGGCCGCGACCCTGGGGGGAACCCAGTCGCTGCATACCAATGCGCTTGATGAAGCGATTGCGCTTCCTACCGATTTCTCCGCCCGTATTGCCCGCAACACCCAGATCGTGTTGCAGGAAGAGGCCGGTATTACCAAGGTCGTCGATCCGCTCGGCGGCAGCTATTATGTCGAGGCGCTGACCGACGAACTGGTCGAGAAAGCCTGGGAGATTATCGAACGGGTCAGTGCCGAAGGCGGCATGGCCAAGGCGGTTGCCGATGGCTGGCCCAAGGCGATGATCGAGGAAGCCGCTGCCGGTCGTCAGGCCGCAGTGGACAAGGGCGATGCCGTGATCGTCGGGGTGAACAAATATCGCCTTCCCGAAGAAGACGCGATGGAAACGCTCGATATCGACAATGCGATGGTTCGCGACGGCCAGATCAAGCGGCTCGAGAAGATGCGGGCCGATCGTGACGAAGCAGCCTGTCAGGCAGCGCTCAAGGCGCTGACCGAAGGTGCGAAGGCTGGCGGCAATGTGCTCGCTCTTGCGGTTGATGCTGCGCGCCAGCGGGCGTCGCTTGGTGAAATTTCAGATGCAATGGAAGCCGTCTTTGGCCGCTACGAAACCAAACCGACACCGGTCAAAGGTATCTATGGCAAGGCCTATGAAGGCGATGCTCGCTATGCGATGGTCATCGACGGCGTCGATGCGGTATCACAAAGGCTCGGCCGCAAGCCCAAGATATTGGTCGCGAAAATGGGCCAGGACGGTCATGACCGTGGTGCGAATGTCGTCTCCAGCGCCTTCACCGACATGGGCTTTGACGTGATTTCCGGGCCGCTATTCCAGACGCCCGGCGAAACCCGCGATCTGGCGTTGGCGGAAAATGTCGACGCAGTGGGCGCATCCAGTCTTGCTGCGGGGCACAAGACACTGATCCCCGAACTGATCAATCTGCTCAAGGAGTCCGGACGCGGAGACATCAAGGTTTTCGCTGGCGGTGTTATTCCGGCCAAGGATTATGAATTCCTGCGCAAGAGCGGCGTGGTCGGAATCTATGGACCGGGCAGCAATATTGTGGAATGTGCCGCGGACATATTGAGATTGCTCGGGCATAACATGCCCCCTGAAGAGGAAGCTGCGGAATGACTTTAGACGGAAATATCAGTTCCCCGGCGCAGGCCGGGGCCCAGACGATTGCTCAGGCCCACTCTGGACCCTGCCCTTCGGCAGGGAACGAAGTCCGCAAAGACTGGACCCGCGAGGAAATAGCGGCTTTGTTCGATCTGCCGTTTGACGATCTCGTTTTTCAGGCGGCTACTGTCCACCGCGCCAACCACAAGGCGGGCCAAGTGCAGCTTTCGACCTTGCTGTCGATCAAGACCGGTGGCTGCCCCGAGGATTGCGGCTATTGCAACCAGTCTGCCGGTGCCAAATCCGGTCTCAAGGCAGAGAAATTGCTCGACGTTCGCACCGTGCTGCAAACCGCGGCGCAGGCGAAAGATCGGGGTTCTTCCCGTTTCTGCATGGGGGCCGCATGGCGCAACCCCAAGAACAAGGACATGCCGGCGATCATCGAGATGATCAAGGGCGTCCGGCAAATGGGCATGGAAACCTGCATGACGCTAGGTATGCTGACCAAGGAACAGTCCGAAATGCTGTCCGAAGCCGGCCTCGATTATTATAATCACAATATCGATACCTCGCCCGAACATTATGAGAAGGTGATCACCACACGCACCTTCGGCGACCGTCTCGAAACGCTGGAAAATGTCCGCAACAGCGGTATCAACGTCTGTTCCGGCGGCATCGTCGGCATGGGCGAGACCCGCGAGGACCGGGTCGGCTTTGTCCATGCTCTGGCGACCCTGCCGAAACATCCGGAAAGCGTTCCGGTCAACGCGCTGGTCCCCGTCAAGGGCACGGTGCTCGGCGATATGCTCGCTGATACGCCGCTCGCGAAAATCGACGACATCGAATTTGTCCGCACGATCGCGGTGGCACGGATCACCATGCCGGCCTCGATGGTCCGCCTGTCCGCAGGCCGCGAAAGCATGAGCGAAAGCACACAGGCTTTGTGCTTCCTTGCCGGTGCCAACAGCATCTTTACCGGCGACAAATTGCTGACCACCGGTAATGCCGGCGATGATGCGGACGAGACATTATTTGCAAAACTGGGCTTGGTTCCGATGGAAGCCGAGCAGCGGGATTGCGCGCTGGAGGCGGCGGAGTGAGATCCTGCTTGCTTCTTCTTTTGGCGCTGCTTGCAAGCTGTTCGGAGGCCGCAGTCCACAACACTGAAGCTCAAGCTCCCTGCTCTAGCGCAGGACCTGAACAAAAAGAAGCGGCGAAGCTTTCTGCCGATATCGTTGTTGCAGGAAAATGGGTTGCGGCAGAGCCGGACTTAACTCCTCAAGTGCCGATCAAGGTGGGAAGAATTGAGATTATTGATCTAAAAAGAGGTGATCTGAATTCTAGCCAATTGATCAGCATTCTGACTGCAACGGTAATGTCGTCCGATCAGGAAAAAATCACATGCCCGGTTTCCGTACCTCGGCAAGACGAAGAACGAATTTTCTTTGTCCAACGCGGGCAAAACAAATCTTTTCGCGTAATTGACCATGAACCAATGGATACAGGTAAATAGATGTTCAAAAAAATTCTAATCGCAAACCGTGGCGAAATCGCTTGCCGGGTCATCCGTACCGCTCAGAAAATGGGTATCAAGACGGTTGCCGTCTATTCCGATGCTGATGCGCGCTCGCCGCATGTCAAAATGGCGGATGAGGCCGTGCATATCGGTCCATCGCCTGCCGGCGAATCCTATCTGATCGCGGACAAGATCATCGCGGCCTGCAAGGAAACCGGCGCGGAAGCGGTCCATCCCGGCTACGGATTCCTGTCGGAGCGCACCAGTTTCGCCCAGCAACTGGATGACAATGACATCGCCTTCATCGGCCCGCCAATCAACGCCATCGCGGCGATGGGCGACAAGATCGAGTCGAAGAAACTGGCCGAGAAGGCAGGGGTCAGCGTTGTCCCCGGCCATATCGGCGAGATTGACGACACCGAACATGCGGTGAAGATCTCCGGCGAAATCGGCTATCCGGTGATGATGAAGGCCAGCGCCGGCGGCGGCGGCAAGGGCATGCGGCTTGCGTGGAACGAGAAAGACGTCCGCGAAGGCTTCGAAGCGACCAAGCGCGAAGGCCTTGCCAGCTTTGGCGATGACCGCGTGTTTATCGAGAAATTCATCGAACAGCCGCGCCATATCGAAATTCAGGTGCTCGGCGACAAGCATGGCAATGTCATCTATCTCGGCGAACGCGAATGTTCGATCCAGCGGCGCCACCAGAAGGTCGTTGAGGAAGCACCATCGCCTTTCGTCGATCCGGAAATGCGCAAGAAGATGGGCGAACAGGCCGTCGCGCTATCGCAGGCTGTCGGCTATTATAGCGCCGGTACGGTCGAACTGATCGTCGGGGCAGACAAGAGCTTCTATTTTCTCGAAATGAATACCCGTCTGCAGGTCGAGCATCCGGTTACCGAATATATCACCGGTCTCGATCTGGTCGAACAGATGATCCGCGTGGCTTATGGCGAGAAACTGCCGCTGACTCAGGATGAAGTCAAACTCACCGGCTGGGCCGTCGAAAACCGTGTCTATGCCGAAGACCCCTATCGCGGCTTCCTGCCGTCCACCGGCCGTCTCGTGAAATATCGCCCACCCGCTGCGGAAGAGGGTATTCGGGTTGACGATGGTGTCCAGGAAGGTGGCGAGGTCTCGATTTTCTACGATCCGATGATCGCCAAGCTGATCACCTATGGCGAGACCCGAATCGAGGCGATTGATCGCCAGATTGACGCGCTAAACCGCTTCGAGCTGGTCGGCCCCGGCCACAATATCGATTTCCTCTCGGCTCTGATGCAGCACGAGCGGTTCCGGGAAGGCAATATCACCACCAATTTCATCGCCGAAGAATATCCCGACGGCTTCCAGGGCGCTCCGGCTTCCGACGAACTGCTGGCCAATCTTGCCGCGATCGGAGCTTTCGCCGCAACCGCCCATGCTGATCGTGCGCGTCGCGTCGACAGCCAGCTCGGCAAGCGGCTTGATCCGCCATCGGATTGGCAGGTCAAGATCGGCGACAAGATCATGGAAGTGTCAATCTCCGAAGAGGAAATCTCTGTCGATGGCACACCGGTCGACCTGTCCATGGAATATACGCCGGGTGACAGCCTGATCCTCGCCGAAGTGTCAGGCAAGCCGCTCTCGGTGAAGATCGCCAAGACGGCAAGCGGCTTCGCGCTCAACAGCCACGGCGCGACCCACAAGGCGCGGATATTGCCCGCCCATGTTGCGCAACATGCTGTGCACATGATCGAGAAAATTCCACCTGATCTATCCAAATTCCTGCTCTGCCCGATGCCTGGCTTGCTGGTCGCCCTGCATGTCGAAGTCGGTGAGGCGGTTGTCGAGGGTCAGCCTCTTGCCGTCGTCGAAGCAATGAAAATGGAGAATATCCTACGCGCCGAAAAAAATGGCGTGGTGAAATCCGTCGAAGCCGCACAAGGAGATAGTCTCGCGGTCGACGCCGTGATACTCGAACTGGAATAGAATGAACGCCTTGGGAGGGGTAAAATATGGCCAGTGAAGTTGCAATGGCGGGGCAACGCGAACCGACGACCAAGGAAATTCGTCTGGTCATCGCGGCGTCCTCCGCCGGCACCATTTTCGAATGGTATGACTTCTTCATTTACGGCACATTATTCTACATTATCGGGCCCACCTTTTTCCCGAGCGGGAACCCGACGCTCGAGATATTGATGGTATGGGCGACCTTCGCGATCGGCTTCGGCTTTCGCCCGGTCGGTGCCATTCTTTTCGGTTTTCTGGGCGACAAGCTGGGGCGCAAATATACTTTTCTTGTCACGGTTACCCTGATGGGCATTGCCACCGCAGGCGTCGGGCTTATTCCCAGCGCGGAGACGATCGGTCTGGCGGCTCCGCTGATCGTTATTTTCCTGCGGATATTGCAAGGCCTCGCCCTTGGTGGCGAATATGGCGGCGCGGCAATTTATGTTGCGGAACATGCGCCAACCGAAAAGCGCGGCTATTACACGAGCTATATCCAGGCGAGCGTTGCTGGCGGGTTTGTTCTGTCTATCGGTGTCATATTGGCCTGCCGCTTCCTGATCCCCGAACAGGAATTCAACGACTGGGGCTGGCGGGTACCGTTTTTGCTTTCGATCATCCTGCTCGCAATCTCGCTCTGGATGCGGTTGAAGCTCAATGAAAGCCCGGTCTTCCAGGCGATGAAAGAGACAGGTCAAACCGCAGGCAATCCGTTCGTCGAAAGCTTCACCTATCCCGGAAACAAGAAGCGTATCTTTGTCGCTCTTTTCGGCATCACGGGTGTGCTGACGACTATCTGGTACACGGCATTTTTTTCCGGCATGTCATTCCTGCGCGGACCGATGAACATGGAGGCGCGAACCGTCGACATCTTATTGTTCGTCTCCGGCCTGATCGCCATGTCATTCTATCTTGTGGTCGGCAAATGGTCCGACAGGGTTGGGCGCAAAAAACCCATTATCGTGGGCGCTCTTCTCTCATTGCTGCTGTTGTTTCCGGCCTTCTGGGGACTGGGCCATTTTGCCAACCCTGGACTAACAGAAGCAGCGGAGGCGAATCCGGTTCGGGTCGAGGGCAGTGCTTGCAGCACGGATCCTTTCGCCGAACTGTTCAGCCGTGAGCAGAGTGATTGCGGGAAAATCCTGGAAACGCTGACATCGGCCGGCGTTTCCTATTCGCTTACTGACGCCAGTGAACTGAAGCTGAGCGCCGGTAGCAATGCTATCGCCATTGATCCCGCATGGCTGGAAGATGGCGCTGCCCGCAGCAGCGGTATTCGTGATGCGCTTGCCGCCTATGGTTATGACTTTTCCAAACAGCAGCCGGGCATGATGAGCATCTTGGGCATAGTCGCGATCCTGCTGGTTCTCGGAGCACTGAGCGCCTTGACCTACGGGTCTGTTGCAGCGTTGTTGTCTGAAATGTTTCCAGCCAAAATCCGCTACAGTTCGATGTCGATACCCTATCATATCGGTGCGGGCTATCTGGGCGGTTTCCTGCCGCTGATAGCCGGATATATTGTCGCCCGATCCGGTGATATCTATGCTGGTCTCTGGTATACATGGGGCGTCGTCGCATTCGGAGCCATCGTCGCGTGGTGGGGTATTCCTGGCGACCCCCAAGCGGCTCTCGACGAAGACCGATAAAGGCACTATCGCTCGGTCGATGACTGACGCAAAACCGATCATACCACCGACCGCGACTGTAAGGCTCGATTCCGATGCGCTGGTTTCAAACTGGCGCGCTCTTGACCAAATGTCGGGGCAGGCAAAAGCCGGAGCCGCGGTAAAAGCCAATGCCTATGGTCTCGGCGTGCGCGATGTTGTGAAAAAGCTGATGGCGGCGGGCTGCACGGATTATTTTGTCGCCAATTGGCAGGAAGCCAGCGAGATCGAAGATCTGACCGCTGGCAGGGCAGATGTGTCTGTGCTCAACGGAGTGCGAGAGGCAGACTTGCCTTTCGCTCTCCAGTCTCCGGCCAAACCGGTGCTCAACAGTCTGGAGCAAGTGCAGCGCTGGAAGACGTCGGGCAAAGCATGCGACATCATGATCAACAGCGGAATGAACCGGCTCGGCATCAATCTGGAAGATCTAAATGCCAGTCTTGTCGCAGGGATGTCGGTGGATATGGTGATGAGCCATCTTGCCTCCGCCGATGAAGACGTTCCCCAGAATGCGGCGCAACTCGAACAGTTTAATGCTGCGCTCGAAATCGTTCCGGCCAAGCGGAAAAGTTTGGCCAACAGTGCAGGCATAGCGCTGGGTAGCGAATATCATTTCGATGTCACGCGTCCCGGCCTGTCGCTCTATGGCGGTGTTCAACGCCCTGCCTTGGAAGAGCTCATCAGACAGGTGGCGTTCCCTCGGGCAGAAATCATCCAGGTTCGCTCGCTCCGTGCGGGTGATAAGCTCGGCTATAACGCGCAATATGTTGCAGCCGAACCCCACAAGGTCGGTATATTGGCGATGGGCTATGCCGACGGATATTTACGGGGATTTTCGAACAGCGGTATGTTCATGCACGGAGGCATTGTGCTTCCGGTGCTGGGCCGGGTCTCGATGGACCTGATCGCAATCGATCTGTCGGACGAACCGATTCTGAAAGAAGGCGACTGGGTTGATTGCGAATATGATCTCGGGATCGCCTCCGGGCAATCGGGACTGTCGCAATATGAGCTGATTACGGGTCTTGGCAATCGACTGGCGCGAGAGTGGACATAACGCCCTTATAAAAACTCACTAACGCAGTTGCACAAAATAAAAATGCTGCGCAAAAATGCTGCATAACAACAGAAGTTGCGGCAATGCACAAATAGGTTTAGTGCTTTTGCAACATGTAAATAATTGACGGTTAGAAAGTCTTGATCAACAATGAGATTCTAACCCATCGGGAGCTGATATGGCCAAGTCCAAGAACATTAATCCAGGTGATCCGATAACGATTAAGAAATACGCCAATCGCCGTCTCTACAACACCCAGACGTCGAGCTATATTACGCTCGACTTTCTCGCCGAGATGACCCGCAACGATCAGGATTTTGTCGTGGTCGACGCCAAGACCGGTGAAGACATAACCCACAATGTGCTGACCCAGATCATCGTCGATGAAGAAAGCAGCGGCAAGCAGATGCTGCCGGTGAAATTCCTGCGTCAGTTGATCTCGATGTACGGGAATAGCATGCAGTCGTTGATGCCGTCCTATCTCGAAGCATCGATGGACAATTTCCGCAAAAACCAGAAGCAGTTTCAGGAAGCGGTCGAAGGCGCGCTCAACAAAAACCCATTGGGCCAGATGGCGGTCAAGAACCAGAAGCAGTTCCAGGAAGCCGTCGAAAATGCCCTGAAGGCAAGCCCGCTGGCCGGTGTCTTTGAAAAGGCATTGAGCCGCGGACAGAATGACAGTGCGGAAGTAGAAGATGCTTCGCAAGATACGGCGTCGGAAAAAGACGCCGAGATCGTAGCGCTGAAGCAACAGCTGGCGGATATCCAGTCCAAGATAGACAAGCTCGATAGCTGATTACCGGAACACTATAATCCGCAGGAAAACCAAGTGAAGAAAAATGCCCTTTCAATCAGCCGCGAACAAGATTTCTCGGCCTGGTACCAACAAGTAATTACCGAAGCCGACCTCGCCGAAGAATCCGGTGTGCGCGGTAGCATGATCATGCGGCCCTGGGGCTATGGCATCTGGGAACGGGTGCAATTTCTGATGGATCAGCGGATCAAGGCTAGCGGCCATGAAAACTGCTATTTCCCGCTCTTCATTCCGCTCAGCTATTTTGCCAAAGAGGCCGAGCATGTCGACGGTTTTGCCAAGGAAATGGCGGTTGTCACGCATCATCGCCTGAAGAAGGGCGAGGATGGCGGCTTGATCGTTGATCCGGATGCCAAGCTGGAAGAGCCGCTTGTGGTTAGACCGACATCCGAAACGGTCATCGGCACCGCCTTTGCCCGCTGGGTACAAAGCTGGCGCGATCTCCCGGTTATGATCAACCAGTGGGCGAATGTCGTGCGCTGGGAAATGCGGACCAGAATGTTTTTGCGGACCACCGAATTCCTCTGGCAGGAAGGCCACACGGCCCACGCCACCAAGGCGGAGGCGATGGAAGAAACGCTCAATATTCTGGAAATGTATCGCGAATTTTCAGAAGATGTACTGGCGATGCCGGTTGTCGCCGGAGAAAAGCCGGAGAATGAACGTTTTCCCGGTGCCGATGCGACTTACTCGATCGAAGCGATGATGCAGGATGGCAAGGCTTTGCAGGCCGGCACCAGCCACTTCCTCGGCCAGACGTTCAGCAAGGCGCAGAATATCCGCTTTCAGGACAAGGATGGCGAATTCCAGTTTGCCTATACGACCAGCTGGGGCGTTTCGACCCGTCTGATCGGCGGTGTCATCATGACCCATGGTGACGATGACGGATTGCGCGTGCCGCCATTGATTGCGCCTTATCAGGTGGTGATCGTGCCGATGCTGCGCGACAAGCCGGAAGATGAAGAGGTTCTGGATTATTGCAAGGCGCTGGCGAAGGATATTGCACAGCTGAGAGCCTTTGATGAACCGGTCCGGGTGAAGCTGGATATCAGCGGCGCCAAAACCCAGACCAAACGCTGGTCCTGGATCAAGAAGGGCGCGCCGATCATTCTCGAAATCGGGCCGCGCGATATGGCCGACGACAAGGTCGCGATGATCCGTCGCGATGCACTCTATCAGGACAGCGGCAAGCTGGACACGAAGTTTCTCGCCAAGGAGGATTTCATCCCTGAAATTCCTGCGCTATTATCCGAGATCCAGACCGCATTGCACACAGAAGCGACAGACCGTCTCGATAGCAACGTCAAGAAGGGCGTTGAATATTGGTCGGATGTTGAACGTTTCTATGCGCCGAAAAAGAAACATCCGGGATGGCTGGAAGTGCAATGGTGCAAGGCGACCGGGGATGAACTGGAAGCCATTGAAGAGCGGCTCAAAAAACTGAAGCTGACATTCCGCAACGTACCGGTTGATGCCGCAGCCGCAGATGGCAAATGCATCTTCACCGGCAAACCGGCGGTCGAGCGCATAATCATAGGTAAAGCTTATTAATGGCAGGTCCCAAAAAATCTCACAAACCGAAACAGGTTCCCTCTCGCCAGCAGATACTGGATTTTATCGAGCGATCGGAGCGGCCTGCAGGACGGCGGGAGATATCAAAAGCCTTTGGATTGCGCGGGGCGGACAAGATTGCCCTCAAGGCTTTGCTCAAGGACATGACCAAGGAAGGATTGCTCGCCGGAGATCTGGGGCGGGCCTTGCATAAGGTGGGCGGCCTGCCGAAGGTAACCGTGCTCAAGATCGTCGAGATTGACGGCAATGAAGCGATCGGCATTCCCGAGCGCTGGGAAGAAGGAAGCGGACCCGCACCGAAGCTGCGGATCAAGGAAAAAGGCCGCCGCGCCGCGCTGGCAATCGGTGATCGCATACTCGCCCGGACCGAAGAACGCGGGCAGGGACATATTGCCTTTCTGATGAAGAAACTGGCCCAGAGCAACGAGATGCTTCTGGGTGTCGTCGAGAAGGACGAACGCGACCGTTTCTGGTTGAAGCCGGTGGATCGCAAGATCCGGCGCAGCACACCGATTATCGAATTGGGCGAGGCAAAGCCAGGCAATCTGGTGCTGGCCGAACCGCTCAAGCGCGGCTCCGAGGTCAAGGCGCGGGTGAAGGAAATATTGGGCGATCCGTTCGCACCCAAGTCATTCAGTCTGATTGCTATCCACAAATTTGAAATCCCGCTGCACTTTCCCGATGCGGTGAAAGAGGAAGCCGAGCAAGCGACCAAGCTGGAAGTGTCGACAGAGAAACGCGAAGATTTGCGGCATCTGCCGATTGTCGCGATTGATCCGGCCGATGCCCGCGACCATGATGACGCAATCTGGGCCGAGCCGGATGACAATCCGGATAACAAGGGCGGCTTCAAGGCACTGATCGCCATCGCCGATGTCTCTTATTATGTCCGTTCGGGCAGCAAGCTCGACAAGGAAGCCTATAAGCGCGGCAACAGCGTCTATTTCCCAGACCGGGTTGTGCCGATGCTGCCGGAAGCTTTGTCGACCGATGTCTGTTCGCTGAAACAGGGCGTCGAACGGGCGGCACTGGTCTGTCACGTGACGATCGATGCAAAAGGACAGGTCATCGCTTCCCGCTTCACGCGGGCTATCGTTAAGCTGGCCGGCAATATCGCCTATGAAGATGCGCAGGCAGCGATGGACGGGAAACAGGATCATCCGCTGAAGAGTAGCGCTCTCGAACCTCTATGGGCTTGCTGGAAATTGCTCGCCAAGGCGCGCGACGAACGCGAGCCACTCAATCTCGATCTTCCGGAAAAGCGCGTTGTGCTCGATGATCAGGGCAAGATTGTGGAAATCGCGATCCGCGAACGTCTCGACGCGCACCGCGTGGTCGAGGATTATATGATCGTCGCCAATGTCGCGGCGGCGAAGATGCTGGAATCGAAAAAATCTCCGGTCATCTATCGCGTCCACGAAACACCGTCCCGCGAGAAGCTGATCGCGCTGAAAGATTATCTCAAGAGCTTCGATATGAGCTTTGCGATGGGGCAGGTGATCAAGCCAGCGGTTTTCAACAATCTTATCTCGCAAGTCGACGACGAATTATTGCTGCCTCTGGTCATGGAACAGATATTGCGCAGCCAGACCCAGGCTTATTACGGCCATACGAACATGGGCCATTTCGGTCTGTCGCTCGGCAGCTACGCCCATTTCACCAGCCCGATCCGGCGCTATGCCGATCTGATCGTGCACCGCGCCCTGGTCAGCGCTTGCAAGCTGGAGCAGCCGGCTCCGGACAACAGCGCCATTCCGGAATTTTCCGGACTGAGCAAGGAAGAAGCGGGCCGTCTCGAACTGATCTCGGAAAAAATCTCCAAGCTGGAGCGCCGGGCGATGAAAGCGGAATGGGAAACCATCGACCGCTATATCTCGGCGCATCTGGCGGACCGGGTCGGCGAAGTCGTCAAATGCCGGATTACCGGTGTGCAGAATTTCGGCTTTTTCGCGACCGTGGAAGAGCTGGGCGGCGATGGTCTTGTCCCTGTGCGCACGCTTGGTGCCGAACGCTTTGATTATGACGAGTCGAAACAGCAGCTCACGGGTTCCGATAGCGGCGTCACTTATAATGTCGGCCAGAAAATCGAGCTGCGTCTGGTCGAGGCCAACGCCGCGACCGGCAGCCTACTGTTCGAACTGGCCGAGGGCGCCAATCATATGCCCGGCCGCCCGGCGCCGTTTCGCGCTGGTAAAAAGCCCCATCGCAAGGGGAAGCCCGGCCGTCCCGCCAATATTCGCGGAAACAAGGGCAAGGTGCGGAAGAAGTAATAGTTTGTTGTAACAACGCAACCATATGGCTTGAACAGGGGTTACCTTAGCAATGGAAAAGGAGTCCCCCCATGCCTAATATTATGCCAACCCGAGCCGTTCCCGATTTCACCGTCCCGCTTATCGACGGCGGCCAGTTCCAGCTGAGCCAGCGGCTCGGCGACAATTTCACATTATTATTGTTCTATCGCGGTGTGCATTGCCCGATCTGCAAGATGCAGGTCCGCGAATTGCAGCGCAAGCTGGGCGATTTCGCCGAGCGCGGTGTCACTGTTGTGGCGATCAGCATGGACAGCAAGGAACGGGCGCAAAAGTCGGTCGACGAATGGGGCATTGACGAGCTTTTGCTCGGCTACGGAATGAGCGAAGACCTGGCCCGCGATCTCGATCTCTATATCTCGTCGGGTCGTCCGGGAAGCGAAGAGCCGTCAATATTTTCCGAACCGGGGATGCTGCTGGTCAAGCCTGACCAGACGCTCTATTTTACCAGCATCCAGAGCATGCCATTCACCCGGCCGCCGTTCGACGAGCTGCTCAAGGGCATCGATTATGCGCTGGAGAATGACTATCCCGCGCGCGGCGAACTGGCAAAATAGCGCTAGCTCAGCCGGTCAATTTCTTCCTTGGTCAACGATCCGGGAACAACCATCACCGGGCAGGGCAGCGTCCCTGCCTCGGTGGCGGCAAAATGGCTGACCAGCGGGCCGGGCGATCCGGTTGCCGCCGCTCCCAGTACCAGAGCCGCCAGGCCGTCGACTTCGTCCATCATCTGCCGGACCACTTTGGGTCCCTTGCCCTGCTTGACCGTGATCGAAGGCCGGATGCCGGTTTCCTCGAACAAACTGCCCGCCGCGCTTGATACCAGCGCCTCGGCCCGACTCTTCGATTCTTCCTCGAGAGTCGCCTGAACGCCGCCCCAGGCGACAAAGTCCTCGCTTTCGACCAGCGCCAAAATGTGCAGGGCGCTATTCGTCTTCATCGCACGGCGCGAGGCAAAGCGCAGCGCCAGGCTTGCCTCATCGGTCTCGTCGATCACCACCAAATATGTACGCATGAAGCCTCCTCGCCCTGTCAGAATTACCTGTTGCGATAAAAATGGCCACAAGGCAAGCGAGCGCCCTTGACGCCATGGGCGCAATGTTGGACAGCTTTAGGCGAAAACAGGACTTATTCAGGAAAGATCATCGGCCATGCCCATCAATCTCCAAATGCCTGCGCTCTCCCCGACGATGGAAGAAGGGACACTTGCCAAATGGCTGGTGAAGGAAGGCGATAGTGTCTCCTCCGGCGATTTGCTGGCAGAAATTGAAACCGACAAGGCGACGATGGAATTCGAGGCAATCGATGAAGGCGTCGTTGCCAAGATCCTTGTCGCCGAGGGTACTGAGAATGTGAAGGTTGGCGAAGTCATCGCGGTGATAGCCGAAGAAGGCGAAGATGTCGGCGATGCAGCAGCAGCCCCAGCGCCGAAAGCAAAAGCCGCAGCAGAGCCAGCCGCCAAGGCCGAAGAACCCGCTCCGGCGCCTGCACCAGCTCCCAAAGCAAGCCCTGCGCCTGCTCCCGCGCCAAAAGCCGCACCGAATAGCGATGACGACCGCCTGAAAGTTAGTCCGCTTGCGCGACGTCTGGCCGAACAGAAAGGTGTTGATCTAACCGCTGTGTCGGGCTCCGGTCCCAACGGACGGATCATCAAGGCCGATATTGATGCAGCAGAGGGTGGCACCCTTCGACAAGCTCAGGGCGAACGGCCCGAGGAAAAATCGGTTCCTGCTACGCCTGTCGAAGCACCGGCCAAGCAGAAAGCTGCCCCGGTCAGCGACTTCGACATTCCGCACACAGCCGAAAAACTCTCCGGCATGCGTAAGACCATTGCCCGCCGCCTGACCGAAGCCAAGCAGACGATCCCGCATTACCGGGTCAGTATCGATGTCAATATCGACAAGCTGCTGAAATTGCGCGGCGAGCTCAACGCTTCGCTCGAAGCGCGGGGTGTCAAGCTGTCGGTCAACGATCTGCTGATCAAGGCGCAGGCGATCGCGCTGATGCAGGCGCCGGACAGCAATGTCAGTTACACCGAAGAAAATCTGATCCGCTACCAGCGCGCCGATATCGCGGTTGCGGTGAGCATCAAGGGTGGCCTGATTACGCCAATCATCACCAGTGCCGATACCAAGTCGCTCAGCGCCATCGCCACCGAGATGAAAGATCTCGCCGAGCGCGCCAAGGCCGGCAAGCTGAAGATGCATGAATATCAGGGCGGCACCGCCAGCCTTTCCAACATGGGCATGTTCGGGGTCACAGCATTTGATGCGGTTATCAATCCGCCGCAAGCGATGATCCTGGCGATCAGCGCTGGGATCAAGAAACCGGTTGTCATTGATGACAGCGTCCAGATCGCCACGATCATGACCGCTACCGGCAGCTTTGATCATCGCGCGATTGATGGCGCGACCGGAGCGGCCTTCATGAAGGCCTTCAAGGAGACCGTCGAAAATCCACTGGGAATGCTCGCTTGATTGACCTCAAAGACAAAGTCCCGGCGATCCGGACCATCGTCATGCCGACCGAAGGCAATCCCTATGGCGTGGCTTTTGGCGGTTGGCTGATGGGTCAGATGGCGCAGGCCGGAGGCGCGCTCGCGGCTCAGCACAGCAAACACCAGTCGGTTGTGGTGGGCGCAAACGATGTCCGTTTTGGCCATCCGGTCGAAATTGGCGATGAACTGTCGGTCTATGCGGAATTTTCCAAAATCGGCCGCAGCTCGATGACCGTTGAGGTGGAAGCCTTCCGCCGCGACCGGCACGAGGATGAAATGACCAAGGCTGCGTCGGGCCTCTACACATTTGTGGCGGTGGACCGGGATGGCAAGCCGGTGCAGGTCCCCGCTTTAGATTAGAGAATATCGAAAAGGAACAACATGGCAAACGGATATGACCTCATCGTTCTCGGTTCCGGCCCCGGCGGCTATGTCGCCGCGATCCGCGCTGCGCAACTGGGCCTCAAGACGGCGATTGTCGAACGCGAAAATCTCGGTGGCATCTGTCTCAACTGGGGTTGCATCCCGACCAAGGCTTTGCTCCGCTCCGCCGAAGTGTTTCACAATATGAAACATGCGGCTGATTATGGTCTGGCTGCCGAGAAGATCAGCGCCGATCTCGACGCCATCGTCAAACGCTCGCGCGGCGTGGCGAAGCAGCTTAATCAGGGCGTCACCGGCCTGATGAAGAAGAACAAGATCGACGTTGTCATGGGCGATGGCACGATCACCGCGCCTGGCAAGCTGACCGTGAAGACCGACAAGGGCGAAGAAGAACTCTCCGCAAAGAATATCATCATCGCCACCGGCGCCCGCGCCCGCGATCTGCCTTTTGCCAAGGCCGACGGCAAGCGCATCTGGACCTATCGCCACGCCATGACGCCCAGCGAAACGCCGACCAAATTGCTGGTCATCGGCTCCGGCGCGATCGGCATCGAATTTGCCAGCTTCTATAATGATATCGGCGTCGATGTGACAGTCGTCGAAATGCTTGACCGGATCGTTCCGGTGGAAGACGAGGAAATCTCGAAATTCCTCGAGAAGTCGCTGAAAAAGCAGGGCATGACGATCATGACCGGCGCCGGCGTGAAGAGCATCGAAACCGGCGACAAAGGCGTCAAGGCGGAGATCGAGGACAGCAAGGGCAAGAAAGAGACGCACGATTTCAGCCATGTCATCGTCGCGGTCGGTATCCAGCCCAATATCGAGACCATCGGCCTCGACCAGCTCGGTGTCCAGCCGGACGACCGCTATCATATCAAGACTGATGACCATTGCCGGACCAATATCGACGGCATTTACGCGATTGGTGATTGCACCGCTGGCCCCTGGCTGGCGCACAAGGCGAGCCATGAAGGTGTCATTGCGGCAGAAACCATCGCCCAGTCGATGGGCAAGGACGCCCACCCGCACACCATGGACGTCAACAATATCCCCGGCTGCACCTATTGCCACCCGCAGATCGCCAGCGTCGGCCTGACCGAAGCCAAGGCGAAGGAAGCGGGTCATGAGGTCAAGGTCGGCAAATTCCCTTTCATCGGCAATGGCAAAGCGATTGCGCTGGGTGAGACCGAGGGTTTCATCAAGACCGTGTTCGACGCCAAGACCGGCGAATTGCTCGGCGCTCATATGATCGGCGCGGAAGTCACCGAACTGATCCAGGGCTATACCATCGGCAAGACTCTGGAGACCACCGAAGCGGAACTGATCAACACCGTCTTCCCGCATCCGACATTGAGCGAAATGATGCACGAGAGCGTGTTGGATGCCTATGAACGTGTCTTGCATATGTAATGTGCGCCTGCGGAGGCAGGGGAACAGGTGATACTCTCTATATGCCAGGCATTTCTAGCCGTTCCCTGCCGAAGGGCAGGGCCCAGAACAGTCCTGCACGATCGTCTGGACCCGCCCTGCGCCGGGGAACAAGCTGGAGAGGCACTGCTTTCCTCGCCCGTGAGGGAGAGGGATGTGCAGGCTTGGCAGCTTGCTGCTTAGCCGAAGCTGGGTGAGGGCGTACTTAGCTTCGTGGTTCAGTACGCCCTCATCCAACTGCGCTTAGCTTCGTTCCTCAGCAAGGCTCCTTATCCCTCTCTCTCAGGGGAGAGGGGATTCAGTGATCACTTGTAAGTTCCCTGCCGAAGGGCAGGGCCCAGAATTGTCCTGCACAATCGTCTGGACCCCGCCATTCGGCGGGGCACAAATTCCTTTCCTACACGCCCCCATTTGCGCTAGCCTTGGCGCCATGAACCACATTGTTTACAGACCAGCTAGACCCATAAAAATGCTCATTTACCGCGGCAGTCCGTTTCTTTTCTTTAACACTGTAAAGTTTGTAAAGTTCACCGGGCGGTTCCACTAAATCAGAAGGTTAGCTAAAATGGCCAAAGGCACGCATGACTTTACCGCAGATCCGCGGAACGCAAATATTCTGATCAACGTCAACGGCGTGATGACGCCGCGGGCCGAAGCGGTGGTTTCGGTTTTTGACAGCGGCTTCATGCTCGGCGACGGCGTCTGGGAAGGGCTGCGGGTGTACAAGGGCAAAATCGCTTTTCTTGACGCCCATCTGGATCGCCTGTTCGAAGGATCAAAGGCGATCGCGATGGATATCGGGATCACACGGGACGCATTGGTCGAGCGGCTTTACGAAACGATCAGCGGCAATGCCATGGCGGATCAGGAAGGCGTCCATATCCGACTGATGGTGACGCGCGGTATCCGTTCAACGCCTTATCAGGACCCGCGCGTGGTGATCTCGCCGGCGACGATCGTTATCATTCCCGAATATAAGGAAGCGTTGCCGAGCACGATCGAAAATGGCATCCGCCTGTTCACCGTCCATGTCCGTCGTGGCGACCCGGCGGTGCAGGACCAGAAGCTCAATTCGCACAGCAAGCTCAACTGTATCACTGCCTGTATTCAGGCCACACAGGCCGGTGCGGACGAGGCCCTGATGCTCGACCCGCAAGGCTTTGTTGCAACCTGCAACAGCACCCATTTCTTCATCGTGCGCAAGGGGGAGGTATGGACGTCGAGCGGCGACTATTGTCTCGGCGGGATCACCCGGGCCAATGTCATCAGGATCTGCCGCGAGAACGACATTCCGCTGTTCGAGAAGAATTTCTCGCTCACCGATGTCTATGGCGCGGACGAAGCCTTTGTCACCGGCACCTTCGCCGGGGTTGTGCCGGCAACCGAAGTCGATGGAAGGATCTTGACCAAGGGCAGTGGACCGATGGTCGAGCGGCTGCAGGGGCTGTACAAGGACCTGATTGAGCATGATGTTGCCTAGGTCCGTTCGTGTCGAGCGCAGTCGAGACATGGTTTGCTCTAGCAAGCATCTCGACTTCGCCCAATGCGAACGGTTTGGGATGACGATATGGCCGCATAGCCTGCGTGCAATACCAAGCCGACCGCAGGTCATCCCCGATATGTTTCTCACGCGAAGACGCGAAGCCACGAAGGATGTCATCAAAGAGGCAGCATCTTTGTGCCTTCGTGGCTTCGTGCGAGCCCAAAATAGCCTTGAAGTTAAACGCTTCGCTGCGAACGAGGAGATACAGGTGCTACAATCATGACAACTCGCATCGCCATGTGGTCCGGTCCGCGCAATATCTCGACCGCGATGATGCGCAGCTTTGGCGGGCGCAGCGATTGCGCGGTGAGCGACGAACCTTTTTATGGCGCCTACCTGAAAACCTCCGGTCAACGCCAACCGATGGCGGATGAAATCATCGCATCGATGGACTGCGATTGGCAATCGGTGGCGGACAGCATGCGGGGCGCGATCCCGGGCGGCAAGCCGATCTGGTACCAGAAACATATGCCGCACCATATGGTCGCCGACGTGTCCATTGACGACTTGCCCGGCCATCGCCACGCCTTCCTGATCCGCGATCCGGAGCGGGTGGTGGCGAGCTACGCCGTCAAACGGGTCGAGGTGGCAGCCGATGATCTCGGCTATGCGCGGCAGCTGGAATATGCAGATCGGGTTGCCCAAATGACCGGCAAGGTTCCGGTTGTCCTGGATAGCGCTGACATATTGCGCGATCCCGAAGCGTATTTACGCGCCTTGTGTGTTGCGCTGGATATCCCCTGGGACGCGGGCATGCTCTCTTGGCGATCAGGTCAGCGCGAGACCGATGGCATCTGGGCCAGCCACTGGTATAGCCGGGTGATCGAGACGACAGAATTTGGAGCGGCGGAAAGCGCCATGATAAAACTGGGGAAAAGCGGGCAGGCGATCGCGGACCAGTGCCGCGACGCCTACGCACAACTTTCGGAAATGCGGATCAGGCTATAGCGCGATCAGCCTAGCGGGCTTGCCTGCTTTCCGATCCGGCCGAACAATGTGCCGTCGAGAACCAGATAGAGGACGCCGAGGCCAGCGAACCAGAGGATGTCGTTTTGCGCGATCATCCAGACAATCGACGGCGCGAAATTCGCCACTCCGCCGAGATAGAGCGCAGCGACATAAAGCAATGCCTCAAAAGCGACAAAGGCTCCGCCAAAAGCCAGTAAAGACGAGACCGGCGACTGGTTGCCGCGCAAGGTGAATATCATCTTCGCTACCCCGAGCGTTGCCATCGCGGTTGCACCCATGGCGAGGCCGTGCCCGAAACTGTTGGCCGTCTGCGGATAGCCGAGGATCAGATAACCGACCAGTTGATTGGCGAACCAGACCGCGCCCATCCAGACCGCTGCCTTGCGGAACGGCAAAGTCGCCGCCAGCAAGGTCGCGATCGCGGCAAAAGGGAATATGCAGGCTAATGCAAGGCTGCCCAGAACCGACGAAGTTGCCAGCACACCGGCCCAGATATTCTGGACGGACGATGAAGATTGAACGAGTTGCATATTATCAAATTCCCTTTTGCTATTGGATATCAGAAACGCGCGCGCGCTCCAATGTATGCCGAACGCCCCTGAGAGCCAAAATCTGTGGCTGTTTCATAGGTGACATCGAACAGATTGTCGATACGTCCAAAAACCTCAAACATATCGGTCACCGGTATGCTCGCGCGTGTTCCCGCAAGTATATAGCCGTCGATGCGGCGGCTGTTGGCGAGATCGTCGAAACTGTCGCCGACCATCTGCATGTCAGCGCCCAGTTTCAGTCCAAAGCCGGTTTGGTAGCTGGCGTTGAGATAGAGGCTGCTTGCCGGACGGCGAGCCAGTTCGTTACCGAAGTTGGCGCCGGAAGACCGGTTTTCGGTGTTGAGCCAGGTGTAATTTGCGTCTATCCGCAACTGTTCAACCGGGCTGATCGACAACACCGCCTCGACACCCTTGGTGCGGTTGCGCTCGATGTTGAGCGTCGTGCCAAAAGGACGGCTGCCGTTGGTGCATACTTCCGGTGCCGGATCGGGCGCTACCGGGCAGGCAGCGAAGGATATCTGGTTGTCTGTGTCCCGCTGGAACAGGGTCACAGAGACCCGCACCGCTTTTTCGATCAGCGATTGCTCAATGCCTATCTCATAGGATTTTGCGGTTTCCGGTACCAGATCAGGTGTACCATAGCCGAATGGACGATCATCAAGATCGATCAGCGAAGGCGCTCTGAATCCTTCGGCATAGCTGGCACGAATGGTCGGGCCGTCTTCACTGAGCCGATAGACCAGATTTCCCGCGAGACTGGTGTTGCCACCAAAATCTTCGTGATCATCGTGTCGTATCCCGCCAGTCAGCGTCAACCCGTCGACAGGCTGGAACACGGTCTGGAAGAAAATGGAGTCGATGCCGGTCGAGTCACTTACGCCCATATTTTCATAGCGGCTCTCTTCTGTTTCGGCTCCGAAGATGAAGCGCAATTGTTCGGTCGCGGCAAAATCGCCCCGATATTCAAACCGTTCTGTCCGCCCTCTGGGCATCGAGGTGAAGAAGGGGTTTATGATATCGCGGTTGATGTCGGAGATGCTGAAAGCAAAGCGGTTCTGGAACCGGCCGTCGAAAGCCTGTGCCTGAATGGCCGCATTGCCGTAAATTTCCTTCGCCAGCGAAAACTGGCTGTCGTCGGAGCTAAACGGCGGGAAGACGCTATCATTGTCTACCCGGCTGTCGGCATAATAGCCGCTGGCTTCAAAACTGATCGCATCGGTCAGATCGACCTGCAATTGTCCGGAAGCCGAATATTGCCGATAGCCATCCAGTTCGGTACCGCCGGAATAGGCGCTGATACCATCGGTACGGACATAGCCACCGCCGATGCTCAGGCCAACAGGGCCGACTTTGCCAGAGGCATTGCTGACGAGCCGCACGGTATCATGCGCGCCATATTCGCCTTGCGCGAACAGCGTGAAATCTTCGGTCGGACGTCTGGTTGTAATATTGACGACGCCGCCGACTGCCTGGCTTCCCCAGGTAACGCCGCTGGCGCCACGCAGCACTTCGACGCGTTCGATATTACCGGCCAGCAGATTGCCGAAATCAAAAGCGCCATCGGGCGAAGAGGGATCATTGACCCTGATGCCGTTGATCAGAACGAGTGTCTGGTCGCTTTCGGCGCCGCGGATGCGGACCGAAGTCTGTGATCCCAAACCTCCGCTCTGGGTGACGTTCACGCCCGGCAGTTCCTGCAGAATATCGGCAATCGAAATGATCTGCTGTTCGAGTATGTCTGCTGTATCGATAACGGAAATGGCGGTGCCGGTATCTTCGATATCCTGTTCGACGCCGGTGGCGGTAACAATGATCTCGGAATCGTTGGCGGCGAGTGCCGGCACAGCGTAGCAATATGCGGAAGATGCCAAAAGCGTGGCTAAGGTTCGGAATTTATACATTGGGAGTCCCTTTTGTTAACGACATAGTTGCCGCTACGCAGGGGAAAACCCCGTTCACCCGACACACCCCGTCCGGCTGAAGAACGACGATACCGGGCAGGTCTCCTGACTTGCGGATCGCTGTCGAATATGCCGCCTTCCCAGATCCAGGGATCCAGTGGCATTTGGCATATCGGCTAGCCGCTTACAGTTGCGGGGGCAGTACCGGATTTGAGCTGGACCGAAGCCTTTTTCTCACCGATTTCCCTTTGAATTCTCGATTAAGAGAAACCCAATATCTGGCGACCCATTCGTCGAAAATGATTCGAGTTGCAAGTGCAAATGTGAATTGGACCGCGAGACGCAAGAGATCTATGCCGGTGACCCTAAAAACCAAAATTGGATATTGGCAGATTTCAGCAAACAGATTTTAGCCGGATGATGGTGGAATCTGCTTCGCTCCTGAAATCGAGTTATGCTATAGGGATGTTCTCAATTTAGGAATGAAAGTCATGATTGCATTTTTGAGTATTGCCTTGTTCAGCACCGTTTCAGCCGCAACAATCGCCGACGCGGAAACAGCGCGGGTTACTTATTCCAACTGCCTCGTCGAGTTTACGACGGCGCAACTGGACGAGAAGACCGGCACGGGCGCTTTTAAAAAGGCGGCAAAGACAGCATGTTCTGTTGAGCGCGATGCGATGATCTCTGCCATCAAAAAAGACGAAATGACCTATGGCAGTTCGGATGATGAAGCGACGAGCTTTGCTACAGAAGAAGCCGATGGTGTCTTGTTTGCCTTCACTGATAGCTATGCTGTTTATCTGAGTTCGAGTACCCGGCCCGTCAAACAAGAATAGTGGGTTGAACTGATACGGGCGCGCTAAGGTCGGCCTGTTTTTGCGTGCCGTTGCTCCAATTCGGTGGCTTAACGGTGTGATTTGTCGCGTTTGCTATATTATATAATCTCTCCCGGTTGCTTAAACATTGCCCGATTGCTCTAATGACTGTACGGGCTGCAACGCTGTTCGGGAATAAACCGGCGCACGCCTTAATCGCATTATCAAGGAAATATAAACTCAAATGCCGCCTTTTACACCACCATCCTTCCAAGAACGCACTCAAATGGCGGCCAAAGCCAAACAGGCTGCACTCAAAAAACTGAAGGCAAAACCTCCGCTAAGCGATGAAGTCATCGCCGAACGCAAGGCAGCCGAACTCGCACGCGAGCAAAAACAGGCCGCTGCGAGCGAAGCGAAACGCGCGGCATTTGAACAAGCGAAGGCAGAGCGCAAAGCCGCCAAAGAAAAAACAAAGCCAAAGCTGGCGCTAGGACTGACCGAAGCCGAGAAGAAAGCTGCTCGTGACGAGCGCTACGCCAAGCGCAAAAAACGCCGAAAATAAAGCCCGGGCGCTAAGCCGGAAAAGCGACCGAGGCGCGCTTGCGCTTCCGGTATAGGAATTCCGATGGCCGGATAGACGTATGTCCTGAATCGGGCTTTTAAAAGGTAAATATCAGACTTCTCCGGGCCCACGCTGATGCATCGCTAGACAGCGCCCATGAATGCGAGCAGTTACCAAGCGGTCATGACAACCAGACTAATCCCCCTCAGCGCACTGTTGCTCGGCTCTCTATTCTTGCTGATCGCGGGCGGAATTAATGGCCTCATTCTGCCGCTACGCGGATCAGACGAGGGCTTCAGCGCCTTTTCTCTGGGATTGCTCGGCACCGGATGGGCGGCAGGCTATGTACTCGGCTGCCTATATACACCATTATTGGTTTCCCGGGTCGGTCATATCCGCGTGTTCGGGACACTCGCTGCAACGGCTGCGATCGCAATATTATTGTCGGCAATGGTCCCGAGTCCCTGGAGCTGGATTCCGTTAAGAGCGGTATCGGGCTTCTGTTTTGCCGGAGCGGCAATGATCGTCGAGAGCTGGTTGAACGAGGAAGTTGATTCATCCATCCGGGGGCGCGTTTTCGGAACCTATACGATGATCAATCTGGTGGGTACAACCGGCGGTCAATTGGTCCTGATCGGTGCGGATGTATCTACGTCCTGGTTTTTCATGCTGGCGGCCATTTTCTATTGCCTGGCGCTGATTCCAACCACGATCAGCTCGAACCGGGCGCCGTCACCGCTGTTCGAGGTCAAACTCAATATTCTGCAGCTTTGGCGCAATTCTCCGGTCGCGGTGTTTGCCGTGCTGATGATCGGCATCTCGAATGGCAGTTTTGGAGCATTGGCGCCTGTATATGCCAACAACATCGACCTCGATCTGACGACCATAGTTCTTTTCTGCAGTGTCCCCATTCTTGCTGGTGCAATGTCGCAAATACCCGTCGGTCGCGCCTCGGACCGGTTTGACCGAAGAAAAGTACTGGTATTTCTGGCGCTCGTTGCAATGGCGGCAGACGGTGCATTTGTTTTCTTGCGGCCCGAGTCCGGCACGGCCAATATCCTGATCGGTTCGGTACTGGGGGCGGCGATCTTTGCGATGTATCCGATCGTTGTCGCGCACGCCAATGACCACGCAGATCCCGGCCAGTTCATCCAGACCAGCGGCGGGCTTTTGATGGTCTTCGGAATCGGGTCGATTGTCGGACCTTTCATTGCCGGCCTCGCTTTGACGTTGTTCGGACCGATGGCATTATTCTCGACCCTTTTGGCCGCACATCTGTTCATCGTGCTTTTTGCCATATTGCGGATGTGGCGGCGAGAGAAAGTGGGATCAGAGGATAAAACAAGTTTCCAGAATATCCCGTTCGCGCGAAACACGACTCCTGAAACCGAAGTGCTGGCTGATCGGGAGAACCAGGCGTGATCATTTTTCGTGACTGTTCCCGCTAGGTGACTGACCGGGCTAGTGACTGATCAGGCTAGGGCAGGCGGCCGCTCTCTTCGCTTTTCCCCGGCTTCGTCGGCATGAGATCGAGCGTCATTCTATTGCGGCTTCTTTCCGGAGACCATTGGCAGGACGAAGGTTTGGATGGTCGTCGAAACCGGAGTTCATTGTTCAAACTATGTACGGTCAGCGCCTGTTAAACGTATTAATTGACCGATTAAACACTGCGGTTCACAAAACGGTAATAGCTGCTATAGACCCCCCATATTTGAAAGCCGATGTCGCAGGGGGACATTTTATTTTTCGGCTTTGCAGTGGGTTCGATAGGTTATCCGGTCGGACGTGTTTTTCCCTTAAATTTAAATTTGAAACCATAAGAGGGCTAATTTGAACTATTTAAAAACGAGCACATCGCTCGCTGTCATCGCGGTGCTGGGCTGTGCATCAGCACAAGCTCAAGAAGCAGTTTCTGAAGAGCAGAAGAAGGGCGTGACCGAAATTGTCGTTACCGCGACAAAACGGAGCGCCAACTTGCAGGATGTCCCGATCGCCGTGCAGGCCTTGGGCGAAGAAACTCTCGATCAACTGGGCGTCACCGTGTTTGACGACTATCTTCAGCAATTGCCAGGTGTAACAGCTGGCGGCGGCGGGCCGGGCCAAAGTACGATTTATATTCGTGGCCTGGCATCGACGACGCCAAATCTGACCACTGCCGGCGTCGCCGGACTTGCGCCCAATGTGGCTCTTTATCTTGACGAGCAGCCGGTGTCACAGCCAGGCCGCAATCTGGATGTCTACGCAGCCGATCTCGAGCGCGTGGAAGTATTGTCCGGACCGCAGGGCACTTTGTTCGGCGCGAGCTCGCAAGCGGGTACAGTGCGTTTGATCACCAACAAGCCTGTTCTCGGACAGTTCCAGGCCAAAGTGAAATCTGGTCTCGCTTTTACGAAAAGCGGTGATCCGAGCTACAATATCGAAGCCATGGTCAATATCCCGGTAACCGACAGGTTCGCTATCCGTGCTGTTGGCTATTATGACAACAAGGGCGGCTATATCGACAATGTTGCCGGAACTCGCAGCACCGCTGACAGCGCTCGTTTCCGTGCCGCTGGCACGGTACGTGACAATGGCGTCCCGGTAAGCGCCGCTCGTGACGGCTTGCAGTCGGGCGCTGATTTGTCCGGTGTGAATTTCATATTGGCGGACAATTCAGCTCTGGCCGAGAAGAATTTTAACGATACCCAATATCTCGGTTTCCGAGTCGGCGGCAAATATGAATTTTCAAATGACTGGAGCCTGACCGTTGCCCATGCCCGCCAGGGGCTGGATTCCGATGGCGTTTTCTTTGAAGATCCCACGCTCGGCGATTTGCAGATCGAACGTTTTGAACAGGATGAAATCAAGGATGATTTCAGCAATACAAGCTGGACCCTGGAAGGCCGTATCGGCGCTCTGGAACTGGTTTACACCGGTGCTTATACCAAGCGCGAAACAACACAGCGGGTGGATTATACCGACTATCTGTTCGTTGGCCAATATTTGCCATATTATATCTGCGACGGTTCGGTTTCCTATCCAGGCGGCGCTCCTACAGGAACGTGTCAGGCGCCCAATTTGCTAGTAAATTCGCGCACAGAGACCGAAGTGATGACGCATGAACTGCGTTTCAACACACCGGAAGACTATCCGCTGCGCTTGACCGCTGGCGGGTTTTATAGCGATCTGGAACTGTCGGAGCGCAACGACTTCACTTATCCCGGCAGCACTGCGATTGATCTGTTTGGCGGCTCTTTCCCAGCCAACTTTTCGCAGCCCAATGTCTTTAACACCGATAGCGGCGCTTATCCGGCAGGCGTCATATTCCGTAATGACGTGCGTCGAACCGACAAGCAGTTCGGTTTGTTTGGCGAAGCGACATATGACATTTCGGATCAGTTCGCGATCACCTTGGGTGCACGTTATTATGACGTAGAAGTTGATCTGGAAGGCAGCGCGAATTCGTCTTTCTGTAATTCCAGCGGAGTTGATGAAAATGCTTTTGGCACCAATATCAGCGACCTCTATGATGGTGATGGCAGCTTTACCTTCATCGGCAGTTGTAATGATGCCCTCCGCCAGACGTTCACGCAGGGGCAAACAGTCGCCGAAATCCAGGCGGCCGGCTTGAGCCAGGCGCAGGCACAGCAAGTGTTCAACTCGCTGAGCGCTCCGGACAAGGCGGCAACAGACGGCTTTATCTTCAAAGCCAATGTCACATGGACGCCAACGGATGATTTGCTGTTCTATGCAACTTATTCCGAAGGCTTCCGTCCAGGCTTGCTGAACCGGCCGGGCGGCGCGCAAAGTCCGGGTGGCTTTACCGTCCCGTTTGCGCTCGAAACCGATGATGTGACCAATTATGAAATCGGCTGGAAGACCTCACTCTTTGACAATCAGCTGCGTTTCAACGGCAGCGCCTTCTTTGTCGACGTGCAGAATTTGCAGACGACGATCTTTGACACCAGCATCACCAACTTGTTCTTTTCGGACAATGCGGCGAATGCGGAGATCCTGGGTATCGAGGCGGATATTACGATCGCACCTTATTCTATCGACGGTTTGACGATTAGTGCCGCTTTCTCCATATTGGATACGGAGATTACCGACGTTCTGACGCCAACCAACGACGTGATTGAAGGACGCAGTCTCGCTTATGCGCCGAGTTTCCAAGGCAATATCCGTGCTCGCTACGAATGGGAGGCTTTCGGTGACTGGACAGCGCATATCCAGCCGCAGATTACATATTCGGCCTCTTCGGCTACCGACATCATCGAGATCAACCGGATCACGTTGGACAGTTGGACAACCTTCGGTCTCACGGCCGGTGTGACGGACAAGAGCTGGTCATTCGAAATCTTCGGTGAGAATCTGACCGACGAACGGGCCGAGATCAGCGGCAGTTTCGTTTATGATCGAGCGCGGATAACAGTAAATCGTCCGCTAACCGTGGGCGCGCGCATTTCGTTCGCCTATTAAGACCTGTAAACGCATGGGGAGGCTTTCCGATCGGAGAGCTTCCCCTGCTATTAAGGACTGCAAGCCGAGAATAGATGTCTGAAACTGGTCCTGATATCGAAGAACAGCTGAAACTGGCGCGCGCTCAAATGTATGAGGGTCGGTTCGAGGCTGCGCTGGGTTTGACGAAGACTGCTTTGCGCAACGATGCAGAAAACATTGACGCCCTTTATATGAAGGCAGTTTGCGAACGCTATCTGGGACATGCTGACGCTGCCCTGGCGAGCGTCGACCTGCTGAAGACCCTGTCTCCGGATTTCGGCCGGTCTCATCAGGAAGAAGGTCATATTTTCAAGGCCAAGGGCGATTTCGAGAACGCAATGATCGCCTATCGCCGTGCGTGCCAATGCAATCCCGTTTTGCAAGCAAGCTGGAAAGCACAAGCAGAGATACTGGAGGGCTGGGGGCACCGTGAAGCCGCCAGGGAAATGCGCGGACAAGAACAGCGCATTGCCAATATGCCCAAGCCATTGGTGGCGATAGCGCACCTCTTATATGAGGGGAAACTGATCAAGGCGGAAACAGCCTGTCGGCATTTTCTGCAAACCAATCCCCACCATGTCGAAGCCATGCGATTGCTGGCCGATATCGGTTCGCGGTTGGGTATATTGGAAGATGCCGATTTTCTGCTTGAGAGCGCACTGGAATTCGAACCGGACAATATTCAGGTGCGGATTGATTATATTCAAACTCTTCGCAAGCGCCAGAAATTTGCAGAGGCTCTAAAACAAAGCGAGTTTTTATATCAGGGGGACCCGGATAATCCGGTTTTCCAATCGCTCTACGCGATCGAGTCCATGCAGACCGGAGACTATGAACAGGCGCTGGAATTATTCGAAAAGGTCTTGCAGCGGTTGCCGGATGATCCGGTAACGCTGACCTCTCGCGGCCACGCACTGAAAACCTTTGGTCGCCATGAAGAAGCAGTCCTCTCCTATCAAAACGCTATCGAATCAGACCCCCGCCATGGCGATGCCTATTATGGCCTGGCCAACCTCAAAACCTATAGTTTCAGTGACGAAGAATTGCGTCAGATGGAGACTCAGGAACATGGCAACCGGTTGAGTTATCAAAACCGCATCCATATCTGTTTCGCGCTGGGCAAGGCCTATGAAGACCGCAAGAATTATGACAGGTCTTTTGCCCATTATGAGCGCGGCAACCAGCTGAAACGCGTGCAGTCACGCTATGATGCCGATCAGATGACAGAGGAACTCGATAGTCAGGTAACGGCATGTACGGCGGCGCTGTTTGAAAAGCAGGCGGGTAATGGGTGCGCTGCTCCGGATCCGATTTTCATTCTGGGGCTGCCGCGCGCAGGCTCGACCTTGCTGGAACAGATATTGGCATCGCACAGCCAGATTGATGGCACGCTGGAATTGCCAAATATATTGTCACTCGCGCACCGTTTGCGGCGGACAAAACAGGCGAGCAATGACTCGCTTTATCCTGAGAACCTACATGAGCTCGAGCCTGACCAGTTGCGGGCAATGGGGCAGGAATATATCGACAGCACGCGGATCCACCGCAAGGGCGCACCGTTCTTCATCGATAAAATGCCCAATAATTTCCGCCATGTTGGCTTGATCAAACTCATTCTGCCCAATGCCAAAATTATCGATGCACGGCGGGAACCAATGGCCTGCTGTTTTTCCGGCTTCAAGCAACTGTTCGCGGAAGGGCAGGAGTTTACCTATGGGTTGCAGGAAATCGGCCAATATTATCGGGACTATGTGCGGCTGATGGAGCATTGGGACAGCGTGTTGCCCGGCGCTGTCCTGCGGGTACAGCATGAAGATGTGCTCGATGATCTCGACGGGCAGGTGCACCGCATGCTCGATTATCTGGGCTTGCCCTTCGAGCAGGCCTGCATCGATTTTCACCAGACAGAACGCGCTGTTCGTACCGCCAGTTCGGAGCAGGTGCGCCAGCCGATCACCAAGGCGAGCGTCGATCTGTGGCGTCACTATCAATCACATCTGCAGCCGCTGAAAGATGCGTTGGGAAAAATAATATTGGAGCCTCGACAGTGAGCGGAACGGAAACAGCAGCGGCGGACGTTGTCGATATTGAGTATGAGACCGATTATGAAGCGGGGCAGGACAATGTAAATACATTCGGCCTGGAAATGCACAATCCGGTGTTTTTTGTAAGCGCTATCCTGATTATCGCATTTGTGCTCCTGTCATTGATATTCCCGCATATCTCGCAAGACGGGCTTGAGGCGACCAAGGCCTGGACGCTGCAATATTTTGACTGGTTCTTTGTCATTGCCACGAACTTCGTGTTGTTTTTCTGCCTTGCTGTCGCAATTTCACCCTTGGGTAAAATCCGTCTGGGCGGCGTGGATGCCAAACCAGAATTTGGCATGGCCTCCTGGATTGCGATGCTTTTCTCTGCCGGCGTCGGTATTGGCATGCTTTTCTACGGCGCAGCCGAACCAATGGCTTATTATACGGATTGGGGCGGAACACCACTCAATGTCGAAGCGCTAACGCCGGAGGCCGAACGTCTGGCGCTTGGCGCGACCGTGTTCCACTGGGGGCTTACCCCCTGGGCTGTCTATGCCGTGATCGGTCTGGCGCTCGCTTTTTTCTCCTTCAACAAAGGCCTGCCGCTAACCATACGCTCGGCTTTCTATCCGATATTGGGAGACCGGATATGGGGTTGGCCCGGGCATCTGATCGACATTCTGGCCGTGATTGCGACGCTGTTCGGTCTGGCAACGTCATTGGGCTTTGGCGCGCAACAGGCGGCGACCGGAATCTCTTTTCTGTTCGGGGTTGAAGCGAGCCTGACGTCCCAGCTATTGCTTATCGTTGTCATTTCCGGGCTAGCAATCATTTCGGTGATCCGCGGTATTGACGGCGGTATAAAGCTGCTGAGCAATATCAATATGGTTCTGGCTGCATTGCTGCTCGCATTTGTTTTTGTGGCCGGACCTACGCTTCAGATATTCAAAGGCTTTGGCACCGCGATCGTCAGCTATGCTGAATATGCCATTCCATTGAGTGACTGGAATGACCGCGACGACAAAATCTGGTATCATGGCTGGACGATATTTTACTGGGCGTGGTGGATAAGTTGGTCGCCATTTGTCGGCATGTTTATCGCCCGCATTTCCAAAGGTCGTACCATCCGGCAATTTCTGACTGTGGTATTGATTGTACCGGTGATCGTCGCGATCATCTGGTTCACAACATTTGGCGTGACGGCCATAGAACAGGTCAAGGAAGGCGTTGGCCAATTGCCTGGCGGGATGAGCGAAGTGCCGCTGGTGCTGTTTCAGATGCTGGAGAATATGCCGTTCCCCTATATCGCATCTTCCCTGGCCATCGTCCTGTTGATCGTATTTTTTGTCACTTCGTCCGATTCCGGTTCACTGGTGATTGATGCGATAACGGCAGGCGGCCGAACCGATGCACCTGTTGCACAGCGTATTTTCTGGGCAATATTACAAGGTCTTGTCGCAGCGGCATTGCTGGTCGGCGGTGGTGCTGCGGCACTGGGGACGCTGCAGGCAGGGACGATAGCGAGCGGTCTGCCCTTCACAGTGGTGTTGCTGGTCTGCTGCTACAGCCTGTTCAAAGGCCTGATGTCGGAATATCGCCTATTGAGCGCCCGGAATGTTCTCGATTAACAAGCAACATATTCGATCCGCTCGTCCTGATGGTCGGACAAGCTCTGCCGGTTGCCGTTCCTCTCGACAAGGCGCCATTGGATAACAAACTGCGGACTATTGTCATATATGCCGATCTTCGAGAGATTGCATTTCATGTCAGCGGCATGTCCCTGACAACGAATTTCCGATTAGATGGCGGCCTGCCATCTGGCTCAATTTAATCGCGCAATTGACATGCCGCATCGCATCTGTTCTTCATCTAGGCATAATCTTTGAGGAGAGAAAAATGTCTGTCGTTACCACCGAAAAGCAGAATAATATTCTGGTCATCATATCCGACAATCCTCCGGTCAATGCGCTTGGCGCCGCCGTTCGCCAAGGACTGGTCGATGGTATGGAAGAGGCTTTGTCTGACGATGAAATTGAAGCTGTGGTTATCCGCTGTGATGGACGGACGTTTTTTGCCGGCGCCGATATTACCGAATTTGGCAAACCGATGCAGGGACCCAATCTGGGTGAAGCACTTGACCGGTTGGAGGCCAGTGACAAGCCGGTTATCGCCGCGATCCACGGCACCGCTCTTGGCGGTGGATGTGAGGTAGCACTGGCCTGTCACTATCGGGTTGCGGTCCCGTCAGCGAAAATCGGTTTGCCGGAAGTCAAACTGGGCCTGATCCCGGGTGCCGCCGGAACCCAGCGTCTGCCGCGGGTGGTTGGCGCAGAAGCAGCGCTGCCGATGGTCGTGATCGGCAACCCGATCTCCGCCAAAAAAGCGCATGCCATCGGACTGATCGACAAGATCGTCGGCGAAGACAGTCTCCCTGACGACGCGATAGCCTTTGCCCGAGAGCAGATCGGTAAGGTGCCGCCGCGCTCTTCCGAGGGTACGGCCAACCAGGACGGCATCAAGAACCCGGCTATATTCGATGAATTCCGACAGAAAAATGGTCGCAAGATTCGTGGTTTTGATGCACCGGAAGCTGGGATCCAGGCGATAAAAGCTGCGGGGGAACTTTCTTATGCAGATGGCGTAGCAAAAGAGCGCGAACTGTTCACCAAATTGATGACCGGTACCCAGGCGGCTGCGATGCAGCATTATTTCTTTGCCGAACGGGCGGCCAACAAGATTGACGGCATTGATCCGAAAATCGATCTTATCCCGATCAAGAAAGTCGGCATTCTCGGCGCCGGGACCATGGGCGGCGGTATCGGCATGAACTTTCTTTCCGCCGGCATTCCCGTGACTATCGTCGAACTGAAAGAGGAAGCGCTTGACCGGGGCGTTGGCGTGATCCGCAAAAATTACGAGAATACAGCCAAGCGCGGTCGCATGACCGAGCAACAGGTCGAGGATGCAATGAGCATATTGACCCCCAGCCTGTCTTATGATGATCTCGCCGATTGCGATCTGGTGATCGAGGCGGTGTTCGAGAATATGGACGTCAAAAAGGAAGTCTTCACAAAGCTTGATAGCATTGTGAAACAGGGCGCGATCCTTGCCAGCAACACTAGCTATCTGAATATCGATGAGATCGCAGCGGTAACAAAGCGGCCCGAGTATGTGCTCGGCCTGCACTTTTTCTCGCCAGCCAATGTTATGAAATTGCTCGAAATTGTCCGCGGTGAAATGACTGCTGACGATGTGCTGATGACGGCGATGAAATTGTCGAAGAAGATCGGCAAGGTTGCGGCAGTCTCGGGTGTCTGTCCCGGCTTTATCGGCAACCGGATGCTCAGCCCGCGTCAGGAACAGGCCAACCAGATGATCATGGAAGGCGCCAATTACTGGGAAGTCGACGATGTCTTGCTCGAATTCGGCTTTCCAATGGGGCCGTTCCAGATGTCCGATCTGGCTGGCGTAGATATCGGATGGCATCGTGATCCGGAGCGGATCGAAACCTTGCGCGACGCTCTTTGTGCTGTCGGTCGCTGGGGGCAGAAAGTCGGCAAAGGATTTTATGACTATGATCAGGCGCGTCAACGGACGCCCTCTGATGAAGTCAAACAGATTATTGCCGAATTCGCCGCCAAAGCCGGCAAGGAGCAACGCGAAATTTCGAAGGATGAAATCCGCGAGCGCCTGCTTTACCCGATGGTCAATGAAGGCGCAAAAATCCTCGAAGAAGGCATGGCCCAGCGGGCCAGCGACATCGATGTCGTATGGATAAACGGCTATGGCTGGCCGCTCTATACCGGTGGCCCGATGTTCTGGGCCGATACGGTCGGTCTCGACAAAGTCGTTGCCGGGCTGGAAAAACACGATCTGCCCGTCGCCGATATGCTGCGGAACAAGGCCAGCAAAGGCGGAAAATTCAACGGATAGGTCTAGGATATCGAATAGGAGAGAATAAATTGGCAACTCAAGCAATAGATCCACTGGAAAAGTGGACGCCCAGCAATGGATGGCCGCTGCGGTCGCGTGATCAAGTAGAAGCCTTGTTATGTGCCCCCGGCCAGCCATTTGAAATGGAAATGGTCGACATCGACGGGGTCGCGACCCGCGTCTGGAAAAATGCCCACCCCAGCCTCGCGGCTCTGGCGGAACATGCGCGCGGTCATGGCGACAGCGAATTTCTGATATTTGAAGACGAGCGCGTTACCTATGCCAACTGGTATCGCGCTGTCGCTGCTCTTGCGGCAGAACTTCAGAAAATGGGCGTATCCAGGGGTGACCGGGTGTCGCTCGCCATGCGTAACCTGCCCGAATGGCCGGTCATTTTCTTCGCCGCGACATCGATCGGAGCCATTGCCGTACCGCTCAACGCTTGGTGGACCGATCAGGAACTGGTTTTCGGTCTGGAGAATTCTGAGTCGAGTATATTATTATGCGATGCTGAAAGATGGGATCGGATTTCTCCGCATCTGACAGAGTTGCCGGAGCTCAAACATGTCATCGTGGCGCGTGGCCAGGGCGCATTGGCAGCGCCGGCACGTCCGCTAGAAGACATTATCGGCCGACCCAATGACTATGGCGATTTGCCGGATCAGGATCTGCCCGCGGTCAACATTGCACCGGACGATGCCGCGACAATTTTTTATACCAGTGGCACGACCGGGCAACCCAAGGGCGCTCTCGGCAGTCATCGCAACCTGACGACCAACGCTGTTTCTGCCGGTTATAATGGAGCGGTCGCAGCATTGCGCCGTGGCAATGAACTGCCCGAACCGACCGTTCGGGTTGGCCTGACGGTGATACCCATGTTCCATTGCACTGCTTGCTCCGCAACCATGATGCCGACGGTTCATGGCGGCCACAAGATGATCTTCCTGCACAAGTGGGACACGGTCAAGGCGATGGAAATTATCGAGCGGGAAAAGGTCAATGCAACCGGCGGTGTACCGTTTATTGCATGGCAATTGATCGAACATCCCGACCGCGAAAAATATGATCTGAGTTCGATCGATACGATCAGCTATGGCGGGGCGCCGTCAGCACCCGAACTGGCCCGGAAAATATATGAAGTTTTTGGTGCTCTACCCGGCAACGGCTGGGGCATGACCGAAACCATGGCGACGGTGACGGGCCATAGTGCCGAGGATTATCTCAACCGGCCGACCAGCTGTGGACCGCCGGTGGCCGCCGCCGATCTAAAGATCGTGAGCGACGATGGCATCAGCGAAATGCCAATCGGCGAAGTCGGCGAACTTTGGGCGCGTGGACCGATGGTCTCGAAAGGCTATTGGAAACGTCCGGAGGCAACCGCCGAAACGTTCGTCGATGGTTGGGTCCGTACCGGAGATCTGGCGCGACTGGATGACGAGGGCTTCTGCTATATTGTCGACCGCGCAAAAGACATGATCATCCGCGGCGGCGAGAATATCTATTCATCCGAGGTCGAAAATGTTCTCTATGACCATCCGGCGGTGATGGATGCAGCGTTGATCGGTATAGATCACAAGACGCTGGGCGAAGAACCGGCTGCTATTGTCCAACTGGCGCCAGGAAAAACAGCCAGCGAAGCGGAGTTACAACAATGGGTGCGCGAGCGGCTGGCGAACTTCAAAGTGCCGGTAAAAATATTGTTCCGCGATGAAGGCCTGCCGCGCAACGCCAACGGCAAAATATTGAAGAAAGACCTCAAGGGGCTGTTCTGACGCTCAATCGCTTTTCGGTGCAAGGCGGATCATTCCCTCTTGCACCGCGGAAGCGATCAATATGCCGTCCTGCGTATAGAGGGACCCGCGATTGAGACCGCGCGCATGGCCGGTCCAGTCGCTATCCATCACATAGCAGATCCATTGATCCATCCGGAAATCATCATGGAACCACATCGCGTGGTCAAGGCTGGTCGAAAATAATCCGGGCGTTGTCCAGTGCAATCCATGGGGAATCATGGATGTCGAGAGCAATCCCATATCAGAGGCGAAAGCCAAAGCCGCTCTGTGGGTAAGCGGATCATCCGGCAGTGGTGCGACGGTCTTGAGCCATTGATATTGATGCGCGTGTTTGGTCTTCCCTTCCGGACGAAAGCTGCGGACGTCAAACGGGCGCGGCATACTCAGCCGCTCGATATGCTCGTCCGAAACCTGCGGGTTGCGGGCGATCTGTTCCATTGCGCCCATACATTGCTCGGGCGGCAAAACATCGGGCATATCCACCTGATGATGAAGCCCCTCTGCTGGTTTTTGAAAAGAGGCCGTTAGGTTGAAGATGACCTTGTCATTCTGCCGGACAACGACCCTGCGATTGGAGATGTTGCGTCCGTCAAAATCGCGGTGAACCCGGAAATGCAGCGGCTTTGTCTCATCCCCCGCCCGCAGAAAATACGAATGGAGCGAATGGATATTCTTCTCGTCATCAACGGTGCGATCGGCGGCCACAATCGCTTGGGCAATCACCTGGCCACCGAAAATCCGTTCGCGCGCGGTTGAACTGAGCGCGGGATATATGAACTCACCATCACCATCCGCTTGGAGGCTGAAAGTACGGAGCAATCCGGCAACCAGCTTCTCGGCAGGCACGGAGGAGCGATGGGCCAAAGCGTCGGCCAACCGGCGCTTGACATGTTCGTCTGTGAGTTGATCCAAAACTGACCCTATTCCTTTAGATTGATTCTATTCTGACTGGGCTGAAGGCTCAGGAATATATTTCAAAAAGTCCGGCACCGCCCTGGCCGCCGCCAATGCACATGGTGACCACGCCCCATTTCGCGCCACGACGACGCCCTTCCTGCAACAGATGTCCGGCACAGCGCGCGCCGGTCATGCCGAAGGGGTGGCCGATAGAGATGGAACCGCCATTGACGTTGTACTTCTCTGGATCAATGCCCAAACGATCACGACTATAAAGGCACTGGCTGGCAAAAGCTTCGTTCAGTTCCCAGATATCGATATCGTCGACGGTCAGACCCTGGCGTTCGAGCAGTTTGGGAACGGCAAATACCGGACCAATACCCATTTCATCCGGTTCGCATCCGGCAACGGCCCAGGATACAAAGCGACCCAGTGGTTTCAATCCGCGGCGCTCCGCTTCCTTGGCCTCCATCAGCACGAGCGCTGCCGCTCCATCGGACAATTGGCTGGCATTCCCCGCCGTTATAAATTTGTCTTCGCCCATGATCGGCTTCAAGCTGGCGAGGCCTTCCAGCGTCGTTGTCGGTCGGTTGCACTCGTCCCGGTCCACTGAGTAATCGACAATGGTTTCTTCCTTGGTTTCGCGGTCGACGACTTTCATCTTGGTCTGCATCGGCACGATTTCGTCAGCAAACAGCCCTGCTTCCTGAGCCTTCGCCATCCGCTGTTGCGATTGCAGGGAATATTCATCCTGATATTCGCGGCTAATATTGTAACGCTCCGCGACAATATCAGCGGTCTCGATCATCGGCATGAAGATTGCGGGTGCAATTTTCAGGATTTCTTCGTCGATGCTGCCTTCCGGAGCGCGTGGTCCCTGCATCGAAATGCTTTCGACGCCACCCGCGACAACGCAATCTGCACCGTCACCGCGAATATGATTTGCAGCTATCGCAATGGCCTGCATGCCCGACGAACAAAAACGATTGACCGTAGCGCCGGCCGTTGTTTTGGGAAGGCCGGCAAGAAGCGCCGCATTGCGTCCGATATTGGGAGCAGCATGGGCTACATTACCGAACATGCAATCATCGACATAATCGCTTTCGACACCCGCCTTGGCGACGGCATGTTTGATGGCATGAGCAGCCATTGTCATTGGCGGCGTGATATTGAATCCGCCGCGACCAGCTTTGGCAAGCCCGGTGCGGGCATAGGATACGATGACTGCTTCACGCATGTTGAATTCTCCTGTCAGTATTGTCGAGATCGCTTGTTTCAAGTGCAATGGACTATTTTGATCCGGATTTATACGGGGCGGAATCAAAATGTCCACTGTGGAGCCTGTTGCAGCCAATTAAACAGATCTACGCCAGCGGCCGAACTCAGGCTGCAAGCCAAGATTATGTGAGTTTAGAGCTGATTATGTGAAATTTGGCGCCGATTTCACATCCAAAAGTTACCGTTGTGGCCAATCGATTCGCTCGTTTCAGGGCGTGGAACATGCCCATAAATCGGTGGCGGACAGGGTGGGATTCGAACCCACGGAGAGCTTGCACCCTCGGCGGTTTTCAAGACCGCTGCATTCGACCACTCTGCCACCTGTCCGCATGGCCCTTAGGGCCGGGTCGCACGCGTCCTAGCGTTCCCGATTTGAAAGCGCAAAACATTTTGTAAATGTTTGAAATATGCGAACAAGATTTCGGAGGATCACGGCTTTCGGGGCGAGTGGTTGCTTCTCCGGGTTATTTAGGGATTCCCCTCCGACTCGCTTTGTGCGACAACGGGGAAGACGAAAAGGAAGTAATCATGCGTATCATGACCGCTATCGCTTGCAGCGCTTTTGCTCTTTTTGGCATGAGCGCCGCAACACCGATGCAAGACGCCAAAGCACAAAGCAGCTCCAGTTTTGAATCCTATCTTGAGGAGGTGCGTCAGAAGGCCTTGCAGCAGGGTGTGCGGGCGCAGACCCTGGATCAAGTGCTGCCGGGCCTGACCTATAATCCCAGAGTGATCCAGCTGGACCAGTCGCAGCCTGGCGGAAGTACCAATAGCGCTATTCCGCCCTTCGCACCCTATCAGCAGCGGCATATCACGAGCCAAAGGATCGCAAACGGCAAGGCGGCCTATCGTCGCCTGGTTGCCAAGCTGATCGATGTCGAGCGTGAGACTGGCGTGCCTGGCCCGATCATCATGGCGATTTACGGCAAAGAAACCAACTATGGTTCCTACATGGGCGATTTTGATATTCCCCGCTCGCTGGCAACCCTTGCCTATGAAGGCCGGCGCCGCTCGCTTTTCGAGCCTGAATTGCTCGCCGTGCTCCAGCTAATAGACAAGGGCGTCCCGCAATCCGCGCTCAAGGGGAGCTGGGCAGGGGCCATGGGCATGCCGCAATTTCTGCCTTCGGTTTATTTGCGACTGGCGAAAGATGGCAGCGGTGACGGATATGCAGATATCTGGAACAGCGAATATGATGCGGTTGCCTCGATCGCCAATTATTTTGTCAATTCGGGCTGGCGCCGCGGAGAGCCGTGGGGCATCGCCGTCAACGTCCCGTCGTCGCTCGACCGTGACGCGGTGGCGAGCAAAATCGTGCCGACACGCTGTCCGCGCGTATTTGGCCGCCATAGCCAATGGAAAAGCATGGCCGAATGGCGCTCGCTCGGGGTTGTGCCTGCGACGGGCAAGATTCTTGGCAAGAATGTGATGGCAACCCTGCTTGAGCCAGACGGCGCGGGCAGCACCGCCTATTTGCTGACCGGCAATTATCGCGTCATTCTGGATTATAATTGTTCGAATTTTTACGGGCTAGCAGTGGGGTTATTAGCGGATGAAATACGCAGTTAAACTTGGAATATTATCGACTGCCACCCTGGCACTGGCCGGGTGTAGCAGTTCGCGCGACTTTGGTCAGTTTCCGGATGGAGCGCCGCCGCCCAGCGGCGCCGGTCAAGCCGCCGGGGCAGCAGCGGTTTCCGACTATCCGCAGAAAATTGGTGATCCCTACAAGGTCGGTGGCAACACCTATACACCAGAAGATGTGCAGAGTTACGATGAAGTGGGCTATGCCAGCTGGTATGGCGAAGAACTGTCCGGCAACCAGACGGCCAATGGAGAAATCTACAATCCGCAGGGCATTTCGGCTGCGCACAAGACGCTGCCGCTGCCGTCCTATGTCGAAGTGACGGCGCTGGATACCGGGCGGACAATATTGGTTCGGGTCAACGATCGTGGACCTTTTGCGAACGACCGGCTGATCGACCTGTCCCATGGAGCGGCCAAGCAACTGGGTGTGGATCGGGATGGTGTCTTCGGTGTCCGCGTTCGCAAGGTTAATCCTAATGAACAGGAACGCGCGGTGCTTCGCATGGGCGCGCCCGCCACCGAGCGCATCGCGACACCGGATTCACTGCTTCTGATATTGCGGAAAAACCTGGCCAAGCTGCCAAGACCGGCAGCGCCGATCAGGCAGGCCGCTGCGCCTGGCTCTACCCCTCCAAGCAAAAATGCTATTGCTGGCGCCAGGCCTTCGCCGGCAGCGGGAACACGCGATGGCCGCTTCATCATTGAAGGCGCCGGACGTCCGGTTGCCGCTCAAAATAGTGTCGGCAACAATTATGTTGGCGGTTTGCCAGGGTTCTTTTTCGTGCAAGTCGCAGCATTTAGCGATAAATCGCGGGCCGACGTACTAGCCAAAAAGATTGGGGCGAAGGTTATGCCCGATGGCACGCGATCCATTTGGCGCGTTCGCTACGGGCCCTATTCCAACGAAAAGGATGCACAAGCAGGGCTGGCACAGGCGCAGCAGCGCGGCTATAGCGGTGCTCGAATCTTGCGCGCGGACAAATAGTTTTTGCCGTTAAATTTTGATCGGGAATCCTGGCCCAAATGAAAAAATATCTTCTGGCTTCACTGCCTTTCATCGCCTTATCCTCCGTTGTAGTCGCTGCACCCAGCTTCCAAACCGATGCCCCAATCGCCTATATGACGGACCTGTCATCCGGAGCGGTTCTGTTCGAGAAAAATGCGGACAAGCAAATCCCGCCAGCGTCGATGGCGAAAATGATGACCGTCTATGTTGCGTTTGATCTGATCAACAAGGGCAAGCTCAAGCTGGATGACAAGTTTCGCGTTAACGAGGAAACTTGGAAGAAATGGAACAACCAGGGGTCGACGATGTTCCTTGGCGTGGGTGATCAGGTCAGTGTAAGCGATCTGCTGCACGGTATCGTGACTCTCTCTGGCAACGACGCCTGTGTCGTGCTGGCCGAAGGCATCGCCGGCACCGAGGAAGCTTTTGTCGGGCTGATGAACAAGCGGGCCAAAGAACTGGGCATGTCGAAGAGCCGCTTTGGCAATAGCAATGGCTGGCCGGATGAAGGCCGGACCATGGTCACAGCACGGGACCTCGCCAAACTGGGTTCGGCGACGGTTAACAATTTCCCGAAACTATATGATGGTTTCTATGGCCAGAACGAATTTGCCTGGAATGGCATCACGCAATCGAACCGCAATCCCCTGATGGGCAAAGTGGCCGGGTCGGACGGGCTGAAGACCGGTCATACCGAAGAAGCAGGCTATGGTTTCACCGGTTCGGCCGAACAAAAGGGCCGGCGTCTGGTATCGGTTCTCGCCGGGCTTGATAGCTATGGTGGTCGGGTCGAGGAATCGGTCAAATTCATGAACTGGGGATTCAATGCCTGGGAGCCGAAGAAGCTGTTCGACGAGGGTACACGAATTCAGAATGCAGAAGTGCAACTGGGCGACAGCTCTACGGTATCGCTGGTTGCGGCGAAGGATCTTTTTGCAACTATTCCAAAAGCTTCAGACGGAAATATATCGATGAAGGTGACCTATGATGGGCCGATCAAGGCCCCTATTAGCAAAGGTCAGCCAATCGCTACATTGATTGTCAGCACAGCGGATGCCGGACAGCAGTCAGTGGCTCTGGTCGCTGGCGAAGATGTTGGCGAAGCCGGTTTCTTTGATCGTGTCTGGGCCGGATTGAAATCCTTGCTCGGATTGGCGTGACCCGGGGCCGCTTCATCAGCCTGGAAGGCGGGGAGGGGACGGGCAAGTCTACCCAGGCGAGAGCAGTCGCGGGCGCTTTGGAAAAAATCGGCTATAAAGTCCTGTTGACCCGGGAACCAGGTGGCACGCCAGGCGCGGAAACCATCCGCGAACTGCTGCTGACCGGCGCAGAGGAAAAATGGAATATTCGAACCGAAGCGCTGCTGTTTGCCGCGGCTCGTGCCGAACATTGCGCCAAATTAATCCGTCCGGCGCTGTCTCGGGGGGATTGGGTGATTTGCGATCGGTTTATCGATAGCAGCAGGGCCTATCAAAGTGTCAACGGGCAGCTAAGCGACTCAGAAATCATGGATTTGCACCGGATCGGCAGTGAAAATCTGATGCCGGATCGTACCTTCATTCTCGATTTGCCCGAAGCAGTAGCGTCGAGAAGAGCGGAGGCGAGAGATCGTGGCGACAGTGACCGGATCGGGGGCAGGGACAGCGAATATCACCGGGCGGTCATGACCAATTTCCGAAGATTTGCAGCGGACGAGCCTGAGCGTATCCGCCTTGTCGACGCGTCGCAGTCCGTGGATGCGATCACAGAAAATCTCGTGCAGAATCTCGACGGATTGATGTCATGACGTCATATCTCGGTCACGACAGGCCCAGGCAGATATTCCAACAGGCTCTCGCAAAAGATATGCTCCACCACGCATGGATTTTGGCTGGCGACAAGGGATTGGGAAAGGCGGCCTTTGCCCAGCAAGCCGCTCATTTCCTCCTCAATTCGCGCAATTTGCAGTCGGGTTTCTCGGACAATCAGGATGATGAGGCCGGGCATCTTCTCGCCGCCGGCTCGCATCCGGACTTTCGATTGCTCCGCCGCGGGGCGAAAGGCGACAAGGAAGAGAAAAAGGCGCGGGACAATGGGCTGGGTTCGCTCGACGAGCATGAACTGGCCCGCAACATCAAGGTCGACCAGATTCGCGCCCTGCAACCTCTGTTCCAGAATCAGGCTTCGATTTCCGAATATCGGGTCGTCATCATTGATGCCGCTGACGATCTGGAGCGTGCCGGTGCCAATGCCATTTTGAAAAACCTGGAAGAACCGCCCAAGAATACCATCTTCTTTCTGATCAGCCATATGCCCGACCGGCTGTTACCGACGATCCGGTCGCGTTGCCAGATGTTGCGATTTGACCCTCTGGGTGCTGATGACATGCGCATTGTGCTGAAAAATGCCGCGCCGAAACTGGGAGAGGCCGATCTCGAGGCGCTTGTTCTCGCCGGTGAAGGTTCGCCGGGGCGTGCCTTGCAATATGCCGAAGTCGGACTTGCCGAATTGGAGGGCATTGCCAGACAAATTATCAAATCCGGCGACCGGGACAATAGCCTGAAGAGCGAACTAGCGAGAAAGCTTGCGTTGAAGGCAGCGACACCACGATATCGCGCCTTTCTGGAACGGGCCCCCAGCCTTATTGCCGAACAGATCAAGGGGCCCGAGCTTTCCTGTTCGATGCGAGCCATCGAAAAATGGCACGAAGCCAGCGACTTGGCTTCGACTGCGCTTCCGAAAGCGCTGGATAATCAGGCGGTAATATTCCGGCTTGGCAGCCTGATGGGGGATCTCGCCAAGGACGGTTGAAAAGAATTGATATTTTGGCTGTTTACAAGCGCCGTCAATGCATCAAGAGAGACGCTTATGTCAGAACCTTTCTATATTACCACCGCCATAAGCTATCCCAATGGGCGCCCGCACATCGGTCATGCTTATGAAGCGATCGCGGCCGATGCCATCGCCCGTTTTTACCGGCTGAGCGGGCGCGACGTTCGTCTGATCACCGGAACCGACGAGCATGGACTGAAAATGGTCCAGACGGCCCGTGAAGCCGGTGTCGAAACCATCAAGCTTGCCGATGAAATGTCGTCATATTTCATTGAGATGTGCAATAAGCTTAACATCAGTCATGACGGTTTTCGGCGAACCAGTGAGCCCGCTCATCATGAGGCTAGCAAGGCATTGTGGAAAGCGATGGAGGCCAATGGTGATCTCTATCTGGATCGTTATGAAGGCTGGTATTCGGTACGCGACGAAGCCTTTTACGCGGAAGACGAACTGGAAACAGGCGAGGGGGGTGAGAAATTGTCTCCCCAGGGCACTCCGGTAGAGTGGACCGCAGAAGAGACCTGGTTCTTCAAATTATCCAAATATCAGGATAAACTGCTGAAGCTGTACCAAGAGCATCGGGAATTCATCGAGCCAGAAAGCCGTCGCAATGAAGTCTTGCGCTTTGTTGAAGGCGGATTGCGGGATCTCAGTGTGTCTCGAACCAGCTTTGACTGGGGGGTTCCGGTGCCTGGGTCACCGGGGCATGTGATGTATGTCTGGGTTGACGCGCTGACCACCTATATGACGGGAGTCGGCTATCCCGATACCGAGGGCATGTTTGCCAAATATTGGCCGGCAGATCTTCATCTTATCGGCAAGGACATTGTCCGCTTTCACGCGGTCTACTGGCCCGCCTTCCTGATGAGCGCCGGTCTGCCATTGCCCAAGCAGATTTTCGGGCACGGCTTTCTGCTGAACCGCGGTGAAAAAATGTCGAAATCAGTCGGCAATGTCGTCGATCCAATGGAATTGGCGGAACGCTTCGGTGTTGATCAATTGCGCTACTTCCTGCTTGCCGACGTTGTTTTTGGCAAGGACGGGACTTATTCGGCGGACGCGATTGTCACCAAGACCAACGCCGATCTCGCGAATAATTTCGGCAATCTGGCGCAGCGCAGTCTTTCGATGATTGCAAAAAATTGTGACGGGAAAGTACCGCCTCGTGGTGAACCAACCGCCGCGGAGCAGGAATTGCTCAGCCAGTTGGACAGTTGTTTTGCGGATGTGAAGTCAGCGATGACGGGCGGTCTGTTCAAAATCGACCAAGCGCTCGATATCATCCGCGAGCGTCTCAGCGCCACCAACACATATTTTGCCGATCAGGCACCATGGGCCTTGCGCAAGACCGATCCTGCCCGCGCTGACAGCGTGCTTTACTATACAGCCGAAGCGATCCGGCAGTTGGCCATCATGCTGCGATGGGCGATGCCGGACAGTTGTGACAGGATGCTCGATCTGCTTGCCCAGTCGCCGGACAGTCGCGATTTTGAACATCTTGGTACGCCGATAGAGCAGGGGCTTGAACTGCCGAAGCCGGAAGGAATTTTCCCGCGTCTCGAGCTGCTGAAAGATGAGGCAGAGGCCTGATATGCTCGTCGATAGCCACTGCCATCTAAATTACAAAGGTCTCGTCGAGGAGCAGGGCGCTGCTCTGGATCGCGCACGGCAGAGCGGTGTTACCGCGATGCTCAACATCTCGACGCGCGAGAGCGAATGGCGCGACATTGTCGCTACTGCCGAACGGGAACAAGATGTGTGGGCCAGCATCGGTATCCATCCGCACGAAGCCGATGCCCATCCCGATGTCGATCTTGCCAAACTGGTAGAGGAGGCTGCTCATCCGCGGGTTATCGCCATTGGTGAAACCGGGCTGGACTATTATTATGATCACAGCGACCGGGTGCGCCAGAAGCAGAGTTTTCGCACCCATATTCATGCGGCGCGCGAAACCGGACTGCCGATCATTGTTCACACCCGCGATGCCGAAGCAGACACGGCCGAAATCATGGCCGAAGAAATGGAGCAGGGCGCCTATTCCGGTGTTATTCATTGCTTCACTGCGAGCGAGGATTTCGCACAGAAGGCGCTGGCGCTGGGGCTCTATATTTCGATCTCCGGCATTGTGACTTTTAAAAATGCCAAGGATCTTCAGGAAACGGCGGCAAAACTGCCTTCGGACCGGATTCTGGTCGAAACTGATGCGCCATTTCTTGCTCCGGTACCGCACCGTGGAAAGACAGGGGAGCCGGCCTTTGTCGCAGATACGGCCCGTTTTCTCGCTTCACTGCGGGACGAGGATTATGATCAGCTTTGCGAAACAACCAGTCGCAATTTCTATAAGCTGTTTACCAAGGCACGCCCCTGAATGTGGCTTTGAAACTGACGATATTGGGATGCGGGACTTCGGCGGGCGTGCCCCGAATCGGCAATGACTGGGGTGATTGTGATCCAAACGAGCCGAAAAACCGGAGAAGCCGTGTCTCGATCCTGGTAGAAAGCGCGACTACTCGCATTTTGGTCGATACATCTCCGGATTTGCGCAATCAGTTCATCGATAATGATATCGACCGGATCGATGCGGTGATCTGGACCCATGATCATGCAGACCATTGCCATGGAATTGACGACCTGAGGGCTGTTTTCCAGCAGACGCGCAAGCCGATACCCGGCTATGCTCGGCCAGTTGCACTCGAAAGTCTGAAACATCGCTTTGCCTATGCCTTTGAAGGACACAAATATTATCCATCAATTTGTGAAGGAATTGCGCTGGATCGCGATGTCGAGATTGGTGATATTTCGGTTCGCTATGTCGATCAGCCGCATGGTGGCATCACGTCTGCGGGACTGCGCTTCGAACATCAGGGTAAATCGGTAGTCTACGCTACAGATTTCGGTGAAGTGACCGCGGATATGCGAGCCTTGTATCTGGATTGCGATCTGCTGGTCGTGGATGCGTTACGCGACGAACCGCATCCCACTCACGCGCATCTGGGCATGACATTGGACCTGATCGGCGATGTCCAACCGAAGCTGAGTCTGTTAACACATATGGACAAGTCGATGGATTATCACCATCTTATGTCCATATTGCCCGACCATGTCCGGCCCGCTTATGATGGCTATGTGAAAGAAATCTGAAACCTTGACCGAAGATCAGAATATCAATCTTATATTTGCAATCGGTGCATTGGTGTTGGTGGCGAGCGCATTGTTTTCCCGGCGGATAGGCTTCGGCGAGATTGTCCGGACCGTTTTGGCCTGGATCGCGATATTTGCACTTTTCATTGTCGGCTTCTCTTACAAGCAGGAAATATTGGCGGTTTGGAGCCGCGTTTCGGGTGAATTGATAGGTTCGAATGAACAACTTGTGGTCGGAGAGACGCTCCGAATTCGCCAATCTGCCGATGGCCATTTCTGGGTCGATGCAAAGGTTAACGCCGAACCGGTTCGGTTCCTGATCGACAGCGGAGCCACGACAACGGCGATGACGTTGCGAACGGCGGAAGCCGCTGGCGTCGATATCAGCAGCAGTCCGTTTCCGGTTATATTGAGCACAGCCAATGGATCGGTTGAGGCCCAGCGCGGAAAAATCCAGTCTTTGCAGGTCGGCCCGCTGGTCGCGCATGATCTGCCGATTGTTGTGGCGGAGGAGTTTGGCGATTCCAATGTGATTGGCATGAATTTTTTGTCAAAGTTGGGAAGTTGGCGCGTAGCGGGGGGTGAAATGGTGTTGGAACCGTCCCTGCCGGATGGTAAATAATTTAACATAATATATATTATCAACCTTAAATATGGATTAGAATGGAAGCGACATTGATCGATCCCCTGCTAGAAATCATGCGGCGTCTGCGCGATCCGGACGATGGTTGTGACTGGGACAAGGTGCAAACCTTCCGGACCATCGCACCCTATACGATCGAGGAAGCCTATGAAGTTGCCGATGCGATAAATCGTGACGATATGTTGGCGCTCAAGGACGAGCTCGGCGATCTCCTTCTCCAGGTCGTGTTTCACAGCCAGATTGCAGCCGATGCCGGAGCATTTGACTTCGCGGATGTTGTCACATCGATCTGTAATAAGATGACCCGGCGTCATCCTCATATCTTTGGTGAAGCTCAGAAGAGCCCCGGATGGGAACAGATCAAGGCCGATGAGCGCGCGGAAACCGGTCAGTCAAGCGCTCTGGATGGCGTTGCGCTCGCCCTGCCCGCCTTGTTGCGGGCGCAGAAAATCCAGAAACGGGCGGCCCGCGTCGGATTTGACTGGCCCGACAAGGCGCCGGTGAAGGACAAGTTGCTCGAAGAGCTGGACGAGGTCGCGGCTGCCACCAGCGAAGCAGAAGTCCACGAGGAAATCGGCGATCTGCTCTTTTCCGCGGTCAATCTTGCCCGCCATTACAAGGTCGACGCAGAACGCGCCCTCGCCGATGCCACGGACAAATTCAGCAATAGATTCAATCAGATAGAATCAAATTCTACCAAAGACCTGAAGGAAATGTCGATCGACGAACTCGAAGTAGAATGGCAAAAGGCCAAGGCAAGTCTGGCAGACAGCTGATCGCTCAGTCAAGCGCGTGATAACGGCCCCAGTTGCGCGGTGACATTTCGACCGACAATATCAGATTGTCCGCATCCTGTTCGCTGCTCAACACCCGGCCGTTTTCGTGCAGCCAGGCCATTTTCTTGCCATCAGACGCATCAATCGTGATTTTTTCCGATTTATAGCCTTCCGACAATGTTTTCGCGATCAGGTTGACCAGCGTATCGACGCCGGCTCCGGTCTCGGCAGAAATGGTGCAGACATTTTCCGGCAGTGGCGACGAAATACGCGCATATTGCGGATCGTCGGGGCTGATTTTGTCGATCTTGTTCCACGCTTCGATGACCGGCGGCCCCTCGCCGGCTTCTTCCGACACTCCAAGCTCCGCCAATATCTGCCTGACATCGCGGGCCTGGGCATCACTTGCCTCGTGCGAAATATCCCGGACATGGACGACGATATCGGCCGCACTAACCTCTTCAAGCGTGGCCCGGAAAGCGGCTACCAATTGAGTCGGCAGGTCGGACACAAATCCAACCGTGTCGGACAGGATCGCCTTGTCATATCCCGGCAGCGGGAATTCCCGCATCGTCGGGTCGAGCGTGGCAAAGAGCAGATCCTCGGCAAAGACGTCTGCGCCGGATAGCCGGTTGAACAAGGTCGACTTGCCGGCATTTGTATAGCCGACAAGCGCGATGACCGGCCAAGGCGCGCGCTGCCGCCGTTCCCGGTGCAAGGCGCGGGTCTTGCGCAAATGGGCGAGATCCTTGCGCAATTTGGCCATGCGGTCGCGGATCATCCGCCGATCGGACTCGATTTGGGTCTCGCCCGGTCCGCCGAGAAAACCGAAACCGCCGCGCTGCCGTTCCAAATGGGTCCAGCTGCGGACAAGGCGGCCTGCCTGATAATCAAGATGCGCCAGTTCGACCTGCAAACGGCCTTCCGCGGTAGCCGCCCGGGCGCCGAATATCTCGAGGATCAGGCCGGTCCGGTCGATGACCTTGACGTCAAGCTTCTCTTCCAGATTGCGCTGCTGGATCGCGCTGAGACTCCCATCGACAATCAATATCGAGGCTTCCTGCTCTTCCATCATCTTACGTATCTGGTCCACTTGACCCGATCCGAACAAGGTGGCCGGCTTGGGCTTGCGAACCGAAAAATAATGGGACGCGGTCGCGACCAGTCCGATGGCCAGAGCGAGGCCGACGGCTTCATCAAGGCGATGCTCGAGCGCGGACTGGCTCAGCGACACCATGTCGGGATGTACGACGAGCGCCTTGCGGCTCTTGCTGTCGAGACTTTCCTTCTCAAATGGTATCAATGCGCACCGTCATCAGCATTGTTATAATCGGCCAGATTTAGCGCTCCGCCCGGTTGCACGGTCGATATGGCGTGCTTGTAGACCAGTTGCGACAGGCCTTCCCGCTCGAGCAGGATACAGAATAGATCATGGGCAGCGACTTCACCCTGCAGCATCACGCCGTTGACCAGAAACATCGTCACCGGATCGTTGCTGTCGCGTACCGCAGTGAGGAATACTTCCTGCAATACCCCTGGCCGCGCCTTGGCATTGTCCATCAGGTCGGCAAAAGGCTGCGTATCGAGCGCTTCGGACGGCATGATCGTCGAAATGGCATGTTTGTACACCAACTGCGATTGCCCGTCGCGACGCAGCAGTACAGAAAAATTGTCGAACCAGGTCACGATGCCCTGAAGTTTGACGCCCTTGACCAGAAACATGGTCACAGAGGTTTTCGATTTCCGGAGGGAGTTCAGGAATAAATCCTGCAAGTTGTTTGATTTATCGGTCATATTTGACTCCAATTATTGGCCAGCTTTGCGATGGCATTTTATATTTCTCTAACAGCATCTGCTCTTCTCGAGGAGCGTTGTCTGACATATATGATATTCGCTCGGTCACGACAACCGGCAAACCGGCAAACCGGCAATATCATTCGATGTCGGTTTTCTTTCGCGAAGCCAGACCCAATATCTTCAATTTGCGATGCAGCGCGGACCGTTCCATGCCGATGAAATTCGCGGTCTTGGAAATATTGCCGGAAAAGCGCCGGATCTGCACTTTCAGATATTCCCGTTCAAAACTTTCCCGCGCCTCCCGCAACGGCGACCCCATAAGCGAAGCGACGCCCTGGTCGAGATCATCGTCATTGCCCAGCACTTCCGGTGGTAACATCTCCACCTCTATTTTGGTGAAATTGTCCTTGGGCGCCAGGATGATCGTGCGCTCGACAACATTGCGCAACTGCCGGACATTGCCCGGCCAGTCGCAAGCCTGCAGTGCCGCCATGGCTTCATCGGAGATTTCGGGTGGCTGCAAACGCTGCTCAGCGGCGAAACGGGCGGCATAATGGTCGACCAGAACCGGGATATCTTCGCGCCGCTGGTTCAGCGGCGGCAGGATGACCGGTACGACGTTGAGACGGTAGAACAGATCTTCGCGGAAACGCTTCTCGCGGATCTCGATTTCCAGATCGCGCGATGTTGCCGAGACGACCCGGACATCGACATTCACTTTTTGCGAACCGCCGAGCCGGTTAAAGCTCTGCTCGGTCAAAACCCGTAATATTTTGCCCTGGGTGTCGAGCGGCATGTCCGCGACTTCGTCGATGAACAGGGTTCCGCCATGGGCTTCTTCCATCAGGCCGGTTTTTTCGATCTTGCCGTTGCGTTCGGTACCGAACAGCTCCTCTTCGACGCTCTCCGGCGACAGTCGGGCGGCGCTGATGGTGACAAAGGCGGCATTGGAGCGTGAACTCCAGTTGTGCATCAAACGGGCCGCAACCTCCTTGCCGACGCCAGCCGGACCGGAAATCAGCAGGCGGCTGCCGGTGCCGGCGACGCGTTTCAAAGTGGCACGCACATTATTCACGGCAGCAGAATTGCCAGTGAGCTCGTCAGCGAAGCCGACCCGCGCCTTGAGAATTTCGTTTTCCCGGCGAAGCCGTTCGGTTTCGGTCGCTCTCGAGACCAGATGCAGCAGATGTTCGGCTTCAAAAGGTTTTTCGATAAAATCGACCGCGCCCTGCGATATCGCGGCAACCGCCGTGTCGATATTGCCATGGCCGGAGATCACGATGATCGGCATTTTCGCATCGAGCTGCTTCATCTCGGTCAGCAGTTCAAGGCCGTCCAGACGCGATCCTCTCAGCCAGACATCGAGCAGCACCAGCGACGGTCGCCGCTCGTTGACAGCGGCAAGGGCCGCGTCGCTGTCGGCGGCTACCCGGGTGGTATAGCCCTCGTCTTCCAGAACACCGGATATAAGATCACGGATATCGGGTTCGTCGTCGACAACCAGAATATCTAACGCCATGTTGAACCTCTATTCCTCATTACTCAATTTCTGCGGTTTTCGGGTCATTCCCGTCCGGACCATTATCGGCATCGTCGGAGCTCTCTGCGGTTCCGTGTGATAATCGCGCCAGTTGCGAAGGACTGAGGCGGATCGTCACTCGCGTGCCACCATCGGGCGCGTCACTGAACTTCATCTCGCCGAAATGTTCCTCGATAATCTTTTTGACGATCGCGAGGCCCAGTCCGGTGCCGCTTGCCCGGGTCGTCATATAAGGCTCGACGATCCGGTCCCGCTCGATCGGCAGGCCAATGCCATTGTCCGTCAATTCGATCACGACAATCTGGTTTTCGGTCCGGATCGCCAGATCTATTTTACCATCGGAAACTTGAAAATCTGCGCTGGATTCCGCTTTTTGTTCAATCGCTTCCGCAGCATTTTTGATGATATTGGTGAATGCCTGTCCCAGTTGGCGTCGATCGCAGACCAGCGATATCGGCTGATCGTCCGAGATGAAACTAAATGCGACGGTCGGCCACGCGACATCCTGCATGAACAGGGCCTGTTTCAGGATATCGTCGAGATTCTCCTGCCGGAATACCGGTTTGGGCATCCGCGCGAAGGAGGAAAATTCATCGACAATATTTCTCAGATCGCCAACCTGGCGGACAATCGTGTTGGTGAGATTTTCAAATATCGCAACATCCTCCGTCATCCGCGAGCCAAATCGCCGCTGCAGGCGTTCCGCAGCCAGCTGGATCGGCGTCAGAGGGTTTTTGATCTCATGGGCGATTCGCCTTGCAACGTCGGACCATGCGGCCCGCCGCTGATCGAGCAATTGCTGGGTGATGTCTTCAAAGGTGATGACATGGCCGTTCGGTCCGCCGACAATTTTGACGGCCAGAGTGCGCATGTCGGAATCCGAGGCAAATTCGATGATGCTGTTTTCGACACCATCCTGAATGAGCTCGGCAAATTGCGGTGCAGCCCTGGCGATATCGACATCGAGCAGGTCGTCAATCGGCTTGGAAAGCAGCGACTGGGCCTGCGAATTGACCAGCTTGATCTCGCCTTTCTCGTCCAGACTGATGATACCGGCGGTGACCGATTCCAGCACCGCCTCAATAAACGCCCGGCGACTACCCAATTGCTCGTTGGCGGTGATCAGGGCGGTCGTCTGGGTTTCCAGCCGTTCGGTCATGCGATTGAAGGCCCGGCCCAATGTACCGATCTCGTCATTCTCGAATGTTGTCGGAACCCGGGTGGCAAGATCGCCTTCGGTGACCCGCTTGGCCGCGTGCACCAGATCGCTGACCGGTTTCACCATCCGGTCGGCGACCACCAGAGCGATCCATAACACCAGCCCGACAATCAACAGCGAGATGACGAACAGGGCGATGTTGAACTGCAATTGCAGGCTGCGCGATCGCGAGAACAGGTCCTCGTAATCGGCAAGGACGGATTGCGCCCTTTCCCATTGGCTCAGCGCCAGCATGTCGGAGTCGCGGGCCGCGTAGAGAAATATCCGCGAGTTCAGGTCGAGCGCGGTCACCGCCTCGATCTTGTTCGGCCTTGCGGTTACGACATAGCTTTGCCCCTGCTGCAACTGTTTCAGCACCGCTTCGGTTATCTTCGGCTGCTGGTCTCCGTCATCGGGATCGACCGCCGCCGCGGTTCTTGCGACCCCATCCGGACCATATTCGATGATCGCCGATTCGTTGAGCTTGCGCGAGAGCACCTGAAACACATAGCCCTCGGCAAATTCCGGACTTTCCAGGTCGGCCTGCTGCAAATAGTTGCGCAAGTCATTGGCCATGGTGATCGTCTCTTCACCGACTTCGCGCTGGTTTTGCTCATAATAGCCGCGCGCCAGATCATTGGCATTTTCCAGCATGCCGCGGGCGCGATCCGAAAACCAAAATTCGACACCATATTGAAACAGCAGGGAAGCAAAAATAACCACCAGCACCATGGGAATGCTCGCAACCAGCGAGAACAGGGCGACCAGCCGGACGTGCAGACGGCCCTTGCTGCCGATCGATGATTGCGCTGCCCTGCCCTTGGCGATCCGGCGTCCGAACAGCACCAGCAGGGTCATCGCGGGAATCAAATTGGCTACCAGCAGAGCGGCGGTCAACGGCGGGGAAATGAAGTCGGTCTGGTCGGACTGGGTGCGGAGCAGAAAATAGGTGCCCAGCATGATCGCGCCGAACAGCAGCGCCACGATCCACTCGACGCGGCGCATGATTGCCTCTTTTTCGGCCATCAGCGAAAGACGCCGGAGCCAATTGGGGACACGCTGTTCCGTCGAATGGTTGGAAACTGTCATTGTGCTTTCAATACAACAGTTTCGTTGCTGAAAAAGCACTAATATTGTAAAAATATCACGATTGGGCGAAGCAATCCGTCACTTCGTCGCGGCGCGTCATTTCGACTCGGCGGGATCGATTTGATATTCGTTCAGCTTCTTGCGCAAAGTGTTGCGGTTGATGCCGAGAATTTTCGCTGCCTTGATCTGGTTGCCGTGGGCGTGATGCATCATTTCGGTCAGCAAGGGCTTCTCGAATTTTTCCAGCGCCTGGGCGTAGAGATTTTCCTTCTCCGGCGCGGCCATCAGGCCCAGCACGATCGACTTGATATGGGCTTCGAACTCCATACTGGCAGATTCAACCCGGTCTTCTCCGCGCTCGGCTGCGAGTATCTGGCGGATGGCGTCTTCGGAGAGCGTATTCTCCCTGCCGGTGACGACGAGGCGGTAGATGACATTCTTCAACTCGCGGACATTGCCGCGCCAGTAATGATGGCAGAGCAGATTCATCCCTTCCGGGGAAATCTGCTTGTGCGGCAGGCCTTCGGTGACCGCGAGCTTGAGAAAATGCTTGGTTAGCGCCGGAATATCGCTGGCGCGCTCCCTGAGCGGCGGCAGTTCGATCGGCACGACGTTGATCCGGTAATAGAGATCTTCACGGAACTTGCCCTGCTCGATCAGGTCGAGGAAGTCATGGTTGGTAGCAGCGATGATCCGGACGTCGAGCTTGACCAGCCCCTTGCCGCCAACCCGGTTGATTTCACCGGACTGCAGCGCGCGCAGCAGGCGGGTCTGGGCGTGCATCGGCATATCGCCGATCTCGTCGAGAAACAGCGTGCCGCCCTGCGCCTGTTCGAACTTGCCCGATGCATTGGCGACGGCACCGGTGAAAGCGCCTTTTTCGTGGCCGAACAGCTCCGCTTCGATCAGCTCCGAAGGGATGGCGGCCATGTTGACCGCGATAAACGGACCGGATTTGCGGTGGCCGAGACCGTGAATGGCTTCGGCAACCAGTTCCTTGCCGGTCCCGGATTCGCCGAGCACCAGCACGGACAGGTCATTTTTCAACAGTCGCGCGATCATCCGGTAGACTTCCTGCATCGCAGGGCTGCGGCCGACGAGCGGCAGGCTTTCCTCGTCCATCGACGGTTCGATGGGCTGGATATTCTTCGGCTTCAGTGCTTGCCCGACGACTTCGACCAGCTCGTCGAGATCAAAGGGCTTCGGCAGATATTCAAAGGCTCCGGTCTCCGACGCACGCACCGCGGTGTTCAGCGTATTCTGGGCGGAAATGATGATGATCGGGATGTCCGGATGGGTCGCCTTGACGCTGGCGAGCGAGGAAATTCCGTCACCCTCGCCCTCGCCCAGTCCGACATCGGTGAGCAGCAGATCATAGCGGCTGCTCGACATCAGCGCGTCGCGCTCGGCGATCGACTTGCAATTCTCGACTTCATAGCCCTCGGCGCGCAGGGCGGTGATGATGACATGACTGACCGACAGATCGTCTTCCACCAATATGATTTTTTCTTTGGCCATGATATGTCCTGACGTCAGTTTTTCGGAGCAACGGGAAGAAACAGGGTGAACCGGCTCATCTCGTCCTGATTTTCGCGGTCGTAGCGGATGCGCCCGTTCATATCGCGCATCAGTTTTTTCACCAGAGCGAGGCCGAGCCCCTGCCCTTCTTTCTTGGTCGAGACAAAGGGCGAGAAAATTTCCCGCTCCAGCTCCGCCGGAACGCCCGGGCCATTGTCGCAGACCATGATCTGGATGGGCAGCCGGACCGCCGCCGTATGGCCCTGCGCCGACAGGGACGCACCGAAACTGTAGCGGGTGACGATGCGGATTTGCGGGTCAGCCAAATGTTTGGTCGCGTCGACGGCGTTGGCAAGCACATTGGTCAACACCTGCATCATCGCATCTGGATCGATCAGCGCATCCGGCAGGGAAGGATCGAATTTGTCGTTGATCTTCACCGCCTGGCCGGTTGCCGCCTCGATCGAACGCCGCGCGCGATCGATCAATGTGTGGATATTGACCGCCTTGGTCTGGGCCGGCTGGTTGGACGACAGGGTCTGCATCCGGTTTAGCAGATTGACCACCCGCTCCACTTCCCCGGTGATCATCTGGGTCAGCGGTTTCTGGCTCTCGTCGAGTTGCCGGTCGAGCAATTGCGCCGCGCCCTTTATCGCCGCCAGCGGATTTTTAATCTCGTGGCTGAGAATGTCCGGCGCGCGAATCGCGAGATTGGACGGGTCATTATTCTCATTCTCGAGGATCGGACCATCCTGCGGCATCGGCGACAGGGATATTAGCCGCCATTCGGAATCGGATGCCAGGGGGTGAATGTCGAAATCGACAATGCCCAGCTTGCGGTCATCGCCGGAGATCATCACCCCGCGCGCTGTCAGGCTGATGTCCTGCTCGGTCAGCGCCGCATCCAGCCTCGGATCGGAGAAGTGCAGGACGTGATCGATCTTGCGGCCGATCAGATGTTTGGCACTGGTCCCGAACAGGGCCTCTCCGGATGGATTGACCCGGGTTACGATATGATCCGAGTCGATGACCAGCAAAGCATGGCTAAGCCCCGCCAATATTTGCTCAGCCGGAGGGATACCGTCCATCAAGCAGCGGCTTGATTCAGCCAGGGCGTATAAAATTCCTCGAGCATTTCCAGCACAATATAAGGATCGGCCTCGCTATTCGCCCGATTGCGGAATTCCGCCGAACCGGTCAGGCCCTTGGTGTACCAGCCGATATGTTTGCGGGCGACTTTGACCCCGACATCCTCGCCGTAGAGTTTCAGCATGTCGCGATAATGTTCGTTGAGTATCGCATATTGGGTGGCAATATCCGGATCAGGCAGACGTTCTCCGGTTTTGAACCAATGCATGAACTGACCCAATAGCCAGGGTTTGCCATAAGCACCGCGTCCGATCATCACGCCATCGGCACCGCTTTGCTCGAGCGCCGTCTGACCATCTTCGATGGAGCAGATGTCTCCGTTGACGATCACCGGCAGGGAAACCGCCTGTTTGACCTTGCTGACAAATTCCCAGTCGGCACTGTCGCGATACATCTGGCAGCGGGTCCGGCCGTGCACGACAATCATTTTCGCACCGAGATCTTCGGCAATATGCGCCAGTTCGGGCGCATTCAGGCTCTGATGATCCCAGCCCATCCGCATCTTGACGGTAACCGGAACATTGACCGCCTCGACCGTTGCCTTGATCAGCGACGCCGCGAGAGGAAGATCGCGCATCAAAGCGGAACCGGCATCGCCGTTGACGACTTTCTTCACCGGACAGCCCATGTTGATGTCGATAATCTGTGCGCCGCGATCTTCGTTGAGCTTTGCGGCGTCGGCCATCACCGCGGGATCACAGCCGGCAAGTTGCATCGATACCGGCTCTTCGGTTGCGTCCCATGCGCATTTCTGCAGCGACTGGCGCGTTTCCCGGATCATTGCCTGGCTGGCGATCATTTCCGTCACATTGAGTCCGGAGCCAAATCGCCGGACCAGTTTGCGGAACGGCAAATCGGTGACACCGGTCATCGGAGCCAGAATGACCGGACTTTCAATTTTCAAATCGCCAATGAAGATGGGATCAAGTTTCATATCTACTGCCTAAATTTTGGCAACTATATACTTTACTTAGCAGCCTTATGATGGTACATAATAGGCAACAGAAAGAAGCCTTGCAATGACCAACCTTACAGACCCTATTTTCCACAATGAAGAAGCCGCCGCCCAGCATATCGAGGTGTCGCGCTGGAACGGCGAACCTAGCTGCCCTCACTGTGGATCTGTCAATGCAACGCGCCTTAAGGGTAAGACCCAGGCTGGCTATTTCCAGTGCAATGATTGCCGCGATAAGTTCACTGTTCGCACCGGCACGGTTATGGAGCGTTCGCACGTTCCCCTTCATAAATGGCTTTTGGCTATGCACCTACTGTCATCCAGCAAGAAGGGCATTTCAGCCAGCCAGATCGCTCGCAACATCGGTGTAACCTATAAAACAGCTTGGTTCCTTTGCCACCGCATCCGCGAAGCCATGACGCCCATTAATCCCGATCCTTTGGGCGGCGCTGGCAAGATCGTTGAAGCCGACGAAACGTACATCGGCGGCAAGGATAAGAACCGCCACGCCCACAAGCGTTCCGGTAGCGGCTCTGGCATGGTCAAAAAGCAGGCTGTTGTCGCTCTGGTCGAACGTGAAGGCAATGTTCGCAGCTTCCACGTTGCAAGCGTCACCGGCCCTTCGCTGCGCTCGGTTCTGGTTCAAAATGCCGACCGCAAAAGCTGGTTGATGACCGACGAACATTCCGGATATATCAAGACCGGCAAAGAGTTTGCTGGCCACGCTTCAACCAAGCACTCGCTTGGCGAATATGTGAAGCACGGCGTTGTTCACTCCAATACAGTCGAAAACTTCTTTTCCATTATGAAGCGAGGCGTGATCGGAACCTATCACCATTGGAGCGAGCAACACCTAAGCCGCTACACTGCTGAATTTGATTTCCGTTACAATCACCGCGATATTACCGATGGCGAGCGTTCTGCTGCTGCCCTAAAGGGCATTGAAGGCAAGCGCCTGACCTATCGGCGGGTTGATAGGCTCGCAGCCTAAATACGCCGTTACGGCGGTTAGGATTGGGGAGCGTAGGAAGAGGTATTATTGAATATTCATAACACCGGAGATTGAGCCATCATAAAGATTGAGAACCAAACATTCGGAAATGTCGCTCTTGATGTTGACGGAAAGCACTTTGTTAATTGTATTTTCAACGGCACTGAGTTGATTTACTCGGGAGGCGTAGCGCCAATGATTTCTGGGAAAACTCAATTGAATGGGACAAAGTTCGAATTTGCCGGTGATGGTTGGCAAGCGTTTACTTGGCTTCGACGGCTGCGCGCCATCGGCGGCCCCGACTTTATTGAGACACTGCTTGATATCCAAGACGGTCAGAGTGGGGGTGGAACTGCTCATTAGCAGTAGTTTAGGCGTACTTTTATCAATTCTTACCCCCGCCTATTTCTTGCGAGACTTTTTGACGCCCTTCTTGCTATCTTTGAGCGGCTTGGGCGGAGTCGATAGAATGTTTTTCAACACAGCTTCGCGCCGTGCATCCGTTTCCGCCTCTGTGTAGGTGTCGTCTTCTTTTTGATCGGGTTTAGTCATGTCTAATATCCAGCCTGAAATTCCTGATGAACTTAAGTTTTTGGCGACCATAGGCTTCGTATCGATGCAATGGGCGCTATTTGAGCATCATGTCTTATTTATCATATACACCATCGAAGTTATACCCACTGAGCACGGGGATATTATCTATGGTGGGTTAGATTGGCGCCCTAGGCTGAATATGGCCATAAATTTAGCTAAGCGCCACAAACTACCGCCGCCACTTCAAAGACGATTGAGAGCAATCCGAGATGAGGTCACTAAGAAAAAACTGGCGGAAAGACGCAACACGGCTGTTCACGGCGTCCACAAATCCGGAAAAATTGATGGGGAATATACCCTTACAATGCCTAGGCTTCCGGAACCCAGTAAGCATACTGTATTAACTGCTTACGATTTAAAGGATTTAGGAGACGAGATTAATGCTCTGTCCAACAAAACTCTGGAGCTAATGACCGACATTGGAAATTGGAGAATGAGCGATCATGGCTCTAAAAATCGCCTCCACAGCATCCCTATAAGGGAAGCCGAAGGCGGGGTCGGTATCGCAAAGGGCTTCTATGCCCGCATCAAGCATCTGTTCGGTAATTTCTGAGGCTAAACCACCTTCATTTGCGTTATTTTTATCTGCCATCTATCTGTCTTTCAATTCGGGCGACTCATGTGCTGCTAACTTAAGTATATAGTTGCCTAAATTTTAAGCAGCCTTTATCGACAAATCAATTTCGAGGCAAGAATTGCTTCATCTACTTTCTCGGCGTAGATCGCGATTCATGGTTGAAGCCCCTGATCCCTCCGAACAGACCCACGCACTGATCGTTGCCGCGGGTGTCGGCGCGCGGGCGGGACTGGACGTTCCGAAGCAGTTCGAGACCGTTGGCGGGAAGCCGATGATACGGCACAGTGTCGAGAGGCTTTCAGCCCATCCCGCTATTGACCAGATCTGGATCGTGGTGGCAGCGGGACAGGAAGAACATTTAAACCAGGCTCTTGGCTCCTTTTTCTCCCACAAGATCGTGATCGGCGGCGCCACCCGCCAGCAATCGGTTTACAACGGACTGCTGGCGATCCGGCAGGACGGGGGCGCCAGAGATATTCTCGTCCATGATGCGGCGCGGCCCTTTGTCGCCGATATGGTGATCGACCGTCTTCTCGATCAATTGAAAACCGCGGCCGCCGCCATCCCGGTGTTGCCCTGCGTCGATACGATGGTGCAACTGAGCAACGACCAGCTCGAACGGACGGTTGACCGAAACAGTCTGTGGCGCGTGCAAACCCCGCAAGCATTCAACTTTCTGAAGCTCGTCGCTGCTCATGAGAATTTTGCTGCTGGCGATGATGCCAGCGATGACGCGCAGATATTCCTGGCAGCCGGCCATGATGTATCAACGGTCGAAGGCGATGAAGCGCTTAAGAAATATACATTGCCAGCGGATTTCGCCGAGAAAGGGACAGAATATATGCGCCAGACACGAACCGGAATGGGCTATGATGTCCACCGACTGGCCGCAGGTGAAGAATTGTGGCTGGGCGGCATCAAAATCGAACATGACAAAGGCCTGTCCGGGCATAGCGATGCCGATGTTCTGCTCCACGCGCTGACCGATGCTTTGCTTGGAACAATTGCTGCTGGCGACATTGGTGACCATTTCCCACCTTCGGACCCGCAATGGCGCGGCGTCGCCTCGTCGCGTTTTGTCGAACATGCGGCCGCGCTCATCACGGAAAAAGGCGGCATCATCCAGAATGTCGATATGACAATCATCTGCGAAGCCCCGAAGATCAAGCCGCACCGCGATGCCATTCGGGCGAATATTGCAACCATGCTGAACCTTGACCAGGATAGAGTGAGCGTTAAAGCGACCACGACAGAAGGCCTGGGCTTTGCCGGGCGTCAGGAAGGCATAGCGGCGCAAGCCATTGCTACGATCATATTGGAAGGATAGAAATGAGAAAACTTGCATGTTGCGTCACTCTGCTCAGCGCATTCAATATTGGTGCCGCGCAGGCTGCGGAAACGAAGGCATGTGTATCTGCGGGGCAGGCCAATGCAATATTCACCTATATCCTGCCGGCAGTTTTCGAAGCCGCGGGATCAAAATGCAGCCCCTATCTGGACGATGATGTAGCGCTGATGCAGCAGAAAGCGGTATCCTATCAAAAATATGTGATCGCATCAGAACAGGCCTGGCCAACGGCCAAACATGGAGTCAAAATCATGTTTGGCGATAAAATGCCGGAAAGCATGGATGTTGATGCTATGCGCCCGTTCCTCGATGGCCTCGTCACCGCGATGGTCAGCGACGGCATCAAGCCCAAAAGCTGTTCGACTATCAGCGAAGCCTACACATTGCTGGAACCGTTGCCCGCGGCCAATTTTGGCGGGTTGATTGGGCTATTCATGAAGTTGGGATCGCAAAGCGACAAAAAACCACCGATAAAGATTTGTGAAACTGCGGACAAATAGGGTAACCGCACCTTCATGCAAAATCTTCTCCCCCCCGAACTGGTCACATTGGCTAACAATGTGATCGAACAGAACCGCAAGATTGGCAGGCGGATTACCGTCGCCGAAAGCTGTACCGGTGGTCTGGTCGCCGCAGCGCTGACCGAAATTGCCGGAAGCAGCGATGTATTCGATTGCGGCTTCACCACCTATTCCAACGATGCCAAGCAGAATATGCTCGGCGTCAGCGGTGACTTGCTCGAGACATTCGGTGCGGTTTCAATCGCGGTTGCCTGGGAAATGGCACAGGGCGCTCTCGACCGCTCCGGTTGTGATGTCTCTGTTGCCATTACCGGCGTAGCCGGACCAGGTGGCGGTTCCGAGAAAAAGCCGGTTGGCACTGTCGTCTTCGCCAAGGCGGAAAAAGGCAAAAGCGTCGATGACGTGGTTGCCGACCGCAAGAATTTTGGCGATGATAAAAGCCGTGCCGATATCCGGCTTCAGGCGGTGCTGGTCGCGCTCGAACTGCTGCTGCCCGACGAAAGCGAGTAGCTGCTCCCGTATATTTCGCCAGCGCGGTCAACAAAGGCACCGGTCATCTTGTTCAAGGCCTTGGCGAACATCTGGCCTGCCAGTTTCTCGAACATCCGGTTCTTGAAGGTGAACTCGACGTAAAAGTCGACATGGCAGCCGCCGCTCTCGCGGGACCGGAAACGCCATTCATTGTGCAACTGCTTCAGCGGACCATCGAGATAATCGACATCGATCGACCGGTTGTGCGCCTTGATCACCCGCGACGAGAATTGCTCGCGCAGGCCCTTGAAGCCGACCAGAACATCGGCGAGCATTTCGGTTTCGCTATTGGCGCGGATCCGCGTGCCGACCACCCAGGGCAGGAATTCCTGATAGCGACCGACATCGGCCACCAGCGCGTACATTTGTGCAGCGCTGTAAGGCAGATCGCGGGTTTCCCTATGGACGGGCATTTAAAGCACCCGAGCGCGCCAGTTTTTCCTCACGCGCCTGACGCATTTTGGCGAAATCCTCACCAGCATGATAGCTCGACCGGGTCAGCGGGCTCGAAGCGACGAGCAGAAAGCCCTTTGCACGTGCAACAGAAGCATAAGCGTCAAAGGCCTGCGGCTTGACGAATTCGCTGACTTTCACATGTTTTGTCGTCGGCTGGAGATATTGGCCCATGGTCAGGAAGTCGACATCGGCGCTGCGCATGTCGTCCATCACCTGATGCACTTCGAGTCGCTGCTCGCTCAGGCCGAGCATAACGCCCGATTTTGTGAAGATCGACGGATCTAGCCGCTTGACCTGCTCGAGCAGACGCAGCGACGCATAATAGCGCGCGCCGGGGCGGATCGTCGGATAGAGCCGGGGAACGGTCTCGAGATTGTGATTGTAGACATCGGGACGCGCCGCGACGATCGCTTCGACCGCTGCTTCGGTCTTGTTGCGGAAATCCGGGGTCAAAATCTCGATCGTCGTTTTCGGTGTCGTCCGGCGCAAGGCCTCGATCACTTTCACGAACTGGCTGGCGCCGCCGTCGGCGAGATCATCGCGGTCGACCGAGGTCACGACAATATGCTCGAGGCCCAGCTTGGCGGCGGCATCGGCAGTATGTTGCGGCTCCAGCGCGTCCACCGGCATCGGCATGCCGGTCTTAACGTTGCAGAAGGCGCAGGCACGGGTGCAGACATCGCCGAGAATCATCACGGTCGCGTGCTTCTTGGTCCAGCATTCGCCGATATTGGGGCAAGCCGCCTCTTCACAGACGGTGTTAAGTTTATGCTCCCGCATCAAGGCGCGGGTTTTCTCGAATTCGGCACCCATCGGGGCTTTGACGCGAATCCAGTCGGGCTTGCGCAGGCGCTCTGGGGGGCTGTCGGGCGTGGTGATCTTGGTGATTTCGTTCATTTCTATCAAATAGGACAAGAAAACCGCTCTTGCCACCCCCAAAACCGGTGATATGGATCGAAACATGACAAAATTCACCGATCTGCTCGATGGCTATCGCCGCTTCCGTTCCGACCAATGGCAAACGCAGCGCAAACGCTGGGATGAACTCAAGGAAGGCCAGAGCCCCAAGGTGATGATCATCGCCTGCAGCGACAGCCGCGTTGATCCCACCCAGATTTTCGATACCAACCCCGGCGAGACCTTCATTGTCCGCAATGTCGCCGCTCTCGTACCGCCGTTTGAAACCACGCCCGGCCAGCACGGCGTATCGGCCGCGCTCGAATTTGCTGTCCAGTTTCTCAAAGTCGACGAAGTGGTGGTCATGGGCCACGGCAGTTGCGGCGGCTGTGCAGCGGCGCTGTCCGAGCAGATGAAGGACATGCCGCACGGCAAAGGCGGCTTTATCGCCGACTGGATCACCCTGCTCGACGGCGCCCGGGCCAAGGTTGCCCATGATCATGGCGATTTGAACGGATCCGAAGCGCAACTGGCGATGGAGCATGAAGGCATTCGCACCAGCCTTGCCAATTTGCGGACATTCCCCTGCATCCAGGAGAAAGAGGCCAATGGATCGATTCGCCTGATCGGCGCCTGGTTCGCGATTGCCGAGGGCAAGCTGCACGTGCTGGACGAAGAAAGCGATACATTCGCGGCTGTCGATTGATAGCGCCAGGGCTATGTGGGTATTTCAATGACTTGAGTCTGGCTCTTCAGGATGTATCAGAATCTTTTATGAAGCAGACGCCAGCCTGATCTTTACAAACTTTACAGTGTTATGAAAAGAAATCCCTTCCCCTTCTCCCGTGAGGGAGAAGGATGCGAAGACTTGGCAGCTTGCTGCCTAGTCGCAGCTGGATGAGGGTGTTCTGCGCTTCAGAGGACAGAACACCCTCATCCAACGCCGCCTAATTCGCTTCGCTCATAAGGCTCTGTATCCTTCTCCCTCACGGGAGAAGAATCACGATTAAATAATTCCTCGTGATTCTGGGCAGCATCGACCACATGATCCCAGCATGAAAATTGTCAAAGAGCCTCGCCCGGCCTAATCCATGTGCCGTGCTGTAGGACAGCATTTTTCCTCTTGAACGCCCTCCCCCGGCGGTCCATCTTGATCGGATGAACCAACATAATGACAATATCGCTCTGCTGATCGATTCCGATAACGCCAGTCACAATGGCCTTGATCCCGTGCTCACCGCGCTGGCCGAACTGGGCACGGTGAATATCCGACGCGCCTATGGCAACTGGCGCAAGCAGTCGCTCAAGGGCTGGGTCGATATCCTCCACAAATATGGCATCGAGCCGCAGCAGCAATTCGACATGACCAAGGGCAAGAATGCCACCGACATGAAAATGACCATCGACGCGATGGACCTGCTGTTCCGCGGCAATGTCACCGGATTCGGGATCATGAGCAGCGACAGCGACTTCATGCCGCTGGCCATGCGCATCCGGCAGGAAGGCCTGCCCGTCTATGGATTCGGTAGCGCCAAGACGCCGGAAGCCTTCAAGCAGGCATGCAGTCGCTTTATCGACGTCGATGCTTTGATCAAGGCGGACAAGCGGCATCGGATCGGAGGCAAGAGTGACGTCAAGCCGTCAGCCAAGCCGGAAGCCGCAAGCGGATCAGGCGAGAGCAACGGCGGCAAGGTCGACGACGAACTGCTCAACTTGCTGATCGACGCCTATCAGGCCACCAAACGCGACGCCGAGGGCTATGCCAGTCTCAGCGAAGTCGGCAAGATTGCCGGCAACCGGTCGAGTTTTGACGTGCGCAACTATGGTTTCTCGCGGCTTTCGGAAATGTTCGAGGAAGTTCCGAACTTTCAGACGAAACGCAATGAAAACGGGCAGTTATTTGTGAAACGGTTGCGGTGAGCGATCCTTCTCCCGTGCGGGAGAAGGAAATTCCTCCCCGCTTGCGGGGAGGTGGCAGCCTGAAAGGCTGACGGAGGGGGCGCCCCCTCGGTTATAATCGCCACAGCAGCGTCGAGACCAAAGCCCCCTCCACCACGCTGCGCGCGGTCCCCCTCCCCGCTGGCGGAGAGGATTTGGTGCGAACCTAGACTTTTCGGCGTGGCCGGTCCTTCGACAGGCTCAGGACGAACGGCCGCGTCATCTCTTCTACCGTGCAGGAGAAGGGGAAGTCAGGCCGTGCCTGAAAAGTTGCAGGGCAACATGTCGCGCCCGCCTTACCAATCCTCCCCGCTTGCGGGGAGGTGGCAGCCGGAACGGCTGACGGAGGGGGCGTCCGACCGGGCGCAATTTCGGTTAGAATCGCAACCCCAGCGGCAAGACCAGAGCCCTCTCCACCACGCTGCGCGCGGTCCCCCTCCCCGCTGGCGGAGAGGATTTGGCGCGAACCCAGACTTTTCGGCGTGGCCGGTCCTTCGACAGGCTCAGGACGAACGGGAACCACCGCCACCCGGTGAAGCGGTCTCACGAAAAGGCAGATGGTGACTCCCTGCCCAAAATCGTTATGTAGGGCGAATGCAAACCGGAGCCCTCTTCTCACTCGCCCTTTATTTCATTCTGATGCTGGCCATTGGCTTTTATGCCTGGCGCAAATCCACCGACAGTAGCGAAGGCTATTTGCTGGGGGGACGCAATCTTCACCCGGCTGTCGCCGCGCTGTCTGCGGGGGCTTCCGATATGTCGGGCTGGTTGCTGCTCGGCCTTCCCGGCGCGCTTTATGCGGCGGGACTGGTCGAAGTCTGGATCGGGATCGGGTTGTTCGTTGGCGCTCTGGTCAACTGGATTGTCGTTGCCCCGCGATTGCGCGAGCAGACCGAAAGCTACGGCAATGCGCTCACCATCCCCGAATTTCTCGCCAATCGTTTCCCCGACAAAGCGCTCGCGCTGCGCGTGACGTCGGCGATCATCATCGTCCTGTTCTTCGCGGTCTATACCGCAGCCGGTCTGGTAGGCGGCGGCAAATTGTTCGAGACCAGTTTCGCCGGCCTGTTCGGCGACACCGGGATGAGCGACTATATGACCGGCATCTGGCTAACCGCAGGCGTGGTATTGGCCTATACGATGGTCGGCGGCTTTCTTGCGGTCAGCCTGACCGATTTTGTTCAGGGATGTATCATGGTCGTTGCGCTGGTGCTGATGCCGATCGTGGTATTGACCGATGACGGCGGGATCAGCGCTATTACCAGCCAGCTCAACGCCCTCGACCCGAATTTCCTCAGCCTGACCGCCGGCCTGTCCTTCATCGGCTTTCTCTCGGCCGTGACCTGGGGACTTGGCTATTTTGGCCAGCCGCATATCATCGTCCGGTTCATGGCGATCCGCTCGGTGCCGCAAGTGGCCACCGCGCGCAATATCGGCATGAGCTGGATGGGCGTAGCGCTGCTCGGTGCGATCGGCGTCGGCATCACCGGACGCGCCTATGTCGAGATGAACGGGCTGGTGCTGGAGGATCCCGAAACCATCTTCATCCTGCTGGCCAACACATTATTCCACCCGCTGATCACCGGCTTCCTGCTCGCCGCCCTGCTGGCCGCGATCATGAGCACGATCAGCTCGCAATTGCTGGTCTCGTCGAGCTCGCTGACCGAGGATTTTTACCGCCTGTTCCTGCGCAAGAACGCCAGCGAGCGGGAAACGGTCAATATCGGACGGCTGTTTGTCGCCTTGGTCGCGCTGGTCGCGATCTATATCGCCCGCGATCCGGACAGCAAGGTGCTGGGGCTGGTGTCAAACGCCTGGGCCGGCTTCGGCGCCGCGTTTGGGCCGCTGATCCTGCTGTCGCTGACCTGGAAGCGGATGACCGGCGCTGGAGCGGTGTCCGGACTGGTGATTGGTGCCGGCGTGGTAATCCTGTGGATCGCGATGGGCTGGAACAAGGAATTCATGGGCGGCCCCGGGGTTTACGAGATCATTCCGGGTTTTGCGGCGGCGCTGGCGGCGATTGTCGGGGTTAGTTTGGCGGGGAATAGTTCAAAAAAGGGCTATCTAACGCGTTGACAGCACTTCCGTTTTTGGGATTAAATCGTGAATAATATTTCCCACTTTTTGTTGAGTAGCTTTAGTAATCCCTGCTCACTAGATTACTATGTTGGGCCGCATGATGAATATTGATCAGATTATTGCCCTTAGCGCTTGTTTAATTAGCTTGCTGGTTGCTTTAGCGACGTTCCTCACAGTGAGGCAGATAGCCAAACAACGACGGTCTTCCTTTAAGCCAGAGCTAATCTTAGCACGCTCAACTTTCACGGCACGGAACCGTACTGTTCCATATCGCTGGAGTTTCTCAATTGATGAAGAAAAGACTGATGCCTTGGTCTCAGACAAACCTGATGAATCGTCTCTAAAGAGGAATTTCCATATAGCGATACCCCTCCTAAATATTGGCTTAGGCGCTGCAAAAGAGGTGGTGATTGAATGGAATTTTGACATTGATCGAGCTATTGAAATTGTCAACTCGATACGTCAAAAACTCCTCCTCGAAGGTTATATCGAAAACACCAACGATATCATTAGTTTCCACTCGAACAGTGGCGAAGAATCAATGCATTCTTGGCTTGGTCAAAAGAGGAATTCTCTTGATTACGTTCTTGCTTCTGACCCCACCATTGAATCGGAAACGATTAGTGTTCCTCCACTTTATCTCGAGTTATATTGCCAATATCAGGCTTGCATTTTCAAACAAAATGATAGTGAAAAAGTAGAATTCCCACATCTGACAGCGATAATGACTCATAAAGACATCGGCGAAATTGCTCATGCCGCGGCATTCAAGTTAAATTTCGACATCATAATGCTGATGTCAAACAAAGAGATGCCGACGAAAATGACTGTGGCCATTAGCCCAGAAAAACTGCACGATTCTAGTTATCAAATTGAAGCAATAAGGTTGCTAAAGGATATTGTGGCTCAATCACTCCCAAAACTGATATCTTGAAAACTCGCAGGTAGAACAGCGTTAGCGCTAATCCTCACCTAGTCAATTTCTTATAAGCCACCCGTGTCGGCCGATCCGCCGCATCACCCAGACGACGACGCTTGTCCTCTTCATAGGCCTCGAAATTGCCTTCAAACCATTCCACATGGCTGTCGCCTTCGAACGCCAATATGTGGGTCGCCAAGCGATCGAGGAAAAAGCGGTCATGCGAGATGACCACGGCGCAACCGGCGAAGGTTTCCAGCGCGTCTTCCAACGCGCGGAGCGTTTCCACATCGAGATCGTTCGTCGGCTCATCGAGCAGCAGCACGTTGCCGCCTTCCTTGAGCATCTTGGCGAGATGGACGCGATTGCGTTCACCGCCGGAGAGCTGGCCGACTTTCTTCTGCTGGTCGACGCCCTTGAAGTTGAACGCGCCGACATAGGCGCGGGTCTGGACTTCATTTTTGCCGAAGGTGAAATAGTCGTGGCCGCCGGAAATTTCTTCCCAGATATTCTTCGACGCGTCGAGCGTATCGCGGCTTTGATCGACATAGCCGAGCTTCACCGTTTCGCCGAGTTCCAGGGTGCCGCTGTCCGGGGTTTCCTGACCGGTGATGATCCGGAACAGGGTCGTTTTACCGGCGCCGTTGGGGCCGATGATGCCGACAATACCGCCCGGTGGCAGCGAGAAGTCGAGATTTTCGAACAGCAGCTTATCGCCATAAGCCTTGGTCAGGCCGTTGGCCTCGATTACCTTGGAGCCGAGCCGTTCCGGGGTCTGGATCAGGATCTGCGCCTTGCCGATCACCCGGTTTTCCTGCGAAGCAACCAGATCGTCGAACGACTTGATACGCGCCTTGGACTTGGTCTGCCGCGCCTTGGGGCTTTGCCGCATCCACTGCAGTTCGTTGTCGATCGCCTTCTGGCGGCTTTTGTCTTCGCGCTCTTCCTGCGCCAGACGTTTCGACTTGTTGTCGAGCCAGCTGGAATAATTGCCTTCGAATGGATAGCCCTTGCCGCGGTCCAGTTCGAGCACCCAGTTCACCACATTGTCGAGGAAATAGCGGTCATGGGTGACGAGAATGACGTTGCCGGCATAGTCGATCAGATGCTTTTCGAGCCAGGCGACGCTTTCGGCATCGAGATGGTTGGTCGGCTCGTCGAGCATCAGGATTTCCGGCTTGTCGAGCAGCAGGCGGCAGAGCGCAACGCGGCGCTTCTCGCCACCGGAAAGATCGGTCACCGGGCTGTCACCGGGAGGGCAGCGCAGCGCTTCCATCGCGATTTCCAACTGGTTGTCGAGGGTCCAGCCGTCAACCGCATCGATTTTTTCCTGCAGCTCGCCCATTTCTTCCATCAGTGCGTCAAAATCGACGTCTTCCGGAGGATCGCCCATGATCGTGGAAATTTCATTGAAGCGCGCGACCAGATCGGCGACTTCGCGGACGCCGTCCATGACATTTTCCTTGACCGTCTTGCTCTCGTCGAGATGCGGTTCCTGCGCGAGATAGCCGACACGAATGCCCTCGCCCGCCCAGGCTTCGCCCTGAAATTCGTCATCCTGGCCAGCCATGATCTTCATCAGCGTAGATTTACCGGCGCCGTTCTTGCCGATGATGGCAATTTTCGTGCCCGGCAGAAATTGCAGATGGATATTGTCGAGTACCGGCTTGGGGGCACCGGGGAAAGTCTTGGTCAGACCTTTCATGACATAGCTATATTGGACGGCCATTTTATATTCTTTCAAAGTTGCGCGTCATCCCAGCAGGTGCTGAAATCTCAGGCGGCTTGGCGCTCGGTTTGAGGAGATCCCGGCTTTCGCCCGGATGACGGGTTAATTTCAGGGCTTATGTAGCTATTCCGACCCCCGGTCGCAAGAGACCATTGGCAAAGCGCAAAAGGCGGGTTAGTCTGCGTCCATGAGAAAAATATCCACCCTGCTCGCTGGCGCGTCCGCGCTGTTTCTGTCTACCGCGGCACTGGCCGATAATCATGATCCGATAATGCTGCAGGCCAAGGCGCTGCAGGATGATGTCGCTTATGACATCATTGAAGGACTGACCACCGAAGTGGGGCCACGGCAGGCAGGCACGGAAGCCGAAGCGCGTGCGCGGGACTGGGCGGTTGCCAGGCTGAAGGCGCTCGGTTTCGACAATGTCCGCAACGAGCCGTTCATGATGCCGACCTGGGTGCGCGGCGATGAAACGGCGGCGGTGGTTGCGCCTTATCCGCAGAAGCTGTTTGTCACCGCACTCGGCAATAGTGCCAGCACGGGCGACAAGGGGATTACGGCCGAGGTCGCCTATTTCGACTCTCTCGAGGCGCTGAAGGCGGTCCCCGACGGCAGTCTGGCCGGCAAGATCGCCTTTGTGACTCACAATATGCACCGGACGCAGGATGGCTCCAGCTATAGCGCGTTCGGTCCGGTTCGCTGGTTTGGCCCTTCGATTGCTTCGCAAAAAGGTGCGGCGGCCTATGTCATCAAGTCGATCGGCACCGATTATCACCGCAATCCCCACACCGGCAGCACCGGTTTTGGCGAAGGCGTCAAGCCGATCCCGGCGGGCGCGCTCGCCCTGCCCGACGCGGACAATCTCGAGCGGATGGTCAAGCTGGCGCGCAAATCGGGCAAGCCGGTGACGATGAATCTGGTGCTGACGCCGAAGAATATCGGTCAGCAGGAATCGGGCAACGTCATCGCCGAAGTGGTCGGGCGGGACCCGAACCTGCCGATGATATTGATCGCCTGTCATCTCGACAGCTGGGACCTGGCCACTGGCGCATTTGACGACGCTGCAGGCTGCGGAATTATCGCGGCGGCTGCGAAGAATATCAAGGACCACGGCCAGCCGCTGCGCACTATCAGGTTGCTATGGGCGGGCGCGGAGGAAGTCGGCATCTGGGGCGGCAAGGCTTATCGCGACGCCCATCGTGACAAGAAACACGCCATCGCCATGGAATCGGATTTTGGCGCCGACAATGTCTGGCGGGTGGAATATACTCTGCCCGATGGCGCAAAACAGGTGGAAGATGCAATTTCGTCCAGCCTGCTTAACCTCGGCATTGGTCGCTCTGCCGGTATGGCCGGTGGTGGCGCCGATGTCGGCCCGATCATCAGCGATGGTAATCTCGCGATCATCGATTTGCAGCAGGACGGAAGCCGCTATTTCGACCTGCACCACACGCCGGATGATACGCTGGACAAAATCGACCCGGAACAATTGCGGCAGAATGTCGCAGCCTGGAGCACGGTGCTTTCGATCATAGCGAATAGCGATGCGGACTTCACCATGCCGGCAAAACAATGAGAGCGCTCCCGCTTCTCGGGCTGAGTGCCCTGCTGCTGGCCGCTTGCTCCGAAACGCCGGTCGAGGAAAAGGGCGACGAAGCGATTGCCGAAATGGAAGCGGAGATCGAGCAGGATGCCCGTTCTCTCGAAGAAGCGGCTGACGAGGCGGCGAAGGTGATGGCAGAGGATATGGACGCCGAACTGGCCGCAGATGGCATCCCCGATCCGGCTGCGGCGACTTCGGAGACTACTTCAGAGACTACTTCGGAGACTAAGGCGAATTAGCCATTAGATCACTGCGCCAGTCGTTTGGCGATTTGCGGCCCGATCAGCCAACCGGCAAAATTAATGTGGCCCGCAATCCGCCATTTTCCCGGTTCTTCAGGATGATATCACCGCCATGGTCGCGGGCAATGGCGCGGGCAAGCGTCAGCCCCAGACCGGACCCGCCGGTGGCGCGATTGCGCGATGCATCTCCGCGCAGAAACGGCTCGAACATCGCAGAGATTTTTTCCTCAGGGATGCCAGGTCCGTCATCATCCACATGGATCAACAGGCTGCTACCGGACTTTTCCACAGATATATCCGCAGCCTTGCCATAGAGGGTCGCATTGCCGATCAAATTGCGTAGCGCCCGCCGGACCAGAGTCTCGCGAACCGTGGCGATCTGCTTGTCTCCACGCTGATAGCGGACGTCCTGACCGAGATCGGTAAACTCGTCGACGACGGTTTCGATTAACGAGCGGATGTCGACCGGATCAGACTGTTCGGTCGAGCGCCCCAGCCGGGCAAGCGACAATATATCCTCGAGCATGCTGTTCATGTCTTCGATGCCCGCGACCATCCGTTCGCGCTCGGCCTCGTCCTCGACGCTTTCGACGCGCACCCGCAGCGCCGCCAGCGGTGTCCGCAAATCATGACCGATGGCGCCCAGCATGACGTCTTTCTCTTCGATCATCCTTGTGACGCGACCGCTCATGTCATTGAACGCCCGGATCAGTTCCCTCGTGTCGGGAGGCCCCTGCTCTTCAAGCGCTTCGGTTGTGCCGGGCTGGAAAGACTGTGCTCTGGCGGTGAGCGATTTGAGCGGGCGCGATATATAGCGCCCGAGCAGAATCAGCGGGATCAGCATCAGCAGATAGATGGTGAATGTCTGGAACAGCAGGGTCCGGACCAGCAAGGGTGTGCGCTCTCGTACAGCTGAAGCAATGCTGACCCACTGGCCGTCGGCCTGCTGCGCCGAAATGATCACGAAACCCTTGGTCTCCGGGGTATTTTGGTCACCGCCCATTGACCGGTTGATAGGATCGTTGCGCCACTCGCCGCGATTGGCACCAATCACAAAGCCAGTCATATCGGTCGTCAGATCGCGGATTGAAGTCGCACGAATATCCGAAAATCCGATGCCCATATTGGCAAAGGCCTGACCGGCGCGCGCTTCCAGCTCCGGTAACCGCCGCATATCGTCGCCAACCGCACTTTCAGGGCTAAATTTAAGCTGCCCCCACCGTCGGGACCGTTTGCCACCGCGGCGCGCGGCCGAACGATCATTAGTCGTCCGTTCGAAACCATAGGCAATGCGGGCGACCGCAGATGTTGACGCTTCGACCAGATTTTGGTTCTGGGCGCCGCGATAGAGCAGGAAGCTGTTGATACCCTGCGCCAGCAGCAGAATGAGCGCGACGACCAGCAGCAGCTGGCCGACCAGGCTGTTAGGCCATAGACGTTTCACAGGGATTTGACCTCACCGGCCAGCACATAGCCGCCGCCCCACACGGTCTTGATAATTTCGGGATTTTTCGGATCGCTCTCGATCTTGCGGCGCAGCCGGCTGATCTGGTTGTCAACGGCGCGGTCGAACGCATGGGCCTCGCGGCCCTGGGTGATGTCGAGCAACTGGTCGCGGTTGAGCACTTTGCCAGCGCGGGACACCAGCGCCAGCAGCATCTGATATTCACCGGTGGAGAGCGAGATATTGACGCCATCGGCATCGATCAGGCTGCGTTTGTCGCATTTGAGCGTCCAGCCGGAAAACTGGTAAGCGCCGCCGGTGCTGGCGTTCTGGCTGGTTCCGCCCTTGTCGGCGCGACGCAGGACGACCTTGATCCGCGCGACCAGTTCGCGCGGGCTGAATGGCTTGGTGATATAGTCGTCGGCACCGAGTTCAAGCCCGATAATCCGCTCGGTTTCCTCGGTCTTGGCGCTGATGAAAATGACCGGGATATCGGTCTTGTCGGTGACAAAGCGGCACAGGCTGAGGCCGTCTTCGCCCGGCATCATGATGTCGAGCAGGATGATGTCGAAATCATAGGCATTGAGCAGCGACCGGGCGACGCTCGCGTCGCTCGCTTGCTGCACCTTATAACCCTGCTTGATCAGATATTCGGCCAATGGCTCGCGCAATGAGGCTTCGTCATCGACCAGTAATATGTGAGTCTTGTTCGTCATCGGTTCGCCCTATCACAGGATCTTGAAAAAGGAACGGACCGCCAGCCAATTGGGGGAGAAGGGGGAGATGGCTGACGATCCGTTCGCGAAAAGAGTGGTTCAGGGATTAACCGCCTCTTTTATTCCGTTCGCCACGCTGGCCTTTGTGGGCAGCCTGACGCTCTTCCTTGGTAAGCTTGCCGTCCTTGTCGGCATCGGCCGTGTCGAAACGGGCCAGTGCTGCTGTGGTAAATTCGGCCTTGCTGATCTTCTGATCACCATTGGTGTCGGCATTGCGCATCATCGCCATACCGCCGCCACGTTTGTGGCCTTTACCGCGCATGCCTTTGCCGCCGCGCTTGCCCTTCATGGACTGGGCTTCTTCCTGGCTGAGCTTGCCGTTACCGTCCTTGTCGGCGCGGGCAAATTTGGCAGCCTTGCGTTCAGCACGAGCCGTTTCCATTTCGGCCTGGCTCAGTTCGCCATCGCCATTGGTATCGGCCTTGGCAAAGCGTTCGCCGCGCTTGGATGAACGATCAGCGCGTTTCGCTTCACGATCTTCCTTGGAGAGATAGCCATCGCTGTTCACATCCATCTTGGCAAAGCGGGTGTTCAGCGACGCTGTCATTTCAGCGCGGCTTATGGCGCCGTCTGCATTGGTGTCAGCCCGCATGCCGCGGTCACCGGGAGCGGCAACGGCGATTCCGCCAGCCATCAAAAGTGCGGTAGCGCTCGAGATCAAAATTGCTTTTTTCATAATATGTTCCTCATGTTCCTGTTCAGGGAAACGGTCTATCGTTCCGCCATGAATGTTGTTCTAATAGTAACTTGTCGCTGAACTTTGTCAGAACAGACGAAAATTGTCGCAATTTGTAACAATTGCCGAAAACGGTTCATATTCCCGACAGATTGCAGCTGCGAATGGCCCAAAATTGGCATGGAAGTGAAGCGGAACGATACTCTGGGTCAGGAATCCATGATGGTGTAACGGGCTGCACCGGGCAGCTTGCACATGGTTTTCGAGACTTTCAGCTCCTCGCCGTCGACGATCACGATATCGGCGAGCACCATGCATGACGTTCCGTCGGGCAATGCATTCTTCGACGAGACGGTCGAGCTTCCCGAGACATTTTCGCGGACAGTGCTTTGCCATTCGACCTTCTTGCCGATCTCCCCGCCTTCGGTAGCGACCTGCGTGGCTTCCACGGCCTGTTCTTGTTCTTCGGGATAGAGCCGGCAGGAAACTGCCTGAGACAGATTGTTGGCGCTATCGACAAGAAAGTCGCCGACCAGCGGTATTTTCCGGGTCATGCTCGCCATCCGGTCGGCCATGCCGAACAGGCCTTTGCGCTTTGGCCTGGCTTCCGTACCATCCAGCTTTCCCTGTCCGTTACCGCACAATGTATCGAAAGAACTGGCACCGGTCGGCGCGGCGGCGGCGCTCTCCGGATCTGCGGCGGTGACAGCTTTATCCCCGGATTCTGCAGCGACTTTCTGGTCTTTGCTAGCGGTCGTTTCTTCGCTTATCTCTTCCTTGGATTTGCCACCAAAGAAACTGCCGAATTGCGCCGACGCCGGCATTGGCGTTAGCATCGCGGCGATGCTGGTCGCCAGAATTACCAGTTTAACCCGCTTCAAAACCCCAATATTCATCAAACTCCCTCTCGGCCTGAACCTTAGCCTTGTCAGAGAGCGAAGCAAATGGATTAGGGCCGCATCCTGGGTCCGAAACAGATTTTACAAAACATGATCGGAAAAAATACCGGATTGCTGAACGGCTTCCGTGTCAATCCCCTCCACTGCGATTATCGACGATTGATTTTGTCTAACTGTTTGAAATATGCATTAATTAGCCATTTCCGGGAACCAGATTCGCGGTTCTCGCGTTAAGGATGCAAATACAATTTAGCGGAACAACATTATGACCCCTCAGATTATGATCGTGGAAGATGAGTTTCTCATCGCCATGGAGTTGGAACAGATTGTCGGCAACTTGGGATATGACTGTATCGGCGTAGCCGATGACACGGAATCTGCCCTGAAGCTGGTTGCAACAAAGCCCGGCATTGCTCTTGTCGACGTCAATCTCAGCGATGGTCCGACCGGACCGATCATCGGAGCGCGTCTGGCCAACGAGTTCGGGGTGAAGGTCGTTTTTATCACCGCCAACCCCAGGCTGTTGGGAGACGGGGTCGAGGGGACGCTGGGCGCAGTTACCAAACCCGTCGAGATCGAAGTCCTGAAAGATGTATTAAATTATCTGGTAGATGTTTCGAACGACAAGGACGATGTCGAGCCGCCGCCACGGATGAGGCTTTTCGACTGACGCAATCCAGACCCCGGTTCTAGCGCCCCGACAATCGGGACGCCTGAACCTCCATATTTATCTGCAAACCGGTTGGCAGCCACAATCTGTCGAGCTTGCCCCCAAGTTGCTGCGTAACCGACATTTCGACAAGCTTGGAGCCAAAGCCGGACTCGGTCGGCGGCGTCGTGATCGGAGCGCCTCCTTTTTCTAACCATTTGAAAATCACCATGTCCTGATCGCTTGATATGGCCAGTTCTACCCGGCCTTCATCAGCGGCCAATGCGCCATATTTCATCGAATTGGTCGCCAGTTCATGAAAAACGAGGGCAATAGGCGTTGCCGCCCGGTCACTCACCGCGATATCGCCTCCGGAAATCAGCAATCTATTGTCCGAAAAAGCCGGATAGGATGCAAATATCTCGGACAGCAGGCGCTGCATCGTGACGTCGCCCATTTCTGACTGCTCGTTGTCATTATGCGGCCGGACATATTCATGCGCACGCCCGAGAGCGGCGATCCGTCCCTTCAGCGTTTCCGCCGGCTCACGAAAATTCTCGTCCCCGCGCGCCGTCATGCTGATCAGGCCTGAGATGATCGCGAAAATATTCTTGATGCGATGGCTCAGTTCCTGACTGAGCATCTCGTTATGGCTAGCTGCCTGCTTCGCATCTTCGATATCGGTACATGTGCCAATCCATCGCTGGATTTTCTGGTCCGGCCCGATGATCGGCAGCGCGCGCCCCAAAACCCAGCGATATTGGCCAGAGCGATGGCGAAGACGATATTCGACTTCATAGGGCTCACCGGTTGCCAGGCTATGCGTCCATCTTTTCCAGGCTTCCGGCTGATCCTCGGGATGGAACATGTCGGCCCAGGCCTCGCCGTCGGTTGATCCGTCGGGCGCTCCGGTAAATTCATACCAGCGGGCATTATAATAATCATGATCGCCGTCCGGCAATGTCGACCAGACCATCTGCGGCATCGTGTCGGCCAGCGCATGAAATGCATCGCCACTCTGTTGCAACGCTCCCCGTTCCAGCAACCGGGAGTCACTTGCCTGTCGGTCTTTAAACTCGTTCAACCTGAAACTCTTGATCTGGCTGCGGGTCGGCATAATCAGCTTCCACTGTTTGTTGAGACTGAAGCTCAGGTGAATTAACAATTCGGGGTACGGCGGCGTAGCCGGCCAATTTAGTCGATTTTCAGAAAATGTAACCAAAACTTTTCAAGTGTATGAAAATTTTTGACTGCTCCCCGTCCGAGGCCGTTCAACACGGATGACCGACCACGCAACGGATTAGCCTGTGCAGCGTTGGGAGATAATATAGTTTTCGCGACATATCGGCGTTGACCGCTATTTTCAGCAGGTCGCAACCGACCTGCGCTTTGCCCGGATGGAAAGGACTGTTTCGTGCGTGAGATTGGAATCGTGGGAAGCGGCCCGATGGCGATTTACATGTTGAAGCATCTTGCTTCCAGCGATGAACCGCTTGCCATCAGCATTTTTGAAGCCTCGTCAACTGCCGGGACCGGCATGCCCTATGATCCTGTCCTTAACGCCGATTACATGCTTTGCAACGCGTTCAGTCGCGAAATTCCGGCACCGGTTTCGCCTTTGGTGGACTGGCTGAAGGACCGCCCGGCCCGCGAGCTTGGCGAATGGGAATTGTCGGCGCATGACCTGACGGCCCGGGCCTTTTATCCGCGCGTGCTGATCGGTGAATATCTTCATTCACAATTTGGCGACCTATGTAAAAATGCGCGCGCTGCCGGGCACAGGATCAATGTGCTGACGGGATGTCGCGTGACCGATATTGCTATCGCCGCTGACGCCAAGGCTACGATCCACTATAAGTCCGGGCAGTCGATCAAAACCATGGCATTTGACGAAGTCGTGATCGCATCGGGTCACAGCTGGCCGGACGTTCCCGAAATTGACGGCGTGGAGCTGGTCTCGCCCTGGCCCTTTACCAATATCACCGGGCTGGATCAGGACAATATCGGCGTGCTTGGATCCTCGCTGTCGGCGATCGATATTGTTGTGGCTATCGGCCATGCGCGGGGCGAATTTGCGGAAACCGGCGACCGGATCAGCTGGCTGAAGAATGATGTGGATGACATGCTGCGGATAACGATGGTGTCGCATATGGGGATCATGCCTGAGGGCGATTTCTATTATCCCTTTCCCTACGAGCCCCTTAACTGCCTGACACCGGAGGCCATTGACGAAGAGATCGCCCGCGGACCGGATGGACTGCTCGATCGTGTATTTGCGTTGCTATGCGACGAACTGGATGCCGCCGATCCGGACTATCTGGCCGGCCTGCCGGAAACCGCACGGACTGTGGAGGGTTTCGCACCTGCCTATTTCTCCCGTCGGCGCGAGCTTGGCGGGCTGCGTTCGGTAAAGCGGGATCTGACGGGAGCGCGCGAGACCATGCGGCGCAAGGAAACCATCGCTCATCGCTATGCCCTGCTCCGCGGTCACGAAGCGTTCGACCGGATATTGCGCGAATTGACGGAAGCGGATTATGCGCGTTTTCTCGACCATCTCATGCCTGTTTTTGCCGATTGCTACGCGGCTGTTCCGCATCTTTCTCTGGGGCGGGTCATCGCGCTTCATGATGCCGGTGTGCTCGAGCTTGTGGCGACTGAAGACGGTGCCGAATTTTCGCAGACGGAAGACGGCGGCATTGCTGTGGAGACCGAAGATGGCACCGCCAGATTTGATGTCATGGTGGATGCGCGCGGACAGGCTCCGGCAAGTCTGACGGAATTACCATTCCCGGGACTGGTAGAGGCCCTGCGCGCGCCCGACGAGCCACTGTTACAGCCGTTTGCGCTGGACTTCACCACGGATACAGCAAGCCGGATCCATTGTCTGGCGCTGCCGCAAATATTGGAACGTTATCCGTTTTCGCAGGGACTGGTCGAATGTTCCCGCCACGCACGGCGCGTCGCTGAAGATATATTGGGTAATCGGGCGGATGGCTGAAGCAAATCCTGTGCGGACTGGCGTGAACTGATCATGGTGGTGGAGCGGGTGAAGGGAATCGAACCCTCGTCGTAAGCTTGGAAGGCTTCTGCTCTACCATTGAGCTACACCCGCATTTCCAGATCGAACGTCAGATCGACCGAATGCGCCGCTATTGCCACCGCTTTTCTGGTCCGTCAATCAGGAAAGGGCGAGATTTGCCTTTCACTTCGGGTCTCGTTGATCAAACCATAGTTGCACAGCCTGTTGCTCGGGCTTGTTCATATGCAATCCCAGTTTTGAGCGTCGCCAGAGGATATCTTCTGCGGTGCAGGCAAATTCCCGGTCGATCAGCCAGTGGATTTCAATTTCGTAAAGGCCGGCACCAAAGGCCTGACCGAGGTCCGCGATGCTTTTGACGTCTGCCAGAATGATGGCGGTATCGGTGCCATAAGCCCGGACCAGCCGGTGCAGGACAGACCGGTCGATGAAATCCCAGCGCTCTGCATAATCGTCGACGAGCGCGTCAAAACCGTCTGGCCGGAAATCGCCACCGGGCAGATTCGCTTCTTTGGTCCAGTCATCGCCGTCGACGTCCAGCGCGTCCGACAGCGTCCGGATCGCTTGCAGGGCGAGCACGCGATAGGTCGTTATCTTGCCGCCGAAGATAGACAGCACCGGCGCGCCGTCATCCTTGTCATAGTCGAAGACAAAATCGCGGGTGACGGTAGCCGCGCTACGGCTGTGGTCGTCGAACAAGGGACGGACGCCCGAATAGGTCCACTGGATATCGTCGCGGGTGACCGGCTTCGCAAAATATTCGCTGGCGGCATCGCACAGATAGGCGATTTCCCCGTCGCTGATTTTGGCGTCGCCGTCGGCATAGGTCCACGGCTCGTCGGTTGTACCGATTAACGTGTGATCGCCTTCATAGGGAATGGCGAAAATGATGCGGCCGTCCTTGTTCTGGAAAATATAGCTGTGATCGCCCTGATATTTGCGCTTCACAACAATATGGCTGCCCTTGACCAGACGCAGTTTCGCCACATGGTTGCTGCGGTCGTACAGGGCTGTAACCGGGTCAACCCAAGGGCCGGCAGCGTTCACCAGAACCCTGGCTTGCCTGGTTGTCGTCTCACCATTCTGCCTGATTTGCAGATTCCAGTGGTCGGCCCCGCGATCCAGCCCGACACATTCCGCACGGGTCCGGATCTCGGCACCGTGGTCTGCAGCATCGCGGGCGGTGAGCGACACAAGCCGGGCATCCTCGACCCAGCAATCGCTATAGGCGAATCCCTTTTTCAGGCGTTTCTGCAACGGGTCGCCGCGACGGTCCTTGAGAAGATTGACGCTCCTGGTGCCCGGCAATATGTCGCGGCCACCGAGATTATCGTAAAGAAACAGTCCGAGGCGCAGCAGCCAGGCAGGCCGCATGCCTTCGTCAACCGGCAGGACAAAGCGCATCGGCCAGATGATATGCGGGGCAGCGCGCAGCAGCACTTCGCGTTCTTTCAGCGCCTTGCGTACAAGATTGAATTCATAATGTTCCAGATAGCGCAGGCCACCGTGGACCAGCTTGGTGCTGGCCGACGAGGTATGCGAGGCCAGATCGTCGCGCTCGACCAGCAGGACCTTCAGTCCCCTGCCCGCTGCGTCGCGCGCAATTCCGACGCCGTTTATACCGCCACCAATGATCGCCAAGTCGTACATTAGCGACTTAATAGAGAAAGTGGAGATTAGTGCAATGTTGCATCGCAACATAAACCACTTTAGCTTGCCTTTTGGATGCCAGCTTATAGCGTGCGAGGGCAATAAGGGAGCGGATCATGGCGGCACAGCATATATTGGTCATCGATGAAGGAACGACATCGACGCGGGCGATGCTGTTCGGCGTCGACGGCAAATTGCAGGGCTCGCAGCAGGAAGAATTGCGGCAATATTATCCCGCTCCCGGCCTCGTCGAGCATGATGCCGGAGAAATCTGGGACAAGACATTGCGCTGCTGCCAGAAAATGATCGAGCAAGTCGGCGGCGCCGACAAGATCGCCGCCATCGGCATTGCCAATCAACGCGAGACGGTGGTGGCCTGGGACAAGCGCAGCGGCGAGCCGCTTTGCAAGGCAATCGTCTGGCAGGACCGGCGGACGGCACGGAAATGCGACCGGATGAAAGCCGACGGCCTCGAGCCGATGATACAGGCCAAAACCGGTTTGCTGCTTGACCCCTATTTCTCGGGCAGCAAGATCGGCTGGATGCTCGACAACTGTCCGGAAGTGCGTGCTGCGGGGGACAATCTGGCGTTCGGTACTATTGAATCCTATCTCATCTACCGGCTGACCGGTGGCGAGCATGTTACCGACGCCAGCAACGCCAGCAGAACCATGCTGCTCGCGCTGGATGGTGAAGACTGGGATGACGAGCTGCTTGCGCTCTTCGACATTCCGAGAGCGGCTCTGCCGCGCATTGTCGACTGCGCCGGCGATCTTGGCGCCACTGCCGCGGGGTTATTCGGCAGTGCTATTGCGATTTGCGGTTCTGCTGGCGATCAACAGGCTGCGACCATCGGCCAGGCCTGCCTAGAGGTCGGCCAGACCAAGGCGACATTCGGAACCGGCGCTTTCATCCTGACCAACAGCGGCGAGACGCCGCCGCGCTCCGACAATCGTCTGTTGTCCACCATACTCTATCAATATGAGGGCAAGCGGATCTATGCGCTGGAAGGCGCCATTTTTGTCGCGGGAAGTCTGATCCAGTGGCTGCGCGACGATATCGGCTTGCTGAAATTTTCCGGAGAGAGTGAAGAGCTCGCGCGCTCGGTCGACGAGAATGGCGGGGTCTATCTCGTCCCTGCCCTCTCCGGCCTCGGCGCACCCCATTGGCGGGCAGACGCGACCGCGACGATATCCGGCCTCAGCTTCGCGTCGAAAAAGGCCCACATCGCCCGCGCTGCGCTGGAATCGACGGCCTATCAGTGTAATGACCTTAAGACCGCCTTTTCCGCCGATGGCGTTGACTGGCAGAATTTGCGTATCGATGGCGGCATGGTCGCCAATGACTGGATGGTGCAGGATCTCGCCGATATTCTCGATATCACCGTAGAACGGCCGGAGTTTTTCGAAACCACGGCGCTCGGCGCGGCCATGCTCGCGGCGGTCGGGTGCGGCATCTATCCATCGCTCGAAGCCGCTTCGGTGATGATATCGGGGCTGGACGTACACGAACCGTCGATCGATCCCGAGACCAGAGACTTGCGGCTGGCAGGGTGGAAGCGGGCGATCAATTCGGTCCTCGCAAGCTAGATTTCTGCCAGACATAAAAAAGCCCGCATGAAGCGGGCTTTTCTAATCATCTGCGGTGAAGGCAATCAGCCTCAGGCCGCTTTCTTTTTCTTTTCCGCTTTCACGTCCGCCCAGATCGTCCGGTAGGACAGATAGGCGAGGATCGTCGCGATCAGCAGGAAGGCGATAACCGCCCAGCCAGTTTGATGCCGCTCTTCCAGCTTGGGCTCTGCAGTCCAGATCAGGAAGGCGGAGACATCTTCTGCCATCTGTTCGATGCTGGCCTTGGTGCCATCGGAATAGGTGACCATGTCTTCAGCAGCCAATGGTGGTGCCATCGCCAGGTTCAGGTTGGCGAAATAGGGATTGTAATGCAGTCCCGGTCCCGGCTTGTTCGCATCCGGCAAGTTCGCAGGTGGGTTCTGATAGCCGGTCAGCAGCGAGTAGATATAAGGTGCACCACCTTCACGCGCCTTGGTGATCAGTGAAAGATCAGGCGGGATCGCGTTATTATTGGCGGCTCCAGCTGCAACATTATTGGCAAAAGGCTTGGGGAACTTGTCCGCAGGAAGCGGTGCGCGGGTGGACATTTCACCAGTTGCCGGATCAATATCCGGAGTCTGGATCGCCCAGTTGGCTGCAATGGCCTTCACTTCGTCTTCGTTATAGCCGATTTCTTCCAGATTACGGAATGCGACCAAACGGAGAGAGTGACAGGCTGAACAAACTTCCTTGTAAACCTGGAAACCACGCTGCAACTGCTGGCGATCAAATTTGCCGAGCGGCCCGTCCGAAGTGAAGGATATGTCCTTCGCTTCCTGATGGAACTCATGCTCTGCAGTTTCTGCTGGCGGGTTCGTGATATATTCTTTTGCCCCCATTCCAAAAGAGACCAAGAGCCAACCTGAAAAGAACAGGCCAATCAAGATTCCGAAAATTCTTACCATTACGACAGGTCCCTAATTCTTAGCTGGCAGTGTTGAGTGGCTTGCCGGTTACGGATTCCGTAATACTGTTCGGCAAAGGCTCAGGCTTTTCCATCCGCGACAACAGCGGCAATATGATCAGGAAATGCGCAAAATAATAAGCTGCGGCGACCTGGCTGATCATCACAAATGGTTCCTCGGCCGGCGCACCGCCACAATAACCCAGGATCAGGACATCGATCACGAGGATGCCGAAGAAGATCTTGAATTTGGGACGGAAGTTGCCCGAACGTACCGGTGATTTGTCGAGCCATGGCAGGAAGAACCATACCAGGATGGCCGAGAACATCGCCAGCACACCAAGTAGTTTCGCCGGAATGAAGAGGAAGTCGAATGTGAAGGCACGCAATACGGCATACCAGGGCCAGAAATACCATTCCGGAACAATATGAGCCGGCGTGGAAAGCGGGTTGGCCGGAATATAGTTATCGGCATGGCCCAGAGCGTTTGGCAGGAAGAACATCAGTGCGGTGAAGAAAATCAACGCCAGTCCGATCGTCCAGCCGTCCTTCGCGGTATAATAAGGATGGAACGGAACCGTATCCTGTGGTCCCTTTACATCTACACCGGTCGGGTTGTTGGAACCCGGAATGTGCAGCGCCCAGATATGCATGATGACAACGCCGACGATGACGAATGGCAGCAGATAGTGGAGCGAGAAGAAACGGTTCAAAGCGGCATTGTCCGGAGCGAAACCACCAAGCAGCAGTTCCTGGATCGGCTTGCCGACCAGCGGAATGGCTTCAAACAGGCCGGTAATCACCTTGGCGCCCCAGAAGCTCATCTGTCCCCATGGGAGAACATAGCCCATGAATGCAGTCGCCATTGCGAGCAGATAAATAACCACACCGAGCAACCACAGCATTTCACGCGGCGCCTTGTAAGAGCCGTAGAAAAGCCCGCGACCGATATGAAGATAGATGGCAATGAAGAAGAAGCTTGCGCCGTTGGCGTGCGCATAGCGGATCATCCAGCCGCTGTTCACGTCGCGCATGATATGTTCGACGGAATCAAATGCGATTTCCGCATTGGCTGCATAATGCATGGCCAATATGATACCGGTAACGATCTGGATAACCAGAAACAGACCGGCCATCGAACCGAAGTTCCACATATAGTTCAAATTGCGTGGCGCGGGATAGCCAGCACCAACACTGTTGTAAACGAACCGTGGCAGCGGAAGCTGCTTGTCCATCCACTGACCGAAATCAGTTGTTGGTGTATATTCTTTTGCCCAAGGAAAGCTCATTTTTCTTCTGCCCCTTAGCCGATTTTCACGACAGTGTCTGATAGGAATTCATGTTCCGGAACCACGAGGTTTGTTGGAGCCGGACCTTTGCGAATGCGGGCTGCGGTATCATAATGCGATCCGTGGCACGGGCAGAAATAGCCGCCAAATTCACCTTTGATCTCACCTTGCGCGGCACCCAGTGGCACGCAGCCGAGATGGGTGCAAACGCCCAGAGTGATCAGCCAGTTTTCCTTGCCGGCGGTGGTCCGCTCGGCGAGAGTCTGGGGATCGCGCAAACCGTCAACATCAACAGCATTGGCCTGGCTGATTTCCGCTTCCGTCAGATTGCGAATGAAGATTGGCTGCTTGCGCCAGCTGGTCTTGATCGACTGGCCGGTTTCGATCGCGGAAATATCAACCTCGATCGATGACAACGCAAGCACGTCGGCGCTCGGGTTCATCTGGTTGACCAACGGAAAAACCGTCGCCACCGCCCCGGCACCAGCGAAGCTCACTGCTGCTATATTGATAAAGTCCCGGCGGCGAACGCCGCCTTCTTCTGCGACTGCCGTATCAGCTATTTCAACCGTTGCCATGCAAACAAGCCCTATCGAAAATTTATGACCCCAAGACTGCCTGAACGTCCCACACCGCTTAACAGCAGTTTGAACAGGCAGCGAATTGCGCGCCTGATAGCCGCGAAGGATAGGGTTTGCCAACAGGGAATTTTCGATTGACCAAACATTGACTTGCCGCTCAAGGTGTCCGACCCATGAGGATAGCATTATATCAACCCGAGATTGCGGGAAATTTAGGAACGATTTTAAGGACTTGCGCGTGCCTGAACGTTGCAGTCGATATCATAGAACCTTGCGGTTTTCCGTTTAGCGCTCGAAGTTTGAAACGTGCCGGAATGGATTATTTCGAGCATGTCGAATATACACGCCATGCCGACTGGGATGCGTTCCGTGCGAGCGTTGATTCCCGGAAATCAAGGATTATACTGCTGTCCAGCAAGGCGGATGCGCCGCATTACGGCTTCGCCTATCGCAAGGACGATATTTTGTTGTTCGGGTCGGAGGGATCAGGAGTTCCCCTGACTATACATGAGCAATGCGATGGTCGAATCACGATCCCGATGAGAGAGGGCATGCGTAGCTTGAATCTCGCGGTATCGGCTGGCATGGCCTTGGGTGAAGCACTTAGACAAACAGGACAATTTCCGGAATGACCTCAGGATTGGATGATCAGCAGCGCACAAGTCAGACGTGGTTCAAGGAACTGCGCGACCAGATTTGTGCGGAATTTGAAAAGATAGAAGCCGAAGCCGGCAGCGATGCCAAGTTCGACTATATTCCCTGGGATCGGCTAAATCCCGATGGCAGCCCGGGAGGCGGCGGCACCCAGGGCCTGATGAAGGGCAAGATATTCGAGAAGGTCGGAGTGAATATTTCAACGGTGGACGGCGTGTTCAGCGAGGAATTCCAGGCCCAGATCAACGGCGCGGAAGAGGATCCGCGATTCTTTGCCACCGGAATCAGTCTGGTCGCCCATATGGCAAATCCCCATGTGCCGGCTGTGCATATGAATACCCGGTTCCTGTGCACGACCAAGCGCTGGTTCGGCGGCGGCGCCGATCTCAACCCGGCGATTGTCTATGACGAGGATACCGAGGAATTTCATGCACGGTTCCGTTCCGCCTGTGCATCGCATAATCCGGAATATTATCCCCGATTCAAGAAATGGGCCGATGACTATTTCTATATTCCCCACCGCAAGGTGCACCGCGGCGTCGGCGGGATCTTCTACGACCATATCGAACTGGACAAGGAATCGGATTTTGATCGGCATTTTGCCTTCACCCAGGATGTCGGCCGGGCTTTTCTCGACATATTCCCGAAACTGGTGCGCAAGCGCATGGATATGAAATGGTCGGATGAAGAAAGGCAGCAGTTGCTGGAATGGCGCGGTCGCTATGCTGAATTCAATCTGGTCTATGACCGGGGCACGACTTTCGGATTGAAGACCGGCGGCAATGTCGATGCGATATTGATGAGCCTGCCACCCGAAGCCAAATGGGTCTGAATAGCTGAATATGGCGCCGCAGGACGTTCCCAAGGGCCATGTTGCAACCATCATCACCCATCTCGAGATGGGCGCAAAGCCTGCGCTGCCGATAACCGAATCGAGCCTCACGCTGGAAAGCTGGCCAAATCCGCCGGTCGCGGATTATTGCGCGCTGTTCCGCAAGGTCGGAGAGCCCTGGTTGTGGATTTCGCGGCTGTTGATGGATGCAGATGAACTCAAACCGATTCTTGATGATCCTGCGGTCGAAATCTCGATCGTTCGCGATGGTGAAGAACCGGTCGGCTTTATCGAGCTGGATTTCCGCGTGCCCGGCCAGTGCGAAATCGCGTTTTTCGGGCTGGTTCCGGCGATGAACGGCAAGGGCCATGGCCGCTGGATGATGAACCAGGCGCTGGAGTTGGCGTGGCGGGACGATATCGAGCGGGTCTGGCTGCATACATGCACCCAGGATTCACCGCGCGCCCTGCCCTTTTACCAGCAATGCGGCTTTCGCATCTTCAGACAGCAAATTGATATGATGGAAGATCCGCGCCTGACCGGCCATCTACCGGAAACAGCGGCTCCGCACGTACCAATATTCAGTTGAACACTTCACCGACCCTGGTTCTCTTACCGGTCAGTTCGATATAGATGGATACGATCACGGCGTAGATTATCAGCTGAAAGATCGTCCCGATCAGCGAAGCGACCAGATTCAATATCAACATCCAGCCCTCGCCGCCGGTAGCAAGCCCGACCACGACGCCGGTCATCGCTTCCAGTACATTGAGTGTAATCCCGCCGACGACCATGATGATCGCCAGAAAAAACAGGATCGAAAAACCGTTATCCCGGGTTATTGACCAGCTCTGCTTGAGCAATTCCACCGGGCTGCGCTCCAGCTGGTCGGCAAGGATCACCGGAATCAGAACAAACCGACAGCTAAGATAGAGGCCGGGGAGGATGAACAGCAGAAGGCCGGGCAGAATGATCAGGCCGGAAAGCAGATTGGCGAGCAGATAGATCACAAAGAATTTCAGCGCCGCGCCCAGATTTTCCGCCACAGTATGGCTACGCGACGGAACGAGCGCGAAATAGATCGCCAGTCCGCCAAAGCCCATCACCAGATTGGATGCCAGGATAGCAAGGGCATTTTCGTTGAAATAGACGGAATAGGCGGCGATCAGCGCATTGGCATCTTCCTCGCCGGTCAAAACAGGCGGAGCGACATATTGCGCGAACAACAGAGTCGGCAGAAAGAGAAAAACGCCGGCAATCGCAAGGATAGCCTCTTTATGCGCTACGAGCAGGGCCATCGCACCATTCCAGCATTGCATATAGTCGAGCTTCATGTTTTCGTTCCCAAATCCATTTCTGTCTCGCCAGCCCTTGCCACCCGGCCAGCAAAAGTGCACGAAATTTCTATGAATGGTCCCAATGACATTGAATGGCGCGTTGCGTCGGAAAAGATCGAATATCCGGAAGCGCTCGCCGAAATGGAACGGCGCAACGCCGCGGTTCAGGCAGGCGATGCGAAGGAACTGATCTGGCTGCTCGAGCATCCACCGCTTTATACCGCCGGGACCAGCTCTGATCCGGCGGAGCTGCTGAGCCAGGCCTTTCCCGTCTATGACACCGGTCGCGGGGGCCGCCATACCTATCATGGTCCGGGCCAGCGGGTGGGCTATGTGATTCTCAACCTGAAGAAACGCAATGCCGATGTCCGGGGCTATGTCCATGCGATGGAAGACTGGGTGATTGCCGCGCTGGCAGAATTTGGCGTCGCGGCCCGGGCCGTCGAAGGCCGCGTCGGTATCTGGTGTGATACGCCCGACGGACAGGAAGCCAAGATCGGCGCAATCGGCATCCGGATTCGCAAATGGGTGACGATGCACGGATTCTCGGTCAATGTTGATCCCGACCTCAGCCACTTCGGGGGTATCGTCCCTTGCGGAATCAGCGAATATCCCGTGACCAGCCTTGCCCAACTGGGTATCGCGATAAAGCTTCAAGAGTTTGACGAAGCGTTGCAGAAAACGGTCGGCGGTTTCCTCGAAGCGATTGATCAGGAGTGATTGCAGGCTATGAAGCTGCGGTCACCCATCCACGACGAGAGGACAAGATTATGTATAAATTTGCCAGAATCGCCGCTGCCGCAGCAGTCGCACTGACCATCTCTGCCTGTTCGGGCAATGACGCGCCCGATTCCGGCGACGTGACAGAGACCCAGATGGACGATGTCGATGTTATCGACGGCACGATCAGCGACGAGATGGTCGATGTTGATACGATCAAGGAAGTCGACGCGACCGGCGAATCGTCTGACAAAAAAGAAGAAAACGCATCGGCTGACGAAAGCGATTCGGCGGAAAAACCAGCAGAATAAGGCCTCAGGCGAGGCCGATAATCTTGTGAGTCTGTAGCGACAGACGCCATTTCGGATGGGCTTGCACAAAGGCGATCGCCTGTTCGAGATGGCCCTGGCTTGCAGCGGGATCGGCAATTGCATCTTTCGGCTGCAGCAAGAGGTTGGCGAAATCCCAGCTTTCCATGCCCTGCCAATCGCTATCGTCCTGTGGCCAGACCAGTTTCAGTTCGTTGCCCGATCGCTGGACCGTTTCGCTTTGCGCTTTCGGGCTGATGCAGATCCAGTCGATGGTGCGCGGCACCGCCAGCGTTCCGTTCGATTCGATGGCGATGAAAAATCCTTCGGCGTGCAGCGCATCGATCAATTCATCGTCCACCTGCAGCATCGGTTCGCCGCCGGTCAGCACCACGAATCGCGATTCGCGGTCGCCATCCCATGTTTCGGCTACAGCGGTGGCTAGATCACCGGCTGCCTGGAACCGTCCGCCGCCTTCGCCGTCCATCCCGACAAAATCCGTGTCGCAAAACTGGCAGATTGCGGTGGAGCGGTCTTTTTCCAGCCCGGACCAGAGATTGCAACCGGCGAAGCGGACGAACACCGCCCGGCGCCCGGCATGGACACCTTCGCCCTGCAAAGTCAGAAATCTTTCTTTGACCGCATAGCTCATAGCGCTGCGTATCGCGTCGGGTCGACAATGCCCGCCTCTTCAAAACCTTTTTGCCGCAAGCGGCAGCTGTCGCAAAGACCGCAGGGCAAATTGTCTTCGGTCGGGTCATAGCAGGACCAGCTCCAGGCCGGGTCCAGATCCAGGCGGATCGCTTCCCTGGCGATGTCCGCCTTGGTCATATGTTGCAAAGGCGTCCGGATGTGAAAGCCGCTGCCCTGGTCACCGGCCTTGGTCGCCAGATCGGCCAGTCTCTCGAACCCTTGAATAAATTCGGGCCGGCAATCCGGGTAACCGGAATAATCCAGCGCATTCACGCCGATAAAAATATCCCGTGCGTTTCGTGCTTCTGCGAGACCGAGGGTCAGCGACAGGAAAATCAGGTTGCGCGCAGGCACATAAGTCACCGGAATATCATCGGTGACCCCCGATTTCGGCACATCGATATCAGCGGTGAGCGCCGATCCGCCAAAGCGGCTCAGGTCGAGCGGCAGGATAATATGCTCGGCCACGCCGAGTTTCGTCGCGATTTTCTGCGCGGATTGCAATTCGACCTTGTGCCGCTGGTTATAGTCGACGGTGAGCGCGATCAGCCGATAGCCCTGCTCGGCGGCAATCGCCGCCGACACCATCGAGTCGAGTCCGCCGGACAAAAGGATGATTGCTGTTTTCGATTCGGAAGTCATGATGCGCCCCGCTAATGACCTTGCTCGCGCGGCGCAAGTTTTGCACCCAAAACTGGTTTAGCAACTGCCCGTACGGCGGCCTTCTACATTGACGGAAAATGGCGCGTTATTACGGATACCTTGAGAGAAAATCTGCACCAGAGTGCTGGATTCCTGTTTGATTTCGGTAACGCCCTGGCCCGCATTGCCACATTTATAGCTGACCCGAAGCTTCTTCGGACCATTTTCAATGACATAACGCGTACAATTCGCGTTGCGATGCTGGATTTGCAGCAGCAATTCGGGGTTTCCCAGACACACTTTCTTGCCCGGCCCGCGCGAACCACGCTCTTTCAGTGTCCACTCGCCCTGCATCAACCCGTCGAGCAGAGCCATGTCGGGGGTCTGTGCAGGAGCAGCAATCGCAAACCCCGACAGGACAGCGGCTGTTGCGCTGATAATTTTGATCAGTTTCAAGCCTTTCATAGATATTCTCCTGTCATGTTCGTTCGCGTGAATGGTTTCTGCAAATGAAGTGATATTCCCGAAATACGGCGAATATTGTCGCTAATTGTGTCCATCGATAGGATTTTTTCGACAATCGCACGTGATTGCCCCATTTTTGACCGCATTCAGTTGTTCAGGCTGGCGCCCGTAATCGTGAAAGTCTTGCTGCAAAATGCACAATCAATCGCGATATCACCCTGTTCGTCGACCATATCGTCCTTATCTTCCTTAGGGAAACGTGCGATTACGTCCCTGATATGATCTTCATTACAGCGGCATCCCTTAACGCACGCTTTACCGCTCAGAACCCTCACTTCATCGCTCTCGCTGAAAAGCCGCCACAATATGTCCTCCAGAGGCAGCATGCTGTCGGTCAGTTCTGCAGCGCGCACGCTGCCGCCCATGATCGCGACATGTTCCCATTCCGGATGATCCAGTTTGGCGTGGAGCCGTTCGCGACCTTCCTCGCCTTCTGGCAAATGTTGCACCAGAAGCCCGCCGGCAGAAATATTGCCGGCAATCTCTTCGACGGCAACGCGGATCAGCGTCGGGATCTGCTCCGACTGGAAGAAATAATTCTGCACCGCTTCGGACAGGCTGCCCCCTTCCAGCGGGACGATTCCCTGATTGCGACCACGCGGTTCGGGCAGATCGAAGGTGATCGCGAGATAGCCTTTGCCAAATAGCGCCATCAGGCTCGGTTCTACAGGCTGGGCGGCGAGCCGTTCGCGGTCGAATGCGACATAGCCGCGCAGAGCGCCATCCTTATAGTCACAGGCCAGCAGGCTGATCACACCAGCCTCGGTCTGGGCCTGCAAGGTCAGTTGCGAGCCTTCTTCCTTCAACAGCGCACCGAGCATCGCGGTCAGGCAAACGGCCTCCGCCAAAATGTCCCGGATCACTGGCGGATAACTGTGGGCCGACAGGATTTCGTCGAGCGCGGAGCCCAGACGAACCACTCGTCCCCGACAATTTTTCGCCGGGATCGCAAAGGATAATATGCTGTCTGTTAGAGCTACTTCCACCATCAGATCTGGCCGAAGCACCAGCGCAACACGGATTTTTGCGCGTGGATCCGGTTTTCCGCCTCGTCCCAGACAACCGATTGCGGGCCATCGATAACCGAAGGCATGACTTCCTCGCCGCGATGCGCCGGCAGACAATGCAGGAACAACGCATCCGGCTTGGCCTGTTCCATAATCACATCATTGACCTGATAGGGCATCATTGCGGCAAGCTTGGCCTCCGCATGTTCCTGCCCCATCGATACCCACGTATCCGCCACAACGACATCCGCGCCTGCAACGGCTTCATTCTCGTCGCGATGGATCGAGATATTCGCCCCTGCTGCCTGCGCCTTTATGATAAATTCGGGGTCTGAATCATAGCCTTCGGGACAACCGATGCGGACGTTGAACTTCATCAGCCCGGCGGCTTCGACGATGCTGTTGAGGACATTATTGCCATCACCCAGCCAGGCTATTTCGAGGCCCGGCAAGGATTTTCCATGTTCCACCAGAGTCAGCAGATCAGCGACGATCTGACAGGGATGCGACAGATCGGTCAGGCCATTGATCACCGGCACGCTGGCATTGGCTGCCATTTGCTCGATTTTCGCATGATCGTCGGTGCGTATCATGATCGCGTCGCACATGCGCGACAGCACCTTGGCCGTGTCATCGACGGATTCACCACGCCCGAGTTGCATGGAGCCGCTGTCCATGACGATGCTGGAACCGCCAAGCTGGCGGATTGCAACGTCGAATGAAACGCGCGTTCGCGTGCTGCTCTTTTCAAAAATCATCGCCAGGACATGATCGGCCAGCGGTTTGTCGGCATCCGGTTTACCCTTGGGCCAGCCTGCGCGCGCCGTTTTCCGGTCGATCGCATCATTGATCATAGCTGCAATGGCGTCTCCGCCCGCATCGGCGAGATTGAGGAAATGCCGGCTCATGATTCAGGTGCCTGATAATCAGCCGCACCGGCCGAGAGTTTTTCAATGAAGGTCGCGATATGATTGTCCTCGATATTCAGCGGCGGCAATATGCGCAGCGTATTGTCTCCGGCCGCCACGGTCAGCAGACCATGATTATCGCGCAGATGGGCAACGAAGCTGCGCGCTTCCTGCTTCATCATGATGCCGAGCATCAGGCCCTTGCCCCGGACGCCGATGAACAGATCGGGATAATTGCCGATGAACTGCTCGATCGCGGCGCGCAGTTTCTCGCCGGTCGTCCGGACGTTTTCGAGAAACTCGTCATTGGCAACGACATCCCAGACCGCATTGCCGGCGGCCATAGCGAGCGGATTGCCGCCATAGGTAGAGCCGTGCGTGCCAGGCACCATGCCGCGTGCGGCGTCTTCTGTCGCCAGGCAAGCGCCCAGCGGAAAACCGCCGCCGATGCCCTTGGCGCTCGCGACGATGTCCGGCTTGATGCCGTAGAGTTCGTAAGCATAAAGCGCGCCGGTGCGGGCTACGCCGCATTGCACCTCGTCCAAGGCTAGCAAGATGCCGTGCTTGTCGGCGAGGTCGCGCAGGCCCTTCATGAATTCGTCAGAGGCAGGCCGTACGCCGCCCTCGCCCTGGATCGGTTCAACCAGAAACGCAGCGGTCTTCTCCGTGATCGCCGCTTCCGCTGCTGCCAGATCGTCGAAGTCGACATATTTGAATCCCGCCAGCAATGGCGAGAATCCGTGATGCATCTTTTCTTGATTGGAAGCTGAAATAGTTGCCATTGTCCGGCCATGAAAGGCGTTTTTGAACGTTATGATCTCGAACCGGTCGCTGCCTGCCGACTGATGATAGGCGCGCGCGGTCTTGATCGCGCATTCTACCGCTTCCGCACCACTGTTGGTGAAGAATACTGTATCGGCGAATGTCGTGTCGACAATGCGCTGGGCGAATTTCTCGCCTTGCGGGCTGCCATAGAGATTGGACACGTGCATCAGGGTTGCGGCCTGATCCTGGATCGCCTTGGTCAGATGCGGATGGCCGTGGCCGAGCAGATTGACCGCGATGCCGCTGGCGAAGTCCAGCGCCCGGGAACCGTCTTCGGAAATAAGCCAGGCGCCCTCGCCTCGCACAGGACGAAAACCACACCGGGGATATACGGGCATGAGCGGGGTAATCGTCATCTTACTTTCCTTCAACCAACTGGACGCAAACCGAAAAAGAAAAGGCGACCCGATTGGCCGCCTCTCGAATTAGCGTGCCCTTATATGCCGCTTCGCGAAGCCGGTCAATCGTGGTAGAATGTGGTGACCGCCATGGCGCGAACGATGACCTGAGTGACTAATCTGATCACAGAGACAGGGATAATTTGTTTAGCCGGCCCATCGCCATATCGTAGGCAATGGCATCGGTGACTGGCGATGACACGCAGCACCAGCAAAGGAGATGTTCAAATGGATATGAAAACAACCGGTTCCCCCGAAGGTTGCCCGATGGGCTTTGATGGCGGAGTGCGCAGCCTCCTCGGACGGACCAACCGCGACTGGTGGCCCGACTCCCTGCAACTCGAAATCCTCACACAGGGCGGCACCTCCCCTGATCCGATGGGGCCCGATTTTGACTATATCAAGGCGTTCGAGGCTCTGGATTATCAGGCGCTGAAAGACGACCTGAAAAAGCTGATGACAGACAGTCAGCCCTGGTGGCCGGCGGATTACGGACATTATGGTCCCTTCTTCATCCGCATGGCCTGGCATGCTGCTGGCACCTACCGCACCGGCGACGGTCGCGGAGGCGCTTCCAGTGGACAACAGCGCTTCGCCCCGCTCAACAGCTGGCCCGATAACGGCAATCTCGACAAGGCCCGCCGCCTGCTCTGGCCAGTCAAGAAGAAATATGGCGAGCATATCAGCTGGGCCGACCTGTTCGTCCTGACTGGCAATGTCGCGATAGAATCCATGGGTGGACCGGTGTTCGGCTTTGGCGGCGGCCGCAAGGACGTCTACGAACCCGAGAAAGATGTCTACTGGGGCTCCGAAGAGCAATGGGTGAACGAAGGCGTAGCGACACGCATCAACCCCGATGAAGGCAAAGCGATGGAAAACCCGCTGGCGGCAATCCAGATGGGACTGATCTACGTCAACCCCGAAGGTCCGGGTGGCAACCCGCATGACGCTGAAGGCATGGCCCGGGACATGAAGGAAACCTTCGCCCGCATGGCAATGAACGACGAGGAAACCGTCGCCCTGACCGCTGGCGGACATGCTTTCGGCAAATGCCACGGCGCGGTTCCTCCTGACCAGTTGAGCGGTGACCCGGAATCGGGCGACTTGCAGCTGATGGGATTTGGCTGGGCTACCGATCCAGAGCAGATCGGTGAAGGCCATATAACCACTTCGGGACTGGAGGGGGCGTGGACGCCGAATCCGACGCAATGGGGGGGCGACTATTTCCGGCTGTTGTTCAAATATGACTATGAGCTGGTCGAGAGTCCCGCAGGTTCCAAACAGTGGCAGCCAATCAATCCGGACCCCGAGGACATGGCACCCGATGCGCGCGATCCGTCCAAGAAGGTCCCGACGATGATGACCACCGCCGACATGGCGCTGAAGCGTGATCCGGACTATCGCAAGATTTCCGAACGCTTCCGCGACGACCAGGCGGCACTGGATGATGCTTTCGCCCGCGCGTGGTTCAAGCTCACTCATCGCGACATGGGACCAAAGGTCCGCTATCTCGGCCCAGAAGTACCCGCCGAAGACCTGATCTGGCAGGACCACGTTCCCGCCGGCACGCAGGCTTCGGAGAGCGACATTTCGGACTTCAAGTCGAATGTGCTCAACAGCGGTCTTTCCGTGTCGGAGCTGGTCAAGGCGGCCTGGGCCTCGGCTTCCACCTATCGCAAGAGCGACCATCGCGGCGGTACCAATGGCGCGCGCGTCCGGCTCGCCCCGCAGAAGGACTGGAAAGCCAATGACCCTGAAGAGCTCGCCAAAGTGCTGGCGAAACTCGACGAGCTGCGCGGTTCTCTGTCGATGGCCGACGCCATCGTCATTGCGGGTAGTGCAGCGGTCGAGAAAGCGGCGCAGGATGCCGGCTTCGATGTAGCCGTTCCAGTCACGACGGGGCGCGGTGATGCCACGGACGAGCAGACCGATGCCGAAAGCTTCGAGCCGCTTGAGCCTTTTGCAGACGGGTTCCGCAATTATCTCAAAACCAAGTCGAGCGTGAAGACCGAGGAAATCCTGGTCGACCGGGCGAACCTGCTCGATCTCTCTATTCCCGAAATGACGGTATTGGTGGGCGGATTGCGTGTGCTTGGTGCCAACCATTCGAGCGCGCCGACCGAAGGCCTGTTCACCGATCGTCCCGGCCAGCTGACGAACGACTTTTTCGTCAACCTGCTTGAGATGGGCACTGTCTGGGAAGTCGTGGACGAGTCTGGCGACGAGCTGTTCATCGGCAAGTGCCGCCTGAAGGGTGACGAGAAATGGCGCGCGACGCGGACCGATCTGGTATTCGGATCGAATTCGCAATTGCGGTCAGTCGCCGAAGTCTATGCCGAAGATGGTCATGAAAGAAAATTCGTCGAGGATTTCGTGGCCGCATGGACCAAGGTCATGAACGCCGGTCGCTTTGATCTGGCCTGATTTTCACCTGACAGCTGCAGAGACGGCCCGTGGGATTATCCCGCGGGCCGTTTTTTTGGCACAATGCCTGGACCGACCTGCTATGCCAAACCGGCTTTTGACGCTTCCCAATTCTGTCCGTCAAATTTGATGATCTTCGGCTGCAGATCATGGTCGGCATCGAGGCAGGTATAATTTACGCTCCAGCTATCCGGATGGGATCTGGGTTGATAAAAACTTTTGACGCCGCAAATTTTGCAGAAAAGATGTTCCGCCTGCCCGCTGCCGAATCTGTAGCTGGTGAGATCCCCGTCGCCTTTCAGCAGGGTCAAATCCTGATGCGGCACGAACATGTGGAGAAAGCCCGTCCGCGCGCAGATCGAGCAATTGCAGTCGAGCATTTCCGGCGCTTTTTCCACTTTCGCTTCAAAGCGGACGGCTCCGCAATGGCAACCGCCGGATATGCTGGTCTTCACTGCACATTCTCCTGTTCCCTATTATCATCAAGCCGCGGCTGAAAGCTCAGCGAAAGCGGAGTGATGAAGCCTTTATTGTTTATGCGAATGCGCACGATGCCCTGCAATCCTGGATTGGCGAGCTTCCTGTCATAGTCACGCCCTTCTTCCTGGGGGACGTAAATGCGGTCGCGGATCAGCCCGTCATCGCCTTCCTCGCTCCACGGATTTGCCTTTGCCGTGGCATCGCAACTGCTTTCCATCTCTTCGCTAAAACCGGAGATATCCCGCACTTCCACGCTGTCGATATCTGGCGCAGTGCCCCGGATGCACAGGCTTTTTCGCGAGGCGGACCATATCGGGATATCTTCGTGCGCGACTGCGGGCCAGTCGTACCGGAACTGCACATAATGTCCGCGCAGCAAATCACGCGGGTCATAGCCGGCGATCGGCACATCCCATTCCGTTCCCTGCCGCGATTCACGATCCGTCATCAACCAGATCAGCCCCAGTCCGGCCAGCGGCAACAGCAGCGCAAGCGGCAGGAAGAAACGGCGGTAACGGCTCATTGATCGCCTCCTTCGTCGTCCTGCTCGCCAGTGGAAATTTTGGTGGGAGCAAGGACCCTGGAAACGCGATAGGCCATCACGGCAATGGCGATGGTAATCAAACCCGCGATTATCAGGCCCAATCCACTGCTGAAAAGATCATAGGCCAGCTGAAAACTCAAGATGATCAGGCGCAGCGCAATGATCGCGACAACCACCTGAAACACGTTGCGCCATCCGGAATAAATCGCACTCCAGCCAACGGCGGCCCAAAATGCCATGAACAATATCGCGTTGCCCAATGGTTCGCCGGATTGCGCGATACTGCTGACAAAGCTGATGATTGCCGCAGCGACCAGAATTCCCCCGATGCTGACACCGGTGGCGATACGATTGAAGCTATAAATCAGCAGCGCTGCCGCGCTCCAGAGCACGAGCTGGATAGCGGCTATATCGCTGACATAGGCTTCCGAACCCAGAAGACCGCCTGCACTTACGCTGTCTGCGATCAACTTGAGAGTCACCGCCGCGACAAATGCGGCCAGCGCAAATTGCCCGATCTGCTCCCAGAAAGCCTGTCTCGCACTGATTTTGCGCATGAACACCGCCAGGACCAGAGCAAAAACCGGCATGCTGGTGATCATTGCCAAATAGAAGGATTGCGGCGACTCGGTCTGTTCAAAATACCAGCCCTGATAGGTGAGCGCTGTGCCGAGAAGCCCGACCATCCAGAGCATGGAGATTAGCCACCCGCGGCCGGTCAGCAGCAGAAGCGGCGAGAATAGCAAAAGCCAGATCACCAGCGGTTGCCACAAGGGCGAACTGGTTTGGTAGACTTGGCCGAGATGGCCGAAAAAGGTCAAACCCAGAACCGCAAGGACGAACAATAATACGTCCTTCAAATATAGGCCGAGAAAGCCCTTCCGTGGCTGAAGGAGATAGATTGCCGCGCAAAGGCCGGCGATCAGAAGTCCGTGAACCGCAAGCCGAATCATTCCGGGAATGTCATCCCAATTGGCTGCTACCAGCGAGATGATGCCCAGGCCGATGGCCAGAGCGCCCAGTCCGATCAGCGACCAGAGACCGAGAGGCCGGGACCGATCGGCTTCATATTCCCGGATACGCTGTGCAGCGTCCGCATCGATCAGGCCCGCATCCAGCCAAATATTGATTTTTCTGTCAGGCAATCACCGGTCTCCGCTTCATAAAAACAGCTATGCGACACAGGCAGGGATGGCAAGTTCAGCTCTCGCCAGTTGCTTATCTATTCTGCTGTTGAATCAGTCCCGAACCTCGAGGGTGTGAATGTCGATGCGGTTTTCCAATGTCCTGTGCACTGGACATTTCTCCGCGATTTCCAGCAATTTTCGGCGTTCTTCGTCGGTCAGATCGCCTTGCAGGACGATCGACCGGTCAATCACATCGATACGGTTGTCGTCATTATTGCAGCTCAAGCAGTCGTCGACATGTTCGCGGCTGTGCTCGAGCACGATATGCACGGCTTCAAGCGCAATGCCCTTGCGGTCGGCATACATTTTCATCGTCATTGACGTGCAACTGCCCAGCGCCGCGAGCAGCAGGTCATAAGGTGACGGACCGCTGTCGTTACCGCCAAAGGATTCGGGTTCATCCGCAAGGAAGACATGTTTTCCAACCCGCACTGTCTGCTGGAACTTGCCGCTTGCTGTCTCGACGGAGACGAGGGAGGGATTTGATGCCATGACTATTCTACCGTAACTGATTTTGCGAGATTGCGAGGCTGGTCGACATCCGTGCCCTTGGCAACCGCCACATGATAAGCGAGCAACTGGACCGGCACAGCATAGACGAGCGGCGCGATCAGCGGGTGAACCTTTGGCATTTCGATGGTGGCCATGCAGCCGTCACCGGCTTCGGCAATCCCTTCGGCGTCGGAGATCAGCACGACCTTCCCGCCTCTCGCCATCACTTCCTGCATATTCGATACTGTTTTCTCAAACAAAGGCCCCGATGGTGCCAGCACGATGACCGGAACAGCTTCATCGATCAGGGCAATCGGACCATGTTTCATCTCGCCCGAGGCATAGCCTTCGGCGTGGATATAGCTGATTTCCTTGAGTTTGAGCGCGCCTTCGAGCGCCAGTGGATATTCAGGGCCGCGACCGAGATAGAGCACGTCCCGCGCCGGTGCGATCAGATGCGCCATGCCGGCAATATCTTCATCATGGTCCAGAGCGGCGTTTAAAGCTGCGGGAGCCTCGGTGAGATGTTTCACGACATCTCGTTCCTCGTCGCGGGTCATTCTACCCTTGACCACAGCCAGATGCGCTGCGAGCGCCGCCAGGACGGCCAGTTGACAGGAGAAGGCCTTGGTCGAGGCAACGCCGATTTCCGGGCCGGCATGGGTGGGCAGCAGCAGATCAGCTTCGCGAGCCATGCTGCTGGTCGGGACGTTGACGACCACGGCGATCTTCTGGCCGTTCTCCTTGCTGTGACGAAGCGCCGCCAGAGTATCAGCGGTCTCGCCGGACTGGGAGATAAACAGAGCCAGACCGCCAGCCTCGAGCACCGGATCGCGATAGCGGAATTCGGAGGCGAAATCCAGATCGACGGGCACCCGGGCGAAGGTCTCAAACCAGTATTTCGCCACCATACCCGCATAATAACTCGTCCCGCAGGCGACGATGGTAACCCGCTTGATGTCGCGCAGATCGAAATCCATTTGCGGCAGCGCCACTTGCTGCTCCAGCGGACGGATATAGCTTTGCAGTGTTTGGGCGACCACCGTGGGTTGCTCGAATATCTCTTTCTGCATGAAGTGACGGTAATTGCCTTTTTCAATAGCGGAAGCCGAGACACCGGATGTTGTGATTTCGCGTTCTACCGGATTGTTGTCATTGTCATAAATGGCGGCGCCCTCGCGGGTAATGACGACCCAGTCACCTTCTTCGAGATAGGCAATTTTCTGGGTCAGGGGAGCAAGAGCCAAGGCATCGGACCCAAGATAGGTCTCGCCGTCGCCATAGCCGACCACCAGTGGTGAGCCCAGACGCGCACCGATCAGCAAATCGGGTTGCGAGCGGAAGGCAATCGCCAGCGCGAATGCACCCCTAAGCAGTGGTAGAACAGCTTTGACCGCCTCTTCCGGTGATTTTCCCGCTTCGACCTGTTCGCTAACCAGATGCGCAACCACCTCGGTATCGGTCTCGCTCTCGAACGACCGTCCGCGCGCGCTCAGTTCCTCGCGCAGGCTTTTGAAATTCTCGATAATGCCATTGTGCACCAGCGCCACTTCGCCAGTCGCATGTGGATGGGCATTGTTTGTCGTGGGCGCGCCGTGCGTCGCCCAGCGGGTGTGTGCGATACCGATATTGCCAGCGGCATCATCGGTTCTGAGGACGTTTACAAGATTGGCCAGTTTGCCCTCGGCGCGGCGACGGATTAGCTGGCCATCATGCACGGTGCAGACACCGGCGCTGTCATAGCCGCGATATTCCATGCGTTTCAGACCATCAACGAGGCGATCCGAGACTGGTTCCTTGCCTACAATTCCAATGATTCCGCACATGCTTTTCGGACTTTCTTCTTAGAGTGTATAAGGTATCCGGATGCCCGGCATAGCCGCTGGGAAATCCTTTGTATTACGTGTAATAAGAATGCGACCAGATAATTGCGCGGACGCGAGAATTATCGCGTCAACCGTCTTTAAGCGCTTTCGATCGGATCTCAACAACGCTGCCCGCCGCCCGATTTCTTCATTCACCTCGATTATGGTAAAATAGGATAGAAATCCTTCGGCGCGATCGCCATCATCCGGCAACGCGCCCGTAACGACTTCAACCCAGGTCAAGCGACTGATATAGCGGCGATTGTAACGTTTTAATTCAGCATGAGCCGAGCCAACATCATTTAGTGCGTCGATCAATATACTGGAATCAAAGACCGCTTCGCTCACTTGAGATATCGCTCAGCTTCGCGGTCATCATTTTCGTCGAACAGATCGGGAAATTCTTTCCGAACTTCCCAATAGTCGGAATCCCAAGGCCGCGTCCAGGACGCCCGCTCCCTGCGCTGCCAATCAACAGCGTCACCGATATCCGTGCGGTCTTTCCAGATACCGAAATATTTTTCGATGCCTTCTTTGGATTCTTCCACCCGATAGGCGCTCACCGCCTCGCGCAGCAACTGCGCCCGCGACTTGCCCTGCTCTGCCGCCTGCGCGTCGAGCCATTTCACATCGTCTTCGGGAAGGTCTGCTAGGATTCTGGTCATGATGATATGCTGATATCATATCGTGATATCATGTCAATAATTTAACAGTGGGATCGTTTCACGGTTTGACATGATCTTCCTGATTGAAATTTCTCAGGATGAGCAAGATCCATTTTATATACGCACAATAATGTCTCTATATCCATCGGTGCCAATTCTTGAAACGATGCCGGAAAGGCGCTTTTCGGCAATGTCTGAGAGTTTGGCGTTAGACCTATCGCTTTAACCCCGGCGATCACGCCAGCATGCAAATAGACATTCTCGGGAGAGATATTAAGATACCAACCCAAACGCTCGCTGATATCATAAATCGTTAATGGGCCAATCCTTGGTAACTCTATCAAGCGTTGCACAAGATTATGCAACTCCTCAAAATTTTTTGATTTCTCAATGCTTTTAGCAGATTGAATTAGTAACCCGGCCACTTGGTTCAATCTAGCATACCCAACTCTTCGTTGGTGACCATGAAGTACCCCCTTTTCAATGTTATTAGCTGATGGTACCAAGAATAAACATGCATGTTGTATAGCGCTTTCAATGGTATCACTTTCCATTCTAAAAGCTGTACGCTCGATAATAGCATCCTCCAAGCAACCAGTTTTTGCATCAGAAACAATTGCTGAATATGGACATTCGTTCTCGGCCACAATTCTAGACCTTCTTCTTTGACATCGCATTCCTAAACCGGTCAGCCCACCCCGTTTTCGCCGTCTGCTCCGCACGAACCAGCGCCAGATCGCCGGCCGCCACATCTCTGGTCACGGTCGCCCCTGCCCCGACAATTGCGCCGTCGCCAATGGTCACCGGCGCCACCAGCGCGCTATTCGATCCGATGAACGCGCCTTTGCCTATGATCGTCTTATATTTGAAATAGCCGTCATAATTGCAGGTGATCGTGCCAGCCCCGATATTGGCGCCCTCGCCCACTTCGGCATCGCCGAGATAGGTCAGGTGATTGGCCTTGGCGCCCTTGCCCAGCGTCGCCTTCTTCATTTCGACAAAATTGCCGACTTTCGAGCCTTCTTCCATTACCGCACCGGGGCGCAGACGGGCGAAGGGACCGACATTGGTGTTGGGTCCGATGGTCGCGCCTTCGATATGGCTGTGGCCGTATATTTTGGCGCCGGATGCGACGGAAACGCCGGGGCCGAAAATCACATTCGGTTCGATCACGACATCGGCAGCAATTTCCGTATCATGGGAGAACCAGACGGTATCCGGCGCAATGAGGCTGACGCCATCGGCCATCGCTTTTTCGCGACGACGGGCCTGCCACTCGCCTTCGACCGCGGCCAGTTCGGCGCGGCTGTTCACACCGGCGACCTCGGCTGGATCATCGACTTCGATGACCGCGCTTTTCTGTCCCGGCAGCATGACGATGTCCGGCAGATAATATTCACCCGCTGCATTGTCGTTGCTGATCTGGTCGAGCAAGATGAACAGGTCGGTCGAGCGCGCCGCCATCAGGCCGCTGTTGCACAGGTTTACCGAGCGTTCGGCATCACTGGCGTCCTTAAACTCGACCATCTTCTCGATCTCGCCCTGATCATCGGCAATGATCCGGCCATAAGCGCCTGCGTCATCCGGACGGAAGCCCAAGACCACCGCGCGCGGTTCCGAACCATTGTTCAGACGGAAAATCATCTCGCACATGGTGTCGGCGCTGACCATTGGCACGTCGCCATATAGGATCAGCACATCTCCAGCAAAGCCCTTGAGCGCGTCGTGCGCCTGCGCCACCGCATGGCCGGTACCGAGCTGGTCTTCCTGCACTGCAATCGCGACATTGCGGCCCTCGACGCTCGCTTCAATCTGCTCCCGACGCGCGCCAACGACGATGACCGTGCGCTCGACGCCGATGGAATCGACTGTATCGAGCAGATGGTGGAGCATCGGCTTGCCGGCAATCGGGTGCAGTACCTTGTGCTTTTCCGACTTCATCCTGGTGCCTTGTCCGGCGGCCAATATGATTGCGGCTAGCGGGCGATCTGACATCGATATTCTCCGGAACAAGTTGGTCGATAGCGGCCTAATCGCGGCCATTTGCAGCGGCTAATGCCATGCAAAGCGGGCTTAAGCCAGCCCGTTTATTTACCTAATGGCGGGTCCTGTTTTACGGCTTTCCGCCTTTGCGCCATTTGGTCCACAGATGCCGCGCCAGCATCAATGGCGGCATCCGCAGCCAGTGGGAGCGGACGTAGAATGCGAAGCGGGTAAATTTGCGTGTTTCTCGACCATAGCCATCACGAGCAAGCAGACGACGAACATAAAGAGAGTCAGTCAACGCAGAGCGGCCAGCCAGAGATGCATCAACCGGCGTATCATATACCGCGGCGGCAAGGCGCAACGCCCGCGCCAGTTCGTCGACCAGCCCGTGAACCTTTGCGCGACTATCCAGCTGCGCCCAGAATTCCTCGTCCGCTGCAGCAAAGTCCCGCAGCAGATGATTGATATCCCACAGATTCCGCAAGCCACCCGCCAGATCGCCGTCGGCAAACAAATGAGCGATGGAATGCAGCACCATATCGGCGGGAGCCATCACATATAGCCCATTGTCCAATCGAACCGCGCTGTTCAATATTGCCCCTGCATTCGGTGTCGGACCAGCGGTCAGCGGCAAAATCGTGTGGTGGACGTCGATCATCCGGTCGCGCTCGCGATGAATCAGAGGCGGCAGTTCGTGCATGTGATCGCGATAATATTGATCATCATAGGGGTCGGGTTTGACCCATTCCCAACCGGCGTCAAGCAAGGCGGTTTCAACGACCGTCAGATCTTCCCGCGCAACCATGATATCGAGATCGCCGATGCTGCGCCCCACGCCGGCGGACATGTTCGCCGCAACATAAGCAGTGCCCTTCATCAGGACGATCTTTCCGGGATAATCCGCGAGTGCTCTTTGCGCGCAATCCGCTTCCCACAGAGCCTGCTGGCGCGCCAGATCATGCGCACCGATGGCATCCTGCAGAACCGCGCGAACACGGCCCGGCATAGTAACCCGCTCGAGCCGGTGGGCAAGCGAACCGATCAGGGATTCCGCCCGCGCTATGCTGATCAGGTCGGTCCACTGGCTGCCGCTGAGCGCCTCGACGCTTGCCGGTTCCCGCAGAGCATCAACCAAAGGACGGGCGTCGCGCATCATGGCAACTGGCTCCACAGGCTGTCGATCAGTTCTTCCGCCTGTTCAACCGATTGATAATCCATTGCCCTGGTCGGGACCTGATCGACAAACCGCGTCAAGGCATGAAAGCCCGCTTCGCCGAGCGCAACATAATTGGTCGAAGCCTGGGTCAGCCGGACGAATATCTCCGCTTGCCCCATATCGCGCAATTCGGGGGCGTGACCAAAGCGCGGGAAGAGCAGCAGTGTCGGCCTGGCGGTTTCATCCATTCGGGCGATCGCTTCTTTCGGCGGAACGAGATGGCGAATATCGCCTTTGGGCGTGGCCTTCATTTCCGGGCCGAAACGATCCGCCGGCGCCAGCTGCTGCATCGCCTCGACAGCTTTGTTCTTCAGGCTGATCAGACGCGGAAATGGTGTAATTTCGCCGCTATCCAGGCTGAGCAAGGCAAATTCATCGCCCATGAAGCGCCAGCCTCTTTCGGCCAGCATCCCCGACAAGGTCGATTTCCCCGAGCCGGACAGGCCGGTCATGATCAGCGCCTTGCCCTCCTTTTCGACGCTGCTGGCATGGAGCAGCAAATGCCTTCGCCAGCCAAGCGCCATTTGCAGGTTCATGCCCATTTCGGCGGCCAGCAGTCCCTGGGTGAGCGGCAATGGCGCGGCATCGGGCAGCCAGAAGTCACCGCCGATATGCACCGAGGGACGAATATGGCGCCGCCATGGCTTTTCCGGTTCAAGACGAACCGTGAAATCAACATGTTCGCCGGTCGGCTGCGGATAATCTTGGTATAGTGCTTCCAATTGTTCCAGCGGCTGACGCCATGCCGAAGCAATCCGGAACGCGGCAGGTCCGATTTTGAGCAAGATCTGATGCATCCCGCCCATCAGCCGGATACTCGCGATACCAGACCCAATGTGCGCAACTCGTCGAGACGGGCAATCACAATATCTTCCGCATCCACTCCGGTCTCAACGTCGAACAATGCCGTCAGTCGTGCTGCAATTTCAGCAGCGGTGAGCGGAGCATTGGCCATCACCTCGATTATCGCGGGCACAGGGTCGGCAAGCATATGGGTGATGCCGGACGGCCGGTGGTATAACAGCATCATGCTGTCCAGATCATGCCAGATCAGATCATCTTTCGGCGCAGCCCGATATTTCTGGGTCATGATGGATTACCTGCGAATCTGTTACGACGTAGCGATCTGATAGCAGGCAAATGTTAAAATTCGTGGGTTATATCAGCGCGGCATCTGCAGCGAAGCATAGCATGTGAACCCGCTCTGTCCGGATTGCAGACGGCGGATATAATTCACATAGGCCTGCGACTGGTCATAGGAGGTGCCCGGAAGCGTCCGTCCGTTCATCGCCTGGAGTACTTCTTCACCGGTAAAATTGCGCCCTGCTGCCGGAAAAGCACCTGGCGTGTCGGCCGTGACGACCGTGCCGTCGGCTGCAATATAGCCGCCTGCCGCATGGTTGCCGGGAACCGGGATTTCGCAATTGAGCACCGAACCTGCGGTCTGGGCCAATGCCGGCTTGATACTGACCACTGCAGAAGCCGTGATCGCGCCCATCATCAAGGCGCGACGGCGGGTTACGATTCCGTTTTTCTGGTCAGTTTCGACTGACGATTCGGAAGGAAGGCCCTCTTTCATCGAATTTTCATCCATGGTTTCTCTTGCTTCAGATATCCGCACATAAGCAGAAATCGGGTAAAAAGCGAGCAGTCACTCCCTCGCCGATATCCCCGTCTATATTCGGGACATAGACATGGAAATCGTTAATATCGCCTATATTTTACAGCATCCTGTTTTGAGGCCGAAACATTCCCGTTGCCGATCCAGCCCTGCACCGCTTAAATAGCCGCTATGAAAATGCCAGAATCGACCAGATGACTTCGGTGTCCCCTTTTCGCTTGCTGGTTGCCCTGGCATTCATTGTCGGCGGCGGCATTCTTGCAGGCCAGTTGTCGCAATCCGGCCCGCAGTTCATCGTCGTCATCGTCTCCGGCGCGATCGCCTTGTTCACAGTCTTGCAGGACCGGCCTGCTCCGCCCTTGCCAGACCCGGCAGCGCTAGAGCGGCAGCGCAAACGCATCCTCTATCAGGGCCGGTCGGAAGCCTATCAGGATATTATCGACCCGATTACCGATCCGATTATGCTGATACGCAATGCAAAGGTGGCCGCAGCCAATCCTGCAGCGGCCCATGTTCTGGGAGACCATATTGTCGGCGAGGACGTGCGGATCGCTATTCGCCACCCCGCTGCTGCTGACCGGCTCGCCAATCCGGATGCCAAGCACACAGGCGAGCCTATCCTGCTTGTCGGCGTCGGCAGCACCGATCAAAGATGGGAATTGCGAATTCATACGCTGCAGGATGGTCTGAAACTGGTCCAGCTTTCAGATCGCAGCAGCCGCTATGCAGCCGAGAGAATGCGGACCGATTTTGTCGCCAACGCCAGCCATGAATTGCGTACGCCATTGGCCGCGATCAAAGGATTTCTGGAAACGCTGGAAGACCCCAAGGCCGGCAAGGATGATGCGACCCGCGCCCGCTTCCTGAAAATCATGTATGATGAAGCCGACCGCATGCAGCGCCTGATTGAAGATCTGATGTCGCTCTCCCGGATTGAGGCGGAAAAATTCGAACTGCCCTCCGACAAAATCGACCTAAGCGAACTGGTCGAGGAAGCCCGCAATTTCTACATCAACAGCCGCGGCAAAAAGGAAAATGAAATACAGGTCCATCTGCCGGCCAATATACCGATGATCCATGGCGACCGGGCGCAATTGGCGCAGGTCGTCAACAATCTGCTGAGCAATGCATTCAAATATGGAAAAAAAGGGACGCCGGTGACGATTAATGTCGCGCCCAATAAAGCCGGAACGATGTTATATCTTGCCATTAGCGATCAGGGGGATGGCATTGCCCCCGAACATATTCCCCGGCTCTCGGAGCGTTTCTATCGCGTCGACAAGGGGCGCAGCAAATCGATCGGCGGAACCGGACTGGGGCTTGCCATCGTCAAGCATATTTCCGAACGGCACGGCGGGCGGATGGAAATTACCAGCGAAGTAGGCCGCGGCACGACGGTCTCCGTGCTGCTGCCGATCGCGAGTAACAGTCTGGCCGTAAATTCTGTTGAAAAGAGCCATGATTGACCAATGCTCCCCGGAATATTCTTTCCGGAAAAGCCCGTTCTTCCCCGCTGTCACATATCTGTAATATTTCTGTAATGATCAGGACATTGCGGTTCCCTAAAAGCCTCCCGAACAAGCCTGTTAATCCGGCCCTTGGTGCTTATCGCCATGGATCGAGCGCAGATGAATTAGGAATTTTTGAATGTTAAGAACACTCGCGCTCGTAACGATCGCTTCTTTTGGGCTATCCGCCTGTCAGGATCAGGCTTCCGGCGGCCAGGGCGGCACCCGCAGCGAAATCCGGATCGTCGGATCATCGACTGTTTTCCCCTTTGCAAAAGCAGTGGCCGAACAATTCAGCATCAACGGAGCCAATCCATCCCCGATTCTCGAATCGACAGGCACCGGCGGCGGCATGAGCCTGTTTTGCGCTGGCGTCGGAGCAGATACTCCCGATATCGCCAATGCTTCCCGCCGGATCAAAGCGTCCGAATTTGAATTGTGCCAGAGCAATGGTGTCACCGGAATCGTAGAGGTGCAGGTCGGTATCGACGGCATCGCCATTGCCCAGGCGAATAACGGCACTTCCTTTTCGCTGACCCCGGCACAGATTTACAGCGCCATTGCCGAACGGCCGTTCGGAAAAGAAAATACAACAAAAAAATGGTCGGATATTGATCCGTCGCTGCCGGATTTTGCGATCAGCGTTTACGGGCCGCCATCCACGTCGGGTACGCGCGATGCGCTCACCGAACTGATCATGGAAGTCGGATGTGTCACCGATCCGGCGACAAAAGCGCTCAAGGATAGCGACACAGAGGCTTTTAATGCCGTCTGTCATGAAGTGAGAGCCGATGGCGCCTATGTGGATGCCGGAGAAAATGACAATCTCATCGTCCAGAAGCTGAAAGCCAATCCGAATAGCGTGGGCATTTTCGGTTATAGTTTTCTGGAAGAGAATCTCGACAGCGTACGGGGGATTTCGGTGTCAGGCGTCAATCCGACTTATGAAGCCATTGCTTCGGGAGAATATCCCGGCGCGCGGCCGCTCTATGTTTATGTGAAGAACCAGCATGTCGGCGTCATCCCGGGGCTTCGCGAATATATGCTGGAGTTCATCAACGCGGGAACCCGCGACGGTTATCTGGTTAAAGCCGGATTGATTGCTTCGCCAGACAATGTACGAGAGAAAATGACCGATGTGGTCCGCAACATGACCCCGCTTGCCATTCGCGAACTTAAATAAGCACGCCTGAGCGGGCGTTACGTTTTAGATGATATTGATGCAGGGGCGGAACCAGATATTGTGACAAGTGCAACGCTTCTTTTTCTCGTAATCGGCCTGGGTCTGGTCGCGTGGTTTTTTGGTCGTCTGAAGGCATCCGGAATGCAGGCGGGCGGCAAGACCTCCCGATCTGCGCTGCATTCGCTGCCGAGCTATCATGGCTGGTATGTCGCTTTGTGGGCGATCGTTCCCGCCGCAATTTTCATGATGGTCTGGAGCTTTGTTAGTCCGGCGTTGATAACCGATGCCGCGCTGACCAGCGCTGCAGCAGCCGGATTGCCGCAAGACGGTTTCTCCCGGGCGGCGATTCTGTCCGAGGCCCGCGCCATTGCCTATGGCAATCAGGTCAATGCCTTCAATCCGCTGTCCCAATCGATGGTCGAGCCTTATCGCGACGCCATTTCCTATTACCAGATGATCGGGGCAGTTGCTGCGCTGCTCATGGTATTTGCCTGCGGCGTTTTTGCCTGGCTTCAGATAAAACCGGATCTGAGAGCGCGCACAAAAATCGAACGTGTGACGATGCTGGTGCTATTGCTCGCATCGCTGATCGCAATCGTTACCACCGTCGGTATTTTTCTGTCGCTGGTGTTTGAATCCGCCCGCTTCTTCTCCATGGTTTCACCGATAGACTTTCTGTTCGGCACCGAATGGAATCCGAAAGCGGTCGCGGGACCGAGAGGCGAAACCGGGTTTGGTGCCATTCCGCTTTTCTGGGGTACGGTCTTCATCGGCGCGATCATCGCGATGATCGTGGCGATTCCGCTAGGTCTGATGAGCGCCATCTATCTCACCCAATATGCGCCAGCAAAATTCCGTGCCTGGATGAAACCGATACTGGAGGTCCTCGCCGGAGTACCGACGGTGGTCTATGGCTATTTCGCAGCCTTGACCGTAGCGCCTGCGCTGCGCGACTTTGCAGTCTCGATCGGGATCACCAGTGCCTCTTCGGAATCTGCTCTGGCTGCCGGTGTGGTGATGGGTATCATGATCATTCCGTTCGTCTCTTCGATGGCCGATGACAGTATTGCCGCAGTGCCTAACGCGATGCGCGACGGTTCGCTGGCGATGGGCGCGACCCATAGCGAGACCATCAAGAAGGTCCTGATCCCCGCCGCTCTGCCGGGTGTCGTGGGCGGTGTCCTGCTCGCCGTCAGCCGCGCGATCGGCGAAACGATGATCGTTGTGATGGCAGCCGGACTTGCTGCCAATATGACCGCCAATCCCTTTTCCAGTGTTACCACTGTTACGACTCAAATTGTCCAACTGCTCACTGGTGATCAGGAGTTTGACAGTCCGAAGACATTGGCTGCTTTTGCCCTGGGACTGGTCCTGTTTATCGTAACCCTGCTGCTCAACCTCATCGCCTTGCGCGTGGTCAAAAAATATCGGGAAGCATATGAATAGTCTCACCGACATGAAGCGTAACCCGACCGACTGGCAGGGCGCGGCGATGCAGAAGCGCATCGCCCGGCGCTATGCCGCCGAACGGCGATTCAAGGCTTTGGGCATGGCTGCAGTCATGCTGTCTGCTGGTTTTCTGGCTTTTCTGCTGGTGGTCATGGTTGGCAACGGTTTCCGCGGCTTTACCCAGACCGAATTGCCGGTCGAGATCGACTTTCCTGCCGTGACCGGAGGCGCATCGCCCAGCCAGTTTGAAGGACCGAATGCAAATGCCAATTTGCAGTCCATGGGCCTGCGCGAAATTGTCGATAGCAGCATCGAAATCCAATATGGACCCGACGGCACCGATCTGTTCTCGCCGGGTGGCTGGACAGCAGTCAACGCAATGATCCTGAATAATCCTGATATTGTCGCGGAGAAAACCACGATATATCTGCCGGTTATTTCGGATATCGATGTCGCCTACAAGGACGCGGGCAATCCCGAATCCGAACAGAAGGTCCGCGAACTGGGCGATCAGTTCTCGACCGGCTTCAACTGGAATTTCCTCAGTCATTCCGATGCCACGGACCCGATGCAAGTGGGCATCTGGGGGGCGTTCAAGGGCTCGCTGATCACCATGATCGTGACCTTGCTTTTGGCTTTCCCGGTCGGCGTGTTGGCGGCGCTCTATCTTGAGGAATATGCACCGAAAAACCGGCTAACCGACCTGATCGAGGTTTCGATCAACAATCTGGCAGCGGTGCCGTCGATCATCTTCGGTCTGCTGGGCCTGGCCGTGTTTCTGAACTTTTTCGGGATGCCGCGATCCGGCGCGCTGGTCGGCGGCCTGACTTTGGCGCTGATGACTATGCCGGTGATTGTCATTTCCGGGCGCAACGCGGTAAAAGCGGTGCCGCCTTCGATCCGTGAAGCGGCGCTGGGTATCGGTGCGAGCCCGCTGCAGGTAGTATTTCATCACGTATTGCCGCTCGCGCTTCCCGGTATATTGACCGGCACCATAATCGGCATGGCCCGGGCGCTGGGCGAGACCGCGCCGCTGCTGATGATCGGCATGCGCGCCTTCATTGCCACACCGCCGAGCGGCATCACCGATCCGGCGACCGTATTGCCGGTCCAGATATTCCTGTGGTCGGATGAAGTCGATCGCGGCTTTGTCGAGAAAACATCGGCAGCGATTATCGTGCTATTGCTGTTCCTGCTGACGATGAACGCGCTGGCCATCTATCTGCGCAACCGTTTTGAAACCCGCTGGTAGGTGCAACGATGAATGATGACCAGACAATGCAAAAACCGAGTGAAAGCGTAAATATGACAGATTCGGCCACGACAGATATGACAAGCGAAGCCGGCACGCCGAAAATGACGGCTCGTCATGTCGACGTTTTCTACGGCGACAAGCAGGCGATCAACGACGTATCCATCGATGTGAACATGGACAGCGTTACTGCCTTTATCGGGCCGTCCGGCTGCGGCAAGTCGACTTTCTTGCGCTGCATGAACCGGATGAATGACACGATCCCGATCGCCCGGGTCACCGGCGATATCCAGCTGGAGGGCGAAGATATTTACGCACCGCAAATGGATGTTGTCCAGTTGCGGGCGCGGGTCGGCATGGTGTTTCAGAAACCGAACCCTTTCCCCAAATCTATCTATGACAATATTGCTTATGGTCCGCGTATCCATGGACTCGCCACCGGCAAGGACGAACTGGACAATATCGTCGAATCCTCGTTGCAGCGCGCCGGCCTCTGGGGCGAGGTCAAGGATCGGCTGCTGGATAGCGGCACCGCTTTGTCGGGTGGCCAGCAACAGCGCCTGTGTATCGCACGCGCAATCGCTGTCGATCCCGAGGTTATCCTGATGGACGAGCCCTGCTCGGCGCTCGATCCGATAGCGACCGCAAAGATCGAAGAGCTAATCCATGAATTGCGCGGCAAATATGCGATCGTCATCGTAACGCATAATATGCAACAGGCCGCACGCGTATCTCAGAAAACGGCGTTTTTCCACCTTGGAACCTTGGTGGAATATGGCGAAACGACCGATATTTTCACCAATCCGCGGGAAGAAAAAACGCGGGATTATATCACTGGGCGTTACGGCTGATATCACGAAGTTTAGGAACTAAAAATGGTCAACACAGGAACAGAGCATACGGTCAAAGCCTTCGATTCCGACATTAACGAATTGCGCGGAATGGTTGCGGAAATCGGCGGACGCAGCGAGCAGGCGATTGCCAAGGCGATGCGCGCGCTGGAAAACAGCGATCTCGAACTGGCAGAAGAAGTCGTCCGGGAAGACAAGCTGATCGACGAACTCGAAAAGCGGATCGACGAGCTGACATTCCAGACTATCGCGCTGCGGGCGCCGATGGCCGACGACCTCAGGGAGTTGATCGCGACGTTCAAGATTTCCGGAGTGGTCGAACGGATTGGCGATTACGCCAAAAATATCGCCAAACGGGTGCCGCTGGTGACCAAGACGCACCGCCTGACACCCATTTCGCTGCTACCATCCATGTCGAAAATTGCCAGCGAACTGGTCCGGGACTCGCTCGATGCCTTTGCCCGGCGCGATGCGGAACTAGCGATGGAAGTGAACCGGCGCGACCAGATCGTCGATGATTTCTACAACAGCATCTTCCGCGCCGTGATTACCCATATGATCGAAAATCCAAAAGATATTGGAGAAGCGGCGCATCTGTTGTTCATTGCCAAGAACCTAGAACGTATTGGCGACCATGCCACCAATGTCGCCGAGATGGTCTATTTCGCCGCGACCGGTGAGCCGATGCCAGAGCGGACCCGCGGCGAGAATCCGACGACGCCGCTCGAAGACTCGCTCAGCGACGAGGTAGACTGATGGTAAATGCCAAATTACTGCTGGTCGAAGATGATGCCGCGCTTGCGGAGCTGTTGACCTGGAACTTCAAAAAAGAAGAATATGACGTCATCCACACACCGGATGGTGAGGAAGCGCTGCTGCTGGTGCAAGAACATCGCCCGGACGTGATTTTGCTCGACTGGATGCTGGAGAGCCTGTCGGGAATAGAAGTTTGCCGGCGCCTGCGCCGTTCATCGGAAACCGCTAATATTCCGATCATCATGCTGACCGCACGCGGTGAGGAAGAAGACAAGATCCGCGGCCTCGAAACCGGGGCGGACGATTATATCACCAAGCCTTTCAGCCCACGCGAGCTGATCGCTCGGGTCAAAGCCGTGTTGCGCCGGGTGCGTCCCGCGCTGGCTGGTGAAAAGCTCAGCTTTGGCGACCTGGAAATGGACACCGTCGGCCACAAGGTCAAACGCGGCGGCGATACAATTCCGCTCGGCCCGACAGAATTTCGCCTGCTTCGCCATTTCCTGGAACATCCGAACTGGGTATTCTCCCGCGAGCGACTGCTCGACAGCGTCTGGGGGCAGGATAGCGATATCGAACTGCGCACCGTCGATGTTCATATCCGGCGGCTCAGAAAAGCGCTGAACGCCAATGACCGTTCCGACATCATCCGTACCGTCCGTTCGGCGGGCTATGCGCTGGATACCGACGCTGTAGAAGGTTAATTTGTCGACTTGTCCGGCACAGGGTCGAAATTGATCTGCTAGTCGGCAACCAGTTTCATAAGCTTGCGCTCGACCGGAGCCAGCACGCCGGCAAGATCATGGCCACGTTTCAATATCTGCCCCTGTTCGCCGTGCAGGGTCCACATACCTTGCCGGTTGCGCTCGGACGGGCGCTTCTCGATCCGGATCTGGGGGCGTTCAGAAGCGCGGCGGAAGGCTGCGAATACTGCGACATCCCTGCGCATGTCCATAGCATAGTCTTTCCAGTGACCGGCAGCGACCATACGGCCGTAGAGGCTGAGGATGCGCTCCATTTCGCGACGCTCGAAACCCACCTGCGACGGGGTTCCCCGCTGTGGAAAAGGCGATATGTTGGAATCGCTGAAACGCATCAAGCGCTATCGCGTCCCTTTGTTTTGATTGCATCTCCGTCGCCGTTCCGCTCTTTGGCGAAGGCGGCGATCCGTTTCTGCAATTGTTCCATTTCGCACTGGAGAATTTCCAGCTTCTGCGTCGACGGGTCGAAAATTTCGCTGCAGGGCGTCCCGTAGGGAACAAATTCTTTCTGATATTCTTTTGCCTCTACTAAAGTCGGCCGGGCGCGAACACCAACCATCGTGGCGCCTTCCGGTACATCCTGAGTGACCACGGCATTAGCGCCAACTCGTGCCCTTTTGCCGACCGTGATCGGACCGAGGACCTGGGCGCCGGATCCCAAAATGACGTCATTTTCAATGGTCGGATGGCGTTTTCCGCCGACACCGTTGGTCGGGTTGGTACCGCCCAGCGTAACGCATTGATAGATAGTCACATTGTCGCCGATGAGCGCGGTCTCGCCTATCACCGTAAAGCCATGATCGATAAACAGATGCCTGCCGATTTTTGCACCCGGATGGATGTCAATTGCCGTCAAAAATCGCGAAATATGGTTTATCAGCCGCGCGAAGAAATAAAGCTCGCCCTTGAACAGCCAATGCGCGAACCGGTGCAGGCCGACAGCCAGCACACCAGGATAGAGCAGCACTTCCCAGCGGGATCGCGGAGCCGGGTCGCGGGCCTTGATGGAATCCAGATAAGCGCCAAGTTCCCGAAACATATATTTCCTCCGGATGTTGCGAAGACCATAAACTAGGCACGACACGCTCGGATTTCCAGTTCTTTCTTGCAACGTAAACCGGATGATGCTTTTCAAAAGCCTCATAATCACTATATTAGATCAGTAATCTTCTACTGATCGAAAGCCTCGATAATGTCGACCTACCTGCCCACGCTCAAGCAATTGCAATATCTGGTGGCGCTGAAAGAACATGGCCATTTCGGCAAAGCTGCCGAATCCTGTTTCGTTACCCAGTCGACATTGTCAGCTGGAATCAAGGAACTGGAAGCCCTGCTCGATATCGTGCTGGTCGAGCGTACCCGCCGGGTTGTCCGTTTTACCGAACTTGGCAACCAGATGGTGGAGAAGGCCTATCGGATCTTGCGCGAGACAGAAGAGCTCTCCGAAATGGCGCGATCTGCGGGCAAACCGCTTGCGGGCGATATACGGATGAGCGTGATTCCGACAATCGCACCTTTTCTTTTGCCGCGCCTGCTGCCGCAACTGCGCAAGGAACGACCGGAACTGAAACTCTATCTGAAAGAGGAAACCAGTCAGGCGGCTTGCGATTCGCTACATCATGGGCATGCGGATTGCGTCTTGCTGGCGCAGCCCTACCCTTGCGGCGATGTCGAGTCCGAAGTGCTGTTCAGCGATGAAATATTCGTAGCATTCCCGAAAGATGATCCGCGCGATCCTCCGGCCCAGGTCGATCCGGCGACAATCGACGAGACCCAATTGCTGCTCCTCGAAGACGGCCATTGCCTGAAAGATCATGCGCTCGCGGCCTGCAACCGCCCCGAATTGAGAGCCTCCGCCCGGATGATGGGAACGTCGCTGCACACATTGGTGCAAATGGTCGACAATGGCCTCGGCCTGACCCTGCTGCCGAAGATAGCGATCGACAGCGGCATATTGAACCACACGAATATTGTTGCGCGACCGCTCAAATCGGATCGGGCCACGCGTGACATCGCTCTGGTCTGGCGCAAGAACAGTCCGCGGCGCAGCGAGTTTCAGTTGCTGGCGGAGATCATGAATGATGCGCAGCATTGGGTTTCGAAAAACCAGGCGTGATATTTTCGGTTATTTCTGCCACTTTTCTGATGCATCGACGTCGGATGCGCGCTCTTCAACCCATTTCGCAGCGCCGTCGGTGCGGGTCTCTTTCTTCCAGAATGGCGCCACCGTCTTCAGCTTGTCCATGATGAAGGAGCAGGCTTCGATCGCCGCCCCGCGATGATCGGATCCGGTCACCACCAGCACGATATTCTCGCCGACTGACAATGTGCCCACACGGTGGATGATGGTGACGGCGTGGAGCGGCCAGTCGGATAGCGCGGTTTCGGCAATCTTCCGGAGTGCCTTGTCGGTCATCGCCGGATAATGTTCCAGTTCGAGCGATTGCAGGTTCCCGTCGTCGCGAACCTGGCCGACAAAGCTGGCGATTGCGCCGCCACCCTGCCCGGCGACTTTCGCCGTTTCGACGCCGATGTCGAAATCTGCCGAACCGACTTCAATCCTGATCATCCGCCCGTTACCGGCGGGAAAATCGCCAGTTCCCGAGCCGATCCGATCGGCGACGCCGGGACGCCATAATCCTGATCGAGTGCGAAACGCAGTTTTGCAATGTCGGCAAAGATATCGGCATAGACGTCGCTTCGGGCGACAAGCATGTCCAATACATCGCTGATGGTCTCGATCCCGTCGCCGAGTTGCACATGTTCCTGGTCCGTGCCAAGCCGTTCCCGCACCCAGGCAAAATAGACTATGTCGAGCGAGCGATCCATCAGTCCATATGCTTCAGGCCGACGCGCAGATAATCCCATCCGGTGATCAGGGTCAGAATCGCTGCTGCCCAGAGCGTCCACAAGCCGACGGTCTGCACAATCGGGAAATGCGGCAAGCCTCCCGCGAGAATCAGGGCTCCGAGCGAAATCATCTGAAATCCGGTTTTCCACTTGGCCAGCTGCGACACGGGAACGCTGACCTGCAATCCAGCAAGAAACTCGCGAAGACCCGAAACGGTGATTTCCCGCAACAATATGACAATCGCGGCTATGGTATGCCATCCATTGATATCCCGCGTGAATATCAACATCAGCACCACTGCGGCGACCATGATCTTGTCGGCAATCGGGTCCAGAAATATCCCGAGCTTGGATACCGTTCCCTGCGACCGGGCGAGATAGCCATCGAAATAATCAGTAATCGCCATCAAGCAATACAGCCCGAAGGCCAGCAAATAGTCGATCGGCAAAGGCTGTGACCGAGCCGACTCGAAGTTCGGCCAAAGCAGAAAAACCAGAATCGGCACCGCAAATATCCGCGAGAGTGTCAATATGTTCGGCAAGTTCAGCATGGTGGCTCTCGCATAAACAGATTTCCCCTAAATGAAAATTGTTTCAATCAACTAGAGTGGAAATTCGTCGCGGGTGTTTCGGTCAATCGATTTGACGCCGGGGCTGAATGGGCTAAGGATAGGGCAACGCTCATTTTTCGCTCGAAAAGAGATTTTCACTTTATGCAAAATACTGCGCATTTGCTGCGAACTAGAAGGTTTTTGCCGCTGTTCCTCACCCAGCTGCTCGGAGCATTTAACGACAATCTCTTCAAATTCTCGATGGTCATTCTGGTGACCTACAATATTTACGAAAGTGAATCCGAAGATTTCGCATTCAATGCGCTCGCTTCCGGCCTGTTCATTCTGCCTTTCTTCCTGTTTTCCTCGCTGGCGGGTCAGTTGGCGGACAATTACGACAAGGCCCGGATTACACGATTTGTAAAAACGCTGGAAATATTCATTGCCGTTGTCGGCGGCATTGGGCTCTGGCTACATTCGATTCCCATCATGCTGGCCGCCCTGTTCCTGCTTGGCCTGCAATCCACTTTTTTCGGTCCGATAAAATATGCCGTCCTCCCGCAGCATCTTGAAAAAGACGAAGTGCTTGCCGGGACCGGCCTGGTCGAAGCAGGAACCTATATAGCGATTCTTGCGGGTACGATTCTCGGCGGCATCATCATCGACCGTAATGGAAACGGAGTCGAAATTGCGGTTGTCGCGGTCTTTGTCGTGGCGCTTATCGGGCGTGTCGCAGCCCAGTTCATGCCGCCGGCCCCAGCGCAAAAAGAAGTCGAGAAGATCGATTTCAATTTTGTCCGCTCTTCGATCCGACTGATATCCGCCACTTTGCACGTGCGCAGATTATATCTGGCGATCATCGCCATCAGCTTTTTCTGGACCATCGGATCGGTCATGATCATTCAATTTCCGCCGCTGGTGGAAAATGTTCTCACAGCGACTCCGCAAGTTGCCAGTCTTTTTCTGGGAGTATTCTCGATCGGCATTGCCATCGGGTCGGTTCTGGTCAACCGGCTGTTGAAGAGCGAAGTCTCGGCCCGTTTCGCCCCGGCCAGCGTCATCATGATGGGTGTTTTCGTGCTTATTTTATTCTTCATAGCCCGCAGCTGGCAGGGCCTGCCTGATGGCCAGCTCTATACATTCGAAACCTTCATCGTCCATGAAGGGGCCTGGGCGCTGCTCGGTACGCTGGGCGGCGTGTCAATATTCGGCGGCATGTTTGTTGTCCCCCTATACGCTTTTCTGACCACGACGGTCGACATCAGCCAGACCGCGCGCACTATTGCCGCCAATAATGTCGTCAATTCCGGCTGTATGGTTATGGGCGCACTGGTCGCGCTGGGGCTGAGCATGCTAGGCGTTTCCACGACAGAACAGCTTTTGCTGGTTGCCGCCATGTGTCTGGTAGCAGCATGGCTGGGCCAGCAACTCCATCGTGCATGCGACTAATCGGACACCGAATCCGATTCAGACGATGAACATGTAAAAGGCAGTAAAGAAAGCAAGGAAGCTAAGCAGAAACAGGCTGACGTCTTCCCCGAATCCTTTTTGCTTTGCAGCGGATACTCTATCCAGATCATGCTCTTCTCTCGCAATGCCTATGATTTTTTCCGGCAAACTGCGGCGAAAGCTGTGTCTTGCGACTTCGCCGGTCTGAGCCAATGGTCTCAATCTATCTCTATCCATGCCGTTGGTTAACAACTTGTTAGCTATATATTCCAGAGCGAAATTCACGTCCGTGGTTAACGTCTTGAATTGGCACATGCTAGGGAAACCAAGGGATCGGGAACGATAGTCCAGAAAAATTAACCCTGATCCATCTATTTACACCTAAGCTCTCGATTTATCCGGCAAAAGTTCAACCTGTGTGATCTTTGCAACTCAACGGCGATATTATGATTTTGAACAATAAGATGGTTGATTTCAGTAGCCTGTTATGCCAAAGATTGTTGCGTATTAAGTGAAATGCGAAACCCTGAAGGAGCAAATTATGCGTTTCGGTAAAATTGGAATGGCTGCAGCTGCAGCCGCATCGCTTGTAAGCGCACCCGTTTTGGCACAGGCTAGTCAGCCTGTTTCTTCCGTTGCACGTACCAGTGCAACTGTTGATAGCGAAAATGATCTTGAAGGCGGTTCCGGTATCATTATTGCAATCCTCGCAGCAGCAGCTGTGATTGCTGGCATCGTCATCGCAGCCGACGGCAGCGAAGATACGCCAACCTCCCCCTGAACTCGTTCAGATATAGATTTTGAAAATGGCGGCCAATTGGTCGCCATTTTTTTTGGCTAGGGAACTGGCAGAAGCCCAAATTCCGCTAGTCTATTTCCCGCCTTGAAATAAAGCCGGGAAGCCTTTGGTTGCACATTTGGAACGGATTACCCATATCCGGTTTCATGACAGAAAATCAGCAACATGGCCTACAACAATGGCACGGCACTACAATCCTATCGGTACGGAAAAATGGCAAGGTCGTCGTCGTCGGCGACGGTCAGGTATCCATGGGGAATACCGTAATGAAGCCGAATGCCCGTAAGGTACGGCAATTGCACGACGGATCGGTGATTGGCGGTTTTGCCGGTGCTACCGCAGATGCTTTCACCTTGTTCGAGCGGCTCGAGGCAAAACTCGAACGCCACAACGGACAGTTGATGCGCGCAGCGGTTGAACTGGCAAAAGATTGGCGGACTGACAAATATCTCCGCAATCTGGAAGCGTTAATGATCGTGGCCGACAAGGATGTAACGCTGATTCTTACCGGCAACGGCGACGTGCTCGAACCGGTAGAAGGGATTGCAGCGATCGGTTCCGGAGGAAATTTCGCTCTCTCCGCAGCGCGGGCCCTGAAAGACTATGAAAAGGACTCCGAGAAACTGGCCCGAAAATCGATGCAGATTGCGGCCGAACTTTGCGTGTTCACCAACGACCAGGTCACGATTGAAACGCTCGATAGCGACACCTGAATCTTGTCGGATCCGGTACAATCACTAACAAAGAGAAAATTAGCATGCAGGCGAACCTGACCCCCAAAGCCATCGTCAAAGCACTGGACGAACATATAATCGGCCAGCAAGACGCCAAACGCGCCGTTGCCGTTGCCTTGCGCAACCGTTGGCGCCGCCAGAGGCTTCCGGCCGAGTTGCGCGAGGAAGTAACGCCCAAGAATATCCTGATGATCGGACCCACGGGTTGCGGCAAGACAGAGATTTCCAGGCGCTTGGCAAAACTGGCGGATGCACCCTTTATCAAGGTTGAAGCCACCAAGTTCACCGAGGTCGGTTATGTAGGTCGCGATGTCGAACAGATTGCCCGTGATCTCGCGGAAGAGGCTGTCCGGCTGGAACGCGAGCGCCGGCGTATGGCCGTCCATGAAGCGGCGGCGGAAGCGGCGATGAACCGGCTGCTCGACGTCTTATGCGGAGAAAATGCCAGCGAAGCCACTCGCGAGAGCTTTCGCCAGCGGGTGGTCGACAATCATATGAACGACAACGAGATCGAGATCGAAGTGGAAGATGCGCCCAATATGCCGATGGATCTCCCCGGCATGGGTGGTCAGGTCGGCATGATCAATCTTTCCGACATGATGGGCAAAGCCTTTAACCAGACGCGCATGAAACGCCGTAAAATGCGTGTTGCGGACGCCTGGGACAAGCTGGTCGAGGAAGAATCCGACAAGCGTCTCGACGACGAGGATATATCGCGGGCGGCGATCACCGACGCCGAATCCAACGGGATCGTGTTTCTTGACGAAATCGACAAGATTGCAGTCAGCGACGTGCGCGGCGGATCGGTGAGCCGGGAAGGCGTCCAGCGCGACCTACTTCCGCTAATCGAAGGAACAACAGTTGCGACCAAATACGGCCCGATGAAGACCGACCATATCCTGTTCATTGCATCGGGCGCTTTCTCTATATCCAAGCCGAGCGACATGCTCCCCGAATTGCAGGGGCGCTTGCCGATCCGTGTGGAATTGCGGGCATTGACCGAAGCCGACTTCATCCGGATATTGACCGAAACCAGAGCCAATTTGCCGGAACAATATGTAGCGTTGCTCGGGACGGAAGATGTCACGATCAAAATTACCGATGATGCGATCGAAAAGCTCGCCGAAATTGCAGCGAATGTGAACGAAACGGTAGAGAATATCGGCGCGCGCCGGCTGCAGACGGTGATGGAAAAGCTGCTCGAAGAGATCAGCTTCACGGCCGAAGACCGGGCCGGTGAAGAAATTACCATCGACAAGGCCTATGTCGAGAAGCAGCTTTCGGACGTCGCCAAAGACACCGACCTGTCCAAATATGTATTGTGATGTTAAAAGCTGATTTTTGATAAGGCTCTGCAGGTTTTGGGCGTCGTATCTGACACCCGGCAAACGGGATGGCAAAGTTGTAACGACATGGCTTTGAACCACGAACCAGAGCAGAGATAGTTGAATGGATTACGCCATGACACGAACCGCTTTGACATTGTCTTCCGTTGCCGTGCTTGCGCTCAGCGCCTGCTCTGAATCTGCTCCCGATGCCAGTGGCGAAGCCACCGGTCAGGCGGGAAAAGAGCGAGACACAGCGGTTGCTCCCGTTGCGAAAGCGGAAAGCATAGATGCCGGACTGGCGGTCGGGGAGCAGGTTCCCTTGACCACCGGCCTGCTGACCAACACTGGCGAAACCACTTTGGGCCAGGTCCTGGAAAACGGCCCTGCCCTCCTTGTCTTTACGCGTTCGGTCGAATGGTGTCCTTATTGCCAGACACAATTGAAATCGATCAACACCATCGTCGGCGATCTGAAGGAACGTGGCTATAATCTCTATGGCCTTAGTTACGACAGTCCTGCCCAGCAAGACCGTTTTTCCAAGAACCAGATGCTGCAATATGAGATGCTGTCCGACCAGCCCTCCGCAGTGATCGACGGCTTCGGGCTGCGCGACCCACAATATACAGAAGGGCGCGCCGCCGGTGTCCCTTATGCCTCGGTCTTCCTCATCGACAAGAGCGGCAAGATCATCGCCAGAACGGTATCCGGCGACTATAAGAAGCGTCCCAGCAACGAGCAGATATTGGCGCTCGTCGACTCTATCTAGTGACTGGCTAGCTGTCGGCTAGTTGCTGGCGGCGGCATCCGCAGGCTGGATGGCCGGTTCATTGTCATTGGAAGCCAGACGATTGGATTCGGGCAACACAGCCAGCTTCCATTTCGTTTCATCATTCAGATATTTTATCGCCAGCGCCTGCACTTCTTCGGGTGTAATAACTGTATAGTCAGGAAGCAGGCTTTGCAGGGCGACAAATTTCTGCGGATTGTAGCTCGCTCCTTCAAGCTGGCCCATCCAGAAACTATTGCCGCTGCTGGCCCGGGCGATCAACTGGCGCAAGGGTTCTACCACGCGTTGCAATTCATCCGCGCTAACCGGCTTTTCCCGAAGATCCTTGGCAATCAATGCGACGACATTGTAAAAGCGGTCAATATTGTCCGGTGTCAACTGGCTCTGCGCGCCAATATAACCTCCCGATTCAAATTCGACCGGCCAGCTGTTGATCACCTGCGGGCTATAGCTTGCGCCCTGTTGAGACCGGAGAATCTCGAATAGCCGGTCGTTGAAGATCGACGCCAATACTTCCAGCTTGCGGCTTTCCCGAACATTGTCCAGCCCGCCGCCTGTCGGCCAGGCCACCATGGCAGCGGCCCGCTCATGATCGCCTTTGTGAACCAGGATTTCCGGACCAGCTTGCGGTGTCGGAAATTGCGGAGATTTTGCGTCGGCGGAAACTGCCTGCGGCTCGCGTTTTTCCAATGCCCCGAATGTCTTGAGGATAGACTCGATCGCCTGATCCCGGTCAAAATCACCGAACAGCATCAGCTCGATCGGCCCACTTGCCAGTATCGGCTTCCAGAATTGCCGAAAATTTTCGGCGGTCAGCTGATCAAAATCTTCCTTGTCTGGGGTTTTCCAGCGAGGGTCCTTGCCGCGAACAAGCCATTCCAGATCGCGCCCCATGACCGCCTGCGGTGAGGCCGAGAAGCTGTCGTAACTGATCAGGGAAGCGGCCTTGCTGCGGATTACGGGGGCTGCATCCCAACGCGGGAAAGCCAATTTGGCCGCAATCAGATGCAACTGGTCTTCAAGATCGGATGGCCGTGTGTCGGCGGAAATCTCGAACGCATCATTGTCTATGCCGAAACCCAGTCCAATCCGGCGTCCCGTAGTAATCTTATCCAGCTCTTCCTGCCCGAGATCGCCGACACCACTGGCCATCAACGCCATGGCGCCGGACCATGCCAGCGTTTCCTGCCGGGACGAAAGGCCGCTATAGCCTTTGCCGAAACGGACATTGACCATGATCTTGTTGCGTTCGGCATTATTCGGGAACATCAACACTCTGACGCCATTGGCCAGCTCCAGCTGTTCGATATCGAAACGCTCGTTAATTTTGGACGAAAGGATCGATCCCTTTTCCCCGATTTTTTTCAGCGCTTCAAATCCGATATCGGACTGTGTGACGCGAACATCACTCGCTGCACTAACAGAGCTTCGCAACGCCTGGGCCAGCCTGACCTTGCCATTGTCAACGGCATCCGGCGATGTCAGCAAGGCGCGGGTAGAGACACCGGAGAATAATTTGCGAGTCGAATCGAGTAACCGCTCGGGGGTGTAAAGATCCCGCATCGCGCGGAATACATCGAGCGCTACTTGAGGCGTCGCAACGGTTTCGCGGATGTCGACGGCGTTGACGATATCATCGGCTTGTTTGCGGGCCGCTTCGGTCTGATAGCTTTCCACGCCAATGGCCAGGGCAGCATCAAATTCGGCAATCTCCCGGGCAATATCCGCTTCGGACGGCGCGATAGTAGTAGCATCGGCGATAACGCCCCGGACATCCTTGAGCGCGGCTTCCCAGTCGTTACCCAGAGGGATGATGCTGATGAAGGTGCCGTCGATCGAACGGCTGACATCATCCTGACCGACGCTGGCCTGCAAATAGCTGCCGCCCGCCCTCGCCCGGGCTTCCAGACGGCGATTGATCAGCTGCAGGGCCAGCAGGTCGATCAATATTTGCTGATTATATACTATCGTATCCTCGACCTGCTCCCAGGGCCGCGCAATCACCATGGAAATGAACCGGGGCAAAGTGGGTTCGATGACAATCCGGCTGATATCAGCGCTATCCTGAACTTCTCCGAAATCCGGAATGGTACCCGCTTCACCCTTGCCCTGCCATTGCGCGAAATGTTTGTTCAGCAACTCCTCGAACAATGCCGGATCCCCGTCGCCAGCGATAACGATCACGGCTTGCTCCGGGCGATACCAGCGCTGATGGAATAGTTGCAGCATCTGTGGCGTTGCAGCACCCAATGTTTCCGGCGTGCCGATCGGCGCGCGGTTTGCCAGACGCTGTCCGGCAAAGAATAATTCCCGCGTCGCATTTTGTACTATGGTCTGTGGCCCTGCACGTTCGCGCAATTCCGCCAATACTACGGGACGCTCCGCATTGACCGCCGTGATGCTGAGCCCCGGCGAGCTTACCATGCCGGACAGGATTTTCAGGCTTTCATCGAGACTGGTCCGGTTGGCATTGGGCAGATCCAGCTTGTAGACCGTTTGCGTCGGCGTGGTTTCCGCATTGCTGTCGCTGCCAAAGGTCGCACCCAGCCTCTGCCATACACGCTTCGCTTCGCCATCGGGCACATGGGTCGAGCCGCGAAAGGTCAGATGCTCCATGAAATGGGCAAATCCCTGTTCCTGCTCGGTCTCCATCAGCGAGCCGACATCGAGCCGCAAGCGGATCGAGACTTGCCCTGGCGGGACACCGTTGCGTTTGACCGCATAGCGCATCCCGTTGTCCAGTTCGCCAAAGGTCCAGCTCTTGTCGACCGGAACATCGCTATTCTTATATAGCCACGGCAATTCATCATCGTCCTTGGCCTCTTCGGCATTGGCCATGCCGGGCATCGCCAGCAAGGCGACTAGCAGAAACAGTGTGGAGAGACAGGGAGACAGAAGCGGGGATGTTGTTTTCATGTGCCGGATATAAGCAGGCTCAATCTGACTGGCCAGTGAATATTCCCGACATTCCAGGCTGCTGGCTTCTACTAGATGTGTTTAGCCCTTGATCGCTCCGCATATAATCGCCAGATAACAGTCATGTTGATTGAAACCGAAAAAACACCAAACCCCTCGACCCTCAAATTCCTGTTGGGGCAGCCGGTCATGACCGACGGAACCCGCGACTTTGCCTCGCCGGAAGATGCCGAGACGTCACCGCTGGCAGAAGCCCTGTTCACGCTTGGCGATGTCACCGGCGTTTTCTTCGGGTCGGACTTCATCTCTGTAACCTGTGGACCGGGTGCCGACTGGAGCGACCAGAAACCACAGGTACTGAGCATTCTGCTGGATCATTTCTCGGCCGGACTGCCGTTGTTCAAACCGGGTAGTGCTGGCGACATCATCGTGCCGCCCGAAGAGGAAGTACATGACGATCCGGAAGATGCGGATATTGTAGCGCAAATCAAGGAACTGATCGAAACCCGTGTCCGGCCTGCAGTTGCCAATGATGGCGGCGATATTATCTATCGCGGCTTCAACAAGGGCACAGTATTCCTGAAAATGCAGGGCGCCTGCGCCGGATGCCCGTCATCCACGGCCACGCTGAAACATGGTATCGAATCCTTGCTGAAACATTATGTACCGGAAGTCACCGAAGTCCGGGCCGCTTAAGCTTTATCAAAACAAAGGCAGTTCAATGAATTCTCCACTCGGTCAAGCGGCGCTGGATCAGCTGTTTCTCGAAGCCCGCACCTATAATGGCTATCACGACAAACCAGTGTCGGTGGAGCAGTTGCATGCTATCTGGAACCTGATGAAAATGGGGCCGACGAGCGCCAATATGCTGCCTGCCCGTCTGATCTGGTGCCATAGCCAGCAATCACGCGACCGGCTGGCCAGCCTTTCCTCGGAAGGCAATCAGGACAAAATCCGCAAGGCACCGGTTGCGGTCATCATCGGCATGGATCAGGATTTCCACGAGCATCTTCCGGAACTCTTTCCGCACGCAGACGCCAAAAGCTGGTTCGAAGGCGATGCTGAGGCCCGCAAGGTGCACGCGATGCGCAACAGTTCGTTGCAGGGTGCCTATTTTATTCTGGCTGCCCGCGCCCTCGGACTCGATACCGGCCCGATGTCGGGCTTTGACAATGACGCCGTCGACAAGGAATTTTTCGGCGACCAGCCCAATGTCAAATCCAACTTCATTTCGACTTTGGGCTATGGCGATCCGGCGACCATTTTTGATCGCAGTCCGCGCCCGGAGTTCGACAAATTCAACAGCCTGATCTGACGAGTTGATGGGCGAGCGCCTTCTCGCGATCGACACGGCCAGCATCGCATGTTCCGTTGCGCTGTTCGAGGATGGCGCCCTGATCGCCTCGGACTATGCCGAAATTGGTCGCGGCCATGCGGAAAAGCTGATCCCGACAATCGCGCAGCTTCCGGAACGCGGCAGAGCGGACAAGATTCTGGTCAATTGTGGCCCCGGTAGTTTCACCGGTGTCCGTATCGGCATTTCCGCAGCACAGGCCCTTGCTTTGGCCTGGGGTGCAAAAATCGATGGATATAGCTGCCTCGCTCTGGTTGCGGCGCAAGCTCTCGAACAACTGAACGCACCTCAGCCGGTCTGCGTCGCGATGCTGGCTGGTCACGGCGAATATTTCGTGCAGAATTTTCACGCTAGCGGCGAACCGTCGGGCGAATTCGCCTCGCTCACGCCCGAACAGGCCGCAAGCCAGGTCGACGCTGATGTGATAGCCGGATCCGCCGCAGCGGAACTGGCGGCACTGGTCGGAGGCAAAAAGTATTTTCAGATATTGCCAAATGCCGCTCATATCTCTTTAGTGGACGCCGCTATGAAAAATATGCCGGCCAAACCGAATTACGGGCGCAAACCAGACGCTCAGCCAGCGAAAACGGCCTGAGCGATGGCCACTCGCCAAAGCTCGTGGGATGATCATGGCGTTGACCCGGTGGCTATCCGGCCCGGTGATCTGAGCGACTTGAGCGACGTGATGCATGTCATGGAACATGCCTTTCCAAAGACTTATGGCGAAGGATGGAATCACCATCAGTGCCGATCAATGCTTTCTATGCCTAATGCGAGACTATTGATTGCAGAACGCAAAGACATGGTCTGCGGTTTTCTCATCAGCCGACAGGCCGCGGATGAAGAAGAGCTTCTGATGATAGCGGTTTCTCCTGACTGCCAGGGCCAGAGCGTAGGCTACCGTTTACTCGAACAAATGCTGCAATCGGCGCTAAACCACGGCGTTGTAGCGGTTTTCCTGGAAATGAGAGCGGATAACCCAGCGGAAAAACTATATAGTAAATTCGGATTCCAGAGGATTGGATTACGCAAGGCCTATTATACGGGTCTCAATATGGAAAAATTCGATGCGGTTACTTACAAAGCGACATTAACCATCTAAACAAATGTATCATGAGTTTGACTGTTGCAGCGGTTGACCGTTCGTGTAAATACCAGTGCGCAAAATATGCAATATAATAATAATGGTCGCACAAAGGTAATAGAATATGACAGAGGAAGAAATTGCTCTGAATGAGACGTTGATTACGCTCACTTCAGACATCGTTGCTGCACATGTCAGCAATAACAGTGTTGCGGTATCCGATTTGCCGCTTATCATTAGCAGTGTTCATGGAGCACTCGCTTCCCTTTCGGGTAAAGCAGCAGAACAGGCCCGTCCGGAACCTGCGGTTCCGATCAAAGCATCGATAAAGCCAGATTATGTCGTCTGTCTTGAAGACGGCAAGAAGCTGAAAATGCTGAAGCGCCACCTGATGACCCATTACGGCATGACGCCTGAGGATTATCGCGCAAAATGGGGCCTGCCCAACGATTATCCGATGGTGGCTCCCAATTATGCGGAAAAACGTCGGCAACTTGCAAAGGCAATCGGCCTCGGCAAGAAAAAGGGTAAAAAGAACTAGACTGATTTCTTATTGCACTGAATTTGGAAAATTGCGGCGAGCATGCCGCAATTTTCCCTTTGCAATATCCCGCACCCCGCATAGAGTCTTCCCCAGCGTAACGGAAAGGGTCCATGCCGCAAAAAATTGATCTTGAAGCACTCTGTGCTGAGAAAGGGCTCCGCATCACCGACCAGCGTCGGGTGATCGCCCGTGTGATATCCGATGCCGAGGATCATCCCGACGTCGAGACTCTGCACGAACGCGCCTCAGCAGTGGACTCCCGCATTTCGATAGCGACCGTTTACCGGACGGTTCGGCTGTTTGAAGAAGCCGGCATATTGGATCGTCACGACTTTGGCGACGGACGGGCGCGCTATGAAGCGGTGCCGGAAGCACATCACGATCATCTGATCGATGTCGAAACCGGCAAGGTCATCGAATTTGTCGATCCGGAACTCGAAGCTCTGCAAAAACAAATCGCAGAGAAACTGGGCTATCGGCTGGTTGACCATCGCATGGAGCTCTATGGCGTATCTCTCGCCAGAAAAACCTGAAGTGCCTGACCCCGACCCGGAGGCAAGGCCTTGTGACACCCAGCCCATGGCATATCGGTTGTGGGACGGAGCGTCACCAATGGGCTATTTGAGATTCACACTCCGGATAGTCCTGCTGTTCACAGCATTGATTGTCTGCATTCCCTTTTATTACCTCTGGCGCATGCTGCGACTGTCCAATCCCTGGCCGCGGACCTTTCTCAAGATCGCCGCCTTCGCCTGCGGTGCGCGGGTCAATATCGTCGGCACCCCGATCAAGCGGGATGTCTTCTTCATATCCAATCATCTGTCCTGGGTGGATATTGCGATTCTCGGCGGCCACAGCGGCACCGCCTTTGTTTCAAAGGAAGAAATCAGCAACTGGCCGATTATCGGCTGGCTCTGCCGGCTCAATGATACGGTCTTTGTTTCGCGATCGGACCGGATGGGCATAGCCCAGCAGATCAACCAGTTGCGCGATGCACTGGAAGAAACCTGGGCAATCACGGTCTTTCCGGAGGGCACCACGACCGACGGCTCAACCCTGCTGCCATTCAAGGCACCACTGTTGAAAGTGCTGGAGCCCCCTCCCCCCGGCATATTGGTACAGCCGATATTTCTGAACTATGGGAACAATGCCCATGAAGTCAGCTGGACCGGCGAAGAAACCGCTCAGGCAAATGCCTGGCGACTGCTCACCCGGCGCAGCAGTTTTCTGGTCGAAGTCCATTTTCTCGAGCCTTTCGATCCCGACCATTATTCTTGCCGGAAAGACATCGCAGCCGAGGCGAGGCGACGGATTGTTGAACCGCTTTCAGCTTCCCTGGGGGGCAAACCCATTGTATAGGCGCGCTCTATGACCCAGGCTGATCTTAAAAAATTCCACATCAAATCCTTTGGCTGCCAGATGAATGTCTATGACGGCGAGCGCATGTCCGAATTGCTCGTCGATCAGGGCATGAGCGCCGCCGAAAATGGTGAGGACGCAGATCTGGTGGTGCTGAACACTTGCCACATTCGGGAAAAGGCGGTCGACAAAGTCTATTCGGACATCGGACGATTGCGCAGAAAAGACGGCACCAGCCCGATGATCGCAGTTGCCGGTTGCGTCGCCCAGGCCGAGGGAAAGGAAATCTCCCGCCGCGCGCCCAGCGTCGATATCGTTGTCGGGCCGCAGGCCTATCACCGGCTGCCGGAACTGATGGAAACAGCAAAATCGGGCAAGAAGGCGCTCGACACCGACATGCCCGCCATTTCAAAATTCGATGTCTTGCCATCGCGCGGCAAACAGGCACGGCCAACGGCCTTCCTCACGGTGCAGGAAGGCTGCGACAAATTCTGCACTTATTGCGTGGTTCCCTACACCCGCGGTGCTGAAATCTCGCGTCCGTGGACCGATCTGGTCAATGAAGCAAAGGCACTGGTCGATGGCGGCGCGTACGAAATCACGCTGCTCGGCCAGAATGTCAACGCCTGGACCGGCGAGGATGACAAGGGCCAGCATCAGGGTCTCGATGGCCTGATTTGCGCGCTCGACAAGATTTCTGGCCTGAAGCGCATCCGCTATATGACCAGTCACCCGAATGACATGACCGAAGGCCTGGTTGCTGCCCATGGCGAAGTCGCCAAGCTTATGCCATTCCTGCATCTGCCGGTACAATCCGGCAGTGACCGGATACTGAAGGCGATGAACCGCTCGCATAGCGCGCAAAGCTATCTCGATATTCTCGAGCAGATGCGCAAAGTGCGTCCCGATATTGCCTTGTCAGGCGATTTCATTGTCGGCTTCCCGGGTGAAACCGATCAGGATTTCGAAGAAACGCTGCAGATTGTCCGCGACGCCAATTATTCCCAGGCCTTCTCGTTCAAATATTCTCCGCGTCCGGGCACGCCCGCAGCAGGAATGGACGAACAGATCGCACCGGAAGTGATGGATGAACGGCTACAAAGATTGCAGGCCTTGCTGAACGAGCAGCAATATGCATTCAATCAGCAGACCGTTGGCCGGACGACCGATATCCTGCTCGAGCGGCAGGGCAAGCTGGAAGGCCAGTTGATTGGCAAGACGCCATGGCTGCAATCGGTACATATCATTTCGCCCGACCTGCAAATCGGCGATTTGGTCGACGTTGAAATCACCCAGGCCGGTCCCAATAGCCTGACCGGCCAGATCAAAGAAAGACTCGCTGCCTGATGGTCCAAAAAACGAAAGCCGGAGCGACCGGAAAGCTCACCACCGTGGATCTGGAATTTGACGATCCGCAGATACTTGGCGATCTGTTTGGCGAATATGACCGGAATATCGTGGCGATCGAAAACCGGCTTGGCGTCTATATCGCTGCCCGCGGGACGAAACTGAAGATCGAGGGCGAGGAAGAAGCCGTGTCTCAAGCGCGCGTTGTGCTGACCGGCATATATAATCGCCTCGAGCAAGGGCAGGATATCGATGCCGGCGCGGTCGAAGCGATTATCGCCATGGCAGCAGATCCGCGGGTGGCAAAAGCCGCTAAACAATCGACATCGGGCGTGAAGACCGAGAAAAATGATGTCGCCGATGCGCCCAAGGTGATGATCCGCACGCGCAAGAAAACGATTTTTCCGCGCTCCGTCCGGCAAGCCCATTATATGGAAGCCCTCGCTCGCGATGATATGATTTTTGCCCTTGGCCCTGCAGGGACCGGCAAAACCTATCTCGCAGTGGCGCAGGCGGTGTCCCAGCTGGTGAGCGGCTCTGTAGACAGGCTTATTCTGTCGCGCCCTGCCGTCGAAGCGGGCGAGAAAATCGGTTTTCTTCCGGGCGACCTGAAGGAAAAAGTCGACCCGTTTCTGCGCCCTCTTTACGATGCGCTCTATGACACGCTTCCCGCCGAACAGGTGGAACGGCGCATAGAAAGCGGCGAAATCGAAATCGCTCCGATCGCATTCATGCGCGGGCGTACCCTGTCCGATGCCTTTGTCATTCTCGACGAGGCCCAGAACACAACCGCCGCGCAGATGAAAATGTTTCTGACCCGTTTCGGCATGAACAGCCGGATGGTGATTTGCGGAGATCCCAAGCAGGTCGATTTGCCGCGCGAAGCCACTTCCGGTCTGGCTGACGCCGTATCCAAATTGCAGGATATCGAGCGAGTCAGCGTAGTCGAGTTTGGCGCGAGCGATGTGGTCCGCCATCCTTTGGTCGGCAAAATTGTCGAAGCCTATGAAGGCAAAGATGCTCCAGACTGAACTGACCGCATCTTCCCTATGGGACCAGAAACAGGATTGGACGGACTTGGCAGCGCGTGCGGCCAAGGCTGCCATCACGGCGTCATCCCATGCCGATCTACTGGCCCGGAATTTTGAAATGGAGCTCAGCGTCAAGCTCTCCGACAATGTAGAAGTCCGGACCCTGAATAATGCCTATCGCGGCAAGGACAAGCCAACCAACGTACTGTCTTTTCCCCAGATTCAGCCAGATCTTCTCGAAACCTTGGCCAATACCGACGATGGCGAGGCTCTGCTCGGAGATATAGTCCTGGCTTACGAGACCTGCCTTGACGAAGCGGCGGCGAAGAATATTTCGATATCCACGCATGTTACACATTTGATTGTGCACGGGACGCTGCATTTGCTAGGTTATGATCACGAGAACGAGATAGATGCAGCTTTGATGGAAAATTGCGAAATCAATGCATTGGCAACGCTGGGAATTGCCAACCCTTACTCAGAACAAGCGTAAAGCAGGTAATCAAGAAATAGAATGACCGACGTTGATAACGATAGTGTGACGGGTACGGCTCGCAGCAGCAACCAGTCCAAGGAAGATGACGAGCCTGGACGAATATGGCAGAGCCTGAAGGCTCTGCTGTTCGGCAACAACGAAGACAATAGCCTGCGTGCGCAGATCGAAGAAGTCATCGACGATCATGAAAGCGACGCCGAGGCCGATCCCAATAATCAGCCGGACGTATCGTCGCTCGAACTGGAAATGCTGCGCAACATGCTGCATTTCAGCGAACACCGGGTCGATGACATAGCGGTACCGCGCGCCGACATGATCGCCATCGAGGAAAGCTCTCCGTTCAGCGATTTTGTCGACATTTTTTCCGAGCACGGCCACAGCCGCATCCCGGTCTACCGCGATAATCTCGATAATATTGTCGGTATGATCCACATCAAGGATATCTTCGCGATCGTCGCCAAGGGCGACAAGCATCCCGATGATATAACACCGTTTCTGCGGCAGCCTCGCTTCGTCCCTGAATCGATGGGTGTACTGGACTTGCTCGCCGAAATGCGCGCCACCCGCACCCATCTGGCGATTATTTTCGACGAATATAACGGCACTGAAGGTCTCGTCACGATTGAGGATATTGTCGAGGAAATCACCGGCGAGATTGAAGACGAACATGATGACGAGCCGGTGCCGATGCTGGTCAAACTTGACGATGGTATCTGGGAAGCGGATGCCAGAGCGGAACTGGACGACGTCGGTGATGCAATTGATCCGGCGCTCGAAATTATCGACGAGGATGTCGACACAATCGGTGGTCTCTGCTTCGTGCTGGCAGGTCATATTCCGACAGTCGGCGAGAAGCTCGAACATCCCAGCGGCTGGATATTGGAAATTACCGAAGCCGATGATCGCCGCGTGACAAAACTGCGTTTGCACCCGCCGAAACAGGTCCACGGGTAAGCCAGTCAGGATTGGGCGAGTTGTTCTGCCCGCAGCCGCCAGTTTTCAGCGAGTAGCGGGTTTTCCGACAATGCTCTGAGTTCGCTGTCTCGCCCCTTGTGCTGGCCGCCGATAATCAACCCAAAAACCCGGTCCAGCGGCCATTCGGGAAGCGGGCGGTCGTGCTGGACGAACTCGTCCCCTGCCCGCACGTTACCGGTTTCCAATACGCGAAAATAGCTCCCTGATTTTCCGGTCTTCATCACAGTTTTCAGAACATCGGGTTTGCCAAAACGGTGATTGAGTTTCCAGCACGGCTGCCTGGCATGGCTGCATTGGATCAGCGCTTCGCCCAAACGGAAAATATCGCCGAGGCAAAGCCGATCTTCGGTCAATCCGGTGCAGCTGAAATTTTCTCCAAATGCGCCGGGCTGGCTCAACAGATCCAGACCCGGATATTTTTCCTGCCAGAAGCCATAATGTTCAGCCGGATAGAGATGCACAGCCTTGTCGTGGCCGCCATGACGCAGCGGATCGCCAACCCGATTTCCTTCGAGACCCTCGAATCCCAGCATCAAGGCATCATCCGTCGCATTTTTGGCAATCGCGCTCATTTCGCCATCATCGCGAAATATTTGCGGGGTGCCGATCAGCAACTGGTCGAGGCGAGTCTTGATCATTTCAAACTGCTAACCGATCAAGTTCATATTGGCAATTTACTGCTGACTATGCTTCAAGGCGCTGATGGAAATCAGTGACCTTCGCATTGCTCTTTATAGCGGCAATTACAATTTCGTGCGCGACGGCGCCAACCAGGCGCTAAACCGGCTGGTCGACTATTTGCTGCGTCAGGGAGCCGCGGTCCGGGTCTATTCTCCGACCACCGATACGCCGGCGTTTGAACCCACCGGTGATCTGATCAGCGTGCCATCGGTCGCTTTTCCCGGGCGCGGAGAATATCGCTTTCCAACCCGTATTTCCGGCGATGTTCGCAAGGATCTCGCACAGTTTAATCCCAATATCATGCAGATTTCGAGCCCTGACCGGGTCGGCCACAAGATGGTCTCTTGGGCGCGCCGCCAGAATATTCCCGTACTCGCATCCGTGCACACCCGGTTTGAAACCTATCCCCGCTATTATAATCTCGCTTTTCTGGAGCCGGTAATCGAGGCAATATTGCGGCGTCTATATCGTCGTTGCGATGCGCTGGTGGCGCCATCGGAGTCAATGGCCCAGGTTCTGCGCGACCAGCGGATGAACTATGACGTCGGGATCTGGTCGCGCGGCGTCGACCGTGAGATATTCAATTCCGAACGCCGTGATCTAGCGTGGCGGCAATCATTGGGCATCGCGGACGATATTCCCGTAATCGGTTTTCTCGGACGGCTGGTGATGGAAAAAGGCCTCGATGTCTTTTCCGATACAATAGACGAGCTCAAGCGCCGCAAAGTGGCGCACAAAGTGCTCGTTATCGGTGAAGGGCCAGCCAAACAGTGGTTCGAAGACAGAATTCCCGGCGCCATTTTCGTCGGGTTCCAGCAAGGCAGTGATCTCGGCCGAGCGGTTGCCAGCATGGAAATGCTGTTCAACCCGTCGATTACCGAAACTTTCGGCAATGTCACGCTGGAGGCCATGGCCTGCGGATTGCCGGTCGTAGCAGCCAAGGCGACGGGGAGCCAAAGTCTCGTCAAGAACAACGAATCCGGCAAGCTGGTCACACCCGGAGCGGTCCGCGGATTTGCAGACGCGCTGCAACTCTATTGCGAGAATATCGATCTGCGCAATGCCCATGGCTCTGCCGGGGAGCGACGCGCAGAGGAATATAGCTGGGACCAGATCAACAATGCTGTTGCGCAGACCTATATGCGACTGGTCCGCCAGCGGCAGGCCGGCCACGGTCCGATCAAGCAAGTTGCTGTCCGCTAGACATGCAGGGCCTGTTTGACGACGGAAATGACCAGCAGCGCGAGACCGAAGGCACGCCGGGCTCGCCTTTGGCAGACCGCTTGCGCCCTCGCCTGCTTAGCGACATCGTCGGGCAGGATCATCTTGTCGGCGCAGAAGGCACGATCGGAAGAATGATCGCCGCTGGCAGGCTGTCCTCGATCATATTGTGGGGGCCACCCGGTACAGGCAAAACCAGCCTTGCTCGTTTGCTGGCCGATCAGACGGAATTGCATTTCAAGGCAATATCGGCGGTCTTTTCCGGGGTTGCGGAACTGAAGAAAGTCTTCGCCGAAGCCGAAATGCGTTTCCAGTCGGGCAAGGCTACCCTGCTGTTCGTCGACGAAATCCACCGCTTCAATCGGTCGCAGCAGGACAGCTTCCTGCCATATGTGGAGCGCGGCACGGTGGTGCTGGTCGGTGCCACGACCGAGAACCCGTCCTTCGAACTCAACGCTGCGCTGCTCAGCCGTGCGCAGGTGCTGATCCTCAACCGCCTCGATACCGCAGCCCTTGGCCAGCTCTTGGAAAAAGCGGAAACCATCGAGGGCAAGGTTTTGCCACTGACCGCGGATGCAAAAGAAGCGCTGATCGCCAGCGCCGACGGCGACGGCCGGTTTTTGCTCAATCAGGCCGAAACGCTGTTTTCACTCGATATCAAAGATACGCTCGATCCGTCCCAACTGGCAAAAATCCTGCATCGCCGGATGGCGGTCTATGACAAGGATCGCGAGGGTCATTATAATCTCATCTCGGCGCTGCACAAAGCCTTGCGCGGGTCCGACCCGCAGGCATCGCTTTACTATCTGGCAAGGATGCTGGTGGCGGGTGAACAGCCATTATTCCTGCTGCGACGGATCGTGCGCTTTGCCAGCGAGGATATCGGCATGGCCGATCCGCAGGCGCTGGTGCAGGCCCTTGCTGCGAAACAGGCTTACGAGTTTCTCGGTAGTCCCGAAGGCGAACTGGCGATTGTCCAAGCCTGCCTCTATTGCGCGACAGCGCCAAAATCCAATGCTGCGTACAAGGCTCAGAAATCCGCATGGAAATCCGCACGCGATACCGGCTCGCTGATGCCACCGCAAAATATTCTCAATGCCCCGACCAAGCTGATGAAGGAAATTGGCTATGGCGCAGGCTATAGCTATGATCATGAAAGTGATGACGGATTTTCTGGCGATAATTACTGGCCGGAAGAAATGCAGCCGCAGCATTTTTACCAGCCTGTAGATCGTGGCTTTGAACACAAAATTCGCGAACGGCTGGACTATTGGGAGAAATTGCGTGCGGAAAAAACTGGCTAGTCTTTGCGTCGTCGGTGCGTTGTTTTCCACCAGCGCCTTGGCGCAGGAAGATGAAGCGATGCGCTATGACCGGGCTCTGGCAGCCGGCTATAAAGCGCAGTTCATCTGCTCGGGTCTGTGGAACGGCGGAAAATCGCTAGCGGATATCAAGGCAGACGAACTTACCGGCATATATGACCGGGTCGCAGAGATCGTCCCTACACTGGCTGAAGAGGTGGATGAAAAAGCGCGACGCGTTCGCGTCCGCTTTGCCGATGATGCTCCGCCGCGCGTGGCGATCTGGAACAGCCAGAGCGGGTGTACATCGATGCCGATCGGTTTCGACGGGCCCGAGAAAGTGATGCCGACAGGGGAACGGACGCTTGTTGATGATCAGCCTTGGCCAATCGGTGATCGAGATGCGGCGACAATCTCTGCTCACCAGTCCACCGCTATTGAAAACGCGGCCGAACGCGCATTCCTGACGGATCAATATGGCGGGAAAACCAGTGCTGTGCTGATCATCAAAAATGGTAAAATCCACGCGGAAGCCTATAAGCAAGGCCATGACCTGCACACGGCGCAACGTACCTGGTCCGTCGCAAAATCCCTTGCCGGCACTTTGATTGGTCATTCTGTCCAGCAGAAGACGGTCGATATAAATGCTCCGGTGGGAATCGTGGAATGGCAAAGGCCTGGCGATCCCCGGGCATTACTCACCATCAACCAATTGATGCGGATGAGCAGCGGTCTGGTCAGCGACACCGCCGGCAATCGCACCGATGCGCTTTATATGGGCGGTGCAAGCGTAACGGAGCGGGCGACCATCTGGCCTTTGCTCTACAATCCGGGAACGCGTTTTCGCTACGCCAATAATGACACGTTGCTAGCCGTACACGCGACGCGCGCGCAATATCCTGATTTCGATCCCTTTGGCTTCTTCCAGAAGCTCGGCATGACCCGGACCTACGCCGAAACCGACTGGCAGGACAATTATATCCTCTCCAGTCAGGTGTGGACCACAGCGCGGGATCTCGGCCGGCTCGGAATGCTTTATCTGAACAACGGCGTCTGGAACGGCGAGCGCCTGCTCCCCGAAAACTGGCGGGAATATGTCAGCACGCCATCTGGACCTCAACCAGAAGGGGGCAATTTCGGATATGGCGCGACATTCTGGCTGATGAACAATTCCGAGGGCATACCGAAAGACGCATTTGCAGGCTTTGGCAATCGCGGCCAATATCTGGTGATCATCCCCTCGCTAGATCTCGTGATTGTCCGGCGTGGCTATGATAGCGGCGACAATCGTTTTGATATTGAAACCTTTACCAAAGACCTTGTGGAAGCGGCAAAACAATGAAAATCAGATATAATGCAGCGGTTTGCACAGAGCTGACCGGCCCCTCGTCCATCCGGATAATCGAACAGGATGCGGTTCCCCTGCAAACGGGAGAAGTCCGGATCAAGGTCCACGCGGCGGGTTTGAACTTTCCCGATTTATTGATGACGCAGGGCAAATACCAGTTCCGTCCCGACCCACCATTCATCCCCGGGCTGGAAGCGTCGGGAGAGGTGATCGAGGTTGCAGCAGATGTAGACAGCGTCAAACCCGGCGACCGAGTCATGGCTGGCGGCAAGGGCGGCGCGCTGGCGGAGCAATGGATTGTCAATGCGGCGGCAGTCTCTCCCCTGCCCCCGGCTCTTTCCTTCAGCGAAGGCGCCTGCTGGCAAACCGGCGCATCGACCGCCTGGCACGCTCTGGTCGAGCGGGGGCATCTGCAGGCCGGAGAGTCCGTTCTCATTCTCGGCGCCAGTGGCGGCGTCGGCATGGCGGCCGTCAAGATGGCCAAGCATATCGGAGCGATGGTCATCGGCACCGGTTCAAGCGAGGCCAAACGTGAGGCCATCAGGGAAGCCGGTGCTGATCATGTGCTTGATCCAGCGGACGAGAGCCTCGCGGCAAAGATTAAAGCGCTGACCGATGGCAAAGGCGTCGACGTTGTCTATGATCCGGTTGGCGGTGACCTGGCGCTGACGGCCACGCGCGCTATCGCCTGGAATGGACGATATCTGATTGTCGGCTTTGCCAGTGGCAAAATTCCGTCTTTTCCGGCCAATCATGCCATGATCAAAACCTATAGCCTGATTGGCGTTCGTGCCGGTGAGGGCCCCCGCCGTGATCCCGATCTCGCGCTGCGACAGAGTGCCGCGCTGAAAGAACTGGCGTCTCAGGGAGCAATGCGCCCGCATATCTCCCACCGCTTTGCCCTGACCGATATAGTGCGGGCGCTGACCGTGCTTGAGAGGCGTGAAGCCATTGGCCGGGTTGTAGTAGAGATCATCCCAAGCGGTTGATCTTTACGAGTATTTACGCTTCTCCTCCGGAGTTTCGCGATTGATAACTGTCTATCTTCCCCGAAATATGGTAACACGGTTTCAGACGAGACGATTTTTCAACTAGGGGAAGCTATATGGACGGGATGCGAATAGGCAATTATGCTCTGGATACGGAGTTAGCGATAGAAATAGGACAGAAGATAGGTCTCGCGATCATCATTCTCTTCGTTACCTGGGCCTTGGCCAAAGCGGCAAAATGGGCGTTTGCAAAACTGGTCGATAATATCGGCTTCCTGCAACGGGACACCGGATCGGGCGTCTCCCTCGGCCAGTCCCTGGGCAAAATTGCCAGTCTGCTTATCTGGCTATTTGGTCTGATTGCTATTTTGACCGTGTTCGGTCTTGGCGGCGTGGTGCAGCCGATTGAAGGCTTGCTCAACACTGTGATGCAGGCATTGCCCGGCATCGTGATGGCTGTGGTCGTTTTCTTCGTTGGCCTCAAGATCGCAGATATTCTGCGCGATCTGGTGGTGACGGCACTGCAGACATTCGACTTCGACAAATGGGCCAACCGCGGCGGTATCGATACCGCCACCGGGAATAGCCAGATTTCGTCGACCATCGGTTCGATCGTTTATGCACTGACCGTTATCTTCGTCGCGATTTTTGCGCTCGACATTCTCGACATCGAGTCCATTTCCGGACCGGCTAGCGAAATGCTGCGGACAATTTTCCAGGCCTTGCCCGCCATCTTCACCGCGGCAATAACCTTGGGTCTCGGCTATCTGATCAGCAAATTTGTCGTCCAGATCATCAAGGATATCCTGCCGGGTCTTGGTGTGGATCAATCTGTTGCTGCAATCGGCATATTGCCGGAAAGAACGTCACTGACGTCTATTCTGGCTCGTATCGCCCAGATTGGCATCATGCTGTTCTTTGCGATCGCTGCGACGCGCCTTCTCGGATTTCCGGAACTGACCCGTATACTCGATCAGATTCTTGAACTGGGTGGCCGTGTGTTGTTCGGTGGTGTTGTGATCATGGCTGGCTTCCTGATTGCCAACCTCCTCGCGCGCGTGATGAGCAGTGCGGATGAAGACAGCCTGGCTGCACCCATCATCCGCTATGCAACGATCATCCTTTTCACCTTCATGGGCCTACAATTCATGGGTGTCGGCGAAGAGATCGTGCAGACAGCGTTCACCGCACTGGTGATTGGTGGAGCCGCGGCCGCCGCTCTGGCTTTTGGTTGGGGTGGACGCAATGTTGCCGGCAAGGTTCTCGAAGACCTGCGCAACAATCCGCCGAAACCGAAAGCACCTGCAGCACGCAAGCCTGCAGCGCGGAAACCTGCGGCAACCAAACCGGTTGTCAAAAAATAGGCACTGACCGACAAAATGCAGAACAAGGGCGGGTCCGCTGGACTCGCCCTTTTCTTTTGCCCGATTGATCCGCTAAGGCTCGAGGGTGCGTAAATTCTCCCATTTTGCCTGTGTCGACTGGTCCGGTGCCAAGACCGAGCGCCCGGATGGCATTGCGGTAGCGATCATCGGTCCGGACGGCCCTCCCGCCCTGTTATCTCCCCAACCGCGTTGGTCTCGGGCTGATGTCCTCGACTGGCTGCTCCGTCTTGCTGAAGACCGACAGGACATATTGATCGGTTTTGACCTGTCGATGGCGCTCCCCTTTCATGACCGCGGCGCCTATTTCCCCGAATGGAGCGAAAGCCCCGACCATGCGAAGGCCTTGTGGCGTGAAGTCGACGCGATGTGCAGTGATGACCCGCATTTGAACGTCACCAGCTTTCTGACCCATCACCAGGCGAGCCGCCATTTTCGTCATGGCGGAGGCCGGGTTGGCGATCTGTTCACGGGCGGCGTCGGACGCTTGCGCGAAGTTGAGCGCTACCAACGGGCGACGGGACAGGCCAACAGCGCCAGTTGTTTTAATCTGGTTGGCGCCGCACAGGTCGGGAAATCCAGCCTGACCGGGATGCGGATGCTGCATCAATTATATGGCGCGATACCGGTCTGGCCATTTGATCCCGTTCCTGATTCCGGTCCGGCCATCGTCGAAATCTACACGACCGTTGCCGCTCTGGCCGCCGGCCAGCCCAGAGGACGCAGCAAGGTCCGTGACCGCACCGGTCTGAAGCAGGCCCTGACACGGCTGAACACGGCCACACCGGCAAGACTGACCCGCTATGACGACCATAGTACCGATGCATTGATAACCGCAGCGTGGATGAAGCAGGTAGCGGCCAATCCCTCGCTCTGGAACCCTCGCGAGATGACCGACGAGATCGCGCAAAAAGAGGGCTGGACCTTTGGCGTGGTTTGACGCTAATAGCGCCCAGCAAATCCAGTGCATGCCGAATTAGCTCAGCTGGTAGAGCAACCGCCTTGTAAGCGGTAGGTCATCCGTTCGAGTCGGATATTCGGCACCATTTTTGCGGAGTAAAGTCGTCCCGGGGGGATCGACGATCGCAAAAATCCCGCGGCGCGAGCTAGGTCTTGCCTTAAAGCCATCGCTGGTTCCCGATAGTATAATTTCTTTCAAGTCTGCGATGCTATTTTCGCCGCTGACGCAAATTTGTTTTCAATTTTTATATTATAACAATTTGACGATTTCGGCCTATGACGTGCGGATGTTTATTAGAACGTTCATGATCGTCGTACTGACTTTGTCCGCAATATATAGTCCCGAAGCGGCAGCCCACGGGGGCCGGACGGCTGCTGACGGCTGTCATAATGATCGCAAAAATGGTGGCAGACACTGTCATGGCGGCGGCACGACCCCGCCGCAACCGGCTCGTCCGACAGGTACGCGGGATTATTATGCGAACTGCACAGCAGCCAGAGCGGCTGGTCCTACGCCGATATATCGGGGGCAGCGCGGCTACGGTCGGCATCTCGACAGGGATGGTGACGGGATAGCTTGCGAATAGACAGACGCAGCGCTTCCGCAGACAAAAAAAAGCCCCGCCGGTTTCCCGGCAGGGCTTTCTTCATATCATGGGCGCTTCAGATCAGAATTTGAAGCCTGCACCGATGCCATAGCGCCGTGGTTCCAGCGTGAAGACATTGGTGTAGAGACCCGAAGACTGATCGGTGACATAAAGACCGGTTTCCGAGTTGCTGTCGAAGAGGTTCTGGACAAAGCCCCGAACATACCAGCGATCATCGGTGCCGTTAAGCTGGATCTGGGCATTGGCCTGTGCGTAGCCATCGATCCGGTTGACATTGCCGTTGAAGATGCTGCCATAGCTCTCTCCCGTATAAGCAAGGTCAACACGCGGGACCAGGCTCATACCATTGTCGAAGTTCATGGTATATTGAACGCCGACCGAGAATTTCAGCCGAGGCGCTTGTGGCAGATCATTACCGCGTATGTTCTTGGGAACACCTGCAGCAAAATATTCTATCCCGCCAAATGCCGCCGGATCCAGGCCAGCAGTTGCAAACGCGCCTGCTGCTGCGGCTTCAAGTACACCGCAAACACCGAACGCGCCGGTAGAGGCGATACCGCCATCGGCCGGAAAAGCGACGGTTGGCTGCAGCCCCGCACCAGCAGCAAGGCCAGGAACCAGACCGGCATTAATGACACCGTTCACCGAGTTGACGAACTGGTTCACCCCGGCGATATTACCGGACGTAGAAGTCACCGCACAATTGGATGCGTTGGTGATATCCTTGATAATCACGGCATCGGAACGGGCCCCGCCGAAGTCGCGCGGATCGCTATTGAACGTGTCACCCGTAACCTCGGTGTGCAGGTAGCTGAATCCGAGATTGATCATCCAGTTCGGATCAGGGCGAATGATTGCCTCGACTTCCGCACCGTAGATATCGGCATCAATATTCTCGTTTACGGCTGTCCTTGCGACAATCTTGCTGAGCTGCAAATCCTTATATTTATAGTAGAATGCAGTCACGTTGAGTTGCAGGGCACCATCGGCGAAGGTATTTTTCGATCCGATTTCAAACGCGTCAACCTGTTCCGGCCGGAAAGATTCCGGAACTTCGAAAATTGGCTGCAGCGGCGGGTTGATACCACCGGATTTATATCCGCGAGAATAGGATACATAGATCAGGTTATCGTCGGTGATCTTGTAATCGATCACGGCCCTTCCGGTAATCTCGTTATATTTGACCTCACGATTCTGATAAATCTGATTGCCCAGCGTGCCTGGGTCTGCATCAAAGGATCCGACATATGGCGATTCAAACGCATTGGTCGTCTGGCTATACGGGACCAAGAAACTGGCCAGCGTCGAACGCGCCTGAACATTTTTCTTGTCATTATTGTAGCGCAAGCCACCGGTCAGTTTCAGTGTGTCGCTGATGTCGAAATAGACTTCGCCGAACAGGCCGTAGGATTTGACCGTCAGGTCATCCGTATTGTTGCGAAAATAAGGAGTGCCAAGGAACGACGGCGGCAGCGGTGCCGGATCGCCCATTGCGTCCGTGTTGCCAAGCGCCGTAAATGTGCCGAGCAAACCTGCCACATAATCAATCGCGAAGGCGTTCACATAATAGCTGTTCTCCGTGAGATGATAGTCTGCGTAGATACCGCCGAGCAGGAAGTTGAACGGACCATCAAGATCGCTTGAGATGATAGCCTCCGCCGACCAACTGCTATTATACTGGTTGGAACGGTCATATTGTAGCGGTGTGGTCGCACAATTGCTGTTTCCGCCGAACGATCCAAGTCCGATTGTGTCGGTGTCCGACGTACATAAAACGCCATCTGGTCCGTTAGGAATGATCGCCGCGGCAAGTGGTGCAAAATAGGAGGCCGGAAGACCTGGAATAAGCCCGGCTGCAGCTGCAGCGAGCGAGTTCAATCCAGGTGCATAACCATCCCGGCGGCCGATATTGTTGTTATAATCCTGCCGTGAATCCAGTTTTACCTTTTGATAGGTACCGGAAAGCTGCGCGCTAATTGGTCCAAAGTCATGTTCGATCTTGCCTTGGAACGTCAGCTCGCTGGTAAAATATTCGGGCGTGAAAGCTGTGTTGACCGTCCGCGGATCGGACGGAATATCAATGCCCTCATATTGATCCGGACCATAGAGGCTGCCCAGCGCGAAAATGGTCGGAATGCCTTGAGTCGCGAGGAATTCCTCCGAAGACAGCGCCGCCGTGAAGGTCGCGTTGCCATTGAACGATTGGGCATCGCGGCGGTTGTTCAGACAACCCAGAATACCTGTCTCGTCACGTTGACAATATTGCTTCTGGATCCGCATGCGATTGTCGTCTTCGCGGAAATAGGAAGCGAACAGGTCAATTGTCGTGTCCGGGGTTGGTTCGAAACGCAGGGAACCACGCACCGAATAGAGTTCCCGATCATCGAGATCCGGTCCGCCATTGAGATTGGTGGTATAACCATCCCGTTTTACATAAATACCCGCGCCACGGAAAGCCAGGGTATCGCCAAGCGGGATGTTGACCATGCCCTTGACTTTGATGGCGTTATAATTGCCATATTCGGCATCACCAGAGGCCTGGAACTCGCCCATTCTGGGCTTGGCCGTCACGACATTGACCACGCCAGCGGTTGCGTTGCGTCCGAACAATGTGCCTTGCGGACCCCGCAAGACTTCTACGCGCTCAAGGTCGAAAAATTCTGTTTCAAACAGTCGCGTTGAAAATAACGGCTGATCATTCAAGTGAATGGCAGTTGCCTGATCGCAAGACACGCCGACACAAAGATCGCCGATTCCGCGGATCGTAAAGCTTGAACTGGTAAAATTGGTCTTGGTAAATGTGATATTCGGAAGCGTTAGCTGAAGATCAGAGCTATTCTCGATCTGCTGAGCCTCGAGGGCTTCTTGTGAGAATGCCGAAACGGCGATTGGCACGTCCTGGGCACTTTGCGCCTGACGTTGTGCGGTAACGATAATGACGTTGTCATCAATAACGTCATTGTCCTGATCCTGTGCCATAGCAGGTACGGACATTGCAGATATAGCTGTAGCAGCCAACAGTAGCGATTTACGCATTTCTCTCTCCCAAATCCCAACGATCTCACCGGAGAGTGAAGCTTATGCTCATCCCCCCGATTAGCTAACATTCAACTAATCGCGTGATTAAGTCCAGACGGAAATATAAAAAATGCACCAGCTCATTACATTTTTGCACCAGATCGGGGCAATTTGATGCAATTTGGATACAAAAAAGCCCTGCCAGTTTCCTGACAGGGCCTGTTTTTGTAATTTTAGTTCAAGCTTAGAATTTGAACCGGACGACACCACCATATGTACGGGGCGCACTTGGATAACCCAAAACCGTTCCCGATTGCGCGACGCCATCGAATACAGTCGTGAGGAACTGGTCGTTGAGCAGGTTACGAACATAGGCACCGACTTCAAGGCCATTTTCAAGCTTGAGCGTCATCGAGCCATTGACCAGATTGACCTCGCGATCAAAAATCTGGGTGTTGCCCAATTCAGCGTTGAATGTCGGCAATCCGTTGTTGATCGGCGTGTTGCTTTCATGGCTGTAATCAATACGTGTAATCAACATATTCCCGCTGGCACCGAATTCGTGCGAATAGGTCGCAGAAGTCGAAATGGCGAACTCGGGGATACCGCCCGGGGTTGCGCCGCTCAGGTCGCCCAAGACACTGCCCGGGAAATCGTCATACAATGGATCCAGATAGGTCATTGCAAAGGTGAACACCAAACCTTCGGCCGGGTTGATATTACTATCAAACTCGAAGCCTTTGACCGATTGCTGACCCGCATTTTGCAATGCAAAGCCGGTACCGGTGAAAGCAAGGCTCTGGAAGCCTTTAATGGTCTGGTCGAACAATGCGAGGTTGAAGCCGAAGCCTTCCCACTGACCCTTGACACCAACTTCATAGACGGTGGCATTCTCCGGCCCTGCAAAGCGCGAGCCGCTTCTCAGATTTGGCACAGCCAGACCGGCGTCCAGGATCGGTGACGAAGGCGCAGCGAAAGTCGATCCACCCGGGCCCGCGATATAGTCGGTGCTCGAAGGCCGGCTGTCACGCGACAGGTTAACCGAACTCGCCTTGAAGCCTGTTGCATAGCTACCGTAGATATTCACCTGGTCCGAGATCGCATAGGATGCGCGCAGCAGATAGGTGAACTTGTCATCGCGGGTCTTGCCGTCTTCGACAGCGTTCGGGATGGTCACGAAAGGAGGCTGGAACTGGAAAGCATCCAGGCCGAACAGCGGGTTCGCAGCCGACTGTGCTGCAGCGAGCAGAGCCGCCTGGTTAGCCGCCGGCAGCGCCTGGAACTGTTCACGCGTGGTAACCGTTCCGCCGGTTGCACCTACGATAAACGCATCGACCAGATTGATCTGACCCAATGGATCGAAGCTTTGCTGCGCGAGTGCGAAGTCCTTCTTGTCATCGGTGTAGTTGAAGCCACCGGTGAAGACGAGACCGTCAACCGGTTCAAAATCAACGGTACCGAAGATCGAATAGGACGTATTATCCATCGAGAACTGCTCGGATGTGAGCAGCGGTGTGAGGAAGATCGATTCCTGCGGCAGGCCAAGACCGGCTTCAACCGCATTGAATACGCTCGGGTTGCCCGCAAGAACATCGGCGGGGTTTCCACCTGCCAGTAGCTCAAAGAAGTCACGGATTTGGCTACCGTTCTCGATCTGGCTTTTCTGCGAGATGCTTTCGTCGAAATAATAGCCGCCGAGCAAGAAGTTGACCGGACCATCAAAGTCCGATGCAACGCGGAATTCCTGTGTGAACGTCTTTACCTTCTGGTTGCGGGTTTCGTTCGCAACATCAAGGCTGCTGTAATCGATGTCCGAAACGAACAGGTTCTTCAGTTCCCGGTAGGAAGAGATCGAGGTGAAAGACAGCGGGCCAGCGTCATAATCGACCTGGATCGAGCCACCGTAATTGTCGACCTTGTTGACCGGAACCTGATTGAGATACGCATCATAGCTGTAACGATCTGTCGAGAATTCGCCACCAAGCAACTGGATCGCTCCTGCGGTTGGCCCGGCGAGAACCGTCGTAACCTGACAGCAAATCTCGTCAATCCGCGAATAATCACCAATCGCACGAATCGTCAAATCCGATGTTGGTTCGATCAAAAGCTGAGCACGGGCAGCCCAGCGATTGCGGTCATTCTGCTCTTCGTCCAGATTGACAATCTTGGCGTAACCGTCGCGGCGATTAAAGCTACCGTCGACCGAGAAGGCGATATTGTCTGTTATCGGGCCGGTAATATCGGCCTTGAGAACAACATTATTGTAATTGCCGTAAACGGCTTCAACCGCTCCGCCAAACTGGAATTGCGGTTCGCGTGTAACCACCGAAATCACGCCGGCAGAAGCATTCTTGCCGAACAGGGTCGATTGCGGGCCGTTCAGCACTTCGATGCGCTGCACGTTGGGAAGATCTGACAGAGCCGCAGCCGAACGCGAACGGAACACGCCGTCAATGAACACGCCAACGGAGGGCTCGATGCCGAAATTGTTATCGCCGTTACCAAATCCGCGAATGATGAAAGTCGATGCCGAAGAGGTCTGGAGCTGGCTGACACGCAACGAAGGAGCGACCGACTGGAGGTCGAGCACGTCACGGATCTGCGCATTTTCAAGCGTTTCTCCGGTTGTAACCGAAACCGAAATTGGCGTTTCCTGCAATGTGGTTTCGCGCTTGGACGCGGTGACGATAATTACATTATCGTCAAAGGTTTCTTCTTCCTGAACATCCTGTGCATAGGCAGGCGATGCTGCCATAACGCCGCCAAGTGCAGTAGCGGCTAAAAATTTAGCGATTTTCATGTGTTTCTCCTGCGCTCCGGCCTTTTGCCGTGAGCATGAAATGAAATGGAGCGGACCGTCCATTTATGCCTCGGTCCCCTCGTTCAAACAGCAGGATTAGTCCAGCATATTTAGGCCAGGAAAGACTGCATTACTGCCGATTATCGCAGAAATTCGAATATCGTTGCAACTAAGTCACAAATATTCGAATTTCCGGGAATGGTGCGCCATAGACTTTAGAGATGGCCACTCGAATCATTGGGGAATTTTGGTCTACCTACCCTAGAGCGAACACATCGGTCAGAGGTGCCGTGATTCCAAAGACGTTGCTTCGTATTTTAAAGCGGCCGTTCACCGCAGATAATTTGCTCGCGCCCGAATGGCACCAAGCGGGAGACCTGTCTCGAGGATGCGAAAGAGCAATAACGCGCACAGGCGCGATTATTGCTTATCGACAACTATGCGTCCAATGCCGGTCATTAGAAACCAGCTTGGAGAAATCGCAAAACGGTCAATCAATACCCGTCCAATTTTACTTTTGGGCGGGGTTCGGGCTTTCAAACAATCAGGTAGCGAAGATCAAATGCAATACGTATCCAGCGCCATAGGCCAGAATTGCGGCTACTCCGCCCATTGCCAAAGTCTGTAGTCCAGACCTGACAGGGGATATACCGACCACTCTGCCTTTTCCCATTCCCAAGGCGAAAAACGTCGCGGCACCGAGGCTGGCACTGACAAAGAACATTGCGTTGAAATCGCCGGCCCCGATAAGAAATGGGAGTAGCGGGATGGCTCCGCAAATCGAGAAGGCGACGAAAGTCGTAACTCCTGCCCTCAACGGGCGCGTCGAGACATCGCTCAACCGGAGTTCTTCGGCCATCATTGTATCGACCCACACCTCTCTATCGGCGGTAATAATCTCGACGATCTCGTCCAAGCCAGTGCCTTCGAACCCCTTTCGCGCGAATATCTCGCGAATTTCCTCGCGCTCGCCTTCGGGGAAGACATCGATCTGCCATTGTTCATCGGCGCGGCTTTGTCGGACCTCCTCTTGACGCGTGCGGGTTCCGAGATAATTGCTCACGGCCATGCTAAAGCCGTCAGCGATCAGATTTGCTATACCGAGGATAATGACGATTGTAGAGGCTAGCTGGCCGCCTGCACTACCAGCCACGACAGCAAATGTCGTGACGACACCGTCAACACCGCCAAGCATGAAATCCCCCAAGGGGCTTTCACCCCGGGGATGATCCAAGCGGTTGCGGATTCGATGAGGAGCGTGTTCGCCGTGCAGATCTCGGGATGGGCGTGCCATTCTACTTAGTTGCGCACGACCAGAACTGAGTGGTTTGCAAACATAGTCGGCCTCCTTCTCCGCCTATCTGGCACAAAGCTAGCATTTTTTGAAGCCGATAGGCCGCAAGTGAATGATTTGCAGGCCGACGGGGTTCCGGCGATCACCGGTAATAGTGGAACTTGGTCCTATGCAGGATATTGCAAAGAATCACCAACTAAGGCGGATCAGCGGAAACTTTGGCAATTGGAACAGTCGAAACAAAATAGTCTGGGAGCTGTATGTGATTTGGCGACCGCATTCGCAAAATGTGGCGTAGTTGGGTATACCCCGTCTACCTCAGGATCCGAAAATCTGCGGGATTGATGACGCGAAAGTTGTCGGTGACCTGATCGCGGAAGACGTGCCATTGTTTCGGCACGT